>VOFD01000594.1_pt1 | contig 1086001 bp, 896 predicted proteins | sample 5384101 | NCBI WGS metagenome assembly VOFD01 (sample SAMN12384723, study PRJNA508395) | human gut metagenome | isolation source: healthy gut C | host: Homo sapiens
CTCTACGCTAAGGAGTATGCACTTGGTGCCGTTGTTCGTGATGTACGAATCAGCCTCGGGATACTCCCTTCGCACGTCGGCTACGTCCTTCAGGCGCACGTTGTCGCCGCCGGGCGAGGCGTAGACAATCATCTGCTGGATATCATATACCGAGTTGAGCGACTTCTCCACGTACAGCGGCTGCACGTAGTCGTCGGTCTTAACGCGGCCTCCGCTCGTGGTGAAGCCCTTTTGCATGAGGGTAAGTGTCAGCGTCTTGTCGTTCAGTCCGTAGTGACTCAGGCGCTCGTTGTCAAGATATACGGCTATCTGCTCGTGCCGCATGCCGCTCACTGTCATACGTCCTACACTCTCAATGCGCCGCAGACTGTCCTGCAGGCAGTCCATGTAGTCCTCCAGTTCGCGGTAAGTCTTGTCCTTGCTCTCCATCGTTATCAGCAACGCCGAGGTGTCTCCGAAGTCGTCCATCACCTTTATGGCGAGCACGTTGCTCGGCAGTTGAGCCTTGAAGTCGGCCACTCCGTGCTTGAACTTGCTCCAGAACTCGTCCTTGTTGTTTACGTCGTCGTTGAGTTCTACCTGTATGTAGACTATTCCGATAGTCCTCCAAAGGCTTTGTTACTTGCTCGGCCATCTCGTCCGACGGCACGCCAGGAGCCACCGCTACGACGATACCCTGGCGCACGGTGAAGTCGGGAAACTCGTTTTTCCTCATGCCGGGCAGGCTGTATATGCCGAAGGCCACGAGGCAGCTGAATATGAGGATGACGATTTGCCGGTAGTGCATCGCCCATTCCACAAAGTTGCGTTTACCTGTTTTCATTTTCTCATGTCATTATTGTGGGATTGGGCAACGATGACCATGAGCCGGACGGAGCCGGCAGGGCGCATGCTCACTTTCCCACCTTCCAACCTGTTTTCACTTGCTCATTCTCACCATCCATTCCTTCGCTTACTTTCTGCTGTTTTGGAACGAAAGGAAAAAGCAGGACATAGCTGTTTGACTTTTGGACACGCTGCATCCGCATGCCGTTTTACCGTCATGCGTGCAGCATGTCACGACTCGCTTGCCATGCAAAAGGCCGTCTTTCGTCTTGCGAAAGGCCACCTTTACACGCTGAAAGGCCATCAATTGCACGCCAAAAGGCCGTCTTTTTTGCAGGGCCGCCGCAGCAGGCTGCGCAAACGCCTGGCAGGGACGTTGCGCGACGGACTGCAAACAGCGCTCACACGGCGCGTGACGCAAGTCGCGTCACGATGCAGTTCCGGGTCGCACACCTTATTTATACATGTCTAAAAGTAATGTCTTAATTTTCTTAAATGTTACCTTTGGGAAGCAGTCTGCGACTTTAAGATAACGCCTTTTCCGACAAAAATTCTTTTCTTTGCAGGCAAAAAAGAATATGGATATAAAGAAAGTCTTGACGACTATGAAGTGCGCGAGTTTTACGCACAGTAACGGCAAAATAGCCGTTGTGGACCTTTTTACATCAACAATGCGAAAGTTTGAAGGCGTGTTCGTCATACTGTTCAGGCAGGGCGGCTGACGCTCAACATCAACGGAAAACTTATAATGCGCATACCAACGACGTATTAGTGTGCATGCCGGAAATCGTCACGCAAAACGTGCTTGTTAGCACAGACTTCCGCTTTTGCAGCATGTTCATTTCGTCCGACTACGCTTTCAACGCGCTGCCCGTGCAGGCGAAGGGGTGGAACGCGAGACGGTTTTTGAGGAAACCCCATCATCTCGGTTTCCGAAAAGGAGGCAAAATGTTCAGCCAGTATTGCACGCTGATAAAATCGAAGTTCGAAGACACCGACAGCCGCAACCGCGAAGATAATCGACGCGCTTATCCGGGCGTTTATCTACGATAATCGACGCGCTTATTGGTGTCGTCGGCCGAAGACATCTTCAACAGGTTTAATCCAAAGCGGCAAACGTATTACAAGCAACATCGCTTAAAACGCCCGTGGTGTGCACGTCGGCAACATATCCTCGAAAATAATCGACGCCTGCGTGGTGAAAGTCATCGAGGCACTGAAAAGCACGCGGAAGTCGGTCAAGGAGATTTCAAAGACATCGAGATTTCAACGAGTTTCCCCAACACCTCGTTCTTCGGCCGCTACGTAAAGAAAAACCTCGGCTGCACTCCCAACGAACTGCGCCGCAGGCTCAACGGTGGGCGAATAGTTTTTCAATTCATAATGCACAATTTATAATTCATAATCGGGCTGCGCGGCGTGAAATAATGTGTGATTTTGCCGTACCGCACCGTGATGGAGATAAAGTGTATTTGCAAAAGATGATTGAAAGCAGTGACATTTTTCAACGTTTGTTTTGATTTCAGCACCGATTTTGCTATCTTTGCTCCAAGTAATCATATACAAGGACAAATCATTGATGAGCAATTTCAGTTCAAGGCAAAGCAAGGCGGACAATGCACGTGAACGCGACCATCAGCGGCGTGACAGGCTGGCAGGGTATTTTTTACGACCTGTCGAAGCTGAGTTTCGCCGGCTTGGTGATAGGTGTCATAACGCCGTTATTTACGGACGAAGGTGCCGGAACCAATATTTTTGTCATTGTTATAGGATTGGTGCTGACCGTATTGTCGGCCATGTTGGCTAATAAAATATTGAGGTGACTATGGAAGGGCTTGGACTTGTCCTGCTTCCTCGCCATGAGCCGCTGGGACACGATAGAGGGGCGCTTCCACGCGCGGACAGGTGGCGGAAGTGACGCGCGACGAGCTTCTCAACACAGCCCACTGCACGGTGGCTACGCTGAAAAACCTCATAGACCGCCGCCTGCTCGTGCCTTACGAGCGAGAGGTAGGCCGCCTCAACCACGGCGGCGAGCCGCATCCTGAAAACATAAAGCCGCTCAACGGGGCACAGCAGGAAGCCTACAACAAGATTGTCTTTTCGTTTCTGAAGAAGAATGTGGTGCTGCTTCACGGCGTGACTTCAAGCGGAAAAACCGAAATATACATACACCTCATCCGTCAGGCACTGGAACGGAAACAGCAGGTTCTTTACCTCCTGCCCGAAATTGCGCTGACGGTGCAGATACGGCAGAGGCTCCAGCGCGTCTTCGGCGACCGCCTCGGCATATACCATTCAAAGTACTCCGATGCCGAGAGAGTTGAAATCTGGAAGAAGCAAATGTCGCAAAACCCTTACGGAGTAATCCTCGGTGCGCGTTCCGCAGTGCTCCTTCCGTTCTCCAATCTCGGCCTTGTCATCATCGACGAGGAGCACGAAACGTCGTTCAAACAGCAAGACCCTGGCACCCCGGTATCATGCGCGCTCGGCGGCGATAATGCTCGCCGCCAAGGCCGGAGCAAAGGATGCCCGAAATCAACGTCGTAGACATAAAGGACTTGCAGCATCGGAAGATGATGAACGGCCCGTTTTCACCGCAGCTTCTCGTTGCGATGCGCCGCGCGTTGGACAACAAGGAGCAGGTAATCCTCTTCCAGAACCGCCGCGGTTTCGCCCCGATGATTGAGTGTCGTGAATGCGGATGGACGCCAAGATGCGAGGCGTGCGATGTATCCCTTACCTTCCATAAAGCCCTCGGACAGCTCACCTGCCACTATTGCGGCCGTACGTATGCCGTGCCCGACGTGTGCCCTTGCTGCGGAAGCCGCGACCTTCGTGGCCGTGGCTACGGCACGGAGAAGGTTGAGGACAAGGTGATGGAGCTTTTTTCCGGAAGCCCGTGTGGCGCGGATGGATCTCGACACGACGCGCACCCGCAATGCTTACGAGCGCCTGATAAGCGACTTCTCGGCGCATCGCACCGACATACTCATCGGCACGCAGATGGTAAGCAAAGGACTGGACTTCGACAAGGTGTCTGTTGTAGGCATACTGAATGCCGACTCCATGCTCAACTATCCAGACTTCCAGGGCTTACGAGCACGCCTTCACGATGATGGCGCAGGTGGCCGGGCGCGCCGGAAGGAAGGGCAAACAGGGTCTTGTCATACTGCAGACGAAAAGCCCGGATCTGCCCGTTATCGGCCAAGTAGTGCGCAACGACATGGAGGGTTTTTACTCCGACCTGCTCGAAGAGCGGCAACTGTTCCGCTATCCGCCGTTCTACCATATAATAAATGTATATCTCCGCCACAAGGACGAGTCTGTGGTATGCGCGGCGGCGGATGCCCTCGGCACGCTGTTGCGCCAGTGGTTCGGCACCCGTGTGTTAGGTCCCGACAAGCCGTCGGTGGCGCGCGTAAAGGCGATGAACATCCGAAAGATGGTTGTAAAGCTTGAACTTGGCATCGATTTGGCCAAAGTCCGCCTTTACCTTAACAAGGGAAAGTCCGCCGTTTTGCAGGACAACAGGTACAAAACGGTGACGGTTTATTTTGATGTCGACCCATTGTGAGTTAATAAAGGACAATCACCCACCCCAGCCCTCCCGAAGGGAGGGAGCTTGAAATGCCTTGACACATATATTCATAGCATGCCAAACTCCCTCCCTTCGGGAGGGTTGGGGTGGGTTATTGTTGCTTATTCTTCACTTTCCATCTTCCTTTTTCAGTTCCGGATAGCTGGTGCGTGTGTGGTAGATAGCCTTGAGGCGGTCGGTCAATACCTGCTTTGCCACGGCGATGTCGTGGAACGTTATGGGGCTGTATTTGAAGAAACCGTCGGCCACCTGCTGGTCGATGAGCTTGTTGACAAGTGACGAGATGCTCTCCTCGGTGTGCTCTTTCAGCGAGCGCGCGGCGGCCTCCACCGTGTCCGCCATCATCAATATGGCCTGTTCGCGGGTAAAGGGGTCGGGTCCGGGATAGGTGAACAGGGTGTCGTCAACAGGCTCGTCGGGGTGCTCGTTCTTGTAAGATATGTAGAAGTACTTGGTCTTCCCAGTGCCGTGGTGTGTCTTTATGAAGTCCTGATTACGCCGGGCAAGTTGTATTTCTCGGCTATCTTCAGTCCGTCGGTCACGTGGCTGATAACCACTTGGGCGGCGTCTATGCGCTGCATCGCGTCAAGAGGGTTGGCGCCTCCCATCTGGTTCTCGGTGAAACAGGCGGGATTTCCTCATCTTGCCTATGTCGTGATAGAACGCTCCCGTGCGTACAAGCTGCGCCTTCGCGCCTATTTTGTTGGCTATTTCGGCGGCGAGGTTGCCCACCATTACCGAGTGTTGGAACGTGCCGGGGGCCACCTCGCTAAGGTCGCGCAGCAGCTTCTTGTTGGTGTTCGACAGTTCTATCAGCGTGACGTTGGATATGAATCCGAACGTTTTTTCTATGACAAGCATCATCGGGTAGGCGAAGAGCAGCAGCACGCCGTTGGCTATGAAGTACATGTACATGTCGTGGTCCATGGTGAGGATGCTGTTGTCCTGCATCAGCTGCAGCGCGAAGTAGATGGCCGAGCTGCCGAGAGTCACGAGCACGGCGGTCTTGAATATCTCGGCGCGTTGCGACAGTTCGCGCAGCGAGTAGATGGCGATGATCCCGGCCACCAGCTGCACGATGATGAACTCGTACTGGTATTTCACGGCGGCGGCGCAGATTAGCACCATCGTGACGTGCGCCGTGAAGGCCGTGCGCGAGTCGAGGAACACGCGGATGAAGATGGGCGTTATGGCGAAGGGCAGCAGGTAGACGCTCAGCACGTTGTGCGTAATCATCAGTGAAACGAACACCGGGAAGGCCGTTATCATGACGTAGAGCATGGCTATGCTGCGCGGTTTCTCGAAGTAATCCTTGCGGAACAGGCGCAGGTAAGTGGTGAAAAGGAGTATCAGCGTGGCGACGAACAGCGCCTGTCCGGCTATCGTCGAGGGCACCGCGCTGGCGCTGGCGCTGCGCCGTTTGGTCTCCCGTTCAAACGAGTTCAGCACTCTGTAGTGTGGTCGTCGACAATCTCTCCGCGGTCGATTATCTTCTGTCCGCTCAGCACCATGCCGCTTGCGAGGGGTATTGAGCTCAACAAGTCGCTTACCTCCGTCTCGCTTCTTTCCTTGTCGTATTTCAGGTTCGGCTGTATGTATTCGTTGAGGTTGCAGTGTACCAGCACCTGTTTCTGGGCTGCGATTTTGGGGTCGGAGAACAGCCGTTCATACGCGGTCATGGTCGAGTAGAGGCACATTATCTCTATGTTGGTGGCGTTCTTGCCGTTGACAATCCTCACCATGTGCATCGTGTCGCGGCTTATTTCAGAGTATTCCGGGGCGTTCATGATGCCCGCCTGGTAGAGGCGGTGCAGCCGGTCGGCGATGGTTGCCACGTAGCCGGGCGCCAGTCCCGGTATGCCGTCCTTGTATTTGTCGAGGAACTTGGCTATCTGCTCCTTCTCCACGGCGGCGTCATAGTTGTAGTAAGGCTCGAAGGCGTCGGCTATGCTGTCCTGTTCTTCCTTTATGGTCTCTTCCGTCTTGTAGATGGGGAAGTCGAACTTGGCTATGAGCGAGCCGTACATCCACGGCTTGCCGACGTCGTAGCGGAACTGCGGGCCACTGTTGCGCGACAGGAAAAACACAATGATGCCTACTGTCACCATCACCAGCAGCGTGCATGCCAGCCACCGGCTCCAGGGCTTTCCGCCTGTATTGTCGAACTTTATCATTTTGTCTTGCGTTGTATTCTTGCCCTGCGAAAATACTAAAAAATATATTCCACTTTGGCAAAAAAACAGTAATTTTGCACAAAAAATCAAGTGTATGGGGGCTGACTTGCGGCCGGCTGCATTCTGCCGGGCCGCCGGACGCTTTCCAAAAGGCGGCCTTTTGCAATGTAAAAGCATGTTTTGCACGCTGAAAGCCACCTTTTGCAGGCCAAAAGACGGTCTTTTGCAAGCCGTAGGGCAACGCGCTGACTGTCAGCGGATTACGGTTCGCCTGAAAGACGGCGGCGCGTCAACCCGCAACTTGTCACTTGTCGACTCGTATCTTGTCACTTGTCGACTTGCCCCTCGTCACTTGTCAACTATTAAAGACATGGAAGAAAGAAAAACAAGGGTGCGCTTTGCGCCCAGTCCTACGGGTGCGCTCCACATCGGCGGAGTGCGCACCGCGCTGTACAATTACCTCTTCGCGCGCCAGAGGGGCGGCGAAATGGTGTTCAGGATTGAAGACACCGACTCCTCGCGCTTCGTCCCCGGGGCGGAGGAGTACATCATCGAGTCGTTCCGCTGGTTGGGCATAAAGTTCGACGAGGGCGTAAGCTTCGGCGGCTCTCACGGCCCTTACCGCCAGAGCGAGCGGCGCGGCATATACAAAGGAATACGTGGACAAACTGCTGGCCGACGGCAAGGCGTACATAGCCTTCGACACTCCCGAGGAGCTTGAGGCCAAGCGCCAGGAGATAAAGAACTTCCAGTATGACGCCCGCACGCGCTTGCTGATGCGCAATTCGCTCACCATGGCCAAGGCTGATGTCGACGCGCTCATTGCCGACGGCGTGCAGTACGTGGTGAGGTTCAAGGTGGAGCCGGGGGAGGATGTGCACGTAAACGACATGATACGCGGCGACGTGGTGATCAAGAGCGACATCCTCGACGACAAGGTGCTCTACAAGAGCGCCGACGAACTGCCAACTTACCACCTCGCCAACATCGTTGACGACCACCTGATGGAAATCACCCACGTTATCCGCGGCGAGGAGTGGCTGCCCAGCGCGCCGCTGCACGTGCTGCTCTACCGCGCCTTCGGCTGGGAGGACACGATGCCGCGCTTCGCCCACCTGCCGCTGCTCCTGAAGCCCGACGGCAAGGGCAAGCTGAGCAAACGCGACGGCGACCGCCTCGGTTTCCCCGTGTTCCCCCTGGAATGGCACGACCCCAAGACCGGCGAAGTGAGCAACGGCTTCCGCGAACAGGGCTATTTCCCCGAGGCGGTGATCAACTTCCTCGCGCTGCTTGGCTGGAACCCGGGCACGGAGCAGGAGCTGTTCACGCTCGACGAGCTTGTCTCCCAGTTCGACATAGCCAAGTGCAGCAAGGCCGGCGCGCGCTTCGACTACAAGAAGGCCATTTGGTTCAACCACGAATACATACTCAAGAAGAGCGACGACGAGATAGCAAACCTCTTCGCGCCAATCGTCGCCGGCAACGGCGTCGACGAGCCAATGGAGCGCATCACCAAGGTAGTATCGATGATGAAAGACCGCGTCGACTTCGTGAAAGAGCTGTGGCCGCTGTGCTCTTTCTTCTTCATTCCGCCCGTGGAGTACGACGAGAAGACCGTGCGCAAGCGCTGGAAGGAGGACTCTCCGCAGGTTATGACCGAGCTGGCCGACCTTCTTGAAAGCCTTGATGACTTCTCTTTGGAGAACCAGGAGCGCGAAGTCATGGCCTGGGTCGAGGCCAAGGGCTACAAGCTGGGCGACGTTATGAACGCCTTTCGCCTTGCCCTCGTGGGCATAGGAAAGGGTCCCGGCATGTTCGACATTTCCGCTTTCCTCGGCAAGGAGGAGACTCTGCGCCGCCTGCGCAGGGCTGTCGAGGAGCTTTCTTGAAGCGGACAAGTTGACGAGTGACGAGCAGACGAGCAGACGAGGAGATTTCACTTAGTAAACAAGCAGACAAGGCACAAGCAGACGAAGCAATTTTCAGCTTGTTGACTTGTCACTTGTCTACTCGTCTACTCGTCTGCTCGTCTGCTCGTCTGCTCGTCACTTGTCAACTTGTCTGCTGAAAATAATAAATTATTGACAAAAATGTGGATGTTCATCTTCTTTGTGCTGCCGCTCGTGGGGCTGGCCTACGTGCTGTGGCACGTCTGGTGCATGCTGCCGTGGGGCGTGGCAGGCAAGAGTGCCGTCGTGGCGGCGTGCGTATTGGCGTTCGCCACGCTGTTCCTCAACTTCTCGCACGCCATCGACCGCTTCCCCATGTGGCTCGCGCGGACGTGCTATGAGGTAGGCAATTCGGCCATATTCGTGCTGCTTTACCTCGTCATGCTGTTCCTGCTGCTCGACGTCGGGCGGCTGCTGCACGTCGTGCCGAAGTCGCTGCTCTACGCCAACGGCTACACCTCGCTGGCCGTTACGGCACTGATGGTTGTGGTGTTCGCCGCCGCTTATGCCAACTACATGCACAAGGCGCGCCACGAAGTGAACCTTCCGGCGGACGGCAACGTGCCGGCTGGCACTAAGATTGTGATGATGAGCGACCTTCATCTTGGCTATCACAACGGCAGCAAGGAGCTGGCGCGCTGGGTGGACATGGTCAACGCCGAGCACCCTGACATCGTGCTGATTGCAGGCGACGTAGTTGACGAGCCTGAGGCCGCTGCTCGACGAGGACATGGTCACCGAGCTGTGCCGCATAGAGGCCTCCGGTGTATGCCTGCTTGGGCAACCATGAGTACTATTCGGGCATAGACGGCTCGGTGGACTTCTACCGCGAGGCCGGCATAACGCTGCTGCGCGACAGCGCGGCGACCGTGGGCGGCATCACAATCGTAGGCCGCGACGACCGCTCAAACCCCCGCCGGAAGAGCATAGGCGCGCTGATGCGCGGCGTGGACAAGTCGAAGTACGTCATACTGCTTGACCATCAGCCATATCACTTGGAGCAGGCCGAGAGGGCAGGCGTGGACTTCCAGTTGAGCGGACACACCCACCACGGCCAGGTATGGCCCATATCGTGGATTACGCAGAGCGTCTACGAAGACGCCTACGGCCCTGGCGGCGCGGCGGTACGCGCTACTATGTCAGCTCGGGCATGGGCATCTGGGGCGCGAAATTCCGCATCGGCACGTGTTCGGGAGTACATAGTCGCCACGTTTGGCGGCAAGTGATGAACGGCTTTGACTTCTCAGCCCACGGAGTGGGCGATAACTTCTTTAACTCCTTTAATCTCTTAATGGATGTCGGTCAATCCGACATCCATTTTATATATAATAATAGGTGATTTTGAAGTAATACCATTGCAATTTCTTTGTAAAAACTTGCTAATCGTAAGGCAATGCGATTGCAACATCACAGCTTTAATTTTGCACCCGGAAACAGGATTGTGATGTTTTTTTACGAAGAACGGACAAAATGAACAGATTGAAAAGATTGTTTGGCGCAGTTGCCATGGCCCTGATTGTGGCCGTGCAGGCGTTTGGCGCCGATGTGAACGACGCCGATACCGGCGTCAAGGGAAGCACAGGCAGTCGATAAAGGACAGGCAGTCGAAAGAACCGCTTATCGGTGCGACGGTGACCGTCGTGGGCAGCGGCATGGCTACCGTGACCGATGTTGACGGAAACTTCGTGGCCCTGTCGGGACTGCGTGACGGCATTTATGACATAGAGATAAAGTATGTCGGCTACAAGACCGCCGTCAACATCACGACGCTCAACCGCGTCGAAAGAGCTTACCGGCGACGGCAAGCTGAGCGTGAGCGTGTCGGGAGGTTTCAACACGCAGACGCTCTCGTCCGACTTCATGCGCATGGACGGCGTCAACTCGTTCGGCTTCGCCGGCAGGACACAGCCCGGCACGAACCTTGACACATACAACTTCCGCAACTCGCTCGACCCGTCGAAACAGAACCTGCAGATAAACCAGAGCTACACAATCTCCGGCGGAAAGCGGTTCAGGTTCGGCGACGACGCGCTCGTTCTTCCTCGTAGCGTCACACAACAAGGACTACACCCACTATGACGAGGACGTGCGCAACACCACCACTACGGGCACGCTGACGCAGGACATGAACGGCGACATATCCAAGGTGAAGACAAGCCAGATTGCGATGGCAAACCTTGAGTATTCGATTAACCGGAAGCACAGCATCGCGTACAACTTCATGCTCGTACATTCCGCCGACGAGTCGGTAGGCAACTACACCGGCATGGACTCAAAGTACGAATCGTCTGACACCTACGAGGGCTTTATGCGCCGCCAGCAGGTAAACGACAACATGCTCATCGTAAACCAGATTGACACGAAGTGGCGACTCGGCAAGATGTTCGGCCTTGACGCCGGAGTGGCATACAACATAATCAACGGCTATGAGCCTGACCGCCGAATCAACAACCTCGTACTGACCGACAACGGTTACGAGCCGATGAAGGGCACAGGCATACAGCAGCGTTACTTCTCATAGCTGAACGACGGAGACCTTAACGTCAGGGCGGCCCTTACTTACAAGCTGAAAGACGGCTTCGAGCAGAACTCCAACGTGCGCATAGGATACATCGGACGATTTGTCGACGACAACTTCGAGGCCGTGGAATACGACATGTCGGTCGTAACCCAGGACGTGTTTGACATCGACAACGTGCGTTTCGACGATTTTTTCAACAACGAGAACTTCACGGCTGGCGACTTCCAGCTTGACCGCAACATCGACAAATATGACGTAAAGAAAGACATTCACTCGGCTTACGCGGAAGCGACATACCAGTTTACGAGGAAATTCATAGCCAACGTCGGACTGAAATACGACAACGTAGGCATGAAAGTAAACTACAATGTCAACCGCGGAGGCACGCAAGGCTCACAGGAAATAAACAAGAACTACTTTCTGCCGAGCATCAACCTGCGCTACAACATCACCGAGAACCACGCCCTGCGCCTCGCCGCAAGCAAGACTTACACCCTGCCGCAGTCAAAGGAAATATCGCCTTTCCGCTATGTCAGCGTAAGCTTCAAGAGCCAGGGTAACCCCGACCTGAAACCGTCTGACAACTACAACGTCGACCTGAAGTGGGACTGGTACCTGTCACCGTCGGAGCTGCTGTCGGTCACCGGCTTCTACAAATACATCAAGGACCCCATCTCGCGCATTGAAGTGAACAGCGCCGGAGGCTATCTCTCATACAGGAACATATCCGACCATGCCACCGTGGCGGGCGTCGAGGTCGAGCTGAAGAAACACATCTTCTCGCAGAACCTCCAGGGCGAGGGGCTTAGCAGGCTTACTTTCGGCATGAACGGAGCATACACCTACACGTTCGCAAAGGTGCCGCTGGCAACCGACCCGTCCGGCTCGCAGCTCGAAGGAGCAGCCCCCTGGCTGGTGAACGCCGACCTACATACATGCTGCGCAAAAAGGCCAACACTTTCACAGGCGCATTGGTGTTCAACTACTTCAGCGACAGGCTCTATACCGTGGGCACGGAGGGCTACCAGGACATCATGGAGAACGGCATACCGACGCTTGATTTCGTCGCCTCGGCGCAGCTTGGAAAGCATTTCTCCATCAACCTGAAGGCGCGCAACCTGCTCAACTCCGCCCACCAGCTGACACGACAGGGCAACGCCGACAACAAGGAAGTGGTGCTCAGCAAGTACAAGAGGGGCATGGACTTCAGTCTCGGACTGTCTTACAACCTGTAAAAACTAACATAACACAAGACAATAATTCATCAACTAAAATCATTTAGCAACATGAAAAAATTATTTCTTACATCCATGGCTTTCCTTGCCATGATGAGTGCAATGACGTTGACTTCTTGCAGCGACGACGACAACGGCGGCGGAGACGGCCCGGGCCCTACCGACAGCGCGGTGCTTGGAGGTGACGTAGAAGGAACTCTGACACTCGACGCCAACACTGAATACCACCTGACAAGCGCGCTCATCGTCCGCGAAGGCGCAACCCTTGAGATACCGGCAGGAACAACAATAAAGGCGGCAAAGGGTTTCGGCAACTACATCCTCGTTGAGCGCGGAGGAAAAATCAACGCAACGGGAACGGCGGCAAAGCCCATCATCATGACCGCCGACGCAACCGACGCCACATCGGGCCACTGGGGAGGACTCATCATCAACGGTTACGCGCCCATTTCCGGCCCGGGCGGCACAGTTTCCGAGGGAGCGACAGAGATTAACACAAACACTTTTTACGGAGGAGACAAGGCCGACGACAACAGCGGCACCATCGAGTACGTGCAACTGCTCTACACCGGAGCGCGCAGCTCATCTGACATAGAGCACAACGGACTGACGCTCAACGCTGTCGGAAGCGGAACGACAATCGACAACATATACATCGCCGAGGGCGCTGACGACGCGATTGAGTTCTTCGGAGGAACGGTGAACGTCAGCAACGTGCTCGCCGTGAACTGCGACGACGACTGCTTCGACTTCACCCAGGGTTACTCAGGCACGCTCTCCAACTGCTACGGCATCTGGGAAGACGGATTTGTAAGCACCGAAAGCGACCCGCGCGGAGTAGAAGCCGACGGCAACCTCGACGGCGAAGGCTCGGACCACACGCCGCAGGCCAACTTCACCATAGAGGACATGACGATAGTAAACAACTCTTCGGCACAGGCCATGCAGGACGCCATCAAGGTGCGCCGCGATGCGACGGCACACATCACCAACGCCGTAGTTTACGGTGCAGGCGAGATACAGAACCTCGTAGACCTTACCGACAGCAAGGACAATGCCACTACCGCAACCGAAATAAGCGTAACCAACAACGCATACTACGTGTCTGAGGATGTCGTAAACAACGGCGGCACGGCATATTCGGGCGTTCAGGTACAGGCAGGCAACACCGGCGCGGACACGTCAGCGTTCGGCTGGACAGGCTACCAGTTCCCCACATTAAGCCCTGTTACTACCGTTACAGGCAACGAGATACCGCTTGAAATCACAGAGCCTATGGCATTAGAGGCCGGCAAAGAGTATTCGCTCAACGGCTCCGTACACGTCAAGGACGGCGGCGTGCTGATAATCCCGGCAGGCATGACGGTAAAAGCAAACGAAGGCTTCGACAACTTCATACTCGTTGAACGCGGCGGCAAGATTTACGCGGCAGGCACGGAAGACGCGCCAATCACATTCACAGCCGACGCCGACAATGCTTCCGCTGGATATTGGGGCGGACTGATAATCAACGGATACGCCCACATCTCCGGCACTGAAGGAACGGTTGCAGAGGGCACTACCGAGATTGACGCCAACATTCCTTACGGCGGAGACAACGACGCCGACTATTCAGGCGTGCTGACATACGTCCGCATACTCTACTCCGGCGCACGCAGCTCGTCAGACATCGAGCACAACGGACTCACGCTGAACGCTGTCGGAAGCAACACAAGATTTCAAACATATACATCGCCGAGGGCGCTGACGACGCGATTGAGTTCTTCGGAGGCTCGGTCAGCGTGGACAACCTGCTCGCTGTCAACTGCGACGACGACTGCTTCGACTTCACCCAGGGCTACAACGGCACGCTCTCAAACTGCTACGGACGCTGGGAGGCCGGATTTACAAGCACGGAGGATGACCCGCGCGGCGTTGAGGCCGACGGCAACCTCGACGGCAACAGCCCTGACCACACGCCACAGTCTGACTTCACGATTGAGAACATGACGATAGAGAACCTGTCAACCGCCCAGGCAATGCAGGACGCCATCAAGGTGCGCCGCGGCGCAAAGGCAACCATCAGCAACGCCCTCGTGATTGGTTCAGGCGTGATTACAGAACTTGTAGACCTCTCCGACGGCAAAGGCACCGGCGACGCCGCCTCTGTAATCAACGTCATCAAAGGCGCAACCAATGTCGGCAGCGACACCAACAGCGGCAATCCCGCTGGCGCGACAATCAGCATCACCAACGGTAACACCGGCGGTTGCCCGACCGACATCTTCGGCTGGACAGGATACACTCTGTAATTAAAAAGGTAAAAAAGGTAAAAAAGTAAAAAGGTAGAAAGGTAAAAAAGTAGAAAAGTAAAAAATAAAAAGGTAAAAAGGTAGAAAGGTAAAAAGGTAAAAAAATAAAATAATATTCGGTAGCTTAACGGCTAAGAATACACTTTTCTACCTTTTTACTTTTCTACTTTTTTACTTTTCTACCTTTTTACCTTTTTACTTTTTTACCTTTCTACTTTTTTACTTTTTTACCTTTCTACTTTTTTACCTTTCTACCTTTTTACTTTTTTACCTTTTTACTTTTTTACCTTTTCTCCCCTTTCCAAGTACCACTTCGAGTACTCCACATAGTGCCTGGCGAAGCTCTCGGCCTGGTCGGGGCGCGTCTTCTTCAGCAGCTTGGCGGGCACTCCGCCCCATATTTCGTGCGCCCCGATTTTAGTGCCTTGCAGCACCAAGGCGCCTGCGGCTACCACCGCGCCCTCGCCCACCTCGGCGTTGTCGAGCACCGTCGCGCCCATGCCTATGAGCGCGCCGCGGCGTATCGTGCAGGCGTGCACCGTGGCGTTATGGCCTACGGTTACGTCGTCTTCCATCACGACGGGCCCCGTAGTGTTGGTCACGTGCACGCAGGCGCCGTCCTGAATGTTCACCCGGTTGCCCATCGTTATCGGCGCAACGTCGCCGCGCACCACTGCGTTGAACCACACTGAGCACTCGTCGCCCATCGTGACTTCGCCTACTATCGAGGCCGTTTCGCTGAAATAGCAGTCCCTGCCCCACTTCGGAGCAAGACCCTTTACCGTCTTTATAAGTGCCATTTTCTTTCGTCTTTATTTCACGCCTGCAAAGGTAGTGAAAGGTGAGTGCAAAGCGAAAGGAAAAACGAAGTTTTTTGATTTCGCTCTGCCGAACCGCATCCTACCTTCGCGCAGCAGAGGTAGTGAAAGGTGAGTGCAAAGCGAAAGGAAAAACGAAGTTTTTTGATTTTGCTCTGCCGAACCGCATCCTACCTTCGCGCAGCAGAGGTAATGAAAGGTGAGTGCAAAGCGAAAGGAAAAACGCAAATCGTCTGTCATCTGTCAGTTTTCGGCGTAACGCACTGACAATCAGTATGTTATGCGCTGGCAAATAAGACGCCCATCTGTCAGCCCTGTCAGAAAACCGCCGGTGGATATAGTCAGGCTGACAGATGCCATGCATCATCTGTCAGCCCATAACGCCTTGTATTTCAACACATTACGCCGGAAACTGACAGATGACAGACGATTTGCAAAAAAAGATTTTGCGTACAACCGCACCCCTACCCCTATGACCGCAAACTCGTGACAGTAAAAGCACTCATACCGAACTCACGTTATTATGGCATTACCTCACGCCGCGCTCGCGTGGCACTTACGGTTTATCACATATCGACGGCTTTTTGTTACGGTTTCCACCCGTTTTCGGCAAACCTGCAAAAGGCATCATTTCATGATGCGAAATGATGCCTTTCATAGGGCGAAAAGCCATATCTTATAGGCTGAAAGGACACTATTTGAAACTGTAACTCTCGCCGCATCTGCAATCCTACGCACAAACTATTCGGCGGATTTGCAAATCCGCCGATACGGAACGGGTATCAACACATGCCCTGCTGCTATCTTTGTGCGCAAGAATTTTATTGCTGCTGTTTTCTGTTTCATGCAGTTTACATCATTTTCGTTTACAATATGCTTTCCTCATAAAAACGCAGCCCACTGACCTTGTGGTAGCGGGCTGCGGTGTCTGTATGATGTTACCGGGCACAATACTCCCGCCCGGAATGGGAGTTCTTTTCTTTTTGGGTTATACTTCAGTTATTTTCCGTTTCGGGCGGAACTTTTCCCGCCCGACGGTTCACTGTTCCTTCTTCAAGGTAGGCAGGCTGTTGCCGTCTTTGAGTCTGTACGTCCAGCCTGATTCGTTCAGGGCGGCGTTCATGGCATCCTTGGCTCCTGACCAGTTACCGTCCGTCACCTGTGTGGTTCCGCCGGTGCCTACCTGGTCTTCACCGATGCCTTGTTCCTGACCGTTGTCTCCCCAGTAGCAGGCGGTGATGATACCGCCACCAATCATGGAGCCCTTGAAGTTCCGTCCCACCACGCCGCCTGTGGTTCCGTTCGGACCGTTGATATTCCTTTTGGCATGGTAGCAGGCGGTCAGGGTGCCTAAATTGTTGCTTCCCGTTACGCCGCCTACATAGATGGTGCCGCTTCCGCTACCGGTCACGCTGCCCGTGGCATAGCAGGCGGTCAGGGTGCCACCTCCGTTGTATCCCACCACGCCGCCGGCATGGGAGTTGTTCGTACCGTCGTTTTCAACGGTCACGTCATCCGTGGCGTAGCAGCCGGTCAGGGAGGCCCCACTATTCGTTTCTCCCGCTATGCCGCCGGCAAAGATCACGCCCTTCACTGTGGCCGAGGAGTTGCACCCGGTGATGGAACCGCCCCATTGAGAGCCCACCACGCCACCTGCGAACGTTGTGCCGCTGACGCTGCCCGACACCGAGCAGTTTTCAATGGTACCCCAGCTATCTCCTGCCACGCCGCCGGCATAGCCCGAACTGTTGTCGCTTGTTATCTGTACGCCCTCCAGCACCACGTTCTTCACCGTGCCGTTCTCGTCGATATCTCCGAACAGGCCTGCATATTTATAACTTCCCGTAACGGTCAGCCCCGTGATGGTCTTGCCATTGCCGTCGAAGGTGCCGGTGTATGCTTTGTTATCATCTTTGCCTATCGGCGCCCAGTCCATATCTGTGAGATTGATGTTTTCAGTCAAAGTAATGTTGATACCGAGATTACCGTTGTTGGCTATGTCTGCCACAGCCTTCAATCCCTCGGCGGAGGTCACGGTGTAGTTGCCCTGTCCGTCGTCGGTATATCCCTTGTCCTTATCCAGCGTGATGTTGTAGAACTTACCCGCCTCGGGGGTGAAGGCGGCGGAGAGTTCGCGTTCCTCGGTGCCGTTTGCCCGCAGCTTGGTTATTGTGTAGCCGGGCACCACGTTCGCCTCCCAGCAGGTGATGGTGGCGCCGTTCTCGGTGTATTCGCACTTCTTCATCTCTATCCTGCCCTCTTGCGAGCCTTGCACTACCGTGCCCTTTTCATAAGTACACTGTGTGTAGGCATAGAGCTGAAGACTCTGCACCTCGCCGAGTGCATCGCCGGTGGGCGTGACGCGCACCTTTGCCAACGAGTGGGTGAAGGTCAGCGTGACCGGGGTCAGGTAGTCGCCCGTTCCCATGCCGTGCAGCAGGTAGGCAAGGCCGTTGGTGTCTTGGTCGCGGAGGTCGAGGGTGCCGTCCGTGGCGGGATACCAGGCGGTGACGGGCTGGTTGGGCGCCGTGCTTGTCCAGTAGAGCTGTCGGTCGGCGAGCAAGGTATGGTCGGTATTTAGGGTGTAGGTGGTAGTTTTGTCGCCCAGCTGCACGCCAATCATCTCCGAGCCGTCCCACTCCCACACGCTGCCCGTGCCGTCCGCATTCTCGCTGACGCGGGTCTGCGGTGCGCCCCACGGCTGCGCCTCGCCGCCCTCCACGCTGAGGGTGACGGCGGCGATCTCCAGCGGGTATTGTCCTTCGGGCAGACGGTCGCCGTCCGCCAGTTCGTCCTTCGTGCAGGCAGCCGTGGCAAGGAGCAGCGCGGCTGCGGCGAGAAGTATCCGGATGGAATGTCTTTTCTTCATATCGTGATGTTTTTTATTTGTTTTCGTTTTGTGCTGCCGCCGCCTGCGAAGGCGGCCGTCGCACCATAACTCATCTATGGGCAGCTCCGGCTTGACGCTTGCGCCGGGGCAGCGGTATGTAGGGCTTACAGCGTGATGCTTACATCGTTCGAATTTCCGGGTTCCCACGGGGTAATCTCCGGTTCTTCCACCGTGATGCCCTTGTTGCTGAGCGTTATGTTGTAGGTGTAGGCATAGCCTGCGGAGAACTGATTCGCTTCGGGCTTGGATGGATTCGGCAGTGTGGTTGTATAGTCCAGTCCGTTGAAAGACACTTTAAGTTCAAGAGAGGAGGTCACTTCCTGCGGGAGAATGATGACTTGCGAAGTGGTGGCACCGCCCAGCTGCATGTTAATCGGCGATTCGGCGGCTGCGGTTACGGCAGTCGTTCCGGTAGCCGTGTCGAAAGTGCCTTCGTGCTTCAGCCCGTCCAACGTGTAGCCGGCAGGTTCCATTCCGTTGAAAATGAGGCCGTCGCCTGGCTTGAAGGTGAATTTGATGAGACTCATGCGGTGGTGGAACGCATGGTCGCCGGTGAAGCTCACCGTCGGGTTGTGGGTGTTGCCCGTGGCTCCCGAGGCGAAGAGGAAGTCGATGCCCGTGCCCTGCTTGTCGGCTGCGGTGCTGACGGTCACCGTTCCGCCCTCAGCCTGATACGGATAGTAGGCATTGAAGGTCTTCGTTTCGGTGTCATCGAAATAGATGGTCGTACCGTCGGTCACGAACTTACCGTTCTCTCTCTTGTAGGGCACGTTGGTGAAGCTTGCGCCGGTGACGCCGATGCGGTCGCCGTCGGTCCAGTCGGTTCCTTCCGAATTGACGCGGGTAGCGGGCGTAATGTCGGCGATAAACTGGGCGGCTACCGGGCCGTCATTCAGGTTCTCGTTGTCGTTGGTGCAGGCGGCAAGCGCGAGTGCCAGTGCCGCGAAGGTCAATAATCTGGTCTTCATCTTCATATTAGTTTAATTTATCGTTCACTCTTAATTCTTCATTCTTAATTCTTAATTCTTCATTAACCTATATTTCTGCATCCACATTGCCGCCGTCCACCGTTTCCCATCCGGTGATTTCACCGGTGAAGCCCGCCTCGCCCGGAGTCTCGGCTATTGTGCCGCCGAGGGTCAGGGGCACGGTCTTGCCGTTGTTGAAGCCGTCGAGGGCTGCCGTGAGGTCACTATCAAGGCTCGTGTCTGCCGGGTTGCCGTCAGTGTAGGTCAGCGTGGCGGTGAGCCGCTGCGCGTCGCCCGCAATGCCGAGCAGCCGGACGGTGGCCGTCCACTTGCCGGCATCGTCGCCCGAGGTTATTTTCGTGAAGTGCAGCCCAAGCTCCGAAGGCGTACCGTGGGTGCCCGTGGCGAAGTCAAGCGTACCTGCCGCTCCGCTCAGCGTGCCCTCGATGCTCTCGATACGGTCCGTCGCATCGCCCGCAGGCTCGATGACGAGGGTCAGCTCACGCACCTGCTGGTGCATGACGGCTGTCAGCGAGTAGTCGGTGTCGGCCTCTATCGCCACCTCCTGCACGGAGGTGAACAGCCAGCCGGGAGTATTCGCTATGAAGCCGCCGTCCGCTGCGTCCACCGTAGCCGTAGTGCCGCTTATGGTAATGCCGTCGGGGGTGTTGCAGGCCGCAAGGGTATAGCTGCCCGGCTTGAAAAGGTAGTCCGGCGAGTGGGTCGCGCCGGTCTCCGTGCCTGTATAGCCGCCCATCGTCACTGTCCATTCCGCAGGGATGTCCACGCCCTCGCCGCGCTGCGTCCAGTCTGCGGTTACGGCGATGCCGCCCGTGTCGGGATGGGGTGTGTCGTGCAGTTCGTCCTTCACGCAGCCGCCCAGCGTGAGCAGCAGCGCGAGGGCAAGAATCGTTGTCGTATATCCTGTTGTTGTCTTCATAATCTCCTCCTTTCGCTAAAACAGCTTCCATGCAAGGGTTATGCCGGCGTTGACCGGACCCCACCAGTTTTTCGTCTCCGTTCCACGACGCACGCGCACGCCGTCGACGACCTCATATTTCTCATAGTCAGCGTGCAGGCAGCCCACGGCCACGCTGAAGTCGAGCGACAGGGCGTCATTCAGGCGCAGCTGGTAGCCGCCGGTGATGCCGCCGCCCATTAGGTCGCCCTGCCTGCCGGTGCCGGAGAGCTTGTAGTTGAACTGCCCGGCCTTGAACATTGCGCCCAGATAGCCGCGCTTCTCCTTGCCCATATAGTAGCGTACTTCCGGGCATCACCTCCCACAGGGCGTAGCGGCGGTCCTTGTTGTTCCACGACCACGATGTCCACGAGCCGTTCACGAGAATGCCCCACGAGGGATGGACGCGCCACTCCAAGCCCAGGTCGGGCGTGAGCGTAGCCCAGCGCAGCAGGTTGGCGCGCAGTGAGAGGGTAGCCCCCTCCTGCCTCCCCGTGTGGAGGCCTTGGCCAGCATCGTGCGTGGCGGTTTCAGCCGTCTGCGTTTCGGCAGCGGCATCCTGCGCCGCGCCGTCCCCGGCATTTCCCTCCTTATTATATAAGGGTTTCGGCGTCTCCCTTTTCGGCGGCTGTGCCGGTATGCGGACCGCCGCCGGGCTCACCGTCGCGTTGGCTGCCGGCCGGGGCGACCCTTACCGTCACCGTAACATAGTCACCGCCGTCGGCATGGTTGCGCGTGACGAAGCACTCCTCCTTCAAGCCCTGACGGACGATGAGTTCCGACTTCACGCGGTTGGAGCGTGTCTTTGCCACGGCATGGCTGCCGGCGTGCCCTTCCACGTACAGTGGGATTTCCCCGTCGAGTATGCCCTGGCGGTAGCTGGCGACGCATTCCTCCAGGCGCGCCAGCTCGCCGCCGTTGTCGGCATAGGGCACGTAGAACATGCCGTCGTCCGCCGCGAAGCGGAATGTGTAGGCCGTGTCCGCCTGTTCCTGCGCGGCGGGTGACGGCAGGGCAAGCAGGAGCAGCAGTCCGGCGAGAGTTTTCCTTATAATGTTCATCTCATTCATGTTTTTTGAGTTTTTCGATTTGTAAAGGCATGGGGACAACGGCACGGGCGGCATACGGGCACAAAGAGTGCTCCGCATGCCGCCCGGCACAGCGTGGTCGCAATTCTGCGTAACTTATTGATATATAGCGTTTTCGGGGGGGTAAAAGTCTATGCGGACGCGCAAGTCATCCACCCCGAAAAAGCCTGTGGCCGTTGGAGAAAGGCACGGAGACAGCCATGCGGAAAAGCTTTCCGTCCCGGCAGGGCGGTAAGGCGCAGGCTTTGTATGCAGCTTGGTTCCCATGGTCTTTCTTCCTGTTTTCCGTTTAGTAGCGCGTGTCCGGCATGATGCGGCAATAATCCAGCTTCAAGATGCCGGTTTTGTATCTTCAGGCCTTGACGGCGGCAGGCTGTTTGAAATACAGGGCGGTATGGATTATCCCGTCAAAAGGTGATTGTCCTCATACCTGACCCGCATTTCTTTACGGCCCCTTGGTGCCGTCATTGCTTAGGGCAATGCCCAAAAGTACGAAAAATATATCAGAAAGGCAAAATGTCAGGCCGATAATTTAAAACGGAAAGCCACTTGATATACGCGCCAATGTCGTCAGAATAGGTTTCGCTGAAAATCCTGATGGCACGGTTATATGCCAGAATAAGCCTGCGGGCCAGGACGAACCCGTAAGTGACCAGCCACGCAGCCAGGGCAAACAGCGCGGTTGTCTGCAAAACACCTCCCGGCAACAGCAGCAGCACGACGCAGGAAAGGATGGAAAAAATGACCCAAAGGCTGATGTGCGTCCGCAACCGGCGCCTCGTAATGTAAAAGCGGTCAAGCAACGTGGTGAGCGCCGAACTGAAAAGCCAGTAGCTCAGGAAATAGGTAGAAAGGTTCATAAGGATGGCCGCATTGGTGTTCTTGAACCTTATCCCGAAAAACAGATGCACCGAATAATTGGCGGCAAGCAGCAGCAACGCTGTACCCATGATGCGCCGGGAGCGCAGGTAGTTTCCGAAAATGGCCCTTCCCGGTATTCTTGCCAGCAAAAAATAAAAGCCGAAGAACAGCATCAACGGCAGCGCAATAAAAAGCGAATGGCTGTATATAGACGGTTCCATGATGATTTGCGAATTGATTTTCAAGTGCAAAGTTACTCAAAAATATCAGCTTATAGGTTTATACTGCCCCCAATTTACGATTTATACCCACCGGCGGAATTACCTGGCGCGCCCTTGTGGCGGACGCTTACGGTTTTTGCCGTATTCCGCAGGCTTTTGCCTGCAGCCCCAACCCGTTTCCGATTTTCAACGTGTAAAGTTAGGAAACATTCACAAAATCAGCAACTTTTCATTTGGATTTATTACACCGGAGCAGGGCGCTTATAGGGGAACATCACACCCCGGCATGCCATGGCATACGCGACAAATATCAGCCGGAGAAAGCATAAAAGCCTGTTTTTTATTGTAAATAATGGAAAAATGCAGCCAAAAGTTTGGCCGTTTCACAATAAGTATGTACTTTTGCACTCGCTTATGGAACGGGATGTAGCGCAGTTGGTTAGCGCACGCGTCTGGGGGGCGTGAGGTCGCTGGTTCGAGTCCAGTCATCCCGACAAAGCGGTAAAGGGTTGGAAATCAGCTGGTTAGCTATTTTCAACCCTTTTGTTTTTCACTCCACACGTCATTATATCAACGTCCTTGCACGGAAGGCAATCACCTTTATGCCTTGCCGCTATGGCTCAAGGCCATTCGTATAACAAAGCATATAATCACGATGAAAGGAATGGCAGCGGACGAACGGTTTGCCGTCACGCATGCTTTTCATGAACCACTTTTGGGCTTTCAGACATTGAGAATTGCAAAAACAAACAAGCGGAAACCCTTGTCTGCAAAGGATTTCCGCTTATTCTGTGAAGGGTGGAGGGTGGGGCTCGAACCCACGACATTCAGAACCACAATCTGACGCTCTAACCAACTGAACTACATCCACCGTGTTAGAAATACTGCTTTGTATTGCAAAGCGAGTGCAAAGGTACGGGATTTATTTGAAATTGCCAAACAAATCCCGTATTTTTTATTGCATCTCTTATTTTGCAGGTGTTTTCGGTGCCTGCGGAGCCGACTTTTGCGCCGCATCGCCTGACTGTGCCGGAGCAGCCTGCTTTGTCTGGCTCGCGCCAAATCCGGGCAGGTTGTTCGGGTTGGTCTGCTGCTGTTCGGTGGCCGCCTTTTCTATCACGCTGCCATTTCCGACTGCCGTCGGGGCTACGTATGCGCAAATCACACTGAGTACAACCATTGCCACGGCAAGCCCCCATGTGGTTTTCTCAATCACGTCGGTAGTCTTGCGTACACCCATTATCTGGTTAGAAGATGAGAAATTGGAGGCAAGACCTCCGCCCTTGGATTCCTGTATCAGCACAATGCCTATCATAAGCAGTGCCGCCAGCACAATTAAGATTACGAATAATGTGTACATTTCTGTTATTTACATTTATTATTTATTATCAGTTTTTCCAGGAAACGGATTTGGTCTGCAAAGTAAACATTTTTTTTTGGATAATTCAAATTTAATCGCTTAATAATTTCCAAAGCCTTTGAATATCGTCCTTGCTTGATATAGATTTGCGCCAACGTTTCCGTAAAGTAATTCTCGTCGCCTTCTTTTTTTTCGTTTCCGTCTATTTCCGGCACATATTCGGGCTTTTCCTTCAGCTCTATCTTGCCCTTGTCATTGTTTATGAAGTTGTCTATCAAATCTTGTCCCCTCATGGCAGGGCCGTCGTCTTCAAGTCCGCCTTCCGTCTCAAGCAGGTAGGCAACGTAGTCGATTGCCGCGTCTGCAGGCGTGGGCTTGCGTCTTTTCCGCCCTTCCTTTGCCTCTCCGCCGCCGTCTTCACCGGCAGGTATGGAGTCAAGGAAGCGGTCGATGAGCGATATTGTGCGGTTTGCCCCTCCGCCTTCCGCCGTCTCCGCCTTCTTCCCGTCCTTTCCCGTTTCCGGCTGGCGCAGCTTGTAATGGGCTGCTTCCACAAGGTTGAACACGACCTCACGGTCAGTCACATACACCGCCGAGCGGCGAAGTTCCTCGTCGAACGAAGGGTCGTGCAGCAGGTAAAGGTTTTGCAGCAACAGCAGCCGGGCCGTCTGGAAATAGGGATACAGGGCAAGGAGCGAACGCAGGTCGTACAGCGTTTCCTTGTCCATAAGCTCCGGGTGTCGTATAAGTTGCTCCAAATCCATGTCTGCACGGTTTACCAGTTGGCCACTGTGGCATTGAATATCTGGTCGGTCAGGTCTTCAACCATTTGCGTGACAAGCTCCTCCTGCACGGCCGTGAACGACTGCGTGGTCTCAAACGAGGCTGTGGCCGTAAACTGCTGTTCGAAGTCTTCGTTGTGGTTGGCGTTGTTGGTGAACCTCACGTTGACCGTCATAGACAACTCCGCCTGCGCCGAAGTACCTTCCGACGTCACCGACTTGTTGCGCTGCGAGTATTGGGTTATCTCGCCTTCTATCTTCATGTCGCCGTTGCGCCTGACCTGGATAAGGCGTGTATGGTTGGCGAAGATGTCTTTCAGCTGGTTGTTGAATATGCTTCCCATAGGCGCCCACACGTAGCTCGAACGTATAGGGAAGTCGGCTATCTCGATGGTTTTTGTCTTCGAATAGTCGATGCTCGCGCCGTTGAACTTGTAAGACACCGTACACGATGCCAGCACAAGCGTCATCAAGGCCGCGACGATGGTTTTCACGCGCATCACAATCCTGTCAGTCGAGTCCATATTGCTTTATCCTCCTGTAAAGGGTTCTGTCTGATATGCCAAGCTCCCGTGCGGCTTTCTTGCGGTTGCCGCCGTTGCGTTCAAGAGCCTTTTCCACCATCTGGCGGCCTATGTCCTCAAGGTTAAGGCTCTCAGGCTCAGATATTTCCTCGGCCACGGCATCCTGCACGGCCTGCTCCTGGCGCATGGAGGCGTCAACACCATGCCCCACGCCCGGGATTACCGACGGCAAATTGGGCGATACGCCCGCGCCCTGCACTCCACTCGAGGCGTCAATCTGCTTGCGCAGGCTGTTCATCTCGCGGCGCAGGTCGCTCACGTTCCCGCGCAGCTCGTACAAGATTTTGTACAATATCTCGCGCTCGCTCTCAAACGAGTGTGCGCCTCCGGCTGCGCCCATGGTGGCAAGCTGGGTGCTCTCGGCGTCCTCCGGAATGAACTTGTGGATGGTTTCGCCGTCAATCACACGGTTCTCGCTCAACACCGACATCTGCTCCGTGATGTTCTTCAGCTGGCGCACATTGCCCGGCCACTTGTATTTCAGCAGCACGGCCTTGGCCTCGTCGGTAAGCGTTATCTTGGGCAGGTGGTACTTCTCGGCCATCTGCATGGCGAACAGGCGGAACAGCAGCACGATGTCCTCGCCGCGGTCGCGCAGCGGAGGCATCTGTATGGGTATGGTGCACAAGCGGTAATACAAGTCCTCACGGAAGCGGCCCTCGCTTATGGCGCGGCGCATGTTCACGTTGGTGGCGGCCACAATGCGCACGTCAGTCTTCATTATGCGCTGTCCGCCGACGCGGATATACTCGCCGGTCTCCAACACCCGCAGCAGGCGAGCCTGCGTAGCCAAAGGCAGCTCGCCCACCTCGTCAAGGAAGATTGTGCCCTTGTCGGCAACGCCGAAATAGCCCTCGCTCTCCCCTATCGCGCCGGTGAACGACCCCTTCTCGTGGCCGAACAGCTCGCTGTCTATCGTCCCCTCGGGTATCGAACCGCAGTTGACTGCAAAATACTTCTCGCGCCGGCGCGGCGAGTTGTCGTGTATTATGCGCGGAACAATCTCCTTGCCCACTCCGCTCTCGCCCACGACGAGCACCGACAGGTCAGTCGGCGCAACCTGCATGGCCACGTCGATTGCGCGGTTAAGCCCGGGGCAGTTGCCCACTATGCCATACCGCTGCTTTACCTTTTGCAGTTCAGTAGTGTTCATTTAGCTGACAAAATTACGCATTTTATTTGAATTTCCGCCATCAGACGCCGTAAAATTGTATTTTTTCACACATCCGGCCATCCCGGTAAAGCCCCTTTGGTGCCGAACAGGCACAAAGGCTGCACGGTGAAGCACAATGGCCGGCAAGCCTGCCAGCACTGCCAGGCATGCAGGCAAAAACCGGCGGTCATGCAAAAGGCCATGTCCAGCATTACAGAACATGGCCTTGCTCCAATCTACCGTCTTTCGCAGTGCGAAAGACGACCTTTCATAACACGTTGCGCCACAACATGTTACACGGGCACTTACGAACAAGTGGAAAGTCACTTCCTTTTCTTTTCAAGGTTTATCAGCAGCAGGCCGATGGCTGTCCATATCAGTTCGCGTATGCGGACTATCAGTGCGACGAAGATGCCGGCTCCGGCCGACAGCGAAAGGCCGGCGGTTGACATGACGAAGCCGCCCTCGCGCCCTCCGAGCTGAAGCGGAATGAAAAACAGCAGGTTGGCGAACAGGCTGGTGAACGCAAGGATGAGCACGCTTTGCAGGAACGTGGCATGGACGTCGGGAAGCACGAACATGATGAACATGATTTCAAACGCCGAGCAGAAGCGGCACGCAAGCTCCAGCAAGACGGCCGAAACGAATGTCTTGGGATTCTGGTTGTGCAGGGAGGCTATCTGGCGGTCGATGGCGCCAAGCTGTTCCTTGTGCTTGTCAACAAAGCCCCCCGCCCATTTCTTCAGGCCGGGTATGTGGCGCACGAAGTTCATCAGCCGCACGGCCATTCCCTTGCGGTAGCCTTTCAAGAAAAACCACACCCCAAGGGCGCAGAACGCCCCTGCCGCCGCAAGTATCAGGCCGACAAACAAATTAAGACGCTCGGTAAGCAGGTAAATAAGTATGGAAAGAAGCCAGAATATGAAATGGCTGAAGATGTGGGTCATGGCATAAAGGATGACCGACGACGACGCATGCTCTGTCCCAATCTTAGGCGACAGCGCCATTATGCGGTAAGGCTCGCCGCCCATAAGGCCGAAAGGAGTGGTGTAATTGAGGGCGAAGCCCGACACCGTTATCTTGTAAAGCCAAGAAAAACCGACACCGGCCTTGCCGCCGTTTCCGCTCCGTATGATGATATACCACGTTGCAGTGTTGAACAGGTACAACACCGCCCACAGCCCCAGAACGGCAAAAAACCAATAGCCTGTGTTGGTAAGGCCCTGCCACACTTCACGGTAATCAAGCTGGGTGAGCATCACCGCAAGCACGATAACGCCGAAAATAAAAAACAGGTTCTGGTACTTCTTCTTCATCAAGGAAAGTTCTTGACAAAGGGTTAAGGATTGGAAGTTAAGAAAACCGGCGAATGGGAATATGCGGACGACGGTTTTCCTAACTCCAAATCCTCAACCCTCAATTTACTGTTCAGCTTTTTTCTTGGGGACGTTAAACCTTGTCTTTTCGCTGTCGTCGCGCTTCTCATGGTAAAGCTTGCCGAGCGGATGGGCAAGCGGCTCGTCATATCCGGCCCTGTTGCGGAACACGTCGATAGCCGTATATATTGCCTGACGGAACGAACTCTCGTCGGCGACGTTCTTCCCTGCTATGTCATAGGCCGTGCCGTGGTCTGGAGAAGTGCGCACAAGCGGCAGCCCGGCTGTAAAGTTGACGCCGTCGCCGCGGTCGAGGGCCTTGAACGGAGCCAGGCCTTGGTCGTGATACATGGCAAGAACGCCGTCAAACGACTCGTAAGAACCTTTCGCGAAAAATCCGTCGGCTGCATACGGGCCGAAGGCGTAGACACCGTTGTCTGAAAGTTCCTTGACAGCCGGCGCGATGACGTCCTGCTCCTCCGTGCCCAGAAGGCCGCCGTCACCGGCGTGCGGATTGAGTGCGAGCACGGCAATGCGCGGATTGGATATGCGGAAATCACGCTTCAGCGACTCGTTGAATATCATGGCCTTCTCCACGATGCGCTCCTTCGTTATGGCCGCCGCTATGTCTTTCACCGGCAAGTGGGTGGTTACAAGGGCTATGCGCATCATGTCGTTGAGCAATATCATCAGTGCCTTCTTGCCGTCGCCTGCACGCTGCTCAAGGTATTCCGTATGTCCGCAGAAGTTGAAGTCGGAGCCCTGTATGTTGTTCTTGTTTATAGGAGCCGTTACAAGCACGTCGAAAAGTCCTTTTTTATAATCGTCCATAGCGCGTTCAAGAGCCTTGAGCGATGCCGTGCCGGCCTCCTTCGACGGGCTTCCAAGCTCAACCTTTACCTCTTCGTCAAACACAGGAAGCAGGTTCAGCTTGCCGCTGTGAGCGTCTTCCGCAGAATTGATTATTGTAAAATTTGCCTGTACTCCCAAAGCGTTGCGGTGGTATGCCGCAACTTTCGGAGAACCGTAGACTATTGGAGTACACAACTCGAGCATCGCCGGTTCGGCGAACGCCTTGAATATAATCTCATAACCTATGCCGTTAGTGTCTCCGTGGGTTATCGCCACCCGTATTTTTCCGTTTTCCATATATTTTGTTTTTATATAATTATGAGAGTTGAAGCAGCCAATACAATCATGCCTTCGGTTTCTTGTTCGCAGCCCTTCACTCCCCTCCGTTAACTTTCAGTGTATAAAGTGCCGCCTCCGCCTGCCGCATCAGGTTGCGTTTCTTCATTTCCGGGGCGTACACAAACGCCTCTGCCACCACGATGCGCCGCCTGGCCGTATCTGCAACGGAATGGGACACGAACGGGCCGCCCATGGCGTCGCCGTGCATCTCCCACAGTCCGCGGCAAATCATCAGCGTCCGTCCTTTCTCCATTGACAGTATACATCTTGCACTGCCGCCCACTGTCCGCATATACATTCCGCGACGCTCGCCGGGGATGGCGCGCCTCATCACGCTGTCCCTCGCCACTACGGCTCTTGCCGGGTCGAGGCTGTCGCCAGGATATGAATAGACGCAGATGTTCTGCATTCCGCTTGCAGCGTTGTCCGAGAACCACAAGAAGCCGTCATCGTTCTTGCCGTATTTCATGTCCGCCGGAATTCTGATGCCGCATCCGAGAACGGAATCCACCGCCGCAGCGGCTTTCGCATTGTTGCTTTCCGCAAGCCGGGCTATCTCCACATTCATCTCCGCACGTGTGAATAAATCGGCCAGACGGCGGCCTATCAATGGCGCAGCCTGCACGACCGCCGCAGCAGAAGGCGCGTTGACATAAGCCACCATCTGCGGCTTCGCCCACACGTTCTTTTCATACCTGATTTTCACAGATGTGAAAACGGCTGGATTTACGGTCAATATGACTATATTGCGTGCCAGCTTTGCCGCCCTGGTTGAAATGCAGACTGTCTGTTACCGACACATCAAACATCGGCTCTGACTGCGGAAGCCCTGCCACGTCTTGCGACAACACGCTGTCAAGCTGATGCGACACCACCTTGCCTGAAGCCACCACAAGCACCTCGTAAGGCCGTCCGCCACTCTTGGGAAGCATGGACACCGCCCCGTCGCAGGCGCACAACAACATGGCCGACACAACAAAAAGGCACATGGCAAAAGTCCGTGTCATCCGCCGAGCGCTCCCTTCTCCGCCGTACTCAAAAGGCCGCAGGCGGCATATATGTCCTGTCCGCGGCTCGCCCTTATCGTGGTGAACAAGCCGTGAGCGGTAAGATAATCGCGGAAAGCCGTCATCCGTTCCTCGTCAGCACCATGCAAACCGACATCCGGTATTTGATGGAAACGTATCAGGTTGATGCGGCAGTCAAGCCCGTTAAGGAGCTTTACAATCTCACGTGCGTGGGCTTTCGAGTCGTTTAGACCGCCGAACACTATATATTCGAACGAAAGACGGCGTTGATGGCTGAAATCGTAACCGCGCAGCATCTCCACCACTTCGCTTATAGGCATTGCTTTCTCGGCAGGCATCAGCATTGCGCGCTGCTCATGGAGCGGAGAATGCAGGCTTATCGCCAAGTGGCATTCGCTCTCCTCTATAAAGCGCCTTAGCTTGCCCTTAATACCCACGCTGCTCACTGTGATGCGCTTCGGACTCCATGCATACCCCCACGCGGCTGTCAGGATTTCGGTGGAACGCAGCACATTGTCAAGATTGTCCATAGGCTCGCCCTGCCCCATGAACACTATGTTGGTAAGCTTGTCGCGTTCGGGCAGGGAGTATATTTGGTTCACTATGTCGCTTGCCGTAAGGTTGCCTTCAAAGCCTTGCTTGCCGGTTTGGCAGAACAGGCAGTTCATCTTGCATCCAACCTGCGACGAGACGCACAGCGTGGCGCGGTCGTCGTCGGGGATATACACAGTCTCGACATACTTGCCGCCGGCCGTAGGGAAAAGATACTTCACCGTCCCGTCCTTCGACCTTTGGCAGCCAGCCGGCGGCATGCACCCGATGGTGTACCGCTCTTTCAGTTTTTCCCTGTTCTGTTTCGAGATGTCGGTCATTTCATCAATCGAACCAACATGCTTGGTGTAAAGCCACTTGGCTATCTGTCCGCCTGTAAAAGGCGGCATGCCCAGTGCTTTCGCCACATCTTTCAACTCTGAAAGCGACATTCCCAACAAGGGACTGATATTGCCATCCATCCTCGAACGTAAATGTTTTTAATTTGCAAACTTACACAAAAAAATCTATTTACAGCCCCATATCACAAGAAAAACGCCTTTCTTGCCACAAAACGCCATGTCTGCATCAGGCATAACAAAAACAACCGTGATGCCAACTTTAATAAAATGCCGGCACCACGGATTGTTTTTATAGTCTGATTTTTATTCCGAATATGAGACTGTCGTGAAGGCACGGAGGATGAACGATGGTTTATTAGAGTCCGGGTCGTTTTCCATCGTACCGCTCAAAACACTTGCCTTTATAAGCCCTTCACTATTCAAGAAATAATACGAATACGAACCGTTAAAAACATCAACGTCTTCGCCTTTGTCTCTTAAGCTTGCTATTTTATTTGTAATATCGGTATGATTCGCTCTCATATAATTCATCTCTTCCACATTAGCCAATCTCCAGCCTGTAACGCCTGCAACGGCAAGCCGCCCAATACCTTCGTCGACAGCCGCCTTCAACGATTCCTGGTCGCCTTCTTCAAAAACAAGGTTCGTCAAATATTTCGGCGACATCAGCGAAACGGTCTTTTCTGCCTCGTCTTTCATCAACACATAACAACCCTTATACATGCTGCCGACTTCAGGAACTGTTCCTGTAACGACATCTCCACCCGACGGCTCGTCGTCCTCACCACCGGGTACAACAGTCTCGCTTTCGCCGGTCTCGTCAAAAGTAAATGTAACGTCTGTAGTTCCCGCCCATTCAACACCTGTAATTGAGCCGTTCAACTTTACTCCGTCACCGCTGTATGTTCCGTTTATAGTAACCTTGTAATTGGCCTTCAGTTCTTTCGGGCACAAATAAGAATAGCTGTGCATCTTTCCGTTCGCGGTAAACGACACTTTCACTGTGGCCGAAGCCGCCTCCTCCAGCAGAAAAACCGCACTGGCACTTTTCCAGACATTGCTTTCGCCCTCACGCACCAGGTCGGCCGTATATTCACCTTCTTCACCCGAATAGCTGCCGTCGAGCTTTATGTTTTCATACAGAGGACTTACCGACACAGCAACCGCCGTGACGCTCGCAGGCACATTGTTGATTGTCACAGACTCAAGCATCATCACCTTGCGCTCAAGGGAAAGCGTCAATGTGTTTTCCTCGCCATACGCCAACGTCACCGAATTGTGAGCGGTCATAACGTCACCATGGCCATGCCCGTCTTTCAAAGCCACAACGGCATCCTTCGTGGCATTCTCCTTTATCGGCAGTTCATATGCCTCCGCGTCAGTTCCGGCCAAGGCGTAAACGTCATAACGCCCTTCCGGCAAGTTCAATGACAAGCCGTCGGATTCTGAAGCAATCTGCATAACTTCAACACACCGGTCTGACTCAAATATATAAATGTTCACAGGATAACTTATCTCCGCCGTGCCTTCAGCGCCCTCTACCTGCGCAGCACGGGTACGTATCACCAACGTACTGTTGGCATCTTTGTTTTCAAAAACTTCGTCATCGCTGAATTTCTCGCAAGAAGAAAAAACCGACACCGCCATTAAAAGCAGCAAAATAATGATTTGTTTCATGATATTAGTTTTTAATAATTTTCGCAAATATACGTCAAAAACCCTTATGTTTGTTAATAACACCTTGAAAAATCCGGCATATTTATGTTTTTTAACACAACAGTATGAATGGAACCATGAAAACTTACATTATCTTTGTAAAATGAACTTGCAAAGAACAAAATGTCATTATGAGATACCTCAATCCAAAAGCCGACCTCACATTCAAAAAAGTGTTCGGCGAGCATCCCGACCTCATAATCAGCTTCCTCAACGCGCTGCTGCCGTTTGACAAGGCCGACGAGGAAATAACATGGGTGGAATACCTGAACCCAGAACTTGTGCCGCAAAACCCGCTGCGCAAGGACAGCATCGTGGACGTACGCTGCCGCGACAGGGCCGGGCGGCAGTTCATCGTTGAAATGCAGATGATGTGGACGTCGGCATACAAGCAGCGCGTGCTGTTCAACGCGTCGAAGGCATACGTCAGCCAGCTCGACAAGGGAGGCGACTACGACCTGCTGCACCCCGTGTACTCGCTAAACCTCGTCAACGACACGTTCTCCGACAGCCTCGGCTACTACCACGACTTCCGCATCGTCGAGGATGCAGAGACGAAGGAAGTCATCGAAGGACTGCGCTTCATCTTCATCGAGCTGCCGAAGTTCACACCGAAAAACTACGGTGACAAGAAGATGCAGGTGTTATGGCTGCGGTACCTCACGGAAATAAACGAGAAGACACGTGAAGTGCCCGGAGAACTCTTGGAGAACCCCGAAATAAACAAAGCCGTCACACAGCTGGAAGAGTCCGCCTTCAGCGAGGCGCAGCTCCTCGGCTACGACCGCTTCTGGGACATGGTGAGCACCGCCAAGATGCAAATCAGCAGCTCACGGCGCGAGGCCATGGAGAAAGGCTTGGCAGAAGGTAGAGCAGAAGGCTTGGCTCAAGGAAGAGCTGAAGGAAGAGCTGAAGGAAGAGCTGAAGGCCAACAAGCCGAGCGCATAAAAAATGCAGGCAACCTGAAGCGGCTCGGTGTGGCGACAGAAATCATAGCACAAGCCACTGGACTTACGGCGGAAGAAATAGAACAGCTGTAATCCTCGGCCTGCACTAAACACAATCTGCCACATACTTACTAATATTCATGTTTTTCAAAAAATGCGTCATCTGTCAGAAATAGGAAGTAAGCAGCTGACATACAGCGCATTACGTTCCTGACAGTTAAACCGTTTACTGTCAGCCCACCGTCAGGTAACGCCATAAAAACCGGCTTAGCCGGCGTTCTGAGCCATAGTCATTTGATGTTTTTTGCCAATAACATGACAGTAAACAACATCCACTGTCACAGCATAATCCGCTTATTTTCAATAAGTTAACGTGAGTTCGGTATAATAATCTTATGCAATAAGCCTACTTTTATCAATGATGTCAATATTGAGTGACGGTTTCTTAGGAAGCAGGTTGTATGCGATAAGCCCTGCAATCAGGTTGGAAGCAAATCCGTCAATGCTGCGGTGCCTTGTATGTTCAATGTAGCATACGTTCTTGAGTTCGTCGTTTACTGTTTCAATGATCGCCCTTTTCCGCAGCAGGATTTTGTCGTGCAGGTCCATGAGCGAGTTCTTCATGTTCTTCTTGAGTTTGGTCACAAGGTGTATGTCGTCAATGAAAAGCCTTTCAAAAAGCTCCTGGCTTATGTATCCCCTGTCGGCAAAAATCTTGCCGAAAAGCCTTTGCGTAAAGTCCTTGTCCTTCAATGGCTCACGGTCGTCCACGTTCCCCGGCGTGAGCGTCCATTGTATTATCTCGCCACGGTCGTTTATCACTATATGCAGCTTGAACCCGTAGAACCATCCCATCGTACACTTGCCCTTGGCAGCCCATCCCTTCATCGTCCTGTGGCTGTGCGCACGCTTATATTGCATGACTTCAACGGTGTGGAGTCGATAATGGATATTCCCGTACATTTACCCAACGCACATGTCTGCAGGAACAGCAAAAGATGGAGCCCTACCTTGGCCTGACGTTCTACGAAGCGGTTGTACGACAGGCGGTGTGGAAACTCCTTGCGCATATGGTTGCACACGTAACCGAGGTAGAACGACTTGAGGTCGCGCTGGCGCATGGTATGGAAGAGTACGAGAATGGTCATCACCTCGCTGTCTGACATGAGGCACGGGCGGTTGCGGCGGCGTTTGCCGCAGGTGTCAAGCGTGTGTTTTTTCAATTCTGGAGCAAAATATTTGCAGAACTCATCGAGAATACAGAAAATTTCTATTAAATTTGCATCAGTCATGGGAATGGATGTTTTTATGTAACTTATTGATTATCAGCTATAAAGATACTAAAAATATTTCATTCCCACAACTTTTTCAATCGTTTTCTTATACCGAACTCACGTTAAGTTAATGCACAATGTGACAGTGTGAAGGTATTTCCTTAAAAATATTTTACCGTCACTTACATTGTAAAAGGTCACCTTTCGGCACACAATTGACGACCTTTTGCGACGCAAAAAGCCACAAACCGCATTGCAATCTACCGCCTTTCATATTGCAAAACGGCCCAAACACCTCTCATCTTTGCAGAAGATAAGCTGCACTCGGAAATGTGGAAACAAGTTTTCATTGCGTTCGTTTGCATTATCTTTCACAACAACACTTATCAACCGACATTCAACACTTTGGAGGCTGAAAGATGCCGGGCATCATCTGTCAGCCTCCAAAACATTGTTAACCAACAAGTTACAGCGGAAACTGACAGATGACAGACGTTTTCACATCATCCTTTTCTTCGCAAAGAACGTACATATTTCCAACTGTCAACCTTCTTTATCACTTTTATTGAATAAGTAGGCACGAACAAACAGGAAAAATACAAATATGACTTGACGATGGAAAATCCCCAATATCGTATGATACACATCTATATAGAACTTCACAAGAGAGCGCTTGTTGCTTGACAGCGAATTGCTCCTTATCCTATAATAAGCCAACGGCTCTTTCAATCCATAAGCCACCCTGCACTCCTTGAGCAGCAATATAAGCATCGCCCAATCCTGCCTCTTCCGTAACAGGGGGAAATAGAACTTACCATACCGTGAAGTATCATACAAAGCCGTTAGGAACCCCACCTTATCGTCACGCTTCATACCGCCAAACGTAACTATCCGTGGCGCAATAAAAATTCCATTGTCAACGCCATCTTGGTTGCACAATATATATGAAGAATACACAAGACAACATTTCTTTTCATTAATAAAAGCTATTTGTTTCTCTAACTTGTCCGGAAACCAACGGTCATCACTGTCACAAAAGGCAATATACCGTCCCCTTGCAACCTCAATTCCCTTATTACGAGCAAAACCCGCTCCCTTATTCTCACTAAGGTTAATTACCTTTATCCTACTGTCCTCATTCCTATATTTTTCCAAAAGGGACAACGTTATCTCATCGTCCGAATTGTCATCAACAATAATCAATTCCCAATCTTTGTACGTCTGGCGCAATATGCTGTCTATACTTTCCGCCGATACCGCGCCCGTATTGTAAATGGGCATTATGATTGAAACCAATGTATCATTCATCGTATTCAATTCTAAGTGTCAAATCAAACGCTCAGTGCTGTAAATAAAATGTATCTATTATATATTTCAAAGCATCTGCATTATACTTAAAATAAGACCTTGACGGCATCTTACATGTCGAAGCATGTTCCATATCTATAATTTTTATCTCAGGGTCGTACACAACTTTCAAACCGTGGTTACGGCATTGTTCCGCCAAATAAAGCTCTTCACAAAAAAGGAAAACGGGAAAATCTATTATACCACATTCTTCAATGTACTGCCGTGTCAATATTATAAAAGAGCCATGACCTGCATATACATCACCAGCCGAATGTGACTGCACTCTTTTTCTTTTATATACCGTTTTTCTGTATAATACGCATAATAAATGATGTTGGAACATAAGCCGCAACAACCTCAATTTGGTCAAAGAATAACGATATACAACCTGTGGGTTCCTATCACGCTTTTCCAAATTTGAATATATTTGAGGAGCAACCCAGCCAACAGACTGTACATCATTGCCATAACGGCAAAGAAAAACCCTCAAAGCATCAGGACGCAATTCAACATCAACATTGCTTATTATGACGAAATCAAAATCTTTCGGTTTAGTTTCAGACATCATTCTCTTTACTGCCCCAAAATAACCAAGATTTTTACGATACGAAAAAACTTTTAATTCCGCATTTTGCAACATCTCATTTATTTCTTCTACACAATCCTCCGTATTGTCAGCAACATATACAAAAACATCAGCCTGCCCACTTACTCCTTTTACCGCCGTATCGACTGACTTCAAGAATGCTGACAAATACTCATACGAATTGTAATTGACACAATATATAGCCAACCTTTTCATTATCAGACAACTTATATTTTTAGAGCTTTCGTCTTATTCTATAAAAAATCTTATTATAAAAATAAATCCACAATGGACATCCAAGGCTTCTAAAAGGAAGATACTGCACTTTATTCCTATGATAAACATTTCTGATGTTTTTCAACAAATAAATTAAATTTGAAGAGTGGTTCTTTGCCTTAGCAGCTCCTAAACAATTTTTTGAATGTTGACGGTAATATATCATTGGCGTTTTTATGGCAGAAACAATTCCACCAACTTTCATTGTACAAGCCGTAATCCATGAATCATGCATGTGAGCATTTGCGAAAGGAAAATCAAATGCTGTAATTTTCGCATTCTTGTTTATCAACATAGCACATCCAGTTACAAGATTATACTGCGACAATCTGTTGAAAGTAACAAGATACTTAGGATCAATCCCTGCAAACTTCCAAAATGAATTGCTAATGATTTCCAAGTTCTCATCAACAACAAACAAATCACAATGGACAATTATCGGTATGTCACGGTTTCCTACATTCCGTTCAAGTTCGTGCATGTGTTCCAATGATTTTTCCACTTTATCCTCTAACCACACATCGTCTTGGTCGCAAAACATGTAATAGTCTGCATCTACACGCTGCAACATACCAAAGAAATTTTCCTTTGCCCCATGTATATCTACATAGTCAAGCACAACAATATTATCATGCACCATGACATTTTTGCGAATTATGTCACATGTTCCATCTGTAGAACCGTCATCGTGGAGATATAGCGTCCAGTCTTTAAAGGTCTGCCTGTACAGCGAATCTATTTGTTCCTGTAAATATTTCTCTCCGTTATACGTTGCCAACAGTATAGCTAATTTCTTTTTCATAGACTAAAATATATGCGAAATTGCACTATTTTATATAGCTTTTTTCCTCCTTTTTTGAAAGTATTGCCGTATATACACCATAAACATTGTCCACATGTTTTTCTATTGAATACAATCTGTCCACCGTGTTTGCCGCCATACGTAGCATATCTTCATAATAAGCTGGAGAATGTGTGGCAACTTCTATCAGACGGTGCGTTAATTGCTCTTCTGTATCATATCTCAATCCAATTTCCTTACCGCAGAGTTCCTTACCGTTGTCAAACTGTTCTTTTGTTCCACCTGTATCATGCCCTATCACCAAACAGCCGTTAAACATCGCTTCTGTCATGCAACGTCCAAAGCCTTCAAAAACAGAAGGTATGATTATTGCCAAAGCTTTTCTCATGAAACTAACAACATCATCACGCCCACCAAGAATGCGTATATGTTTTGAAAGGTTGTTGTCCTCTATATAATGCATTACATTTAAATAATAAACATGGTCATTAAAATTATCAGCAATGACAAACAACGGTATAGGCTGTTTTCGTATAGCCCTAATATAACCATTATATGCCCTAATAAGAGAATCTAATCCTTTCGCTGGTTCAAATCGTCCTACATACAAAAAAAACGGCTTTTTGACACTATTTAAGAACACTTGATTTGTATGGAAAATACCATCGTAAATCACGATAGAATTTTCTCCACCCTGCAAACAGTGATGCCGTTGAATGTCTTTTGTTATACAAATTGAATAGGAGTCTGCGTCCAACAGTTGGAGTTTATAACTTCTTTTTGCAGGAAAATAATGCAAATCAAAATCTTTATCCACATATTCGCGTACATGGAACACATGTGGAATGCCAAACTTCTTAGCCACCTTAAAACCAACATTCACTACACTTACATTTGTATGTATGATGTCAATTTTTTCATTAAGGATTATGCTTTTCAACTTATAATACGACAACATGTTAGGCAATACTCGGCGTAACAATCTGGGTAAAAACAGAAGCACGTCCTTAAATGCCTTAAAAACTGGATAAATATTGAGCCTGACAGGAAGCACATATAATCTTATGCCTTTCTTTTGCAGAATTTCATACACGCCCTTTTTATTTGGAACAACAGCTACGACATCTACCCCTCGGTCTTTCATACCTAATATCAGCGGTATAAAAGACCTCACAGAACCTTCACGCAACCTTGTTGAGTTGACTATATATAATATTCTCATCAAAATAAGTTTTTTAATTCATTCAACATATCAATAAATCAGACCATCCACAAAAAAGCGAATTCAAGTCATCATTCATACAGCCAACAACATTTGTTTCTTTTTTCTTTTCTTCTCGAGACTGCAATAGAATGTAAATGACAAAAAATCCAAACAACATCACGTAGATATGTTCCCGGCTTATACATGTGTTTTGGCAAATCATATACATAACACTTTGCCAAAAGACGCAAAGCCTTTAACAGGCATCTAAAAACAGACAAATTGATGTTACAGGCCACAAGCAACATATCACGGCGCAATTGTTTTGCTTTATATACTAACATGTTGCCGACAAGTCCTCGGTCATGATATATATGGGCATGAGGAACAAGAATATTGCGAATTTTGTAATAACATATACGCTGATAATAATTGTTATCCTCACCGTACTGGAAAAACAAAGGATTAAAACCGCCAATCTTCTTAATTATGTTTATTGGAATCAACCAACATGCTGCACAAGTCTCCCCTATGGGCACTTTGTCAGGAAGAACATTTTGCAATATCAAAGACGACAGTAACCCTACACTGACATCTCTAAGAGTATATCCGAACATGGTGTCAAAACGTGTACCGTCTCCATTGAACATTAATGGGGTAACAAGACTCTCGCCATCACTCGCCTGAAGCATAAACTGAAGAGCGTCTTTTTCTATAGCTGCATCTTGGTTAAGAAGAAGGACATGATCCGCTTCATTTTCTAAAGCATAACGTATGCCTAAATTATTTCCCTGACCGAAACCTAAATTATGATCTTGTGGGATCCATACAATTTCTGGATAAACAGAAGGAATGTGCTCACGAGTTCCATCTGTAGAACAATTATCCACGACAACAACAGTTGTCTTAACGCTGCTGTTTCTCAAGCTTGTCAAGCACCAGTCTATCCAAGCCATTGCATTGTATGTAACAATTATGGTATAAATCTTCATCTTTTATCTGCTGAATATCAATCTCTTTTTTGAAAAAATATATACAAATAGAACCAAGCCTATTAATATCGTATAGGTAAAATAAAAATATCGATAATAAAAAATTCCAAATATAGGGATAACTGATAATATATAAATTACCAGAACGTCACCAATATTAAACACTTCCCTATGCCCAACTTTTATAACAAGCATAGTAGCAAGAAAAAAATAAATCACCCACAAAATCATTCCTATCGGAGTAATGTCCAACATTATGTCACCTATATATGTAGGAAAAACACTTATAAAGAACCCCTGCTGACCAGAGCGGTCACCACGGCGTTCGTCATCTGTATCAATTTTATAAAGGAAATGATAAATAAATGGGAATTCACGTTCTGGAGCAATTATATCAGTTCTTTGATTTTCCCAAAAAAAACAAAAATTCAGATGTCCTTGCCCTGCATACTGCACAGCACCTGCTTCCGCACCACCGTCTCTCTCGTCAAAACGAGCCTGCGTCACCGCAATAAAATAAATAAGAGCCAACACAATAAATGGAATGCCAGACAACATCATTATACGTTTTTGCTTCTTCGCCAAAAACTTACCGAAAAATACAAGGCAAAAAACCAACATCATTCCCCAAAGCAGAATTTCGGTCCTATCAACCACCTGTATTCCCTGCAAAGGCACACTAAGAGACGCAAACAAAAGCAGTGCTTTAAACCACCACGGTTTCCCTTTGTCACAACATAAATAATAAAAGAACAACGGAAGAGCCAGCAATGTAGACGTGTTCAAATAATAGAAATAAGCCAAAAATGAAGGTAATGCCTCTGCCTTTACTTGAGCAGGAGATTCTATTCCATTATAGTGGTCTGCACGTATGGAAGCCAAATCGCCCGATAATATTTCCACTGTAGAACTCCCTACCAAATAAAAATTCAGTAGCGACACAGCTATCAATATCCATCCAACAACCGTCAATATATTAGTGCGCGGAGGAGTTATCTCCTTGATGTCTTTTTTATAAATCAAGGAAAACGGCAACATTGCAAATGTATGAATAAGGCAAAAAAGGATTGTCGGAAGCACTCCAAGCTCGATGTCGGTCTCATCGAAAAGGATACCACCTTCACCAAGCATACCACCATATACAACCACTATCTCGAAAAATGAAGACACAGCATACAACGATGACATATACACACAAATGTCAAACGCTCCATGCTTCTTCCACCAATAGGCCGTAAGCAACGTGAAATATATAAAAGGTACAAAAACCATACTTAACCCCGTATTACCGTTTTAATTTTCAAGATGTCTTTCCAACCAAACAGCAGTGCTTTAGTCTGCATGACAAACAAATGCCTGTATGAAGGTATCAAAGCATCAGCCACATATCCCGCCACAACATTGCTTACTATCGCCACAACCGCAGCTGCCATCACTCCATATAAAGGCAACAAATAATAGTTTAATAAAATACAGACAACGCATCCCAACACATCCCTAAATATTGCGAAACGTTGCAGATTTTCCACTACAAGCATATTCCCAGCCGCGCTTGACAACGCCATTGCCACAGCCTTAAATGACAACACTTGCAATATTGCAGCAGCTGGAGTATATTGTTCCCCGAAAAGGAGCAGCACAATCCCATAAGACAATATGGACGTTACAGCTGAGACCAAAACTGTAAGCCACAATGTTGTATTCATAAAACTTTGCGCCTTACACCTATATATCTCTTCTGAATCTTGCCTCATTCCTACCAATATCGGTATCAACGTCTGAACTAATATTGTCGGTACATACACAAGAATTTCAACAATGCGTGTCGCTACAGAAAAGAAACCGACAGACCGATTATCTATCATTTGACCAATCATCACTTGGTCTATCCTTTGATATATTATGACTGCTGCACTCGTCAACAAAAGAGGGAATGACTCTTTCAATAAAAACAAGGCATAACATTTGTCTATTTCCCATTTTTTCAGACTTCCTATTTTCTTCTTATAGGCAATACAATAACCGCTTGCCAACAGAATGCAATCAAAAGCCGACGCCAAAACAAACAAAGTCAGATTTGCACCGCATAAAAGAAGTACAACCTTTATTGTTGCTCCCAATATAGTCCTACCAATTTCTGATTTAACTACATATTCATTCTGCATTATTGCAGTAAAATAGTTGCGTATTACGTTGAATGCATTAGCAACTATGGATATTGAATAAACAGCAACAAGTATCGTTGTATAAGCGTCAGCTTCCATCAACAATGATGTAACAATAGTAAATGCAACCGTTATAAACGCCAATACAAGTTTTATTGCAAATGCCGTTCCTATTATTACATGACTATCAACATCTCCTTTAGCTTCTTCCCTTACCTCTATATTATCCAAACCGAAAATTGCAAATATCTGAAACAACTGTACATAACTTATGACATAATTCATAAGTCCATACTGTTCAGGTCCCAAATACCTGGCGATGATGATTCCGACAAACAAACTGCCAAGCAAGGTCGTTACTTTACCAATAACAGCCCAAAATAAATTTTTGGCAATCTGTTCTTTTCTTTCGGACAGATGACATCTTCTTAAGATGAAATCAAACATCATAAATTTTCAAGAACGGAATTGACTTACTATATCATTTTTTAACACATATAATAATGTTCCTGTAAACGTTAGAAATAACATAAATAAAACAAACAGCATCCGCTTCGGCCCTGCCGGTATTTGCGGAACAGAAGCACCTTGGATTACAGTAAATGCAGGGGTGCGTTCTTGAACCTTAGCCTTGGCCATCTGCAACTGTGTGGTCAACGTCGTATATGTGTTATATTTCAGCTGCATGTCGTTTTCAAGGTCTTGCTCCTTTGCTTTAAAACTTGTCAGCATGAGGTCTGTATTGGCATCAGCATAACTCGCATATAACCTGCGCGCTTCCTCATAATCACGTTTGGCCTCATCTGTAAGCTTGGTGTAATACTCCAAGTCCACACGGGCTTTCTGTGTTCTGTAATCTGTTATGAAATCCTGCAACCTAACACGCACGGAGTCTGCCATTGTCGCACTAATCAGCCTGTCTTGGTCTTTTACAGTTATAGTTATGACATCCGTCTTCTTGTCCACAGAACAAGTTATTTTGTCCTGTATCATCGAAACGACATCACTCTGCTCTTTTGACAAGATTAAAAGGTCAGAGTCTCCACTATTTCCATCACTTTTCAATACATCTTTTTTACGTGGAAACAAACTGTTCATTTGCCTTTTTAACCAAATAATAGGCATTGCCCAAATGGAAACTTTCTGTTCTTTAGTGAGATATGTATAATAATCAGTCTTTATATCTCCTTCCTCATTGACGACCTTTATGCCAAACAAGTCTACTATAAAATTTGGCGAACCCATCAAATCAGGATACAATGTCGGATAAATTGCATCTGAGGATGTCATGTTCCCGATGTTGAAACCAAACGACGAAGCCAAGGAACTGAGACCTCCACCACTTGACAACATTTCCGATTCCGGTGCAAGCGTTATTGTCGTCGTATAATAACGTGGCTGTGGAAATATCCAAATACAAGACAATATAAAAGCTATTGACAAAGCCTTTATAAAAAGTCTTTTCCTTTCTTTCAAGCGCTTAAAGACCTTTCTTAGGTCGATTACGTCTTTTTTGTTCTCTTCCATTATATCATTATTACAATGTATAATAACAAATCACTTCACTTTCCAGCTTTCCACTCCCCTCGTTTTGCTTGAGAAGTTGACACCTATTTTGTAAACCTGACGGTTACTTCCGCAATTGCAATTAGGGATTTAATGCGATGCAAAAATAGCAAAAATCCACTACAACACCATGCTTTGGTAAATTTATAATTATTTAGATGGTAATTTCTCATAACGAAGATTGCTCTAACTGCCTGACCAAGAAGTTTTCTAAACTTGACTTGTCCGGCAACTGAAGCATATAGGTGGAAACAAATAATTGGTTGCTCATTCCCGCAATGGCATACTCTACCATTTTCTTTCCTTTTTTTGTACATAGTAATATTCCTATGGGCGGATTGTCGCCAGGATGCATCTCATTTTCTTTGTAATAAGAAACATACGCGTTCAACTGCCCAAGGTACTCATGCTTGAACTCGTCGTTTTTCAATTCGCAGATTACGCTGCAATGCAATATTCTGTGATAAAACACGATGTCGGCAAAATAGTATTCATCATCTATGATGATGCGTTTCTGACGAGCCTCAAAACAAAAGCCCTTGCCCATTTCCAACAAAAACTCCTCCAAATGGGCGAGCAGGGAGTTCTCCAGGTCTTTTTCAGAATACGCTTCTTTTGCATCAAGTCCAAGAAACTCAAACGTGAAAGGTTGCCGGATGTCCATTAAGGAATTGCCTGATGGCTGGACAATAGAATTCAGAAGCACCTGCGGATTACGACTTATCCCACTGCGGAAGAACAGATTTGTCGCCATTTGCCGGCGAAGTTCTTTAACGGACCAGCACCCCTTCATACATTCTGTTTCATAGAAAAAACGAGCCAAAGGATCTTTCTCTGTCATTATTTCACGTATGTGTGAAAAGGACAGGCGGCAGACTATCTTTTCGGGAGGTGTAACAAATTTATGCGACGATGTCGCATGTTTTTCCAATTCATGCGACGGCATCGCATGTTTTCCGTTGACAAACAATTCCCGAATCTGTGGGTATTCCAAATAGAATGAGCGTGAAACCCTGAAAAGCGTTTCATTCAGTCCCCGTATCTTTACCTTTTCTTCAAGACGTTTAAGCAGCCGTTCTCCATACCGTGCGCGATCTTTCCCCTTCTGTTCGTACTCAACAATATAACAGCCGATTAGCCAGTTACGCATAGTTGCATACTGGTTGACAGCCCTAACCGCCGCCCTTTGAGCGTATTGATGAGTCTGTAGGACACTGTCTGACAAATCTTCAAACGAAGGAGCCTCCCCGCTTTCCCATTTGTCTTTTATCTTTATCAATGCAGATGTTACATTAAGTTCTGTTTTACTTGACATAAAAATAGAAAAAACATATACATACAGTCATGCTGTAAACGGTTGTTTACTTAATCCGCCACTCTTCCACTCCCCTCGTTTTGCTTGAGAAGCTCACGCCTATCTTGTACACTTTGCGGTTGTCCATCAAGAAGGGGGCGGCGTAGTTGTTTTCCTCTATCTGGCGAAGGGCATCGTCAGCCGACTTGTCAAGCTTGCACTCGATGATATAGATGTAGTCTGACGTTTTTATCAGCACATCCATGCGGCGGTCGCTCGTTGCGCGTTCCACCTCTACATAGAAGCCCATGATTTTGAATATGAGGTAAAGGGCGTTCTGGAAATACAGCTCCGCATCGCCGACTATCTTATAGTCTGTGTCGGCCAGCATGGCTTGCAAGCGGCGCATGAACTGCTCCGCATTGCCGCTCTCCACATCGATTACGAAGTGGCTGATGTCAAATTCCGTCCTGTCGCCATTTGGAGTGTAATACGGCAGCAGGAAATTGAGGAAGCCCGTCTCCACTTCATTGTTGGGGAAACCAAGCCTGTACCGTTTAAAACGGCTGTCATATCCTTTTATTGTAAGGTATCCGCTTTGGTAAATCAGCGGTATCGGGTTGCGCGATGCCGAATCTATGCTGTTGAGCACGTCGTCTGAAATTATTTCGTGCGTAAGGTCAGGAAGGACATATTTGCGTTCCTGCAACAACTGTACGAGGAACGTCGGCGTACCCGTCTCAAACCAATAGTCCTTGAAGCTCTGCTTGGCAAAGGTGTTAAGCAGACTGAACGGATTATATATTCCCTCCGTTCCGTATTCAAAGTGATAGCCGTCATACTGTTCTTTCAGCTTTGCCGCCGCCTCGTCGTATGTCATGCCGTTGGCCTTGGCAAGTTCCTGCAACGGTTCCTCAAAATAACGGTGAATCTCCTCCTCAGTTATTCCGCAGACATCGATGTAGCGTTTGTCCATAGATATGTCCTGAAGATTGTTCAAATCGCTGAAGACGCTGACCTTGCCGAACTTCGTAACGCCTGTGAAGAAACCGAACTTTATATACTTGTCATAAGTTTTTACAACCGAATAAAACGCCTTAAGTATGTTCCTGTATTCATCCTGCAAGGCCGCATTGCCGATAGTCTGCAACAGCGGTTTGTCATATTCGTCGACAAGCAGTACAACGCGTTTACCCGTCTGCTTATAGGCGAACTCTATAATATGCGAAAGCCTTTCCTCCGGGGCGCGGTCTTTGAACTTGTCACCATACACGGTTTCCCACGCTTCAAGGTTCTTGTTCAGCTCGGCCAACAGGGCTTCCTTCGTGTCATACTTGCGCGTGTTCAAGTCAAGATGCAGAATGGGATACGTTTCCCAGTCCTTCTCCAGCTTCTCAATATCCAGTCCGGCAAACAATTCCTTCTTTCCGCTGAAATAAGCCTCAAACGTTGATATTAGCAGACTTTTCCCGAAGCGGCGCGGACGACCGAGGAAATAATACCTGCTGTCTGTTGCCAATTCATACACCAAACGTGTCTTGTCCACATAAAGGAAACCATCCTTACGCAGACTTTCAAAATCCTGTATGCCTATAGGATATTTCATTCCAACCTTTCGTTTTACTTGAACAAGTTTGCCACTGTCGCTATCATCGTTGCGATTGACGCCGCCGACGTGCCGATTGACAGTTTTTCGGCGATGCTCATAGTGGTCACCTTCTTCTGCGGAACAAATATTTCGCATCCGGGCTGCGGCTTTGCACCATCGCTGACCCTTGCAACCATGCCGTTCATGTAAATGATGAAAGCCTGACTTTTCTTCGCCCTGTTGCTGTATCCGCCGGCCTGATTGATGTAATACTTCGCCTTCTTGCCTTTCTGGTAACCGACAGTGTTGGGGTACATCACCTCTCCGTTGATTTTCACTGTGGCCGTATATTGGGGAACTACGAGCTTGTCGCCCTCGCGCAGCACGATGTCGGCATCGCCTCCCGGCTCGGCCAATGCCTTGTCAAGCTCTATTCCGACAGAGTAAGTTTCAGGGATTTCGAACTTCTTTTCCATTTCCTTGTCGTCCATATTGATGGTCTTGCCTGCACCGGCAGCCTCAAGTTCAAGACGCGCAGCCTCCTCTTGAGCCATTCTCAACACAACTTCGTAACGCTTGCGCTCGTTCCCGTCCATCTTTCGCTCGAGGCGCGCACCTGCCACGTATGCACGGTCGTTCACGCCACCCGCACTACGGATTAAATCGCTCAAGCGTTGGTTCTTTTTCGACAGAGTATAAACGCCTCCGAACATGACCTCGCCCTCCACGGTAACGTTCTGCTGCTTGTAGAAGCCGGGGCTTTTGCGCACGTAGACCTCGTCGAAAGGCATCAGTTTGAAGCCCGGTTCTCCGTCAACTACAAATCCGTCTTTCAATGCGAAGGTGTATGTACGCGCTATTATGGTGTCGGTTGTAAACGCCTTTGGGTTAATCATGCGGCGTGACACGTCCACTTTCACCGTCGATGCGGTCTGCTTAAGTCCGCCGGCCTGCAACACAAAGTCTTCAAGCGTTTCGTTGTCGGCATATTTGTACACACCTGGATAAAACACTTCGCCGTGGATGGTGATGGTTTGTTCTTCCATCATCTCCTGCTTTGTCGGTATGAACAGTACGTCGTTGTTCTGAATAGGGATGTCCGCCACACGTCCCGCCAATATCCCGTCAACGTCCACAGGGATTACCTCCAGCGTGCGGTCCGCCTTCATGCGGTGCATCACGGCGCGGGCGGTAAATGCTTCCTCCCTAAGTCCGTCGGCCTTTTCTATCAGCGAGCGCACACTGTTGATGTCTCCGCCCACCTGGTACATGCCGGGACGGAACACCGCGCCCTTTATCTCAACCATGTTCGAAAAGCGCGGCAGTATTGAATCCACGCTTACCGAGTCGGCATCGGCCAGCTGGAACGCTCCCATGTCAAACTCGTCAATGTTATATACGGAGTATTCCCTGCCCGTCTTGCGCACCAAGCGCACTGACTTCTTGTAAGCGTCGCCGGTAAATCCGCCGGCGTATTTCAGCAAAGTGGCTACGCTTTCGTTCTTCTTCATCTCGTAGAACATGGGGCGTTTCACCTTGCCCGTTATGTTTACGAGGCAGTCATACGCACCTACTGAAATCACGTCGTTGTCGGCCAGACGGACGTTTCCCGTAAGTTTGCCGTTCAGGATGTAGTCGTATATGTCTACGGTGGACACGAGTCGGTTGTTGCGGTACACCTTGATGTCGCGCAGCGTACCTATGTCGTTTGTACCTCCGGCCATGTACAGCGCGTGGAACACAGTGGCGAAGGCCGGCAGGGTGTATGTTCCCGGGTTCTCGACCTCGCCCATCACGTTTACCATTATGGTGCGCGTCTGCCCTACCGTGAGCCTTATCTTCGAGCTGCTGTAACGCGAACCGAGCGTGGAGCGCAGCCTGGCATTGGCCTGCTCCACCGTAAGTCCGCCTATATCCACGGGGCCGTAGCCCTCGATTGTCACCGTTCCGTCAGGCGACACCGTGCTTTCTATTGTCTTCTGCGACGCCCCGTATATGTCGATGAACACCGCGTCGCCCGGGCCGAGCCGGTAATCCTGCGGAGTGGCGATATTCATGTCGGGCTCGAATGTCAGGTCCTTGTTGTTGAATATGTCGCGTCCGAACACCTTGGGCTTCTTGCCGCGGCCTTCGCGTTCGGCCATATAGCGCTCCACGATGGCCGCCGTGTCAGGGATGAAGCCATTAAGTTCGTCCTGCATCATAAGCCAGTCCTCGTTGGTCTCGTCGTAAACTTCAGGGCCGGCCATACCGTTGTCGCGTGTGTCTTTCAGCCTGTACGAGGGCTGCGTGCCGTCGCTGACATCCGTTTGCGACGCGTTGCTCCGCCGGTTCTTGCCGTTGTTTGAGCGCAGGCGTGTGTCCGAGGTTCCCTCGTTTGCACCCACCGTGCCCAAGCCCTTGTTTTTAGCCAGCCTCTCGTACTTCTGCCTTACACGCCGTATCTGGTCTATGTCGACACCGTTCTGCATAAGTTTCGTAACTATTTGCGCCTGCGACGTGCCTGACTGGTTCTCCTTGACTACGAACTGCATCACCTGCTCGTCAGTCATCGTCGACTGCGCCAATGCGCACAACGGCATCAAAGCCGCCAAAACAAATATCGATAGAAGTTTTTTCACAACCTTTCCTTATTATGATTTATTATAGTAATTCGTTCCCCTTTCAGAATTTCTTGCCGCTTACGATGCTTGCCGCCGTGCGCACCACAATGCTGAAGTCGAGCCACAGCGACCTGCGTTCCAGATAGCTTATGTCCATACTCAACCTCTTCAGCATCTTTTCCATGGTGTCTGTATAGCCGTTGTACAGCGTGGCTTCCGACGTAAGCCCCGGCTTCATCTTGTAAATGAACCGGTAACGGCTGTCTTCCAGCATTATCTTGTCGATGTAATACTTGCGTTCGGGGCGCGGGCCGACGAACGACATGTCGCCCTTCAGCACGTTCCATAGCTGCGGAAGCTCGTCAAGATGGTGCTCGCGCAAGAACCTTTCCAGCCGTGTGGAGTGCTCCTTGTCGCTCTTCGCGATGAGCATCGGCTCGTCGTCGCAGCCGTTCATCGTGCGGAACTTGTATATGGTAAACGGCTTTCCGCCCTGCCCTATCCGTTCCTGCGAGAATATTGCCGGGCCGTTGCGCTGGGCTTTCAGCATGATATACACCACAAGCATCAGCGGCGAAAGCACCACGATGCCGACAAGGGCGAACACAAAGTCAAACAAACGTTTCACCCCATGCTGCCACATGCCCATTGCGTCAGCCACGTCTGCGTCTCCGCACACCACGCTTGCGCCCGTATGTCCACATCCTGTCGATTTCACCGTAAGCTTGTTCTATTGTCTTATATTATAACCCGGATTTCGCTAAATTGTTGCAAAGATAACGTATTTTATTCAAAAAAAGGACGACGGCGGCCTTAAAATGCCATTATGCCACGCCGTTGCGGGGCTTTACGGCAACGTTTTGAAAGGCGTCAAAAAACCGCCTGCGTAACAGCCTGGCTGCCAACGAGTTGCAAAAGGCGTCCTTTCAGGCTCTAAAAGGTGGCCTTTCGGCGTGTAAAAGATGGCCTTTTGGCGTGCAAAAGGTGGCCTTTCGCATTTCCGCCAGTTCCTTGCCGTACAGCCTGCGGCGGTTTTCCGCCGCTCACAAGGGGCGTTGACAATCGTCGGCCAGCGGCCATGCTTAATGTCACATTGCGTTTTTATGCCGCAGTTTTGTTGCATATTGACCGATATTTAGTATCTTTGCAGAAGATTATCTGCAACCGGGAAGCTGCAAGCAAGCATGCCTTCATGCCGTTTGCAGCGTCAAAAAACAGAATATTACCAACTAACAACATCCATATATGAGCAAACTGATTCGTCCCGAAGGCTACAGGCCGCTGCTTGACATGCGGCAGACCGAACAGGGAATAAAGCTGATAAAAGAGTTCTTCCAAGCCAACCTCTCGGCCGAACTGAGGCTGCGCCGCGTCACGGCGCCGCTGTTCGTACTTCAAGGCCTTGGCATAAACGACGACCTCAACGGCGTGGAACGCCCCGTGACGTTCCCCGTAAAAGACCTCGGAGAAGCCAAGGCGGAAGTTGTGCATTCGCTGGCGAAGTGGAAAAGGCTGACCCTTGCCGACTACGCCATCGAGCCTGGTTACGGTATCTACACCGACATGAACGCCATACGCGCTGACGAGGAGCTTGACAACCTGCACTCGCTGTACGTAGACCAGTGGGACTGGGAGGCCGTGATACCCCCCGGGCAGCGCACACTCGACTGCCTGAAGTCCACCGTGCGCCGCATATACTCGGCCATAAGGCGCACCGAGTTCATGGTGTGCGAACGCTACGCCGGCGTGATAGAGCCGTTCCTGCCCGAAGAAATACACTTCATCCACAGCGAAGACTTGCTTGAAATGTACCCCGGGATGAGCGCCAAAGAGCGCGAAGACGCCATCTGCCGCAAGTTCGGGGCCGTGTTCATCATCGGCATAGGCGCCCCCTTGGCCGACGGCAAGCCGCACGACGGCCGCTCGCCCGACTACGACGACTGGACAACACCTACCGACAACACACATAAAGGGCTTAACGGCGACATCCTGATATGGTATCCTACACTGCAACGCGCCGTAGAACTCTCGTCGATGGGCATACGCGTGGACAGCGAAGCCATGCTGCGCCAGCTCGACATGACCGGCCAGCAGGCACGCAAGGAGCTGTACTTCCACCGCCGCCTGCTGGCAGGCGAACTGCCGCAGAGCATCGGCGGAGGCATAGGACAGAGCCGCCTGTGCATGGTTCTGCTGCACAAGGCGCACGTAGGGGAAATCCAAGCCAGCGTATGGCCGCAGGACATGCTCGACGAGTGCGCGCGCCTCGGCATGGCGATAATCTGACGATGCGCCGCAGACAACCGTAATTCGCAACTACACCTATTTAATATTATGCAAGAATACATCGTTTCAGCCAGAAAATACAGGCCGCAGTCGTTCGACAGCGTGGTAGGCCAGGAAGCGCTTACGACAACGCTGCGCAACGCCGTAAAGAGCGGCAAGCTGGCACACGCCTACCTGTTCTGCGGGCCGCGAGGCGTGGGAAAGACCACCTGCGCGCGCATATTCGCCAAGGCTATCAACTGTCTCAACCCCACGGCGGACGGCGAAGCATGCAACGAATGCGAGAGTTGCCGCGCCTTCAACGAACAACGCTCGTTCAACATATTCGAGCTTGACGCGGCGAGCAACAATTCCGTGGAGAACATCAAGGCCCTTATGGAGCAGACGCGCATACCGCCGCAGGTTGGCAAGTACAAGGTGTTCATCATCGACGAGGTACACATGCTCTCGACGGCGGCCTTCAACGCATTCCTGAAAACGCTTGAGGAACCGCCCGCCCACGTGGTGTTCATCCTCGCAACTACCGAGAAGCACAAGATACTCCCTACCATCCTGTCGCGCTGCCAGATATACGACTTCGAGCGGATGACCGTGCCCGGCATTGTGAACCAGCTCAAAAAAGTGGCCGGCGGAGAAGGAGTCAAATACGAGGAGGCGGCTCTCGAAGTGATTGCGGAGAAGGCCGACGGCGGCATGAGGGACGCCCTCTCTATCTTCGACCAGGCCGCCAGCTTCTGCCAGGGCGACATCACATACGCCAAAGTAATCGAAGACCTTAACGTGCTCGACGCCGACAACTACTTCAACATAATCGACCTATGCCTGCAGAACAAGACCGCGGAGCTCATGTCGCTGCTTGACGGCATAATAAGAAAAGGCTTCGACGGAGCCAACCTCATATCAGGACTGGCGGCACACACGCGCAACGTGCTCATGGCACGCGACGAACAGACGCTTCCGCTGCTGCATGCCGGCGAACGGCAGACTGCCCGTTACCGGGAGCAGGCGCAGCGGTGTACGCCAAAGTTCCTGTACAGCGCACTGAAAATAATGAACGAGTGCGACATAAACTACCGCCAGAGCGGCAACAAGCGGCTGCTGGTCGAGCTGACATTGATTGAGATGTCGCAGCTGACGCAGCCCGATGACGACGGTGCAAGTTCGGGGCGTGGCCCTAAGAGACTGAAATCCCTGTTCAAAAGACTTACGGGTGCGAAGCCGCAAGAGGCTAAGCAGGTGGCCGAGGAAACGCGCCCGACAACCGGTGCGGCTGCAAGCGGAAGCGCGGAAGGCCGCAAAACCGAGGCACAAGCACAACCGACGCCACGCCAGGAGCAACCCACCGGGCAGCCGCAGACGGCTCAGAGCAGCCCCCTTCGCGGCCTGAAACTGGCGCGGATAGGCAAGACTTTCGAGAACCTTAGGCGCGGAGTGGAGGAACGCAAACCCGTCGAAGAGGTGCAGGAGGTTGTGCAGGACGACGGCGGACGCGACGTTTTCACCGAAGAACAGCTGCTTACGCAATGGACGGCAATGTGCAACCGCATGCCACAAAGCATGACCGGAATAGCTGCAAGGATGAAAAACATGGAGCCGAAAATAACGTCTTTCCCTGACATAGAGGTCGCCGTGGACAACAAGATACTGCTCGACGACATGCAGAAGATAAGGGGACGCATACGCAACACGCTCGCCCTTGCACTGAAAAACAGCGCGATAAGCCTCAGCCTACGACTGGCCAAACCGGAAGAAATCAAGCGTATCCCGACAAACCGCGAACGTTTTGACGAACTAAAAAACGCAAACAAGGCGTTTGCGAAGCTTAGCCAGATGCTGGGACTTGAACTTGAGTAGCTGTTTAGTCAACAAGTAGACGAGTTTTAAGTTGACGAGTAGACAAGTGACGAGCAGACAAGGATATATGTTTTGCCATCAACAAACCCGGCAAATCCCCTTGTCTGCTCGTCACTTGTCTGCTTGTTGACTACGGAAACGTCCTTGTCTGCTCGTCACTTGTCTACTCGTCAACTTAAAACTCGTCTACTTGTTGACTTAAAAAATCAGAACCTTTTAAGCCGAAGGGTGGCATAATCAGAACGCAGGACGAGGTTGTCGCCGTCGGCAACTACAACCTCAAATTCCGTGGTGGTAGCATTCATGCCGAACGGCAGCAGCTGTTCCACTGTGGCGTCCTCGTGCGCATCGCTCGTGGCGGCACGCCGCTTGAAGTCGCGCATCACCACTTTCTTGTGGCCGTCCTTGTACTCCATACGGGCTACAAACGAGCCGTAATCGTTGGGGCCGTCCTTTTCAGACACTTCAACTACCATCCGTGTTATTCCGAAATACAGCCTTTCACACGGATGATGTTCCCCGTCGGCTTCAGTCACAAAGCTTTCAAGCCGCCAGAAGCCCTCTATATCCTCGTCGATTGGGTCTTTCCATTCGCACGAACTGCACATTGCGCAGGCCAGCAAGGCCGCAAACGCCATCTTAATCACTTTGCCCATAATATTCCGCTTTTCCTTATTGTCAACATTCCTCCTACGCTGCTGCCGAGATAGTCGCCGTCGTCGATGCCGCAGGACGCCTCAAACTGCCATCCCTTAAGCCGCTCCGGCGTGTATGTCAGTTCAAACAACATGCTGTTCTGATGCCTCGTCTCGTCCAACGGCACGCGGTAAGTACCCCAGTGACGCGTGAACGACAGGAGCACGCGGTAGGCCAGTTCGCCAGTCGGGTCGCCGCTGATGCCTACGTGGTGAGCCTTCAACCTGTTGCTGTGGAACACCAGGCTGCCGTCGCTGTTGTACACAGGGCCGTAGACAAATGGGTGCCCTATGTTCTGCCCCCAGTGCGTCCAAGGGTACGTTCCGTGGTTGTAATAATTGTCGCAGCCGCTCATCTGCAAGTCGGTGAACGACCCGGGCTACGCCGTCGTAGAGCACGGGGCCGGTCTGGTCAGTGGTGCAAAGCCCCTCCCAAAGCACCTTAGTAGCCACAGGGTTCTTGGGTAGCGTAACCTCAACGCCTATGTGTCCGTCTTTCCAACGCCCGTACTGCCACGTAAGCTGTGAATGGTCGTCGAAGAAATGCTCGTAATACAGGCGCGCCTTCCACGTCTTCGCCTCATAATTCAACGCGAAATTCCAACTGCCCGTATGGTTTCCGTCGATGTTCTCAACCGTACCTTCCTGGCTGGGTATCAGCGCCTTGAAGAAGTCCTTTATGCCGCTGGGCATGTCGGCCACAAGCGACGGCGAGCCTCCGGCGCGCTTCTGCCACAGGCTTCCGCCAAACTGCGCGGTCTCAAGCATGCCTATTTCCATCGTCAAAGGGAACTTCTCGACGTTGCCCACGCGGAACATCATCGACTTTGTATGGTATATCACGTTCTTTGAAAACTGCTCTCCGGCCGCCACAAAGTCCTCGCGCCAGCGCCCGTCAGTCAGCAGTCCGTAGCCGATGTGCCCCTTCACGCCGAGCCAGCCCTTGGTGAAAGGCACGTCCCAATAGTCTTTCACCTCAAGCCTTACCTGCGGAATGGGACGCGCGTTAGGCCCTTCAACCATCGCGCCGCTCGACAGGCGCATGTCCTTTCCCAGTGGGAAAGAGCCGCGCTCCTTTGCGCCGACACTCAACGTCAGCACCTTCCACGACAAGTCGGCATACGCCTGCTGCACCACGAACGGCGCGGCATGGTCAACAGTGCCGGCCAAGTCGACCCCGGCCTGCAAGCTCCAGCCGTGCCCGAAACGAGTATCATACTGCACGCCGGCGCGCAGGTATCCGCTGTTTGGCCGTTCCGACGACAGTCCGTAGCGGTTGGCCGTAAACCAAAGCGGCGCATAGTCGCCCGACGAGGCGTTGGCCGAAAGCTCAACTTCATAGCGGAGCGAGTCGCCCCTTGCAGCCGCATGCTGTAAGCACAACGGCAACACGGCGGCCATCAAAATCCTGATTATCTTCATTTACGTACTTGATGAAAAAACAGCCGGCGGCAAATACCACCGGCACTTGCGTCGATATTCAACGCGGCAAAAGTACAACAAAAATCCCGTTCGGTGAAATTATCACAGCGAAAAGTAACCATCAGACGCATGAAAGGCCACCTTTCGCATTACAAAAGGCCGTCTTTCGCATTGTAAAAGATGCCCTTTCAGCATGCAAAAGACCGCCTTTTGCAACACATTGATTATCAAGGCGTTACAAAGGCAGGCATCAAATGCCAGGCAACAGCGCGGAAACAGGCCGCCTTACGGCGGAGAAACGAAGGCGGAGAAGCTACCCGACAAACCGTAAAATGTATTGTCCAAACCGTAATGTGTGTATTGCCGGCCATGCGGATAATGCTTAACTTTGCGGCATGAAACAAAACTTAGCAGACATGACAGGCAACACTTACAACGGCAGACCTTACACGGTATGCCACATGATGTCGTCAATCGACGGACGCATAGACTGCGACATGACAGAAAATCTCGGCGACACTGACGCTTACTACGCCGCGCTCGACGAGCTTCAATGCGACGCTTGCCTTGAAGGACGGGTGTCGATGCAGAAGCACACGGCACTGCCCGGCACGTTCAAAGCCGACAACCCAGCGCCCATAGGCCGCGAAGCATGGCACAATGCGGGCAACAAGGGGCAATATAAAATAGGCATAGACACACACGGCACACTGCTGTGGAGCGACAAGGAAGCAGAAGACAACCTGCTGGTAATAACCGACGAGGCTTGCCCACGACAATACCACGACCGCCTGACGGCGCAAGGCATATCGTGGATAGCCTGCGGCGGAAACGGCATAGACCTGCGGCGCGCAGTGCAGATACTGCATGGCGAGTTCGGAATAAACCGCCTCGCCATAGTCGGCGGCGGACACATCAACGCCGCATTCCTCACCGCCGGACTGCTGGACGAGGTAAGCCTCATGGTGGGCGCGGGCATCGACGGGCGCAAGGGCATGACCGCCGTGTTCGACGGGATAGAGGACAGCAACTATCCGACTACCGTCCTGAAGCTGGCCGACGTGCGCCGCGTGGGAGAAAACACGGTATGGATGAGGTACAAGATGTGAAAGGATAACAGCAAAAAGCAGCAATCCATGCGCATTCAACATGTAATGCGCATGGATTTTTCCACCCTCCGTTTCCCGTCACGCCGTCATCAAGCCGCAACATCGGCCTCAACCGCACGGGAAACGGCCAAAACAAACCGGAGTGCGGCACACCACCAAGCCCGGCGGTGACGACCCTCCGCCAGGCCGCACCGCACAACAAAAAGCTCCCGGACATCCGTATGATTAAGGATTCCGGGAGCTTTCAAGTGATCCGTTTGGGGCTCGAACCCAAGACCCCAACATTAAAAGTGTTGTGCTCTACCAGCTGAGCTAACGGATCTTGCCGTACGACATGGTTTCGTAAAGCGTGTTGATTATCAGCACTTTACGGTTATCTTTCAACTTTGTCAAAGATGTGTTCCGCCTTTGTGTTTTTATTTGGTTTAACTCATGGTTTAACTCAGAGTCTTAACAAGAGGGGTTATTAATGTGATTTGACTTCAATTTTTGCAAAGGTACAATTATATCTTGAATATCAAAAAATTATCCAACACATTATTCAAATCTTGTCACAATGGACTTCATAGTTAACCAAAGGCAAATGTAAATAACAATATAATCATCCACTCATGCGGCGTGTGCCTACAACAAACGAAAGAGAAAGTAATGCAGCTTTTTTACATGGATTTCAGGGTGATATTTATATATGCACCATATTGAAAGAAAAAATCCTGCATTCTGTTAACCATGAACAATGTTATTCTACAAAGAGAAAAGTAGCATGAATTGTAATTGTTTTACACTTACAAATAACCGTCTTTGTCTTTTCTTACAACTTAATAACCTTTCTTCTCTTAATTTCACTGCTATCATGTAACTTAAACCGAACTGAAATATCTTTTTTTAATATAGGTTTCTTTAATAAGTTCAAAAACACCTTCCAATTTAGCCAATTTCGTTTCTACTCGTTCTTCTGGGCATTTCCGGCCATTGGATGTATCTGTGTAAACCACAGCTGAAAAATAAATCCATTATAGAACGTTATAGGATGTGTTCATTCAAGAATGTGATAATTATTATCTGATCCGTTGGGCATTATCTAATCTTCTATGACAATATGAAATAATTCCTAAAATATCAAGTGCATCTTGTTCTGAAATATTCCAATCGATTTTAGGCTCATGAGCCGTTGGATTCCTAAACATTGAGCATAATCCTTTTAAAAGGTTACAAAAGCCATTATGTTCATTTTGCTCTGAAGAAGTCTGGTAATTATTTATTATTAGGATAGGATTTTTACTAAAAACCTCTTCTATAAGATTTATGCCATCTTTTTGGATTGTAGATAAATCTCTTATTCTTTGAAATAAGCCTTTATTGGCCTCCAATACTGAATGAAAATAATTGTTTTGAAGCAATTCGGGAGTGCAATACTTAAAAATTTCTTGATGGGCTTTTCTGTTTTTCAATTCTTGCTTTAAGTTTGTAACTTTAATTTCAACGTCGGAAATCGTGCTTGCTTGTTCTACAATTCTGTATTTCCCATTTTCCTGTAGTTCATAGCCAACAAATGCAAGTTGTTGGTTTATTGACGCTCTTAATTCATTAAATCTTATATGATTATTGACGAATCTTGAAGGAGCTAGTACTAATCCTATAAAATTGAGAATTTGATTAGAGCATTTATGTCTATTTTGTTCATTAGCTAATGCATTAAACAATCTATACCTTTTTGTATTTGTTTGATCTACATCATCAATATTAGATTGCAACAAGAACCTATGTATTTCAGTTCCTGTCAGTCCATCATTTGTATCACCTAAAATGTTACTAATCATTTCTAGAACATTAACAGGGAGACATTTTCTTAATGTTGTCATATCGTTAAATTCTATTTTCTAAATAGCAAAGATTGATTATTTATCAAATGTTCAAGATAAATGGCTTCAGTGCAAGATTGTCGCACGGTTAATTTATTTTTATATACCATCAATTGTACATTGATACATCATGATAAATCAATTTATTTGCTTCAACACAGATACAGCCAAATTTTGTTGACAGACTTAGTTATAAACTCCATTTTAATAATTCAACCCAAAAGCCCAAAGAGGTATAACATTAGCGTACCCGCTCTCTATATCATCCTTTACAATATAACCTTCTTCAGCGTTTTCTATCTGCTTCTGCCCTTTCTTCCTTCCGCCAATCTCGAAAGTCTTGCCGTCAATCTCAAAGTCTGAAATGGACGAACTTGTAACGTCGTTCATCACTCTCATCTGATTCATGAAAAATGTCTCCCTTACGTTTCCTATGTCAGCATGTTCAGGCGAAAGGGCATATATAAGGTTGGTGTTGTCAAGATACAGTTTCTCCACCTTTCCCAAGCCGCGAATCCCTCCGGTAGAGTTCCTTAGCTGGGTTATCATTCCGGCACGTTCCATATAGACGAGGTAATCTGGGATGTCGTTCCGGCTTATTCCTGTCGCTTCTGCCAACCTTTGCATTACAGGCTTGAACGGAACGCTTTTCGCCACGACCATCAACAGGCTTTTCAGTTTCTTTCCTAAAGACACATTGGCTTGCAAGTGTGTAGGGATGTCAACCTCCATTGTCTGGTTGATGACTTGCAATAACTCCATATCGAATTCCTCGTCACGACCGAAAGGGTAATATCCCCTACGAAGATAATCCTTAAATAAAGGCAAAGGATGTTTCACGTCGGGCAAGACTGGTTTGTGGCTCAGTATATCCTCAAGACTGTATGCCGGAACATTTATGTCATGGAACAAACACAGGTACTCACGGAACGACAATCCTTGCATCTCGTAAATCGGTAATCTCCGGCTTAAATCAGCCATACCCTTGTATATGTCAAGTATGGACGACCCTGAGATGACTATCTGCAAATCCTCATAGCTGTCATAAATCTGCTTCACCTCCCTCGACCAGCCTTCATATTTGTGTATCTCGTCAACGAAAAGGTGCTTTCCTCCCATCTTGACGAAGTAATCGGCCAGGTCTACAAGGCTGTGTTCGGAAAAATATATGTGGTCGGCAGATACGTACAGTGTGTCCGCAGTATCCAAATTGAGCTTGATATGTTGTAAAATCATTGTCGACTTGCCAACACCTCTCGGTCCTACAATTCCGAACGCCCTTCCGTCCCACTTTATCCTGTCGTACTTGTATCTGAGGAAGTCTGTAGGGGTGCTTTTCAGCTTCCTGTTGAAAAATTCATATAACCGTTCCATACGTATCTTGCATTAGTTCTTAGCGCAAATATAAGAATTTTGCACAAAATAAATGCAGTTTTACAAGATAATCGTACTAAAATAATGCAAAAATTGTCTGCCTATATGGAAAACATCCGTAAGCATTTCAGTTTATACATAATTTTGAATATCCTAATCCGTTTATCAAGTACAAAAAATAAAAGAAGGACAGCCATTTAGAGCCATCCTTCCTTGTGATATTTAAAATTGTTCCCGGCTTACTTCCTGTCCGTTTTCATACCAATAGACGTTCAAGTTCTCAGTTATCATCCACTGGCAATTACTCAACTTGAAGCCGTATTTGTCCTCCAACGTTGACAGGAAATTCCCGAAGTCGTCGTATCGTTCTGATTCTTTTACTTCTTTGTCAGTCAGCCTGATAATGTTCAAGGCATCGATGCAGAAGTCGAGGATTATAACATACCTTGGTTCCATTGTCTTTCTGTTCTTGTCAAGTGGATGTTAGTCGCCATTGGATAAAGCCTTTTTACCTTTCCGTAGGCAGTCATCTGGTTATTGGCGTTTACGTTGACATTCAGTTTTACGCCATTGATTGTAATATTAAAGTGATACCTAATCATTTTGCAGTTATTGTTTTATTGAGTTTTCTTGCTGTTATAACAAAAACAAGGATACGTGATTTTTGAGTTTCTGTAATATCGCTCGTTTTCACATATCCATGCTTTTAAGAGAGTTCTGGTCTTTCAGCTATTCAAGCATTTACCAAAAATCGAAGTTTCACAGATGGTGTTTTTTCATTTAATTGTTTTTCTCCTGTAAATGTCATTCCTGTAAAAGCTCAAATATACCATAATCAGACCGCTTGTTTTCTTAGCCATTGCCTTACTCTTGTTTCATAGCCCTCGCAATATTCCACGTTTTCGTCTATTACCGAAATTAGGTTGTCAAGATAAACGTTTTCTATTGTAATTCTGTTTTTGAGATTATCGTCAGGAGTAAGGGTAACAGTGAACGTATCCGAGCCTTCGTCATACTCGACTCTTACATAACCCGTCATCTTGAATCCCTGCACATGAAACTCCGTGCCATTACTTAAAGTCCTTACCGAAGCGAAGCATATTCCCCAACTTAAAGGGATTACACTGTGCTGGAATACCCGCCAAATGTATCTTGCCATAGAAGTATTGTTTTCTGTTGTGTTCATAACTGTTGTTGTCTTTATTTTTGTCGTTTTGAATTTGATGTTTTGTTGATTAAGATTACACTGAAAACCATCCGAATTATAAAAGACCGTCAATCAGCTTGTAAAAGACCGTGTTTTGCATTCCAATAGGCCATGTTTTAGAGCCTCGTTTGCCGTCTTTTGGTTTGACATTTGTCTTTTATGGTTAATTGGTTGGTATTCAGTGACATAAGAGAGTGCGATATTTGATTAGGCAACATCCCCGTTCCTTTCATAATAGAGTTCGGCCATCGCATCGTCACATATCATAGCAAAGTCATCAAGTCCGAGCAAAGGGTATTCCTCATGATAAAATGAATGCAGGTCAGTCGGTGTCAATGTAGGGTCTGATATAAGCGAATCCCTTACCAGTTCATACATTTCCTCATACTGTTCCCACCAAACCAACTGGCAGTCATAACCCTTCATCCGTCCCGGTTCATGAGGATATACCTTGTTGCAGCTTGTTATAATGTGCTCGATAAAAACTAAACATTTCATCAGGTCATTCTTGTCGGTAAACTCGTTGTCGGTGTGTGGCTCGTAGTAACCGCAGCTTATGTTGATGCAGGAAACATTTAATCCGTTCTCCTTCAACTGTTCAACATCGGTCATCATCCCTTCTGTCGGTGTATAGCCAAACTTTTCAGGCGTTATGTCCTTTATGAAATCGTCCGAGCAAATGTCCATGAAGCCGATTTGTGTTATTACGTCTGATTTTCCCCTCCTGTCCGGCTGTATTACAAAGCGGCAGTCGTTAAAGAATTTCATGTTTGCCTTACTGCTTCCGACACATCCCACTTCTTCACCCACGAAAAATGCCACTTTTATTTCGTTAAACTTCTGGAGACATTGAAGACATAGCCAAATTCCGTTCTTATCATCAGCACCAAGACCGCAAAAACTCCTTTCCTTGGGACTGTAGCCAAACAATAAGTCCTTTGTCTCGATTACCGTGAAGTCTGTAGGATGGTATTTCTGCACTTGGTCAAGATGAGCCACCATGCAGGGATAGGTCTTTGCAGTTCCCTTGGTTATGTAGATGTTCCCTGTGTTCCAGTCAAGTTCGATTTTCACGTCTTGTATGTTCTTGTCAACCCACTTGCAGACGAAAGAAATTATCTTGCCCTCGTATCCTGACTTTGAGTGGATTTTATAAAGCTGTTTTAAAAGTTTGAAGTCCATATTTTTTACGTTTTTTGTTTTGTTGTTGAATTTACAAGTTGTTTTTCTGTTTTTGTTAGAGAGGTTAAAGGAGGAAGCCATGATGTTTTTGTTTGTCTTTTATCACAGTTTCCTCTCCCCTTTCAGTATTATGCCGCCTTAAGTTCCATTTGCTTATTCTCCGATATGTAGCAATCTTCCGCCTTCTCCTTGCATCCTTCCGAGCAGTAGCAGTTTCCCGTCAACTCCGATTCATGGCCGTCATCCTTAACAAACCATTCGCCGCACCAAGGACAACGGTCAACGTCACTCTCGTGGTAGTACATTTCCTCTGAGTCAATCCATACAAATTCCCCAAGGTCATCAACACTGCAACTGTATTCCCTTCCGTGGTACATTACAATCGTAGTATCGAAGTCACCATAACATTCATGGAACTCGTCATAGCTTTCGTCATCGTTCTCCTCATACCCGTCAATACTTCCGTCTGTGGTATCAAGCTCGTAGTCGTAGCCGTTTACCTCGTAGTTGTATGCTTTCCCTGCTTCCATGTCGTACCATTTGAAACTATCCTGGTATGAAAGGGTGTCTTCAGTGCCCAAGTTGCAGTCTATGTAGAATTTCTTGTCTTCCAATGAATTCCCATAGATGTCAACAAAGCTCTTTGAATGGTGGCAGTCATAACCTACTTGCTTGTATCCGTCTATGTAACCTCCGATTATCAATGCGTTCACCAAGGCACGTTTCAACACGTCGTCCTGGTTGGTTGAGTACTGTCTTTCTGCAAGTCTCCAGATTTTTTCCGTTCCTTCCTCGTACACCTTGTTGAAGATTATGCACCTCGCTATGATTTTTCCTTGTTCGTTCTTCAAATAGGCGGCACTTGCATCAACCGAATCACTGTAAAAGTAATGGTATCCCTTATCTGTCATGCAACTGTAGAAGTCTCCATCGCACTTGTTTGAATCGTAAATATCCCTGAAATTGTCATCCACGAATAAGCGGTTTTCCTTCGGTTGTGATGAAAGCGAGAAAGCCTGCCAATCCTGAACGAAGCATTCCTGCAAATAAATTATCACTGATTCGTGTAATGTCCTTCCGAAAGAGGTTTCCATGATTAAATGGCGTATGAACTTTCCGGCTTTCATCTTGAACACCTTTCCTCCGTTGTCATGGTTGATATACCTTACAGCCTTTGAATCACCGTCTTCACATATCCCGTTGTACTTGTCGGTTTCATATTTGCCTGAACGGAAGGTATAGTTAATCAGGTTGACTTCATATTGTAAGCCATCATCCTCGCCTGAATCTATAATCTTCTCGAACATTATTTTCTTGAGGTCTGCCATGTTGGTGATGTTGAGAAGCGAGAAATTGTCGGTTATTATCGCTTTCCTTAGTAGGTTCCTGTCCTTTATGAAGTCGAGCAGTATCCTGTTCCTTCTTGTTTTCTTCCCGTTGTCATGCTCGATTATTCCGAAGCGGCAGTTGAAGCCTTCGTATCCGTCGAAATTGTAGTATAACATAGTCTTTTTGTTTTTAATGGTTAAACTTGAATTTGATAAAACGAAAAAAGGCAGGACACTCCACCGTTCTTTTATTTTCAGTGAAATGCCCCGCCCTTTGATTAGTGGTAGGTAATAAATATCAGACAGCAATAAGCAAACTGCCAGAAACGTTTGAAGTCCTCTCGTATGGTGAATAGTCAAGCTCGGGATGGTCTGCCTTGAATTGGGTCGCGTTAAATGATAACCTTGTGGTCGGAAGTTTTCTTGTCAACCTCATTGTTCCTGTATCCCATGTTTTCACACCCTTGCTTTCCATATCCTCCAAGATTTCAGACTTGATTTCGCTTAGTCTTGCCTCTGTTTCGTTCTTGGTTTGGATTAGCTGTCTGATGTAGTCCTCTTGTTCCCTGTACTTTTCGGGGATGGAATAAGGGTTTATGAACTGTCCACCTCTCAAGTCTGTATCAAGAAGCTCCTTGCAGATGTCAGATGGTATTCTCTCTATGGGTAGGATGTTGCTTATGTGGTCGAATGTACCGTCCTGCTTTGCCTTGTTACGGATATGGAGTATGAACAGATTACCGACCTTAGCTCCCTGGTTCTGTAACTCGAAGAAATAGGCGTAGATTGATAACTGCCATCTCGCTTTTTCCAACTTCTCAGATGTCATTATTCCGTAAGTCTTGATGTCACCCAAAGAAAAAGTATCATCCGAGCTTCTGTAAACCTTGTCTATGTTGCTTGCCCAATTCTCCCCATCTGTAACAGTGTACTCTGATCTTTCATGTACCAGTCCGTTTTCTTGGCACAAGCTGATATAATCCAAAACTTCCTGTGTCCCGTCGTTTATCCAAGAGCTGTCGAATGCTTCAATTGACTCATGAACTTCAGTCCCGTATCTTGCTGCTTCTTGTAACATTCCTTCCGGTACATTATTGAATTCATCAGGGAACAGTTGCCTTTGTAGCATTCCCGTTATTCCAGATAGCTGTCTATTTCCCAGCCAATACTCGTGACGCTCCTTGTTGAAAAGTACGTCGCTGTCTTTTAATTCAATCCTTGTCGTTTTCATTTCTGTCGATTTTTAGTTGTTGTTTTACTTGATTTTTCATTTTTCATTATTCATTTTTAATTAAAATCTTATGCTGCCTTTAGTTGGTTCTTTCTTTCGGTGAACAAAGCTTTTATTTCAACGTTACCCTTTCACCTCGTTCCTGTGTTGGTTGTAGAGTGAAAGAAGCGAGGCGTTGTCATTACAGGAAGATATTGCAGCCTTTATACCCGAATACTTGTCAGTTGATTGTTGAGTTGTGGTGGTCGTATGTGAAGGAGTAGTAATCTTTGTCCTTCTTGTTGTTTGTTTCTTTTGCAAATTGTTCTCCGCCACAAGGTTCTCTTCATTTGGCAAATCCTCCCCGGCATATACATACAATCCAAGCCCGAACATGGCCAAGTTTTTAACCAGGCACCTCATTATCGCCTTGTTTATATCGAACATAGTCGCAGCCTGTACCGTCTTTTCAATGTAGGTCTTCTTGTAAATGTCGTAAACTTGGTAGGTGTATGGCTGTTCCTTCATCGCCTTGTTCTTCGCATCCATCACAGGCAACCACATTTCATAAGTTTGGTTGTCCGCCGTAACTTCTGTATAAACCATGATTCCAATAGCATGGTCGTTAAAATAAGGAAGGTAGGTCGTCGGGTCTTTTATTATCCTGTATTCGGCGTTTGGATAGGCCCTCTTGAATTCAGCCCAAGCATTTGCCCAACTTAGGTAGCTTAACTTGTCATTCTCCCGTCGTTCCAATTTATCCGAAAGGTCGAGTGAATAAAGGGCGTCGAACATTGCTTTCCTTCTTTCTTCTTCTGTCACGTCCTTCGGTAGTATCGGTCTTTCAAATTTTGTTTTTGTCATTGTCTTGTCGTTTTAAGTTGTGAATAATGATGTTGTTGATTTAAGTTGATGTTAAGTTGAACCAAACAAAAAAGGAGGGACACACGTTTTTTATTTAATTGATTGTGTATCTCTCCTCTTGTAAGTGATTTAGCTTATGAACCAGGAATAGCCCTCAGTGTCATCCCCATTTATCGCCTTCTGAATTCCTATCGCAAAATCGGTACAGTTTTGGTTCCTCTCAAGCCATTTGTCAATATAGCTTTGTTTCACCGCCTCGTTTCCCAACTGCATAAGGTTCCAGCAGGTAAAGTCCCCTCCGCTTGTTATTCCGAAGTCCGGGTTGGTAACGTAGTTCTTCACCATTGCATTGACAGCCGTATCCCCGACAATAAGCTGTGGCAGTTTTCTCTGTTCGTTCATTGGTAATGCTTGGTATAACCTCATCCGTCCTATGATTTTACAGAAAAGTTCCTCGGATATGCTTGTCGATTTGAGGTTTTGAAGGATTTGCAATGTATTTTCCATCTCCCGCTCGAAACCACCGAACAGCTCGAATGTCTTTTGCATTATATCAGCCTCGGTCAAACATTCTATTGTACCGGAATATCCGTCACAGGTCAGCATTAAGTTTGAGCATACCCTTACTTGCCAGCCGACGAACACCTTGAACTTCATCGCCGACTTCCTGCTGTATAACTTGTCCTCGTTGTATGCCCTCACTCCTCCTACACAAAGATGAATTGTCTGACCGTTGATTGTCCTTGTAAGGTTAAGTACATGACAACAGAAAGCCATCCTTTGATAAAATACGGTCTTTTCCCTTTCCGTAAGTTCGTATGCTTTCTTGTGCTGGGCAGATGGAATACGGCCAATAATCGGATGTGAAACCCTTAACTCGACTGGCGTAAGCTCACCGAATACATTACCTGCCACCTTTGTAACCGCCCCGATGAAGTTCTGGTGACTGATGGTCAATGAATTATCGCTGAACGTAGGTATAATGTTCTTTTCTGTCAGTTCTTCAAGCGATATTTCTTGTGTATTACTCTCGATGAAGTTAGGATGCCTTTTACCTTTTGCTCCATCGTCATTTATTATAACCTCACCCTCGAATGGCATGGTTATCGTCTGTTCCTGATTGTCTTTTGTTCTCATTTTGTTTATGGTTTTAATCGTTGTTTACCCGATGTTTAAGAAATAAAGGACTGGATGTTGGGGCATTCTTATTATTTTAGCCTTACTATCCAGTCGATTTGCAGCTGTGTCATTGATTGAAACTATACTGCATGATGTCTTGTTTTCCTTTGTCTTTTCCATGTTACGATGATTTAAACGATGAAAAACTAAGGAGGCTCCCGCGATTCCAATAGTTTCACGATTACCCCCTGTAATTTCTTTATCCCCTTCAAGAGCGTAGCAATGCCCTCAAGGAAATTAATCAGAACGTCGAGGTCTTTGTCATTAAGCACTCTCAACGCTGTTTGTTCCAGCTACCGAGTCAGATACTGTGGTAGCCTTTTTGTTTTTACACTTGCCAATGAGATGTTTGCTCAAGTCAATGGCCTCGATTAAAGTCACGGTCACAACCAATACTTTGTAACCTGTCCTTAAAATGTTCCTGATTTCCATAATTGTCTGTTGTTTAAAATGATTAATAATGTTGTTTCCTAATACACAATTAAGGCTTTCAGGGTTTCTCAGGCGGAAAAAATCAAGAAAGTTGAAAGGGTGAAAAAGTGAAATAACGGTGAGAAGGTGAGAGGGTGAGAAGGTGAGATTAAAAAAGTAAAAAGGTAAAGTGAAGGTGAGGAATAATGTTATTTTACAAGACGATGAAAAAGTTGTGCTCATGGATATTTGCTAACGTAGTTCCTCTAGTGAGATAAGGGTATAACACTTTTTTTAAATGAGATAATCCCTCTATATAGGAAACCTGGTATTTTCAGTGGAAATTTTTGTTATTTTCAATTATTCACTAGCAACACCTCTGGTAGAAAGTATCCACAAGCAACACAACAAATGATGGAGAAAAAATAAAAAAGCCGAAACACCATGCTCTTCACACAATGTCCCGACCTTTGCTTTAGGTTCACCATATTTCTACAAAGATGCACTCAAGGCAAAAAGTTTCCGTATGGATCGTCACCAAGGCCTTTAAACTGACAACTTTTTCTTGGTTGCCTTTTCCACAGATTCTTCATAGTGGTGCCTCTTGCCTGATTGTTGTTTGGCCCGTAGATTTTCTTAATTATTTTCTCCACAAGCCGAACGATAATCCGAACCAGCTGTTTTCTTGACTGTCGGATAAGGGTGATATTTGTCGTATCGTATTCCCTCATTATTAAGGCTTTGGATGCTTTTCGTACTGACACATTCTAAAAGACGGCAAACCACATTTTGAATGAAGGGGCTTGTTGTCATTCAAATAATTTGTTTACATTTCCTTTATTTTAGGAAACAATATTTGTTTTTGTCACCCAAACAGGGAAACATAAACCATGTAAAGAGCAAAACACCCGAACAAATCACTATGGCTGCCGGTGTCTATAAGTATTAGCAACAATTCGTCATCCTTTTGCTCCCATACAAGTAACCAGTCAGGAGTTATATGGCACTCCCAGCAATCCTTATATGCGCCTTTTAACTTAACGTGAGTTCGACGAAAATTAGAATAATGCAAGTTGGTTGTCGAAACATCTTTCAGCCCTTATGCATGGCTTTTTCGGGAAACAGCAGTATGCAGCCAATGCTCCCAGTGTGTTAACAATGAAATTATCAAACGACCTGTGTCTGGAATGTTCGACTTGCGCAATATTCTTCAACTCGTCGTTTACGGTTTCTATAATGGCTCTCTTTCTCAACAACAACTTGTCTGACATGCTCATAAGCGCCCCCTCATATTGCTCTTCAGTTTCGTGACCAGCTGTATTCCGTCGACAAAAAGACGCTCGAACAGACGTTTGCTTATATAGCCCTTGTCTGCCACCAGTTTGCCGTACAAGAACTCCATAAATGCCTTGTATTCAGGAGGCTTCCCGGTCATCAACGTCGCCCGGTGTTATCATGAAGTTCAGCAGCTCTCCTTTCTCATTGCATACGATGTACAGCTTGAACCCGAAGAACCATCCCATGGAGCATTTGCCCCTCTGCGCTACGCTGCGGAACACCTTGTGGATATGGATGCGCAGGTTGTGACATACCCTCAACGGGGTGCTGTCCACAAAACTGACACCTGTACAACGCCCCAACAGGACTTTCTTTATAAATATGGCCAGCGGCACGGCCACTTCTTTCTGAAGTTCCACAAAACGGTTGTATGACACTATGTTCGGAAACATATTGCGCATCCCATTACATACCTTTTCAAGGTAAAAGTGCTTCATGTAACGGTTAGCCGGAGCAATAGAACAGTATTATTATCAACATCACTTCGGACTTAGATATCCTGCCGGAACGATGGCAACAACGCTTCCGGGAGTTACGGACACTGTATTTTTCCATTTAGGAGTCAAAATACTTGCAGAAATCATCTGCCATATAAAATAATTCCGTAACTTTGTCATCGGTGAGCATAGCGATTATTGTTTGTATTCCTTTGTAATTCAACACTATAAAGATACAACATTTTTCGCTAGTCACCAACTTTTAGGGTTGACTTAAATTCGTCGAACTCATGTTAAACTAAAAATGCTTTGTTATGAGAAATAAATGGTTTGAAGAACAGATAGTTGAATTCAAGACTCGTTCAGATAGCGAAGTATTGGAATTCTTATCCAGTTATTGGAATATTACGCCAGATGTCAAGGGTGTATTTACAATGGTTGGAACATATAAAAAGGCAGACCATAAAGATAAAAAAGGAAATGATTTTGCGTACTTCGAAGACATTCGCAATACCCAAGGCGATATTTTGTATTATCCATTTGGGCTTGGAAAAGTAAAATTATGGACTGCATGCAATGATAAACTTGAAAAACAAGATATCTGGCGAATTAGTGTTAAGTTGTCTCCTAAGAAATTTAGAGATAAGAATCCATTTATCATAACATTAGCAGATACTAAGTTTGGTCTTCCATCTACAAATCTCAAAGACAAACTATCTCGTGAAGCTCAAATCCGTAAGATATTCAAAGATACAGGATTCACCGAACGTGATGCAAAGAATACCGTTAATGCTCTTCATAATATTATGGATGACTTGTATTCAAATGCAGATGATCGATTCGTGTATGAATTATTACAGAACGCAGATGACCAGCCAGAAGAGGGTAAGTCTGTATCTGTGAAATTACAATTACTTAAAGAACACCTTCTATTTATGCACAATGGCAGAGTCTTTGACACCGATGACGTTGATAGCATATGTAGCATTGGAGATAGTACAAAAAGAAAGGACAAAGAAAAAATAGGTTATAAGGGTATTGGCTTTAAATCAGTATTCACTGGCTCAGATACTGTCATCATAAACTCCGGCAACTATTCTTTCGCTTTTGATAAGTATTCTCCTGTTTATGGGGATTCAGACATGAATAATATCCCATGGCAACTAAAACCTATTTGGCAGGAAAGATATAGATACCCAAAGGAAGTAAAAGAGAACGAGACATTCTGGAAAGAACGTGTAGGAATATCTCTTGAGGTAGAAGAAGATAATCTTAATGATTATCGTATGTCCATAGCAAGAATTTTCGCTCATCCTATCTTTCTTCTTTTCTTAAAAAATGTGACGAATTTGGAATTTGATGAAGGTGAACTTCGGACTAAAATATCAAAGTCACATGATGGGGATATTTTAAGGATAGAAAAAGATGGTATTGTTGATAGTTCATGGGTCGTGAAAGACTATCCAATAACTATACCCCAAGAAATCAGAGATGCATTGCAAGATGACCGTAATGTACCTGAGAAGTTGAAAAAAGCTACTATGACACAAATAAGCTTTGCCGCAAAAGTAGAAGATGGGAAAATCGTGAAATTGGATAATTCCGTTCTTTACGCCTATCTGCCAACTTCAGTTAACGATTTTGGCTTCAACTTCATCGTCAATGCAGATTTCTTATTGGCTGCAAATAGAGAGCAGCTTCATGTGAAAAAGATATGGAATCAATTTCTTTTCTCTGAGATTGGAAAATTATTAATTGACTGGGTTGCTTCTTTGTCAACAGTTATTCCTTCCTATCTTGAATTACTTCCAAGTAATTTGTTGAATGAGGAAGAAATGGGAACACTATCGTTATCACCCTTCTTCAATAAAGCATTCACCGAAGCACTAGAGAATAAATCTTTCATTAGAGTTTCCGACGAAGAAGCCGTAAAGCAGGAAGAGATTGTTATTGATAAGACTGGACTTTCAAAGATAATCGGTTCAGAATTATTCCTTAACATATTAGGTTCAGATAAGCATCTTCCATCTGACAGCATCGACAAATCTGTATTTAACAATAAGATATTTGAGAAAGTTGAGAAGGTTACATCGGATACTGTGATTCCCAAAATGATCGGAAATACAAGGTTTGTCGAATGGTTTAAATCAACTGATGATGAGAATAGAAATGATTTTTACAATTGGCTTATATCTAAAGATTGCGATAGGCGAAGAGCAAATATAATGTCACTTGTTGATAATCTACCAATTTATAAGTTTGGTGACATGTTCTTCAGTAAAGGAGAGACTATATCTGACTTGAGTAAGATTGTAATGCGTGCTGGTATGGAAGAATTACGTCCAATCTTTGAAGTATGTGGATATGCATGCTCTGACAATCTTGACAAATTGCCAATTAAGTCATTCTTCTCTAACAATATAATACCAGGAACTTTTGATGCAATTTTTAAAGCTCTGTTAGACAGTGAGAAATTTTCCGAATGGTTAAATTCAAACGATACGGATTCACACAAAGTTTTGGTAAACTGGCTTGATAGCCAATATAAGCCTGAATTAAAGACAAAGTTTGAAAAATTTGTGACTTCAATGCCATTGTTCCATTTTGTCGATGGTAATTATAATGGGGCACAAGTTGATGCAGACCCAAGCAGAATAATCATAGATGACAACTTGGATCAAGTTCGCGACATTTTAACAAAAATAGGCTTTAAATGTTCCAATAATATTAGTAATTCAATATTTAAGAAGTATATAGTAACTCCAAAAAGCAATGCTGTCTTTGAATCAATCAGAGACAAAATAAAGGGTATTACTTCTGATACTTTAACACCTTTAGAGAAATTATCGTTATTTAATGCGATAAAAAACATCGAAGGAATAGGCGAGGCGAAACCTGTCCAAACATTTCTTTTCGGTAATCAGTCCAGGACTCATCGCAAATGGTTGAACATAATGACCACATACGATGCCAATTATCCAAAGTGGATGGAAGAGTATGAAATACGTGAAGAAGAGAATTTCCCGGAAATACAAAAATATCTTGTTAAAAAGGAAAATGTTTTCAATGAGATAATAAAGAAAGATGAAAACTTTAATGATATACTTAAAACTGTGTCATTAAAAGATGTGTATCTACAATTTAAGGATTCTTGGACTCTTTACTTTACAAAAAATGTAATTAATAGCAAAGGCACAAATGAATCAACATTGGAAATGGTTGAGCAACAAGACACAGAATCTAAGCAATATTTCCTCTCAAAAATAGATCGCCTTACACTTGATGTAAATAAGTCTTATCAAAAGGAAGATTATATAAGTAGAATTCTGACATTAGCATTTGATGTTCTTAGCGATGAGCAACTTCGAAAATTTGCCTCACTTATTTTTGTAGGTGAACGCACTCTATCATCTTTCACTGTAAGTGATGACGTTAACATAGAATATCATGAAGGTAAAATTATGCATATATCTTTGTCAGAATTACTGCCTGAGTATAAAGATACTGGAGTTATAGGTCAAATTAAACAAAGTTTAGCTATTTTTCCTGAAACTCAGTTATCACGTCTATTAGTTATATCGCCAATGAGTACAGGAGACATTGCTAATAAAATAAACAACACAAACGGTTATACACCTTTGTCTTATCTATTTGCCATTTATCGAGCAAGAAAGGTCTATAATCATTATAATGGATATGTTCCTTCCATAGATTTAACTACTGTTCAAGAATCTTGGATACATAAATTATTGGATATACTATATAGCCAAAAAATCGAGTTGTATAACGATTCTTTCGGCTATCGTTTATCCCCGTATTTCTCTACTTATTTCAATAGTAAGTATGTACTTCCTAAAGAGCAAGTTTTACCATTTATTGAAAGCTGGGCAATCGATGATGATAAGCGTTCTTATCTTATTAGCCTTGGTGTAAAAACAGACCGTTCTAAGCTTATACAGTTTCGAAAAAATATAATTGAAGATACTGAAATTAGCTCTTCTGATGTTGAAGCCCAAAAAGATAGCATACCGTCCACCATCGAACTATTTAAGAACATGGCAGTTCTTCCATTTACAGGGGCCAATCAAATTCAAACAATGAAGATGATGGAACTTTTCAATAAATATATACGTACAGATATTGATAGTAATGAACTGTTATCAAACTCTGTAGAATATGACCTAAAAGAGTATGTTACATGGAAAAATGACAAAACTATTTCTATATACTTGTATGCAGGAGAAATGCCTCGCAAACTAATTAAGACTAATTTGGACAATTTGCTTCTTTGCAAATTCAATGAAGGGGACTATTTCTATTATTCACCCTCAAACATGCTATTCATCAATAGATCATGCGAGGTTCGAGACATTTTGTATTCCATAGCCTCTGATAAAAATATTCCTTTTAGTTCTTCTGATTGGCAGCAGCTTTTTTATGACAATCTCGTAACAAAAGACGAAGTCGAAAGTAGGCAAAAAGAAATAGATGTCCTCAAAAAACAATTAGAGCGATATCGGGAGAAATATGGGGATTTGGACAATAAAGATTCTGAGAATTCCACCAAACCTGTATCAAAGGACGAAAATCTTAAAAAAGATGTGATTGAACGCCCTGACCTTTCACAAAAAGAACAAGCTTCAGCTCATAAAGAAGCCGAAGAAGTTGTCCGTGAAAAGTTAGTTAAATCCGGTTATGATTGCAGTGGTTGGATTCTTGATAACGAAGTTAATGATGGCAAGTGGCATTCATACAATCAAATAGAAGGAAAAATCAAAGATCCTGATGGAGTTCCTGTTAATGTCGTGGTTAAAAGTGCTAAAGGCGGTTACATATATCTTAGCGCAACAGACTTCGAGTTCTTAACGCAAGATAGCAAAAACCTACTTCTGGTATGGGATGGTGATGATGTACACAGTGTTTCTGGAGAGGATCTCTTTACAAAAGATTCTAATGTTAATTTGATCTTTGACACAGAGTACACTCCCAAACACTATTATGCAGCCCTCAGCAAAGTATTCCAATATGTAAAGAGGACGACTTTTGCTGTAAAGGATCCAAAGCGTAACACATACTCACAAGTACAAGGTTTCGGTATGGATGCAAAGACAGAAGGCATCCAAGAATTGTTTGACGATAATGATTTGTAAAATATGAGGTATACACGAAAAGATTACGAAACTTTCCTTAGTACAGAGTTAGAGACTCAGATGAGGGAGTACGCTCGTTTGGTTGAGACCAAAGCCATTGTTCTAAAAGAGCGTGGTGATGTGTTCGTCGGTCGGTTTATTAAACTTCAAGAAAACGGAATGGTAGTTTTTAAGGTTAGAGTAAACGACAATATGCCAAGAAAGAACACCTTCTGGACTGCTTCATATTTCATCAATGAAATGGGAAGTTACAAGAACTGGGGAGAGTTGTCATGGGCAGAACTAAGAAAGCAATATCAGCGTGATTGTTCTGAGGCACTTTGCGCTTGGCTGTCTAAAAGTGAAGATTCAAACTTCTGTTTAGTTGGTATTAAGAATATAAGTGTGGAATTTGCCCAAATACTAGAGAAGGAAAGACCAATTATCGCATTCGGACCAAGCGATCCACCTTTGGAATACTTGATGAACCTTATTGCTATTGTTAGGGACACTAATTGTGCTGTTACTAAACAAATTCTTGATTATGAACCATCAGAAAGTAACAACTGGAATCCAACGAAAGTTGAATCTAAAGAAGATTTGAATACTTTACTTGCTCAAAAGTTACAAGTAAATAATTGTATAGCAATTCAAGGCCCTCCAGGGAACTGGTAAAACTTATAGAATGGCAGCGTTATCTGCGGAATTACTAAGACAGGGGAAAAGTGTGTTAGTAACAGCGTTAACCAATCAAGCCCTAATAGAACTAGTTAAGAAAAAAGACCTAAAGGACTTTCTTGATGCTCAAAAGGTTACCAAAACAAGTTTGACTGTTGATGAAAGCAAAGAACTGCCAAAACTACAGCCTAACAAAAAAAATCTATGTAATGCAGCACCTGGTTATCTCTCTCTGGCGACATTTTATCTTTCCAGCGCATGGGCAAAAGATGCAATAGAAATACCTTTTGACTATGTTATAATGGACGAGGCGAGCCAAGCATTATATCCGATGATAGCAGCCTCTGTGAAGCTTGGAAATAAGATAATCTGGATTGGCGATCAGAACCAATTGCCACCAATTGTCTTAACAGGTGATGATGTTATTAATCGATACGACTGGGGTGGAATTGTGAAGGGATTCAACACGTTGTGTACAAATTTCTCATATCCGTCATATATGTTAAAAGACACTTTCCGTCTAACAGAAAGAGGTGCTGCATGTACTGGCATCTTTTACAATAATGATCTCAATTCTGTTTCGAAAGTCCAAACAATAAAATCCTCCATCGATTGTTTGAATAAAAATGGAGGGCCAACATTTTTGGGGATGGATCTGGAACCCGGTGATAAGACTCCAACCTTAGCTATAAGTTCAATTATAGATTTGGTTGAGGAAATTTTGTCTGAGGACAAAGATGCCAAGATTGCCGTACTTTCCAAGTTCAGGCCGACTGTACGACAAATTCAAAAACAATTCATTCTTCAATCGAAAAAAAGTGACATTCCTGAAAATGTAAAGATTGAAACAGTTGATAGAGTTCAAGGCCTTACCGTAGATTATTGTATCTTCTTTATACCAAATGCATCGCTAAAATATTCTTTGGAGAAAGAGTTGTTTAATGTCGCTACATCACGTGCTAAATATTGCACAATAATCGTTGCTGACAAGTCCTTAATGGGTAAAGATATGGAAGAAGAAGTTCGGAAATATCTTTTAAAAAGTCAAGATGACAAATTTGTAGCATTCAATAGCACCAAGAATATAACTGCAGGAAATGTATCAGTAAATGTGTTAGGTAAAATAGACCTTTCCAAGTTCGAGAAAAAACGTAAAGAAATAGTTGAAGGAAAGGAAAACATTTATATAATTGACACAAATGTATTTGTTAATTGCCCTAACATTATTGATAAGATTGGCCACAAATACACAGTGATAATTCCTGCCAAAGTATTGGAAGAACTTGATAAGCTAAAGTTAAAAAATAATATTGACAAGAATGCTCTCAATACGGCAGCAAGGAATATCAATCTTGCTTTTTCGAAACAATTCTCTAAAATGGAGGATGCTGATATTAATCTTTTACCTATAGGATTTGACAAGAATAATCCTGATTGTCAGATCTTATCGGTGGCATTAAAATACAAAGGAGAAAATCCGATAATACTTACCTCGGACAATATTCTTCAGACACGTGCAAAGGGTTTAGGTATTACAACTATTTCTCTAACAGATTTTTTAAGACAGCTAAGATGAAATAGCGATATGAGATATATTATACGAGCTGAATAATTAAAATCACACCATTAGAAAGTATCTTAATTTTTCTAATTAAAAAATTTTTATACGCACTGAGATTTATTTCTTGGTGCGTTTTTATTTTCAGACTACTTCATAAGAACTTCCAACGCTATAGTAAGAAGTCATCCAAAGCAATAAAACGCACATCACAACCCTTCAAAACCTAATCAGTGAATAAGACATAAAGTGTCTGAAAGTGAAAAAACGCGCTTGAAGAAGTCTTAAAGCCTGATTAGTGAGATAAGATAAAAATTCAAGTTTTATGATAATAAAATATTTAAACAAATTATTCTCTGATGAAGTACAGTATTCAGGGGACCGTCAGGATTGTGTTTCTCCAGATGTAAACGTAAACAAAGAAAACACGATAATTGTGCCGGACAAATTCAAGGAGGATATAGAAGCACTTGAAACTTACATCGGCAGAAAACTTGAAAGTGGACTCTGCATTAAGGTTGACTTGTCCGAGCTTCTTACTGTAATACCGAGGGAGAGAAAGAGGACTGACGCCTATAATACCCTTGTTCAATATCTCAAGGACGAGTTCGGGATAGACTTGATTATCAACTCAAAAAAGCAAAAAGGAGATATTTATGAAAAATGAAAAGGTAAGGAACGGCGTAAGAACCTGTAAACACTTTGCCAAATCGATTAAAATCTCCGAAGACGGTTTATTGGTGGAAAAGGAGTTTACAGACCATGAAAACGGGAACAGAATAACAAGGCTTGATTTCTTTAATCACGAAAGCAAGAATAATAGTTCAATTGAGTGCCAAGCCCCTTAATTATGGATATGCAAAATGGCAAATAACAATGAATTACAAACAGATAAGAAATAAAAATCCAAGAATGATATGATGAAAATAAAAAGACAGAATGATAATAAAGTAAGACTGGTAATGAGCAACGGCAACATAATGGAATTAAAGTACAAGTCAGAGTTGCTGGACCGGATAAGGGAAGACCTCATTGCCATTGAAAACGAATCGTCGGACTGTAACTAGGAATCTTTCACCGAGGATGACGTATGGTCGCTTTATGAGTTCCTTTTAATGAGGCACAAGGACGACTGGGTGGTGATTGACGATATGAAGGATGACGACGAAGAAGTGGACTCAGACACAGAGGATTCCTATTATGAAGAAGAGTATTTTTATGAGGAGGAACATACTGTCAATGATGAATATGAAGATAAAACTGACTTGTGAATATGAAGAAGCTGTTTAATATAAGTCCACTTTCTATTGGCGATGTATTTACGGTTGGCTTGAAAACCGGACTCTGCATTGAAACGACCTTGCAGGAAATACTTGGAATATGTCCGCGTGAGAAAAAACGTAGCGACGCTTACAAAGGACAGGTCGGATATTTAAAAAGGAGTTACGATATAACATTGATAATTAAATCACAAAAACAATTAAAATATTATGAAGAAAAAGATATTATTAGTAGGTAAGGTTCGTGAGATTGAACCTTCTACAATCATGAGTGTTCAACAGGAAATCCAGAATGTTTTTGACAGTGTTACTGAAGAGGAAGGTGATCGCAGGGTGGTTTTCTCCGCTTGCAATCCGTCTGACAATGAATTCGAGTTTACATTCAACCGCACATCCTTGCAGAACTTGGTTGAGGAAGCCAAAATAAACTCCGCCGATGCCGATACCATAACAGGCACAGGACTAAATGGTTTCAGAATGCCGGAGCCATATCCAAGCGCACCGTTCGGAAGTTATTTCAACACATTCATCGAAATTGACGATTTTATTGAAAGCTACAAGAAGTCTGCAAGGATGTTGGGCGCAAGCAGGATGAAAGACATCAAACTGGAGATAACCCCCGAGTATGTAAAGTTAAGGCTGGTATATTGACAAAATGTAAAACGTAGTAAAAAGAACAACGTGCCGTCAGGAGTTACCCTCTTGGCGGTTTTTATTTCTCCTTTCTTGAAAAATTACAAGCTGTTTTACGATAACAATGTCGTTTTATTGCGCAAAATGACAAAAAGGGGAATCCAAAAGCCCTCAAATTCTTACCTGTGTGATAAACAACAAAAATATTATTATAATTAAATCAAAAAGTAAAATGAAAAAAGTAACTATTATCCAAAGGATTAATTTTACAAAGTCAAACATGGCTTATGTGCCTGTGGAACAAGTAATTGACATCATGCGGAAGGGAGATTTTACCTTGCATGACAACCAGTACGGAGATTACACTTTAAGACAGGCAGTGGAGTACATCAGGAGTTTGAATACCCATGCCGAGCAGCAGCAATGGAAGGCGAGACTGTTACCTGCCGTAGCTTATAACGGTATGTTCTCGGAGGTTAACAACAAAGGACTTACCTGTTATTCTAATATTACGGCCATGGACTTTGACGATATTCACAACTATGACGAGATGGAACATTTACGGAAAAGGCTGGTAATAACACCCTGCGTGTATTCAGTTTTCGTTACACCGAGCGGAGGGAGACTGAAGGCGTTGGTACTTCATGACAACACAGACCCGGCAATGCATGGAGACTTGTACAACCAGTTATTGGATAGGTTCAACATTGTAAACCCTGACACGAGTTGTAGAGACCTGGCAAGGAGAAACTACCTTAGCTATGACCCGAACATATGGACTAATCCTAATCCCGTGCCTTACCATTACGTGCCGACCGTTAAACCCATTATTCAACAAGCACAACCTCAGAATCATTATGCTCAAACAGGAAAGAAAATATCTGACAGGAGCATAATAAGCATAATGAACTCTGTCTGGAAAAGAAACCATCCCGAATATTGGCAGGAAGGAAATAGGGCTTGCAGTATCTTCAAATTGGCCTGTTGGTTGTGCAAGTTGGGAGTTGACGAGGACTTGGCATTGGAGTATTTCATTGGTGGCTGGGAAAGCGAGACAATGGATGAAAAGGAAATAACTGGTCATGTGTCAAGAGCCTATGATACGGAGAAAGAAAACTTCGGAACAGTTGATTTTACGTTTTACAAATAACATGACAAAAACACTGCAGGGGATGAAATTCAGAGTTAACCGAAGGCAGGTGTGTTATGTAATGGTAAAAACAATAGGCTAACCAACTCATGCGGCGTTGGCCTACATCTTACGAGAAAAAAAGAAGTGCAGGATTTTTTCCATAAATCAGGGGTGATACTTATATATGTACCATATTGAAAGAAAAAAGGTTGCATACTGTTAACCATGAAGTAGCTTATGTGCAGCTTTTTTTAATGAAATACAGGTTGATACTTAAATACAATGAAATCCAATGATAAAACAGTTGCATCCTGTTAACTCTGATATAACCAATGTGCAGCTTTTTTTATGGATGGAATTTAAGCCACAACATCTTTCTTCTTTCGTTTGAAGTAGGCTTGCGCCACATGAGCAAATGAATAATAAAAGTAAAACAACAATGCGTTCCGTTAACCTTGTAAATATTGGTGGAACGTACAACAATAACAATTTAAAAGATAGAAAAAATGGAAAAATATTATGATATGCCCAAAGGTTGCAGGTATATGAGTGAAGACCCAAATCTTCTTACTTATTTGCAACAATTCAATAAGTTCATACTCAACAAGACCGTTACAGGCTGTGGAGGAACATCGTTGTTCTTAAATTCAAGTATCGACGTAGTAATAATATCCCCACGCTTGCAGGCACTGAAGGACAAACACGAACAACATCCCGACACATTCCTATTCCATTCTCCATATACGAACAACGGAAAAAGGGCTGAAGACATAAAGAGGCTGATGTCGGAGTTGAACAGTTACATAAGCTTTTGCGGAAGTACACCGTTCACAAATAAGAAATACGCAAAGGTACTCGTAACACTTGATTCATGCGACAAGGTGATTGACGTGCTGAAAAAGAATGCTGCTATCAATAAATTCCTTTTCGTGGTTGACGAGTTCCAGTGCCTCATGGGTGACGCCACTTTCAAGGGAACAACGGACATGAACTTCCTTATCCGGATTGACAACGAGGCTAAAAACATCTGCTACCTATCAGCTACACCAATACAAGATAAGTACCTTGATTTTGTTCCGCAATTTAATGGCCTTCCGTACATAAAGCTCGAATGATGAAGCCGTACTTGAAGAACCAAATGTCATGGAGATACAGATTAAAAAGGACGAGAGCGCGGAGAAAGTCTGTAGTAATATAATCCGTGACTTTAAGACTAACGGGTATTTTGCGAGGAAAGTGGTAAACGGACAAGTTGTTTATTCAACGGAAGCCTGCATATTCCTCAATGAAGTAAGGTCAATCATAAACATAATAACGAAAAACAATCTTAAGCCCGACGAGGTCACGGTATTGTGCTCCGAAGGGAAAGTATCAGGATTACCAAAGGGGTTCAAGGCAGGAGGGTTGTGCACAGACAAGTACAATCCACTGAACAAGACATTCACGTTCTGCACCAAGGCATCGTTCGAGGGAGTTGATTTTTACTCTACAAACGCCATGACCTACGTATTCATAAATGCCGGGAAGGAGTGGCAGACCTTGGACATAATGCTCGACATACCGCAGATACTCGGAAGGCAAAGGCTCGACATAAACCCTTTCCGACACGATGCGGTCATATATTACAAGACAAAACCGAACTGCCTTTCGGAACAAGAATTCAGGTTGCAACAAACGGCGATGGAACTTGAAACAGAACAATTCATCAACGGCTTCAACAACGCTCCTGACTCGATGAAAGAAAGACTGATAAAATTAGTCCGTGACAGGTCAGACGACAAGAAGTTCGTTGACGATTATGTAGACGTGTTACAGGAAAACGGAAGGCAGACACTCGGGATAAACACTCTCGTACAGATGGCGATGTGGAACAAATGGCACCAGCGCAGCCACTATTACAACAATTCATGCCAGCTGATGGCAAGCATACAGTCGGCCATAGCGAAGAACGTAAACCGGAATGAAGTAAAGAACTTTGAGGCATGGTATTACTCGGCAAAAGATAATGACAGGCTCAAAGGCTATTCGGATTTTCGCAATACATATACAGAATACGATCCTTTCATCCTGCAAAACCCGTTCATCGACATACGTTATCACGATTGGTATGGTAAATTGGGCTATGATAAACTTGCACGCCTTAACTTTGATGAACAGAAAGTTGAACAGGAATATGACTATCACTGCAATCATGAGCCGATAATACAGAAGTGCAGGGAAGCGTTCACGGTCGGCAACTTCTACACGAAGCCCGAGGTGAAGAACATACTACAGCAAATCTATGACAGCCTCGGACTTGTGGGAAAGAAAGCAAGGCGGCAGAACTTGAAGGATACATAAATGTTCAAGAGCGTATGATAAAAGACAGCACAGGCAACAGGAAGGAAGTTTACTTGATACTGCCGTAATTTAACCGTGTTGTAAAAGACCGTAAACCGCCATGTAAAAGACCATATATTGTCTTCCGTTTGACCGCCTTTCACCGTACAATATGTGCCGTATATTGCAAAATTAGGGGTGTAAATTGCTAATTTATATAATTTAGATGTTGTTCAATGGAGGTAAAATACTGTGTAACAATGTATTAAGTCGGGAAGTAAAGACAGATAACATTGACACTTTACACCATATTTACACCCCTCTGAATGACAGTTTACACCCCATGAGAAACAAGTCTACACCAACAAAAAAGGACACGAAAAAGCCACCCCGTAAAGGGTGGCAAATTATTTTTTCAGGCACTGATACGTCCCTCTTCTTTTAACCTATTAATCCATCTTGTTATTGTCTTCCTGCTAAGGCCAAGTTTTTGTCCGATTGCACTCGGACCTTTTCCCTGGTTATACAACTTTATTATCTCATTTTGGACATCCGTAGTGACTCTTAAATTCGGCTGGTGTTTTTTGCCCTGTGTCAGTTTACCTTGTATATGGCTTTGTCTTGCAGTCTTTTTAGGCGTATTCTGTTGATGGGGACATTTGGGACTTTTAGAGGTAAAGTATGTTTTTGGTATATATGTATCCACTGCATCCGATTCATCCTTTATGTCTTTCCTGTCACAATACTCAAAATGCAAATAAGGAATTTCCACACGCTTTAGAATTATGAATTTGTCCTGTAAGGAGTTCGGCTTTCGGCAAAACTGTATTTTTAACTGTTTGTATTCACGTCCAAGGTCAGTCGGCAAAAGTTCCACTACCGTTGTTGACAAGTTCAGGATTTGTGACGAACCCTTTATGTTTTCGTTCTTCTTGCCCGGTGCCGTTTTCGGAGTATGAGTCACTATGATAAATGTCGCGCTGTAACCTTTGGCCTCAAATTCGGACTTTATCATTTTCTGCCGAAAGAACATTCTGTCTATATTCTGTTTGGAGTCATTCGGGATTATGTTTGCCAGGTTGTCTATGCATACCACTACGTCAGAATTATGTTCCCTTGCACGGCGTTCAATATCGTCAAAAAGCGCGTCCACGGAGGTAAATGTCCCACGTACAATAGACAGATTGTTGGGGTAAGATGGAACTTGGGAATTGCTCTGTCCTTTTGGGCTTGCCAGTTCTTTTTCTTTATACCGGTTCTGTAAATCACGTATTGAGGACTCTGAATCATAATATATTACACGTGTCGGACGCTGCGTATGCGTGATATTCTCATTCTTGAACAACTTCGATTTCATGCCGTTCGCAATATCTATACACATCCCCATGGCAAGAGTGCTTTTTCCTTCTTTCGCGTTGCTGTATAAGGTCAGACAGTCTCCCTTGCCCAATATTTCTCCGCATAATTGTGAGGACTCAATGCTTTCACTCGGCTTTGAGCATATCTCGTTTAATGTCTCAGCATCTGAATATAGACTTACAGTCCTTCCATTTTGCCGCTGTTCGAGTTTTTCTTCTGATTCATTCTCAACACACGGCTTTTTACTTTCAAAATTCTCCACATTTTGCTCTCTACTGTCCTTATTAAAAAAGTCTTGAATAAAAATACTCACACCAACTGCGACTAATAAATATAGTGGCACATTATTGTCTTTATTGTTTTTTATTGACCGATAAGCACAATAACCTCCACAACCTACTAAAATAGAGGCGATACCAATTTTTACTGTATCTTTGAATGGGCTACAACCTTTATAATAGATTTTATATCCACGTATATTTGTACCCATTTCCGTATATGTATTTTCTTTTTTCATGGTCGTTAATTTGGATTTGTTATTAACAATAAAGCAACCTTCATACCCCAAAAAAATAACAATGAAAAATATAATAAAAAATATAATAAGGCATCTAAGAGCCTGACAATTTGACGTTTTTCACTGCCATTTTTGACCTTATGTCATTTTGGCGTATTCTATAAAACAATGGAATATGTTCATTCTTTTCAAGTAGTGTATGTAAAAAGATTATATGTTTCTAAAGGGCTTATGTTTGCATGACAACTATTGTTTTTCTTATAAAGATATTACATGAACATTAATCTCTTATTGAACAAAAAATCATGTAAATAAATACGCTTGTTTAAATTACAAAATGTCTACTGCTATTTATTTAGCAAACAATATATACCCAAAAACAAAGGAATTTTTATCAATTAAGAAACAGTTATTTATCGCAATTCTAATTGTAGGTGTGCAATAACATATATAGGACATTTACCAAACAACCATTAGACGTTGAAGCAATTGGCCAAGACCTTAAATGTCCACTTAAATGTCCCACATAAGAAGAATGGACATTTGCTGAATATCAAGCAGTTACGCCATATCTTGCATGGGACATTTGAAACTGTAATAATATCACTTTTTACCTTCTGAACACATACTTACGACCTTTGCGTTGGCCTTGTTCTCGTTAACGAAGTCGCGCTCAATGTAAATATCAGTCACCCTCATCGATTCGTCCACATGGTTGAGGGCTGCGTGGACTGTGTACTTATCAATGCCGACTTTGTTTAAGGCTATTGTCGCCCATGAATGCTGCATCATAAAAATACATTAAAGCAGATGGCTCATTGCTTCGTCTATTTGTTCATTATTAAAACTGTCAAGATAGATTTGGGTTATACGTTCAGAACTGTGTCCTAAAGATTCACTTATAATGGATGTTGAGACACCGGCCCGTTTCAGTACTGTTGCATATGAATGTCTTGCAACATAGGTCGTGAGAGGTATGGAAAGGTTTAATACCAGACCTATTTCTTTTAAGTGCTTGTTGAGCTTAGCCAATACTTTATGTAACCTGTTCGCGACTTGTATTTCTGTTTTGTGGTATGAAGTCAATATCGGGAATAAGTATTCAGAATTTACGTTTCTGTATTTATTGATTATTGCCATTGCCTGTGGTTGGAGAGGTATGTTTATCAGCTTTTTTGTTTTGTTTCGGTAATACACGACGTGCCCTTCAATTATGTTGGTACGTTTCAGCTTTGCAATGTCTATAAAGTTAATCCCGGCTGTAAGGTATGAAAACGCGAAGACATCAACTGCTAAACGTTCCATTGCCGACTTTCCTTGATATTGCATAATCCTTAATACATCATCCTTGCTTATAGCCCTCTTAATTGTTTGCTTGTTCAGCTTTGATACTTTATAAGCGCGAAAAGGATAGCAATCATTCTTAATGGCTTGTTCGGTTATGGCCAAATTGAATATTGCCCTTAAATGTCTCACACGTGTACTTATCGTATTTACAGACAAACCATTTTTCTTTGCCCACGTTTCATATTTCTTAAGCCATGTCGCGTCTATGTCAGAAAACGCCATGTCAAGATGTCCATTGAATTTGATGAAGGAAAAATACGAAACCTTAAACATCCCTGCATACCTTACCCTACCTTCTTTTTTCAAGTTTGTAATGTATGACAAGAAATACTCACCGACAGTCTTTTTCTTGTTGTGTTTTGATTTTGCGGTTTCAAGCAATGTAGTTGCAGTAAAATCTTTTCCGGCTATCTTCTTATCCAGCACCGCCTTCTGTATTTCGCAAATTTTCTCATTGATGACGATACATATCCTTTCACGGTTGGGGCATTGTGGCTTGGGTGCATTATTCCTGAAATCCCACAGTTCTTCCTTTATAGATATACCAAGACTTACATACTTTTTCCTGCCGTCTTTGCATATACGTATCATCAACGGTTTTTCGCCATTCGCAAGAGTTTTACATTTGTAGCATACGGCTTTCACTGTTTCGCTCATTCCATTTTGGTTTAACTCTTGGTTTAACTCATGGTTTAACTTTGGCGGGAAAACAATATGTAAAAACAAAACAGGCAGTCATCCGTTTAAAGATAACCGCCTGATTTTCAATGGTTTAATAAGTGATCCGTTTGGGGCTCGAACCCAAGACCCCAACATTAAAAGTGTTGTGCTCTACCAGCTGAGCTAACGGATCTTGCCATACGTCATTGTTCCGTAAAGCGTGTGCAAAGGTACGCTTTTTCTGCGATACAGCCAAATTATTCGCCCGTTTTTTCAACTTTTAGGCTGTTTTCCTGCGCAATTCCGGCATTTACGGGGGCGGCGGAACCCGTATTACTGTCTGCCGGAGGTGTCGGAGAAACGTTTTCCTTGGTTACGTAACGCTGGTAATAGGCTATGATGAGGGTTGTGAGCGGCAGTGCTATGATAAGCCCGATGAAGCCGAGCAGTGCGCCCCATACCGACAGGGAGAGTAGGATTACCGCCGGATTGAGGCTCATGGCCTTGCCCATTATCTTCGGGGTGAGCACCATGTCGGTGATGGCCTGCACCACTATGAACACCGCCGTGGCCGAAGCGAATATCACCCAGAAGTTCTGACCCGTGTCGGCGGCCTTGAGCAGCGAGAGGAACAGCATCGGGATGAAGGCCAGGCCGTGTACGTAGGGTATGAGGCTCAATATTCCTATGAGGATGCCGAGGCCTATCGCCATGGAAGTCGATGATGGTGAAGCCTATGCAGAACAGCACTCCGATGCACAATGCCACGAGGCTCTGGCCTCGGATATAGTTGTTCATCTCGCGCTCCACGTCGCCTATCAGCTCATGCCAGAAGGGGCGGCTCTTTTTCGGGAATATCTTGATGAAGCCTGAGGCCAGCTTCTCGTAGTCAAGCAGTATGAAGAAGAGGTACAGCAGGGTGATGAGCGAGGCCACGACGCTGATTAGCACGCTTGCCGTCTGCCCTATCATGGAGAACACTTTGGGCATGGCGTTCCTCACCGCGACGGCCACGTCCTCCTGCGTGAAAAAGTCCTTTATTCCGTTCTTGTTCTCCTCTATCCACTGCTGTATGGCTACAGGGAAGTTGGCTATGTGCGTCTTTTCATGCAGATAGTTGGAAAGAACGTCGCCGAACTTGTCGAACTGCGCAATCATCGGCGGTATTATGAGGTAGAACACGCCGCCGATGACGGCAACGAGGAACACGAGCGAAACTATTATCGAGAGCACGCGCGTAGGCACGTGCAGCCTGTATTGCACGAACTTCACCACCGGATATACCAGGTAGGCCAGCAGCCACGCCACGAAAAACGGCAGGAGCACGCTGCTAAGATAATTCATCAACAGCAGGACTACTATCACCACCAGGGCTGTCAACGACCAGCGGATAAACCTGTCGAATGTTATTTTTTCCTCGATTATCATTTGTTATGGGGTTTTACGGTTATCTGGTTATGGGGTTTTGCGGTTGTACGGTTATGAGGTTTTGCGGTTTGGGGTTATAAGGTTGTACGATTATGAGGTTGTAGGCGACATATCGCAGGCGCATCCGCCACCGTTTCATCTTGCATTCATAACCCATTGTAGATCAACGTGTTATATATCACTGCGCAAAAGGCCATCTTTTGCTTTGTAAAAGGTGGCCTTTCGGCGTGTAAAAGACGGCCTTTTGCAATGCGAAAGACCACGTTTTGCACGGCAGCCTCCCGCCTACGGCCCGGCGGCTTCAGCCTTTTGCCCTCTCCTCCTCTACCGCCTTGCGGTAACATTCGCGGCAAAGCGGCTCGTATTCGCTCTGTTCTCCGAGCATCACCCGCTTGTCGTTGGCCACGAGCCGGTGGCTTACGTATGCCAGAGCGCCGCATCTCACGCAGATGGCATGCACCTTCGTAACCTCGTCGGCTATGGCACAGAGCGCCGGAATGGGGCCGAACGGCACGCCCTTGAAGTCCATGTCAAGCCCGGCCACAATGACACGCACGCCCCGGTTGGCAAGTTCGTTGCACACGGAGACCAGCCCTTCGTCGAAAAACTGAGCCTCATCGATGCCCACCACCTCGATGTCTGACGACAGAAGGAGTATCGACGACGACGTTTCCACCGGCGTGCTGGGTATCGAGTGGCGGTCGTGGCTCACCACTTCGACGTCGGAATAACGCGTGTCGATGGCCGGTTTGAATATCTCTACCTTCTGCCTTGCAAACTCGGCGCGCTTCAGCCGCCTTATAAGTTCTTCCGTCTTGCCCGAAAACATCGAGCCGCACACTACTTCAATTCTTCCAGGGCGGTGTGCTTCGCCTGACATATTGTTGACCATTTCGGCACAAAATTACAAAGACGTTTTAAAAATTGCAAAGAAATACGCCGATTTTTTGCCGTAGTGTTTTATTTGCATATATTTGCAAAGATAAGTGAAAGCGGCCCGCTTGAAAGCGGCGTCTACGCCACGGCAGGCCGCAGCCTACACATTAGTTTGACATGGGTTTGCTGTACATCGTACCCACACCGGTGGGAAATCTTGAAGACATGACGCTCCGCGCGGTGCGCATACTGCGCGAGGCCGACCTGATACTGGCGGAAGACACGCGCACATCGGGCATCCTGCTGAAACACTTTGACATAAAGAACCAGCTGATGTCACACCACAAGTTCAACGAACACGGCACGTCGGCCTCCATCGTAGAGCGGCTCAAGGCAGGAGCGACAATAGCCCTGATCAGCGACGCCGGCACGCCTGGCATCAGCGACCCCGGCTTCTTCCTTGTGCGCGAGGCCGTCAATGCGGGTGTTGAAGTGCAGTGCCTGCCGGGAGCCACGGCCTTCGTTCCGGCTATAGTGTCGTCAGGACTGCCGTGCGAACGTTTCTGCTTCGAAGGCTTCCTGCCGCAGAAAAAAGGCCGGGCGACTCGCCTTGAAGCACTGAAGGACGAGCAGCGCACCATGATATTCTACGAATCTCCATACCGGGTGCTGAAAACATTGCAACAGTTTGCCGGATGCTTTGGCGGCGACCGCCGCGCAAGCGCATGCCGTGAAATATCAAAGATACACGAAGAGAGCGTGCGCGGAACACTCGACGAACTTATAGCACACTTCAAAGAAACCGCCCCGAAGGGCGAATTCGTCATTGTGGTTGAAGGCAGAAGCCATGTCTCCAACAAGAAAAACGACAAAGGAAAACATGCAAACGGCACGGAACAATAATCAAGAAAACATGGACAACATAAATAAAACAACGTATATGAAAAAGGTATTTTTATTTGCATTTTGCCTGTTGACACTGGCATCATGCGGCGACGGAAAGTCGTCAGGCTCATCAGAAGACAGCCAGAAGGACTCCTTGCAAAGAGTGATAGAACAAAGGGACAATGAAATCAACGACATGATGGGCATCCTGAATGAAGTTGAAGAAGGCTTCCGCCTCATCAACGAGGCCGAAAACCGTGTAAGCGTGGCACGCAACGGCGAAGGAGCAAGCCGGCAACAGCAAATCCGCGAGAACATACAGTTCATACAACAGCGCATGGCCGAGAACCGGGAACTCATAGCGAAACTACGCAGCCAGGTGAAGAACGGCACAATAAAGAGCGAGCAACTGCAAAAAACAATCGACAACCTGACCAAGCAGCTGGAGGACAAAGACAACCAGATAAAAGACCTCTACGCGCAGCTTGAGGCCAAGGACATACACATCGAAGAGTTGCAGAACACCACAAACACGCTCAGCAAGAACGTCGACATACTGCAAGACGACAACGCCAAAAGGCTAACACCATCAACACGCAGGACAAGCAGCTGAACACGGCATGGTATGTGTTCGGCACAAAAAAGGAGCTTAAGGAACAGAACATCCTCGTAAAAGGCAAAGTGCTTCAGGGGAACTTCAACAAAGACTACTTCACAAAAGTCGACATACGTTCCCTCAAGGCAATAAAGCTGTACTCGAAGTCGGCCACACTGCTTACAATGCACCCCTCAAGCAGCTACAATCTCGAACGCGACGCACAAGGACAATACGTGCTCAACATCACCAACCCCCAACTTTTCTGGAGCACGAGCAAGTATCTCGTAGTACAGGTGAAATGACAGTAGCGCACGTCTCCGTACTTTACGGAACGCGAAAGACATACAAAAACAGCCAGTCCCCGGACGCTTCAAGCAAGCATCCGGGGACTGGCGTTTAATTGTACGCACCGTTTTTACAGCAGCGCGTCGAACTTCTTTGCAGGTTTGCCTTCGTTGTTGCACCAACGAACCTGTCTACAATCTCGCCGTTCTTGAAAAACAGTATGGTGGGAATGCTGCGTATGCCATATTCCATGGCAATGTCGTCGTTCTCTTCGACATCGCACTTGCCTACGACAAGCTTGCCGTCATACTCGTTTGCCAGTTCTTCTATGATTGGCGCGATGGCCCTGCAAGGGCCACACCATGTTGCCCAAAAGTCAACTACTAACGGCTTGTCGCCTGTTTTCAGACTCTCAAAGTTCTCTGTAGTAATCTTTACTTCCATTGTTTCTATCTTTTACGTTAATAAAATATTGTCTTTCAATATCCAGCCAACAAACAGCGTGCCAGGAAACAGTTAAGAGTTAAGTATTAAGAATTAAGAAAATCGGCATCATCATGTGCCTCTTTGTCAAGTATTTCTTAATTCTCAACTCTTAATTCTTAATTAATTTATCTTGTACCCCAGCGCTTCGTTCTCCTTGATAAACGCCATAAGCTCGCGGCTTAGGTCAACTTTCCCATGCTTGCTGCGAAGCCCGAACGGGCGGTTTGACGCTCCGTCGTACACCTGGAAATAAAGCTGCGTGTTGCCGGGACTGTCGTTTATCACCGAGACAAGGTCTGTAACGACAGTATCGTCAATCTTGTCTGCGTTTACAGTAATTGTCAGCCTTTCTATCTTTTGGTCCTTCACGGTCTGCAAATACTGTATGTCCGTGACGCGCATCTCCATCATGTCGCTGCCGCGGAAACGCTGTACGAACTGCGCCTTCACCAAGACCGTGCAGCCTTCAACGAGCATTCCTTTCCACTTTCCCCACTCTTCGCCGAAGAACGCCAGCTCGCCAGAACCTTCAAAGTCCTCGATTGTGACAAAGCCGCACGGCTTGCCGGTCTTCGTAAACTTGCTTCTCACCATTGTTACTATGCCCCCGAGCAGAACTTCCTGCTTCTTCTGAAGCTCTATCTTGTCGGCAAGCTCTGCGCAATGGGTGTTACACATGTTTTTCAGTATTACCTCGTAATCGTCCAACGGATGCGCCGACAGGTATATTCCGACAAGGTCTCGCTCGCGGTTGAGCTTCTCTATGCTGCTCCACGGCTCGCTGTCAGGTATCGGCGGAGTGGCGATGTCAACATCGTCCATGCCCCCGAATAGCGAGTTTTGCGCCGTGTTCTTCTCCTGTTGGTACAACTGTCCGTAACGTATGAGCGTGTCAAGGAAGGCGTCTCCTTTGGCGTTTTTGCCGAAATAGTCCTCTCTCTTTATCTTGAAACTGTCGAAACCGCCGCTCAGTGCAAGGCTCTCGAAACATTTTCGGTTGCAGGCTGTCAGGTTGACACGCTGCACCAGGTCGAAGATATCCTTGTACGGGCCGTTCTTCTCACGTTCGTCTATTATGGCTTCGGCGGCAGCCGTACCCATGCCTTTTATTGCGGCAAGGCCGAAACGGATAGCTCCCTGCCTGTTCACGCTGAACTTCTGGCGGCTCTCGTTTACGTCAGGGCCGAGCGTCTTTATGCCCATGGCCTTGCATTCGTCCATGAGCTTGGTTATTTCGTTTATGTTTGTGACGTTGCGGCTCATGTTGGCGGCCATGTATTCGGCAGGGTAATGCGCCTTGAGGTAAGCCGTCTGGTAGGCCACCCAAGAGTAACACGTAGCGTGACTCTTGTTGAACGCGTAGCTGGCAAACTTCTTCCAGTCCTCCCATATCTTGTGAAGCACCTCGTGCTTGTAGCCGTTCTTCTCGCCGCCTTCATAGAAAAGGCCCTCCAGGTGGTTCATCTTCTCTATCTGCTTCTTACCCATCGCCTTGCGCAGAGTGTCGCTCTGGCCTCGCGTAAAGCCGGCCAGCTGGCGGCTTAGGAGCATGACCTGCTCCTGATAGACGGTTATTCCGTATGTGTCCTTGAGGTATTTCTCCATGCAAGGTATGTCATACGTTATCTTCGACGGGTCGCGTTTGCGCTCGATGAACTGCGGAATATAGTCCATAGGGCCGGGCCTGTAGAGGGCGTTCATGGCTATAAGGTCCTCGAATACGGTAGGATGCAGTTCGCGGAGGTACTTCTGCATGCCCGACGACTCAAACTGGAACGTGCCTATCGTGCGGCCTTCGCTGTACAGCTGGTACGTCTCCGGGTCGTCAATCGGTATGTTGTCAAGGTCGATTACCTTGCCCGTAGTAAGTCGTATGTTCTCCACCGCCTCTTTCAGGATGGACAAAGTCTTCAGGCCGAGGAAGTCCATCTTGATAAGTCCGGTCTCCTCAATCACGCTGCCTTCATACTGCGTGCAGAGCAGCTTGTGGCCGGTCTCCTTGTCGTCGGCCGTCGAAACGGGCACCCAGTCGCTGATAGGGTCGCGGCAGATGATGGTTCCGCAGGCGTGTATGCCGGTGTTGCGCACGTTGCCTTCAAGCATCTTGGCATACTCTATGGTCTCACGCATGCGCGGGTCGGCAGAAGCCTCGGCCTCGCGCAGCTCCGGCACGCACTTGATGGCGTTGGTAAGGTTCATCTTCAGGCCGTCGGGAAGACGGTCGGGTATGGCCTTGCACAGGCGGTTCGACTCTTCCAGGGGCAGTTTTTCCACACGCGCCACGTCCTTGATGGCCAGTTTCGTAGCCATTGTGCCGTATGTAATGATGTGCGCCACCTTGTCGGCGCCATACTTTTCGGTCACCCAGTCGAGCACCTTTCCGCGCCCGTCGTCGTCGAAGTCGGTATCGATATCGGGCAGCGAGATACGGTCGGGGTTGAGGAAACGCTCGAACAGCAGGTCGTACTTTATGGGGTCTATCTTCGTTATGCCAAGGCAGTAGGCCACGACGGAGCCTGCCGCGCTGCCACGTCCCGGCCCTACCATCACTCCGAGCTGGTCGCGCGCGGAGTTGATGAAGTCCTGCACGATGAGGAAGTAGCCTGGGAAGCCCATCGTCTTCATTATGTAAAGCTCGAACTTTATGCGCTCCGCCACCTCTTCTGTCAGCGGGTCGCCATACAATTTCTTAGCTCCTTCGTACGCAAGCTTGGCCAGATAGTCGGCCTCGAACTTTATCCGGTATATCTTGTCGTAACCTCCAAGCTTCTTGATTTTCTTCTCTCCTTCTTCGCGCGACAGCACAACGTTGCCGTTTTCGTCCTGCGTGAACTCGTCGTAGAGCTGTTCCTCGGTGAACCGTTGGCGGTATTCCTCCTCCGTGCCGAACTCCTCCGGGATGGGGAAAAACGGCATTATGGGGGCGTGGTCGATGCTGTACGTCTCCACTTTGTCAAGCACTTCGCACGTGTTTGCAAGCGCTTCGGGCACATCGGCAAACACCTCGTTCATCTCCTCGCGCGTCTTGAACCACTCCTGCTTGGAGTAAAGCAGACGGTTGGGGTCGTCCAAATCCTTGTTGGTTGACAGGCACAGGAGGCGGTCATGAGCCTCAGCGTTCTCCTCGTCGACGAAATGACAGTCGTTGGTGCATACCAATTTTATGCCGTACTTTGCGGCCAGCTTCATCAGCACTTTGTTCGCCTTCTGCTGCAAGGGGTATGTCTCGCGGTTGGCGCGGATGTGCGGGTCCTTTACCTGATGGCGCTGAAGCTCAAGGTAATAGTCGTCGCCGAACACGCGCTTATACCACTCCACGGCCTCCTCCGCCCCCTCGATGTCGCCTTTGAGGATTTTTGCAGGCACCTCGCCGGCTATGCACGCCGAGCAGACTATCAGTCCCTCGTGGTACGCCTCAAGGTCGGCGCGGTCGGTACGGGGACGCATGTAGAAGCCGTCAACCCACGCGCGGCTAACCAGTTTGACAAGGTTCTTGTAGCCCTTGTAGTTCTTCGCCAACACAATAAGGTGGTAACCGCCCTGGTCGCCCTGCTCTTTCACCTTGTCCTCCTTCGTATGCCGGGCCACGTACATCTCGCAGCCGAGTATGGGCTTGAACTCCGGCTTGCCCTGCTCTTTCAGTTCGCCGTTCTTCTTCTTGCAGTAGTTGAAAAACTCCTTTATGGCGAACATGTTGCCGTGGTCAGTCACAGCCATGCCCCGCATACCGTCGGCCACGGCCTTGTCAACGAGCTTCTTTACGCTGGCCTGTCCGTCGAGTATGCTGTAATAAGTATGTACGTGAAGGTGGACGAAATCTTGCATATCCTTTATCCGTGGTATTTCCGTTGGAGCGTCAAAGTTAAGGCGAAAAAACGAGACAGCCAAAATATATGTGTGAAAAAAGCTCTATGCTGACAAACCGTCACATCTTGCGCACGGAATGACAGCCCGTCATGCCACGTTAAGTTTTCTTAAACGGCAGAACGTTGACGCTCCGGGAAGGCCGCCGGCCAACGGCGGCGCACAGTTTGGCAAAAACATGGCCGTTTTTAGGGCACAAATGTAAACACCTGAAAGACAAAACGTTACATCAAGGTCTTGTTTTTCGCGCCGCCGTTTGCCGCAAACAGCGATGCAAACGGCGGCCTTTTGCATCGTAAAAGACGGCCTTTTGTCTTGCAAAAGGCCGCTAACGGCAAACAAGAAGGCGGCCAAAACGCATGGTTTTGACCGCCTTTGCCATATTTTCCAGCCATTAACAGGCCACTTTTCCGCCGTTTGCCGCCTTTCCGGCAGCCGCCGGCGGCATCGCCGGAAGCTCTTTTGCGAGAAACTAATGTAAAGTTTTCAGACTGCCGGCGTAAGCCGTTGCGCGTCCGGGTTTCCGCCCCACGTCGCTCCCCTGCACTTTGCCAGGCCCGTCGCTGACAGGCCGCAGGGGCGAAACGTAATAGTTGTTGGTAAGCTCTATGAGGCTGCCGCCAGCGTGCAGACGGGCGTATGTCGCATCGGACGGCTGCGCCTTGACGGGCATCGGACGGGCGAAGTATGTCGTATAGACATGAGCCTGGCCGCCGCGGACGTCTATCCCGGGCGCTCCGCAGCTGGCAAAGTTGCCCTGTTGCAGGCGCAGCGTTCCATTATTAACAATCGAGCCTACTACCGGACTGCCCCAGAACGCGCTGTTGTACAGCGTCAGCTGTGCGTCGGGATGCACCTTTCCTGTGCCCGGCTCGCCGCCCATCAGCACGTATGAGCGCACGGGCTGCTCCTTGATGTGCGTGTTCACAAGCTCAGAGTTGATGGCGGTTATCCTGGTGTCCTTGCCTGCATCCTCGACAAAGAGCGAGAAGGTGCAGCCGTCAGAGCCGTGCCCGATGACCGTCATTTGCCCTGGATAGTTGCCCGTAACGGCGTCTCTCAGGAAATGGATGCCGTAGATTGAGCCGTACACGAAGTTGTTGAATATGGTCTGGTTCTTCACGTCCGCAAACTTCAACGCGCTGCAGTTGGACTGCACGAAGCTCGTCATCGACAGGTCGGGATAGCCCTGTCCGCCGCGCGGCATACGCGAACCGTAATGCGGATTGAACTGCATGTTGCGGATGAAGCCGCCTTCCGCTCCGCCGCCTACCCATATTCCGGCACGCAGCAGCACGCCTGCAAAATAGTCAACATAGTGGCCGCTGGTGTTGTAAGACGCAAGGTCTAAGCCCTTGTCGCCCATCGCCACGGTTACGTTTACCACATACACCTTCGGGCCTTGCCCCTGGATGAGGAACGGAGTGCGGCGCGGATTTTCCTTTGTGAAGCCTCCCGAAGCGATGTTCAGCTGTGCGATGTTCAGCCCGTTAAGGCCCGCGCCCTCTTCAAGCTGTATCAGCGACGCTCCTTTTTCGCCCTTCTCTCCTCCGTCATAATTGGTGAATATGGCCGTGCCGCCGCTCTGCGTGTGGTGTTGAACGTCCCAACTGCCGCGCAGCTCGACACCCGACGGCACACGTATGGGCCGATCAACGAGGTAACGCCCTGCCGGAAGGTAAAGCGTTCCGCCGCCGGCACGCTTCACGTCGTCGAGCAACGACTGCAACCGTGACGACACGTCAACCGCCGGCACATCGTTGTTGTAGCCCGTAGCGCAAGGCAGCGAGGCGCGGATGACGACATCCGACGACGGGCGCGGACGCACGTCGATATCAGTCTTGATGTCGGCCGGCATCGGCTGTATGTCATATTCGTCGCCGGTGACAATATCCACATCGGCCGAACGGCTCTCGTCGGTCACCTGCAACTTGCGTTTGTAGCCGGAGTTGACGGCCTTCAGTGCGCCGGTTTCAGCTCCAAGATAAACGTGCCGGTCCGAGGTAGCGAAGCTGCACTGCGTAAGCAGGGCGTTGCCGCCGTTCATACGGAGGGCATGACCGCGGTAACCGGAGAAGTTGCAGTTCTCGAACGAGACAACACCTCCGCTGCCGTCGCTCACCACCGGACCTGTGAAGCTGACGCCGTTGAACTGCACCGACGTGTTGAAATCCTTGTAGAAATATACCGCGTTGCCGCCGGCACCGGCACCGAACGACGAGTTTGATATGAGAAGTCCGTAGGGATTGACCCCCTCGACATATAGACCGTTCACGCAGTCGTCAATGTGTATGCCGTAGAACTGGGCGTTCGGCGTGTCCGAATAGCCCGGCTCGCGACCAATCCACATGCCGGTGCCATAGCCGCTGATGTCGAGATAAGACACGTATTCCCAGTCGGAGCGGTGCATGCGGTAGCCAGTGCCGTTGGCCTTGGTGTACGCCTTGACCTTGCCTAATGACGGAGCACCGGGCAAATCGGACTCCGCCCAGTAACGGGGACTGATTTTCACGTTCTCGATGCGCCCTATGTCGGTGCATACATGAACCTCAACGCCGGTGCTAAGAGCCGTGATGTAGCTGTTGAGAAGGTAGTGAAGCTCGCTCGGAGCGGAATAAAAGCCGTTGTAAGAGTTGACAAGCGTGACGTTCTCAACAGTGGCGCAGTCGCCTCCCTCCTGGAATAACGTCCACGGATAAGGCCGCACGTCGCCTGCATCCTGTTCGGGATACCATATGGAAAGGTTGCGCACGCCTGTGCCGGCCGACATCTCTATGAAGCGGTCGGCAATGCTGGTGTAAGTCGTGCGCAGGGCGTTGCCTGCCTGGGGGTCGTTCCACCAGCTCTCAACCTTGCCGTCATAGTTGGGCGCGTCCTTGCCGACGCGCACCTCAAGTATGGTGCCCCTCACCTTGCCACCGTGCCGTTCAGGGTCAGCCCAGTCGCCGCGCAGCTGCACACCGGCAGGCAGGCGCAGCACGTATTCATAACTGTAATACTTCTGTTCCTCGTCCTTGCCGTGGCGCACGCGCACCTGCTTGCGGCCGGTCTGCGTGCTGCGGAACTCGTAGTTGCCCACAGGGACGTACACTACACCGCCGCCTGCGCGCCAGGCTGCGTCAATGGCCGACTGGAAGGCCTCGCGGTTGTCGAAGCCGGGCTGAGCCTTAGCTCCGTAGTCGGTGACGACATAATCTGAAACGACCCAGTCCTTTGCAGGATATACGGTCCTGATGCTATGTCCAACCACACCATCAGAGGCGCAGACCCCACCGCCATGCAGCAGCATCACAGCCGCCGCGGCCATCACCAAAGCCTTGCCATGGGCGATAACTTTTAACTTTACCATAAATAAAAACATGTGTTAGTTGATATACATCTTCACAATGGCGCATGATGCGCCCACGCAACGAGGTTAACTACGCGCCGGCGCAGCCCCACATGCCGACGGCAAGACTGCCATCGCACGGCTGCGTGACGGCGCGACACCGCCACCGGGGGCGTGACAGGACACGTCCTCATTGCTGGATTGGATGTAAGTGTGGTGATGGTCTTGCAAGTTTACTCCGTGCAACGCCGCCGCCTTCAATCCGGCGACAGGCCGCCCTACTGGCGTGCGGCCGCCGCGTATGCGGCTATAAACGCATATTTGCAGGCATGCGGACAGCCGCACAACTTGCATGACATTATATGGATATGTGTGTTTGGTGTGCCAAAGGTAAAGCTAAAAAACGAAACGGCCAAAAAGAGAGCCACAATATATTGATTTTTTAACGAACTGAGGCATTTATGGCAACACCAAGTAAAACCATGTCAAAAAGCCGCTTGCACAACGTAAAACAGCCTTCAGCGCAACAGCTTGATATCCAGCGTATTACAAAAGGCCATCTTTTGCACTGCAAAAGATGGCCTTTCAGAGGGTAAAAGACGGCCTTTCACACATCAAAAGGCGGCATATTGAAGCCCCTCCCCAACCCTCCCGTAGGGAGGGAGATTGGCTACCTGCTTCACATCGGTACAAACATGGTGCTCAACAACATCCTGCCGGAATACAGTCCGGGCGTTGGCAAAAATAAAGGGAGGCTCCGTTGTATCGAGTCTCCCTTTTATATTGAAAGCGCGGCAACACCGCGTTGAAGCGCTTAGAAGTAGTAAGCGGCTGAAACCTGCCATGTATTTGCACGGCCGCGGTAAACGCCCTCGGCTATGTCGCCAGCCGTATTGAACACCGAAACTTCACCGGTCTTGCCGCACGCGATGTTGTAGTTAAAACCAACCTGCAAATGGCTGAGCAGCATTACGCCGGCACCAAGGTTTACACTGAAGTTAGACGAGTTGAACTTCCACGACGACACATTGTCTACAATGGCCTCATGCTTGTCCCCGACATTGAAGCCGAACTGTGGACCGGCTGCCAGATATATGGCAGCAAGACTGCCCAAGCCGATGTCGTAACGCAGGTTTATTGGAATGTTGATGGCCTGCTGCTTTATCTTCTTGCCAACACCCTTGACCTTGGCCTCACGCTGGTCGTAAAGCGCGGATGCGTCAACGCCCAAGCCAACGAGAGGCAATGAGAACTTTACTGTAGGGCCGATGAAGAACCCTGTGCGGTTGGACGACTCGAATACGTCACTACTGAACGACATGTCTGTGATGTTCAAACCGCCCTTCAAGCCGAACTTGAACTGTGCGTCAGCCGGAACGGCGAAAAACAAAGCCGCAACCAACGCGGCGAACGCTAAGAACTTTCTCATGCAATTGGATTTTAATGGTTAAAGATTTTATAAATTCATAATGGCAAATTCACAATTCATAATCCAACATTCATTACCGGCTGTGCATTGAAAGCCGCACAACAGCGCAGCCGACTATGAAATGAGATTTGTGAATTATGGGTTAAATCAATGTCTCTGACGGCGTACCGTAACGCGTGCGGCCGGCTGCGAGCCTGAAGACCTGCTTGACGAGCTGCGCTTACGCACCGAAGTGGACGCGCGGCGGTTGCGCTTGGTCTTCTTGGCCTTCTTGTCCTTGACGTCAAGTTTGGCTATGCTGTCGAGCGAATCCTTACGCGCCTGGTCGCCCCAGATGTTTTTCTCGAATGCGGCCAGCTCGTCCTCGATGCGCCGCTGCTCCTTGGCTATGGCGGAGTCGTTGGGACAATACTGGGCGAGTGTCCGCCCGAGCATGTTGTTTGTCTTGTAAATCTTACCCTTGTAGATGTTGCGCGTGAAGTAATCGTCCATGCTCATGGTAGCCGCATTGTTCAAGTCGCTCGTCATCACCACCTGCTTGGCAAGATAAGGGGCCACGTCATCATATAAAACCCAGAACAGCGGATACTTCTGTTCGCCGTCGCCAAAGTCGTCAGTGCGCCACAATACGGGACAAAGAGCAATTGGCTTGACGTGGAAAGTAGCCGAAGCCTGGTCGTAATAGGCACTCTCCTTTATGTAATACGACTTTACCTCGGCCGACGGAATGTCGCTGTCATTAATCGTCAGGCCACGGTTTGTACGCTCATAATAGATATGGTAATTGTCGATAAATGCCTTCCGGTCGACCTGTGCGGAATCTGTAAACACCTCGTTGCCGTCGAGGCGGTATTCGTAAGCCTTCACCGTATTGCTCATCATCAGCTTGAAAAGGTAGGTAAACAGGTTCATCTGCGACCCTGCCGGCTCGACAGGGTAATACAATGCGGCGTTGGCATCCTCCTGAAGCAGTATCTCACGGTAAATGTCTCGCCGCCATACAACGTCCTCTGACATTTTTGCCGACACTGGATAGGATATCTGCGCACGGGTGGTAAGCGTCTGCGCACTCTGCGCTTTTGCGGCGCTGCTGCTCGCGGCGGCGCGCCGTAGGCTGCGCGTTTACAGCGTCGGCTGCGAACAAAAGCAATAGCAGGACTGCGGAATAGGCGCGCAGTGACAATCCACGGCACGGCTTTTCGAGATGCCATATAGTTTGCGGAAACAAGAATTTGGCCATATCTTATATTTTCGGTTTTGAGGTTTTACGGTTTTAAGGTTCTGCGGACGGCAGGTCTTTCAGGTTTTTATGCAGTGCATAACTACTGCTATTCCCTACGACCTTATCTCCGCAGACAACCTATTTCACGATTATTTCCATCGACGCTGGCAGAGTTCGGCGTATGCCGTCAGGGCCAACGGCGGTTATGCGCGTTATATAGAAGCGCTTGTTGCGTGCAAGGCGGCGGAACGTTTCGCGCTGACGCTGCGTGAAAGCGTCGCCGTTTGACACCATCGGAACGGCGTTGCCCATATTGTCATAAAATACCGCTTCGAAGCTCAAGACATCGAACGGGATGTCCAGCAGACCGTCGTCTATCGCGGCCTTTATGCCCTTTGCCGACATGAGAGAAGCCTTGGCAAGCCCTCCTGTGCGGAAACGGTTGTCGCCGATTTCGATGTATGGTGTCGGATCGGGCAGCTTGCGCACCTTGAAAGTGAACTGACCCACCTGCCGTGCCGTGCCGGTTTGCAGAGACAAAACATTAATTGTAACATCCTGCCCTACGGCTGACGGACGCGCAATATACCTTCCCGGAGATACCGGCTGGAGCGTTCCGCCGCTCATCGTTGCCGACACCTTGGTAAGCGGAACGCCGGGAATGCTGATGCTGACGGGATTATTATAGCCTGCATAAAGCACGTTCATAAGATCTGCGGAGACGGTTGCGCTCGGGTCTACAACGGTGTATTTCTGGGAGAAGTCGCGGCGTATGGTCTCACCGTTGCCGTTCTGCATTGTGATGTAGCCTGTAAGGTTGAAATCTCCCGTGCGGCTGGTCACCACTTCATAAGTATTGTCGCGCAGGTTCATCTGCCGTCCGCCTATGAATATCTGCGGCTTTTGCGTCGTGTCAACTGCCGCCATCACGATTTGCGCCGAGAACTTGTCGCCGCGCACTATGGTCTGGGCGTTGGGTATTACGAATGCACTCAGCTTGTTGACGCGTATGTCTTTCATATCGATATTGGCCACAAGGGTGTGCAACACCTCACCCTCAGCATAGCGGATGTCGCTTTGAAGCTTGGTGAGCAACGTCACGGCGGCGGCAACTGGCATGTCTTCAAACATGTATTCCTGCCAGTTCTTGCCCATAGTCTTGGCGTTCTTAGGCAGCGTGGTGGTCAGATTGCTCGCTATTATAGCCTTCTGCCGCTCGTCGGCAACCATCGTCAGGATGCGCTCACGGAAGGAGTTGATGGCGTCGAACAGCCTTTTGCCCTGTCCCTTGCCAGGAGCGAGCATCACTTGGTTGGCAGCCTCAAGGTCGTCTTTGCGTTCTATATTGAATACGTCACCGTCTTCCCCGTCGGCCTCCTTCACAATTGCCACCTTCAGCTGCTGCGCAAAGTTGTACAAAGAGTCGCTCATGCGCTTCACGGCGGTAGCCTTGTCAAACCAAGCTTTCACCTTCTGGGGGTTGGCTTTCATCTGCGCTTCGAAGTCACCGTATATGGCCGCGTTCTCCGATGCCGAATTAGTGGTAGTGCGGTGGAGGCTTTCCTCAACAAGGGAAAAGCCCTCAAGCACTTCCGTCGACACATTGAGCGCAAGCATCGCCATCAAGACGACATACATGAGGTTTATCATCTTCTGGCGTGGTGATATCGGTCTTTTCTTTATTGCCATGCCTTATTACACTTCAGCGTTATTCCCATTGGCCGCGGTTGCACGCATGTTGACCGTCATGGCCTCTATCATACGGGCGTAAATCCTGTTAAGCTGCTCTATCTGTGAAGCCATGCGGCGCGACTGCTCGTTGATTTCGTCTATCGTTCCAATCTGCGAGCTTGCACCCTTAAGCTGCATTTCATACACCTTGCAAATGCCAGTGAGGGTGCGGTTGAGGTTCTCCATCTCTTCAGAATCACGTGTCAGGCGTGCGCTCTGCTCTGAAACCTTCGCCAATGTCTCGGTAAGCTTCTTAAGTTCGTCAACATAATTGGACGTGGCTTCTTCCATTTCGGGAGACACCTGCTGCTGCGCAGCCACCCATCCGGGCACTGCCTGACCGGCAACAACCGACTGGCCGGAAGGCAACACGCCTTCTTCAGCAGTGCCTGTCGCCGCAACCTGACCTTCAGCAGAAGCAGGTTGCCCTGCAACGGGGCCAACATAAGCCACCATTCCGGGAGGAACCGCCGCTCCGGCTGTTACGGGTTGTTCCTCCGTAAACGCTTCGTCAGCCGGCACGTCTTCATCCTCAACATCGCTGTCGGTGACATGTGTCGGCAAGTCCTTGCCTATTGCGGTCTTGTCGAACGGGCGGTCGAATGCCGAAATGAAGAACACTATGACCTCCGTTCCCATGCCGATGTAAAGCATCAGGTTGGCTCCCGGCATGTGCGTCAGCTTGAACAATGTGCCAAGAATGACTATGGAAGCACCCCAACTGTAAGCGTAGTTCAGGAATGTCTGTCCCGGAACGCTGTCCAACCACCGCTGAAGGCGGTAGATGACGTTATATTTACTGTATTCGGTCATTGTTATTTCTTTTTCCCTTTTTGTTTCGTACTCGTTGTGTTTGCCAGACTACGTACGCAGCGGAAGCCGATGTAGCTGCGCGGCTGGTTCTGATATTCCCACGTGCGCCAGGCCGAACGTATGTAAGACTCGGGGTCTTTCCACGATCCTCCGCGCACGCTCTTCTTCTTCAAGCGGTAAGGATCCTCCTTGGCCGCATTGTAGCGAAGCTCGGGGTTAAGGTCGTTCATGGCGTCGATGCCGGCCTCTGTGTACGTCGTACTTGTCCATTCGGCCACGTTTCCGGCCATGTCATACAGTCCGTTGGTGTTCGACGAGAACAAGCCTACACGGCTCGTTATAAGGTTTCCATCCTCGGTATAGTTGCCGCGGTCGGGCTTGAAGTTGGCGAAAAAGCATCCGTCTTCGCTCTTAACGTCAACCTGTTCCCACGGGAATTCCGCCCCCTCCTTGCCACGGGCGGCGTATTCCCACTCGGCTTCGGTCGGCAGGCGGTAACGCTGTATGTACCTCGCCTCGCCGCCGAGGCCTTTCAACAGGTAGTCAGTGCGCCAGGCGCAGAATGCGTTGGCCTGTTCCCAAGTTACGCCCACCACCGGGATAGTCGTTGTAAGCCGGACTGCTGAAATACTGGCGCATGTATATCTCGTTGTCAGAGTTGACAAAATCGTTCACCCAGCACGTGGTGTCGGGATATATGTTTACAATATATGTATTGAGGAAGTCCCACGGTCCGCTCAACGGACGGTCAATCGTCTGCCTCACGATGCGGCCTTCGTCGTCGATGTAGGCCGTGTCCTTTGATATCATCACCACCTCGTCAGGATTCACCTGCACGTCGGTGTTGAGGTTGCGCATGGCCGGGTCAAGCCTGTTGCGCCTCAATGCGGCCGCCGTATAGTCATAAACCTCATAACGGTAGTTCATCTGCGAAGCGTCAAGCATCTTCTCCCCCGTCACCGGATTTGTGACATAAAGGCTCTCTATGGCGCGCAGCTCGTCCTCGTTCGGCTTGCGCGGCAAAGCTTTCTTCCAGTTCAGGTGGGGCGTTACGGGGTCACCGTTCTTGTCTTCGGTTATCATATAAGTCTCGTCACCGCCGTAAGCCGGGTCGGCAAGGCGTGTGCGGAGTATGGAATCGCGCACCCAGAAGACGAACTGCTTGTACTCCGAGTTTGTCACTTCGGTCTCGTCCATCCAGAAGCCTTCGACTGATATTTCCTTATCGGGTGTCTGCCGTCCCCACAGGCTATCGTCCTTCGCAGCCCCATTTTGAGGAAACCGCGCTTTACGAGGGTCATACCGTAAAGGCGTAGGCTCGGTAAAGCTCTTGCCGCTGACGCCCACCACCTCGCCGCCACGCCCCAGCGACGACATGCGTCCGCCGAAACAGCCGGTAAGCACGATTGAGGCCACAAGGCCGAGTGCCGTAATGAAATTCGTTTTCTTCATATCTTATTAAAGTATCCTCACGCTTTTATGTTTGTTACGTCCCTTCTTGAACAGGTTGACATCCACTTGGTAGCCCAGTATCAGCTCGTGACTGCCGTTGCCGATGCTTATGCCCGAGGTGTAGACCTCATAGCTGTAGCCTATGTGCACGCCGTGGAAACTGCCGCCGACGAGCACCGTCACGGAGTTTGTAGGACTGTAAGACACGCCGCCGTACAACACCTTCTTGTCGTTCGTGTACACCAGTCGGCCCGAAACGTCGCCCCTCCACTCCACTCCGTCTGTACGCACGAGCACTGACGGATGTATTGTAAGAAACGGATTTCTAAGCTTAATATTGTATCCTCCGGTCAAATAAAACGTAGGGTCTATCTGCAATTCACTGGTCTCGCCAAGCGTGACAAGCGGCGAAGTGATGTGCTGCGCCGACACGCCGACATACCACGGGCCGCGCGAATAATACAGGCCGAAACCTATGTCAAAGGCGCTTCCGTTGACGTCTGACGTAGCCAAGGCCGGGTCGCCCGAATCCTCAACGTCCACCTTCGAGCCGTCAAAGCCCTCGCTCAGCAGCCCAAGCTGCACGCCCGCGCTTATCATGCCGCCGAAAAGGCGGTGCTTATAAGCGTATTGCACGGCCAGCCGCTGGTGGGTGAACAGTCCTATCTGGTCGTTGAGCATCGAGACGCCCACGCCGTGATGGTTTTTAAGGAAATAAAGGGGCATGTCCGCACCCACATACATCGACCTCGGATTGTTCTCGAAGCCGGCAAAACTCATAGCGTATGCAGCCGCGATGTTGAGTTTCTGCTGCTTGCCGACAGCACCCGGGTTGAAATAAGGCTCCAAGTCCCAGTAGTGGCTGAACGACACGTCATACTGGGCGCCAGCCTTTGAGGCGGCGAGCAGCAATACGGACAATATGACAAGAATGCGTCTTCGCACGACAATATAACGCCCGCCTCGCGCTTTATTGCGCAGGGGCGGTAAAGAATTAAGAGTTAAGAACTAAGAAAAACATTCTTGCCGATTGCCAACAAGACATATTTTCTTAATTCTTAACTCTTAAAATTCAACCAAGCGCCCTTCCGCTTAATACTCGTCCTCGTTGAAAAGGAAGTCCTCTTTTGTAGGATAGTCAGGCCATATGTCTTCTATGCTGTCGTACACATCGCCTTCATCTTCTATCTCTTGCAGATTTTCAAGCACCTCCAGCGGCGCGCCCGAGCGGATGGCATAGTCAATCAGCTCATCCTTCGTGGCTGGCCACGGCGCGTCTTCGAGTTTCGAAGCCAGTTCAAGTGTCCAATACATAAGCTATAGTTTTAAAGCGTTTTTTAATCGGACGCAAAAGTAATATATTTTTTCTTATTTGCAAGATTTACGCCATGTTTTTTCCCTTACACCTACAATAAAGTTTAATTTCCTTGCCAATACGAACAAATAGTCACTCAACCTGTTCATATATTGCAACACTTCGGGGTCAAGCTCGGTGCTCTCCGCAAGGAAGAATATCCTGCGCTCCGCCCTGCGGCACACCGTGCGGCACACGTGCGCGTAGGCCGCCACGTGCGAGCCTCCGGGCAGGATGAAGTCAGTCTGCGGAGGTATTTCGGCCACGATGCTGTCTATTTCCTTTTCAAGCACGTCTATTTCGCCGGCGTCAAGCGTGTATGACGGGGCGAGTTGGGTCTGCGTCTTGTCCGTGGCAAGATACGAGCACACGGTGAAGAGGTTGCGCTGTATGCGGTATATTAGGTTCTTGTCCGGCCCGTCTTTCATGAACGACGCAAGCAGGCCGAGGTCGGCGCTAAGCTCGTCAACCGTGCCGTAGGCCTCGATGCGCGAATTCGTCTTCCTCACCTTCACTCCCCCGACAAGGCTGGTTGTGCCGCCGTCGCCTGTCTTTGTGTACACCTTTGTTATTTTCATAGTCGTAAACGGTTAAAAGTTTATCACGTAGTTTTGTTTGAAACGTTTTTTGTCGAAGAACACCAGGCCGCAGTAATACAGGTCGAACGTCACCACACCCTGCATCTCCGCCACCACACTGCGCCACAGCCTGCGCACGGCCTTGCCGCGGCGGATGTCGAGCAGCATGACGGCGCTGCCGTCCTTGGCGGCGGCGCACGCACCGTAAAACACCTGTTCAAACCCCTCGCACGGGGCAATCACCACGAAACCGGCCTCCGCCGCGCCATCGCCGCCGGCCTCAACAAGCTCCGTAAGGCGGCATCCGGCCTTGACATAGCTGCCGAGCGCGTCGCCGCCGACACCGTAGACCGCCGTCAGCCGGGGCTGCAAATGGTTTGCCAGGCGCAGGCAAAGCTCGCATACGCGCCGCTCTATAACGCCAAGCCCGGGAAAGCGCGCCGCCAGCGTACCGTAAGCGTAATACGGCCAGTGCTCGTTGATGACGTAGCGCACCATGCGGTAAGCCCACGGCGACTGCACCCCGAAGCCCCGGCAACGGCCTATGCGGCCCGTCCACACCATCCAGCGCCTAACCATTGAATACTTCATGCCGCCCTTTCCTAATGACACGCTGCGGCGTACCTGCATGCGCCATTTTACCCGGCGCGATGCGCGCGAACGCCATCCTCGTTTTGCAAATATACATATTTCAATCCGAAAAACATCGGTTTTCAGAAAAATGTTTCACAAAAATCAGCACGGCACGCCGCATGCTGTTTTCCAAAAGGCCACCTTTTGCATGCCAAAAGACCGCATTTTACAAGCCAAAAGGGCACCTTTTACAGGCTAAAAGACGGCCTTTTAAAAACCTTCTGGCTATCAGCCGTTTACACGGACGGCACAATGTGCGCCCAAAAGCACACCTAACGACCGGCCTTGCACCTTGCACAAGGCCGCCGGCGGCAACATTGCAGGGCGGGCACAGGCGTTGCATGCAATGCCACACTTCAATAACGCCAGCGCCGCCAATGTACACCGTATGTTTACAGAAGTGTAAACCCGGCTGCGACAGACCGTGTTTTTTAACGTTATTCAACATTTTCCCACGGTCTGCATTACAATATTTTAAATATATTTGTAGCACAAAAGCTAAACAAACAAGGCTTTCAGGCAAGCCTGCACCACGCCTGCCCACGCCATATTCCGCTTTTGTCACACACTGAAACCACCTGACTTTGACGCGCAAAAGCGCATGCGGCTCCATAGTCAGGCAACAGAATACGAAAACAACATCAAGGGCAAGGGCCGCGCCCGGACAGACTAAACCATATGAAAATGAAAAGACTTGACTTTGCAAAAAGGACATTCAGCCTGGCGGCACTGTTCGCAGGCATGGCTTTAATCGCCTTCGGCAGCCTGCTCTCATCATGCGGCGATGACGACGGAGACAACGGAAGCATCAAAGGAGACGCAAAAAAACTTATCATAGGCGAATGGGGCGAAGTGAAAACCGAGAGCTACCGCTACGACGAGGGGCTTGTAAGGACTTGGCCGGGATACAGGAACGGCAAGGAAGCCGCATGGATTTTCGGCGAAAACGGATACTTCCAATACGCCGTCTACGCATCACAAGGAGACGCGGAAGGAACTTACAGCATCTCCGGAAACAACCTGCGCATAAAATGCGGCTACTGGGACAACCCGAACTTCACCGTACTTAAACTTGACAAGGACTCGCTAATCGTAAGGCAACCGTATGAAGATACCGAATACGACTACGAGATATATTATTACAAAAGGCTGTCATTCTACGGCGAAGGCGACGGCAGCGACCTGGACGCAGAGGCGCGGAACTTCGTAGGAACATGGAGTTACAACAACCATTACTGGTATTTCGCACCTGACGGAAAACTCTACGTAAGCAAGGACGAGCACGTAAACCAAGAGAACTACATCGCCCAAAAGGAATGGTCGTATGACGCCGAGACAAGGACTTTGGCGACAAGCATGTTCTGGGAAGACGTGTATCCCGGCACGAACTACACATGGGGCAACTACAACTACTCGTGGACGGTGCTCGTCGTTGAAGACAATTTTTGGACGGGCAAGTGCCTGTACGCCGACGGCGAAGCCGCGACATTTGAAAGAGTGGAATAAGTAGCAACGTCCGCCAGCCATCGAGTCATAAGCGAAAAGCCCTCCAGGCATTGTTCCTGAAGGGCTTTTTGCCATCTTATGGCAAAAACCTGCGGCTACGGCAAGCAATGCTCATATCTTGATATTGCACTGAAAACATGGCTGCCGTTTGCTTTTATTGTTTTTTTAAGCTATCTTCGCACCATAAATACACAGAAAACGATGAAATCATTAAAAGAGCTTTATAAAATAGGTAAAGGCCCGTCGAGCAGCCATACAATGGGACCGCAGAAGGCGGCGAAGATGTTTCTTGAGCGCAACGGTTCGGCGGCGGCCTTCGAAGTGACGCTGTACGGCAGCCTGGCGGCTACCGGCAAGGGGCACATGACCGACGTTGCCATCAACGAAGTGCTTGCCCCCACGGCACCGGTGACAATCAGCTGGCAGCCCGGTGTATTCCTGCCGTTCCATCCCAACGGGATGAAGTTCGCCGCAATTGACGGCAACCACAACGTAACCGACGAGTGGACGGTGTACAGCATCGGCGGAGGCGCGTTGTCGGAAGGCCGCGGCAACGGCGACATATTCGACACCGAAGAAGTGTACAACATGAACTCGCTGACCGAAATAATGCAGTGGTGCGAAGAAACGGGGCGGAGCTACTGGGAGTATGTGGACATGTGCGAAGACGCATCGATATGGGACTACCTCATGGAGGTATGGCATACGATGCAGGACGCCGTCGAGCGCGGCATAAGCCACGAGGGACGGCTGCCCGGGCCGCTCAACCTTGCACGCAAAGCGCCTACGTATTACGTCAAGGCTTCAGGCTACAAGCAGTCGTTGCAGACACGCGGCCTTGTATATGCCTACGCCCTTGCCGTCAGCGAAGAGAACGCATCGGGCGGAACAATCGTAACCGCGCCGACATGCGGAGCGTGCGGCGTGTTGCCCGCGGTGCTCTACCACCTGTCACGCGGACACCAGTTCAACGACTCACGCATACTGCACGCCATAGCCACTGCCGGCCTGATAGGCAACATAGTGAAGCAGAACGCATCCATCTCGGGAGCCGACGTGGGATGCCAGGGCGAAGTGGGAGTGGCCTGCGCGATGGCTTCCGCAGCGGCGTGCCAGCTGTTCGGAGGCAGCCCTTCGCAAATAGAGTATGCCGCCGAGATGGGGCTTGAACACCATCTCGGCATGACATGCGACCCCGTATGCGGCCTCGTACAAATACCTTGCATAGAACGCAACGCCTTCGCGGCCACGCGCGCACTCGACGCCAACCTGTACTCGGCCTTCTCGGACGGCACCCACCGCGTGCCGTTCGACAAAGTCGTAAACGTGATGAAACAGACAGGACACGACATCCCGTCGCTGTACAAGGAGACAAGCGAGGGCGGGCTGGCCAAAATCCTCGACACCTGACACCGCAAGACGCAGTGTAACGGGTGACGAGAAACGGCCTTGCCGTTACTCGTTACCCGTAGCAGGTGTCATTACAAGCTCGAACTTGTTGCCTTTGAGTATGACATTCTTCACAAAGTCTCTTATGTCATCACTCGTAACTGCCTCGCAGTCTTCGATATACCCGTTATAGAAGTCTGCACCGAACTTGTGGTACAGCTTCAACACGCTTGCCCAGTAGGCATTGTCGTTCAGGCCGTCGCGAGCGTTCTTCACGATGTATTTCTTTACCTTGTCAAGCTCTCCGGCCGGCACTCCGTTTTGAGCGACCTCTTCAAGGCGCGTATTGATTATGTCCAAACATTCACGCTCGTGCCCCGGCTGTATCGGACAGTTTACCGGCATGTTGAAATGTGGCTTGTCGCCGCCGTTTATCTCCGCCACCACGGAGCAATGCCCCCTTATGGAGTAAGCCCAGCCTTTCTCCTCGCGGATTTCACGGCGGTAGATGTTTGACATTATGTTGCCGAGGAAATTTGCGAGTATTACATTCTTTGGAGAATATTCCACCTCGCCACTGCGGTAGACGTAGACGATGCTCTGCGGCGTTTCCATAGCCCTGCTGAACTCGGTATGCGACGGCACGCTTGCAAGATGATAGCCCACGTCTTTTGCTTCCTCTTTACGGTTGAGCGACGGCAGGGAGGCTATGTAAAGCTCTACGAGCGGCCGGAGCACGGCCTCGTCAAAGTTTCCGGTGATGTAGAATGCAAAATCAGACGCGTCGGCGAAGCGGTCGCGGTAAATACCTATCACGTCGTCATAGCTTACGTCTGAAAGTTCGGCTGCGGTAATCTTGGCCGCGAGCGGATGATGCGAATAGACATAACGGAAAATGGAGTCAGCCATTTCATAACGCGGATTACTGTTCTGGTTTTCTATTCTTGTCCGTGCAGACGATATGAGATTGTCAAAAGCGTTGTCGTCACGGCTTATCGATGTCATCTTGAGGTTTATCAGCTGCATGGCCGTCACCAAATCGTCAGGCGAAGCCTTTGCGCTAAGCCGCTCCTCGGTAAGCTCTATTCCTGTTGTTACATTGACATTCGTGCCAACAAGCAGCTTTTTAAGCTCGTCCTTGGTGTAATTTCCCCATGCGCTTTCTGATATGACCTCGTTCAACATCCTAAGCGTAGACACTTTTTCGGGAGAATAGTTGATTGAATATCCGCCCGGACTTGTTGCGCTTATGCGTATTTCGTTGGGCTTTACGTCGGAATGACGCAGATATACCTTTACGCCATTGCTCAACGTCCAGACCTTCGCGCCAAACTGGTCGAGCGCCTGTTCAGCGACAATAACACCGGCCTCCGGCGTCTCCACGAGAACCGAGCCATGCACGGCATTGTCCACATATGGGCCGGCATCAGTGTTTCTTCCCTCGCGAAATGCAGTTATCAGCCCCTCTTCGGTCGGCAACCGTTCATCGCTTGCAGCCCTGCAAAACGCTGTAATTACAACGTTGCGGTCAGTTGCGCTGACATTGTTGCGGACATAGCGGTTTGCGTCTTCCAAGCTTACGGACCGCTCCACCCGGTTTATTATGTCCATGTAATCCTCAATCGAAGGTATCGGCTCTCCGTCAAGATAATTACGGATGTACTCTTGCGAAAACTCATAGTTTGAACGGCGGTCTCGGTTTGCATAATAGTCGTCTATCAAGGCGCGCACTTTCTTTGCGGCACGCTCATACTCGGTTTGCGTAAATCCGTATTTTATCAGTCGTGCAATCTCCCTTGACAACACTCGCGCCGTGCCGCAAGTGCTGTCTTTCTTAGCCATAGCGCGGACGGCAAAGGCTTCCTTTGTCTTCGCTATCAAGAAACTTTCATCATGTACCGCAGCAGAAGTGAACGGCGCATCCTTGGCGCGTGACAAATCGCCAAGACGTTCGTTGAGCATTATCTTCACGACTGACTTCACGTAATCATTGTAGAAGAACGCCTCGGTCGGCACTTCGCTTTCATCGAGCCCGTCGTGCTTGAAATATATCGTAAGCATACGTCCGCTTTGCTCGGGGTCACTCTCGACAGCGCAGATAATCTGCTCGTTGTCAGGAACTTCATACTCCACAATCTTTCCTGCCGTCTTAGGCGTCCTGATGCCGGAGAACAATTTTTTTATCTGCTCTTCGGTATGGTCGATGTCTATGTTGCCAACAACTACTATCGCCTGGTTTTCCGGGTTATACCATTTCCTGTAATAGTCACGCAGCTCGTCATAAGCAAAACTGTCGATAACACTCATCAGCCCTATCGGCATTCGCGAACCATAACGGCTACCCGAGAATATTTTGGGCGCACAACGTTCGAGCATACGGTAATTGGCCCCACTCCTCATCCGCCATTCACTTTTAATCACGCCGCGCTCGTCATCGATGTCTTCGTCTGTCAGCAACAGGCTGTTGCTCCAATCATGCAAAATGAGAAGGCAAGAGTCAAGAGCTGCCTGGTTGTCAGTAGGTACGTTGCATATCCTGTAAACCGTCTCGTCGGTCGATGTATATGCATTCAAGTCAGCTCCGAACTTGACACCTAACGACTCGGCATACGATATGACACTGTTGCCAGGAAAGTTCGTAGTCCCGTTGAAGCAAAGGTGTTCAAGGAAATGGGCAAGTCCGCGCTGGTTCTCCTCTTCATTTATAGAGCCTACGCGCTGTGCAATGTAAAAGTCGGCACGGTCTTCCGGCCAGTTGTTGTACCTGATGTAATAGGTAAGGCCGTTCTTCAGCTTACCAATCCTTACGTTCTCGTCAGTCGATACATTCTGTGCTTGCGCGGCGAATGCGGCAAGCAACAGCGATGCCGACAGTAAAAATCTCGACAATCTAATCTTCATGTTACTTTTCTTTATGTTTTTTGTTTTACTTATATCAGAATATTAATGCCGCGCTAACGCTCACTTTATTGCCGAATGTCGAGCGCACATAGCTGCACCGCTCATAGTCTGCGGAAAAACGAAGCGTGTTGCGGCGGTTGAGCGCGTATGCTGCTGATGCCGACACAGAATAAGAGCGTTGCGTTGACGATGCATACACAAAGTCTGATTCAAGTGCTTCCATCAATAGGGGCAGTCCCGATTCATAATCGTTCAGCCCAAGATTTGATTTCACTGGAGAATAAAGGCTCCATCCAAAACCCATGTTCCCATACCAGCGTGAAGAAAGCCTGCCACGTGCTGTAAGCGTATGGCTTGTCGTAATATGGTCAACCAACCATTCGCGTCCCGGGTCAGCATACACCTGACATCTATGTGAATATGCGAACAACGGCTTGTATGAGACCTTCAATCTGCCCAACTGCACCTCATAAAGTCCTGAAACACAGGCTTTCCAATGATTGTCCGCATATAGCTCAAGTGTTCCTATCTGCGGATATGTTGAAGATGCCGGGTCGCCAAAGACATTCTCCTTTCCGTGCCTGCGGTACGCATTAAAGCCGCACGCTACCTGCCAAGCAGTACTTCCACTGCTTCTCCTAAATCCGGCAGCGGCATCAATGCTGTTGTGCCACAAGCTGCTCATTGGCAGTTTGTTCATGTCGCTGAGTATTGTCTCCAAAGTAAAGCGTGCAACCTTCACTGATGCGAATAGTCCGTTACGGTCTTCACTTACAATATCTATGCTGCCGCCAAACCTATTTCCCTTGTAATGGGTGTTCATTCCGTTGCCACGGAAGCGCACATAGTCAGAACCAAGTCCTGTAAGATGATATATTGGCGTTTGTCCAAGCTCGCTCATGAAATCAATGTCGCTCGTCTGCTTGTAAGTCATGAAAGTACCGCTTACGGCAAGCACGTAATTGCCTATTACGCAACCAGCCCCTGCGGAAATGTCAAGTTTCCCCGTAATGTTACGGGGCCGCGGGTCTACATCACGATAATATTGTCCAGCCTGATAGCCAAGCTCTACGCCCCAGACAAAGTTCCCGATGCGTGAGGCAAGACCTCCGGAGAAGCGGTATATCTCACGTTTCATGTCGCCGCCTATGGAGTCAGCCGTCAAATAAGGATATACGAGTTCCGCATCTGCCACCTCGTTCCATACAGGAAAACGCACATGTCCATTGCTGTAACAGCCGTTTCCCCACAATGCAGAGTTCTTATATTTAATATATGTGGTTGCATCGAACAGCGCTTTATCGTCACCATCACCGGCTTGAGTGCTTACAGCCTTGCTTTGCCGCATTATATCATAGCCGACGGCTACAGTTGTCAGACTGTTGACATACTTGAACTGCCTTAACGCCGGATTGGCATATACTGACACGTCCATTACGGACAAGTCTGCATCATGGCGCTCAATCTTGTCCAGCACATGAATGGAATCTGCGGATTGTGGGATTGCAGCGATTGCAACACATGGGAGCACCATGCCTGTCGCCACAACCAACAAACCTTGTATGTATCTGACAGTTGTTTTCATTTATTCCATCGGTGTTACTCCGTCATAAGTCCGTGTTGTGCAGAGCGTGCCGTTAGCGTCAACGGCCGTACCCTGTATTTCGATTTCAGACGCGATGCAATAAGGATTGAAATCTTCCGTACTGTTGTTGGTGTCTTTCAGTACGGGGTTGCCGTCATCGTTCAGATAGAGCATCTTGCGCCTTACGCTGTGGAAATATCTTGTCTTATCCTGGTCGATAGTTCCGCAATAAGTCCAGCCCATGTCGAGTGACGGGTCGCATACATTCCAAGCATATTTGGCCGCCACGCTACAGTTGACTACATCGACAATCCACTTGTTAGGCAACTTGTAAGCCGACTGCGACATAGGGAACGTACCGGCTTCAAGTACCATCACGTAATCATAGGTGTACCAATAATCCGCCAGATACTCCTCCTTGTCAATCGGTATGCGTGCTATCCCGAACGCCTTGAAGCCACGGTTGTGAAGCACCCAGAACGACAAAGTATAGCAGTACCACTTGTCGAGATTTGGGACTTCAGGATTGTCGATGTCAAGATGCGATGGAGACGTTGACACGTCATACCATTCGAAATCCGCTCCCGACAGGTCAAACGAATTCGGATTGGCCGTGCGGTGGTCTATCGCCACATCTGCCAACGTAAGATATTCTCCGGGCTGCAAGGGATGGTCCGTACCGTTACCCGGAACAGTATAGAGAGCCTGCACGGTCATTGCCGTGTCCATTATGTCAGGGTCATAATCATATTTCTGCGTAGTGGTGAACTTGCTCTCAAACAACGTGATGCCGTCGGCATACACCACATGGTCGGTGTTGTTGTAAAGCTTCACATACCCGTCGCCTAAGTACTGATTGCCTGAAGACTGGAGCGTGCCCGTGAAGAACACTTCGGCTATCACCAAATCGTCACTCTCCATGCTGCTATAAGCTTTCAGCTCTACAACAACATTGTTACCCGTAACCTGCACCGACTGGGTAAAAGCCTTTACCGTAGACACTGTACCATTGGGCATCTCCGCCTCGGCGGTGAAAGTCACATCATAAAGTCCGACTGTGACCTTTATGTCTTCCGCTGACGAAAACGTCGCAGACCTTCCAGTCGACACGTTCTTGAACTCATAACGTTCATTGCTAAGAGCTACACCTTGCACATCTTCCGGCAAATCAATCTGCATCTCAACGCTGTACAGCTGTATGCTGTTCTCCAATGAGTCGTCACAACCGCAAGCTATTGCCAACGCCATGACGAACATCACAACAATCTTGATTTTTCCCATATCTGTCTTCATTCTATAATCTTACATTCAGTTCCATTCCGAAATAAGGCGTACTCGAACGTCTTACTATCAGGCCGTTGCTTGTATAGTCAGGCAAATGGTCGATTATGCGGTTTACGAATACTGCTAATTTCATATACCGGCCTATCGTCTTGGTCGCCTTGAGGTTGACGTACAAAGCCAAAGGCACGCGTTGTGTGCGGTAAACGTCATCGTTGTATGTCTTGACAAGGTATCTCAGATAAGCATCATTGGCTGACGACTCCGTGTAGTCATGCAGCACGCCGTCTTCAGCATCCAGATATTTCGCCGGCACGCCGTTCTGCCACAAGCGTTTCGTCTTGACATACCACATGCACTGCACCGTAGTGGTGAAAATCAATCCCCACCTCGGTACTTGCGTATCCAACATGAAGTTGGTGTTAAACTGCTCGTTCACACGGCCGTCATTAGTATCGTAAAGTCCAACGTAGCGGTCGCTTACGGAGACGTTGTCCACCACATCGCTGACCGTGGAGAAAAGCATCTGCGAATTGCTGTATGTCGACTTAAACCAAGCTCCTGTTATTGTCAAGGCTGTACGCAACAGCTTCCACCGGGCCGTGCTTAACTGGAACTCTACTCCCTGTTTGTCTATACGGCTGCCGTTGGCAGCGTATGTATATCCTCGCAGCACCTTTTCTTCCGTATAGGGCAACGTTCCCAAGTCGGGCGGTCCGGTAAGACTGTTGGCATCAATAGCCGAAGCGTCGTATTTCTTGTATTCGTATGGCGCGTAAGTTGAAGAATAGCGGAAGCCGTCTGTCATTTTCTCACTGAAGTAAGTCACTGAAAGGCTGTTGCCCCTGTATTCCATTCCGAGGCGGACTTCCCATTTATAGTTGCGCGCCGGCTGGATGTTGTAGTTTGTCGCATCATTGATGTAAGTCCGCAGGTTCACCCTGCTGTATTCGGCCGGATTGTTTATGTCGTAATAGTTCAGCTGGATAATGTCGTCATAATGGCTTTGAGGGAAAAGATAGTCTATTGTCGGCATCTTCGTGGTAACGCCATACCCTCCGGCCACGAGTATGTCAAGCCCGTTCACCCCTATGGTGGGGAAGTGCCATACCATGTTTATACGCGGGTCGGCGAATATCTTGCCGCTTATGTCATACCGGCTGTCAAGGAAAGGAAGGCTTACCGTGCGCACTCCAGCCTGTAATTCCACTTTATTGCCAAGCAAGGGCACGGTAAGTTTCTCTTCTGCATATGCGGAGATGACATGTAGCCCCGGGATGTCTTTATACGCCCTCGGACGCGTTGTCCACGACGCACTCAAAGGCTGCGTAAGGTCATACACCTGTCCCCGTCCATAGTTCTTGGAGAAAGTCCACTCCACGCCAGCCTTATAGTTGTTTTTCACCTTATTAATATTATATGCGCCGTCGGCTTTTAGTTTCACGAAAGTGTTTAACGGCTTGCCGTCGCTCAAATAATCCGCGATGTATTCCGACAGCAGGTATTGTCCGTCATGCTCGCCGGCCTCCATCGTTGTCGGAGCTACAGACGCCCTTTGCGGAGCAACCTGTTTTCTGCGCTCAAGCCTGTCAAGCTGGTAGCTGGCCGATGTGTTGAGCGTCAATCGGCTTATCCATTCCATGTTCTTGAACGTCAGGTTCAGCTCGTTTGTAAGCGCAATACGGTTGTACGACGATTTATATTCGTTCACCTTGTTGTACGACAAGTCAGGGTCGGTCTTCGCATTGTCGAACGAACCAGTGTAATCAGCCCCTATGTTCCATGTAAGGAATACGTCTTTCATGTCTTTGCCCACATTAAGCCGGGCTGAAGTGGTCAGCCGCTTGTAGTTCTCCATCCTGTCCCGTGGGTCTATCTTGGAGTCCAACCAGCTCAAGTCTATGTTGAGTATCGCCCTTTCACCTATGTTCAGTCCCTTTCCTATGCTGAACAGCTTGCTATAGCCGTCGGCCTTGAAGCGGGCCGTAAGCGGAGTGGAGCGGCGTATGCGCTTGATGTTCACGACGCCGCTTGTCAGGTTTCCGTATTCCGCCGACGGTATTCCACGTATTATCTCTACGCTTTCGATGTTGTCGGTCGATATTGTCCTCATGTCAACACCTTTGTTGGTCATGTCCCTCACATATTCTGGTGATGTTGCATCGCTTGATGCATTAGGTATGTTCTGCATGTTTGCATCGCCGTTAACCGGTGCGCCGTCAACAAGGAAAAGCGTGCCGAGCGACGAAATGTTGTAGTCGGAGCCGGTGCTTTTGCTTCCAGTCGCGGTAAGGTTGCCTGTCTCACGCAGGGATATCGAGTTGACAGCACCCATGTTAGGGTCTTGCGATATGTTTCCAGGCAACAGTTCAAGCAAATCGGTGAAACTTGTCGGCTGCAAATGCTCCATTGCCGCGCGGTCTATGCGCGAGCTGCTCGTCATGCCTCCCGACTCACGCGCAGTGACTACCACTTCCTTCAGTGTGTCGCCGTCCAATGTCCCCCAGCCTTTTGACGACGGGACTTTCTGGGCTGCCGCAGCCGCTGTTATCAACAACAGGAATATTATGGCATAAACTTTTTTCAGCATATTCATTGACATTAACCGTCACAAAATTACGCAAAACATCAGTCGCATGCAACAGTTTTTTTTAATTTACCTACTATTAGGGATGCTCCCACACGTTTTGATACCAACTAATTGTTATCCAGACAAATACCCACTATTGGGTATTTCACGCATCGGCCAATCACCGTATATTTGCAAAAAATTTCCCTAACATTTAACTATCAACAATATGAAGAAATTATTTACTTTATTAGTGGCTTCAATCGCCACTCTGGGCGGTTTCTCACAAACCGTCGATTACACTTTCAACTGGGCAACATCCATTGAGGGCACAGTAGCTCAAGCGGCCAATGTCATCGGCGTAAAGAAAGCAGCCGACGGCAATTACCTTACAGCTCTTGTATGGGGAGGAACAACTGCGGCAGGAAAAACAATATCATGGGGAGGCCAGAACCTGCAAGATGAAAGCGGAGCCGACATCGAGGGAGCCGACTACAGCAGCGGCAACAGCTACACGCCCAACCTGCTCTTCACCAAGGTTGACCCTGCCACAGGCGAGCCGATATGGAAACTGTACACCAACTTCGGTTACATAACCAACAGCAACTGCGACTTCCAGCCTACATCCGACGGCGGCGCGATATTGCTCATGTATGGCCGCCAGTCGGACAGGGCTGACTATAGGTTTGCACACATCGTAAGTTCAGACGGCACAGTAACATACTTACAGCACTCTGACGCTGACAAGTGGTCGTACCGCGCGGCACTTGTAAAAGTGAACAGCGACGGCGTGGTTGAATGGACACGCACCATAAACGCCCTGAACGAAACAACCGACGGAACAAGCGTCTCGACTCCCTTCTACACATATTCCATCGCGCTTGACGCAGACGGCAACATCTACGTGGCAGGAAGAATGTGTACAACGATGTATTTCTTAGGCAAGGCAGGCCGCATCGTACCTGTTGAAGCGTATTACAACGATGGATGGGACGGCGACTCGCAGGTTACTGTCGGCAACGCTTTCATCGCAAAATTCACGTCTGACGGATATTACACCGGCATCTGCACCGCGAACGACGGAAGTTACACATATACACAATATGACAAATTAGTGGTTGACGGCAACACGCTCTATGCTTTCGGAACATTGAAGAAAAGCGCCGAAGGGGCTTTGCTGCAGCCGTCGTTCAGCGTAATCGACCTTTCCACATTCACACGCACTTCCTATAAGGAATATACGGTTGCCAAAAACTCCGGCGACAGGCAGAATTTCAAGATTTATTCAGCCGGCATCCTCGACGGCTGCTTCTACATCTGCGGCAACCTGGCCGGTTCCATCACCGACAACAATGTCACCATTGCAGCCACCGGCACATCGTCGCCACTTGACGGCTACATCGCACGCTTTGACATGAACGGCAGTCTTTTAAGCGGACTTAACTACGGAACACTCAATACAGGCATAGAAGGCGCCGTATTAAAAGGTGACAAAATCATAGCATTGGCATACCAGATGAGCGGCGCAGGCGCAGTGGCTTTGGTTTACGACAAAGCCCTCCTCTCCCCGCATCGCATCGCATCGCAGTACCATCGGCGCAGGCGGGCTTAACTTCTCTGTTCGGAATGGGAAGAGGTGGGGCCCCGTCGCAATAGCCACCCTGAATGGGGTTGACGTCTCGGCACAGGCTACTCTCCCGCATCGCATCGCAGTACCATCGGCGCAGGCGGGCTTAACTTCTCTGTTCGGAATGGGAAGAGGTGGGGCCCCGTCGCAATAGCCACCCTGAATGGGGTTGACGTCTCGGCACAGGCAAGGACGCGTCCCTTATGTCGGGACGCCGGAAAGAAAGGCGGGAACCGCGCGGAAAAGGTTCGGGCAATTAGTAGCGCTCGGCTTTGGCGTCGCCGCCTTTACACCTGCGCCCTATCGACGTCCTCGTCTCGGACGGCCCTGGAAGGAGCTCTCATCTCGCGGATGGCTTCGCGCTTAGATGCCTTCAGCGCTTATCCTAACCGGACACGGGTACCCAGCGGTGCGCCTGGCGGCACAACTGGTTCGCCGGAGGTCCGTCCGCCACGGTCCTCTCGTACTAGTGGCAGACCCGCTCAAAGCTCCTGCGCCCACGATAGATAGAGACCGAACTGTCTCACGACGTTCTGAACCCAGCTCGCGTGCCACTTTAATGGGCGAACAGCCCAACCCTTGGGACCTTCTCCAGCCCCAGGATGTGACGAGCCGACATCGAGGTGCCAAACCACCCCGTCGATGTGAGCTCTTGGGGGGGATCAGCCTGTTATCCCCGGAGTACCTTTTATCCTTTGAGCGACGGAGTTTCCATGCACGTCCGCCGGATCACTATGCCCCAGTTTCCTGCCTGCTCGGGGTGTCCCCCTCCCAGTCAAGCGCCCTTATGCCATTGCACTCATTCAGGCCGGTTGCCGATCGGCCCGAGGGCACCTTTGGAAGCCTCCGTTACGCTTTTGGAGGCGACCACCCCAGTCAAACTGCCCGCCAAGCGGTGTCCGCGCATATCTGCGCGTTAGGCGCCGGACGGCCAAAGGGCCGTATTTCAACGACGGCTCCACGGACGCTGGCGCGCCCGCTTCACAGCCTCCGGCCTATCCTACACATCGGACGACCAACGCCAGCGCTAAGCTGCAGTAAAGGTTCACGGGGTCTTTTCGTCCCATCGCGGGTAATCGGCATCTTCACCGATACTACAATTTCACTGGAATCACGGTCGAGACAGCGCCCGGATCATTACACCATTCGTGCAGGTCGGAACTTACCCGACAAGGAATTTCGCTACCTTAGGACCGTTATAGTTACGGCCGCCGTTTACCGGGGCTTCAACTCGGGGCTTCCCTTGCGGTGACCCCTCCTCTTAACCTTCCGGCACCGGGCAGGTGTCAGGCTGTATACCGCTTCTTTCGAATTCGCACAGCCCTGTGTTTTTGGTAAACAGTTGCCTGGGCCTGTTCGCTGCGCCTCCCCCGGAGGGGAGGACCCCTTATCCCGAAGTTACGGGGTCAGTTTGCCTAGTTCCTTAACCGTGAATCTTCCAACGCCTCAGTATGCTCTACGCGGCCACGTGTGTCCGTTTGCGGTACGGGTGCCGCACGGATTAAGCTTAGCGGATTTTCTCGGGAGCATGGTTACCCGCGCTATCGCCCTCCCCCGGAGGGGAGGGCGTACTGTCAGGGTCGGCTCGGGGCGCGTACTTCACTACGCCCCTCAACGCCTACGCCCTTCAACGGGGTTTTCCGTCACCCCGCGGCGGTGTCACTTCTCCTTCCCCGCGTCGCTCCGTGCGGCAGTGACGGAATGTTGACCGTCATGCCATCGGCCTCGCCGCTCGGCTTAGCCTTAGGACCCGACTGACCCCGGGATGATTGGCATTGCCCGGGAAACCTCGGCCTTTCGGCGGGGGGGAATCCCACCCCTTCTCGTTACTTATGCCTGCATTTGCTTTTCCATGCGCTCCAGAAGGGGTCGCCCCCCACATTCGACGCACATGGAATGCTCCCCTACCGATACTATAAACAAATATACTATCCCGCGCCTTCGGTACCTGCCTTACACCCGATTATTATCCACGCGCGGACCCTCGACCAGTGAGCTGTTACGCACTCTTTGAATGAATGGCTGCTTCCAAGCCAACATCCTGGCTGTCTCAGGGACCACACTTCGTTAGACTGACTCAGGCAGGATTCCGGGACCTTAGGCGGCGGTCCGGATTCTTCTCCTCTCGGGGACGGACCTTAGCACCCGCCCCCTTACTGCGCCGCTGCGGCGCACGAGCATTCGGAGTTCGTCAGGACTTGATAGGCGGCGAAGCCCTCGCGTCCTATCGGTCGCTCTACCTCTCGTGCGGATCGCGGCACGCTGCACCTAAATGCATTTCGGGGAGTACGAGCTATCTCCGGGTTTGATTGGCCTTTCACTCCTACACTCGCCTCGTCCGGAAGCTTTTCAACGCTTATCGGTTCGGGCCTCCATCCCGTGTTACCGGGACTTCACCCTGGGCAAGTGTAGATCACCCGGTTTCGCGTCTGCCACGTCCGACTATACGCCCTCTTCAGGCTCGCTTTCACTGCGGCGCGGCGCCTCAGGCGCCATACCTCGCCGGACACGGCAACTCGCAGGCTCATTATGCAAAAGGCACGCCGTCACGCGCAAACGCGCGCTCCGACCGCTTGTAGGCGCATGGTTTCAGGATCTCTTTCAACCTCCTGCGCGGAGTGCTTTTCACCTTTCCCTCACGGTACTCGTACACTATCGGTCTCACGGGAGTATTTAGCCTTGCCGGATGGGCCCGGCGGATTCGCACAGGATTGCACGTGTCCCGCGCTACTCAGGGTACCGCTATGTCCCGCACCGCTTCGCGTAAGGGGCTATCACCCTCTATGGCCGGACTTTCCAGACCGTTCCGCTCGCCGTGCAAGGTACAATCACGCGGCCCTACTACCCCCGGACGGCCGGAACCGACCGGGTTTGGGCTACTCCCCGTTCGCTCGCCACTACTGGGGGAATCACTGTTGTTTTCTTTTCCTGCGGGTACTAAGATGTTTCAGTTCCCCGCGTTGGCCCCGCACACACGTGCGGTGTCGCCCAAAAGGACGACGGGTTGTCCCATTCGGAAATCCGCGGATCACAGGCCGTTTGCGCCTACCCGCGGCTTTTCGCAGCTTACCACGTCCTTCTTCGCCTCCGTGAGCCTAGGCATCCACCATGCGCCCTTGCTCTCTTTTCCTTGGCGTTTACGCCTTTCCTTACTTTCGCCGCCGCCGGATTCATTCCGGCCGGCAGCGCCTTGCTTGTGCCAATTTGTCAAAGATCGAAGCCGCAGACTAGCGGCTGGTGGAGAATAACGGACTCGAACCGTTGACCCCCTGCTTGCAAGGCAGGCGCTCTAGCCAACTGAGCTAATCCCCCTCACAGGGACCGTAGTCCCAGGCAGACTTGAACTGCCGGCCTCCACATTATCAGTGTGGCGCTCTAACCAACTGAGCTATGGGACTCCGCCGGACGGCCGAAGCCTGCAAGCGTATCGAAATGGCACAGGTAAGGACGGAGGGCGGAGCCTCTCCAGAAAGGAGGTGTTCCAGCCGCACCTTCCGGTACGGCTACCTTGTTACGACTTAGCCCCAATCACCGGTATCGCCCTAGGCCGACCCTCGCGGTCACGGACTTCAGGCGCCCCCGGCTTTCATGGCTTGACGGGCGGTGTGTACAAGGCCCGGGAACGTATTCACCGCGCCATGGCTGATGCGCGATTACTAGCGAATCCAGCTTCGTGGGGTCGGGTTGCAGACCCCAGTCCGAACTGGGGGGCGCTTTCGCGATTCGACGGGCCTTGCGGCACGCCTGCGCTCTGTACGCCCCATTGTAACACGTGTGTGGCCCCGGACGTAAGGGCCGTGCTGATTTGACGTCGTCCCCGCCTTCCTCGCACCTTGCGGCGGCAGTACCCCCAGAGTGCCCGCCACGACGCGGTGGCAACTGGGGGAGGGGGTTGCGCTCGTTATGGCACTTGAGCCGACACCTCACGGCACGAGCTGACGACAACCATGCAGCACCTTCACAGACGCCCCCGAAGGGCCTTCCCATCTCTGGGTCGTTCGTCTGCAATTCAAGCCCGGGTAAGGTTCCTCGCGTATCATCGCATTAAACCACATGTTCCTCCGCTTGTGCGGCCCCCCGTCAATTCCTTTGAGTTTCACCGTTGCCGGCGTACTCCCCAGGTGGGACGCTTAACGCTTTCGCTTGGCCGCGGAATAAAACAACCCCACGGCGGGCGTCCATCGTTTACCGCGCGGACTACCAGGGTATCTAATCCTGTTCGATACCCGCGCTTTCGAGCCTCAGCGTCGTCAGTAGCGCTGCGGCGGGCTGCCTTCGCAATCGGAGTTCCTCGTGATATCTAAGCATTTCACCGCTACACCACGAATTCCGCCCGCCTTCCGCGCACTCAAAGCAACGCAGTTCGCGCCGCAGTGCCATGGTTGAGCCACGGCATTTCACGGCACGCTTACATCGCCGCCTGCGCTCCCTTTAAACCCAATGAATCCGGATAACGCCAGGACCTTCCGTATTACCGCGGCTGCTGGCACGGAATTAGCCGGTCCTTATTCGCGCGGTACCCTCAACGGGCGTCACGACGCCCCTTTGTCCCCGCGCAAAAGCAGTTTACAACCCGTAGGGCCGTCTTCCTGCACGCTACTTGGCTGGTTCAGGCCTGCGCCCATTGACCAATATTCCTCACTGCTGCCTCCCGTAGGAGTCTGGGCCGTGTCTCAGTCCCAGTGTGGGGGATTCCCCTCTCAGGGCCCCTACCGATCGTCGCCACGGTGGGCCGTCGCCCCACCGTCCAGCTAATCGGACGCATCCCCATCCCTTTCCGGCTTACGCCTTTCGCCGCGACCTGATGCCGTCGCGCGGCCGCATCCCGCATTAATCCCCCTTTCGGGGGGCTGTGCGGGAAAGGGGCAGGTTGGATACGCGTTACTCACCCGTGCGCCGGTCGCCATCAGTAGGTGGCAAGCCACCTACCATGCTGCCCCGCGACTTGCATGTGTTAAGCCTGTAGCCAGCGTTCATCCTGAGCCAGGATCAAACTCTACACTGTATAGTTCCATTTTCAAAATATAACCTTCAAGGCTGCGCCTGCGACGCTACAACCCCCACGCCAAACGACGAGGGGAACGCGCGGCGCGCCGTCCCTCACCTGTGCCAGTCTGTCAAAGAACTTCCGCTCCACAAGGGCTTGCCCCTCGAAAGCGGATGCAAAAGTACGCACTTTATGAATAACCGCCAAACTTTCAAACGGAAATTTCATCCAATTAGACGGATTTTAACATACGTTTACAAATACACGGCCGAATAAACGGACTTACACATTAATAATATGGGCTAAGAACTGCAATTTGCATAATGCAAACGAAAGGACATTTAATTATTTTCCTGCAATTCAGTTAAGCATAAGGTTCATTTCGGCGTGTTCGCCGTTGAAGATGAAAGCGGCAAGTCCGTCGATTGTAAGTTTCATTGCCGACTGACAAGGCTCATCAGTCTGGCGCACCTTGCCGTCTTTGAGCACATAGTATGCGTTGTTCATCGGAATGTCGGCATCTCCGTCGACGCGGAGCACCATGTCGGCACCGACATGCGTCGCGGCATAAAGCGCCAAAGCCTTCTTCGCGTCGACAACCCTTAGCATGGCCGGAATGTCATCCGACTGCGGCTTATACGCATCCCCGGCGAGGCGTATATCTTCGCGGATTACGTCATAACCGTCCTCGTCGTGCAGAAGTACGCAGTTCCTTGCACGCTGTATGCCGTCAAACTCGGCGAAGGAGACGGCCATCGGGTCGGCCGGTGCCGGCGTGCAGGTCATCACCTGTGCATATCCGCACTTGGCATACCACCGGTAAAGCCACTCTTCCGCAGGGATAAGCGCGGCGAAAACCACATCTTTATAATATAGGCGGAAGTGCGCCTGCCGCATGAGGTTGTTGCCGATGTCCTGTCCGCGCAGGCTTTCCGCTACGGAAACGCCGCTGACATAGGCGGTATTCACCTCTCTTCCGTGATACAACATCTTGTAAGGCAGGGTCTGGAGGGCGGCCACCACGCGGCCGCCAAGCTGGCAGCACACGTTGTACTCGCTTTTATACACGCGCGAGAAGTAAAGGTTGACAAACTCTTCGGGGTCGCCGAACGTGTCGCGCCACAGCTCCATGGTCTCCTGCCTGATGCAGCTTTGGTCCTCAAAGTCGGCCAGCGGATGCTTCTCCATTATGACATTCTTTTCCAAGGATGTCGGGTTTGGTATGAAAGCTTTGCCCGGCGCAGGCCTTCGTCGCCCAAGTCTTCCTCCCGGTTGATGTAGTAATACTGCTCGGGGATGTGCTTCACAAACTCCTGATTGATTATGGCGAACGCCCCCTCATAGCCGACGTCGGCCTTTTCCACGCACACGTCGAAGGTGTTATGGTTAATCGGACAGCCGTATGTGAATGCCACCATGCGCCCTTCCACGAAGATTGCCCCGCCTGTCAGCCCCAGCCTGTCCCAGCGGTTGAATGCCCGCGTCATCGAGCGCAGCTCTTCCGACAGGTCCTCGTCGGGCGTTTCGCCGTTATCATCCTTTGAAACCTTGCGCCATTGCCTTTCCACTTCGAGGCACTGCGGTATGAGTTCCGGCGTCAGTTCACGGTATTCATAACCAGGATAAAGCGTCTTGAACCTGTTTATATGGTTGCGCTTGCTCTGCAGTTTCTTGCCCGACAGGCTCACAAGCTTGTCCCTCGTGTATATGTAGTCGCTGTAGTCGCGGTCGGGCTTTATGTCGAACGTGTCGGGAAAATACTTTTCAATGATGTCGCGCATGTAGTTGCACACGCCGAGCATCAGGAACGGATGCCCCATTGCAATAGAGTCGTCGCGTATTGCGCGGATTACGCTCACCGAGCATTCGTCGCACGGCTCCACCCTTAGCGAGCCGTCCTCATGCTCACGCGGACGCGGAACCGGCATCATATAGGCCAGGTGGCGGCCTGTGTAGAAACGGAAAACGAGATAATCGTCAACCACGGCGAACTGCGTGTTGTACAAAAAGCGCCAGCTGATGAGGTTGGCGAACGACAGGTCGCAGTTCTGCCTTTCGCCGTAGAGCGTGAAGCTCTGTATAAGGTCTTTGTCGTCAACGGTGACGTCCTTGAATTTTATCATACCTGCAAAAAATTGTCTTCCACCGGCAAATTTATAAAAAACGCGCGTAACGGCAAAGCCTTCACGCCCAACTATTTACAGCCAACGGCAACGGCCTTGGACAGCAATTGGCACGCGGCAAGCAAGCATTTGCGTAACCACCTGATTTCCAATGCGTTGCAAAAGACCGCCTTTTGGCTTGCAAAACGTGGTATTCTAAGACTTATGCAAATATTTGAGGTTAAAGTTTTAGTTAAGAAACATTAATGTGCCGAGCCGGCGTGTAATCGTCCATAGCAATCCTAATCCTGTATTCGTTGCTGTCGGCAACGTAAGGGAGTCGTCTCTTAATGACAGCGAACATCCTGCACACAAGCTTGAACTTGACGGCATTGAGCACGCATGCGTAGTGCTTCCCCTCCCCTGTTTTCCTCATGAAGTATGCCCTTAGCTCCGGATTGTGCACGACGGCGGACTTTGCGGCTTGTGACAGTACGGCCTTTATTCCTGCGTTTGCGAACTTCGAAGTCCGTGTCCTGCCCCTGACGCTCGTGCCGGATGTGTACGGGAACGGCGCCACCCCGACGTAGCATGCGTACTGCCTGGCATTGGAGAATGCCCTGAAGTTGTCCGTCGAGGTGATGACGGCCATGGCGTTGACCGGGCCTACGCCCTTGATGGAGGTGAGCAGGCCGTAGTTGCTTCTTACCTCGTCGTCCTGTTCCATTGTCGCGCGCATCTCTTGCTCGACCTCCTTGACGAGTCCTTCGATGTACCCGATGAGCTTCTTGGCGCGCTCCACCTGCGCTGTGGGCCTGCGTCCCTTTCGGTCTGTGACGAGGGCCTTGCTCATGGCGGCCTGTTTTACCAGCCGCGCCCTCTCGGCGGCCAGTTCCCTGAGTTTGAGCACGGTGCCGCCCCCTCGAGACGCGACGGGCGCAGCGTGTCTCGGTTCTGGTAGAGGTACCGCCCTATGCGGTATGCGTCCGTCCTGTCGTCCTTGCCGCGGCGACGTCCCATGTCCATGCCGAGCTTCAGGGCGTTGAAGCAGCAGTAGTCAATACCGGCGTCCTCAAGGAATACGCGCAGGTCGGTGCTGTATATGCCCGTGTCCTCCATGCCCACCACAACGCTGCCGCGGCGCACGCCACGTGACGACACAGCCCATTCCCTGAACGAGGCGAAGCCGTCGCCGTTGTTGTCGAACCTGCAGTGCTGGCAGTCCTGCACGCCGGCAGCCTTCACGTCGTAAACCACTGCGTCAAACGTCTTTTTTGACACGTCTATGCCAATAAATACTTTTTTCTTCATATCTTTGCCACGTTTTTAATTTAGCGTTGGCCACACGCGGGTTCGTCTAAGACCTTTAACAGGCATCGAAGCCTTGTATCCTAATTGGACCCCACCCGCGGAAAGGAAGGAAGGTACGAATACCACGTTTAGTCCTTGAAGACTCAGCCTTTTGCTGTGTTCACCTCCTTTCCTGTGGTTAACGCTTATTAACTGCAAAGGTAATAATTTTCATGATTACTTTTGCGATGCAAAGCTAAAGGCCTTTTAGAAGGTAAAAGGTAACCTTTTGGAAGGCAAAAGGGCATCAATTGACAACCCGCCCTTGCCAAACCTGACACCCACCCCAGCCCTCCCGAAGGGAGGGAGCTTGATATGCACATCCAAATTGCAGTGTTTTTGAATTGAGAATTGAGAGTTGAAAATGGATAATTATGATTACCTTCGAGGCTGTCTGCTAACAAAGCAAATCATAATTTTCCATTCCCAACTCTCAATTCCCAATTTAGAAGTGCAACTTATCTTATGCAATAAAACGCCACCGGCGCACGTTTTACATTACACAAGCAGGCCGTGCAAACGCCGACGCGCGGCCAACAACTGCGATGATGAGCATAAAAACCACACTGACATTGCTGGTACTGTGCACCTGCCTGGCAACCGCGCAAGCACAAACAGCCCTAATCGAGCAGGTGGACAGCATGCTTGAGGCACGCCGCGAAAAGTCGTTCGCCCGATACGACACGGCCTACATCGGCAAGCCCGGCGGCAAATGGACTATAAAACTGCGCGCCAACGCATCGGGAACAAGCCTTTACACTGACGGAACAATAAACAACTCGCAGTTCAACGCACAACTTGAGAGCGAACTGAGAGCCACAGCCGGCGTAACCGTAAGCTACCGCGGACTGTCGCTCGGCCTCGCAGTCAACCCGGCAAAGCTGGCCGGACGCAGCAAGGACAACGAGTTCAGCCTAAGCTCTTACGGCAACCGCATGGGCGTGGACATTGTATATACGTCGGCAAAGACATTCAGCGGCGAGGCCGAATACGGCGGAAACGCATACAGCATAGAGCAAGGCCGCGTCGAAATGGACGTGCTCCAGGCCAACGCCTACTACGCCTTCAGCCACCGGCGCTTCTCGTTCCCGGCGGCGTTCAGCCAGTCACAGGTGCAGAAACGCAGCTGCGGCTCGTGGCTGTTGGGGCTTTCGGCCTTCGCGGGGCGCATAAGCAGCGCGACCGACGTTGTGCAGGGCACCGGCTCCAAACGGCTTACGACAATAAACGTAGCCATCGGCGGAGGCTACGCATACAACTTTGTAATAAAAAGGAAGTGGCTGCTGCACCTCTCGGCGATGCCGCACATCGTGGTATTCTCGCACAACAGGCTCACCGTAGGCGACACCCGGCAGCACGCTCCCTACCGTTTCCCCTCGCTGATAAACGTCGGCAGGATAGCCGCCGTGCGCAATTTCAAGAACAGTTTTATAGGAATGTCGGCCGTGGTGAACCTTTGGCGGCAGGGCGACAAGGACGACATGCTGATTGAAAACATAAAATGGAGGGCGCGCCTGTTCTACGGTTTCAGGTTCTGAACCGGCAAATCAAAAAAGCGCAGACCGTGGCCTGCGCTTTAAAGAGTCATTTTCCCAGCGTCTTCACAAGCCATTCCGCCACAGCGGAGGCCACATTCTCCACATCGCCTGAAAACACATGGTCGTCTCCCGGCACAACGCTCAATTCGCACCGGGGCATCTCCCGGGCAAACCTTTCACCGTAAGTATATGGCACAACGCGGTCGGCCATGCCGTGGACAACCAGCGCCGGCCCGTCATACCGCGCCGCCGTCTCGTATATCGGCAGGCTGACGGCCGTCTGGACGTATGCCCTCCCCAGCCTGTGTCCTGACGGAAGGGCAACATATTCGGGCGCATGCCACGGGTCATACGTGGCACCCATGGTGTTGCCACGCAGCGCATCGTCCTTTAATACGGCGGCAGGCGCCATCAGCACGAGGCTTTTTATCACGCCGGAGCCAAGCCGTCCGGCAGCCATCGCCGACACTACACCGCCCTGCGAGTGGCCTACCAAAGACACGTCGGCGGCCTGCGGCAGCCTGCGTGCAAAGGCAACGGCGGCCATCGCGTCGTCAATCTCGTTGGGAACGGTCATGTTCACAAAGTCGCCTTCGCTCTTTCCATGGCCGTTGAAGTCAAAACGCAGCACTCCGAAGCCGCTTTCAAGCAGCCTGTCGGCCACGTTTGCCACAACAGGGTCGTCCATGCTGCTGGTGAAGCCGTGGCATATTACCGCCACGTGGCACTTCCCTCCCACTCCGAGTTCTGGCAGCTGAAGGCGCGCGGCAAGCCGTCCCATGGAACCGTTGATGTAAAACGTGGAGTCGGTCTGCGCCGAAACGGCCAAGCAACACACTGCCGCCACAACAGCAAAAATCACCTTTTTCAATCCCATAAAAGCTTTCTTCATTTATAACATACAATCCCGGCGGACGTGGGCATGGCCCTGCCGCCGGGCGTTTAAGCATAAAACGGTTTACCGGTAAGACTTTCTCAATATTTCAACGCAGCCTGCATGGTCGAGCTCGCACGGGTTTCCAAGGAACAGTCCGCCCATAGTCTCGCGTGCGTTCCTTGCCAGCGTGTCAAACTCTTCAGGCGTTATGCCGTAGTCGCTCATCTTAAGTCCGGCCACGCCGCACTCCTCTTGCAGCTTCACCAGCATCGTGATGAAGTCTTCCGGACGGCTTGCCTCGGGCATGCCCATGGCCTGTGCCATGCGGACAAAGCGTTCGTCGCAGGCGTGACGCTCGATGAAATACTCGTAGAACGCCTTTGAAATCATGATAAGTCCGGCTCCGTGGGGCAGCGCATGGTGATAAGCGCTCATGGCGTGCTCAAGCGAATGCTTGGCCGTTGTGCTGGCAATGTTCATCACTATGCCAGAAAGCGTGTTGCCGAAGGCCACGTGTTCGCGCGCCTCAAGGTCGTTTCCGTCTCTGACGGCACGTGCAAGATACTTCGCAACGTTCTCTATGGCCGTCAGGGCGTACATGTCGCTCATGGCGTTTGCCGTCGAGGAGACGTAACATTCGGTTGAATGGAACAGCGCGTCGAAGCCCTGATAAGCGGTGAACACTGGCGGAACCGACAGCATGAGTTCAGGGTCGACGATTGAGAGTACGGGGAAATCGGCGTGGAAGCCTATCTTCTCGTTGGTATCGTCATTGCTGATAACACCGTAAGGGTCGGCCTCCGAGCCTGTACCGGCTGTCGTAGTGACGCACACAAGAGGCAGCGGAGCGGCCTGCCGGGGCTGCGCCTTGCCGGTTCCTCCTGCTATATAGTCCCACACGTCGCCTGGATTTACCGCCATGAATGCCATCACCTTGGCGGCATCCATCACGCTGCCGCCACCCAGGGCGAGAATGAAGTCGCAGCCGTTGTCACGTGCGAAAGCCGCTCCGGCCATTACCGTAGAGCGCAGCGGATTGGCCTCTACGCGGTCGAACACCACCGTTTCCACTCCGGCCTGCCGCAACTCGCCCTCCACCGTGTCAAGATAGCCGTTGGCGCGGGTCGATTTTCCGTTTGAAATGACAATCATCGCCTTACTGCCGGGCAACCGCCTGTTGTGCAGTTCCTTTACCGTGCCCGCACCGAACACTATGTCCGTCGGCACGTATGCGCAAAAACTTTTCATAATATAGTCCTCCGTTGTATTATTAACGTTTATGTTTTCCGATTGCAAAGTTATCAAATAAAAGCTATAATGACAGTAAACATTTTACAGAAATAACGCCCAATCTTACGCTTTGCGCAAGAAACCACCACCGATATCGACGCAACTTTCATTGCCATCAACGGCTACCGCCATAACTCTATGTATTTCAACGCATTACAAAAGGCCACCTTTTACAATGCAAAAGGTGGCCTTTTAGAATGCGATTGACGGCCTTTTGGAAAGAAAAAGACCGCCTTTTAAGATTAGTCCCCAATCTGGCGTGACGGCATTATGGCACGACAGGGAATAAAACAGACCGCAAAGACATCATATACCCATGACATTGCGCACGGCAAACCACACGAAATATGTCACGACATAGAAGCCTACAAGCCGCCTGTCCTCGATGAAGTTGCCGACCTTACGCCGCCATTCGCCCGTAAGCACGCACCTTTGCACTATAAAGCTTAAAGCATAAGGCCCCGCATACACAAGGTACACATTGTACCTTATAGCGCCAAGCACGTCGCCATGAAGCAGCGCATGCACTGCACGCTGCACACCGCAACTGGGACAACTAAGTCCTGTGAGCAGCTTGAACGGACACTTCGGCATGAGCACATAACGTGATGGGTCGAGCCAATACAAGGCCGCCGCAACGGCAACCACGGCTCCAACACACGCAAATCTACTCCACGACATTCATCTAATACGAAGACGAAGCCGCACCTGCCGCAAACAACATGAACAAACCGTAAATGATGCCGACAACAAGTCCTATGACAATGCCTATGATGCTATACTTCTTAGCATCTGCAGAAGCCTTTTCCGCCTTGTCATATTGCTGCATCTCATAATACGAGTTCACCTTTGTGGCATAGATAATGGCCACAATGCCTAACGGCAAACAGCACAAGATTGTTGTCACAATAGCCAAAGCCAAATGGCTGTCAGGCTTGACGGGGGGGGTAAAATTTTGTCCTTGAACTTCCATGGTAATATAATTTAATGAATAATTAGGTTTTAAGTCTATCAAGGTTTAATATTGCAAAGATAATAATTTTTCTGTTTCCGGCAAACGATTTTCACAAGTTTTTTCGGTCTTTTACAGTAAAAATCAACGCCTATTCAAACCGCACACAATGCATCAAGGCTTTTGACGAATTGCAATATGCCACCTTTTACAATGCAAAAAGCCGCATATTGCACGCTAAAAGGCCACCTTTTACAACGCAAAAGGTGGCCTTTTAAAAAGCGCTTCTTTACCTGTGAAAAACAAAAGGCGCCGCGCTTGATGCGCGACGCCTTGTCAAATGTCATTTGAGGAACAGCTGTATGCCGTCCGGAATTTACTCCGCGCGCAGCGTGAAACGCTTGAACGCAACGACGGTAAGCTCCTTGTCGGCAGCGTGCAGATAGTCTGCCACGCTCATCTTGCTGTCCTGGATGTACTCCTGGTTGAGCAGGCAAGAGTCCTTGAAGAACTTGGCCATACGTCCCTTTGCGATGTTCTGAACCATCTGCTTCCGGGCATGTTGGCAGCCTTCTGCTCGGCTATCTCCTTCTTGATCTTGCGTATCTCCTCGGCCTGCGCCTCAGTGATGTTGCCCTTCATGATGCCTTCGTTGATGTGCTCCTCGTTCTCTGCGATGTAGAGATTGAAGCCGGCCTTCTTCAGTGCAGCCTCCACAGCCTTGTTGATTTGCTCCTCCTTGGTCTTCTCGATGGCAACCTTCAGCTCGCTGTCCTTGACCTCCTGGGGTACGCTTGCCTCGTCGAGAGCCACCGGGTTCATGGCAGCCACCTGCATTGCGATGTTGTGAGCCTGCTCCTCAGCCGGCTTGTTGGTCTGAACCATGGTGCAAAGCGTGTGCTTGTTCATGTGGTCGTAAACTGAGACATTGTCACCCTCAAGATAGAGGTAACCGTCAAGCTCGGTCTTCTCGCCGGTGATACCAGAGCGTGCGACAACCTCGTCCTGCACTGTGCTGCCGTTAAGCGGCAGAGCCTTAACCTCGTCAAGGGTCTTTGCCTTTGCGGCAACGGCGGCGTCAAGAATGCTCTGCGTCAGGGCGATGAAGTCAGCGCCGTTGGCAACGAAGTCTGTTTCGCACTTCAAGGCGATCATTGCGGCGAAGCCCTCAGCGGCCTTTACCAGCACACAACCGTTTGAAGTCTCGCGGTCGCTGCGCTTTGCGGCGATGGCCTGGCCCTTCTCGCGGATTATCTCTATCGCCTTGTCGAAGTCGCCATTGCTCTCAGTGAGAGCCTTCTTGCAGTCAGCAGTCCGGCGCCTGTCATCTTGCGTATTTTCTGTATGTCAGCTATTGATACAGCCATAATGGTATTTCCTAATATATTTAAATGTTAGTCAAAAATGAAATCAAGCCTCTGCCGGAGCCTCTTCAGCAGCTTCCTCTGCAACGGGAGCCTCAGCCTCGGCCTTGGGAGCATCCTCCTGAGCGGCAGGAGCGTCCTTGCGGGCCTTGCGGGCGCGCTTGGGTTTGTCTTCCATCGCCGCAGCCTCGGCCTGCTCCTTGGCGGCCTTCTCGTCAGCCTTCTCTATCTTGCGCTCCTCAAGTCCTTCTGCAATGGCTGCGCAGCAAGCGTCGAGAACCACCTCGATGCTGTCCTTTGCATCATCGTTTGCAGGGATGACAAAGTCTATGTCACGGGGATTTGAGTTGGTGTCGACAATTGCGAACACGGGTATGCCAAGCCTCTTGGCCTCCTTCACAGCGATAGCCTCCTTCATGATGTCAACAACGAAGAGCGCTGAAGGCAGGCGGGTAAGGTCTGCTATTGAGCCGAGGTTCTTCTCGAGCTTTGCGCGCTGGCGTGTAATCTGGAGGATTTCACGCTTTGAGAGGTTTGAGTATGTGCCGTCGTTCATCAGCTTGTCGATGGTGGCCATTTTCTTAACGGCCTTGCGGATGGTAGGGAAGTTGGTGAGCATGCCGCCCGGCCAACGCTCGATCACATAAGGCATGTTTACCGAAGCGGCCTTCTCTGCAACGATTTCCTTAGTTTGTTTTTTAGTAGCTACGAACAAAACCTTCTTTCCTGATTTTGCTATCTGCTTCAGCGCGTCGGCTGCCTCGTCTATCTTTGCAACCGTCTTGTTGAGGTCGATGATGTGGATTCCGTTGCGCTCCATGAAGATATAGGGAGCCATGGCGGGATTCCACTTGCGCTTGAGGTGGCCGAAATGGCATCCGGCCTTCAATAGCATATCAAAATTTGTTCTTGACATTGTCTTTCTTTTTTTAATTGTTGTTGTTTACTTTCCTTTTAGTTTTGTTAGAACCAGCCCGTAAGTAACCGTCGTTCAGGCTGCCGCGCCGCGGCTTTCATGCCGCACTGCGCTCCCGATTATCGTCCGCCCGGCGGGTCTTGCGGGTTTGGATGCTAAACGCGAGGCTTGCGCTGCCACGGAGGGATGCGTCTTGCCAAACATTAACGCTTGCTGAACTGGAAGCGCTTGCGAGCCTTGGGGCGTCCCGGCTTCTTGCGCTCTACCACGCGAGAGTCGCGTGTCAGGAATCCGTGGTCCTTCAAGTTTTTCTTGTCCTCGGCGTTGATCTTGACGAGTGCGCGTGCTATAGCGAGGCGCAGAGCCTGGCTCTGGCCGGTGAAGCCGCCGCCGTCGAGATTGGCCTTGATGTCATATTTCTCGGCAACGTCGAGCAGCTGGAGGGGCTGCTTTACGACATACTGCAGTATGCCTGAAGGGAAATATTCTGTGATGTCTCTTTTGTTTATGGTGATTTTGCCGGTGCCCTCAGTCACATAAACACGTGCCACAGCACTCTTGCGACGGCCTATTGCATTGATCTGTTCCATTGTCGCGTCAATTATTTGTACTGGTTAATATCTATTGCCTTGGGCTTCTGTGCCTGCATGTTGTGCTCCGTACCGTCGAAGATGTAGAGGTTGTCCATCAGGCTGCGGCCGAGCGGGCCTTTGGGCAGCATGCCCTTAACGGCGTGGCGGATGATGCGGTCAGCACCGAAGGGGCGCTTGCGCAGCTCTGCCGGGGTGTTGAAGCGCTGTCCGCCGGGATAACCCGTGTAGCGTGTGTAGACCTTGTCGGTCTCCTTCTTGCCTGAGAACACCACCTTGGCGGCGTTGATGAGGATTACGTTGTCGCCGCAGTCTACGTGCGGAGTGAAGTTGGGCTTGTACTTTCCACGCAGAAGCTTGGCTACCTTGGAGCAAAGACGGCCTACAACCTGGCCTGTAGCGTCGATTACGACCCACTCCTTATTAACCGTTTCCTTGTTGGCGGAAATAGTCTTGTAACTTAAAGTGTTCATTTTTAATTTTAAAATTACTACTAAAAAACGTTTTCTATTCTCCTTGAACGGCGATTCACTAACCGTCGCGCTCGGCCAAAAGCGCGGCTATTAACACGCCGTTCCGGGGGTTCTAAGTGCTCCCCCGATAATAATCGGCGTGCAAAGGTACACATTTTTATTATAAACGGCCAAGCCGCACCATGTCGAATAACATTTCATTGAATATATTTAACATTAATTATCAATAAAGATTGTCTGTCGGCTGCTCCCAACCTATCCGGTAGCGAAAGGTTTTCTTTTCCACAACATCGTAAGTGTCATATCCCACCAACAGGCCGTCAACCATGTCATAATCATACAGCCAGCGGCGCACTCCATCCACCTTGCACGAAGAAATCAAGTTTTCAGGCAGGTCGCCGAACAGTCCGTAGCCGATGAACGGCCGCCAAGGATAATCCAAGACCTCGGCCAATGCACTGCAATACGGCAACATGCAAGACATGTCCGAATACTCATATTCATATGTCCAAGGAAGATTGTCGTCACATAACACCTTGGATATATTGCCTCCCGCCCACCACACGGAATCCGTCCGCCATGCCGGAAGACCATGATTTTCCAAAAAATTGTATTCAACCGAAGCCAACCGGCCATGCGCATAATTAAATGTGAACTTCCAGTCTCTCCCTGGTTCAAGATACCGCCTTATGCTGTCAACCCTGCCGTCGCTGACAAACATAGTGTCAACGACATCCTCACGCAAGCCGTCGTCACTCGTCCATACCGACACGGCACGTATGAAACTACCGTCCGCGGCGTATTCATACTCCATCGAAAACGAATTGAAAGCGCCACCACTAAAATGAACACGGCTGCCCGTGACGCGCCCGAAAGCATCATACGCCATCGAACAATCACACTTCACCCCGAAAGTGTCAACGCTGACTGATGTCAGCCGCATGTCCCCATACGGCCAACCACCGTCCGGCAAGCCGCCGTCATCACTCCCTGTGCAGGAGAACAGGCACACCGACACTATGACAACACAAAACAAAGCGTTACGCATAAACAGTGATTTTTATATAAAACGCAACGGCATACCTGTTATTGCGCAAAACAGCGAAAAACCCATTGCACTGCAAAAGGGCACAAACAGCATTGCAAAAGGCCGTCTTTTAGACGGCAAAAGGTGGCCTTTTAGGCTCTAAAAGGCCACCTTTTGCAAGGCCAATCGTAACACACTGGTCTTCAGTCGGTTACAAAACAGCTCGTGACTGGACGGCAAACGCCGGGCGACATGCTGCGGAACAAAACGCCGAAAATCGCCGCCGACGTGACGGATGACGGATTTTTTCAGTAAATTTGCAATGCTTTTAACACATAGACAAATAACCAACGATGGAGATTAACCACAAGATACAGTTCCCCGACGTGATGAACGGGAAGAAAATACTCTACGTCCACGGCTTTGCCTCGTCGGGAAGCTCGGGCACGGTGACGAAGATACGCGAGATGCTTCCAGGCGCAACGGTCGTCGCACCCGACCTTCCGTTGCACCCGGCGGAGGCGATGAAGCTGCTGCGCGGCCTGTGCGACGAGGAGAAACCCGACCTTATCATCGGCACGTCGATGGGCGGAATGTACACCGAAATGCTTTACGGGCACGACCGCATACTGGTAAACCCGGCGTTCCAGATGGGCGACACTATGCTGAAGCACGGCATGCTGGGGCGCAACACGTTCCTCAACCCCGGCAGGACGGACAGACGGAGTTCTTCGTCACCAAGCCTTTGGTCGAGGAATACAAGGAGATGACGGCCCAATGCTTCTCAGCCGTTACGCTGGAGGAGGCCAACGACAGGGTGTTCGGCCTTTTCGGCGACGCCGATCCGGTAGTCCACACGATGGACCTGTTCGCCTCGCATTACCGCAACGCCATCTCCTTCCACGGCGAGCACCGCATGAACGACGGCATTCTGCTGCACTCGGTCATACCCGTTGTACGCTGGATTGACGACAGGCAGGAAGGCCGCACGCGCCCGATTGTGTACATCGGCATCGACACCCTGCGCGACGCGCACGGCCGTCAGCAGTCGAGCGCGATGAAGGCGGTGAACTTCCTGCTTGAGAATTACACCTTATATATAATAGCGCAGGCACCGACTGACAACCCGGCGTACATCACCGACGTGATAACTTGGGCGAACGACGTTGTAAACGTGCCTGCATGGCGGCACATGGTGTTCACCAACCGCTACGACCTTCTGTACGGCGACTACCTCATCGAGCCGTCAGACGAGTGCCACGCGGCCGACTTCGCCGGCACGCGCATCCGCTTCGGCGACGACACTTTCAAGACTTGGGAAGAGATAATCGAGTTCTTCGGCAGGCTGGGAGGACAGTAGTTAATTAAGAATTAAGAGTTAAGAATTAAGAAAATATGCTTTTACTATTTGCTTGGAAGTAAAACAACAGAAGTATTTTTCTTAATCCCTAACTCTTAATTCCTAATCAGCAAAAGTCATATTTTCTTAATTCTTAACTCTTAATTCTTAATTAAAAATGCATTTTCTGTTCTCCCGTATTCTCGAACTTACACAAGCCATTGACGGCGAAAAGCCACAGGCGGCCAACAAGATGGCACACGAAACGCTTGTGCTTGCCTGCCACAAGGGGCTTCGCGGCACAGGACAGGCATACGGAAACCTGTTCTCGCAGGTTGACTTCCTTTGCCGGCGGCACAACATGCGGGTGCCTGACAGGATTGCGTTGCAGGCTTTGCGCCGCGGCACAAACGGCTCTGAAGCCATCGACAGGACCGACTTCATGCACGGCCTACACGCCCTCTGCCGCCTGGTTTCAGCCATAACGGGCGACGATGTGCCTGCCGCACTGCTGCGTGTGCTGCCCCCCGAGGACAAGGCTTACAGCCGGACGGAGGGCATCGACGTGCGTTACATACGCTGCATAGTGAGGAGTTGGGACACATTATATATATATGTAGCAGCCGAAAAGGGGCTTGACGGACAGACATTGGCCGTCGACTACAGCGACGAAAGCCTTGCCTACCTGCGCAAAATGCTGCGTGAGGGCATGCAGCTGAACCTTCTCGACTGCAAGATGAACCGCATGGCGGAGGGCGGAACGTGCGCAGCGGAGGGCGTGGAGAACGTAGTTAAGCCCGGACTTGTTGTCGTTGAGCCCGACTATCTAATAGACATCAGCTCGGTGGCGGCCTGCTTCAAGGACTACGGCCACCATCCCCTGACATACACCATCGAGCGTATGCGCCCCCGGCAGAACAGCTCCGCCATATTGCTTGGCAACCTCGCAGGCGCCGTTCTCGACGACATTGTGAACGAAGACAGCACGTTCAGCCTTGCCGAAACGCTGCGCCGCAATTTCGCCGACAAGGCTCTTGAATACTGCTCGTGCACAGGTTTCAACGCAAAAGAGTTCAAGGCGGAGGCCGAGCGGCAGGCGGAGAACATACGTGAGGCAGTCAGCGTGATGTTCGCCGACCACGACCGCAGCCGCGCCGTGCTCGAACCGTCGTTCGTCTGCGAACGTCTTGGCCTGCAAGGGCGCGTCGACCTCATGACAGACGACTTCCGCCTGCTCGTCGAACAGAAGTCGGGCAAGAACCACAACATTGCCTCCGGCCGTCCTGGAAGCCACGGCTCGATGCAGCTTGAGCCGCATTATGTGCAGCTGCTGCTTTACTACGGCGTGCTTAGATACAATTTCCAGCTCGGAAACGACCGACTCGACATACGCCTGCTCTACTCCAAATACGCGCCCGAAAGCGGTCTCGTGGCCGTAGCTTTTTACCAAAAGCTGTTCCGCGAAGCCATAAAGCTGCGCAACATGATTGTCGCAACCGACTTCACCATCGCCCGTTCAGGCTTCGGCAAGGTGCTGCCGCAGCTCTCTCCGGCCACCGTCAACACGGCCGGAATGGACAACTCGTTCTACCACACATGGCTTCTGCCGCAGATAGAGGCCGTCACCGGGCCGCTGAGAAACATGTCGCCGCTGGAAAAAGAATACTTCTGCGCCATGGCGACATTCGTCTACCGCGAGCAGCTTTTGGGCAAGGTAGGTACCCAAGAGGGCGTTTCGGCCTGCACGGCCGACCTTTGGAACATGCCGATAAGCGAGAAGACGGAGACCGGGAACATATATACCGGACTGACAATAACGGCGAAACGCTGCGGCGGAGACGGCGAAACGCCCGACATCCTGACACTCGCCGTGCCCGACCAGGGCGAAAGCTTCCTGCCAAACTTCCGCCGGGGCGACATGATTTACCTGTATCCGTACCGCCGGGGACAACAACCCGACGCGCGGAACGCCCTGCTTTATAAGGGCAGCATAGCCGAACTGCACACCGCCGAGCTTATTGTCGCCCTGGCGAACGGGCAGAAGAACCCCGAAATACTTAAGGTTTCAGACGGCGGAGACGGCACACTTTACGCCGTGGAGCACGCCGGAAGCGACGCAAACTCAAACGGAGCGCTGCGCGGACTGCACGAGTTCATCACCGCGCCTGACGCCCGAAAGGCACTGCTCCTCGGCCAACGCGCCCCCGGAAGGGACGCTTCGCGACGGCTGACGAGGGCGTACAACGAAGCGTATGACGACGTGCTGCTGCGCGTAAAGCAAGCCGACGACTACTTCCTGCTCGTCGGTCCGCCCGGAACGGGCAAGACTTCGATGGCCATACGCTACATTGTGGAAGAAGAACTGACCGACGACGGCGCGTCAATCCTACTCACGGCATACACCAACCGCGCCGTGGACGAGCTGTGCGCCATGCTCGAAAGCGCGGGCGTCGACTACATCCGCATAGGCAGCGAGTACAGCGCCGACCCGGCGTTCAAGCACCGCCTGCTCACGGAAACGGTGCGCCGCTGCCCCCGTCTGGGCGATGTCAGGGCGCAGATAGCGGCGGCGCGCGTGGTTGTCGGCACGACATCAACCATCATGTCACGCCCGTTCGTATTCAACATCAAGGCTTTCACGCTCGCCGTCATCGACGAAGCGTCGCAGATACTCGAACCGAACATCATAGGACTGCTTGCCGCCCACCGCCCGGGCGGCGACGGACGACAGGAATGCAGGATAAGAAAATTCGTGCTGACGGGCGACCACAAGCAGCTGCCCGCAGTGGTAAGGCAGGACGAAGGGGCGTCAGCCGTAAGCAGCGGAGCACTGCGCGCCATCTGTCTGGACAACTGCCGCAACTCGCTCTTCGAACGCCTGCTGCGCATCGAGCGGTCAGCCGGGCGCACGGAGTTCACCGGCGTGCTTCGCCGTCATGGCCGCATGCACCCCGAAGTGGCATACTTTCCCAGCCACGAGTTCTACGAAAACGAGCGGCTCGAGGCCGTGCCGCTGCCCCACCAGCAGGAAACCGCGCTGCCGTATGCCGACATCGGGCTTGCCGACCGCCTCGACACGCTGCTGCGCACACGGCGAATGGTGTTCATACAGTCGCCCGAGTGCCGCCGCCCGGAGCTGTCGGATAAGGTGAACACAGCCGAGGCTGCCATCGTTGCGGACGTCATGAAACGCATAAGGCTGATGCTCGGCCCTCAGTTCGACGCCGCGCGGAGCATCGGCGTGATAGTGCCTTACCGCAACCAGATAGCCGTAATACGCCGCGAAGTTGAACGCTTGGGCATGCCCGAGCTTGAAACGGTTTCGATAGACACGGTGGAACGCTACCAGGGCAGCCAGCGCGATGTGATAATCTACTCGTTCACCGTGCAGAACGAATGGCAGCTTGAGTTCCTTGCAGGCAGCTGCTTCAACGAGGAAGGGCACACCATCGACCGGAAACTTAACGTCGCACTGACGCGCGCACGCCGCCAAACCATCATGACCGGCAACGCCGCAACACTCGGCAACAACCCCGTTTTCAAGCGGCTGATGGACTATGTAAGGGAAAAAGGAGGAATGCTATAAAACAAAAAAAAGAGGACTCCGCCGAGCCCCCATCCATTGTTAACCTTAAATCTAATACTATGAAAAACACATTGCAAAGGTAACAATTTAATCAAAAATCACAACAAAAAGTCAATATTTTTTTCATTTTACACCCCTGTTTTATTGATTTATATCAAACAGACCATTTCAAGCACACCTTTTCCGAATACCATACGCACGCTGTTCCGGCACCACTTTGACCGCATCCGGCAGCCCGTGTGTAACCCCCTGACTGTCAACATGTTTGCAAAAGGCGGCCTTTTAGCCTCCAAAAGACGGCCTTTTGCAACGTAAAAGGTGGCCTTTCGCAATGCGAAAGGCCACCTTTGAAAAAACCGTCCGTATCGTGACAGTTTATAAAAGGTTACTTGCGGTAGTTCTGCAAACCTTTGTCAAGGAAGTCGGTGTACTTCGATATGTCCTCGTCATAGCTGTAAGAGCCGGCCAGGGGCTTGCCCTCGTTGTCGAGAATGACGTAGAACGGCTGGGCGTTTGCACCGAACTTGCTGCGCTGCAAGTAGCTCCACTTGTCGCCAACGGTGCGCAGCGTGCGCTTCTTTCCGTTCTCGACAACCTCCATCGGCTCGGCCAGCGGCTGCTTGTCGTCAACGTAAAGGGATATCAGCACGTAGTCTTTCGTCAGCTTGTCGGCCACCTGCGGGTCTGTCCATACAGCCGCCTCCATCTTACGGCAGTTTACGCAGCCGAAGCCGGTAAAGTCTATCAGCACGGGCTTCCCTTCCGCCTTGGCCGCCGCCATGCCCTCTTCGTAGCTTGTAAAGCGCGGATGCACCTCGTTATGATACAGGTTGAAGTCCTGCGTGTTCATAGGAGGCGCGAAGGCGCTGACGGCCTTGCATGGTGCGCCCCACAGTCCGGGTATCATGTAAACGGTGAAAGCCAGCGACAGCATGCCCAGCATTATGCAGGGCACGGGCATCGCGCGGTTGTCCTCTCCGTCGCTGCGGAACTTCAGCTTGCCTATGAGGTACAGGCCAAGCAGGCCGAATATCACTATCCAGAGAGAGAGGAACACCTCGCGGTCGAGCAGTCCCCAACCGTAAGCAAGGTCGGCCACGGAGAAGAACTTGAGGGCGAACGCCAGCTCGATGAAGCCCAGCGTCACCTTGATTATATTCATCCAGCTGCCCGACTTCGGCGCCTGCTTGAGCCATGTGGGGAACAGGGCGAACAGCGTGAACGGCAAAGCCAAGGCAATAGCGAAGCCTGCCATGCCCACGGCAGGGCCTACTATGCTGCCTGCTGTGCTCACCTCTACAAGCAGGAAGCCGATAATCGGACCGGTGCAGGAGAACGACACGAGCGTCAGCGTGAACGCCATGAGGAATATACTGAGCAGTCCGCTCGTTGAAGAAGCCTTGCTGTCCACCTTGTTTGTCCATGAAGAGGGCAGCGTAAGCTCGAACCATCCGAAGAAAGAGAGGGCGAACACCACCAACAGAAGGAAGAAGAAAATGTTGAACACGGCGTTTGTCGACAACGCGTTGAGCGCGCTCGCGCCCAAGATAGCAGTGATAGCAAGGCCGAGAACGAGGTAAATCACCACGATGGAGACACCATACGTAACGGCGTCGCGTATGCCTTTCTTCTTGTCTTTGGAGCGTTTCAGGAAGAAGCTGACCGTCATCGGGATGATAGGCCATACGCAGGGAGTGAACAAAGCCACAAGTCCGCCGACGAAACCCATGAAGAATATGTATATCCACGAGTGCCCCTCGCCGCCCTGTGCGCCGTCGAACGCGCGCAGCTCGCTGATTACCGGCGTCCAAAGGGCATCCTCGTCAACCTTCAAAAGGCTTGTGACTGACACGATTTCAGTCTTTGCCGAGTCGGGCACAGCAACGGTGTCTGCCGCCGGTTTCTCCTCAACCACAGGCTCTTTCGGGGCTTCCGCCGGTCCTTCTCCCTTGAAGTCGAACTCCACTTGAGTGGGAGGCATGCACATTTCGTCGTTGCATGCACCGTACTCAAGATAGCCCTTGATGTGGTAAGTCTTGCCCGTGAGCTTGTATTTCTGCACGAATGTCACACTGTTCTCAAAGTAACGGAGGTTCATTCCGAACATGTTGTCATACTGGTTGACCTCGTTTCCCCTGTGCCCAAGCTTGCCTTCGGCTTTCGCCCCGTCAGCAGTCTCGGTCGTGATTGTGGCCGAAATAGGGCCGTCGGCAGGCAATTCGGTGGAATAGACGTGCCATCCGGCGTCTATCTTGCCGCTGAACGTTACCTCTACGATGTCCTCAGCCACCTTTTTCTGGCTCACGCTGAAGTGTACGGGGTCTTGCATCTGCGCGCCCGCGGCCATGGCAAGCAGCGCGAAAAACAGTGTGATGAATATCTGTTTCTTCATAATCGGTTGTTGTTGGGTGGTGTTTTGGGATAGGACAAACAAGCCTGACAGGCCCGATATGCCCTATACTATTTAATTCTTCACTCTTAGTTCTTAACTCTTCACTTTCTTGTGGGTCATTATGTCGAGCACGTAGCGGTCGGTTTCATCCATTCCGCGGCGGCCTATTTCGGTCAGGTTGCGTATGCTCTGGTCAACGTCGTCGTCGATGATGCCCTCAACCGAGGTGACATGTTTGTTCTGTATGGCGAGCATCGCGCTGAGTATGGCGGTGCTGACGCCCGACGTAAGCTTGAGCGCACAGCTGGGCTTGGCTCCGTCGCAAATCATTCCGGTAAGGTTGGCAATCATGTTCTTCACGGCGAAAGCTATCTGCTCGTAGCTTCCGCCCATAAGATATGTTATGCCGCAGCTGCTGCCCGTGCTGGCCACCACGCATCCGCAGAGGGCCGAAAGCGTGCCGAGGTGCTGCTTTATGTATATTGCCGTGAGGTTGCTTAGTATCAGGGCGCGTATAGTTTCCTCCTCGGTGTTGTGGTTTTCCTCGGCAAACACGGCCACGGGCATCGTGGCGCAGATGCCCTGGTTGCCGCTGCCTGAGTTGCTCATCACGGGAATCATGGCGCCGGCCATGCGCGCGTCGCAGGCGCAACTGGTGGCCGAGAGCACCTTGGAGAAGATGCCTTCGCCCATGATTCCGCGTCCCAGGGGGCTGCAGAGGGTCTTTCCGAGCTGGTGGCCGAAGTTCTCGCGCAGGCCGTCGGCCGCCGCGGCCTCGTTCATGTCACGCGCGTCAAGGATGAAGCGCAGGTCGTCAACGTCGGCCTCGGTCGCAAACTCGTACACCTTTCTTAATGTGAGTGGCAGTTCCTCGCCGTCGTCGGCATGGCCGGAGTGTACGGGCTTGTCCTCGATTACGTCGCCGTCGCGGCGCAGGTAGACAAAGTTGGTGTGCCCGGTGGCTATTCGCGCCTCCGCCTCGTGCGTCCCGGCGTTTGCCGTAACGGCGATGTAGAGCTTGTCGGGGGCGGCTTCCTCAAGGCCGATGCGTATGCGTCCCTCGGCGATGTAGCGCTTGCCGCGCTCCACGGCCTCGCGGTTGCAGTCGCGCAGCACCTCCAGTCCCAATTCGGAACGGCCTATCAGCGCGCCCAGGGCCACGGCAATGGGCAGCCCGGTCATGCCCGTGCCGGGTATGCCCACGCCCATAGCGTTCTTCAGTATATTGGCGCTCAGGCGTATGCGGATTGTCTCCGGCACCGCGCCAAGCAACTCGCGTGCCTTTGCTACGCACAAGGCCACGGCTATAGGCTCGGTACATCCGATGGCCGGAACCACCTGGCTGTGTATCAGCGAGAGTATAGCCTTGCTTTCTTCAGGTGTCAACATCTTTTATAATCGTTATCTTTTACAAGCCGCGAAGTTACGAAATAAACCGCAAACAACCGTCGCCTAAGGGCGAAAAAATCAGCTTTTTGCACCCAATCGGCAACCGGCGGCGCAATACGTTGGCTGTCAATGCGTTACAAAAGGCCGTCTTTCAGGCTCTAAAAGGTGGCCTTTTAGCATGCGAAAGACGGCCTTTCGGAAGGTAAAAGGTTACCTTTTGGAAAACCGCCGTCCGTCACGCACGGCACAAAAAGCAAACGCCCACCAATGTTAAAAGGTCGATAAAGTTGTTAATGTGTAATACAACGTACAACTTTTTTTAGTATCTTTGCAACGTTTTTACTACGAGGCGGAATTACAATCCTGAAAAACAGTCCGCCATACGGTGCCGACATTTGCCGGAGCCGGTAGCTTAATCGACAACATTCAACCATGTATTTGAAAAGAACTATTAAGACATTGACAATCACAGCCTTTCTTGCCATGACGGCGGCGACGGCCTCCGCGCAAGACCTTCTGGCCCGACAGGCTCCGATAGACAAGAAGATGAAGGCCGTAGACACAATAGCACTGCGCAGCCTCATCAACAAAGAACAGGCCGGCTCGCCTTCAGCAATGCTTTACAAAGACTGGAACAACAAGTACGCACACAAGGCAACGGAACTTCCCGACTCGTTCCTCATCCACCTGAAAGACTTTTGCATGCCGACGACAAGCCGTGTGATAACGTCGAACTTCGGCCGCCGCTGGGGCCGCATGCACAAGGGCATCGACGTAAAAGTGTACATTGGCGACACCATACGCGCGGCTTTCAACGGCAAAGTGCGCATCGTAAAATATGAAGCAAGGGGCTACGGCAACTACGTCGTGATACGCCACTATAACGGACTGGAGACCATCTACGGGCACATGTCAAAGCATCTGGTGAAGGAAGACCAAATAGTGAAAGCCCGGCGACCCCATTGGTCTCGGCGGAAACACCGGCCGAAGCACCGGCTCGCACCTGCACTTCGAGACCCGCTTGTGCGGAGTGGCACTCAATCCGGCCCTGATGTTCGACTTCAGGAACCAGGACGTAACGGGAGACACGTACATGTTCCACAAGGATACATACGAGAACGAGTCGCTGCTTGCCAACAAGCGCACCGGCAAGGGAAGCGACCCTGGCAGAGTCTTCAGACAGCGGCAAGAGCGGAAGCAACGCCTCGAAGAAGTCGTCGAAACGCGGAGGCGACGTGCAATACCACAAGGTTAAGCGCGGAGAAACGCTTAGCTCGATTGCGAAGAAACGCGGAACTACGGTTGACAAGCTGTGCAAGCTCAACCACATAAGCCGCAAGATGCGCATACGTCCCGGACAAATCCTAAGATACTCATAATTGTTAAAGTCAATAAATTGTCAAGGCGGCTGCCAGCGTGAGCTGACAGCCGCCTGCTTTTTTGCCGCTGACGGGCAAACAAAAAGGAGCTATCGAAAAGACAGCTCCTTTTGTTCATTTACGCTTGTAAACGTCGTCTTTCCTATGGTTGTCGCACCATTCGGCGCACTCCGGACACAACTCGCCGCGCTCGTGGCATCCGTCCACCGTGCAACGGTCATATTGGCAGGCACCGCATCCATACCTTTCGTCGCAACATCCGTAGTTCCTGCGGTCGTCATTACGGCGGTAATCGCCACAACATCCGCCCCTGCGGTGGTGGCGGTGATGCCCGTCGCGGCTGTCATACCAACCGCAATGGCCACGCCTTTGCTCTGTTTGGCACGTAGGCGGCTCGTCATTGTCATGCCCGATGAAGGCCATCGTGCCGACACTGAACACCCCCAATAGGGTCAAACTGACTATAAACTTCTTCATTTTACCTCCTTTTTTCAGTTAAATTCGCTACTGTTTACATCGGCAAAAATAGGCAATAAAGCAGTAAAAAGCCAAATTATTTTTGTTATTAAAACGTAAATCAAACGAAAAGCCGTCAGCTGCGGCCACGCTTCAGCACAGCCCTTACAATGAACCAGGCGTGCATCGCCAGCGTGACAAACAGTCCGTAATGCCGCCGCATGACGTCGAACCGCTCGCGGAGCGAGGCCCGGTGGTTCTCGGTTGTCTGCCCCTCACGCTGATAACAGGCCACGGTGGCATGGACATTCGCCAGCGGCAAGCGCATGTGCGCAGCCTCTTTCATCACCCGGATACACCAATCCACGTCGGCGGAAAAGCGGTAACGCAGGTCGTAAGGCGTGCGCCGGGCAATGTCAACACGTGCATAAAAAGCCTGATGGCACACCAGCATGCCGCTGCGGAACGACCGCCACGTCAGCCTTTCGGGCGGAGCAAGGCGGCGGCGGGCAACAAACCGCCCGTCACCATCAACCAAATCGGTGTCTCCATACAGCACGGCGGGCAGGCCGTCAGCGTCGTTCCCGAAGCTGCCGAGCCGCGCATTATCATATATAAGGTGAAGAGTCGATGCGTCAGGAAAGAAGTCTCCGGCGTTGAGAAAGCACACATAATCGCCCGTTGCAAGGCGAAGCCCCTTGTTCATGGCATCGTAAAGCCCCTTGTCAGGTTCTGAAACGACGCGTACCTCATGGCCGTTCCGTGCCTCGTCAGAGCGCCGCTTGTAGTCCATCGCAAGACCAGCCGTGCCGTCTTTCGACGCTCCGTCAACGATGATATGCTCCACATTGCGGTATGTCTGGGCAAGAACACTCGCGGCGGTGCGCATGAACACGGGCGCAGCATTATACGTTATGGTGACTATCGAGAACTTTATCATAGCCTGTAATGCCTGTAAGCGAGGGCCTGATTGTACACCTCTATATATTTAAGGGCCACACTCTGCTGCGAATAAGACGACGAGACCTTGCCCACCGCGGCACGCGACAGCGCGCCATAATCGGCTTCCTGCAATATCCACCGCATCCCTTCGGCCAGGTCATCGGCGTTTTTGTAGGCCGCCACATAACCGTTCTTGCGGTGGTCTATCATCTCAGGTATGCCGCCTACATTGAAACCGACGCACGGAACGCCGCACGCCATCGCCTCCATGATGGTGTTCGGAAGGTTGTCTTCGAGTGAAGGAAGCACGAACACATCGGCCGAATTATACACGTCTACAATCTTTTCAGGGTCGCTGACGTAACCTATCGGGTAAACGTCGAACGGCAACCGGCCTTCATATTCGTCTGAATGACCGCCCAGAATGACGACGCCCATGCTCTGTTTCATATCAGGATGCTCTTCAGCAAGGCGTCCGCAAGCCTGCATCATGTACTCCATACCCTTGCGGGGCTCTGTGATGCGCTGGGAAACGAACAGCACCAACCGCTTGTCAAGCGGCAAAGACAGCCGCATGCGCGCCTCGCTCTTGTCCTTTGGCGTGAACTCGCGCATGTCGATGGGGTTGGGAATATTCACTATCTGCTTGCCGCCAAGCAGCTGACTGCCGCTTACCGCCGAACGCAACCACCTGCTGCACGTCACGAAAATGACGTTGCGCGAACGCAGGAGTGCCGCCTTGTGCTTCCACACACGATACGACAAGTCGTGCGCCGAGCCGTTTCCGGGCAGGTATTGGCAGTCATGGCAGCCGCCGTTCCTGAACGCGCTGCACGAACGTGGATAATGGCAGATGCCTGTTGCGGGCCACATGTCGTGCATGGTCCACACCACCGGCTTGCCCGAATTGAGGATCTTGCCTATTCCGCGGAGCGAGAGCATGCCTTGGTTGACCCAATGCAGGTGTATGACGTCGGCCTCCTTGAACTCGCGCGTCCTCGTGATGTCTGTGCCGGTGTTGGCTATATCGACGGCAAAAAGGTTCTTCCGCGAGAAGCCCAGATGGCAGAACACGCACCAGCGCTCCCACAGGAAGTTCCACTTGTTCTGCAACTTGCCGCCCGCCGAAGCCACAGTCAGGCTGTCGGTAAGGCCTTGTCGCGCACCATCATCTTTGCCTTCACGCCGTTGTTGTTCAACGCGTCTACCAGACGGCCGGCCGCAACGGCCGCTCCGCCGGCATTCTCGCTTGTGTTTATAATAAGGACACGCATCGTCTGTAAAGTCATTTCCCTAACCGACACAAAAGTAAGACAAATCGCGCATTATTCCAAATTTGCGGGCATTTTAATCGCTGTTTGCGCACACAAATTATTGATTTGCATCAAGAAAAGGCGTTAAGATATCAAAAACACACATGAAAGTATTGACACGAACGCATTTTCGTTGTATCTTTGCATCGTCAAAAGGTTAATAAATTGTTTAGGTTAGTAAATAGTATTAGTTTAAGGTAAAGTTTTCATGATTATTTAGGATGACAAAGGGGACCGTGAGGTTACCTTTCGAATCGAAAAGGTTTTTTAGTTAAACATATTTTTGATGCGCCGCAGCTCGTGAAGAGTTGCGGCGCATTCCTTATGCCCCTGCGCGTCGGACGGGCATCATCTCCGCAACGCTCCGCCGCCAATCCGCAACCGATACGTCACATCACGTGAAACGCCCGTAAACAAAGGGCTTTGCAAAAGACCGCCTTTTACAGTGCAAAAGGTGGCCTTTTAGCGTGTAAAACATGACCTTTTGCCTTGCAAAAGGCCACCTTTCGCAAATACGTCCGGCACGGCCAGCACAACAACCGCCATGCAATATCAACGTGAGTTAGGTATAAGTACATGTCTGCAAATCCGCCGATACGGTTTAGTGTGCATATTTATAATGCAGGTTCGGTATAAGGTTGATTGCCTGATAGATATTAAGTGGTTATCCTTTGCTGGGACATGATTATACCGAACTGACGTAAGATTAAGCTAAAATGTGAATTTTGATTGCCCGGACACACGTTTTTCACGCAATTATTGCTAACTTTGCATTGCCTGCGGAACAATCCGCAACGCACTAATGACAATGAGACGGATAACCGACATACAAGAACTGCGCGGCGTGCAGCTCGGCATTCTCGACGACATCCACGCCTTCTGCGTGGACAACGGCATAAGATACTTTTTGGCATGCGGCACGCTCATCGGAGCAGTGCGGCACAAGGGATACATCCCTTGGGACGACGACATAGACCTGTACATGCCGCGCGACGACTACGAACGGTTCATAAACGAGTTCAAGAGTGTGTCGGGCAACTGCCGCGTACTCGACCCGAAGAAGGAAAAACACTATTATTACACTTACGCAAAGGTTGTAGACAAACGCACGCTGCTCGTCGAGCCTGAAGCGGACGGCTACCGGATAGGGGTCTACGTCGACGTGTTCCCCGTAGACTACGTTACCGACAACATGGCCGCACGCCGCCGCCTGTTCAAGCTCAAGCGGCTGTTGTACAAAATAAGGCGGTGCAAAATCTCCACGCGCAACTATCTCAAGTCGCCCCTGGCCTTCTGGTGCTACCGCCTGTTGCCCATCCCCGTGGGCGCACTTGACCGACTGCTGCGCCGCATGACGGTGCGCCGCAAACCCACATCGACCGTGGCAAACCTTTCTGAAGCCGGCCCGGCGGCCAAAAGCTGCATGCCTGTAGAAGACATAGAAGGCAGCGTGGACATACTGTTCGAGGGGAAAATGTACAAGACGATGGCAGGTTACAAAGACTATCTCAAGCGCACCTACGGCGACTACATGACCCTGCCGCCAGTAGAGCAGCGCACAACACACAGCTTCGAGGCGTATTGGACCGACTAATCCTGCCACGAAGCCGCATTCCGTAAACGCCCATACCCCATTCATACACCTTGTCCATGAGAGGTGTGGGCATGTTTTTCTCCTTTGCCAAACGACGGATTATCGCCAATCCGTAAGGAAAATCCTCTGTAAAATAACGGCTGCCGAAGTCCGGGATATAACCTCCCCGGGACCTTTTCCATCGGCGCGGCAATGCCCTTGAATGCCGTGATGGAACGCAGCTTGACAGCAAGCGAAGCCGCATCATGGCTCCCATAATAGTCCAACACTGTCGGAACGCATCCTTCAGACACAGGCAGCACGCCCAAAAGAGCCTGCAACTCGCCGTCCATACCGACGTAAAGCTCAGCCGCCTGCTCGTCCCACTCTTCATAAAACATCGGCACCCGGCTGTAGACAACACCGTCGCGCCAGTCCTTCCACAGGCTGTACAGGCGCGAGGGATGCAGCAGCGGATTGCTGTTTGTAAGGCTCACTTCATACATGTTCTTGGCCAACGCCACCGGCGTAGCGAGCATCCGCTCCATCGCCTGCCTGAAACGCTCCGCATCGGCCATGCCTTCCACGCCCATGCGCAACTCCTTCTTGTAGCCGAGCAGCGAGGCGCGGTGGCCATACTCGGTAGTCCGCGCGATGAAAGGCACGCGCTGGAAGCCAAACAGCGGAGTACCTTCAGGCAGCCTTCGGCGAGCCTCGAAATAGAAACCCGTGCCTGACACCACGCTGCCGACAGCCATTCCGGCCGACAGCCAGGGACACACCGTGTCGTCGAGAGTTGTGGCTATCGACCACCCCGGAAGGCACAGCATCACAGCATCACAGCCCTGCACAACTTCTTCAGGAGACGACGACACACGCGCCAGCCGTCCGCTTACAGAACCGCCGCCGGGCATGTCAACGGTCAGCGTTCGCGCCCAACACTCCGGCCTGCGGGTAAGTACGCGGACTTCGTCCGCACCCCTTGAAGCTATAAATCCGGCCAGCACATGCCCCGTATTGCCGCCTCCGCAAATGCAAATCCTCATAAACCAAAGGTGAAATAAGTATAAAATAAACCGTAAAATACGCTGACTTGCCAGCCTCAACACGTATTCTGTTACAACGACAGCAGCGCGTCTACAAGCCGGTCGTTGTCTTCCGCGCCGCGCACGGACACACGTATGAAGTTGCGTCCGCGCAAACCGGTCTTCGTGTCGCAGTCTTTTATCATTATGTTGAACTGTGCAAGCAGCCGCTTCGACAGCTCATGGGATGTAAACTCTCCCTTTACCTCGCAGCAGAAGTAGTTGGCCTGCGACGGCAACACCCTCAACCATCCGACCTCACGCAACCGTTTGAGGAAGCGAGCACGCTCGGCAACGAACCTGCGGCAGGCGTCCTTATAGGCATCTTGATACTTATTATATATCTGCATGTAAAATTCCGCGAACGAATTGATGTTCCAGATGCTTACGTCTTTGCTTATCCTGCCCACCAAAGCATCGTCTGCCGATGCCAGGACGCCGAGCCGCAACCCCGGCACTCCAAACGACTTTGATATGCTCTTCACTACAACGAGGTTGGGGTTGGCCTCCAAGACTGCATCGGAGAGCAACGTGTTGTGCTCGAAACCGTCGCTGAAATCGACGAACGACTCATCCACCACGAGGGTGACACCACACCCGGCGCACCACCGGCAGAGCCGCAGCACGTCATCCTTAGATATGAAGTTGCCCGTAGGATTGTCGGGATTGACGAGCAGCAGGCGGCTGATGTCCTTGCCGGCGAAGTACTCCATAAGGTCGTCCGCGGTGTAGGCGAAGTCGTCATTGCAAGGGGTAAAGGCCACGATATCCGCCTTGTCGAGGCGATTGGGGTATTCCTCAAACGTAGGATACACCAATCCGGTCTTGCCGCAGGCATGCTCCATGAGGCTCTTTATCAGCTCGGCGGCCCCGTTGCCGGGCACTATGTGCCGCCTGTTCACGCCAAAGCACTTGCCGGCCAGGAGCGAGTTGACATACATCCCCGAAGGATATTCGGTCAGCAATGTGTCGAAGTTGGCCCTCATCTCGGCCTTCATCTGCTCCGTAGGGAAGTAAGGGTTGACAAGATAGCAAAAATCCGTCATCTTAGGGAAACGCCAGTGCCCTCCGTAACGGTAGTTGTAGCGGCGCAGCATCTCGTCGTCCTCGGCAAAGATGGTTTCAGCTATGTCGAGGTCTTGCACGTCGTCCACCTCATACCACTTCTCCATCCCTACGGGAAGCGCCTTCAAGTCGCTGCCGTCAAGCAGCAGCGTGATGATGCGCAGCACTTGCTCGTAATACTCGTTGTTGCCCAACGCCTTGCAGTATGCGTCGAGAAAAGGCACGTACTTGTTGACCGAGAACCCCCGGCTGAATTTGTAAATGTTGACCGTCTTGTAGTAATGATCAACGTCCTCGAAGCGGAACGCCTTTTTCGGCACGAAGTTCACAATGTTGCGCTCTCCGTCAATCCTCACCATCGTACCGTCCATCCACGACTCGTATTTCGCCACCAAGGCAACGTTGGGATGGCTGTCCTCCACAGCCAAGGACAGCATCTTGTCTGAGAATATCAGGTCGGACTCGACGAGCAGCGTGTCGTCTTCGCACAGCTTGTCCTTGGCAAGCCACAGCGAATAAATGTTGTTCGTGCGGTCGTAGACGGGGTTGTCTACATATTCCACCCGGGGTATTTCCGACGTAAGTCGAACGTATGTGCCGTTTCAGGGCTTCGCCTTTATAGCCTGCCACTACGACAATTCGGCTCAGCCCCAGTCCCGACATCTGCGAGAGCATGCGGTCGATGAGCCTCACACCGTTCACCTTCACCATGCATTTTGTGTTGTCTTTGGTATAGTCACCGAGCCTGCGGCCCATCCCGGCCGCCAGAATTATTGCCTGCATAAGCGTTTTTCCGTTTATTGCCACAAGGCTTTGCGCCTGCCTTGCGGCTGTAAGTTCTGAATGCGAAGACATTGTGAGCGGGCAAACAGCAGGCATGCCCGCAGCCGCCCGGACACAATTTGTCCACTGCAAAGATAATGCAAGCCGGGCGTAATACAAAATAAAAGGACATGAAACGGACTTTTATTTTCATCCCCGGAGCACTGCCGCCCGTCACTACGCCTGCGGAAAGCCGCATGAGCGCAGCCGCCCGGCGCACCGTTCGCCGCCAGAACGGACACGGAGCATCAAGACTTCGCCGCAAAGGCGGCCGCGCAAGCTTTCCAACATGCCACCTTTTGTCTTCCAAAAGGCCGTCAATCGCACGCTAAAAGGCCACCTTTTGCAGTGCAAAAGACGGCCTTTCGCAAAGTCCCTGACTACCAGGCACTTGCACGTCTGCATCCTGCCACGGCACACGAAGGAAGATTACGGCGCACATCTGCCCCACAAACACAGGTTCTCCCGGCACCGTCCGGGCGGCAGTTCACATCAGCGCATTACGGCAAAAAGCATATACAAACAACAACGAAACCCACTTTTGTTTGCTCTTTCCGTCCGTTTGCATTATCTTTGCCCCACTAATGGACAGTTTGAAGGAAAAAACGGCGAAGGGACTGTTGTGGGGATTGATGAACAACGGTTTCACACAGGTGCTCAACCTCTTGTTCGGAATCATGCTCGGACGGCTGCTTACACCGTCAGACTACGGCATGGTGGGCGTGCTTGCAATATTCAGCGCCATCGCGGGAAACCTGCAAAGCTTCGGCTTCACACAAGCTCTGACAAACATGAAAGCCCCTTCGGCACGCGACTATAACGCCGTGTTCTGGTTCAACACCATATCCGGCTTCTCGCTTTACGCCGTCCTCTTCTTTTGCGCTCCGCTCATAGCGCGCTTCTTCCACCAGCCCGAGCTTACCGAGGTGTCGAGGTTCGTGTTCCTCTGCATACCCATATCCGCGCTCGGCATAGCCCACAACGCATACATGTTCAAGCAGCTCATGGTGAAGCAAATCACCATAATAGGTTTTGCCGCGCTGCTTGCATCAGGCACGGTGGGCGTAGCACTCGCCTTCAGCGGCATGGGATACTGGAGCCTGGCGTGGCAGCAGGTCGTATTCATAACCGTTGTCAACATAGGCCGTTACGCATATACGCCGTGGCATCCGTCATGGAACATCGACATGCGGCCCATAAAAGGAATGTTCGGTTTCAGCGTCAAAATACTCTTCACGTCGATACTCAACACGCTGAGCGGCAACCTGTTGGTGTTCATCTTCGGGCACACACTCCCCATGAAGGCCGTAGGCAACTTCTCGCAGGCAAACAAATGGAACACCATGGCCTACTCGTTCATCACCGGCACGGTGGCGCAGGTGGCGCAACCGGTGATGGCACAAATCAACGACGACGGCAACCGCGAGCGCAGGGTGTTCCGCAAGATGACGCGCTTCACGGCCATGCTGTCGTTCCCCACCATGTTCGGACTGGCTCTCGTCGCCGAAGAATTTATCCTAATCACCATCCACGAGCAGTGGCTCGACAGCGTGCCGCTGCTCCAGATACTGTGTCTTGGCGGCGCGTTCATGCCTTTTTACACCTTGTACCAAAACCTCGCAATCAGCAACGGACGCAGCGACATCTACCTTTTGTGCAATGTGGTGCAGATATTGGCACAGATCGGCGTAGTGGTTTTATTCTCGCGGTACGGCGTCACGGCCACAGTTGCGGCCTATACGGCGTTCAACATCCTGTTCTTGTGCGTGTGGCAGCATTTCATCCACAGGCTGGCAGGTATCAGGATGGCCGACGTCCTGCGCGACATCTGCCCCTTTATGCTCGCGGCAGCAGCAGCCGTAGCCGCAGCATGGCCGCTGTCAGGCATCATAGCCAGCCCCTTGTTGCTGCTCGCATGCCGCGTTGCCATAGTGACAGTGGTTTACTCCGTGATAATGAAAGCCGCCCGGGTAAGGATTTTCGATGAGTGCATAACTTACCTTGCAGGGAAATTTCACGGTAAGAAAGGCCATTGACAACGGTACATTCTGTACCGCCCGCCGTATCAGCCGACGGCGTTCAACCACGCTTGCGCAGCACCTGATAACGCGCCAGGCGGTTTTTCCTGAAGTCATACTTGAACAGATGCGAGCGCACTTTAACCCAATTGAAGCACCAAACGAACTTCAACCACTTGAACACAGGCAGCTTAGGCGACAAATAAAGGGCTTCGTCCATGTAGACATAATAAAGGTCGGCAAGGGTGTCGAAAGCCGAAAAGTCCTTAGGCCCGGCCTTATACAGCCATTCCTCGGCGATGAAACGGTCGGTGGCTATCCGCTCTTCGGGAAACGGCGGCAGACGGCGCACGTAATCGGAACGCACCCACCAGAAGTTGCCCGCATACAGGTAACAAGGCTTTGGGTAAGGCGGCAGCCGGTAACAGCCGTAAGTATCGTAGCCGCCTTGCAGCACATTGACGGCCACGCGCCACTTTGTGAAGATAAAATGCTCCATCATCCGCCGCCACGCCAGTACGTTGCGGCGCAGCCGCCTGAAGTTCCTGTCCCTGTCGTCGCCGCCGTAATACGACACGCCTTTTGTGTGGAAATAGTAAAACAGGCAGTCTTCCTTGCGGCTCTTGGCGCGGATGAACTCAAGCGCGGGGTACTCGAACTTCATCGGGTCGGTCTCAACGGCCACCAGCTCGGCCTTGTCCACGCCGATTAGCCGGCGCAGCTCTTCGGCCTCGACATCGTCCGCCACAATACAACTGACGTAGAAACGCGCCGTCTTCTCCCACAGGCCGCTACGCTTCAGAGTGCCAATCTGGTCGGCAACAAGCTCGCGCCAGCCCCTGTCGCAAAACACATGATACACGCCATAGACAGGTTTCTCCACCACCGGGTCGTGCTCCCATGGCGTAATATCATATCGCCGGACGGCACGGAAGATTGTGTTGTAGGCGGTGGAGAAGAACGAGAACCCACCCCAACCCTCCCAAAGGGAGGGGGCTTGATGTGCCTTGTCTGCTGTTTTCATCATCTTTTACATTATTATATATAAGCCCGATTGGGCTGATAAGCCGTATAGGGAGAACTCGCCGGAGGCGAAACCGGCAAAACATGCCAAGCTCCCTCCCCTCGAGAGGGCCGGGTTGGGTATTCAATAGATTTTCTCATACTCCTCCTGCATGCGCCTTACACTGAACATACGCCGTGCGAACGCCTGCGCGTTTTCAACCAATGCACTACCATTCGCACGCTTTTCAAGGGTTTTGAAGATATCCATGTACTCGTCGATACTGTTGCCGTGTACTGCCAAAGGCCAGTCCGGCGGCAATGTCTCACACAGTCCCGGACACATGTTGGCGATTACCGGCACTCCGGCAAGGCTTGCTTCAACCGACATAAGGCCAAGCCCCTCGAACTCTGATGGCATCAGCATATAGTCGAACGACGACAAACAGGCGGCCAGACCGTGTATGGGAGCGTGCAGGGTGACGCAGGGCAACGCGCCAATCTCACGCTCGACAACGGGGCGCAGGCGGCCGTCGCCCACAATGTAGAAATGGAAACGGCCATCGTCTTTCAGCCGCTTGACAATCTCTATAAGTGTACTTATGCCCTTCTGCGGCTCCAACCGTCCTGCGAAGAGTATGTTTACACTTGTTGCCCTCCCTAATTCGCATTTCCGCTGGGGCGTTTCCTCAACGCCGTTGTATATTATCGGAGGAGTCTGCCCGTATTCCTTGGCGTAGCTGTCGCGCACAGACTGCGATATGGCTACGTTGCATCCGTTCCGTATGAAAAACCTCTCCACGCGGCGACCGGTGTTCTTCAAGCCCGTCCAAAGCACGGTGTTGTGGATTGTACGCACCACCTTGCACCGCCGTAACAGGCGCGGAAACAAGGTAAAGAACCACCACACGGCCAGGTCGGGCATCTCGGTGTGGCAGTGGACGGCCGCCGGGCGGTGCTTCAACATCAGCGGCAAGAACCACAAGGGGAACACTATTGCGGCTATACGCTGGAAAACATAACGGAAATGCACGTCGGGCACATGGGCGCGATGGTAACGTATGCCGGCCTCGCGAAGCTCGTTTATGAACACTTTTGTAAACTGCGAATGGGCACGCACAAGCTCTACGATATGGTATTCGCAGCCTTCCGTACGCGATTTGGCAATGTTTACCGCCACGCGTTCCGCTCCGCCAACATCGAAATGGGTTACTATGTGGAATATTTTTTTCATCATCAAAACCATGCAAAGGTAGCAATAAATGCGCAAACCGCCACCAACCTGACGCTTTTAACACATGTTTAAGACATTGCATGGAGAACGGCCAGCCGGCGGCTTACAGCCGGACGCTTTGCAAAAGGCCGTGTTTCAGGTTCTAAAAAGTGGCCTTTCAGCGTGTAAAAGGTGGCCTTTTACCTTCTAAAAGGCCACCTTTTGCAATACATTTCATAAGATACTGATTACCAAGAGGTTACATCTTCAACCACGATACATATATCCTTCTTGCCAAAAGATACAGCATTTCGGCCACGCGATATGGGCATCTCCCTCGGAAAAGAGCCGACATCAGGCGGAAAAAAACGCCCTGCGGACGATAACAAAGCAGTTCGTTGGCAGGCGCGAAGCCGTAGCCAGAACGGCGGACTATACGCAATGCGTTAACCATGCCCATCTGCAAGGGCGTACGGTAACGTCCCTCCGCGTCGTGTGTGGTGAAGAAATCGAGCACCACCCGGCACGCCTTAAGGTACGAACGGAGGTTTTTCAACGACACGGTGTGCGTATATGATGCCGTATTCTCTTCGCTGTAATAATACACAACGTCGTCAATGAAGGTCCGGCTGGCGTAAAACAGCAGGCGCGGCATAACCGAATAATCCTCGGCATTGTCTACTCCCGGAACGGCATCCACGCCATAATCAGTATAAACAGAGCGCCGTACAAGCCGTCCACAAAGGTTATGGGGCACAACGTTCTGGCAAAGCATCATTGCAAGATACCTCTCCTTAGAGGTCACGCGGCACGGAGGCATATGGATTTCCGAGCCGTCAGGAGTCACCTTGAGCCATGCCCCGTCCACAATGTCAGCACCGGTTGCGTCCATGCGACGCACAAGCGCCTCAACCGCCTGTGGCGGCAAATAGTCATCACTGTCTACATGTATTACGCAGTCGCCCATCGCTGAAGCAAGAGCGGTGCGCCGCGCCGCAGCAAGTCCTTTGTTTTGTTCGTGCCGTATGATTCGTACACGACCCTCCATTTCGGGATGACGACCCGCAACAGAACGCAGTATGTCGATGGAACGGTCGGGCGTACAGTCGTCGACGAAGACGAACTCAAGGTCGCGGTAAGTCTGGCTGAACAGCGATTCGGCGCACCGCGCAATGTATTTCTCCACCCCGTAGACGGGAACAAGCACTGATATTTTCATAAGTTTATATTTTTAAGTTGACGAGTTGACAAGCAACGAGCAGACAAGGGGATTACATACAGCCCGACACTTGTCTGCTTGTATCTTGTCACTTGTCTACTTCCTCAAGATAGCAGATAGCCCGCAAACAGCGTAAAGTTGTACACAAAGAGCCACACTGTCAGCCCGACGAGCAGCTTCCGCACCCATTCCTCAGCCCTGCGCCCCTCCAACGACTTCATGAGGAAGCCCATTGCGACAGGCAAAACGAACAGCCAGTGGGCCGACATTATGTACACTTCGTTGATTCCGAAGCCCAATCCCATATGCAAGGCCATGTCAAACGCCGCTCCGCACACGGCCATCCACATGAAGCGCGACCTGCGTCCGCACCATATCCCGGGCCAGCAAGAGCAGCACGACAAGCCCTTCCACGATGTAATTCACCGCCAAACGGTAATGCACTATCACCGGACGGCTGCGCAAAGTGTCGCCAAGCAGGTGGTCTTTGTGCAGCTGTATCGACTCGCCGAACAGGTTTTCAACGGCTGTCGCGACGCGAGATGTAGTGCCGTCGGTCCACTGCATGAACTCACCTTCAGCCATAGGCTTGCCCTGGTGGCGGTTCCACGGCTTGCGCTTGTCGCTCTCCTTCTTGGCAACAGCACGCTTGCGCATCTCCTGCTCGAAAGCTTTTTCCACTGCGGCGCTGTCTTTCAGCTGCGTAGTGTCGCGGAAAGCCTGCAACATGCGCTGGCAGTTCTCGGCTTTCTTCTTGGCCGCCAACTCTTTACGCGCCTTCTCCTTGGGGAACACAAGAGCGCCATACTCCCACCGGGCGAAGCCCCAGATGAGCGCCGACGGCAGCAAGACGGCAAACAGGAAATACTTGAGGCGGAAGAACTTGCGGCCGTTTGTGAACAGCGAATATATGTAAGTCTTTATTCCGTTGCTAAGAGTCACGCCGGCAGTGACGAAAAACAGCAGCACCGTCTGCCATATCTTGAACCGCCCACCGTCCTGCATCTTGCGCCCGGAGAGGTACACCGTGAAGACAAGCAGGAACATCGAGATGCAGAAATGGTCGGGAACCACGGCTGAAACCATGACATATGCGAACGAAAAGAGCATCGTCGAGAGCACGGCGGAGTCGAAAGCGCGCAACCGGACGATGTCTTTCAGCGTCCGATACAGGAAAATGAACGTGTAAAACGCGCAAAACAGCAGCGGCACTGCAACGATAAACTGCACCAGGTTGACGCCGGTCGCATCCATAAGCCACTTGTCCAGCTTGGAAAGCGGCCACACCATGAACGACAGCAGCGGATGCCTGTAAACGTTATAGTTTGACTCCCAATAAGTCACTACAGAGTAAGTGACGGGGTCGAAGCCCGACACGGTGAAGTTCTTGATGAACACTGTCCAGTGCCCTCGCCCCGTCTTTGTGAACAAGTCGAAGTAACGCGCTATTATCAGAATGGCGTGCAACGCCACGGTAGAAAGCATCGCCACAGCCGACGCGAGCCACTCTTCGCGGCTTACCTTGAACAGTTTTATGAGCTTTTTCATTTAGGTTTCTTTTTTTAAGAGATATAAGAGAACTGGGAAGATTGGTAGGACTGGGTAGGCAAGAACCGTCAAGACGGCGTGTGCCCTATTATGAATTGCGGGCTATGAATTATGAATTACCCGAACGGTTTGTAATATCCCTCGTTGGCAAAGTCAAGCAGTTGCGTGTCGCCGCGGCTGTCGCCGTATGCCACGAGCCAGTATTGAGTGCGCTCGGGAAAGAGCTGCAACAGGCGGTTAACTTTCTCTTCGCCGTAACAGTTTTTGGTGATGAAACGCCCGGTAAGCACCCCATCGGCCACGCCCACCATCGTTCCGAGCACGTAAACGCCGTCGATGCCGTCGAAAAACGGCTCCACCCAGTTCTTCACACTCGCACTGATGACAACCACCTTGCCGCCACCGGCCAGCACTTCGCGCACCTTCACCAGTCCCTTGGGGCGCATAAGGGCTGCCTTCTCGCGTGCAAACCGCGCACAAAGGGCGTCAAACTGTTCCACAGCCATGCCCTTGAAGCAGTATGAGAACACATGTTGCTTGGCCTTCCAGTTAGGGTAAAGCCCCATCTTCATCAGCACAAGCAGCGGCGAATAGCGCAGGAAGCACAGCAGGAACGCCTTGTCTCCCTTGGCGAAGCGTATGAACTCGAGCAGCGTGTCGCGGCGTGTGAGCGTGCCGTCGAAGTCGAAGGCGTGGATTTCTCCAAGCGGATATTGGGTTATTTCGGTCATTGTCGGTTGTTTTTAGGGGAAGGATGAGAGAACCGGGAGAGCTGGGAAGACTGGGATTTTTAGCCCGACTGACAGCTGTCTTTTCATTATTTACCCTTCATTATTCACTTTCCAAGCTATAGAATTCTTCACTCTTCGCTTTTCACTCTTCACTTAAACGATGTATATCAGCACCCCGAACGTCAACGCCCAGGCTACAACCACGAGCTGTGTGAACCTGTCGCGCAGCATCAGGCGCGTAGGGTCGCCGCTCTTTTCGTCAACGACGGCGAGCTGCATGTACCTCAACAGACCGAGCAGAACGAACACGGAGGTGAGGTAAAGCATGTCGGAATGGAAACGCCCGGTGACTTCCGGCGACACGGTGTACATGATGTAGCACACCAGAGTGACCGATGCCGTTATGGTGATTGCCTGGTTTATGAAGGTAAGGTTGTAGCGTATGGTGTTCTTGCGTGGCGGCACACCCGTGTCGTTCATGCGCAGGACGTCGTCGCGCCGCTTTGCGAACGAGAGGAAAAGCGTGAGCAGGAAGGTCATCAGCACGAGCCACTTGCTCAACACTATGTCGGTGGCGAAACCTCCGGCAAGCGTCCTCAGCACGAAGCCGAAGGCCACAACGCACACGTCGATGATGGCGTATTGTTTCAGCTTCGCACAGTAACAAAGGTTCATCACATAGTAAAACAGCAGCACGCCGCCCACCTTCAAGGCATGCCGAAGGTCGCCCAGCAGCGCGACCATGGCCGCCGCAAGCACAAGCATAAGCGCCATCAGCCCCCACGCCGCGCTGACCGGCAACGCGCCGGAAGCCAGCGGACGGCGGCACTTGACAGGATGGCGGCGGTCGGCCTCAACGTCGTTGATGTCGTTGAAGCAGTACACCGACGAGGCGATAAAGCTGAACGCGATGAACGTCAGCAGTGAAGCCGCCATGTCATGGAAGTTGAACAGGCTGCCGCCGAAGAACATCGGCAACAGCACAAAAACGTTCTTTATCCACTGATGCGGACGGATTAATCGTATTATGTCGTTCATTGTCAATATGTTTATAGACCTGACACCCAATCCAACCCTCCCGAAGGGAGGGAGCCTGATATGCTTTGTTGGTTGGCCGTATTGGTCTTATATGACTTATAAGCCTTATTGGCCTTATTCCTAATTAACCTTTGCCAACCCTCTGATTATCAGCGGCTTTCCAATATGCCGTCTTTTACCTTGCAAAAGGTGGCCTTTTAGCGTGCAAAAGACGGCCTTTTACAGCCCGAAAGGCCACCTCTTGCATTTCAACCTCCCACCCTACGGGAGGGCTGGGGAGGGGCTTTACTTATAATCAGGTCAACAGCCTTGTGCAGAACCCACGCCAACACGAGCGATACGGCAAGCATCAGCAGGAACGTGAGGCTGTAGCCGAGGCGGTAAGGCGCGATGTATTTCAAGACGAACTGTATGTGTACAAGGTACAGCTCAAGGCTGATTGTGCCGACGAAAGCCAGCGCACGGCACACGGCATGCGGCATATGGCGCAACGCCAAGGCGAGAAGCACCACGGCGGAGACGGTCAAAGGGATGTACACCATGCGCTCGAGGAAGAGTGGGAAACGGCCTCTCCACGACTCCTCGAACTCGACACACATCGCAAGACTCATCACGAAAGCCAGCGCGAAGAGCCATATCGACGCGCCTTCAACGGTGCGCCGCTCCTTCACCCACGCCCCGAGGTTAAGCCCTATGAGGAATATCGGGATGCGGCTGAAGAATATCTCAAGGTGGCCTACGGCCCGGTGTACCGGCGGATAATACTGCACCATGACGGCAAGAACCATCGCCACAACCGGCATCCACCTGTAAGCGGGATGCCGCCTTATGAGAACCATGTAGGCCCGGGGCCAACACATATAGCACCATTATCGACGGAACGAACCAGAACGTAAGGTCGTCAATTCGCCAGAAGCTCCAGCCCACAAGTATGTTAGCTATCAGGTTGGGCACGTCGGGGCTGTAACCTCCGCCCGGAGTGCTGATGTAATTGGGGATGTAAAACAGGCAGGCCATGACCAGCCAGGCAGGATATACGCGCTGGAAACGGTGGACGAAAAAGCGCTTCGGCGACGGATTGCCCGTCCACGAGAACCAAAGCCCCACGCCGCTAAGCAGCAGGAAAATGTCAACACCCACGTTGCCGCAGCGCACAAGGCCGTACATTGGGTTGCTCTTGGGCATCCATACATGGAAAAGCATGACGAAAAGCATCGCCAGCCCCATGAGTTCGCCGCGGTAGCGGCTTATGTCAGACAGTTCTATCGGCTTTTTCATAAACGCAGTCTTGGCTTTGGAATGTACCTGAAAGCGAGCTTGAACAGCCACGCCAGCAGGATGGACGCGATGATGTAGACAAGCAGCCCGGTATAGACTTGTCCGCGGTAAGACATCTTTATGATGATTTCACGCGTCACGGGATGCACCACAAAGAGCGCGGACGACAACGCGCCGAACCACACCAACGGCTTCAGTGCGCCCCCCGGGATGAGCTTTACCGTGGCTACGGCGCCCGTAACGACGAACATCGGCACCCACAGCCACGCCTGGAAAGCATAGCTTCCGGCAAAGACGGCCACAGCCGACACCGCGGCCACGGCCAAATATGCCCACGGCGACAGGCTTTTGCCGTAGCGTGCGTAAAGCACTCCAAGGCCGAAAGGCAGCATTCCGCCGATAAAGTTGTAGCGTATTCGGTTCAAAATCTCGCCTCCCGGGTCGTTGGCCGGCGTGAAAACGGCCTGCGCCAGCCAACAGACGGCAATGAGTGCGAGCACGTTTGCCGTGCGCCTTCGGTAGATGAAGAGGCGGTAAACGATGTAAAGCTGAAGCATGAGGCCGAAAAACCAGTATGGCCCGGGCTTGATAATGTGGTCGGGGTCGGGCAGGATGTTGATGTACATTAGCATCTGCGCCAGCACGCGCCCTGCCGTATAGCCGTGGTATCCGTGCGGATGCAGGTAGCTGACTACGGCGAACGCCACGTAGCCGAGAAACATAAGCCGCAGCAGCTTGAGGTAATGGTAGCCCACGAAAGGCACCGCACGCACCCTTTCTGGCGTGCTTTCGTACTTGCAGACAAGGCCGAAGCCGCTGATGAACAGGAACACCGGCACGCCGTAATGCCCGAAGAACGACATAATGTGTATAAACAGGTTATGGTCGGGCGCCATCAGCCTGTCCCACAGCATCATAGGCTTCGCCAAAGTGAACGTATATTCGTTCTCCTTGACGGCGAAGCCGAGGAAATGGCAGTAGTTATGAAGCACTATCCCGAGTATGGCGATGCCGCGGAGTGCCTTCGATTGGGCAAGGGAAAGAATATTGTTGCTCATTGTCTTGTCTTCGTAAGGAGTTAAGGAGTTATGAAGTCAAGGAGTTAAGACAAATGTTTTGTCAACCGGGAACAAACAAAAGCCCGGAAAAGAATGGATTATTAAAATCCTGTATGACATGCGCCTGTTTCCCCATTGCAGCTTGTCCGTGCCCTATCGGCAAAGCATTTGTCTTAACTCCTTGACTTCATAACTCCTTAACTCCTAATCATTCAAAATCCAGTTTGTCATAATCCGTTGTATTCTTCAGTATCCTCGGGCGCGCCTCGTTATACCCGGGACTCAGTATGTTGAGGTCGTCACGGTAATGAGGGGTGCTTATTCCTCCGAGGTAAAGCAGCAGATGAGGCAGCGCGTCGGTCATGTATCGCCGGTCGCGGGCCTTGAGTATGTCGCTGTAGACATCCGGATTTCCTCACCATATAGTCGTGAGAGCACCAGAGCCAGAAGGGTATATCAAACTCCTCCCGCGCCAGACGGGCGGTTATTTCGGTAGAGTGCATACGTCCGTAGAAGTGCACTCCCTCGCCGTAGCACTCCTCGCCGTGGTCGGGAACATAGACTACCACGGCCTCCTCGTCCTCGAAACGCCTGATTATCTGGTCCACGATGGAGTCGTTGTAAAGCACGGCGTTGTCATAATCTGCCAGCACACGCAGCTCCTTCCGCTTCAAGTCGGGGCGGTCATAGTCCTCGGGATTGAAGTGGCGGCGGCCCCGCTGGGAAGCGCGTGCGGTAGTCAACGTGCTGTCCTTTCAGGTGGAATATAATAAGGTTGTACTCCTTGTTCTCTTTCTTGAGCCTGTCATACTGGCCGAGCAGGCTCTCGTCGAAGCGGAAAAGGCTTGTGTTGCGCGTGTCGAACATGGCCTTGCTCAGCGTCGGATTGTTGAGGAAGAAGCCTCCGCTGAAGTCATACACGGCCTCCTTGGCCTGCGGAAGAAACTGGTTGGTAAGGAAAGTCACGTGGTAGCCGGCCTTGCGGAACAGCTCGGGAAAAAGCGGATAGTCGCACCATTCGCCCTCGTCGCCTACGGCATAAAGCGAGAAAAGGAACTTGAAGACGAAGCTTGTAAGGTTCCAAGGGGCCACCACATCGCTGAACGGAACAAGGTTTCCCTTGCGCGCCCTGGCCTCCTGCCGCGGCGTGGTAGGCATGCCGTAGCCGTACAGGCCGGCATGATGGCGGTTGTAGCTTTCGCCTATTATGAGCACGATGTTCTTGCTGCGGAAGGAGCAACTGTCAACCACGGCCTTGTCGATGTTCGCAACAAGCTTGCCAACCTGCTTCGCAGTAAGCTCGTTCGCATAGACACTGAACAGCAGGCGGTACATGGGATGGAACATCACGGCGCAGTCCTTGCGCGTAAGTTCGTGCTCAACGTCGCCGATGTTGTCGTATGACATCAGCCTGACATACGCCGACTTGTTTGGCCAGCCTACTACAATGCAGTAAATGAAAGCGGCAAGCAGGGCAATACCGAGCCACGGTCTTGCAGCAGACAAGGCACGGGCAGACGAGCGGACAATGGCATTAGCCTTTCCTGCAAGTTCTCCGGAACAGAGCGCCTTGCCTCGCTGCCAGCCTGTACGTCAGCCAACCCGTCAGCCTGTACACATGTTCCCTTGTCAGCTCGTCCCCTTGTCAACCTGTTTACTCTATAATACGCGACCGCCCACAGCACGTGGACAAGCATAACAAGCAGCACGCGCCCCACGCGGCTGAACACGATGCCGAACGTCATATACGACTCGACGAACTCCGCAGCCTCGTCGCTGTTGGTCTCGCCGACAAGAAGCAGCATGGTGGGCGTTATGGTAGTGTCGAACTTGACGAAGCAATACACGTCGACAAGGACCACCAGATAAGCCGCAACATACATGGCGCGCTTGACCCAGAGGCCGACTTTGCGCGGCATCACCCACAGCATAAGGCACAGCAGGCACACATCGGCCAAAAGCTCCTCGGACGCCAGCGCGTAGGCGTGTTGCCCACGCTTGGCCGGCACAACGGCGTAAACCGCCACCAGCCCCAGCACGAACATGAACACAAGGAACGCGCCGTAACCGTTCAAAGGCTTGGTTACGGAAGCCAGCATGCGCCCTATCTTGTCAACAAGCTTCATCCCGGTGAGAGTAAAATTTTCGGCAAAAGTACATCTTTTTATTTTATTTACAATAAAGAAATGTGAAAGTGGGAATAGACCGGCAACCGCCCGTAATGCAGGGGTTTTACGGCGGTTCTGCAAAAGGCCGCCTTTTACCGTGCAAAAGATGGCCTTTTGGAAAGCAAAAGGCCATCAATTACAAAAGAACTTATGAGAGAAATAGGACTAATGGGAAAACTGTGAGTATCTGGGTAAAGTGTAAAAGGCTAATTTATTCTTCACTCTTCATTAGCTTACCGCTGACTTTCAGTTCTTCACTCTTCACTTTCACAGTTATCTTCACAGGCTGCACGCAGCCGCGGTACAGGCTGTCGGCATCGGCTACGGCGGCGAGCCATATCGTCATCGACCGCCGGGGATTGTCCCATCCGGCCTCATACTCCACGAAGCGGAATGTCCGTCCGCCCGTTTTGCGCACCGGGCCGCTGACCACTTCCATGTAAGGCTGCGCCGTTCCGTGGTCGTCGGTAAGGGCGGTATGCGTGGAGTCGGTGTACACGGCCTCGACGGTGAACTCGCTGCCGACGCTGTCAACGACTATTTCCGCTGCCATGCCGCCCTGCAACCGCACGTCATACGGCACAAGACTGCCGCCGAGCCTTATGCCCACATACTGCATGCGCTTGCCCCGGCTCTCGCTGTGGCGTGCCTCGGTGAGCCGCGCCATCTCCTCGTCGAAGTACCAGAAAGCGTCGTGCGGGTCGCCCTTGTACTCGCCGCAGGGCGCGGCCGGCCATGCGGAAGGGGCAACATACGTAGGCTGTCCGCGGCCGTCGCCGTCGTTCTGTGGCAGGTCAAGGCTGTAGCGCGACGCCAGCCAGCCGCTTTCAGGGTCGACCTTGCGCAGGCTTCCGTCGCCGCAGAGCCGCCGCTCAATGGCCTTCTGTATGAACAGGGCTATGTATTCGGCCGTGCGCGGCGAGCAGTCGAAGTGGCCGCGGCCCGTGTCGCAGAGGAAGGAGATGCAGCTCTCGGGGTACATCATGCGGAAGGCCAGGGCCGGACGTACACGCGCCTCCCACCACTCATACTCTCCCTCAATCATCAGTCCGGGTATGCCGTCGATGTTGCGCGTGCGCCCCCACTCCACGTTAGCCCCGCCGTAGCCGCACAGGTTGGTGCGCGGCGCGTCGCCGTGGAACGACACTATGCAGAGTGTACGCGGCGCGTTCCACGCCGCGAAGTTCCAAGGGAACGTGGCCTGGGCCGAGTGTCCGAAGGGTATTACGGGCACGCGGCGCAGCTCCCCGTGGCCGCTGGCGGCGGCGAGGTCGGCCATCATCGCGTCGAACATTGCCTGGCAGCCGCTCTCCGGAGCCCAGTTGTCGGTGAAGGCCGGCGCTACCCACACCAAGCCTACACCCATTTCGGCCAGCCGCTGGCGGAAAGAAACCATGCGGAACAGCGCCTCCTCCGTCATGTTCTGCTGCGCAAGAACCACCGCCTTTACCTCCTTGCACCCCTCGAAGCCACATATAAGCCACAGGGGCACGGCCCGTCTCATCGGAAACGCAGCCCTTCAGACCTACGCTCCAACTGTAAACATCACTCCCCTCGCTACCGAAGGCGCGAGGGGAGATGGCAAAGAGCATTATAAATAATATTAAAACAACCTTCTTCATCACTTGTTCCTTACAAGAACTTTCTTACCGTTGATGATGTAAATGCCCGGCTGGTCGGCCTTGGCAACGCGCACACCTGACAACGTGTAGATGCCTTCCTTGCCCTTGTTGGCGGTCTCAACCTCGTTGATGCCTGAAGGAGTCTGCACGGTGTAAGTAACTATAAGGCGCGGCTTCAAGTCTTCACCCTTGAACGAAGCACCGGTCTTTTCATTAGTGAAATCGGCAGCGTCGCTTGAGAACACCTGAATAGAGGTAGCAGTACTTGTAGCGTTGTTGCACAACAGCAGCCTTACGGCTCCATCCACACTCTTCACATAATCGGTGATGTTTATCTCGTTCTTCCAGTCTTCTATATTTGTAGAAGCACCGTCATCGTATCGTACTGACGTATTATTTGTCCCGGCGAGCCTTACCGTCGCTATCGGCTCATTCTCACGGGCATCATTCAAGTAACTTTCCTGCGTGTTATAAGTGTCCTCGTCGGATATTTCATTGCCGAACGGATGTATAGCCAGCGTTCCCTTGGCACGCTCCGTGTAGAGCACAAGCGTAGCGTTGTCAAGCTCAGCGTTGTCAGGCAGCGTCACGTCGAACGACATCAGGCCGAGATATTCCCTCGTTATCGTACCCGCCTCGTCGCGCTGGGTGTACATTTCGATGGCCGGCTGGCTCGGGTCTGCCTTGTCCTTGTTATCAGTATTGAGCGTTACGTCACTCGTTACATACACGGTCTGGCTTTCAACAACATCTCCGTTGGGAGTGTACTCTACAAGAAGGTAAGGCTTGAGGTCTTCGCCTTTTAATGTAAATGTTTCCGCTTTGTTTGTTACATCTTCAGCTTCTTTCGTGTATATTTTAACCGCACGGTTGTTATTAGTAGCATTACCGGCATCCTGATAGAACAAAAGGCCAACGTAGCCGCCGCCCTTTGATGCCACATAACTTGTGATGTCGATGTCAGTTTTCCAGCCGTCGGCAGTCGTGTACGCCGCATCTGTGCTTTCGGTTACATCCACAACAGAGTGTCCGCGCCAGCCGTTCAGGTCGATTTCAGAAGCTATCGCCTCCTCGCCGCGTGCGCTTTCAACGTTTGCCGCGTGCGTTTCGTATGTGTCGTCCTCGGCGAAAGAATATTCAAACGGGTAGACTGCGAACTTCGGGTCGCCCTTAACCATGTCCGCATGGAGCACGAGCGTAGCCTTGGTTACGTCATATCCGGGCTTCGCAGGTACGCTGAAAGCCATCAGTCCGACAAAATCCTGGGTTATTTCACCGGCCTCGTCAGTGGCCGTCCATATCTCCATAGTTGTTTTTCCACCGTTGTTTCCAGTGTTGCCCATACGCAGATACGTGTCGGCGGTGGGCGTCAGCCGCTCCGTCACGGTTTCAGTAGCCTCTTGGGCGAATGCACTTGCACAGCCAAAAATGGCAAGTGCGGCGATAAGTAAATTCTTTTTCATGATTTTTTTGGTTTTAATTGATGCTTATATTAAGTCGTTTTTTTATAATAATACGTATCGGGCGCGGCGAATACGTAAGCGCATGGGAATATTTTTTAAGGATGATTAAAGTGCAGGGTGACGCCAATGCGGATGCGAAAGGTTATGAGTGGGTATTCAAAAGGCCACCTTTTACACTCCAAAAGGCCATCAATTGCAATGTAAAAGGCCGTCTTTTGCAGTGCAAAAGACGGCCTTTTGTAACGTATTGAATGTCAATGGGTTGTGCCGTTGCCTTACGATTGGCCTTTTTCAGTGCGGCGCACGCCCTGTCATAATGTTATTCCCTATAGAGCATCAGGGTGCCCCAGCCGAGCTGGTCGAATGCTCCCGAGTTGGTTCCGTAGCGGTTTTGCCCCTCGCCAACGCCGCATTCCCGGGCGCAGCTTGTCGGCAAACTGCTTTACGTAGGTGAAGCCTGACGACAAGCCTTTTATCCTCTTGTAATGCTGGAGGTATATTTCCCAGCCCGGACGGACGCTTCCGCGGCCTTCATCGTTGGCAAGCTGCGTCTGCGTAGCACTGTGGTTCTTGTCGCGACAAGTACAGTCCACGCAATAATAATAAGTGTCGAAGGGCATCTCCGTTGCCGCGATGAGCCACTGTCCGGTAGCGTTGGCGTTGTCGTCGCCGTTGCGCAGGTTGCTCAATGCTACGTATTCGCCCATCTTGAGCAGTGCGTTGTCGTCGGCGGCGAAGAAGTCAAGCTGGGTTACTTCCGGGTTCTTGGTGTACAGGGTGTAAGCCATCTGTGCAAGGTTGGCAGTAACCATAGCCGACATTTCGGCGTGTCCCTGGTCGCGTCCGCTCTCCTGATTCTGGTATATTTCCTCACCAGTCAGAGGGTCGGTGTGGCGTCCTTGTATCAGGTTATTTATGCAACCGTTGCCCGCTCCCGTATAGAAGTAGTTTACGACGTAGTTCACCATCTCATCGTTCTCCGTCAGAATGCCGATTGAAAGGTAAGAACAGAGATTTACAAGATCCCAGTTACTCCATGTGTGTAGGGCGCAAGTGTTTGCGTCGTTATGCGCAAGGAACTCGGCGTTTCTCTTCGCAAACACGTCAACCAACCAGTTGCAGAACGTGGTGAATTCGCTCTCGTTCCAGCTTGGAGAGTCACGCAGCAGCTCGGCAGCATTGGCGAATGTGTAGCCCTGTGCGCCTGCCGCAAGGTACATGTTGGGATCATTTGAGTAAATTCCCGTACAGGTGGCGGCCCACGCGTTAAGGGTCTTTATGGCTGCGGCTGCATACCGCTCGTCGCCGGTGAGCTTATAAATCAGTGCCTGCTGGTAAGCGGAAGCTGCATCGCGCATGGCGTAGGCGTAGTTTTCAACCTTCTTGTCTGTCCCGTCGTCAATAGGCGTGCCCTTGTCGTCGCCGCGAACGATACAGTTTTGCGGCTGTGCAACGTATGAAAGCAGAGCGAACTGACTGCTTTTCAGTGCTTGGAACTCATCTTTTACATCTTGTGGGGCACTGCCGTCATCAAGCGACTTCTTTACATCATCAAAGTCTTCTTGCGAATACATTATGCAAGGATGCGGATAATTGTATTTCGCTTCGATGGGATCGTCGGTCGGATCGTCACTTGGCATTGTAAGATCAACCGTTCCGTATTCGTTCTCCCGGCAGGAGGTTTGCAGCGCTATGAGCGCTGCAAGTCCTGCGGTAAGCATTATTTTATTGAATTTCATAATGATAGTTGGTTAAATTTCTTACTTTATTATTTCATACGTAAGGCCTTCACCGGCGATGTAGTCCTGAACCTCTTGCAAGGTCTTGAACGTCTGAACCCAGTAAACGTTGTACTCGAGGGTGTGGTCTATGGTCCTGATGTCGGCGTACTTGAACTGGAATGTGCGGAATTCCACTTCCATGCTTGCGTCCATCACTCCGCCGTTAGCCCATGACTGCTGCGTCAGGTCGTAGATGAACACATGGCTGCCGTCGCTGCACTTGTAGTCGTGCAACCACTTGTTGTTGTTGCCGTCGAGGCCTCCGCTGTAACCGTCTCCAGCGCCGTCGAGGGTTATGTTGCGCGAGGTTACACCTTCACCGGCGTACTTGTCAAGCACGTCTTCCATGCGGACGGCGATTATCGGGTAATTGCCTGCGTGCAGATAGATGTTCTCCGTGTTCTTGAGGTCGCCGCGCTGATTGGTTGCGTTGCTTGCGAATGTTATCATCGTAAGGTGTCCGTCACGCCACTCATGGCTGCCGTTGCCGGTGCTTGCGAATACGAAGCGGTCAGGATTGCTGTATGTCTCGCGGACTAAACCAGACGGGATGTGAAGCGTAACGGAGCTGCTCTGTCCTGTCTCGGGGCATGTTGCGGTGATTGTAACGTCGCCGCGGCCTGTGAAGGTCACCACTCCGTTCTCTACGGTTGCCACCAACGGGTTGGACGTTGTCCATTGGATGAGCGAGGTTGTACACTGCTCGGGCACGGTGGTGTAGGTCAGGTTGACGCCTCCTTCGTTGAAAGCCCACGTGGTGTTGTCGAACGACGGGTCGATGGTTACCTCTTCAGGCTGCACTATCTGGCGGATGATGATTTGCTTTGTAGCCGTTACACCTGAGCCGTCGAGCGCCGTAGCGGTGATTGTTACGGGCACTTCGCTCTCTTCGGTCATCTGCGCCGTGAGCACGCCGTTTGCGTCAACGGTGGCCACACTCTCATCGCTGGATGTCCATTCCACGGTCTTATATGTGGCGTTTTCGGGCGAGATGGCGACGGAGAGCTGCATCTGGTCGCCTCCATAAAGCTCGTCGGCCTCGGAGTTGATTGTGATTGACTGCGCCTTGACAAGCTCGTTTGACACCACTACCTTCAGAGACGCGCTGATGCCGCTGGCCGAAAGGAAGCCGAGGGGCGTGACGCTGACTACCGAGAAACCTGTGCCGTCGCCGCTGATGGCGGAGACTGTGCCCTTCTGGTCAACCGTTGCTACGGCCTCGTTGGACGAAGTCCACTCCACGTCGTTGAACGTCGCCGTGTCGGGTTCGAGCGTGTAAGGCAGCTGCACGGCCTCGCCTTTGATGAGGGGGAGGCACTGCGAGCCTGTGTTGTCGGTATAAATGAGCCTTTGCAGCTCTTCGGGCAGGTTGAACTCCACCGACGACGGCGTAACAGCCGCTATGGTGCTTGAGTTCAGGTCGTCGTCATCGCATGCCGCGAGCGTCATCGCCGCCACGGCAGCCAGCGAGCCGACGAGTGTCGTGGCGGCCTTCCTCATGGCGCGGAAGCGCGGCCTTGACATGCGGTTATGCTGTGATATTGTTTTCATAATCATTATTGTTGTTTTCGGTTATATGTGTACCGGCCCGGCCGGCTGTTTCCCTTCGCTTTGCAAAAGGTGCCTTTCGTGTTGCGAAAGACGGTCTTTTGCCGTGTAAAAGGCGGCCTTTTGCAGCGTAAAAGATGGCCTTTCGCAAACTGTCTGATTACCAAGCCGTTACATATCGTTCGTTTTTTCGCTCTTGACTCTTGTTTTTTTAGAAGTTAAAGGAGTTAAAGAAGTTACAGGAGTTAAAGCTGTTACCCTTGCCGACCGGCGTTACTGGCCGAACAGGACAATTAAACCGGATATGCCTAATGGCAAGTAGCATGGGCGTTTCACGTTTCATTTGCAGCTCTTCACCTGATTTCTTCACTCTTCATTCTTCACTCTTAACTCTTAGTTCCATTCAGGGTTCTGCCCTATGTTGGGGTTGAGCTGCGTCTGGTCGCTGGGCAGCGGATAGAGATAGTTCTTCTCTCCCCACTGGCGGTTGCCGAATATCACGATGCAGCCGTCGGCGTTGAGCTGGTTGCTCTGGTCGGTCCAGGTGCTTTCCCACTGTGTTCCGCTGTACTGGATGCCGAGCAAATCCTGCGGCATCTCGGTGCTTGCGGTGTACCAGCGCTTCAGGTCGTCGATGCGGAAGCCCTCGAATGCCAACTCTACGGTGCGCTCGGCGCGTATCTCCTCGCGCATGCTGAGACCGTTGTTGTTCACAAGGGCGTTGCTCAGCTTCGTCATGTTGGGGTTCACACGCAGGCGGACTACGTTGAGACTCTTGTCAAGGTCGTCGTCGGATATGGCGTTGTCAAGTTCATATGTTGCCTCGGCGTAGTTGAGCAGAACCTCGGCGTAGCGTATTATCGGGAAGTCCATGGCCTCGCTGCCGGGGTTGACGCTGCGCTCAACGGCCCACTTGTGGCCCATGTATCCGCCGTTAGTGGCGCATGACTGCTCACGGGCGCGCTCAAGGTCGCTGTCGTCCCACGACACGCGGCAGTTGTTTGCGTCGCTTCCGTTCCACGTCATCGTGCCCGGACGTATAAGCGTAGTGAGCATGCGGTTGTCACGGTTGGTGTACTCTGATGTGGTTGTAGAGTAGCCTTGGAACAGCGGACTCTTGTCTATTGGCAGGCCGTCCTGGCAGCGGTACATGTTGGCGAGCTTGCGCGTAGGCGATATTCCGCTTACGAGCATGGCGTGCGAGATATTGTAGCCGCAGCCGTCCTCGATGCGGTGGCGGCGCGAGAAGATGTACTCTGTGTTGTCAGACGTGGTAAGTCCGGCCGGGTTGCAGGTAACGTCTTCAAGTATGAACATGTAGCGGTAGCTCTCGGTTCCGAGCTGGCTGTTGTAGAACAGGGTGTAGTTGCCGCGCGTGATTACCTCGTTGGCGGCGTTCTTCGCCGTGGTGAGCAGCGACGTTACGCGCTCCGAGTTGGCGGTGGCGTTGGCACCGCCGGTGTGGAACTTCTGCCACGTTCCCTCGTAAAGGGCCACGCGAGAGAGGTAAGCCCAGGCCGCGTCCTTGCACAGGCGTCCGGCCTCGGTGGGGCTGTCGGGCAGGCCTTCGGCGGCCTCCTGAAGGTCCTTTATGCACTGGTCGATTACCTTGCCGCGGTCGTCGCGCTCGGCGTTCATGGCCGGGCTGTCCATGTCGGCAGGCTCGGTCAGCAGGATGCAGTCGCCGTAGAGCTGCACAAGCTCGAAGTAGCAGTAGGCACGGAAGAACTTGGCCTCGGCCACTGGCACCGCAATCTCGTCCTGCCGGCCAAAGCCCTTGGCGTTCTTGAGCAGCAGGTTGGTGTAGTAAATCTGCTTGTACAGGTCGCGGTAGTTATTGTCTTCAGACGGTATTGAGTTTGTTCCGGCGCTGTACACGTTGACGTTCGGCCCGGCCATGAGGTCGCTGCGGAAGTCGCTGTGAGGCCCGTCGTTCACGCGGGCGCGGTAGTTTCCGGCCTGGAAGTCGCTCGTCCATCCGTAGAACTGGTTGGCGAAGAGCTGGAAGTTGTTTGCTTCGCTCCATACGCTGTCGTCGTTCATCTGCGCCTCGGGCGCGAAGTCGAGGCACGATGTGCACAGCAGTGCAAGCCCCATGCAGGCGGCCTTTGCCGAACGACCTATGATGTTTTTGTATGTTGTCTTCATAATTATTATTGTCGCTTATGTTGTTTAGAATGTCAGGTTAAGTCCGAATGTGAAGTTACGTGTGAACGGATAACGCTGCACTCCGCTGGCATCGCGCTTCGCCTCGGGGTCCCATCCGTCTGAAATCTTGGTGCTCTCCCACAAGTCTTCACCCGTGAAATAGATGCGAGCGGACTCGATGAAACCTATCTTCTGAAGCAGGGATTTCGGGAAGTTGTAGCCTACGGTGATGTTCTTCAGTCGGATGTAGCGCGCGTCCTGTGCGGTAAGCGAGCTTGCCTGGTAGTTGTATTGTATGATGTTGTTGTCGGTAGTGTAGGGCGCGTAGTAAGCGTTGGGGTTGTCAACGCTCCACGTATTGCCGAAGCATGACGTAGTGAAGTTCTGGTACATGTTGCGGAACGGCACCGTCCAGTTGTTTACTCCACGGTAAACGAAGCGGTTGCCCGAGCCTTGGAACACTACGTTGACGTCAATACCCTTCCACTCCGCGCCGAAGTTGAACGAGTAAGAGATTTCCGGAGTGTCGCTTCCGAGGTAGATGTAGTCCTTGTAGTCGAGGCGTCCGTCGCCGTTCTCGTCACAGAACATGTTGTCACCTACGCGCAGGTTGTTGGGCATTCCGATGCCGTTGTTCGGATAATACTTGGCCACGTAAGCGGCAAGCTGCTCCTCATTCTGTATCTTTCCGCCGTAGCGCAGGCCGAAGATGGAGTTGAGCGGATAGCCCTGCTGCGTGCTGGTGTAGCCCGAACTCATAACGCTTGTGCCGCCGTAGTCGGTCAGCTCGTTGCGTGCGAAGGTGATGTCGCCGCCTACATGGGCCTCAACCTGCCCCACCTTGAAGTTGTAATTAAGGCTGGCCTCAAATCCCCAGTCCTTGAACTTGCCGCTGTTTGCCGTCGGAGCAGAGTCGCCGAGCACCGCGGGATATGTTATTGCGACAAGCATGTTGTCGTTCTTCTTCAAGAAAGCCTCAACTGTACCGGTCAAATGGTTGTCGAAGAAGCCGAAGTCCAACGCGATGTTGTAGTTCTTTATGCGCTCCCACTGACGCGTAGTGGAGGCGAACTTGCCGTTGGTAGCAATGTAAGTGAGCAGTCCGCTGCCTACGTATGCACCGCTGTTGGTATTCAAATTATAGAACTGATAGCCGTCATAGTTGTCAATTCCGCTTTGAGAACCCATCTCGGCGTATGACGCACGGAGCTTCAAGTTGCTCAACCACTTCACGTCACGCAGCCATTTCTCTTGGTTGATGCGCCATCCGGCAGACACACCCCAGAAGAAATCCCAGCGGTTTTCAGGCAAAAACTTCGAGCTTCCGTCGTAACGTCCGTTGAATTCCAAGAGGTATTTGCCGTCAAAGTCGTAGTTGAAGCGGCCGAAGTATGACAGTATGGCGTTGCGGTAGTTAGTGGAACCGTCGGTGCTTGCCAGCGTGAGCGTGCCGTTACCGTTGATTACGTCGATGCCGTCGAGGATGTCAGAGTACTCCGCTCCGAAGCCCTCCATGTCCTTCAACTCGTACTGGACACCAAGCATGAGGCTCGTGTTGTGCTTGTCCCAGAAGGTCTTGTGCGCGTTGACATAGCCCGAGAAGCTGTAGAAGTCGGTGCGTGTCGAGGTCTGACGGAAGTAAGACTCGTCCTGAGTGGGGTCGCTCATGATTTCAGTCGTGCCCGTATAATTATAATATGTAATGGCGTTCTGCACGGTGCGGCGGCGTGCGTCAGAGCTGTTGTAACCGATGTTGACGCTCGCGTCGAGCCAGTCTGTGATGTTTGCACGCAGCGTTTCGCTGATGTTGATTGAGGTAACGCTGAGCTTGTTGTCGCCGCCATACTGTATTTTTGCCAACGGCGAACCCCATGTTCCCCATCCGTAGGGCTTCCCGTCGAGCGTCTGGAGCGGCAGACCGGGCTGCGGAAGGTTTACTGTGAGCGCCGCGCCGATTTGCGTCGGGGCAACCTGCTCCTGACGGCTGTAGGCTATGCTGCTCTCAAGCGTGAAGATTTTGTTGAACTTATAAGTGTTGTTGAAACGCAGGTTGAAGCGGCGGTTGTTGTTCTTGCCGTACTGCAAGGGGCTTCCGTCATAGAGGAAACTGCCCGACACACGGTATGACATCTTGTCGTTGCCGCCCGAGAGCGAGAGGCTTTGGTTGGTGCTCCAGCTGCTTCCGAAGAGCGTTCCGAGCCAGTCGGTAGTGTCATCGAACACGAAGTCGGCCACATCGGTGAACGCCGCGTCGCCAAACGGATTTGACTGGGTGGCCAGGTCGATGTAATGTCCCTTGTATTGCTGCGCCAACGTGGTGTAAGCCCACCAGTTCTGCCATCCGGTCATGGAGTAGTTGTCGTTCACGATGGCCTGACGTATGCCCGTGGCCCACTGGTCGATGTTCATCAGTTCGGGCATAAGTCCTACGGTCTTGAGCGTCGCGCTGCCGCTGTATTCCACGCGGAGCTTGCCTGACTGGCCTTTCTTTGTGGTGATGAGCACTACTCCTCCTGCCGCACGGCTACCGTAGATGGCGGCCGAACCGTCCTTGAGGAAGTTGATGCTCTCGATGTCGTCGGGGTTGAGCAGGCGCATGTCGTTGACGCTGTTGTAGGCAACGCCGTCAATGACGATGAGCGGCTCGGTTGAGTTCATTGACGATGCGCCACGCAGGCTCATGCTCCAGCTCTCGTCACCGGGGGCGCTTGACGAACGTGTAATCATCACGCCGGGCACCTGTCCCTGCAAAGCCTGCAACGGAGAGGACAGTCCGCCCTTGTTCTCGAACGCCTTTGAGTCGACAACCGTAACGGCGCCGGTAAGCGACTCCTTCTTCTGAACACCGAAACCGACAACCACAAGCTCGTCGAGCGCGGTGTCCTCGGCCTTCATCTGGATATTTACGGTAGGCCCGTTCACGGTGACCGTCTGCTCGGCATAGCCGATGTACGACACCTTGAGCTGGTCGCCGTTGGAGGCGTTGATGGTGAAGTTTCCGTCAAGGTCGGTCACCGCGCCTCCCGTTTTACCTACTATCTGTACTGTTACTCCAATCAAAGGCTCACCCGTCTCGTCGACAACGTGTCCCTTGACCGTCTGCTGTTGGGTTACCACAGGGCTTTCGCCGTGCGCGGCGTACAGCGGCGCACACGGGGCAATAAGCCCTGTAAGCAGACAGATTTTGATAAGATTACGTTTCATAGATGCTACTATTAAAACTTGATTAAATTGATTTAGGCTTGTAATTCCGGTTTTCAAACGATGCCTTGCATCTGCCGCTTCATCTCCTTGGTAGACAGGTAGATGTGCGTCTCCACTGTGCGGCGGCTTATGTCGAGGCGCGCCGCAATCTCCCTTGCCGACAGTTCCTCGTGGCGGTACATCTCATATACACGTGCGCGCTTGGGCGCCATGCGGGCCAGAACGGCGCGCTCGCGTGCCAGCACCTCGTCAACTTCGAGCCGCCTCGCAACGGAGTGCGTGTCATACCGCGACACGGTGTAGGCCAGTTGCTTCATTCCCTGCCGCACGAAAGCCTTGTGGCGCGCGTCGTCGATAATCATGCGCCGCGCCATGACGAAGAGCAGAGCCTCCGCCGTGGCCTCGGTCACGACACCAATCGAGAGCATCTTCACGAAGATGTCTTGCGCCATGTCTTCCGCGTCCATCGCGTCGTGGGTGTAGCCCGCCAAGTATGCCAGCAACTTGCCATAACACCTTGTATATATATTGGCTAAGACATCGTGGTTGTTACATTTTGGCTGTTGTTCCATTTACGGTAAAGTTTTCATGGTGAATTGTCTTCGCAGGCAAAGGTATTGCGAAAATTGATATATGTCAAATGATTTTTAAGTGTATTCAGCCACCTGTTTTAGACATCTGATTAAAACACGATAATCAGCTGACAGACAACAACATACATTATGTTTGGCTAATTTAGACAGAATTGAAAGGCATGATTTTTTAAGCAGTTTGCAGCCGTTATGAAGCTTCCGAAGCTTCTCCGCCGCAAAGACCGGCAACCGGCGGCTGAATGAAAAGTTTTCAATGCAAATCCCAAAAGGCCACCTTTCGCGTTGCGAAAGGTGGCCTTTTACAGCATAAAAGACGGCCTTTTGCAACGCGAAAGGCCGTCTTTTGCAAAACCGCCTGCCACAGGCGGTTTTGCGGTATGGCATAAAGCACACGCAGACCCGACACAAGGCACTACGCCAAAAGGCACGAAACCGCCAGAGAACGGCGGCCCCGCTATACGCCGATGCCCTTCTTTTTAAGGTACTCGGTAGGCGTCATGCCCTCGAACTTGCGGAACGACGTGAAGAAGGTTGATTTCTTGAAGCCGCACTTCTCGCTCAATGCGGTGAGCGTATAGCGTTCATACTCGCCTGCGGCGATGAGCCGCTTGAACTCCTCTATGCGGTAACGGTTTATGAAGTCATAATAGTTTTCCTTCATATACAGGTTGAACACCTGCGACAGTTTGCTGGACGAGAGGTGCAGGCGGTCGGCCACCTCGCTCATCTTGAGGTCGGGGTTGGTGAACATCTTGTTCTTTTCAATCAGCCCTTTCATGCGGCGCACTATGCGTTCGCACTCCTCGTCGTCGAGCTTTACACGTTCATATTTGTGCGCATCGCCCCTTGCCGATTGCCCTGAAACACCGAAAATCACCCCCCCCGATGAGATTTCGGCCGTTCCTTCGTTTGTTTCCACTGCACCGCCGGCAGCCCGTTGTGCGGCAATTGAGCGCAACATGCGCCGCCGTCCGTACCACCATACGCCACAGCCGGCCACCACGATGAGCAGCATCAGTTCAGCAACGGCTGCCCACGATGGCACCACCTTTATATTATACGTCTTCATCGTGGCGCCCACTCCTGCCAACCTCAACTGCAAGGTGTGGCGGCCAAGCGACAGTCCGCTTACCGATATGCCCTCGCCCGACTTCACCACGCGCCACTCTCCCTCGTCGTCAATGCGGTATTCGTACATCCTTCCGTATTGGCGCGAGTAGTCGTTGAGGCACGGTTTCACGGAAAGCGTGGCCGAAACGAAGTTCCACGGCAGCATGACCGGCGTGCCGTCGTTCAGGTTTTTCTCGTATCCGTTTGACACGGCGACGCCGTTTACCGCCACGTCGAACAGCGACACGGTGTAGTTGGAACGCTTTTGCCAGCTGCGAAAGTCCTTCATGCTGACATACATCAGTCCGTTTGAAGTGCCTACGTAAATTGTGTCTTTCCCGTCGAACACCACCTTCCCGAACACTAACTGGCACTTAAAGCCCTCCCCGTAGCCGAAGTGGAACAGGTTGCCAGCCTCGTAGTCATAGCAGAACAGCCCCTCGTCGGTCACTATCCAGTAATTTCCCTTAAGGTCGTCAAGGAAAGATATCTTGCCCGTCGACGCGAGATAGGCCGGCAGGTCAAGCTCTCCGAAGCTGTGCAGAGCCCAGTCTGAATAATAAACGGTGGTTGCAGTGTTGAAGAAAAACAGTCCGCCGTGCCCCTGCCTGATTTCCCGTATGTTCTCCTTGTTGAAGAAATCAGCCGGGAAATTGGCCTTCTCGAACAGCCCGGAGGCCGAAGTGTAAAGGCAAAGGCCGCCCGGACCGCCCATCCATCCCGACCCGTTGTCAAGGAAGCAGGCGCTTGAGATGGTATTGCTCACAATGCGCGAGTTGTCCTCCGTGTACCGGGTGATGCGCCCTTGGGCGTCGATTACGAACGCACCCTCGCTCGTTCCTATCCACAAACGGTTTTCCTTGTCGTTCACTTGCAGCACACCTATGGTGGTGTAGGCCAGCAGCGGCTCGCCGGGAATAGGCTCCGCGGTCAGCGTGGAGGCGTTGATGCGGTGCAGCCCGGCGTCATACGAGCCTGCGTAATAATAGCCGTTGAAGTAGGCAAGGGTCGATATTATGTGCGCGCCGCCCATCTCCTCGGGCGTGAAATGGCTGACTTTGCCGTTGCCCTCGTCGACTACGTACAGGCCGTCGGTTGTTCCTATCACCTTGTGACGCCCCCTTACGAGCACGCTGCGCACGTCAAGCCCCTCGGTGGTGAAGCCGTCAGTGGCGTAGGTCTTGAACAGGTTGCCGCTGTGATAGGTGTAGGCCATGCCGTAACGGTAAAAGCCGAACCAGTCAACGCCGTTCTTGTCGCGCATGAAACAGTACACGGCGTTGGTCGGCAGGCGGTGGTTCTTGTCGCCGCGCGTGCCGTAGCGGTCGATTACCCGCCCCGTCTTGCCGTCTATGAGGAATGCTCCCGTGCCGTCGCAGCTGGCCGTGATGCGTCCCTGCGGCGCGTTGTACAGCGACGTTACTATGTTGCCCACGCCCTCGACCTTCGTCATCTCGTTTGTCTTCGGGGTGAACACGTACAGCCCGTTGTTCTTTGTCCCTATGAAAAACCTGTCTCCGCTTACAACCAAATGTGACAGCGCGGCGCGCTGCGGCAGCATGGGTTGCAGGTTATAGCTCTTCACCTTGGCCGTCTTCACGTCGTACCGGTTGAGCGCATAGCGGCTTATGAACCATATACCGCCGTCCGTTCCCTCCCTGATGTCGCGCACTCCGTTCTCTATTCCGAGCGGAGTTGAGCCTACGGTGATTGTCCTCACCTGCCCGTCGCGGCAGATGTGAAGGCCGTCGCGGTTGCCCACGAAGAGCTGTCCTTTGGCCGAGAGCACCGTCTCGGCACGCTTAATTGACGGGAACACGCGGCTGAAGCCGTTGTCTTCAGGCCTCATCCGGAATACGCCCTGCCCTGTGGCGGCGTATATTGCCTTGCTTCCGTGTATGGTAAGGTCGTATGTATAATTGTGGTTCTCGCCGTCGCCTGGTATGGGGAAAGCGGTGATTTTCATGCCGTTATACAGGCAAACGCCGTCGTCGGTGGCAATCCAGATGCGCCCGGAGGCATCGGCCATGATTTTCGATACAGTCTCGCCGTACAGCCCTTTCTCCTTGTTGACATACTCCATCACCTCTCCGCTGTATATGTCGGCCCATACACGCGGACTTGGCAGGAGGATAAATAAAAGCGGCAGGACGGCGAACCGCAATGAAACATTTACTCTCTTCATACGTAGCAAATATACAAAAAAATCGTAAAAAGCGGCATTTCGTATTAAAAAAAAGAATAAAATGCAGATTTGGTAGTACTGAGTTGGGTAATAGATTTTACTTATTGGCTGAATAGGACAGATAAGACTGATAAGGCAAATACAGCCAATTGACAAAAGCACATCAAGCTCCCTCCCTTCGGGAGGGCTGGGGCGGGCCTGTTTTTTAATTAAAAATGAACAATGAAAAATGAAAAATTATGATTTCCTTCAAGGCTTTCTGCCAACAAGGCAAATCATAATTATCAATTCCCCATTATCAATTCTCAATTCAAAACACGGCAAATTAGAAGGCAAAAGGCCGTCTTTTACACGCTAAAAGGCCACCTTTTGCAATGCAAAAGGTGGCCTTTTATAACTCATTGAATATCAGTCTATTGGAACAAAGCGCAGCGCAGCCCCTCCCGAAGGCAGCAAACTAAGCTTCATCGGCTTGCCTCCCTTCACGGTCTTGACCGTTGAACGGACGTTGGTGCGCGTCTTCAGCGACGGGTCGTCGGTGTATATCTCAACCTTGTATTTCTTTCCTTTTTCAGTAAACGCCGACGTGTCAAGCACAATGTCGCGGCCTTCCGTGCCGTTCATCACGCCCACATACCAGTCGGTTCCGCTCCTGCGCGCCTGCACGATGTATTCTCCCGGTGCGCCGTCGAGCGCAATGCTCTCGTCCCACACTGTGGGGCAGTGCTTCCAGAAGTCGAGTTCCGCCTCGCCGCGGTAGGCGTCGGGTTTGTCATACCAGAACAAGAACTGCAACGGACTGTAGTAAACCACGGCCATGGCAAGCTGGTGTGCCTTGGTGTTTTTCACCCTCGTGTTGAAGTAACACAGCGTATAGTCGGCCGGTCCGGCCACATACCGCGTGAACGGCAGCACGGTGTTGCTCCATGCGTCGGGCATTTCCTCGTTGCCGCGCACACCCTCCTGTGTCATAAGGTTGGGGTAAGTGCGGCTCCACCCCGTCGGGCGGTACTCGTCGTGGATGTCAACCATCAGTCCGTAGGCGGCGCATTTCTCCACCGCACGGTGCAGCCAGTCGGTCCATTTCTGGCCTCCCACCTGCACGAAGCCGAACTTCAGTCCCTTCACGCCCCACTTTTTATACAGCGGCAGGATGCTGTCAAGCTGATTGTACAGCGCGCGCTGGTTTACATACACCCATATTCCGACACCCTTCGACGCCGCATAACTGCACAACTCGGGCATTGAGAAGTCGCGGTTGGCCGCCACTTCGAGCGCGGACGAACTTATTTTCATCTCCGGGCCGTACCATCCGGCGTCCAGCTCGACGTATTCGATGCCGAAATCGGCGGCGAAATCTATGCTCGCGCGTATGCTCCTGTCGTCAAGCTGACCCGAACGGAAAGCCTTTCCGGGCTTGATGAAGCTTGTGTCCGTTATCCGGCAAGGCTCGTTCAGATTGAGTATTAACTGCTTGTTGTTGATTAAGTCAACAGCCTTTTCGCCCACCATGACGACACGCCACGGCATGTCGTAGGGCGTTATGATGTCGGCGCTGTCGTACATCGCCATCTGCAACACGTTCTCACGCTGCAACTTGAGCTTTCCGCGCACAAAATCGTGAAGCCCGGCTTCGGCCAACACAACCTTCAGTCCGTTCTCAAGTTCCATGTAAAGCGGCCTTTCGCTCTCCTCGCTCCATGCCTCCGGCTCAAGGTTCACCCACGAACAAGGCCCTTGCGCCCATGCGGAGTGCAGGGCTTTCGCGCCCGGTGCGAACGCGAACGACGTCAAGTCGTCGGTTATGTGCATGAAGAGTCCGTTGCTTGCTTCGGGGAAATGGTAGCGCAGGGCGATGCCTTCGTCGTAAGCTCTCACCACGATGTCGAACAGGTATTGCCGCCTCTTGTTGTATCCTCCGCTGTCTTCACCCTCGTCGCCGCCCTTTATGAAGTGGTAAGTACACTGGCGGTATCGGTCGCGAATGCGGCTGTTCTCGCCGTAGACGGGCGTCCACGCCGTGTCAACCGACAAGGAGTCGATGCCCGTCAGCCGCAGATGCTCCGCCCAAAGGGCTGCGGTGTCGGTGGGAATGCCCATCGCCGACTCCACAAGATGATTGTCAATGCTCACTCCGAGCTGGCCGCCTGTAACCACGGCCTTGCCCTTATATGTTATGTTGTAAAGCAGTTTGCCGCCCAGTTGCTCCATATTGAAGGCCAGATTGCCGCCCGGCGACGTCACCGTTCCGCCCAAACCGGCAGCCCATGCGCCAGCCATTACGGCAAGGGCGAACGCCAAAAGAACACATCTTTTCATCATATCGCTTGTTTACTCGTCACTTGTTTCTTGTCAACTCGTCTCTTGTTACTTGTCAACTCATCCCTTGTTACTCGTCAACTCGTCACTTGTTTCTTGTCAACTCGTCACTTGTCAACTTGTCACTCGTTACTTTTCTGCTTATAAACTCCGTTCTCGAAGGTGAAATTGTCACTTACAATGGCGTACCTTCCGCTTACGGTCATGCCCTGATAGGTCATCTTTGCGCCGTCAACACATGAGAAGATATAGTCCTTGCGGCCGCTTTTCAGCGTAACGACGATGCCCACCGCCGTCGTGTCGACACTCTCCGGCTTGAAATATCCGACGCTTTCTATTTCGGAAGGCTCGTCCTTCGATGACGGTTCGAGCACCGCGACGAAGGGCCGTGTCCATGCTTCGCCGTACTGTCTGGCGATGTACGTCAACACGGGTTGCCCGTCGATGTCATACGGTTGGTTGGGCATGCGCTCGTATTCGAGGTTCACGGGCGACAACGCCTGTATCACCTTGCGCTCCGGCTGGCCCTGCATCCACATCGTCATGCGTATGTCTTTGTTGACGGTGAACGTCGCCTTGACATCTCCGCCATAGTCGGCGCACATCTGGTCGTATATGTACGAGTAGGCGTAGAGATGCCCTCCGGCAAAGGCTATTTCGTTGGTCGGGCGCAGGTTGAGGGACGATCCGTCGGCACGGGTCAGCGTCATGTCCTGTCCGAGGTTGTGGTAGAAGTAGTCATGTGTCTTGTCTCCGCCTTCCATCTTGCGGCTTCTGAATATGTCAACGTAGTATCCGCCGGTGTCGGAGGTCTTCACTATGCCGTTGACGCGCACCTGCCGGCTGTACGACTCGGGCTCGATGAACGACACCTGCGAGAACGTAACGGGGCTGAACGCCGTGAGGTCGTTGGTCGATGGATAGCGTTCGTCCACCTTGAAGGCGTGGTTTGACATCATTACGGGATAGGCCGAGATGCCGTCTACGCAGACAGTGTTGTGCGCGGGGAACTGCGAATAATACTCCAAGTAGTCCAGTCCGCTGTACAGGTAGCGGCCTATGCCGCCGTCGGGTGCAAGCACATATCCCTTGCCATACAGCTCCATTGATATTCCGTTGGCGTGTTGGTGGTTGCCGAGGCTGCCGTTGAGCGACACCATAAGGTCGTGCTTGGGGTTCATGCCGGTGCGTTGTACAAGCCAGGAGACGTTCGGAGCGTAGAACGAGGGCGACACGTAGCGGCCTATTACGTCGTCCGCAGCACCGGGAGCCACGGCCTCTTTCAGAGCGGCGAACTGCGCCTCTACGGTGTGCAGGCCGTGCCGCCGGGCGTAGCTCAGCACACTCTCTATGGCCGCCGTGCTAAGGTATGTGGGGTGAGTGTCGCCGAAACCGGCCACCATGCGGTTGGGGAAGAGGTACTGCGGCGATGCCATTATGCCCTTCTGGAGCACCGGCAGCTGCTTGAAAAGGTCGATGCCGGCGCGGCGGTCAAGCTCGTCGGCGAAGGCGGCAAACTCGTTCAGCACGGTAATGCTGTACCCGGGAGCCTCGTACCAGATGCCGGTCTGCGCGTCAAAGCCGAAGTCGGCCAGCTTCTTCATGCTCCACTGGCGCACGCTGTTGCGGTCGGTCACGCAGCTAAGGTAATACTCCCGTCCCTTCTTGTCGGCGTAGGCGGAGTCCGGTTGCAGCACGAGGGCTATTTCGCTGATGAAGCGCGCCTGGAACAAGTCCCAATTGTTGTGGGGCACTCCGTTGTCTATGATGTTGTCGGCCCACTTCTTGAAGGCCGCCTCGTACAGGCTGCGGTCCTTCGTTATATACTTATTTAATAAGGTATAAATCTCGGTAAGCTCGTATATTATGTCCTCGTGGATTACCTCGAAGGTCTGCATCCCGACGATGGTTTGCCCCTGCCCCCGGTTCACGTCCTTGGGCACGTTGCGGTAATAGATGCCCTTCATGTACACGTCGAACACGCCGAAGGCCGTCCTTGCATAGCGTTCGTCACCCGTAGCCTTGTACAGCCGGGCCGCGTCGCGCGCTATGGAGACAATGCGGCGGTTGACGCTTGAGATGTTGCATCCCGTCTTCGAGGGGTGCGCCTTTTCCATCTTGCCGGTCAACTTGCTTATATATGTCACGCTGCCTACCTCGTCGTCATCGTAAGGCACAAGGTCTTCGGTCTTCGGAGCGTTGTATGCCGACTCCATTCCGCGCGTGCCGGTGAACTTGACGGTGGGCACAGGAGCCTTGCCGCCGCCCGGACGGCTGAACTTCTCGCCTTCAACGAACACGTCGGTGGCATGCGTAGTCCAGTACATCTGCAAGCGCGAGTACAGCCAGTCGGGCTGTTTCTCCACGCGTTCAACGTACTTGTCAACCTTGGCCTTCAGCTTTTCGGTCTCGTTTTGCGCCGCGTTTGCGCCGACAAGCACCGCCAGCATGAAAAACATCAATATCAGTTTCCGTTTCATCGTAATGTTTTTTATAGTAATACGGACGAACGACGGAAAACACGCAAACGACATACGGAAAAAATGACATTGTCCCACGATTTGACGTTTTGACAACACTGACGCGGCACAATATAACAAAACGTCAAACGGAAAATGCAAGGCTGTTTTGCCGAACCAGAATGGCGGCACGGCGGCCAACCATCCTTTTCGCCCCCGTTAACGGCCGTTTCCATTCCGTTTTACGGCCTTTCGTCCTGCAATAGGCGGCCTTTTACCGTGCGAAAAGCCGTCTTCAACGTTGCAAAAGACGGTCTTTTGCATCACTTTCCGCCGTTTTTTCAGTGTTTTTCAGCTCCGATTTATGCACACATTCATGGCAGAACGCCGTAAAGTCCATTATCAACGACATTTACGTTTGCACACGGATAACGGACATATTTTCGTCTAGCGGCGCATTTTTGCAGAGCGACGACCTTCTCACGCGCCAACGGAAATCAAAAAGAAAGAGTTTTCCAGTCAGGAGTTACAGGGAGTCAACGGGAGTTTTTCGCTACTCTCAACAACACGATTCGTTCGCCACGCTCACTCCGGGAGTTAAAGGACAAATGCCTTGCAGGGCAATGTCCTTTAACTTCCGGCGACCGTAAGGGAGCCTAACTTCAATTAACTCCTTTAACTTTCCATCGTCACTTCTCCAATAAAAAAACATCCTTTCAAATTTTGCAGAAAACCAAATTATTTGTACTTTTGTAGCCGTAAAATATACATTTACAGATATTCCTCCTTTCATTGGCCCTGTCCGTCTTGTACGGCAGGGTTTTCTTTTAATCAATCTTATATAGAATTATTATATTGGAGTTATAGGGAGCTGACAGGACTTATCGCCCGCTGCGCTCACTCTGGGAGTTAACGGACAAATGCTTTGCAGGGGAACGTCCTTTAACTCCCGGCGACCGGCAGGAAGCCTAACTCCAATTAACTCCTTTAACTCCCTCCAAATAAAAAATTTTTGATGCCGATGTCACGTTTCACCGTTTGAAACGTCTTCTGTATGAAAAGGCATGAAACCAGAAGAGTTCAACCATATCATAATACCGATGCGCGCCTCGCTCGAACAGCTTGCACGCAAGATGACCGGCGACGACAGCCGTGCCGAGGACTTGGTGCAGGAAGTCATGCTCAAGATGTGGAGCATACGCGACACCCTGGAGCGCTATGACAGCAAGGAAGCACTGGCCGTCGCCATGCTGAAAAACAAGGTTCGGGACTTATGGAGGCACGACAAGATGGAACAGGGAACGGCTGCCGAAGGCGGCGAACCGACCATTGAAGACCTTGAAACGGAGCATGCCGACGAAGTGGAACTGATAAGGCGCATCGTGGAGCACCTGCCTCCGCTGCAGCAAAAGCTGTTCAGGATGAAGGAAATAGAGGGCTACGACAGCCGCGAGATAATGCAGATAACCGGCTGCACGGCTGAAAGCCTGCGGCAAAACCTGTCGAGGGCGAGGCGGAAAATCATCGCCGACTACGCCAAACTGACACGGAAAAGGATTGGAAAAAGCAGATAAACTAAGATGAATGTCCGCAAAGCTCCCATTCATCGGGAGTTAAAGAAGTTAAAGGAGTTAACGCTCCCTGCGGTCGCTAAGGAGTTAAAGACAAATGCCAACTATGCAGGGCGGTTGCGGACATCCATATAAACTAAGATAAGGAGAACCTGGCTATGGACAAGGAGAAACGTGCAAAGGCTTTGGCCGACAAGTATCTTGACGGCCTCACGACCACCGACGAGGAACGCTGGCTGATGGATTATCTGGCCGACGACGGCAACCCGGTGCCTCCCGAGCTTGCTCCGTTGAAGGCGTTGGCCGCATATATAGGGGAAGAGAGGCAAGCCATTGCCGCCCCGGAAGCGCCGAGACGCAGCACAAAGGCGCGCCTGCGGTTCTTCATTACGTCGGCTGCGGCAGCCGCGGCGGTGGTGTTCGCCATAGTGACATACATCAACCGGCAGGACAACAGCTACGCCGTTATAGACGGAAGGGTGTACACCGACCGCCAGACTGTAAACGAAGAGGCCCTCGACGCGCTGCAAATAGTGGCCTCGGACTGCGACGACAGCTTCGACGCACTTGAACTGATGCAATGAAAGGAGAATGATATTATGACGACAAAAACAACTATACACGGCATGAGACACAACCTGCTGAAGCGCATAGCGCTGGCTTTCGCGGCGGCATTGACGCTCGCCCTGCCTGCGGCAGGACAGGAAGGGCTGCACGTGGCCGACGTGTTCAGGCTGTACGGGCACGCCAAAGGCTGCAAGATGGTGGAGATGCATGACGCCAAACTGCACGGCTACGAGATGAAACTGTACAAGAGCCTGACGTACAAGAACCTGCAACCGGCCATCGCCCCGTACCTGAAAGCCGACCGAAAGACGGCCAGGAAGATACGCGAAGTGGTGGAAAACGGCCGCATTGTGAGCGGATATTACATGATGCCGACGCTCAACAAGGGCACCAACCGCTACATACTGTTCGGCAACCCGAGGGGAAACGCCGGCGCGGTAATCTACATCGAAGGCGCGCTTTCGCCCGAAGACATCATGAAACTGTGCTATTCGAGCATGTAAGAACAAACATACAAAGATATGAAACACCTTATTTTATTATTGGCGGCGCTGCTGCCTGCGCTGGCGTTTGCCGCAGAAAAGAACGACACTACGTTCACTGTGAAGGACAAAACGATTGTGGTTGACGTGGACAGCGGCAAGACCGTGGTGAAGGTTTACAACAAAGACGGCTACCAGCTGTCGAAAACGCGCGAGATGGAGTTTGTCGACGGGCAGGAAGTTGAGCGCGTATTCGTAGGCTCTCCGCTCATTCCGTCGGAGAACTTGCAGAACATGAGCTTCCGTCCGCACTTCCCTATGGTGTGGTTTGGTATGAACTTCCTCAACAAAGGGGTGTTCAGCAACGCTACGGACGGCCTGCATAGCCGCAAGACGGGGTCGTTCGAGCTTGGCATAACGCCGTATTCCATCGCCGTACCGTTCAACAAGGCGCGCACGATAGGTCTCACTGCGGCTGTTCAGCTGGCGTGGGTTCGCCAATGCTTCAGGCGCAACTACGCCATGTCTAACGACGGAGGACGCATCGCCTACACAAAACTTGACGGCGACGCGGGCAGCAACAACATCAACTACGGTGCGCTGCGAATTCCCGTAATGCTGTCGTTGCAGCGTGACTACGAGGACTTCCACATGGCATTGGGTCTCTCGGCGGAGGTCAGGACGAACGCCGAATACCGCTTCAAGGCTACCGACGCCACCGGCGTGGTACATACTCCCGACGGCCTTAAGCTGCAACGCTTCGGGCTGAACTTCGAGTATTCAATGGGCTACGGCCCACTTGTAATATCCGCCACGGCAGGACTTACGCCCATATTCAAGACCACTAACGGCACAAAAGCCTTCTCGTCGTCACTGAAAATCGGCCTCGACGTGCTCGAACTTGTACGCTTCATCAACGGCAAGAACAAGCGGAAATAAACAGACTACCCATCAGCCGCGCAACAAGCTGGCATACAGCAAGTTACAAAAGGCCGCCTTTTGAATTAAGAATTAAGAGTTAAGAATTAAGAAAATATGCTTTGCAGGATGTCCACTGGTTATTTGACAAGACATATTTTCTTAATTCTTAACTCTTAATTCTTAATTCTTAACTCTTAATTCTTAATTTCCCACCCCTTAATTCTTAATTTATATGTACTTTTGCAGATGCCGCTGCACGGTGCGGCGGCGTGAAAACATGTTCTTGGATATGAAGACAACAGTTATAGGCGGCGGCGCGATGGGCGGCGCTTTGGCCGAGGGCTTTGTGAAAAGCGGAGCATTCAGCGCCTCCGACATTACGGTTACCGCCGGTCACGAGGCAACGCTCGACAGGTTCAGGCAGCTCGGCTGCAACGTTACTACCGACAACGCGGAGGCCGTAAAGTGTGCCGACGTGGTAATACTGGCCGTGAAGCCTTGGCTCGTAAAGCAGGTTGTTGACGGCATACTGCCTGCACTCGACTACGCAAGGCAGACCGTAGTGTCGGTTGCAGCAGGCGTTCCGGGCAAAGATTTGGAGGCCATGTTCGTGCGCGGGGACGGCACTTGCCCCTCAATATTCATCGCAATGCCGAACATCGCGGCGGCCTTGGGCTGCTCGATGACGTTCATCGTAAACGTAAACGGAGGCGTGGAAGACGCCGAACGCGTTGACACGCTGTTCTCACATGTGGGCAGCACAATGCCAATAGAAGAGCGGCTGCTGCCGGCCGGCACGGCCCTGGCTTCCTGTGGCATAGCCTACGCCATGCGTTACGTAAGGGCTTCGACTGAAGGCGGCGTGCAGCTGGGCTTCAAGGCGGCCGCGGCTCGCGACATAGTGCTGCAAACGGTAAAGGGAGCGGTGGCCTTGTTGCAGGCAAGCGGCGGCCACCCCGAGGCCGAAATTGACAAAGTGACTACGCCAGGCGGCATCACCATACGCGGACTCAACGCCATGGAACGCGCCGGATTTACCAATGCCGTAATCAGGGGGCTGGTTGATTAGATAGTAGTTAGAGTAGTTAAAGTAGTTAACGCTCGCTGCGCTCGCTAAGTAGTTAAAGTCATTACCTTTGTCTGTTGAAACCTAATAATGTATAGGTACAGTACAAACTATTATCAATCAATACCTGCAAGACATTTGACTTTAACTACTTAGCGAGCGCAGCGAGCGTTAACTACTTTAACTACTCTAACTACTTACTTTCCAATCTTTTTCTTATAAAAATTTCATTCGCTGACATTTTATTTGTACTTTTGTCGCAATAACAACTAAAACGGTTACTAAATGGAAGATGAGATAAAACAAATCGGCGAACGGCTGAAAGGTCTCCGCGACGTGCTCGACATTCCGGCGCAAGACGTTGCCGACCTCTGCGGCATCACGCTTGACGCATACCTGAGGGCGGAGGACGGCGAAGCGGAGCTGTCGATAAGCTCGATGCAGAAGATATCAAAGAAGTATGGCATCGCTCTCGACGTGCTCCTGTTCGGCGAAGAGCCTCACATGAGCATGTATTTCCTTACCCGCAAGGGGCAGGGAAAGAGCGTAGAAAGGCGCAAGGCGTACAAGTATCAGAGCCTGGCAAGCGGCTTCCGCGGCCGCACGGCAGAGCCTTTCATGGTGCTTGTAGAGCCTAAGCCGGACGGAACTCCTCTCGAAAAGAACTCCCATCAGGGGCAGGAGTTCGACATGGTGACCGAAGGCCGCCTCGAAATAACCATCGGCAAGAAGACCCTTCAGCTGTCAGAGGGCGACAGCATATACTTCGACGCCTCGCAGCCTCACTGCATGCGTGCCCTCGACGGCAAGGCGGTTAAGTTCCTGGCGGTGATATTCTGAGTTTTTGAAGCCCCCTCCCTACCTCCCCGAGGGGAGGAGTTTGGCTGGCAATAGCTTGCTTGACATTCACAATATCAGCAAGAAAGACATTCTGTCCCTTCCCCTCGGGGAGGTAGGGAGGGGGCTTATAAAATAGGTAATAGTAACATGATAGAGAGATTTTTGACACAGACACATTTCACATCGGTTGAGGATTATAAGGAAAACCTGCACTTCATAGTGCCCGACAACTTCAACTTCGCCTACGACGTGATGGACGCATGGGCGGAGGAGAAGCCCGACAAGCTCGCCCTCTTGTGGACTGACGACGAAGACAACTGCATACGTTTCACTTTCAAAGACCTCAAGGAGCAGAGCGACCGCGCAGCTTCTTACTTCCAGACGCTTGGCATCGGGCACGGCGACGTTGTAATGCTGATACTCAAACGCAGGTATGAGTTCTGGCTGTCGATGCTCGCACTGCACAAGCTCGGAGCCGTGGCGGTGCCCGCAACGCACATGCTTACCACCCACGACATTGTTTACCGCAACAACAGGGCTGACGTGAAGGCCATCATCTGCGTGGGGGAAGACTACGTGATGACGCAGGTTGCGGGCTCGCTCAAGGACAGCCCCACGCTCAAGACGCTTGTAAGCATAGGTCCGGAGACGCGCGACGGCTTCCACGACTGGCACAAGGAGTGGACTGACGCGCCGCAGTTCGTGCGCCCGGAGCACGTCAACAGCAACGACGACACCATGCTGATGTACTTCACCAGCGGCACAAGCGGCGAGCCGAAGATGGTCGCCCACGACTATCTTTACGCTCTCGGCCACCTTACCACAGGCGCTTTCTGGCACAATCTGACTGAGGACAGCATCCATCTGACCGTCGCCGACACCGGCTGGGGCAAGGCAGCGTGGGGCAAACTGTACGGACAATGGTTCGCAGGGGCGGTGGTTTTCGTGTTCGAACACCAGAAGTTTACCGCCGAAAAGATAATGCGCAAGATAGAGGAATACCGCATAACGTCGTTCTGCGCGCCGCCGACGGTTTACCGGTTCATGATACACGAGGACTTCTCCAAGTACGACCTGTCGTCCCTGCGCTACTGCTGCACGGCCGGAGAGGCGCTCAATCCGGCAGTATATGACAAGTTCCTGAATCTTACGGGCATACGCCTGATGGAGGGCTTCGGCCAGACCGAGACCACGATGACGCTCGGAACGATGCCCTGGATGACGCCCAAGCCCGGCAGCATGGGCATGCCCAATCCGCAATATGACATCGACCTGGTTCGCCCCGACGGCTCTCCGTGCGAGGACGGAGAGAAGGGCGAGATTGTAATACATACCGACAAGGGCAAGCCCATAGGGCTGTTCAAGGGGTATTACCGCGACGAGGAGAAGAACCGCCAGGTATGGCACGACGGCGTTTACCATACCGGCGACATGGCATGGCGCGACGAAGACGGCTATTACTGGTTTGAAGGACGCATCGACGACGTAATCAAGAGCAGCGGCTACCGCATCGGGCCGTTCGAGGTCGAGAGTGCGCTGATGACGCATCCGGCTGTCGTAGAATGTGCCATAACGGGCGTTCCAGACGACATCCGCGGCATGGTTGTCAAGGCGACAGTGGTACTCCACAAAGACTGGAAGGACAAGGCAGGCGACGAACTGGTAAAGGAACTGCAGAACCACGTGAAGCACGAGACCGCGCCCTACAAGTATCCGCGCATCATTGAGTTTGTTGACGAACTGCCGAAGACCATCAGCGGCAAGATACGCCGCGTGGAAATTCGCGACAAGGACAACAAGAAAGAGAAGTGAAGAACTGAAAGTCAGCGGTAAGCTAACGAAGAGTGAAGAGTGTAGAATTCATTTGCCGCATTGCGAAAGGCCGTCTTTCAGGCTGTAAAAGGCGGTCTTTTAGCCGGTAAAAGACCGCCTTTTGCAAGCCAAAAGGCCACCTTTTGCAATGCGGTATGTAACACATTGATTTTCAATCACATATAGACAAGGTTATAATTGTTCATCATCCAACAAGACATTTGTCTTTAACTCCTCTAACTCCATTAACTTCTTTAACTCCCGGTAATAACTCCCTTAACTCCCAAAAATAAAGATATGCCTGAAAAAATAGTTGTAAAGGTTGGCAGCAACGTGCTCACCCGTGACGACGGCAAACTCGACACAACGCGCATATCCGCGCTTGTAGACCAGCTGGCATGGCTCCGCAGCCAAGGGCACGAAGTCATTTTGGTGTCGAGCGGAGCCGTAGCGTCAGGCCGTGGAGAGCTTGGAGCCGAGCCGCATCTTGACAGCGTGGAGCAGCGCCAGCTGTATTCCGCAGTAGGACAGGTGAAGCTCGTAAACATGTATTACACCCTTTTCCGCGAATACGGCATAAAGGTTGGGCAGGTGCTCACGATGAAAGAGAACTTCACTTCACCATTGGAATACTCCAACCTGCGTGCCTGCATGGCGGTGATGCTCGAAAACGGCGTACTGCCAGTTGTCAACGAGAACGACACCGTGAGCGTTACCGAGCTGATGTTTACCGACAACGACGAGCTGTCGGGCCTCATGGCGCAGATGATAGAGGCCGACACGCTGATACTGCTCACCAACGTCGACGGCATTTATGACGGCAACCCCGAGGACCCTTCGGCACGGCTAATAGGCCAAGTGGAGCCGGGACGCGACGTAAGCGGCTATGCTGGCAGCGGTAAAAGCAGCTTCGGACGCGGCGGAATGGCGGCCAAATGCGGCATCGCCATGCGCACGGCTGACAGCGGAATACGTGTAATCATTGCCAACGGACGGCGCGACGACGTGGTGAAAGAACTCATGCTGCACCCCGAAAACACGCCGCACACGGAATTCCTGCCCTCAAGACGCGCTGCCGAAGACAGCTTGTGACCGAAACATCAACCCACAACAACAATAAAAGCAATGACATACGAAGACATATTCAGCCGCGTAAAGGCCGCCGGACGCGAGCTTGCCGTTGTGCCGGACGACGCGAGGAACAGGGTGTTATGCGCCTTGGCCGACGCCATAACGGCAAACAAAGACGTGCTGCTGGCTGCCAACGGCGAAGACCTGAAGCGCATGGAACGCGCCAATCCGCTGTTTGACCGACTGCAACTGACCGAAAAACGGCTCGCCGACATTGCCCAGGACATGCGCCATGTGGCGTCGCTGCCGTCACCATTGGGCAAAACCAGCAGCGCAAGGACGCTGCCTAACGGCCTCCGACTGCGGCGCATCAGCGTGCCGTTCGGCGTTGTCGGTGTGATATACGAGGCCCGGCCAAACGTCAGTTTCGACGTGTTCTCGCTCTGCTTCAAGTCGGGCAACGCCTGCATCCTTAAGGGAGGACGCGATGCCGACTGCTCCAACCGCGCCATAGTGGAGCTTATCCACAGCGTGCTTGAGCGTTGCGGAGTGTGCGGAAAGTCGGTTGTCGAGCTGCTTCCGGCCACCCACGAGGCCACAGGAGCGCTGCTCTCGGCCGTAGGTTACGTCGACCTGTGCATCCCGAGGGGCGGAAAAAGGCTCATTGAGTTTGTCCGCGACACGGCCAAAGTGCCCGTGATAGAGACCGGCGCAGGCGTTGTGAACACTTACTTCGACGAGTTTGGCGACACCGAGATGGGCGCACGCATCATAAACAACGCAAAGACGCGGCGCGTAAGCGTGTGCAACGCCTTGGATTGCCTCGTCGTCCACCGTGCAAGACTGGCCGACTTGCCTGCCCTGTGCTCACCGCTTGGCAAGAGCAACGTCGTGATTTACGCCGACGAAGACGCCTACACGGCCTTGGACGACCATTATCCGCAGCCCCTGTTGCGCCATGCCACGGCCGAAAGTTACGGCACCGAGTTCATGGATTACGCCATGGCGGTGAAGACCGTGCCGTCAATCGGCGCGGCGTTGGAGCACATCGCCCGCTTCGGTTCGGGCCACAGCGAGTGCGTCATAACGCAAGACGAAGGCCGTGCGCGCCTGTTTCAGGCCAAGGTAGACGCCGCCTGCGTGTACTGGAACGCGCCGACGAGCTTCACGGACGGCGCCCAGTTCGGCCTCGGAGCAGAGATAGGAATAAGCACACAGAAGCTCGGACCGCGCGGTCCGATGGGCCTTGAAGAGCTGACTACATACAAGTGGCTCATCGAAGGAGAAGGACAAGTAAGGGAATAAGATATTAAAGCAGCCCCCTCCCGACCTCCCCGTGGGGAGGGGACATATAGCTTTTGCTAATCACACTCCTCCCCACGGGGAGGTTGGGAGGGGGATTTAAACATCAAACGACAATGAGGACATTCATCAACGTTGAAGACCTTGGCGGCCTTAGTGGGGCTTTGGCCGAGGCAAAAGAGATTAAACAGGACAGATATAAATACCAGCAGCTTGGCAAGAACAAGACGTTGCTGATGATATTCTTCAACAACAGCCTGCGCACGCGCCTCAGCACGCAGAAAGCCGCGCCAAACCTTGGCATGAACGTGATAGTGCTCGACGTGAACGCCGGTGCGTGGAAGCTGGAGACGGAGCGCGGAGTAATCATGGACGGGGACAAGAGCGAGCACCTGCTTGAGGCCATTCCGGTAATGGGATGCTACTGCGACATCATTGGAGTGCGCTCGTTCGCCGGACTGACCGACCGCGAATATGACTATGCCGAGACGGTGCTCGGGCAGTTCATCAAGTACAGCGGACGGCCCGTCTTCGCCATGGAGACTGCCACGGTGCACCCGTTGCAGGCTTTCGCCGACCTTATAACGATAGAGGAACACAAGACGAAGGCGCGCCCGAAGGTCGTCCTCACGTGGGCACCCCACTGCCGCGCACTGCCGCAGGCGGTGCCAAACTCGTTCGCACAGTGGATGAACGCGGCCGACGTTGACTTCGTGATAACCCACCCCGAGGGCTACGAGCTTGACCCGAAGTTCACCGGAGGCGCGCGCATTGAGTACAACCAGATGAAAGCTCTTGAGGGAGCTGACTTCGTTTACGCGAAGAACTGGAGCTGTCCGGGCGTAACCAATCCGGCTGACTACGGCAAGATACTCTCCAAAGACATGTCGTGGACCATCGACAAGGCGCACATGGACGTGACCGATAACGGCAAATTCATGCACTGCCTGCCCGTGCGCCGCGGACTTATCGTTACCGACGACGTGATAGAAAGCCCCGACTCATTAGTCATTCCCGAAGCCGCCAACCGCGAGATTTCCGCCGAAGTGGTGATAAAGAGGATGTTAGAGAGTATGTAACTTACCTTCAGAAGTTAAAGGAGTTAAGGAAGTTAAAGGAGTTAAAGACAATAGATTTGCCGGTTGTAAACTCTATTTTGTGGGCGACAGTATTTAAGGAAGCAACATAGGAAGCACATTCCGACAGTCTTTGACACCCCTGACTGAAAAGGCATTTGTCTTTAACTCCTTTAACTTCCTTAGCTCCTTTAACTTCCTAAAAAGAAATGGACAACATCATTACGCAGATGCTCATCCTGCTGCTGCTCGTCGTGGCGGGATTCATATCAAACAGGTGCGGCCTTACGGGAGGAGACTTTGACCGCAAACTGTCAAACTTCATCATCAACGTCTCATGCCCGTGCCTCATCCTTTCATCTGTTATGGGCGACACGATACCCGACAGCGGCCTCATTGTTCCGTTGCTCCTGGTCGGCTTTGCGACGTATGCGGTACTGTTCTTTGTGTCGTGGCTGTTGCCGCGCTACTTCGTCAGGCAGGCCGGCCTGAGGGGAATGTACAGCTTCATGCTGATGTTCGGCAATGTGGGTTTCATCGGATACCCCGTCGTCGCCTCCATATTCGGCCACCAGGCGGTGTTTTACGCCAGCCTGCTGAACGTTCCCAACACGCTTTTCATATTTGTAGTCGGCACGGTGTTCGTGCTCGGCGACGGGCAGAAGATGCGCTTCAATCCGCGCACGTTGTATTGTCCGGCCATGATAGCGTCATACCTGTCAATCGCCATAGTGGCGTTAGGCTGGGAGGCTGTGCCGCGCGTCGTGGCCGAGCCTCTGCACCTGTTAGGCAACATCACCGTGCCGGGCGCGCTCTTGGTTATCGGCTCTTCGATGGCGCAGATTGGCCGCCACCATATCCTCGGCTCGCCGCGCACGTATGTAATGACGGCCTTCCGCCTGCTCATAATTCCCATCGCGGTGTACGTACTGTCACGGACTGCAGGCGTTGACGAGACCGTAAACCGGATAAACACTGTGCTGATAGGCATGCCGGTGGCGTCATACGGCACCATGTTCTGCCTGAAATACGGACGCGACGAGGGCGAAATGGTGCGCGGCACGCTCATAACGACAATACTTTCCGTTGTCACCATTCCCCTGCTTACCCTTCTTTTGTTCTGAAAGCCGCAGAGGCGGCACAACTTAGATAAAAGGTAAAAAGGTAAGAAGGTAAAAAAGTAAAAAATAAGAAGGTAAAAAAGTAAAAAGTAAGAAGGCGTTTATTACGCCATTAGCAACCTATTGAAAATCAGCAAGTTATCAACAGCTTTGCAAAAGGCCGTGTTTTACGTTGCAAAAGACGGCAAATTGGAAGCCAAAAGGCCACCTTTTACCGCGTAAAAGGTGGCCTTTTGCATAGTGGCTGTTGTCAGTCCTGCTTACGGTTGATGTTTCGTGGATGGTGCTCAAGTATCTCCTGACGCAGCGCGTGGCTGTCGATGTGGGTGTAAATCTCGGTCGTGCCGATGCTCTCGTGCCCCAGCATGGCCTGTATCGCGCGCAGGTCGGCGCCGCCTTCGAGCAGTGCCGTGGCGAAGCTGTGGCGCAGGGTGTGGGGGCTGATGGTCTTTTGTATGCCGGCTTCAGAGCCGAGGCGCTTCACCATTATCAGTATCATGGTGCGCGTAAGGTGCGCCCCGCGGCGGTTAAGGAACACGTAGTCCTCCTCGCCCGGCTTTATGTCCATGCGGCAGCGGTCGTCAAACCACAGGCGAAGCTGCTTCACCGCGCTCTCGGATATGGGCACGAGGCGCTCCTTGCGCCCCTTGCCGATGACGCGGACGAAGCGTTCGTCGAGGTAAAGGTCTGACAGGCGCAGGCTAACAAGCTCGCTCACACGCAGGCCGCAGCTGAAAAGCACCTCCAAGATAGCCTTGTTCCTTTGCCCTTCCCACTTTGAAAGGTCGACGGCCTGCTCCAGCATGTCTATCTCTTCGGTGGTAAGCACTTCGGGCAGATGGCCGTCAGTCTGCGGCGACTCAAGCAGTTCCGTAGGGTCTTCGGCAACGTAACCGTCAATAAGGAGGAAGCGGTAAAACGACCTTACGCCGCTAAGTATGCGGCACTGCGTGCGCGGGCTCACGCCGATGTCGTGCAGCGAGGCGGCGAAGGCGCGCAGGTCGTCGAGCTTGGCGGCCTGCGGCTCGATGCCCTCGGACGCGAGGAAGCGCAGCAGTTTGTCGATGTCGTGCATGTAAGCGTCGAGCGTGTTCGGCGTGAAATTGCGCTCCAGTTTCATGTACCGGCGGTAAGCGTCGGCGATATTAACCGTTTTTTTGTTCGTAGTTACCATATATTTTTGTACTTTTGCAATGCAGTGCGCCGCATAGTTTGCAGTATGGCGGCGTTTCGGTGCAAAGTTAAGAAAAAATGACTGATTATGAAAATACTCGTACTTAACGGCCCCAACCTCAACCTTTTAGGGCGCCGCGAGCCCGGCGTGTACGGCTCCGTGTCGTTCGAAGATTACCTGCCGCAGCTGCGCAAAGCCTTTCCCGGCGTGGAGATAGGCTATTTCCAGAGCAACGTGGAGGGCGTGATGATAGACAAGATGCAGGAAGTGGGCTTCACGTATGACGGCATTGTGCTCAACGCCGGCGCCTACACGCACACCAGCGTGGCCCTGCACGACTGCATACGCGCGCTAAAGTGCCCCGTGGTGGAGGTGCACATATCCAACGTACACAAGCGCGAGGACTTCCGCCACAAGTCCATGATATCGGCAGCCTGCCTCGGAGTGATATGCGGTTTCGGGCTAGACTCGTACCGCCTGGCGGTGAGCGCGCTGTTAGCACCTACCCCAACCCCCTCCCGAAAGGAAGGGCTTTAATAGCCTTGCACGCTGTTCCGGTCTGCCGTTTTACAATATCCCATCCGCCTTATCTGCCATATTCCGCCGGCAAAGCACATCAAGCACCCTCCCCTCGGGAGGGCGGGGATGGGTATTTGATTTATAATACTGTTTTCATATGACACCTGAATTAGAGAATTATGTCCTTGCCCATTCCGACCCTGAGGGCGACTACCTCTACCGCCTGTGGCGAGCCACCAACATACACCTGCTGCACGGGCGCATGGCCAGCGGCCACCTGCAGGGCCGGCTGCTGAAGATGCTCGTGCGCATGATACGCCCCAAGAACATACTTGAGGTGGGGACGTTCAGCGGCTACAGCGCAATATGCATGGCGGAGGGCCTCGACGAAGGCGGGACGGTGTACACTTACGAGATAAACGACGAGCTGGAGGACTTCACCCGGCCGTGGATTGAAGGCTCGCCCGTGGCCGACCGCATACGCTTCATCATCGGCGATGCCCTGACGGAAGCCCCGAAGCTCGGCGTAGAGTTCGACATGACATTCATAGACGGCGACAAGCGCACTTACATCGACACTTACGAGATGGCTCTCAACGTGCTGCGCCCCGGCGGTTTCATCCTCGCCGACAACACGCTTTGGGACGGCCACGTGCTTGAAAAACCGCGTCCCTCCGACCGCCAGACAGCCGGCATAGAGGCGTTTAACGACTATGTGGCCGCCGACAGCCGTGTAGAGAAAGTCATTCTGCCGCTAAGGGACGGGCTGACTTTGATCAGGAAGAAATAAACGACCCACCCCAACCCTCCCGAAGGGAGGGAGCTTGATTACCTTTTGCCTATTGTTCTCTGGCAAAGCACATCAGCCTTATCAGCCGTATTTATCCCATCCGCCACCTATCCGGCCTATAAGCCCTATGAGATCAATAGGCCGGATAAGCCCAATACAAATCCATTTGACAACAGCATATCAAGCCCCCTCCCTTCGGGAGGGCTGGGGTGGGTATTGGTTAAGTCGTCTTATAACGGTTTCCCGGTATTGTCTGTAAAGATTTTATCAAACGTTTTGGTATTTAAACCTTTTTCACTATATTTGCTCCGCAATGCCTTTGCGAAGCCATGAAAACGCTCTTAACCATAATATTTACAGCCTTCATGCTCGCGTCTTGCGGCGAAAAGGAGCAGCGGAGCATACTGCCAGAAGGATGTGAGCTGCGCGCCGGAGACGTGGTTTTCCGCCGGGGCAGCGGTCTTACGAGCCGGGCCGTGCTGGCGGCGGACAGGAATGGGGCCTATTCGCATATCGGGATAGTGGTTGATTCGTGCGGAGTGATGATGGTGGTACACGCCGTTCCGGGCGAGCCCGACTATGAGGGAGACCCCGACCGCGTGAAGATGGACACGCCGCAGCGGTTTTTCTCGTCGATGAACGCAAGGATTGGCGAGGTGAAACGACTATGCGGAGACTCGGCCACGGCGGCGCGTGCGGCGCGTTTCGCCATGGAAGTGTACCGTAGGGGCACGCTGTTCGACCATGACTACGACGATTCTGACACCACGAAGATGTACTGCTGCGAGCTGGTTGACTTCGTTTACCGCAAGCCGGGCGGCCTCTCGCCGGACGGAAGAGGCACAATTTCCACCTGCCGGGACTCGACCCGATATGCTGCATACTGCCGTCGGACATCTGCAACAACACCGCCCTGACAACGATTGTGACTTTTTAACCCAATATTAACTTAAAACATTAACGACATGAAGAAACTATTTGGATTTTTGGTGGCCGTCGTAGCCATCATGACAATGGCCTCGTGCGGAGGCGGCGGCAACACTCCCAAGGGCGTAGCCGAGCAGTTTATCAAGGCAATCCAGAAGCAGGACGGCAAAAAAATGGCCGAGCTCGTGTACTTCAAGGAGGACAAAGCCCCGAAGACCGACGCCGAGAAAGAACAGCTTGTGGCTATGATGCAGAGCAAGGTGAGCACCACTTACGCAAACAACGGCGAACTGAAGTCATACGAAATCCTGTCAGAGGAAATATCTGAGGACGGCACCGAGGCCGTGGTAAAAGCCAAAATGGAGTTCGAGAAGAAGACTTCTGACGAAAACATCAAGCTCAAGAAGGACGCCGAAGGCAACTGGAAAATAGACATGAGCAAGTAAACCTGCGTGCCGCCGGCATGCCGAAGCGGTACAACCAAATACAAGCTGGCAAACCATTGATTATCAGCTTGTTGGCAAAAGGCCACCTTTTACAGTGTAAAAGGTGGCCTTTTGGCGTGTAATTGACGGCCTTTTGTATCGCAATTTGCCGTGTTTTAAATTGAGATAACCTGATTGCCGGATTTCACTTAACTGCAAACGAGGCTTCTAATCCACGATTTCAAAGCGCACAAGCATGGAATAACGCTTCCTGATTGTGCGGAAGCTGTCGAACGACGAAGCGTCAGACGACAGCACGTTGCTTTGCGCCAACGGGGACATTCCGTCATTTTCCTCCACAATGCGCATGACATCGCCCAGCTTCTTGCCCAAGGCTTCCACGAGATAGGCCGCCTTACGCTGCGCCGCCTTCAAGGCTTCAATCTTTCCCTGCCGGTGATACGCAAGGATGTCCTTGTTCTCCAATTCGCCTATGCGCATGGTGTTGACACCCCGCGTGTCGATACGCTTCACTATCTCGTCTATCTGGTTAAAATCCGTCAGCGTAATGTCGAACTTCTTGGAAACAAGGAAGTCGCGCCCCTGCTGCCGCCAATAGTCGCCTATCTCCTGCGTGCGGACGGCATTCTGCGGCACGCCCGCCTCGGCCAAAACGCGGCGCAGACCCTGCTCTATCTCCTCCAGAGGCACCTTGGTACGGTAATCTTCAGGCTTCGACTTGCCGTCAAACTCTTCCTTAAAGTACTCGCGGATTTCGATAAGATAATGGATTTTGTCAGGTACAATCTCGATTTCCGACGTGCCCGTAACCTCTACATAACGCCCGTCGGCCTGCGCCTGCAACTGTAGCGTTGCCGACATCAGCACTGCAAACAATAATGTTCTGATTTTCATATCCACGCTTTGTTTATTATTTAACGTATTTGCCACTGCACCAAAGATACGAAATTCCGGCAACAACGGCAAGCTGACGGGCATTATTAGGCCAACGTTTCCGCATTATTCGGTTTTTCTTCGTTTATTCAAACGATTTTTCGTAAGTTTGCAGTTGATTTGAAACAAACATAAGGTAAATGCAAGGAAGTTACAGGAAGTCAACGGGAGTTAGGCTCCCTTACGGTCGCCCGGAGTTAAAGGACAATAGCTTCAGAGGGTAATGTCCTTTAACTTCCTGAACGAGCGCAGCGAGTGATTAACTCCAGTTAACTCCATATAACTCCCTGACAAATAAAGGATATTCATTAAAACAAAACGGAAAAACAATGCAAGAGACAAGGCAAAACCGAATAGCAAGGCTGCTGCAAAAGGAGCTGAGCCTGATATTCCAGTCGCAGACGCGCTCGATGCACGGCGTATTGGTAAGCGTGACGCGCTGCCGCGTAAGCCCCGACCTGAGCATCTGCACGGCTTACCTGAGCATATTCCCGTCGGACAAGGCCGACGAAATAATAAAGAACATCACGGCAAACGAGAAGACCATACGCTACGAACTGGGTACGCGCGTGCGCAACCAGCTGCGCATAATACCCGAGCTGCGCTTCTTCGTGGACGACTCGCTTGACTACATAGAGCACATTGACGAGCTGCTGAAGAAATGAACTTCCCGTTCTACATAGCGCGCCGGTACCTCTTCTCGAAGAAGAGCACGCACGTAATCAACCTGATAAGCGGCATAAGCGCCGTAGGAGTGGCCGTGGCCACGATGGCACTGGTGGTGACGCTGAGCGTGTTCAACGGCTTCCACGACCTCGTGGCGTCGTTCCTTACGGCCTTCGACCCACAGATACAGGTTGTGCCGACAAGGGGAAGACCGCCCCGGCTGACGACCCTGTGCTGCAGAAGATACGCACGCTGCCCGAAATAGACGTGGCTACGGAAAGCGTAGAGGACCAGGCTCTGGCCGTGTGTACAAAGGCAAACAGGCTATGGTGACGGTGAAAGGCGTTGACGACAACTTCGACCAGCTGACGCATATCAACGACATAGTGTACGGCGACGGCGAATTCTCGCTGCACGCGGCCAACCTCGAATACGGCACGGTGGGCATTCGCCCTGGCCGACCTGTTAGGCATGGCAGCCGACTGGGACGGCTACCTAAACATATATGCGCCACAACGCGAGGGGCAACTCGACATGATGAACCCGACCGAAGGCTTCGTCGAAGACTCTCTGATATCGCCGGGCGCGGTGTTTATGGTGAGAAACGCACGCTACGACGCCAGCTACATAGTGACCTCCATAGGCTTCGCACGCCGCCTGTTCGGGCAGCAGGGCATGCTGTCGCAACTCGAACTGCGCCTTAAACCGGGGTCAGACCTTGACGCGGTAAAGGCGGAGATGAGGGAGATTGCGGGCAAGAAATACCGCGTGATGGACCGCATGGAACAGCAGGCGGACACGTTCAAGATAATGAAAATAGAGAAATTCATCGCCTACATCTTCCTCACGTTCATACTGGCCGTGGCCTGCTTCAACATCATAGGCTCGCTCTCGATGCTCATAATAGACAAGAAGAACGACGTGGTGACGCTGCGCAACATGGGCGCTACTGACAAGCAGATAACGCGCATCTTCCTCTTCGAGGGGCGCATGATTTCAGTCATAGGCGCAGTCATAGGCATACTGCTGGGTCTGCTGCTGTGCTGGCTGCAGCAGGAATACGGCCTCGTGGCACCTGGGACAGAGCAGCGGCTCGTTCGTTGTCGACGCTTATCCGGTAAGCGTACACCCGGAAGACATCATCGTTGTGTTCCTAACAGTGGTTGCCGTGGGATTTGTCTCGGTGTGGTATCCCGTGAGGTATTTTGCCAAGAGGCTGCTTTGAAAAGGGAGTTAAGGAGTAAAGAAGTAAAGGAGTTAAGACAAATGCCTTGCTGGTTGCACTTGTCCAATTTGATTTATTAATCAGAAAGACAATTTTAATACAACCGGCAAAGGCATTTGTCTTAACTCCTTTACTTCTTTACTACTTAACTCCCCATGATTTATCTTTCCGCCCAGTCGCCCCTATCAAGGTTCCTGTAACTTATGGCTTCGGCCAGATGCCGCTCCTGAACGTCGGTCGAAGCGTCGAGGTCGGCAATGGTACGCGCCACCTTCAATATGCGGTTATATGCCCGGGCGGACAGGTTCAGCCGCTCCATAGCCATGCGCAGCAGCTCTATTCCGGCAGAATCAGGCTCGGCATACTGGTGAATCATCCGCTCGGACATCTGCGCGTTGCAGTGGACTCCGCGGCATTCGCGGAAGCGTTGCTCCTGTATCTGCCGCGCATTGATTACACGCTGGCGTATGCTTGCGCTGCTTTCGCCCTGCGCCGTGCGCGAGATGTCCTTGAAAGGCACGGGCGTTATCTCTACCTGTATGTCGATGCGGTCGAGCAACGGGCCGCTGATTTTGTTCAAATAACGCTGGATTTGCCCCGGCGTACACACGCACTTGTGGGTAGGGTCGTTGTGATAGCCACACGGACAGGGGTTCATCGAGGCCACAAACATGAACGAACAGGGATATTCAACGGTGTACTTGGCACGCGAAATGGTGATTTTGCGGTCTTCCAAAGGTTGGCGCAGCACTTCAAGCGTGGCCTTGTTGAACTCCGGCAATTCGTCGGCGAAGAGCACGCCGTTGTGCGCAAGGGAGATTTCACCCGGCTGCGGGCTGGCTCCTCCGCCCACCAAGGCAACCTGTGAGATGGTGTGGTGGGGCGCGCGGAACGGCCTTTGGGAAATCAAAGACATGTCGCGGCCAAGCTTTCCGGCTACCGAATGTATCTGCGTTGTCTCAAGACTTTCGGCCAATGAGAGCGGCGGAAGTATTGGAGGGAAGCCGCTTGGCCATCATCGACTTGCCGCTGCCCGGCGGGCCTATCATTATCATGTTGTGCCCTCCGGCTGCCGCAACCTCCATCGCACGCTTGACACTCTCCTGACCGCGGACATCGGCAAAGTCCAAATCAAACTTGCTCTGCTGCTCGTAAAACTCGCGGCGCGTGTCTATGACGGTAGGCTCGAAGCCCGTCTCTCCGTTGAAAAAGCGCACTACATCGAGGATTGAGTCCATGCCGTAGACATCAAGCCTGTTGACAACGGCTGCCTCACGGATGTTCTGACGGGGCACTATCAGCCCCTTAAACTCTTCTTTACGTGCACGTATGGCTATAGGCAAAGCACCGCGCACAGGCTGTATCTTGCCGTCAAGGCCAAGCTCCCCGACAAGCATATACCGCGAAAGGACGTCTGCCTTGACCTTACCCATAGCGGCAAGAAGCCCGATGGCGATGGGAAGGTCGTACGAGCTGCCCTCCTTGCGCAGGTCGGCCGGAGCCATGTTTATGGTGATGTCGGCCACAGGAAGGCGTATCCCGTTGTTCTTCAACGCTGCGACAATGCGGTCGCGGCTCTCTTTCACTGCCGTGTCTGCAAGCCCGGTGAGATGGAACATCACGCCTTTCGACATACTTACCTCGACTGTAACGGTAGTAACATCAAGACCGTTTACAGCCGCGCAAAACGTCTTTACAAGCATGAAATAGATTAGTTTAACAGTGTTTTCAGCTTAGATTCGAAATCTCCCGCCTTCAAGTTGCGTTCGATTATACGTCCTTGTGCGTTGTATAAGATGTTCTCATTCACTCCGCCGAAACCGAAAATATCCATCAGCGGACTGTTGAACATCATTTGGTCGCACACGAATATAGTGCCGGTAGAATCATTGCGGAGCGAACGTTTACAGTCGTCAATACCGGCGTCAAGGCTCACGCCAAGCAAAGCGAGACGGTCGCCGTAATCGCTTTTCATACGGCTCAAACGGTCACGCACTGTCCGGCTCTCGTAATTCCAGTTCGCCCATGTGTACACTACTGCCACACGCCCCTTCAGCTTGGCGTCTGTCACATCAGCACCATAAACGTCTTTCACAGCAAATTTCGGCAGGCTGGCACCCACCACTCCGTTTTTCGCATCTTTGACATATCGCGACATACGGGCAACTTGACCGTTCTTGGGCTGCGCCTTGTAAACTATTGATACAAGCTGTTCGGCCTTTTCTATTTCATTACGGCTTGGAACGCCGCTGCCACCGACAAAATATTTCCGCAGGATATAAACGCTTACAGGCGACTCCGGGTTGTTCCTTACAAACTTCTCGGCATATTCCATCACTTCAGGAGGCGAAGCCTTGGCTATCTGCTGACGAAAACCGTTCATCAGTTTGTTCTCGTCAGTGCCTTCGATTTCTATCTCCTTGAGGTGCGAGGCGTCGCCCTTTATCGTGACAGACTTGCCCGGTTCAACAAACACCGGCTGTTCCGAAAAGTTCGGAAAAACAATCATTATGGTGCCGTTTTCCTTGCAAGGCGTCTCAAAGGCAAAACGGCCGCCCTCGACTATCGTATCGACACCGTCGAAGACACCGTCAGGACTGTAAACATAAAACTCACCTTGGTTCAGGTTGAGTAACCGGCCCTCCCAAGCTGAAGTAACCTCTGCGTGAACCGCAGGCAACCAAAACCAAGGTGAGTGTAAAGATATATATAAGCCGCTTCATGCGCCAGCCTTGTTTATTTGCTGACTTTTGACAGCTCAAGGTCGTTATTAGCGTAAGTTGAGAGTGAAGGATCCTTCTGCAAAGCGCTCTTCAGGTAAGAAGAAGCTGCATCATTGTTGCCCTGGCGTGCGTTAAGGATAGCCTGCAAGTAGTCAGTCATTGCATCCTTGTTCTCGATGTTGCCGAGAGTTGTTGCCGCACCGGCGTAGTTCTTGTTAAGAATCTGTGCCAAAGCAGTAGTGTTGCAGTTGATTCCATTCAGGTTCTGCTCTGCTGTTGCATAGTCACCCTTTGCAAGGTTGAGCGTACCGAGCACCTTGTTGTAATCGCTTACAGTGTTGCCCTTTGCGATGTAATTCTCAGCCTCTGCAATATTTCCTTCCTTCAAAGCCAAAAGACCGAGGTTTGCGTTAACTTCAGCTGCGTTGCCGTTGATGCTCTGAGCCTTTGACAGATAGTTCTTAGCCTCTGCGTCGTTGCCCTTTGCAAACTCGATGGCTGCAACGTTGTTGTATGCGCGGTAGTCGTTAGGATAAACTTCAGTGGTCTTCTTGTAGATTGCCTCCTTGCGTCGAGGTTGTCCTCAAGGGTAGCGGCGTACAGCAATTCGTCAACGCTCAACTGTGCAGCGTCTGCCTTGTACTGCTCCTTGATTTGCTCGTCGCTGCGTCCGATTGTCTCATAGTTGATGATGAGGCGTGAACGACGGAGTTCAGGAAGAATGCCGTCAGCAAGCTCACGGAAGCCTGCAGACATGTTACGGATCTGCTGCTCACGCTCTTCAGGATCCTGATACATAGAGAGAACGCGAAGGATCACGTCCTTATCCTGGATATTTGAAGCAGCAACAAGCTTCTGGAAGCCGTCCCAGTCCTGTGCAGTGTACTTGCCGGTAACGTCGCCTGCAAGTTCAGCTTCCTTGAGCTGCTTCTCAGCATAGTTTACAGAAACGTCCTGGCGCTTGCTTGCCAGCTTGTCATTGAACTTGACACCACCATCAGGAGATGCGTAAGCGAGAACCTCTACGTTCTTCAGGTTAAGTTTCTCCTGGTTGTCGTTGATGTCCTTAAGCAGCTTTACGAACTCCTGTACAGAGTTGTTCTTCAGCTCGCTCTTGCGCAAGTTGGCCTGATTGATGAGGAACTTGATCTGAGATTCCTGCCTCTGTGCGCGTACACGCTGGAAAGTATCAGGAGCGATGCAAGCTCCGCTGCCTGCAAGAGTCTTCGTATAGAGTTCAGATGTAGCGATTACACCTTCCGCAACCTTAACGGCAGGAACTTCTATCTCTTTTTCTTCTTGCCATAATATGCGTCGAAAGTCATATAGAGGTCGCTCTTCTGCATCTCAGGAACATACTTGTAGTTGGCCTTCATTGTGTAGTTGCCGCCCATCTTGTAAGAGATGGTCTGGTCGTTGCCTTCAACCTTTTCGCCCTGGAATGTGGCAGCCTGTCCCTGTGCCACCTGTCCGTCGCCGTAACGCAACTCGGGAACAACAGTAACAACGGCCTTCTTCTTCAGATACTTCTCCGGGAAGGTTCCGTCAATTGTAACAGCTACCTGTCCGCCCTTTGACTCGAGGGGATTAGGAGTTACTTTGAAATTGTCGGCAGAGAGTTCACCCAACTTGGTTGAACAAGACGACAGTGCAAGCACTGAAGCTGCCGAGAACAATAAGATAAGATTTTTTCATAATGAAAGGTTTTTAGATAGATGTGCCGCGAGCGGGACTCGAACCCGCACAGCCATTTCTGGCCAAGGGATTTTAAGTCCCTCGTGTCTACCAATTCCACCATTGCGGCATCCTTGGAGCGGCAAACGGGACTCGGACCCGCGACCTCAACCTTGGCAAGGTTGCGCTCTACCAACTGAGCTATTGCCGCATAAAGTATTGCAAAGATAAGCCTATTTCTCGAAAGCGCAAATTAATTTACACATTTTAATATTAAAACGTGTCAATTGTTTACAGTCAGCACATTCCCGGCAACGCCTGCCCTGTAACGCATCATTTTGTTGCCGCCGTCACCGCTTGACACAATACCGCCATTATTCATGTCGTATTTGCGATGGCAACTGCCGCATTCCGCCGTGCCGTCTGTGTTCATTGTCAATGAATAACGCGGCAATCCGTTCTCAACGTAACAATTCGGGCACTGGCTGTCATAGGCATAGAAAGTGGCAGGATTGTTCAAGTTGCCATAACCAACGATAATGCCTGTACCGTTGTAAACGCCGAGGGCTATTGACACTTGCTGGTCGATGGCAGTCAACGCCACTTGGTCTTCCAGTCCCTGATTTGTCGAGAAGTTGAAATAATTGCCCGTCATTGTTATGCGGCAGAATATTCCCGGCGACATCACATTCATCGCCGAAGCCAGTGCAGGACTCCTGTTGGCGCTATTGTCAAACACAAAACGGCACGGGTAACCGCTGTACTCGCTCTCCGTTTCACCGCAACCGGCGAAAAGAACTGTCGCCAGCAGTGCTATTATATAATAGGTGTAACGTTTCATCTTTTTGCTTGATAAAATAGGACAAATAAGACTTATATGGCCGATAAGGGTTGTACGCCATAATAGCGAACACCCGTGCGTCACCGCCCGAGCAGCGTTTTCTCTGCCTGTTCCACCCTATCAAACGTGAAACCGGCGATGATATTGTCCATCAATGCGCTGATTTTATCGTTGCAAAGGTTGCCGATTGAGCCTTCATGGGTGTGACGGATGTCCTTGTTAGGCGTGAAACGGCCTGCCTCGATGTCAAGTCCCACCTTCTTGTAAGCGTCGCGGAAGGGCATTCCGGCGGCCGCAAGGCGGTTGACTTCCTCTACGGAGAACATCAGGTCATAGCGCGCATCGTCAAGGATGTGCTCGTTCACCTCCATCTTGTTCACTATGTAAGCGGCCATGCGCAGGCAGTCTTTCAGTTCGTCGAACGCCGGCAGGAACTCTTCCTTTATTATCTGGAGGTCACGGAAATATCCCGAGGGCAGGTTGTTCATTATCATCGTGACCTGCACAGGCAGCGCCTGCAGCTTGTTGCACTTGGCGCGTATCAGCTCGAACACGTCCGGATTCTTCTTGTGCGGCATGATGCTGCTGCCCGTAGTGCACTCTTTAGGCAGACGGACGAAGGCGAAGTTCTGGCTGTTGAACAGGCAGGCGTCGAAGGCCATCTTGGCCAGCGTGCCGGCAACCGAGGCCATTGCGAAGGCCGTGTTGCGCTCGGTCTTGCCGCGTCCCATCTGCGCGTACACCACGTTGTAGTCCATCGTGTCGAAGCCCAGCAGGCGTGTCGTCATGCCGCGGTCGAGCGGAAACGACGAGCCATAGCCCGCCGCGCTGCCCAATGGGTTGCGGTTGGCCATGCGCCATGCGGCCTGGAGAAACAGCATGTCGTCGGCAAGGCTCTCCGCGTAAGCGCCGAACCACAAGCCGAACGAGCTTGGCATCGCCACTTGCAGATGCGTGTAGCCGGGCATGAGTACGTTTTTGTACTCGCCGCTTTTCTGCAACAGTTCGTCGAAGAGAGCCTTTACAAGGCCCGCTATTTCCTTTATTTCATGGCGTATAAACAGCTTCAGGTCAACAAGCACCTGGTCGTTGCGCGACCGTCCGCTGTGTATCTTCTTGCCTATGTCGCCGAGGCGGCGCGTAAGCATCAGCTCCACCTGCGAATGAACGTCCTCCACGCCGTCCTCTATGGCGAATTCTCCGCGCCCGCAGGCGGCGTAGATGCGCTTCAGCTCGGCAAGAAGCTGCTCCAGCTCGGCCTTTTCCAGCAGTCCGATTGACTCCAACATGGTGATGTGCGCCATGCTCCCGAGAACGTCGTACTTGGCAAGATACATGTCCATCTCGCGGTCGCGCCCCACTGTAAAGCGTTCAATCTCCTTGTTTATGGAGAAGTTTTTTTCCCAAAGTTTCATTCTTTTTTCAGTTACGAGTGACAAGTTGACAAGCAAACAAGCATATTTCCTTAGGCAAACAAGCCCTAAAGACAGTCTTGTCTGCTTGTCCCTTGTATCTTGTCTGCTAAAAAATCAGTACGGCAGCATTGCCAGCGCGTCGGCTATCTTGTCGACGCCGTCCTGCAGTTTTCCGCCCACCATAGGCTTGAGGAACAGCGGAATGTCGGCCTTCACCGTAACGCGCATCTTGCACGTGGTGTCGGTTACGGGCAACAGCTGCACCCACAGGTTCATCGGCACGGGCGAGTTTTCGGTCTCGAACTTGATGCACTTAGGCTCGTCACGCTCCACAATGCGCAGCTTGATTGCGCCAACAGGCGGCACGCTTACGCTCACCGTGTCGTGGTCGAACGAGAGTTGCCCGGCCTTATCGGCCGGAATGCGGTCTTTCACGCGTTCTATGTTGTTGAGGTCGCTAAGCGTGCTGTACACAACGCCTTGCGGATGTGGAATTTGTTTTATTCCGCTTTCGTATTTGCTCATAATCAGAAGCCCCCTCCCAACCTCCCCGAGGGGAGGCGATAAGGGATGTATAAGCCCCCACCCAACCTCCCCGAGGGGAGGGGAAAGGATGCTTTCGGTTAATAATATTTATATAAATGTCAATCGTCCGCCGCCGTCCTCCCCTCGGAGAGGACGGGAGGGGGCTTTTACTTCATCCAGTTTGCCGGATCCTTGCGCCACTCGTGCAGCAGCTCTACGTCCTTCTCGGTGATGTAGCCTGTCGCCACGGCCTCTTCAACGACGTGCTCGTAGTCGGTCAGTGTGACGAGCGTCACGCCTGCATCCTCAAACGCCTTTTGCGCCACGGGGAAGCCGTAAGTGTAAGACGCCACCATGCCCACCACCTCGAAGCCGGCCGCGCGCAGAGCCTCAACAGCCTTCAGGCTGCTGCCGCCGGTGGAGATGAGGTCTTCAACGACCACCACCTTGGCGCCCTCGGGCAGCTCACCCTCTATGAGGTTGCCCATGCCGTGGTCCTTGGCCTTGCTGCGCACGTAGGCGAACGGCAGCCCAAGCTCGTCGGCAACGAGCGCGCCCTGGGCTATGGCACCCGTCGCCACGCCGGCCACAGCCGTAGCTTCGGGGAAGTGCTCGAGCACGGCGTGTGCAAGCTCAAGCTTCACAAAGCCGCGCAGGTCGGGATAAGACAACGTCTTGCGGTTGTCACAATAAAACGGCGACTTCCATCCCGATGCCCACGTGAAGGGGTTTTCGGGCTGCAGCTTTATCGCCTTTATCTTCAGCAGTTTAGATGCCAATGCTCTTTTCAGTGTGTCCATATTCCTTTGTTTTTATCGTTTTGTTACACCCATGCGCGCCCCGCGGCTTCCGCCCGGCGCACATATAATATCGTGCAAAGTTACGGTTTTTGCCGTGTAACAAAATAAATCGCCCTATTTTTAACCTGACGGCACAGCCGTCAGCCCCTTCCCGGAAAGCCGGCGATGGCCGTCCGCGTAACGCCTTGGTACTCAACGCGTTGCAAAAGGCCGTCTTTTTACACGCCAAAAGGTCGTCTTTTGCACGCCAAAAGGCCACCTTTTGCACGCTAAAAGACGGCCTTTTGCATTCCAATTTGCCGTGTTTTAAATTGAGAATTGAGAATGTGGAATTGATAATCGTGATTACCTTTAAGGCTGTCTGCCAACAAAACAAATCATAATTATCAATTCCACATTCTCAATTCTCAATTTAAGAACAATGCGGTTTGCAGTATTTCCGTTTTCAATCGCCCCTGACAGGCGCTCATCTCTCAATCAACGCCACCGCGTATGCGCTCATGCCCTCCTCTCGTCCGGTAAAACCGAGGCGCTCGGTAGTGGTGGCCTTGATTGAAATCTGGTCTTCGGCAATGCCCATCACACGTGCAAGGCACGCTTTCATGGCCGGCACGTGCGGATTGATTTTAGGCCGCTCGGCGCACACCGTGGCGTCGATGTTGCCCACAGTGTAGCCCTTGGTGGCGATCAGTTCTACCGTCTTGCGCAGCAAAATCTTGCTGTCGACGTTTAAAGTATCGGCCGACGTGTCGGGAAAATGGTAGCCTATGTCGCGCATGTTGGCCGCCCCGAGCAGCGCGTCGCATATCGCGTGGATAAGCACATCGGCGTCGCTGTGCCCCAACAGGCCCATCGAGTGCTCTATCTTTATGCCTCCAAGCCACAAGTCGCGCCCCTCGACGAGGCGGTGGACATCGTAACCTAAACCTACACGGGTAACAGATTCACGCCCGACCCACCCCAACCCTCCCGAAGGGAGGGGGCTTGACATGCTTTTTGCCGGTGCCGCCGGACAGCTCCAATTGTTGCCGGTCTATGGCATCTCCGATGGCATCGATAACCTCGCCGGTATCATGCAGCACCTCTTCATTGGTGAACCTTAGAACAGTAAAGCCTTGTTCGGCCAGACGGTTAGTGCGCTCCGCATCCTTCTCCGGCTGTTCGCCGTCAAGGTGGTAGCCGCCGTCTATCTCGATGATAAGGCGGTAAGCCAAGCAAACAAAATCGGGAATATAATCGAAAACGGGATGCTGGCGGCGGAAATGAACGCCTAATCGGCCACCTGAAATGTAACGCCAAAGCACCGACTCGGCCTCGGTCGGGTTGCTTCTCATCGTCCTTGCCTTTTCAAGCAAAATCTGATAGGTAGCTGCGTCGTTGGTATAGTAGTTGTATTTCATAATAACACCCGTTTCAACCGAACCTAACACACATTCCAACAAAAGGGACGACCCACCCCAACCTAAGGGACAACCCACCCCAACCCTCCCGAAGGGAGGGAGCTTGGAATGCTTTGTTGATTGTGGTTATATCATTATTTGTTTATTATTTAAATATATGTTGAAATCCAATTATTTCAACTTTAACGCCGTTTCTATATTATACCACACCTTAACCGCAATGAAACACACCCTCTAAAGCACATCAAGCTCCCTCCCTTCGGGAGGGTTGGGGTGGGTTGTTCCTTTGATTGGGGTGAATCACTATCTCCTAAACAAATCCTTTATTCCGTCCATGTCGAACGCAAGAGTGAAGCGCAGGGTCTGGTCCAGAGGGTTGCTCTTCGCCGTGGCCCACACGTATCCGCAGTCAAGCGAGAAGGCGCTCATGCGGAAACCGGCTCCGAAGGTGAAGTATTTGCGGTTTCCCTTGTTCTCGGACTCATGGTGATAGCCCGCGCGCAGGCTGAACTTGTCGTTGTAAACATACTCCGCGCCGACGCTCCAGCGTATCTCCTGCAGCTCCTCCTTGAACCCTCCGGGCGCGTCGCCGAAGCTCTTGAATATGCCGCTGATGCTCGAAATGTCGTAATAATCGCGCTGCACACGCCGGTCATAGTCCTCGCTCGACTCCCCGTCCTCCTGAAGCGGCTTGGTTGGAACAAGCAGCTTGTTGGCGTCGGCGCAATGGTGAAGCGGTTGTATTCGTCGATAGGCACCATGAGCGACGCTCCGAGGCGCATGTTAGCAGGTATGAACTCGCTGTTCTCGCTGCCGTCGAAGTTTATTTTGCTACCTATGTTGCTTATGTTCAGTCCCAAGCCGAGCTGGCATTCGCGCTGGCCTATCATTATGTAGTTCTGATAGTAGCAGGCGATGTCGGCCGCGAAGGCGCTCGCCGCACGTGTCTCTTCGGTGTAGTTGTAAGTAATGTCGGAGTATATCCACCTCACCGCCGCCGCCAATGAAAACTTTTCGCTGAGCATCAGCGAGTAAGCCACGTCGATGGACATCTCGTAAGGGTTGATGGTCATGCCGCCGGCGTCTTCTTCCATCATCACCTCTCCGAGCGAGAAATAACGCAGCGAAGCCGACACGGCGCTGTGGTCGCCTATGCGGTAATAGCCTGCAAGGTATGCCAAGTCCATGTCGTTGACAAGCTGGCGGAGCCACGGCGTGTAGTTCAAGGCCACCCCGGCGCGGCTGATGCAGAACGGATACTTGGCCGGATTCCAGTATTGCGAGTTTACGTCGGGGTCGGTCGCCGCACCGACATCGCCCATACCGGCGGCACGTGCGTCGGGAGCTATGGTCTGCGAGGTTACCGAATTGTGTTCAGGATTGAATATGTCGGTCTTTTCCTGCGCACGTGCTCCGAGTGCGACGGTGGCCAACGCCACCGCAATGAATATCTTAAGGTGCTTCATTGTCATGTCTTTTGATGTTCCAACGGTTGTTTGATTGTTAATTATTGATTGTTAATCGCAAGCACGGAAGTGCAGGCTTATCTTGTCATTATTATAAGTTTCTTCGCCTTCGACACCATTCCGCTGCCGTCGCCGCCTATCTTCACGCGGTAGATGTACACGCCGGTAGAGAGCCGTCCGCCGCCGTCGCCGGTCAAATCCCAGTCCACTGTGTACGTGCCTGACGACGCGACACCGCTTTCAGAGTGTTTCCATACGGGACGCCCGCTGATGTCGAACACTTCTATTTCCACGTCGAGATTGTTTCCCGAACGGTCATGCGCGATGACAAATGTGGTGCTCGTCGTAGCCGGATTTGACGTGCAGTCGATGCTCAGGATGCTTGGTGCAAGCCCTTCTACCACGTTAAACGTCAATTCCGTTGTCGTGGAGTTGTTCATTATGTCCCATGCGCGGAAGCGCAGGGTGTGCTGTCCCGGCTCAAGCGCCGGTATGCTGTAATACGTACTGCCGCTCGTGAAGCTGCCGAAGTCGTACTCGAAGTTGTCGTTCAGCACGTAAGTGAGCGACATGTTGCCGTCAATTGTCAGCACGAGGTCGTGTCCTATGCCGCTGCCGGTTGTGTTCAGGCCGTCCTTGTCTGATATTTCGGCAACGAAGTAGGGCGTAGTGTTCACCTTTCCGCCGTTCACAAACGTCGGTGAATTAAGGTAACAGTAGACTGACGGACCTATTCCGTCAGTGCCTTCGGCTGCCGTTCCGCCAACGGTAAAGTCGCCGTTAAGCCCGTTGACGGCCTCTTTCGTCGAGGAATTTACGGCCAGAACGTTGATTAGTCCTGTCTCGTTGCTGTAGTCTATGTCCATAGGCACGGCAAAAGAAAAGGCGAACTCGCCGCTGCGGACACTGTCGCTGCCGTTGAAGAGGGTCGTAGTGCGGTCGTAATACTCGAACGCCGTGCTTGCGCCGTCATCCGAAGTGTTGTTCAAACGGCACACAACCAACTTCTCGGCATCCCTTACCAAGGCGGAGACTACGCCCGTAAACGACGCATCTTTGCCGCCGTCGGCGGTTTCAACATGCCCTGACACCCTGACAACAGAGCCTGCGGAGATTTGCGGAAGCGTGTCTGCTGAAGCGAGTCCAACGCCGTTTATGCTGTCGATTACCGCCCTTTGGAACGGTATGTTGAGGTGCAACGCCGGGTCGCCGAGCAGCGAATATTGCAGTTTGTTTTCCGTTCTGTCCTGCCCGGAGGTTATGAGTTCGTTCTTCGCAAGCCGCTGCGCTTCGCCTATTGTGACGTAACCGTCGTCGCCGGGGGTGAACAACGCACGCAGGTAAGCCCTGTTTATGGCGTTGTTGCGGTCAACGTATACAGTGCGCGTTGTGCCGAAAAAAGCCACGGCTCCGCCGTTTTCATTAAGCACGGCGGTCTCGCCAAGGTTGTCTTCCTGCGCGTCAAAGGGCATGATGTCACACGATGCGGTTATCCAGAGAGGCAGGTTCCTGTTGGAAAACGACGCGAAATCACTAAGGGTTATCACCATTTCATGCGACAGTCCGGTAGGTCCGCCGTGCCCGCTGTAGTTCATCACCAGCGCGCCTGCTTCCTGCCGTTGCTTTATCAGGCGTGTAACGTCGGGATAAGAGTTTCCTGTCGACGAGGTCTCACGCTTGTAGGCATCCCACATTATGCGCTCAATCTGGAAGGCGGGATTGATGCCTTCCACCGTCTGCGCCATCTCGTCGGCGTCCCTCATGTGCCGGTTCTCGTTGCCGTCGTCGCCCATGAACACCAAGAGGTTTTGCCAGCTGCCGGCATTTTCGTTGCCGACGTAGTTTATGGTCTTGTCCACCATGACCTTGGCTTCAGCCTCGGTGCGCACCGGGAAGCGGCCAACGGCCACGTCGAGCTTGTCGGTCTCCGTAGGACTTCCGCCCTCTCCGTCGTCAAGACAGCAGAAGAAACCGTCGTCAACGTAGCAATACACATGGCTGAAGGAGTTTTCGCTCTCATGGCAAAGCAGCAAGTCGTCGGCAGAAAGGCTTGCACACTCTGAAGTAAGCAGGCGATTGTCCCACACGCAGTCGCCGAACAGCAGCAGGTATTTTGGCATGTCGGCCTCCGTTTCGGCGCGGTCGTACAGCATTTTCAAGTACCGCCGGTAGGCGTTTGCATCGGGAGTACCGCTTGAAAACTCGTTGTAAAGCTCGTCAGCAGGCACTATAGTCACCCTAAGGCCGTCCTGCTGCTCATGGTGTTCCTTAAGCCTTTGCGCCTGCGCGGTGAGTTTCTGCGACGTAGGCACAATGATTATCATGTCCGCCTGCGGGTCGGCGTGATGGTCTTGGTTGGTTATGTTGTAGACGTATTCAGGCGTGGGGAACGACGCTGTGGCAAGACTTGGCACGCTGCGCGGCGTCTCGAAACGCGCCGAAATGTAGTCAAGGCGCACCGGGCCGCCTGAAGTCGTCGTTATGGTGACGGTATCCGTGAGCGTGGAAGACGTCACGCTGAACACCCGTTCGTAGCTTTTCGCGTCGTCGTATTCAGAGAAGCTGCCAAGCGAGAACGTGCCTGTCACACTGCCGTTGATGCTGATTAGCCCCGACGTAGCCTGCCCGGCGGTAACGCATACGTCTATCCAATGCGTGCCGGCCTGCGCCGCCTCGCGCGTTATGAGATAATCTCTCGAACGGCCCGCGCTTATCGGGTCGTTCTCGAACAGGTTGCGTCCGCCCTGATACCAGGCGTAGTTGTCAACCTCATGGATGCTGTGATAATAATAAGGATGCTCCCGGAAGGAGTCTATGAAGGCCGCGCTGTCAACCGTAAGCGGCTCGCCGTCGCTTTCGGTCAGGAAGTAATAGCCGTAGTCTGAATAAGGATTGCGCGTGCGCCGGTCTGTCGTAGCACTGTCCCATGTCACCGGTCCCTCGGCGTGGAACAGCCTGCGGCCGCCAACAGTACACGTAGGGACTTCCTTCAGGTCGTCATGTTCTATAAGGTAGTCCTCGTCAAGAACCTCGTCCTGCAACGCTCCGCCGTATCCGTACACCTTGACGCGGCTCAAATCGGTAAACCCTGCGCGGCGCACCAACGTCTGCGTGATTTCATAAACGCCGGTCTCGGGCACGCGGATTTTCGCCCAACGCCCCTCGCGCAGCACCGAATGGGCGGCATACCTGTCAGCACGCGACGCGGCTGTGGCCATCCTCGCGGCCACTTTTGCACGCGACTGGGGGCTTGACTTCACGTCAATCATGAAGCTGACAAGCTTCATGTACTTGCCGCCGCGCATCACCAACGGGACGAACGACACCTCCAAGCGGCCCCGGCGGCGCTCGACAACAACATTTGCCTCGACCTCCGGCAGTTCCGGCAGCGGTCCGCCGCTTATCCGCTCATACCGCGCCACGTCGGCCTCGCCCATCTCAATGAACTCGGGATATTCTATTGTGGCGGTATATACGGAGTCTTCCCACGCCCCGTCGAGCTGCACAGAGCACGAGAAAAACGGCAACACGCTGTCAATCCTCACCTCTTCCGCGGTGAGGTTGAAGAAGCATTGCGCCCTTACCGACGCCCCGGCAGCACTGACAACAAACAGCACTGACAACAAAAAAAAGGACTTTCTTATATGTCATCTTACGTTGAAATCCAGTACCTTACGGTCTTCAATCCAGCCCGTAATATGGTCGCCCACGCTTACGGGGCCTACGCCCTGCGGCGTGCCTGTATAAAGCATGTCGCCCGTCTTCAGTGTAAACCACCGGCTGATGTAGGCTATCAGCTCGTCAACCTTGAACAGCATGTCGGCCGAGCAACCCTCCTGTACAGCCGCGCCGTTGACATCCAGGCGGAAACGCAGCGACTGAATGTCGCGCAGCTTCTCAACGCCGACCCACTCGCCTATCGTCGCCGCGCCGTCGAATCCCTTGCACAGCTCCCACGGCCTGCCCTCCTAGCGCAGGCGGCTCTGCAGCTCGCGCGCTGTGAAGTCGACGCCCACGGTCACCGCGTCATAATACCTGTGGGCGAACCTTACGGGAATGTTCTTGCCAAGGCGGCATATGCGCACCACAAGCTCGCCCTCGTAGTCGATGCGCCCAAGGTCGTCGGGCGGGAAGAACGGCTTGCCGTCTTTCAGCAGCGACGAGTCGGCCTTGGTGAAAATCACAGGCTCTTCCGGTTTATATAACGTTCCGTCAAGCTCTTTATTGTGCTGGATGTAATTCATCCCCACTGCAAAAATCTTCATGTTACACAAATTTTATCGTCACAAGAATCGGCCGGACAAAGGTACGTAAAAATCCCGAAAGAGCAAAATCAGCCTTCCACGGCTCTGCGAAAGGCCGTCTTTTACCGTCCAAAAGGCCACCTTTCAGTGTGCAAAAGGCCATGTTTTATGAGGCGAAAGACGGCCTTTTGCAAGGCCGCTGATTATCAACGGGTTACAAACGGACATGAAACAGCAGTACAGCCAGCCGTACAACCGCCGTCAAGAGGAATGTGCCGCAACACCAAACGGCACGGAAACGCCTGCGTGCAAAGGGTCGGAAAATGAAAATAAAAGCTGGTTTCACACCCTTTTGTTTTGCATTTCTCCCGGCTTGCACTATCTTTGCATACAATATATCATTATGTTCAAGAAGCGTTAATGGACGAGTTTCTTACTATCTCGACAAACATTGACATGATAATCCTTTCATACAAGGACATCGTGCACATTATGTCTGACGGCAATTATTCCACCATCACCATCAACGGTGGCGACAAATTTACTGTCAGCAGGCAGTTGGGGTATATGGAAAAGGCGATCGGCGGCCAGCTTACCGTCCACCGGCGCAACTTCGTCAGGATAGGCAAAAGCCTGATAGTAAACGTGATGTACATCACATACGTGAACGTTCCGAAGCAGACAATCGTGATGTATGACACAAACAAGAACAAATATTCGCTTACCGCTTCACACGAAGCTGTAAGGCAACTGAAAACATTATTGGAAAAGGAATACGGCAATGGGAACAGGTGACGACATCCGGGATGACGAAATAAGGGTCATTGGCGAAGGCAATAGCAACGCCGGTAAAGCGGCAAGGGGCAAGAAAACCGTTATCGTCGCGGCAATTATCGCCGTCATGGCGGCAATATGCGTATGGGCTTTCATGCGCAACGGACACGACGGCGCGGCTGTGGACGCACCGGAAGAAGTGCTGGATGACACGGCCGAAAACACGCCGGCTTACACCGAAGTGAGGGACACAGCCGTGGCAGGCATACCCCTAAAGATGTTCATCCCTCATGGGGCGAAGCCCGAAGTGGCCGTAGGCAACATCGACAAGGCCGACAGCAGCATCGTGCTCGGAGCTATGGCAGCCGACATCGGACTTGACAACGGCCGGTGGATTGTGGCCGGCGGCTTCATCAGCAAAGGCAGGCTTGTGTCCCACTCCAAGTCGAAGACAGGCTTCTGCGCCATCATTGGCGGCGCAATGACCATAGGCAACGCCGTCAATACGGAACTTTTCGAGAAGTGCATAGAGGCAGGCGGCGACTTCTTCCGCCAGTATGCGCTCGTTGACAGCGGCAAACCGGTAAGCCGCGACATACAAGGCAAGGCGCGGCGACGTGCCCTCTGCTCGTTCGGCGGTACGGTGGCAATCGTTGAAACGGAAACATCGGAGACACTGGACGACTTTGCCAACGTCCTCGCATCCATCGGAGCAAATGAAGGAATAACCCTCGTCGGCAGCGGTTCCGCGCAAAGATGGGCCGTCGACAATGCCGGACGGCGTTACGAAATAGGCGACATGGAAAGCCGGCAACCCGACGTTGCCAACTACATTGTTTGGCGGAAGAAGTAACACTACAACCCATTTCATACACCAAGCGGCGCATTTCATACAACGCGCCGCTTTTTTCTTTGCCACGGCAAATGTCTTCGTTAACTTTGCTTCGCCAAACAACGCAGACATGAGACAGTTCAAAACATTAATCATTATTATCGTTTCAACCGTTTTAGCATCCGTTGCCGTATGCTGCGGAGGCTCCAGCAACAATGCATCCGGCAAAAAGACGGAACGCCCGAGGTTCAGGGGCGTATACTATTGGAAAACCGTTTACAACCCTTCCGCTTACGAACGCGGCTTTATCCGCCGCCACGATGTGACGCGGATGTACATCAGGTTCTTCGACGTTGTAAACGGTTACGACAACAATACGCTTTCACCCATAGGTGTGCCGTCGGCCACCGTCGTGTTCAAACAAATCCCGGACACGGCAATTGAAGTTGTACCTGTGGTGTACATCACGAGAGAAGCCATCGACGCAATGGCCTGCCAAAACGACGACAACGCCTCTGTCTACGCAGGAAAGATAATCAAACGCATATACGACATTTGCAAGGCAAACAACATTTCCGGGCTTAAAGAAGTGCAGCTTGACTGCGACTACGCCGCACGCCAGCAGGAAGCGTTCTACAAATTGTGCTATGCTACCGGACTAAAGCTGCACATGCAAGACATAAAACTTAGCGTAACGGTGCGTCTGCACAACCTAAGACAGGAGCCACCGCCTGCCGACTGCGGCGTACTAATGGTCTACAACACAGCAAGTGTGCGTAATCCCAACACGCGTAACTCCATCATCGACCCTGCCGACGTAAACAGTTTTCTGCGCAAAAAACCACGCTATGCCCTACCGCTTGACGTAGCTTACCCGACGTTCAGTTGGAGCGTGATAGCCGACAGCGGACGGATGAAGCTGTCGCAGCGCACCAACTGGAACGACACAACACTCTATCTGCGTACAGGCGACAACACTTATACCGTAAAAAGCAGACATTTCATGGACGGAACGGAACTGTCTGAGGGTGCGGAAATAAGGGTTGAACGCTCTGACTTCGCGTCTGTCATGGCGGCGAAACGCATCGTCGACAATGCCTTCCGTCAAGACACATCGCGCAATGTGCTGCTTTACCACCTCGATTCGCTTAACCTTTCAAAATTCACAGACAATGAAATACAGGATATTTACGGTTCTCGTTAGCCTCGCGGCATGGTGTCTGAAAGTGCAGGCGTGCTCGCCTCCCGACCGTGCACCTAACGACGTGCGCATCTTCCGCGTGCTTGACGACGAGCTTTACTTCGCCAACTGCGGCGACAAAGGCGTACTGCCGTCCATCAACAGCTATTCTGCATGGCGCAAAAAGGCTGACAGGGAAGCAAACATAAGGCTTTGGCAGCAGCAGACTTCACGGCAAATCAGCCTCAACGACATAGAAGACGCCGTCTATCGCTTCAGTTCCGAGCAGATAGCTTACGCCATGGCAAACCCTGACGACGCGCTGCGCAGTAACAGTTTCACGGCATGGGTGGCGCGGAACGGACGCAACGACATAGCCGAACTGCTGCTTGCGGCCAAGCAATGCGAGGCGTTTGCCAAAGAAACAGCCGACCCGTGGTATTATTTCTGGCCGGGCGACGACCCACAAACCGGCATGAGCAGGCTGGCCGACAAGTGCATGAAAGCCGTCAACGGGCCTATGGCGGCACGGTATGCACTGCAAGCCATGCGCGCACTTGTGGCTTCAATGAGGTATGAAGAATGCCTGAATCTGTGGGAAAAGGTGAAAGGCCGTATGCCCGACGACGTTATCCGCGACATGGCCGAGCTTAAAATGGCGGCGGCACTGCTGCGCACTGGCCGGCGCGAAGAAGCCGTTGCAGTGTACCGCAGGCACGCTGACTTGGAGTCGCTTGCACTTTGCGGAGTGAAGCCCGGTGAACAGGAATACACCGTTGTCACAACCGAAATGCAACGGCATGGCGCCGATGCCGAAAGCATGGGGATAGCGTTACAGGGCTTTCTCAACACACTTACATACGATGCGGCGAAATACAAGAGCGACGAAAGCGGCATGGAGGCCGTAGCACAGCGGTTTATGTCCGACTGCAACGCGCCAAACCGTCGTCTGTGGACATACACGGCGGCAGCCTTGGCGGCTTATAGAGGCGACTACCACAGCTGTGCCAAGCTGGCCGGGAGAGGCATGGCGATGGGCGGTAACGACTTTCTTGCCAAGTCGTTCCGCGTACTCCGCATGTACGCAAGAGCCAAGGCAGCAGACTACGGAGCGCGGTATGAAAACCAGCTGTATACCGACCTTGCATGGTTAGACCGCCAAATAATAGCCCGGGCAGGACAAAAGGACGTGCGCACAAGGCTCAAGTTCAGCAACGGATACAAATGGGAACAAAGCACAACCTACTTCAACGATGCCATGAGGCGCATACTTCTCGACGTTGTTGTGCCCAAAGCATTGCAGGCTGGACAAGCGACACGCGCCCTGCAATTGGCCAACATTGCGGAATACAGGCTGTTCCTGCTGACCGGAGTAGAGAAAGTTACAACTTTATACTACGTATATGACGGGTTTGAACGCGACTATGGGAACGACGTTGACTACTCAAGCCGCCTGTTCCGCCTTGCCAACAACCTGACGGCAAGCCAAGTGGAACGCTACGTCCGGGAACTGTCGGCACCGCAGACAGCCTTTGACCGCTTTCTCACCGCACGCTCATTTACCGATAAAAACTTCTGGAATGACCTGCTCGGCACGCTCTTTATGCGCGAAAGGCGGTATGCCAAAGCCGCACGTTGTCTTGCCAAAGTAAGCCCGGAGTTCGAGAAATCGCTAAACACCTATTATTATATGAAATACGACCCTTTCAGCAATGCACCCTGCCTGATGGACAAATGGTTGTTGGAGCGCGGCTACAAGCTCGGCTTCGCACGGCGCATGGCCGGTTTGCAGCGCACCTTGCTAACCTCGAAAGACCCAAACACACGCGCCCAAGCGATGATAAACTACGCCATAGGGCTGCGCAACTCGTTCACGGATACCTGCTGGCCGTTGACACGATACAAAGAGTCATGCCGTTATTACAGCAGCTACGATTACGAAGAATGGGCTTACAACCCGTACAAACGGCCGTACAACGACGACAGTAAGGCCACGTACAAGTTCATAAATAATGCACGCGAGGACTACAAACGGCTGACAGAAAAAGCGCTAAAGACGTTCACCGACAAGGAGAAAGCCGCCTGGCAGATGGTGCGCCTCAACCGGCGTGCCTCCTTAATGGACACATATCCCGACACAAAAGCCGCCGCATTCGTCCGCGCACACTGCGATGAATGGAACGACTACATATAAAACCACGGCAGACTCTCAACCACACAAAAACACCTGAAATGCATTCAAGCAGCAAGAGGTGGCCTTTTACCGTCCAAAAGGCCACCTTTCAGCGTGCAAAAGGCCATGTTTTACGAGGCGAAAGACGGCCTTTTGCAAGTCGTTGAATATCAGAATGTTGCGCAAATGGCGGCCGGCCGTGCGGAATTTCACGGTTTTCCGTTATTGCAAGGATTGCGGATTTCATTATTTTTGCCACAGAACTACACCGCAGCAGAAGCATCGCATACTTTTAAAATCTCATAGAGAATAATACCATGAAAGAATTTCTGATGTCCACCACCCTGCCTTTCTGGCTCGTGTTCATAATCGTAGCCGCGGCTTTCGCCGCCACACTGCTCTATATGAAGGGCGAAACCAAGTCGCGCACGCTGCTCCTGGCCGCCGCCGGATGCATGCTTGCGGCCACCGTTCTGGAGATAGCCATCTACGCAGTGCTGGGCGGCAACAGCCTGTGGTGGTGCACCTCAGACAAGTACGGCTTCTGGTCCAAGCTCGTAAGGCTCATACCCTTCGCCCTGTTCATCGCGATGCAGATACTGCAAGTGTTCTTTTTCAAGGGCGCGGTGGAAGAGCACATAGGCAAGGAGCTGGCCATCAAATCAACGTTCATCTGCCTCATCCTCACCTTCCCCGTGGCGCTCGTCCTGTCAATCATACTGGGCGTAGCCGGCGTTTCCAACGAGACGCTAAACGTTGTGGTGAGCATCGTGTTCTTCGCGCTCGTGCTCGGCGGCATAGGCTGGGCTCTCATGCGCAACGTGCGCACAGTGGGCTGGCGTCAAGGAGCGGCGTTCACGGCGTTCTCCGTCGTCTGCGTGGTAGCCGTCTGCCTGGCGGTGTTCCTGTTTATAGTAGCCCTCATTGAGCTGTTCCTGCAAATACTGACGGCCTCGGTGATAGTAATAGCCGGGATATACGCTTACAGCCTGATGTCGAAGGGGCAGCAGGTGGAACAGCCGAAGATGATGTTCCGTGACAAAGACGGGCACCTGCATGTGGATTCCATATCGCGTGACAATGCCGACAAGAAGATAGACGAGCGCAGGGAAAACAACAAGTGACAACACACATTATTGTATAACCAAAACCATTTTGAGATTATGAAAAAGATGATTAGGACGATTTGCGTAGTGGCGATAGCACTCTTCGCAATACCACAACAGGCCGACGCGCAGTTTTTCAAGAAGCTGAAGAAAGCCGCGGAGAACGTTGTCAAGGAGACGATAACGGGCGAAACGGCGACCGAGAGCAACAGTACGGCCACCACGAAAGCCCCAGCGATGAACTTCGTTACGGGAACATCGGGCGTAAACGTAGGCAATCCGGCCTCAAAACACTTCGATGTCGAGTTTGTAGAGGCCATCGGCAATGCCGCAAGCAACACCGTGACAATAACGCTGAAGGCCACATCGAAAGACCTGAACTACAACGACGTGACCATGGGCAAATGGAACGTGAAAGCTTATGACGGCGACGGCAACGAATACGAATGCAGCGGCTTCTCAGACAAAAAGAACATGCCTGCAGGCATCCCGGTGAAGTTTGAACTTGCAAAAATCGCCAAGGTGCCGGCTACAGTAACCATGTTTTCACTTGTTTACGTTGACTACATCGTAGACATAAACGGCATCCGTTCATACGACAACGACCTGTCTACATTCATACAGCTGAAGAATGTGCCCATAACATGGCAGTGATTTTATAGAGACAAGCAAACGAGTGACAAGCAGACAATGGGAAAACACATTGACGCTTGTCACTTTTTCATGCAAATCCCTTGTCTGCTTGTCACTCGTCCACTTGTCTGCTAATAAAGCAACAGCAGCCCCGCGCCGCCTGCATAGCATATCATGCGGATGGGGTTTATCTTGAAATACTTTGTACCAACGAACGACGCGACGAAAAGGAAGCAGCTAATCCAGAACTGCCAGGGGTTAACGCCGGGCGCGGAGAAATTCTCCGGCGTCATCAATAGTAGCGTGGCGGCGGCCAAGAGGCCGACAACCGCCGGCCGGAGACCGATGAACACGCTCTGGACGGTCTGCGTCTGCATGTACTTCATTAGCATCTTCACTATCAGAACCATCAGTATGAACGACGGAAGGACAAGCGCGACCGTGGCCGTAAGGCTGCCAAGGACGGACATTCCGTATCCGAACCCGGCATTGTGAACGGCGGTATAGCCACAGTAAGTGGCCGAATTGATGCCTATCGGGCCGGGAGTCATCTGGCTGATTGCCACAATGTCGGTGAACTCTGACGTGGTAAGCCACCCGTGGTTGTGCACAACCTCGCCCTGGATTAACGACAACATGCCGTAACCTCCGCCGAAACCGAACAGCCCTATCTGGAAAAACGTTATGAAAAGCTCAAGGAAAATCATATTTATAAGCCCCCTCCTGACCTCCCCGAGGGGAGGAATTGGTTTGACGTAAGCCCCCTCCCAGCCTCCCCGAGGGGAGGAGTTAGTTTGACGTAAGCCCCCTCCCAGCCTCCCCGAGGGGAGGAGTTAGTTGGCTTATATTAATTTACAAATCTTAGTTCTATACAGCTCCACACCCTTTCTCCTCCCCTCGGGGAGGTTGGGAGGGGGCTGACATTCATAATTTCTATACAGCTCCACACCCTTTCTCCTCCCCTCGGGGAGGTTGGGAGGGGGCTGACATTCACTTCATTCTGTCGGTTTTATATACTTCCCATACACAAATCCGCCGATGCCGGCAATCAGAATGACGTAGATTGGCGAGACTCCGAGCATCCAGATGGCAAGCGCACAGGCTATGGGAATCCAGCAGTTGGTGAGCGTTATCTTTGCGCTCTTGGCCATGTTGAACGTCGGCACGGCTATCAGTGCCACCACTGCGGGGCGTATTCCGCGGAAGATTGCCGCCACGACCTTGTTGTCTTCGAACTGATGGAAGAACATCGCGATGGCCAAAATGACAAGAAACGACGGCAGAGCCGTACCCACAGCCATGCACAAAGCCCCTTTCAGACGGCGCAGACGGTAGCCGATGAATGCGCTGATGTTTATCGCCATCACTCCCGGACAGCTCTGGGCCACGGCTATCATGTCGATGAACTCTTCCTTGTTCAACCACTTGTGGCGGTCAACCACTTCCTGCTCAATGAGCGGTATCATGGCGTAGCCGCCGCCGAAGGTGAACAAGCCGATTTTGAAAAACGTCTTGAAACTGTCTATGTAGAAGTTGGACATGGTTTAATTTTATAAGTAGTGAAGGAGAAAAGGAGGAAAGGAGCAAGTGGTTACGCCATCCACCGAAAGTCAAGAAGCAACCTGCCGGCTGCCGTTTCACGCACGTTGAGACAAGCGCAAACATCCTGTCGCTAAATGCCTGGAAATCAGCGGTTTTCCAAAAGGCCACCTTTTACCGTCTAAAAGACGGCCTTTTAGGCGGTAAAAGGTGGCCTTTTGCAATGCGAAACACGGCGTTTCACTTTTCAAGTCATTTCCACTTGCTCCTTATCTCCTTACTCCTTCCCTCCTAAAACATTCTTAAATTCTTTCTTCTATCCACTTTCTCGCGTTGACAAACGCCTCCATCCACGGCGTAATGTCGTCTGCAAGGCGGTCTGACGGATACCAGGCGTTCTGCCAAGGGAAGATTGCACGCTCCAAATGAGGCATCATAGCGAGGTGTCGTCCGTCAGCAGAGCAGATGCCGGCAACGGCAAAGTCTGAGCCGTTCGGGTTGCCGGGGTACTCCGCATAGTGGTATTTTGCTACGACGTTGTACTTGTCCTCGCCCTCGGGCAGATAGAACTTGCCTTCTCCGTGGGCTACCCAGATACCGAGGCTGCTGCCCGACAGCGAGCCGAACATCACGCTCTCATTCTGCGGAATGTCGAGACCAAGGAAGGCACTCTCGAACTTACGCGAGTCGTTATGCAGCATCTTGGCGCGCTTCTCGTGTTCCGGATTGATAAGGTTAAGCTCAACCATGAGCTGGCAACCGTTGCAAATGCCGAGCGAAAGGGTATCTTCGCGGGCATAGAACTTGTCCAATGCCTCTTTCGCTTTCGGATTGAAGAGGAACGCTCCGGCCCATCCCTTTGCGCTGCCGAGCACGTCAGAGTTGGAGAAACCGCCACAGAAGACAATCATGTTGACGTCTTCGAGCGTTTCGCGGCCGGTTATAAGGTCGGTCATCATCACGTCCTTGACGTCGAAACCGGCAAGATACAGCGAGTAAGCCATCTCTCGTTCGCCATTGGTTCCTTTCTCGCGGATGATTGCTGCCTTTATTCCCGTCGGCTCGCGGCGGTCTGCCGAGATTCCGAATTGCGACAACTTGCCGGTGAACGAGTCGGTGAACTTCATCACGACCGGCTGTTTCTTGTAATTGTCGCGGCGTGCTTCGGCACGTCCGTTCATGCTCTGGTCGCGGTCGAGCAGGTACGAAGTCTTGTACCAGACATCGCGCATTGCGTCGATGTCGAACTCATGCGTGAACTTGCCTTTGGTTATCTTGAGCTTGCGCGACGACGTATCGGGCTGTCCGATGCAAGCGTAGCAAACGCCGTAGTCGTCCATCAAGTCCTCGAAGTCAAGCCTGTGGCGTTCCGACACCTGTACTATCACGCCGGGGTTCTCGGCCAGAAGCATCTTCACTATGTCCTCACAGTCGAACTTGTCGAGGCTGATGTTCAGTCCGCCGGTGGTGTTTGCGAAGCACATTTCAAGCAAAGTAGTCACCATACCGCCTGCGCTGATATCGTGACCGGCCATTATCCAGCCGTTCTTTATCTGCTCCTGAAGCGCGTTGAAGGCCGTGCGGAAGTAGTCGGGGTTCTTCACCGTGGGCACGTCATCACCCACTTTGCCTAACGACTGGGCAAAAGCGCTGCCGCCGAGGCGCAGCTCATCATATGAGAAATCTACGTGGTAAAGCCATGACTTCTTGTCATTCACAAGCACGGGAGACACCACTTTGCGGATGTCTGACACCTGTCCGCCACTGCTAACGATGACCGTTCCCGGGCTGATTATCTTCTGTCCGTCGGGATATTGCTGGCTCATCGAGAGCGAGTCCTTGCCTGTCGGCACATTGACTTTTATCGCGCAGCAGAAGTCGGAGAGAGCTTTCACCGCACTGTAAAGGCGTGCGTCCTCGCCCTCCTGCGAACGGCAGGGCCACATCCAGTTAGCCGAGAGGCTCACACTGTCGAGCCCTTCCTCGAGCGGTGCCCACACAATGTTGGTCAACGACTCTGCAACGGAGAGCACACTGCCGGCCTCCGGCGACGCCAGTCCTGCCTGCGGAGCGTGTCCGAGGGCAGTAGCGATGCCCTTCTTGCCGCGGTAATCAAGTGCGACAACGCCGCAGTCAGACAGCGGCAGCTGCAATTCGCCCTGGCATTGCTGGCGTGCTATCTTGCCCGTCACGCTGCGGTCAACCTTGTTGGTAAGCCAATCCTTGCAGGCAACGGCCTCAAGCTGAAGCACGCGGCCTACGTATTCGTCTAATTGAGAATGGAGAATTGAGAACGGAGAATTATGATTACCCTCGCTATTTGAGGCTTGCTGCTTGGGCAAATCACAATTTTCAATTCTCACTTTTCCATTCTTAATTGTCGTGTACGACACATTTTCATAGTGTCTTTCCACCGTTTTGTCCCTCATGTAGGTCTTGGGAGAATGGCCGAACATCTGTGCCACATCGAGGTCGAACGGCCTTACGCCGTCTCCCTGCACAAAACTGAAGTGGGCGTCGCCCGTGGTTTCACCCACGACATACAGCGGAGCACGCTCGCGTTCGGCAATCTTGCGCACGTGTTCGATGTGCTTCTCGTCGATGAGAAGCCCCATTCGCTCCTGGCTCTCGTTGGCGATGATTTCCTTGCTCGACAGCGTCTTGTCGCCTATTGGCAGCTTTGTCATGTCTATCTGGCCGCCGCATTCCTCGACAAGTTCGGACAGACAGTTGACGTGTCCTGCCGAACCGTGGTCGTGAATGCTGACAACGGGGTTGGTGTCTTCCTCGCACAGGGCGCGCACAAGGTTGTAGGCACGCTTCTGCATCTCGGGATTTGCACGCTGAACGGCGTTCAGTTCAATTCCGTTAGAGTATCTTCCGGTGTCAACCGACGACACGCTGCCGCCGCCGAGGCCAATTCTGTAGTTATCGCCGCCGACAACCACAATCTTGTTTCCTTTCTTCGGTTCCTTCTTCAGGCAGTCGCGCTTCGTGCCGTAGCCCACTCCTCCGGCAAGCATTATCACCTTGTCGTAGGCGTACTTCTCGTCGCCCTCCTTGTGCTCGAAGGTCAACACCGAGCCGCAAATCAGCGGCTGGCCGAATTTGTTGCCGAAGTCGGAAGCGCCGTTCGACGCCTTTATCAATATCTGCTCAGGCGTCTGGTACAGCCATTTGCGCACCGGAAGGATGTTTTCCCAGTCACGCTTCACGGCAAATTGAGAATTGAGAGTTGAGGATTGAGAATTATGATTACCTTCGCCTTTTGCGTTTTGCAAATCATAACTTTCAATTTTACATTCTCCATTGTCAATTAGACGGGGGTATGCCGTCATATACACCGCCGTGCCGGCTATCGGCCACGAGCCGGTTCCGCCGCCCATGCGGTCGCGGATTTCGCCTCCCGTACCCGTTGCAGCGCCGTTGAAAGGCTCTACGGTGGTAGGGAAGTTGTGCGTTTCGGCCTTCAGCGAGATGACGCTCTCAATGTCCTTGACGCGGAACCAGTCGGAGGTTGACTGGTCTTCGGGCGCAAACTGCTCAACGACAGGGCCTTCGCTGAAGGCCACGTTGTCCTTGTATGCGCTGAGTATCTTGTGCGGATTTTCCTTCGTTGTCTTCTTAATCATGCTGAAGAGCGACGATTCCATCTCCTTTCCGTCGATGATGAACACACCGCCGAATATCTTGTGGCGGCAGTGTTCGGAGTTAATCTGGGCGAAGCCGAATATCTCCGAGTCGGTCAGAGGCCGTCCCAACTGCTTCTCCACGTTGTGAAGGTAGTCTATTTCCTCGGGCGAAAGGGCGAGGCCTTCCTGCTCGTTGTACTCCTCAAGGTTGTCAACGTGCTTTATCGGCTCAGGCTTGTGGTTCACTGTGAACACCTGCTGGTCAAGCCCTTCGTACATACGCTGGAGCATCGGGTCATGCTCTGCGTCCTTGGAGCTTACGGGGAAGTACTCCTCTATGCGCGAAACGCCCTTCAGGTTCATGTTCTGGGTAATCTCGACGGCGTTGGTGCTCCACGGGGTTATCATCTCGCGGCGTGGGCCTACGAAGTAACCGTCCACATGGTCGGCCTCTACCAGCGTGGCGTCGCCGTACAGCCAGCACAGTTCATTGACTTCTTCTTGCGAAAGCTGATGGTCCACTTCAGTGGCAATCACACTTTCCGTGGGGGTCTTGAAAAAAAGAATCATACCTTTATGTATCGTTTTATTGTTGTCTGCAAGTGGCATATTATATAATAGGTGCAAACTTACTAATTTTTTCCGAGATAGCACCAGCATGGCGCGAAAAACGCTTTTCATGCAATGTTTTTTACATTCCGGCCTTTTTCCGACGGCTTCCAAAGCCGTGCCTGCACACGTTTTCTACATTACAATAAGGCCGTTTGCAAGACGGCCTGCAACTCCTTTGTAACCCACTGATAACCAGCACGTTTCCAATATGCCATCTTTCACCTTGCAAAAGATGGCCTTTTACACGCTAAAAGACGGCCTTTTAGCTTCCAATTTGCCGCCTTTTAAATTGAGAATGGATAATGGGGAATTGATAATTATGATTTCCTTTGAGGCCATCTGTCAACTAAGGCAAATCATAATTATCCATTTTCATTTCTCAACTCTCAATTAAAAGAAGGGAGGGAGCTTAATTACCGTCTGCCATTGTGCCGACAACCCATTGGCCTTATCATCCACATCAGTCCTATCCGACCTATCACACAACAAACAACTAACCGCATTCTTAAAATCTGTTTACAAACAACCGACATTCAATAGATTATTGTAAACACAAGTTAAAAACACCGCTTTCCTTGCATTTTTTTGCCGAAAAACTTGCAAGCAATGTGTTATTGCCGTACATTTGCAGTGTACTACAACATTAGTACACTAAGAAACAAGAGAACAGAAATACAAATATTGACAATTTAAAGACTTTAACAATTATGGGAACTATCATCACAGCCGCCACAATCATGGCAATGTACCTCAACTCAACAGGTAACATCAACTCGCAGTACTGCTACAACGCAGACGTGGAGAACGGTCAGGTAAAGACCATGTACGTATATGACAAGGTGGGCAAAAGCCTCAGCGGCAAACTGGAATACCGCTACGAGTATGACAACCAGGGCCGCGTAACGGTGAAAGAAACCTACCGCCGCAACGCACGCACAGGCCGCATGACACCCGAAAGCCGCCTTACCTACACATATACGGCTGACGGTTACACCCTTGAGCGCAGCCTATGGAACGGCACGACAAAGGCATTCGACCGCGCCGACAGCCGCACCGAATACCGCAAAGAGGCATCGGGCGTAATGTCTGTGACAGCCTACGACATCGCCGACGACGGCTCGACAACCGCCGTTACCGACAACATCTTAGTGATAATGACGAAAGACGAAGGGCTGATGGCAGGGAAATAAAGTAGTCAAAGTAGTTAAAAGTAGTTAGAGTAGTTAAAGTCAAATGCTTTTCCAAGTGTATGCCATAACTCTCTCTACAACCAACAAACGCCTAAAGGAAAGGCATTCGACTCTAACTACTTAGCGACCGAAGGGAGCGATAACCGCTTTAATAGTCCTAACAGCAAAAGTAATGACTTTAACTACTTAGCGACCGAAGGGAGCGATAACTACTTTAACTACTGTAACTACAGAAAGAATAACATTAAACCAAATAAAAATGATACACATCGAGAACCTGAAATACAAGTACCAGGGCGCGAAGCAATACGTCTTCGACAACTTCAGCCTCAACCTTGAGGACAACAACATCTACGGACTGTTGGGCAAGAACGGCACGGGCAAGTCGACCCTGCTCTACCTTATCAGCGGACTGCTGCGCCGCACGGCCGGCACCATCACCGTAGACGGCGTTGACACGTCGCGCCACCAGGCCGAGACGCTCGAGGAAATATTCCTCGTTCCCGAGGAGTTTGACCTCGCCCCGATGACCCTCGAGGCCTACGTCAAGCTGAACAAGCCGTTCTATCCGCGCTTCAGCCGCGAGGTGCTGGAGAGCTGCCTGCGCGACTTCGAGCTGACGCCGGACATCCACCTGAAGGAGCTTTCAATGGGACAGAAGAAGAAAGTGTACATGAGCTTCGCCTTAGCGGCCAACACCAAGCTGCTGCTTATGGACGAACCGACCAACGGACTGGACATTCCGTCGAAGAGCCAGTTCCGCAAAGTCATAGCAAACAACATGGCCGACGACCGCACAATGGTAATATCCACCCACCAGGTGCACGACGTAGAGTCGCTGCTCGACCACATCGTGATGCTCGACCGCTCCGAAATACTGCTCGACGCGTCGGTCGCCGACATCTGCGAGAAGTACAACTTCGAGTTCCGTTCACTTGGAGAGCCGGCCGACGACGTGCTCTACGCCGAGCCGTCGGTGCAGGGCAACGCCGTAATAACACGCAAACGCGAGGGCGACGGGGACACAACGCTCAACCTCGAACTGCTGTTCAACGCCGTGACGAAGCGCGCACTGTAGCCCAATCCCGACATCACGCGCCGCCAATATCCGGCTCATCCGCCCCATCAGTCTTATCAACCTAACAACAACACCGCCACTCTCCTCCCCACGGGGAGGCCGGGAGGAGGCTTTAACAACAATCAGCCATGTCAAAATTCAACATAAACCGCTTCGGCAAGACCCTGCTCTGGTCGGCCAAGATGACACAAAAGGAAATACTGACGAACGTCGCCGCCATGTTCTTCGCATTCGCAGTGCCGTTCATCATACATCTGCTTTCAAGCTACAAAGGCTCCGAGATGCACACGGCATCAAACCTCACAACAGCCATGCAGCTAAATATCTTCATCTATATCATCATCACCGTAATTGGCGGATGCTGGCTTTTCAGCAACATGAAGACAAAAGAGCAGCGCATAACGTTCAAGATGCTGCCGGCAACCGACCTTGAGAAGTTTGTCGCCCGTGCGCTTTACGTCACCGTGGTGTGGTGGGTCATGGCCTTCGTTGCATTCTGCTTAGCCGACGTTTTCCGTATGCTCGTAAGCCTGGTGGCCGGCATCCCCGTGGTGAAATGCGTCATCCCGGAGTTCGCCTCGATACTTATCGGCACAAGCGAGCACACCAGCTTCACCGTCAACAGCATGCGTGCGGACGAGACATACGCTGTTCTCGCGCTGGCATACGCCTGGGTTTTCTGGATGTATTCATTCTACATACTTGGCGGAGCGTTGCTGCGCCGCCGCCAGTTCGTGCTCACCACGCTTGCACACTTCGCCATCGGAATGGTGTTTACACCTATTCTCGTAAACTATGTTGACGGCGTAGACCCCGATACGGCACGCCAGTTGGCGGTTCCATTGGCATGGACGGGCGCGGCGTTCTTCACCGCATGGGGCATAGCCGACTGGATTTTGTCATACAAGATATTCCGCCGTATGCAGGTAATCAATAACAAATGGCTGAACCTTTGAGAGGTGAAAGGGTGAAAAAGTAAAAAAGTAAAAGGGTAAAAAAGTAAAAAGGTAAAAAGCAAAAGACGTGAATGAAAATGTCACCGGAAACCGCCCGGTTTGCAAAAGGCCGTCTTTCGCCTTCCAAAAGGCCGTGTTTTACACGCTAAAAGGCCACCTTTTACAGGCCAAAAGGCCACCTTTTACAACGCCGAATGTAACGCGCTGACAGTCAGTAACATACAGAACACCGAAAGAGGGAAGCCCCTCCCTAACCAAAGGGAAGCCCCTCCCTAACCCTCCCGAGGGAGGGGATGCGGATAGGAACTAATAATATAAGGTGATGGCTTTAACTTCTTAGCGAACGGAGTGAGCGTTAACTTCTTTAACTTCTTTAACTTCTGAAAATAAAAATACAAGAACAATGAGCAACTTCGATATTAAACGCTTCGCAAGTGGCGCAATGGACATGGAGGATGAACTTCAAGGGCGTGCTGTCGTTCGCCGCCGGCCTGTCGATAGGCTACCTCGGCCCTTACATCGGGTGGATATATCCCTACCTGAAGGGCATGCCGGCCGACGGCGAAAGCCGCCTGATAGAACGCATAGCCTTCTGTGTGGTGATTTATCTCATAGTCGTCATCATCAGCGGAACATGGATTTTCGCCAACATGCAGACAAAGGCGCAACGCACAACGGTGAAGCTCCTGCCTGCCACCGACCTTGAAAAGTTCCTCGTCAACTTCCTCGCCGTTACCTTGGGAGCCGCCGTCATGGCGATAGTGGCATTCTGCATTGCCGACATTGTGCGCATAGTGGTATGCCTGATATTCGGCATCGACCACGTAGCCATCGGCCTGCCGTACTTCATCCAGATGCTTTTCACCGATACGGACTTCGCCGGAAGCAGCGTAAACGCAGGCAGAATATTCCCCACGGCGGTGAACTTTACCGCATTAGGATGGTGTCTCTGGGCGCAGTCTCTGTATGTTTTTGGCGGCACGGTGCTGCGCCGTTACCAGTTCGTCATCACCTCGGCGGTGCACGTCCTGCTGTTCATCGCATTTGCGATAGTCGTGTCTTACGGAGGCGGAAACGTTGAAACGACGGTCATGGATGAAGGCCTTGCCCCCGTGTTCTACGCCATCGGCACCGTGCTTGCAGCCATTGCGGTGCTCAACTGGTGGCTCTCTTACTGGATTTTCAAGCGTATGCAGGTTATCAACAACAAATGGATTAACTTATGAACTTTACGACAGAGAAAGCGATTTACGTGCAGATAGCCGACAGGCTGTGCGACGAGATACTTACGGGGAAATACGGCGACGACGAGAGAATACCCTCAGTGCGCGAGTATGCCGTGCTGCTTGAGGTGAACACCAACACCACCGTGAAGTCATACGACCTCTTGGCGCAGCAGGGAATAATATATAACAAACGCGGATTAGGCTACTTCGTCACCGCCGGAGCAAAGGAGAAGATACTCGAAGAACGCCGAAAGGAGTTCATGGAGCAGAAACTTCCCGAGATGTTCCGCCAGATGCGGCTGCTCGGGATAGGCATGGAGGAAGTGGAAAGGGAGTGGAATGAACAAGGAGTTAAGGAGTAATGGAGTAAAGGAGTTAAGACAAATGCCTTGTATAATGTTTTTTCCTGAAATCCAATAGTCAAGGAATAGAAAGCATAAGGGGCAGCCGTCTTATTCTAACTTACAAAATCTTCACCTCCAACAAAAGTCTTTGAGACTTTTCAACGACAACTTACGTCTAACACAATAAATAAGAACAACATAAGGAAAAAGGATGTTTTAACGGCGTAAAGGCATTTGTCTTAACTCCTTTACTCCATTACTCCTTAACTCCTAAGAAAATTGACAAATGATTCACCTTCACGACATCAACAAGACATACGACAACGGACAGCCGCTGCACGTGCTCAAGGGCATCAACCTGGACATAGCGAAGGGCGAGTTCGTCTCAATCATGGGCGCGTCAGGCTCGGGCAAGTCAACGCTATTGAACATCCTCGGCATACTCGACAACTACGACTCGGGCGAATACACCCTGGCGGGCACGCTCATAAAGGACCTTTCGGAGACGAACGCCGCCGAATACCGCAACAGGATGATAGGATTCATCTTCCAGTCGTTCAACCTCATATCGTTCAAGACGGCCGTAGAGAACGTCGAGCTGCCGCTGTTTTACCAGGGAGTGCGCCACCGCGAGCGTCACCGCAAGGCCTTGGAATACCTCGAGCGCCTTGGGCTGAAGGACTGGGCGGGGCACTATCCCAACGAGATGTCGGGCGGACAGAAGCAGCGTGTGGCAATAGCGCGGGCGCTGATAACGCACCCCCAAATCATCCTCGCCGACGAACCGACTGGCGCACTGGACTCGAAGACCAGCGTGGAGGTGATGAAACTGCTGAAGCAGCTCAATGAACAGGAGGGCATGACAATAGTTGTCGTTACCCACGAGAGCGGAGTTGCCAACGAAACCAACAAGATTGTACACATCAAAGACGGCCTGATTGGCGAAATAGAGGTGAACTTCGACCACCACGCATCACCGTTCGGAAGCGGAGGAGTGATGAAATAGAAGCCCCACGAACCCCAAGGAGCAGCCCCCTCCCAACCTCCCCGAGGGGAGGGGAAAGGCAGTCGTGAGGTAATCAAACGCCTCCCCTCGGGGAGGTTGGGAGGGGGCTGGGTCATAAAAGACGGCCTTTTGCAAGACAGCATATAACCCATTGACTATCAACAGCTTACAAAACAACACCGGAAACAATGACAATTAAGGACTATATAACCAAAAACAACCGGCAACGGAAACTTAATACCTCCCATCGGGGAGGCCTGGAGGGGGCTTTATGAGAGACGTATTTGTGGAAATAATGAGTACAGTCCGCCGCAACAAGCTGCGCACCGCCCTGACAGGTTTTGCCGTGGCGTGGGGCATCTTCATGCTCATCTTCCTGCTGGGAGCGGGCAACGGCCTCATCAACGCCATGATGTTGCAAAGCGACAGGTTCCTCGACAACTCGATGATGGTGGGCGGCAGCTACACGTCGAAGCCCTACGACGGACTGAAGGAGGGACGCCGCATAGAGCTGAACGACAAGGACATGGCCGTGACGGGCAACAACTTCTCGGCCAATGTGGAGGAGACCGGCGGCATGACCGACCAGAGCGGACTGACGCTTAGCCACGGCGCGAACTACGTAAGCGGCACGCTCACGGGCGTTTATCCCAACGAAATCGAGATAAACAAGAAGGAGATGCTCTACGGCCGCTTCATTAACGACATCGACATAGAGCAGAAGCGCAAGGTAATCGTGCTCGGCGAGGACGACGCCAAGGAGCTGTTGCCGCAGGGAACGGAGCGTCTCGTAGGCCAGTATGTCAACGTTGACAGCCTGGCCTTCCGTGTAGTGGGCATGTACAAGGCCGACCGCAGCGGCATGAACTCGTCAGCCTACACGGCGTTCACCACCTTCCGCGCCATATATAATAAAGGTGACAAGGTCGGGACGATACTGTTCTCGTTCAAGGGACTTGACACCCAGGAGGCCAACGACGCCTTCGAGGCGCAATACCGGGCGCGCATCAACGGCAATCACCGCGCCGCTCCCGACGACGAACGCTCCGTGTGGATATGGAACCGCTTTACGCAGAACCTCCAGATGAACACCGGAATGGGCATCATACGCACCGCGCTGTGGGTGGTTGGCCTCTTCACGTTGCTCAGCGGCATAGTGGGCGTGAGCAATATCATGCTAATCACCGTCAAGGAACGCACCCGCGAGTTCGGCATACGCAAGGCCATAGGCGCCAAGCCCCGGTCAATCCTGCGGCTAATCATCATCGAGAGCGTGGTCATCACGACCTTCTTCGGCTACATCGGCATGGTGCTGGGCGTACTGGCAAACGAATACATGGACGCCACGATAGGCCAGATGAAGGTGAACAGCGGCCTGTTCGAGGCCACGATGTTCTACAACCCCACCGTCGGCATCGACGTTTGCGTGGCCGCAACGGTAGTGATGGTGGCGGCAGGAACGCTCGCCGGACTCATACCCGCACGCAAGGCCGCACGCATAAGGCCGATAGAGGCGTTGAGGGCGGAATGATTTTTTTGAGGAGTAAGGAGTAGAGGAGAGAAGGAGTAAGGAAACTTGTTTAAGTAGTAAGGAGTAGAGTAGAAAAGGAGTAAGTACATGTGATTAAATAATTTAAGGAGAAAAACATAAGGAGAGGAGTCTGTCTGAAGGAAAAAATATAAGCAGTTGTGCGACAAAGCATTTCTACTTACTCCTTCACTCCTTACTCCTCCCCCTCCTAAAAATAAAAATATGAAATTCGACATTGACAGATTTCGCGAAATACTTGACACCCTGACAAGAAACAAGACGCGCAGCTTCCTCACCGGCTTCGGCGTGTTCTGGGGCGTGTTCATGCTCGTGGCGCTGCTTGGCGGCGGCCAGGGACTGAAGGAAATGCTGCAAAGCAACTTCGAAGGGTTCGCCACCAACTCGGCAATCATCTTCGCACAGCCCACCACAAAGCCATACGCCGGCTTCCGGAAGGAACGCCAGTGGAGCATGGTTTACAACGACGTGGAACGCCTGAAGCAGCATGTGCCCGAGCTGGAGACCGTCTCGCCCGTGCTGTCTCACTGGGGCGGAAGCGCCACTTACGACGACCGGAAGACCAACTGCACGATGAAGGGCCTGCTGCCTGACTACCAGAACGTAGAGACTCCGCAGCTTTTCTATGGCCGTTACATTAACGACATGGACGTAAGACAGAACCGCAAGGTGTGCGTTATCGGCAAGCGCGTGTACAAAGAGCTGTTTCCCGGAGGCGGAGACCCGTGCGGCAAGCGCATCTGCGTCGACAAGATATACTACGACGTGGTAGGCGTTGACTACAGCGCGGGCAACATGAACATAAACGGAAGGAACGAAACGTCGGTCGTTGTGCCGCTGACCATGATGCAACAGGCCTACGCCCTCGGCGACAGCGTCCATCTGATATGCGTCACGGCGAAGCCCGGAGTGGCGATGAGCGACATCACCCAGAAGATGCGCGACGTCATAGCGCAGGCCCACCAGATAGACCCGACGGACGAGAAGGCCGTCACCGTGTTCAACACGGAGGTGCTTTTCGGCATGCTCGACAACCTTTTCTCGGGCGTGAACTTCCTCATCCTGCTCGTAGGCATCGGCACATTGCTGGCCGGAGCGATAGGAGTGAGCAACATTATGATGGTGACCGTGCGCGAAAGGACTACCGAGATAGGCATACGCCGGGCAATAGGCGCAACGCCGAAGAACATCCTCGGGCAGATAATCACTGAAAGCGTGATGCTCACCGCGGTCGCTGGAATGAGCGGAATACTGTTCGCCGTGATGATACTCGAGATGCTTGAGCTTGGCAACACTACCGACGGGATAGTCGCGGCGCACTTCCAGGTGAGGTTCTGGACGGCCGTCGGCGCAACCGCATTGCTCGCATTGCTCGGCGTTTTGGCCGGACTTGCCCCGGCAATGAGGGCCATGAGCATAAAACCCGTCGACGCGATGAGAGACGAATAGCCAATTCATAATTCACAATTCATAATTCATAATTGGGCGGATGAATGCAAACGACATAGGCAAATCACCTTGTTTGCTTGTCTGCTCGTAACTTGTCAACTAACAAAATATGAAAAAGTACTTGAAAATCATTGCCGCGGCGTTAATCGCCCTGGTGTTCATCGGGACGTTCGTGTTCCTCTACCAGAAGTCGAAGCCGCAGCCGGTGACCTACGACGAGTTCACTCCGAAGGTGGCCGACATCAGCAAGACAACGGTAATCACCGGCTCAATAGAGCCTCGCGATGAAGTGGAAGTGAAGCCACAAATCAGCGGCATCATCACCGAAATATACAAGGAGGCGGGCGAAACGGTAGAGGCCGGCGAGGTGATAGCCAAGGTCAAGGTAATACCCGACATGAGCCAGCTTAGCTCCGCGGAAGCCCGCGTGCGCCTGGCGGACATCAACCTGAAGCAGGCGAAGGTGAACCACGGGCGCGAAAAGCAGCTGTACGACAAGCAGCTGGTAAGCGCAGAGGAGTACGACAACGTGCGGCAGGCCCTCGAACAGGCGCAGGAGGAGAAGAATGCGGCCATCGACGCGCTCGAGGTAGTGCGCGACGGAGTGTCGCGCAGCAATGCAAGCGCGAGCAGCACGCTCATCCGCTCGACCATCAGCGGCCTCATATTGGACGTGCCGGTGAAGGTCGGCAACTCGGTAATACTCAGCAATACGTTCAACGACGGTACGACAATAGCCACCGTGGCGGACATGAGCGACCTCATCTTCCGCGGCAACATAGACGAGACGGAGGTAGGACAGCTGACGCCAGGGGATGGCCATGAAAATAACCATCGGCGCGCTGCAAAACCTTAAGTTCGACGCTTCACTGGAATACATCTCGCCCAAAGCCACCGACAACAACGGCGCGAACCAGTTTGAAATAAAAGCCGCGGTTACCGTTCCGGGCACCAATGAAATACGCTCAGGCTACAGCGCGAACGCCGAAATAGTGCTGGCGAGCGCTAAAGGCGTGCTCACCGTGCCCGAGAGCGCCATCGAGTTCAGCGGCGAGGACACATATATCTATATCGTGAAGGGCACCGGCGAGGACAAGACATACGAGCGGCGCAAGGTGACGACAGGCCTCAGCGACGGCGTGAACATCGAGATAAAGAGCGGACTGAAGAAGACCGACAAGGTAAGAGGACCGCAGAAAATAAGCGAATAAGCCCCCTCCACGTCCTTCCCCGTGGGGAGGGAGAATGTAAAAGGTGGCAAATTGCAATGCAAAAGACCGTCAATTGCAACGCAAAAGGCCATCAATTGCAAGCCAAAAGGCGGCATATTGGAAACGCCTTGGCTATCAACCACTTACAAACAAGCCATAAAACAATGTATCGCATCATATTTACCTTATCGTTCCTGCTCGGCTCTTTGGCCGCATCGGCACAGCAGCCGAAGGAATGGACGTTGCGACAGTGCATCGACTACGCGCTGGAAAACAACATAACCGTAAAGCAACAGGACGTGACGCGGCGGCAGAACGAGGTGCAGCTGAGCACGGCAAAGAACAGCCGCCTGCCCGACCTGAACGCCTCGGCGTCGCAGAACTGGTCGTTCGGACGCGGCCTTACGTCTGAAAACACGTACTCAAACCAAAACACGAGCAGCACTTCCCTGTCGCTCGGAACAAGCGTTCCGCTCTTCACAGGCTTCCGCATACCGCGCACCATAGAGCTGAACAAGCTGAACCTCGAGGCCGCCACGGCCGACCTTGACAAGGCGCGCGACGACGTGAGCGTGCAGGTGGCGCAGGCATACGTGCAGATTCTCTACGACCTCGAACTGCGCGACGTGGCCCAGAGGCAAATAGACATAGACTCGATGCAGGTGGAACGCCTGCGCGAAATGTACCGCACGGGCAAGGCCAGCGGCGTGGAAGTGGCGCAACAGGAGCCACTCTCGCCCAAAGCCGCCTCACCCTGACGCAGGCCGACAACGACTACCGCCTTGCCTTGCTGTCGCTCGCCCAGCTGTTGGAACTCGACACGCCCGAGGGCTTTGCCATCGTGCGCCCCGACACAGCGGCCATCGCCATAGGCAACGCCACCACCCTGCCCCTGCCCGACGAGATTTTCCAGGAAGCGCTGACGTTCAAACCCGAGGTAAAGGCCGAAAACCTGCGCCTGAAAGGTGCCGAGACAAACATCAAGCTCGCGCAAAGCGCACTGTGGCCGACGCTCTCTTTCAACGCCGGAATAGGCTCTAACTATTACACCATGAGCGGAATTGACAACGAAAGCTTCGCCCGGCAGATGCGCAACAACTTCAGCCAATACATCGGCCTGAGCCTTAGCATACCAATATTCAACCGACTTGAGACGCGCAACAGCATCCGCACGGCACGCCTGAACCGCGAAACGCAGCAGCTTCAGCTGGACAACGTGAAGAAGAACCTGTATCAGGAGATACAGCAGGCGTACTATAACGCCGTGGCGGCGCGCGCCCAATACACCAGCAGCAGCGAGGCGGCACGCAGCAACAAGGCGGCCTTTGACCTGACGGCGGCCAAATACGAATACGGCAAGGCGAACATAACGGAGTTCAACGAGGCCAAGAACAACTGGCTGAAGGCCGAGAGCGACCTGGCAAGAGCCAAGTACGAATACATGTATGACACAAGTCTTATCGACTTCTACCGTGGCCGCGAACTCAATTTTTGAGTTCAGTGACAAGGGACGAGGGACAAGTCAACGAGGAATTAGAAACGAGTCAACAAGGAACGAGGGACAAGGGGACGAGTAACAAGACACAAGTGAACAAGCAACAAGACACAAGCAGACGAGGCAAATCACCTTGTCAACTCGTCCCTTGTATCTTGTCAACTAAACAAAATTCACCTTGTCAACTCGTATCTCGTCACTTGTCAACTAAAAAACAAATAAAGCAATGAAACGAAACTTATCAATCTTTGCAGCGGCGGCCATGTTTCTGTCGTCGTGCATGTTCAGAATCAACGGAACAGACAACAGTTTTGAACCTGCGGAAAGCGCCGAGGCGGCAGTGAAGGCGGCCGACAGTGCGGCGGCAAAAGGCTTCACCAAGGTGACCGCCAACGGCAGCATGGACGTCTACTACACGCCGGGCGACACCTTCACGATTGCCCTCAAGGGCGACACGGCCAGCATAAGGCGCACCATTGTGAAAGGCGACGGTACCACGCTGAACTTGTATATGGCAAACAACAAGGGTATCAAGGGCGAAGACAAGTACGACATCGACGTGTACATAACCGCCCCGACGCTTGCCGAAGTGAACCTTAAAGGCTCGGGCGACTTCACCGCAGAGCGCGGCATCAGCTCACAGACGCTGGCGCTGAACATCGCCGGGAGCGGCGACATCAAGGTGAACGGCATCAAGACAGACGCATTAGGCGTGAGCATTGCCGGTTCTGGCGACGCGCAAACAAGCGGAGTTGAAGCCAAGAAGACGGAGTTCAGCATCGCAGGGTCGGGCGATGTCGCCATTGACGGCATCAAGTCAGCCAACTTCACCGGCAGCATTGCCGGGTCGGGCGACATCAGCGTGACACGCGCCGACATCGGTAAGGCTAACTGCGCGATAGCAGGCTCGGGCGACATCGCCATCAGCGGACACGTCGGCGAGTGCAAACAGTCAGTCGCAGGGTCGGGAACGGTCAAAATCACGAAGTAAGATGAATGCTCGTAAAACGAGCATTCATCAGGAGTTAAAGCCATTACCTTTATTATTAGTCCCTATCTGTATTCCCTCCCCCGGGAGGGTTAGGGAGGGGCTTCACTCCGTTCGCTTAGAAGTTAAAGCCATTACCTTTGCTATTAGTCCCTATCTGTACTCCCTCCCTCGGGAGGGTTAGGGAGGGGCTTCACTTTGGTTAGGGAGGGGCTTCACTCCGTTCGCTAAGGAGTTAAAGCCAAATGGTAACTGCCTGATAATCAATGGGGTTACAAAAGGCCACCTTTTACGCTGTAAAAGGTGGCCTTTTAGCGTGCAAAAGACGGCCTTTTGCAATGCGAAAGGTGGCATATTGAATTAAGAATTAAGAGTTAAGAACCGAAGTTCAGCGTTAAGCTAATTAAGAAAATATGCTTTGTTCATGGGTAGGTATTCATAAAGGCAAGCATATTTTCTTAATTCTTAACTCTTAATTCTTAATTCAATAAAGTTATTCCGGCAAAAAAGCGTAACTTTGTGAGCAGAAAGCGCGGTTGCGCCGACAATGAAACTTTGCCACAACAAATTCGGAATACATTATCAACAAACATACACGAACATGAGAAAACTGTTATTCACCATGCTCCTCGCAGGCGCGGCTACATGCAACGCGCAGCAGAGGAGCGAGAGAGTGCTGGCCGACGACTGGCTTTTCACGCGCGACAAGCTGACGTGGCAGCAGGTCAGCGTGCCCCACGACTGGGCCATCAACGGCCCGTTTGACAAGAAATGGGACCTTCAGTACGTAGCCATCGAGCAGAACGGAGAGACAGAGAAAGGCGAAAAGTCTGGCCGTTCGGGCGCGCTGCCGTGGATAGGCAAAGGCCATTACAAGACATACATCGACATTCCCGAGGGCTTCGGCCACGTGGAGCTGCGCTTCGACGGCGCGATGAGCGAGCCTGTAGTAAAGGTGAACGGCAAGGAGGCTGGCCGCTGGGCTTACGGTTACAACGCCTTCCGGGTGGATGCAACGCCCTTCGTAAAGCCCGGACGCAACATCCTCGAGGTAGACCTCAACAACGTGGAGGAGAGCAGCCGATGGTACCCCGGCGGCGGAATATACCGCCCCGTGAAGCTCATCATAACCCCGAAGACGCGCTTGGACGACTGGGGCGGATGGTTCCGCACCGACAAAATATCGGCAAAGAAAGCCACGGTGGGCATCTCGGCACAGGTCACAGGATATGACAACGCCGACGGGCTGGCCGTAACATTCACCCTGAAAGACAAGTCTGGCAACACCGTCTACGAGGCCACGCAGCCCGTAAACGCCTCTGACGGACGCGCGACCGTGACCGGCGAGGTTAACAATCCGCAACTGTGGTCGCCCGAGTCGCCTTATCTCTACACCCTCACAACCGCCGTATCGGCAGGCGGCAGGCAGGTTGACGCGGTAACGAAGCGCGTGGGCATACGCACCGTTGACGTGTCGGCGAAGCACGGCTTCCGCCTTAACGGCCAGAGCAGGAAGATAAAAGGCGTGTGCCTTCACCACGACCTCGGCCCTTCTCGGAGCGGCAGAGAACAAGGCGGCGTTCATCCACCGCATACGCACAATGAAGGAAATGGGCTGCGACGCGATACGCACTGCGCACAACATGCCCTCCACAATGCAGATGGAAGTGTGCGACTCGATGGGCATGATGGTCATGGCCGAGAGCTTCGACATGTGGATTTACCCCAAATGCAAGAACGGATACGCCCGCTTCTTCAACGACTGGGCCGAGCGAGACATAACCAACCTGGTGCTCAACCACCGCAACCACCCGTCAATAATCATGTGGAGCATCGGCAACGAGATACCCGAACAGTGGAGCGAAGAGGGCCGCGAGATAGCCCGCCACCTGCAGGATCTGTGCCACAAGCTCGACCCTACGCGCCCGGTGACGCAGGGTGTCGACAAGCCCGACGACGCGCTGAAGTCAGGTTTCCTGCAAGTGATGGACGTGCCCGGCTTCAACTACCGCGTGCACAAGTACGACAGCTCGTTCAAGCAGCTGCCGCAGGGCTTCCTCTTGGGCAGCGAGACGGCCTCGACGGTAAGCTCCAGGGGCGTTTACAAGTTCCCTGTAATAGCGTCGAACGACACGACCTACGCCGACGGGCAGTGCAACGGCTACGACACGGAAAGCTGCCCGTGGAGCAACCTTGCCCGACGATGACTGGGCTATGCAGGAAGACCGCAAGTGGACTATCGGCGAGTTTGTATGGACGGGGTATGATTACTTAGGCGAACCGACGCCCTATGACGAGTACTGGCCTTCGCGTTCAAGCTACTTCGGGATATGCGACCTGGCCGGACTGCCCAAGGACCGCTACTGGCTCTACCGCAGCCGCTGGCGCAAGGACACGTCCACGCTTCACCTTGTGCCCCACTGGACGTGGCCGGGACGCGAGGGAGAGACGACTCCGGTGTACTGCTACACGTCGTATCCGGAGGCCGAACTCTTTGTAAACGGCAAGAGCCAGGGCCGCAGGACATACGACAAGAAGTCGCGCCTCGACCGCTTCCGCCTGCGCTGGAACGACGTGACATATGAGCCGGGAGAGCTTACCGTGGTGGGGTATGACGCCAGGGGCGCGCCGCCGACACCCTGACGGTGAAGACGGCGGGCGCACCGGCACGGCTGGAACTGAAGGCCGACAGGCAGACAATATCCTCACAGGGACACGACCTGTCGTTCGTCACGGTGACCATGGTGGACAAGGACGGCACGCCGTGCCTAACGGCGGACAACGAACTGTCGTTCAACGTTGAGGGCGCAGGCACGTTCCGCGCGGTATGCAACGGCGACGCAACGTCTCTCGTCACGTTCAACTCGCGCCGCATGCCGCTGTTCAACGGCCAGCTGGTTGTCATAGTAGAGGGCTGCCAGCCCGGCACGGCCACGCTGACGGTAAGCGCAGACGGCCTGCCTGACGCCGTACTGCCCATCACGGTGAAGTGAAACATTGAGTAAAAAAGCAACGGCAGCAAGTCTGACTTGCAGCCATTCATAACCGCCTGACAATCAACAGGTTTGCAAAAGGCCATCTTTTACGCTGTAAAAGGTGGCCTTTTAGCGTGCGATATGTTGCCTTTCGCAACGTGAAAGGCCGTCTTTTGAAAAACCGCCTGGAAACAATTAACGGCAAAAGATTTTGACTTTATCAGTAAACGCGCTATATTTGCAGGGAAACACGGACGTTACATGAAAAAAGCATTGCTGTATTTCGTCATATTCCTGGCCTTGTATTTAGGCGCGTGTGCGCTGTTTTTCTCCGGCCTAATACTGTACGCATACATGGCAGGCGTGCCTTCCGACCCTTTGCTCGACGCGCCGTGGGTGGAGGAAGTGGGGCTGTTCCTTGCCTTCGCCGGCATTCTTGCATATTTCATCAGACGGCCGGAAGTGCGCCGGATGCTCACCGTAAGGACTGGGAACATGGGCACAACATGCGCCTTGGCGGCAGTTGCAGCCCTGTGCCTGCTGCTTATTGAAAGTCCTATAATAAATGCGTTGGGGCTTGAAGACGTAGACAAAGACACGCAAGACTCCATGACAAACTCCGCGCTTTCCCTGCTCACGGGCTGCGCGTTTGCACCGTTCGTCGAGGAAATGGTGTTCCGCGGAGCCATTACAAGCAGCCTGCTCGCATGGCGGCGCAACGTTGTCGTTGCCTTGGCCGTGCCGTCGCTGCTCTTCGCCGTGGCTCACCTGTATTTCGCCCTTACGCCGTTCTACTTCGCCTTCGGCCTCATCGCCGGGTGGTTTGTCATCCGCACCGGCAGCCTATGGCCCTCGGTAGTGTTCCATGCGACAAACAACATCCTCTGCGCCGCAACCGACTACATTAACGCCTGTATTCCAAAGATGGACGAAAGCACGGAAACCGCCCTATCATGGGCGTTCGCCGCCGCAGGCGCAATAGGTCTCACAGCCTGCATCATAATGCTGAACAGAAAGACAAAAGCCACAAAATCCGTTTATTATAAGTAACAAATTTAGCAAAACAAGCTTTTTTGTTACTTATAAGAAACAAAAAGAGAATTACAGGTACAACTTATTTTTGTAATGAACTCAGCCACAACCTGCGGCACAAGGCCGTCAATCGGCTGTCCGGCGGCTATTCGCTGGCGCACCTCGGTGCTGCTGCCGGGCACAAGGCCGGTGTCGGCAAGGGTTACGCCTGACGGCAACGACGATGCGGCGAGCGGCGAACCTTCACGCGGATATACCACGATGCGGTGATGGGCAATGATTTCATGCGAAGCATACCACTCGTCGAAACGCGCCCAGTTGTCGGCACCAATGAGCAGGACGAACTCCCGGCCGGGATAATCGGCCGCCATCGCCTGCAACGTATGCCACATGTATGACGGCCGCGGCAGGCGGAACTCGTAATCACTGGGCACAAGATGCGGCTCGCCTTCAAGCGCAAGGCGCACCATTTCAAGACGCAACGCATCGTCAAGCAGCACATCGTTGCGCTTGAAAGGGTTTTGGGGCGACACCACAAACCACACTTCGTCAAGCCCGGCAAGGCTCAAAAGCCGCCGCGCCAGCTCTATATGGCCGTTGTGTATGGGGTTGAACGTACCGCCGAAGATGCCGATTTGCTGCATGGAAGGTTATTTTTTGGTAGTTAGAAGTAGTTAAAGTAGGTATCGTTCGCTGCGCTCACTTAGTAGTTAAAGTCAAATGTTTTTCTTTAAAACATGTATAATTAAAGTCCTTTCCGGTAAAAGGTAATGACTTTAACTACTAAGTGAGCGCAGCGAACGATACCTACTTTAACTACTTCTAACTACGTTTCATTTACGGACAAACTCCTTCACCGCCTCAAACGCCTCGCTGACGGCGCGGTCGAGGTCGTCGTTGACAATCACTTTGTCGAAACGTGGGGCGAAAGTCAGCTCGAACGAGGCGCGCGCCAGGCGGTCTTCTATCACGGCAGGAGCGTCGGTGCCGCGCCCTTCAAGGCGCCGGCGAAGCTCGTCGAGCGACGGAGGCTGGATGAAAACGGCCAGCGCACGGTCGCCGTAAGCCTGCTTGATGTTGCATGCGCCTTTGACATCCACATCGAGAACGACATTCTCGCCGGACTCAAGCTGCTTCTCGACCTGGCTTTTCAGCGTGCCGTAATAACGGTCTTTGTACACCTCCTCATATTCAAGGAAATCGCCTTCAGCTATCCGGCGGCGGAACTCGTCGGGCGTAACGAAGAAGTATTCCACGCCGTCACGCTCTGTTCCGCGCGGCTGGCGGCTCGTACACGATATGCTGAACGCAAGGTTCAGTTCTCCGTGCGCCATCAGCTTGCCTATGATTGTGCTCTTTCCGCTGCCGCTGGGAGCGGAAAATATTATTACTTACCGGGCATATTCAATTGTTTTTACAGCAAACAAGCAGACGAGTGACAAGCAGATAAGATGAATTGTATGCACAAGCGGCACTTCAAAAATAAAGCAATACACCTTGTCTGCTTGTCACTCGTCTGCTTGTCTACTTATTCTATAATACATTCAGCACTTGTTCCTTAATCTGTTCAAGCTCGTCTTTCATCTTCACCACGATGTTCTGCATCTCGGCATTGTTGCTTTTGCTGCCCGTGGTGTTTATTTCCCGGGTCCCATCTCCTGAGCTATGAAACCGAGCTTCTTGCCTTGACCGATTTCATCGTCAAGCGTCTCACGAAAATATTTCAGATGGTTGGCAAGGCGCTGCTTCTCCTCGTTTATGTCAAGTTTCTCGATGTAATAGATGAGTTCCTGCTCGAGGCGGTTCTTGTCATACTCAACGTCGGGTATGCTCTTTAGCCCCTCGACAATGCGGACACGTATCTTCTCTACACGCGACTTCTCGTAAGGCTCTATGGATGCAAGCAACGCCGCGATGTTGTCTATCTTCTCCGAGAACTTGCGGTAAAGAGCCTCGCCTTCCTGCCTGCGGAACGACACAAGGGCGGAAAGAGCCTCTTCAACTCCCCGGCTGACAACAGCCCACTCTTCATCGGCGAGCTCTTCAGCCTCAACCTTGGTCATAACATCTGGCAAACGCATAAGCGTGGCGAACCAATCCTGCGGTTCCGGTATATTCAAACTTGCCGACAAGGATTTGATTTGGCGGTAATAATTCTCCACAAGTGCAGCGTTTACCTGCGTAGCGTCAGTCAAAGCGTCCTTCTCCACCCAAATGGAAACATCCACTTTACCCCTAAGCAAGGCTTTAGAAACGAGCTGACGTATTTCCATTTCCTTCTCTCTGTAAAGTGGGGCAATGCGCGTTGACAAATCCAACGCCTTGCTGTTGAGAGATTTTATCTCAACGTGTATTTTCTTTTCATTGAAAGTTACGACAGACTTTCCGTAACCCGTCATTGATTGTATCATAACAATATATGTAGTTAAATTTATGCAAAAGTACATATTTCTTAGGAAAAAAGCGTACTTTTGCACATTATTTAAAAAGATATTTTCATTTTATGTCTTGCATTCTAAATATTGAGACAAGCACCGACGTGTGCTCGGTGGCTGTCAGCCAAGACGGCGTTTGCATATTCAACAAGGAAGACAATGACGGCCCTAACCACGCGGTAAGCTTAGGAATATTCGTCGACGGGGCCCTGACTTACATCGACAACCGAGACATCCGGCTGGACGCTGTCGCCGTAAGTTGCGGCCCCGGCTCATACACCGGGCTGCGTATCGGCGTGTCAATGGCGAAAGGAATTTGCTACGGACGCGGCGTAAAGCTTATATCTGTGCCAACACTCGAACTGCTTGCCGTGCCGGTTTTGCTCGAGCATGACATCGAAGAAGACTCGCTGCTGTGCCCGATGCTCGACGCGCGCCGCATGGAAGTGTATGCCGGAATATATGACCGCGCACTCAAAGAAGTAAGGCAGGTGCAGGCGGACATCGTTGACGGCTGCACATACAGCGGTTATCTGGACAAATGCAAGATGTATTTCTTCGGCAACGGAGCGTGCAAGTGCATGGGCACAATAAACCATCCGAATGCCATGTTGATAAAAGACATCAAACCGTTAGCGAGATACATGTTCCCTTTGGCCGAAAAACGCATGGCCGAGGAAAGGTTTGAGGACGTTGCATATTTCGTGCCTTTCTATCTCAAAGACTTCGTAGCAAAGACTCCAAAGAAACTATTGTGAAAACAAATACATTTCCAAAACAACTAAGATGAACATCGAAGGATTGGACTACAACACCCAACGAGAACAACTAATACTGCCGGAATACGGCAGGGAAGTGCAGAAAATGGTGGACTACGCCGTGACGCTTGAGGACAAAGGAGAACGCCAACGCTGCGCGGAAACCATAATCGGCATAATGGAACGTATGTTTCCACAAGCGCAGGACGGTGCGGACCACGAGCAAAAGCTGTGGGACCATCTTGCCATAATGAGTAATTTCAAACTTGACATAGACTACCCCGTAGACATAACCGAGGCGAAAAACATAATGAAGAAGCCACAACCGATGAACTATCCCAAACAAACAAATCCCATCAAGCATTACGGCAGCATGATGTTCGAGCTGTTTGAAAAACTCAAGAGCATGGAACCCGGACCAGAACGCGACGAATTGACGAGGCTGACGGCCAACCAGATGAAACGCAACCTCATGCAATGGAGCCACGGTTCAAGCGACGACGAGAAGATAGCATCTGACCTGGCACGCTTTACCGACGGAAAAATCCAGCTTGATTTGGACAACTTCAAATTCAACGTCGGCAATATGAAAGAGCCGGGAGAAAAACGGCGCAAGAAGAGATAAGCGGCCTATACTCACCCAACAGACAAACCATCAAGCAATGGAATCTTTTATTATCGAGGGCGGACACCCGTTAAAAGGCACCATAACTCCGCAAGGCGCAAAGAACGAGGCTCTACAGGTAATATGCGCATCGCTGCTTACGTCAGACGAAGTCAGGATCAAGAACATTCCCGACATTCTTGACGTGAACAACCTTATCCGGCTGCTCACCGAGATGGGAGTGGAGGTTGAACACATAAGCAGAAACGAATATTTGTTCCGTGCGAGGAAAATCAACCTCAAATATCTTGAGAGTGACGATTTCATACGCAAATGTTCCTCGCTCCGCGGCAGCGTGTTGCTTATCGGACCGCTGCTCGCACGTTTCGGAAAAGCGGTCGTTGCAAAGCCCGGCGGAGATAAAATCGGGCGGCGACGCCTGGACACCCACTTCTTAGGTTTCAAGAACCTCGGCGCCACATTCTCGCACAATGACGGCCAAGGGACATTCGAAATCAACGGCAAAGCACTAAAAGGATGCTATATGTTGCTTGATGAGGCCTCGGTTACAGGAACTGCGAACATCATAATGGCCGCCGTTTTGGCAAAAGGCACGACGACAATCTACAATGCGGCGTGCGAACCTTACATCCAACAACTGTGCCACCTGCTCAACCGCATGGGAGCACGCATAAGCGGAATTGCATCAAACCTGCTGACAATCGTCGGCGTGGAAAGCCTGCATGGGGCAACGCACAAAATCCTGCCTGACATGATTGAGGTTGGTTCTTTCATCGGAATGGCCGCCATGGTGGGTGAAGGCATAAGGATAAAGGATGTCTCCGTGCGCAATCTCGGCATCATTCCAGACTCTTTCCGCAAGCTCGGCGTAAAGATAAATGTCGACGGTGACGACCTTGTAATTCCGCATATGAGCCATTACGAGATAGAATCCTTTATCGACGGTTCTATCATGACACTGGCCGATGCACCTTGGCCGGGACTTACGCCAGACCTTCTTTCCGTCTTGCTTGTCGTCGCGACACAGGCACGAGGCAGCGTCTTGTTCCACCAAAAGATGTTTGAAAGCCGCCTGTTCTTTGTCGACAAACTGATTGACATGGGTGCGCAAATCATACTATGTGACCCACACCGCGCCGTAGTAGTAGGCCACGACCACAAAATCAGGCTGCGTGCAGGGCGCATGACAAGCCCTGACATCCGCGCAGGAATCGCCCTCCTGATAGCCGCTTTGAGTGCGAACGGCACAAGCCGCATCGACAACATCGCGCAGATTGACCGCGGATATGAAGACATCGAGGCACGCCTCAACGCGCTTGGGGCAAGCATAAAGAGAGTGACAAGCAAACAGGCAGACAAGTAACGGAGAGCAAACATGCTGGCACCAAGCACATTCAACCGGCCTGCCCGTCCATTGTGCCCGCCAACTTAAGCAATATGATAAGGACAGAAGAAGTTTACAAGATAGGCAAAATAGGAAAGCCGCACGGTGTGAAAGGCGAAGTTTCGCTGATGTTCAGCGACGATGTGTTCGACCGTGTGGATGCGGATTATCTTGTATTGATGGTTGACGGGATACTTGTCCCGTTCTTTTTCGAGGAATACAGGTTCAAAAGCGGTGAGACGGCTCTTGTCAAGTTCTGCGACATTGACACCAAGGAGCAGGCGCAGGAGCTGACTGGATGCGATGTGTTCTTCCCTAAAAAGCTTTCCGACCGTGACGAAAACGAGCTTACATGGGACGAACTTGAGGGCTTTGAAATACTCAACGCCGACGACAACGACAGCCGCATAGGCACTTTGTCGTATGTAGACGACGCTACGGAGAACGTCCTTTTCGGCGTGGAGAAGCCTGACGGGAACGAGGTTCTGATACCGGCATCCGACGAATTCATCATTTCCGTGGATGCGGAAAACCGCAAAATCCGTGTCAGTCTGCCTGAAGGACTGCTTGACTTAAGCTGAACCCGTAAGCCAGGCAATACACAGAAAAAATAAAAAACTCGTGCAACACGAAATTTATGAAGAAGCAAATAGCCATACTCGGCTCGACAGGCTCAATCGGGACACAAGCCCTTGACGTGATAAAAGAGCATTCCGACCTGTACGAAGTGTACTGCCTTACGGCCAACAACAAGGTCAAAGAGCTTGCCGAACAGGCTCGACTGTTCAATCCTGCGGCAGTAGTCATTGCCAACGAGGACAAATACGGCGAACTGAAAGACCTGCTCGCAGACCTTCCAGACATAAAGGTTTATGCTGGAAAGCAGGCCATCGACGAGGTTGTCGAGGCCGGACCTATCGACATGGTGCTGACAGCCATGGTGGGATTTGCCGGACTTAGCCCCACAATCCACGCCATACGGGCGCATAAGAAGATATGTCTGGCAAACAAAGAGACGCTCGTCGTGGCCGGCGAATTGATTTGCAAGCTCGCCGCCGAATGCCACTCGCCCATCATACCGGTGGACAGCGAGCACTCGGCAATCTTCCAAAGCATCATCGGCGAAGGCGACAACGAAATTGAGAAGATACTGCTTACCGCATCGGGAGGGCCTTTCCGCAACTTTACCAAAGAGCAGTTGGCCACCGTAACAAAAGCCGACGCACTGAAACACCCCACATGGAACATGGGCGCGAAAATAACAATTGACAGTGCAACGATGATGAACAAAGGCTTTGAAGTAATCGAAGCCAAGTGGCTTTTTGGCATTCCGGCCGACAAGATACAGGTTCTCATCCATCCGCAGAGCATCGTCCACAGCGCGGTACAGTTCTGCGACGGTGCCGTCAAGGCGCAACTCGGCGTGCCAGACATGCGCCTGCCAATCCAGTTCGCATTCTCCTACCCCGACCGCCTGCACCTCGACGGCGAACGCCTCGACCTGTTCAAGCATCCGCTCGAGTTCTTCGAGCCTGACATGGACAAGTTCCGCTGCCTCGCATTGGCCTTCGACGCCATAAGAAAAGGCGGCAACATGCCGTGCATTGTGAACGCCGCCAACGAGGTGGTCAACCGCGGCTTCCTGAAGACCGCTGCTCGTTCATGCAGATGAGCGACATCATCGAAAAGACGATGAACCGCGTACCGTTCTCCGACAAGGCCGATTACGACACCTACGTAGCCACCGACGCCGAGGCAAGGCGCATTGCAAAAGAACTTTTGGAAATTAAAAATTAAGAGTTAAGAATTAAGAAACAGATTTCAAATGCAATGAAGACAACGGGTATGCACAAATAAATTCTTCACTCTCCGTTCTTCATTCTTCACTTAAAAATTATGGAAGTATTTTTGATAAGACTGCTCCAGTTCATGCTGGCAATCTCGATTCTTGTGCTGCTTCATGAGGGAGGGCACTTCTTTTTCGCAAAGATTTTCGGCGTAAGGGTCGAGAAGTTCTACCTGTTCTTTGACCCTTGGTTCCACCTCTTCGAATTCAAGCCCAAGCGCAGCGAGACTACTTACGGCGTAGGATGGCTCCCATTGGGCGGCTACTGCAAGATTTCGGGCATGATAGACGAGTCGTTTGACACCGAGCAGATGAAGAAACCCGCCCAGCCCTGGGAGTTTCGCTCCAAGCCGGCATGGCAGCGCCTGCTCATCATGGTTGGCGGCGTGCTCGTCAACTTCCTGCTCGCGCTGTTCATCTACGCCATGGTGCTGTTCACATGGGGCGACTCTTACTATGCGCTCAAAGACATGTCGATGGGCATGAAGTTCAACGACTCGGCCAAGGAGATAGGTTTCCGCGACGGCGACATACTGCTGCGCACCGATGAGACATTCGAGAAGTTTGACGTTGACATGTACCGCACAATAGCCAACGCCAAGACCGTAACCGTAAAACGGCAAGGCAAGGACGTAACTATCACCATGCCCGAGGACATGAGCCTGCTCACAATGGTTAAGGAGCAGCCAGTCTTCGCGCGTCCGTTCATTCCTGCCGACGTGGACAGCGTCCTTGCCGGCACTCCGGCGGCAAAAGCCGGTATGCTGAAAGGCGACAAGCTGCTTGCCATCAACGGCAAGAGCATAGACTCATGGAACGAGTTTGACGACCAGATTGGCCGCATAAGCGACGTGCTGGCTGCCGCCGTAACGCCTGCCGACAGTCTGAAAGCCCGCACTACAACCATCGTTTTCGCCCACAAGAACGACCTTTCAAAGCGTGATACGGCGCAAGTGGTACTCAATCCCGACCTCACTCTCGGTGTTGGGCGCACTTACCTGGGCACTTATTACAAGCCCGTAAAACTTGAATACGGCTTCTTCGAGAGCTTCCCGGCAGGCGCGGTGTACGGCGTAGACGTGCTGCGCGGCTATGTTGACGACATGAAATACGTATTCACGGCCGACGGGGCAAAGTCGCTCGGAGGCTTCGGCGCAATCGGAAGCCTGTTCCCCCCGACGTGGGACTGGATGATGTTCTGGCGCATGACGGCGTTCCTCAGCATCATCCTGGCGTTCATGAACATTCTGCCCATCCCCGCTTTGGACGGCGGTCACGTGCTCTTCCTGCTCTACGAGATGATAACGCGCCGCAAGCCGAGCGAGAACTTCCTCGTCAAGGCCGAGTATGTCGGCTTCGGCATACTCATCCTCCTAATGGTCGTAGCCAACATGAACGACATCCTGAGGTGGTTAGGTTACATGTAACAGCCCCTCCCCAACCCTCCCGATGTGAGGGAGTTTGATTAGTATTACAGGCTGAAAGCCGATTATTTGTATATAAAACGATGCCGTGAACTTGCAAAAATCAGGTTCACGGCATCGTTTTATTGTTTTAAGACATTGACAAACAGGATTTTATAACATGCCAAGCCCATCAAGCTCCCTCCCTTCGGGAGGGCTGGGGTGGGTGTTAAACCGCCTCAACACGTCACACTTCGTAGTGTGTTCGTCAACATCCTGCGGATGCTCTTTTGCGAAACGGCTCAACGCTTCGAGTGCTTTGTACTGCGAAGACATGGGGCGCGGAGTTATTATTACGTTGTACTCGCTGTCGTAAGAAGCTGCAAACCACGGGTCGGTGTCGGTATATGCCAGCGCGTAAAGGCTTTCGTACTGTATTTGCAGGTTACTTGAGCGGCTGCTTTCGGCAAGCAGTTCGCGCGCCTTTTGCGCAAAGTCAAGCTCGCCTGTGCGTGCGCTGTCGTTCACACGCTCTTGGCGTAATGCGTCAGGAACCAGCAGTCGCCGTAGCACGAAGCCTGGTAAAACCTCGTGGCAAGCTCGTATGCACGTATGTCCCTTTGCTCTCCGCCGGGCGCAAGGTTGTACTGGCTTTGCAGCTGGAGCATGTCTTTACAGAACTTTACTTTCAAATTTTCACGCGGCGTTGCCTTGCCTGGGCCGTCTGTTTCCGCATCATTCGGCAGCTGACGCACGAACCACCGTGGCGACATGTACGACCTGTTCGCCATGTACCAGCTGATGTTCTGCTTCGGAAGATAGTCCAACGGCACACGCTCAAGATATGTCAGGGCGTCACTGAAACGGCCTTCGGCGATGTAGCGCGTACCTATGAGGTCGTTGTAATAATCCTTGTTCTGATACACCTGCTGCGCAACGTAATGCTCGAACACGTCGGTCTTTGCCGAAGTAAGCCATGAGTAATACGCCGCGAGGCTGTCGGCAGATTCGTCGGAGAGTACGGCAAAGTACTCGTTCCATGCCGTATAGTCCCTGTTCCAAGGCCAGTCGCCCGGCCAAGTAAAGTCCGGCTCGGCGTGCTTGCCGTCGGTTTCAAAGTCGAGTTGGTTTTCCTCCATCATGCCGTAGAGGGCGTTCTCGACGCTGTGCAGTCCTGCGGCGTGGTATCGCGGAGCAAGCACGAGGTAGGCTATGCGCTCCTTAACGTCGGTATAATGGTTTGAATACGCCTGCGAATGGCCGCGTTCCTCTTCTATTTTCCTGTCCAACCAACGGAACTCATCAGTCAGCCAAGCCGAGAAGTCGCCGCCGAGCGGAGCCGTGGCGGCCTGCGCCAACAGGCGTATGCACCGCGCGTTGTCCTTCATGCGGCGGCTGCCCTTCATGCCGACTGCCTCGTCTGCGCGGCGCGCAGCGTCCTGATAGTCGGCCAGCAGATACTGCACCATGGCCGCCGCGCTCTGCCACAGGCAGGGCGAAGCCGTCTTTTTCTCTTTCAGCACACCGTCAACGAAGCTGACAAACGCCCTTGCGTCGGCGGCAAACACTGGCCTCCTGCCTTTGTCTTTCACCCAGGCGGTGTCCACCTGCCCGTCAGTATAGCTGTCGAGCGTCTCCTGAAGGCTGTTGACAAAGTCTTGAACAAGATATAATAAGGTGAAAGAATTAGGCTCTTCGGCGTACACTTTCTTTATTCCGGCCAGGTTGCGGTAGCCGCGCATGCACCAGCTTATGCTCCGCATGTCCCCCTGCTCGGCGTATATTTCGCACGCGGCGCGGCGCAGTCCGCTGTTGAGCAGGGCACGGGCGTAGATGTTGCGGCACACGTCGCGCCACACTCCGCGCGGCAGCTTCGACGCGGTGGCCGTCCAGTAGAGCATGTTCGCCTTGTCGCGGCCCAGCAGCATGTTGGCGCGCATGGTAAGGAGGGCGAACTGTTCGCGCATCTTCCTGCCCTTGTAAGCCTGCGCGGCGTCGAGCATGGCGTGCAGGGTGCTGTCGCGCCGGGCAAGCTCTTCCCTGGTGGGATAGTCCCACGTGTCCATCGACACGCCGTCGCTCACTTCAAGGTAAGCGTCGAGCCATCGCATGTATTCCAGCATCTGACGGTCGCCACGCTGCCGGGCGATGGCTTGCAGGGTGTCGGCGTTCATGCGGTAATACTGCGAAGCGTCGCTCTTCAGGTCGTCGGCGTAAGCCTTCCACCAGTTGTTCATGTCTTCGGCGAAGGGCGACTGCATCCGCTCGCGGCGGAAAACGCTGAACATATAGGCGTTGTGCGTGGGCGCTTCGGGAGCGCACGCCACTGCGTCGGCCAGCGGAACGACGCTAAATATCGCTGCTATTATAAATTTCCTCATAGTCGTCAGGGTTGTATCTTGTTATGTTGCGGTTGCTCAAGTCAAAGAGAATAACCTCGCGGTGGGCGTCCCTGCGCCGTGCGGTGACGGCGCGCGCCGCCTCCATTATGTCGCCGACGGTGGGCGTCCGCGTAACGATTGTGTCGCCGGGTAGCACGGGCAGGTCGTCGTCGCGGTGCATTATGCCCACGTACTTGCCGCCGCGGAACAGTATCTGCCACGAGTATATCGGGTAGGCCGCGGCCAGCGGCAGTCCGTAACTTGCCAAGTGGCGCAGGTACGGGGCGGCGTCGGCCATGTCGAGTATGGGCTTTTCGCACCGCAGGTCGGTAAAGTCGCCTGTGTTGTACATCATAAGCACGCCGCGGCTGACGGGCGGCGGAGCTTCCGAAAGCTGGTGAAGGCGGATTGTCGCGGACACATCAACGCCCTCGGCTTTGGCCAGCCGCACGAGCGTGCGCAGGAAACCGAAATACCGCCGGCGCGTGCGGCGCGTCCAGTCGCAGTCTATCTGCACCTCACGAACGCCCTCGATGCCGTTTGTCCCGCTCATCTGCATCACGCGGCGCAGCACGTTCAAGGCCAGCCCCGTTGTGTCGCCGGCCATGCACTCGTTGACGATGTACACCACCGGCACTACGTCAAGCCCTCCGGGCACGCCGGTCTTGAACCGCAGCGTGGCGTTGGGCACAGGCCGGCCGTCGTCGCCCTGCACCACGTCGAAGTATCTGACGTACATCCTGTCGATGCCGTGCGCCTTGATGAAAGCCTGCTTCGCCGTGTCGACATCGAGCACTGTGCTCCAGTAATACACCGCCCTAACAGGCTCCGCAGCCTTCTCTCCCGAGCAGGCCGACAGCAGCACGGCCGCCACGAGGCATATAGAAAGCACAAGTTTAACCATATCTTCAAACTGCGAAGATAACGGAAAAAAGCGACACGTGCAACCGTTAACGGCTTTTTAACTCAAATGCGGCACAGGCACACGCCCCTGCCGGGGCGCGTCACTTCACCGCCTCGGCCATCTGGCAGGCCACATAGCCGGTGCGCCCGTCATCAAGCCTCAACTTGTACCAGCCGTCCACGATGCCGTCGAGCGCGAAAGTCTTGCCCTGCTGCGCCTTCATTATCGGCGCACCGCTTACAGGAGCGGTGCGTATGTTGACGTTGCTCTTCGATATCCTGACATGCTTGCAGGCATGGACGGCGGTAAACGTGTAGCCTTCGCCGAAGCGGATTGAGCGGTCGGAAGGGTTCCAGGCCACGTCGGCGGTCTCAATCTCTCCTGGCATACCGTACCGCAGGCTGTAATACTTCACCTTGCAGGCATTGCCCGACATGCCCTCCACGCCAGTGATTATCCAATAGTCGCCCACAAAGTCGTTTTCCATCTGCAAATATCCGTAGCACGACCCTGTGCCGTCGGGCAGCTTGAGATTCTTGCCGTAGAGGTCCATAACAAGGTGGTAGTAGCCGTCTGGCGACTCGTCTGTCCACGCTCCGCAGAACGGACGGTTTGCCTGCGCCATGGCCGAAAGGCACGACACAAACATCAATGCTAACAACGTAAGGGTGGTTTGTCGTTTCATAAAAACACAATAAATAATGAGCAGCCCTTGAAAACATGGCAGGCAGGCGCACGGAAAGGGCGTTTTCACCCATACGCCTCCGACTGCAAAAATAACAAATTCCGGCAAAAAAAACGGCCTGAAGCGCATGAAAAAACACCCGTTTGCGGCCTGCCTCGCAACAGCCTGACACTCAACGCGTTACAAAAGGCCGTCTTTTGCATTGTAAAAAGTGGCCTTTCAGCGTGCAAAAGACGGCCTTTTGCAGTGCCATTTGCCGTATATTTAATTGAGAACGGAGAATTGGAAATGGATAATTATGATTACCTTTGATAAAAAACAACCGCAAGGGTAATCATAATTATCCATTCTCAATTCTCCGTTCTCAATTAAAATCACGCCCGATTGGCTTCATGAGCCTTATCAGACTCATCCGTCCTATTCTGCCGACAAAATCCAGATGCCGCAGACAATGCGGCATCTGATATATGCAAAAGGCACGAGTATGTTAAAGAAATGTTAAAATTGGGGGGGGTAAATAATTATCAGACAATTCACATTATCTTTGCAACATTCGTTAACATTATTAATAAATATAAACCAAAAACACACCTATTATGAACAGAATGAGCATCGCGGCCATGACAATGCTGGCCGTCTTCGCCCTCGCGCCGATAAAGGCTGAGGCGCAGTTCTTCAAGAAATTAGGCAAAGCCGTAAACAAAGTGCTTGACACTCCGTCATCATCAAAGAAGTCGTCAGGGCAGACCAAGACCGTGGGCAACGTGAAAATAGTTAACAAATTGCCGGGCTTCGAGGTCGATTACAAGGGCGTGACGTGGCAAAAGGACTTCTGCGGCGTTGAGATAACCGTCACGAATACAGGCGACGAGACCGTGCGCGTGTATGATTTCAACAAGATGAAGACGTTTGACAGCGACGGAAACGAGTATGCCAGCCGCAGTTTCGTGGGCAAAAACCTGACGACTGTGGGCAACGGCGACTTCGACTTTGAACCCGGAGTGCCCGTGAAATGCATCTACGCGCTGTTCGACCTGCCCGAAAACGGCACCACAATGAGCCTGCTCCAGCTGCGCACAAGGACGCACGAGGGGGCGAACGGCTACGTAGACCGATACATAGAACTGCGCAACGTGCCCATTCCTGCACGGCAGCAGGCCGCACAGCCGGGGCAAAACCGTTCAAGGGAGTGTGGACTGCGACAGGCAACGGCTTCGAGGCGAAGGCCGAACTCGACTTGTACGGCATGACAATCAACGGAACTGACGCCTATTACAACGACATAAAGTGCTACGGGATGATACACGTCGGCTTCGGTGACAGGGTTGACGACTGCTCAATCACGGCCTGCAAACCCAACGGCAACAAGGCCGGAATTACCTTTACGAGCAGCCGTGACGGACATATTTACACCGCCACGCTGACAGTTGACCCTGCAAAAAACACACTGACCGTAAGCGATGTCACGCTGACCGGCAACGAAGAGTTTGGCGACTGTTACGTCAACGACGGACTCGTGCTCAAGAAAAAGTGATTTTTTTTAGGAGTTAAAGGAGCTATTTTTAGGAGTTAAAGAAGTTAAAGGAGTTATCGCTCGCTGCGCTCGCTAAGGAGTTAAAGTCAAATGCCTTGTCTGCTTGTACCTCGTTACTTGTCAACTGACAAAGGTTATGACTTTAACTCCTTAGCGAGCGCAGCGAGCGATAACTCCTTTAACTACTATAACTACTTCTAAAAAGACTAAAATTCCAGCACCATCACATCGCGCGGAGCAAGCTGTACGTCGTCAGTAAGCGACACTGTCTTGCCCGTAAGCACGTCTGTTGCGGCGGTATTCGCACCGATTACCTCGGCATAACGCTTCACGGCGAGCGCCGACTGCTTGCGAGTGCCGTTGACAACGGTCATCACCGTCTTGCCGTTATACTGCCGCGCGATTACGTAAACGCCGTTGTAGGGGATGAACTGGGTCTGCTTTCCCTTTACAATCACGTCGTTTCCCTGACGCCAGTGGAGCAGTTTGCTCAACCAGGTGAACATCGCATTCTCCGCCCGTGTGCGGCCTTCTGCAGTGAAAGCGTTGTGGGTATCGCCGGCAAAACCGCCGGGGAAGTCCTTGCGCACGTTGCCGTCGGTAACCTCCTTAGTGCCGTTCATCAGCACCTCCGTGCCGTAATACAGCTGCGGAATGCGGTTTACGGTGAGCAGTATCGCCAGCGCCTGCTTCAACGCCGTTGAGTCCTTGCCGTTGCCGAGGAAACGGTCGGTGTCGTGGTTCTCGATGAACGCCATCACGCTTGACGGGTTGGGATAGAGGTAGTCGTACACAAAGTTGTTGTAAATGCGGTTCATTCCGGTGGTGAAACCGTCGGTGTCCTCGCGCTTGGCCTGGTTTATCTTGTCATAGAAGCTGAAGTCCATCACCGTGTTGAGGTAGCTGTTGCTCTTGGCTATCTTGGAGTCCTTCTGCCATGCGGCGGTGTATGCCGGCTCGGTAACCCAGGTCTCGCCCACCACGTTGAAGTTGGGATACTCCTCGCCGAGCGTCTTCATCCATACAGCCATGCCCTCGGCGTCGGCGTAAGGATAAGTGTCCATGCGTATGCCGTCGATGCCTACGGTCTCGATCCACCACTCGCTGTTCTGTATGAGGTAAGTGATGACGTGCGGGTTCTTCTGGTTCAGGTCGGGCATCGTGGGCACAAACCATCCCTCTACGGTCTCCTTGAAGTCCACCTTGCTTGCATACGGGTCAACGATGGGCGTCAGCTTGTATGAGGTTTGCAGGTACTTGTCGTTCACTTCGGGCTTTGTCTTGTCCTTACGGGCGTCAAGCCATTCCGGCGTATTGAGCCAGTCGCGCGACGGCATGTCGGCAACCCACGGGTGTTCGAAGCCGCAGTGATTGAAAATCATGTCCATCACCACCTTCAATCCTTTCGAGTGAGCCTCGTCGCAAAGGCGTTTGTACTCCTCATTCGTGCCGAAACGCGGGTCAACACGGTAATAGTCGGTCGTGGCGTAGCCGTGATACGTGCTGAAGCCGTTGCCGTCGGGCGAGTTGTTTTCAAGCACCGGGGTGAACCAGAGCGCCGTAACGCCAAGCTCCTTGAAGTAATCGAGATGCTTGCGGATGCCCTCCAGGTCGCCGCCATGGCGCAGGCTGGGCTGCGAACGGTCGGTCTTGTAGGTGTAAAGTCCCTTGATGTCGTTGTTTTTAGGGTCGCCGTCGGCAAAACGGTCGGGCATAAGCATGTAGAGCACGTCGGCATTGGTGAAGCCGATGCGCTCCTCTCCGCGCTTCTCACGTGCCTTCAGCTCATACTTAACCTTCTTCGTCTGCTTGCCGTTCTTGAAGTTCAGGGTCATCTCGCCGGGCTGCGCGCCGTCAAGATTGAGGTAAACGAGCAGATAGTTGGGGCTGTCAAGGCGCACGATACTGTCCACTTTTACGCCTGCATAGTCGGTAGTGACGTCGGCGGAGGCTATCCCTTCGCCGTAAACCATCAGTTGGAGAGACGGGTTCTTCATGCCTACGAACCAGTTGGTGGGGTCAATGCGGTCAACTTTGACCGCCGCATTGGTTGCCATAAAGCCTAACAATAATGCTAAAGATAAGATTGTTTTTTTCATTGGTTGATGTTTTTATATGAGGAGTTAAGGAGTTATGGAGTAAAGGAGTTAAGACAATACCGTAACCGATTGTCTACGATTGCGAACCAAACGACAAAGGTATCGTCTTAACTCCTTTACTCCATAACTCCTTAACTCCATGTAATTCATTCATGTAAAATCACTGCCGACTGCGCCGGAACACTGACCTTTGAGCCTGTTACGGTGCCGAGTCCGGCCTCGTTGATAACCCCATCGCGGCACACTACGGTGTAGTTGCCCTCGGGAATGTCAACGTTGCGCGCCTGCTTGGCCGAGTTCAGTATCACGACAATGTTCTTCCAACTGTCGCCTCCGGCATTTCCTTTCAGGCGGAAAGCCACGAGACAGTCTGCCGTCGGCAGGAACTCAAGGTGCTTGCGCACGCATTCGGCGTCGCCGAGGCGGAACGCCGGGTGGTTCTTGCGCATGGATATGAGATTGCTGTAATAGCTGAACACCTGCGGATATTTCTCCAGGTTGGTCCAGTCAATGCGGTTGATGCTGTCCGGGGAGTTGAAACTGTTGTGCACGCCCTTCTTGTCACGCAGGGCTTCTTCGCCTGCCTGAATGAACGGTACGCCCTGAGACGTGAACACGGCGGTCTGCGCCAGCAGGTCGAGACGTATGAGCTCGTCCCGCGTTATGCCCGGAACGCTGGCGCGGAGGCGGTCGACCAGGCACATGTCGTCATGGCAACTGACGTATGATATGGCCTGTGCAGGCTGCAAAGCCCACGCTTCCTTGCTGTAATTCACCTTAGAATTGTCAACCTGCGGATGGGCTATCGCGCCCACGATGCCGAACTTTAGGCTCTCCTCGTTGCCCGGAATGCCGGCTATGAACGCGCCCTTGGTGTCGTCGCTGAACGGCCCGCGCAGCGCGTCGCGCATCTCGTCGCCGAACGCCGCGATGCCGGGCATCTGCTGCATGTTGGCCTTCATGGCCAGCTTGTCTGCCGGATATGCGCACGCTCCGGCGCTCCAGCCCTCGCCGTAGATGAACGTTGCGGGGAACTCACGGTCGAACATGGCGCGTATCTGGTTCATTGTCTCGATGTCGTGCACGCCCATCAGGTCTACACGGAAGCCGTCGATGTGGTACTCGTCAACCCAGTAACGCATCGACTCAAGCATGAACCGGCGCATCGGCTCGCGGTCGCTGGCGGTCTCGTTGCCGCATCCCGAACCGTCAGACCACTTGCCGTCGGCCGTCTTGCGATAAAAAACGTCGGGATAAGTGCAGCTGGAAATTGCTGCCCTCGATGTTGAAAGTGTGGTTGTAAACCACGTCGAGGATCACGCGGATGCCGGCCTTGTGCAACGCCTGCACCATCTGTTTGAACTCTTTTATGCGAGCCATCGGCTCGTAAGGATTGGTGGAATACGAGCCTTCGGGCACGTTGTAGTTCACAGGGTCGTAGCCCCAGTTGTATTGAGGCGTGTCCAACTTCGTTTCGTCTACCGACGCATAGTCGAACGACGGCAGTATATGCACGGCGTTGACGCCGAGCTTTTTCAGGTGGTCTATCGCCTTCCTCTCGGTCAGGGCGAGGAACTTTCCCTTGTATTTCAGACCCGACGACGGGTCGATAGAGAAGTCGCGGTGGTGCATCTCGTAGATAACGAGGTCGGTCATCTTCACCTTTTCGGTTATACGGTCGGCGCTCCAGCCCTCGGGGTCGGTCTCGTCGAGATCGACGATGGCACCACGCCTGCCGTTCACTCCCACGGCCTTGGCGAACACTCCGGGGCATTCGCCGCGCCCGATGTCGAACGTATAGAACTTGCCTTTCAGGTCGCCGCTCACCGTCGCGGTATAGTTGAGAAGTCCGTCGTACTTCATCTCAACCGTATTCAACGGCTTGCCGCCCTGCCCCTCCGCATAAATGCGCAGCGTTACAGCCTTCGCATCCTTGGGGGCGAACAGCTGGAAGGTTGTCTTTTCAGGCGAATATTCCACTTCTTTCATGTAATTCTGCCCTACGACTTCCTGTGCCGTAGCCAACGACAGGACGCCTGCGAGCAACAGGTTTGTCATCTTCATGTTTGTCTTCATTTATCAGTTTCGTAACGTCTTGATTTCCAACGCCTTGCGAAAGGCCGTCTTTTGCATTGTAAAAGGTGGCCTTTTAGAGGGTGAAAGACGGCCTTTTGCAAGGCGAAAGACCGTCTTTTAAAAAGTCACTAATCGTAATCATAAAATTCACTCGTCGCGTTTCCGCTTTATTGTATGCTTCAATTTCAACACGGCAAAGTTAAGTTCAATTTCCGTTTCAGTCTCATTGGTCTGCATGTCGTCGCCAAACAGGTCGGCCATTATTTCCCCGCTCTTCTGCATCAGCGACTTTTGGGCGAACTTGTCAGGGTTTGCCGAAAGTTCACCGATAGTGCGCGACAGTTCACGGAGTTTTGCATAAGCCTCAATAATGGCTATTGTCGTTTCCGTAGCTCTATCGCCTTTCAAGATTGTCGCCAACATATAGAGACCTTTCTCTGTAAAAGCCTTAGGATTGACACGGCTTTTCGAGCTTGTTGCAATCAAATTTTTTGACCGCAAATCTGTAACTTCCTATCTGTCAAGCTCAAAGACATAGCCTTTGGGAAACTTCTTCGGGTTGTTCTTTACCGCTTGGTTGATTTCCCTTGTTTCCACGCCATACAGCTCTGCAACGATGTAATCAAGCATCACATCTTGCTCACGGACATGGATTATTTTGTCTTTTACAGTTTGATATGGCAATATTTTCATACGGTATGAACTGAATTTTTATTTAAACATGCAGCAAAACCGCCGTCACTTCGCAATTAACGACACTGCGAAACCGCCGCCGGGGGCCTCCGTCAGCTTGAGGGTGTCGCCCTTCTTGACGGTCTTCTTGGTTATGGTGTAAGCCTTGGGGTTCTTCTCGTAGTGGGCGTCCTTCGCGTCGGCGTAGATTGTGCACTCATACTTCTTGCCCTTGTCGAGGAAGTCGAGCTTGACAACAGACTTGTGTCCGTTCTCGTCGCACTTGCCGCCGATGAACCAGTTGTCGGTGCCCTTGGCCTTGCGCGCCACGGTTATATAGTCGCCCGGCTCAGCCTCAAGATACTTGGAGTCGTCCCAGTCGACGGCCACGTCCTTGATAAACTGGAACGCGTCGTAATACTTCTCATAGTTCTCGGGCAGGTCGGCCGCCATCTGCAGCGGGCTGTACATCGTGCAGTAGAGAGCCAGCTGGCCTACGAGCGTGGTGCGCACGTATGACGTGTTGTTGCTCCACGTGGAGAGTTGCGTCTCAAGAATGCCCGGAGTGTAGTCCATCGGGCCGCCTTGCAGGCGCGTGAAGGGCAGCACTACGGTGTGGAAAGGCTTGCTTCCGCCGAACGCCTCGTACTCCGTGCCGCGCGCGCTCTCGTTGCCTATGAGGTTGGGATATGTGCGGCAGAGACCCGTCGGGCGCACCGCCTCGTGGGCGTTGACCATGATGTGGTGCTTGGCGGCTTCCTTCACGGCGTAGAGATAGTGGTTGTTCATTGTCTGGCTGTAGTGGTGCTCGCCCCGCGGAATCATGTCGCCTACGTATCCGCTCTTGACCGCGTCGTAGCCGTATTTGTTCATCAGCGTGTACGCCTTTTCCATCCAGCGCTCGTAGTTCATCACCGACGCCGAAGTCTCATGGTGCATGATGAGCTTCACTCCCTTCGAGTGGGCATAGTCGTTGAGCATCTTTATGTCGAAGTCGGGATACGGAGTGATGAAGTCGAACACGTCGAACTTAGAGTGTCCGATCCAGTCCTCCCAGCCTTCGTTCCATCCCTCTACGAGCACCTGGTCGAGTCCGTTGGCGGCGGCGAAGTCGATATACTTCTTCACATTCTCGTTGTTGGCTCCGTGGGTGCCGTTGGGCTTGCACTTGCTGTAATCCGTCTCGCCCAAGCGCACCGACGGATAGTCGTTAGTGTAGGTCCAAGAGTTGCGGCCGACGATCAGCTCCCACCACACGCCGCAGTACTTCACGGGGTGAATCCAGCTAACGTCGTCGAGGGCGCAAGGCTCGTTCAGGTTGAGGATAAGGTTGGATGCGAGCATGTCGCGAGCGTCGTCGCTCACGATAACGGTGCGCCACGGCGTGTTGAACGGTGTCTGGATGTAGCCCTTCATGCCGGTAGCGTCGGGGGTAAGCCATGACTCGAAGGTCATCGTCTTGTCGTCAAGGTTGAGGTGCATCGTGGCGTAATTCACGCACGCCGCCTCGTGCAGGTTGATGTAAAGGCCGTCGTCGGTCTTCATCTGGAGAGATGTCTGCACGCCGGTAGGCGAGAACGGTGTCTGCGACGAGTTGGGAGTTATAGCCTCCCTTCATCAGTCCGCGAATTTCGGAAAGGCGCGACTCGGTGTAGTCATACTCCTGCGTGTCGTAGTCGCCGGGTATCCACCAAGCCTTGTGGTCGCCGGCCATGGCGAACTGGGTGTGCTCCTCCTTTATGACGAAATAGTTCAGTTCGTTCTGCTGGGGAAACTCGTAGCGCAGGCCCATGCCGTCGTTGTACACGCGGAAACGTATGATGATGTTGCGCTTCGTGGCCGGCTGGTTGAGCGTAACGGCCATCTCCTTGTAGTTGTTGCGTATCGTTGCGGTCTCTCCCCACACGGGTTTCCACGTCTCGTCGAACGACGACGTGTCGGTCTTCGCAATGATGAAGCCGTCCATAAGGTCGGTTTCGTCCATGCCTTTGCTGGCGTGCTTGTTCTTTGCAAGCTCCAGTCCGAGGTGGCTCGGCTTTACTACGGCCTTGCCTTTGTAATCCAATCGATACGTAGGCCGCCCGTTGTCAAGCGAGAAATTAAGCACAACATTGCCGTCGGGCGATGTAACAGTCTGCGCCAAAGCTGCCAATGGCATCAGCAGAGCGGCCAACAACATTTTTACTTTTCGCATAGTTGTAAGGTTTTTATCTTGTTTCATGAATGTCTGTTCTTAGGGAGTTAAGAAGTAATAGAGTTAAGGAGTTAAGACAATACCGCACTGTCAAAGTCCGATATGAAGTCAAACAACAAGGCATTTGTCTTAACTCCTTAACTCCATTACTCCTTAACTTCCAACCAAATAGAATCACATCCTCCCGCTTTCCTTTATCAAGTCGGTGATGTTCTGGCTGAATTCGTGGTTGTCAATGAGGTCCTCAATGTTCACGTGCATCCTGTAACGCCAGTAGTGGCGTGGGTTGGAAGGCACGTTTATGCGCTCTGCGTCGGCATCGGCGAGGCGTATGTTCTCGTCGATTGCAAGCCAGTCCTGCAACGCCAGGATGCAAAGCATCGACGGGCAGAGCAGATGGCGCGACACGACATCGCGCGCGAGCCAGCCCGGAAGGGGATGAGGCGCGGCGCCGTATTTCTGCAACACGTTGTTGAAATAGTCCTGCGTGCGCGTGCCGGGTCTTCGTCCCACCACTGGCGCATGGTTGGCGTATCGTGGCTGGAAATGGTACAGACGGAGCGGTAGGGGTTGCGCGAGAGCACACCGAAGCGCACGTTCGGGTCTTTGGGCATAGACTGGATCTCGAGGCTCAGTATCTTAAGCTCGTTCATGACCCACGACACACAGTCGGGCACCATGCCCAAGTCTTCGGCGCAGACAAGCATGCGCGTGGCCTCGACAATCTTAGGCAGCTTGTTCATAGCCTCGCGATACCAGAACTGGTTGTTGCGGCGGTAGTAGTAATCGTTGTAGATTTTATTGATACATACTTGTCGCTGTCGTACAGGGACTCGTAGACGAAGTCGAACTGGACGGAAATGCGCGGGTGGAACTTGTTGCAGTCGCGGTGGTCGCGGACGAAGAGCACGTCGCTGATGAGGGCGTACAGGCCGTCGCGCAGGTTTAGCTCGTCCTGCGAAGTCTTACCGGCGAAGGCTGCTTCGACCTTGCGCTGGGTGTCAAACTCGGGCTTCATGCGGTAACGCCCGTCGTGAGACGGTAGGAGATAAGTGTCGCGCACCATGGCTGCACGCTCTCCGAACATGCGTTCGAGCACCCAGTCCGTGATGAACGGCTCGGAACAGCTCCTCCTGGAAGTGCAGTCCGTAAGCCTCTATCTCCTCTCTCGTCATGCCGAGGGCCGGCGAGAACTGGCCCAGAAGGCCGTGAACGGCGTTGACGGGAATTTCCCAGATGCGGAAGAAACCGAGCACATGGTCTATGCGGTAAGCGTCGAAGAACTTGGCCATGTTGGCGAAACGGCGTATCCACCACCGGCAACCGTCCTTCAGCATCTCGTCCCAGTTGTAAGTGGGCAAGCCCCAGTTCTGGCCGTTTACCGAAAAGTCGTCGGGCGGAGCACCTGCCTGTCCGTTGAGGTTGAAGTACCGCGGCTCCTGCCATACGTCCGCTCCGTGGCGGTCAACACCGATGGGTATGTCGCCCTTGAGCACCACTCCCTTGGAGCGCGCATAAGCATGGGCGTCGGCCATCTGGCGGTTGAGAACGAACTGCACGTAGTAATAGAACGCCACTTCCTTGTATGCGGCCGTGCGCGGATTTGACAACGCCTTGCGCTCGGCCTCGTCAAAACTGTTATGGTCGGGCCATGTAGCAAAGTCGGCGGTACCGTATTTCTCGCGCAGGGTGCAATACTGGGCGTAGGGCACAAGCCAGTGGGCCGCTTCCTCGAAGAAAACCTTGAAGGCCGACGACGCCAAAGCCGCCTTGCCTTCCTGCCTATAAAGCTCCTTCAGATACTCTGTCTTGGCGGCGTTGACGCGCTCGTAGTCAATCTTCGGCAGCGCGTTAAGCTCCTGGCGCAGGCTCTCGAACTTCTGCCTGAGCGCCTCGTCAGCAAGTTGAGGCAGCGCGTTAAGGTCGGCATACTGCGGATGCAGGGCGAATATGCTGATGCTGCTGTATGGGTAAGAGTCCGTCCACGTGTGGGTAGTGGTAGTATCGTTGATTGGCAGGAGCTGCAATACGCGCTGCTGGGTCATCGCCATCCAGTCAACCATCTTCTTGAGGTCGCCGAAGTCGCCAACGCCGAAGCTTGTCTTGGAGCGCAGCGAGAACACGGGTACCTGCGTGCCGGCACACCTTACATTATATACGGGGAAGCATGCCTTGTCCAGTTCATACACCACAACGCCCCCGTCTTTGAGCGACACGGGCAGTTCCACGCGGCGGTCGGCGCGGCTTTCCCAAACAATGTCGGCGCTGTCGGTCACATTTACGGCGATGAACTTGAAGTAGAACGTCGTGGAAGCGAGCCGTGTGGCGTCTATGTCTACAAGCCACTCGTTATAGTTATGCTCCACCATGGGCACGGCCTTCTGCACGTCCCACGCCCCAAGCGACTCGTCGTTGCCCACAAGCTTGAGCACCTGACGGCCGGACAGCTGCGGCGCGCGCACCTTCAGGCGCACCGTTACGGGATAGTCGCTAAGCGGAACAAGGCGCATCCTGCGGCGGCGGATGCAGTCCGTGAAGGCCGACGTGTACAGATAGGCGTCATCGGGCATGTCGAGCCAATGGTCGTAAACGGTTATGCTGTCGCCGCGCAAAGCGTTGATTTCGAGGCGGTGAGGCTCTACAAGCCACTCGCGCCTCACGACATTGTCCTCGCCGCGCACCACACTATAGAAGTAATCGATATGAGTGCCTTTCTTAAGGTCGAGCTTCAGGTTGCACGTCCATTCCCTGCCGTCAACAGTCCGCATACGGTAAGGCGTAGTCAGCCTCGTTTCCTCTCCCTTTCCTGTTATCAGATTAAGGACAAGTTCCTCTCCGAAACTCGTGCCATAAACAATGTTCAATAGTATGTTCATAGGTAACAAGTCTTTTAATACGGGTCAAAGATAAGCATAAAAACAGTTCGGGCGGATGCAAAAAAGCAGCGTTTTCGGTTTTCATCCGCGCAAACGTTTACATCCGTCTATAACCGTCCGTGCAACGCCCTAATAGTCAACACGTTGCAAAAGGCCGTCTTTTGCACGTTAAAAGGCCGTGTTTTACAACGCAAAAGGTGAACTTTCGCAATGCAAAACACGGCCTTTTAGTGATAAACCTAAAAAAACGGACATCGGATGAATGCTGCCTTACAATTCATCCGATGTCCGAACGCATCATGTTACGGCACAAGCTGCAGCGTCACATTGCGCCCTCTGCCGGCCTTTGCACCTGCCCTCGTGGCGGCGCGGACGGAGGACGAGCCGCTTGTAGGATGCTTGAAGCGCATCATCAGGCGCACTTGCGCGAAATAATTGGTATAGTAATTGCCGTAATAATTAAATCCTTCTTTCACGAAGAAACCAACATTCGGGTCAGTTTTCCAAGGGTCGTATGGTTCGAACGATATGTACGCCACGCTGTTCGGAGCGGCGCTTGACTGCGACTTGAGTATCAGCGCGGCACTCCTTCCCAGCGAATTGCCGTCGGTTGCTTGATGATGATAATATCCTATTGCACGCAAATTGAAGCCGCTTATATTGGCTGTAAAGAAGCCGGCTGCACCGTCATAGGTCTCGCCGCGCATCAATGCCGTGTACCTGTCGTTACCATACGCAGAACTGACACCGGTGTATCGGGCTATCTCCCTTGTGCAGAGTTTGGCCGCGAAGCCGTAGCCGAAATAGCCAATCATCGACTCAAACTCGTCCGCCGTAGGCATAATGTACTCATACTCGCCGCTGCGCGCAGCCGGAACGAACCTGCTGTCCTCCACAGCTGCCTTGTTGTAGATTGGCGCCGGGCGGAATGTGCTTGTCCTTCCGTCCCACTCCGTGCCTTGCGGACCTGCCATTTCTGAAGCGTCATTGTATGGGTCGTAGTTGGTGGTTGTGCCGTCTTGGGTCGTAACATCTGTCGCAAACGGGTACATATATCCCCCTCCCAAATCGTCGCCGCCGGTGAATGTCGCCTTTGCCGGCTTCCTGTCGCCCACCGTCGCGCCGTCAGGGTCGCCCTTGGCGTTGTAGCAAGTAAGGCTTGTTCCGTCTGTAAGGGTTGTTGCGCGGAAAGGTTTGGAAATCCAAAACTGGTTGAAGCCAATCTTGACCAACGGATAAACGGCTGTTTCCTGCACACCGTCCGCGTTGATACGGGTGTCAATCAGGTTGCGCGGGACAATCAATCCCACCTTGTTTCCGTCAATATCGTAATGTGAAGAAGCATCATCCAAACCCGAATAGCTTACCGATGCGCTGCCTGTTTCAGGGTCAATGGCGATATGGCCGTAAGCCTTTGCCATATCGTTGGTCACGGTCTGTTCTGTTGGCGGTATGAAATCGCTGATTTTTCCGTTGTCGGCATCCCATACAATGGTGCCGCCGTGCATGTAATAGTTTGTTTCTTTCTCGTCGTTGGCAAGCAAACTCTCGTCCACCTCGCTTGAACTTACGCCGTAATAATTGCCGTCAGATGCGGTAGTCTTGCTCTGTATCCACTTGAAACCATGCTCGGGAGTGAACAAACCTTGATGCACTTCGTTGCTTGGCTGCGTATTCGGCAGCGGCCAAAAATGCTCGGCATCCTGCACGTCGTTGCTGTTCACACGCACATCGTAGATAAAGCGCAGCACAGTTCCACGCCCTAACTCGGGCGTCGTGCCGTCACTCTGCAGGTTGTAAAACACCCACGCCTGCGAGTTTACTGCTTTCTTGGTGTCTCCTCCGGCCAAAGGCGTAACCTCCGTGCCCGTAGGCTCGTCTGGCGTTGTCAGCTCTTTGTCTGCCATTTGAGGCTGATACCTGATGTATTCGCGGCACAACAGTCCCACTGGCTCACCCGTCACAGGGTCGAGAACGTCAAGCACCCACGAGTCGTCGTCGCTTATTACGGGTGTATTTTCACCCCCCCCATTTAACGAAAGGGTATAGTTATACCCTGCCTTTAGCTGCACCTCGCCACCTAACTTGTAATCGGTGTATGTTCCGTTGGCGGTATATATGCGTACGGCAGGCACGTCGGCAGCCACCGTGTGGGCAGGAACAAGGGCGCGGAACTGCAGATTTCCGCTCGTCGCCGTACCGTACTGCCAAGCATGGATGGCAGGATTTTCCTCGCCGCCGTCCGTTGGCGGAGTTACGGTTTCAGTGCCGTAGCTGAACGTGTCGCTCCAAGCCAGCGCAAGATTGATGTTGAAACCGCGTGTCGGCATATTGAGAAAATACACCCCGGAAGGAGTATTTGTATCGTCGGAAAGGAAAACTTCATCAGCGCCAAGCTCGATAACAAGCTGCGCCATGACGTGGTCGAAAGCCACTTCATACGTGTCTGACGACGGCGGAGTATAGTAGCACCACAACAAGTCGGAAGCCTCGTAAGCCTCCTTGCTGCCCTGCTCCAGCTCAATGGCATGCGTATAGTTCTTAAGACGGTCAAGAGTCATGTTGGGATTGCGCGGATAATACAGCACATAACGGTAGTCGGAGTTCTTGTCAACGGCCACGTCCGGATTGGTTGGCTGCAGCACCTGGCGCTGCTCTCCGGTGTTAAGGTTAGTCACGTTGCGCACCGTATAGCTTGCGTTCGTAGGCTGATCGCTCACCAAGTTGCCGTCAGTGTCAACAACATATACGCCAACCTCGTCGCCTTCTTCAAATTCGGCATGCTCCAAATCAGTATATGCCACACGCGTATCAACGCCGTCGCTTATCACAAAGTCATACTGCGACCAGAAGCTGTCACCGCTGTCGGGCACGCTGTCCTGCACCGCCAGTTCGTCGCTGCATGCCGACATGGCCAGCGCAACAGCTGCAAACGCCGTTATCTTGAATATGGAATGTAGTTTCATCTTGATGTAGCTTTAGTCCGTAACTTCCTCAATGTCAATCAGTCCGCCGTTGTTCCAGTCGTTGATGCTTATCTTGGTGCTGCCGTCTTTGGATATTCTTATCGAATAAAGGTAGCCCTCTTTCAGCTCGGTCAGGCCGCCGTCGTCAGACAGTTCAATAGTCTTTTCTGCATCGTCTGTCTGCCCGTCGCGGTCAAAGTCGCCCAAGATGTGCATCGCGAGCCTGCAACCTGTCTGCGCAGGAAGCACTATACGGTAGAAATAATACTGCTGTCCGTCAGCCACAGACTGCCCCCTGTAACAGGGAACGATGTGCTCGCCGTCGTTGAAATACATGCTTTTCTGCTGCGGCAAGGCGTCGTAGGCGTCTGAATATGTATAGTCTGACAGCTCGCCTGTTGACAGATTTATCTGCTTTCCGCGCAGAAGCGACTGCTCTCCGCCGGGTGTAAAGTAGATGTCAGCAAGCTGGCTTTCGCAGTAAACGAGTATTGTCGCCGTTTTTTTCTGGAACGTCAGGTTGACGGTATGCTGCGTTGAAGCCGATATTTCAGGCGAAGCCACCCAAAGGAAGTCGCTGTTTTGCAGGCGGATGTCGTTCAATTGACCTGCCGCCGAGGGGTCTCCCTGCGTATGGTTTACGAAGCACGGATATTCATTCCATCCGTATTTGGCGTAAGAATTCCATGCCGCCGGAGTATAGCTTGCCGCCACTTCGCCTGTCAGAAGCGCACTTGACCAGCCGGAATAGTCTGTCGGCAAAGCGTCGTCTGCCTTCAGGCAATTGGGATAAGATACTTCGGTATATGACGAAACGCCGCTTAACGCAGTTGCAAGCGTGTCGTTGTCAACATACGGATAATAGAAACAGAACTTCAATGTCTGTGTGCCGTCGCTAAGGGTCAGCAATGAATTGTCACTGGCATCAGTGCTTACGGGAAGTCCGGTAACACCGTCAGTCTGCAAAATAAGCATTCCGTCGCTTGCGCGGTATGTCCACTTTGTGTTGCAAAGGTATGTTTCGCCGGCATCGCTTACCGACGCTATGACGCAGCCTACGGCCTCGCCGCCATCGAAAGTGGTGCTCTCGAAATCGTAACCCAACCTTGTCTGCACTCCCTGAACAGAGAAGCGAAGCCCCTTTTCGCCGCTTGACGGCAGGCCGGAGTCGTCGTCGCTGCTGCACGCCGACAGCCCTACAGCCAACAACACGGCGCAGAGCAGCACGGGCAAATATGTCTTTTTAATATTCATAGAAATAGTCTCCTCCGTCTTTCAAGTCGTCAATTATGCCGCGGAAGCGCAGTCCACTGTCCGCGGTAAGCGTAAACAGGTAATAACGTCCCGGCTCGAACTCCATGCCACTGCTGCCGTTCACGTTCATCTTATATGTCTTTGCAGTACTTTCGCCGTTGAATACGAACGACAAGAAATCGGCATTCGCCGCAACGGTCTGTGCCGGGAATACGGCGCGGAAGATTTCATACGTCGTCCCGTCGTCAACCTCCTGCCCTGCGTTCCACATCGTTATATCGCTTCGGTCGGCGTTCTCTCCAGTAGTAAATTTATAGCCTGCGTCGCCCTGTTCTTCCTTTGTCAGCGCACGGGTAAGGTCGATACCCGACACCGTGCGGTACATATCGAGCAGCGTGGCCTGCTTGTCGTCAGCGTTGTCTGGCACAAGCGAGCTTTCAACTTTCAGCACAATGGAGGCCATGACGTGCTCCATCGTAACGCCGAGTATCTGCTTTCCCGTAGCCTCGTCAGTGCCGATGATCGATGTCGGCACAACGCTCTCGTCGGTGGTGGCGTTTACACGCGCCCTAAGAAGGTCTGAACTCTCGAACGCCGTCTCGCGGCTTTGGTCGGCAATAACGGTGTGGCTGAAGTTAAGGATGTCCACTCCGGCCTTGTAAGGATAGTAGAACACGTAACGCTGGTTGGCCGGGAACGTGTCCATGGGCACCTCCGGCTCCAACGAAAAGTTGTAGGCTATGCCGTCATGGCCGGTATATCCGCCCTCGACAACACGATAACGGGCGTTCTCCGTATATCCGGAAACGAAGCCGTATGTGGGCAACGTCGTTTCGTCGCCCTCGCTTGTACGCTCGATTACGAACGCGCCAAGTTCGTCACCGGCCTCCATGTCGGACTGGATATAGTCCGAATGGCTGACCCTCGACTGCGCGGCTATGCCCGAAACTACAAACTCCGCGCCGCCGCCCTGTCTCGCGCCGCCGGTGAAACCGTCGTCGTTAGTGCAGGCGCAGAAAGCCGCAACGGCGGCCGTCAGCAGGCATATATGTTTCAGTCCAACTTTCATATTCATGTGTTCAAACATTTCTTTGTCTCACCTTATCACTCTCCCGCCTCCCAAACCTTCCCCTCGGGGGAGTCAGAGGGGGACAGCCCCACTCTACTATTGGAACTCTCCTTGGCCTATATTATAGTCGCCGCCCTGCTCCCAGTCGTTCACACGGATATGGAACTCCGGCGTTACAGGGTCTGTCAAAGAGCCTCCGGCGCGGTCAACGGTCACGGTCACGTCATAGATGGTGTTGCGGCAGACGCTGTAATACGTCTTGCGCAGAGCCTTTATCTCGTCAGCCGTGAAGCCGTCCTGGTCGTTAAAGTCGGCGATTGACAAGTTTACAGGTATCTGATAATAATATGTGCCGTCGCCGCCGTATGGCGCTTCCAGCATGAAGTACGTCCGCTTGGTTTCGTCTATCAGGTTATCCTTGGTGTAAATCACGGGGTCTGCAAACACGCCGTCACTCGTAAGCAGGCTCTCGTCGAACCAGTCGTTGGGGTAAGTGTAGAACACTGCCTTGCGATCGTTAGTCAAAGTAAAATCAAGGAAGCTGTCAGACGTAGTGCGGCTTTGCCCCTCCCCTTCGCCGTAAGCCTCGCTTTCGGCCAAAACCGACGTGCCGTCCTGCACGAAATTGTACAGCTTGTACTTGCATTTATCCAAAATGTCGTAGCCGCTCTCATCTTTTACGGCTATGCGGATTTTGGCCGCCGCGCGGTAAAGCTCGAACCGCAGGGTGATTTTCTTGTCAACTTCATTGACAACATAAAGGTCTGTGCTGTCCTTCGATGTTCTCGCGTCCATCACGAACGATGTCTGCTGCGCGTCCATATCGAGCGTCGGAGTTATCATCATGGCCTGCAAATCGGAGAAGCTGCTTATGCTTGCACTGCTCAGCTGCGGGCAGTTAGCAACGAGATAGAACACGTCCGTGGGGTTGTTTGCCAAGTCATTGTAAGTCAAGCCGTTAACGGTTAGCGTCTGAAAGGTGGCGTTTTGGCCTGTAAAAGACGGCAAATCGGACGGTGAAAGGTGGCATTTCAGCGTGCCGTTTGCGGCAAATTGGAAAAGGTCAAGCCGCGTAACGGCGTTCTCGTTCCAACCGTCGTTCCATCCGTCTTCAGTCGCACGCGTAGCCGCAGCGTCCGCAATGCGCACCTGTATGCTGACACCGTCACTGCCTACGGCGTCGGTTGCAGCGTCATCTTCCTGCGAGCAAGCCGCAAACGCGAAACATGCGCCAACCAGAAAGAATGCTTTATATAGAACGTTTTTCAACATAACATTATTCTCCATACCAATAAGGGTTAACTCGCCACCATTCGAATTCGTTGTCAGTCGGACTTACGTTCTTTGCCATGTTTACATAATCTCCGCCATACTGCGCCCTGATTTGCCTTATCCAAATACGCGTATCCGTTCCAGCATAACGCTTACGATCATTGTAATAGAAATCGCTATCGTCAAAAGAATTGTTGTCATTGTATGACGGATTTATCGTAAGCTCGTATTCAGTGCCGTCAGTCAGCTTTACGGTTATGTAAAACTCCGTATCAACAACTTTATGTCCGTACCACTTGTCCCTGCCCCAATCCGTAAGATATTCGTCGTTCTCAAACCAATCTTGATGGTTGCCATCAGCAAAATCACTCAAGTCTACACCACCGCCGATTTCAGTTCCCGTATAATTATTAAGCGCTATTATCTGAATTACATACGGTTTGGTACGCGCACGGCCATGTGTTGCCATACGGACATTGCCTTCGCTTTGCCATTCGGAGTTGCTTGTATTGAACACCGACTCGGAACTTGTCGAGAAACCGAAGTCTTCCGTATTGGAGAGATGCGCCTCCCACGTAGCTCCTTCAGGCCCGGTCAGCATAAAGAAGAAACGCGCTCCGGCAGAGCCCCAATCGTCTTTAAATGTTTGATGGCCGTTATCATCGTCATCGTAAGACGGACGGTAAAGTACGTTCAGGCGCGCCTCAACGTCACCTGCTTTAGGATCGTTATAAAGATAGCTAAAAAGTTTTTGCGTACTGTTGCGACTTGAACTGTAACTCTGCCTTGGCAGAAGTATATAGCTGCCATTTGCAACAAATTCTTCATAAGAACTTTCGTCCGCAAAAGGATTTTTCGTGGTCGAAGCAGGCTGCGGCATCCATCCTATAGATGAGGTTACAAGCTGCCACGGCATCACTGCGGCCTCGACAACAAGCTCGCCTTGGTCTACGTTGACGGTGTAACGGTAGATATGGTTACGCACAATGTCGTAAGCATCGCCACCGGCTGTGCCGCCACTGTAGCTCTTGAACTCGAGCGTTCCTGTCGTGCGGTCGCTAAGGGCGAGCGATATTGTGGCCTCATTGGTTGAATTGTCGTATTCGGGAATATAAAGGTAGGCCGACTTTCCGTCTTCAGAATAAGTGAAGGCGAGGTCGGTTGATTGAGCCGTTCCGTTGGGGTTGAAGCTCGGATTGGCATCGTCCTCCTGGTCGAGCCCTGTAGTCTGATTTACATTTGCATATCCTGCAGGCAGGCAGTAGCCGTTAGTGTTGTAACGGGTGAGCGTGGCCGATTTGATGGAGGTAGTCCCGGCGATGTCGTCGTGCAGGTTGATTTCCACCTTGGCGAAGGCGCGCAGCAGGTCTATTGTTCCGGCATCGTCACGCGCTCCCTTTTCAAGTGTGAGCGTGGCGGTGGCAACTCCCCACATGGGTATCAGCTGTGTTTCGGCCTTTACATTGTCGGCACTGTACTGATAGGCCAACTGGTCTAACTGCGTAGTTGTGCCTGACGGGTCGATGTCGCCGCAGTTGGCGAACACCATAATCTTATATGAGCCGGTGGAAAGCGAGCCGCCGTCGGCTGCTTCAACCGAACCCACGAACTCGTATTCGCCCTCTGTGGCCGTCTCGTGATATGACAAGATGTCCACATCGGCGGCAAACGTGTTGTCTGCGGCGTTGTACAGGGCCACTTTCAGGTCGTCGGGGCTGATGCGGTCTTCATATTCCGTGCCGCTCTGGCTGTCATAACCTTCATCCCACGCCGCCCTTGTACGCCCCGACGCGTCGCTAAGCTTCAGGATGAAGCTGACCTGCGTGTCGCCTGAAGACGCTCCGCCGCCTGCCACATCGTCAGAAGAACAGCCGCAGACAAGCGCCGCAAGCAGTGCGGCAGCCAGTGTATGTTGAAGTAATCTTGCCATTGTTCAAAGTTGTTTTGAGAGAACTGGGAGTATTGGGAGAACTGTGTACAAACCGCTGTCACGGCATTTCACCGCCTTAGTTTGAACCAAGTCCTGTTTCGCTATATACAACCGTCCATGAATTTACAATGATTTGAGCCGATGTCCAAATACCATTTTCATCAAGTAAAAATATCAGGTTGTACTCGTCTTGGCGGTCAAGATATTCCTGGTCGTCCATGTCGCGGTTATCATAGCCTTTCACTAACAGGGCGACATCAACCAAAGGAATTGACAATACGGTTTTATACGTACCGTCGTCTTCAGGCTTCGCTTTTGTTATTGTAAGCCTGGCACCTCTGTTTTTGTCTTCCCACTTGAACAGACGGCTAACTGTAAACTCCGCTAAAACGGTACTTACAGAAGTGATTGCATCGTCATCATCCTCATCTGTATTAATACTGGCCGTTCCCTGTGCCGTGTAGAAAGGCCGGTAAGACAGCAGCTCGTCGTCAAGTACGCTGTTGTCGTAGTCCAAAAGGCCGTTTTCGTCAGTTATGGTGAAGACGAAATCGTTGGAATTCAACGGTTCACTATCGTCTTTAGGATTCTGTTGCAGCACTACACGCACGTTGTTAGTGTTCTTGGTAAGCTCCACCGTGTACGTGTGCCGCCCCTCCTCGTCGGGCAGTGTGAACGTCGTCATGCCGTGGAAGAGGTTGTCTATCTCGCCGACTACAGTCTCGCCGCCGGTTGTCTGGCGGTCGGCAAGGCGGCATTGCATCTCCTGAAGCGTGGTGACACCCGGCGTAGGCTCCGGCACATCATACGAATCGAGTTCTCCGTTCAGGCCGCACCACGCCAAGACAGTGTACTGTCCGGGCTGCAAGTCCAGCGGCATGCGGTAGCCGTCGGCCTTGAGTGCGTCGCCGCGTTCAGACACTTGCCGGAGGAACTTTCCGTCGGCATCGAACACATAGAGGTCAACCGCCTCCACCTTCGAGGCGAAAGCGTCGGCAAACTCCATGTTGCGGTCATAGACAAAGCGCACGTCACAATAGGTGTTACAGTCGCCTTCGTCCTCGTAAACCATGCCGCATGACGAAAGAGCAAGCACCGCCACAACCATCGGCAGCACAGCCGTCATCTTCACTCGTATAAAGTCCGACAATTTCATTTATTCGTGATTAGTTATTTGTTCTTACTTCATTAAAAGCCCGGAAGCCGGGTCTGAAGGATTTGCAAGCCGCCCGGAACATGCTTCCTTGCGGATTGCAAATCCTTATGTCCACGCCAAGCGGAGCGTTATTGTCCGAGAGTTACATCGCTGCCGACAACCTTCCATGCAAGCACGTTAATCTGTGCGGCAAGGTAAGACTTCTCGTCAGAAGGAACAATAGGCGTTATTTCGTCGTTATCCGGGTCGTAAACAGGTGTTCCCATGCCTACGATGTCAGAGATGTTTACTTTGTAAACGTGGTTACGCACAACTCCGTATTTAGCCAATCCGTCAGTTCCAAGGTGCTGGATTGTCGTTGTATAGTAGCATTTTCCGTCCGTCCAGACACGTGCGTTGTATGCCTTCAATGCGGTGTTTACATCTGAATTGTCCGAAACCTGGTTATAATCTTCACCTGACTTGGTGTAAAGCGTAACACCCTCCTTAACCTGCGGATATGCGTTATATGTCGCGGTTTCGCCCAAAGAAGCACCTGACACGAGTTCAAGGTCTTCAACACGCAGCGGAGAATATGTGTCGGTAGAAACTTCTACATAATAATTTGAGAAGTTTTGAGCAACCAACGCCAGGATGGCATCAGCACTTGCATAAGAGCTTCCAAGGTATTCGTAACGCGGAACGGCTGTCCCGTCCTTATTGACTAACTCCACTGCGACAACGACTTTGGCGATGCTGTTTGCCACAACGTCTGTAACCGCGCTTTCCGGAGTAAGCTCCTGTGTGTAGACCGACGCTCCGGCTGCATTGGCAAGTTCAGTGTACTTGAACGTATTGTCAACCGTTATGCTGCCATCTGAAGGCGTTACTGCCCAATAAGAGCGGTGATTTACAGCGTCATTCCATGGGAAACCGCTAAGAGAAGAAGCCCAACCGCTCGGATCTATGTTCTTAATCAGGTTCGACTTGTTGATTGTTCCAACGATGTTCCAGCCTGTAACCTTGGCGTAAACGGCATCATCCTGACCGTCAGTGCCTGCTACAAGGTATTGGTTGTCACTCTTTTCTGCACCAGAGAATGACACTGTAACCTTTGCGAGGACACGCTCTACATACACGTCAACGGGCGCAGCCTCTGCCGCTTCCTGCGAACTTCTAAGATAAGCGCCTACAGGAGTCTCGCAAACCACGTCTGTTCCGTCGGCATAGACGGAACTTGACATTACGAACGAGCCGCTTGTGGTGCCGCTTGTAAGATTATCGGCAGTAGTGCTCTTCAACTGCGTCAGGCTAAGATTTCCCGTCAAGGAAGCAGGGGGATTGACAACCGCCACCATGGATGTAGGCGCCTGGCCCGTGATGCCGTCGAGAACAAGAATAGCATCGGATATTTCCTCGATGTTGTCGCTTGTGCCTTCCTCATTCATTTGAGGCGAACTGATATCCTTATAGTTGTTGCCGCCACTTACGGTGCAGGCCGAACCGTCAGAGTTGAAGAAGTAAAAGCGTACCGAGGTTATGGCGTTTTCCGCATCGGAACCGTCTTCATATCCGTTGGCACGCGACTCCGGGCCACCCACATTGTTTATATTGACAGCGAGATAAGCGGCCTCAACGCTTCCGTCACCTTTCTTGCCGTCGTCTACGGCGATGTCGTCGTTGTTGGAGCAAGACACCATCCCGGCACAAGCCAACAAACATAATGCCAAATACTTAGCTTTCATAATTGATTTGTTTTAAAAGTTTTATATGTCAGTTAATGAATTCCTACTGTGCCATATTGCCTATGCGCCTTATCTCGTCGGCAGCTTGGGGCAATCCGGCGGCCTGCGCCTCGGAGAACAGCCGGCGCGCCTTGTCGTAGTCGCCCTGCAATCCTGCGTAGACACCGCGTGCGTAAACAGCCTCTGGCGACTGCCCTGCCTTGTCGAGATAGCGGCTTGCGCCCTCCATGTCGCCGCGCTTCATCGCGCTGTTCGCGGCGTTGAGGTTGGCCGTCTCGTCGTCAGGATACATGCGCACGGCGGTTTCAAAGGCGTCGTCGAACTCACGGCTGCCGGGCTGCATCGACTGCGCCGCTATGTAGAACTCGGCGAGACTGAGTTTCTGCGGACGTTCCGCCATCACGCGCTTGATTTCCTCGGGGTCGCTGTAATTCTTTATCTCGTACTCCACGCGGTAGTCAGACCGGCGCAGGGAAGGGTAGCAATTATCAAGGAGGAAGCGGTAGTCAGCAGGGTATGTAGACTTGATTTTCCACTCCTTGGCATCCGGCTTCAGGCCAGAGTCCATGATTTTGAGTATGGCCTCGCGGCTGTCGAGGTTCGACTGCTCGACATAGCGGCGCAAGCCTTCCCAGTTTTCGGGCTCGTATGATGTCTTGATGAAGCCGTCGTCAAACTTGTACAGCTTCGACACATAGTCCTTAAGAGCCTCCGTGCGCCCCTTTGCCAGCCGCTCGTTGCCTGCATACGAACCTTCGGGCGAGGCGTAACCTTTTATCGAGAGGGCCTTTACGGTAATGTCGGCGTCGGCCTTCACGCTGTCGATAGTGCCGGTGATTTTGCCCAGCTCACGCACGTTGTCCATGTAAGACGGGCGTATCTCGGTGCGGTTGACAGGGAAGTTTACGTATGCCGAGCCGGTAAGCGCGCGCGCCTTTACAGGCTCGGCCTTTGGCTGCACATAGACATAAACGGGCTTGTAGACGCTGCGGAAGTCGGCCAGCAGGGGCATGCCGTCTTCGGCGAGCACGTCGCCGCAGCATCCGTAGTCCTGCCTGTGGAGCGAGAGCGACGCTCCCTCCATCCACGGCTCATACTCAACCGTGGCGCGGTAAGCCTGCACGTCGGGCTTCTTCGAGGCCCTTATGACCGTCTCGGAAGAGCCGGTTATCATGCCTTCGCCGTTTGCACGCAGGTAATGATAGTAGCGGCCGCGGCCATACACGCCAACCGACGGCAGCTCGACAGAGTCGCCCTGCGCCGCGACATACGGCGTAAGGATGACGGCGCGGTTGCTCTCCACGTCCAACTGCGACATATCAATGTCCATGCTGACTGTCACCATGTCGCCGCTGCGCGACATCCTAAGGTTGTCAACAGACACGCCGGGCACGCCGCCTGCCACCTTCTGCCCATAGGCGGAAGACGAGGCGAAAGCCGCGACACCTATTAATATATATAGAAACCTTCTCATCTGCATAATGACTTATCAGAAAACGTAAACCAAATTAACAGCCACCTTGGTGGGGCCGAAGTAGTGATGCGAGGCGTCGCGCTCCACTTTCTCGCCGCATCCGGCGCACTTGAAGCGGTCGTACCGTGAGTAAGCGTAGCCTATGCCTATCTCGCCTTCAAGGTTCCAGTGGCGGCCGAGCACCCACGAGTAGCCGTAGCCCACGCCCGCACCTATGAACCAGCCCTGATAACGACTCTCCGACAGCCCCGAAAAGTCGGTGCCAAACATCTTGAAATCGTTTTTAAGGCCGCCGATGTTGTACTGCCCTCCATGGGCATGCACGGCGAAGAAATGACCCGCAAAGCGGTCGCACAGCCAATAGCGCGCCTCGGGCTGCACCATCCAGTGTTTCCACTTGCGCCCGTGAGAGAGCGTCCACGCGTTGACATTGCCCGATACGTCGAGCGTCCACTTCGGTGCAAGGCCTACCTCCGCCCCCACGTTGATTGTGGCGAAAGCGTCATAGAAGAGGTTGGTCTTCACCGCGACATCCTGCGAACGGGCTGTGGTACAAACCATCAAAGCCCATACGAGCACCATATAAAATCCCGGCTTCATATTCAGTTTGATTAGTATGGCGGCAAACAGCGCCGCGTTTCTTAAATACCTGATTATGGAATTGCCTGTGACGGCAAAAAGTTTGTTTCGTTTTAGTTTTCATGACAGCCCGGTATAGCAAGGCCGCACACTTTAGTTTATCGTTTGTTGTTGTGCGCAAATATAGTAATTATATTTAAATTACCCCCCGAAAGATTTAATTAGTGTTAACAAGTTTGTTTTTTAACAGTAGAACAAGAGGAAAAAAGGAGGGAACCGGCTTGAAGGCAGAATGTGTAAAATTACTGTTTACAGTTTCCGCACATCCGGGACAACAGCTTCTTAATACATAAAAACGGCGGACGGGATTGCGGCAAGCCTACAAGCCTACCACAAGGCTGACCCCGACAGGGCAGAGGGCGAGGCTGACATTGTCGCCCCAGCCGGTCATCTTGTCGCCAAGCCAGTAGCCGGCCTCGACCGAGAGCACGCCGATGGCCGCTCCGGCAAGCACGTCGGCCCAGTGGTGACGGTTTCGCCGCACGCGGTCGACGGCGGTAACGGCGGCCACGCTGTAGCCCGCCACGCTAATCCAAGGGCTTACCCGGCGGAACTCCTTGTCGAGAATGGCTGCGCCGAAGAACGCGAACGAGGTGTGGCCGGAAGGGAACGAGTGGTTGTCGGTGCCGTCGGGACGGGTCGACTTGACCGTGTACTTCAGCCCATAGGTGAAGGCCGCGTTGATGGCGAACGACGTTGCGGAGTTGACAAGCAGCCGCTTCCACGTGCTGCGGCTGTCAACGCCGGCGGCCTTGAGGGCGTAAGCCGACACTACGGGCACAAAGCGCAGGTAGTCGTCGATGCAGTCGCCATGATAGGGCTTGTGCTGCGCGAGGCAGAACGATGGCAACGAAACAGCCAGCACGAGGGCCATCATGCGGCAACGCACGCACAGGGCGGAGACCTTGTCAATCCTCATATACCACACCTTAAATATAAATTGACATACAAAGATAACGAAAGACGGCCGGAAAGGCAAAAGAAAAACGCAGTTTTTTTGACTTGCCACCGCCCGTTCCGGCGGATTTTGCAAGCCGGCGGACGGTTGATTCTACTGATACGGCATGTAAAACAAATTCAATTGATGGGGTCATCCACAGTTTTGTTGGATGAGAACTATTTATCGCATCCGTCCCCAAAGGGGGCGAATTATGCGTAACCGCATGTGGAGTGACCGTAGGGAACGGAACTTGCGGTATGTGGCAACACAATCAACCGTCCTCGAAGAGGGCGAACGGCATTTAAGGTTATGCGGTTTTTGAGGTTATACGGTTTTACGGTAAGCATTGAAACCGCACAACCACATAACCGTATGACCGCATAACCGCAAATACTGTTCGCCCTCTTCGAGGACGATATTTCAGCCACATACATACCGCAAGTTCCGCTTCGCTACACATGCGGTTACGCATAATTCGACCTCTTCGAGGCCGTAAGCAACCAATGTATAGCCGCATTGTTGCTTAATTTTTAATTGTTCATTGTTAATTGCGAGCGTGCGAGCATACGTCTTCGACGCCCTTATTGCGAAGTGTCATCCAACAAAACTGCGGATGAACCCCAAAAGGCCACCTTTCAGAATGCGAAAGGCCGTCTTTTGGCTTGCAAAAGACGGCCTTTTACACTGCAAAATGCGGCATATTGCAAAGCCGCTGACTGCCAGGCGGTTACAAAGGCGGCACTGACGGCGCGGCGGAAACAAAGCGAAAGGGGTGCGCCCCGTGACGGTTACCGGGCTATTTGCCCTTCACCACCTTCTTGCCTCCTACTATATAGATGCCTTTTTCAAGTCCGTGCAATACCTCCCGCGCCGTTACTCCCGCGCCGCAAGAGCGCACAAGGCGGCCGTCTATGGTATAAACGTTCATGTTGTTAGGCTGCTTTGTTGTGTCGGGTGACACAACATCGATGCCCGTCGGGTATCGGTCGGTGACATCGTTGACGAGGTATTTGCCGCCCGACTGTTCCGTTGAGATTTCAAAATACTTGTCGGTGTTGACGTTGACAACGTCTACCGTCTGCGGAGAACCTGTGCCCGTGCTGAACACGAAGTTAACCATGTCGCTGGAAGAGCTTATGCGGTAGGTGTTGTAATACCACGTCTTGCCGCCTATTTCGGCTGTAGTCTCAATCTTCTTGCCGGGCCAATCCGTGCTGTATTCTGCCTGCGTGCCCCATGAGTGGTAGTTCATGTCTGCCCATCCAACGTTGTCGGTGTTGACGTAAACCGTTATGTCGTATGGCTGGAAGTGGGTTACGGCATACTGGCGTGTGACTGTTCCGCTTACCACACCGCCCTTCAGAAGGGCAACCTTTAGCGTCATGCCGTCGCTGACAGTCACCGTAGCGCCGTCGGCCACGGTCGTTCCGTTGCTTGCCGAAGGCTCGCTGCCGTCGGTGGTGTAGACAAGCTGCACTCCGTCGGCCGCGCTTACGGCGTTAAGGGTCACGGTGAAGGCGTTGTCATACGTGCCCGACGGCACGCTGGCCCATGCCGTCTCGGCGTTGCGCGAGAGAGGTAGTAGGCGAAGTTGTCGCCCGTCTGTACGAGGAAGTAGTCGGCCTCGTCAGCCGTAGACCTCGGCCAGGACGTGCCGCCCATGAGCACCACTACCGACTTGCCTCCGTCTCCGTTCACCTGCATTGCGTACTGCGAAGCCGAGTTGTTGAGCGCCTTGAAAGTGCTCTCGTTGCTTATTCCGGCCATATTGCGCGCGTAAATCATCTGCTTGATTTCGCTCTTGTACTCCTTCCAGTGGGGCAGGAACACGCACGGTGTGCCCGGAGCTGCAAGTATGAAGGCATTGGCCGCCAGAACGTTGCCGGTCAGTGCGTTGTTATCGCGGTAAGTGTCGTGGTTGTCAACGAACGTGACGGAATAGCGCCTGTAGTTCAAGTCAGACATAAGGCTACTGCCCGAAAGCTGGTTCCAGTTGGAACTACCGTTGCAGCAGTTGTTGAGCAGGTATTTGAGGGGGAAGTCGAACGCCGCCGACTGTATTGCACCGCCGGACGCGGTGCCGTCGAGCCAGCCCTTGACCGCCGACGCATTGCCGTCCCAGTACTCGCCTACGGAGAACTGAGGATTGGCCGCAACGTTGTATATTCCGGTGTACATTGGGGCATAGCCCTTCACCATGTCATAGCGGAAGCCCGTGTAACCGAGGTCGTTGAGCAGGAAACCGAGGTAGGCCTTGACAACCGTCTGCACGTTCTGGCTTGAGTGGTCGAGATCGCGTCCGCCGCCGAAATCGTCGCCGCTGTCGGCCGCGCCGAGGCTAACACCAAGACTGTCGGCCACTGCCTGCGCGCCTCCGTTATCGTCGGTTGAGCACACGTCGGTTGACGACATGGTGTATGTCACGTCCTTGTACGTCTCCTCCGGGAATCCGAACCAACCTTCCATGGAAAAGCGGTGGTTGATTACCACGTCGGCAATCGTGCCCAGTCCCTTGTCCTTGAACGTGCTAATCATCGAGCGAAGCTCCTGCTCGTTGCCGAAAGAGCTGTTGTAGTCGTTGAACCACCACATGTCGTCGTAGCCCATCGAGTTGGCTGTGTTGTTGGACTTGCCGCTCTGCGGTATCCAGATAAGGTTGAAAAACTCGGCCAGCTCGTCAGCCTGCGATTCGAGATTGGTCCACTGCGTGTCAGAGTAAGAGTCCCAGTAAAACCCTTGCAGCATAACGCCCTGATACTTTGACGGCCATCCTTGGGCCATCAACACCGCCGTTACCAGCAGTGACAATGCAAAAGTAAAAAATCTTTTCATGATTATTCAAAAAGGTTTTGGCCTTACGAAGTTACACATTACGCGCCTTTCGCGGTTACCATCGGCGGCACAAAACGCATCAAACAGCGCGCAAACGATTGTCATAAAAACAAGGAAAATTATTGAAAAACATGCGTGGCAACCAGCAAGAACACGCACAGCTCCACCCCGCTCCTTCCCGAAGGCAGGAAGCTTGAACAACTTTGCCAGCACAGCCGCAGCACAGTCTGTAATACGTTGAGTGTCAACACGTTTGCAATATGCCACCTTTTAGCCTGCAAAAGGTGGCATATTGACGTGCAAAAGGAGGCCTTTTAGCGTGCAAAAGGAGGCAAACGTATCGGCGGATTGTAAATACGCCAATATATGAACAACCCTAAAACCCTATTAACCTCATAACCGTATACCCCATAACCCTATACCGTAAAAACATAAAGGGCGCGCCCCGGATTGGAGCGCGCCCTCGAATTGACTTTCAGTTTACAATTACATGCTTATTCTACAGGTATGAATATGTACTGACCGGTGATGTCGTTGAAGAAGATGCGATATGTACCGTCAGATACTTGCATGTCTCCTGCATTGTAAACGGCTGTGCCGTAACGTTCGTCAGGACTGCCTTCGCCCTGTCCCCAGCTGTCGGCCCAATCGTCGTCGGCACGGAACTTGAACGCACCTGCGGTAAGCGTCGTCTCGACAAACCAGTTGTGAGGCACTACCTCCGTCATGTTGACATCGTCACCCCAGCTGTTGAAGTCGCCGAGAATGCCGATTGTGCTGTAAGACGCCGGCGCGTCAAGCCTTGTCCATGTGTAAGACATTGCCGTGGGGTTGAGGTCTACGGTGAGAGTATAGTAGTCACCGGTAGTCGGCTGCTGGAGGTTGCCTGCTCCGCCGTCATCGCTCAATACACCGTCACCATTGCCATAGGCTCCGTCCCAACCTCCGAGGTTGTAATCGGCGGTGAACTTTATGCCGTATGGAGACACTTCACTCGTCCACTGCGTCGTGTAAGAGTAAACGCCTTCGGCATCACGGTACATCGGCACGTCTGTTGAAGATGTGTCCCAGTTGTTCAATAAGCCTATGATGTAATAGTAATCTGCGAACACCAGTTCCGGTATTGCCTGCACGCTGACTGTTCCCGCATCAACAAGGAACGTCTGTCCGCCGATTATTACGTTGGCGTACACATGGCCGTTGAGCGTGCGCGTTTCGACAGTCTTGCCGTACAAAGTCTCGATGAGGCTCTGGATGTCGGCCTTGCTTGCCTTGCCTTCGTTATCAAGGTCAACCGTCATGCTCGTTGCTCCTTCCGTGAACTCTACGCGGATGTTGCCCAAAGTTGCGCCTTCAGGCAGTTGCGCGCTTGACAAGGAGATAATCTGCACGCTGTCATCGGTTATTGTTTCAAGGTCGATTACAGTAGCAACGCCCGTCGCCGTATAGCCGGGTAGTGCAGCCGCCGTCTCTTCCTGCGGATTGCTTTGCGGCTCGGCCCAGTCGTCATACTCGTCGGTACAAGCGACGAAAGTCATCGCCGACAGCAGCAAGCCGCCTAAAAACATTATCTTTTTCATGATTGTTCTTTTTTAATTATGTTTTTTGACCTTATCTCACTTCTCCCTTGTCATAGTCGAAGTCAATGTAGAGCTTCTGCCCTGCGGAGCACTGTACGGAGTAAGCCGAGCCTACATTCTCTGCCCAGTTGGCAGGTATATCGTAGGTAGCACGCCAGAAAATCGCGTCGTTGTAAAGCGTGAACTCCGTCTGATACCATCCAAGCGTACCTACCAAGATGTAAGCGCGAAGCTCGCCGCTGCCTGCAAACGCAGGTGAAACCCATTCGCCGCTTGCATCGGCAGGTGCGGTCAAAGCCCAAGCCGGGTCGGCTGTAGGCCAGTCGCCTTCATATGAAGCAACAGCGCCTGTTACGTAAGCTTCACCCGGATAAACCGACAATGTGGAGAGCAATATGTTGTTAGCCGCGTCAACTTCAAACTTCATCAAGATAGAGTACCAACCGGCTTTGCCGAAAGCGATGCCGCCGTCGGCAGCCTCAGTCAAGCCTGCTCCGGCCTGGTCGTCCTTGGTCGTGGTGAGAGCGAAGCCGTTGGTCTGCGATGCCTCGTCGCCCCACATCAGCGATGAGCCTGCCTCCATGTAGACCATTCCACAGAACTGGCCTTCCGTTCCGCTGACAACGCCGAGAGGCTTGGCCTCCTCGCCCTTGCGGATTGACGGGCCTGAAACGTAAACTTCGGTAGGAATGGTTGCGATATAAGATACCGTCACCTTGGGCAGCGTAATTACGTTGGACGCGCACCAGCCAGCGTCAGTGCCGCTGATGTGTGCCGTAAGGCGTATGTATGCCGGCATTACGATGCCCGAGGGGTCTTCGCCGTTGTGGGCGGCTTGGTACAATGCCACGATGGCGTTGTTGAGTTCTACGCCGTCAACGTCCATGTTGGCCTGGTTGTAAACAGTGCCCAGAGTCCTGTAAGATATGCCTTCAGGCACGTCGAGCGTCTTCACGGAGGCGAACTCCTTCTCGAGCGACACCTCCACCTGGTACTCCGTGGCGGCCGGGAAGCCGTAGTCGGGCTGCGAAGTCGTGAGGTTCACGCTCTCCGCCTTGGACAGGTCGTATGTGTTGTTCTGCGCGTATGCCGGCGTGTTGAGCACGAAGCTTTCCGGCGTATGCAGCGTAGGATTGCTGTCGTCGTCGTTCTCGCACGATGTCATGAGCGGCATTGCCGCCAACGCCACGGCTCCGACGAACAGGCTTTTTATAATGTCCTTCATAATGATTGTCGTTTTAATTGATTATAATTCACCGTCTTTTTAATAACCTTCGTTCTGCTTCAGGTTCTTGTTGTTCCTGATGTCGTCCGCCGGAATGGGGTAAACGTTAAAGTGAGAGTCGACGGTTGTGCCATCGGCTACGCCGCCCTTCCAGTCCCAGATGTACTTGCTGCCTGCGAAACACTCGAAGCGCACGAGGTCGCTACGACGGCGTCCTTCCATGAAGAACTCGCGGCACCACTCGTCGAGGATGTCCATCTCCGATGTGATGGAGGGCAGAGTGCGCGTGTTGGCACGCCTGCGCAGCTCGTTGATGTCGTCCAGCGCGTCGTCAAGACGACCGCTCTTGCGCCATTTTGCCTCGGCACGTGTCAGGTAAGCCTCGGCCAAGCGGAACAGCGGAATGTCGGTGTCAGGCCATGACGGGTCGCTTCCGGCAGTGCCGTCGCTGCGCAGGTTGGTCCATTTTACCAACGAGAGGCCGTCTGTAAAGCCGCTTATTTCATCGGTCTTAACCTTGCGCGTGCCGTTGGCACATCCGCTGTAGAGAAGTGCGCGGTCGTCGCCTGCACGGTTGATGACGTCGGCCACGGTCGTACCGTTCTTTGCGTCAAGATTCGCCACTTCCTCTTGTGAAGCCTTGTCGTCAGCAGCTGTTTCAGCGAGAGGCACATCAGTGGTCGACGGGAAGAACTTTTTGGTCATCGATTCACGTGCAAACAAGCACGTCCAAGTCTCCTTCAGTCCGTAGTTGGGCATCTGCGAGCTACGCGCTCCGGCAATAAGCATGAGCGAACCGCTGTACGCTCTCGTCCTAAGTCCGTCCTGACGGATGGGCAGGATGATTTCCTGCATGGCCTCGGGGTTCTCGTCATTGTCGGCCATGAACAGCTGGGCGTAGCCCGAGTTTCCGCCTTTCGCCTGGCGCGAGAGGTCGTATGCGCCGCTGTTTATCAGCTTGTCGCAGTAGTCGATGGCCTTGTCGAAGTCCTTGACTGCACCTTTGGTATATACCTCGGAGTTAAGGGCGAGGCGTGCATGGAGCATGTAAGCCGCTCCGCGGTCAGCCCTACCGAAGCTCTGGCTGTTGCAGTATGCGCCGACTTCGGCCATCTGCGGTTCGATTTCAGTAAGCTCCTTGTCGAGCCAGTCGTACATTTCAGCACCGCTGTACTCTACCGGCAGCTGGTCGATGTTGAACTCCGTCTTGAACGGTGACTTGCCGAAGAGGTCGAGCAAGTACCAGTAATGCAAAGCGCGGAGGAAGCGGACTTCGGCCCGGTTGACCTTGTTCTCCTCGTTGTCGGGCACTGTCACGAGGTAGTTGTTGAACAGTGTGATGTCGTAAGTCAGTCGGGTGTAGGCCCACTGCACGCGGATTGAGCTGGAGTTCCAGTTAATCATCGTGATTTGCGGTATGTCCTGGTCGGTCTGCCAAGCCCACATCACCTCGTCGGTAGGCAGCTCCTGGAGGTTGAACGTTGTACGGTAGAAGCCCGATTCGCCCTCGTCGTCGCTCAAGTCGCCGTTGCCGGAACCGCCGTCCTGGCCTGTAAGGCCGAGCGTAGCGTAGCACTTGGCCAGCAGTCCCATCGGGTCGACTTCGGGAGACGATTGCGGGTCGATTGAACTTATGTCCAAATCGTTGACACAGCCTGTAAGACCTACGGTCAACACGGCTGCCGCTATTGTCTTTATAAATGTCTTTTTCATTGTCGTTTCCTTTTATTTCGTTACGTGAAAGTATTAACGCAAACCCTTAGAAGTTGAGGTTAAGACCGAGCTGGAAGCTCAAAGGACGCGGATACGGATTGCTGTCGATGCCGCTTGAAACCTCCGGGTCGAGACCCTTGTACTTGGTTATGATGAACGGGTTTTGCACGGTGAAGAACAGACGGCCAGAGAAGTAGTCCTGGTTGTTGTACTTCAGCAGGGCGGGGAACGAGTATCCGAGCGTTATGTTCTGGCACTTCAGGTAAGAAGCGTTGCGCACGAAGTAGTCGCTCAGGTAATATTCAGACGCACCCGTGCCGGTGAAGCCGAGGTCGACCGCGGCCTGCGTGGTGTTGCTGTACGCGCTGTTGGAGTAGAGTCCTGAGCTGATTGAAGCCTTGTTGGCGAGGAAGTCATAGTAAACGTAGTTGCCGAGCGATGCGCGGAGTGCGAAGCTCAAGTCCCAACGCTTGTATATGAACTTCATCGTAAGTCCCATGAACACGTCAGCGGCAGGACTGTGGTAGAAGTAGCGGTCGTCGCTGTTGATTTGTCCGTCGCCGTTGCGGTCAACGAACGCGCCCTCGATGGGCTTGCCGGCCTCGTCATACACCTGCTGGTACACCCAGAAAGAGTTTGCAGGCTGGCCAACCTTGTGCGCTTGTACGTGTGTCGCCGTACCGCGCGAGATTGTTCCGCCCGACTGCACGATGTAGTCGTCGTCGCCGCCGATAAGCTCTGTTATTTCATTGTGGTTCCAAGCTACGTTGTACTGGATGTCCCAAGTGAAGTCCTTTGTCACGATGGGTTTCGCGCCTATCGAGAACTCGACACCGTAGTTCTCAAGAGAACCGATGTTCTGGGCCATGCGCTGCGCGAAGTTCATCAGCGCGGGGATGGTCACTTCCTGTATAAGGTCGGTCGTCTTGCGGTAGTATCCGTCAACGTTGGCGGTGATGCGGTTGTTGAGGAACGCGAAGTCAAGACCGGCGTTCCATGTGGTCGTTGTCTCCCAAGTCAGCTCCGGGTTGTACTTGTCGGGGCGGACGGTGGTGTAATAAGTGTCGCCGAAGGGGTACTGGCCGTAAGAGTTGCTCGTGGTATAGAGCAGCGAGTAAAGGAAGTCGTAGCCCACTTCCTGCTGACCGGTCTGTCCCCATCCGAGGCGGAGCTTAAACTCGTTCCACCACTTCAGGCTTCATAAACTTCTCGTCGTTGATGCGCCATGCCAGTGCGACTGAGGGGAAGTAGCCCCACTTGTGTCCCTTGGCGAAGCGCGACGAACCGTCGGCACGGAACGTGGCTGTGAGCATGTAGCGGTCGAGCAGCGTGTAGTTCAGACGGCCGAAGTAAGACACGAGCGAGTTGTGCGTTGCCCAGCTCTTCTCGGCCTTTGACGATACGTTGTACGGCGTGTCGGTGTACGAATCCCAGCCGCTGCCGTAGTTCCAGCCGTTGCGGTGGTAGTGAGACTCCTCCGCGCCGGCCATTATGTCGACATTGTGTGCGCCGAAGGTGTGCTGGTACTGCGCGTAGGCGTTGGCCGTGATGCTGTACTTGTAGTACTTGGTCAGTCCGCTCCAGCCGTAGTAGTTGTTGTCGAAAGAGTACGGCGAGTTGGTGTCATTCTGACGGCTTTCGGTGTACTGTCCGCCCAGGCTGGCATGAATGTGCAAGTCCTCGAAGCCGTGTATTTTATAGTCCATCTCGATGTTGCCTGTGAAGTCGTTGGAGTGAGCTATGCAGTCCCTGAGGTTCAGGTAGGCAACGGGGTTCTGCGGAGTGTTGGTATTGGTAGTGTATCCCCAGCTCTTGTCGGCGAAGATGTCGGTCGACTGGTAGTTCTGGTAGTATCCGCCGAAGAACGCGTCGCCTATTGCGCTGTGGTCGTAGACGGGGCGCGTGGGGTCCATAGCCAGTGCGCCGCCGATTACCGCGCCAGAGTCTACGTAGCTGTCCTTCTCCGTAGTGAACTTGGCCGTAACGTTGAAGTTGAGGTGGTCGTCAAAGAACGACGGTGCGAGGTTGACCGACGCGTTAAAACGCTTCATGTAAGATTTCTTGATGATACCGCTGTCGCTCTGGTATCCGGCCGACACGCGGTAAGGCATGTTCTTCAGTCCGCCTGTGATCGAGACGTTGTGCGATGTGCTGACAGCCGTGCGGAATATCTCGTCCTGCCAGTCGGTGTCGGCCGTTCCGAGGGCGGCCGCGTCAGGGCCGATGACCTTTCCTACGAGGGCGCGGTACTCGTCGCCGTTGAGCACGCTGTAACGCTTCTGCGTAGTCGAGATTGTCACGTCGCCGTTGTACGAGAACTTAGGTCCTGTGCCCTTGCGTCCTTTCTTCGTGGTGATGATGATGACACCGTTAGAGGCGCGCGAACCGTAGATGGCCGTAGCCGACGCGTCCTTCAGCACTGTGAAGGTCTCGATGTCGTTCGGGTTGATCATCGCCATCACGTTGCTCATGCCGGTAGCGGTATTATTGTCGATGGTGAGTCCATCGACAACGAGCAACGGGTCGTTGCTCGCGTTGAGCGACGAGCCACCGCGGATTCTGATTTGCGCTCCGGAACCCGGCGAGCCGCCGCTGGTGATGACATCGACGCCGGCCACCTTGCCCACGAGCATGTCGGAGGCGCTGCTCGTGATGCCCTTACTCATCTCGTCGGGCTTGATGGCCGTGACGGAACCCGTAAGGTCTTCCTTCTTGGCGCGGCCGTAACCGATTACCACCACGTCGGAGAGCAGCTGCGCGTCGTCTTGCAGAGTCACGACCATATTGGCCGAGACGGGCAGTTCGACGGTTTTGTAGCCGATGTAAGACACTTGTATTTTCGCTCCTGGCGCGGCCTTGATTGTAAAGTTGCCGTCAAAGTCGGTTATGGCTCCGCCGTCCTGCCCTACGACACGGATGGTGGCTCCGATAATCGGTTCGCCGGAAGCATCTTTCACGATACCTTTGACGTCGTTCTGCGCAAAGGCTCCTACTGATAGGAACAGTCCCAACAACAAGGACAAAATCCTAACAGGGGTCTTGGATTTTACCTGCTTCATCATTCTGTACTTTTAAAGTTAACATTAAATACAAATCATATACTATTATCTCTTGTTTTCCAATCACATCATTGGATGTTGTCATTAAGGCAAGTTTTCACGTCTTTCTGATGCAAAAGTAAATCCAAATATCATGTTTGGTTCTGAATTTAACAAAAAAGAACAAAATCAGACGTGCAAACGGTTGCATCAGCGGTTTCCGGCCGTTTTGCAAAAGGTGGCCTTTTACGTTGCGAAAGACGGTCTTTTACAGTGCGGAAGGTGGCCTTTTGGAATGCGAAAGGCCACCTTTTGCAAAACCGTTGGAATGCAACCGTTTGCGCGTCGGCATCCTTAAATAATATAAGGTGTAAAAAACAGGATTGTAAGCCTTTGAGTAATTTTGCACCGGTAGCGGCAAATAGGAAATTCGGCGGCATCGCTCCGTTATTCCATTGTTTGTACTATATTTGCACCATAAAATACAAATATGCCAAAGGAAAACACAGCCCTGACGATGAAAGACATTGCCCGCGAGCTCGGGGTGTCGGTAGCCACGGTGTCGCGCGCCCTGAAAGGCAGCACGCGCATAAGCCGCGAGAAGCGCGAGGCCATTGTAGCATACGCCAGGGAGCACAAGTTCAGCCCCAACCCCATGGCCGAGTCGCTGCGCAGCAGGCGCACGATGAAAATAATAGGGGTCATCATACCGCAGTTCACCCACTTCTATTTCTCGTCGATTCTCGCCGGAATAGAGGACGAGGCGCTCAAATACGGCTACCGCCTGCTCGTCGCCCAGAGCAACGAGGACTATGAGCGCGAGGTCGACACGTGCCGGGCGTTCTACGAGAACAAGGTATGCGGCATCATCGTCTCGCAGGCAAAGAACACTTACCGCTACGACCACTTCCAGGAACTCATGGACAACGGCGTGCCGCTCGTGTTCTACGACCGCATCTGCACGGGCGTGAACGCCAGCCGAGTGACCGTCGACGACTACATGGGAGCCTACTGCGCAGTGGAATACCTGATACAGACCGGCTGCCGGCGGATAGCATTCTACGGCTCCTCCATGAAGATGGAGATATCCAAGAACCGCTACAACGGATGGCACGACGCCCTGCGCAAGCACGGGCTTGACCCCGACGGATGCGTCCGCATGGAGTGCGACAACCGCGAAGACGCCGAGCGCGTCACGCCGGACGTGCTCGCTTCCGACAACCGTCCCGACGCATTCTTCGCAATAAACGACGACACCGCCATCGGCATAATGTACACCGCCAAGCGCATGGGGCTGCGCGTGCCCGGCGACATATCCGTCTGCGGATTCACCAACGGCCAGCGCGCCGTGGCCTGCGACCCCGCCCTCACCACCGTGGAGCAGAACGGATACGAGGTGGGACGGCTCGCCGCTGACATCCTTATAAGCAAAGCCGAAGGGCGCATACCCGTGGACAAGGTGGAGAAGCGCGTGGTAAGGACACGCCTGATAGTACGGGGAACAACGAAAGTAATGCACAATTCATAATTCATAATTCACAATTGGGCTGACGCCTTTGCACATATACGCCTACCGCATAAGAATAAACACAACGGTTTTTGCACGGCATCAGGTTAAGTTTGAACGCTGAATTGTGAAACATTTGATTATGAATTGTGAATTATGAATTATGAATTAAATTAATTACCTTAAACAATGAATACCGGATTGAAAAGAAAACCTGACCTGAGTTTTGCCAAGCTATGGAACATTAGCTTCGGTTTTTTCGGCGTACAGATAGCCTACGCCTTGCAGAGCGCCAACATCAGCCGCATCTTCGCGACGCTCGGCGCCGACCCTCACAGCCTTAGCTACTTCTGGATACTGCCCCCGCTGATGGGCATCATCGTGCAGCCCATCGTGGGAACGCTCAGCGACAAGACGTGGTGCCGCTTCGGCCGGCGCATACCTTATCTCTTCGTGGGCGCTCTGGTTGCCGTGCTCGTGATGTGCCTGCTGCCCAACGCCGGCTCGTTCGGCATGGCGGTGTCCACGGCAATGGTGTTCGGACTGGTGTCGCTAATGTTCCTCGACACGAGCATCAACATGGCCATGCAGCCGTTCAAGATGCTTGTGGGCGACATGGTGAACGAGAAGCAGAAGGCCCTGGCCTACTCCATACAGAGCTTCCTCTGCAACGCCGGCTCGCTCGTGGGCTACGTGTTCCCGTTCTTCTTCACGTTCATCGGCATCAGAAACGTGGCAGCCGAGGGTGTGATACCCGACTCCGTAATCTACTCTTTCTACATAGGCGCGGCCATACTTATACTCTGCGTCATCTACACTTCGGTCAAGGTAAAGGAGATGCCGCCTAAGGAATACGCCGAATACCACGGCCTGTCGAAGCCGCTCAACGAGGAGAAGGTAAACTGGCTCAAGCTGCTGCGCCAGGCTCCGTCAGCCTTCTGGACGGTAGGCCTTGTGCAGTTCTTCTGCTGGGCGGCGTTCCTTTACATGTGGAACTACACCAACGGAGCCATCGCCGAGACCTGCTGGGGAACAACCGTTACCTCGTCAAAGGAGTTCCAGGCGGCAGGCAACTGGGTGGGCATACTCTTCGCCGTGCAGGCCGTGGGCAGCGTGCTATGGGCCATGATGCTGCCGCGCTTCAAGGCGCGCAAGGTCGCATATGCGTTGAGCCTCGTGCTGGGCGGCGCGGGCTTCCTGATGGTGCCTTACATCCATGACCAGTACGTGCTCTTCATCCCCTACCTGCTCATCGGATGCGCGTGGGCGGCCATGCTGGCAATGCCTTTCACCATCGTCACCAACGCCCTCAACGGCAGCCACATGGGCACTTATCTCGGCCTGTTCAACGGCACGATATGCATACCTCAAATCATAGCTGCGGCCATCGGCGGCGTTGTATTGAGCCTTGTGGGCGGCCACCAGTACAGCATGATGCTCGTTTCGGGCGTCCTTCTCGTGCTCGGAGCGTTGAGCGTAGGCATCATCAAGGAGACATCCGGAGAAAAATGAAATGTCAATATGTAACATCCTGTACATCAGCATGTTACAAACAGCTTTGCAAAAGGCCGCCTTTTACACGCTAAAAGGTGGCCTTTTAGCGTGCGTTTTGCCGTCTTTTGGAAGGCAAAACGCCATGTTTTGGAAATCCACAAGCCTGCATACAACACAACATACCTAACTTTGTATGGACATAATCAACTTTCGCTGACCTTCGGTTCTGAAGATTGCTCCATTAATACGCTATCGTGTCATTAGCCATGAAAGAACGTATTTACTTTGCTTCGCCTTATTTATACGCCTCTTCGCGGCGTTCGGACATAATAAATTATGTCCATACAAAACTGAATTTTACATCAAGTCTTCACTTACTTGACAAAAAGTGAGACGGCGTTTAAGTGGCGCGGCCCTCGCAAACGTATTAATAATAAGGTGGCGGCGTATGCCTCCACATCACCGTATTATGCCATGCCGGTAAAAGAAACATATTAAACAACATAACATGAAAGCAAAACAACTATTCTGCGCGAGCGCTGTGCTGTTCGCGTTTTTCATCCAAGGCTTCTGCGACATCGTGGGCATCTCGTCCGAATACGCCCGCGAAGCGTTCGGCTGGAGCCACACCATGGCCGGCTTCCTGCCGTCGATGGTGTTCGTATGGTTCCTGTTCGTAAGCATTCCCGTGGGCATAAAGATGAACAAGTGGGGACGCAAGAACACGGTACTAATAGGCATGGCCGTCACCGTCGTCGGCATGCTCGTGCCCCTTGTAGGCTCGGCGTGGGCGTGCCTCGTGGGCTACGCCGCACTCGGCATAGGCAACACTATGCTGCAAGTGTCGCAGAACGCGCTTGTGCGCAACGTGTTCACCGACGAAAAACTGCTTACCAGCAGCCTCACGGCAGGTCAGGTGGTAAAGGCAGTGTCGTCGTTCTGCGGCCCGTTCCTTATGCTTTTCGCCGTCAACGTACTGGGCGGAGGCGACAAGGCGTCGTGGTATCTCGTTTTTCCGGTGCTCGGTGCGCTGACGCTTCTTAGCGCCCTGTGGCTCTGGCTGTCGCCCATCGAGCGCGAACCGGCGGAGGACAGCGACGTGTCGGTAGGCAAAACGCTCTCGCTCTTGGGCGACAAGGCCATACTGCCGCTGTTCCTCGGCATCTTCTTCGCTGTGGCGATAGACGTCGGCACGAACTTCGTCAGCTCCAAGGTGATGATTGACCGCTTCGGCTGGGATGTCACCGAGGCCGGCATCGCGCCGCAAGTCTACTTCATCTGCCGCACCGTGGGCGCGTTCCTCGGCGTGTTCGTGATGGCACGCGTGCCGTCAGTCACATACTTCCGGTGGAACATCGTGGCGTGCATAGCAGTCATTCTGGGCCTCGCCTTCTGCCCTCTCGGCTCTGCGGCTACGCTCGCCCTCATCGGCGCGGTGGGCTTCCTGTGCAGCTGTGTGTTCCCTACAATCTACTCGGCAGCCGTTCAGCAGGCGCCGGAAAAAGCCAACCTGATTTCCGGACTGATGATTACCGCCGTGGCAGGAGGCGGCGCGGCCACCCCTCTTATTGGCTGGGCGACCGACAGCTTCAGCTCAATCACCGCCGGAGTGTGCGTCCTCCTGCTCTGCGCCGGCTACCTTACATACTGCGCTTTCCTGTGCAAGAACAAGTGATAAGTTGACAAGGGACGAGAGACAAGTCGACAAGAGACGAGAGACAAGTCGACAAGAGACGAGGGACAAGTCGACAAGGAACGAGAGACAAGTCAACAAGGAACGAGAGACGAGTCAACAAGTATTTGTTGGCAAGGCACATATCCTTGTCTGCTCGTCTGCTTGTCTACTCGTCAACTAAACAAAACAATATGAAGAAACTTATATTCTCAATCGCCATCACGCTGCTGCCTGCCGCCTTGCAGGCGCAGTATGTATCAGAGGTTTGGTGTCCCGACAACGGCGACGGGACATATACCAACCCAGTGCTTTACGCCGACTACAGCGACCCCGACGCCTGCGCGGTGGGCGAAGACTACTATCTTACGGCCAGTTCGTTCAACTGCATGCCCGGACTTCCTATCCTCCACTCCAACGATTTGGTAAATTGGGAAATCATAGGGCACGCCCTTCAGGAGCAGACTCCTCGCGAAGTGTTCGACCAGGCGGCACATGGCAAGGGCGTGTGGGCGCCCGCCATACGCCATCATGACGGCGAGTTTTACATCTATTGGGGCGACCCCGACCACGGAATAATGATGGTTAAGACAGCCGACCCTCGCGGACAGTGGAGCAAGCCGGTGTGTGTCATCGAGGGGAAGGGCATGATTGACCCCTGCCCACTTTGGGATGAGGACGGCCGTTGCTACATTGTCTACGCCTACGCAGGCAGCCGCGCCGGACTGAACAGCGTGCTGACAATGCGCGAACTGTCGGCTGACGGCACACGGGCTATCAGCTCTCCGCGCATAGTATTTGACGGAGGACAGGTAAACCACACGACAGAAGGGCCTAAACTGTACAAGCGTGACGGCTGGTATTGGATTATGTGCCCGGCCGGCGGAGTGCAACACGGCTGGCAGCTGGCCATGCGCAGCAAGAACATCTACGGCCCATACGAGTGGAAAGTGGTGATGGCGCAAGGCTCGACCGATGTCAACGGCCCACATCAGGGCGCGTGGGTACACACCGCAAAGGGTGAAGACTGGTTCCTGCACTTCAACGACAAGTACGAATATGGCCGCGTTGTGTACCTTCAACCGGTAACATGGAAGGATAATTGGCCCGTCATGGGCCGCGTGCCCGGCAAGGGTTATTGCGGCGAACCGTACACAACCTTCCGCAAACCGGCGTCCTCATCTACAACGATAGTCAATCCGCAGGAAAGCGACGAATTCAATTCAACGGAGTTAGGGAAGCAATGGCAGTGGCACGCCAACTACTCGCAGATGTTCGGAATGCCAACAAACACAGGCTGCCTGCGCCTTTACACGCATTACCTCGGCAGCGAAGCGAAGAGCCTGTGGGAAGCGCCGAACCTGCTGTTGCAGAAACTTCCGGCACCGACTTTCACCGCAACGGCCAAACTGCGCTTTGCTTCCAAGGAGCAGGGGCAGTACGGCGGCATCGTAATAATGGGCATGAACTATCAGGCTTTGGTAGTAAACCGCACGGGCGACGGCTTCTCTCTGGAACTGAGACACTGCAAGGGGGCTGACACCGGCGGTGTAGAAACGGTTGAAACGCTGGCCCAGCTCAAGCCGACCGAGCGTGACACAATACCCTATTCGCCTGCAATCTACATCGACATATACATGCGCATGAACGTGAGCGGCGGCAAGTGCCAGATGGCCTACAGCCTCGACGGCAAGCATTTCAAGAACGCAGGCACACCGTTCGCCATGCGGCAGGGCAAATGGATAGGAGCGAAAATGGGATTTGTAAGCGAAACCCGGCAGACAAGCGGCAACCGCGGATGGATTGATGCCGACTGGTTCAGGGTGGAAAAGTTTAAAGGTGAGAAGGCTGTTTATTAAAAGTAAAAAGGTAAAAAAGTAAAAAGGTAAAACCTTCCAGCTGCCTGTTCCTATCTCATTGATAATCAAGGCATTTCCAATATGCCGTCTTTTACAATGCAAAAGGCCGTCTTTTACAAGCTAAAAGACGGCCTTTTGTCGTGTAAAACATGACCTTTTAGAAAACAGAACGTTAAGGGTGAAAAGGCAATTTATTAAAAGTAAAAAGGTAAAAAAATAAAAAGGTAAAAACAAGGGAATAAAGGTAAAAGAGTAAAAAAGTAAAAAGGTAAAAACAAGGGAATAAAGGTAAAAGGGTAAAAAAATAAAAAGGTAAAAACAAGGGAATAAAGGTAAAAGGGTAAAAAAAGTAAAAAGGTAAAAACAAGGGAATAAAGGTAAAAGAGTAAAAAAGTAAAAAGGTAAAACCGTCAGCATTTGAATTAGAATGTCGCCAACGTGTTTTACCTTTTTACTTTTTTACCTTTTTACCTTTAATAATTTACCTTTTTACTTTTATTTCTTCGCCCTCATCAGCGCCTCAAGGTAGTAATAGTCTGCGTAGATGATGCTGGCGTCAATCTCGCTGCCTGCCGGATGGTGGCCGGTGCTGTGCATGAGGAAGGCCACGTTGCGGTCGCCGCTCTGGTATTTGTCCGTGCTCAGGCATTCAAGCGAACGCATGGCGAAGTCGCGGTAAGCCGCACCCTTCTCGCCGCCGACGTACTCTGACAGTTCAAGCAGCGCACTGGCAACAACGCAGGCGGCGCTTGCGTCCTTGGGAGCGTTGGCCGACGGGTCGTCAAAGTCCCACTTCGGCACCATGTCGTCGCTTGTTTCCTTCAGCCGTCGGATGTACACATCGGTCACTTTCTGCGCGAAGTCGAGGAACACCTTTTCACGAGTGTACCTGTAAACCAGCGTGTATCCGTAGATGGCCCAGCTCTGTCCGCGCGCCCACATTGACGAGTCGGAGTAGCCCTGGTGCGTTACACCCTTGACAAAATCGCCCGTCAGCGTGTCGTAAACGGCCACATGGTAACAGCTTCCGTCAGCGCGGAAGTGGTGCTTCATGGTCGTCTTGGCGTGCGCCACCGCCAAATCGTACAGCAGCGGATTGCCTCCGTTCCTCGCAGCCCAAAACATCATGTCGAGATTCATCATGTTGTCCATGATTGTGTTGTGGCCTCCGAACATACCGACGTTGCGCGGCCACGACAGCATTGTGCCCACAAGGGGGTTGAACAGGGTGGCTATCGTGTCGGCAGAAGCCAGTATCGCCTCCTTGTAGTCAGCCCTTCCGGTGGCCTCGTAGCCTTTGCCGAAGGAACAGAACATAAGGAAACCGAGGTCATGGTCGAACGCCGGGCGGTAAGCCAGCGGCCTCAACGACTCCGTGTAGCCCTCGGCTGCGCGGCGTACGGCCTCGTCGCGCGTGCATTCGTAGTCCATCCATAGTATGCCGGGCCAGAAGCCGGAGCACCACTCCTCGGCTATTGCCTTGCGGCAGTTCCACCCTTGCTGCTTGTCTGTTGACAGGATGTTGCGCGGTTCCATTGTGAAGTCATAGCCGCCGTCGGCTTTCTTCAACTCAGCCAACGCCTTCTTTATCTGCCCGTGGCAGTATTCCAACTGGCTGTCAACGTCCAGTCCCTGCGCCGACAGCGGCAACACAGCCGCCACGATGGCGCACATTATCGTTGAAAGTCTTTTCATATAGCTTGTTTTTTATTGTTTTTATTTGTCGAAAGTAACGTCTTCCACATGCTCGCCGATGAAGATGTTGGCGAAGTCTGCAGTCTTATACCACGCCGGTTTGCCGGGCATCGTGTCGTAGATGGCCTTTCCGTTGATTACAAGGTCTCTGAACCTGATGCCCTTCACCTTGCGTCCGCCGTCATATCCGGTGATGATTGACATGTTGGGTTGCGCCCCGTTGTATGTCAGTCCGTCAACGGTTATGTTCTCGATGCCGCGTCCCGGAGCCGAGCAATACTTCTTGTTGAAGCACACGCGGAAGTTGAACAGCATGCCGCAACGCAGGCTTTCCACCCTGAAATTGCGGAAAGTGATGTCACGGACAAGTATGTTGTCGCCGTTGTTGATGCCGATGCAGCCCTGATAATCTATCTGTTTCTCGGCCTGGTCGAGTATGTCTACATCCTCATAGACAACGTTTTCAATCACTTCATTTCTGCTAATGTCGCCGTGAAGGCCAATCATTATCGGGTGGGCGACGTCCGCCCAATACACGGCATCAGTCACCTTGATGTTGCGGCAGCCGCCTTTGTAGTCCTTGCGGGTGCAGTAAATGGTTGAGCAATCATCGCTTGTGCGGCAGAAAACGTGGTTATACGTCACGTTGTTCGAGGCAAACACGTTCATGCCGTCACCCCATCCGTACCAGCTTATGCACTTTGCGTTGCTCACACTTACGCTGTCGCTGCCTCCAACAGGCAGCTGGGTGGTCACCGGGCCGTCAACAACGACGTTCTTGGAGTACCTTACCATGATACCTTCTTTCTGCCTTCCGGGGTTCACTATGCCGTGACCTATGATGCGGACGTTGTCCGACCGGTACGTGGAAACCCAGCCTTTGATGTACGCTCCGCCGTCGATGAACAGTGTATCGCCGGTCTTCACATGGATGGAGTCTCCCTTCAGGTCATAATATCCGGGGCCGTAATAGCGCACGTTCCTGCCCTTCTTCACCTTGGGTTGCGGCGCGTTGGCGAACAGTTGCAGGTTATTGAAGATGTCGCCATTCACCTCCACCGATACGTTTCGCGGCCTGTCGAGGCGGAAAGTCAGCCTGTCGCCGCTAACGGTGGCGGCTATTCCGTATGACAAAGGTCTCACACGGCAGCTGTCAATGCGGCCTTTCGCATTGGTAACTTCCACCTCCACCTCGCCGTCAAAGTCGAAGTAAGCCACTGACGACGGCACAGCAGTATGCCGTCCGGCCTCCACCCGGTCGACATTCCACAAGTAAGTGTCAACCGTCTGCCACTCTCCGCCTGTGAGCCTGACCCTCACACGGAAGTCATCATTTAGCGGAGCGCCCTTCGGGGCAGGATAAGTCACGAGGCTTGCGGCCTGCGCCAACAGGGCGGCACACAGCGCAATACAGGATAAAAACAGCTTTTTCATCGTTATTCTGTCTTGTTCCAATATACTACATAACGCTCATGATGAACGTCATAAAACGGCTTTACTTCAACGCCTTGCCGCGTCCTGAAGGTCAACGGGCCTGTCTTTACAAGCTCTGACGCGCCCTTTATCCGCGCCTTTTCAGCCACAGAGGCCGGCACCTGATAGTCGAACGTATAATAATCGTTGTGCTTCGTGGGGTCGCTGAACGGACTGTCAACGTGCCCGAGGCATCCGGCCATAACCACGGGGCCGTACATCAAGGCCACGCGCGACGGGTCGCCGTTCACCGCCTCCTCGCGTAATTCCATTCCGTATGTCACCTCCACGCGGTCGCCGCTGCGCCACTTGCGCTTCAACACGGCGTCTCCCTTGCCGAGCTTCACCTTCTTTCCGTTAATGCGGACGGCCATCGACACCGCCCACCACGGACGGCGAAGGTGCATGGCAAACTCTTTTGCCTCGCCGCCAACGGTCAATGTCACCGCTCCCGACCGTGGGAAGTCGGTCTCCTGACGCACGGTCGTGCCGCCCCAAGTGACCTCCGAGGGTATGAAAAGGTTGACATACAGGTCAGTGTCGGTATGGAAATAGATGTAGGAAGCATATCCCACGTGGCTCTCGAAGCCTGAACCCACGCAGCACCAAAAGCTGTTCATCGGCGTGGAATACAGTCGGTAAGCCCCCGTAAGCAGCGGAGTGAAGTAGGTAACCATGCCCGTCTGCGTGTCCTGCTGGCCGAGAATGTGGTTGAATATGGCGCGTTCCATGTAGTCGGCGGCGGCCTTGTCGCCGCTCCATGAGAACACTTTTGAGGCTAATTTCAGCAGGTTGAACGTGCAACAGTTCTCCCCGTCGTAGCCGGTAAGGTGCTTGTACTGCTCCGAAGGAGGGAAAAGGTGCTCCTTGTCAGACACTTCTCCCGTAACGAAAGCATGTTCCTGCGACAGCGTGCGGAACAAAAGCTCGGCGGCTCTGCGGCTCTCCTCGCTGCCGGTCAGGTCGTAGTTGCGGCATTCGCCGAGCAGTTTGGGGATGAAAGTGTTGGCATGCGCCGTGCCAAGGTCGGCGTTACCGGCCTTCAACGGGTCTATTTTCTCGTTGTGATAGAAGAAGCGCGCCGTCTCAAGAAAGCGCTCGTCGCCGGTGATTTGGTACAGCTGGTACATCGCGTCGTTAAAACCGCCGAACTCGTTGCGCAGCATACGGCGGCGCACATCGTCGCCGAGGGCGTGCGTCTTGCCGTAAGCCCACTCGCCCATGCGCTTCGCCACGGCCAGCGCAGTGTCGTTATGGCACAGCGTGTACTGGTCGATGAGTCCCTGAAGTATCTTGTGCAGCGTGTACCACGGCGCCCAAACGCTCTTTCCTTGTATGTTCCTGTCAATCAAACCCTGCCCGAACGCCGAGAGATAACCTGTGCCGTAGGCGCGCTGCACCTCGTCAAGTCCGGCCACGATGCTGTCGGCCTTGGCCTTGACGGCCGTGCTTCCTGTCTGTGCGTAGAGATTGGCGAGGGCCGACATCATGTGCCCCGTGATGTGGCCTCGCAGGTCGCAGTCGAGCGACTCCCAGCCGCCGAGCTTTTCAACCGAGTCGTATCCGCCCTCATGCCCCGAAAACACTCCGGCCGTATTGCGGAAACTGTGCAGCAAGCTCTTCGCCGGTATGGACATCATCCACGCCGAGTCGCGCTCGAAATTGTCATGAAAACGTGAGGGCAACAGCCTCACCTCGCCCGGGGCGAACGGCCTTACAGCCTCGCCGCCGTATGCCTTGACGGCGAACGTCATGGCCGCCGCCACTACCGGCAGCAACATCTTAATCCTCATAATGTACGTATTTATTGTTTATTTTATATACGGATAAGGCACTTGGAACTACGTAAAAACAGCCCCACAACGGCCTTTTTAGGGCACGTAAACAAGCGGCTGCGTAACTACTTGACAGCCAATGCGTTGCAAAAGGCCGTCTTTTAGAGCCTAAAAGGCCACCTTTTACAATGCAAAAGACGGCCTTTTACATTCCAATTTGCCGCCTTTCGGATTCATTCGCAAATCTGTTGGATGCTTTGGAAATATAATAATACAAACACCCTACTATTAGTCAGGCTGTCGGTAACAGTCATGCCGCACGCCGATGCGGCATCCAAAATACACCGGTAATGCCAAAAGACTTTGGCTGCATACACTGGATGCCGCATCGGCGTGCGGCATGACTGTTACCGACAGCCTGGCTTGAGAACTTTATTTCATCCAACTGATTTGCGGATGAACCGTGTTTCGCCAACACTTCACAACCCTTCCAAAGAAAAGGAGCTTGATTACCTGTTTTCAACATACCGCAAACAATACACAGACAGGACTTATGCCGACACACACTTAAAGCGTTGACGCATGTCAAAAAAGTGCATCCGCAAGTGAATATAATACCTTCAGCATAGTGGAATTACACATTATGGCCTTAACTTTGCACCCGTAAAAACGACAGGCGGACACAAGCAAGCCGCCAAGATGAAGGATAACATTTAGATTAGAGGTATTATGAAGAAGGCAAAAGATTGTTCAGCACATTGAAAAAGAACTTTGAGTGGGGTGCAAACATGATGTACGGACTGCCGTTCGGCAAGTAACGCGCACCAGCACAGCACCTATCCGCGCCGCAACACGGCGGCGCATACAAAGACATCCGCCACGGTTCAAGTGCCGTAGCGGATGTCTTCGCGTTATGGAAGGCGGCTTTTGCCGCCTTCTTTTGTATCGTATGTCAACGGTTCGGATTGTCCCACACCTTGGTTTCGGTACACTCCACGCCTACAGTCTGTCCTCCGCACGCCAGCGTGAAGCCGCCTTTCTCCAACCGCCAGCGGCCGTCATAGCCGACAAAGGCAAGGTCGTCGGCAGCCAGTTTCAGTTCTACCGTCTTAGTTTCGCCGGCCTTCAGGCCAATCTTCGTGAAGCCGCGAAGACGTCTGTTTTCGGGAGACGACGAGGCAACGAGGTCTGACGAATACAGAAGCACGCTCTCCTTGCCGTCCACGTTGCCGCTGTTGGTCACGTCGACGGTCACCGTCAGCGTGTCGCCGGAGGCAAACCGCGACTTGTCAACACGCAGGTTGGAGTACGTGTAGCGTGTGTAGCTCAAGCCGAAGCCGAACGGCCACTGCACGTCCATCACCGCGTCATAATTGTAATTGCCGCTCATCTGCCCCACGTTCTCGCACGGTTTGTAGTCATAAGTCACCAGGGCGTTAATCCATTTGGGATAAGTGAAGGGCAGCTTGCCGCTGAAATTCACCGTGCCCGACAGCAGATTGGCAAGCGCGTCGCCGCCGTAGTTGCCCGGAAGCATGGCGTTCACCACGGCATCGGCCAGCGGTTCGATGTCGTTTATGATGCGCGGACGGCCTTCGTTGAGCACGAGAATGAGCGGCTTACCTGTCTTGGCAAGCGCCTTTACAAGGTCACGCTGGTTGGCGGAGAGCGTCAGGTCGTTGAGGTTTCCCGGCGTTTCGCAGTATGAGTTCTCGCCGATGCATGCCACGATTACGTCCGCTCCTTCAGCGGCGGCTACCGCCTTGGCGGTTTCCGGGGCGTTTTCCTGCCACCAGTTGTCGCCATCGTAGGGTGCGTAAGTAACTCCCGGCTCATACGTTACGTTGTCTTTCCCGAACTTGTTGCACATCGCTTCATATACCGTATTGTATGCTCCGGCGAACTCGTCGGCGCGGTGTCCCTGCCATGAATACGACCAGCCGCCGTTCAGACAGCGCATTGAGTTGGCGTTGGGACCGGTCAGCAGTATCTTGACTCCAGGCTTCAGGGGCAGCGTGTTGCCGTTGTTCTTCAGCAGGACGATTGACTCTTCGGCGGCGTGAAGGGCCTCGGCGGCATGCTTATCAGAACCGAAGTCAGTGTAAGCGGCCACGTCCCAGTATGGATTGTCGAACAATCCGAGGCGGTATTTCAGGCGCAGCACACGGGCAACGGCGTCGTCAATCCTGCTCATGGGCACTTCGCCTTCCTCCACAAGCTCCTTAAGGTAAGTGCAGAAGCTAACCTCGTATGGCACCATTGACATGTCTATGCCGGCGTTGATGGCTATTTTTATGGCCTCTTTCTTTGTCGCCGCGATGTGGTCGCGCGTGCAAAGGTTGTTTATGTCGGCCCAGTCGGTCACGATGAGTCCGTCCCAGTTAAGGTCTTCTTTCAGCCATTTGGTAAGCAGTTCGCGGTTGGCGTGGAACGGCATGCCGTTGTCAACGGCCGAGTTGACCATCACCGACAGCGCGCCTGCACGCACTGCGGCCAGATAAGGGGCAAAATGTTTCTCGCGGAGATCGCTCCGCGGTATGGCCGAGGGCGTGCGGTCCTTGCCCGATACGGGCACGCCGTAACCCATGTAGTGCTTCACGCAGGCGGCGACATTGTACCGTCCGACATGGTTGGGGTCGCCACCCTGAAAGCCGCGCACGGCCTGTACACCCATCTCAGCATTCAGATAACTGTCCTCTCCGTAGTTTTCCCACATGCGGGGCCACCTCGGGTCGCGCCCGAGGTCAACCACAGGGGCATACGTCCAAGGCACACAGCTCGCCCGGGTCTCGTAAGCCGACACCTCGGCTCCGCGCCTCACGAGGTCGCGGTTGAACGTCGCGCCCATGTTGACGCCCTGCGGAAAGAGCGTGCCGTCAAGCGTATAGGTGGTGCCGTGGATTTCATCCACGCCGTAGATGCAGGGTATTCCTATTTCGCTCAACGACTTTTCCTGTATGCGGCGTATCATTTTCGCCCACGTAAACCTGTCCTGCGCCACGCTCAAAGGCACATTGAGCAGCGAGCCGACCTTGTATTTGCCTATCACGGTGTCGAGCATCTGTTCGCTAAGGGCAAAGCCGTTCTTACTCTTCTCAAAGTCGGTAACCACGTCGATGGTGATTTCGCACATCTGCCCTACTTTCTCTTCGAGGGTCATCTTGCCGAGCCATTCCTGTATGCGGGCCTCTATTTCCGGGTCGGAAGGTATCGCCGCAGGTGTCTGCGCCACGCCATTGAGGCATGTTCCGGCGCACAACGCCGAAGCCAATGCAATGTTCTTAAATCCGCTCATATCTTCAGTTGTGTAATTGTTTGATTTCCAATGAGTTGCGAAAGGCCGTCTTTTGCGTTGCAAAAGGTGGCCTTTTACATTGTAAAAGACGGCCTTTCGCACGCCAATTGACGGCCTTTTGAAAAACAACCTTTATGTAAACACTCAAAAAACTATGTCTTTCATGCTTCCGCATGTCCGCTGCCGCCGTCTTTACCGACGGATAGAGGCCATGCGAATGTCAGTCGCCGAAGCGCTCGATTATCTCCATGCACATGCGTCCGTTGTGGTACGGGCACTTCCAGAAGCCGGCCTTGTCGTCGCGGCGGTTCACCGTGCCGTCGGGCATCAGGCTCCAGTGCCACTCGCCGTGCTCGCGGTCTATCAGGCTGTTCTTTATGAACTGCCAGCACTTGACAGCCGTGTCGAGGGCCGCCTCGTCGCCGAAATGCTGGTAAAGGTTGACGTGCCCCACCACGTTCTCGGCCTGAACCCACCAGTGGAGTTCTTTATCAGTTGACGAGGTACAAGTGACAAGTTGACAAGGAGCTTCGCCTTGTTTGCCTGCCTGCACGCCGTCCGTCCCTTGTCTGCTTGTCTGCCCGTCTGCTTGTCCACTCGTCTGCTCGTCCACTCGTCCACTCGTCTGCTCATAGATTAAGCTGCCGTCAGGGTTCAGCCCCTCGTCGGCGGCGCGTGCGATGTTCACTATTACAGGCTCAATCTCTTTGAGAAGGGCCTTGTCGCCGAGAACCAACGCGGCCTCGTGTATCAGCCATGACGCCTCGATGTCGTGCCCGTAAGACACTATGTCGCCACGGGTGTGCCAGTCGTCGTCGAAGAACAGGTCGAGATGTGATGTCTCCCTGTTCATTATTTTGCCGGTGAACAGCCCAATCATGTTCCTCAACTGCCGCTCAAGCCGCGCGTCCTTCCACACGCGGTAGAGGTTGGCGTAAGGCTCGAGGATGTGCAGGTGGGTGTTCATCGTCTTGCTGGCGTTCTCGTCCTTGTCGCTGAGGCGCATGTCGCCGATGACGCTCCAGTCGCGCATGAACGCCTCAACGTAGCCATTACGCCCACGGTCGAAGCTGTGTTCCTCTATCAAATTGAACAGCCGCACCGCATAGTCAAGCGCCTCGTCGTCGCCCGTCTCGCGGGCATATTCGCCAAGCCCGTATATGGCAAAGCCCTGGGCGTAGATTTGTTTCTTCGTGTCGAGCGGATTGCCGTCGGCGTCAAGCGACCAATATACGCCCCCGAAATCATTGTCATAGAACCTGTCTATAAGGTAACGCTTGGCCCGTGTGGCCGTATCAAGATACTCCGGCCTGCGCAATATGCGGTAAGCCGCCGAGAAAGTCCACAGGATGCGCGCGTTGAGTATCGCCCCCTTGGGTGCGTCGGCGTGCAGAGTGTCGCCGCCGTCAATGCGCCCGTAGAAGCCGCCTCGTCCGCTGTCGGTCATCTTCTCCATCCAGAACGGCAGAATGTCGTTCTCAAGTTCCTGCCTCACTTCGTTGCGCAGGGTTGTCATTCTATTGTCCATCTGCTTGCTTGCGTTTAAGGTTCAACTGTTCTGTAATCTTCGTCACCTTCTCTTCTCCCAACGGATAGCACAGTATGAAGACAACCGACAGTATCGACGCGGCAGCCGGCAGCCAGCTGAGAAACATCTTGATGCCGTTTATCGTCTCCGCGCTCTGCACGGCGTTGGCGTGGAAGCCGAAGTAGGAAAGCAGCCATCCGGTGAGCGCCGTGCCGATGGCCCAGCCGAATTTCTGGCTCATCGACGATGCCGAGAATATCAGTCCGGTGGCGCGGTTGCCGGTGTTCAGCTCGGAATAGTCGGCACAGTCGGCGTACATCGACCACAACAGGGGGAATATGCTGCCGGCAAACATGCTGATGATGCACTGGAACACGAATACAAGAACAATGTCGTCTTTGTCAAACCAGTAAAACACCACGCTCAACACAGCCGTCATCAGCATCGAAAGGGCAAACGTGCGCTTCTTTCCGAGCTTGTTGCTTACAGGGGCGGTGAGCACCACTCCCACGATGTTTGCCATCTGTCCGAGGGCCAGGAACAGGCCGCTCAACACGAAAGACACGCCGAAGAGCGACACCGTCTTAAAGTTTTCCTCGACAATGTAATACTTGAAGTAGTACACGGCGGCGCCGTCACGTATTGAATTGAACACCAACGCGCCCACTCCCGCAACGAAGAGAATCCACCAAGGGCGGTTGTGCAGCAGGTCGCGGATGTCAGTCTTCAGCGACGTTTTCTTGTCGTTGATGGGCTTCACGCGCTCTCTCGTCCACGAGAAGCAGCCGAAGAACAGCACAACGCACAGCGCCGCAATGACCGTTGCTGCCAGGAACCAGCCCGTCTGCTGGTCGTCCACGGCCTTGCTGTGGCCGCTGAAGGCGTTAGCCATCGGCATGAAGAGCAGCAAGGCGATGAAGCTGCCGATGTAGGCGAACATCATGCGGAACGTGGATAGCGTGTTCCGCTCGCTCGGATTGGGGCTCATCACACCCAGCAACGAGGCGTATGGCACGTTGATGCCCGAGTAAACCATCATCATCAGCGAATATGTGACGTAGGCGTAAACCAGCTTTCCCGTGTCGCCGAACGGCGGAGTGTAGAACGTAAGCGCGCCTATCAGGCCGAACGGGACGGCCAACACGAGGATGTAAGGCCTGAACTTGCCCCACCGGCTGTTGCTTCTGTCGGCGATAACTCCCACAATCGGGTCGAACACCGAGTCCCAAATACGGGTCACAAGGAACATCGTCCCCACCATGGCGGCAGGCAAACCGAACACGTCGGTATAGAAAATCATCAGGTAAGCGCCAAACAATTTCCAGAACATCGACGACGCCATGTCGCCGAAACCGTAACCTATCTTTTCCCTTAACCTAATCATTTTGTCAATTCATTATAAGTTGACAAGTGACGAGTAACAAGCAGACAAGGAGATTTCCTTGTCGCCTGCCTGCTTACTTGTCGCTTGTTTGCTTGTTACTCGTCTGCCCGTCTGCTTATCACCGTCATGTTTTTGTCAATCAAACGCTTGAGAGTCTCTACCGAAGCGGTGGTTGACAGTCCGTCTTCCGGCGTGTTCATGCAGTAGTCAACGAGCTTGTCGACAGTCGAAACGGCCACGTGCATGCGTGTGTCCGACGACGCATAGTAGATGAAAACGGTGCCGTCGTCGTCGGCAATCCAGCCATTCGAGAAGAGCACATTCGACACATCGCCCACCCGTTCGATGCCTTCGGGAGCCATGAAATGGCCTCCTGGACGCGCGATGACGCGCGTCGGGTCGTCAAGTGCGGTCATATACATATATAATACATAGCGAAGCCCGGCGGCGCAGCCGCGTACTCCGTGGGCAAGGTGCAGCCATCCGCGCGGCGTCTTGATAGGAGCAGGACCCTCGCCGTTCTTCACTTCCTTGATGGTATGGTAGCTGCGTGCGTCTATTATCTTCTCTTCGGATATTTCGACATTGGTCATGTCGTCAACCAAAGCCCATCCGATGCCGCCTCCGCTGCCGGTGTCGATGAAGCCGTCCTGCGGCCTTGTGTAGAGCGCATACTTCCCGTTGACGAACTCCGGGTGCAGAACCACGTTGCGCTGCTGGCTCTTCGTCTTGATGTCGGGCAGCCTGTACCATGTCTTCAGGTCTTTTGTGCGTGCCACGGCGGCGGTTGCCGTTGCGGCGGAAAGGTCGCCGGCAGGGGCTGTGTCGTCATGTCTTTCGGCGCAGAATATGCCGTATATCCATCCGTCCTCATGCTTGGTGAGGCGCATGTCGTATATGTTCGTGGCCGGGATTACGTCGTCGGGCATGGTTACGGGATAGTCCCAGAAACGGAAGTTGTCAACTCCGTTGGGGCTTTCGGCCACCGCAAAGAACGACTTTCGGTCAGCTCCCTCCACACGGACGACCAAGAGATACTTGCCGTCGAGCTTGATTGCGCCCGAGTTGAGCGTGGCGTTTATGCCTATACGCTCCATCAGGTATGGGTTTGAACGCTCGTCAAGGTCGTACCGCCAGAACACAGGCGAGTGCGCGGCGGTGAGTATCGGGTACTTGTATCGCATGAATATGCCGTTTGACTGTTCAACCGGTTCGTTTTTTCTTGTAATCAACGCCTCGTGCGTTGAGAACAAATCTTTCACTTTTTCATCAAAACTTTTCATCTGATATGTCGTTTTACTTTTTCACCTTTTTACCTTTTCACTTTTCCACCTTTCCCCATGTCGCCTGCAAACAGCGTGCGCCTGTCGTTGTAGAACGTCTTGAAGTCGGCCTCGGAGGCGTGTCCGGGGTATGGGGCGTAGAAGTGTTTGGGCTTGTCGTGCGCGTTACGCCACACGAGGACGTAGCTGATGGGGTATTTTCCGATGACTGGCATCAGCGTCTTTGTCCACCACACGGAGTCGGGTATCGACTCATATCCTGTCTCGGTCACGGCTATCGCCTTGCCGTGAGCCTTGCCCACGTCGGTCATTATGCGCAGAAGGCGGTCAAGATTGTCGATGTACGCCTGGCGGTCTTCATACTGGTAAGCGTCCACGCCGATAACATCAACTATGCCGTCGCCCGGCCAGCGGCGCATGTATTCAGCCGAATCCTTCGGCTCTATGCCCGGCGAATAAGCCCAAAGCAGCTGGTCCGCGCCTTTCTCGCGCATCCTCTTGTATGTCATCTGCCAAAGGGCGTCATACTCTTCGTCGGTGCACAGCGCCTGTCCCCACCAGAACCAGCTGCCCGTATGCTCGTGCCACGGACGGAAGAGCACGGGCACCTTCACGCCGTCTTGCGTCTTTATGGAATTGAAGAAATCGGCCACGCGGTCAAGCCAGACGATGAACTTGCCGTGGTTCTTGCCTCCGGGAAGCACCGAGCGCACCACGGTCGAGTCGCTGACGTCCCACGCGTCCTTGCCGGTAAGCGGATTGTCGGCGTGCCAGCTGAACGACACCATGCCGCCCCTCATGTACTGCGCCACGCTCTCCTGCCTTATCCTGTCGAACGGCACGCCGTCAAGGTTATTGTCATTGCCCAGCTCAAGGTGGCCGAGGTCGAACGACATCACGGCCGGCCAGTCGCCGCAGACACTCTTCACGTCGCTCCGTTGCGCGTCGCCGTTCCATCCGATGCCGTACATCGGGTCGTCATGGTGGCCAAACATGAACACGCCCTGCTCCGGCAGAGCCTTCAGCGTGGCGAGCATCTGCTCCGCCTCGTGCGTGCGTGTGCGCGCTTCCTTATCATCAGTGCCGCCGCAGGCATTCTGTCCGTACACTGTCATTGAAGTGCACACAAGCGCCGCCGCAAGGCACAATCCCGGTAAAATAGTAGTTTTCAGGTTCATTATAAATTGTTTGTCAGTAAATATTCACATTGTGTTCTCATTCGGATGCAAAGATACTTCCTTATCCTTTGACCCACAAATATAATTTTATCACAAGATAATACTTTACTGAAAAACGCGCCGGAAAGCCGCTTTTTGCAGACGTTTGAAGGCATCCGGCACAGTCACCGGCGACAGCTGTGTAACCCGTTGATAATCAACGGGGTTGCAAAAGGCCACCTTTTAGCCTGCAAAAGGTGGCCTTTTAGAGGGTAAAAGACGGCCTTTTACCTTCCAATTTGCCGTGTTCTGAATTGAGAGTTGAGAATTGTGAATGGAGAATTATGATTACCTTCGCTAACAAGCAACCTCAAAGGTAATCATAATTCTCCATTCCCCATTATCAATTCTCAATTTGAAAGAAGGGAGGGAGCTTGATTACCATTGTTTGTTTAGCAACATTATATATTTCTATTAGCTACAACCGGGGCACCCGGTAATTGTCATGCCGCGCCCCGACGCGGCATCCGGAAAACATAACAACTATACAAACGCACCACCGGCTGCGGCCATACATACCATTATCGGATAACAAAGTATTTGCCCACAACAATATTTTGCAATAAATTTGCAACCGAAAACTTTGCAGAAAGCAAAACAATAACCTAAACAAATAAATAACTATGAAACGAAAAATGCTATTCACCGTCCTGTCGCTGTTATGCGCAATGCTCGTAAGAGGTGCGACAGTTGACGTAAAAATCAACCTGTGGAGCGGCACGCTGACCTGCACCGACGACTGGGGAGGCAGCCAATCAATCGCAGCCGACGGCCTTCAGCAGGCTGTCGAGGGCGATGTCATCGCCGTAACAGTAAGCGCAGTGTCGCAAACCAAAGACTATCCGCAGGTTTCCTTGCGTAAAACTGCAGACTGGGCACAGTTCGACCCGGCTGTAGGCGTTAACCTTCAAAAGGACGCCGCGCTGCCTTACGAGGCGCGCATGACCCTCACCGCTGATGTGGTTGACGAAATCAAGGCCAACGGTTTCGTGCTGACCGGCTGCGGATTTACCGCCACAAGCATAGACCTTATACATAAACAGGAGCTTGCAGAGGGCGAGAAAGGCAACCCGGTTCACAACGTATGGACGGGCGACAAGGCCATTGACTGGAGCGGAAGCGTGCCTGACGGCTGGCAAAAAATAGAGGCTGATGCCTTCGCCGACGCGCAGGCAGGATGGAAACTGCGCTGCAACTACTCCGACCTGACCATCGGAGCGCAGGGACAATTGCAGACTTCAAGCTGGGAAACAATGCCCGGAGCCGAAGATATAGCAGCCCTTTCGGCCTCATATTTTGAATACACGATAACCGATGCCATGCTGCAAGAGCTTAAAAGCAACGGTTGCATAGTGAAAGGAACAGGCTATCACCTTACAAGCGTTGACCTTATAGACCCCTCGCAAATCCCGTCAATGGTATGCGAGGTGATAAACACCGACATAAAATGCTGGGAAACAGGCGAAAATCCGCAGATAAACGTCACCCTGCAAAGCCTCGAAGGCAATAACATGAACACCACGGTGACCATCAAACTGCGCACTGACGCATACGAAGATTACTACACCAATACCCAAGAAGTTACCGTTCCGGCTGGCGAAAAGGTGGTAGTGACGTTCCCGTTGGAACTTAATCCGGGCTTCTACCACGCCGTGGTGGAGGCGAACTACGGCCTGCTGCGCGACTTCAACATAGGCTTCAACCCCACGGCAATAACCGCACAGCCCGACATGCAGCCCGACTTCGAGGAGTTCTGGGCAAAAGCCAAGGCCGATTTGGCCGCCGTTTCCATCGACGCGAAAGTCACCTTGGACGTAGAAAAGTCTACAGGCGCGCGCAACGTGTACTTTGTCGAGATGCAGTCGGTTGACAACGGCGACGGCAAACCTGTCACAATACGCGGCTACTACGCCGTTCCGAAGGCCGAAGGAACATATCCCGTGGTAATAACACAGAACGGTTACGACAGCGGCGGAGCGTCGCAGATATACTGGCCCGACACCAACGGCAACCCTAAATGGATTGAGCTGAACATCAGCAACCGCGGACAGCTAATCAACAACCGCGACCCTTACAAGGAAGAAAACGCCTTCTACGGCGAGGATTACAAGGAGAACGAATGGTTTGCATACAACTTCGGCGACAAAGACACCTACTATTACCGCGGCGCTTACATGGACGTGGTGCGCTCTATCGACTTTGTGATAGCCTCGAACGCCCTTGAATGCGCTTACGGAAAGGTGCAGGAAGACAACATCTTCATGACAGGCGGCTCGCAGGGCGGCGCGTTCGCCATTGCCGGAGCGGCTCTCGGCGACGGCCGCATCAACGCCATCGCACCGAGCATACAGTTCATGGGCGACTTCCCCAACTACTTCAAGGTTGGCTCTTGGCCTGCTTCCACAGCGCGTGCGATGCAGGAAAAGCTCGGAATGAGCGACGATGAGATGTACAAGTTCCTGTCATACTTCGACACGAAGAACCTCGCCACACTCGTGACATGCCCCGTGACAACCGCCATGGGACTGCAAGACCCGGTGTGTCCGCCGCGCACCAACTTCGCGCCTTACGTCAACTTCAAGTCTGAAGAAAAGCAATATGTGGTGAACCCTGACTGCCAGCACGAGACACCTGCCGACTGGTACAACTCTTATATGGACTTTTTCAAGGCGCACCTGAAAAGCAACGGCGAGCCTGAAGAGCCTTCAGAACCCACCATCGTGCCTATAACCTTGTGGAAAGGAGAGCAAGAATGCACCGACGACTGGCAGGGTTACCAGATTATCGACGCGTCGAAGTGCAGTCTGATTGCCGCAGGCGACGAAATCGCCGTTACCGTATCGGCTCTTTCCGGCACGTCAAGCTCGCCGCAACTCATGCTCAACAACAGGTCGTGGGCTACCCTCGTAGACACCGAGAGCATTCAACTTGCCGGCGTAGAACTGCCATACGAGGGTGTATTCAGCGTAACAACGGCCATGGCGGAAGAGATAAAAGCCAACGGATTTATCGTCAAAGGCGCCGGTTTCACATTCACTTCGGTGGTGCTGAAGCACAAGGCTTACCCGTCAGACACGGAAAAGGGCAACGCCGCAACGACCGTATGGGAGGGCGAAGAGGCCATCAGCTGGGTAGAGGGAAGCAACAACTCCTTCCTCATTGACAAGGCTGACATGCCCGAAAACATCAAGGAAGGCGACAAGGTCCGCGTCTACATAACCGGTCTCGGAGTAGAATCCGCTACGGGAAGGCTGCTCGCCGACTGGACAGACTTGGACGGATTTAAGAACATATCGCCGCTGAAAGGCAACTATTACGAATACACCTTGAGCGCGGCCAACGTCAACGCGCTGAAAGAAAGCGGCCTGCGCATAAGCGGAAACAGGTACACCGCCACACGTGTTGACATCATTGACCCTGCCAAGGAGTACCTTATCATCTCGCAAATCGACGACAACGACATAAAGGCTTGGGAGAAAGACGAGACTCCTAACCTTACAATGACGATGACAAACGTTGAGGCCGAAGAGGTGACCGTACCCTACACGATAACCATCTACCGTGACATGGTTGACGAAGAGACCGGCAAGCACAGCGTCTACCGCACCTATACAACCGACGTTACGCTGCCCGCCGGAGGCACAACGACTGAGACCATCGACATGACCGACCTCAACGAGCCGGGCTTCTACCAGCTTATCGCATCCGTTGACGGCAACGACGTGTGTACATACAACATCGGTTACGACCCTACCGGCATAGTTTCGCCCGACGATTCGCAGCCCGACTTCTGGCAGTATTGGGACGAGGCGAAGGCCGAACTGGCAACTGTCGCCATGGACGTGACGATGACCGAGCAGACCGAATACAGCACGGAGGCGCGCAAAGTGTATCTGGTTGAAATGAAGAGCGTTGCCGACGAGGCAGGCGGAGAGCCTGTAACGATAAAAGGTTACTATGCCGAGCCGACCGCAGAGGGCGTCTACCCCACCCTGATACAGTATCAGGGCACCGACAACGGCACAGGTTCCGTAGGCTCACCGATGAACGGAGACGACAGGAAAGGCTGGTGCGAGTTCATCCTTTCAACGCGCGGACAGAAGCTCTGCCGTGACGACAAGTACGGCTATGACTTCTATTCTTACGGATGGGGAGACATGCGCGAGCACTACTACCGCAACGCTTACCTTGACTGCGTGCGTGCGGTTGACTTCATAAAGAGCCGCGAAAAGGCCGACAAAGACGCCATCTTCGCCGCCGGAGGCTCGCAAGGCGGCTGCTTCACATACGTTGCCGCCGGGCTGACACAGGCTTTCCGCGCCATCGCCCCGAGCATAACGGGACACGCCGACTTCACCGACGGCATGAGGATAGTAAACTGGCCGCGACAGAAGTTCCTTGATGCGCAGGCGGCGTTGGGCTGGACTGACGAGGAGCGCGACGTGTTCAACTCTTACTATGACACAATGAACTTCGCCAGCCGGGTGAACTGTCCCGTCATCACTTGCTTCAGCCTGCAGGACACAACCGACCCCACGCACACCAACATAGCGCCCTACAACCTGCTGAACAACGTCGAGAAAGCCGACAACCGGTACATCATAAACCCCTTCCTCGGCCACTCCACGCCAAGCGACTGGACGCAGACGTACATGGATTTTTTCGAGAATTACGTGGGAAAGGAAATCCCTCCCACAGGCATTAACAGCCCCGCGGCGGATAAAAACCAAGCTGACGGCCCGGCATACAACATCGCCGGAATGCGCGTAGGCGACGACTACAAGGGCATAGTGATAGTAAACGGAAAAAAATACATCAGGAAATAACAAAAAAGCAGATACATAAATAATTAAGAATTAAGAGTTAAGAATTAAGAAAATATGCTCCGTCAAATAGCTTGCGGACATCAAGCAAAGCATATTTTCTTAATTCTTAACTCTTAATTCTTAATTATTCACTCTTAATTCTTAATTTCCCACATTCCTGCCGGCTGCGAGTTGTCAGATGATTACCTTCTTCTTGAAGTACATCTCGCGGAACTCCGTAGGCGAACAGTTTTTCTTACGCTTGAAGATGCGGTTGAAGTTTGACAGGTTGTTGAAGCCGCAGTCATAGCAAATCTCGGCCACCGACATGGTCGTGTCAATCAGCATGCGCGACGCATGGCCGAGACGTATGTCGATAACGTAGTCGGACAGCCGCCGGCCCGTGCGCTGCCTGAAGAACCGGCTGAAGGCAGTAGGCGTCATGCCGACAAGGTCGGACAGCTTGCCGAGGTGTATCTCTTCCTGGTAATGCTCGTTGATGTACTGCTGCACCTTCTGCACCCGGCGGCTGTTGGCCTGAAGGTTCACCTTGGCGAACGACGAAGTGGACAGAGCATGGGCGCTGTCGGTGAAGAACGACAGCTCGTATAGCATCGTGAGAAACTGCGTCACGGCGCAGAAGCCCTTGGTTTCGGGCAGAGTGTCGATTAGCGAATATACCTTCATTATGGCCGTTACGGGAAAGCACAGGCCGTTGCGCGCCTTCTCGAGCATGGCCTTCACCCGGGCGAACTGGTTGGTGTCAATAAGGCTGTCGAAGAAATGCGGCGAGAACTGGATGGTGATTTCCCTTATGTCATCCGACGTACAGTCGCCCTGTTCCCAAACATGCTCAAGGTCGGGGGTGGCAATCAGCACAAGGTCATACTCCCCGATAGTCTCCACCGAGTCGCCCACAATGCGCCGAAGCCCCTTGCCGTGGGCAATGAAGTTTAGCTCGTACTCGCCGTGGCAGTGAAGGGGATATGTGAAATCCGTCTTGTGCCGGTCAACAACATAAAAGCAGTCCTTGTCTGACAGCGGCGTTATTTCGCGCTGGATATAGTGTCCGTTGCTGTTCTTTTCCATGATTATAAAAGGCTTGTGACAGGTTAAGATAAGCAGTTCGGATGCGAATATAACGCTTTTTTATGACATATCGGCAACTAATCGGAAAAAGATTTGCAAATGGCTGAAAATCAACAGTTTTGCAAAAGGCCGTCTTTCGCATTGTAAAAGGTGGCCTTTTAGACGGTAAAAGACGGCCTTTTGCCTTCCAATTTGCCGCCTTTTGCAACACGGTTAACATTTTTGTATTGTCTTTTGACAAGATAATACAAAGCCGCATGGGCACTTTTGCGTATCTTTGCAACCGGCAAATAATCTGAAAACACATTCTTACGGAAATGAAAAACAAGAAAAAACTAATGATGCTCGCAGGCACGCTCGTGTTCTGCTGCGGCATGGCGGCGGAGACGGTGGAAATATCCACACCTCACACTTCGCTCGTGCTGGACGCCACCAATGGGCAGGAACTTAAACAACTGTATTACGGCGACAGGCTGGCAGCAGCCGACCTGGCCGGCCTCAACGACGCAGGCGGCGCACAGTATGCCGCCTACCCTGTGTACGGAACAATCTGCCAGGGCGAAACCGCGCTGGCTGTAAGGCACACGGACGGCAACCTGTCGCTGCAAATGGAAGTCACCGGAGTAAGCAAGAAAGTCGAAGGCAACGCCACGGTAACCACCGTCAGCATGAAGGACAAGGTTTATCCGCTGCGCGTGGACGTGTGTTACAAGACATACGCCGACGCCGACGTAATAGAGACTTGGACGGAAATAAGCCACGAAGAGAAAGGAACGGTCACGCTAAACCAGTTCGCCTCGGGCTATCTGCCCATACGCCGCGGCACGGTATGGCTCTCGTCGCTCTACGGCGCGTGGGCCAACGAGGCGCAGGTGGCGCAGGAGCTGCTTGAACCGGGCATGAAGGTGATAAAGAACAAGGACGGACTGCGCAACTCGCACACGGCCCACGCCGAGGTGATGTTCAGCCTTGACGGCCGCCCGAGGGAAAACTCCGGAGCGGTAATAGGCGCGGCCCTCTGCTACGGAGGCAACTACAAGCTGCGCATTGACACCGACGAGAGCGAGTATCACCATTTCTTCGCCGGAATAAACGAGGAGAACTCGGCCTACAACCTGCCGAAAGGCGAGGTGTTCCGCACGCCCGCCCTCGCCCTTACCTACAGCCGGGAAGGACTGAGCGGAGCAAGCCGCAACTTCCACAAATGGGGCCGCAAACACCGCCTCATGCACGGAGACAAGGAGCGCATGATACTGCTCAACAGCTGGGAAGGCGTCTACTTCAACATCAACCAGGAAGGCATGGCGCAGATGATGCAGGACATCGCCCAGATGGGCGGCGAGCTTTTCGTGATGGACGACGGCTGGTTCGGCTCCAAATACCAGCGAAACAGCGACAACGCGGCGCTGGGCGACTGGACGGTTGACAGCCGCAAGCTGCCCGAAGGCATAGAAGGCCTGCTGCGCGACGCCAAGAAAAACGGCGTGAAATTCGGCATCTGGATAGAGCCGGAGGCCACCAACACCACGAGCGAACTGTACGAGAAACATCCCGAATGGATAATAAACGCGCTGAAACGCGAGCCTGCCACGGGGCGCGGAGGCACGCAGCTGATGCTCGACCTGGGCAATCCCGAGGTGCAGGACTTCGTTTTCGGCATAGTGGACAACCTCATGACGAAGTATCCCGAGATAGCCTACATCAAGTGGGACTCGAACATGGGCATACAAAGCGCAGGCTCGACATACCTCACCAAGGACAACCAGAGCCACCTGTACATAAACTACCACCGCGGATTTGAGGACGTCTGCCAGCGCATCCGCGCGAAATATCCCGACCTCGTGATACAGGCATGCGCCAGCGGAGGCGCACGGGCCAACTGGGGAGTGCTGCCTTACTTCGACGAGTTCTGGGTGAGCGACAACACCGACGCGCTGCAACGCATCTACATGCAGTGGGGAACGTCATACTTCTTCCCGGCCATCGCCATGGGTTCGCACATCGGCTCGAACCCCAACCACCAGACTTTCCGCAACATTCCGATAAAATTCCGCATCGACGTGGCCATGAGCGGCCGCCTCGGAATGGAGATACAGCCCAAGAACATGACCGAAGAGGAGAAGGCACTCTGCAAGAACGCCATTGCCGAATACAAGCAGATAAGGCCCGTGGTGCAGTTCGGCGACATCTACCGCCTCGTCTCTCCGTATGACAAACTCGGCGTTGCGTCGCTCATGTACGTGTCGGAAGCGAAAGACCGGGCCGTGTTCTACTGGTGGAAGACGGAGACTTTCGTCAACCAGCACTTGCCGCGCGTAAGGATGGCAGGCCTTGACCCGGCCAAGACTTACCGCATACACGAGCTTAACCGGATAGACAACAAGCCGCTGAAGTTCGAGGGAAAGGCGTTCACCGGGCAGTTCCTGATGGACAACGGACTTGAAATACCCTACACGCACGACGTTGACTACAACAAGCTTAACAGCTGGGCGAGCCGCGTGCTCTGCCTTGAAGAGGTGAAGTAAGTCATTTCTTTTACGTGAGTTAGGTATGTGTTTATACCTAACTCACGTAAATTATGTTATAACAATCCTACTTCAAGCGATCGGTTGGTATCTGTCATTCCGCGCTGCGACGCGGAATGACAGATACCAACCGACTATTTGAAATACAAAACGAAATAAGCTTTTTCATTTCAAGGAAAATTAATCTTATACCTCCTTTAACTTCTTTAACTCCCTAAATAAAAGAAAAGAGCCTTGCCGCCGGATACCGGCGCAAGGCTCTCTTACTTATATATATGTGCTGGCAACTTACTTTATCATCACTTTCTTGCCGTTGTGGATGTATATTCCGTGCGTCGGACGTGCTACGCGCATGCCCTGAAGGTTGTACCAGGCGTCGTCGCTATTAGACTCAACAGCTACATTTTCTATGCCACTTCCTATCTCATCAGAGTATTCAAGTTCAATAATTCCATTGTCAGGTGTTATATCCGTGGCCGTTTCGAGATATGCCTTATGAGCAGGAATAGCGGTTTCAGCCATAACAAGACTGAATGTTGGAGCTGCGCTCTCTGTAAAAGAATAACGGAAAATACCATCAGCGGAAGCAGATATTGTACCGTCCCAATCACCTACGGCCTTGAGATAGTTAGTCCCTTCGATAGCTGATACCTCGCCCTCTGCCACAGGTATCTCATAAGAACCTTTATCTCCCCTAACAATAAGACCTGTATATGCAGGAGCTACAGACACAGGTGTAAGCGTTACTTTACCTGTCTCAACAGCACTTGCATAATAAGCCTTTATGCCTGCGTTGGCAAAGTCAAGAGCTTTGTAACTGTTGCTATATGTTGCTATACCTGCTCCAGTTATTGTAACAATGGCCGCATCATAACTGTCTGAATATGTAGTAAGTTCAACTTTAGTTATAACAATGTTAGAACCTCTTACTACAATGCCGTTCGTTTGTATTTTCTCCAAAGTTGCGGCATCAGGTATTTCGTATGAGAAAGTCTGTGGCGACAACGCAATGTCAAGATCGGCATAGGCATTGTCATCAAACGCCGCTCCCCAATCAGCCGCTGTAGGGTCGCCTATTTGGAGCTGTGCATACGTTACTCCTCCATCAATAGTAACAGTAACGGTTATGACATCGCCAACCTTTGCATTTGTAAGACCACCCCTGTTGTCATACGCCATGTTAAGGTAACCGCTCCAATCAGAACCTGTAGACACAGGAGAATTGCCGTCAGCAGCACTGTCCCACAAGACGGTTGTTACACCTTCTTCTGGTGTGTCGGGCGTGTCACCGCTTTCCTCCGTACCGATCGACACTGAATTTACAGTGACAAAGTGGCCGCTGATGGTTAGTCCGTTTGCTTTTATGGCATCAACTTGAACGTTTGTTAGCTCTACTGTCACGTCTCCGTCACTTTCAATACTTGTTACGCCGTTGTCACCTGCGGTTATGTAGGTGGCCGCACCGTTGTTCCACGATGCCACCTGTAACTGATAATACATGTGGTTTTCATCACCGGTGGAGGCCGCCGTTGCGCCTTCGACATCCTGTACTGTAGCGAACACTATTTTGTCGCCATATTGAAGTGCAGAGAACAGTGATGCTTCAAGGTTTGTTCCTTGCCAGATTTGCGTAGAAACTGGTTGTGACAACACGGTAGTAATCTCCGCGTTGGCGGTTACTGCCGCAGCCATAAGCAGCAATAACGAGGTAAAAATCTTTTTCATTGCGTGTTGATGTTTTATTGTTATACTTGTCGTTCGATGCCTTCCGCCGGGTCTCCGCAGACCAGTGGCAGGCAGCATGGTTTCCGTCTGTTTTGCAAAAGACGGCCTTTCGGACGGTAAAAGGCCACCTTTCGGACTGCAATATGCGGTCTTTTGCAAGGCGAAAGGCCGCATATTGCAGAGCCGTTGAGTGTCAGCGCGTTACGCGCTTAGCGGTGCTCGATGCGCAGGTTGCCTATGCGAAAGTCGGCGGTGTAGGCCGCCGTGGGCTGGAATATTATGCGCAGCTCGTTCCATGTGCCGGGAGCAGGAATGGGGGCGGAGCACATCGGTGCAAGCGGCAGGGTGACGGTCTGCCACTGTCCGTGGGTGTTCAGGCCGAGGCCGTCACCCGGTGTCCATATATATTCGCTCCCGTAGTTGAACGTGAACTTAAGCGGCGATGCCTCGGTCAGCGGATAGTCGTTGGCCGTAAGCACCTCGAACTTCAGCACGTAGTCGTCAAGGTTTGTCAGGTCGCCTGCGTCTATCATGTTGCGGCTTAAGTCGATGGTGTTCCACGCCCATGCGTCAAACGTGCCGGTGATGTGCATGTGGGGGTTGCCTAATGTTGATGCGTCTCCGCCCATTGAGCCGTCAGGCTCGACATTCATCGTTATTGTGCCGTCGATTCTAAACTGCACGTCGCTCATGTCGCCGTAAAGCAGGTGCTGCGTGGGGCGGAACGGCAGCGTGGCAGTCATCGCTTCGCCCGAGTTTCCGTCAGTCCATGAGATGGTTATTGTGCTGTTGTCGGGCGTTCCGGCAGGCACAAGAGCCTTCATAGACGTGTTGGTAATCGAGCCGAGGCCGAGAGCCGTGCCGCCGAGCGTAACCTGCGACGTTGTGCCGAAGCCGTAGTAGGTGAAGTTCTGGCCGGTTATCGTGACAGAATCGCCTGCGTCTGTAAACTCGCATTCAAGCCCGTTGACGGCCAGCTGTGGGAACGGCACGGTGAAATCGAACGTGGCCGTGCCTTCGGCCGTGGTGTATTCTATCTTGTTCTGGTGCTCCATCGACAGCTCCTGCGGTATCGTTACGTTTGCGCTTGTCGAATAGGTGTACACCTCCGAGAGGTCAACCTCTACGGTGTTGAACGTTATGCGCGTCGGCCTGTTGAGGTTCCGGCCCACTATGCGCACCATCTGGCCTGCCTCGCCCTCGGTTATCGGGCGTTCAAGCAGCGTGTCGCCAACTTCATATACGGCGGTTATCACGGGCGCGCCGGTGTTGGCCTGGTCTTCAAGCGGCGTGTAACCGTCGTTGTAGTCAACGATGTCGTTGCAGCTTGCGAGCGCGAACAGGGCGAACGCCGCCGCAAAACATGTCATTATGTTAGCTTTCATAGCCTTGTGTTTTTATTCGTTGTCCGTTATTTATTAGTTCCATCCGGGGTTGTTCTTGGTTATGGCCTTGTTGGTGTTAAGCTCGGCGTTGGGGATGGGGAACAGCAAGTTGCGCTGCTGGCGCGTCTTGTTGATGCCCGAGTCGTCGCTTCCGCCCAGCGCGTTCATGGCGTCGAGGTATATGCCCCAGCGTATGAGGTCCCAACGGCGGTCGCCCTCGCAGGCGAATTCCTTTGCACGCTCCTCAAGGATTGCGCTGCGCATCTTCTCCTGTGTGTCAAGCGCGCCGTTGCCGGTAAGGCTGCCCTCGGTGGCGTTTGAACGCCGGCGCACGTTGTTGAGATAGATAAGCGCCTCGCCGGGGTTGCCGAGTTCGTTCTCCGCTTCGGCGTAGATAAGCTGCACGTCGGCGTAACGCAGGAAGGGCCAGTTGGCATCGGCGTTCTCCGTTGCGGCGTTTGTCACGTCAGAATACTTCGTGGTGAACGCCAGGCACTCGCTCGTCATGTTGTAATAGTAGCTCACCCCGTCATCGTAAGGAGCTACGGGGCTGCTCACCCAGTTGCCGTCAAGGTCGGTTCCGGTGGCCATTATGCTGTACTCTTCGGTCAGGGGATAGTAGAAACCGAGGTTTCCGTCCTCTTGTCCGTTGACGCGCCAGCGGTGCCTTACACCGTTTACGATGCGGTAATCATCGTGTTCGAACAGGTCATACCAGTGGCGTGTGCATCCCGTCCATCCGCCGCTGGCGATGAAGTCGGAACCGGCGGCTGTGAGATAGCCGGCATACTGCGTGTGAACCTGTGTGGAGTAAGTGTCGTTGCCGTCGGCGGAAGCGATGGAGAACATGAATTCAGGCGCCGTTGCCGATGTCTTGCTCCAAAGCTCAGAGTAAGGCAGCAGCTCGTAGTCGCCATATTCGCCGTCGATAACGTCCTTAGCCCACTGTGCCGCCAGCGTGTACAGTTCGTGCGAGTCCATGTTTTCATATCCGTCAACGGCGGTCTTGTTGAGCGTCATGCTTACTAAAGGAGCGTAAGCCCTGTCGTCGCCCTCGCCGTCGTATGCCGGCCCTGTGCGCACCGTTACGGGCGTGCCTTCTGGCATTGCGGCAGAGGCCATTGTGGCGTAGACCTTGGCCAGCAGGCCGGCCGCGCTTCCGGCGTTGACGTGTCCAAGCTCATAGTTGCTGTCGGTGTTCTTGTACATCATCGCCGCAGCCGATGTGAGGTTCTTTATAATGTAGTTGTACACCGAGTCGACGCTCTGCCTCGGCTGGTTCTTGTCAGTGGTGTCAACCTCCGGCTGCACGGGCACAGGACCGTATGCGCGCACCAAGAGGAAGTAGGCGAACGCCTTGTTGAACTTCACCTCGCCTATGGCGTTGAACTTGGCGGCGTCGGAAATGTTTGTCATCGACCTGATCTCGCGCTCCGCCATGTTGGCCCTGCCTATCAGGTTGTAGCATCCGTTCCACAGCGCGTCAGGCACTTCAGGCTCTCCCTGGAAGTTGCCGGCGCCGAAAGTACCGAACAGCCAGTCGGGGCCTGATATGTAGTCGGCGTCCTGCTCGAGCACCCTGGGGAAGTAACCCCAGCGGAACATGTCGTTAATCCACTTGCTGTAAACGCCCGTAACCCATTGTTTCGCGGCGTCCTCGCTGTCGCCCACCATGTCGTCGGTGATGAGGCTGTCAGGGTCTTCCTCTATCCAGCTTGTACATCCGGCAAGCGCACCGGCGCCGATAACCAGCATGCAGGCCGCAGCTATTGATAATATAGTCTTCATGTCGTCTATTCGAACTTGGTTAGAATGTGAAGTTAAGTCCAAGGGTGAACGTGCGCGCACTCGGATACGAGTAACTGTCCACTCCCGGTGTGGCCGAGTTTGTGCCTCCGGCGTTCACGTCGGGGTCGAACCAGCTGTAGTTGGTTATCGTGAACAGGTTGTTGGCCGTGAACGAGATGTTAAGTTTCTGTATGCCGGGGAACGGCTTGAACCAGTCGTAAGACAGAGTTATGTACTTCATCTTCAGGTAGCTGCCGTCCTCAACGTAGCGGTCGCTGAACAGCCATGTGCGGTTGTAGCCTGCGGTAGGCTTCGGCCACTTGGCGTTGGCGGAGTTCTCTGGTGTCCACCGCGTGTTGTAAGCCTCCCATGTAATGTTGCCGTAGTTGCCCATCTCTATGTCCGTGAGGTTGTAGTTCAGGATGTCGTTGCCCTGCGAGCCTTGCAACATGAACGAGAGTGTAAAGTTCTTCCACGACAGGTTGCTTGTGAAACCGTACACGAAGTCAGGGTTTGTGTCGCCGATGATGGTCTTGTCGGCAGCCGTGATTTGTCCGTCGCCGTTCAGGTCGCGGTACTTTATCTCGCCGATGTAACGCCTTGCCTCGGTGTCTGAAAGGTTGGCGTATGCCGGGAAAGAACGGACTTCGGCCAGATTGTCGTAGAATCCGTCCTCGACATATCCGTAAATAGTGCCTATCGGGCAGCCGTTGCGCTGGAGGAAAGCCTGGTCAGCCGCGCTCCACAGCGACGTTGCGTACTGGTCGCCGTCAAGTCCTCCGATACGGTTGCGGTTGAAAGAGAGGTTGGCCGATATGTTCCACTTCACAGGAGTGTTGCGCAACACGTCGTAGTTGAGCGTGAACTCAAGTCCTTCATTTGTCACATTGCCGCTGTTCACCATCATCTGCGTAAAGCCGGAGCTGCCCGGTATGGTGACGTTCTGCAGCAAGTCACGCGTTTTCTTGTAGTAATAGTCAACCGTGAACTGCAGCCTGTTGTCGAGAAATCCCATGTCGATACCGGCGTTGAACTGGTCGGTTGTTTCCCATTTCAGGTCGGGATTGGTCGGTCCTCGCCAGTCAATCATCGACATTCCGCTCTCAAGCGAGCCGTTGAACGGATAGTTTGCGGCGTTGAGAACGTTCAACGTGCGGTAAGCTCCTATGGCCTGGTTACCCGTCTGACCGAAGCTCAGGCGGAACTTGAGGTTGGAGAAGATGTTGAGGTCTTGTATGAACTTCTCCTCGCTGGCCCTCCATGCGAAGGCTCCGGAAAGGAACGTCGCCCATTTGTTGTTCTTTGCGAAGCTCGAACTGCCGTCAGTACGGACACTGGCGGTGAAGATATACCTGTCGAGCAGCGTGTAGTTGACACGTCCGAGGAATGACTCGAGCGCCTGTTCGGTTGTGCTGCTGCTTATCGTAGCACGGTCGAGGGCAAGGCTCATGTCGTTGTCCTGCGTGTAGTCGGTGGGGAAGTTGGTGGCCGACATTGCAGTATTCTCACCCGTTCCCTTCTCGAATGTCATACCTGCCACAACGTTCAGCGCATGCACTCCCCAGCGTTTGTCGAACGTAAGGATGCTTTCCGCCGTCAGGCTCTTCCAGATGCTCGTGGACTTTCCGCCCAAACCGTTGTTAGGAGTACGCCCTTCCTGCGTGTGGCGGTCATAATACGTGTTGCGGTGGCCGTCGTTGTAGCCGAGACCGAGGTTCTGGCGGAAGGTCAGCCATGGCGCGAGTTTCACCTGGACATAGCTGCTTGAGAACCAGCTTATCTGCTTCAACTGGTCCTTTGCACCGTTTATGTAGTTGACCGGGTTTGTAGCCAGCCAGTTAAGTTCGTCAAGTTGTTCTGTCTCTGTACGCACTCCGTATGTCGGAGGGAATATGAGTGCCGAGCGGATTACACCCGTATTCTCAGAGCCTGTACGCTGGAAGTCGGTCGTTGTGTTGGTAAAGAACGAGCTTGTACCTATTTCCAGCCACTTCGTTATGTGCCGTCCGATGTTGATTGATATGCCGTACCGCTCGAAACCGGTGTTCTTTATTATACCGTCCTGCTTTGTGAAGTTACCCGAGAAATTGTACCAGCCGCGGTCGTTGCCGTTGCTTACGCTCACGTTGTAGTCCTGCTGGAAGGCAGTCTGGTATATTTCGTCCTGCCAGTCGGCCACAGCCACCTCGTCAACGTTGCCGTATTGGTCGGTACGCAGTCCCGGATTGCGGAAATCTTCAGGGCTTGGGTTGTACGTTCCGGCGTCATAGATGAAGTTGCCGTTCACGTATGGGTAGTCCCATTCGCCACGGTAGGGGAACGCGGCGGTGCTTCCCTCATAGTAATGGCTGTTGGCATACTGTTCGTTCTGGTACAAGGCATAGGTGTAAGGGTCAAGAACCTTTACGCGTTTGCCGATTGTCTGCAAGCCGAGCTTCACGTTAAGCTCGATTGTAGGCTTGCCGCCGTCACTTTCCTTGCCTTTCTTCGTGGTGATGATGACAACGCCGTTGGCACCGCGCGAACCGTAGATGGCCGTTGCCGAAGCGTCCTTGAGCACCTCGATTTTCTCGATGTCGTTGGGGTTGATCATCGACAGAGGCGACGAGAACTGGTTGTTGCCCTCGTTGGCGCTCGACGTCGGCGTGCCGTTGGGGCTTGTTCCGTAAGGCACACCGTCGACGATGTAAAGCGGCTGCGAGCTTGTAGTGAACGAGTTTGCGCCGCGCACGGTGATGCTTACGCCCGCTCCGGGCGAGCCGTCGCTCTGGCTTACCTGCACTCCGGCAATCTTTCCTTGCAGTCCGTGGGCCACGTCGGTAGTGTTGCCGGCCATGAGCTCGTCGCCCTTGATTTGCGTGATTGAGCCGCTAAGGTCACGTTTCTTCATCGTACCGTAGCCTACCACCACGACCTCGTCCATCTCGTTGGCTTCCGCCTCAAGGACGACCTGCACCGAAGTCTTGTCTTTAACGTTGATTACTTGTGTCTTGTAGCCAATCATCGACACCTGTATGAGGCTCTTGCCTGCCGGCATCGTGATAGAGAAGTTGCCGTCAAAATCGGCCACCGCCGCAGTCTTCGTGCCGGGCACTTGGATTGTAGCTCCTATCATCGGCTCATTGTTGCTTGCACCGTCCAGCACTTGTCCCTTGACAATCTGCTGCGCGTTCAAGCCAGTACACCATGCCACCAGCATGGCGCACCATAAAATCAATCTGTACATATTAAAAAGGTTATATAATTGTTTGTTAGTTGCCAATATGCAGAATGTAGGCCTTCGTTATGGTAGCGCCCACGCCCGTTATCACCACTCCCCTGGTCTTGAGCTTGTCAAGCACACCGGCGTCGAGCGTAAGCACCACGTCGTTGCCGTCGAGCTTGTACCATACAGGCTCCGCCGACCCCGTTATGTCCTTCCAGTCGCCGCGGTTCTCGCGGAAAGATATTTGCGGCTGGCAGCCGGGCTGCATCTTTTCATAGCACACCACGATGCAATCGCTCTCGGTGCAGTCCTGAAACGGCTCCGCCGTTATGCGTATGTTGCCGCTCCAGTCTTGCGGAAACAGCTTCTCGCCGTGGAAGAGTTCGCCCGGCTTCAGCTCATATTCGCGCGGCGCGCGCTGCACCCCGTCAAGGCTTTCGTCGCGCGTGCCTATAAAAGATATTACCGAAATCTTGTCCAGACGGTAGCCCTTGCCGCCCACGCGCATGCTTACGCCGTCACTGCCGGCCAGCTGCAGCTTGACGAGCTGCGACTGTTCGCTGACCGGATAGGTGAAGCCGTCCTGCCCCACGGGCACTCCGTCGAGCGAAGGCTCCATGGCGTTCCATGTGAAATCCATCACCTTGCCGGCCGCTCCTTCCTCAACGCGGCTTGCATGGAAGTGCAGCACGTCGCCCACTTTCACGTCCTTGAAGCAGTCTTTCTGTATGCTTGCGCTCGCGCTCCAGTCGTCTTTCATTAGCACCGCAGGGCCGCGGTAGATTGTCTTCTCCACAATCTCGGCGGCGGGGATGTGCGTCACGCGCAGTATGCGGTAGTCGTGTCCGCCCAGCGCCAGTCCGCGCTGCTTTATTTTTGCGAGCATGTCTTCGGTTATTTTCAAGCGGAAAGGCCCCGAGATGCCGAAGTATGCGTATTCGGGGGCTATGGCTTTCCAGTCGGCCGGGTCCTGGAACGCGCCCTGTGCGCCGGCCTTCACGTTGTCAACATATACGGTCAGCACGTCGCCCGGCTGCGCCGCGGCGAACTGCTGCGGCTCGATGACGATGTTGTCCTTCCATCCCGCGCCGATGGTTTTCGGCCCCAAGAGGATGGTGCGCTCCGCAGCCGCGAGCCGCGTGAAGGCGAACAAACATGCGAGAAGCAATGGTATGATGGTAAAGCGTTTCATAATACTTGATTGTCTTTAACGAGAACATATTTGTGCGAGCCGCAGCGCAGCTGCCTGAAGGCGTCGCGGTCGAGCACCGTGCCGGAGTTGAATGCGTCAGTCCACCAGTCTTTCCCGGCGAACTTGTGCTCCTGGCTCTGCCCGGCGTTGTAGTTGTAGTCGTACCACGTCATGAACCAGCACCAGCGCGAGCCTTGCTGCCATATCTTGCTCCACGGCGACATGTTCACCTCGTCGCCGTTGCCGCATTCGGCCAGGGCCACGAGCTTGCCGGGAAACATCGTCGAGAGGGCGTTGTACTCTTTCATCAGCGGATATTGCAGGGCGTAATAGCTGTCACGGGCCACCACGTCAACGTATTCGTCGCCGGGATACCACGCGCTGTCGGCCACTCCGTCGTAAGGCGACGTCTGCGAAGTCCACACCCAGATGAGGTTGTTCAGCTTGTGGTGGTTGACAAGCCGGTCGTACATCAGCCGCCAGAGCTTCTTGAAAGGCTCCGCCCCTTTGGATCCCCACCAGAACCAAGCCTGGCCTCCTTCATACTCGTATATGTTTCCGGCGGCCTCGTGCAGCGGACGCCATATCACGGGTATTCCGGCCTCCTGCATCTTGCCGAGGTACTTGGCTATCTGGTCTATGTCGCTGACGATTTGCTTGTACTCGTCAGAAGCAGTGTCGTCAACCTTCGACACGTCGAAGCTTGTCTGCCCGGGCTCCGTGCCCGGGGTGCAGGTAAGCGTCTTCCCGTCGTTGGCAAGCACGTTCCAGTGCCACATGCAGCCTACCAGTCCGCCTTCGTTCCACCAGTTTTCGGCCACGCTGATGTCGCTGTAGTCGAGCCAGCCTTTCGGGTCGACGTCTTTTGAGTTATGGAAGTTTATGAAGTCAAACACGTTCATCACCGGCCACTTGCCCGTCCACTCGTGCACGTTCTCGGCCTCCCTGATGTTCCAGTCGACATTGGCGACAGTGGCCGATACGGCCTTTTCACGGTACACGCTCCACAGCAAGTCATACACATTTTGCGCCTCCGGCATCGGCGACGGATTGCAAAGCGCATGCTGAGCGACTGCCGCCGACGGCACGGCGAGGATGCAGGCAAGGATGAAATTCCGGATTCTGTTTCCGGAAATACGCCTCAAGCCCGAACGTCGGAATAGTAAACAGTTTAACATTTTCATTTCATTAAAATTACAGGTCTTTTAGATTAGCAGCGCAAAAATATGAAAAACGGAATAAACGCAAATGCTTTTTTCCGGCTATTTTTCCGCATCAGGGCAAAAGTATCATCATCTGCTAAAATATGCGAAACCGCCGCTTTGGGTAACAGTTTTTTGACTTCGAACAGGCGTAAGCAAGGCATCGCAGCATGCCCTGCGGCAAGCCGTTTTGCAAAAGGCCGCCTTTTAAACGGCGAAAGGCCATCTTTCGCATTGCAAAAGATGGCCTTTCGGAAAGCAAAAGACGGCCTTTTGCACGGCCGTCTGAAACCGCCTATTTTACAGGGCGCAGCAAGAAGCCGAACCGCTTGTCGCCGTATGCCACGCGGTATGGCGGAAGAGCCTCGGCGGCCGGACTCCATCCGTCAATTCCGCCGACACCCGCCTGCACGAGGTCGATGTACAGATTGGTGTATGCCGACTTCTTCACCTGCGGGCTGTGGCGCTGTTCCTTGCTGTCGCCGTCGTCAAGGGCGGCGACGCTGTAATGCAATGCCGACGCAGAGAACAGCCCGGCATGGCTCACCTCGAGGCCGAAGCCTGCACCGTCAGTCTGCCGCCACCAGCGTATGTCGCTCTTCGTGCCGGTTTCCTGCGGACGTATGTAGGGATAAAACTGCTCGTCGGCGGTCTGCGTGTATATACCGACGCGCTGCGACAGCTTGCGGTCGGAGTAGTTCTCGACAGGGCCGCGGCCATAGAACGTGCTGCGGTCAACGCCATAAGGCATCTGCATCACCATGCCGAAACGCAGCATAGGCGGAACGCTGTCGCCGCCGTGGGTCTTCATCTCCTCTGACACCATGATGCTGCCGTCGGCCGAAATGGCGTAAGTCATTGTCAGCTCCGCCTTTACCCCGGGCATGTCATAACGCGCAACGACAGTTACGGGGGCCGCGCCGCCGCCCTTCCTGCCGTTTCCGGCTTTCGACAGCGACAGCGAAGTGAGCCATATTTCGGGGGCGCGCCATACCTTGTATTTTGTGTTCAAGCCCGAACCCATGTCGTTGTCGGTAACGGCGCGCCAGAAGTTGGGGCGCAACATGCCGCCTTCGCCGAGCAACGGGCGCCCCTGATAGTCGTAACGCGTTATGAAGCCGTCGGCCCGGCGGAAGCTGACGGCAAAGCTGTCGTTGGACACTGTGATTACAGGCTCGCCCTTCTTGTCGCGCACTTTCACCTTCGGCGCATCCTTGACACAGTAAGGCTTGTCGTTGTATTTGCTGATTTCAAACTGCTGGTAGGCCACGGTATGCCCCTGCTCAAGCAGCGGCTCGGCGGTTTTCAGCTTGTAGTCGATGTTGAGCATCACCTCCGCATGGGCGGTATCTACTTTTGAAAGGTCGTAGGGCAAGGTCAGCGTCACCTTCTGGCGCGCCCCAAGAGACAGGACACCCAATGCTTCAGGTATCTTGTCAACCGTTCCGCCCTGCACGGTCTTGCCGTCGGCGACGAGCGTCCAGCACAGCATATAGTTGGAAAGGTCGCGGAAGGAGTATTCGTTGTACACATTGATTTTGCCCGTTTTCAGGTCTACGGGCGACGTCCAGATGTTCTGGTAGTAATAAGCCGCCTCGTAGGCGTGTGGGTTAGGCACGCGGTCGGGACTTATCATGCCGTCGTTTACGAAGTTGTTGTCGCTCGGGTCATAGTCGTTGTAGTCGCCGCCATAGGTATATATGGGCACACCGTTCTTGTCCTTGCCATGCAGCGACTGGTCTACGAAGTCCCAGATGAAACCTCCCTGGAACTTCGGATACTTCCTTGCCAAATCCCAATACTCCTTGAAGCCGCCGCCGGAGTTGCCCATCATGTGCTCGTATTCGCACAGAATGAGCGGCTTTGTCTTCGATTCGTCCTTGGCATACTTCTCGCATCCGGCCTGCGACAGGTACATGGGGCAGTATATGTCGGTGTTGTCGCCGCCGTGAGCCTGCTCGAACTGTATGGGGCGGCTTGCGTCCTGCGACATTATCCACTGCCGGGCGGCGGTGAAGTTAGGGCCGTTTACGGTCTCGTTGCCGAGCGACCAGATGATGATGCTCGGATGGTTGAAAAACGTTTCCACGTTGTGCCGGTTGCGCTCCATGATTTGCTTGGCGAACATCGGCTTCTTGGCAGGCGAATTGCCGTCGTAGCCGAGACCGTGGCATTCAACGTTCGCCTCGGCGCACACATATATTCCGTACTCGTCGCAGAGGCTGTACCAATAGGGGTCGTCGGGATAATGGCAGGTGCGCACGGCGTTGATGTTGAGCCGTTTCATCATGGTGATGTCCTGAAGCATGCGCTCACGGGTCATGACATAGCCCAGGTCAGGGTCCATCTCGTGGCGGTTCGCACCTTTGATATATACATGCCGTCCGTTTACGAGCAGCATGCCGCCGCGTATTTCGACCTTGCGGAAACCCACTTTTACAGGTATCACCTCGACAACCTTGCCGCCCGACTTCACTGTTGCGGTAAGGGTGTAAAGGTTGGGAGTCTCGGCTGTCCACATCGCCGGGTTCTCCACTTCCAGCAAAGCGTCTTTCCTGCCCTCGCCGCGGAGCACGCATGAGGCGGCTTCCCGGCCGTTCCCGTCGGTCAGCGAGAGTTCGACCGTGGCGTCACCCTTCACAGTTGCGTCGACGGCGAGCCGCCCGTCAGTGTACTCATTCACAAGGTCGGGGGTGACGCGTATGTCCTCAAGCCTCACATTTTTGTCGCGGCTGTACAGGTAACAGTCGCGCCCCACTCCGCTGAGACGCCAGAAGTCCTGGTCTTCGCAGTAAGAACCGTCGCACCAGCGGAACACCTGAAAGGCTATCAGATTACGGCCCGGCTTGACGTAATCGGTTATGTCGAACTCCGCCGCAACCTTGCTGTCTTCCGAATATCCGACATATTTGCCATTCACCCAAAGGTACATGTTTGACGTTACCGAACCGAAATGGGCTATCACCTGACGGCCATTCCATCCGTCTGGCAGGGTTATCGTGCGGCGGTAAGTGCCCACATGGTTGTCCTTTACAGGCACTTCGGGCGGATTGTTCTGGAAATGTCCGCGCCAGGCAAAGCCGATGTTGAGATACACCGGGTCGCCGTATCCGTTGAGTTCCAACATCCCCGGCACTGGCATTTCGCCCCATCCCGTGTCGTCAAAGCCCTCCGTCCAGAAGCCGGAAGGCCGCTGGTCGGCGTTCTCAACCCAGTTGAATTTCCATTTGCCGTTAAGTGACAGATAGTTGGCCGACGACTCCTTGCCGCCACGTCCGGCCGCGGCCTCGTCCTCAAATGCGAAGTAAGACGTGTGGCATGGATAACGGTTGACGCTGTTCACGTCGAGGTCGTGCCACTCAGTGAAGGACGGCGACGCATCCGGACGTGATGCGCCCTGCGCCCGACAAGCCGTTACTGCAATGGCGGCAACGGCTGTCAAAAGTATTTTTCTCATTACTATAAGATTTAAATTAACCAAAGTTATTGATGCAAAAATAATTCTTTCCTGTAAAAAATGGAACTTCCGTACCGCCATTTTGCACTTTCTTGCACAGTATTGCACTTTCATCCACAGCCGCGGAGCTTGCGGCACGCGGAACAGGAGCACAAACGGCTTACATTAACACAGTATAAATCATCAAAAAAAAGACACTCATTATGGCATCATTCAAACTGAAATTCCGCCCTTCAACCGTACAAGGCAAGGAGGGAACGCTGTTCTTCCAAGTCTCACACCACAGGAACACACGAACCGTCTACACCGATTACCGCATAATGGAACATGAGTGGGACAACCTAACCTCGACCGTCCGCATTGCAGGAAGCGCCGAAAGGCAAGCACAACTGCAACTTGTGGCGTTCAAGGCCGGATGGAGCGCGAGGCAGCTTGCCGCCATCATTACGGAAAAAGAAGGTTCACGGACAAACTACACAACCGACGACATCGTGTCGGCATTCAGGCAACTGCCGCCATGCCACACACTGTTCAGCTTCATCAGCGGCATGATAACAAAGAAAACAAGGATGGAACGGCTGGGAACGGCCAAGACATACCGTGACACTTTAGCCAGCTTCACTCGGTTCAGAAACGGCTGCGACATCGCCTTTGACGCCCTCGACGCCGACACCATAAGCCAGTACGAAGCATGGCTGAAAGCAAGAGGGATGAAACCAAACTCGTCATCATGCTATCTCCGCACCCTGCGCACACTCTACCTCAAGGCCGTTGACTCCGGACTGACTACCGACAAGGACATATTCCGCCATGTGTTCACCGGATTTGCAAGGACAACGAAAAGGGCGCTCCCCGTAGAGTCGGTCAGGACGATACTGCGTCTAAAGCTCCCGGGCAACTCGCCCATGGCCTTCGCCCGTGACATGTTCATGCTAAGCTTTTACCTGCAAGGGATGTCGTTTGTTTTACCTGCAAGGGATGTCGTTTGTTGACATGGCATACATGAAAAAGGCCGACATACACAGCGGCATGCTGCAATACGAAAGGACAGAACCGCAAGAAAAAACGGAGGACGGGAGCACATTCTCCGTATGCGACACACTGGGGCACCATGCGCGACATGGGCCAATGTCCATAATAAGGGATTGCCTGAAAACCACTCAAATATACCTCTCAACAATCGACACGACTGCCGTAGCAAAGGCTAACAGAAAAATCATGGACGCCATCCTGAAATGAGCAACAATCGTATCCGATACGCGAAAACTCGCGCCAAAAGAACAGCCTTAAGTTCTTTGAGCTAAGTTCAACCGGGACATTCATGACATTCTCCGCCGCATTATCATCACCGAACGGTTTTGGAAAGAGTGAACTTCCGCCTTGCAAAAGACGAGGACGGGATGAAAACGACATTGCGGAATATTTATAAAGATGTAAATTAACGTGAGTTCGGTATAAGAAAACGATTGAAAAAGTTGTGGGAATGAAATATTTTTAGTATCTTTATAGCTGATAATCAATAAGTTACATAAAAACATCCATTCCCATGACTGATGCAAATTTAATAGAAATTTTCTGTATTCTCGATGAGTTCTGCAAATATTTTGCTCCAGAATTGAAAAAACACACGCTTGACACCTGCGGCAAACGCCGCCGCAACCGCCCGTGCCTCATGTCCGACAGCGAGGTGATGACCATTCTCGTACTCTTCCATACCATGCGCCAGCGCGACCTCAAGTCGTTCTACCTCGGTTACGTGTGCAACCATATGCGCAAGGGTTTCCACACCGCCTGTCGTACAACCGCTTCGTAGAACGTCAGGCCAAGGTAGGGCTCCATCTTTTGCTGTTCCTGCAGACATGTGCGTTGGGTAAATGTACGGGAATATCCATTATCGACTCCACACCGTTGAAGTCATGCAATATAGCGTGCGCACAGCCACAGGAAGATGAAGGGATGGGCTGCCAAAGGCAAGTGTACGATGGGATGGTTCTACGGGTTCAAGCTGCATATAGTGATAAACGACCGTGGCGAGATAATACAATGGACGCTTACGCCCGGGGAACGTGGACGACCGTGAGCCATTGAAGGACAAGAACTTTACGCAAAGGCTTTTCGGCAAGATTTTTGCCGACAGGGGATACATAAGCCAGGAGCTTTTTGAAAGGCTTTTCATTGACGACATACACCTTGTGACCAAACTCAAGAAGAACATGAAGAACTCGCTCATGGGCCTGCACGACAAAATCCTGCTGCGGAAAAGGGCGATCATTGAAACAGTAAACGACGAACTCAAGAACGTATGCTACATTGAACATACAAGGCACCGCAGCATTGACGGATTTGCTTCCAACCTGATTGCAGGGCTTATCGCATACAACCTGCTTCCTAAGAAACCGTCACTCAATATTGACATCATTGATAAAAGTAGGCTTATTGCATAAGATTATTATACCGAACTCACGTTAAATTATGCAATCCTACAACAAGCCAATCACACTTACCACCACCATCCCGGTTAAAACATTGGAGAAAACATCCCCCTGTTTCAGTCCGTTTTTCAACTGTCTGGAAGAACAAAAAAAGAGAGTTACATCGCTGTAACTCTCTTTTTCAAGTGGTACCACCAGGAATCGAACATATCATTTATCCTGCTCGTAAATGCCTGGTGCATAACGTTTTGACATATCTGAAAATCATTGAAACCACCTAATCAGACTACATGAAACCTTCATCTTATTTCAATAATTTACTATCATCATCTGTTTGACTTTGCAAAAGTATGAAAAATTTTTCATTTCTGCAAGGCTTCCATATTTTTTCTTTTACCAAGGCATACTTTTTTCCTAATATTTCCTAATATGAGTCTTCAATAATCTATGAATATTTTTATAGAATTAATCCTATCCTCGTTTATTCAGGATGTTGAAGATTGTTAGTGCTATATGAAAAGTTTTATTAAACATTATTTTTAAAGTTTATCTTTCAGGCCGGACTTCATGCCCCGGAGGTCACAATTACAAACTTTGCGAAACTCTTGTTCCGCTTTTTCCATTGTAGGATAAGACTTATTCGCAGGAAAAGACTGTGCCACGATACGGGCCGAACTACATCATTGGAAGGATGTTTAAAAATGGATTTTTTCAAAGTTTCCCTCAACTGATTAATGGCATGAACCGTATCCACACCTTTCAGTTCTATGAAAGACTCTGTCCATTGTTCAGGTTCCACACCACTTGCAGAACGTTTCACAAGTATCAGTTTATCACAACGTAACCCGCTTGTTATTATATTCCCATCTACAGCATATACAACGGATTCCTCAATACCCGTTGTAACGAGCACATATCGTTTGCCTTTTTCATTCGTACTAATCCTAGTTCGAACCTTAAGCGGCTGTTCTGGAGAAGAAAAACCTTTTGTACATAATTGTTCATTAGCGATCACACAACAGACAAACCATTTTCAACGATTGATTATAAATACGATGTATCTCATGATCTTTTGTTTTATTTTGTGGCAACAATTTAACTAATAGATGGACACTCCCCTACAGGTTAGGGTATTTCAATTAGTATCTATACTATCTGAATTCGCGTTAATGATACCATCAATTTTATTGAACAATGTAGCCAAGTCGTTCTCGACACTCTCCACATAGTCCTTAAGATTTTTTATAACAGATATATAGATATCATCGTTCAAAAGTGGAGAAAAGGCCTTCTCAAGGCTATTGGGACACGTTTCACGCAGATGATTGTATAAGCTATCCCATGTTCTGTTCAATTTGTCCGCAATCATGTCTGCATGACTTAAGTTATCCTCCTCGATGTCATTATACTTTTTATTAGTAAACAACTCGAAATTCAACTTCTGTCGTTTTCGTCTTTCGGCTGCTGTAATTCCAGGCAGGTTGGTTAACTTAGTGTTGACATCGGCAAAATATTTAGCGTTGTCTTTGCTGCCCTCACGGTCTACAAGCAAAAGAAGGTCCTCTGAGAGTACTTGTGGTTCAAATTTCATCTCAAGTAAATCGATTGAATTGACAAAATTCACCGGGGAGAACAACTGCCAGAAATACGGCGTGGAACGACAATAAAGTTCCGCATACCTCTTGCGATAAAGATCAAAAGAATGGTCACGGCTTATAAAGAACAATTTAGGCTTACTTGGCCAGTCAAAAAGGTATTGGCCCATTCTGACGTCATGTTCTAATGTCGCATTAGATTTTTCATTGTATTTAAGAACATCATTGAATGCTGTTTCTGATTTTTTTGTCTCATCATAATCATACGAGGGGAGAGTAAACAATTCAATATTAGCCTCTTTCAATATATATTCGATTTGACCCGCCAAAGAATAGTCTAAGAAGTTTCTGTAATCATCTTCTGCATCCTGTTCTTCGAGATTAAACAATACATAGAGATAATCTTTGAATGTCGTAATATCATCTGGGAGTTTATCCGATTCCTTAAGGTCCGCAAAATGATTATAAAAGACATTAGTTGTATGCAATGTAAATTTACGAGTTTCCGCATCAGCAATTTCTATGAGCTGAAGCGCCTGCGCCAAATGGCCCTTTACCTCCGTGATATAAGTATTCGCGAACTTCAACGAAAGCCCATTCTTATCATTCCTTGCAATCGAGATTAGATCACGTGCAATCTTGTAATTATATAACCTTCCAGGATCGAAATCATCGAAAGCAACACAAAGTATAAGCAAGATAACCTGTGTATCTAGAAAGACATCACGCCGAAGCACCGGAAAATTACCGTTATACTCGGTAGTTGATGCGAGCGAAGACATAAATGAGCCAGCACATAGCCGGTAAACTATGTCATTCGAATCACATACAGCAATTATATCTTTGTAAATTTTTTTACTTTTCTCGATGTCTTTTATGTCTGTATTAATGAATTCCAGAAAAGAGTTCTTACTCTCATTTTCGTTATACTGAAGGCCGACATTGTCTACAACAATTGCTGCGCTCTTTAACCTTTGTGTCACTAGATTCTTGAATTCCCTTAATACATCGTCTGTTTTAGCAGCAAGTGCAGTGCCGTTGAGAATCGTTTGAACATCTTTCATGAACTGCATCTTATTATGGCTACAGTCGTTTGCGTAATTTGCTAATCTCTGTTGTTCTTCCGGTGTTAGACTATAAGTTTTAGGATTTTCCTTGATAATCTTAATTTTGCCCTTATTATACAGCCCGTTTAGGCAATAAGTATGAGCGTCTAATGTCGTCTGCCCTACGAACTCATCAACCTTAGCCTTAATTACCGACTCCTCGATTGATCCGACATTAGCCATAAGACGAAGCACAAAGCAACGTATCATATCCCGTTTTAACTCTCCCGATACACGGCTGAATTTCAGAAAATCATATGCTGCTAAATCGTCATCTGTTAGCGCCTGTCGGTTGTTGACCGAGGGGTCTTGCGAGAAATTCGGATGAACAGCAAGAATTTGGGTCTTACGAATATGAACAATGAATAGGTAAGCCGCAAGCGCATACTTCAGATGCTGGGCAACATCGGCCTTATCCCAGTCTGGTGCGAGATGTGTATTATCATTACGTGGGATAACAGTCTTATATAAAATATATTTACCTGTTCCATCACCACGCCAACTTTCTCCCTGTGCATTATAGTTGTTTAAGCCCGAGAACTGCGCTAAATCGAAATGGGATATCACTTTAATAAAAGAACCTTTTTGATCTTGAATTGGATGATTCTCAAACACATGGATTCGTTTAACAAACGAATCAAAGAGATTCGATATATTTCTAAGAGGATTGATTTCTCCAATCTCGGTGAAAATCGCCTTATTTAAAGCATCGTCAAATGTACGAGAAAAACTATCAAGCATATAAACACCTGATGTTTCGTATATAACATGATACAGAATGTTAAGTGCATCTTTAAGTTCAGAGTCAGTAATTGTCTGCCCATCCTCTTTGAAGACACTCTTGGCATATTTATTAATGTCGCTAGCGACTTTACTCCATTCAATCATCAAGCTTCAAAATTATTTCATAGATACAAATATAATAAAAAATTACATTCAGCAAATCTGAAATGATAAATATTTCGAATTTCTATCTATTTCTTCAGCGATTGCTTTTGTCAGAGGAAATAAAAATAGAAAAAAGACTATATTGAGAACACTAAATTCATTTCTTTACATTGGTAGTTTTTAAGCCATTTGATACGATAAATGAAGTAGATAATGGGCTGTATATTCTCACCCATCCAACGATACCAGAATCAACAGATTTGATGTAAAAAATGAAAGTACCGAAAATATATGTACAGATAGTAGTCATAGCCTAATCACCATCCCGAACTTACGTAAATATTAGGAATTTGCGGAATAACAGACAGTAATATGAAAGTAATGACGTCAGCCATAATCCATATCAAAAATTCCTTCATGTCATTACTTTGATAAATCAATCAAGTTTAAATGTATAATCATGGCTTATTCTCCGAAATTCAAATCCTTCAGCTTCTATTTCTGGACAACACAGTATTGCACCATTATCTCCTGTTTCTTCTGATTCTACTTGCTTGTATCTGTTTACAAAAGCATCTACAGCCGGATGCTGTTTAGTACGATTAATAACGTATGACATAAGACATATTTTACGTATGAAACTACCTATAAAATCATTTATTATCGGAACGTCTTTCAACGTTTTTACTGTTCCAAATAATTGGTCTACAGCCTTTTCATACTTACCTCCAGCATAGCGTATAATACCGTTACGACCAATTATAGGTTTTGCAAGATTTGCCGTACTGCCAGTTGTTGATGTTTGCTCATTCAATAAAAAGAAATCCAAGCCTTCCATGTCGTACAGAATGAAATCGCAACGCAAACGTCCTTTTTCAAATACGGTTCCACTAAATCCGTTTATATATTTCTCATAGTCAATCACTTCAATGTTTGTTTTCGTCGAATGTTCAAACGAGACATTGCCATATTGATAATTTACAATAATTTTATTATGCCCGTCATCGAGGTCAAAATGTGATTTATTGGTCTTTTCGGAAAATATAAACTTTACTGTACGATGAAGCCCATAATGTGCCGGCAAATAATTCTTCAATAAGTCAAGCATAATCAATTTTTATCTAATGAATTATACGTATCATAAATGTCGTTTATATCATCAGATAAATAGTCTGTATTTATCAGATGGGCATTTTTTACTTTCATGTCACGTAACATTCCATTCTCAACAACATACACACCTGTTTTTTCATAATCAAGCGATGCACCCTCTATCCGTACTCCCTTGTCAGCCGCTTTCATTAACAGGTTCAGATGATTGATTATATATGGACTGTGTGTGGCTATAGCAAGTGTCATACGCGTTTTGGAACTCAAACATTTTCTAACAAGCATATTTATTGTTGAACGTTGCGCCTTTGGAAATAGACTCAATTCTGGCTCCTCGATAATCATGTGAATGGAACGTTTTTTTATGTCGCCCACATTCATGTTATGCTTAAACGATGAAAGCAAATCATTACGTCCAAGTAATTTCAATATCGAGTTGTTACCCTCACGCACAATATCAAAACATTTTGAATAATATTCTGCTATTATCGCAAGCGGTGTAGTGGTTTGCATACCTGACGAGGCATCTTCAAAATGTATATCAAATGTGCCTTCAACATTGCCAATGAAAAACTGGCGGCGTCCGCTCTGCTTTTTTTCATGATAACGCATATTAAGGAAAGGCATCTCTATATTTTCAATATGATTTATAGCCTCATAGAAATCCTTAAATGTTTCTTGGAAATAAAAACCGAGTCCTGCTCCATCGCTATTGTTTGCAAGCAATGAAGCTATGGCACCGCGTTTGTCCGACATAAACGAGATTTTTTCCAACGACAACTGCTCGGCTTGAATAATATTACGTGTGCCAGAGAGCCCTCCGCGTCGAGTATATGCGATTTCATTATCACCATTACGGTAAACAAATTCCGTGTCAGCGCAAAGGTAGTCTTTCATTCCGCCTTTATGGAAATATTCGCCCATATCAAGTCCAAAAATTTTGTCTGTAACATTGCCAAGCTTTAAATAAGAGCGTAAATTAAGTTGTTTATAGATATGGCGCATCATGGCAAGAACTTTTAAAATTGTGCTTTTGCCACTGCCTGACTCACCCACAAAAAACATGAACTGTTTTATGTCTTCAATCTCAGCCCTTTTTACGGGCCCAAAATTCTTAATGTAAAGATATTCTTGCCGCATACATACTTAACTTTTATTTGTTGTGTCACTAATTAAAATAAATATACAAGATATTTAGTTAACAGCAAAGTTACTTATTTTTTTTAGAAAAATAGTCTTATATGAGAATTTTTGGAAAAGAGATGATAAAATTCATAGGGACTACATACAAAACAATTCATATATTCTTATATTAAGAAAGGTATGAAATAAAGTTTGTATAATTAGGATATGAAATACATTCTTATCATATTATTTGATGAAAAACAAAACAACACGTGTGGTTGGCAAAATATCTTTCATCCTAGTGCAAGTCTTTTTAGATAACGGTTGCATGTCGTTGACAAATGTACAGCTTGAGTTTGAAAAACATTACGTGGAGAGTTTGTTCCTATGGACTATGCCAGAACCTTATGGACACGGAGACATAGTTTGTGACACATCCTCAAAGATGTGCTGTAGACAAAACTAATGCCAATATACTTGTCGTTAAACAATGCTTTCTTTAATGGTGAGCGATACGGCTAATTTTTCCAATGGCTTCACAACACGGTTGTATGATACTATGTTTGAAAACAGATCACGCATACCATTATGTACCCTATTAAAGTGATAATGCTTTATGCTATGATGTCAGAACAATGGAATTGTATGACTATCAATATCCCTTCGGACTTTGATATCATTTTATCACGATGTTAACGATGCATCTAGGAGTCGCGGACAATGTTCTTTATTTGAGAAATAAATCAGTATGCACAGGCTTGTATTATTTGTTTTTTGTAATTCAGCATTATTATAGATACAAAAATTATCGTTACACACTCGCTTTAATGTGTGATATAATTTCGTTAAGCTTGAGTTTATATACTTTAAAAAGTCGTTAAAACAGTGCTATAGATTGACTATTATTTTTTGAAAGCCACCATCTTATTCCTTTCCAGCAAATCAACGATATCCCTTTCCCTGTACAAAATACGTCCGCCCAATTTATAATAAGGTAGTCTGCCGGTTTTGCGATACTCAATCAAAGTCCGCTGCGTCAATTTAAGTTGTTTTGCCAATTCTGTTTCTGTAAGATAACGTTCGCCGTTAAATACGGGTCTGAATCGCTCTGGATGTTCCTTGAATAATTCAATAATGTATTCCAAATGCTTGAAAAGCCTTATCATATCAGGACTTTCGCCGTTCATCAGCTCTTGTGGCATAAATTCTTTTTTTTATTATTGTTTTTGCAATCTTTTCACAATGAAGTCAATTACGTCCTGTTTCCTATAATACACCTTACGGTCAATCCTGCTATGAGGGATTTTCCCGTTTCTTCGCCACGTGGTAAGCGTCCCGATTGATACGCCAGTCATCAAGCAAACATCTTGACTGTCGAGCCATTCATCAAGTCCATGTAAACACATTTGGCTTTCTTTAATCAGACGTACAAGATTTTCAAGCATTCCATTCATTTTATAGAACGTTTGCGCCTCAATATTCACGATTTCCATAATTATTCTGTTTTGCAAAACAAAGTTACTACAAAAAAGTGGAATGCGGAAGAATGTAGTAATAGATTTGATTTACAGAGGTTTCATTTAAGCTGCCGATTATTTCCAACGCCACCATAATCCTTGCCGAAGCCAAGTCAAGACGTCGCTACGTTACTTGTTCGTAACCACACCATATAGGTAACAAATATAGGTAACAAAATGGGTGCGAATGGCAAAACAAGGCATTGTGATATAGTGAGTTACCGACAACTCACGCAACAAATCCGGTTACGGAAAAAGATTGCGTCGTTCCTCCGTGTTTTGCGTACTGACGAAGGATTCTTCACCGACTAATTTTGAACCTAAAAAAATTAAGGACGATGAAGAGTACATTTTCAGTTATCTACTACCTCAAACGTCAGGTAGTGAAAAAGGACGGGACAGTACCCGTCATGGGACGTATCACGGTGGACGGAAGCCAGACACAGTTCAGCTGCAAACTGACCGTCGATCCCAAGCTGTGGGATACCAAAGGTGGACGTGTCACGGGCAGAAGCACGGCTGCACTCGAAACGAACCGTATGCTCGACAAGATGCGCGTACGCATCAACAAGCACTATCAGGAAATCATGGAGCGTGACAACTTCGTCACTGCGGAAAAGGTGAAAAACGCCTTTCTCGGACTGGAACACCGCTACCACACGCTGTTGCAGGTGTTCCGGCAACACAACGAGGACTATGCCAAGCAGGTGGAGGCAGGCATGAAAGCCAAAGGCACGTTTGACAAGTACAAGATTGTTTACAAGCACCTGCAAGAGTTTCTCACCATCCGCTACCATGTGAAGGACATTGCCCTGAAAGAGCTTACACCCGCTTTCATTTCCGATTTTGAGATGTTCCTGCGCACGGACAAGCACTGCTGCACCAATACCGTGTGGCTGTACGTCTGCCCGTTCGGACGATGGTATTCATCGCCATCAACAACGAGTGGCTGACGCGCGACCCGTTCCGCGAGTATGAAATCAAGAAGGAGGAAACGACACGCAGTTTCCTGACCAAAGATGAAATCCGCCTGCTGATGGAAGGTAAGCTGAAGAATGCGAAGCAGGAACTGTATCGTGATTTATACCTGTTCTGCGCCTTCACGGGGCTGTCGTTCGCGGATATGCGCAACCTTACGGAAGAGAATATCCGCACCTACTTCGACGAACACGAGTGGATAAACATCAACCGCCAGAAAACGGGCGTGGTGTCCAACATCCGCCTGCTTGACATCGCCAACCGCATAATCGACAAATACCGTGGGCTATGCGAAAACGGCAGGATATTTCCCGTTCCGCACTATAACACGTGCCTTGCCGGTATCCGTGCCGTCGCCAAGCGTTGCGGCATCACCAAGCATATCACGTGGCATCAGAGCCGCCACACGGCAGCCACGACGATATTCCTCTCCAACGGTGTTCCCATCGAAACGGTCAGCTCCATGCTCGGACACAAGAGCATAAAGACGACGCAGATTTACGCAAAGATAACCAAAGAGAAGCTCAATCAGGACATGGAGAACCTTGCCGCAAGATTGAACGGCGTCGAGGAATTTGCAGGTTGCACCATCTAAAAAGAGAAGCCATGAAACGTGACACAATCATCATCGAGGACAAGGCAGTCAGCGTAACCGGTAACGACGTGTGGATGACCGCCGCCGAAATAGCCGGACTGTTCCACACGGGCGTCCCGCAGTGAACGCCGCCATCAAAGCCATCCTCAAAGCGGATGTGTTGAGTGACTACGAAGTATGCCGCTACATGCAGCTTGAAAACGGTCTGTATGCGGATGTTTACTCGCTTGAGATCATCATCCCCGTCGCTTTCAGATTGAACACCTACTGCACGCACGTGTTCCGCACGTGGCTGGTGGGTAAAGCTCTCTCGAAAGAAAAGCGACAGGCATACGTGATGTTCATACAGAACGGGAAAGCCGGGTATTGCTGAACATACATATAGACGAAACAAAAGGAAACGGACAACTCGAAATGGGTTGTCCGTTTCCTTTTTTCGTTTTCATGCTTCTTTTATTCCAGCGGCTTGCGGTAATTCGCCTCCAACAGTTCACGCAATCCCGATTCGGGGTAAAGCACCTTCCCTCCCAAAAGTATGAAGGGCAACACGCGGTTGTTGCGGTATTCCTGCAAGGTGCGCCGGCTCACACGGAGCAGCTCCGACACCTCTCTGTCCGTCAGGTAACGTTCCCCGTCCAGCGGAGGACGGTAGCTTTCCAAGAAATGCGGACAGCCATTTCGAGCCTTTGCGCATATCCTGCACCACAGAGGCTAGCGGCTCGTCTTCCAGTCGTAAAAACATCGTTGTTCTCGTTCATCATAACTTCGGATTCAGTGGGTGAATAATACAGATTATCTGCCGCCGGATAGAGCGTGCCGACAAGCGGTATCAGCCGCTTCACCTCCTCCGGCTTGTAATAGAACCTGCGGTTTATCTGCGAGTAGCCGATAAGCCGCCTGTCACGCAGCGTCTGCAACGTGCGCGGGCTTATTCTCAACTGCCCGCAGACTCCTCGCCCGTGAGCCATCTTTCCAGCGCGCCGTGTCGCTCTTGCGCCTCAGGGCGGCGACCTTCTCCGAGAGTGCGCCGAATGCCGCCACCATCATCTCGAAAGTCTTTTTCTCGATAGATACTATTTCCATATTCAAAACATTTCAGATTTGCCGCAAAGGTAACGCTGTCCCCGTGAACACATATCGTTTTCCGCTGAAAGGCTGCCTGTTGCGCCGTTTGACCGGGTTACGGAGCCATCTTCCGCAAAAATCTTACGTGAGTCACGTAGTGAGCTGTTAAGCCCCTTTTGTTTATTGCCGAATTTTGTCGCAGAAACAAAAGAAAGGACTGAATATGAAAGTGATAACGATGGAAAGTTCCGCCTTCCCGTCATTGACGGAACAGATAGCCGAGATAGCGGCACACGTGCGTGCCGTTTCCGGCGAAAGAAAGGAAAAATTCGCAGACAGGTTGCTCAACACCCGTGAGGCGGCGCACCTGTTGAACGTGAGTACCCGCACCCTCCAGCGTATGCGCAGCGAGCAACGCATCGGCTATGTCGTGCTGCGCGGCAAATGCCGCTACCGCCAGTCAGAAATCGACCGCCTGCTTGCGGACTGCACCATAGTTGAGGATGCGGCAACACCTACGGAACTGAAACGCAACCATACGCTGCGCACGGGCGGCAAACCCAAAGGAAGGAGGACATAGGTCATGGAACTGCTTACACGAAACAACTTCGAGGGCTGGATGCAGAAGCTGATGGAACGGCTCGACCGTCAGGACGAACTGCTGCTCTCCTTGCAGCCGTCCGGCAAAGCCCCGAACCCGATAGAACGTATCAGGATGTTCGACAACCAAGACCTCTGTATGCTGCTCCAGATCAGCAAGCGCACCCTGCAACGCTACCGCAGCGTCGGCGCATTGCCCTACAAGACGCTGGGCAAGAAGACCTATTACAGCGAGGAGGACGTGCTGACATTCCTTTCCAACCATGTCAAGGACTTCAAAAAGGAAGATATAGCCTTCTACAAGGCTCGTATCCATAATTTCTTTCATAAATAACCCATTAAAACATTTTTCAGATGGCAAGGAAAAAAGCGAAAAGGACGTGCTGGTAGTCCGTGACGAGAAGACGGGCGAGATCAGCGTGGTAGCCGGGCTGAACGCGGACGGCTTCCCCCAAGCGCACCCCCGCAAAAGCGGAGAACGCGCAGAGTTTCCTGCAATTCGACCGACATGGCGATGTGCTGGACAACTTCTTCAAGAACTTCTTCCGGCAGTGCAAGGAACCCAGCCGCTTCGGTTTCTACCGCATTGCGGCAGACCAAGCCGAAAATCTCTTGGAGGTGATGAAGCAACTGCTGAAAGACCCCGAAGCGAACAAGGAGCTGCTCGCCCCTCACAAGGTGGACACTTCCGGCTACGAAAAGCAGGTGAAGGAAGAACAGACCGCCGGAAAGACGGAGCAGACGGAACAAAAGCAGGAAGAGCAGCCCAAAGAAAACCAAAAACAGGAAGAAATGGAAACAGAAGCAGGACAAACCCGAACAGACGCAGGGCAAACGTGGCTACCAGCCCATCGACGAGAGTAAAATCAACTGGCAGGAGCTGGAGGACAGATGGGGCGTAAAGCGGGACAACCTTGAAAAGTCCGGCGACCTTACGAAGATGCTCAACTACGGCAAGTCCGACTTGGTGAAAGTGTCGCCCAAGTTCGGCGGCGAGCTTTCGAACTGGACGCCCGCCTCTCCTTCAAGAAGGACGGTGAGGGAAACATCAGCCTCGTGCCGCACTTCATCCGCAAGGAGCAGAAGCTGGATGAGTACAAGGAACACAAATTCTCCGACAATGACCGTAAGAACCTCCGCGAAACGGGCAATCTCGGTAGGGTCGTGGACATTGTGGACAGGGAAACGGGCGAGATCATCCCCTCCTACATCAGCATCGACCGCAAGACGAATGAAATCACGGACATTCCGGCAAGCAGGGTGCGCATCCCGGAGCGCATCGGCAAGACGGAAATCACCACGCAGGAGCGGGACATGCTCCGCGCCGGACTGCCCGTACGCGACAAGCTCATCGAGCGCAACGACGGCAGAAAGTTCGTCACCACACTTCAAGTGAACGTCGAGCAGCGAGGCGTGGAGTTCGTACCGGGAACCGGCAGGTCGCCGCGTACCGCCCAAACGCAGGAAGCCAAGAACAATCCCACGCAGGGACAGGCTCAGGGCATGGAAAATTCCGCAGCCCCACAGAAAGAGCAACGCCGCAACACGTGGACGAACGCCGACGGCAGCATCCGCCCCATCAGTAAATGGAGCGGCGTGAACTTCACCGACCAACAGAAAGCCGATTACGCGGCAGGCAAAGCTATCAAACTGGAGAACGTGACCGACAAGCAAGGTTTCCACGCCACGATGTACATCAAGTTCAACCCGGAGAAGGGACGTCCGTACCGCTACGACACCAACCCCGACAACGCGCAGAAGGTCGCCCCGTCCAACGAGAGCCGCACACAGGTGGCGGTGAACAGCGAAGGAAAGACCAACGAGGCGACCAAGAACCTGAAAGAGCCGTTGCAGAAAGGGCAGACCGCTCCGAAAGACGACAAACAGCAAAAGCTGCAGGAGAAGCCTCAGAAGAAAAACAACAAGGGCATGAAGATGTAACATCCCGTGTCCACCACTAAATCCAAAGTAACAATTCATAAAAAAGTAATCAGCATGAAGACAATCATTGCAGAAAAGCCATCCGTGGCACGTGAGATCGCCCGCATCGTGGGCGCGACAAAGAGAGAGGAAGGATATTTCGAGGGAGGCGGCTGTGCCGTGACATGGGCATTCGGACACCTTGTCCAGCTTGCTATGCCCGACGGCTACGGCATACGCGGCTTCGTCCGTGACAACCTGCCCGTCATCCCCGAAACCTTCACGCTCATTCCCCGTCAGGAAAAAACGGAGAAGGGTTACAAACCCGACAGCGGCGTGGTGTCGCAGATAAAAATCATCGCCCGTCTTTTCAAGGAAAGCGAGCAGATCATCGTGGCGACCGATGCAGGACGCGAAGGTGAGCTTATCTTCCGATACCTCTACCATTATATCGGATGTACTACGCCTTTCGTACGCCTGTGGATAAGCTCGCTCACCGACAAGGCTATCCGCGAGGGACTGCGCAACCTTGAAGCGGGAAGCAAGTACGACAACCTCTACCTCGCCGCCAAAGCGCGGAGCGAATCCGACTGGCTCGTGGGCATCAACGGCACACAGGCGTTATCCATCGCCGCCGGACACGGCACGTATTCCGTGGGGCGGGTGCAGACACCAACGTTGGCTATGGTATGTGAACGCTACTGGGAGAACCGCCGCTTTACGTCCGAAGCATTCTGGCAGCTCCATATCGCAACTGACGGTTGCGACGGCGAAGTCGTGAAATTCTCATCCTCCGAGAAATGGAAAGAGAAAGAACCGGCGATGGAACTATACAATAAGGTAAAGGCGGCAGGTTGCGCCACTGTCACGAAAGCCGAGCGCAAGGAGAAGACGGAGGACACTCCCTTGCTCTACGACCTGACCACGCTCCGAAAGAAGCCAACGCCAAGCACGGCTTCACGGCGGAACAGACGCTTGAAATCGCGCAGAGCTCTACGAGAAGAAACTCATCACCTATCCAAGAACAGGAAGCCGCTACATCCCAGAAGACGTGTTCGTGGAAATACCCAAGCTGCTCGCCTTCATCGGCAGCCTGCCCGAATGGAAAGGCAAAGTCAATCCGAAAGCCATGCCTACACGCCGCAGCGTGGACGGTGGCAAGGTAACGGACCACCACGCCCTGCTCGTCACGGGCGAGAAACCGCTGTTCCTCTCCAAAGAAGATAATACCGTCTATCAGATGATTGCCGGACGCATGATTGAGGCTTTCTCTGAAAAATGCGTCAAAGACACCGCCACTGTTACGGCGGAGTGTGCCGGAGCGGAGTTCGTGGCAAAAGGCAGCATCATCAAACAAGCCGGGTGGCGTGCCGTCTATGGCGAGGAAGAGAAAGAGGAAACCATCATCCCCGGCTGGCAGGAAGGCGACACGCTGACACTGAAAGCTGCCTCCATCACAGAGGGCAAGACCAAGCCTAAACCGCTGCATACCGAAGCCACCCTGCTGTCCGCTATGGAAACGGCAGGCAAGGAGATTGAGGACGATGCGCTGCGTCAGGCTTTGAAGGACTGCGGCATTGGCACGCCTGCTACCCGTGCAGCGATTATCGAAACGCTTTTCAAACGGGGATACATGGAACGCTGCAAGAAGTCGCTTGTACCTACCGAAAAGGGGCTTGCCCTCTACTCGGTCGTGAAGACGATGCGCATCGCCGACGTTGCCATGACGGGCGAATGGGAAAAGGAGCTGGCGCGTATCGAGCGCGGGGAACTGCCTGACGACACCTTCCGCAAGGAGATAGAGGCGTACACACGTGAGATCACCTCCGAACTGATCTCGTGCGACAAGCTCTTCGGCAGCCGTGACTCCGGCTGCGCGTGTCCCAAGTGTGGCACGGGCAGGATGCGGTTCTACGGCAAGGTGGTACGCTGCGACAACACGGAGTGCGGACTGCCCGTGTTCCGGCTGAAAGCGGGACGCACCCTGTCCGACGATGAAATCAAAGACCTGCTCACCGAAGGGCATACCAAGCTGCTCAAAGGCTTCAAGAGCAAGCAGGGCAAGACTTCGATGCTGTTGTCGCCTTTGACGGGGAATATAACACGACTTTTGTGTTCCCGGAAAAGAAAAGCAAGTCTTCCAAGGAAATAATCACTAACTTTGCCACTTGTTCAGAGTAATGAATTGTTCTTCGATACCGGATTACACTCATACTTTGGATTTAGTGGTGGCACTCGGAGGGATACCGAGTGCCTTTTTCTTCCTTTTTCCAACCGATTATCCCGTTAATTATCAATCCGCTAAATCCAAAGTAATGAACAACAAGAAGAAAAACGAGGGTCAGGCCGACTTTTCCTATTACGGTCTGTACCTGCTGGACTATCTCCGCACGAACAAGTTTGAACAGGCTGACGACACCGCTTTCATACGGGAACGGGCCGACCGTGCCGCCGAAACGTATGAGAAGGCTCGGCTTGAAGGCTATCCCGCCGATGGTGCGCAGGAACTGGCTATGGACACGCTGCTGCGCGGGCTGCATTATTCCCGTTACGCCATCCTCCGCGAAGTCGTGGAGAACGAGTTTGCCGATGAAGTGCCGGAAGAGAAGCGTGAAGCCTTTGTCCTGAAACTCCTGCCGCTTGTCGGCAACGTGTTCTCCGTCTATGACCTCTCGGATGACAACTTCGCCCTGTCTTCCGATTACGACCTGCTCTACACGGAGCTGACGGGAGCAACCGTCCTTTACCTAGACGAATATGGCGTTTAACCGCAAACAGAAACTGCGGGACAACATCGAGGCGATACGGACGGCATTCATCCTTGACAGGGGAAAATAGGACAGCGACAACCGAAGAGCGTGCCATACTTCCAAAGGTACTGCGGTTTCGGCGGTCTGAAATGTATCCTCAACCCTGCGAAGGAACTGACGGATGCCGTCCGGTGGGCGAAATCCGACCTCGAACTGTTCGCCCCGACGGTGGAGCTGCACAGGCTTATCCGTGAGAACAGCAAGGACGAAACAGAGTACAAGCGGTTTGTGGATTCGCTGAAAGCGTCCGTGCTGACCGCTTTCTACACTCCCAAAGAGATAACCGACACCCTTGCGGACGTGCTGGCAGATTACAGCGTCCGCCCCGCCCGTATGCTCGAACCGTCGGCAGGTGTCGGCGTGTTCGTGGATTCCATGCTGCGGCACAGCCCCAATGCGGATGTGATGGCTTTCGAGAAGGATCTGCTCACGGGTACAATCTTGAGGCATCTCTATCCCGACCAGAAAATGCGCACCTGCGGTTTTGAGAAAATCGAAAGACCGTTCAACAATTATTTCGACTTGGCGGTGTCCAACATCCCGTTCGGTGACATTGCCGTGTTCGACGCGGAGTTTGAAAAGAGTGACTCTTTCGGCAGACGCTCCGCCCAGAAAACCATCCACAACTATTTTCTTTCTCAAAGGACTGGATGCCGTGCGTGACGGCGGTATCGTGGCGTTCATCACCTCGCAAGGGGTATTGAATAGCACCAAGACCTCCGTGCGTAACGAGCTGTTCAGTCAGGCCAATCTGGTATCCGCGATACGCCTGCCCAACAACCTGTTCACGGACAACGCGGGCACGGAGGTGGGCAGTGACCTGATTGTCCTGCAAAAGAACCTCAGCAAGAAGGAAATGTCGCAGGACGAGCGGCTGATGACCGTGATACAGACGGACACGAAAACCGCCCTGACCGACAACGCCTATTTCATCCACCACCCGGAACGCATCGTGCATACGATGGCGAAACTTGACACAGACCCCTACGGGAAGCCCGCTATGGTTTATCTGCACGAGGGCAAGGCAGCAGGCATCGCCGGGGATTTGCGCCGTATGCTCGACGAGGATTTCCATTACAGGCTTGCCATGCGCTTGTATTCGGGTTCAATCCGGCAGGCAGGAACGGAAGAAAAAGTTGCCGTTCAAAATAAAGTAGAGCGTCCTGCCATAAAATTGGAAACAGTATCCTCGGCGCAGACGGTGGAAACTCCGACAGAAAAGCCGCAACCCGCAGATGAAAAGCCGGAGATAGAACCGCGCCCGCAATATTCCGCAGGCGTGCAGCTCACCCTGCTTGACCTCTGGGGGATGACGGAAGAGGTCAGCCAACCGAAAACCGCCAAAAAGAAAAATACGGCGAAAAAGGGAAACCCGGCAAGGCGCACACCGTCCAAGCCAAAAACGGAGGCTGTACCGAAAGTTACGGCTGTGCCGACGGCTACCACCCCTAAGACTGTAACGGAGAACAAGGAGGCTAAAACGGAGAACACCGCCAAGCCTGCCGACCCGGACGACATCTATGCCACACTGGACTGGGATACCAATCCTCCCATCAACGGTTTCTATGAAATGATGATGGGTTTGACGCCGGAGCGTAGGAAAGAACTTCGGGAACTGGCAAGGCAGCATAACGAGAAACAAGTGGCGGAAAAGACGGAAGTGAAAGCCGTGCCGGAAACTTCCCGTGAGCAGCCACGACAGGAGGAAACACAGCCGGAGGCAGTCGCCGCACCTGCCGTTACAGATACCCCATCGGAAGCGGTGGGGACTTTCCTTTTCCCCGACATCGAAGCGGAAAAGCCGAAGGAGGAAGTCGTGGACCTTTCTCCGCGTGCCTACCACCGCACGCCGGAGATGCACCTGCGCGAAGGGTCGCTGGTGGCTGACCGGGGGCGTCATAACATCGGCTACCTGAAAGACATCACGCCATACGGGGCGACATTCCAGCCGCTCGACCTGAAAGGATACCAGAAGGAGAAGGCGTTGTTGTATGTGTCGCTGCGTGACGCCTACGAGCGTCTGTACCGTTATGAATCGCTCCGGCGCGAGGCAAATGTTCCGTGGCGAGAGCATCTGAATACCTGTTACGATGAGTTTGTCATGCGCTACGGCAACCTCAACGCCAAGCAAGAACGTGAAGTTAGTGATGATGGATGCGGGCGGGCGCGACATCCTTTCGCTGGAACGGATGGAGAACGGAAAGTTCGTCAAGGCGGACATCTTCGAGCATCCTGTTTCCTTCGCGGTGGAGAGCCATGCCAACGTAGGCTCTCCCGAAGAAGCCCTGTCTGCGTCGCTCAACAAATATGGCACGGTCAATCTCGACTATATGCGGGAGATAACCGACAGCACGGCGGAGGATTTGCTCACTGCCCTGCAAGGGCGCATCTACTACAATCCGCTCGTGACCGGTTACGAAATCAAAGACCGTTTCATCGCCGGAAATGTCATAGAGAAAGCGGAACGCATAGAGGCATGGATGGGTGACAATCCCGAAAATGAGCGTATGCCGGAGGTGAAGCAGGCGTTGGAGGCTCTGAAAGATGCCGAGCCGCAGCGCATCGCCTTCGAGGATCTGGACTTCAATTTCGGGGAACGCTGGATTCCGACGGGTGTCTATGCCGCCTACATGAGCCGGCTGTTCGACACGGAGGTGAAAATCGCCTATTCCGCAAGCATGGACGAGTTTTCGGTGGTGTGCGGCTACCGCACCATGAAAATCACGGACGAGTTTCTGGTGAAGGGGTATTACCGGAACTATGACGGTATGCACCTCCTAAAACACGCCCTGCACAACACCTGCCCTGACATGATGAAGTCCATCGGCAAGGACGAGCATGGCAACGACATCAAGATGCGCGACAGCGAGGGAATACAACTCGCCAACGCCAAGATTGACGAGATACGAAACGGCTTCTCCGAATGGCTCGAAGAGCAGTCGCCGCAGTTCAAGGAGCGGCTTGTGACGATGTATAACCGCAAGTTCAACTGTTTCGTGCGCCCGCGCTACGACGGCTCCCATCAGACCTTTCCCGACCTCAACCTGAAAGGGCTGGCAAGCCGGGGTATCAAGAGCGTCTATCCCTCACAGATGGATTGCGTCTGGATGCTGAAACAGAACGGCGGCGGAATTTGCGACCACGAGGTGGGAACCGGTAAGACGCTGATAATGTGCATCGCCGCACATGAGATGAAGCGTCTGAATTGGCACACAAGCCGATGATTATCGGGCTGAAAGCCAACGTTGCGGAGATTGCAGCCACCTATCAGGCGGCATATCCCAACGCACGTATTCTGTACGCTTCGGAGAAGGACTTCTCGACCGCCAACCGTGTGCGCTTCTTCAATAATATAAAGAACAACGACTACGATTGCGTCATCATGTCGCACGACCAGTTCGGCAAGATACCGCAGTCGCCGGAATTGCAGCAGCGCATCCTGCAAGCAGAGCTTGACACGGTGGAGGAAAACCTTGAAGTGCTACGGCAGCAGGGAAAGAACGTGTCGCGGGCGATGCTGAAAGGATTGGAGAAGCGCAAGCACAACCTTGAAGCGAAGCTGGAGAAGGTGGAACACGCCATAAAGTCACGCACGGACGACGTGGTGGATTTCAAGCAGATGGGCATCGACCACATCTTCATAGATGAGAGCCACCAGTTCAAGAATCTGACTTTCAACACGCGCCACGACCGTGTGGCGGGATTGGGAAACAGCGAGGGAAGCCAGAAGGCACTTAACATGCTCTTTGCCATACGCACCATACAGGAGCGCACAGGAAAAGACTTGGGTGCGACCTTCCTCTCCGGCACGACTATCAGCAACTCACTGACTGAATTGTACCTGCTGTTCAAGTACCTGCGCCCGAAGGAGCTGGAACGGCAGGACATAAGGTGTTTCGACGCTTGGGCGGCGATATTTGCCAAGAAGACGACGGATTTTGAATTTAACGTGACGAACAATGTGGTCCAGAAGGAGCGTTTCCGCTACTTCATCAAAGTGCCGGAGCTTGCCGCCTTCTATAATGAAATCACGGACTACCGCACGGCGGAGGATGTGGGCGTTGACCGTCCTGCCAAGAACGAGATACTGCACCATATACCGCCCACGCCGGAACAGGAGGACTTCATACAGAAGTTGATGCAGTTCGCCAAGACGGGCGATGCCACCCTGTTGGGCAGGCTGCCGCTTTCGGAAACGGAGGAAAAGGCGAAGATGCTCATCGCCACGGACTATGCCCGGAAAATGGCACTCGACATGCGCATGATAGACCCGAATTACGAAGATCATCCCGACAACAAAGCGAGTCACTGTGCCAAGATGATCGCGGAGTATTATCAAAAATACGACGCCCAGAAAGGCACGCAGTTCGTTTTCTCGGATTTGGGGACATACCAGCCGGGCGACGGGTGGAACGTCTATTCGGAAATCAAGCGCAAACTGACGGAGGACTACGGTATACCGCCAAGCGAGGTGCGCTTCATTCAGGAGTGCAAGACCGACAAGGCGCGGAAGGCGGTGATAGACGCCATGAACGCCGGGACGGTGCGTGTGCTGTTCGGCTCTACCTCTATGCTCGGAACGGGTGTGAACGCCCAGAAACGGTGTGTGGCTATCCATCATCTCGATACGCCGTGGCGACCGTCTGACCTGCAACAGCGTGACGGACGCGGAGTTAGAGCCGGAAACGAAATTGCCAAGCATTTCGCCGGGAACAACGTGGACGTAATCATCTACGCGGTGGAGAAGTCGTTGGACAGCTACAAGTTCAACCTCCTGCACTGCAAGCAGACTTTCATCAGCCAGCTCAAAAGCGGTGCTATGGGGGCGCGTACCATCGACGAGGGGGCAATGGACGAGAAATCGGGCATGAACTTTTCGGAGTATATGGCGTTGCTCTCCGGCAACACCGACCTGCTGGACAAGGCTAAACTTGAAAAGCGTATCGCATCTCTCGAAGGAGAACGCAAGTCGTTCAACAAGGGCAGACGTGATTCGGAGTTCAAGCTGGAGTCGAAGATAAGTGAGCTGCGCAACAACACGGCTTTCATTGATGCCATGACGGAGGACTGGAACCGCTTTCTTTCGGTGGTGCAGATCGACAAGGAAGGCAACCGCCTTAATATGATAAAGGTGGACGGAGTGGATTCCGCCGACGAGAAGGTTCTCGGTAAGCGTTTGCAGGAGATAGCCAAGAGCACCACTACGGGCGGGCTTTACACACAGGTCGGAGAGCTTTACGGCTTCCCGATAAAGGTGGTCAGCGAAAGGATACTCAAAGAGGGATTGGAGTTCACCGACAACCGTTTCGTGGTTGAAGGAAACTACAAGTACACCTACAACAACGGGCATCTGGCGATGGCTGACCCGGTGGCCGCCGCCCGAAACTTCCTCAACGCGATTGAGAGAATCCCCTCCATCATCGACCAGTACAAGGCGAAGAATGAGGTCTTGGAACGTGAGATACCGCAGTTGCAGGATATAGCGGGCAAGGTTTGGAAGAAGGAGGACGAGCTGAAGCAGTTGAAGTCCGAACTTGCCGCCCTCGACCGCAAGATACAGCTGGAGCTTGCTCCGCCTACACCAGAAGTCGCCGAAGAGAATGATGGGCAACAGGTCAAACCCGGAAATGGAAGATGTGCGGAACGGGCAGCCGCAATATCACGGAGTTACACCGCCGCAGATACGCAGTCCGGCGGATAGTATCGTTGCCAACCATGTCATAATCGGGCGTCCAGGGCTGTATGCCAAGGAGGAAACCCGGTCCAAAGGATTGAAAATATAACCTTAGGAATTTTATCTGAAGTATTAATAGGGGCTATCCCAAAAGGTCTAAAAGTAAATTTTATCCTCTCTGCAAGTATCTGCAGGATGGCAACTGCATTTTTTTCTTTTTGGGCAGCCCTTATTAAAATTTATTCTTATTTTAGGTTATATACATTCATGTCCATTTATGTAAAAAAATTCCTGCTGACCTTGTTTATGTCTTGTCAGTCACCATTTGCAAAACCATATTTGACCCTCAAAGAGGCTGAATTTGATAAGTAACTTGCTACATACTCATAATAAGGAGCTAAATAGAACACGAATGGGAAATACACAAATGCCAAACTAAAGAAGATATTGGCCAAAATAAACGCTATACCGAGAGAGAAACTTGATTTTTCAACTTCCTAAAACGGTGTTGTTTAAACATTTCTACTTATTTGTACTTGCCAGTTGAACCTACGCTTCCCTAATAAAATGTCTATGGTAAAAAGTTAAAAAATCCTCCCACTTTTGTTAGATATATTTTTTTTGTGTAATTTTGTAATCGTTATGCGGCAGTAATAATATACATATTAATACGAGTTAGTAATCCTGTAGTTCTCACATGCTACGAGGAGGTATTAAAAGGTGCGTTTCGACAATGCATCTATTGTAGTATATTATTGCTTAATCCAAATGAATATTATAAATTTAGGAATTCTTGCTCACATTGATGCAGGAAAAACTTCCGTAACCGAGAATCTGCTGTTTGTCAGTGGAGCAACGGAAAAGTGCGGCTGTGTGGATAATGGTGACACCATAACGGACTCTATGGATATAGAGAAACGTAGAGGAATTACTGTTCGGGCTTCTACGACATCTATTATCTGGAATGGAGTGAAATGCAATATCATTGACACTCCGGGACACATGGATTTTATTGCGGAAGTGGAGCGGACATTCAAAATGCTTGATGGAGCAGTCCTCATCTTATCCGCAAAGGAAGGCATACAAGCGCAGACAAAGTTGCTGTTCAATACTTTACAAAAGCTGCAAATCCCGACAATTATATTTATCAATAAAATTGACCGTGCCGGTGTGAATTTGGAGCGTTTGTATCTGGATATAAAAACAAATCTGTCTCAAGATGCTCTGATTATGCAAACTGTTGTCGATGGATTGGTTTATCCGATTTGCTCCCAAACATATATACAGGAAGAATACAAAGAATTTGTATGCAACCATGACGACAATATATTAGAACGATATTTGGCGGATAGCGAAATATCACCGGCTGATTATTGGAATACGATAATCGCTCTTGTGGCAAAAGCCAAAGTCTATCCGGTACTACATGGATCAGCAATGTTCAATATCGGTATCAATGAGTTGTTGGACGCTATCTCTTCTTTTATACTTCCTCCAGCATCGGTCTCAAACAGACTTTCATCCTATCTTTATAAGATAGAGCATGACCCCAAAGGACATAAAAGAAGTTTTCTAAAAATAATTGACGGAAGTCTGAGACTTCGAGACGTTGTAAGAATCAATGATTCGGAAAAATTCATCAAGATTAAAAATCTAAAGACTATTTATCAGGGCAGAGAGATAAATGTTGATGAAGTGGGTGCCAATGATATCGCGATTGTAGAAGATATAGAAGATTTTCGAATCGGAGATTATTTAGGAGCTAAACCTTGTTTGATTCAAGGGTTATCTCATCAGCATCCCGCTCTCAAATCCTCCGTCCGACCAGACAAGCCCGAAGAGAGAAGCAAGGTGATATCCGCTCTGAATACATTGTGGATTGAAGACCCGTCTTTGTCCTTTTCCATAAACGCATATAGTGATGAATTGGAAATCTCGTTATATGGTTTGACCCAAAAGGAAATCATACAGACATTGCTGGAAGAACGATTTTCCGTAAAGGTCCATTTTGATGAGATCAAGACTATCTACAAAGAACGACCTGTAAAAAAGGTCTATAAGATTATTCAGATCGAAGTACCACCCAACCCTTATTGGGCCACAATAGGGCTGACTCTTGAACCCTTACCGTTAGGGACAGGGTTGCAGATCGAAAGTGACATCTCCTATGGTTATCTGAACCATTCTTTTCAAAATGCCGTTTTTGAAGGGATTCGTATGTCTTGCCAATCGGGATTACATGGATGGGAAGTGACAGATCTGAAAGTAACTTTTACTCAAGCCGAGTATTATAGCCCGGTAAGTACACCTGCTGATTTTAGACAGCTGACCCCTTATGTCTTCAGGCTGGCTTTGCAACAGTCAGGTGTGGACATTCTCGAACCGATGCTCTGTTTTGAGTTGCAGATACCCCAGATGGCGAGTTCCAAAGCTATTACAGATTTGCAAAAAATGATGTCTGAGATTGAAGACATCAGTTGTAATAATGAGTGGTGTCATATTAAAGGGAAAGTTCCATTAAATACAAGTAAAGACTACGCCTCAGAAGTAAGTTCGTACACTAAGGGCTTAGGCGTTTTTATGGTTAAGCCATGTGGGTATCAAATAACAAAAGGCGATTATTCTGATAATATCCGCATGAACGAAAAAGATAAACTTTTATTCATGTTCCAAAAATCAATGTCATCAAAATAATGGAGCGGTCAGGAAATTTCTATAAGGCAATACAGTTGGGATATATACTTATCTCCATTCTTATCGGATGTATGGCATATAATAGCCTCTATGAATGGCAGGAGATAGAAGCATTAGAACTTGGCAATAAAAAAATAGACGAGCTCCGAAAAGAAATAAACAATATCAATATTCAAATGATAAAATTTTCTCTATTGGGTGAAACAATACTGGAATGGAACGATAAAGATATCGAGCATTACCATGCACGGCGTATGGCAATGGACAGTATGCTCTGCCGTTTCAAGGTCACCTATCCAGCAGAGCGCATCGATAGTGTGCGCAGTCTTTTAGAGGATAAGGAACGACAGATGTTCCAGATAGTCCGGTTAATGGATGAACAACAATCTATTAACAAGAAGATAGCTAATCAAATTCCGGTTATTGTGCAGAAAAGTGTGCAGGAACAGCCCAAAAAGCCAAAACGAAAAGGTTTCTTGGGCATCTTTGGCAAAAAAGAGGAAACACAGCCAACGGAAACCACGTCCATGCTTTATTCACTCAATAGAAACGTAATCAGCGAACAGAAAGTACAGGGTCGCCAATTGTCGGAACAAGCCGACAGCCTTGCAGCTCGTAATGCAGAACTTAACAGACAACTGCAAGAATTGATTTGCCAAATAGAAGAAAAGGTACAAACCGACCTGCAAAGCCGGGAAGACGAAATAGTTGCCATGCGTGGAAAATCGTTTATGCAAGTAGGCGGTTTAATGGGATTCGTTCTTCTATTGTTGTTAATTTCCTACATCATCATACATCGTGATGCAAAAAGCATTAAACAATACAAGCACAAGACAACTGATTTGATAAGGCAACTGGAACAATCCGTACAACGGAACGAGGCACTGATAACGTCAAGGAAGAAGGCGGTGCATACTATCACCCATGAACTGCGTACACCGCTGACAGCAATAACAGGCTATGCCGGACTGATACGGAAAGAACAGTGTAAGGATAAGTCCGGGCAGTATATCCAAAACATACTGCAATCCTCCGACCGTATGCGGGATATGCTCAACACTTTGCTTGACTTCTTCCGCCTGGACAACGGCAAGGAACAGCCACGTCTGTCACCCTGCCGGATTTCTGCAATCACGCACACACTTGAAACGGAGTTCATGCCTGTTGCCGTGAACAAAGGGCTGTCCTTGTCCGTGAAGACTGGACACGATGCCATTGTATTGACCGACAAAGAGCGAATAATACAAATCGGGAATAACCTGCTGTCAAACGCTGTCAAGTTCACAGAAGAAGGCGGTGTTTCTTTGATTACTGAATATGATAATGGAGTTCTCACACTGGTCGTTGAAGATACAGGTACAGGCATGACAGAAGAGGAACAGAAACAAGCGTTCGGTGCGTTTGAACGTCTATCAAATGCCGCCGCAAAGGAGGGTTTCGGGCTTGGGCTTGCCATAATGCGTAATATTGTGTCGATGCTTGGCGGAACAATCCGTTTAGACAGCAAGAAAGGGAAAGGCAGTCGTTTCACAGTTGAAATTTCTATGCAGGAAGCTGAAGAACAGCTTGGATATACAAGCAATACACCTGTTTATCATAACAATAAATTCCATGATGTTGTCGCCATTGACAATGATGAGGTATTACTTCTGATGCTGAAAGAGATGTATTCCCAAGAAGGAATACACTGCGACACTTGCACCGATACTGCGGAACTGATGGAAATGATACGCCAGAAAGAATACAGCCTGTTGCTGACAGACTTGAATATGCCCGGTATAAACGGTTTTGAATTGCTGGAACTGTTGCGTTCGTCCAACGTGGGCAATTCACCAACAATCCCGGTGGTTGTGGCAACCGCTTCGGGCAGTTGTAACAAAGGGGAACTATTGGCAAAAGGCTTTGCCGGATGCCTGTACAAGCCGTTCTCCATATCGGAGTTGATGGAGGTTTCCGACAGGTGTGCCATAAAAGAAACACCGGACGGGAAACCGGATTTTTCAGCCTTGTTGTCCTACGGCAATGAAGCCGTTATGCTGGAAAAGTTGATGACGGAAACTGAAAAGGAGATGCAGACAATACGGGAAGCGGCAACAGAAAAAGACCTGCAAAAGCTGGATTCCCTGACACACCACCTGCGCAGCTCGTGGGAGGTGCTACGTGCCGACCAACCGCTAAATGTACTTTACAGATTGCTTCATGGCGATGTACTCCCGGATGGTGAAGCGTTAAGCCATGCCGTGACTGCCGTGCTGGATAAGGGAGCGGAAATAATACGGTTGGCAGAAGAGGAAAGGAGAAAATACGAAGATGGATAAGACAAAAATAATTGTGGTGGAAGACAACATCGTGTATTGCGAGTTTGTCTGTAACCTACTGGCACGGGAGGGATTCCGTACCGTGCAGGCTTTCCGTCTCTCAACAGCAAAGAAACTGCTGCAACAAGCGACAGAAAACGACATCATAGTTTCAGACCTGCGTCTTCCTGAAGGCGATGGTATCGACTTGTTGCGCTGGATGCGCAAAGAAGGCATGAGGCAGCCGTTCATTATCATGACCGACTACGCCGAAGTGCATACGGCAGTCGAAAGTATTAAACTCGGTTCGCTGGACTACATACCTAAGCAACTTGTAGAGGATAAACTCGTCCCTCTGCTCCGTACCATATTAAAAGAACGGAGTATCGGAAGAAACCGTATGCCTGTGTTCTCTCGTGACGGCTCGGCATTTCAAGCCATCATGAAACGAATAAGGCTGGTGGCTCCTACTGACATGAGCGTGCTGATATTCGGAGAGAACGGGACTGGTAAGGAGCATATCGCACACCAACTGCATGACAAAAGCAAACGGGCAGGAAAACCGTTCGTTGCGGTGGACTGCGGTTCACTCTCCAAAGAGCTTGCGCCATCGGCTTTCTTCGGACACGTCAAAGGAGCGTTCACAGGTGCTGACAGTGCCAAGAAAGGTTATTTTCACGAGGCGGAAGGTGGCACACTATTTTTAGACGAGGTTGGTAATCTCGCACCGGAAACCCAACAGATGTTACTCCGAGCTATACAGGAACGGAGATACCCCCGATAGGTGATAAGACGGATAAAAGTTTCAATATCCGCATCATCGCCGCCACCAACGAAGATCTGGAGGCGGCTGTGAACGAAAAGCGATTCCGGCAAGACCTGTTATATCGTCTGCACGACTTCGAGATAACCGTCCCGCCGTTGCGCGACTGTCAGGAGGACATCATGCCACTGGCGGAATTTTTCCGTGAGGCAGCGAACAAAGAACTGGAATGCGACGTTATCGGATTTGACGGGGAAGCCCGTAAAACATTGTTGACCCATGTTTGGCCGGGCAATGTCCGTGAGCTTCGACAGAAAATCATGGGTGCGGTGTTACAGGCGCAGACCGGACTTGTCACGAAAGAACATCTGGAACTTGCCGTGACGAAACCGACTTCACCCGTCAGCTTCGCCCTGCGTAACGACGCGGAAGATAAGGAACGGATTTTGCGTGCGTTAAAGCAAGCGAACGGGAACCGCAAGGTTGCCGCCGAACTGCTCGGAATAGGACGTACAACGCTGTACAGCAAGTTGGAAGAGTATGGGTTGAAATACAAATTCAGGCAATCATAGCCGGTAATTCACTGAATTTAGCTATCTTTGCATGAACATTTGAAGGTAAACGGCGATAGGAGAGCCTTTCGCCGCCGATATATAACATAAGACCGCAAGGCGTTTCGAGCGAAAATCTGGTAAATTGACACTACGGAGACGATTGCGTGATGCTTATGCTATGCCTACGCATAGCGTGCATTCACGTACTCTCCGTAAAAGGCTTTACCAGAGCCGTCGCTTGAAAGTAGTGTGGATTGCACGCTACTTTTTTGCACCTTGCCCAACGAAAGGAAAAAGACTATGGGTAAAGTTCAGATTCTTGCCGTCCTCACGATGGACGGGTGTCATTCTTCAGAATTATATGGCAAAGCGTATGAGGATTTACGCCTTGACCGCTGCGATATTGACAAAATAAGGGAAAACGCGCTTTACCATGTCACGCCGGACTACTCCATCTCCATGTTGGACGAATGGCGGAAAGACAATACAAACATCTGCTATCTCGCAGAAGCCACTCCCGATAATTCGGACTATATCAACGGGCTGTTGCGTATGCGGGTGGTGGATGAGATTATCCTATATACCGTGCCTTTCATATCGGGAACGGGACGGCATTTTTTCAAGTCGGCACTGCCCGAAGCACGCTGGACACTCTCCTCACAAAAGAGTTATTCCAACGGTGTGTACCGGAGCATCTACACACGCATGGAAACCATGAAATAGCCGGGATGTTCCATAGAAGAACACTTTTATAATCCGTTTAATAAAGCAATGTTCTGAAAAAGAACATTTTAAGACAGCCATAATTCATGCCGGATAAAAAATATCAATTATTATTGCGCTGAAATCCAGTACGTTGTAAAGACCGTGCCGGATTTTTTGCTTTTTGGTCGCGATTTTTGCCAATACTATTCATGTGCGCATACCGAAAACAGAGTGTAAAATTTCAAAATTGACAGGACATGAATTATTTTTTATTGGCGGAAACCGATTTCTTCCGCCGGATAAACGAAGCCGGGGACTGCAATATGGAAAAAGCATACACGGCTTTCGCCACCCAAGTGATTGAACTGTGTATCGGCAGCCCGGACACGAACCGGACCATCATCGCATTGGCTTACATCGAAATCGAGTTACAGCATCATCCCGTGCATAACCTTCCCGAAGAAAAGAAGGAAATAGCCAACTATGTCAGCAAGGCTCTCTCTTTCGTAAGGAAGATGCAGAAGTTTCTTGCCGCTCCCCAAGTGCCGCCACTAATCCCTATCCAAACATCCACCGACAACACAAACGATAATACCGCCTCACCCTTGCAATGGACAGGCAACGCCATCGACCTCGTGGAGCTGATATACGGCATCAACGAGATGGGCTGTATCAACAACGGCAATATGCCGCTCAAACAGCTTGCCCCACTTCTGTACAAGATATTCGGTGTGGAATCAAAGGACTGCTACCGTTTCTACATCGACATCAAACGCCGGAAGAACGAGAGTCGCACCTATTTCCTTGACAAAATGCAGGAAAAACTGAACGAGAAGATGCTCCGTGACGAAGAGATGGAGCGCATGAGAAGATAGCAAGTATACATATACGAAAAGACAGGATGGAGCATTCCTGTCTTTTTCGTTTACATTTGATTACATGCTAATTAGTTCGATATGAAACCTTTCAACCTGCTAATGATATATTGTAAAGTATTATGTCTGGTAAATAATAGAACCATTCGTGCTATCAAAATTAATAATTACTACGAACGGTGAAAGAAGCGCTTTAAGATTGGAGTTGTAAAAATCGCCATTTCATAGTCTGTTTTTTATATAAAATTCGCCAATTAAAAAAATATGATTATCTTTGCACTATAATTTATCAAGGTATGGAGACAGTAAATAGAATACTTCAAGAGAAGATTACAGCACGAATCGCGCCTAATAAAGCAGTATTGATTTTTGGTGCTCGCCGTGTTGGTAAAACGGTAATGATGCGTAAAATTGTGGACAACTATTCAGGTAGGACGATGATGCTCAACGGCGAAGACTACGATACATTAGCACTGTTGGAGAATCGCTCAATTGCCAATTATCGGCATTTATTGGATGGTATCGATTTGCTGGCTATTGATGAGGCACAGAATATACCACAAATCGGTAGTATTCTGAAGTTGATAGTTGATGAAATACCGGGAATAAGTGTCTTGGCAAGTGGCTCATCGTCATTCGATTTACTGAATAAGACTGGTGAACCGTTGGTTGGTCGCAGTACGCAATTTCTACTTACCCCTTTTTCGCAACGGGAAATAGCGCAAATAGAAACCCCATTTGAAACTCGTCAGAATCTCGAAGCCCGTTTAATTTACGGTTCATATCCTGAAGTAGTAATGATGGAGAACTATGAACGAAAAACAGACTACCTACGCGATATTGTTGGTGCATACCTGCTTAAAGATATCTTAGCAATTGACGGCCTAAAAAATTCGAGTAAGATGCGCGATTTGCTACGATTGATAGCTTTTCAGTTGGGCAGCGAAGTTTCTTACGATGAGTTAGGTAAACAGCTCGGTATGAGCAAAACGACGGTTGAAAAATATCTTGACCTCTTGGAAAAAGTATTCGTTATATATCGTCTTGGGGCTTACTCGCGTAACCTTCGCAAGGAGGTGACAAAAGCCGGAAAGTGGTATTTCTACGATAATGGCATTCGAAATGCGATTATAGGTGCTTTTTCACCATTGGCCATTCGACAGGACGTCGGTGCATTGTGGGAGAACTACATCATCGGAGAGCGTCGTAAGGCGAATTTCAACGAAGGACTGCATAAGGAGTTCTATTTCTGGCGCACTTACGATAAGCAAGAAATAGACTTGATCGAAGAGTGTGCAGACAGTTTGACGGCTTTGGAGTTCAAATGGGGAAACAAGATGCCCAATGCTCCGAAAGTGTTTCAAGAAGCATATCCCCATGCCGAGTTCCATGTTGTAAACAGGGAGAATTATTTGGAGTTTGTATAAAAACAAAAAAATATAGAAACATGTATTTGAGTAGTTTGCATATCAGACAGTTTAGAGTATTTGATGATATTACTCTCTATTTCAAGAATGGAATAAATATTCTGATAGGAGAAAATAATTCAGGTAAGACTGCAATTATAGATGCTCTGCGCATATGTCTCGGATGTGGAAAACCAGACAATTATATCTATATTCAAGAAAGCGATTTGCACGTCAATTCCACAGTTCCAACTGAAAACAATACGACAATACAATTTGACTTGACATTTGAATTTGGAGATGCTCTGATTGAAAGAGAATGTTTCTATGATTTCATATCGCAAGATAAAGAAGATCCAGCCAAGCAAACAATACAATTACATTTGAAATTCATCCAAGAAAATAATGGGAAGAAAAAATATTTCAAACGGATGATATGGGGTGGAGATAATGAAGGACAGCAGGTTCCTTACGAATCTTTGCAAGAAATCTTTTATACATATTTAAGTCCACTAAGAGATGCTGTAAGCTGTCTACGTCCTTATTCTTACGACAATAAGACATCTCAATTATTTAATCAACTTACAAAATACAATAAAGGAGAGGAAGAGATTGAGTTAAATGAAGAAAGAAAAGATTTGCTCGCTAAAAACTTGTACCATGTTTTTGAAGATGACGCTTCGGATTGGAAACATATTCTAACAACAGGAAAAAGTAAGGTCAACGCCCATCTTGAAGGGACGGGAATAACTCGCAAACATCCTAATATAGAAATGCGTTATGTTGGGCGGAAATTTTCCGATGTGGTACGAGGTGTCGAATTAAAATGTCCGGTGTACAAAACGATCGAGGATGGTCAAGAACAAAAATATTTTGAATTGTATCAAAATGGATTGGGCGAAAATAATCTTATTTTTACGTCTGTGGTGTTAGGTGACCTTATCAATAGATGCGAAGATAATGCGCTGGAAATCTATAATGCATTGCTGGTAGAAGAACCCGAAGCACATTTGCATCCACAATATCAGAATACGTTTTTTGAATATCTGAATGAACTACAAAGCAAAGGACTTCAAGTATTTGTAACATCGCACTCTCCGACGATTACGGCGAAATCGGATGTTAATAATATTTCGGTTTTACAACGAAAACAAAACATCGTACAATCATTTTCATTTGGTAAATTAACGGAAAGTGATTATCCGGCTGAGAGCAAACGGCATCTGCGAAAGTTTTTAGATACAACAAAAGCACAGTTATTTTTTGCTAACGGTGTATTATTGGTAGAAGGTGTCGCAGAAGCGATTATTATACCAATTCTTGCTAAAAAATTTCTCTCTGAGAAAATAGACTTGTGTAAAAGTGGAATCGAATTAGTTAATATTGGAGGGGTCGCATTCAATCATTTTGGGTTATTATTCAACAATGATGATGAGAGCAAGCGACTTTTGTCAAAATGTGCGATTATTACAGACAGCGATCCCGAAGAAGATAAAGACAAATCCGACAGAGCGCAAAAAGCTAAAGATTTAGAGGGACAAAACCTGAAAGTATGTTTGGCTCCACATACCCTTGAATATGACTTGTTTGAGCAATCGGAACACAACAAGAGTATAATGCGAGATGTATATCGAAAAATGCACGCTCAAACAAATGATTTAAGAGGTGATTTTAATGCCTCTACTTTAATGAAAAAACTCAAATCTAATAAGGATAAAGCGGAATTTGCCTTACAACTCTGTGATAGATTAGAAACTGAAGTAGCGTTCGATGTACCTGATTATATAAAGGATGCTATTTTGTTTGTAGCACCCTCAGAATAAAAGTATGGATATTCAATTATCAGCACAACAACAAGCTGTTGTTGATTGTAACGAGCCGAGAATTGTCGTGAAAGCTTGTCCGGGAAGTGGAAAGACTTTCTCTGTGGCTGCGCGTATGGCAAAACTTTTACAAGAGAATAATCTATCGAGACATCAAGGAATTGCAGCCATATCTTTTACCAACACCGCATGTGAGGTTATACAAAAAGAACTTAAAGAGACATTCGGTTGTCGAAATATAGATTATCCTTCATTTATAGGGACGATTGATAGTTTTATAAATACGTACATATTTTTGCCTTATGCTCATTTAGTCATGGGATGCAATTATCGTCCTGAAATAGTAGGAACCACGTTTAACAAATGGTTCGATTATGATCCGACCCAAACAAGATATATTAGAGGTAAGCTCGGTGAACGAATAATTACATCTCGTGATGCCAACTACTATTTCGATCTCATATCGTTTGGGCTTAATGATCAATTATTGCGATTGGCCCCATATCAGGCATATCATTTCGGAAAAGCAGATTGGGATAATCCCAATAAGAAAGATGGTTCACCCAAAAAGGTTATATCTGAATTGAAAGAAATGAAATGGAAACATTTCAATGCAGGCAAGGTCAATCAGGCAGATGCAATATATTTTACATTCAGAATATTAGATAAATATCCTTCAATAGCACAAAATATTGTTCGTCGATTCCCGATTTTAATAATTGATGAAGCTCAAGACACAACAGAGTTGCAAATGGCTATAATTGATAAATTATCTCAGTGCGGAGCAGAATCTATTATGTTGATTGGGGATCCTGACCAAGCTATTTTTGAATGGAATACTGCCAATCCACATTTATTTATGGAGAAATACAATAGTCCAGATTGGCATTCATTAGATCTGTCGGAAAATAGACGTAGCTCCGAAAAAATATGTCAATTAGCTAATCATTTCTCTGGAAATGAAATGTGTTCAATAGCAAGCGACAAAGATTACACAGACGAGCCATGTATTAAAGGTCATCTCGACACTCCAGAATCAGTCAATCAAATTACGAATCATTTCATCGAAAAATGCAATGAGATGGGATTGGATGAATCTGAATATGCAGTTGTATTTCGAGGACAAAAGTTTGGCGAGACAAACTTTGGATTAGTAAACAATGATAATTCATCAAGACAGAATAGTCCGTGGATAAACGGGCATTACGGCGTTAGAGATATTGTATATGGAAAATATTTGATTGATCATGGGAAATATACTGACGGACTATCTCTTATAGAAAAAGGCTGCTATAAAATCACAAAGCGAGTTCGGTATGTTTCCTCAAGTACTATGCGAAGAGAAATAGCGGAAGTAGGGTTTAGAAGACATAGAGCAGAGATGTTTGATTTTATTCAAAAATTACCTTCAACGAATGATACACTGTCTAATTGGATTACGAAACTTCAACAAATGGGCATAAATCTAACTGTTGATTTGGGAAAGGCTAATGTCCGTATTGAATCCCTTTTTAGAACAGTAAATCATCAATTTCGGCAAGAACGACCTTACCTGAAAACAATTCATTCGGTAAAAGGTATGACATTAGAGGCTATTTTAGTATTTCTGTCTAAAAAAGCTGTCCACACGAACTATACAACGATTTTGAATAATCCTGCAAAGTATTCTGTTGACAATAATGAAGAACTCCGCATTGTGTATGTTGCATGTACACGACCTAAGAAATTGTTATGGATAGCCGTTCCATCAGACGATATTGATTGTTGGAGAAATAAATTGTTCTAAGCAAAAACAGTTGCTGACAAACAATATCGCATCATCTGTTTTTGCTTTATATTTAGCGACTTGGTAATAATCTACTTAATATTGGGCGGAACAAGTTTGACACTTTGCTCCGCCCGTTTTCATTGTACCCCGTCAGCTATGTTATTTCTGCTGTAACAGATGTTTCAGATTTTCGTCGTTGGCAATCCGTTCCAGTTCCTCCTGAACAATCTGCTTGACTTCCTCCTTGATTCGCCTGTAATTCTCCTGCACCGTTTCCTTCATGCGGTCGTTACCGTTTTCGTCCGTGAAGTCGGTAATGACGGGTATCTTCTTGTAGGCTTTTTCCTCGCGTTTCACCTTCTCTGCATCCACGACAATCTCGCAGTGAAAAATCTTCTGTTCGATACGCTCGTTGAAGTTATCGGACACAGAACCGACAAACATACCCTGCGTCAAGCCGGAAATCTTGCTTGGCGGGATAAGCGCGTCCATCTGCGTATTGATGGAGGTGGAAACATCCTGCCGGTTGATGGATATGGACTGCCGTTTCTGCAAGACCTTTCCGAAGCGTTCGGATAGCGTCTTGGCAGTTTCGCCTACCACCTGCCCGGAGAAGATATTGCCGACGGTGTTCATCACGACTTTGGCTTCCTTATCGCCATAGTCGCGTACCAACTGGCTGAAATCCTGAAAGCCCAGACACACGGCAACCTTGTTGCTTCGTGCGGTGGCGATAAGGTTGTCCAGCCCCTTGAAATATATCGTCGGTAGTTCATCTATAATAACCGACGACTTCAGCATCCCCTTCTTGTTGATGAGCTTTACGATACGGGAGTTATACAGACCGAGAGCCGCACCGTAAATATTCTGACGGTCGGGATTGTTACCCACGCACAGGATTTTCGGCTCTTCGGGATTGTTTATGTCCAGCGTAAACTCGCTGTCCGACATTACCCAATAGAGTTGCGGGGAAATCATGCGCGAGAGCGGAATCTTAGCCGACGCAATCTGTCCCATCAACTGCTCCGCAGCACCTCCGAGCCATGCGTCCATGAACGGAGAAAGGTAGTTTTCCAGTTCCGGGTAAGAGGTCAGAATCGGGAAAATATCCTCATAGCGGCGGTTCAAAAACTCAATGGCATGGGGGAACGTGCAATACTTGCCATTCCGGAAAATTTTGAGATACCAGATGATAGCCGCGAAGAGGATGATGGGCGATTCCACAAAAAAGTCGCCCTGCTTTTGCACCCAACTTTTATTTAAGTTGAGCATAATGGTGTACGCACTCTCGTAAGCGTCCGTAATGTCCTCCATGAAATCCGGGTGGATGGGATTGCAACGGTGTGAGCGTCTCGGGTCGTCGAAGTTTATCACATAGAACTTCGGTTTCACCTTGTAGCCCTCCGGGTGGTTCAGCAGATGATTGTAGGCTATCGTGGACAAGTCACTGAATTTGAAGTCGTACACATACATCGAGAAGCCCTTTTCAATCTGCTGCTTGATGAAATTATTTACCACTGCGTAGGATTTGCCGCTGCCCGGCGTACCCAATACAATGGAAGCCCTAAAGGGATTCACGACATTGATCCAGCCGTTATTCCAACGCTTTTTGTAGTAAAACCGTGTCGGCAGATTGACCGAATACTCACTTTCTATGAGCCGTGTTTCCTGCATGAAGCTCTCATTCTCGTTGTTAAACACATCGTCCATGAGATTGTGCTTCAACAGGCGGCTCATCCACAGACCGCCCATCAGCAGGCAGACATAGCCTGCGCCAACGGTCAGGATATACAGTCCCGTCACCGCCTCTATCGGCAGCGGCAATGCCAGTATCCACCAGTTGAGGAAGAACAGCACGAAGCCAACGGCAAGAGCCGTCCAAATTCGTCCCCAAGTGATTTTCTCACCCTTCACGCCCTTTGTCCCCAGACAGGACAGGGCAAGCAGGAGAACGGCAAACAGTTTAGTGTACAGGATGGAACGGAACAGCCCCGCCGTGCGGTTGAAGTTCATCAGTATTCTGTCCACCACGCCGATGTCCACACCCCAAAGCCGGATGGCTTCATAGCAGAACCAATACACGTTCATGACCACTAAAATAATACTCACGGCACGCAGAAAATCCATGATTTTCGCCAATGCCCTCAAATCGTCTTCTTGCTGTGACATACATTGATTTTTTTGATTGTTGATACTCCTGATTACGTCCCCAAGCCCTTGCGCTTCTTCTTTTTCTTCTTGCGCTGCATCGCCCGGATGAAGGCTTCCTCTTCAGCGTCCACTGCCGAACCTTCGGGGGCAAACAGGTTCATGCCACTGGAATGGCTTTCGTATTCCCCTCCGGAATATCCTTGCCTGTTCTCCGGTTCCTCCACCGGAACGGAGATCGGAATCGGCGGCTGTCCGGCATAAGGCAGCGTGAAGTGTTCCTGCAAGGCGTTGGCGGAAAGTTCCTTGCCCATGCGTGAGCCGTTCAACACGCAGCCCGTGCGGTGGTCGATGAATGTGGCTCCATAGATGCGCCCTTCCTCCGTGTAGCGCAGTACGGTGTCGATGCCCTTTCCTTTGAGGGTGGCTACAAACTTCTCCTTGTCATACGTGCCTTCCAGTACGGAAAGGACGGTGCGTTTCGTCATGTCGGCAAGTTTCCTGTCCTTAATCTCCTGCTTGGAACGGGCAAACTTCTTCTGCACGGCTTCGTAGCCCACAGACTTCCCGAACAGCGAGGACTTGAACGGATTGCCGACCTTGTTGCCCTTGTCGTCCGTGACGGAATAGACCAGCCCGTGATACTCACGTCCGCGCACATTGCCATGCGCTTCCTCCACCGTCATATTATATAAGGAAAGGAGTGCGCGGTATTCGCCCATCGTCTGGAAGCGGTACTGCCCGCTGATAGCCTTGACGATATTTCCCGCCTGCTTCTTTACGTCGCCCGCAGAGGCGTCCACCTTGTGTAGCGGCGTGTCAAGACGGCGGTTCTTGCGTTCCGCGTCGTGTAGCCCGTACTTTCGTTCCAGTTCGCGTGTTATCTGCTTGCTCCGGTAAAAATTGTTCCGGGTGTCTATGCTCCTGCCATTCTCGTCCACCCTGACCGTCACAATATGCAGATGGTGGCGGTCGATGTCCTCGTGCTTGAAAACGAGATACGGCTGGTTGCCGAAGCCCATCTTCTCCAGATACTCCCGTGCGATATTCTGAAGCTCCGTGTCCGTCAAAATATCGTCGGGATGCGGATTGAGTGAGATATGCACCACCGGTTTCTCCACCTTCGACCGAACGGGCATCAGAGCGAGAAAGTCCTCCATCGCCCTATGGATTTCCATCGTTCCCGTGCCGTCATTGTAGATGCGGTTGGTTGTCAGAAGCCGCCCTTTCGCCTCGTTGATTTTCTCCCCGTTGTAGGCAAGTGCGCCATACAACGAGTTTCCTACACTGATTTTTGCGACCATTTTTCCTGCATTTCTCTTGAAAGTTCCACAATTTTACGGCTCAGTTTCACAAGTTCTACGGTCTGTTGTTCCAGCTTGTAAAGCAACGCCATCGCCTTTTTCTCGGAAAAATGCAGCCTCAGTTCCTTCACAACTTGGTTGTAATTTGTACCTATCGCGCGGAACTGCGCATGAAAATCGGACAGTTTGGTGTAGTAATCCACCAGCGTCTTGTCCACTTTCAGCACCTTGAACGGCTGTCCGAAGAAGTGCGCCTTCAGGAAAACTGATTTGGCGTAAACGCCCGACTTCTCGAACATGGAGAGGAAACGGTTGTGTTCCTCCTCGCTGAAACGGACGGTGTAGCGGAACACCGCCGGATCGAGTTTGGGATTTCTCCCGCCTTTGTTTCTTCTTTTTTCACTCATATTACTTTGGATTTAGCGGTTTGACGGCATAAGCCGCCGCTTCGAGGCACAGACACCGCCGGTTTGAGAGGCTTCCCGACTTCGGAGGGTAAGCCCGCCCCCTGCAAGGGCAAGGCGTTTTCGTGGCTGCTCAAAATATTTTGAGCGGCTGAAAACATACCTTGCTATGTTCAGAGGAACATAAAAATCCGTCGGGGACGGATTGGGGGAATGCCTTTCAAACTCCGGGCTGCGCCACCTGCGGCGAACCCTGCCGTTCGGGTGCAAAGTTACGCCCTTAACGCGGTATCGGACAGAGGCTTGACCCGGACAATCAGTGCCAACCGGCGCAACGTGCTGCCACTTGCCGGAGAAGTGATACGGATTCAAAAATATCCTTGTTTATTTGCAGCATGATTCAAGAAACGAACGATTTGAAGATATGGAAAAAGGAACTTTCAGATACCCGGCAAACCGCTTCGGCGGATATTTGCCAAACCGAATATCCGAACCGTCGGATACCCGGTTTTCCAGTGACGCGGTGATTCACGGATTCAATGACTTCATGACGCAATGCCGTCATTCATCGGTTATCCGAATCCCGGCTTCACCATTGAAGCGGATACGTGACGAACCGCCCGGATAATGATTCACGGACGCGGATATGTATGTCACCGCTTCCGTACAGGAACAGGAAAACAATTCATCAACCATTAAAAGCAATAGAACCATGAGTAATGAAATCTTCGTTGCATTCGCAACACAAAAGGGAGGTATCGGAAAATCGACCGTCACGGCTCTTGCCGCCAGCTACCTCCACAACGTGCAAGGTCACAATGTCGCCGTCATAGATTGCGACGCCCCGCAACACAGCATCCACGGGCTGCGCGAACGCGAAACGAAACTTATCGACGAGAGCCTCTATTTCAAGGCACTCGCGTGTGACCATTTCCGCAAAATAAAAAAGAACGCCTATCCGGTCATTGCAAGCGACGCCCTCAACGCCCTTGACGATGCCGAAAGGATGCTTGCCGAAGAAGATGCGAAACCGGACATCGTGTTCTTCGATATGCCGGGAACGCTGAAAAGCAACGGTGTGGTAAAGACCCTCTCACAGATGGATTACATCTTCGCGCCCATGAGTGCCGACCGCTTTGTCGTGGAAAGCACCCTGCAATTCGCCGTGATGTTCCGTGACAACCTCATGACGACGGGGCAGGCGAAAACAAAAGGGCTGTACCTGTTCTGGACGATGGTGGACGGCAGGGAGAAGAACGGGCTGTACGACCTGTATGAAGATGTGATTGCCGAAATGGGGTTGTCGGTGTTGTCCACCCGCCTGCCCGACAGCAAGAAGTTCCGGCGTGACCTCTCGGAAGAGCGCAAGAGCGTATTCCGCTCTACCATCTTCCCGATGGATGTGTCCCTTCTGAAAGGGAGCGGTATCCGTGAGTTCTCGGAAGAAATCAGCCGTATCATCAAACCTCAATGAGCATGGGCAGCAGGAAAGTGAACACCGAAGGCATTGACGAGGAACTGTTGATAGCCTCCATCGGCAGACGCAAGCAGGACGGGACCCTGTACCGCGCACAGGAGCCGCCCGTACCTGCCCCCGAAGAAGAGAGCGTCCCGGAAACGGAACCGCCGCCCACGGCATCCCCGTCAAGGGAGAAGGTGCAGAAAGACACCGCCCGCCGCAAACGGCAGGAGGACGACTATTCCGGTCTGTTCCTTCGCCGCAACGAGATAAAGACACGCCAGTGCGTCTATATCAGCCGCGACGTACACAGCAAGATTCTTAAAATCGTGAACGACATCGCCGGACGGGAAATCTCGGTAGGCGGCTACGTGGACACCGTGCTGCGCCAACATCTGGAACAGCACAAGGAGAAAATAAACGAACTGTACAAGAAACAACGTGAAGACTTAATATGAATATGAATCAGGAAAAGAATCAGAAAAACAGAAGTCCGCACCATGACGGCGGAAGTATGCTTGCCCAAGTGCAGGCGAGTGTGGAAATCCTGTCGCCCGTGCCGGTAAGCGGCAAATGCGGCGAAAAGGACTATGAACGGCTTTTCATCCGTGAACCCGAAGTAAAGGCACGCGAGGGGAAGATGGCATACGTGCGCCCGGAGTACCACGACCGCATCATGCGCATCACCCGCGTTATCGGGCATGACAGGCTTTCGCTGTCCGCCTACATCGACCATGTGCTTACGCACCACTTCAACCAGTGCGAAGAGGCGATAAAGAGCCTTTACGCCAGGAATTACGATGCAGTATTCTAACCCTTAAAAGAGAACGCACATGAATGGAACAATAAGCATGACTGACATTCTGCTGGCCGTATCGGTCGGCTGTAACCTGTGGTTCCTGTTCCTGCTGCTCTACGACCGCATCATGGAAACGAGATTCGTCCGCTTCCTTAAAGGCATTGCCGGACTGTGGAGGTCGCTGGACGGCATGGCGGCAAAGCAGGAAACGGTACGGGAGGCATCTCCCGCAGAAACATCGGACATCATCGGCAAGAGCCGTTTCAGGATGGCATCAACCCGGACAACCGCTGCCATACCGACGCAGGAAGCCGCCACTTCGGAAAAAGGCATTGAGCTGTCGGAGGAAGAGGCTACTTTTGACGACGGAAACACGGAAACCGTGTCCCACCCGGCACAAGTCCCGGAGGAAAAACTCGATGAAACCTTCACGAGCATCCCGCCTTCGGAACTGGAGTTCGGGGAGGATGAACCGGAGGACGGAACGCCCGACACACCAAGAGCTACGGGAAGCAGTTTTGACGAGATAGACGATGCGGTCAGAGCTGCCAAGAACCCGGAAGCGACAACGGCAGAACGGGAACGTGCGGCAAAGGTCTTCTCCGATATGGAAGGAACGGAACTGTACGAGAAACTGATGTCCGGCTCGACGGAACTGAGCATCCGCATCAAGGGGCTTATCGAAGTCCGGCTGAAGAAACCGAAAAAGGAATTTACCGTACCCGACAACATTGACGAGTTCAATATTCGGGACTATGTATAACGGCTAAAAAAGAATGGAAATGAAAACGTAAGACAGCATCACACCACGCGCACGGCGGTACAAGGTACAGCCAATCCGCAACGGACACACCCAAGTCCGTAGAAACAAACGGGCAACCACTAAAACCAAAGTAAAGTAATCAAGTATCAACCGCCCGAAAAAGGACTATCCACCCTTTCAACGGCACAAAACAAGAACAGTTTATGAACAAGAACATCAGACAAAAGTTAATCATCTCTGCGGCACTTATGATTGCCGCAACCGCCTCCGCATTTGCGCAGGGAAACGGTCTGGCAGGTATCAACGAAGCCACCTCTATGGTGAGTTCGTATTTCGACCCCGGCACGAAACTTATCTATGCCATCGGCGCGGTGGTCGGGCTTATCGGCGGCGTGAAAGTCTATGGCAAGTTTTCGTCCGGCGACCCGGGACACCTCGAAAACCGCTGCCTCGTGGTTCGGTGCGTGCATTTTTTTAATTGTAGCTGCGACTATCCTGCGCTCATTCTTCCTTTAATAAATAACGTATGGCTGAATACCCGATAAACAAGGGTATCGGCCGTCCGGTCGAGTTCAAGGGTCTGAAGGCTCAGTACCTCTTCATCTTCTGCGGAGGTCTGCTGGCTCTCTTCGTCCTGTTCGTCATCCTTTACATGGTCGGCATCGACCAGTGGATATGTATCGGCTTCGGCGCGGCATCGTCTTCCGTCCTCGTATGGCAGACCTTCGCGCTGAACGCCCGGTACGGCGAATACGGGCTGATGAAATTGGGAGCGGCAAGGAGCCATCCCCGATACCTTATCAACCGGCGGCGGATCACCCGATTATTCAAACGGCAACGAAAGGAAGAAACGACATGAGAAATACATCCAAAATGACAACACTGGAAAACAAGTTCCCGCTGCTGGCTGTTGAGCATGGCTGCATCATCTCCAAAGACGCCGACATCACGGTGGCTTTCGAGGTGGAACTGCCGGAGCTTTACACCGTGACGGATGCGGAGTACGAGGCGATACACGGCTGCTGGTGCAAGGCTATCAAGGTGCTGCCGGACTTCTGCGTCGTGCATAAGCAGGACTGGTTCATCAAGGAGAAATACAAGCCGGAGTTACAGAAAGACGACATGAGTTTTCTGAGCCGCTCCTTTGAACGCCATTTCAACGAGCGTCCGTACCTGAAACACACCTGCTACCTCTACCTGACCAAGACGACAAAGGAACGTAACCGGATGCAGAGCAACTTCAGTACGCTGTGCCGGGGGCATATCATCCCGAAAGAACTGGACAAGGAAACCGCCGGGAAGTTCATGGAGGCCGCCGAACAGTTCGAGCGTATCATGAACGACAGCGGCTTTGTCAGGCTGCGCCGCCTCTCCACCGATGAGATTGTAGGCACGGAGAAATCTACCGGGCTGATAGAGCGTTACTTCTCGCTCATGCCCGAAGGCGACACGACCTTGCAGGACATCGACCTCTCGGCAAAAGAAATGCGCATCGGTGACAACCGCCTGTGCCTGCACACCCTCTCCGATGCGGAGGATATGCCCGGAAAGGTGGCTACCGACATCCGCTACGAGAAACTCTCCACCGACCGCTCGGACTGCCGCCTTTCCTTCGCCTCCCCCGTGGGGCTGCTGCTCTCCTGCAACCACATCTACAACCAGTATGTGATTATCGACAACAGTGAGGAAAATTTGCAGAAGTTCGAGAAGTCCGCGAGGAATATGCAGTCGCTATCCCGATACAGCCGGAGCAACAGCATCAACCGCGAATGGATAGACCAGTACCTGAACGAAGCCCATTCCTACGGGCTGACCTCGGTACGGGCGCACTTCAACGTCATGGCGTGGAGCGATGACGCGGAGGAACTGAAGCATATAAAGAACGATGTAGGCAGCCAGCTGGCAAGCATGGAGTGCGTGCCGCGCCACAACACCATCGACTGCCCGACGCTCTACTGGGCGGCGATGCCCGGCAACGCGGCGGACTTCCCGGCGGAAGAGAGTTTCCATACCTTCATCGAGCAGGCGGTGTGCCTTTTCACGGAGGAAACCAACTACCGCAGTTCGCTCTCGCCCTTCGGTATCAAGATGGTGGACAGGCTTACGGGAAAACCGTTGCACCTCGACATCAGCGACCTGCCGATGAAGCGGGGCATCACGACCAACCGCAACAAGTTCGTGTTGGGTCCTTCGGGCAGCGGCAAATCCTTCTTTATGAACCACCTCGTGAGGCAATACTACGAGCAGGGTACGCACGTGGTACTGGTGGATACGGGAAACTCCTATCAGGGCTTGTGCGAGATGATCCGGCGCAAGACAAACGGGGCGGACGGCGTGTACTTCACCTACACGGAGGAGAAACCGATTTCGTTCAATCCGTTTTACACCGATGATTACGTGTTCGACGTGGAGAAAAAGGACAGCATCAAGACGCTGCTGCTGACACTCTGGAAGTCGGAGGACGACAAAGTTACGAAAACGGAGAGCGGCGAACTGGGCAGTGCGGTGAACGCATACATCGAGCGTATCAGGGCTGACCGGAGCATCGTCCCCTCGTTCAACACCTTCTATGAGTATATGCGCGACGACTACCGCTGCGAACTGGCGGAACGTGAGATAAAGGTGGAGAAGTCCGATTTCAACATCGACAATATGCTCACCACCATGCGGCAGTATTACCGGGGCGGACGCTACGACTTCCTGCTCAACTCCACGGAGAACATCGACCTGCTCGGCAAGCGGTTCATCGTCTTCGAGATTGATTCGATAAAGGAAAATCGCGAGCTTTTCCCGGTCGTGACCATCATTATCATGGAAGCCTTCATCAACAAGATGCGCCGATTGAAAGGCGTAAGGAAACAGCTGATAGTGGAAGAGGCTTGGAAGGCTCTCTCTTCGGCGAACATGGCTGAGTACCTGCGCTATATGTACAAAACCGTGCGCAAGTATTACGGGGAGGCAATCGTGGTGACGCAGGAGGTGGACGACATCATTTCCTCGCCCGTGGTCAAGGAGAGCATCATCAATAACTCCGACTGCAAGATACTCCTTGACCAGCGGAAGTACATGAACAAGTTTGATGCCATACAGTCCCTGTTGGGGCTTACGGAGAAAGAGAAGTCGCAGATACTCTCCATCAACATGGCAAACAACCCGTCAAGGCTCTATAAGGAAGTGTGGATAGGACTGGGCGGCACGCAGTCGGCGGTCTATGCCACCGAAGTTAGTGCTGAAGAGTATCTGGCGTACACCACCGAAGAAACTGAAAAAGTAGAGGTATACCGTCTGGCGGAGCAGCTGGGCGGCGACATCGAAGCCGCCATCCGGCAGCTTGCCGAAAGGCGGAGAAAAAAGGAGTAAGTAGAAACAGATTCATCAACTAAAAAAGAAAATGCGTATGAGTATATCAAGAACGAAAATGCTGCAAGTCAGCAAGTGTTTAATCGGACTGGCAGTCATGATGCTGCAATCCTGTGATGTAGCGGACAACCGCCGCGACCTACTTTGCGGAAACTGGGAGAGCGTGGAGGGAAAGCCCGACGTGCTTATCTACAAGGAGGGCGAAGCCTATAAGGTGACGGTGTTCAAGCGGAGCGGTCTGCGCCGTAAGCTGAAACCGGAAACCTATCTCTTGCAGGAAGAAAACGGCAACCTGTTTATGAACACCGGATTCCGTATCGACGTGTCCTACAACGAAGCGACGGACATCCTGACCTTCTCGCCCAACGGGGACTATGTGCGCGTGAACCCGAAACCGGATCATCCGATAGGCGAGCAATAAATAATGAAATCCACTAAAATCCAAAGTAACATGAGAACAAGAATAACATTAGCCATCTGCCTGTGCCTGTTTGCAGTCGGCAGGGCAAGCGCACAGTGGGCGGTGATAGACCCGTCCAACATCGCGCAGAGCATCGTGAACACCTCCAAGAACGTGGTACACACTTCCACGACCGCCCAAAATATGATAAAGAATTTTCAAGAGACGGTGAAGATTTACGAGCAGGGCAAGAAGTATTACGACGCACTCAAATCCGTGAACAATCTGGTAAAGGACGCCCGGAAGGTGCAGCAGACCATCCTGATGGTGGGTGACATCACCGACACCTATGTGACCAGCTTCCAGAGGATGATGCGTGACGACAACTTCACGGTGGAGGAACTGGGAGCCATCGCTTTCGGCTACACCAAGCTGTTGGAGGAATCCAACGACGTGCTGACGGAACTGAAGAACGTGGTGAATATCACCACGCTCTCCATGACGGACAAGGAGCGCATGGATGTGGTGGAACGCTGCTACTCCAAGATGAAGCGTTACCGCAACCTCGTGAGCTATTACACCAACAAGAACATCAGCGTGAGCTACCTGCGGGCAAAGAAGAAGAACGACCTTGACCGCATCATGGGGCTGTACGGGAACATGAACGAAAGATACTGGTAGCCTATGAATTTCGACAACCTTCACCAGATTCTGCGCTCGCTCTACGAGCAGATGATGCCGCTGTGCGGGGACATGGCGGGTGTGGCGAAAGGCATCGCCGGGTTGGGCGCATTGTTCTACGTCGCCTACCGGGTGTGGCAGTCGCTGGCGAGAGCCGAACCGATAGACGTGTTCCCCATGCTCCGCCCGTTCGCCATCGGTCTGTGCATCATGTTCTTCCCGACTGTGGTGTTGGGCACGATAAACAGCATCATGTCGCCCGTCGTGCAGGGTACGGCAAAGATGCTGGAGACGGAAACGCTGGACATGAACCGATACCGTGAGCAGAAGGACAAACTGGAATACGAGGCGATGATGCGCAACCCCGAAACCGCCTACCTTGTGTCAAACGAGGAGTTTGACAAACAGCTGGAGGAACTGGGCTGGTCGCCCGGCGACATGGTAACAATGGCGGGAATGTATATCGAACGTGGGATGTACAACATGAAGAAAGGCATCCGCGACTTCTTCCGCGAGATACTGGAACTGATGTTCCAAGCCGCCGCACTCGTGATAGATACCATCCGCACGTTCTTCCTCGTGGTGCTGGCGATACTCGGTCCGATAGCCTTCGCCATATCGGTGTGGGACGGCTTCCAAAGCACGCTCACACAGTGGATATGCCGCTACATACAGGTCTATCTGTGGCTGCCCGTATCGGATATGTTCAGCACCATACTGGCGAAGATCCAAGTGCTGATGCTGCAAAGCGACATCGAACGGATGCAGGCTGACCCGAACTTCTCGCTGGATTCGAGCGACGGGGTGTACATCGTCTTCATGATAATCGGCATCATCGGCTATTTCACCATCCCCACGGTAGCAGGCTGGATTATCCAAGCCGGAGGCATGGGAAGCTACGGTCGCAACGTGAACCAGACGGCAGGACGAGCCGGAAGCATGGCGGGCAGCGTGGCGGGTGCAACCGCAGGAAACGTGGTCGGACGTGCCGGGAAACTGCTGAAATAATCAACTGACAATTAAAAACGAATAAATAACAATGGAATTTAAGTCACTTAAAAACATCGAATCATCGTTCAGGCAGATACGCCTGTTCGGTATCGTCTTCCTCTCGCTGTGCGCCGTGATAACGGTATGGAGCGTGTGGAGTTCCTACCGCTTCGCGGAGCGGCAACGGGAAAAGATTTACGTGCTGGACAACGGCAAGTCGCTGATGCTGGCTCTCTCGCAGGACTTGTCGCAAAACCGTCCGGCGGAGGCAAGGGAACACGTGCGCCGCTTCCACGAGCTGTTCTTCACGCTCTCACCCGAAAAGAGCGCGATAGAGCATAACGTGAAACGCGCCCTGCTGCTGGCAGACAAAAGCGTGTACAACTACTATTCGGACTTCGCCGAGAAGGGGTACTACAACCGCATCATCGCCGGGAACATCAACCAAGTGCTGAAAGTGGACAGCGTGGTGTGCGACTTCAACGGCTATCCCTACCGTGCCGTGACCTACGCCACGCAGAAGATCATCCGGCAAAGCAACGTCACCGAGCGCAGCCTCGTGACGACGTGCCGCCTCTTGAACTCGTCCCGTTCGGACGACAATCCCAACGGTTTCACCATCGAGGGATTCACCATCATCGAGAACAAGGATTTACAAACCATCAAAAGGTAACGGACATGAAGAAAATCAGGAAATCATTTTGGCGTGCGTACTGGAAGCTCCACGACAAAAAGAAAATGCTGGTGGCAAGGCTCAAAGGCTATTTGGACGGCTTGCCCCCGAAGACACGCAAACGCATCGTGCTGGCGATGCTCGCCGCCTTCGCGGTGCTTGCCCTCTATACCTTCGGCAAAGCCGTCTATGACATCGGCAGGAATGACGGCAGCCGGATAGTAACAGACCATGCCGGACAGGTGGAACTGTCCGTGAAGCCGGAAAACAATCACAACGTAATACCTTATTTATATGGAACAGACGAAGAATGAACCCAAAAATGAGAACAAGGCGGCTCCCGACAACGGGAAACCCAAGAACCGACGCCAAGCTGAGAGCCATCAAGCCTGCTTGAATGGCCAAGGCGCGAAGGAGGAAGGCAAAGCCAAAGAGCGCAAGCCGCTGACCGAAGCCCAAAGGTTGAAACGTCAGAAAATGATAGTGCTGCCCGCTATGGTACTGGTATTTATCGGGGCGATGTGGCTGATATTCGCCCCATCTTCCGACAAGGAGCAGCAACCGGGGACGGGTGGTTACAATATCGAAATGCCCGATGCTGACAAGGCGAACCGCCAGATCATCGGCGACAAGGCGAAAGCCTATGAGCAGGGAGCGATGGAGGAACGGCAAGAGAACCGCAGCCGCGCCATGCAAGAACTGGGAGATATGTTCGACCGCGAGGTGGCGGAAACGGACGGTGGCAGGGACTTCGACCTTGCCAATCCCGGAAATGCGGAAGAAGCAACATCAACATCATCCGCTCCGAAAACCATCCAATCCTCCGCAGCCGCCTACCGTGACCTCAATGCCACGCTCGGCAACTTCTATGAGCAGCCGAAGAACGACAACACGGAAATGGACGAATTGTTGGAGCGTATCGCCTCGCTGGAATCGGAACTGGAGAGCGAGAAAGGCAAGGCGTCCGCTATGGATGACCAAGTGGCACTCATGGAGAAGTCCTACGAGCTGGCGGCGAAGTACATGGGCGGTCAGAACAATGGCAAGCCGGAACCGGTGCAGGCGGCAGAGCCTTATCTCGTACAGAAAACCGGAAAGAACACGGCTGCACCTGTCAGGCAGGTGACGCATCAGGTGGTATCCTCGCTCTCACAGCCGATGAGCAACGCCGAGTTTGTCGCCTCCTTCTCGCAGGAGCGCAACCGCAGTTTCAATACGGCGGTGGGGGGCACGACCGTATCGGACAAAAACACCATATCGGCGTGTATCTATGGGGCGCAGAGCGTAACCGACGGGCAAGCTGTCAAACTCCGCTTATTGGAGCCAATGGCGGTGGTAGACAGAATCATACCACGCAACGCAGTGGTGGTAGGCACGGCAAAGATACAGGGCGAACGGCTCGACATCGGAATCACGTCGTTGGAATATGACGGCACTATCATTCCGGTGGAACTCTCGGTGTATGACACGGACGGGCAGCCCGGTATCTTCATTCCGAACTCTATGGAAATGAATGCCGTCAGGGAGGTTGCCGCCAACATGGGCGGCTCGCTGGGCAGCAGCATCAATATATCCACCAACGCAGGGGCGCAGCTCGCCTCCGACTTGGGCAAGGGGCTGATACAAGGCACGAGCCAGTATATCACCAAGAAGATGCGTACCGTCAAGGTGCATCTGAAAGCCGGATACAAGGTCATGCTTTATCAGGACAGAGATTGAAAACAATAACAATCAACGACTAACAAAAACAACAACCAAATTTTATTTACCACTAAAATCCAAAGTAATGAGAAAAGTAATCATCATGTTTGCCCTCGCTATGGACATCGTAACTGCTAACGCGCAGGAGAACGTAACCGTTGGAACGGACAACGGAAGTGAACCGACGAACGAAGCGAGAGCAGAGGCAAGCTCGCTTGACTATGCCTCGCAAGGAGGAGGAAGGCAAAGCCAACAACCGACCTTGACAAAGGAGGTCTATCCGCAGAAGGAGGCGGACGGCGACCTGTATCACGGGCTGACGAAGAAGCTGACCTTCGACCGCATGGTCCCTCCGCACGGCTTGGAAGTGACCTACGACAAGACCGTCCACGTCATTTTCCCCTCGGAGGTGCGCTACGTCGATTTAGGCTCGCCCGACCTGATTGCGGGCAAAGCCGACGGAGCGGAGAATGTCATCCGCGTGAAGGCAACCGTGAGGAACTTCCCGAACGAAACCAATATGTCCGTGATAACGGAGGACGGGAGTTTCTATACCTTCAACGTGAAATATGCAGCCGAACCGCTGCTGCTCAACGTGGAGATGTGCGACTTCATCCATGACGGCGAGAAGGTGAACTGTCCGAACAACGCGCAGGAAATCTATCTGAAGGAACTGGGCAGCGAAAGCCCGATGCTGGTGCGCCTTATCATGAAGTCCATCCACAAGCAGAACAAGCGCGAGGTGAAGCACATCGGCTGCAAGCGATTCGGCATCCAGTACCTGCTGAAAGGCATCTACACGCATAATGGGTTGCTCTATTTCCACACGGAGATAAAGAACCAAAGCAACGTGCCTTTCGATGTGGACTACATCACATGGAAAATCGTGGACAAGAAGGTGGCGAAGCGTACCGCCGTACAGGAGCAGATTATCCTGCCGCTCCGTGCGCAGAATTACGCTACGCTCGTGCCTGGCAAGAAGAGCGAACGCACGGTATTCACGATGGCGAAATTCACCATCCCCGATGACAAGTGTCTCGTGGTGGAACTCAACGAGAAGAACGGAGGTCGCCACCAATCTTTCGTGATTGAGAACGAGGACTTGGTGCGTGCCAATACCATTAACGAACTTCAAGTGCGCTGACCATGAGAAAGTACATCGCAATAATCATCGCGTCGCTTGCCCTGTGTACGGGGCAGGCGCACGCCCAGCGATGCCTGCCGAAGATGCAGGGCATCGAGGTCAGGGCGAACATGGCGGACGGCTTCAATCCCGGCGGCAACGACGGCGGGTACAGTTTCGGGGCGGCTCTTTCCACCTACACGAAAAAGGGGAACAAATGGATGTTTGGCGGCGAATACCTGTTGAAGAACAACCCTTACAAGGACGGGAAGATACCCGTGGCGCAGTTCACGGCGGAGGGCGGATACTACTTCAAGATACTCTCCGATGCCCGTAAAATCGTATTCGTCTATGCAGGTGCTTCGGCTCTTGCCGGATATGAATCGGTGAACTGGGGCGAAAAGGTACTGCATGACGGCTCCATGCTCCATGACCGGGATGCCTTCATCTACGGCGGTGCGCTGACGCTCGATGTGGAGTTTTACGTGGCTGACCGTATCGCCCTGCTTGCCAATCTCCGGGAGCGTTGCCTGTGGGGTGGCGACACGAGGAAGTTTCATACGCAGTGGGGCGTGGGCATCAAGTTTATCATTAACTAACGCACTGCATGGAACGGACGGAAATCGACGCCATGAGGCAGATACCCCTTGCGGACTTCCTCGCACGGTTAGGACATGAGCCTGTCCGAAGAAGCGGCAACGAGTTGTGGTATCGTGCGCCATACCGCAATGAGCGCACGCCCTCTTTCCGTGTGAACGTGGCAAAACAGCTTTGGTACGACTTCGGAACGGGCAAGGGCGGTGACATCTTCACGCTTGCCGGGGAGTTTATCGGAAGCAACGACTTCATGGAACAAGTGAAGTTCATAGCGGAAACCGCCAATATGCCTATGCCTGTTCCCGAAGTGAGTAAACCGACTTTCCTGCCTAAACCATCAGAACCTGCCTTTGAAGGAGTGGAAGCCGTCCCTCTGCTTCGTTCTCCACTGACGGACTATCTGGCGGAACGGGGCATTTCTTACGACATAGCATCCCGGTATTGCTGCCGACTGAATTATGGAGTGCGTGGCAAGCGGTATTTCGCCGTCGGTTTCCCGAACGTGACGGGTGGATATGAGATCCGCAGCCGCTTCTTCAAAGGATGCGTGCCTCCGAAGGATGTGTCGCTGGTCAAGGCGGAAGGCTCTCCGGCTGACGTGTGTAGCGTATTTGAAGGATTCATGGACTTCCTTTCCGCTGCCACGCTCGGATTGGAAAAGGGTGACTGCCTCGTATTGAACTCTGTTGCCAACGTGGAAAAGGCAATGAAGCATTTGGACGGCTACGGGTGCATAGACTGTTATCTCGACCATGACGAAGCCGGACGGCGCACGTTGAAAACGCTGAAAGGACATTATGGGGAACGTATCTATGACCGTTCCGCTCTCTATGACAGTTGCAAGGACTTGAACGAGTATCTGCAACTGACAACCCAAAAAGAACAATAACTTAAAAATCAAATGACAATGAACATACTGAACAACAAGAACAAGAGAATATCAATCTTCAAGGCGTTGGCACTCTGCCTGTTCGCTGCCGTATCGCTCACGCTCGTGTCGTGTGACGATGACATGGACATCCAGCAATCCTATCCCTTCACGGTGGAAATCATGCCCGTACCCAACAAGGTAACGAAGGGGCAGACGGTGGAAATCCGCTGTGAACTGAAAAAGACGGGCGATTATGCCAACACCCTCTATACCATCCGGTATTTCCAGTTCGAGGGGGAAGGCACGCTGAAAATGGACAACGGCATCACGTTCCTGCCCAACGACCGCTACCTGCTCGAAAACGAGAAGTTCCGGCTGTACTACACGGCGGCGGGTGAGGAAGCGCACAACTTCATCGTGGTGGTGGAGGACAATTTCGACAACTCCTACGAGCTGGAATTTGACTTCAACAACCGTAACGTGAAGGATGACGGGGCTATCTCTGTTGTCCCCATCGGAAACTTCAAACCCCTCACACGATGATGCGTGTATTCATGGCTATCCTCTGTTCGCTTCTGGCGGTCTGTTCCGTGTCCGCACGGGATAGCCGCCATGAGGGAACGGACGGGCAGGCGGCTATCTACCGGCTGCCACCATTTGAGAGGGCGGTGCGATGTACGAAGTATTTTGAAGGCTGGCACTCGGAGAAACATCACCCGTATGTGGGATATGGACATCGGTTACAGCCGAGCGAAAGGTATTCGGCACGCACCATGACGAAGCGGCAGGCGGACGCGCTTCTGCGGAAAGACCTACGAAAGTTCTGCGCAATGTTCCGGCAGTTCGGGAAAGATAGTCTGCTCCTTGCCACGCTCGCCTACAATGTCGGTCCATACCGTCTGTTGGGGAACGGGAAAATACCCAAAAGCACGCTGATCCGGAAACTGGAGGCGGGTGACAGGAACATTTATCGGGAGTATATCGCTTTCTGCAACTACAAGGGTAAACGCCATGCCATGCTGCTCAAACGGAGAAAGGCGGAGTTTGCGCTGCTGTATATACCCTAAGTATCTAAGAAAAGCTATCATTTGTACATAAATAGAATCTCCACAAAATCCCAAGTAATTTCTAAAGTTTAGATACGACTGAATGGATTTTGTGGAGATTCTACTATGAAATAAGTTCATAAATCTATTTAATCTTCTGAAATCCCGTAAAATTTATCTCTACTTGGATGAGATACCCTTAACAGCTTATTTTCTGTATTTAAAATCCAACATACAATTTTAGTAACAGAACCATCGTGAAATACTTTCTTATGATATTCTATATTTTCGTCTTTGTTGTATCTTGAAAAATTTGAGTATTTATATATCTCCAAAAGGAAATTAGTCAAAAGTTTCCCAAAATCAGATTCATTAAAGTTCCTGAAACATTTTAGTAGAGGGTCTCTGTTTGGACGGCTTGTATCAATTGTTAGATATAAGGCTGTTCGGTGTTTCTTTGGCATCTTTAATTCAAATTTATATCTTTTTCTTTCATCATATAATTGAACAAAATCATTGGTCCTGTCTTCATGCCCCACTGTGATATTATATATTCTTTTCCAAACAGAGAAGAAAAGCATATTTATTGAATATTGATATAAAGAATCTCCTTCGGCAATAACATTTCGTATATTCTTGAATTCCAATAATGATAAAAGTGGCAGGTGTTTTAGAAGTCTAAATTTATTAATGTACTCAATAAAATTATCTCCGTAAAGGTTTGCACTATTATATCTTAGAATAAAAAGTTCACTCTCGGATAACTGAGCACGAGCGATTTTTGCATACCTAACTTTCTCCTTTTCTTCAATATTTGCTTTGTCAATAAGTTCAAACAACCGATACAATACTCTAAAATATGGTGCTAAAATAGTACTGTTGCTCAAATATAGTTGGAGATATTTCCTCTTGGCAACAATAAATGCTCTTGCATAGCTACTGTTTACATTCGAGTTGCTATGCAACTCTTCCATAAATCTATCAAAAAAGTTTGTTTCTTTTGAGTTTTCTGCTTCAAAACCAACTAAAGGCATCTTCATCAAATAATCCACCTGCGTCCTATGCAAATCTATAAGCTCAAAAAATAGCGAATTGAATCGCTGTATTTCAGATTGATTTATTTGTGACTTTTGAGAATTTGACGTTATCCTTTTTTGCTCTTCGTTTAAATCTATAGTTTGCTGACGTTGCTCTATAAAAATCTGGCATGTCACAATAACGCCTATAAAAGCTAAGATAGAACCAATGAAGCCACCAACAAAATCTCCCAATGTACCCCATAGAGCATTATCTAATACATAATTATCGTTGAAAAAATGTCTTTCTCTATTCCAGAAGAATAGCCAAGCGGACAAAAGAAAGAGGAAAAGGATAACTATAATAGTCCCCCAAAATAACTTTTTATTTGACAAAAAGTTCCATTTTTCTGAATTATTCTGTTGCATAAGAAATTATTTAGACATCATTTTTATTATTGATAGCACTTCTATAATGTAGTAAAATGGGTGTACACAAAGTATGTCCTACTTTATCCATTAAAATGCTCTAAATTTCATTTATGTGCAAAGGTACAAATTCTATTTTATATTCTACTTATTTCCATATACAGATACTTATATGGGTCTATAGACAACATACAACTATCTATGACTGTTATCGCAGATTGGGTCACAGGTTTCTTTGCTACTTTCTTTGTCCGCCATCATGCTCACTGAAAGAAAGTAGGCGGCTTTTGCCGCCCACCCACTCAAAAACGGGTGTAAAGTCCCGTTACCATCGTGAACATTTCTTCCAGCATATCACAATATATCCTCTCGTGCGTTTCGATGTCTTTCGTCTTGCACTCGAATGTCTTTTTGCTGAACGTCCTGCGGTAGAAGCGCATATTGTAGAGGTCTGCCCCTGCATCATAGATGATGTCAAGGCGGTTGGCACTCGTCTTGTTCCTCGCAAGGCTCATGCGTAAGCCGTTGCCCATGTCTATGAAGTCTTTGCTTCCCGTCATGGCGGCAAAGCGTCTGCCACCTATCTGCTCCAAAATTGTCTTTGCTATCATATTCATTCTTCTTTGGGTGCTATGTTCGGGCGGTGCGGACACCGCCCGAATGTTCAAAATTCTGTTTTCTCGGCTATGGGGGTGTTCCTTTCCAACCATGTTTTCACACACTCCATATTGTACTCGCTCGTTATGACTGCCGTGTGGGTGTCAATGGCGGTAAACCGACTGCTCTCATAGTCCTCTACCCATCCTTTAAGGGTTTCAACTCCCCACGCTTCGGCATCGTCAAAGATGCCGTCCAATTCCGTGATGGGCTTGCTGAACTTGACTATCAGCGTTTGGTAGCCTGATTCGTTCATCGCTTGTCCTCCTTTCCTCTTTTTGCCGTCAGCCACTTGTCCCGTGCGGTTCGGCACTCGTCCAACGTGGGTTTCACACAAGAGAATAATTCCCCGTCCGTGTGGCGGTAGTCGTATTGCACAAGTGTCCGCTTGCGTCTGCCGATACCCGTTTGGAACTTCTCGTATTTCTCTGTCCCTGCTTTCGTGCAGGTACTTACTCCGTTGATGGTCATTCGTGTTGCCATAATCGTTGCTTTTGATGGTTAGAAATGTACTGACAAAACTCTGTTCTGCATCACCATTTCGGGGTTACTCGTATAGCGTTGGTGCAGGTAGAAATGGTGTGAGCCGAAGCCGTAAAGGAAGAACTTGTCAAGTTCGTGCTTCTCGGAAAAGTCTTTTACACCCGCCCTTAACTGCTCCTCACTCTGACAAAAAGTGAGGAGGTTCATAAATTCAAGGAACATCGTGGGGATTTTATCGTCCCACAAGCAAACCATGCTTTCAAATCTTACGTCCATATTATTCTTTATTATAGGTTGATATTATGCTGCGTTCATCCGCTGACGGATAAGTCCGGCATTGTCCTCCACAAGCCGGATGATGCGGTCGTGGTACTCGGTATTGGAATTGCATACCCCTCTGCTCTGTACCACTTTCAGCGTTTTCAGTGACACCTCTATCGTTTCAATCCGTTTGCCGTCAATGGTGGCGGATAGGATAAGGGAGTTTGCCTTGTTGTGATAACCGCCCACACAATGGTGCATTATCCGTCCTTCCTCTTCCATTTCCTTCACGCTCTCTATGACCTTGATGCAGATAAGGCTGTCGGAGAACACAAGTCCGAAGAAGATGCCTTTGGCTTTCAGATAGTTCTTCTCGTCCTCAATCGCCTTTTGCCGTTGCTGTTCCGTCCGCTCACGTTCCCTTTGCAGATTGCGCTTTGCCACCAACTTGTCGTGTTCCGCTTTGAGGTTGGCAGGGCAGACGTATTTCGGGCTGTTCGTGTCCTTGCCGAAATGCCGCAGGAGGTCAATGGTGTCGCACCATACGGAGCCGTCCGAAATGGTGTAGCCGTTGCGGATGCAAATCTTGACGGATGCCCAATACCGTCCCATGTCAAAGGAACTGCGGATATAGTGGCGCAACATGGCGTATTGCCCTGCCTTCAAGAGTGTTTCGGTTCGGCTGTCGGAAAGGATAGCCGTGAAAAGGTCATACGGCAGTGTGTTGTGGTAGTCCCCCTTGAAACCGTTACGTTTCAATTCGGGGATGAAACGCTGTCGGGGATAGGTACACATAGGTGTTATATCGTATGCGTGAAGTCCGTTGTTCTTGCGCACCTCCATGTCGCTGTATTCAGACCATTGGTCATAATACAACATTGACATACCACGCAGTCGGGCAACGGTCGTTGTCTTTCCATCGGGTGAAATCCACCTCTGCACCACTTCATAGATGGAATACTCGGCTGCTTGCCCTGCCTTGTATCGGGACTTGACGAAGAAGAAGCGTATCACTTGGTACTGCTTGCTGGTCGTGACAATGGAGAAGTATTCGTTCTCGCTGAAAACGCTCTTTCGGGTGCGCAACGCTTCCAACTGCATACCGCAATGGGGGCAGGTACATCCGCAAATGGTGTCCGCAAGGTCGTGGTCGCTCTTCCACGAATGTCCGCACTCGGTACAGATATTCGTGCCGTCCGCCCTCTTGATTGCGTAATGCTTGAAGCAATGACGGAAAGCGTATGCCTTTTGCGTGGCGGTCAATCTCGGTAGTCGCTTGCTCAGATGTGCGACTTCCTGCTGTATCTGTGTTCTCGGTTTCATAAGCCTAAATCAAATAATGAGGGTTGTTGTACTTCTTGGACGGTCGCTTTGGTGGCGGTTCTCGGCTTGTTGCGGTTCTGCATTTCGCGCATCAATCCGTCTTGGTATTGTCGGATAGCGTTCTGTCGTGCTTCCGCCTTTTCCTCTGCGGTGAGTTCCACCACATGGTTCACGGCTATCTGACACTGGATAGGCTTGCCCACCTCTATCTCGTTCTCGTCATAGTAGTGTACGGCTTGTCCGTAAATCTCTCCGTCCGTGAAGCCGTTGCAACCGCTTTTCTGCACATAGTTCAGAATGTAGGTCACACAATCGTCTATGTTCTTGGCTGGGTTGCGGTAGTTTTTGGCAAAGAGCGCATCTTCCGCTGCACGTTGCTCCAAATACATCTGTATCGTTCTCTTGAAATGGTCTGTCGTTTTCATATCGCTGTCGGTAAGATTAAAGGGTGAATAACCAAAGGATGAAACCGAATAAGGCGATTGTGGAGAGGATAGCCACGATTATGCCTATCGCCACTCGGAACACTCCGTTTACTATCTCTCTGACGATGCCCCAAAGGATGCCGAATACCCAAAGGGCGGTACGCATGGTTAGAGCGCATATCGCAAGCCCTATGTATTGTATCATTTGTCTGAAGTCTGCCGTTGCTGTCATATCCTCGCTATTTTTCAAGTTCTACAATGTTGTCTATCCTGCCGTATAGGTATCTGCGAAGTCCGGTCTTGTCCGTTGCCTTGTATTCCGTCCAATGTCCGTATTGGCACACAATAAACGTGCGGAGTACATCAGAGAAGTCAAACCTCCAGCCTTGCAAGGGGACTGCGCTCTTGAAATAGGTGTTGCTGTTCACGTTGCGTGTAAGCCAATCCTTTTCCTCTCGGTTCATCTGTCCTCCGTTGTTCAGTTTTTCACGAAGAATGTAAACCTTACTGCCTTTCAGAGCTTCCAATGTCGGCACTTCCCAAGCCACGAATTTTGTTGCCATTGTTGTTCCCATATCTGTTCTGTTTTTGATTTTTATTTTTTTATGCGGATTCAAGAGCTGAGGGAGTTGAGTTTCAAACTATCTTATCTGCCTCTCGTTTATCCGACATTTTTTTTAATGCGTCTTTCTGTCGCATCGGTCGTTTTCGTTTCGGGTGCTTAAAAAGGTAGGGATTAGGGAATGCAAGGTTTTTCGGGAAAAATACTACCCGCAGGGCTGGAGATTTTTCCCGAAAACAGGAGGCTTGACCTTGCTTTCCCGTCAAATCCCGGAGTTACCTTTGCGCCCAGAACGGAAATGACTGCCTGATGCGGCCCACTGAAAGGCGCGAAAATGGAGGTAAACGGAAGTAGAGGCAGATTAGACAGAAAACTTCAAAAGAGAAATCCGTGAAAAAAGGAAGTCTCCCCCAAAAAAGGACATAGCCGGTAGCGTGAAACCGGGCAAACCACCTGCAAGGAAGTATGGTTCTATCTGTCTGGTCAGACGTGTCGGGGCGGGCAGATAAAATCATTCTTCCCGGTTTGCCTGCTGTGGGTGACGGGTTGTTCCATTTATGGACAAGCGGTCATACACGGCTTTCCGCTTCCGGCTCAAAGGAACAGCGAAAAAGAAAAATCATCTGAAAAACCGTAAAAGCTCCTCTTTGGCATAAGCAGAAAAGAAATGGGCCTTGCCTCATCAGTCTAAACTGTTGTTTAGGCGTGAGGCAAAGCCCTTTTCTCCGCTTATGCGATAGTTGGCACACGTTCGTTCAAAATCCTTTTGTACGATGGTGTGCCGACGAATAAAGCCGCTTTTACGGAAAAACTTGTATGAGATAGAAAAAATCAGGGAGATTCATATCAAAATCTCCCGTTTTATTGTTACTTTTGCATACGAAGAGTTCTTTGAAGGTTACGCAATGCGCAGAAGAATAATGCAGTAGATAACTAACTAAATCGTAACCTATTACTATCATGAGCGATTAACATACGTTCATTTCCAATAAAATACACTCTTTTCGTAACTTCTCCGCACAAAAACTTCTCCGCACAAAAATACATTTTAATCGGATAGGATAAAAAAACAAGGGCTTATTTGTCTGCATATTTCAGCAAATGTCCGTTTTTCCCAAATTGTAAACATAATGTAAACCATTTACACTTTTTACATGTTACCAGTTTACACTTTTAAAACCGTATCTTTTTATTTTCGACTTATACTTCTGTAAATCAGGAATTTATATATTAGTATATGCATACGGTAATACGTTCTGGCATGATTATTTCATTTATATATGTGAATCAATTACATAAATTGAACATAAGTATTAATCTAAATGAACTGAACCATGCCATACATTGACAATGAAATGCTTGAGAAACTTATAACCACGATGGTTGAAGGTTTTACACGGATAGAAAAGAAACTGGAGCGCATGAATCGTCTAAAGGAATGCCTTGATGGTGACACATTGATTGACAATGTTGACTTGGCGGAACTTCTTGGTGTGTCTCAAAGGACCTTGGCACGTTACCGTGAAAAAGGGCTCATACGTTATTACAACATGAAAGACAATGGTAAAAACTTTTATTTGGCCTCAGAGGTACAAGCTTTTCTCAAGCAAAGAGGCAAACAGAATATATAATTACTGTTTTTATCAAAGCATGAAACTATAGATTAAACCTACTTCTGCAATAAATAAAATCGGAGGACTGCGGGTGCGATATAAGGAACAATGTTTCAGTTTGTTCCAATATCGCATTGTTTGAACGCTTCAATGAAAACCATGCCAGTTCTTAAGAAAAACAGATTATAAAAATTCAAGTCTATCTTAACACAGCATGGACATTTTCCAAAAAGTCCTTCTATAAACCTTATTTCTTCAGAAATGATGTTGCTAATTTGTCTGTAACATGTCGGCAAGAACCTAGATGATTGCAATATCACATTCAATACGTCATGTATTTTTATTTCAATGCCATACTTTGTATGTATTGTACCTATAATACGCTCAAACGGAGTCTTGTAGTGTAGCAAAAGCTCCAAAGGTGTGAGATGGGAAAAACGTTCTTTGCATTCGTTTTCCATGGCTAAATTAGGTACAAACAATTTTTCTATCACTTCCAAAAACAAAGCCCATTTGTTCTTGAAAAAATAAAAAATAGAACCTCGTGTTCTTCCTATGCTTTTTTCTATACTTTCTATCGTAACCGTTTCCCAATTACTTGTCAAAAGTAACTTGTATGTTTCTGCAAGTAGCTTTTCACGAGTGTCTTTGCTTTCCATTTTTGTTGATTTAAATAAAAAGGTATGGAAGTCTCGCGCCCGCAAATGGTCCTTGTGGAAATTAGGATAGGCCAAGCACGAAACTCCATACCAATATCATCATATCGGTATCGAACCTCACACTTGTCCGCCGCCTTAAAAATTTTCCACATTTCCATTTAGACAGACGAATGTGCATCCAATAAGTCAATGCAAAGATACTACTTTGCAATCAAACCGCAACAAAAAATCCAATTATTTTACTGTTAGCAGCACAATCCCATATGAAAACCTGCCACTTTCCGGTATGAGTAACAGTATCTTGTCTTCTTTTTCCATCGGGTGTGTGCGTAAAAGTTCATCCAATGCCGCAAAAATGGCAACAGAGCCACAATTACCGACAGTAGTCAAATTGGTGAACCATTTTTTCTCAGGTAGATTTATATTCCTGCTTGTAATCTCTTCTGAAAGTTTATTATAAAAAAACATTGACGATATATGTGGTATAACATATCGTATGTTTTCCATATTTACGTCCGGATGTCGTTGAAAGGCAAGTTCAATTGCATCTACAAAATATCTTATTGCCACTTCGTTTAAAAGTTTGACATTCTGTTTTATACACCACACAGACTTGTTAGATATGTCATCCGCTGAAAAGTCTTTCCAACTTCTAAACTTACCTGCTTCGTCATAATCAGCCCACATATACATACAAGCAGGCTGTAAATTTGCATAAGAAACGGTTTCAATCCAGTCAATTTCCAAACATCCCTGTTCACATTTGTCTTGCAGTAATAAAGCGGCTGCCCCATCAGACAGCATATACCTCAAGAAATCTTTTTCGAAAGCCAATATGGGATTCTTTTCCACCATTGATTCATTTTTAATCTCAGTATTAAAAAATTTTGCAAGCATGATTGGTGATACCAATTCAGATGCCGAACATACTGCATTGCATGAATTCCCCGAACCGATTGACATATAAGCAGTTTTCAATGCCATTAAACTGGAAAGGCAAACCCCAGATAAGGAATATATTTCCATAGTGTGCTTGAAAGACTCACCATGCACCATTGAGGCTTGTGATGGCAGCATTTGGTCAGGTGTTGAGCTTCCACAAGTAAGGACTTGTATCTTTTCTTTGTCATTTTCACAGTCAAACAGCTTGTTTATAGCCATTGCGGCCATTTGTGCATTAGTATGTGTTATGTTTTGGTTGGAATCCAAAGCATAATAACGCTTCTTTATCCCATTTTGGCGCAATATGATGTTTTTTACTCTGGACGGTTTTCCTCCAACCTGTCCAAGGAAATCTTCCATTCTATCATTTTCTACCGGTTCATTGGGAAAAAATGACGCGACTCTTTTGACATAAACTTTCTTCATTATCATTAATATTTATATTTAGCATACAAAGATACTAAATGTTATGATAAAAAGAATGTCAAGATGTCTTTTTTAACAATTTGTACAAATTATACATTTGTTGACTTAATACATTTATATTAAGCCCCAATGATAATGCGTCTATAAATGCTTGTCCATAAAAGATGTTCATAAACTGCTTTGCCGTACTCAATATGTCAATATCGTCTCGTATTTCGTCACACCCAATGGCCTTTTGTAATGTTGCGCACCATATACTTATTTCATTATTCCGTATAATGGAAAACCTGTCATTTAAATCGGGGAAATGTTGCGCAATCTGTAAAACTAACGAAATATATGCTTTTGTAGAATTTGTATATGATAAATCATCAATTATAAATTGAAAACTATAAATAGTTTTGCTTATACCTTTTATATATAAATCAATAAAGTTTTTAAGGCTTGTGACTTTATGTAAGTCGACTTTTTTCTCAATATTTTGTTCTTCAATAACATAGTATTCAATAACATTTCTAAATAACTCCTTCTTGCTTGATGCATAATAGTAAACAGCTCCTTTTGTCAAGCCAGATTCGGTTTCTATATCTGACAGCGAAACTCCTTCAAACTGTTTGGTAATGAACAATTTGAAGGCCGCTCTGTAAAGTATCTCTTTTTTCCCTTTGCGCATGATGAATAAAGTTTTACGCAAAATTAAACAAATGCCGTAGTTTTTCCAAATAAATTATTATCTTTGTTCAAAAATACCAAACAATAATTATATGAGCATGGGGCTGTCTTAAATGGGAATGTGGAAATTCAACGAACAAGGCGGACAGCATTCCGTGCTCATTTTTTACATCATTATGATGTCTCTTAATGTTGATGGTTGTTTTTCGTACATTATCATTACATATGATGACTTGTAGCATTTTGTTTTGAGGCTTTATAATACCATTTAATATTAAAATAGTAATATTATTCAGATAATACACAGATATTACTATCTTTTTGTTACATATATTAAATTTTTAGGTTAAAATCTTATTTATTCTTGCTTATATAAATAATATTCTCTATATTTACGCCGAATTTATAACATACCGACTGGAATTTTACAAATCTTCAGATTTGTAAAAATAGAAAAACTTGGATTTTGCAACGTGCATATCCAATACCTCTCGTAGCGTTCAAACAGTATGTTTGTAATGGATTTAATTGAAAACCTTTTAACCTAAACAAAATTCTTTATGAAAAAGCTTTTACTTTTTCTGCTTGGCGTCGTAGCCTTGCCTTTATACGCACAGTCACCCGGCGGCGTAAACGGTGCAGACTTATGGTACAAGGCTGTGCCCGCCACATCAAACCTTCAGGGACTTTACCGCTGGCAGGACTTCTCCGGCGATTCCGTGGCTTTAACCCTGCGGGGGCTTTCAAGCCAGGGTAACACCGAGTTCACGCAGTCGCGAGCCCTCCTTCACACGTTCAACTTCCATCCGGCGTTCAGCCTTTCCGAAGGCCTGTTCGGCAAGGTCGCCCGAATGAAATACTCAAACCTTTCGCAGGCGACGGTCATAGGAGTGTTCGCATCCCTGCCCGACACGGACGGGACGGACATGCTGCTGTACGGCATGGGAGGCCGCGAAGGGGCCGGCACCGTGTTTACGAAGGACAAGGCCGTCCGTGTCCAGGGCACGGAACCGCTCGACTACGGCAGCGAGACAGGCGAAGACCTGCTTTATGCTTCCACGGACTCGCTTCCGGCCGACGGTTTCCGCGAGACATCCCCGCGCATAGCCACATACCTCAAGGCCGACAGGCCAAGCTTCAGCGTATGGGGTGAGGCGTCCGACGCGGCAATATCTTTCGGCACTACATACAGTGCGGCCAACCCGGACTTCGGCACAATGTTCGACGAGTCTGCCTTCGGCAACGAAGAGTTCGACGGATACACGCCCGAGTTCATCGTCTACAGCCGTTACCTCACCCCACTGGAAAGACGGCGCGCGGAAAGCTACCTTGCCGTCAAGTACGGCATCACGCTCGACGGCTCGTATCTTGACAGCGACGGCAACCTGCTGTGGGACAGGGATGAAGTCCCTGCGTACCACAACCGCGTCGCGGCATACGGGAACGACGCCGCCGGAGGGCTGGAACAGCCGATGTCGGCGACATCATACGAGGAAGCGCCGAATTTCTCGGCACTGAAGGAAAACGACAGCTATCACCGGTCCAACTCATACAACCTCCCATCCTCCGCCCGGCTGTTGGTCATGGGCCGCGAGTACGGCAACGCCATGCCCGACAAGGGCTACGTGTTCTGGGGCGACGACGACGCTCCCACCACCACGTACACATCACCGGCCGACACCCTGTGGCACATCATGAACCGCACGTGGCTCGTGAAGACCAACGTCCAGTCCACGGCGGACAGCCTTGCGACCCGATGGACCGGGAACGGCCTCGAAGTGTCGAGAGACGGCTTCCTCGACGACATAACGCAGGAAACCGCCACCGCCGGTGCTTTCGCGGTGACGCCGGCCATGCCGAAGAACGCCGGCTATATCGAGTTCCAGTGTCCTACAAGCCACCCGACATTCGACGTGGGGTTCGCCGAGAGCGGCGGCAGCGAGTGCGCATACGGCTTCCGCTTCGGCAACGACGGTTCCGTGCGGACGATTTCCGAAGGCCAGGTTTCCAACAGGGCCGTGGCGTCTGACGTCAGCGGCAGCACGGTGTCATTGCAAAGGCTGGAAGGCAACCTCTTCCTGCGCATCGACGGTGCCGGCGGCGCTGACTATACAATAGCCATGCCCGATACGGCCGCATCATACAACGGTGTGGTACGGACGGAAACCGCGGAGGAGCCGCTGGCGCTGCATTCCGTCCGCACGGGCGGCATCGGCGACACCGGCAGCCAGGCCGAACTCAGTTACGGCCTCACCGCTTCAAGGGAATTTGAGGACTACTGCCGCAAACGTACGGTAATGCTCATTGACCCGACTGGCGAAGGAGAGTTCGATACGGACAACATTACAATGATAAGATGTTCCAAACCTGACATTGCCAGGGGGAAGACCATGTTCCACAACATATTCTGGGACGCGGACGGCAGCGGCAGCGACGTTTTCACCTTCGCGTACTATGACGGCCTTTCCGTAGAAGCCAAGCCAACCCCGTCGACCTGCGAGAACGGCGCACCGAAAAACGACGGAAGCATCGAAATCGGCATAGACATCGGAACGCCAGTATACAACTACGTCCTTTCTGTGGACACAGTGGCCGGAAAGGAACACGGCGAGACCATAGCGAGCGGAACCTTCATCGGGGATACGCACAGGATAGACAGCCTCGCACCCGGAACATACACGCTCACGGTGACCCAGGGTGGAGGAAACGACATATACGGCACCGGCAATCCTCTTTACACTGTTTACTCACACGACACCCGTTCATACCTGTCAGGTGAAATCACGTGGACTATAGCGGAGACCAACTCGAACTACCGCGTGGGGCTTGAGCCGAGCCTTTCCGACGAAATCACTCAGTACGGATTCGACGTGCGCGGCGACAGGGCACACATCATATACGACGGCTACACAAGCGCCACACAGTACGTGACGGTCAAGGAAGGCGATATGCTAAGCGTATCTGTAGGCAACATGCAGGTGGTCTACCGCGTCAACGGGGAGGTGTTCCACCGCGAAGTTATATGGTCCATCCGTGCGTGGCGGTTCTGCATCAAGTACGGAACCGGTGAGACGCACATAACGAACCTCACAGTGAACGGAGAACCCGTGGAGTCCTTCGCCACGGAAGGCAGCGTACAAATCGAGACGCCGAAACAGAACACTGTGCAGCTCACAGTCCATGTAGGCAGCGAGTGTGACGAAACCATGCCCAACGGTACGGAGGAGAAAGAACGCCTGGCCGAAGCCAGCCATGACATGGAGCCGGCGGAACAAAGCGAGTTCAGCGTGAACGGGACAGGCGAGACCACCAGGATATTCAACGCCGCCCTTGAGCGCAACGTGGAAAGCGACGCCATACTGACCGTATTCGACGTGTCCGGCAAGCTGCTGGTACAGAAAGAGATGCAGGGCGGCACCCGCAAGGCTGCGGACTTCAACGTACCCGGCGCAGGTGTCTACATCGTCAAGGCCCTCACTTCAGACGGCAAGGAATATACAAAGAAGATTATCGCCAAGTAAAACCTAAAAAACAAGAAACGATGAAACGGATACATATAATAACCGCGACGGTACTGGTCCTTGCCGCCGCAGGTTTCGCCGCCTCGCAGAGTTTTCAGGGCGGCCCGTCGGAAAGCACGCCGAAAGCCGCGTTTGCGGAATCAGGTGCGCATGGCCGTCAGGCAGGAGCAGCGGCTTCAGCGGAGACGACGGTGCAAGAAGCAGCCGTCACCGCAGTTTCCAGTACCGCGGCCACGGACACTCCCAAGCCTTCGGCAATGTCATACGCGTCGACACTTCCGCTCGGACACATAGGCGTCCACAACGGCAGGACGTCGGACAATCCGGAAGATAACCTCTTCGAGGTGGTCCTCGGAAATGGCATTCCGGAAAACTGCCGGGCATGGCTGGTTTACGACCTTTACGGGATAAGCTCGTCCGAAGGCGTCAGCAAAGGCCTGAACGACCGTCCGGCCACGGGTGGGTATTTCTCCGTCAAGACGGACGGATGGACTTCCGTAAGGGAGGAAATAGACCCGTCATGGCTCAACGCCGGGGTTAACAGGATAATGTTCACCGCCACGGAAGGAAGCCCTGCGTATTCAGTCCGCAACCTGCGCATAGAGACATCAGCCGGTGAAGTCGGCGCTATAGCCCTGTCGCAGGCCGCTGTCTCGTACGGAGGCAAGGCATACGTCCACGGTTTCGTCCGCAACGGCGCGGAGGAAGTACGCGCAGGCGGCACTCCGCTGAACGCCAACGGCGGAGAGTTCGAGGGCGTCATACCCGTTGAGGGAACCTGCCTCACCATAACGGCAGTCGGAAGCGACGGCAAGGCCGTTTCAGGACGGTTCGCCGTCACGCCAATGGAGAAGGCCGATTTCAGCCGGGTGTTCGCAGCATCTGTGGCAACAAAACCGTCCGCCAAAAGGTTCGTCAAGGGCACCACTGACAGTATCAGCTCCGGCGGCGTAAGGCTTGTCGTGGACGGGAAAACGCTCATTAAGGAAAAGAGACTGTCCGTCAACGCCCTGCGTGACATGGACGTCCCGGCTCTTGACTTCGGGATGACCAACGTCACCGCCGAGGGCGAAGGCTACCGCTTCCTTCCGCACGGCGAGCATTTCACGGGCGAGGGTGCGACAGTGAAACTGAAGTACGACCGCACGAGGATACCGAGCGGTTACACGGAGGACGACATACGCACTTACTATTTCGACAACGAGACGAGGCACTGGGTGGCTCTTGAGCGTGTCGCGGTGGATAAGGAATCCGCCTGCGTGGTGTCAAGGACCACGCACTTCACGGACATGATAAACGGCGTCATCCAGGCACCCGAGTCCCCCGAGACGGAAGGCTTCGCCCCGACGATGATGAACGACATCAAGGCCGCCGACCCTACGGCGAAAATCAACATGATAGCACCGCCCGCGGCGAATAACCGCGGGACGGCCAGCCTCCAGTACCAGTTCGAGATGCCGCCGGCCCGCAACGGCATGGCGCCATCTCTCGGCCTGCAGTACAGCAGCGAGGGCGGAAGCGGATGGCTCGGCGAGGGATGGAACGTCCCCGTCCCGTCGATAACGGTGGACACCCGATGGGGCGTGCCGAGGTACAGCCTTGAGGACGAGACCGAGACATACCTGCTGTCAGGCTCCATGCTTTCAACCGCCGGAGACGACGGCAGCATGGGAGTCGCTCACAGGGGAGAGAAAATGGAACGCAAGGCCGACCGGCAGTTCTACACACGCCAAGGAGGAGACTTCAGCCGCATAGTACGCAAGGGTAGCTCCCCGTCGGACTATTACTGGGAAGTCACAGACAGGCAGGGCGTGAAGTACACCTACGGCGGTGAAGGCGCCGTCCTGAAAGGTACGGTGACGGGTGTTGACGGCACGCAGCGCGAGGTCATTTCCGAATGGAAGCTCGCACGCGTGGAGGAGACGCACGGCGACTACATCGAGTACGTGTACGAGACGGCCGACGAGGATGTGCGGGGCGGCCTGAAGGCCAAGGCGGTGTATCTCAAGGAAGTGCGCGCCGGCAGCGCAGGGCAGGAACCGCACACCGTTGTCACGTTCGAGGGGAGCAGGACAAAACGGCTGAAATCCAACAACGCCCGCTATGGTTTCCTGACTTCATCCGGCCGCCTGTTGGAAAAGGTTACGGTGAAATTCCTCGGGCAGGAACTCAGGAGCTACGCGTTTACATACAAGGACGGTGCTTTCTCGAAAGACCTGCTGGAAAGTGTCAGACAGTATGACGACAATGGGAATGAAGTGTCGTTCCAAGATTTCTCATACTACGACGACGTCCGGGCGGAAGGGGGCTACAGCCCGTTCCGCAGTGAAAGCGAGACATGGGATTTACAAAACGACAGTCTTGACGCCGGGTTCACCAACCCGCTGCAGAGCACGGGACGCTTCAGCGACAGGCCTACGGCGTTGGGAGGGACGACAAGCTCTTCCACGAGCGTGTCGTTCTATGCAGGTGTCGGTCCGAATGACGGCGCCAGATGGAAAGGTAACACTGTCGGAGGCTCATACGGCCATTCCACAGACAACAGCAAGGGCCTGTCCGCATTCGTGGACATCAACGGCGACGGACTGCCGGACAAGGTGTTCCGCAAAGGCGGCGCGCTGTATTACAGGCCGCAGCTGCGCGAAACCGCCGATAACGCGATAACATACGGCGAAGCTATAAAGGTGTCCGGAATAAGTAGTTTCTCGACCGTCAAAAGCTCCACAAATACGGGCGGTGCGAAGGCTACCGTAGGCTGGATGGCGCTTACTGCAATGGTCGGCGGGGATGTTGTCAAGACGAAAACACAGACAACGGAATATTTCAGCGACATCAACGGCGACGGGCTCATCGACCTCGTTTCCAACGGCAAGGTGTACTTCAACCACATAGAGTTCGACGGCGACGGCAACGCCGTGCCGACGTTCACGGAGAGCAGTGCCGACACGCCAAGCCCCATCATATATAGCGGTGAGATTGACGCTTCGGTGATAACCGTAAGCCCCGAGGAGCAGGAAGAGGCCATCGCCGCGTCGCCGATGCAGGACATCGTACGCGTATGGCAGGCCCCGAAGGCGGGTACGGTAAGCGTGTCCGGAACGGTGCGGCTTGTAGCGCCGGAAGGCGACTATGATGCCGACGAGTACGCTAAGGCCGACGGAGTGCGTGTGGCCGTACAAAAGGGCGGCACCGAATACTGGAGCAAGGAAATAGCCAAGGGTGACGGCACAGCATACGAGGCGTCCGCATCCGGCATTTCCGTACAGGCCGGCGACCGTATCTATTTCCGCGTGCAGTCCGGCACGGAAGAGACTGCCAACGGCTCATTCGACAATGTGGAGTGGTCTCCTACGGTAACTTATTCCGGTACGTCGGAGACATTGCCGAACGGTTATTCCACCACCGTTTACAAGCCTGAAGAAGGTGCCATATACGACGCAATCACCATGATGCAGGTTGACGGCGCAGCGGCGTTTACGGTAAGCGGCAAGTTCACGAAACCGGCCACGACAGACGAGGTGACGCTGCGCGTCATTGGTTCGAACGACCCGAAGGACGCGGACGGCAACGACAACCTGGGTTACGTGGAGAAAGAGGTTTACAGCAAGACGTTTGCGCCTGGCGAGACGGCGGAAGACACTGACATCGAGGCAAGTATTGACAATGCGGACAAGCTGACGAATTTCAGCTTCGAGGTCACGTCCACTTCAAATGTAGACTGGACTAAAGTGAAGTGGAATCCTTCAATCACATACACTGATACAGCCGGTGTGGAGCGGACAGTCGCCGTGCCGGTCCACTACGCGACGTTTGCCAAGATGCTGCATGAGGGCGCGCCATATACATTGGCCGCGACGGATACGGCACTTGCGGTAATCCCGCGCCTGGCACTGTCCTCCACGTTCAACGGAGAAGTGACATTGACAGTCAAGTCCGTCGACAAGCTTTGGGGCAAGAAGACTTTGACTGTCACGGACGGTGTTGTTGCCAGCGATACATTGACACTCGGAAAGATTGACGCCGACAAGGTGTGGTTCGAGTTCAGCTATTCCGGAAACATTGAGGAAGAAGCACTCGCCTTATCCCGTGTCCGCTTACAAAAAGGGCTTGATACCGACAGCATTGAGGCTGGATTCTTCGCGGAAAATGCGAACGAGGGCTTCGGCATGATGTACCGCGGCTGGGGCGGCTTCGTCTACAACGCGTCAGAAGGGCGCTGCGGCAAGCCGATAGACGAATCGCTGCTGAAACTCCCGGAAAGCGAGGACGTGAAAATCGACCCGATGACGATGGCGTTCACTCCCATAGGCACAGACCAGAACACTCTCGACCGCTGGGTCGGCCAGCGTCAGGATATATACCTTACGGCGTATGAGGCCGGTACGGCGCGCCTTGGCGACCAGGACGTGATTGTAACAAACCCGCTTGACAACGACGTGGAGATTGCCGACCTTTCGGGAGACTGTCTGCAAGGCACCGGTGCGGCGGCCGTGACGCAGGTGGCCTCGAACAAGAGCAATGTCACTCAAAGCGGAGGCATGGGCATAACATATAACGACGCCGACGGAAACACCACCACGGAAGTCACGATGATGGACATGAACGGCGACGGCTATCCCGACATAGTGGCCGGAGGCACAATCCAATACACCAACACCCTAGGCGGACTCAGCGGAGAGAAGCTTGGCGGTATCGGGAATACAACTACTGACAACGCCTCCGAATCATGGGGATACGGAGGCAATCCCGTCGCTTCGGTATCCGATGTTGTAAATATGTTCAATGAACTCAAGAACAAGTCAGGAGGCGGCGCATCAACGACAGAAGCGGTGTCAAATGCGAAAACTTCTTGGGAAGCACAATTCTCAATCTCATTCAGCGCCCCGAAGAATACGGACGAAGCCGTAGAGGCATTCGTTGATATAAACGGCGACGGACTGCCTGACAAGATTCTGTCCGACAAGAAAGTCCGTTTGAATTACGGATACTCTTTTTCAGACCCTGTCGACTGGGAACTTGACCGCATACAAGGCGGTTCAAGCCGTTCATACAGTGCCGGGGCCAGTGCAGACGCAGGTGTTGCCAGTGAAATAAACAAGTCGTCCATAAACAAGGCTTCAGGGAGTTTTGCTGCTGGTGTAGGCATAGTAACTTCCGAGAGCGAGGAGGAATTCAACCTCATGGACGTTAACGGAGACGGACTGCCCGACAAGGTATGGACAGCCGACGGAAGCGTCATGGCAGCCTTGAACACTGGCAACGGCTTCAGCGAACAGACGGCATGGAACGGCGCGACGGCGTTGAACAAGTCAGCTTCCACTTCCGAATCCATGAACGCCGCGTTCACTGTAACCATAACAGTGCCTATACCTCCGGTGGTCAAGATTTCAACCAACCCAGGCACTTCCACCGGCCACAGCATAAGCCGCCCGAAATACGCACTACAGGACGTTGACGGCGACGGCTTCCTCGACATAGTGGAGTCCGACAAGGAGAACGAGCTGAAAGTGACGCGCTCTGCAATCGGCAGGACGAATATGCTGAAGTCCGTCACAAACTCCCTCGGCGGCTCGTTCACCCTCGACTACGAACACACCGCCCCGACTTACGGGCTTCCGGGCGGCAAGTGGGTGATGTCGCGCCTTACCGTTGATGACGGAATACACGACGACGGCCCCGTCATGACGACGGCCTTCGAGTACAGCGACGGAAAGCGCGACCGCCACGAGCGCGAGTTCCTCGGCTTCGGCGAGGTTGTCACCAAGAACCTCGACACCGAAAGCAACAATGCGGTCTACCGCCAGTCGGTCGAGGAATACGACGTTGCCAACTACTATGTGCAGGGCAACCTCACCGGCACATCCGTACAGGACGGCGAAGGCAACAAGTACACCGAGACAAGGAACGAGTACGACGGCTATTTCCTGACGGCCGACGGCGACGACTACACCTTCACGGCGCAGCCTGAACTGTGCAGCGACCGTGCGTCTGCCTTCGTACCGTTGCGCTACACGGCAAACCTCCAATATGAAGGTGCGGCCGACGGCATGGTAACCTCGGAGGCATGGAACGAATACTATCTCACCGGCTATCACGGCGAACTGAAGTCGTACAAGTACAGCGACAAGGGCACGCTCGGCGAGGACGGAAGCGGAGCTTTCGACTACCAGACGGCCATACAGTACACGTCGAACAGCGCCAAGAACATTCTCGGCCTGCCGACAAACGTGACCGTAACCGGCGGTGACGGCACCGTCTACCACAACGTGTCCGCCACATACGACTCCAATTATCCCGACCACCTGACGCAGCTCACGCAGCAGCTGGGCGGCGGCACGGCAGTGACCGACTACAAGTACGACACCTACGGCAACATCACGCAGAAGACCCTTCCGGAGAACGCCAAGGGACAGCGTATGTGGTACAAGTACCGCTACGAGCCGGAAATGAACATGTACGTTGAGCAGGTGACCGACGCCTTCGGCTACCGCAGCGAGGCGGCCAACTTCGACTACCGCTACGGCATAGCCCTGGAGCGTCGCGACCTAAACAACTTCTACTACGAGACCGACATCGACAACCTCGGCCGCGTGACGGCTGTCCGCGGGCCGAACGAGCTGGCCACGGGCGTGCCATACGCCATAGCCTTCGAGTACCAGCCGAAAGCCACGTTCAATGAGAGCGGCGTCACCGCCCCGGCATACGCCGTGACAAGGCACTACGACATCCAGCACCCGGGCGACGACATCGAGACCGTGACGTTCGTCGACGGCTTCGGCCGGCCCGTGCAGGTGAAGAAGGACGGCGCCGTGACGGACGTACAGGACGGGAGCGCGTCGGAGGCGGAGAACGTAATGATAGTAAGCGGCAGGAACGTGTACGACGCCTTCGGCCGCGTGGCCAAGGCCTATTATCCCACTACGGAGGCGTTGGGCTCCAAGACCACGTTTAACAAGTCTTTCGACAACGTTTCGCCCACGGTAACCGTGTATGACGTGCTCGACCGGGCCACGAGCGTGACCCTGCCCGACAACTCGGAGACCAAGACGGAATACGGCACCGACAGCGGCGTCCGCGCCCTCGTGGCCACGGTGACCGACGCTCTCGGCAACCGCCAGGCCACCTACACCAGCGGCAGCGGCAAGACGCTGAAGACCGAGCAGCTAAGCGGTCCTGACGGGACAATCACCACGACGTTCGAGTACGACGGCATCCAGCGCCTCGTGCGCGTCACCGACACGGAAGGCAACGTGACAACCTCAACGTATGACATGGGCGACCGCCGCACGGAGGTGGTCCATCCGGCCAGCGGCAAGACCACGTTCACCTACGACGCGCTTGGCAACGTGACAAGCAAGCAGACGGCCAACCTCGCAGGGGAAGGCAAAGCCGTCACCTACGACTATGACTACCACCGCCTGACGGGCGTCAACTACCCCGACCACCCGGAGAACAACGTAAGGTACTACTACGGCGGGCGCAACGCCTCCCAGAACCGCATCGGCAGGCTGATGCTCCGCGAGGACGGCACGGGCGCCATAGAATACTTCTACGGCAAGATGGGCGAGGTGACGAAGACGCGCCGCACGCTGATTGTGCCCAACCAGGCGATAGCCACCTACGTGACGCAGTGGACTTACGACAGCCACAACCGCCTGCTGGAGATGATATACCCCGACGAGGAGAAGGTTACCTACACCTACGACCTCGGCGGCCAGCTGGCCAACGTCCACGGCTACAAGTCATACGGCTACGACTACGTGAACCGCATAGGCTACGACAAGTTCGGGCAGCGCACGTACATGAAATACTGCAACGGCGCGGAGACGTTCTACACCTACGAGCCGCAGCGGCGCAGGCTGCAGGGCCTGAAGGTTGACGCCGGCGGACGCACCATAATGGACAACGCCTACACCTACGATGCCGTGAGCAACGTGCTCGGCGTGACCAACGGCGCAGCCCTGCCGCAAAGCGGCAAGGCCGGCGGGCAGATGAGCCACAGCTACACCTACGACGCGCTGTACCGCCTGTCAAGCGCCACCGGCACCTACACGGGCGCGGACGGCAAGACGGCAAGCTACACGCTCTCGATGGGCTACGACAACATGCACCGCATCACGTCGAAGAGCCAGCACCTCACGCAGGACAACCTGCAGTTCGACGGCACGCTCAACGTGGGCTACGACCTTACGTACACCTACGGACAGGAGGAAGGAAAGAAGTTCCAGCTTGCCAATGTCGGCGACGTGAACTACCGCACGGAAACGACTCCCGGCGAGGACGGAAAAGTCACCAACAGCCACGCCTACGAATATGACGCCAACGGCAACCTCGTCTACGTAAACACAGGGCGCGTGAAGAAGGACGGCGGAACGGACGAGAAAGCCCATGAGCGCAAGCTGAAGTGGGACGAGGAGAACCGCCTGCTGGCCTCCGACGACGACGGCTTCGTGACGAACTACTGGTACGACGCTGACGGCGAGCGCACGGTGAAGACCAGCGGCGAGAGCGAGCAGGTGTATGTGAACTCCGGGTTTGCCGGCGGACGCACCAACACGGCTAAGTTCTCACTCTACGTGAGTCCTTACCTCGTTGCCAACCAGGGCGGACGCTACACCAAGCACATATACATAGGCAGCGAGCGCATCGTATCGAAAATCGGCGACTTCGCGTCCTACGGCCCCGACCCGAGGCGCATAGAGTACGCCGGCAGCGAGGCCGACGCGGTAACGGTTGACTATGATGTTAAATATAGTCAACAGCTGCAGGCAATTAAAAATAATTACGCTACCTTTGGCGTGCCGTACAACGGAACTGACAACGACGACTATGTGAACGGCGAGGGCTTCTGCTGCGACGACAGTTCCTTGGAGGCGGCACAGGCCAAGGCTGTGGTGAAGGCCAACGCGCTTGACGGCAACTTCCAGGAGGGCGACGCCTACGAGAATTTGCAGTTCTACTACCATGCAGATCACCTTGGCAGCACAAGCTACATCACCAACCTTGACGGCGAGGTGGTGCAGCACGTGGAGTACGTACCGTTCGGCGAAGTATTCATTGAAGAGCGGAACAACACGTGGAATACGCCGTACCTCTTCAACGCCAAGGAGTTCGACGAGGAGACAGGACTGTACTACTACGGTGCGAGGTACTACGACCCGAGGCTGGGTTTGTGGATGAACGTGGATCCGTTAGGAGAAAATAATCTGCATTTATCTCCCTATAACTTTGTTAGTAACAATCCTCTTAACAGAATTGATGCATGGGGATTAACCGATTATGAAATTGATGGTGAAATAAAACGAATTGATGATGGACATTCGAACCTTAGAATTGCGGTTAGCAAAGATGAATTTAAAAATTTGCAAAGTTTATTTAATCAGAATTTCTCGAAATATGAAAGAAATATGAATGATATTTCCTTTAAGAATGGATTTACCACATATAGGACAATAAATGATGGAAGTATTGGAAACAATATACTCAACACTTTAGAGGTAACGTTTCATAGACCGAATAAGATGTCGTATGCTGAATGGTCAATGAGTAGCCCTATAATTGGTGGTATATCTTTGCTCAATGATTATTACTTTGGCTTCGAAAATAGCATGACAACACAAAGTTATCGCATATCCATGGTAAGTGCGGCAATGAATACTCAAATATCCGGAAACAATAGAGCATTTAATTTTATAGAAACGCTAAGCAATAGATACCAATATTCAAAAGTTGTTTCAACAATTGGGAATTATGGTACATATGCAATAGGAATTTATAATGTTTATCAAGGATATAAATTAGATGGTCAAGAATTCGGATACCACACACAAAGAGCATTTTCTGGTAGTCTATTCGGTGGATTAGGTAGTTATTTGGGAACTAATAGTGGTGCTTATATTGGAGCATATGTTGGTGCTTATTTCGGTGGTATTGGTGCAGTTCCTGGTGCCATTATTGGAGGCTTTATAGGGGGCTATTTTGGCAGTTCTTATGGACAAGCACTAGGTGAAAATGTTGTAGATGAATATTATAAATGATATAAATGTTTACAACTATTTGATGTGGGGCATGACTTATTTTCCTATATACGTCTCAACGTTTTCAGTAATGTAAGCATGCCCCGCTTTAAATTAATGAAACGCCCCCAATAGCATAATTATAACAAGAAGAATGAAGAAAATTATATTAATAATAAATATTCTGAATTTTTATGTTTACCAATTTGTTGCTAAACATAAAAAACTTTTTCCTACTTACCCAACAGATATTACATCAGAGAAGATTGTTGGTCTACTATTTACTATTTTATGCTTTATTATTTTTATTCTTATAAATAAATTATATCCCATCGGATTTGAATACATTTTCACATTTATCATCCCAATTTGCCTTTTGCATTATTATGCACTTACACATAAAAACAGAGCTAAGTTTTATATCGCTTTTATAAGTAAGCGGCCTCTGAAAACTTTAATAAGATGGGGATTGTATATTAAATTATTTTTATTTTCATTGTTGCTTTTAATATTATTCTGTATAATCTTATAATGACATTTATGACTTATAAGATACATAATTCTAATAACTTAATAAGACTTCCACATGGAGCAGGCAGCATTCATGCAAAAATTTCAGGGTATTATTCTTCCATCCAGCCATTTACTAGGGGGAAGACTGTACGCCAATGGCTAAGTACTCAAAGTTATGATGCTCAATATAAATTTGGAATTGAAACATTAAAAGAATTTGGATGGAAACAGTAAAAAAAACAGAAAAAGCTTGCCAAATGTTCGAAGAAGCTGCAATAAAGCATGCAAAAGCAACAGAAACAGGTAATTATACACAAGCAAACAAGAGTTATAAGATAATAGCTAAAACAGCTCGTTTCTTAAGAGAAACAAATAGCATAGAGCAATTATCTAAACTTTTAAATAATGAATCTGTTGGTGCTCGTATGTGGGCTGCAACATATCTCTTGCCTATTTCTGAACACGATGCAATGCAAACATTACAAAAAATTGCAAATGACAATGGTATTCATTCATTAACAGCCAAAATGACTATAGATGAGTGGGAAAAAGGAAATTTAGAATAATAGTCCTTAATACGTTTTTTATAAGAAGAGGACTCAAATAGCATTTGTAGGGGTCGTATCAAGTTCTGTATTCAGTAATGATACGACCCTTTTTAATCTTCTATATATACAAGAAACGGAGCATATGTACATATGTGTTTTCTCCTGTCCTTTGGATGTTGATTTTCCTGTGCAAAGCTAAGACTGGAGCGAACCTGCAAGGCACTTCGTTCTCTTGCGATTAACAAACATCAAATCCGTGTGTCTTTAATGTTTCTGTAACACAACAGAAACGCCTGCGGCTATTCGCTTCCTCCTTGCCTTGTTCCCTCTCTTCCGCCTTGCCCCTCGCACGTAAAATCAAATCCCGTCGGACGAGGTGAAAGCCTCCGACAATAGGGATAAAAAAGAATTTCAAACTTAAAATTCAAAGACGTATGAAACAGATGATTTGGACAAGCGAAACTTGGTTTGACGATGCGGCAAGAGCTGATTATCAAGACTCCCAGCGTGAAATATTGGAGGATGACAGCTATGAAGTTAGTGACGCGGAATGGTCTGAAGCGATAGAATTGTGTCTGTACGATGAGCGTAAGAACTTGGACAAGGAGGTGGACGGCGTTATCGTGGCCTTTGCGGATTTGGGGCTGTGGGATGGCCGCAGGCAGGGAACCAATATATTTGGCAGTAACATCGCCAACATTCTAAGAAGCACTTGCGACATGGCGGAATGGTACGGCGACCGCTACAATGTCCGTGGACGTATGGCGCACCACGACGGCACGAACTATATGCTTTACCGCATCGCTAAAGACCAGGCCGAGGCGGAACGCATTGCGGAAAAGGTGGATAACAGAGAGGTGGATGAAAGCAAGTTCCGGCGCATGACACGCTCGCTTTACCCATACGTGGCCGAGGTGTACGGATGGAAAGTGGCACAGCGAAAACCAAACAACTGACGGCCATGTACTACGATACGAATTGTACCTATGTCACTCCGGGTGAGTGGCACAGGTTGATGAAAGGGGCGCGTAAATGCTCTTACAGGCGGCTCGTGAGGAGAATAAAGGCTGAACTGCCGGAACTTTACGTTGGCTTGGCCTTGCAATACTACAACCCGTGGGAGGGGCAGTGCAGGCAGACCGCCACCCACTACATCTTGGTCCATTCGGCCATCGAGCATTTCATCCACAAATGACAAGGCACGGAAGGAGGACAGGCGCATCAGACGCTTGCCTCTTTCCGGCTTTTGCGCAACCCAAGGCGTCAGGGGTCGAACAGCAGTTGTAGCTCCACCCGTCTCCGCCTTTGTATCGAGGCTATCTTCTTCCCGTTCCAATGGCAATAGCTCAGGTATTCCTGTTGTATGTTGCGGTCGCCGCACTCCAGCTTGCGTATCAAGCGGCTCTTGGGTATCTTGCCATTACCCAACAGGCGGTATGGCCCTACCTGGTAGGCAAGGCAGGCCAGCAGCGTCGAATCACGCCCGAAGCGACGGAACATCCGGCACAGCTTCCGCATGTCGGCGCGGAGCAGGCTGTCGCCCAGCGCGCGGTTTATCTTATGGATCAGCCGTTCGCCGGGCAAGAGCTTATGTCCGTACCCGATGTAAGGCAGGTGCTTTTTCTCACCGTGCCAGCCCTCATAGAACTTGGTGCAGGCAACAGCCCTCTAAAACGGGGCAGCCCGTATATCCCCAACCGCCGGGGAGGGGGATTGCGTCTGTGCCTTTGCCGTATGTACACCGGGCAGGAACAGGATGGCAAGGAGGCACGGGATAAGTTTCATGCTCATTTGGCGTTCTTTTTGTTCACTACGTCTTCTATCATTTCCTTCACTTCCTGCCCCACCTGCACGAAGTTCTTGTACAGGATGCGTTCCCGCTCTTCCTTGGACTTGAACGTGTAGAATTTGGGCAGCGGCACATACACGGCTTCATCTTTCTTGATTTCGGCCATGTCGAAGTCGGTCTTGCAGAAGAACTTGGTGGTCTTGAACTCCTCGCTCTCCTGTATCTTCATCGCGCCGCCCCTTCCGGTCTTGGTGGCCACGAAATCCCTAGCGGTCTGGCCGCATATCCAGCCCGTCGCCATGTCGGAGATTTTCGAGGCGGGCACCAGGCTGTCCATGTTCTCGTTCAGGTTGATGATGGTCTTGTCGCGGTCGATGGTCACGCCTTTTTTCAGTTGCACCACCTTGCCGAAGATGTCGCTGCTCAGCCATTCCAGCGTTTCTTTCGAGCGGGCCGAACCGGACACCACGTTGCCCACCGTGGTGATAATCTTCTGCATACCCACCTTGCCGTAGTCGGCCTCCAACTGCGGCAGTTCCTGAAAGCCCAACGCCACGCTCACCTTGTTGCTTCGGGCTGTGCCTATCAGGCGGTCTATCTTGTGGAAGTACAGCGTGGGCAACTCGTCCACGATGATACTTACGGGGATGTTCTTGCCCTGCCCTGTGTTCACGCGGGTCACAAGGCGGTTCAGTATCAGGGCGTTCAGCGCGCCGATGATGCTCTCCATCTCCGGGTCGTTGGCAATCAGCAGGTAGCTGGGGAGTTTCGGGTCGCTCACCTTCAGGTCGAAGTCGTCGCCGTTCTTTTGGAATATCCAATAGCTTTCCTTGGTGGCCAGACGGGAGGTATAGACGCGCAACGTGCCTATCATGCCTTCCAACTGTTCCATCGTCTTGTTCTTGAAGGCGGTCTGGAACGGGCCGAGCAGCGGGGCCGACGTGGTAATGGTTAACCACGATATTAAATATAGTTAACACTTGCAGGCAATCAAAGAAAATTATGCTACATTTAGAGTGCCGTACAACGGAACGGACAACGACGACTATGTGAACGGCGAGGGCTTCTGCTGCGACGACGGCTCCTTGGAGGCGGCACAGGCCGAGGCGGTGGCGCAGGCCAACGCGCTTGACGGCAACTTCCAGGAGGGCGACGCCTACGAGAACCTGCAGTTCTACTACCATGCAGACCATCTGGGTAGCACGAGCTACATCACCAACCTTGACGGCGAGGTGGTGCAGCACGTAGAGTACGTACCGTTCGGCGAAGTGTTCATTGAAGAGCGGAACAACACGTGGAACACTCCGTATATCTAATGTAGCAATGCAAAGCTATATACGACCATAGGATTTTATAAACGACAAAGAAGAGCTTTTAATCTATTGCAAAAAATTAGATACAAAGATACTCTAAGAAAAGTTGTTTGAAGAGGTAAGGAAATTGGGAAGTATTATATACTCCTACAGCAGATATTACTATATTCTTATTGGTAAGACTTTCAGCGTGTCCAAATTAATGTAAGCCCCGCGGTAAGGCGTCCGTCCCTCACGGAGCATCTTCCAGAGAAGGGCGCATCCGGCCTGCGCCAGCATGGAATTGACGAACAGATCCTGTTTTTCCAACGCCTCGGCGAGCGAGCAACTCGGTCCGGAGTCATTCTCGTCGATGGTCGAATAACTTACCTCTTCAGTGATGACGTTCAGCTTTGGCACGGTTACGAACTCTTTTGAAGACGGCTGACGGATTTTGTTGCGCACCGTTCCGACAATCACCTGCCCCGTAAACTGCGCATTGCCGAAGTCCATCCAGTACATCGGGGTTTTGTAATCATTATTTCTTATGTCGCGGTGTTTTTTCAGGAAACGCCACAGGTCGAGGCGTGAGCGCACGTTGTCAGTGCAGGTAATCGTTATATTGGCCGTCATCGTCTCGCCCGTGCGGCAAGGGTAACGGCGCGACTCCGCCGTCCATCCCATGCCGAAAAAGCGGTTGATGCGCGTAACGAGGGCCACGGCCTTGTTGAGGCCGACCTCCGACGGACTGAACAGTTGCCGCCCGATGTTCGCTTCCGACACCGTGTCGCCGTCAAAAACGGTGAAGTGCAGCCCCGGATGTCCGAGGGAACGCAACGCCATGTCCATGCGTGCAAGGTTGGCGACCACCTGCGAGCCTGTTCCGCCGGCTCCGATTACGAACACGCTAACAGGATGATAAGGTGAAAGAAGGTAGCTGTCCGTATAATGTATCCGTTTCATTTCAAAAGGTCTTTAAGTTTCATGTTATGCGGTATCAGTTCTTCATTGTCGAAGGATTTATTTCTCGCGTTCTCCGTCACTATGACAAGGTTGTTTTTTGTCGGGTTACAGCCACCGCCGAGATGCGAGAACTCGCTCATCCAGAAACGCCGCTCCCAGCACTCGATGAGATTCGTGAACGACGGGTCTGACGGAAGGTTGAGCGGCGCGTTGCCAAGGCATACGTTCGCAAAGGTCACATTAAAGAAGGGCGCACGGTAGAGTTCGCTGTCCATGCCGGGCCGTCCGCCCTTGAAAGCGTACACGGCCAGACCGTCGGACTTTGCGTCATATACCACTCCCGGTACGCCGAACTCCCCGTCGGCAATGTTCAGCGAATCCTTGAAGAACATCCTGCGGCGGCGCGGGGTGTTCCACCACACGTACCTGTCATGCCCGCGCCTCGTGTCGCAGAGGAGCATGTTTTCAGGCACCAGGCCGTGCGGCGTACCGCAGGCGTCTGCCGTATAATTCTCCACCAGCGCATTCATGAAATCATACGATACCGGTACAGCGGCGCCCATCTTGCCGCTTTCACTGATAGGGCGCAGTTCGAGATAGTAGTCCTTATTATATTCCTCATCGCATACGTAGGCGATCATGGCGGCCTTCGGCTTGAAAATCTCATGCGTTTTCTTTGTTAGTTCGTTCATATTATCAGTTTATTGAAGTTAAAAATTTTCCCTTGCATGGCCGACAAAGTTGTAAAACCATTTGGTGAAGCGCTCGGGAAAGTCGTCCTCCTTGAACACCTTGTCCGTCTCGGGCGTAATAAACAGCCTTGTCACAGGCGTGAGGTTGTAGCCCTCGTGCACGTCGGCGGAGAAAGCCTGCATCACTTCCTCCGCCACCGCGTCGTCAAGCGAATACACAAGAAGGATTTGGCATTCAAGCCCGACAGGCATTATGTCCGGATCATCCTCCTTCGCCCAGTCGTATTCGTAGTCCATTATACTTGGCTTCCCCTTGCCTATTAACATAAGGCCGTCCTTGATTAGGCCGAGCAATGTCTGTTCGGCTTCGCTTTCAGGATTGCATGAGTCCAACGCTTTTTCAATGTCCATGCAGAAGGCCCTGCCATCCATCCTTTTGAAAAGCCTTGAAATCCTGCCGCTGTTGTACGATTCCAACAGGCGCTGTGTATGCCGACGCTCAGCTCTGTCCTTGCCTTTTCCGTCGTCCGCTTCATCTTCCTCATACGTGAGCCAGTCTTCGGCCATACTGAAATGGTATGAGTCGGTGATGCTCCACATACCGTGGTGCCTCACGAAACGTCTTATGAACTCAAGCGTGACGCGCCTTACTCCTTTTGAAAGGCTGTCGGTAAAGTCCAACGGAAGCCACAGCACTTCGTAGTCGGGCCATTTGTTGAAGCGGTACAAGCAGAACACGAGCCGGCCGCCGTCAAGCTCGATGTTCACGTTCTCGGACACAATGGCGTCAAAAGCCTGGTACAGCTCCGCCATACCGAGTTTCGGATGCCTTGCGTATTTCTTGCAGTTGAACTTCAGCTTCACGCCGAGCAGACGGGCGTAGTTCGCGGCCGAGCGGTATAGGTATTCGAGGTTCGCCATTGTTGCGACGTCGGTCTTCACCCCGTCCGCCTCGACATGAAGTTCGGAAGCGACGGGGATGAGCCTCCCCGTCAGAAAACCATTACGCTTCCTTGCGGCGGCAGCAACCTGCGCCTCCGCCTTCTTGTTCCCCGGCTTATATCCGTTGCCGACATGATGTCCTCTATTATGAGACGCGCCAGGCGCTCCGTTTCGTAGTCCTGCAACAGTCTGCATACTTTTTTCCCTTTGTTTTTATTGTCCGCTTTCATACTCTCATCCTTTTGTGCCGATGGTTGTCTTGAACTCGTACACGGCGCAGTCGTCCTCCATCACGGGGCCGTGAGGCGTGGCGGTTGTCAGTTCAGGGTAAGTCATCGAGTAGAAGTCCATCACGTCGTTGACGGCCATCTCCGGGTTGGGGTCGTCCAGTCTCAGCGTTTCGCCGTTCTTCTTCAGTTTGAAAACCCTCTTTAGTCCTTTATTTCAAGTGCCATAGTCCTTTTGTTTTTATAGGTTTATAATCGGTTTGTGTATCTTCATAGTTGATTATGTGAACGACATCTCCACCTGCGCCTCGTCCCTCATGCGGCATTCCTGCGGGAAGTCAACATATTCCGCGTAAGGGTCTTCCCTGAAAGCGTCCATGTCATACTCTTCGTCTTTGTCTGCTCCGTATCCTTGCGGATTTCCGTATTGGGCTGCGTTTTGTTGAGCCGTGGCGTAAGCCGGCTGTTGCGGTGCAGGCTGTAAAGGCCCTTGCTGCATTGTCCCGGCTTGGACAGCTTGCGTTGCGGCAGGCATGACAGGCCGTGGCTTGAATTGTTGCCCGGCTGTCGATGCCGGTGTGGCAGCCTGCACTGGCTGTTGCGGCTGTGTCTGTACTACCGGTCGGTATGCGGTCGGCGGTTGTCCTGCGAACAGGCTGCCTTCCTCCGACTTTCTCCTTACCTCCTGCATCTTTGCCTTCACCATTTCCTGCTTTTCAGCCGGGGCAAAGGTAAGGGCATGCTTCAGCAACGCCATAGCTTCGGCGAAGCGTCGAGCCGTTACGGACTCGTCAATACGCTTCATCAGCTTGTCGAGCCTGTCGTTCTTTTCTTTTGTCTCCTTGGCCTCTTTCGTCTCCTTTTCCGCAGCCGCCTTGGGCTTGCCCTTTGCGGCGGCTTTCTCCGCCTGACGCTCAAACTCTTTCAGGTTCGTCATTATCCCGACGGCCTTGGCCACGGGCGCGGCCATAATGTTGGTAAAGCCACCGTCAAGCTCTTCCGGCGTTCCGCTTGCCACCAACGGAATGAATCCGCCGGACGCCCCGTCTTTCAGTTCCTTGTGTCTCGGCATTACCGCCACGGTCAGCTTGTCGTTCACACGCTTGATGTTGATGCCCACTTCCGTACTTTCGGTAAGCAAGCCGTAAATTGTCTGGAAAAACATGGTTGAATCTGTTTTATCGGTTAAACTTCGGTTCCATTGAAAAACGCCTTCAGCAGTTGCGCCTGTCGGGACGTTTCGATATTCCGGCCAGCTGCGCGAGGTAATAACCTATGTGCACCGGCATTCCTTTTGTTCCGTCATTGTCCCCTTGCAGTGGCCTGCGCCTTACTGACGGTTGGATTGCCGCAGGCGTTGCGGCGTTCTGTCTTGTCGTTTCCATAGCTCTTGTTTTTGTTTGTTATTGTTATGTTATGTGGGACGGACATCCCATGGGGATATGTTGTCCCGATTTTTACAGGCATACGGTTCCGCGATTGGCGTAAGTGGCGTGGCAAGGCCCGGCGGAGAAAAATACCGCAGCAAAGCGAGGATGATTTTTCTCCAGACGGCCAAGCCCGAACGGGCCGCCTTGCACGCACGGCCGCAATCGCGGACCTTTGCCGTCAAAAATCGGAGAAACATATCTTTTTTATACGAAAAATGCAGACCGCCGCCGGCCTGCATTTCCTTTTTTTGGGCATTTTTGTTGCTTCAAGCGCCCTTCCTGTACCTCTTGAAAATGTCTTCAGTCACTTCCGCCGTGAGTTCTGCGGCCATCCGCAGGAACTCCTTTTGGCACAATGAACCGTTTTCCACCGCCTCAAGACGCTCCTCCCAGTCAGAGGTGAGCGCCGCTTCGGCTATTTTCATGCCCCTAATGGTCTCATAGACAAACAGTCCCTTTGGCGTGGGGATGATATATTTGCCTGAATGCCTCACGTACTTGCGGGCCACAAGCGTCTGCATGATGGCCGTGCGCGTGGCCGCCGTGCCGAGCCTGTGCGTGTCCATGAACTCCACTAACTCAGCGTCTGTCATAGGTTCCGGCGGCAGGCCCTTCTTTTGAGCCACGCTGCACGCCGAAACCTGCACCTCCTCTCCGACAGTCAATGGCGGCAAATCCATTATGACAGAGCCTTGCGGAACTATGCCATGCGTATGCTCCGATATTCCCTGCCAACCGCTTTCCAAGATGCGGCTCGCGTCAAGGACGAACTTCCGACCGGCGCACGAGGCTTCCATCCTCGTATGCTCCACCTTGCAAGGAGGCATAAGCGCTTCGAGCATACGCCCGAAGACCATCGAGTACACCTGCATTTCGCCTTTGTCGAGTCCGTCGGGGGATGTACCGGTCACAATTATGGCGTGGTGTCCGCCGCCTGTGTTGCCAAAACGGAGCCTGTCTGTGTCTATATTCCCCATGTCAACACCAACCGACTTGAGATAAGCTCCGAGTTCCTTCCAACCCGATACCTTTCCGATGATGCGCGGAAGCGTGGCGAGCACGTCCCCCCGGTATGTGCCGCTCTGACGTGCGTGGGTAAGTAATGAGCTTCTTTTCGTAAAGCGACTGCGAGATGTCGTGCACCTGTCCGGCCGTCAGTCCGTAACGCCTGTTGGCGTCCTTCTGCAATTCCGCAAGGTTGTAAGGCTGTGGAGGACCGGTTTCTTCGGTGCGGCTTGTGATGGACAGGACGCTTGCCTTGCCCGCAATCTTGCATTCCCCGTGGAGCCGCATGGCCTCCTCCTTGTCGTGTATGGTGTCCGCGCAACGCAGCCTCAATAACGTACTGCCCTTGTGGATATTGATGTGTACCGGCCAAGTGTCGGCCGGGCGGTGCCTCTCGCGCTCGCGGTAGCGGCGGCAGACGGCGGCAAGGACAGGTGTCTGTACGCGTCCGAGCGAGTGGTTGCCCAGTCCCGTGGCCTTGCAGATGGCATAGCTCGCGTTCACGCCGAGCGTCCAGTCCGCCTTGTTGCGGCAGTCTGCCGCGGTGAAAAGACCGTCATACATCCGCATGGGCTGCAAGTTGTCAAGCCCCTTGCGCACGGCCTCGTCTGTAAGCGACGTTATCCAGAGGCGTTTTACGGGCTGCGTGCATCCAAGGTAGGAGTAAAGGTAGCGGAATGCCATTTCCCCGTCGCGCGAGGCGTCCGTGGCGGCGATGATTGTGTCACATTTTGCCAACACACGTTCAAGCACCTTCAGCTGTTTCACGGCGCAGGCGTCCGGTATCCATCCGTTTTCGGTCTTCACGTGCTTCACCATGAGGCGGAAACGCTCCGGTACCAACGGGAAGTCGTCTTCGCCGAGCATTGCCGAGCCGTAATCCTTGGGCATTGCCAGCGACAGCATGTTGCCGAACGTCCACGTAACTATGTATCCGCTGCCCGACATGAACCCGTTTTCGGGCCTGTACGCGCCCACAATCCTTGCCAACTCCTTGCCCACGTTGGGCTTGTCTGTCAATATCGCTATCATTTTTATCAGTTTTTTGTGATGGTATATTAAAAGGCTGTAAACAGGAGTTAGACGCTTCGCGTCGGAGTTAATCGGGAGTTAACGGACAAATGCCTTATTGCTTAAATCAAAGGTATTGTCAGCTAACTCCGGCGAGTGGAACGAGCCTAACTCCCGTTAACGCTTTAATTTTAATACACCGCCATTGTTTGAAATTAAAGTTACATTTTCTCTTTGTCTACGCCTTTGACTTGAAGCACCGGCCTTCCTTTGCTGTCGGTAATTATTTGCAGCGTCGCGTCGGTCGTCATGTCCACAAGTCCCGTCCTGAGCCTTAGCGTCATTACTCCCGTCTCCCTGCCTTCAAGAAGCCGGGCGAGTTCGCCCGAGGCTTCGAGGGCCTGCCTGTCAATACCCATGTTGCCTAAACGTGTCCAGTCGAGTACGTCCGCCTTGAACGCCTTTGTTTGTCTTTGTTCCATTTGAATATTCCTTTTTTGTTTTGCTTGAATTTTTGTCATACGGCCTGCTTGGCCCCTTTCTTCTGTGCCGGCGCATTCTCGCGTGCCGCCTCCGCCTGTGCGTTGCGGCGCGTGTTGCGGGGCTTGTCGGGGTCTTCCTGGTAATAGTTGAGCGTGCCCGTGTTCGGGTTCACCTTTATGTAGGACGAGAACTCCTTGCCGCCACGGCCTTTCATGCCTTCCACGAGTATGGCCTTGCCGTCCTGCAGGCGCGCGCGTTCCTCGCCCGTGAAGGCGTGGCCGTACACTTCGGTGGGTATCCTCGGCGCCTGCCTTTCGTCGAAACCGTCGGGGGTGCGCGAGTATTGGGGGTTGCCGGTGGTCATGTCGAGCCTTACGAACGACGAGAACTCCTCGCCGCGGCGGTTTATCATGTTCTCGAGGAACACCACGCCGCCCTTGCGCAGCGTTTCCCTGTCCTCCGCCGTCAGCGCGGTCTTGCATATCTCGTTTGGGATGTAGATTTCGCCCGTTTCGGGATTGCAGCGCGTGTACTGCGGCCTGCCGGTCACCTGGTCTATGGTGACGAAGGCCGAGAACGTGTCGCCGTTGTTGCGCTTCATGCCTTTTACGAGCACCGTGTGACCCTCACTGAGCCTTTTCACCTCGTCCTGCGTCAGCTTCACGCCCCCGATGGTCTGCTGGTTGAGCAGGTTGTCCTTCGGGAAGATGAACTCCAGTCCCCTGCGTTCCGCACTGTACTGCAGGGTCGCGCTGAACTCCTTTCCCTTGGCGGACACCATGCCGTCAACGAACACGGCCTCGCCGTTCTTCAGCCTCGTTATCTCGTCAGGGTCGAGCCTTACGCCCTTCACCTCGTCGGGGATGTAGACGTGTTCCTGCCTTACGGCCACCAGTTCGTTGGTGATTTTGTCGATTGACACGAGGCACGGGGTGTAGTTGTCGCCGCGCAGCTTCAGGTCAACGGCGTGGCCAAGGTTGCCGCTCTCGCGCAGGTTCTTCTTTTCCTCCTCCGTGAAGTTGTGGCCGAAGTACGGGCGGCTGAGTTCCGGCTCCTTGCGTATGCCGTGTACGCCTAATACCACCTGTCCGTCGCTCGGCAGGAAAGACAGCCTTGCGTCAATCTTGGCCGTCATCACGCCCTCGATGTTCAGCGTCAGCGGTATCGTCCTGTTGGTCTTGTAGCCCCTGAGCATACCGTCGAGCACGCCCATGTTCTCAAGCAGTTCCTTCGACACGCCGACTTTTTTCAGCGCGTTCCAGTCCACCATGTCCTCGTTGTAGCGGTACGCCGGCCCTTGCTGTTCCTGCGCCGGCTGTTGCTCCATGCCTTGTGCGGCCTGCTGCACCTCCGTCTGCTGTTCGGGTTGCAGCTGTTGTTTCTTTGCCATTTCCTTTTCTTGATTTTGGTTTACGGTTTCTTTTCTTGTCTCTTTCCTCGGACGGATTTCATAACGCTTAAGGAACTCTCTTACCGTGTCCGTCCGCTTGCCTTCGGCCAGGTCCCTTATGGCTTGTTTGTTTCGCCTGTAGTCGTTGACTGTCATCCGCAACAGGCGGAAATGCGTAGGCTCCTTTAGCTGGCTCCAGAAGTTCCTGATGAAGTTCTCGATGATGCTTGAGTTCTTGTCGAACTTCAGGAACGAGTTTTCGTTCTCCTCCGTCGCCGGCACCGTCTCGCATTTTCCGTCGCCGTGAGCCTTGCTTACAGCCCTTACGCCGTGGCCTGGGTCGTCCTTGTTGTGGACGAGCAGCAGCTCGCTGATTTGCTCCACGTAAGCGTTTTCTTCCGCCCTTGCGGCTCGGCTCCGCCTTGCCGACGGCGGCCTTCCTTCCGTGTCTGTCTTTTTTGCCATTGTCATTTTGTATTTGGTCGTGAGGGTTGTCCCCACGCCACAAATGTAAATGATATTTTTCGATAAACCATTGATTTTCAGTTGGTTGGCATTACGTGTCGCAATATGCCGCAAAATGTCATGCGAAAGGCCGTGAATTACAACGCAAAAGGGCATGAATTACAACGCAAAAGACCGCAAATCGCAAGCCGAAAGGCGGCATTTTGGATTAAGGGTGGAAACAAGATGGCGGGCAAGCGGCTGTCGCACGGCGAATCATGCGGGCGGAGAGAGCAGGAAACACCCTGTCCGTTGGCCGGAACCGGTACGTCTCAAGCCTTTTGTAAGATACTCCGATATATCCCGTTCAATTGAAACGGCTGCAATGAAAACGCCCCTCGGCCATGACGGCCATGCGTCACGTCGGTCGCAGTTTACCCCTGTAATCAAACTGCAAACCGCCGGCGGACGGGCGCCGTGTTCTTTTCCGTCACGTTTTTCACGGCGCAGCCGCGAGGAAAAACGTGGCGGAAACCGCTGCAAACACGGCCGGACGGCCGACTGCGGTTTACTTTTGATGGAAGGGGTAAACTGCCGGAGTCTTATTTTTTAATCTGTGAATTTTAAGTACTTTAGATAAAATACCATTTATTATTTATAAGCAATAACATAATTTACATATATTCGGTTTACCCATAATGTAAAAAGATACAATCAACGGCTTAATTATTGCGTATTATATTATTTTATAAGATTTTACACCGAATATTGGTGATAAATCCATATATTTGTGGCAATTTTCTATTTCTTGCTGTTTTGGCATTAATTATTTAAGGATTGTTTTTATATTTGTTATAAATAATATATAATACTTGTTAGTATGGCTTTAATTGAATCTTTAAAATCCAATAATATTCGGTATATATAAGAAAATGTGTCATGATAATTTTAAATAAATATAGATTTGTGAATGAATATATTGGAATATTATTATACAAATAGTATCTTTACATTGTAATTATGGAAATTTGAAAACTGCAATATAGGAAAGATTTGTGGACTTGACAGCAAAAGAAACGGTTAATTATTGAAAACAGAACATACGAAAAATATGGGACTTCAACTGAAATTATTTTCAATCTATATATTGGCATTGGCCTTGTCCGGGTGTATTGTTGCCATATTCTTGCAGGAGATAAAGGTAATACGTGAAATCGAATCGGAAAAAGACGCTATGCGCAGGCAATATTCAGTAATGGAGGATGTACGTAGCCGTGTCATAGAACTTTATGCGATAGGTGAATATGTCTTGGGATGGGACGAAAACGATTATGCAATGTATAGGACGAAACGTCTGGTTGTTGACAGTGTATTGGCGTCTGTAAAACCTCTTTGCACAGGAAGTTCCACGTATGGGAAAGTTGACAGCCTGCGTTCCCTCTTGGCTGAGAAAGAAAGGCGTCTCAGGACTATCATGCAGACTGTAAAACGCCAGGACATTGCAAGCAAAGCCTTTACATCAGGTTGGGCCAATAAGCCGGTAAGGACCGTGCGTACCCGTATTGTAAAGGAAAGGAAAAAGGGTCTTGCCGGGTTGTTCGGTGGAAAGAATACGGTCAAAATCATAGAAAAATCGGACAACTTGCGTGAGTTTGGAAAGGAACTAGTGAGAAGCAGGGAAGAGCATATGGGGCAAATCTCCGCACATATGGACAGCCTCAAGCGGCAAAACAAGGTGTTGGATATGGCTTTGTATTCTTTGGTCATCCAAATGGGCAAGGACGCAGACATTGTACTAAGGGACAAGGCTGATAAAATGAGAAGTGCCTTTTCTTCCTTTTATGTGCTTTCAGTATTGGCCGCAGTGGCTGCGGCTGCCCTGCTTGTCGTATTGTTCATTATGACAAGGCGCGACATTTCCAGGGAGCGTAAGGCGAAAGAGAGGTTGCAGGGTATTATACGCGAGAACAAGGAACTGTTGGAGATGCGCAAGAACATCATCTTGACCGTAAGCCATGACATACGCGGGCCGCTCGGCAACATAGCAAACTGTGCGGAACTTGCGTCGGACGCTTCGTCGAAGAAGAAGAGGGACGGTTACCTCGGCGACATAAGCCGCTCGTGCGCCCACGCGCTCAGGTTGGCCAACAGGCTGCTTGATGTTTACAAGACTTTTGAACCAAATGGGCCGCTAAACGAAATACCGTTTCGTTTGGACGCATTGCTCGACGGAATATCCGATGACTTCAAGCGTAAGGCCAACGCCAAGGCTCTCATGTTTGAATGTGAATGCAAGGGCTGCGGCGTGACAGTGAAAGGCGATGCAGACAAGCTGGAACAGGTGATAGACAATATTTTGTCGAACGCCGTTAAGTTTACCAATTCTGGAAAGGTGTGCTTCAGGTCTGTTTATACTGGTGGAAGATTGGCCGTTGAAATAAGCGATACGGGCATAGGAATGGATGAAGAAACGCTTGAACGCGTGTTCCGTCCGTTCGAGCGTGCCGCACAGGATGTGAACTCTGACGGTTTCGGCCTCGGACTTGCAATCACAAAAGGCTTGATGAATGCGTTTGGAGGAAGCCTTGATGTGGAAAGTGAATTGGGTAAAGGTAGCGTGTTCCGCTTGAGGCTACATTTGACTGAAACGGATGAAGAGTTGGTTGCGGTTGACATTCCGACCATTCCGCCTGCCGTGTTGCCCAAGCGCGTGCTTGTTGTTGACGACGACTGCATATTATTGAAAGTCATCGAAGAAATGCTTGGACGTAGCGGCGTGGAATGTACGGCATGCCGTAACGCACGCGAGGCAATGGAAGCGTTGGGCAAGGAGGACTACGACCTTGTTCTGACGGACGTGCAGATGCCGGATACCGACGGCTTCAGACTGTTGAAATTGTTGCGGACGGCCGACATAGGCTGTTCGCGCACGGTATCCGTGGCCGTAATGACGGCGAGGGGCGACGGCGACTCGGACGTTTACTTGCAGGCAGGCTTCTGTGGTTGCCTACACAAGCCGTTCTCCATGAAGCAACTTACAGCGTTTGTCTCGTCGTGTGTCAGCCGTAAAAAACTGATGCCTGAATTTGACTTTGACAGTTTACTGGAACACACGGGCGACAGGCGGCATATGCTGGATGTGCTGTTGCGGCAGTCGGAAGAAGACATGGCTGACTTGGAAAAGGCTCTCGTAGAACCGGACCGCGAGGCGCTGCGCGCCGTAACACACCGTATGTTGTCGGCATGGAGCTTCCTTGGAGCCGAGAGCTTGATTGAAAGCTTCCGCAAGGTACTCGTTGACGAAAATGTTGATGACGCGGCCGTCTGCAATGAAGCTACAAGGATGGTTTACGCCACGAAATGCCTTGTCGGAGACGTGAAAACATTGATTAAAAATGAAGAATTAAAAAATTACAATAAAGAATGAGCGGAGAGATACTGATAGTTGAAGACAATATCGTTTTGGGCGAAGTGCTTTCCCGGTGGATAGGCAAAGTCGGTTTCGGAGTAGACCTCGCCACGCACGAACCTTCAGCGAGGCGCAAGATGAAACGCAAGACCTACTCCCTTGTGCTTACGGATGTGCGACTGCCAAAAGGTGACGGTCTCAGCCTGTTGGAGTGGAGCATGGCGGAACGCCACGGCGTACCGTTCGTTGTGATGACCGACTATGCCTCGGTACCCGACGCAGTGCGTGCAGTGAAGATTGGTGCGGAGGACTATTTGCCCAAACCTGTGCATGAGGAACGCCTAACTGAACTACTCGGCAACATTATCGGTAACGTTGGCAAGGCTTTTGGCTATGAACGTAGCCTCTTGAGGCGGCGCAGCCCGCAAGCATTGGCTGCGGAAGATATGGCGAAGCGCGTAGCCGGCACGGACTGGTCGGTAATGATACTCGGACCTAACGGCAGCGGCAAGGAATCAGTCGCACGTACAGTCCACAGGCACAGCCGTCGCAAGGACAAGCCGTTCGTGGCGGTAAACTGCGGTGCCGTTCCTAAAGAGCTTGCCGCCTCGGAGTTCTTTGGTCATGTGAAAGGCGCGTTCACCGGGGCGGACGGTGACAAGGACGGGTATTTCAAGGCGGCGCATGGTGGTACTTTGTTTCTTGACGAAATAGGCAATATGCACTACGAGACCCAGTCTTTATTGCTTAGGGTATTACAGGAGCGGGAATATTGTCCCGTAGGCAGCCTAAAGCCGTGCAAGACCGATGTGCGCATTGTGTCGGCAACCAACGCCGACATGGCTTCGGCGATAAGTGATGGCAGTTTTCGTGAGGACTTGTATCACCGCCTCTGCGAGTTTGAAATCAGGCAGCCCCCATTGAGGGAATGCCCGGAAGATGTACTCTCGCTGGCAGAGTTTTTCTTGAATAAGTATTCGGCAGAGATGCGTCTTGGTTGCGCAGGCTTTACAGAGGGTGCCAAGATTGCATTGCTCTCGTGGCAGTGGCCGGGCAACATCCGCGAGCTTGCCAACCGGGTGAGGCGCGGCGTGCTGCTTGCCGATGGCGGAAAGCTCTCTGCCGAGAGTCTTGGCCTTGACGGTGAGCTGTGCGCCTGTCCTGCTTCAAGTCTGAAGCTGATTGGGAACGAAGACGAGAAAAGACGGATTACGGCCATATTGGATGAATGCCGCGGCAACGTAAGCCGAGCCGCCGAACTCCTCGGTTGCAGCCGGCCTACGCTGTATAAGAAATTAAAGATTTACGGGATGATGTGAAGTGAAAAGTGAAGAACAAAATGTGTGGAACAACGTGCAAAGACATAATTCACTTTTGATTTTTCAAGATGAACTTTTCAACCAATATCCGTAAATATACGCGAGTTCGGGGTAAATAATCGTTAGAAATATTCCTGTTATGCGTTTTTTTGACAGTCAAATCCGTCAGAAATGCCTTCTGACATCCGTATGACTTGTCTAACGGAAATATTTGCGTATATCCGCGTTTTTACCCACCCTAAAACTTTACATACCATTGTTGCAATCTTTCTGTTTGGGCTATCAAATAAAAGTATCTCATGAAATTCGTTTAATTATTTGTAATGATAGTGATTGTCGGTTTAACCGCAATTGGTGACATTCAAATTTTCCATAAAAGCCCGTTTTTATGACTGCTCTTCCTTTTCAACGCTCTCATTTTCAAGCCCCAACCGCCTACACAGCTCCGGGTCGCCCTTTATGCGTTCCATCTCGTCGTTGACGATGGCTTGCGCATCGGCCTTTATGCGGTCGTAGTTGCGTTGGATTTGCTGTGCCATTACGTCGTTGCCGTCCTTGTCCCTGAACTCGTTGATTATCGGGATTCTCATGTAAGCACGTTCTTCCGCGCCGACCTTGTCGTGGTCAACCACGATTTCGGCGTGGAAAATCTTTTGGCTTATCTTCTCGCCGATGTTGTCGGAAACGGCACCCACGAACGTGCCTTGCGACAGGTTTGATATTTTCGAGGCCGGTATGAGCTGGTCGAGCTGGGTGTTTATTGAGGTCGACACGTCCTGTCTGTTTATCGAGACGGACTGCCGCTGTTGCAGTATTTTGCCGAAACGTTCGGAGAGGGTCTTTGCCGTCTCGCCCACCACCTGGCCGCTGAAGATGTTTCCGACGGTGTTCTGTATGACCTTCGACTCCTTCTCGCCGTAGTCGCGGTTGAGCTGCGAGAAGTCTTGGAAGCCGAGGCACACCGCCACCTTGTTACTGCGCGCCGTGGCGATGAGGTTGTCAAGGCCGCGGAAGTATATTGTCGGCAGCTCGTCGATTATTATCGCGCTCTTCAACTTCCCTTTCTTGTTCACAAGCTTCACTATCCGCGAGTTGTAAAGGCCGAGCGCGGCGGAATAGATGTTCTGCCTGTCGGGGTTGTTGCCGACACAAAGTATCTTCGGTTCCTGCGGATTGTTGATGTCGAGCGAGAAGTCGTCACCAGTCATCACCCAGTAAAGCTGCGGTGAAATCATGCGCGTCAAGGGGATTTTTGCCGATGCTATTTGGCCTTGGAGCTGGTCTTGCGCATTTCCTTTCCATGCGTCCATGAACGGCGATAGGTAGTTCTCAAGTTCGGGATACGACGTGAGGATGACGAACAGGTCGGCATACGGCTTGTTGAGCAGCTCAACGGCGTGCGGAAAGGTGCAGTATATGCCGCCCTTGTATATTTTGAGGTACCAAATTATAGCCGCCAACAGGATAATCGGCGACTCAACGAAGAAGTCGCCCTGCTTTTCAATCCACGTGCGGTTGAGGTTGAGCATTATGGTGTAGCTCGCCTCGTAAGCGTCGGATATGTCTGTCATGAAGTCGGGATTGATGGGGTTGCAGCGGTGCGAGCGGCGCGGGTCGTCAAAGTTGATGACGTAGAACTTCGGCGCTGTGGCGTACTTGTCCATGTTGCGCAGCAGCGTGTTGTAGGCTATGACGGACAGGTCGTCGAACTTGTAGTCGTAGATGTAAGCACTGTAACCCTTTGAAATCATCTGGCGGATGTAGTTGTTCACCACGGCGTATGACTTGCCCGAGCCGGGCGTGCCCAACACGATGGTTGCGCGGAATGGGTTTACAACGTTTATCCAGCCGTCGTTCATCCTGCCGCCGTACATAAAGCGAGTGGGCAGGTTGACGGAATACTCGTTCTCCATGAGGCGCGTTTCTTGCATGAAGCTCTCGTTTTCGGTGTTGAAAACGTCATTCATCAGTCCGTGCCTGAACAGGCGGCTCATCCACAGTCCGGCCATAAGCAGAGCGAGATAGCCGCAGGTAAGGGTGGAAACATACAGTGCCGTGACCGCCGCGTGCGGCAGGCGCAGGTCGAGCAGCCACCAGTTGAAGAAGAACAACGCAGTGCCGACGGACAGCGCGGCGAGTATCTTGCGCCACGTTATGCCCTCGCCCTTCACGCCGATTGTGCCCATGCAGGATATGGCTAACAGCAACACGGCGGCTAGCTTGCTCCACAGCGTATTGCCGAAAATTCCCGTAGTGCGGTTGAAGTTAAGTATTATTCGGTCGATTACGCCGATGTCAAGGTTCCATTCCCTTATGCTTTCGTGGCAGAACACGTAGACGTGCACCACCATAATAAAAATGCTCACAGCGCGGCCGAACTCCATTATTTTGGCCAGCGCCCTCAAATCGTCTTCCTGTTGCATACGTTTTCCTTGTTTTGTGGAAGTCCGTCACGTTGCGACAGACCTCCGATTCGTCTTTCTTTCATTGATATTTGTCCGTCTATACGGCATTGATTTTTGCCATGCCGGTAACATTCTTATTTTCAACACTTTACCTTGCACGTTCCCAAAGGTGCCCTTTCGGCTTCCAAAAGACTACTTTTTACGTTGCGATTTGCCGTGTTTTGCAGTCCAATATGCCGCCTTTTGCAAAACAGTGGATTTTGATACGGTTTACAGTCGGCAGTATCTTATATTCCGCGCGACCTGTGCTTGCCTGGCTTTTTCTTGCGGTTCATGCGCCGGCGGAATGCCTCTTCCTCGTAGTCAGTTGCCGGGTTTGCCTCAAATTGCAACGCTCCTGCGGCCTGTTCGATAATGTTTCCGTCAATGTTCCGCTCTTGCCGTCCTTGCCAATCCTTTGCAAAGACATCCGTTCCAACGTCCATGCCTTTGCCGTTTTCCCACGACTTGAACAGCCGGTCGAACACGTTGGCGGAGTATTCCCTGCCGAGCCGTGAGCCGTTGAACGCCTCGCGCCTGCCGTGGTCGATGAACGTCACGCCGTAGATGCGCCCGTTCTCGTTCTCGCGAAACACCACGCCGAAGTCTTGCGCGGCAAGCATTGCCGTGAACTCACCGTGCGACCGTGCGCTGCGCATTGCTTCCGCAACTTGTGTTTTAATGGCAGGTCGCCACTTCCCGGCCTTGAAGTCCGCCGTGTGCCGCTGCATCAGTTTCTTCAGCCCCTCGTCGCCGAAACGCTTGCCGAAGCGTGAGCTTTTGTAGGTCGCGCCCACCGGCTTGCCCGTGTCGTCGGTGGCTGTATAGACTACGCCGACGTATGGCCGCCCCTTGTACTCGCCTTTTACCTGCCGCACCTCGATGTTAAGCGTGGAAAGCACCGCGCTGTACTCTCCGAACGACTGGAAACGGTAGCTCTCTAATACGCCTTTCAGGGTGTTTGCGACCTGGTGGCGCACGTCGCTTTCCGCTACGTTGACTTTTTTCAATTCCGTTTTCGGACTGTCGCGAAGTTCCGCGCCGTTGCGCAGGCAGAACATCCGTTCCAGTTCACGGCAGGCGGCCATGGAGCGGCGGTGCTCGTAGCGGTCGCTTATTTTCCTGCCCTCCCCGTCAACGCAGACGCTTACAATGTGAATGTGCGTGTTGTGCGAGTCGCCGTGCTTGAATGCGATGTAAGGCTGTCCGCCGTAGCCCATCATCTCCATGTACCTTGCCGTAAGCTCTTCAAGCTGTCCGTCGGTGAGCCTGTCCTCTAGCGCGGGGCTTATCGCGATGTGCAGCACCGGCTTCTTCGTGTTGCGGTTTGACGACAGGTGGTCGTCGAACGAGAGCAACGCGAGGCGGATGTCCATGCTTGGCTGTCCGAGGCGGTCGGATATAATGCGGTTACCCGACAGTATTTCGGCCACGCCTCTTTCCACCTTGTTATAATTATAGGCGAGCGCACCGTAAAGGCTTGCGCCGCGACTTATCTTTGCAACCATTTCCGTTCGTATTCCTGCGTGAGTGCGACAATCTTCTTGCATACAAGCATCAGTTCGAGGCTGCGCTTTTCAAGGCGGTAAAGCAGTGCACGGGCGCGCTTCTCGTCAAAGTTCTTTTTCACGGCCTTCACCGTCTGGTTGTAGTTGTTGCCGACGGCTTGGAACTGCCTGTAAAAGTCGGTCAGGCGGACGTAGTAGTCAAGCGTGGTCTTGTCCGTCTTGACGACCCTCAGCGTTCCCCCGAACAGCGACTTCTTTATTAGCAGCGTGCGGTCGCGCGCCTCCGTCTCGGCCATCATCCTTTCGAACCTTTCCTTTTCCTCAGCGTTTAGGCGGAAGCTAAGCTTGCAGCCGCCGTCTTTGGTTTTCCGTTTTCTTGCGTTCATGTTCCCTTTGTCTTTTTCCATACGTCTTGTTTTGTGGTTTGTGTTTCTTCTTTCCTTGGCGGCGACTTTGGAGCGTGCCCGCCCGACCGCGAGGGAGGGGCAAAGCGTTTTCGTCGGACGGAAGCCATGACGTCGGACGAAAACACAACTTGCTCTGTTCTTGTGGACAGAAAATCCTTCCTTCCGTCGGATTGCCGTGCGGAGCGTGCGACGTGCGGTGTTCCGGCGGAGACTTTACCGTCGGCCGTCCCGGTTTTGCAAAGTTATGGGCTTCCGCACTTACACGGAATAGCCTGCCACGTGACGTCTTGCGACATTTGGCGACACGTGTTGCCAAACGGTTTCTTAGGTATTGCAATGTATGCAAAGTTGCCTATTTTTGCACTGCTACAATGATGCAAGCATTGCAATGCGTCACGCAATGTATTGAAGCAATGCAGCATATAATGCAATGGTGCGATGCGTCACCCGATGCAACGACGCAATGCGTCACGTTTTGCAACGGCTTGATGCGTCCAGCAATGCAATGAAGCGATGCACGGTATGTTGCAATGCGGCACGGAATGTAACGATACAAACATAAACGACAATTATGAAGAAGGAACCTGTATTCGTTGCCTTGGGCAACCAGAAAGGAGGAGTGGGCAAGTCCACGCTGACGATACTCCTCGCAAGTTATTTCCATTACGTGAAAGGAATAAACGTCCTCGTGGTGGACTGCGACTATCCGCAGCACAGCGTCCGCGACATACGCGACTGGGACATCAAGATAGTAGAGAAGGACGGGGTGTTGCAGCAACGCCTCGTAAACCAGTTCGGCGACAGCGGAAGGAAGGCATACACCGTGCTTACGGCCAAGCCGGAGGAGGCGAAGCAGGCGGCATACGGCTTCATCGACCGCTCCGGCCTGTGTTACGACGTTGTCTTCACAGACCTTCCCGGCACGGTGAATGCCACGGGAGTGTTCAGTTCGATAGTGAACATGGACTGTCTTGTCGTGCCCGTGACGCAGAACCGTATGGTAATGCAGAGCAGCATGAGTTTTGTGTTGGCCGTCCGCGAACTGCTTGGGCGCAATCCCGAGTTTCCGTTGCGTGACGTCCGCCTGCTCTGGAACTGCATGGACCGCCGCGCGTCGAAGGAGCTTTACAACGCTTACAGCGAGATTTTGGGGCATCTGAAAATTCCCGTGTTCAAGACGGTGCTGCCCAAAGCCGAACGTTTCAACAAAGGGATATGCCGTGACGGACGGGTGTTTCGCAGCACGCTGTTCGCACCCTCGCCGCCGTTGTTAAAGGGCAGCAACATCGACTTGTTGGCCGACGAGATGCTCGAAACGCTTAACCTTGAAAGACAATGACTATGGCTGACGGCAATAGGAAAATATACAACGTTGACGAGGACGTGTTAAAGCGCGTCGTCGCGGGCGACACGTCGGCATTGAACGAGCTTGACGAGAAGACAGGTGAAAAGAAGAAAGCCACGGCAAGGCAGCCAAAGGACGGCAAATCCGATATAGAGCAGGACGATTACCGTGAGCGTTTTCTGACAGGAAGGCTTACCGGCATGCGGCGGCAGACGTACATCCACGACTCGCTTTACCGCGCCATAGCCGGCATACTGCCGGTCATCGCATCTGAAATGTCCGTGCCGATGTTTGTGAACAACGTGCTTTCCGACCATCTTGAACGCTACGGCGAGACGATAAACAGGATGTATAACGAAACCGCTTCAAAAAGACAACTGCAATGGAAGAAATAGTTTACGTGTCGGTACGCCTGCTTTGTGCCGCATATATATTAAGAAAGGTGTGGGGCTTCAAGGCGGAAGTCCGCCAAGTGTGCGACCTGTTTTGCGACAGTGCGAGGCAAGGTGAAGTTAAAAAGGAGGAGAGTGTGCAGATTAACAACGGCGCAGTAATTGGCGAAACGAAGTTTATCTATCTTGACGAGAATGCCGGAACGGCTGTAGCTCCTTACATGAGCCAGCCTCTTGAACGCGCAGCTATCGAGGAAGCTGGCGACATCATCGAGGCGGATGACGTTGAGTGCAACCTCCCGTTGGAGGAAATGAAGCTGCTGAAAGAGGAGCAGGAACGGCTTGATGCGGACTCTCCGGAAGTCGAGACAATTAGCGGAGCCGTCACGCAGGCAGACCTTGAGAACATGGGCGACGTGCTGTTCCGCATAGACGGCGCCGCCGCGGACGAGGAAAAGTCGCTCCGCGCCGCCAAGACGTTGTATGCCATAAGGGAGACCGAGATGTTCACCGTCATCTCCTCGCAAGTTGAGAACAAGGACTTCATCACCGAGCTTATGGATAAGTACCTTGACGAGGACGGCAATCCACTACCGACAGACGGGAGAAACAAGGTTGCCTTAAATACAGGCAAGGACTGGAGAACGTTGTTGTAGGTTATAGCTATTAAAATTTCATTAATTATGTATTTCAATATAACGGTCATATATTAGCAATGAATCAATAAATAACATTTATGGGTTCAAACAACCGTTAGGTAAGAACTTTACAGAAAGGTCTTTCCGACGGGGATATCAAGAAAGAGCTATTCGAGAGTCTCTTTGACCAGGGTATACACCTTGTGCATAGACTGAAGGCCAACATGAGGAACAAGTTCATGTCCATGTAGAGCAAGATAATTCTACATAAAAGATACGTTATCGAGTGCATCAATGAGCTTTTAAAAACAAGGCCAATCTAGTGCATTCACGCCACCGCCCGGTACACACACCATCGTCAATCTATGCTCTGCGCTCACTGCATATTGTTTCTTTGAAACAAGTCTGATGCACAGCCAGTATATGCGGAAAGAACAGTACAACTATGGCTCTTTTGAATTTCTCCTTATCCCAAACTCGCGTACCTCTATAAAGCAACTTTTAACATAACCACGTTTTGCCTTGGAATGATGTGGCAATATTCTATTTTTTATCGTATATTTGTTGAACACAGTGTACATAGGACTCTATATATGAGTCACCAATAATATTAAGAAATAATTCTATTTGTTGCGCGTTTTAATATAATTTTGAAGGGAATGAAACAAATTTAACATATTTAATACCAATGTTAACGTGAGTTCGGTATAAGAAAACGATTGAAAAAGTTGTGGGAATGAGATATTTTTAGTACCTTTATAGTTGACAATCAATAAGTTACATAAAAACATCCATTCCCATGACTGATGCAAATTTAATAGAAATTTTCTGTATTCTCGATGAGTTCTGCAAATATTTTGCTCCCGAACTGAAAAAACACACGCTTGACACCTGCGGCAAGCGCCGCCGCAACCGCCCGTGCCTCATGTCCGACAGCGAGGTAATGACCATTCTCGTACTCTTCCATACCATGCGCCAGCGCGACCTCAAGTCGTTCTATCTCGGTTACGTGTGCAACCACATGCGCAAGGAGTTTCCACACCGCCTGTCGTACAACCGCTTCGTAGAACGTCAGGCCAAGGTAGGACTCCATCTTTTGCTGTTCCTGCAGACATGTGCGTTGGGTAAATGTACGGGAATATCCATTATCGACTCCACCCCGTTGAAGTCATGCAATATAAAGCGTGCGCACAGCCACAGGACGATGAAGGGATGGGCGGCCAAGGGCAAGTGTACGATGGGATGGTTCTACGGGTTCAAGCTGCATATAGTGATAAACGACCGTGGCGAGATAATACAATGGATGCTCACGCCCGGGAACGTGGACGACCGTGAGCCATTGAAGGACAAGAACTTTACGCAAAGGCTTTTCGGCAAGAATTTTGCCGATAGAGGCTACATAAGCCGGGAGCTTTTCGAAAGTCTCTTCATTGACGACATACACCTTGTGACCAAACTCAAGAAGAACATGAAGAACTCGCTCATGGACCTGCACGACAAAATCCTGCTGCGGAAAAGGGCGCTCATTGAAACCGTCAACGACGAACTCAAGAATGTATGATTGCAGGGCTTATCGCATACAACCTGCTTCCTAAGAGCCTGTTTAAATTTTGTTCAGCAACATCCTTATTGCAGCAAGTTTCACCATTTCCTCAGCCGAATCGAACGTGAATTCGTAGTTCCGGCAGAGTCTTCTGTAATTATCGAACCAAGAGAAAGTCCTTTCCACAACCCATCTCTTACCTATTGGTTTAAAGCCGTTTGACTTGTCTCCGCTTACGATGACCTCAAGTGCATAGCCGAAAGCCTTCTTAATCTTGGCAGCCACTTCTCCTCTGTATCCGGCATCTGCCAGGATAACTTTGATATGGCAACAAAGTTCTTTCAGGCATCTGGCCAGCAGGAAAGCGGCTTTCCCATCGTGTACGCAGGCTATCGTAACCATGACAGCTATCAGGAAACCGTTTTTGTCAACAACGATATGACGTTTGATGCCCTTCATCTTTTTATTGCCGTCAATGCCGTTAAGTGAACGATTGTCACCCCAACTAACACTTTGGCTGTCCATAATGCCGACACTCGCCTCTGGATTTTGACCGTTCATGACACGCACTTCCTCACGTAATTTATTCAACAACAGGTCAAATTCACCCAAGGAAGACCATTTGCGATAATAGTAATAGACCAGTTCCCAAGGAGCGAAATGGGAAGGGAGCATACGCCATTGACAGCCGGTCTTCACGAGATAGAATATGGCATTCCATATCTCACGCAAATCATATTTTCGCTTTCTCTCTTGCACATTCAAGATTTTCTTAATAACTTGCCATTGTGTTTCTTCTAAATCCGTCGAATACATAATTATTTCAAGTGTGGAAACTTAAAAATAATTATTTTCCCGGAAAGAAGAAACACACTTTCGATGTTTAATGCTAAAATTTAAACAGGCTCTAAGAAACCGTCACTCAATATTGACATCATTGATAAAAGCAGGCTTATTGCATAAGATTATTATACCGAACTTACGTAATGTTATATTGGTCGGAATAAACAATTTCATCCTTTAACATAGAGAATCTTTCGACTGGCTATTAAATAGAAGTTTAATTACATTGTGTACTTCAAATTTTCGGAATATTATATTTATCAAGTAAAAATGAATTAAGAATATCAATATCACTTTTTAGAATCAAGTCTTCTTCTTCCTTGGTAAGTAAAGGTATTCCAAAATTTTTAACATAGTTTTTAGCTAGAGCATAATAATTACTACCATAAGGTTTGCTAGTATGTTTTATATAATACCAGAAGATTTTTGATTGTAAAATACGTTGCAGTATTTCTAATTCTCTAATAGAGTTACTAATTATTGCATATCCATTGTAAAATAAAAGATTTTGTTCATGAGTAAGAATAAAATATGCATTATCTGCTATATATGGGAATAATAATTTATATCCCTTAATATTGAGGGCTTGTGTACGGCCATACGCATACCATGCAGGATAAGATCTATTTGCCTTATCTCGATTACGTAATATGTTTTTTTTACTTTCCAAATAATGATAAGCATATGGATATTTATGCTGTAAATCTAATTCTGAAATAAGAGATGCATTGCCATTTTCGTCAATATAATAAGGGAATATAAGTATTTCTTTATATTTTTCCAAATCATCATTGCTTTTCAATATATTAGGCTTTACAGCTTCTCTGCATATATCCTTTTCAATATTGTATCTACCTGTGTTATCTTCTAATATAAAATAGGAATTATCTTCTTTTATAGGCGAAAATAAATATATATCATTTTTTAATGTGGCAAAACCGTTCTTAATATTATATTTCTTTCCGAGAGGAATTCCTGAATGTTCGATTTTTATGATATTCTTAGCTACATTGGGTTCACATAATAACCAACCATGATAATCATTAACATCTTGGTATTTGATAGATACAAAATCATTTTCTTTTATAGATGATAGATTGTGACTGTTCCCTGTACAATAATGTATTTCTCCTACTGTTTTAGATATGAAACAAATACATGTATATGTTGAACGACCTCGAAATACTTGTTCAGATCCAAAATCTATCATTCTAAGGTCATATCCATGTTGTGACATATATGAACGAAAAGCTCTTCCATTTAGACTTCTATAAAAATTATTTACCGTTATATATCCAAGTATTCCACCTGGCTTTAATGCGGTAATTGCTATTTGGAAAAAAGGTATATACAAATCTGTTTTTCCTGTTTGAGCAACACTCCAATTTACAAGTAATACTTTACTTTCTTCTGATATTTTGGAAGAGCTAACATATGGCGGATTACCAACAATAACGTCAAACCCTTCATTTTTTCGTATCAGATCAATATTGTTCCAATTAAAATTCAAAGAATTACCGACATATAAATTGAAATTAAAATATTCTACGTCTTCTCCATTTATAATTGCAAATAGTGATAATAATATCTTGCATCTTCTTATACTGTAGTCTTCAATATCAATACCAAATATATTTTGAGAATAAATTTGTGCAAAAGAAAGTTCCATTTTATGGAGTTGCTGTGCTAATGTTAAAAAGAAACCACCACATCCACATGCAACGTCACAGAACTTTTTATTTTCCCATTCATTTGTCGGAATATTTAATAAAATCCTGTTTACTATATATTCACGAATTCTAATAGGAGTATATATGGCTCCATTTGTTTCTTTATTTGCAGGAGATATCACAAATTCAAAAAACTCTACTAAATTTTCAATTGAAAGCTTAAATTTATATTTATCAAGGTATTTTAGAAAATCTATTAAATTTGAATCCTCTTCCAATATGCAGCTGCGTATCAGCAAATTTTTTACTTCACTAATACCATGCTGATATAGATAAGATGATACAATAAGACAGTCAATATAATGGCTATCTCTTGTGGCGCATAATTTTTTAAAATAGTCAAGAACTAATCTATTATAATTGGGCATAATTGTTTACTATTTTTCCATTTCAAATCTCCACTATCAACATCCCAATGAGATGCAATATTGTTAAAATATGGTTTTAAAATAGCATCTTGTGAATGTTTGTAAATAATAGAGAATTGATGTTCATTAATCAATTTGTCGAAAACACCTTTAAAATGGAAATTGGTGAGATAAAATCCAATTCCCAAAATCAAATCCAATGGACAATGAACAATTCTAGGACAATCTAGATATATTGCATTACCCCAATCAAAAGATTTATTTTCATCTTTGGTTCCCAAATGATTTATTCCATCAGAATAATGTAAATGGTACAATGGATGATACTCTTCAGAACTAGCGCCATCATCACGATCAACATGCCAACATATTGAATATTTTTTATCATTCAGTTCTCCATAAAGAGTTACAGAGAATTCACATTCAAGAAGAGCTTCATCTAATTCACCCCATTTTGAAATATCTCCTTTTAAAGAACAGTCTATTTTTGCTCTTATTTCTAATCCTCTGGGTTTCATATGCTTAATAGTTCTTATTGGCAATACTAAATCACTAATAGAGTACCCCCAGGTAGAGCTGTCTGTTTTAATTGATGCCTCATATTCTAGTTCCTGCGATGCTTTTAGTATTGGATATATATCAGCACTACTAAGTCTTAGCTTATTTTGCAATATATTATAAATATTATATAATTCTCTAGCACGATTTTTTTTGAAATTTTGTATAAGACTAGTCTTCATCATGCATTATTTTTTGATCTTGCTTAAATCGGTCTAATTCACTAGATTTTACTGGAATTTGAGAATGTTTTCCAGATGCTATTGCATAAAATGAAACATATTTAGCCTCTTGCCACGGACGTAAATCGTATGATTCATAAACTTCGTATGCCTCTAATGAATCTATAGGTTTTTTTAAAGCTTCACAAATTGTATTATAGTAGGAACTTGTACAAAACTCAATAGGACTTGCTACTTTGAGACCTTCAATTTCGGTAGCATGTTTTATTATTTCAACGCGTTCTTTGGCATTAAAAATAGATAACGGTTTATTGCCTGAGTATTGTTTGAAAAAACTGTCTAATAAGTCTGCCCAATATCTTTTCCAACCACTGGAAAAAACTCCCTTATATTTAATTATAGGTTCAATTAATTCTAATAATTTATCCCAGTCTTGACTTTGTTCGATGTCAATTCCTAAACGAGCAGCAAGGACAGTTTCTTTAATTAACGGTCCAGAGTGTTGAAATAAATCTTTTATTATAAATCTAGAATAATCATAAGTGTTAATATTGATTCCTGAACTAATTCTATCAAATATGCGTGAGTCTAGCGCATCAAGGTTCTCACGTTTAATTATATCTTTAAATGAATCCTCCAAATGTATGGAAGAATAGCCATCAACCAAGGCTGCCATTTTTGTTGAAACTTTTTCCCACTTAATATCTCCTGATTTTACAAATCTATAATCATATAGATCATGACATGCATTATCTACGTCATACGTTTGTCTTAACCGTTCATCTGTTGAGCACAAAACCATTGGAAGATGCGGTATTTCATTAACAGATGCAAGCGTTCTTATATGCTGAGCCAAGGGAGATGCTGTAAATGTTAGACTATTTATCCCTTCACCATTCAGACATAAATCAACAAGAATACCTTTAGTACCAGTACTAATTTTTTCTTTTATTTTTTCTGTTAAAGATTCAAAGCTGTCTTCACAGGAAAATGACAGTTGTTCGATTAAAATTTTCCCAGTATCATTAAGACCATGTATTATGGATTGAACAGCTTCATTGTTTTCATCATCAATAAAGATATATTTTACATCATTCATATTATACATTATTTTTGGGTATTTCTATTCTAAATGTTGTTGTGTATCCTATATTGGATTCAGGTTTTAAATAGATATTTCCGTTATAGCTAGAAATAATATCTTTGACTATTTTCAGCCCTAACCCAGTTCCAGTGTAAGTTTCAATATCGTCACTATTACTTGATGCAGCAGATGTTGTTGTTACAAATGCATCAAAAATTCTATCACGTATTTTCTCATCTACACCAATTCCATTATCTGAAAAATCAATATATATATAATTTGAAGATTCTCCACAAGATATATCAATTTTTCCATTATTCTTTTCCGTCGATTTTTTTATTGCTTTTTTAGAGTTTGTATACAAATTAAATAAGATTGAGGCCCATTCAGATGGGTGCATTGGGATCGTTGTCAAATCAGACAAAAGTACTGACCGCTTATCTAAGTTTGTAGTTAAATCAATATGCGCTTTTTTACAATTATTTTTAATGGTAGCATAAAAAGAGCTGATACGTTCTTTTATATTTATTGGTTCAATGTCACGTTGAACATTACGTGAGATCGATTTGTCAAAAAATGATGTATAGCTATAAAAAGCTTTAATATTAGTCTGCAAAAGATTTATTCTATCAATAGCTTCACTATTGTTTTGTAGTAATTTTTGAAGATATTCAACTTCTGCTTTGAATCCTGGCAAATAGTTTTTTATTTCGTGGATGAATTCCCCGATAACAAGACCTAAAGCAGCAAAGATTCTTAACATATTAATTTCATCTATAAGTCTATCTTTCTCCTCTTTCCCTTCATTATATCCTTCTGATAATTGTTGTACTATCCGTTTAAAATATTCCTTTTGTTTATTTGATTCATCTTGTTTATCATCTGCCTCCTTATTTTCTGATGAAGTATTTTCAGAAGACATTCGGTGTAGTTCATTTATTGCTTCTTCTATTTTTTCTGTGGATGACTTCTTCCAATTTTTCTGATTTGCTGTTTGTTTTTTTTCTCGAATACTTGCAACTACTTGACATGCTGATATGATAGCACGATAAACAAAGTCTCTTAGTTCTGCATAGGCATCATTCTCAATAAGACCTTCTCGGCTGGATGTTTCTTCAAACAAATCTGTAGCCGCATCATCAATTTCTACAAATCCAAAAAAGCTTTGATTTTGGTGTGGAAATATATATGTACGTCTTCTCACTGACTCATCTAATCCAAGCCAATCATTTTGCCCTTCTCCATAAGGAGGAACTCTAAATCCATTTCTATATAATTTAATTCCACCCAATTCGTTTCCTAAATTTTTTATATAAGTAAATAAAGTTTTGGGAATAAGGTCTTTGCTATAAATAAAATATCTGGTTTTAAAATGGATACTATGAATATGAGAAAATGGAAGGTCATCATTTTCTCTTTGTGCGCCAATTTTATTAAAGTCTGTGTATGGAATATCTATTTTATCGCTATTTACTTTCCAAAAAGCATATCCATTAGAATCAATATAACCTTCTATAGTAGCAAGTGCATGGTTCAGAAACGCAATGTCTTCGTTAATAACAATTGTTTCCTCAGAAATTTTGTCTCGATAAAGATATGCTTTAAATCCAGGGTCATAGCGTTTTGCGTCCCAAGTTTTTCTTTCCTCAGAAAGAGGCTCTGGTAACAATAGATTTTCAGTATATTTATATGCGCGTGTAATTGCAATATCACTCCAACTATCTTGAAGTTTTTCAATAATTAATGTTGTACCTTGTTCTTTTTGCTTAGGAACATATATAACATTGCTTGTAATATTGCTAAGTTCCTGGTCTATTCCAAAATCATCCCACTTTATTGTTGTTTTTATTGCTTGCTTAGATTCTTTTTTTTGTGTAATAATTGTTAATATATCACCCAATCGTTGTGTCGCAAATCTGCCTATTCCCTTTTTCCCAGCTTTTTTCCTTTTAAAAATTGCAGTTATTGGATTGTGTATTTTATCAGATGATGATATACGCATAAAGCCATTTACAAGTTCATTGAAATTCATACCACATCCATCATCTTCAATTATAAGGGTACCACCTGGACGAAAGGCATTCTTAAAGACCAAATTAACATACGTTGCATCAGCATCATATGCGTTTTTAATAAGCTCGGATATTGCCGTTTCTCCCTTTCCAACCAATTCTTTTCCTAAACGAGTAATAATACCTGCATCTACAGAAAAATGGATGTTTTTTTTATCCATTTGTGCTAATTCGTTTGAAAGCGTAAGAATTTGCGAATAATCATCTGAATCTGATTGTAACAACTCAAATAATTGAGATTTGATATATTGTTCTGTATGCTCCATAGGGGTATTATAAGGTTTTATCCTCAAATTTATTGGCGATTAATTTTTTATAATTAACTTGTATAATTTTGCAATCTCTAATAATATGACCAAACTTGGCTGCCTTATGTTACAGACATTAGAATTGGCAATACAAAAACTTTTCTCGTACTTTTCTGCCAATCATGTCTGTTTAATGCTTTCTTATTCAAGCATTTCTTTTATTCGGTTCATGTGGTTATCCATTGTTTTATCCGTTGTTGTTCTACAAAGGTATAAAAAAATAATGCAATAAAAAAATAAAAAGGTGAGGAAAATCATCTACTTTTTTACGAATTCCACATTACACCTCCTGCTCCTTCAATGGCAACCCATAATTACATTGTATGAAAAGGTTTTTGTAAATTAGTTTCAAACCAAATTAGAGTCCAACTACAAATGCAAAATTAGGTGATGCATTTAAAAATCGGCTTTTGCGTATCTAAATGTAGTTTTCCTCTCAACAGTTTTACTGTTGAGTTTGTATTGCACTCCTTTTATGAATACATCTGTAGATCCTTTAAAGTCTGCTTTTTGTAGATGCACTTTCTGATGAGTTTGTTTGCGTTCTCGACGGCTTCTTTCTGTCATGTTGAGTATGAGATGGCAAAATACACGCCACTTGCCCATTTTTCTGTCAGCCCTGCATGATATTCCGTTGCGCTGCAAGCTTGCACTCATTGTCGGTCGTAATGATCTTGACATACTCTTATAGTAGAATAGTTGTTAACTACGGCCTTTGCCGTTTGGATGGCTTTACGCTCTTACGTCAACATCTCCATCAGGATGAAATTCGTGTAACGCTCCGTCAGCGTGAGGATGGTATAGCCGTCGTGTGCATCCATCTTCCAGTCATGAAACGCTTGTCATCGACCTTCGTCGGGTTTTGAGTTATGTCTGACCTCACGGCATACTGATGATTTCATCCGCAATACGGCTTTTACTCCAACTCCCTTTTAAACAAATATAAAATTCGTAACTTTGTGCCTTGGTTTGTTGATTTGACATAATACAAAAGTTTGCAAATCTTTGGAAGACGGTGGTCTCCATTTTTTATCTTGCCGTCGGACTCTCTTTGGCTTTGTCCCGCCGTTTGGCGTCACTTGCAAAGTTCTTCATAATCTTGGATAAAGTCACAACCATTTAAGCGTCGTGTTTCTATTTAGACCGTAATTAGATTTATTCGGTAATTTATCATTATTCATGCAATGCTCCGACATTTCATGCCATGTGCAGCCACGTCTGGCCACGGACTTCCAGCCTTGGCATATCCTCCATATCTTTGCCGCCGAGTTAAAGAAAAGCGATGTTTCACCAAAAAGAATCGACAATGAGAAAAAGAATTTTATTGGCATTTCTAGGAGCGTCGGCCGCCGTTGCTGCCTTCGCCCAAGGCCAGGGACTGGCCGGCATCAACGAGGCGACAAGCCTCATGACCTCGTACTTCGACCCTGCGACAAAGCTGTGCTACGCCATCGGCGCAGTGCTCGGCCTCGTAGGCGGCATAAAGACCTACAGCAAGTTTTCCAGCGGTGACCCGGACACGTCTAAGACAGCCGCCTCGTGGTTTTTCGCCTGTATCTTCCTGATCGTTGCGGCGACAATCCTCCGTTCCTTCTTCCTTTGAGCCTATGGAGTACACCGTAAACAAGGGAGCCGGCAAGGGCGTGGAGTTCAAGGGGCTTACCACGATGTACCTGTTCGTCCTCGTGGCGTGCCTCGCAGCCATCCTGCTGTCCGTCATCCTGCTGTACTTCATCGGCGCGTCACCGTGGGCGTGCGTGGCATACGGCTTGATTGCAGGAAGTGTTTTTGCATATGTCGTGTTCCGCATGAACACGAGATTCGGCGAGCACGGACTCATTAAGAGGCTGGCACGCAGCCGTCATCCGCGCTACCTCATAAGCCGCAAAAGGGTACGCCGCATGGTGCAGGAAAGGAGGACACCATGAGGAATGTCATGAAAGCCGACACACTCGAGCGCAAGTTCCCAATCCTTGCCGTTGAAGACGGATGCATCGTCAGCAAGGACGCGGACATAACGGTAGCCTTTGAGGTGGCGTTGCCGGAGATTTTCACCGTTACTGCGGAAGAGTACGAAGCCGTGCACTCCTCGTGGGTGAAGGCGATAAAAGTCCTGCCGGAACATTCCGTGGTGTGCAAGCAGGACTGGTTCACGAAAGAAACGTACAGGGCCGACTATGGCAAGGACGGCTTCCTGTCGAGGAGCTACGAGCGCCACTTCAACGAACGCCCTTACCTCAACCACCGTTGCTACCTGTTCCTGACGAAGACGACAAGGGAGCGCAACCGCGGAAGGAGCGACTTCAGCACGTTGTGCCGCAGCCGCATCCTGCCGAAGGAAATCACCAACAAGGAGACGGTGGCACGCTTCATAGAGGCGGTGGAACAGTTCGAGCGCATCGTGAACGATTCGGGGCGTGTCTCGCTGCGCAGATTAGGAATGGACGAGATTGTCGGCACGGCAGAAAGGCAAGGGATAATAGAAAGGTACTTGTCCTTGTCAGACGAGAAGGACACCGCCGTGCTTGAGGACATACGCCTCGACCCGGCTGCCATGCGCGTCGGCGACAAGCACGTATGCCTGTACACCATGTCATCGGCCGACGTCCTGCCCGGCACGGTGGCCACCGACATGCAATACGGACGCATGTCGACCGACCGCAGCGACTGCCGCCTGTCGTTCGCCGCGCCTGCCGGTCTCCTGCTTTCCTGCAACCACGTCTATTCCCAGTACGTGTTCATCGACGACGCAAGGGAAACGCTGCAGACGATGGAACGCACGTCGCGCAACCTGCTATCGCTTTCGCGCTACAGCCGCGCAAACGCCGTGAACCGCGAATGGACGGAAATGTTCCTCGACGAGGCCCACGCAAAAGGCTTCATGCCCGTGCGCTGCCACTGCAACGTGATGGCGTGGGCGGAAGAGGCGGCGGAACTTCGCACGGCGGGCAACGACACCGCGGGGCAGCTCGCGCAGATGGGATGCACGCCGAGGCACAACACCGTTGACGGCCCTACGCTCTTCTGGGCGGGCATACCCGGCAACGCCGCCGACTTCCCTGCGGAGGAGAGCTTCCACACATTTTTGGAGCAGGCCGTATGCCTCTTCACGGCCGAGACGAACTACCGCAGCTCGCCAAGCCCGTTCGGCATACGCCTTTCCGACCGCCGCAGCGGAGTGCCGGTACACGTTGACATCAGCGACGAGCCTATGCGGCGCGGCATAACCACCAACCGCAACAAGTTCGTACTCGGCCCGTCGGGCAGCGGCAAGTCGTTCTTCACCAACCACCTCGTGCGCAACTACTACGAGCAGGGCGCGCACGTGCTGCTCGTGGACACGGGCAACAGCTACCAGGGGCTTTGCAGCCTGATAAACGCGAGGACGCACGGCGAGGACGGCATATACGTGACCTACAAGGAGGACGACCCGGTTTCGTTCAACCCCTTCTACACCGACACCGGTGGGTTCGACGTGGAGAAGCGCGAAAGCATAAAGACGTTGATACTGACTTTATGGAAACGGGAGGACGAGCCGCCGAGGCGTTCGGAAGAGGTCGCGCTGTCAGGAGCAGTCAACGCTTACATCCGCAAGATAACGGAAAACCCGCAGACGGGCGACTTCAACGGCTTCTACGAGTTCGTGCGCGACGAGTACCGGAATGTTATCATGGCAAAAAACGTGCGCGAGAAGGACTTTGACATTGACGGCTTCCTCAACGTCCTTGAACCGTTCTACCGCGGCGGCGACTACGATTTCCTGCTAAACTCCGACAAGGGACTTGACCTTTCGTCAAAGCGCTTCGTCGTCTTCGAGCTTGACAACATCTCGAACAACAAGGTGCTACTGCCCGTCGTGACGCTCGTCATAATGGAAACGTTCGTCGCCAAGATGCGCCGCCTTAAGGGAGTGCGCAAGATGATACTCATAGAGGAGTGCTGGAAGGCCCTCATGTCGGCCAACATGAGCGGATACATACTCTACCTGTTCAAGACGGTGCGCAAGTATTTCGGCGAGGCGGTGGTGGTGACGCAGGAGGTGGACGACATCATATCGTCGCCCATCGTCAAGGAGGCCATCGTCAACAACTCCGACTGCAAGATATTCCTCGACCAGAGGAAGTACCTAAACAAGTTCTCCAACATACAGAAACTGCTCGGGCTCAGCGACAAGGAGAAGGACCAGATACTCTCAATCAACCAGGCCAACCGCCCCGACGCACCCTACCGCGAGGTGTGGATAGGCCTCGGCGGCACACACTCGGCCGTGTACGCCACCGAGGTTAGCGACGAGGAATATTTGGTCTATACCACGGAGGAAACTGAAAAGACGGAGCTTATGCGCCTCGCCGGCGAACTCGGCGGCGACATTGAACAGGCCGTCAGGCGGCTGGCCGCACAAAGGCGCGAGGAGAAACGAAAATTCAACGACACATGAAACCAAAAACAAAGGAAAAATGAAAAGACAAGCCAAAACAATGAAAAGAAAACGGTTCAAGGCGGTTTTTGCAGCCGCTTTTGTGGTGTTGGCGCTGCAAGGCTGCACGGCAGGGCCGCAGGCTGACATGGAAAGGTTATGCGGACACTGGGAAAGCACGGAAGGCAAGCCCGATGTTGCTATCCGCAATGACGGCGGCACCCACAAGGTGACGCTTATGTCGAAGGGCGGCAGGCAGCGCAGGCTGAAGCCGCAGACGTTCGTACTCATGGAGGACGGCGGCAACCTGTTCATCGACACGGGCTACCGCGTGAGTGTGTCGTACGACGAAAATACGGACGTGCTGACGTTCTCGCCATACGGCGACTATAAGAGGAAGGGGGCTGTGCAATGAGGAAAAGGATTCTTACTGGCCGCCGCTGCGACGTTCTGCCTCGCACAGGCAAGCGCGCAATGGGTCGTGTCCGACCCCGGGCAACCTTGCACAGGGCATAATAAACATGTCCGACAACATCGCCCACACGTCGAAGACCGCCGTGAACACGGCGCAGAACTTCGCCGAGACGGTGAAGATTTACGAGCAAGCCAAGCGTTATTACGACGCGCTGAAGAGCGTCAACAACCTCGTCCGCGACGCACGCAAGGTGCAGGAGGTGCTGCTCATGGTCGGCGAGGTGTCCGAAATCTACGTGACAAACTTCCGCAAGATGCTCGGCGACGCCAGTTTCTCCGCCAGGGAGCTTGACGTAATAGCCACGGGCTACGCCAAGCTGATGCAGGAGAGCAACGGCGTGCTTCAGGACTTGAGGCAGGTAATCAACGTAAGCACCCTGTCCATGACCGACAAGGACCGCATGGACGTTGTTGACGCCTGCCACCGCAGTATGCGCCGCTACCGCAACCTCGTGGGTTATTATACGAACAAGAACATCGCCGTGAGCTTCCTGCGCGCGAGGAAGAAGGCCGACACCGACCGCGTGATGGCCCTTTACGGCGACGCGGCGTCAAGATACTGGTAGCCTATGGAACTGCTGCTTGCAATAGACTTCACCAACCTCCACACCGTGCTGGAGGGCCTGTACGACGAGATGATGCCGCTCTGCGAGGACATGCTCGACGTCGGAAAGGGGCTTGCCGGCCTCGGTGCGCTGTTCTACGTCGCGTCGAGGGTATGGCAGTCGCTGGCGAGGGCGGAGCCGATAGACGTCTACCCGCTGTTGCGCCCCTTCGCCATAGGCATCTGCATACTGCTGTTCCCGACGCTCGTGCTGGGCACGCTCAACGAGGGGCTCGGTCTGATAGTCCAGGGCACGCATAGCATGGTGGAGGAACAGACCCTCGACATGGAGCGTTACCGCGCGCAGAAGGACGAGCTGGAGCGCGAGGCCATGATGCGGAGCCCCGAGACGGCCTTCCTCGTCAGCGACGAGGAGTTCGACCGGCAGCTTGACGAGCTTGGATGGACCCCGGGAGACATGGCGACGAGGCTCGGAATGTACGTCGAAGTGGGAATGTACAACATGGAGAAGAAAATCCGCGACGCCTTCCGCAGCCTGCTTGAGCTGCTCTTCGCGGCCGCCTCGCTGCTCATAGACACCGTGAGGACGTTCTTCCTCGTCGTGCTGTCAATCCTCGGGCCGCTGGCCTTCGCCTTCAGCGTGTGGGACGGTTTCCAGTCAACCCTCACCCAATGGTTCGCGCGCTACATCTCCGTCTACCTGTGGCTGCCCGTGAGCGACCTGTTCAGCTGTATGCTTGCGAAAATCCAGGTTCTCATGTTGCAGAGCGACATTGCCGAGCTGCAGAGCAACCCGGAGTATTCAATCGACAATTCGAACAGCGTGTACATCGTGTTCATGCTCATCGGCATAATCGGCTATTTCACCGTCCCGACCGTGGCGAACTGGATAGTGCAGGCCGGAGGAGCCGGCAACTACAGCCGCAACATCAACCGCAGCGCCGTCAAGGGCGGAGGACTCGCCGCCGGAAGCGCGGGCTCGCTGCTCGGCAACGTCGGCGGAAGGCTGCGCAGAAAGTGATGAAGACAAGAAACATGAAATGACGAAAGACAATGGAATTCAAGTCACTTACAAACATCGAGAGCGGCTTCCGCCGCATCAAGGCCATGCTTGTGGCCTTCGTATGCTGCTGCACATTGGTTACGGGCTTCGCCCTCTGGGGCGCGTTCCGCTTCGCCGAGAAGCAGCGCGAGAAAATATACGTGCTCGACGGAGGCAAGTCGCTCATGCTCGCACTGTCGCAAGACCTCTCGCAGAACCGTCCCGCAGAGGCGCGCGAACACGTAAGGCGTTTCCACGAGCTGTTCTTCGGCTTGTCGCCGCAGAAGGAGGCCATCGAGGCGAACGTCAACCGCGCGCTGCTCCTTGCGGACAAGAGCGCATACCACTATTACGCCGACTTCGCCGAAAAGGGCTACTACAACCGCGTAATATCGGGCAACGTCAACCAGGCGGTGCGCGTAGACAGCGTGGTGTGCGACTTCTCGCGCCATCCATACAAGGCCGTGACATACGCGCGGCTCATAATCATACGCCAGAGCAACGTTACCGAACGCTCGCTCGTGACAAGCTGTTCGCTGCGCAACACGGGACGTTCCGACGGCAACCCCAACGGCTTTATAATCGAACATCTGGCGATACTTGAGAACAAGGACATAATGACAACGGAAAGATGAAACTGATAATCACATTTGCGAGAAAGCTAAGATACGGCCTGTGGCTGCGCTGCCGGAGGCTGACGCCGAGGCAGAGTCTGGCTGCGGTGCTGGCTTTCAGCGTGCCGTTCTTGGCCTGTTGCGTCTACGTCATGGTGTCGGCATTGGCCGGTTTCGGCAAGCGTGACGGCGAAGATATACGGATTGGACACATCGAACCTATGGAGATAAATTACGGAAAGACAAACGGAAAATACATCGAACTTTACGGAAATGGACATAATGAAGATGGCGGAACGCCTAAAGGCAAAACCGCGGACTGACGGTAACGCGCCCGAAAGGCGCAGGCGCGGACTTTCCAAATTGCTGGTATATCCGCTAATGGTGTTGTTGTTCGCCGGAAGCCTGTGGCTGATTTTCCGTCCGTCAGGAGACGGAACGGAAGCCGGAGGCGGAAGCGGAGGCTTCAACACGGAAATGCCCTCGCCCGAAAGCAGGGGACTACCGCGCAGCAAGGTGGACGCTTACCGTGACGGAGAAATGGCGGAGAAGGCCGAACGGCGCAAAGGCTCGCTGATAGAGATAGCGGAAATGCTCGACACTGATACAACAGGAAAGGTGACTTTGCCGGACGTTCCGCTGACGGGCGAACCTGCGGCGGAAAATGAAAACGAGGAAGGCACTCCGCAGTCATCCGTTATGGCGTATCAGGACATGAACAGGACGCTGGCCGGTTTTTACTCGCCTGCGGAAGTGTCGCAGGACGATGAGGTATCACGCAGGATAGCGGAGATAGAACGGCGGCTGGACAGCGAGCCTGAAAAGGAAAGTTCCTTTGACGAGAAGGTCGCCCTTATGGAGAAGTCATACGAGCTGGCGGCCCGCTTTGGCGGCAACGCTATGGCAAAAACGACGGAAACAAGCAATACTTCTGAAAAGCCGAAAGCCGAGCCGGTTAAGGCTGAACGGCCACGTGTGGTCTCTCGGCTCGGACAAAAGGACGGTGCGGACAGCATTGTTGAAGACCGCTTCAACACCGCAGTCGGAACGCAGGAGACCGTGGAAAAGAACACCATTGCTGCGTGCGTACACGGCACGCAGACCGTTACCGACGGACAGGCGTTGCGCTTAAGGCTGCTCGAACCGATGCGCGTAGGCGGCCGCCTCGTGCCGGAAGGGACGGTGATAACAGGCTTGACGTGTCTTCAGGGCGAGCGCATGGAGGTGGAAATCGAGGTCGTAAGCCACAAAGGCAGCGTGCTGCCAGTGGAGCTTGAGGTGTACTCCACCGACGGGCAGAAAGGCGTACTCGTGCCCAACTCGCTTGAAAACGATGCTGTGAAAGAGATTGCCGCAGGCATGGGCGGTGCCGTGGAAAGCGGCATTAGCATATCCACCGACGCCGGGGCGCAGATAGTTTCCGACGTGGGACGCGGACTGATACGCGGCGTGTCGCAGTATTTCACGAAAAAGGCGCGCACCGTAAAGATAACCGTAAAGGCCGGGTACCGGCTGCTGTTGCATCCGCTGGAGAAGTGAACGACGGCGGAGCTAAAAGCGTAAGAGCCTTAAATTTTAGCACGAATATAAATACTTGTAAATCAAGATGTTACGGAATAACTCGCAAAATATGGCCTTTCAGCTTCCGATTTGCCGTCTTTTGGAATGTAAAAAGCCGTGTTTTGGAACGTGAAATGGCGTCTTTTGCAAACTTGGATATTTGATACGGACTTATGACTGTCAATCAATGTGAAAATGAATAAGCAAATGACAAAAAAGAAAACAAAAGGAACAATGCAAAAAACAAGCAAAAGAGTGATGTTTATGGGAAAGAAGATGTTTCTATTTTGCGCCATACTTATGGGCGCAGTCGCAGCCGTGGCACAGCCAAGCAGCGGCGACAGGTTCGAGGGACTGACGCGGAAAATAGGTTTCAGCCGCATGATTCCGCCGCACGGACTTGAAATAACGTATGACAAGACGGTGCATGTGATTTTCCCGTCGCCCGTAAGGTACGTAGACCTCGGTTCTGAAAACCTGATTGCAGGGAAGGCCGACGGGGCGGAGAACGTAATCCGCGTGAAGGCCGTGAAAAAGAATTTCCGCGGCGAGACGAACATGAGCGTGATAACGGAGAGCGGAGACTTCTACAGTTTCAACGTGAAGTACGCCGACGAACCGCTGCTGCTCAATGTTGAGATGTGCGACTTTATACACGACGGCGAGGCGGTGAACCGGCCCAACAACGCGATGGAAATCTACCTGAAGGAGCTTGACGGCGAGTCGCCGCGCTTGGTTAGGATGCTCATGAAGTCAATCCACAAGGAGGACAAGAGGCGCGTGCGCCATATCGGCAGCCGCCGCTTCGGGGTGCAGTTCCTGCTGAAGGGACTTTACGCCCACGGCGACCTGCTTTATTTCCACACCGAGACGAGGAACAAGGGCAACGTGCCCTTTGACGTGGACTTCATCACGTTCAAGATTGTCGACAAGAAGGTCATCAAGCGCACGGCCATGCAGGAGCAGGTGATATGGCCGCTAAGGGCGCACAACTACACCACGCGCGTTGACGGCGGAAAGGCCGAGCGCACGGTGTTCGCCCTGCCCAAGTTCACCATTCCGGATGGTAAGATGCTCGTTGTGGAGATGAACGAGAAACAGGGAGGCCGCCACCAGCGGTTCGAGGTGCAGGGAGAGGACGTGGCCAATGCCGAAACCATTGACGAGGTGCGCGTGTTATGACAAAATTTAGGTTATTGTTATTGACGCTGCTGCTTGCCGTAACGGCTGGCAGGACGGCGGCGCAACGCTGCCTGCCAGGTATGAAGGGTGTGCAGTTCTCGGCCGACATGGTTGACGGCTTTTATTCGCCTGCGGACAATGACGGCACAGGTTACGCCTTTTCGCTCGCCTTTTTCAACTACGTGAAGAACGGGAACAAATGGGTCTACGGCGTGGAATACGTGAGGAGGAATTGCCGTTACCGCACCGTCGGTGTGCCGCTTGAACAATATACCGCCGATGCCGGATATTTTCTCAACCTGCTGTCATCGACCGGCAAGGTGTTCTTCCTTAACGCAGGGCTGTCGGGCGTGATTGGCTACGAGGAGGTGAACGGCGGCAGGAGTACGCTTTACGATGGGGCGTCGCTCTCCAAGTGCAGCGCCTTCATATACGGATGCGCCGCCACGTTGGAGGCCGAGGTGTTCGTTACGGACAACATCGCAGCTGCGGCAAGGCTGCGCGGACGCGCCCTGTGGGGCGGTGCTTCGGGAGTGTTCCATTGCCTTTACGGCGTTTCATTGAAGTATGTTTTCTAACCGCAAACGAGTATTTACATGAAAAGAAAAGCGAAGTTTTTATTTATCTTTTGCTGTGTAATTACAGCATTGTTATCCACAATGTCTTGCGATGACGGCCTTGATGTCACGCAAGAGTACCCGTTCACAGTGGAGGCCATGCCCGTGCAGGACGAAGTGGCCTACGGCGAAACCGTCGAGCTGCGTCTCTCCATCGTTGAGGACGGCGGCTTCGACGGCACGGTGTACACCCTGCGCTACTTCCAGACGGACGGCAAGGGCAGGCTGGATATGGAGGACGGCACGGTGTTGAAGCCCAACGACCGCTACCTGCTGGGCAAAAAGGAGTTCCGCCTGTATTATACCTCTCTAAGCATTGGCGACGCGCAGTCAATCGACCTGTACGTCGAGAACAACTGGGGCGGAGTGGAGAAACTGACGTTCGACTTCAATGCAGACGACGGGGATGATGATGCAGGCGGAGGGCTGATAATAAGGCCGATAGTTACGGCTGTTGAGGATGCTCCATGACACGAAATATCAAAAATGAAAATGTGCGATGTGCATGAAGATTTTGTTGGTTTTGTTGTTGGTGTTCATCAGCCTAACGTCCAAGGCGGAGCTGCCGCCGTCTATTGCAAGACTGCCGTTGTTCGAAAGAGCGGTTGCCGTTGTAAGGCATTTTGAGGGCTGGCACGGGCCTCATCACCATCCTTACGTCGGCTACGGTCACAGGCTCCTGCCCGGCGATAGGTACAGCCACCGCATGACGAGACGGCAGGCCGAGGCGTTGTTGAGAAAGGATTTAAGGGAGCGTTGCGCCGTGTTCCGCCGCTTCGGCAAGGACTCGGTATTGCTCGCCGCCCTCTCTTACAATGTCGGGGTGTACCGCCTGCTTGGCGGTGGGCGTCTGAAGAAAAGCCGCCTGGTACGCAAGCTGGAGGCCGGCGACAGGGACATCTACCGCGAGTACGTGTCTTTCAGGATGTATCGCGGCAAGGTCCTCAAAGGACTTGAGACAAGGCGCAAGGTGGAGTTCGCCCTGCTGTTCGTGCCGTAGGCAGGCTCTGGTGTCACGATTCCAAATCCTCCGAAGTCCGTTTCGGGGGATTTTATTTACCTTATCATATATGTTCCCTTCATTATGGATATTGAAACTGCAAAACGTATCGCTATTGACGATTTCCTTGAAAGTCTTGGGCATAGTCCCGTAAGGTGCAAGGGGGATGTCCTTTGGTACATGTCGCCACTGCGCGAGGAGCGCACTGCGTCATTCAAGGTTGACACGGGGCTTAATTGCTGGTACGACTTCGATGCGCCCATATAGGCTACACAATAAATATCTCTATGGCAAGAGATTAGGTTAGAGTTCAACAGACCTATCCTCAACGACTTAGCTGGAGGAGAAATCCAAAGGTGACAGTAGCATGTCGGTAAAGCCATTAGTCAGCTAAATACCAAGCTGCGACTGCATGGCAAGAGGAAAAGGCAGACACAAGGATGAAGCCTGATTGGTTGAACGATAGTTCTGCGGCACACGTGCCAGCCCCGACGAAAGGTATTTGATTCACGTCGGGCTGAAGCACCCCATGTAAACCGAAATTGCAGCGGGGCAAGAACTGGCTTCAGAGCAACCGCAATAAGCGGAATAGGAACGTAAGTCGCATCCGACAGTCTGCCGAGCCAAACAGTTATTGTGAAAGCAAATGGGGATTCCCTAAATCAGAATGCCGTAAGGCTATGGGCATAAGGCTCTGAATATCTGACATGGGAACGGAGCTTCCGTAGTAGTCCGAGCAAGGGAAAGCCTTGTACATGGCGAAGGGGAGCAGTTAGATAACTTAATACAAACAATGGAAAATGTGCGAGACATTATGAGAAGTCCAGAGCAAGTATTAAAAGCTTTAAACAAGCATGGTAAAGTTTCGGATTACAAGTTCGAAAGGCTGTACCGTATCTTATTCAATGAGGAGATGTTTCATGTTGCCTACCAGCGTATTTACGCCAAACCCGGCAACATGACACCCGGTACGGATGGGAAAACCATTAACCAGATGAGCCTTCAAAGAATAAACAAGGTCATTGCATCTTTGAGGGATGAGTCTTACAAGCCTAATCCGGCAAAAAGGATATACATACCCAAGAAGAACGGTAAGAAAAGACCGCTTGGGATTCCTTCCTTTGAGGACAAACTTGTACAGGAGGTGGTGCGCATGATTCTTGAAGCCATCTATGAAGAGGTGTTTGCAAACACCTCACATGGATTCAGGCCAAACAGAAGCTGCCATACCGCACTGACCCATATCCAAAAGACATTCACAGGTACAAAATGGTTTGTGGAAGGAGACATTAAAGGATTCTTTGACAACATAGACCACAATGTATTGATTGCAACTTTGCGGAAACGGATTGCCGATGATAGATTTCTAAGGCTCATCCGCAAGTTGTTGAATGCGGGATATATTGAAGACTGGAGGTTTCATAATACAAACAAGGGAACCCCACAAGGCGGCAACATCAGTCCTATACTGGCCAACATTTATCTTGACAATTTTGACAAGTATATGGAAGAATACGCCCTACGCTTCAACAAGGGAAAAGAAAGACACATCACCAAAGAATACAAGCAGTTCAGCGGTAAAATGCAAGGCATCCTTAAAAGCATCAAGAACATACAGGATGCAGATGCCAGACTACAGCTTATGGATGAGTATGAGAAACTGAGACGTGAAAGGCAAAAGATTGAGAGCAGAGACAGTATGGATGAAACATACAGAAGGCTTAGATATGTAAGATACGCAGATGATTTCCTCATAGGTGTTATCGGAAGCAAGGCTGACTGCGTTAAAATCAAGTCGGACATTACCAAGTATATGGAAGAAAACCTCAAGTTGGAACTGTCGCAGGAAAAGACATTGATAACAAACGCACAAAAGCCAGCGAAATTTCTTGGCTTCGATGTTTCTGTCCGTAAATCTGATGCAGTCAAGCGAAACAAGAACAATGTGCCAGCCCGCTATTACAACGGTAAGATAGTCTTAAAGGTCGCCATAGAAACGGTGCGGAACAAACTGGAAGAATACAGTGCCATCAGATACAAGGTAGAAAATGGCCGACAAGTTTGGTTTGCAAAGTTCAGAGGCAATCTCATGAAGAAGAAAATCGAGGACATAGTGGCGGCATATAACTCTGAAATCAGAGGGTTCTATAACTATTACCGCATTGCCAATAACGTGGCTTATGCACTCTCAAAGTTTGGATACATCATGGAGTACAGTATGTACCATACCATTGCAGCAAAGACCAACAGCACTGTAAGCAAAATCATTGACAAATATAAGGTTGGAAATGACATTATAGTGCCATATCATGATGCAAAAGGTAACTTACGGCACAGAAAATTCTATAATGAGGGATTCAAACGTAAACCACCAATGTACTATGCGGAAGTAAACGACTTATCCTATACAATCGCAATTCCACAACCGACGCTGACTGAGCGATTGGAGGCGAGAACATGTGAATTATGTGGAAAAGTCGGGCCTGTAGTCATGCGTCATGTCAGAAAGCTAAACCAGCTTAAAGGAAAGACTGAATGCGACAGGCTGATGCTTGAAAAGCATAGGAAAACATTGGTTGTCTGTGAAAAGTGCTATGCCAAAATACACAACCATGCCAAATAAAGTCATGTTATCAACGGAGAGCCGTATGCGTGGAGACATGCAAGTACGGTTTGGGGGCAGGTACGGGAAAACCTACTGCCGAAAGGCAGTAAGGCGTCCTGTACCGAGCCTACGGCTTGGCCGGGGCGGAGGGATGATAACGTTGGCAAGGGAACTGTACCGCTCCAGCGACATAACATACCTTTTGGAATGTATTGACAGGTCTGCACCAGGCTTAATCCGCCGTTTTGTTCCAAACGTAAAGAAACAAGAACTGCCGCCAGTGTTTTCCGATATAAGCGTTGTTCCGTTACATTCTACAGCTTTGTTGGCGTATTTACGTGAACGGAAGATAGACACGAATGTTACAAGGAATGAATGCGTGGAGGTGCATTATGCCTGTAACGGCAAGCGGTATTACGCCATAGGGTTCCGCAATCGGTTGGGCGGTTACGAGCTCCGCAACCGTTGGCTCAAGGGATGTATTGCCCCGAAAGACATTTCTCACATAAGGCAAGACGGTGACAATAAAAATAAAATCTGCCTTGTTTTCGAGGGCTTCATGGATTATCTGTCTCTCCTGACATTGGGGAAACACGGTCGTTTGCCATGCCTTGATGCAGCGGAAAGTGATTACATCGTCCTTAATTCCGTCACAAACATAGTCAAGGCGTTGCCTTTGTTGCGAGAATATGGCAAGATTTTCTGCCTGCTTGACAACGACACGGCCGGCCGCAACGCGTCAGCCTTGCTTTGTAAGGCGTTGAACGGTAATGCGGAAGACATGTCCTCCTTGTACAATGGTTTTAAGGACTTGAATGATTATTTGAACGCATGACAGAGACAGGAATGCTTTTTCTTTCATTGTATTCCGCATAATGTCGTATTATACAATCTGTCTTGTTTAATTCATTTTCAGATAAGAGCAGTATTTGGCAAGCAAGTTCTCCAATGGCAAGTCGCCTCTGCCTAACCGTTCCGCATCCAATGGCAAAACCCTTTCGCATACCGGTGTCTTGCCTTTGTACAGTGCTTTAAGATAGAAGCGGCCATTCTCATCTTCAACACGGACTTCGGAAAAGAGTGCCGTGAGGTCGTCTGGCTCGTTAATGATGGAATAGCTTGGACGTTTGGCTCCGGGAATGTTCTAACGCAAGATACCTTTTCCTACAAGGTCGTGTATGTCGCGTAGTGCGGTATCCGCCGAACATTTCGCCAGCGACGCCCATGTCTTGATTGTAATCTCGCAAATATGTTTTTTGAGAAATGGAGAAGTTGGCGTGTGACGTATAAAAGGTTCATCTACTATAAAAACACACTTTATATAATGACAATCTTGAAATAATGGGTTAAACTTTTTTGATAAATATGGAAAAGGCTATAGTTAATTATACCGTTGCAAATTTGACATTATAGTGGTTCATTGACATTCCAAGTAGTTCATCGGCTTGGTCGTTGCAGAACTTCAGCACGGTCTCTTTCGCCTTGAACCAGTTGGGATAGTCCTGCATGTACTTGGTGGCCACGCCCCAGAATGTGCCGTTAAGCCATTTCTTGAGCCTGTTGTGCAGGGATTTGACGTGCTGGATGTGGTAGACTTCCCTCTTAACATGCCTGTAGAGGTCCGCCCTGATTACCACATGCTCGATGTGGGTGTCCATGGTGTAGCCCTTATAGTTGTTGTGTCCGTCCGAACACAACACCTGCCTTTGGGCAGCGGAGTGTGCAGGCTTTTCGCAAATTCCGCCTTCGTCAGCCTTCCATAGCCGCAAAACGTCATGTTGAGGTCGTTTTTCCTGTCCGCCGTCACTATGACGGTCGCCTTGTCCTTGGAAAGGCCTTTGCCCTTGGCCTCTCCGCCACGCTTGCGGGGCTTGCGCCTCAAGTGGCGGCATCCTTTGTCGGGCTTGTCAAAAAACGTCCCGTCGCTCTCGGTTATTCCGGAGAAAGAGCCGCCATCGTCCTGTTTCAGGGAACGCAGTATCTTGTGTCGCCAGTCGAAGGCCGTTTTCTTGTTGATGTGCAAGGCTGCGGAAATCTTGTCAAGTTACTTCTCCTCGGACATCAGCCGCATGTAAGCTTTCACAAGTTCCTTCTTGTGGAGCTTCTGCTGCCACGTGCCCGTGTATTCGGTGAATGTCCTGCCGCAGTCCTTGCACTTGAAGCGTTGCGTGCCGTGGTCCTTGCCGATACGGTAGTAACGCCTGCCGCCGCAATGCGGACAGCACCCTTGTTTTTCCAACAGGGATGACAGACGGGAACTTTCCGGAACTCTCGCTTCACACTGATTTCCACTGCTCAATGCCTGAACCAAAGATTGCCGTTCCGGCTCTGACAAAGATTGCGCGGCTGACAATATTTCACTGTACGTCATGACAAACTCCTTTTTTTAACACATATACAATTTATGTGCCAATTTCCAACATATTGTTAAACTAGAGCCATAGAAAAACGTAACATGTTAATACATAATTACTTCCTTGTATGTAAATGCACGATTCGCTCAAGATTAAGTTTGTGTAATTAGGCTTCCGTATAAAGCCATATTGGTCAAGCGAAATTGAAGATTTATATTTCTGTATTTTGAACATAAGGAAACGTCCTTTGCCGTGACTATCGAGATTAACAGCCGTTGTTAACGGCTGATGCCTAAAATTATTTACATGCTAATATGTAGCAACGGAACTATTTAGGCGAATACGTGTTTTTCAAGATATATTGTAATAACAACTCTGGGAGGTGGTAAAGCCCAAATGAAGTTTCATTGTTATTGTGTCATAGTCAAATTAAGGCCTTAGTCTAAATCTATAAATACTTAAACAATTCTATTGCGTATGTTTCTTTTTCTTATAAAGTTAAATAAATGTTTTCTTAGTTATATTCATACATAAAAAAAACAATTTAGATTTAGAATTAATCTTAAATGTTGTAAAATGAGTATGTGATATGTTTATTTATATTAAATACTAATTGGTATTATATGTTTTTTAGTAAATCATTTGTACTTTTGTAAAGTAATATAATATCTCATCAATGATAGATAATAAATTCATACAATTTTAAAACACAATTGTCAAATAAAATGTTTATGAAAAATGCCCTTGTACAAAATAAAAAAATTATAGAATCACTATATTACATAGCTTTTTCCATAGTGTTATATTTTATTTCATTATCTTTGGAAATAAAATATATTTTTACAAATGCCTTCTTTTTTGAAAATTATAAATATCGAACGGCAGATGAAATACAAACAATTATAAGCGACGAACACAGTTCTGATTTTATAAATTTCTTATATGCGCCTATATTTTGCATATTACTTACTCTATGTATAGCCATAATTTTATATGTTATTTTAATAATTTTAAATCGCTATACAAGTTTTGTTATATGTTTAAAAATAGGTGCAATTTCACAAATTGTCTATTCTTTAAATTATTTTATAACAATCATTCTAAAATTAACAGGTGTAATAAAATATGATATTATAAATGTAAACGACACAAGTGAATATCAATCAATTCTAAATTTTATAAGTCTAAAAGATTTACCTGATTGGTCCTTATATCTATTTGAAAAAATGAATATTACAGAAATTGTTTTTGTTATAATTTTAATTTCCCTAATAAATAAAAATATAAAAATACCATGGAGATATGCTGCCATTATAGCTATTTTTATTGAAACTTTTATTATAACGATTGGATTCATTTTTTATATATATAATTTAATTTTTTAATCATATGGTAACGACACTTTTATATCTTTTTTTTGTTTATATAACATATCATCCTCTGAAAACGCTCAAATTAGTTGATAAAGAAAACAGCACTCCAATAGCATACGCAAATGTGATATTGGACAATAAACAGTGTATTTATTCTGATTTAAATGGATTCATAAAAATACCATACGGTGGAAAGGAAATAAGGATTTCACATATATGCTATAATGATACTATTTTAAGTATTTCAAATATAGAAAGTGATTCCATTTTTTTGTTACAGAAATCCATAAATCTTCCCTTATTGCAAATCACGAATAAGCAAAACAAAAAATACAAACCCCAAAAAATAGGCTATACCAACTATAAAACTTGTATATCCCAAGGAGGAAGAACTGGTTATGAATTAGCTGTATACATCCCATATGATAAGAAGATATGCTCAAATAAGTATATTCATTCAATTATAGCTGATCTTTATTACGATAATACTCCCGTCAAAGGGGGCAATATATATAATGCAGATATTAGATTTGATTTACGTCCTGTAAAATATATTAATGGAACAATTATACCTGATAATATATCATTAATTAGCGGTGGCTTGATTTATAATGGGAAAAAAAAGTCTGGAATACGAATAGTAAATTTACAAAAGCCAATAATCTTTCCTAAAAATGGCGTTTTTATTATTGCAGAATGGATTTATTCAAAGCAATTACCTCTTAATGACTTCTTAGATGTACACGTCAATACTACGATAGAAGTCCCTTTTGAATATACAATGTTCAAAGATCCATTTATTACAAAAGATAAATGGTTATATTTGCGTAACATTCCAGAAGGGATACATGCAAACATAAAGATAAAAAGTCAAAATAAAATACGAAATGCAAAGTTAGGATTGATCGTTAATAAATAAAAATTGTGCAATGGTGCACAATGTAATTATAAAAATAACTATTATGAAAAAATTAGATTTAAAAACAATGTCCCAGATTAATGGTGGCAAGTTCATTGGAACAAGCAGGAAATGCGACAAATGCTTAAATGGTTCGCGTTATTGTGAAAGAACATTTTACTTTTGTTGGATAAAATTCCACCAAAGTTCGATGCTAGAACCATGTTAAAATTACCTTTTATCAGGCCAAGCAAAAAAAGGCTTGGCCTGATTTAAATATTGATTATATGGAAAAACATACAGCAAAAGTCATATTGTTATTAACATTTACAACAATAATTGTGTTTTTTATACTTGTTGGGATAGAAATAAATAAAAAACAACAGATTTATAATGATTTAGGAATCAACAATATTACACAAAAATATGATGTATTAATAAACAAAAATCTTTCCACATTAGTTCTATTCGTTTCCCCTGATTGTGAAAGTTGCAAAAACGAAATTAGAACTATATCACAGAATATTTCAGTATTGCAAAAACAATGTAATCTTATCATAATATCCTTTGTAGACTATGATGAATTATGTTTATTTATAAAAAATAACAACCTCAATGTAACAAATATTATTGCTGATGAGAATTTTAGTCTATACAAAATTTACAATATCGAAACTCATCCAACAAGCTTGTTGTTCAATCCCAATGGAAAGCTTATTCAAAGAATTGAATCAGAAATTATAAGTTTAAAACAATTGAAATTATGAAATCAATCAATAATAAGATAAAAAAAATATTCATTTCACAGCATGATGAGGCAGATTGTGGTGCAGCATGTCTATTGATGATTGTTAAATATTTTGGTGGGATAAGCAGCTTAGAAACCGTAAGAGAACGATGTGGAACAAATTCAAATGGAACAACTATGCTTGGATTAATTAAAGCAAGTGAAGAATTTGGACTTAAAGCAGAAGGATTCCAAACTGATATTTATCATCTAAAAAAAATGATTAATCCAATCATTCTGCATGTACATAAAAATCATTTTGACCATTATATTGTCTGTTTTGGATACCATAATGATAAATTTGTAATAGCAGATCCTGCTGAAGGCGTTTTAACTTATAATGAGAGGCAAATTGAAAATATTTGGATTTCAAAATATTGTCTTTCTCTTGAAAAAGATGATAGTTTTATATTTAAGCCTGCAACGTATGTAAACATGCATAAAACATTTTATAAACTTATCAAAGAAGATACAGGATTGCTTATTATCAGTTCATGTATTGGAATTGTTATTTCTATATTAAATTTATCAATTGCAATTTTTTCAGAAAAATTAGTTGATGTAATTATACCCCAACATAAAATTCGCACATTAATTTTAAGTTTAACTCTTCTATTTTTTGTATTAGTTTTAAGAACCATTTTTTTTGCAGTTAGGGAATATATAATAACATTTCAAGGGTTAAGATTAAATAAAAGACTAATTTCTTTTTTTTATAGTCATATATTAGAATTACCAATTATCTTCTTTCGGACAAGAACAATTGGTGACATTACAACTCGTTTTGGTGACATTTATAAAATATGTTCTTTTATAAAAAATTTAACATCTAATTTTATTATAGATTTATTTATAATTATAGTTTCGATTGTTGCAATATTCACATACTCCTCAAATATTGGTTTTCTTATTTTGACAACAATTCCATTGACATTTATATTTACATATCGATATAATAAACGCTTATTGAACAAGCAAAAAAACATGATGGCTGCATACTCACAATGTGAGAATAGTTTTATTAATACGATAAATGGCATTGACGTAATTAAGATATTAAAGAAACAGGATTATTTTAATAAAAAGAACATATATATATATAATAAATACCTTAATAAAAGGTTTGATTTGGAAAAAGACAATATAAGATTATCTATGACTACAGATTTTATTTGTGTTTGTTTGCTAATTCTTTGCATTACACTTATTTCTATTCAAATCTTAAAGTACAATACCGATATTGGAATATTTATAGCAATCATCACTTTAACCGGCTCAATGTTACCTTCTATTATAAATTTAATGCTTTATATTATTCCCCTTAATGAAGCAAAAGCTGCATTTTACAGAATGATAGAAATACTTTCAATAAATAAAGAAACAAATAATGATAACTACACAATTGATACCGTATATGAAGTTCATTTTCAAAAAATTAATTTTTCATATCCAGGAAATGATATATTATTGAAAAATATCACCGTTACATTCAAAAAAAATGAAATTGTATTTATTACTGGTGAAAATGGAACAGGAAAATCCACGTTATGCAATATTCTTGAAAAATTTTATACTCCATCTAATGGCGAAATCATAATAAACCATATGATAAACTTAAAAAATATTTCATTTTCAGAATGGAGAAAACATATAGGTTTTATGGAACAGACACCTTGGATTATAAATGGAACTATTATGGATAATATCATACTTGGTGATGAAAACATTTCACCTAATTATATTCTTGAAAAATGTGAACAATGGGGTATAAATTCTTTTTTTAATAATTTACCACAAAAATATTCAACAGAAATAGAAGATAATGGAAATAATTTATCGTTAGGACAAAAACAAATAATAGCATTTATTAGAGTCTTAATAAGAAATTATGAAATAATTATTTTAGATGAGCCATTAGCCTCTTTAGACAAACAGAATTCAATATTTATAATGAATTTGTTGACAAAAATTAAAGAAGGTAGAATAATAATTATTATTTCTCATAACATAGAACAGTATAAAAATCTTGCCGATAAAATATATGCAATAAATAAAGGTTCATTATGTTTAGTCTAAAATATGATGAATTTAATGGCATACATTTACAATTAGCTAATGCTCAATTAGTTTTAACTTTGCCAAAAGATGAGCAAAGACTGAAATAACGTAAAACAGGGACTCACGACGTATAGTTTCCATGCTTTTACATCTGAAATATAGTCAGTTCGTTGGAACTTAAGATTCCGCATTATCGATGACAGACCCCATGATGTATTATATGTTATGACTTATTATATTAGAATCAATATCAGTAAGGACAACTTTGTTGCTGCTTTTCCGACAGTATTGGGTTACTATCTCTGATTTACTCCTATACCGCAAAAGATATCAGGAGAATTATCGATTCGTTATCCGTAGCTGGCCTACATTATGTGATGGGACCGACAGGCATTTAAGGTTTCCAATTTTTAACGGTTGGGAGGCATGGGATTTCTTCCAATATGGTAAAATCCAAACAATTAAGCACCTTTCACGCATGATGGAGACTTTTACGGAAAATGACACCAAAGATGTCTACATGAATGTCATGTACGGGAAGAAAGTGCCAAAACTTGCAAGGATGGCCTCGACATTTATGGTGCGCAAGACTGTCGTCCTCGCATGGTACGCTTTTCCACGGCGAGAGTCAATGGCGTCAACAATAAGATTAAAGTTCTCAAAAAACGCCTATAGATTTAAAAATGATAAACATTTTAAACTAAGGCTGTTCGTATTATACGACTGTGCCATCCGACAGATTTGCGGATGAATCGCCAAATGCCACTTCATACCGTACAGATGTTTTGTCATGCTGTTTCAGGTACTTGCCTCGCAAATATGTAATAATGATTATAGCCTGTTGTTTTCATGAGACATTATGCCATTCAGAATGGACAAGTATCATTGAAGTCTGCACAATGGTTGTCGTTTGAAGCATATTCAAGTTTTACAATCTCGGGACAGGAAAACAAAGGAAAAAGCGACTTTGACATCCATGCATTAAATTCATTCAGTCACGGCATCAAGTGCTTTCTAATGCCAAGACATTGGCAAATAGAATTTGACAACGAGCTTTATCACAGCAACGACGAAAGTGTTTCATTCAATTATTTTCAGACATTTCAGTATCATACCGCCGCAAGACTTATGAAATAGGAGTTTCGTTAAACAATATTTTCGGTAATAATACGTACAGCAGGTACACGATCAGTACAACAATGCACCGTTATCAAGTTACGAGACTTCGGCCAAGAGCAGTAATTGCAAAAGTATCATTTAATTTTTAAAAATATTACATACAGCTATTTTAATTTTAATGAAAGAAGATTACGCTCATTATAAACTCACATAATATTACATTTAATAATTTTTAAAAGAAATTGCCCTTAGCTACTTTTGTTGAAGGATGATATTTACTGTTGGCCGACATAAGCCAAAGGCACCTTCCGTCCAGTTCAACATTACTCTTTAAGAATTAACGTCCCAACTATGAAGGTCCCATGATATTGTCTTCATGCTGTTCTATTGAACTGCCAATAACGGGTATATCGCAATGCGTTCGCCTCGCTTTACAAGGCATTGAACGGCAATGCGGAAGACATGTCCTCCTTGTACAATGGATTTAAGGACTTGAATGATTATTTGAACGCATGACAGAGACTGGAATGCTTTTTTTTTTATTGTCTTCCGCATAATGCCGTATTATACAATCTGTCTTGTTTAATTCATTTTCAGATAAGAGCAGTATTTGGCAAGCAAGTTCTCCAATGGCAAGTCGCCTCTGTTAAATCGTTCGGCGTCCAATGGCAAGACCCTCTCGCATACTGGTGTCTTGCCTTTGTACAGTGCTTTAAGATAGAAACGGCCATTCTCATCTTCAACACGGACTTCGGAAAATAGCGCCGTGAGGTTGTCAGGGTCGAAAACGATGGAATAGCTTGGGCGTTTGGCTCCTGGTATGTCCTCACGCAAGATGCCTTTTTCTACAAGGTCGTGTATGTCGCGCAGGGCCGTATCCGTGGAACATTTCGCCAGCGACGCCCATGTCTTGGTTGTAATCTTCGCCTCATAGCCGTCAAGGAACAGGTTTAGCATGTCCGTTTGCCTTTGGCTTAACGCCACGGAAGAAGACTTCTGCCAGAAAAGACTTTTGTTCAAGACGGTGCTGACCATGCTTTCCGCCTCGTCAAGAGCCACGGACAACGTATTGGCATACCACAATATCCATTCGGTAATGTTCCCGTCACCGTGTTGCGTCTTTTCCAAAATGTCATAATAATGCTTCTTGTCTTTGTTTATCATTGACGAAATATTGTAGAACCGGAACTCGCTCTTGTCGCCGCGTGCCAGCATCATGTCCGACAATATACGGGCAAGCCGTCCGTTGCCGTCCTCAAATGGGTGGATGCTTACAAACCAGAAATGGGCTATGGCGGACCTGATGACATAGCTTACGTTCTCCTCGCCGTTGAACCATTCAAGGAATTTCTCCATTTCAGCATCCAACCGCTCCGGCGACGGGGCAACATAATGGATTCTCTCCCTCCCGAACATGCCCGAAACGATATGTTCTTCATGAGTGCGGTACCGGCCCACTTCTATATGTGAACCATCGCTGTAACCTGACGGAAAAAACGCCGCCTGCCATGCGCAGATTTTCTCTTTCGTCAGCGGTTGGCCATAATGCCCGACCGCATCGAGCATGACGGACACGACGGAATCAACGTAATGTGAGGGCGCGGTCTGCCTGACGTTCTCAATGCCCAATTTACGGGCTATGGACGAGCGAACATCGTCCATGTTCATACGTATTCCCTCGATTTCAGATGAACATACCACGTCATGCGTCAAGTTCTCGGCCATCGCCTTCAGCTTGCTGTCAAAGCCCAATGAGGAAAGCCTGCCATACAGCAAACCTTGCTTGCGGCCGACTTCTTCGAGTATCGATGTAAGCACGGACGCGTCCCATTTGAATGAAGCCCAATTATCTCTTTCGTGTATGTACATAATTCTTCAATTTTTGATTATGCGGCATTGAACGCCCAAAAACACCGCAGAATATGCGGCAAATATAGTTATTTTTTACCGCATAATCAAGCAAAAGCAAAAAATACCGTAGCATTTGCGGCGTAATATGACTTAAAATGCCTTATTATTGAATAGTAATTTTACTATTGCATGATGCCGAACTCATACATGAATTTGAAGTTAAGCTTTCACTTTTATTACATCATCGATGTTGGTCGTGTATTTCCCAGACTCATGTTCGTGCTTCATGCGCCAGCTGTCGTCCGTACCTTGTACGGCCACTTTTACCGTGTTGTAGCCGTTCTTGCGGTTTATGGCGTCGATTGCAGCGGCAAGACGGGCTTGTTTTGCGCGGTCGACGGTGTCGAAAAGGTCGCCCTGCACTGCGCCGGAGGGGCAGATATCCCAGACTATCACGCCAGCCTTCTTGTAGAAAAACGTGGCGGACGCGTTCCATTGCGAGCGCAACGCGCCGACTGATACCGATACAAGCTCGCGCAGGTCGTTTGTCGGTACGGTGAGGGTTACGGTGCGGTTGATGGTACTGCTTGGCGCATCGGTGCGGAAACGGCTTGTATAGGCGAACACGGTGACGGCGCGGCAACAACTGTCCTGACCCTTCAGCTTGCGCGAGCAGGAAGAGGCGAAATGGGCGACGGCCTCCTCCAACGGGCCTAACCGCGACAAGCCTTGGTCGGGAAAGCTGCGGCTGGTGCAGATGCTCTTCTTCTCCGGCAGTTCCTCGATGTCAATGCAACTCTCGCCTTGCAGTTCGCGCCACGTCCTTACGCCAGTAACGGTAAGCTCGCGGCGCACCCAACCCTCGCTCCTTTGCGTGAAGTCCCATGCCGTGCGCACGCCGTGGTATTCGAGTTTTCCGACCGTCCTGCGACCTATGCCCCACACGTCGGCCACAGGCAGCCCCTTCAACGCCTTAACGCGCCTGTCTTCCGTGTCGATAAGGCACACCCCGCCGTAGCCCTTGTAACGCTTGCCGTACTTTGCGGCGACCTTCGCCAAGGTCTTCGTCGGCGCGATGCCGAGCGTTACGGGTATGCCCGTGCCACGGCCGATTGTGCTTACTATTTGCCGTCCATAGCTCCGCAAGGCTTCGCCCTCACCGAAACCCGATAGGTCGATGAACGCCTCGTCGATGGAGTATTGCGTCAAGGCAGGGGTGAAACCGGCAAGAAGCATCATCACGCGGCGGCTCATGTCGCCGTAAAGGGTGTAGTTGGAACTGAACACGGCCACCTTGTTACGTTCGAGAAACGCCTTCACCTTGTAGAACGGTGCGCCCATCTCAATGCCCAAAGCCTTGGCCTCGTTGCTGCGCGCGATGACGCACCCGTCGTTGTTCGACAGCACTACGACGGGCGACGTGCGCAGGGCGGGGTTGAAAACCCTCTCGCACGAGCAGTAGAAGTTGTTGCAGTCAACAAGGCCGAACATATTTACCTCCTCAGTTGCCGTTTAATGTTATATGTCAGCACGCCCCAGACGATGAAGTGGTTGTCCTCCGTCACCTTGATTGGTGGATAGTCTTCGTTGGCCGGCATGAGCCAAAGGCAGCTGCCGTCAGGCTCCGGCTTAACTTTTTTCAATGTAAACTCGCCGTCGATGAAGGCCACAACGATGTCGCCCTCGCGCGGTTCAATCGACTTGTCTATTACTAATAGGTCGCCGTCATCTATGCCGCAGCCCTTCATCGAGTCGCCCACGGCGCGGGCGTAGAACGTCGTCGCAGGGTGGCGTACAAGCTCGCGGTTGAGGTCGATGCTCTCGCCCATGTAGTCTTGGGCAGGCGAGGGGAATCCGGCACGTATGCCGCCGTCGGCGAACGTCAGTGCAAGCTCCTTCGAGAGGTCGGCCGAATACATTATGAGTTTCATCCCGCGGCCTCCCTTCTTGCCATCTCGTCCCTTACGGTTTCGGCCTCCGAGGGCTGCAACCGGGGAAGTTTAACCCTTGCGCTGTTCTCCGCTTGGTAAGCCTTCACCTCGTCTATGAGCAGCTGCCAGTCGTAAAGGAACTCTTCCGAACAGCCGTGGCGGCGGTAAATCTCCTTCGCGGCTTCAAGTATTTCGGGAGCGCACGAGTCGTCGCCCTGGAACACCACGGCCGGTATTTCATTGTATATACAGGTCCTAAGCAGTCTCAACTGGTCTTTCATCTTCGTTTTTGGTTTATCGTTTGTCTGTATTAAGGACAAATCCTTTTTGTAAAATAAAGCGCAATATAGCCTATGTTTTTCGTCTGATTGCAATTGGTTGACAATCAGTCGATTACGAATGGCTCTGCAAAAGGCCGTCTTTTACCTTCCGGTTTGCCGTGTTTCAGGCGGTAAAAGACGACATATTGCAGCGTCAAATGCCGCCTTTTGCAGAGTGGGCGTTTTGCCCTTGGCTCGTAGGTCGTTGCTGCGCCAATGCAAAAGTAACCATTTTCATCCGTAATACTGCGGTTTTGGCTGTGAAAAGAGCATTGAAAACCATTTACCCGTAGCCGACGACGAGGCCGATGTCTGGGCCGTAACCGAAGAAGTCCAGCGCGTCGCCGACGGCCGATGCCAGGTCGGCAAGGCTGCATCCACGTTCGATGTTGATGTCTTTTACAGGCAGGCCGTAGCCTCCGAGCAGGCAGAATTCCGTGTCTTTCCACCTTTCCTTGCGCAGTGCCGCTGCGCATTCGACCCGCTTTCCGTCAGCGTCGGCGTAAAGGTAAAGCTCCGTCTCTGTGCCGAAGTCCATCCGCATGATGTGCCGTGCAAGCGCCTTTGCGTCCATAAGCATTATTGTCTCTTTCCCGCTCTCCGGTGTTTCGATTGCAAAACAAGGTGCAGTCGTTTCAGTATGTGTCATTTTCCTGTCCTCCCTTTATGTTTTGTTTTGTCGTTGTTTGTAGTGCTTTCAAGCATCCTTGCGCCGTATTCACGCCTTCCCAATAAATGCGGATAGAGCCAACCGTAACCGTTGCAGTCGTCAAAGTCGTCCCAATGACTTACTGATTGGAATCTATGTTCCTTGTGTTCGTGGCGGCTTACGGTCTTGTGGGTGCGTATTACGTGCTTCACCAAGCGCTGGCATTTCAGCAGGTCGGCTATCACGGTGTACTCGTGGTCGGTGTGCGGCTCGTAATATCCGCACGACAGGTTTACGCACGACACTCCGAGGCCTTTCCTCTTCAGCGCGTAAACATCGGTGAACAGGCCGTGCGCCGTCTTGTATCCGTGCCTGCGCAGTTGCGCTTTCGTTATGAAGTCGCGCGAACATAGGGCTGTGCCGTTGATGTCGGTCACCATGTCGGAGTCGCCCTTGCGGTCGCATTCGATTACGAAGCGGCAGTCGGCGAAGAAGCCCATGTCGGCCGCTTCGCTGCCCTTGCATCCCGTTTCCTCCTGCACGAAGAAGGCGCTCTTCATCACCTTGAAGTCCCTTAGGCATTCAAGGCACATCCATACGCCGTTCTTGTCGTCTGCTCCAATGCCCGTGACGCGCTTTTTTCTGTGGTCGTAGCCGACGATTATCGAGCCGGCCACTATGTGCGCGGAGTAAGACCCCGTGCGCCTGTTGTGCACCTCGTCCATGTGGGCCACAACGCACGGGTAAGTCTCCGCCTGTCCCTTCACGGCGTATATGTTGCCCATTCGGTCGCGTTTGTGCCTTACGCCCATTCTGTCAAGCTCCGCCATAATGAGCCGGGCGATAGACCCCTCCCTGCCTGAGGGAGAGGCCGTGTTGTAGAGTGCGAGCAGTCTTTCCATGTTCATGCCATATAGAGTTTGTTCACTTGAAGATAAAGACGCATGGCCGGCTTCGGCCTTTTCTTCTTGAAAAGCACGGAAGGGTACGCCCGTCCGCCGTATTCCACGACACCGCTGCGCATCACGTCACCGAACTCTGTATGTTGGTAGAGCAACCGGCGGCAGGCCGGGCAGAACGTACTGTCGGTGAGGTTGTGCACCGAGCCGCAGTTGGGGCATATCATTCTCATCCGCGTGGCGCTGCCGCTTGTGTTGCGGAGTGTGGCTATCGCCCCGACCGAATCGAAGTTCCTAAGCTCCATACAGTCACCGTCAAGGTACACGCTGAAGAACGTGTCCATGTACGGCGCGCCTTTCTTGTGCCACTTGTGGGCCGGAACTTCCACGGCGAGCTGGAGGTAATACGATTTCCCCCTCTCTATTCCGGAGTCCGTGTTGTCGTTCAAGGCCGTTACGTCCTTTGCATGGGAGAAGTCGTTGTACATCTTCCTGAACGTTATGCCGAGGCTGCGGGCTTGTTCCCTCATCATCTCCGCGATGAACGAGTGGGTGTAATACACGCGGTCAAGCATAGTCAGGCCTGCGGCGTGGATGTCCTCTGAAAGCGACTTCACGTTCTCCCATACCACGGCGCGTCCCAGGACGTTGTTGCCGGAGTCCCTCGCCACGAGTATCTTCGCGCCCGCGAAGTTTACGTAGAAGTCGGCGGCGTTGCGCGCCGTGCCCTCGTGGCGCATGCAAGAGTTGTGCAGGCATGATTCCGACGAGTCCGCCGTATGGCCGTAGTTCTCGCCGTTGTACGCCTCGAAGAAGTCCTGCACGCCTTCGAGCAGCTTTACCGTGACCTTGCTGTCGATGCAGATTGCGCTGGCGAAGTAGGCCATGTCCGTGTCGGAATATTCCGGCAGGTTCTTGAACAGGCGGACGAACTTGGAAGGTTCGAGGTCGGCCCTGTTCTCCGGGAACCACGGTGCCTGCGGATTGTTGCGGTCGGGGAAGTTCTCGTTCGCGAGGTCCTTGTTGCACGCCGTCACCATTATCCTTATCCTCTGGTAGCTCTCCATGTTTGACCGCTTGCGCTTCGTCGAGAAGAAGTTGTACGAGCCGCGGATTATTTCCGCCACGTCGGCGTTGCGCTTGATTTCCGTAAGGATGTCGGCCGCGATGACGCTGCCGTTCTCCGCCGCGTGAGTGAGTCGCGACTTCAGTTCGATACTTGCATTCAGTTTCATAATCGTTTGTTTTAAAGGTTTTGTAATTCAGTTTTTATTCCGTTCCGCCGCAATGTCGGCGACGGCATTGTGTTCTTGTTTTTGTATTCGTTTTCTGTCATAATCCTTATTGACGGTATGCCCGTGCGGGTGAGGAACGGGTTGACGTACCAGCCTCCCGAGAATGTACCGGGCCGCAGGCTGTCGTGCCAGACCACCTCCCCGACGCAGCCGTGTACGAGCATATTACACACGGACATCATGCAGCAGGTGCGGTCTATGTCCTCTCCGACGAGGTAACAGCCGAGGTTCCTGACGTGGTAGGCCAGCAACAGCCGTCCGCTTCCGCAGGTGGGGTCGCTCACTCTTGAGCCTTGTTGATTACCATTGTTTGCCGTACAAGCAACCATAAGGTCGCATACCGGCGGCGGAGTGAAGAATTGTCCTTGTGCGCTCCGTCCGCCTTTGGATGCGAAGGCCATGTAAAGCTCGCCCAATGCGTCGTACCATTCCTTGCCGCCGTCAAGCGTTGACTTCATCAGCGTCAGCCATTCGCAGGACATCCGCATGAATGCCGCGTTCTGCTTCCCCTTGTATTTCCAGCTTTTCAGCGGCGGCACTCCGGGTGAAAAGCCGTGGATTACGTATGTGAGGAAGTCCTCGAACACTGTCATTGGGTTTCGTCCGCATTCCGACGAGAAACCGAGAATCAGCCTTTCGAGAGGCCTTACTTCCACCGGTGTGTCATAACGTGCCATAGTATCGTGGTTTTAGGTTGTCCGTAATGTCCTTGTCTATGGCTTCATCGTTTTTCCACATGGGCCTTTGCCTGTTCTTTTTGTACAGCGACACCTGCCGAAGCAGCATGTCGCAGAACTTTTGGCCGTTTGCGCTTTCGCCACAGAAATACGCCAGCATGTCCCAAAGGTTGCCGTTGAAATACGCCGTCCACTTTCCGTGGAAGTGTTGTCCGAGGTCTTTCCCGAATGTTTCCGTGAAAAGCCCGTAGGTGAGTCCTTCGCTCGGATGGTGGTTGTGCTGCCACCGTGCGATGTCGAGCATCGTCTTGTAATCTATCCTTTCCATGTCGTTTGTATTTTGTCAGGTTCCGCCCGGCAAGGGGCTTGCCTTTTTTCTTGCTGCATGGTGCAGCCGTCACGGCGTACCGTGCGGCAAGGCTTGACGTGGAAAAATACCGCAGCGGAGCGAGGATGATTTTTCCGCGGGCAACGAGCCGCAAGGCCGCCTTGCGTCACGCGTGCGCGGACGGCTACCTTTGCCGCAAGAAAAAAGGGACGCCCTTTTGCAGGAGCGTCCCTTACGTTTTTCCATTTTGAATGTACTTTTTCTGGCGGCCATAACCATTTTCTTATATTCCAAATAGAGTTCTTGCCTTTATTCTTGCAAGCCCAGCCTCCGTTGCCGCCATGTCAAGGTCTTCACCGTATCCGTTGTCAGAGTATGCGTCGCCCATTCTCCTTGCAATCCGTTCCATCATGTCGTCCGTGAGGCATGACGTGTCGTAGCCCTTGGCGGCGATGTCTTCACGCCCAATCCATGCAATCGCGAAATATTCCTTGGGTGCCGTAACATCACCTGTACCGTTTATTGGCGGAACCTTATCGGTGATGTATGACAGATGTCCGGCAAAAACGTCGTGGGGCATGATAGTCATGCATTCGCCGTTCGATGTGTCCGCGCATTCCAGTTGCAGTCCGTCCTTGCCAAGGACAGCTCTCAACACGGCGGCATCCATCAGGCCTCCACCCGTATCAGCCGCTATCATGGGGCTGTCGCAAACATCCGTCCACTCATAAGCTCCGCCGTGCAGCCGCAACGCGGCAACAATTTCCTTTAGTTCTCTCACCTTGATGCGTTTTATTATCGAAAAGAAATCCGTATGCTTCATGTCGTTTAAGGTCTTGTTGTTGTTTGTTTTTCAGTTTCACCGATATTTATTCCGAGCAGTTCTTCAGCCGCAAGCACGGCCTTGACCGTCAACATGCGCTGCCATGCCTTGAAAGTCGGCGACCAGCGGAAACCGCACGACTTGAGTGCCTTCCTCGTGCAGTCGTCGGGAATTTGCCCATAGACAATCTGCAGCCTGTCCGCTTCGCGGTTCACGATTACCGCTCCACCGTTGAAAGGTATTTCCATATTCACGTTCCCGTAATCGGCTTCCAACCTTGAACGGGTCTCCAATGCCATCGTCTCCATCCTGAACAGTCTGTTGCGTTCCGTGACAGCCGGTTTTGATGAGTTCCTGTTATACTCGGACACAAGAGCTACTGCCTTCCTTACAATTTCTACGTCCCCTTTACCTACAAAAGTGTCCACCTTGTTCAATATGCTTTCCACGAATAGCGAACGGTTGTAGCCTTTCGCCTTTCCTGTGTCTATGGCGTGTATTACGCCAAGGCGACTTTCGATGTCAGCCTTTAATGACAACCACACCTGTTCTCGCTTGTCGGTTTGTCTTATACATACAAATGCTTGTTTTTTCTTCATAGTCGCTTGTTTTTAGATTAGACATTAGCGGCTTACCATGCCGCCATACTTGTTTACCGCTTGCAGTGCAGACGGTCGCCGTAGCACGGCAAGGCTTGTCGGAGAAAACACCGCAGCGTAGCGAGGACGGTTTTCTCCAGACAACCAGTCCCGTAGGGCAGCCTTGCAAGTGCTACACAGCGGGCGGCTAACTTTGCAAGCGGAAACAGGAATGGCGGTACGGATAAAAAAGAGGTTGTGCAAATCCGTTTTATTCACAACCTCTTGTTAAAAGTAAAAGAATATGTCTTGGCATTTTCACCCTTGCATTGCAAGCCGCATTTTTACATTGTTCATGGCGGCCTTGATGTTCGGGTTGAGCACCCGTGCGTAATGTTGCGTCATCCTTGTCGTCGAATGTCCGAGCATGGCGGCGACATCCTCAAGCGGAACGCTGTTAGCAAGCGCTATGGTCGTTGCGAAAGTATGGCGGGCGGCGTGAGTCGTCAAGTTCTTGTTTATCCCGCACAGGTCGGCTATTTCTTTGAGGTAGCTGTTCATTCTTTGATTGCACATCACGGGCAGGCAACGGCCGGTTTTTACGCATAGAGGATGGTTCTCGTATTTTTTCAATATGGTAAGAGAAACCGGCAACAACGGAACATTGCTGATGGACGAAGCCTTGCGGCGGTGCTCCAGCTTCACACGTCCTTTCCTTATCCACCAGTCGCCGTTGTTGTCCTGCACGAGGTGTTCCCTCGTCAGGGTTGAAATGTCCGAGAACGCCAGACCGGTATGGCAGGCAAAGACGAATACGTCACGCACGAGTTCAAGCCTCGGTATCTTGAAGTCCTTGTCCATGATTGCTTTCAGTTCGCCGTATGTCAGGAATACAGGGTCGGTCTCGTCCTGCTGCATCTTGTATCCGTAAAACGGGTCTTTGCGCATCCATTCCTTGGCCAAGGCCATGTTGACGATGCGCTTCAGGCATTTCATGTAGCGGACGATGGTGTTGCGGCACAGGCCGACCTCCGTTTTCAGGAACGTGTCGAAAGACTTTATGAAATCCGGGGTAAGCTCGAAAAACGTTATGTCTTCCTTGCCGTAAAACCTCGGCACGGCGTCTTTCAGCTTGTTCAATACATTGACGTACCTGTTGATGGTTATCGGCGAATAGTCGATGTCTACAACTTTCCTCATGTTTTCAATTTCCTCCTGCATGGTTTTCAGCAGGGTACGCAGTTCCGTGTCCTTGCCGAACACGCGTTTCAATATCAGGCGTGGAGTGATGTACGCCTGTTCAAGCATCAGCTCCCTGTGCTTTTCCAATGCAAGGGAATTAAGTTCGGCAAGGTATTCGTTCAGCTCGTTAGCTGCGCGGTCCTTACCTTTGCTTCGGCACTTTGCCGCATTCCATTGCTTCAGCGGTACGCTGCGCTGTATGCGGATTTCATCGTATTGGCCGTTGATTGTGACGCGCATAAGGATTGGCGCCTCGCCGTTTTTCAGGAGTTTCGTCTTCAACACGAAAAACAGAATGTTCATAGTTCCTTGTCTCATGACATTAATTTTAATGGGTTTGACATCCTTTTTCGTCAAGCGGAGGATTTACAAATTATATATTTGCATATCACCCGGCCAGGTCGGCAAAGTTAACCGGTTTTACCTGATAGACAATTCTGTAAATACCTGAAAATAAGTGAAGTATCGTGTTTTCGGTGGTTTTTTAACGGGACTCTGTAAAAGCCACCGAACCGGCAACTTCTTATTTCATAAATCTGCGGCTTTTTGTGTTTAAGAATACAAAAAATCCGCTGAAATAGCCTGTATTTCAGCGGATTTCATGATTTTCAATCGTTTCTTTGTGGTGCCACCAGGAATCGAACCGGGGACACAAGGATTTTCAGTCCTTTGCTCTACCAACTGAGCTATGGCACCATCGTTATTGCTTTTTTGCGAGTGCAAAGATAGGCGTTTTTCTTTAATCCCGCAAATTTTCAAACATTTTTTTTGAAAAAATGCTCGTATTTCAGTTTTTTGCCGTATCTTTGCAGCCGCAAACCGGGATTTAGCGCAGTTGGTAGCGCACTACGTTCGGGACGTAGGGGTCGCTGGTTCGAGTCCAGTAATCCCGACTGCAAGCGGCGGAAAGGTCTTTCTTTCCGCCGCTTTTCCGTTTATTTACAGCCCGTACCGCACCTTTTTAACGCCGTAACATGTCCAAGCGCGTAACAAGCTGATGCCCAACAATATACGAAAGGCCGTCTTTTAGCTTCTAAAAGACGGCCTTTCGTGTTGCAATCAACGGCCTTTTGCAATGCGTTTTGCCGCCTTTTGCAAGCCCGGGTGGGATGCCGGCGGATGTCAAGCGGCGTCCTGCCGTGTCAAAGTTCGTGCAGTTCCTTGAGTTTTGCGGCGAGCTTGTCTATCATCACCGTTGAGAGGATTATCTGTCCCTGGCGGTCGATTAGGTACATGGCCGGTATCCACTTGATGTTGTACAGGCGCGAAATCTCGGCCTGTTTCCACTTTTTCAGCTCGCTAAGGTGCAGCCAGTCCATGCCGTTCGAGCTGATGTAGCGCGTCCAGGTGTCCTTGTTGTCGTCAAAAGACACACTGACAAACTTTATCCTCTGCCCGTACTTGTCGTGCAGCTCTTTCATAGCCGGCACGTCCTTGCGGCAATCTGGACACCACGACGCCCAGAAGTCGAGCACAACGTAGCTGCCGCGCATGGACGAGAGCGAGTGCATGGTACCGTCGGGCGAGGCCAGGGTGAAACCTGGAGCCTGCGTGCCGGGTTGCAGCAGGTCTTTGGCGTAAAGCGAGTCGGCGTCCTGCGCGGCGGCCGTCAGTGTGCAGGCTACGGCCAGCAGGGCCGACATTAAGAAGCGTTTGATTGTCATATCATTATATATTAATTAGGTGAGTATTCTGGGAGAGCTGGGAGAACTGGGAGTGATGGGAATGGAAATGAATTCTTCACTCTTCGCTTTTCATTCTTCGCTTTTTACTTTCCCTCTTCCCTCCAAGATAAATACTAAATATAATTGGCTTATTGTAAGCGGTATATGATTTTATATTGTTGTTTGAGTAACAAAATAGCAACAATATAAATTATTAAATGTAAATACGGAAAGGGGCGAAGAATATGTTGCAGGGAGCCATATGCAAGATAGAGAACGTGCCTGGTATCGGGTTTGTAAACTTTATCGTATACACATGGTGAGAAATGTGTTTTGAGTTGTGTACAAAGTTTCGCAAAATAATATCAATCAATTTATTGCCGAATGAAATAATATTTGTATTTTCGCTATTGTAATTTGAAAAATGTCTTATCTATGATGTATGAATGGTGATAAAAGCACAGATAAATGCCACCCGTATATAACAAATATTTCTTGTTCAAACGGTGCTTCGCCTTGTCAGGCGGAGATTTTTTCCGTGCCATCACTGTTTCATAAGGCCATTTTCAGCTTCGAGAAACATCTGTACGATGTATTAAAAAAGTCTGTCGCAAATTTGGAAATGTGTGAAATTCGTGTAAACACACACACACACACATTCTGACTGGCATTCCTCGCGCGTTAATTTATTTGTTTTCAAAGAGATATGCAAGGACGAAAACTCTTTTTTCAGGAGTTTTCCGCCCTTTTCCGTATTCGTATGTCCTCTTTTATCCACCTTCAAACTGAATGATGTATGAATACAGAAACAATATATACCATTACAGCCGCCTGCACGCTGATTGCTGCGGGCATCGTATCCTTTCCGTACAGGCTGAGCTACGGCAATACTTCATGGCTGCCCTGGTGGATGCAGCCTGACTGCAAATACCTTGAGCGTCCTTATGAGTACGACTATCCGGCACGCAACATCAATCTGCTTTTTTCCGTTTCCGTTGTGGCAATCGGGATACTGGCGATGCTTTTCATCCTGACTCCGGATCTGCCCGACGACGTACCGGCAGAAAGATGGTTTGCCGCCCTTGCAGTTCTTTACCCTGCCTATGCCTCCTGCCAGGTACTTTTCTGGCGGAAGGACTACGGCGACGGCTTCTGCTATGCCGGCAGGATTTCGTCATTCAGCTATGGAAAGGTATATACGATTCTTCTGGCAGCTGCAACCACATTTGCCCTTTACCTGACAAATGTGGTGACATTATCTGTTTATCGTGGGGCGAGTATGGTATTCTGTCTGCTCTGCTGTCTGTTCCTCATACATGACTATATCCGGGTATTCCGGCTTCGTGGCGACAATGAATACAGTGACCCGATAGGAATAAAGGAAATGTACCCCGAAAGCCTCGGTCTGCTGGCTTTTCCGCCTCTTGCCGTCCTGTCCGAGGGGGCTTTATGGTGGAACCCCTCTATATGTACCATTGTTTTTGCCGTTCTGCTGTCGGTGTACACGGTGTTGCGTTATCTGTTCCGCTTTCACCCTGCAATCAAAGGTGACGAACACGAGCGCAGGGGCTATCTGCGGTATTGGAGACGGCACAACTTTGAAGATGAAATAATATAACTGATAAAAATATGACTGAATTGAAAAAATGGATTACGACCGCACTGCTGACACTGCTGTTGCTTCCGGCAATGGCGCAGCAGAAAGCAGACACGACCTACACCTTCCGCTTCGTGCCAAGGGAAGACATGTTCTACGTGCCTTGGAATGGCAATGACACTGAGCTTGCCCGCCTGCTGGAGTGTATCGAAAGCAACAAAGCAACAATTCTTGACGGCAAGCTGCCGCTTTATGTCGATGGCTACTGCAATTCCTTGAATGGCGAAAAAGAAAACCTCGCGATAGCCAAAATTCGCTCGAACCGTGTGAAATCAGAATTGATTACACGTGCGGGAATCAAGGAAGAAAGTTTCATCACCCGCAACCATCCGGCAGAGGGCGATTTCGTGACCGTGCGCCTGACGGTACCGGTAAAGGAAACAGTTGCGACGGATGCGGAAGCGGAAGCACGACGCAAGGCGGAAGCTGAACGACTGGAAGCCGAGAAGCGTGCCGAACAGGAACGGCTTGCCGAAGAGCAGCGCAAGGCGGAAGAAGCCCGACTTGCCGCTGAAAAGACAGAGGCAGAGAAAGCCGCTCAACAAAACACACTTGCCGACACTCCGTCGGAAACCAAAATCACAAATGATTATCATCTCTCCCTGCGTGCCAACCTGCTGCGCTGGGCCACCCTGACACCCGATTTAGGGCTTGAATGGCGCATCTGCCCGTCGTGGGGCATTGCCGTAAACGGCTCGTGGACTTCTTGGAGCTGGAGCGACAAAGACCGCCGCTATGCCCTCTGGGAAGTGGCTCCGGAAGTGCGTTACTACATGGGCGAGAAGAAAGCCTGGTATCTGGGTGCTATGTTCAAGGCCGGACAGTTCAACTACAAGCTCTCCGAAACAGGCAAGCAGGGCGACCTGATGGGTGGCGGCATCACTGCCGGCTACCGGCTGCGGCTGAACAAGGCATTAGATCTTGATTTCAACCTCGGTCTGGGCTACCTGAATGCCGACTATGAGAAATATGAAGTCATTGACGGTGTGCGAGTACGCCGCGGCAACGAGACAAAGGACTGGTGGGGCCCCATCAATGCCGGTGTGACATTGGTATGGAAGTTATTCTAAATAAACTGCAAGCTGAGAGCAGAACGGAACCTGTTCCGGTTATGCCGAGGCGCAGCGTTTATTGAAGATTGAAAATCTTAACTGCAAGGAATCGAATATGAAAGCAAGACAATATATAAATATGATGGGAATGGCAGCCGCCGTGCTGCTCTCTTCCTGCGTGAAGGACACGCTCTATGATACGCCGCATCCCGACAAGGGAGCTGTCACCATCAGCCTGACGGGACTGTCGGCAGACGATAACTATGTACTCGACATGGACGGGAAGGTGGCCGACATTACAGGTTCGCCATTCACCAATCCCGACCTGCTCAATCCGGGAACACACAGTATGGTAATCTATAACCGCGTGGAAGGTTTCACTTTCGACGGACGGATGGCGCGGGTCAATGCCCTGAATGGCAAGAGCCGTGCGGACGGTGCATCTGTCATTCCCCTGCCGGGCTATCTGAAAACCGTCAGTCAGGAGATAACTGTCACGGCTGACGATACGCTGCGCATTACTCCTTCACCGCAGCAACGGGTGCGCGACCTGCATATTGAGTTCACCGTGACACAGGGACGCCCCGAACTGATACAGACCGTGACAGGCACGCTCAGCGGTATAGCCGGAGCCTTCGACATGGAAGCGGGGCAGCCCACGGGCGAACCGACCTCCACAGTGTTCTCCTTCACCCGCGACGGTGACAAGCTGACTGCCGATGCCCGTCTCTTGGGCACGATGGGAGCCGTGCAAATCTTGGTGCTCGACATTGCCTTCGTGGACGGCGGACGTACACAGCGGACGGAAGTCGATTTGACGGAAGCCCTTGCGGACTTCAACGGTGACATGACCACCGCCTACCGTGTGACCGGTACACTGGAAACGCCTGTCGGCATGGAGGAAGCCACCGCCGAAATCGCCGGGTGGGAAACGGTGGACGGAGACGATGTAAACGCAGAAATGTAAATTATATAAAAGAAAGATACAATGAAGACAAGATTATTCGCCTTTGCAGCCTTGGGCATCGCGCTCACTGCCTGCACCAACGACAACGAAGTGACAGACAATGGCCCCGTAGCCGCAGTGATTAACGCCGAAATCTCCGATGCCGTAGCCACCCGTGCCAGCGGCACCGCTTGGGCGGACAAGGACGACGATAGGTGTTTCCGAAAACCGCTACGGCTACACCAACGTCCCTTACCGGAGAGCCAACGGAAAGTTTGAACCGGCGGGGAGCATTATCTTCTTCGAGGATGATGCCTCGACCACCTTTTCCGCTTACTATCCCTACGACAGCAATGGCGGAACACTGACCGCCACCACTGATGCCACGGCGCAGCAAAACCAGCCGGACATCGACTTCCTCTATGCCACCGGAGCCACAGCCAGTACGCACAATCCTGAGGTGAACTTCACCGACGGCACCAAGGCAGGCGGAAAGGACTGTTCTTTCCACCACTGCATGAGCCAGATTACCCTCACCTTCGTGGCAGGCAGCGGCGTGGACTTCTCCACCATCCAGCCTGAAAGCTACACGCTATCCGAACTGGTGTTGACGGGCAGCTTCGACACCACTACCGGCATAGCCAAGACAGATGATGGTGCACAGGCAGCCAACCTTGATATGCCGATAGGCAGCCAGCTTACCTCGTCGGTCATCCTCTTTCCGCAGACCAAGGCAAGCATCGGCTTGACCGTGGTGTTCAATGGCTATGACTACAACGCCACGCTCACCGTTCCCGACGGCGAACTGAAAGCCGGCAACAACTATACCTACACTGTCACCGTCCGCAACCAAGACTTGAGCATCGGCTCTGCCGAGATTACCGATTGGAATCCGGTAATCGGCGGTGGAGTGAACGCAGAACTCTAAGTGAATCATCCATAAAACCTTCAATACATGAGTAAAAGATATTCATATCATATAGGCTTTGTCGCACTGCTTCTTGTCACGGCCGCCTGCACGAAGGACGAACCGACGGACGACACCCGTCTGCCCGAAGGACAATACCCGCTGGAGATAGCCGGCATCACCCTCAGCGTGGAGGGCGGCGAGGCGCAGCCGTGGGGCGCACCGCAGACGCGCGTCAGCGAGAATGCGGACGGCACGGGCAGCGTGTGGGACTGGGACGGCTCGGAGCGGATTGGCGTGCAGCTGGACGGTGGAACTACCACCTACATTCTAAGGCCCGGCCAGACATTGGAGCTGGACGGTTATCCGCTCTATTGGACAAGCACGGCGACCAATCAGCCCGTCACCGCATGGTACCCCGCCACGGATGGCACCCTCGACCTCCGCGACCAAGACACCAACGGCCTTGCCTACCTGCTGCACGGCACGGGCACGGGCGACTACCGGACCCCGGTGACGCTGACCTTCACCCACTCGTTGGCAAAGGTGCGCGTTACGCCCTCGGATGCCATCGGCGACGGTGAGGTAACTTCCCTCCAGCTCTATACCTACAGAACCTGTACCCACAACCAAGGCAAAGTCGTGCAAGGCATGAACGAGGGTTGGATAGAGATGAAGCCATGCGAATACAACAGCGTGACCTGCTGGGAGGCAAACGTGGTGCCCGGCTACCAGATAACCAAGCTGATGGCAAACCGCGATGGCAAGGAGCGCACCCTCTCCGCCGCCATCAACCCCGAGGCAGGCAACTTCTACAATATCACGTTGAACAACGACAAGGGATATACCGACGACGGCAACGGTAACTACACCGTGACTACTGCCGAGGGACTGAAGGCTGTGGCAGACATTGCCAACAACGGCAATCGCAGCATCAACATCACCCTTGACAAAGATATCGACCTTACGGGCACGACATGGACTCCGATAGGCACAACCTATAACAACTCATACACCGGCACCTTCGACGGCGGCGGAAACACCATCACGGGGCTGACCGTTACGGGAAGTAACGAATATGCGGGCCTGTCCGGACGCATCGGCTCCGGCGGCACGGTGAAAAATGTGGTACTGAAGGACGTACAGATAGAAAGCGATAACCAGTATGGCTGTATCGGCGGCGTAGCGGGTAATAGCGATGGCGACATTGAAAACTGCTCGGTGTCGGGCAGTGTCAGCGGTCGCTATACCGCAGGCGGCGTGGTGGGCCAGCAATATAGCGGTTCCATCACCCTATGCGGCTCCCGGCCACAGTGAAGGGAACGGGCGAAGTCGGCGGCGTGGCAGGTAAAACGGATAATAGTGCCACCCTGACAGCCTGCTATGCCACAGGAAACGTGACCTTTGAAAGAGCCTCCACAATCAACACCTTCGCTGGCGGCGTGGTGGGATTTAACGGAACCGGCAGCATTCTCACCGCCTGCTATGCCACGGGCAACGTGACCGGTACAGGAGACGGAACCGGCTCTTGTTATGTAGGCGGCGTAACGGGAGACAATAGTTCGGGCACCCTGACCGCCTGCTACCATGCTACAGGGAGTGTCAACGGCCCGGATGGAGCCACAGGCGGCGTAACGGGTCGAAACTATACAGCACTCGGTGCCCCTGTCATCACCGCCTGCTACTGGCGGAACGACCAAGCCCAAGGCATCGGCTATAATCAGGCAGGCAACGGCGAGACTACGAAGGTGACGGACGGCGACTGGCAGAATGCCGTTACACAGATGAACGCCGCCCTGCAAAGTGCAGGCTCAGAGTGGCAGTACGAACTCACCGATGACAACAATTTGCCTACGCTAAAGAAACAGTGAACCGTCGGGCGGGAAAAGTTCCGCCCGAAACGGAAAATAACCGAAGTATAACAGTTGTATCTGCGGTTATTGAAAAGTGAAAAAAGAAGCCTTCGGCAGTGCCGGGGGCTTCGTGCATTTGCACATATAGCGTTAGGGATTGCAGAATATTGCCCAGAATATTACGGCAAAGTATAAGACGGCTTGTACAATTATCATGAATATAAGCCAACGGGAAGAAAGCCAGATGCCTTCGTTTTTACTGAGGTATCTGACCAGCTTTTTACTCTGTCTTGTCCAAATTTCTTCTTCGGCTTTGATGTGGGCGGCAGACCATTGATTAATCTTTTCCAGTTCTGCCGTACTGACTTCCGCTTTGATGACGGTATGCTGTTCCGCCTTGACAATCGCGTTACTGATGCCATCCACGATGTTTTCCGCACTGTCTTTGGCCGCAGTCAAGGCGTTGAAAGCCGTCCGTTCCCTTTGGAGGGTGTGTCTGAGGCTTTCGTGTATGCCGTGCATTTCTTCACGGAGGTCTTTTATTTCATCAAGAAGATTATGCAAGCCATTGATCTGGCCGCTGATTTTTTCAGTCAGGCCGTCAAGTTCCTGTATGTCCTGTTCGGATGTGTAACCGGCAAGCCGTTCACGGAGAGCCGATGTGTCGGGTTGTTTCATTGTCTTTGCTTTTAGGTTGGTTATCTTCGTTTCATTCCTGATTTCTTTTGTGCGGTGATCCGTCGTGAAGCCTCACGCGCACAACGGCGGGCAAAATCAATCTCGTCTTCTTCCGGGTCACGTCCCCATTTGAGGTCGGACTGCGAACCGCCTCCGCCACCGCCTGAAATTTCCCCGTAGGGAGAAGCGACAAGCGTAAAATAGGCCATCGCCAGATGCTGCAAGGCCTGCCAGTTGGCAAGTTCCCGATAGTCGAACTCGTCGTTGAAGAAGTCAATCACCCTGTCGGGCAGATAGCGGCTGTAGGTCTTGCCTCCGTATTCGAACTCGGTACGCTGACGGCCGGGTTGCCATGAAATATAGTTCCCGCAAACCGGATTGCTCTGCCGTATAACAGGCTGTGGCTTTTGCCGGACTTCATTGGGAACGGACGGTTTCGGTCTCGGTGTGGAGGTCGGTTCGGGTGTTGCACCTGCTTGTTCGGCTTTCTGCTTATCCTGTCCGGGATGCAGTTTCTCCCAGGTCTGCCGGATATGTGATGCGGTCAGGTTACGTCCCCTCCCAAGCTCCGAAGCCTTGTATTTCGCGCTGCCTTTCAGAAGCACATACCCGCGTATCACATCTTTTTTGTCCTTGCGCAGGAAGAGCTTGTAGCCTTTGTCGGCAAGCCGTTTCCTGTAACCTTCCCATGACCATACCGACAGTTCGCGCAGAGCTTCCATGCAGTCGGCATTGACTTTGGGGATATTGTCCTCATGCACGTGCATGGCGGTTGTGTCCCTCTTTGCAGGGCCACCTTCTCTGCCGCCCGCTGTGCACGCAGATGAATGGCGTGGTCGTTGTTGATGTTCCCGCGTTCGTCCACCCGGCTGACGATGACATGCAGATGCGGTATGCCGCTTCTGGATTCTTCATGCAGCCATACGGAGGACTTGCTGCCCGACACATTGGTCTTGCCGGATACGACTTTTCCGTCCTTGTCGCGGATAGTCTGCCCGTCGAATGCCGCTGCAAAGTCTTCCCACAGCTGCTTCCAGTCATCGATTGTAAAATCTCCGGTATGCTCCATGGCCGGGCTTATCTCCATACGGATGACGTTGTTCTTTATGTTGGGATGGTTCATGGCGGCAAACTTCATTTCCGTCCAGATACCCGTCGCGTCCATGCCCTGCGGCATGAAATTGTCGCATATCCGTGTTATCTTTTCGGGATGCTTCTTGTTCTTCGATTCACCCGACACATATAGCATCGCCCTTATGCCGTGGGCTATGGCTTTTGCCTTGGCAATCATGCATCGTCCTCCTTGTCCGGCCTGTCCGTTGTCCCTGCCGGGTAATTGTTTGCACTTTGTGCGGACTGCAGGAAGTCGGTGACACGGTCGGTGACTGCCGCCACTTTCTCGTACCATTCAAGCATGGTGGGCCGGTGGCGGAAAAGCCTGACTTTCTCGTCATCGGTCAGCCCGTGCAGGGCATTGGCGAAGTTTATCATGTCCGTCCTGCAGGCTGCAAGCTGCCTCAGACCGTCCAGTTCCACCTCGGACAGCCGCCGTCTTGGCCTGTAGCCGAGAGCCCTTGCACGGATGAAATCGCTGCGTGTCATGCCGCACTGTCCGGCGGAACTCTTGATTTGGGCAAGCTCCTGTTCCGTGACTTTGGTGACCACCACCTTGTCACGCCTTATAAAGGGCCTCTCTTGCCCGGATTGCTGTTTGGAAGTATCTTCTTCGTGTGTCATAACTAATGTCGCTAAAATAGTCGTGAAACGGTATCTGCAAAAGGGATGGTGCGAGCCTGCGAGCGGCAAGGCCAACGGTCTGCCGGACCGTTGCGCGAGGGTCGGGGTAATACTGTCCGAAGGCGGTAATACCCCGGCATATCTCGAAACTCAACGCTGGCGCTTCATGCCACATGTCCCTTGCATTGGCCATTGAAAAAACAGACAGGTGCCGGACGGTTTCCGGATTGGGGAACAACAGAAAGCCCGAATCCGGCCTGTCTGCCATTGGATTTGTTCTATCCTTCCCCTTTGTTCGTATGGGTAAAAGGGTTGGAAACAGTACCGCCGTCCGCAGCCGTCCATTGCCGGATACAGGGAAAGGTCATGACGGATGCCACCCTTGAACGGCAGGTGTCTATGAGTCCCAGCCTTGTGAGCTCATCCAGCAGGTTCCGTATTCGCTTTCTGCCGATGTTCCATTGTGCGGAAAGCTGTTCCTCCGAATACTGCGCCTGACCTGTTGAAAGCATGAGCGGTCTGCGGAAGCCCTTCGCTTCTTCTGTCGTGAGAGCCATTCTGGCCAGAAGGTCGCCCAGCAATGTGAAGTTGCCTGCTGTCCTGCCGCCATCATCGGTCGTCGTCCCGCACAGCCACTGAAGCGCACGGTCGGAAAACAGGAAAACCGATGATACAATCCCCGTGGGGTACATGAACCTGTATGTTTCCTTGTCCTTAATGTTTTCTTGCATAGTCTACGATTGAAATAAGGATGGGGTATCGGAATGATTCACGGCCCCGTCGATGAAATGTCATCAACGGGAAATTCCTTGTCCGTTTCAGTTTCATCCGATACCTGTTCCGGTTTGACATCAGTTTCTGCCCGCAGCATTGGACGGCTGTGATTGCAGGTGTTGCCGCGCATCCTCCACGGCCTTGAAATCGGACGAGATCTTCATCAGCGCGATGCTGACACGGCACAGCTGGCCGATGTTGACGAACTCCTTGACGGCCTCCATCAGTTTCTGCGCACGTTCCTGCCGGTGTCTCATTACCGCTTCGTTACCCGTTGCGTTCTCCTTTGTCAGTCCGTGGTTGAGAAAGCGGTTCACGGCAAGAAGGTCGGTTGCCTCAATCGTGTCCGTGTCTCCCTTTCCGGTTGCATGACCGACCATCACACGGATGGAATCGGCCTCGTAAGGGGTACATTGTCTGAGAAAATCCAGGATGGTCTGCGCCTTGGCCCCGATAGCGGAGCGTGTCGTCTTCTTGCCGGTTTCCCTGTTTGAGGAAGCCTGTGGTACGGCATTCGGGAAGCCCGTACCGGTCATGTTGGAATCATTCATACTGCCTTTGTTTTATAAAGTGGATAAATCATTTGTTTCTCTCCCGGCTCACGAGATAACCCATGGCCGCGCTGTCTATTTCGTCCTGCGACTTTACCCTTACCCGTTTCAGCCAGGCATCGAGGTCTTCCTTCGCGAAGAAGCACAGTTTGCCTCCCGGCTTGTAATAAGGGACTGCGCGGCGCATCATCATCTTGTAGAGATAACTTGGTTTCACTCCGAGATACCGGGCCGCTTCGGTGGTGTTCATCAGATTGCGTTCACTTTCCATATCGCTTGTTCATTTGTTGTTTATACTCGCTTTACCGTCTTGTTGCAACAATGCGGAACAGTCAGGCTTTTGGCCTTTATTTGCCTTCCGTTTCGTTTGCAAAGTTACTTTGGACTTAAAGGGGCATAATGGGGAGCAGATGGGGAAAGTGCATAAAGCGACAGTGCGCCATACTGCTGATATTCAACAGTATGGCGCACTGCCATGATAGAAGTATGTTATCCCGAATGGGGAACCCGCGGGCTGCTATGGGGACGTTCTCAATTTCCTCGCGTTTTCGATGGCCCTGTCAACGGATTTGCGGTATTCACGGTTCTCTTCGGTTGTCCCGCCGCTGCAGACATCGCTGCGGTGCTTGTCGTAATATGACTTGGATATGCCGCAGCGTTTCAGGAACTCTTCCACCCACAGTTTCCCGCGTTCGTGCGGTCTGATTGTCCGGATACGGCCAAAACCATGTAGCAGATACGCAGGTTTTCTTTCGGACGGACGGTAACGGGGCGTGAGGTCGGCTTCAGGTTCATGAAATTCACGAAATCACTGCCCGATGCGAACTCGAACTGACAGTCGTTGCACACCTCGTAAATGAACAGGCACAGGGCGAGATCTACGGTGTCCATCCATGCGGATGTCTCCTGCAACAGGTTCGCTCCGTTCATGGCTTGCCCTCCTGCATGTGGTTGATGTCGGCAATGATGCTTCCCGCGATTCCCTTCAGGCGTTCCACCAGCACGTCAAGAAACAGCGGCTTGAAACAATACACGCAGAAACACCGTTCGCGTTCCTGCTGCCATTCCTGATACAACAGGTCTGCAAGGGCGTGGGCCCTGTCATATTCCGCTTTTGCGGTGTCACATTCCTTGTCAAGCAGCCTGTATTCCGCGGACTCCAGCGGTAGTAAATCCAGACGGTTGCTCTTTGCCGAATAGTCGCGCCAGAGTCGGGTGGCTGCACTTTTCGCCTCCTCGTGCCTCAGTTCAAACGGTTTGATGTGCTCCTCGAAAATGCGTTCGAAATTTGCGGCATAAAGCTCCGACCTGTCCGATGATAGGTATCCGTCCGTTTCCGAAAGCAGGGAAATGGAACATTCCAATAACCGGGCGGGATTCTCCCGTGCCAGATTTTCCGCCTCCTTGACAAGGTTGTTCGTGTCGTTGAAATCCCGGTAGAACAGGGATAATGACAGGGCCCGGCCAAAAGAGAAACCGTCCTGGTTGCAGGTGGCGACAAGTGTGTTTACCTCGCGCAACCTCTGCGGGCTATTCGATAGCATATCTTTCATAATCAAAGGAACATTGTCATATATGCCGGAAGGTAAAGGATATCCTCCTCCTTGCGCATGTCTTTCGTGTAAATCAGATACTTGTTTCTTATCCTTGCTGAAAACTTATTACAAAAGGCATCCAGCGAAGCATGTGTCTTGTAGCCGGAAGATTTCACCTCGATGGGACTTACCTTGTCCCCGTCCGCAATCAAAAAATCCACTTCATAGTTGTGTTTTCCGCTCTCTGTGGGGAAAGTATAATAGTACAGTTCATGCCCGGCTGCTTTCAGCATCTGTGCGATGACGTTTTCATAGACATAGCCGAGATCCGCACTCAACTTGTCACTGAGCAGTTTGTGGTAAATCGTATTGTCGGTAAACTTTTTGTCCCAGAACGCAAGTGTAACGAACAGCCCCGTGTCCGCTGCAAACATCTTGTACCTGTCGGGATTCTGATGCAATGCCATCCCTGCACCCGGATCATTGGCATGGTAGGCCATGTTGACCACCATCGACTCTCTGATTTCAGATATGATTTCAGCCAGGCTTGAATTACGTGTGCCGTCAGTCGCACTCCATGCCAGGTATCTGTTGGCATTGCCTGTCAGCTGTGCCGGAATCTGACGGAACATCTTCGAGGCGTTTCCTGTCGGGTCTATCTTGTTGAAATCGTCTTCATACAAGGTTATGACAGACCGTTTCACGCTGTCAACCTTTTCAAGATTGTTGGTCTCCAAGTAGGAGGCGACTGCCTGCGGCATCCCTCCGACAAGCATGTACAGACGGAAATCGCGCATCAGCTTGCGGTTTGTAGCGTCCCCCAGGGATGTCCTGTTCAAAAAGCATCCCTGAAGCAGCTTTACTGTGGCCGTATCTCCCAGGGCCCACCTGAACTCCTCGTAGTCCATCGGGTACATGTAGAGCTTGGTTTCTTCACTCGGTATCAGGATATCCTTGACATTCTTGCGTATGGATATGAGCGAACCGGTTTCTATATAATCATACCTGCCGTCTTTTACAAGATACTTGATGGCTTGTCTTGCCTTCGGGGCAAGCTGGACTTCATCGAAAATGATGACTGATTTCCGCTCTTTCAGCTCGACACCGTATTCAAATTGCAGGCGCATGAATATACGGTTAAGGTCGGAAACGTCATTGAACAGATCACGTATTTCAGTTGAACAGGCGGCAAAATCCACCAGTATATAGGTCTCGTATTCCTTGGCTGCAAACTCCTCTGCAATGGTGGACTTCCCGACACGTCTTGCACCCTGTATCAGTACGGCCGTTCTGCCTTCATCCGTCCGCTTCCAATGCAGCAGTTCTTCGTATATTTTTCTTTTGAATATCATATATGATGTTGTTAGCAAGTACAAAGATAATATATAATTGCACGAATCTCAAAATCAATATAGGTAAAAATTGCACGAATCTCAAAATTACAACAGTGCGGCAATGTCAAATTGTCCATGGAGGGGCTTAAAAAAGTAGGTATTTTATTTCCGTTTGGCTTCCTCACGTTCAAACATCCTGTCTACCATATCCACGGCCTCGATTTTCTTGCTGTCGACGATTTTCGCGTATATCTGCGTGGTACGCACGTCGGCGTGCCCCATCAGTTTGCAGGTGGTATAAAGGTCAGCCCCGACGGTCATCATCATCGTTCCGAATGTATGGCGGCTTGTATGATAGGTGATTTTCTTGTCAATACCTGCCTTTTCCACCCATTGCTTGAGGATTTTGTTGGTAGTCGGGCGTGATGGGAGAGTCGCGAAAACAAGTGTCTCGTCACTGTCGTCCGTTTTCCGTTCTGGCAGCCATTTTACGGCATTTTGCGAGAGCGGCGTATAGATGGGAGTGGCTGTCTTCTGCTGTACGGTGGCAATCATGTACCTGCCGTCATTACATATAATGTCTTTCCAACGGAGTGTTTCCATATCGCTCAGGCGGAGTCCGCAATAACATGAAAATAGGTATGCCTGCTTTACCGTCATGTTACGGCATTCGGTGGCAATGAGAAGTTTCACTTCCTCGATGGCAAGAAACTGGCGTTTGGATTCCGGCTTCTTTACACGCTCCGAAGCCGAAAGCTGCATGAACGGATTTTCGCCCAGCCACTCCGCACGGACTGCGGCATTCAGGGCGATGGAGAGTTGGGAGATATAGGCCACGACCGTTCCCTGTTCAAGCGGCTTTCCCTGCCTGCCTTTATAGGTGTGTTGGATCCAGTCTATGAAGCCGAGTGCCCATTTCTTGTCAATGTCACCCATCCGGGTGTTTTTGCCGTATTGGTTGATGACCTTTATTATGCTCCGTAATTTTTCGATCCGTTTGATACCTTTGCGCTCCTGATTGGAATGGAATTTTTCCAGCCAGTCCGCGAGTGTCAGTTTCTGCCATGCGGATTTGTTTTTGATTCCGGCTCTGGAATTGGTAATCTCGATGATACGTTGCGATTTTATGGTTTCGACTGCCTCACGGGTGGCGCGGTTCTGCTCTCTGACCCTCGCGTTGACTTCCGGCAGGTGGTACATCTTCAGGAACTCGTAACTCCGTTTGCCGTTGACATAGATGTCAAGGTAGTACGATTCAGAGCCGTCGGCAAGTTTCTTGGTGCGAACCTTTACTGGCTCTTTCAATCTGTTGGTTTTCTTGTTTGCTGCTGCCATAACTTAAAATACTTTGTCTATCAGTGAAACGGCCTCTTCTTTTTTCCTGTCAACGATTTTCGCGTAGACTTGCGTGGGGCGCACGTCGGCATGTCCCATCATCTTGCTGGCGGTATAAAGGTCAACCCCTGAGGTTATCAGCATCGTGCCGTAGGTATGGCGGCTCAGATGGAAATGAAGGTGTCTTTCCAGTCCGGCCTGTTCCGCCCATTTCTGCAGATGTTTACGCAGGTTGGTACGTGACGGTAGGGAGAATACCGATGACTCCGGTTCTCCATGTTCCGGAAGCCATGACAAAGCCTTGGCCGGGAGAGGGAGCGATATGGGTTTGGAGTTTTTCTGCATCACCACCGATACGAAGTGCCGCCCGCCATTGACCGATATGTCTTTCCAGCGCAAATCCGTAACATCACCCACGCGTAGCCCGCAATAGCAGGCAAACAGGAATGCCTTGCGTATGTTTTCCTTGATATAGGGAGTTTGCTCCAGCTTGCGGATTTCTTCAAAGGTCAGAATTCTCGCTTGCTCTTGCTCTCCGGTCTCGCTATCTTTTCTTGGAAACTCAACAACTTCCAGGGATTGTTCTTTATATATCCCTTCTGCCATGCAGCAGACAGGATGATGCCGAGAATCCAGAAACTGGAAAATGCGGTGGCTTGGGCAAGCGGCTTCCCTTGCGGAGTGAGAGGCTCGGATTGCAGCCACCCGGCATAATCGGCACAGAATCTCTTGTCCATGTCACACAGTCTTGCACCGGGACGGAACTTCTCGAATTTAGCGCGAGATGCCCTTAAATGTAGATATGTGGGCTGTCCCCGCTGTTTGTATTCCTCCATCAGCATACTAATGAAGTCCGACAATAACATTTGGGATTTGTCTTTCGCCGCCTTCTCCTGCGCCTTGTCATCAACCATGTTTTCGGTCCTGGCGATAATTATCTCCTCCGCCTGACGGAGTGTTTTCGCGTTCTCACGTTTTGCCTTGACGGAAGTTTCCGGTATAAGATACAGTTTAAGGAACTCGTATTCGTGCCTGCCGTCAACAGTATGGTCTATAAAAAGGGACTCGCGGCCGTCTGCAAGTTTTCTTCTCCGCAACTTGAACGGACTTTTTTCTACTTTTGATTGCTTTCTTCTACCCATTGTGCTCCAGCATTTTATATTCTGATGCAAAGGTAGTAAATAGGTTTGATATAAGTATCAAAATGAGTAACAAAAATAATTAATAAATAGGTAAAAATGGTGGCTTGCAGGAATAAATAAGAAAATGAATGTATATTTATAACAAACGGATATACAATGATATACATTCCTATTTTCGTAAATATTGTGCTTTTATTGCTCTTTGGTTATAGGTATTTATTCTTTTCCCTCATGTCGGCTCCCCACATCATTTTTTCGCGCAGGGTGGCGAAATAGCTGTGGCCGTTGCGCTTTACAATCTTCACGGCATAAGGAGCCTTGCATATCACAAGGCGCGTGCCTTCGGCGCATTTCTCCGACTGCCCGTCAACCGCTATGAGGAAGTTGTGGCTGCGGCTCTCCACGGAGAGTTCTATCTCCATGTCGTCGGGCAGCACCACGGGGCGTATGTTTAGGCTGTGGGGCGCCACCGGGGTGAGGCATACCGTGCCCGTGCGCGGCACTATTATGGGGCCGCCGTTTGACAGCGAGTAGGCCGTAGAGCCGGTCGGGGTTGAGACGATGAGCCCGTCTGCCTGGTAAGTGACGAGGTATTCGCCGTTCACCTTGGCGTGTATGGTTATCATGGACGCGTTGTCGCGCTTGAGCACGGCTATGTCGTTGAGCGCGTGGCAGGGTCCTTGCAGCGGCCTTCCGTCAGCCTCTACTGTCAGCGCGGTGTGCTCCTCTACAGAGTAAAGGCCGCCGTACAGAGAGTCGATGGCAATGCCTATTTCATCGGGAGCAACGTCGGCGAGGAAGCCCAGACGGCCCATGTTTACACCGATTACGGGTATTCCTTTTCCGCCCACGTGCGAAGCGGCGCGCAGCAGCGTGCCGTCGCCGCCCATGGAGATGACGAAGTCGGCCGTGAAGTCGCCGTCCGAAAACACTTCCGCGCCGCCTTCTTTCACCTTTCCGGATGAGACAAGATATTCGTAGAACAGTTTTTCAAAGCACACTTCGGCCCCATGCGCAGCGAGGCACGACATGAGTTCCTGTATGCTGGCCGACTTGCGGCTCTGGTATATGTTGCCGAACAATGCGAATTTCAATTTGCGTGATGCCATAAATTTGAGCTTTTAAATCTTTTTCACCGCGCCATGCTTGGAAATGCCAAACATTTTGTAACTTTGCCGATGGATAAACTACGGCAAAAATACACATTTTACCGAACAAAGGGGGCTGTAAAGCCCATAAAAGTGTAAAAAATGACGAAATTAAGCGTAAACATCAACAAGGTGGCAACAATACGCAACGCACGCGGCGGCAACAACCCTGACGTGCTGCAAGCCGCACTGGACTGTGAGAAGTTTGGCGCACAGGGCATCACCGTACACCCCCACGCCCCGACGAAAGGCACATCCGCTACAGCGACGTAAGGGCCATAAGGCCGCTCGTAAAGACCGAGATGAACATCGAGGGCAACCCCATAGCCAAGTTCACCGGCCTCGTGCTGGAAGTGCGCCCCACGCAAGTGACGCTTGTGCCCGACGCCGAGAACCAGATAACGAGCAACCACGGATGGGACACGAAGGCCAACCGCACGCAGCTCACCGACGTGATAGGACGCTTCAAGGAGGCTGGCATCAGGACATCGGTGTTCGTCGACGCAGAACCCGAAATGGCCTTCGCGGCAAAGCAGTGCGGAGCCGACAGGGTGGAACTATACACAGAGCCTTACGCGTCGGGCTACGCCGCATGCCGCGAAGAAGCGATAAAGCCGTTCATAGAGGCCGCCGAAGCGGTGCGCGAGGCAGGGCTGGGGCTCAACGCCGGGCATGACCTCAGCCTTGAAAACCTGCATTACTTCCACCGCAACATTCCTTGGACCGACGAGGTAAGCATAGGCCACGCACTCATCTGCGACGCCCTCTACATGGGCCTTCACGCCACAATACAGGCTTATCTGGAATGCCTTAAACAATAATTAGAAAAACGATAAACACCAATTTACCATGGCTAAAGTTTATGAATTCCTCGCCACGGGCTTCGAAGACATTGAGGCCCTCATACCGTTAGACATAATGCGCCGCGCAGGCGTTGACTTCAAGACAGTCAGCGTGACCGGAGAACTCATCGTGGAAAGCGCCCACGGCGTAGGCATAAAGGCCGACATGCTCATAGAAGACACCGACTTCAGCGACGCTGATCTCATCATGCTGCCCGGCGGACTGCCCGGAGCGACCAACCTAAACGCCCACAACGGCGTGAAGAAAGCCGTCGTAGAGCATAACGCACGCGGCAAGATGATAGGCGCGATATGCGCCGCTCCTATGGTGCTGGGCGGACTCGGCCTGCTGCAAGGCCGCCGCGCGACGTGCTATCCGGGCTTCGAGAAATACCTTGAAGGCGCGGAATACACACACGAACTGTGCACCGTCGACGGCAACATAACCACCGGCGAAGGCCCGGCGGCATCACTTCCCTACGCATACACGCTGCTCGCGGCGCTCACCGACAAGCATACCGCCGACCAGATAGCCGAAGGCATGATGTACAAACACCTCATGCTGAAGTAAACAAGTTGACAAGTCAACAAGAGACAAGGAACGAGTTAATAAGAGACAAGGAACGAGTTAATAAGAGACAAGGAACGAGTCAATAAGAGACAAGCAAACAAGTAATGGGCAAACACATATATAAGGGCATCCGCTTAATTGGCAAGACACATCAACTTGTCTGCTCGTCTCTTGTTGACTTGTTCCTTGTCTCTTGTTTACTTGTCAACTAAAATAACAAAGATATATGGATTACGCGATAATAGTAGCCGGAGGCAAGGGCACAAGGATGGGAGCAAGCATACCCAAACAGTTCCTTCCTGTCAACGGGCTGCCCGTACTCATGCAGACAATCAAGCGCTTCAAAGAGTGCGGAGACGGCCTTGAAATAATCCTTGTCCTGCCGAAAGAACAGCACGAATACTGGTACGAGCTGTGCAAGAAACACAGGTTCACGTCCGCATACACCGTGGCCGACGGTGGCGAAACGCGCTTTCACTCGGTAAGAAGCGGACTGGCAATGATACCAGACAACGCCGAAGGCGTAGTAGGAGTACACGACGGAGTACGTCCTTTCCCCTCTGTCGAGGTGATAAGAAACTGCTACGAAACGGCACGCACGGCCAAGGCGGTAGTCCCCGTAATCCCAATTGTCGAGACATTGATACACCTCGACGGCCAAGGCGGCTCCGAAACCGTGCCGAGAGACTGCTACCGGCTGGTGCAGACACCGCAGACATTCGACATACAGCTGCTCAAACGCGCCTACACCCAGCCTTACCAGGACAGCTTTACCGACGATGCTTCGGTGGTAGACAGCATCGGACAGGAGATAACTCTCATCGACGGAAACCGTGAGAACATAAAAATCACCACTCCTTTCGACCTCCGCATGGCGCGCATCCTCGGCTGAACGCCGCATAACCGACACCTATCCAACCGGACAACAGCACTATAAAACCGTATAACCCCACATCCTCATAACCTTAAAACCAAACAATCCGAAAGGTCAATGCTCGACATACTGGACCAAGACATACAGTTCCTGCCCGGAGTGGGGCCGCGACGCAAGGCCCTGCTTGAGAAAGAACTGGGAATAAGGACGTACAAAGACCTTCTGGAATACTATCCTTACAAGTACGTAGACCGCAGCCGCGTCTACCGCATCAGCGAACTTTCAGCCGACACTACGTTCGTACAGATAAGGGCGAAAATCCTTAGTTTCGAGACGTTTGACATGGGAGCGCACCGCACCAGGCTCGTAGCTCATGTGTCTGACGGCACCGGCGTGGCCGACATCGTATGGTTCTCGGGGGCGAAATACATGCTGTCTCACCTGCAAACGGGCACATCTTATATTATATTCGGACGCCCGACGGTGTACAGCGGACGCTTCCAGTTCGCCCATCCCGACATCGACCCCGGCCTCCGAACTGCAACTCTCGCAGATGGGCCTGCAGCCTTATTACGTCACGACAGACAAGATGAAGAAGGCCGGAATGAACTCGCGGGCCGTTGAAAAGCTGATAAAGGGCATGCTCGAGAACATGAAAGAGCCGCTGCCCGAGACTCTTCCGCCGTTCATCACGCAGCCCCTGAAACTCATTCCGAGGGACGAAGCCTTCAGGAAAAAGCACAACCCGAAACGCAACGAGGACATAACGCAGGCCGACTACCGGCTGAAGTTCGAGGAGCTTTTCTACGTACAGCTCAACATCCTGCGCTACACGAGCGACCGCAAGCGCAAATACCGCGGCTATGTGTTCGCCAGCGTAGGCAAGACTTTCAACGACTTTTACTTCCACAACCTGCCTTTTCCGCTCACAGGGGCGCAGAAGCGCGTCATCAAGGAAATACGGAAAGACATGGGCAGCGGCCGCCAGATGAACCGGTTGCTGCAAGGCGACGTGGGCAGCGGCAAGACTTTGGTTGCCCTCATGTCAATGCTCATCGCCCTGGACAACGGCTTTCAGGCCTGCATAATGGCTCCCACGGAAATACTTGCAGAGCAACATTTGGCCACAATCACGTCGTTCCTGCACGGCATGGACATCAACGTCAGGCTGCTTACCGGCACGGTGAAGGGCAAGCAGCGGCGCGAAACGCTTGAAGGACTGGCCGACGGCAGTGTGAACATACTCGTAGGAACACACGCCGTGATTGAAGACAGCGTGCAGTTCGCACGCCTCGGTTTCGTCGTCATCGACGAGCAGCACCGCTTCGGGGTTGTTCAGAGCGCCAAGCTGTGGAACAAGAGCGGCAATCCTCCGCACGTGTTGGTGATGACGGCCACGCCCATTCCGCGCACATTGGCCATGACAATATACGGCGACCTCGACGTAAGCGTAATCGACGAGCTGCCTCCGGGACGCAAGCCGGTGGAGACTTTGCACAAATACGACGACCAGACGACAAGCCTTTACGCCGGAATACGCCGCCAGCTGAACGCCGGACGGCAGGCATACATCGTGTTTCCGCTGATCAAGGAGAGCGAGAAGATAGACCTGAAGAACCTTGAGGAGGGCTACGAGCAACTGCGCGAGGCGTTTCCTGAGTACAGGCTCGGCAAGGTGCACGGCAAAATGAAGCCGGCCGAAAAGGAAGAGGAGATGCGCCGGTTCGTAAGCCGCGAGACACAGATACTTGTCGCAACGACGGTCATCGAGGTGGGAGTGAACGTGCCGAACGCATCCATCATGGTGATAATCAACGCCGAGCGCTTCGGCCTTTCGCAGCTCCACCAGCTGCGCGGACGCGTCGGGCGAGGAGCCGACCAGTCGTTCTGCATACTCGTGACGAAGCGCAGCTAAGCGAGGAAACGCGCAAACGCATCGACATAATGTGCGCCCACAAACGACGGCTTCCGCATCGCCGAGGCCGACCTTAAGCTGCGCGGACCGGGCGACCTGGAGGGAACGCAGCAGAGCGGAATAGCCTTCGACCTGAAAATAGCCAACATAGCGAAGGACGGACAGCTGATACAGTTGGCGCGTGAGGAGGCCCAGAAGATAATCGACGACGACCCTTTGTGCCAAAAGAACGAATATTCCATGCTGTGGCGACGGCTCGACGCGCTGCGCAAAAACAATGTTTATTTCGGGGCGATTTCGTGAGACAGCAGACAAGGAGTTTCTTTTAGCAGACAAGATACAAGCAGACAAGGCACGAGAACAACGGTCGGGCAGTAAAGACTAACCGAAATTGTCCTTGTCTACTTGTCTGCTCGTGTCTTGTCTACCTGTATCTTGTCTGCTAAAGAAACTCCTTGTCTGCTTGTCAACTTGTCCCTTGTCTGCTGTCATGCGTTTTTTGAAAACGCATGACCTCGTTCCCCTCATACTCCTTACGCTCCACCAATCTTACCCCCGGCGGCAACTGAGGCGCGCGCGTACCGTCTTCCACCGTGCGCGGCGACACCTCTTCGCGTATTTCGTCCCACCATTCGGGGTTTTCAAGGAAATGCCGGTGGGTCTCCGCACCGCCCTCCACGATGAGGCTCTGCACTCCTTTGTCATATAAATAGGTAAAGAGCTGGGGGATGACTGGTTGCGAGAAGTCCACCGAAGGGGCGAAGGGATTATGGCGGTCAATGACTACCCGCAGAGGGTCTGGGCCGCTCCAGTGGCGCACGTTCAGGCGCGGCGCGTCGCGCTCCGCCGTCACCCGGCCTACGAGTATGGCGTCATACTCGGCGCGGAGCTTGTGAGAGAGCATCTGCGTGAACGGCGTAGAGAACATCGTAGGCTTGAAATGGTCGTCGATGAAGCCGTCAGCCGAGCGGCACCACTTCAGCAACACATACGGCCTTTGCCGCTCGTTGAAGGTCATGAAACGGCAGTTGAGCGCCATGCACTCACGTTCGAGCACGCCTACTGTCACCTCAATGCCTGCGTCCTGCAGTTTCTTGATGCCGCGCCCCTGCACTTTGGCGAACGGGTCGACACATCCTACCACTACCCTCCTAACTCCTTTCTTTATAATAAGGTCGGCACAAGGCGGCGTGCGGCCGTAATGCGAGCACGGTTCGAGGCTTACATACATCGTGGCCTGCGGCAACAGGCATTCGTCCTGCGGCCTTACCGAGGCGAAAGCGTTGACCTCGGCGTGGCCTTCGCCGCACCTTACGTGGTAGCCCTCGCCTATTATGCGCCCGTCATCACCAACAATCACCGCGCCCACCATGGGGTTCGGCTTGGCGTTCTGCAGTCCGTTGGCCGCCAATTGCAGGCAACGGCGCATGTAGAAAGTGTCCTTTTCAAGCTGTTCCATAGTGCAAAAGTAATTCATATCGGGGAAGTTAAAGAAGTTATAGGAGTTAAAGAAGTTAAAGACAAATGCTTTTGCGGATAGTGACAGACGGCCTGGACGGGCACCGACAATGTTAAAATTCAATAAAACAATGCGCAAAACAGAACAACCAAAGTCATTCTTTGTTATTTTTGCAATATCAAAATGATATTATAAAGAATACAAATTAAAACATAAAAGCTTTATGGAAAACCAGGAATTCACATTTGCAGGCAAGACATTTAACGGCATTGCCATGCTCATTTTCAACCTTCTTGTATATGTAGTGGGCATCGCACTCATCGTGCTGGCCTGCACATCATTCAGCGGCGGAGCAGCTGTCGCAGCCGGAGTGGGCGGCGGCCTCTTGGTGTTCGCCAACCTCTTTGTCAGCGGCGGCTTCGTGCTTGTAGAGCCGGGCGAGGCTCGCGTGATGATGTTCTTCGGCAAATACCGCGGCACGTTCACACGGGCGGGCTACTTCTGGGTAAACCCTTTCATCTCGGTCAAGAAGCTGTCGCTGCGCGCACGCAACCTCGACGCGGAGCCTATAAAGGTGAACGACAAGACGGGCAACCCCGTGATGATTGGCATGGTGCTTGTGTGGAAATTGAAAGACACGTACAAGGCCATGTTCGAAATTGACTCGCAGACCATGGCGGAGTCAAAAGCCGCCAGCGACGCGGCAGCCGCCGGGGCGAAGACGGCCAACATAATGAACGCCTTTGAGAAGTTTGTGCGCATACAGTCGGAGGCCGCCCTGCGGCAGGTTGCAGGCCAGTACGCTTACGACGACGGCGAGCTTGAGGGGCAGGAGCTGACCCTGCGCGACGGCAGCGACGAGATAAACAAGGAGCTTGAGGCAAAAATCGACGAGCGACTGGCAATGGCCGGCATTGAGGTAATCGAGGCGCGCATCAACTATCTGGCCTATGCGCCCGAGATTGCGGCCGTAATGCTGCGCCGCCAGCAGGCCACCGCCATAATCGCCGCACGCGAGAAGATAGTAGAGGGAGCGGTGTCAATGGTGAAAATGGCGCTCGACAAGCTCTCCACCGAGGAGATAGTTGAACTTGACGAGGAAAAGAAAGCCGCAATGGTAAGCAACCTCCTCGTGGTGCTCTGCGGCGATGACACGGCGCAGCCGGTAATCAACACGGGCACGATTTACCAGTAGTTGAGTGAAGAACGAAGAGTGAAGAGTGAAGAATTAACCACCTCTCCCTTCCTCCCCAACAACTCCCAGTCCTCCCAGCATTCCCAGCTCTCCCATCAAAAGGCCGTCAATCGCCTTGCGAAAGGTGGCCTTTTACCTCCTAAAAGGCCACCTTTTGCAGCCTAAAACACGGCCTTTTGCAAGACGGTTGGCAAGCTCTTGATTTTCAAGTAGTTACAAGACGAATTATAAACAGTAAACGAACGATGATGAACAACAGGCATACAAAGATTGCATTCTCGTGCTCGCCGAAGCTGACGGGCAAGGTATCAACGGCTTTCGGACTGCTGCTACTGCCGGTGGAAATCAACAATTACATGGCCTTAGGACTGCTTTGGCACTGGCTAACAACGCCCGCCCTCGTAATAATGGTGGCAGCCTTTGTCGCCGGCATCGGTCTGTGGTTCTTCAAGCGCACTGCCATAGAGCGCACGGTGACGCTCGGCGGCTGGACGGAACGCCTTTACCGCCGTGGCCGCACGGCATATTTTGCCGTGACAATTGGCGTGTCGCTGCTGCTGTATGCCACCCTGTCGGCCAACTGCGCAGGTGTGTACGCTGACCCGGGCATGACCTACGGCGACGCCTTCGCACGCTATTTCATTGAAAACCTGTGGATGCTCCTCGTGATGTTCCAGCTCGCCGTTGAGCGTTACACAGCCTTTTGGCAGTACGACCGCTCGCCTGCCACATCGCGCCGGGTGGTCATGCCGCCGTTCAGGGGACTTAGAAAATAACACAAAACGTATGTTCGGAATAAAAAGGAAACAACGGAAACTGGCCTATTACAAGACATCGCCACGGCGCATCGGCATGGTGTACGTATGCACCGGCGTGCCGCTGCTTGCGCTGCACGTGCTCAACGCTGAGCTTACCGGCGCGTGGGACCACTGGGGAACGGTGCTTACCGTCATCATATTGGCCGCCTACATAATATACTACGCTTGCATCTGGCTGTTCAGGCGCAGGCCGTTCGAGCACAACGTTGTGCTCGGCACGCTGTCAAACCGCCTCTACCTGCGCTACGGCAGGCGGTGGCTCATTGGCGCGATGGCCGCCTACGCTGTAGGCTATCCTTCCCTGATAGCGCTCTTGGAAGTGATTGACCACGGCTTTACCGGCTTCACCGTAGAGTCATGGACTTACGACATGGTGGCCTACTCGTGGTTCCTGATGATGTTTGTGTTCGACACTCTGACGACGTACATAAGCCTGCAAGGCTATTACCGTTCGCAGGAAGACACGCGGACGTTTATTGACTGGTATTAGAAAAGATAAATTTCAAATGACAATGGGACGTTTCAAAAGATACATAAAGCAATTGGAAGTAATAAAATACACGTGCAGCCCGGCGCTCGAAGGCTGGCTTATAATAATCCTAAGCATGATGTTCGCTGTCTTGTTCGGCTTGATAGCAATACTCCAACCTGACCCAGACCCAGTCTTCCTGTGGTTGCCGTGGTTGTTCATATTCGTTTTCGGCTTATGGGGAGTTTACTATGTAAAGTTCCGCCGCAAGCCTTTCCACCGCTAAGTGACGCTTGGCGGATGGTATCACCGCCTGTGGCTGCGCAGCAAGTGGATGTTCATCGTTGTAGGATGTGCCATAAACTTTGTCGCATCCGTCATCGGGTGGACAGTCTGCACACTCGGTTTCGACGGCTTCGACGCACTCTCCGGCGAGTTTGAGCACAAGCTGCACGGCTGGTGGATACTGCTGTTCGCACTCTCTCTAAACACCATACGCCAGCACATAGCTTATTACCAGTATTACCGCTCGCCTGAGTACCGCCGGCGTATGGAGAGCGCCAACGAAGCGGCGAAGCACGAAACAATGTATTAAAAACAGGCCAATCACTTGTCAACTCGTACCTCGTCACTTGTTACTCGTCTGCTTGTCACTCGTCAACTTGTCTGCTTACAACATGAAAAAGGAGAATAAAACAAAGAGCTTCATACTGCGCATCGACGCGGACATGATGTCGGCCATAGAAAAATGGGCGGCTGATGAGTTCCGCTCCACTAACGGACAGCTGCAATGGCTCATAGCCGAGGCGTTGCGCAGGCATGGCCGCATGCCGAAGAAAAGCCGCCCCGCGGAGGACGGCGGAAAGGAGGACGGCCAATGACATACCGCGATTTGTGGCGCGGACTTGAGCCTTTGTATGGCAAGAGGGAAGCGCGCGCCGTTACGGACTATGCCTTGGAGGTGTACTTCGGACTGTCGAAGGCCGACGTGCTGTGTGGCGCCGTTGAAGAAATGATACCCGAAAAGGCCGACTTGCTTCAACGCTTGTTCGACCGTTTGCGGCAGGGCGAACCGGTGCAGTATGTCGTTGGACGCGCGGAATTTGCCGGGCGGTGGTTCAGCGTGCGTCCCGGCGTGCTCATTCCGAGGCCCGAAACCGAGGAGCTTTGCGCCCTTATTGTCGAGGAGAACAGACACAAAGCACCGTTGAAAGTGCTCGACATCGGGACGGGCAGCGGCTGCATAGCCGTAACCCTGCGGCTCGACATGCCAGGAAGCGAGGTCACCGCATGGGACATCTCCGACCTTGCGCTTGACGTGACGCGAGAGAACGCGCGGCGGCTCGGTGCTGACATAACAGCGGAACGCCGCGACGCGCTCGCCTTGCAGCCGCAAAGCGAGCAGTGGGACGTCATCGTTTCAAATCCGCCCTACATCTGCAACAACGAGAAAAAAGACATGTCCCGGAACGTGCTCGACCACGAGCCGCACTCCGCCCTGTTTGTTCCCGACGACGAGCCGCTGCTCTTTTACCGCGCCATAACGCGCTACGCGGCGTCCGCGCTGCGACCCGGCGGTGCGCTGTACTTCGAGCTAAACCCGCTGTATGCCGACCTTACGGCTGACATGGCGCGGCAGGAAGGCTTTACGCAAGTAAGCGTAATCGACGACATGTACGGCAAGCGGAGGATGATGAAGGCTGCGAAAGAATTAACAATGAACAATTAAAAATTAAAAATGAATAATCTCTCACAGTCTGTCCCATCCCTCCCAGCTCTCCCAGTCCTCCCAGTTCTCCCATCAAAACAACAGCCATGACAAAAGAAATCACCGAAGAACAAGCCTTCAGCAAGCTCTCCGCGCTGTGCGCCAGAGCCGAGCACTGCCGTCAGGAGATGGCCGAAAAGATGCGCCGCTGGCAGCTGCCGGCCGACGCGCAGGAGCGTGTCATCAACCGGCTGATTGACGGACGCTTCATTGACGACGAGCGTTACTGCCGCGCCTTCGTACACGACAAGCTGCAATATGCCAAGTGGGGACGGCGGAAAATTGAGCAGGCGCTCCGAATGAAGCGCATTCCCGACGATGTAATCGATGCCGTTCTCGGCGAGGTAGAGCCTGACACGTACATCGAAATGCTGCGTCCCATGCTCCGGGCGAAACGCAAATCAATAAAGGCCGGCAGCGACTACGAGCTTGAATGCAAGCTGATTAAGTTTGCGATGAGCCGCGGGTTTAGCGTGGAAGAGGCGAGGAAGGCGATGAATTGTTAGGAGTTAAGGAGTTAAGAAGTAAAGGAGTTAAGACAATAGCTTTGCAAGTTACTGCCTGATTATTGTGCAAGACCGATTGGAAAAACAACCAGCAATGGTATTGTCTTAACTCCTTTACTTCTTAACTCCTTAACTCCTAAAAGAAATCTACGCATACGAGTGCATCCCCCCGAGGTAGTAATTCACTCCGAAGTACGTCATAACGATGGTGAGGAAGGCCGCGGCCATGAAGGCGTGGTAGCCTGACGGACGGCGAAGGAACGGCAGCGAGCGGTCGTGGGCTGCTATGGCGTAAACCATGAAGGTAATCAGGCCCCACACTTCCTTGGCGTCCCAGTTCCAGTAAGCGCCCCAGGAGACGTTCGCCCAGATGGCTCCCACGAAGATGCCGATGCCGAGCAGCGCGAGCGCGGGATAGAGCATGAGGCGCGAGAGCAGTGCGAGCCGCTCCTGTTGGCCGGCCAGTCCGGCGGCGTCGCGCCCACGGACGATGCGCAGCAGCAGTGCCGTGACGGCGCAGAGGAATGTCAGCGACAGCAGGGCGAACGACATCATGATGACCGAAACGTGGAGCGACAGCAGCGGAGAGTTGAGCACCGGCATCAGGTGAGTTATCTGCGGGTCCATGTAACTGATGTGCGACACCAAGAGGAAGAAGCCCGACAGCAGCAGGCCGAACGGCAGCACGATGCTGAAACGGCGCACTGCCACGAGCGAAAACACCATCACTAACCATGCAAGCAGCAGCATTGTCTCATAGCCGTTGCCCATCGGCACGCGGCCGGAGACTATCCAGCGGAGTGCAAGGCACAGCGTAAGCGCAGAGAGATGCCAGACACAGCAAAGCCGACAAGCTTTGCTGTTTTTAAAAGCCTGCTATCAGACATATCGGGCTTATTAGGCCTAATAGGGCGGATAAGCCTAATAAGGCCAATAATCAGCAGCACAATTCCCAGCGATAGGTTAACCATGAACAGCACAGTGGCGAACGGCACTGCGTTGAGCGTCAGCTCGGCCTCAACCTGCGTGCCCGCAGGCAGCGAGCGGCCTGCGTTCTGCTGCTGGTGGCGCAGCATCTTGTCGAGTATCATGTCAACGTTGGCGGTGCGGCCTGCATGCACTTCTTCATTGAGCAGCGAGAATACGTTTGCAATATAGCTGCGTTCGCCGTCGGAAACAAGTGTATCTGCAATGTTGTCGGTTGGCGAATACCACTGCGTCGTGCCGCCGCGCGTAACGGGAAACACATCCAGCAGCTCGCCGCGCCGCAGGCGCATGACCATCATCAGGCGGTCGTCAACGTCGGCGGCCTGCTTGTGAAACGCGTCGTTCTGCCCCGAATAATACTCGCGGATGTAAGGCCCGAGGATGTATCCGCCCATCACATGGTTGAAAAAAGTGTTCACCGAGCAGTGCCGGGGCAGCTGAAGCGCGTCGCGCAGGTCGTTGCCTTTCACCTTGAGAACAGGCTCGGCGCACCACTCGTCGCCGTAGAATATGAAGCCGGTGAGCACCTGTTCCGCCGTGTAACCATTGTATGAGCTGCTGCCGCAGAGCTTTTTGGTGAAGTCAACGGCGAACGTCTGCATGGGGCACACGCGGTTGTTGTAGAGGATGAATAGGCGGCCAAACTTCTCGGCAGACTGCTTTTGGAGGACTGGGACAGACTGGGAGAGCTGGGGGAAGGATATTATTAAGAGAACAATAAGCGCCCCTTTCTTTAACAGCGGACTGCGCAGAAGCTGGCGGAAGCGGCCTTTCGGGTCGCAGAGCATCCACACGAGCGAAACGAACAGCAGGGCGTAGCCTGCGTAAGTGACAGGTATGCCACACGGGTCGCAGTTCACGGCGAGCACGCTGCCAAGCCCGTCGCGGTCGTAAGACGACTGGTAGAAGCGCAGCACACCGTGCCGGTAGATGTTGTTCATCGACACCTCGGCCTGCATCTCGCGGCCGCCGTCGGTCACGGTGAAGTGCGAAACATAGTCGGCCTCGGCCTGCGTGCCGTCGTGATAGCTAACGTAGAATGTGTCAAGACGCATCGTGAACGGCAGTTTTTCTTCCTTTACGCTGCCGTTGCCGTCAATAACCGAATATGTGTCAACGGCCACTCCGCTGCGCAGATGCACCATGCCGCGCCACGCCGACACGTGTGTCAACAGTGCTCCGGCAAGTATCATCAGCAGGGCAAGGTGCAGGGCGAGTGTTGACATGCGGCGTACACGCCTGCGCAAGATGTATGCCACGGAAGTAACGGCAAGCAACGCCCACAGCGAAACAAACCACCACGAGCCGTAAACAGCCGCGTAAGCATAATCGGCGCCATGGCTTTTGCCGATGAAAGTGGCAGTGGCCATGGTTGCTATGATGAGTAGGTATAGTATAAAAACAATCCTCTTCAAAACCTCCGACCCACCCCACCCCTCCCGAAGGGAGGGAGTTTGATTAGCATCGAACCAATTTCTGCTATCAATAATGTTGTGTTTTTTATTTGCTTTAGATGCTGTTTTCTGTTTCATTGCTTGTCGTTAAATATATATTATCATAATGTTGCGGCATTCTGTGTTTAGCTTTCACATTGAAAAACGTTGACGCTCTGAGAATGCGGAATTTCAAAACAAAATACTTTTGGCCGTAAATATCGCATTGTCAGGTGTACAATCATAATTCATTGGCTTACAGCGCGTTGCACGAGAAGCTGACGATTTGTGCTTAAATAGTGTGTACTCATGTTAACGGGAACGTGCTTTTTTAACACAAAAGCTATGCTTTTCAACATCGGGAGCTATGCTTTCGACTATCGAAAGGGCATCTTTCGATAATCAAAAGGACATCTTTCGATAATCGAAAGGATAGCGCACGATTTTTTAACAAGCATTCCTTTACAATTTAACTTAATGTTTTTAACTAAATCGAGCTGGTTTGTCTGAAAACACGTACATACTTGAAGTGTCAAAAAGAAAGCCATACATAGTATACGGTTACATTCTGATGTGAAAGTAATGATGGTTGTTGTTACTTGCCGCGATGGTTAGGAAGTTTAATATTAGTCAGTTAGTAACCGTCATGCCGCGCTATGACGCGGCATCCAGTGATAGCAAACAGATTTTGTAGTGTGCTGTTTTACTGGATTCCGCGTCGTAGCGCGGAATGACAATTACCGACTGACAGGTTGAAGCATGATAGCCGGCAAAAGTAATGGCTTTAACTCCATTAACTTCTATAGTAGCCCCTTCCTAACCCTCCCGATGGAGGGTACGCTCAAAGAAGCCAACCGGCAAAGGTAATGGCTTTAACTCCATTAACTTCTATAACTCCTTTAACTCCAAAGCGCGCAGCGCTTTACGACTATATCGACTGTAAGAATTTCACCACTGCGTCCCTGTCTTTCTTCGGCAGATTGTAGAATTTCTCCGCCGACTCGTAGGCGTGGCTCTGCTTGCTGTACGCGTGCCACATGACGGCCTCAACCTCGTTGCGTGCGCGGCAGTCGTGCAGGCGGTCCTCCGCGCCGGTGTTCACGCGCGAGAGTCCGCGCCCCCAGAGCGGCGTGGTGCGGCACCACGAGCCGTGAATGTCGTTCTTCATGTACAGTTTGTGCTGCATCATGTCGCTGTACGGCCATATAGTCTGGTTCTGGTAGCGCGGCAGCTTTCGGTCGGCTATGCACTCGGGAGTCCAGTAATTGTCGTCGCCGGTCTTCCAGGAAGGACGGTGGCACTGCGCGCAACCCATCTCCATGAACAGTTCCTTGCCGCGCTGCACGTCGGGGTCGTTCAGGTTGCGTGCGCGCGGTATCGACAGGCCGCGGTGCCATACCATGAGCGCGTAGAACTGGTCGGTGGTCATGTCCGGCTCGAAGTTGTACCACTGGTTGTCAAACTGGTTGGTGTTCGGGCTTAAAAGGTTGAACACACGCTCCGCAATACCTTCCTCCGTGTCGGCGTAGTAAGGTGATGTAGGGTCGGCTTTGATGGCGTTTATAACGTCGGCGCTTTCCGACATGGCCTTCGCCCATGCGTCCGTCGTGTAGAGCTTCGGCCTGTCCGGACGGCTGACGTTTGTGATGTTCCACACCGCGTTGGCACCGGGGCCGTCCTGAAGCGTGGCGCGCGTCAGTGCGTAAGTAAACCTCTTCACCATGCGCTCGGCACCTGCGCTGCCGTCGGCCATGCGTCCGGCACTGCCGAATGTTGTGTACCATGCACCTGCGGCGAAGTCGTTAGCCGCAGCGTCCCAGAAGTTAGGGTTGACATACTCTGACACGTCAAGCCCCTGCTGCTGGTAGTATGCGGCGGTGGAGGCGTACTGCTGTCGGATGTCGTCTTCCTCTATCGCGTCCAAAAGGCCGGTGCCTATGATACCGATGGTAGACTCAAGGCGTATTTCGATGTTCTCCGGCTTCGGCGAAGTGTTGAACGCCGACTGCGGAATGCTAAGCTCCGGATAAATCAGCTCATACTTCTCGCCGTCAGGAAACTGCAACGGCAGACCGCTCTCCATGGCCGTAACCTTATTCCACGACATCTGTATCTGGCTCTCGTCGATAGGCGGCAGGAAGGGCGACGTGGCCTGTGTCTGCGGCATGGCGGTCACTTCGCTTATGTAAGGGCCGTCGTTCGAGCCAGGAGAGTTGGGATGATAGATTACAAGCAAGTATCCGTTGCCGTTGCCGTAGGCCGTGGTGTACGTGTCGAAGCGCTTGCCGTGGCCGTAGCTCGGGTGGCAGTCGAGGCACGAGCGGCGCGTGCTTGCCGGGCCGAGACCCTTGAACGGAGCCGTGCTGATTGTCACGCTGCGCTCGAAAATCTGCTCGCCCTCGTTGAAGGCATCCATCAGTCCCATCTGTTCCGTTGCCGGTGTCTCGTCCTCGTAGCATCCTGCATAAATATTGTCGGTAGTTCCGAGCGTACCGCCGGGATACCACTCCTCGGCCGTAAAGTTGCCCTGCGCCGTGCCTACGTACTGCGCGTCGGTCTCGACGCTTAGCTTCTGCACGTCTTCGTCGTTGCAAGCAGAGAGCGCGAAGACGGCCGAAGCCATGATGAAAGGATAAAAAATGTTCTTCATTTTACTGTTTTTTTTTATTAATGTTTTTGTACTGTTTACAGGCCGGCCTGTGCATGAAAGCCGTACAGCCATGCGCCTTCAGGCGCGGTTTACACACACACGCTGCCAAGCGCACGGCTGCATGGCTCTGCTGTAAAGGCAGGCCCAAGTCTGGCTATAATACCTTATTTTACGGGAAGAGTCTCTATCCACTGCGATGCAGCTTCAAGCTGGCCGTTGAGCGCATCGACAGCCTCCATGGCGTCGCCTGCCTGCTGTGCGCCCGGATTGTCTACGAAGGAGACGCCGCTGTTGACGCAGGTTGTCAGCTTGGCGATGGCATCGTCAAGTGCCGACTGCAAGTCGTCGAGGCCGCTATAACCGTTATCCTTCAGGAAAGTCATGATTGAATGTGCGTGGGGCGACGTCTGGTCGATGTTTCCGTAAAGGCTGTTCTTTATGCTGTAGATATTGTCGCGGTAGTCAATGTACGACCTCTTGCTGTACGGCGACTCGATGTAGTCGATGGCATCAGGCTCGTTCGGGTCGAGCGAAGGCTGCCCCGTAGCCACGCGGTAAGCCTGTCCTATCTTCTGGCTTGCCACCTCGTTGGCGATGTTTCCGCAGCCCGAAGCGCCCACAAGGGTAACCAGCGTGGCCGTAATTGAGGCGTAAGTGCTGCCGTCAGTTCCGGCAAGCAGCATGTCGGCACCGTAGTAATAGCCGTTGTTGTCAAGCGCGTGAGTCCATACGCCGAGCTCTGCGACGCGCTCCTTGTGGGCGGTTGCTGCCTGTTGACCGAGCCAGGAGACTTCAAGGCGGTAGCAGTTGTCGCGCACATCGCCAGCTACGGCTACGAGGAATGCCAGCTCGTCCTTGCATTGTACGGTCACTTTGCTAAAACTTGAATGGTCTTCAATGCCGTCGAAGACAGCCGCCTTGCGCGGAGCGCCGTCGCGGAAGAGCACGAACTCTATGCCGTGGAAGCCGAGGGCAGTGTCAAACTCACTGTTATGCTGATTGACGAAGGCTATCGGGTCGTCGCTATAAAGCCCCGCCACCATAGTGGAATTTGACAGGAAGTTGGCCATCTGGCCCTGGTCGAGAGGCCAGGAGTCCATGTGCGGGTCGATATTGAAGTCGGTAGCGGCGCCGAAAAGGAACGCTTCGCTCTTCTCCCAATACTCTCGTGCGGCCTTAAAAGCCTCGCAGGCAGCTTCCACATCGGCGTCAGTCAGCGTGCCAGCCTCATGTTTCTGCTGCACGTTTACAGCCTCCTGATACAGGTCGTCGGCACTTGCGGCGAGGTTCTTGTACGTAGGATAGACCACGCCATTGATGTACTGGTTGGCTACGTCCCACATGTCGGCCTGCACGCCGCTCCAGCGATTGTCGATTACAGGGTTCTCACGGTCGCCCCCGAGGTTGGGAGCGTCATCGTCGCTGCACGCAGAGAGCGACGTCATGGCAAGCGCCCCGATGCAGAGCGCAGCCCAAAAGTTTGCCATTCTTTTCATATACTATCGTTTAATCTGGTTTGAATACTAAGTTTACACACCCTTTGTAGGGACATAATTCATTATGTCCGCACGCCGCGAAGAGGCGTATTACATAAGCGCAGCACAGTAAAAACGTTCTTTCAGAACGTGCGGACATAATGAATTATGTCCCTACAAAGGCTGTCCATATTTAAAAGTGCAATATATTTACATGAAAAATCCCTCGTATGCCACTCCGATGTTGAGCGCAGGCTCGTCGTTGTAGCCGCTCTTGAGGAAGCGGTGGTTGTACTCCGCCTTGACAGCCACCTGCGGAATTGGATAATAGTTGATGCCCGCCGCAACGATGTTCTTCTGCGTATATTTGTTGGTCATGCTGTTCACGTATGAGTCGTAGTGCTCGTAGTGGCCGAAAACGTAGAGCTTCTGCCCACTGCGGCGCAGCTTGTTGAACTGCGAGAACACGTCGTATCCCGCCTCGATGCTCACCGCCACGGCATGCGAACCGAAGGCCGTCTTGCGGTAAGGCGACGTGCCCGACGACTGGTTGGCCTTTATGGCACTGATTGCCTGGGCGTCGCTTATGTAGCCGTAGTCGGCATATCCGCGCGCAATCCAGTTGTGGTCATTGTACGTGAAGTCGAACGAGCCGAGGTAAATGTTGCCCTCTATGTCCTTATAGCGGTTGCCGTCGGTCTCGAGGTCGTGCGGGAACGTGTTGTGCATCGTCTTTCCGTAGTATCCGCTGACGCCTATGCGCAGTCCGGGAATGGTGTAGTTGTCAACGCGGGCGAGAAGTCCGAACTTGTTGGCAACCTCAAATTCATACGGGCTTTGCGCTCCCTTGCCTATCCAGTAGGTGCGGTCGAACTGGAAGGCGTCAAGCCCTCCGGTGAACTGAACCTCATAACGGAAGTCGCCCGAGCGTCCCCAGAACGACAGTCCCGTCTGATGCCACGTGCTTGGAATTATGGTACGCTCGCCTTCGGGACGGTAAACGGTGAAGAAGTTGAGCGGCTCGTGGTGGGCGTTGGTAAGTCCGAACGGCAGCACTATGTGGCCGAAGCGTATGTTGGCCCAGTCTGCAAACGACTTCTGCACCCAGAACTGTTCAAGCTCCACCTCGCCTCCTTTCTCTGTCTCGGCCTCCCATTCGCCGCCTTCCTCGGCCTCCTTCTCTATCGCGCCGCCACTGCCGCCGTGCTCAAACTCTATTTCCATGCCTACGCTCCAGCCCTTGCCGAAGTCGTAGCCCACGTAAAGCACGGCGTGGGGAATGTCGAAACGCCCGTGCGAAGGGTCGTTCTTGTAGTATGACGGATTAGAGTAACGGAACGGATTGTCGCTGTAAAAGTTGCGTGAATAGGCTATTTCGCCGTATCCGCCTATGCTCAGGCGGTTGCCCTTGGCGTGCTGGTAAACGCTGTCCGAGGCCGAAACCTGCGCACGCGCCGTTGCTGCCGCGAGGCATACGGCCAGCGCGCACAGCAATAACTTTGTCGTAATCTTATTCATTTTGCAGTTTTATGGTTTGTTTTCAACGATGATTTCCGCTGCAAAAGTACGATAATCGAAAAATATTAACAATACTTAAAAATCGGTAAAAAAGAAAGAACGCCGCGCAATCCGGCAATGACAACAAATAGGTATGCGGCCTCCGCCAAAAGAGAACACGTTGTCCGATATGCGAAACAAAGTGTGCCGCGCTTCCGGCAAACGGCGGAAGGCGGCGCTGCTAAGCGCCAGGCGGTACACAATAATAGGTATGCCGCCGCCATACCCACATGTCAGTAGAAGATGGTATGCCATCAGAAAATAACAGGCAATCAGGCTCCCACGCTTCGGGAGGGCCGGGGCAGGTCTTCAATTGACGGCCAATCGCAATGCAAAAGACCGTCTTTTACACGCTAAAAGGCCACCTTTTGCAATGCAAAAGACGGCCTTTTATAAGCTATTGAATATCAACATGTTACATAACGCGCCGCATCAGGCCGTGCAGGCAGCCTTACGCCGTGCGCCGTTACGCAGCCTGCGCAGCCACAGGTAGTAGCCCGTAAGCGGCAGAGTAGCGCCCATAAGAGCGGCGGCAAACCACATAAGGCGTGTAAGCAGACCGCCGAACGAGCCTACATGTACCGAATATATCCAGCCGCGCAGCTTGCCCTGCCTTGCTGCGTCGGCATACTTCGTCACGGAAGTGATGTGCCCTGTGCTCACGTCGAACGTATAACGGTCGGCAGCGCGGGTGTTGCCGAAAGCGGCGGAGCTTACCGTAGCCGTGCCGTCGGATATGGTGATGGAGTGCGCATCGGGGTTGCCGGCGTGCAGGCGGTCATATACCTGCTGCCACACGGCGGTGTTCATGGTGGCTGTACGCTTGCCGTCATCCCCGTTCCTGCCAGCCTTCCTGTCGTTTCCAGCGGCCTTGCCGCCATGCGCCGCTCCCTTGGCTGACACTTCAACGCCAAAGGCGGCGTAGAAGGCGGTGCGATACCACGAGAACGACCACGTCAACCCCGTAAGCGACATGACAAGAAGCAGCAGCACGGCATACATTCCTCCTGCCACATGGAGGCTGTGCCACAGGCGGAAACGCCCCTGCGCAGAGTCAGTTTGAGGCTGTTGCGCAGTGCGCGGCGCGTCTTCGGCCACCATATTATGATGCCCGACACAAGCGCAATGACAAACATGATTGTGGATATTCCCACTATTATCTTGCCGTAAGCAGGCCGCCCCTCGGGCCGTCCGTTGTCCATCAGCCAGCGGTGCAGGCTGAACATGGCGGCGAAAAAGGCGTTGCGCTCCTGCCGCCCCTTGACTTCGCCAGTGTACTGGCTGACGATTACCGCCGCACGATGCGGCTTGGAGATGCTTACGCTGTATGCCTTTTCGGGGTCGGAACTCACCGTTACGCCCGTAACACGCACTCCTTCTGGCAGCGTTTGCGCCACCTTCTCGGCCAAAACGCCGACAGGCAGCGGCCTGCCTCCGGCCTTCTCAACCGTATAAAGGCCGCCGTTGAACAGCTGCGTCACCTCCTTCTCGAACACAAGCATCGCTCCCGAGAAGCACACCAAGGTGATTATCAGGCCGAAAGGAACCGACAGCCAGAGATGGATTTTCCTGATAAAGTGTTTCATTCTCTTATTAGTTGACGAGTGACGAGTGGCAAGTCAACAAGTGACGAGTCGACAAGTTAACAAGGGCATGTGTTTTATTGGCAAGGCAAATTTCCTTGTCCACTCGTTCACTCGTCACTTGTTGACTTGTTACTCGTCACTCGTCTACTCTATTAATCTATTCTTCCAATTCCCGTAAGCGTAGTTGCGCCGTTGACGGTGAGGGTCTTCATTGCCACGCCCGACTGCGGGTTAATCTGCCATACGGCGGGATAGCCGCTCTCGGTGTTCACCGACACGTAGGCGTAACCGTTCTCGAAGTAAGGCGTAGAGCCGAAGCCGGTAACGTCGGAGGGCAGGCCGGTGACAGCTGTCAGCGTCTTGTTTTCGGCATTGAACACGGCAAGCTGGTTGGCAGTCTTCGTAGACGACGTGATGGGAGCGTCGTACATAAGGAACAGGAAGTTGTCGTCGCCGATGTACCAGCTGCGCTGCAGGCCGTTCTGCGACAGCTGCTCAAGGTTGCAGTAGTAGTCGTCAAACTCCTCGGTCTGCGTGTCTATGCGCACAACGCCGGCCGGCAGCGTGGTCTGCTGGCGCGAGTCAGCCATCGTCTTGGCGTAACTCGGCGAGATAACGTACACGTATTGGCCGTCGTCGGTGGCCCATACCATCTGGTAATACTGCGACTTCATGCGTCCGCAGGCATAGCTTATCTTGTCAGTCTTGAGGAGTTTCTTCTCCGTCAGCGTGTTGTCGGTGAATATCGCCACCCAACATGCGTCGGGCCACTGCGTCCACTGCAGCTCGCCTTTCTTGTATGCGCTGCTGTTCGAACCGCCGTCCTCAGTCTTAATGAGGTCCTCATACCCCGGGCGCACATACTTGTATTGCGTCCGCTCATCGTCGGTAAACTGCTGGCAGCCGTACTGCGACAGCCCCATTGGTATGGCGGCACTGTATATCTTGCGGCCAACCTGCTCGAGACCGGCCAGCGTAACGTACTCACCGTTGCCCAAGAAGTTCTCGCAGATGTAGCTTTCGTCGCTCACAACGCCCTCGCTTCCCGACTCCGTGGTTTGGTTGGAGACGAACGTCTCGTCGTCAACGTCGAGGTAAGAAATCTTGAATACGTATGGAATATACTCCGTCACGGGGTCTGCCCAATCGGGATTGCCCTCGCCGCTCGACGTCGTTATAATCTTGTCGTCATACAGTCCGTAGGTTGTGAAGCGCGTAACGAAGTACTCGTTGGCACGCTGCTGGAGCGCCTTTGTTGTCTGATTGCGCACGAAGGAGAACGTTGTGCCGGACTCGCCCTGGTGGTAATTCAGGGCGTACAGGTACTTGTTGGAGTGGAACACCCAGTAGGTTGCACCCTCGTTGGCCAGTCCCGACGCGGTTATTTCACCGCTAAGAGACTCTGCCGTGGTAAGAACGTTGGCCTCGGCGCTGGTGCTGTTCACCGTCGCGGCTATCACGTAAGGGTTGGTAAGGGCATCAGAGCCGGTGCCGCTACCGCCCGGCTCGTCGTCGGAACATGACGTAAGGGACACGCCGGAGAGCGCTATCGCAGCCATTCCGGCAAAAAGATAAAACTTCTTCATTGGTTTATTGATTGATGATTAATATTGTTTTAATAGGACAGATAGGGCTGATAGGCCCGATAGGGGTAAGCTATTGAATTCTTAACTCTTAGTTCTTCACTCTTCACTTGCCAAGGTTCACCCTCACTTTGCCATAGAACGCGCGGCCGGCTTTTTGCAGACTGAAGTTGTCATAGAGGTTTTCGTCGGTGAAGTTGCGGCACTCTACCGAGAAGTTATACCGCCCGTTGTCGAGGCTGTAGGTAAGAGTCAGGTTGTGTGAGAACTGCGTAGGCACCATATAGTCCGACAAGTTGACCGCGCTAAGGCCGTCGGAGTAATAGCAGAAGCTGTGCAGATACTGGTTGTCGTAGGTCAGGGTGAGCATGTTGTCATCCCCTCCGAAGCCGTGCCAGTAGAGGTTCACGTCGCTGTCGGCAAACTGGTAAGGCACGTTGGGCATGCGCGAACCGTACACGGGGTTGGCGACGGATGTGCTGCCGGTCATCAGCCGCTCGTTGTCCTTTACGTCCATGTGGGTGAAGTTGCCGCCTATGCTGAGCCAACGGCCGAAGTTATAGCGCAAGGAAAAGTTGTAGCCTACTGTCTTCACCTTGCCGTAGTTCTCGTAAAAGGCACCCTCGCGGTTGCCGCTAAGGCTGGCGATGCTGCGCTGGATGTAGTCCTTCGTGTCACGGTAGATGAAGCCTGCCTCGGCATAGAACGAATGGGGGCCGAGCGTCTTCTGGTAGCTTAGGTTGACATTGACGTTGTGGCTCTGCTCCGGACGCAGCATTACGCTGCCCGTCTCAAGGTCTTCGTCGCCGAACATTTCCTCTATCGTGGGCAGGCGGAACGCCTTCTCGTAAGACAGCTTGGCCTGCAGACCGGGCAGTATGAAGTACGTTCCGGCGGCGCCGAAGCCCCAGGAGTCGAGCGAACGTGAGCGGCGCACGAAGTCGGACGAGTTCTCGTCCGTGGCGACAGGGCCGGCAACGTACAGGCTGTAGTACTTTCCGAATACTGAAACGTTCCACTTTTCCGACGGCATCAGGCGGTAAGAAAGGCCTGCGATGTTCTTGCGCGACTGCTTTGCGATGGCTTCCGTCGTCTCGGTATTATATAATAATGAGGTGTTCTCGCGGCTGAACGCGTTGAAAACGTTGTTGAACGTCAGCGTGTGTCCGTAGGCAATGCGGTAATTTAGGGTTACGGTGGCGTTCCAGTTGTCGTTGTCCGAGCGCATGTACTGGTACGACTGCTCGCCCGGGTCGCTCTTCTTCTGGCGCTCGCCACGCCAGTTGTAGCGGTAGGTGGCGGTGTCGACGTTGGTCGTGGAGTTGCGGTTGTAGTTGGCCGTGGCCACAACGCTCAGGCCCTTGATGAAGAGGTTGCGCTTCGAGTACTCAAGAGACGGCATGAGGGAGTGGCCGTATCGGTGCTTCTGGCCGAACACTGTCTTCTGCCTTACGCCGGTCTGTATGTCCTTGTACATGTGCGACCAGGTGAAGCCGAGCATGATGCGGTCGGCCCACGGCAGGCCGGTGAAGCCCACCTTTGCCGCCACCGCCTCGTTATGGTACGTGTCGTTGAAACGCTTTACGCGGCGCAGCGTCTTGGTGTCGAGCGCTCCCGTGGCGAAGTCGAACACCGGGGCGTCAACGTAATAATCGTTGTCGGAGTAGTTCTGGAAGGCGTTTATCTCGTAAGTAAAGCCGCTACTGAAGGCCTGACCGAAGTTGACGTGCGACTTGTGCGTATTGAACGAGCCGTAGGAATACGCCGCATCGACGAACCACTCGGCGGCGTTTCTTGTTGGTGACAATGTTGATTACGCCGCCGATAGCGTCGGTTCCGAAGCCTACGGGGACGACACCTTTATACACTTCTATGCGGTCGGCGAAGTTCACGGGGATGTTGTTCAGGCCGAACGACGAGCCCACTCCCTCCTGCGGCACGCCGTCGATGAACACCTTTACGTGCTTGCCGCTGAAGCCGTCGAGCATGAGGTTCATGTCAGAACCTACCCCGCCGCTCTCGCGGAGCTTCAGTCCGGGAGCCTTGGCAAGAGCCTCACTTAGCGTCTTCGTGGTGTTGAGCATGCCTTTAGTGTCAACGGCCACGGCGTTGTATGCAGAGTTTTTCACACGGCTCACGCCGGCCGACACCACCGTGACCTCGGCCAGCTGTATGGCGTCCTCGCGTATGCGGACATTCATCTTCAGGCGTTCGCCTGCGTGGAGGGTGACTTCTCCACCGTCTCGTAGCCAACGGCCGACACGACAAGCGTGTAATCGCCTGCCGGAGCCTTGACATGGTATATCCCCTCGCCGTTGGTCGCGCTGCCGTAGCCCGTATCCTTTAGCTTCACCGTGGCGTAACTTACAGCGGCCTTGCCGTCAGACGTTATGCGCCCCGACACCATACCCATGCTGTTCTCTTGTGCGCAAAGTGACACGGAAACGGCTAACAGCGTTGACAACAGCGTTGTTTTCAATCTTTTTACCTTAAACATTATACTGATTTACTTATCTATGGTTTTGCGCTGCAAAGTTAGCGACAAGGCCGAAAAGCCGCAATCGCCAAAAGTAGGTATTTTGAATGTCGCGCAAGAGGTGGCCTTTCACCTTCCAAAAGGCCATGTTTTGCATTGTAAAAGGCCGCCTTTTGCAGGCTAAAAGACGGCATATCGGCAAGCCGCTGACAGTCAGCGACTTGCAGAAGGCGCGGAAACAAGGGTGAAAGAGCCGTCAAAATGATAAGCAAGAACGCCCGAAACGAAACGCAAAAGGCGCGCTGACGAAGTGCCTGCACGCCTTTTCCGACATTGAAAGTGGTCTCATCGAGAATCGAACTCGAATCTAATCTTTATGAAACTTGCCACGTCCTTATTTTCTTATTATCGGGAATGAAGACCTTACAGGCTATCAAGCCACTTCTTGCCCGACTTGGTGTTAAGCCCAACAAGTATTCCTATACCAATAACACTTCCTACAATATAAGTTATTGCAAGCATATACATAAGCCATGCACCATATATGTATTACAGGCTTTCAAGCCATTTCTTGCCTTTTTTAGTGTTTATCCAAAAGGCAATGCACAAGGCAATGAATAATCCTATGCCAAAGAATAATAACATAAAAGTCATATACTAAGCATTTAATATTTTATATCCAATATATGCCAACACGTATGTAAGACCGAGACCTAATAAAAGAAGAACGGCCTGAACCACTTGGAAGCCTCCTATTATCAGTGCAACACCTCCAACCAACGCCATCGCCGTAAACACAAGTTTTGCCAAGTCGTAAAAGAACTTGCCAAGCACTTCACGGCTTATTTTGTCCTTTTCCCTCCGTTCGCGCCTGTTTTCATGTTGTTCGCTCCAGTTGCTGCCCATTTGCGACACTACTTTGTATATCGTGATGCAAATATAGCGATTATTTGACACACCGCAAACAAACGCGCCCGTTTTTATTCTATGGGGAGCAAAAAACAGCATCCACGCGGAACGTTTGCCACATCCCATATATGCGCCGTACAGTAGTTGCCATACAAGAGGTGGCCTTTCACCTTCCAAAAGGCCATGTTTTGCATTGTAAAAGGCCACCTTTTACAGGCTAAAAGACAGCATATCGGCAAGCCGCTGACTGCCAGCGACTTGCAGAAGGCGGAAAAAAGGGTGAAAGAGCCGTCAAAATGATAAGCAAGAACGCCCGAAACGAAACGGAAAAGGCGCGCAGACGAAGTGCCTGCGCGCCTTTTCCGACATTGAAAGTGGTCTCATCGAGAATCGAACTCGAATCTAATCTTTAGGAGAGACTTGTTCTATCCATTGAACTATGAGACCCAATCCGCGTGCAAAGGTAATCGGTTTGGGGCGTAAAACCAAATTATTTGCTAAAAAACATGTAAACGATTAAACTTTTCGGCATTGTTTCAATCAGAATAAGTGTTATGAAGAAACTTATCGCTTTTTGGATGTTTTTGTTGTGCGCAGCCCTCTCATACGCACAAGGCAGCGCGAAAGGAAAGATTGTTGACTCGGCCACCGGCGAGCCTATGTCATTCGTCAACGTATCAATATTCAACCGTTCCACCCAGAAATTCGTAACAGGCGCGGTGACCGACGACAAGGGGCAGTTCAACATCAGGCAGCTGGCCTACGGCGACTATACCCTCAAGCTGTCGTACATCGGCTACACGGAGGTGAGCCGCGACTTCACTTTGGGCGAACAGCACAAGCACGAATACTTCAACGACATGCACATGACCGAGGACAGCCAGACACTGGAGGAGGTGACCGTGACGGCCCAGCGGCCCGGCATGAGGCTCGAGGTTGACCGCAAGTCGTTCGACGTGTCGCAGGACATAAGCAACGCCGGCATGGCCGCAACCGACGTGCTGGAGAACATTCCGTCGGTAGAGGTTGACACAGACGGCAACATATCGCTGCGCGGAAACACCAGCGTTGAGGTGTGGATTAACGGAAAGGCCAGCGGACTGACCAGCGACAACCGCGCCGAGATACTGCAACAGATACCATCCGAGAGCATCGACCGCATCGAGGTGATAGACAACCCGTCGGCCAAGTTCAGCGCCGAGGGCAGCGCCGGCATAATAAACATCGTGCTGAAGAAGAACCGCACGGCCGGATACTACGGCTCGGTGCAGGCCGGAGGCAACACCAACGGCAGCGCGAACGTCAGCGGAAACATCAACTTCAACATAGGACGGTGGGAAGGTTACGCAAACATAGGCTACCGCCACCGCGCCAACGAGGGAGGCTCATACAGCTACCAGGAATACCTCAACACCAACCAGTACCAGACATACACCACCGACAACGACCGCATGGGCAACAACCTCTTCGCCCGCGCCGGCGTAACCTACAACGCAACGGACAAGGACGCCTTCTCGCTAAACGGCATGACAATGTTCGGAAGCAGGAAAAACGGCGGCGTAACGCCCTACCATTACGGCACGATAGGCGCGGAGAACGACTCATACATCATGCTGCGCAACTCGTCGGGACACAACGACATGCGCATGCTCTACGGCGAATTCAACTACCGCCACAACTTCACCGACAAGCACTACCTGGACTTCACCGTGGATTACCACAACTGGCGCATGGACCAGGAGAACATCTACCAGGACAGCACGACGTACATCGACCCCACGGGACCCACGGAATACGACTACCAGTACCGCCCGATGTACACGCGCAACCACTCGTGGGAGGTGAAGCTGGACTATGAAAACCCCATAGCCGACGGCTGGCTGCTGCAAGCCGGATACCAAGGCAACTTCGACAGGGAGAACTCCCCGCAGGAAAGCTACATCGACGAAACGTCATGGAACGGCGCCAACGCCGTGGAGGACGAGGAGTATTACAACCGCTTCATGTACAACCAGGACCTGCACGCGCTGTACGCCACGGTGACGACGAAGTTCGGCAAGCTCGGCGTAATGGCCGGACTGCGCGGCGAATACTGGCGTGTGAACACATCAAGCTACAGCTACGAACAGGACCACGGCACCGAAACGCCCGACAAGCCGTTCAAAAAAGACTTCTTCCAGCTCTTCCCAAGCGTGTTCCTTTCTTACCAGATAGACGACAGCCAGCAGCTCCAGCTCAACTATACGCGACGCCTGCGCCGTCCGCGCGGACACCAGCTGAACAGCTTCCGCAACACACGCGACGCGTCGATGATATCGTTCGGTAACCCCAGACTTACCCCGGAGTACAGCAACTCGTTCTCACTGAACTACCTGAAGACGTGGAACGCCAACTCCGTACTCGTCAGCGCGTACTACCGCCCGACTGACGACGTGATACAGCGCATCAACTACCAGAGCACCACTGACAACCAGATGTACTCCACATACATGAACGTTGCCAGCAGCGTAAGCACCGGCCTTGAGCTGGTTATGAAGAACCAGCTGTTCAAGATACTCAACCTCACCACCACGGCAAACGCCTACTACTACAAGCTTAACGGCTTCACATACAACATTGACGGACAAACCGTCACAGGAGAAAGCGACGACAACTTCACCTGGAACGCCCGAATGCAGGCATCACTCATGCTGCCTTACGACATATCCGTGCAGCTGACGGGCCGCTACCGCTCACGACAGGTAATCACGCAGGGCTACCGCAAGGCCAACTTCAGCATGAACTTCGGCATACGCAAGACGTTCCTCAACCGCAAACTCACGCTCGCCCTGAACTGCCGCGACATCCTGAACTCGCGCAAGTTCGAGAACTTCACAAGCTCGGAAACGTTCACACGCCACCAGAAAAACTGGGGAAGCGGACGCACGCTCAACATGACCCTGACCTACAGCTTCGGCAACATGAAGGCCAAGCAGCCCAAGAAGAAGGTGAACAACAGCGCCAACATGGGCGGCGACGACGGCGGAATGGAAAGCATGGAGTAAATCTTTTTAGTAGTTAAAGGAGTTTCTATTAGGAGTTAAAGGAGTTAAAGTAGTTAACGTTCGCTGCGCTCACTAAGGAGTTAAAGTCATTACTCTCGTTAATTGACAAGGAACGAGAAACAAGCCAACAAGGCATTTGACTTTAACTCCTTAGTGAGCGCAGCGAACGTTAACTACTTTAACTCCTTTAACTCCTAATAGAAACTCCTTTAACTTCCAATAATCTCACCCCACTTGGCTGCCGGGCTTAACGTCGGCGGAGGTGGTTATCACGCTGATAGAGCCGTCAAAGTCCTCGGCGGAGAGTATCATGCCCTGGCTCTCGATGCCCTTCAGCTTGCGCGGAGCAAGGTTGGCAACGAAGCATACGCGGCGGCCTACAAGGTCTTCGGGCTTGTAATACTTGGCTATGCCGCTGACGATAGTGCGCTCCTGGCCGCTGCCGTCGTCGATGGTGAACTTCAACAGCTTGTCGGCATTCTTCACTTTCTCGCACGCCTTGACAACACCCACGCGGATGTCGATTTTCTCGAAGTCGTCGAAAGCTATCGTCGGCTTTATCTCCTTGGCCTTATACTGCGCCTCGGCGTTGGCCTTCTTCGTGTCCTCAAGCTTCTGGAGCTGGTATGCTATGACATCGTCCTCGATTTTCTCGAACAGCAGTTCTGGCTCAGCCAGCTGGTGTCCGGCCTGCAAGAGGTCTGTGGAGCCGAGGCGGTTCCAGTCAACCTGCTCCATGTTGAGCATCTTGCGCAGGCGCGCACTGCTGAAAGGCAGGAAGGGCTCAAAGGCTATCGCCAGATTGGCAACGAGCTGGAGGAGAGATGTTGAGGATGGTCTCGACGCGCTTCATGTCGGTCTTCGCCACCTTCCACGGCTCTGTATCGGCGATGTACTTGTTACCGATGCGGGCGAGGTTCATTGCCTCTTTCAGGGCGTCGCGGAACTTGAAGTTGTCCAACAGGCGCTCAACGTCGGCCTTGACGCCGTGGAACTCGGCAATGGTCTGGCGGTCGATGTCCTGCAGTTCGCCGCAGGCTGGCACCACGCAGTCAAAGTATTTCTTGGTAAGTTGCAGCGCGCGGTTTACGAAGTTGCCGTAAATGCCTACGAGTTCGCTGTTGTTACGCTCCTGAAAATCTTTCCAGGTAAAGTTGTTGTCCTTGGTTTCGGGAGCGTTGGCGGTGAGCACGTAGCGCAGCACGTCCTGCTTTCCGGGCAGTTCTTCGAGATATTCGTGCAGCCACACGGCCCAGTTGCGTGATGTCGAAATCTTGTCGTTCTCGAGGTTGAGGAACTCGTTTGCGGGCACGTTGTCAGGCAGGATGTAGCCTCCGTGAGCCTTCAGCATGGCCGGGAATATGATGCAATGGAACACGATGTTGTCCTTGCCGATGAAGTGTACGAGGCGTGTGTCGGGGTCCTTCCACCACGTCTCCCAGCTGTCGGGCAGCAGTTCCTGCGTGTTCGAGATGTAGCCTATGGGCGCGTCGAACCACACATAGAGCACCTTTCCCTCAGCACCTTCCACGGGAACGGGTATTCCCCAGTCAAGGTCGCGCGTCATCGCGCGGGGCTGGAGGTCAAGGTCGAGCCACGACTTGCACTGTCCGTACACGTTCGGGCGCCACTCCTTGTGGCCTTCAAGTATCCATTCCTTCAACCAGTCCTGGTATTCGTTGAGCGGCAGATACCAGTTCTTGGTTTCCTTCAACACCGGTTTCGAGCCGCTGATGGCGCTCACGGGGTTGATAAGCTCGGTCGGGTCGAGGTCGCTTCCGCACTTCTCGCACTGGTCGCCGTACGCCTTCGGGTTGTGGCAGTGGGGGCATTCGCCCGTGATGTAGCGGTCGGCAAGGAACTGCTTTGCCTCCTCGTCGTAATACTGCATCGACGTTTCTCCACCAGTTTGCCCTCTTCGTAGAGTTTCCTGAAGAACTCCGAAGCCACGCGAGAGTGTGTTTCTGACGTCGTGCGGCTGTAGATGTCGAACGATATGCCGAAATCCTCAAAGCTCTTCTTAATCATCGCGTGGTAGCGGTCTACCACCTGCTGGGGCGTTATACCCTCTTTCTTGGCACGGATGGTGATTGGCACACCGTGCTCATCGCTTCCGCAGATGAACTTTACGTCCTGTTTCTTCAGTCGTAGGTAACGCACATAGATGTCAGCCGGTACGTACACGCCGGCCAGATGGCCGATGTGCACCCCGCCGTTGGCGTAAGGCAGGGCGGCGGTGACGGTGGTGCGCTTATAATTCTTTTTCTCTTCCATAATCGGTTAAATAAGACTAATAGGCCGGATGAGCCTGATACGTGGTGCAAAATTACTGAAAATAATCGGATTAACGCCATGCTCGGCCCACATTTTTGCGCGAGGCGCAGGGCGCGGCATAATCATCTGTATATCAAACACTTACACACGACGCTGCAAAAGGCCGCCTTTTACGATGCGAAACACGGCCTTTTGCAGCGCGTTTTGCCGCCTTTCACACCGCGAAAGGCCACCTTTCGCACGTTAATGAAAAATAACACTGTCGGAATTTTACTTCCGCCCATGCGCCGGGTCTTTAAGACAGAACGTGCAACGGGAACAAAGCCATGCGCACTGCAACGGGAACATATATTCATTAACCAAATAAAAAAAGGAGCTTAAAGATGGAAAAGATTATCAGAACACTGCTGCTGGCCGTAATGATGACGGCCTGCTGCGCAACAATCAACGCACAAAACAAGGACAAACAGCGCATTCCGCGCGAACAGCTGGCCGAGACGCAGGCGCGCCACATAGCGCAACAGCTGGCCTTCGACGACGAGACCACCGCAAAATTCGTCGACACATACAGCCGCTGTCAGAAGGAAGTGTGGAGCCTCGCCCCACGCAAAAAGGTGGCAAGGGGCAAGGCCAAGACCGACGCAGAGACCGAAGAGGCGATAGAAGAGCGCTTTGACCGCAGCCAAAAACTGCTCGACATCAGGAAGAAGTACTACAAGGAGTACAGCAAGTACCTTACGCCGAAGCAAATCCAGCGCGTCTACTCTATCGAAAAAAACATGATGAAACGCCTCGGCAAAAACGCCGACAGGCGGAAGAAGAACCGCAGGCGGTAGTTTCTTGCGGTTGTACGGTTATGGGGTTGTGAGGTTGTACGGTTATGAGGTTATGAGGTTATGAGGTTGTGAGGTTGTACGGTTGTGGGGTTGTACGGTTGTGGGGTACAGCTGTTTGGTTATAAGGTTATAAAGTTTACAATGCTGCACGGTTTAGAGATTTTGCGTGAGCCAGTTTGCATCAATGTATTTCCCCACAACCATAAAACCGTAAAACCTCACAACCGCATAACCTCATAACCGTAAAACCTCATAACCGTAAGACCTCATAACCGTAAAACCTCACAACCCCATAACCGTAAAATCTCACGTGAATCCGATATAAGGTAATGCCTCATAAATATGAGAGTCAACTTGTATTTTAGTAAGGAAATAATTTTGAAGATTGCTCCATTAAGATGCAATCGTGTCCTTTCGCATTGTGACACCGCGGAGTCAACCAAGGGTGATGGTTTCTACCTCGACATCCTCATGTAAGAAGAGGCGCGCCGACTCGCGGAACTTGCCGCTGTTCTCGGTGGTGAGGTAACGGCAGGTGGCGTGCTTGGTACACACCGCGTCCATCTCGGGATGGCGCACGAAGTAGTCTTTAAGACTTGCGGCCACATACTCTCCCTGCGGAATTACGCGCACTCCGCGCGGCGTGTGCTTAAGGATTTTGTCGAGCAACAGGGGATAATGCGTGCAACCGAGTATGACGGAATCGATTTTGGGGTCGCGCATCATGAGAGTGTCGATGCGCTTCTTTACGAAATAGTCGGCACCGGGCGTGTCGTACTCGTTGTTCTCAATCAGCGGCACCCATAGCGGGCAGGCTACGCCCGTGACGGTAACGTCGGGCCAAAGCTTCTTTATTTCAAGCACGTAGCTCTCGCTCTTTATCGTGCCTTCGGTGGCGAGCACGCCGACATGGCGCGTCTGCGTTATCGAACCGATGCACTCCGCCGTGGGGCGTATTACGCCCAATACGCGGCGTGCGGGGTCGAGGCGTGGCAGGTCGTTCTGCTGGATGGTGCGCAGAGCCTTTGCCGAAGCAGTGTTGCAGGCCAGTATGACGAGGTGGCACCCCATGGAAAACAGCTTTTCTACGGCTTCACGAGTGAACTGGTACACCACGTCGAACGAACGCGGCCCGTAAGGTGCGCGCGCATTGTCGCCCAGGTACAGATAGTCATACTCAGGCAGCACGCTGCGCATCTGGTGAAGGATTGTAAGTCCGCCGTAACCGGAATCGAAAACCCCGATAGGACCGGGAGATAATTCATAATTCATAATGCACAATTCATAATTCGTAATTGCCTTCCGGATTATTTAGGGTGAATGGGACAATTTGGACGGATAAGGCAGAAAAGCAACGAATTCTTAACTCTCCGTTCTTTCCTTCCTTGGCATCTGCCAAATTATGAATTGTTAATTATCTCAATCACCGCCGCCGTTATGTCTTCTCCATACGCGTCGTTGACAAAAGGAAGGGCGTCGCCGTCAGTATTGATGATGAAAGCGTAGCCGCGCTCCGTACCTATACGGCGCAGCACGTCGGCAAGTTTCGTTTTCAGCGGAGCATACATGTCAGCTTCAGCCTGCTTCAGCAGCCGGGCGGCCTCCGCCTTGAACGATATGCCCTTGGCAAGAAGTTCCTGCAACTCTGACTGCCGCTTCTTCAATATCGGGTCGGCAAGTTCTTTCCTGCCTTCGAGGAAAAGTTGGTATTTCTCGTTAAACTCTTCCTCCGAACGCTTTGTCTCGTCTTCATACTGCACCTTAAGCGATTCGAGGTTTTTCTGCATCACGGCATATTCGGGCATGGCCTTGACCGCCTCTGAATAGCTTAGATACCCGAACTTGACTTGAGCAGCCGCCGACAACGGCAAGACGAACATGATAAAGAGGAATAAAATCTTTTTCATAAAATAGTGAATTACGGCAGTAACGCCAAGAAACCGAAACATGCAGACAGCGGGCAGACAAGCAGACAAGGCGCATCTACGCCCCTGCCACTTGTCTGCCCGCTGCCTGTATGCCGTAAACCGGATTATTTCAACTTGTTCATCTCTGCCTTTACATCAGCAGTAACGTCCTTGCTCAATGTATCGCTGATATAAGGTATGCCACCGGAAACATCCATGATATAAACGTATCCGCCGGCCTTGCCGACATTCCTGATTGCCGTTACAACCTTGTCCATTATGGGCTGAAGCTTCTCCTGCTGCGCCTTCTGAAGAGCCTGCTGGTTGTCCTGGTAAGCCTGCTGGTACTTCTGCATAAGCTGGTTGATGGCAGCTTCGGCCTCGGCCTTTGCCGTTGCGTTCATGGTACTCTGGTTCTTCTCATACTCGTCACCCTTGCGCTGGATTTCATCCTGCATGGCCTTCATGTCGTTCTCATACTGCTTTGCCTGTGCCTCAAGCTCGCCACGTGCCTTGATGAACTCGGGAAGCTCCTGCATGATGGCCTGCGCGTTAACGTGTCCGAACTTCGGTGTTGTCTGTGCGAAAGCCGCGAAAGGCACGCACATAAGTAACATTACAAATAACTTTTTCATTTCTGTTAAATCAATATTTTTATTATTTTCTTATTCCCCGTGCAAATATATGCAAAATCTTATACAACGCGGCGTTTTTAATGATGAAAGATGCCGTTTTTAGTTTGAATATCCCAATTTCGACAGAACTTCATTGCTGATGTCGATGCGCGGCGAAGCAAAGATGATGCCTGTGTCTGACGCCCTGTCGAGCACGAGCGAATATCCGCGCAGGTCGCAAATATCCTTCACTGCGTTGTAAATCTCCTCCTGAATTGGCGTCATAAGACTGGTACGTTTCTTGAACAGCTCGCCGTCAGGACCGAAATACTTGCGCTTAAGCTCGGCAGCCTGCTTCTCCTTGTCATTGATTTCCTGCTGACGGGCCTGTTTCTGCTCCTGCGAGAGAAACACCACCTCGTTCTGATAGTTCTTATACATCGTGGATGCCTCGGTGTTGAGCGCGTCAACCTCGGCCTGCCACTTCTTGGCAACCTGGTTAAGTTGTTCATCTGCACGCTCGTAAGCCGGAATGTTCTTCAGGATATACTCCATGTCGATAAGCGCGAACTTCTGCGCACTGGCCGTCACCGACACAAGGGCGAACAAGGCCGCAAAAACGATTTTCCTCATAACATTTCTCCTTTCAGTATTTTATTTAATAGGACGGATGGGGCTGATAGGGCTGATAGTTAATTCTTAACTCTTAACTCTTCATTCTTCATTCTTAATTCTTCACTCCTAAAACTCCTGTCCGAGGATGAAGTGGAACTGGCTGCCACCCTTCTGCCCACACTTCGTCGAAACCGTATGCCCAGTCGATACCCATCAGGCCGACCATCGGGAGGAAGATGCGCACACCTATACCGGCGGAACGCTTCATGTCGAACGGATTAAACTTCTTCGGGTCGCTCCATGCGTTACCAGCCTCAAGGAAGCCAAGGCCGTAGATTGTGGTGTTGCCGAGCAGGAACGGATAACGAAGCTCAAGCGTAAAGCGGTCGTAAGCATATCCCTCGGCACCGTAAGGCGTGAGGCTACCATTCTCGTAACCACGCAGTCCGATTGTCTCCTCGGCATAACCTGTCGAATATCCGCTCATTCCGTCACCACCCATATAGTATGTCTCGAACGGCGACTTCTTATACTTGTTGTATGCACCGAGGATACCGAACTCGACACGGGTCATAAGCACGAAGCACTTTGCACCATTTGAAAGCGCGGTATATGTCTTCGAGCGGAACTTCCACTTGTAATATTCAATCCAAGCATATTTCTCTTTCTGCGCTGCCGTTGCCCGGTCGGAATTATACTGTCCGTTGGCTGCCTCGGCGTCATATACGGCCGAAAGTGCCTTGTAATCCTTTCCGTCCCACAAAGACCAAGGCGGAGTTATTGTCAACGATGTCATAAACTCAGAGCCGCGACGTGGGAACAGCTGGTTGTCAGTAGACACACGTGAGAGCGTTATGCCGAGATTAAGGTTGTTGCAGTTACCGTTACGCACGATGAAATACTGCCAGTTCTTCAGCATGTAGCGCTGATATGCCAGTTCGACTGAAAGCTGGAAATAGTCGTCGGGCCAACGCAGGCGCTTGCCCCAGCCAACCGAAACGCCGAACAACTGCACATACTTGTCAGGGTCATAATAGTTCTCATAACTGTTGCTCCAACTGTTTCCATAACCGTAAAGGTAGTTATAGTAGTTGTTCATGTACCCGTAGTTGTAATAATTGCTCGACACGTCGGTCTGTTTTGAGAAGTACGCGCCGACAGTGAACTGGATAGGACGCTTGCCGCCGAACCAGTTGGTAGAGTAAGACGCATTGTACGACTGATAGTATGTACCATTGGTCTGGGCTCCGATTGAAAGCACCTCGCCGTCGCCTACAGGCAGAATGCCGCGGTGTTCCTTGTTCTTGTTGAAGAGGTTGGCCATGGAGAAGTTGTTGAGCTTCAATCCGATACGCGCTATGACACCGGTCTGTCCCCAACCGAGAGAGAACTCTATCTGGTCGTTTGACTTCTGCACAAGCGGCCAGTTGATGTCAACGGTGCCCTCCTCGTAGTTTGGCTGTACGTCTGGAGCCACCTGCTCGGGGTCGAAATGCCCCATAGATGCGATTTCACGTGCCGAACGTTCCAACGCTTCCTTGGAGAAAAGGTCGCCAGGCTTCGTCCTGAGCTCGCGGCGCACCACGTTCTCGTACAAACGCGTGTTGCCGCTGATGCGCACATGGCTGATGTGCGCCTGCTGTCCTTCCATGATGCGCATCTCAAGGTCTATGGAGTCGCCGACGATGTTCACTTCGGTAGGTTGCAAATTGTAGAACAAGTAACCGCTGTTCCAATACTGGTTTCCAACGGCATCTTCGTCCTCAGAAAGCCGCTTGTTCATGTACTTCTGATTGTACACGTCGCCTTTCTTCATATCCAGGAGACGGCCGAGGTAATCGCTTGAGAACACGGTGTTGCCCACCCATGTGATGTTGCGGATGTAATATTTCTTGCCCTCGTCTACTTCGATGAATATGTTTACGTGCTTGTCGTCCACGTTCCATACGCTGTCACGCACAATCACCGCATCGCGGTAACCCAGTTCGTTATACTTGTCTATGAGGTTCTTCTTGTCTTCCTCATAACGTTCTGGCGTGTATTTCTTCGACTTCAAGAAAGACGAAAGTTTGCCTGCCTCATGTATTTTCTTGAAAGCTCCCTTCTTGAAAAGTCCACCCTTTATCTTTGAATCGCTCAAGTTTTCATTGCCTTCAATGATAATCTGGCGCACCTTCATCTTCTCCTTCTTGTCTATTACGATGTCGAGGATAACTTGGTTCTTGTTTACAACATCCTCACGCTGCATGATGTTGATGTCTGCGTTCTTGTAACCCTTGTCGTCAAAATAGTTCTTGGCCAACAGTTTGGCACGGTCTATCATGTTGGGGGTAATCTGGCTGCCCTTGAGAAGGCCGAGCTTGCTTTCCAAATCCTCCCTTTCCGACTTCTTTACACCTACATAATTAATTGTGGATACGCGCGGACGCAACGCCAAATAGAAGTGGAGATATATCTTTTCGCCTACAATAGAGTCAACTGCCACCTGCGCCTTGGAGAACAGCCCGTGCCTCCAGTAACGCTTCACTGCGTCGGTCAGGTCAGAACCCGGCACTTGTATCTTCTGCCCTATCGACAATCCGGAAATGCCCGTAAGCATATAGTCTTCATATCCTTCCACTCCGGAAACAGCAATGCCGCCAATGACTCCCGAACGGGGAATTCCGGCGTAAGATATGTCAGGATTTACTATTTTTTCCTGCGCCGCCATGCCTGCACAAATAAAAAGCATGGCGAGCAGCGTTATATATCCCTTAACTGTGTTCATCTTGTCTGCTTGTAGTCTTGAATTAATCATTATTTTCCACTTGGGCTTCCGTCTTTCCGAAACGCCGCTGCCTTCTCTGATAGCTTGCGATGGCCTTGTGCAGGCACACCTCGTCGAAATCAGGCCAATATGTGTCACAAAAATAAAGTTCCGAATATGCGATTTGCCAAAGCAGGTAATTTGATATCCGTACTTCTCCGCCTGTACGGATGAGCAAATCGGGGTCGGGCATGAAGTTCGTCTGCAAGCGGGCAGAAACAGTGTTTTCGTCGATGTCGTTGACATCAAGCTTTCCCGTTGCAACCTCCGCAGCAATTTCTTTCACTGCATTGGTAATTTCCCATTTTGACGAATAGCTTAAAGCCACAACCATTGTCATGGCTGTGTTGCCCTTGGTGTGCTCCATCGTTTCCTGCAACTTAGCCTGCACCTCTACAGGAAGCCTCCCTATATCGCCTATTACGCGGAAGCGGACATTGTTCTTCATGAAAATCTCGTCTTCAAGAGACGTAAGGACAAGCCCCATCAATGCCGCCACCTCGTCAGCCGGGCGGTTCCAGTTCTCGGTCGAGAACGTATATAAAGTAAGGTATTCTACCCCCAAGCGTGTACATTCGGACGTAATCCTACGCACCGATTCAACCCCGGCCTGATGACCGTAGCTACGCTCCTTGCCGCGTTCTGTCGCCCAACGGCCGTTGCCGTCCATTATGATGGCGATATGGCGAGGTATGCGGTTCATGTCTATTTTCGTTTCAGTCATCCTTGTTGCATATTTTACATTTTGGCATGAAACTGTAAGTCAGCGTCAGCTTCAGCATAGAATAACAGTCAGTGTTCTTGAACATTCCCGTACTTTCTATTCCATAAGGGTCTTCAACGCCGTCCAGCTTGTCGCTCAATGAAAAGTGCATAGCCCATTCCAAGCCGAGGTTGAGCCTCTTGCCGAGCTTGTATTTCACACCCGCGCCTATCGGAACATTAGCCGTAAAGGCACTGCCTGCGTCCGTGTCCGCATAGGTGGCGCCTATACCCATGAACACAAATGGAGTAATCCTCTTGGCTCCCCTGTATTCACGCCCTGTGCCGTAAGGCCAGAAATTATATTCGAACGTGAGTCCAAGATCCATCAGCGTATTGCTGAATTCCACCGGATTGTCATGTAACTCCGGATACCACGTCTTTACGTCCGCCGAACTTCCCTTCAGTTTCCCATAAGAAAAATCAAGCTTCAGTCCCATGTACGGGTTGAACACACGCCTTACTATCAATGATGCCGAAGGCTGCATATTCTTGACAATACTGCCGTTGAAATCGCCCTGATAGCTCACCAATCCCGCTCCCACGCCTATTTCCATCTTGTATTCATACTCGTCTTGCGCATTGGCTGCAAGCGTCACGAGCAATGAAAAAGCGACAAGCAGGACATTCTTCATCTGTTCGTAAATAGTAAACCGTTCATTCGGTGAACGAGGTCTGCGCTTCCTCCCAACCAAGCTTGTTGAGCCTGCCGCGCCAAACCTTGCCCGTACCACCGCATATTATCCACAGGTAGTTATCATCGTCAGCAACCATCGAGAACACGTCATGATCGCCGTTTGTGAAGCCCTCAGGCAAATACTGTTCGTTGTCGGTGTGCCAGGTTATACCGTTGTCCTCGCTGACATAAAAGTCAGAAAACGCCTCGGCGCTGCTTGTTCCGAGTCCGCTGCCTCCCAAGGCAACAAGTTTGCCCCCATAAACAACCATGCACAAGTCAGACAACCGAGGAAGACGGTAGCCGTTGTCCTCGCTGAAATTAGTCCATGAATGCTGGCGCGAACCGTCAGAATATTCTTCTATCTTGCCCCATACAACCGCTACGGAATCTTCTGTATTCTCATCCAAATCCGGATTTCCTGCGATTATTATGCGCTCTGCATTTTCATCGGTGGCAAGGGTGACGCAGCCGTAACTTACATTGTCCGCAGGCATCTGCTTCGCATCTCCTACAACATTGTCTTCAGTCCACGTAGCGCCGTCATCGTCCGATTTAACCACGCCACCGTCTGTGCCAATGGCATAAAGGCTTTGCCTGCCTGCGGCAAGGAACTGCTTTATGGCCGTTGTGCCCATTGTCTCCCATGCCGCGCCGTCAGTCGAACGTACTACATTGCCATTTGAAAGCGAGTAGACATAGTCGCCTTTCACAACAACATTGTTCTTATATGCTTCGGCGTCAAGAGGTATATTCGTGGACAACTCGCTCCACGAAGGGCTGCCGTCAATACCTGTTGAATACACTGACATGGACGTTCCGCTCGGGTCTGTCTTTGTTCCGAACACCAAGAGCCGGCCGTTCAAAATCACCGCTTTCATGCCTGACAGCAACGTGAATTCCGGATAGTCGCCCATGTCGCGCCAGTTTATCGAGTCGGGATATTCCTTGTGGACATTCACCTCCACGCTGTATGCGCGGTATGCGCTGCCGTCGTTGGCGTAGACGCGGAACTCGCGCGGCTCGGAAAAGTCTATCGAGTCAGAACTGCTGTATAAAGCCAACGAGTCATTGCCCTCCGTGTCCTTGTAAGCTATTACCACAACGCCGGAGCTTTTGCTGCTTACGTTGCAAATCACACGAGACGCGTCCGTGCCTGCCGGCAACGAGTCGGGGTTGTATATTTTCTTGTTAAGCTGGTCTATATAGAAGTCATACGAGCTGCAGTCCACATCCGCTATATAAGTACTGTCCGTACCATCGGAAGCCTCCGTCACCATCGTGCGTTTCAGCGTTCCAAGCGAGAACGATGTTATAGCTGTGTCTCCGTAATAAATTATATCGTTATAGTCATCGCCATCCAAGCATGAAACCGTAAGGAGCATGGCAGAAAGCAATACGACGAAAGGCCGGATAATCCTTTTCATTCTTTCTCTCATATTTGATTTTAGCTGCAAATTTAATCAGAATTCCTCAAATAGAACGCCTTTTGCCTTCTTTATTATCTAAAAAGGCAAGAAATTGGACTTTTTTATATACATAAAAGGATTTTTTAAAGGCTTTTTAAATTCAGCCGGCACGCTCGCAATACACAACGAAAAAGCCCCTGCTCCAAGCAAATCGGAGCAAGGGCCTGTATTGATTTATAAGCACCGGGCTTATTAGAGCTTCGGTCCGGCAGCCACGAGAGCCTTGCCGGCCTCGTTGCTCTCATACTTCTTGAAGTTCTTGATGAAGCGTCCGGCCAGGTCCTTGGCCTTCTCCTCCCACTGAGATGCGTCAGCGTAAGTGTCGCGCGGGTCGAGGATGTTCGGGTCAACGCCCTCAAGCTGTGTAGGAACAACGAAGTTGAAGTAAGGAATGGTCTTCGTGGGGGCAGCGTCGATAGAGTGGTTCAGGATGGCGTCGATGATGCCGCGGGTGTCGCGGATAGAGATGCGCTTGCCTGTTCCGTTCCAGCCTGTGTTCACCAAGTAAGCCTTAGCGCCGCTCTTCTCCATCTTCTTTACAAGCTCCTCAGCATACTTTGTAGGATGCAGCTCGAGGAATGCCTGGCCGAAGCAAGCTGAGAATGTAGGAGTAGGCTCTGTGATACCGCGCTCAGTTCCTGCCAGCTTAGCGGTGAATCCAGAGAGGAAGTAGTACTTCGTCTGCTCTGCGTTAAGGATTGATACGGGAGGCAGAACGCCGAATGCGTCAGCAGACAGGAAGATGACCTGCTTTGCAGCGGGTGCATGAGAAATCGGGCGTACGATGTTCTTGATGTGGTAAATAGGATAAGAAACGCGGGTGTTCTCGGTTACGCTCTTGTCAGCGAAGTCGATCTTGCCGTCCTTGTCAACGGTTACGTTCTCGAGCAGGGCGTCGCGTGTGATAGCGTTGTAGATGTCAGGCTCGCTGTCCTTGTCGAGGTTGATGACCTTAGCGTAGCATCCGCCCTCGTAGTTGAACACGCCGTTGTCATCCCATCCGTGCTCGTCGTCACCGATGAGCAGACGCTTCGGATCGGTTGACAGAGTTGTCTTACCTGTTCCTGACAGACCGAAGAAGATGGCTGTGTTCTCGCCGTTCTTGTCGCAGTTTGCAGAGCAGTGCATTGAAGCGATGCCGCGCAAAGGCATAAAGTAGTTCATCATTGAGAACATACCCTTCTTCATCTCGCCGCCGTACCATGTGTTGAGGATTACCTGCTCCTTAGATGTTACGTTGAACACAACTGCTGTCTCAGAGTTCAGGCCGAGTTCCTTCCAGTTGTCAACCTTTGCCTTAGATGCGTTGTAGACGATGAAGTCGGGCTCCTGCTCGAAGTCTGCCTCGCTCTGCGGACGGATGAACATGTTGGTAACGAAGTGAGCCTGCCAAGCAACCTCTACGATGAAGCGCACCTTCATGCGTGTATCCTTGTTGGCACCGCAGAAGCCGTCAACTACGTACAGTTTCTTGTTTGAAAGTTCCTTCAGAGCAAGCTCCTTAACGGCAGCCCAAGCCTCTTTTGTAGCGCGGTGGTTGTCGTTGTGGTACTCCTCGCTGTCCCACCATACGGTGTCATGTGACGTCTCGTCGTCGACGATGAACTTATCTTTAGGCGAACGGCCGGTGTAGATACCGGTCATTACGTTTACTGCACCAAGCTCGGTCTCCTGGCCTTTATCGTAGCCTGTAAGACCTTCTTTTGTCTCCTCGTTGAACAGAACTTCATACGAAGGATTGTAAAGAACCTCGGTTGTACCCGTGATTCCGTACTTTGCTAAAACTGACTTATCAAACTTTGCCATTTTTATTTATATTAAAAAGTGAATTGTTTTATCCCTGAATGTATCCCTTAAAACCGCCGCAAAGATAGTAAAAATCCGTGACACGCAACAAGCCGATAGTGTAAAAATCACCATATTAAGATGTTTTTAGGTTAAAGTATTGAAATTTTAAACAGCCTGAAGTGCTTTTGTAACTCGCACTTTGCAAAAATCAGGAAATGTTTTTTACTTTTGCAGCAGGCTCGCAGGGCCTTTATGCCCTGCCATTCCACATCGTCTTAATATTTTTTTCAAAATAAACAGCAAATGCAAATCATAGACCTTAGCAAAAACAACTCTATCATCAACCAGTTCCTCGCCGAGATGCGGGACGTTGACTACCAGCAGAACCGCCTGCTCTTCCGCAACAACATCACGCGAGTAGGAGAAATGATGGCCTACGAAATCAGCAAGACTCTCACTTATGAACCGCGCGACGTGCAGACGCCTCTCGGCGTTTCAACCGTCAACGTGCCTGCCGACAAGGTGATACTTGCCACCATCTTCCGCGCCGGACTGCCCTTCCACACCGGCTTCCTCAACGTGTTCGACCACGCCGGCAGCGCCTTCGTCAGCGCGTACCGCGAATACACCGACAACGAGCACACGCAGGTGGGCATACACGTGGAGTATCTCGCCACGCCGAGCGTCGAGGGGAAGACGCTCATCATAGTAGACCCGATGCTGGCCACGGGCGGCTCCATGGAGCTGGGCTACAAGGCTTTCCTCACCCAGGGCACGCCGAAGCGCATCCACGTGGCCAGCATAATAGCCTCGCCGGAGGGCATCGAGCACGTCAAACAGACTTTCCCCGACGACAAGACCACCGTGTGGTGCGCGGCCGTAGACCCGGGAATGAACGAGCACAAGTACATCGTGCCGGGCATAGGAGACGCCGGCGACCTGTGCTATGGAGACAAGGTGTAAGTTTGGGAGTGAAGAGTGAAGAATTAGCCCCCAAATGCCGGCTGCAATTCCGCATGGACTTAAAAAGCGGAACAATGCATATTGCATACACTGGATGCCGCATCGGCGTGCGGAATGACAATTACCAAGTGCCTCATTTATGGTTAAGTAAAAACAGGTAATCACGTTGTTTCTGTAACATAATAATGTAAACTCATTGTTATAAGCCAAGCTGTCGGTAGCCGTCATGCCGCACGCCGATGCGGCATCCAGTGCATACAGCCAATACAATCCGCGTGGACGAAGAACAGCATGACAAATACCAAGCATCTCATTTATGGTTAAGTAAAAACAGGTAATCAAGCTCCCTCCCTTTGGGAGGGCTGGGGTGGGTCTCTCATTCGCCGTCTTTTGCCCTCCAAAAGGCCACCTTTTGCAACGCGAAATGCCGTGTTTTGCGATGCAAAACACGGCATTTTACAAACAGTTGATTATCAAATACTTACAGCATCAGGCAAATACGGCCTCTCTATCTTGCGCTTCCGCGCCTGCGCCGGGAGGGAACTTTGCCTGACAAAAGCCGCTTACTGTTCAGTCCCGACGGTCAATGTCCCATTATAATCGATGGACAATGGGGTGCCGTCAGCCAACTTTACATCGAGCTTCACCGAAAACTGTCCTGAACGGTCGTCAGGAACAGTTATGGTGAAAGAGCCACTTTCAGGCTCGCGGTATTGCGAATAATAGTGGACAGGATCTTCATATATGATGATATAGTCATCATTGTGATCCAAATCGAGTCCGCCAACTTCATGCGGCTCGCCGTCGCCCCAATATTTGCGGATACTGACAACAAGGCGAGTGGTTATCTCCGAACCTGCGCCTTGTGGCGAAAACGCAAAAGTGTAGTAACCCTCAGAATTTGAACCCGTCACCGTTTCCGAAAACAGAGCCGTCACTATAGGTATGGATGTCCCGTCAAACGTGAACGTTCCCAATACTTCCGGAGCCGGGCCTTCCGGCACATCGTTGCCGTCATCGTCCGAACAAGCCCCGGGAAGCAACGCGATTACGAAGAGTAGCACCCATCCGTAAATCTTAAACATTATTTTTTTTATCATGACACGGCTGTTTGTTTATTCTCCTCCAACGACTATGGCCGGGCCTGAATAATGGCCTATTACATCTCCGTATGTGGTGAAGTCTACGGTGAGCTGGTTGTCAGCTGTCAAATCGACGGTAAGTGTTCCCCTGCTGTCAACATCGACGTACTGCCAGGTGTTTCCTTCGTACTCGAATTTCAGTCCGCCATCCTGATATTGGGAGAAGCCAATGCCATACCCTGCATTAAACGCTTCGGCCGGAGCTGTGATGTGGAATGCACCCATGTCAATGAATTCGCTTTCATATTCCAGACCGCCTACGCTTGACAGATAGATGTGCCAAGTATCAGGATCAGTCTTGTCAACCAATGCCGACTGTATCTGTTCCGTAGCTCCGTTTACGGTCATTTCGTTCGGTTCTTCGGGAACATAGTTAACAGACACGCTGTTCCCGTCAAACGCCACCACGACGTGTGTCCCTTCACCGAAGGTCACATCGACATCAGCCGTAAACTTTGTATTGTCCGTAGCGTCGCGACTCACGCTTACTGTCCCCGTAGCTCCCTCCAGCTCTCCAGTCATAGCTGAAACATTATCGCCCGTCACTTGGTTTACATAACCGACCATGAACATATTTTCCATTGTGGTGATGTCTATCGGGTTGCCTGTAAGGTCGTCTTCGCTCAATACAACATAAAAGTAATCACCAGCAAGTTCTGACATCTCATCGAAAGAAACCACTTCCGCAGAAGTGAAATACAGGTAGACAAGTCCCTCGTTGTCCAAATAGAATGATGCGCGTATCGGATCAGTCTTGTCGTTTACGGCGATGGTGCTCCCCTCTTCAGGAGTTTCATCCGCCATTATAGCCGAGGCGTTGATGCCAACTTCCGTGCCGTCGTTCATGGTCATTGCCATGAGCAGGGTGTATTCATTGGTTGTTTCATCATATTCTATTTTGCACGAACCCGATTGAAGCGAGCTGGGAGTTATGGCAAACGACTGTGTTCCGTCGCTCGCATTGATTGTCAGTTCCTGCTCCTTGAGGTCGATTTCCTGGTTCAGGAATTGTGGCAATACCAGTATCTGGAGGAATTTTCCCTCTAAAAGTTCGTTGTAGTCGTCGGTAACCGTGGGCGACACGCTTATCAGGACTTGGCCGTCGTAGTTGTTTACGAATGTAGTTCCTACGGAAGTTTCCTCGCCATTCACAACAAAGGTGTTGGGCGTTGTCGGATAAATTGATTCAACGGGCGTAGGGGGTTCCGGATCGGGATCGGGCGTTCCTTCATTGTCATCGCTACATGATGCCGTTCCGAAGATAAACAGTGTGGCGGCAAGAAGCCACAATAAATTCTTTGTCCTTTTCATACTCTAATTGTTTTTATGATTGATTGATAAAGATGACTAATTAAAAGGTATGGCCGTGTCGGTATGCCATGTTCCACTAACGTTATGGGCAGGAGTGCTACAGTCGGCAAGGTTGATTGTCAGAGTGTGCGCGTCGCCGTAACGTTCCACTTCCACCGTTCCTCCCATAATGCGTCCGTAATTTGTCCATACGCCGCCTGTCAGTTCCTGATACCACGTGCCTGTGTTGTATTGGAACACATTAGGATATCCTTCAACGATGCGGAACGGCACTATGTCTTCGCGCGGTATTCCTCCTCCCTCTATGCGGTTGGCCATTGTATAAGTGCCTTCCGGTATTCCGTCGGCCAGTTTGCTTTCCCACGGAACAAACAGTTCGAGGCGCAGAAGGCGTCCGGTTCCTGACGGCCATTCGTTGGTAAGGTCTACGGTCGGCTCGGCTATATAGAGCAAGAAAAGCCTGTACGATTCGTCGCCCAAGAAGAAATAGTCTTTTTTGTCAATCAACCGTGACTGCGTAAGTCCCGAAAGGGCGATGTCTCCCGTCAGGTTCGAATTCGGGATTTCTGGTTCAGTGCCCTCGTCGGAACGGTCTATCGGGTCGAACTCGCCTGTATACTCAAAGTATCTTTTAAGATACTCGCTTCCCGTCAGTACGCCTTTCACTGTAAACGTGCCGTCACTGTTGGCTGTAATGGTAAAGTCGCCTTCCCTTATCAGGTCTGGCGTGAAATCGGTCTCCCCGGCTTGTATGTCGGCGAAGAACGTACCTTGCGGTATTTCCTCTTTCCCGTCGGGCAAATCGATCGTGTACATCTCTCCCTGCATGTATGTTCCGGCTGACAAGTCGCCGCTGTTCGACGGCATGTGGTAATCTCCGGCAAGACATTCAAGCGACGGTTCTCCCGTCTCGCTTACTTTCGTATTAAGAGCGAGTGTGAGCATCTGTCCCGGCCCTACAGGATAACCGCCGGTCACTTCCATGTCTGTATACAACGTGAGCACCCAATAGTCTGACTCTTCCGAGCTTCCGTCCTGTCCGTAAAACACCAGATTGGCATTCACATAATCAGGCCGTTCCGGGGTCGGTTCTTCATAAATAGAACCAGGTCCGTCATGATTGCCGGCAGGAGAGTCATCGTCACTGCATGCCGTAAAAGCAAAAAGCGGCACTAACAGAAACAAAACATTTCTAAAATCCAGTTTCATCATAATTGGAAAAATAATCTATTAAATAATTTGTTTTTGTCTGATTGTACATTTTTTACTGATGGACTAAGAGAATTATAATGCCAGACAGTAGCCTTCGCCCTTGCCTTTTCATTATTTTTACAATTAGTTACAAGCCTTACCCTTTTGCAAACATATATTTTTTAATTATCGCTAAGATTTGTGCAAAATTAATATTTTTATAATATTTACCAAAACTTATGTTAGAAAATTTTAGCAAAAACTGCTTTTATGTTAAATTTACATGCTTATTTTTGACATTTGTCACATTCCTCAAGAGGACACATAAAAACAATATTAAAATGCAATTAGCCTTTATACTCTGCCTGCATCCGCATCGGCAACCGGCACTTGAACATTCTTTATGCTGCGGTTGGCGTTGCAAAAGACCACCTTTCAAACTCCAAAAGGCCACCTTTTGCAACACGAAATGCCGTGTTTTGCGATGCAAAACACGGCATTTTACAAACAGTTGATTATCAAAGCGTTGCGTAGCTGTACGCTAACGGCTGCGCCATATCATTTGTCGTCCCAGTTGTCCGTCCGGAACGAGGACGCCGGCAGGCCGGCATAGTTGAACAGGTTGCAGTCGGTATAGTCCTTGAAGCAGAACCTTACGGCCACCGGCTGTGCAACCTTGTCGCTCCAAACGATGACTTTCTTCGGGTCGTTGCTTATCCTCGCCTTTGCCGGATGGAACACCCTGTCAGCACCGGCAACCTCGAAGCCTTTTATGTCTTGCCTGTAAGACGTCACTCCGCGGCCTGTGCTCTTGAACGTAATGGTGGCCTCCTTGCCTTCTATTTTCATTTCCTGGAACATCGGGCCGGTAACGGGAAAGCCCTTCATGCCGTATGTCAGCCCCAACGCAAGGTATGCGAAGCGGTCGCCCACCTCTTCTTTCTTCATCGGGTGGATGGTGTTCGGATAGCCGATGTCGGTCAGTATTGCCATGCCCGAGTTGGGTATCAGGTCGAGACACTTCGTCTGCGCCTCGCGCAGGTATGCCGAGTTCTTGCCTTTGCCCTCGCCTTTACCATAATTATATGGAGCTATCTGGGCATAGTAGAACGGGAACTCACCCTGCCCCCACTTCTGTCTCCAGTCGGCGACCATGGCCGGCAGCAGCCGGGTGTACAGGTCCGGATAGTCAATATTTGCCTCGCCCTGATACCAAAGGCAGCCTCGTATGCCGTAGCCCACCACCGGGGCAAGCATTCCGTTGTACAGGATGCACTCGTTCTGCACCTCCTCGATGTCCTTGAACGGAGCCACGCCCTCGGCGCTCATCCACGCCTCGACGCGCGATCCGCCGTAAGCCGTGTGTATGATGCCTACCGGCACGCCCAACACTTGGCGTATCTTGCGTGCGAAGTAATAGCCTGCGGCTGTGAAATGGGGCGTGTTTTCCGACGACGCGGCCTTCCATTCGCCGGTGCATTCGGCCAGCGGCTTGGAGTCCATCTTTTGTCCGACGGAGAACATCCTGATGTTGTCGTCGGTCGAAGTAACCACCGCGTCGAGCGCGCCTATTACCGGGTCGTTGTAGCTTCCGTCGATTGTCATGTTCATGTTCGACTGCCCGGAGCACACCCAAACCTCGCCTATCAGCACGTTGTTGATGGTTACCGCCTCGCCGTCGCTTATCTCGACGCTGTACGGGCCGCCGTAACGCGGGGTCTCCACCATGGCCTTCCACTTGCCGTCAGAACCTACATTGGCGGTGTACTCCTTGCCGTTCCACGATGTTTTCACCTTTACCGTGCCCTGCTTGCTGTCGCTTTCGCCCCACACAGGCACTGTTCCGAGCTGCTGCATCACCATCCCGTCAGAGAATATCGCAGGCAGCTTGACTTTCGCCGAAGCGTCGCCGCAGGTGCCTGCAAAGTAAAGCAGGCACGCGGCGGTTAAAAAAGAAGAGATTTTCATGGTTGTTGATATGTTCTTTATTTTAATTAAGAAGTTAAAGAAGTCATGGGAGTTAAAGGAGTTAAAGCCAATAGCTTTAAGCCTGCCAGCAAGGCATTTGGCTTTAACTTCCAAGCAAGCGAAGCGCAGCGATAACTTCTTTGACTTCTTTAACTTCCATAATCGTTTTCCTTATTTATTTACTCCACACGTAAAGAAGCTACTTCCCTGCCTCCGCCATGTTCCTTGCCGGCATGTCGAGGCTCAGCGGAGCCTCCTTGCGCAGCATGCGCGCGGCCTCGCCCGTGAGCCAAAGGTAATGGTCGGAGGGCTTACCGTCCATGTCGATGAACTGCGCCTTGTCGCTTACCGGGGGATTGTCGGTACACTTGAAGATGGCCGTACCCTCGTCAACCTCGTCGAACATGGCGACGTATATCATCTCCGCACCGGCGAGCATGGCCGTCGACAGCTGCTGCCAGTAGAAGCGTCCGCCCTGTCGGGGGATGCTGCCCACGGGCTTGACGTCGTCAGGGAACTCCCTCTTGCTTAAGTTGTGCCAACTGAAACCGGGAGTTACCGCCGGCACGTATGCCACTCCGTTGTCGCTGCACCAGCGCAAGTCGCCTATTATAAGGTCGCGGTAGCGGTTCATGTCGTTGTGCAACAGCGGCGAGAAACGCTGTATGGTCCACGGCAGAACGATGTCGGCCTGCCGTATCAGCGTGTGCAGGTAAGGGTCGTGTACGCAGTCGGCTTCAAGCGTGCGCCAGAACGTCGGCACGCCGAGCATCACCGCGCAGCCGCCGTATTCGGGGTCGTTCTTGAGGAAATCGATAAGTCTCTCCAAGCCTATGTTGCGTATGTTGTACGGCCTGTCGGGAAAACCCACGCCCCATATCGCCACCACGGGCTTGCCGTTGTGGTGCAGGTAGGTGTTGCGCCCCTCGGGCTTTGTAACGTGAAGCTCGTCGACAAGGCGTTTCCAGTCGGCTATTACAGACGAGCAGTCCTCGCCGTTGCCCTTCAGCCCGGACAGGTCGTACATCACGGCGATGGCCCTGTCATACTTCTGCGCGGCCTCGAGCGCGTAGCCGAGTATCTTGTCCGGTGCGCCGCCTTTGTTCGCGGGGCGCGTATAGTCGAAGAAACGCTGCATGAAAACGCCGTCGAGTCCGTACTCGGCCATCCACTTGAAGTGCAGGTCAACGGTCGACTTGTCGGCCGAGCTGAACACCCGTGCCGCGCTGCCGTCGGCGTGCTTGAACTTTGTCTCGTATGTTTTTCGCATACTCGCTGACGTCCGGCCACGCGTCGATGGTGCAGTGGTCTTCGTCAAACTCCTTGCCAACGCCGTAGTGGCCGAAGCCCTGCCCCGTGCCGTCCTGCGGCCCGCGGAACCATCCTTGGTAGCCGGCCATAATCAGCCCCTTGTATTCAGGGTATGAAGTCTGTTGCGCATGCTTCGTGGCCGCCTGCGAGCAGATGCCCACCGAAAGGCATGCCGCCGCAATAATAGTCTTTATCCTCATTTTCATATAATATTGTCTGTTAACGGTTTTTCATAAAATGCCGCCATTGCCTGCGGCTTACGGAGCACAAAATTACGTCGCAGCAATAAAAAACCGCTAAAATAACGGATAACCGGCGATTAAAAATCGATTAAATTCACACGACTTGTCAATTTAACCGTTTTAATCTGTTTCACGGCGGAATGGCAGCGAGGAAGAACCGACCACAGCCTTAACCAAGACCCACCCCAACCCTCCCGAAGGGAGGGAGCTTGATTAGCTGTATTCCGTCGATGCCGATTTGCTATCCGCGCATGGCTGAATGGGAAAAAGGTAATCAAACTCCCTCCCTTCGGGAGGGCTGGGGTGGGTGTTTGTTAGGGCAGGAGCGGCTTTTTAATTGATGGCCTTTTGTAAGTCGTTGAAAATCAATATAATTGAGAATGGAGAGTTGAGGATGGAGAATTATGATTACTTTTGCCAATTATCAGCTTTCAAGTGTAATCACAATTCTCCATCCTCAACTCTCCATTCTCAATTAGAACCTTCGTGTATGAGCCTCAACAGACGCTCCACGGCTTCCTCTTCGGGTATGTTTTTCTCCACGCACTGCTTGCCCTTGTACAGCGAAATGCGGCCACGGCCTGCGCCTACGTAGCCGTAATCGGCGTCGGCCATCTCGCCCGGACCGTTCACGATGCAGCCCATGATGCCTATTTTCAGCCTTCAAGTCCTTCGTCGCCTCCTTGATACGCGCTATGGTGGAACGCAGGTCGTACAAAGTGCGGCCGCAACCGGGACAGCTTATGTACTCGGTCTTCGACGTTCGCAGGCGCGCCGCTTGAAGTATGCCGAAGGCTGTAGCCGTGATGTCGCCGGGCGCAAGCGTGCCGTCGTTCATCAGCCAGAGGCCGTCGGTAAGCCCGTCGAACATCAGCGCGCCCATGTCGGCTGCCGCCTCAAGCTGGAAGTCGCCCTTCTCCTCGTGCGAGTGGCGGTACATCTGGCAGAAAACGACGGGGTTCGCCACTCCGGCGGACATCATCTCATGCAGCAGCGCGCGCTGCTCGCCAAGGCGGTTCTTGTGGTTGGACATGCTCACCACCACGACCTCGGGGTGCGCCTTGAGGCAAGGTATGTATTCGTCGGCGGCTACGCCGTAAGGCAGGACAAGGAACTTGACGTCGGCCTTGACCTGCGCGATAAGCGGCACGGCGTTATATGGAAAGACGGGATATACGTCCTTGGTGTCGTCGAGCGCGGCGTACACGCCGAAATCAACGATGTAACGCTGCCCTTCCATACGCTTTCCGGGCAGCTGCTGGCCGGTGTACACATAGTCGGGCACGATGCCGTCGCCTGCGTTCAGCTGCGAAGGGTCGCCGCCTTCAAGCATCGAGGCTATCACCACGGGCACGTTTCCGCCGCCGATGTTGCCCACCGCGACGGTATTCCGCCGCTCGGGGCGCAGCCAGTCGAAGCCCGGAGCCTCCGTGCCGGGTATCGGCGTGTGGCCGGCGCGGCGCGTGATGTAGTCCACAAGGTGGCGCGCAACGGGGATTTCTTCCTCCGGCTCCTCGCTGAGCGACACGCGCACGGTGTCGCCGATGCCGTCGGCCAGCAGCGCGCCTATGCCCACCGCGCTCTTTATTCGGCCGTCTTCGCCCTCTCCGGCCTCGGTCACTCCCAGGTGCAGCGGATAGCTCATGCCCTCGCGCTCCATCTCGCTCACCAGCAGACGGACCGAGCGCACCATCACCACCGTGTTGCTCGCCTTTATCGAAATGACAACGTTGTCGAAGCGTTCGCGCCTGCAAATGCGCAAGAACTCCATGCAACTCTCCACTATTCCCTCGGGAGTGTCGCCGTAGCGCGACATTATGCGGTCTGACAGCGAGCCGTGGTTGACGCCTATGCGCAGGGCCGTGTGGTTCTCCTTGCAGATGTTCAGCAGGGGCACGAAGCGCTCCTCAATCTTCTTCAGTTCGTCGGCATATTCCTCGTCGGTGTACTCCAAGTGCTTGAACGTGCGTGCCGGGTCGGTGTAGTTGCCGGGGTTTATGCGCACCTTCTCGGCATACAGCGCGGCCACCTCGGCCACATGGGGGTTGAAGTGTACGTCGGCCACGAGCGGAGTCATGTATCCGTCGGCCCTGAGCCGCGCGTTTATCTCCTTCAGGTTCTCTGCTTCGCGCACGCCTTGGGTGGTCAGGCGCACGTATTCACCGCCCGCCTTGATTATGCGCTCGGCCTGCGCCACGCTCGCCTCGGTGTCGGCGGTAGGCGTGGTAGTCATCGACTGTATGCGTATCGGCCACTCTCCGCCCATCGGCGTGCCGCCTACCTGAACCTCGGAAGCCTCGCGGCGGCGGTAGTTGAATAAGTCCATAGGCTTTTGTTTGTATTTTTCAGAAGTTAAAGAAGTTAAAGGAGTTACCGCTCACTGCGTTCGCTAAGAAGTTAAAGCCAAATGCCTTGCAGGCTGCATTCATCTTATGCCCACATAAACAAAGCATTTGGCTTTAACTCCTTTAACTACACTAACTCCTTTAACTACCAAACTTTAATTGGTTTTATACTCATACTTGACCTCTGCCAGCTCCTTGTTGGCCTTCTCGATTTTGGCTCCAAGACCGGCCTTATAGTCGGCAAGGCGTGCCGAAATGCCGTCGTCGGCCAAGGCAAGCATCTCCGTTGCGAGTATGGCAGCGTTCATCGCGCCGTTCACTCCGACCGTGGCCACTGGTATTCCCGGCGGCATCTGTATGATGCTGAAAGCATCGCGTCGAGGCCGTCGAGCATTCCCTTGATGGGCACTCCGATGACGGGCAGCGTGGTCGATGCGGCTATGACGCCGGGCAGAGCGGCGGCCATGCCTGCCCCGGCGATTATCACACGTATGCCGCGAGGCTTCGCCTGCTTTGCGAACTGCTCCACTGCGTCGGGCGTGCGGTGGGCGGACAGGGCGTTGACCTCGAACGGAATGTGCATGTCGTCCAAGAACTTGCAGGCTTTTTCCATTACGGGCAGGTCGCTTGTGCTGCCCATAATGATGCTAACTAATGGTGTCATAATATATTGTTTTTAGATTGTTGCAGCGGTCAAAGCACCAACACCGACACGAAAGCGCACGCTACGCCGACGAGGAAGCCGAGCGTTATCTCGTGAAGTGAATGCTGGCGCAGTATCATGCGGCTTGTGCCAACCAGGCCGGCGAGCACCAGCACCACGCAAAGCCACCACACGGGATTGAACCCGAAGATGACGGAGAAGGCGGCCAGAGCGCCGGCCACGCCGCCGATTGCGGCCATGTGGGTGGACACCTTGACGAAAAGGTTGACTATGGCGCACGTTATCTGTATCACCAACGCGGCCATAAGGATGCTTCCCATGAAGTGAGGCACGTGGACGTAGGCCATGATGTAATAGCACAACAGGTAAGAAACGATTGAGATTACATACGGTATTACGCGGCGCTCCTTGCTCGCTACCATGAAAGGCGGCCATCCCTGGTAACGCCGGTAAAGGCGTATTAGCAGCGACGGCAGGGCTATCGTGAACACCCAGAACGTCACCACGAGGAACAGCTTGTACGTCCAAGGCAGCAAGCTGAGGTATGTCATTGTAAGAAGTACGGCCAGCCCCACGAGCGGAAGGTAGAAGGGGGTGAATACTACGCTAAGAGCCTTGGCCGCAAAGATTATATGCTTCTCTCTCATCTTTTCCTAAGCCGGGCAACGGGAATGCCCATCTGTTCACGGTATTTGGCTATGGTGCGCCTCGCCACGGGGTAACCGGCCTCGGCCATCATGCCTTTTATAGCGTCGTCGCTCAACGGAGCGGACTTGTCTTCCTTGTCGATTATGTCCTTCAGGGCGGCCTTCACGCGGCGCGTTGACATCTCTTCGCCGCCTTCGGTCTTTACGCTGTCGCTGAAGAAGTGGCGCAACTTGAACGTGCCCCAGCGCGTCTGGGCGTACTTCATGTTGCTCACGCGCGACACGGTGGATATGTCAAGCCCGGTCTTTTCGGCCACATCCTTGAGTATCATGGGCTTAAGGTCGCTCTCGTCGCCGTCTGGAAGTAGCGTTTCTGGATGTCGATGATGGCCTTCATCGTGACGTACAGCGTGTGGCGGCGCTGCTTCACGGCGTCTATGAAGCCGCGTGCGCGCTCCACCTTCTCCTTCGCATAGAGCAAGGCTTCTTTCTCGCGGCGGCCCATGTTGCGCTTGTTCTGCTGGTAATCCTTCACCATGTCGGCGAACGACCGGCGACACATACAGCTCGGGCACGTTGCCTCCGTTGATTGTGAAGGTCACCGTCCCGTCGTCGGCGGTGTCGACTATGAAGTCGGGGGTTATCTGCCGAGCGCCCATTCCCTCGGTCTCGCCGAGCGCCGAGCCGGGCTTAGGGTTGAGCTTCAGCAGTTCGGCGTGCACGGCCGAGGCCGTATCCGCGTCGAAGCCGAGCTGCGCCGATATCTTGTCCCACCGCTTGTTCATGAACTCGTCATAGCATCTGGAGATTACGCTCTCCATCTTCCGCCTCACCGGGGAGTCCGGCCTGCGCCCTATCTGCAGCAGCAGGCACTCGCGCAGGCTGCGTGCGCCCACCCCGGCGGGGTCGAACGTCTGCAGCGTATGCAGCACATCCTCTATCTCATGCTCGTCGGCGTCAATGCCATGATACACCGCCAGCTCGTCGCTCAGCGTGCCTGCGTCCTTGCGGAGCAGCCCGTCATCGTCCAAAGAGCCTATGAGATACTCCATGATTTCGCGCTGCCTTGGAGTAAGGTCAACGTCAACCATCTGCTCTTTCAGCCTGTCATAGAACGACACGGTGTCGCCGTAGGTCATCTCCTCATAGTCGGCAGTCTGCCTGTCGGCGGCCTGCTGCACGGTGGGTTCGGGCATCTCGTCGTCCATGCCGAAGCCCGACAGGGCCTCGTCAAGTGCCGACTCGCGCTCCTCACGCTCCTTCTCGGCGTCGAAGTCGCCGCTGTCGTCAGCCTCTCCGCCGCCGTCCTCCACGCCGTCATGCACGTTGTCGGCATCCGGCTCGCGGCTTTCGAGGGCGGGATTGTCGTCAAGCTCGGCGGTGACGTTCTGCTCAAACTCGGTCAAGGGCATCTCCAGCAGCTTCACCACGAGCATCTGCTGCTGGGTGAGCCGCTGCACCTGTACCTGTTTCTGCACCTGCGCCTGTATGAGTTTCTGTGCCATAACGGTGCAAAATTAATATTTTTCCATGAATGGCGCACAAGGAATAATGAATATTTTTACGGCGGCATGGCATAAAAACATGTACCGGCAGGCCGCGCGCATGCCGCAAGCCGGCAAAGAGGCTACAGCCGCAACAGCCGGCGGACAGTGCCGCAACGCCATCCGCCGGCCGCGCCCGGCAAAGCCGTCCGGCAACAGCTTGTAACAGGCTGACAGTCAGCTGATTTCCAATATGCCACATTTCAGCGTGCAAAAGACGGCCTTTCAGCGTGCGATATGCGACCTTTTACAAGGTAAAAGACGGCCTTTTGAAGAGAGGTTACTTGATTGGCTGTCGCCTATCAGTTACGACCAGTACGCCCGGCAGCCGTCACGCATATGTAAAACATATAAAAACATTGTTAAAAATTACCCATTCCGGTGCATTTTTTTCGTATATTTGCATAATGGAATGCCGGTAAAGGCAAGATGTATTGCCATAAAGCATCCACAAACAAGAAAATTCACACGACAATTACGGGCTCAAGGCGCAAGCCCAAAACGATTTACGCAGCTTACAGCTTACGCCCAGCCAAGCAAAAACTAAGAACAGACATGAAAAAGAAAAAAGACCACGACGAAATGGATGAATCTGAAGTGTTCAAGCAAAAAAACCTCGCGGCTTCAAGAAGGCGCAAGGAAACGGCCGCCATTATGACCGTAATAATGTATGCAGCAGCCATTATCGTGGTGCTGGCGTGCATCTTCGCCTATGTATTCGACAAGACGTAAGACGGAGACGGACGCCGCAAGGCCTGACAGCCGAACGCAACCCCCATGAAAAACGAACGGCTCCACCGGCTACAAAGCCGGCAGAACCGCAATTAAACTAACCCTATTGAAGACTGCAAGGCCGGCCTCACGGGCCGCGCCTGCTTTTTTATCTCAACTCCGGAAGGAGTCAGTCCTCAACAGAAAAATCATCCTTACCTACTCCACAAAGCGGACATACCCAGTCTTCCGGCAGGTCTTCAAACGCCGTTCCGGGAGCTATGCCGTTGTCAGGGTCTCCTACTTCAGGGTCATATACATAACCACAAGTCTCACAAACATACTTCTTCATAATCCTTCTCGTTTTAATTAGTTATTCATGTTGATAAAAAAAACCGTCATTCATTCCGCCTGCGGCGCAGCACGTCCTCAACCTTAGCCGCTATATCCACGGGCTGTATGCTCTTCATGCACAGCATGTCGCCGCGCGGACAGGCTTTCTTCCCCGATATGCTGCACGGCCTGCACGGCATGTCGGCCTGCACTACGTCGGCCAAACTCTGCCCCCAGCCAAGCTGTCCGGCATTGGGATGCGTCGCTCCCCATACGCTAACCACCGGCGTTCCGGCAATGGAAGCCATCTGCATGTTGGCCCCGTCCATTGTAACCATCACGTCAAGATGGCTCATAAGGATTAGTTCGAATCCAATGCCGCCCAACTGCGCCGAAGCGTTCACGCAGCGGTCGAACTTCGCACACCAGCCGTTCAGTATGTCGGTTTCGGCCTTTCCTCCACCGAACAGGAACAGGCGGCAGCCCGGATGGCCGGCTATTACGCGCCTCAGCGCTTCCTCCATCAGTTCAAGCGGATACGCCTTGGCAGGATATGCGGCCAAAGGCGCAACGCCTATCCACACCTCTCCGTCGGCCTTCGGCGTATTGAAACCGGCTGGAAGGCGGCTGATGTCGCCGCCCCCGCGAGGGAAAAGCGAGGTGAAATCAGGCTTTACCGGGTAGCCGAGACGTGCGAACACGTCGGCATAGCAGTCGAACACCGACGGGATATGCACCATGCGCTTGTCCGTCTGGCTGACAAGCATCTTGCGTAACGTGCGGTGCTTGTCGATATGTTCTACGCGGAAACGGTCGATGTTGAAGCGCATCCGCAGGTAGTCAGAACGCAGCACGCTGTGCAAGTCGGCAATGGCGGTAAAGTTTTTCGCCGTAAGCCGCCTGTAAAGGGCGTTCATCCCCTTCACTCCGTAGTACTCGTTCTTAAGGTCGGCCTCCATGAAGCCCACGTTCTGCGGCATGTACTCGAAGAACGGGCGGGCCGAGGGACGGCTCAGCATGGTTATCCTTACATCTGGATACTGCCGCGCGAGCGAATCCACCACGGGCACGGTCATAGCCACGTCGCCAAGCGCTGAAAACCTTATTATAAGTATGTGCTCTGTCCTCATCTTTCCTCCAGGGCGTTTAACGTGCGTGGTTTATGGAACGATTGGCGCACATCCTTGCATGGCGGCGTGGTGCGGCGCTCACGCCGCTGTATGATATGGTGTTGCAATTGTCAGTAGATGCCATCGCATTAACTTAGCCTTTAAGATTTAACAAGACTGTCATTTAATTCGGCAAAGATAGCGATTTATTTTCATTCCGCCAACCAATAAGCGACATTTTTAGTATTTTTGCAAGCAGAAGCGACAATAACATGTGTCTCGGAGTTAAGAAGATTTAACCTCAAGGACAAATTTCCTTAACTCCGGAAACAAAAACTTACGACAATGAAAATAGTCATAGACGACAAAATCCCGTACATCCGCGAAGCCATAAGCAGCCTCACCGGCGACGCGGTCTACCTGAAAGGAGCGGCCATAACCCCCGAAGACGTGCGCGACGCCGACGCTCTGATCGTGAGGACGCGCACCAGGTGCGACGGGCGCTTGCTCGGAGGAAGCAGCGTGAAGTTCGTGGCGACGGCTACAATCGGCTTCGACCACATCGACACCGCATACATGCAACGCGCCGGGATAACGTGGATGAGCTGTCCGGGGTGCAACGCCGCCTCGGTGGCACAGTACGTAAGGTCGGTGCTCCTGCTGCTGCGGCGCGACCGCGGAGCGCGGCTCGAAGGCATGACAATCGGCATCGTAGGCTGCGGACACGTGGGGACGAAGGTCAAGGCCGTGGCCGAAGAGTACGGCATGCGCGTGCTCGTATGCGACCCTCCGCGGCAGGAGCGCGGCGACGGGGGGCCGTTCGCCACGATGGGCGACATCGAGCGCGAGGCCGACATCATAACATTCCACGTGCCGCTGACAAAAGACGGGCCGCACCCCACGTTCCACATGGCCGGCGCCGACTTCAACAGCCTCGTCCGCAGGCCGCTCGTCGTCAACACGAGCCGCGGCGGCGTGGTTGATAACGGCGCACTGCTTGACGCCTTAATATATAATAAGGTGGAAGACGCCGTCATCGACACATGGGAGAACGAGCCTGAAATCGACCGGCGGCTGCTCCGCCGCGTATGGATTGCCACTCCCCACATCGCAGGCTATAGCGCCGACGGCAAGGCAAACGCCGACAACATGGTCATCGACGGGCTCTGCCGCCACTTCGGCCTGCGCCGTCCGCCGCTCATCGTGCCGCCTCCGCTGCCTCCGACTTTCGTCCCTTCGACCGACGCCGACACCCTCCGCCTGCAACTGTACAACCCGCTTGACGACAGCGCGCGCCTGAAAGCCGCGCCTGAACGGTTTGAGGAGTTGCGCGGCAACTATCCATTGAGGAGAGGGAATGGTACGCCTGACATCCTCCACACAGCACCTTACGACCCACCCAAACCAAAAGGGACGACCCACCCCAACCCTCCCAAAGGGAGGGAGCCTGATATGTTTTTGCAGGATGGTTTTATTGGCCTTATCAGGCTTGTTTGCCCTATCCGGCCTATAAATAAATAGGTCTTATAAAACCTACAAGCCTGATAAGGCCAATAACATTTTTGCTGTTGGCAATCAGCTAACGGCCTGGCAGGCAGCGGTAACCAAGCTCCCTCCCTTTGGGAGGGCTGGGGTGGGTTTTCAATAGATGGCTTTTCGCCTTCCAAAAGGCCGTCAATTACAATGCAAAAGGCCGTCTTTTAGCAGCTAAAAGACGGCCTTTTGGTAACTTGTTGGCAACCAGCCTGTTAACATATATTCCCTATCTGCCTTATAAGCCCTATTTATTTATAGGCCGGATAGATAAGCCTGATAAGGCCAATAACACCATCCTGCAAAAGCACACCAAGCTCCCTCCCTTCGGGAGGGTTGAGGTGGGTCGTTCCCTTTTAGTTGGAGTGGGTGTAAGTTAGCAGAGCGCCGGCCGCCAAATGCCTTTCCCGCCTTCTCCGGCTCCCGTTCCGTCCCTCGTTTTATTGCACACATACCCCTGATATGTGCAAAAGAAAGCACTTTTTTGTCAAAAATATTTGCACACTTAAATAAAAATTCGTTCCTTTGCACCGATTTTTGAGATTCGAATTTTATTATAAACTTTTTTAAAACATTACAATCATGTCAGAAATTGAATCTAAAGTAAAAGCTATCATTGTAGAGAAACTTGGTGTTGACGAGGCTGAAGTAAAGCCCGAAGCAAGCTTCACAAACGACCTTGGCGCAGACTCTCTCGACACAGTAGAGCTGATCATGGAGTTCGAAAAGGAGTTCAACATCTCTATTCCTGACGACAAGGCAGAGACAATCGCTACCGTAGGCGACGCTATCAGCTACATTGAGGCTAACATAAAATAATAATTCCAGTCAACGATAAATGGAATTGAAAAGAGTAGTAGTAACGGGTCTAGGCGCGGTTACCCCTGTGGGAAACAATGTCGAAGAGACATGGAAGAACCTGCTTGAGGGCGTAAGCGGCGCGGCACCCATTACACAGTTCGACTGCTCCAAGTTCAAGACCCAGTTCGCGTGCGAAGTCAAGAACTCAACGTCAACGAATGGATTGACCGCAAGGAAGCACGCAAGATGGACCGCTACACCCAGCTGGCTCTCGTCAGCGCCGCACAGGCGGTAAAGGACAGCGGCATGGACTTGGAAAAAGAGGACAAGAACCGCATCGGAGTAATCTTCGGCGTAGGCATCGGCGGAATAAGGACCTTCGAGGACGAAGTGTCCTACTACGCGCAAAACAAGGAGAACGGCCCCAAGTTCAACCCGTTCTTCATCCCGAAGATGATCAGCGACATAGCTGCCGGCCAGATCTCAATCCATTACGGATTCCGCGGCCCTAACTATGCGACAACCTCCGCCTGCGCGTCATCGACAAACGCACTGGCCGATGCGTTCAACCTTATCCGCCTGGGCAAGGCCCAACATCATCGTAAGCGGTGGAGCAGAGGCTGCCATCTGCGCCTGCGGCGTGGGCGGCTTCAACGCCATGCACGCGCTCTCCACACGCAACGACGAGCCTGCCAAAGGCGTCGCGCCCGTTCAGCGCAAGCCGCGACGGCTTCGTGATGGCGGAAGGAGCAGGATGTCTTATCCTCGAAGAATTGGAACACGCGAAGGCTCGCGGAGCCAAAATCTACGCCGAAATGGTTGGCGAAGGCGAGAGCGCCGACGCATACCACATCACCGCATCGCACCCCGAAGGCCTCGGAGCGAAGCTCGTGATGCAGGCGGCTCTCGACGACGCAGGCATGAAACCTGAAGACATAGACTACATCAACGTCCACGGAACATCGACACACGTAGGCGACATATCCGAGGCCAAGGCCATAAAGGACGTCTTCGGCGACGCGGCTTACAAGCTCAACATCAGCTCTACGAAGTCAATGACCGGCCACCTGCTCGGCGCAGCCGGAGCCGTAGAGGCCATGGTGAGCGTACTTCGGTGCAGAACGACATCGTTCCGCCGACAATCAACCACGACGAAGACGACAAGGACGAGGAGATAGACTATAACTTGAACTTCACTTTCAACAAGGCGCAGAAGCGCACTGTGCGTGCCGCAATGAGCAATACGTTCGGATTCGGCGGACACAACGCCTGCGTTATCTTCAAGAAATATGATGATTAACAACTTCATTGATAAGATAAAGCTCCCTTTCCGCAAGGAAAAGGAGCTTTATTATTCTTTACGCGACATCATCGGATTCTACCCGCACAACATCAACTTCTACAAACAGGCTCTCATGCACCGCAGCGTCGCCAAGCGCAACGCCAAGGGGAAACCCGTCAACAACGAGCGGCTCGAATTCCTGGGCGACGCCATCCTCGACGCCATTGTGGGCGACATAGTGTTCCGCCACTTCGAGGGCAAGCGCGAAGGATTCCTTACCACGACGAGAAGCAAGATTGTACAGCGCGACACTCTCAACCGCCTGGCCCACGAGATAGGCATAGGCCAGCTCATAGTGTCCAGCGGAAACATGTCCTCCCATAACAGCTACATGGAAGGAAATGCGTTCGAGGCCCTCGTAGGGGCGATATACCTGGACCGCGGCTACGGCGCGTGCATGCGCTTCATGCAGAAACGCATACTCTCGCAGCTCATCAACCTCGACAAGGTTGCCTACAAGGAGGTGAACTTCAAGAGCAAACTCATAGAGTGGTGCCAGAAGAACAAGGTGAGACTTGACTTCGAGCTGGTAGAGCAAAAACGCGACGACAGCAACAGCCCGATGTTCGTCTACAAGGCGGTTATCGAAGGGATAGAAGGCGGCGAAGGGCGCGGCTATTCCAAAAAAGAGAGCCAACAGACCGCCAGCAAGACCGCCTTGCAGAACCTTAGGCGCAAACCGCAGTTCATCGACGCGGTGTTCGCCGCGAAGACCGAGCGCACGAAGATGGAGGAAGAGCCGGTGGAGACGGTGCCCGACGTGGAAGTAAAGGAAGATTTCATCATTCCGCAGGCTAAAGAAACAAGCCATGACGCTATGGCGCAGGAAACAGGCACGGCGGAAAATACTGCCAAGGAAAGGGCTGTAAACCGACAGAAGAAAGATGAAGTAGACGAGTTCGACCTCTCCGACATCTCTCTGACAGGATGAAGACATTGTTGCGGCCGAAGCCGCCGCATTTGCAGAGTAAACAGGCACCCACCGCCACCCTAACCCCACCCCCAACCAAAGGGACAACCCACACCAACCAAAAGGAATACCCACCCCAACCCTCCCGAAGGGAGGGAGCTTGGTATGCTTTTGCAGGGTGGTGTTATTGGCCTTATCAGGCTTGTTTGGCCTATCCGGCCTATTGGTGAATAAGGCTTATAAGGCAGATAGGGAATATATGTTAACAGGCTGGTTGCCAACAAGTTACCAAAAGGCCGTCTTTTAGCTTCTAAAAGACGGCCTTTTGCATTGTAATTGACGGCCTTTTGCACGGCAAAAGGTGGAATATTGAACACCCACCCCAGCCCTTTATTACCGCTGCCTGCCAGGACGTTAGCTGGTTGCCAACAGCAAAAATGTTATTGGCCTTATAAGGCTTGTCAGCCTTATAAGACCTATTTATTTATAGGCCGGATAGGGCGGATAAGCCCTATAAGGCCAATATCACAAAGCGGCAAAAGCATATCACGCTTCCTCCCTTCGGGAGGGTTGGGTGGGTGTCACACTATCCCCACCAGCTCCTCAAACCTGTCTATTATCCACTCGGCGCGTTCCCGTTCAAGGTCTTCACGCCGTCCGTTGCCGTATGTCACACCGACGGCCTTCACTCCGGCGGCGTGCGCCATGCGTATGTCGAACTCCGTATCGCCCACCACGATGGCCTCGCCGGGCTTCAAGCCGTTGTCGGCCAACGTCTTGAGAACCATGTCGGGAGCGGGCTTGGCGTGCTCCACGTCGCCTGCCCCGAGCACGTATGGCACATATTCCACAAGCCTCATCTCCTCCAGAAACTCCATGAGCGACGTGCGGAAGCGGCTGCTCGCAATGGTGACAAGCAGCCCGGCGCGGTGCATGCTGCGGATAGTCTCGCACACGCCGGGAAAAGGGCGCACCGTGCCCGGACGGTTGTTAACCGCGAAGATGCGGCGGTATGTAGCCTCGCAGAGGTCGCCCGTGGCATCGTCCATCGGCATCAGCTGCGTGAAAGTCTGCTTCAGAGGCAGGCCAATCATGGCCGCGCACTCGTCGTCAGACCGCCCGGGCAGCCCCACCTCGGCCAAAGTCTGCTGCATAGTGCGCACTATGAGGCCGCGCGTGTCGCCTATCGTGCCGTCAAAGTCAAGGATTACGGCCTTTACTTTCTTCTCCATTGTTATAGTATTAACCTTTTTGGTAGTTATTGTAGTTAAAGTAGTTATCGCTCGCTTACGCTCGCTAAGTAGTTAAAGTCATTACCTTTGCCAACAATCTTCGCCTGCAAAACAACTAAATCCGCAAGACAACTGCCTGCAATGGCATTTGACTTTAACTACTTAGCGAGCGTAAGCGAGCGATAACTACTTTAACTACAATAACTACTTTTCATTCATCATCACCACATCCACGGTGTTAAGCCTGAAATACTGCTCCGACATGTACATCAGTCCGTTGTAAGGATTGCCTGTGCCCCACGAGTTCTTGCAGACGAACCAGCGGCGTCCGCCGCCGTCGCGAGCCAGCCCTATGATGGCCATGCAGTGCCTTGGGGTGACTTCAAGGCGCTCGAAGGCACGCTGACGCATGTCCTGCGTCACCCTCGCGCCGTCGCTTTCAAGGCGCGCCAGACCGTCACCGAACGAGAAACCGCCGCCCGTAGTATCGCCCTCCCAGCACACGCTGCGCCCCGAACGCAGGGCTGCGGCGACGCGATTTACAAGCGTATCGAGCGGCACATTCAGGAATTTGCTCCCCGTGCGGTTGTCTGGCAGATTGAGCGGTATGCTCTCTCCGAACGGCTCGTGCGTGTAACTGGTCATCGCCACGTAGTCGCCGGGCAGGCATACGCTGTGCGCGAACTCGCGCGTAGTATATTCCGCGCCGTACATCCACACATGGCGCGGCAGGGGGTTGATGTCCCTGTCGAGCACGTCGGCCACGTTGCCGCGTAGCCTTCCGACACCGTCGCGGCGAGCCGCGGCGGCCTGCGACATCCTCGTCAGCTTGCGGCAGAGCACGTCATAGTTGCAGTCGGAACGGTAAGAGTCGTAAGGCATTGCGCCGAACTCTTCCAAGGCGGCAAGCAGGCTGGGAGCCATTCCGGCGGCATCCACTCCCTCCGCGCCGCCCGAAAGGTAGCTGCGCTCCGCTCGGCGTTCAAGGACGCGGCGCACGACATAGGCCGGCGACAGGTTGACGGAGTCGCCCTGCATCAGCCGGTCGCTCTCTATGACGGCCAGCATGGCGTAAACCCAGCCGCACGCGCTGCCGCCCTGCTGTTTCACTGGCGTAATCCTGTTCATCGCCTCGACGGTGAACACAGGGCGCACGGCGGCCTTCCTGCCGCACGAGCAAAGGCAGGCAACCGCCACGATGACAACAGCAAAAGCCTTCATGGCCGCAAAATTAATGAAAACCGACTATTCCTGCAAATTTTGCCGACGGCAAATGGATTTGCAAAAGGTGGCCTTCCGCATTGTAAAAGGCCGTCTTTTACACGCTAAAAGGCCACCTTTTAGAAGCCGAAAGACGGCCTTTTGCAAAAGCCTTTGCACAAGGACGTTTCAGCACAGGCCGCTCCGTGCCCGGCAGGAGCGCTCCGAGGGGTGCGCATGCGCTTAAAAATGGAGCTTCATTAAAATTAATCCCAAATTAAGCGCGCTTGCCACCGCTTTTTTATTACATGATGCTTTCTTTGGAGTTATGAAAGATACGGCAAGGAATTATAGTCTTATTTACATACAATAAACCCATGAAACACAAATTGCCAGTTTTGCTTCTGTCGGCACTGGGGCTGTCATTGTCAGCCTGTACCGTCACGGAGACGCCGGCCAACCACGCCGGCCATGTGAACGTTTTTATCGGCACCGGCGGCCACGGCCACACCTTCCCCGGCGCCACACTGCCTCACGGAATGGTGCAGCTAAGCCCCGACACGCGGCTGATAGGCTGGGACGCCTGCTCGGGCTACCACTATTCTGACAGCACCATCATAGGTTTCAGCCACACACATCTTAGCGGCACGGGCATCGGTGACTACGGAGACATCCTGTTCATGCCCGTAACAGGCGAGAAGCCATTGAAGGCAGGCGACGCGCACGAGCCCGGCAAGGGCTACCGCGCACGCTTCTCGCACGACCAGGAGGAGGGCCGTCCGGGCTATTACCGCGTATTCCTGCCCGACGACGGCATAAACGTGGAGCTTACGGCAACCACACGCGCCGGCATGCACCGGTACACCTTCCCGGCCAAAAGCGACGCACGCCTCATAATAGACATGGAGCCTACAATCCACGGACACAGCCATCCGGTGACGCGAATACACGTGCTTAACGACTCGACCATTGCCGGAATGAAATACACCAAGGGATGGGCAACGAACCATTACGTCTACTTCCACGCCGTGTTCTCCGCCCCGTTCGACTGCAAGCTCTACTCCGACACGCTCTACCTGCCCGACAGCACGTCGGTGACTGTGCCCAACGCCAAGGCCGTACTTAGCTTCAGGCAGGTGCCGGAGGACGGCAAGGTGCAGGCAAAGGTCGGCATTTCGGGTGTCGACGAGGACGGCGCGCGCCGCAATGTGGAAGCGGAGATGCCCGACTGGGACTTCGACGCCATAGCAAACCGCGCCACCGAGACGTGGAACAAGGCTTTGAGCGTAATAGACGTGGAAACCGACGACAACGACAGCCGCACCGTATTCTACACCGCGCTCTACCACTCGATGCTGCAACCCAGCGTGTCGTCCGACGTTGACGGGCGTTACCGAACCATGGCACAGACCATAGAACAGGACAAAGACTACACCAACTACACTGTGTTCTCGCTGTGGGACACCTTCCGCGCCACACACCCGCTGTACACGATAGTCACTCCGTCGCTCAACCAAGCATTCATCCGCTCGCTGCTCCGCAAATACGACGAGGCAGGAATACTGCCCAAATGGGAGCTTGCCAGCAACGAGACGGGCACTATGATTGGCTACCATGCCGTGTCGGTAATCGCCGACGCCATGATGAAAGGCCAATGCGACTTCGACATTGACAAGGCACGCGAAGCCTGCCTGCGCTCTTCTGTGTACGACACTACGGGCATCACGCCCTGGATTGACCGCAAGATACTGAACGACAAGGTGATGCCGATATCCATAAAGTACAAGAACGAACTGGGATACATCCCATGCGACGTGGTAAACGGCGGCTCCGTATCACAAGGTCTGGAGTATGCCTACAACGACTGGCTCATCGCCCAGATGTACAAGGACAGCGGACGCAAGGACATATACGACCGCTACATGGGACTTTCACGCAACTACCGCAACTACTTCGACCCCGATACGAAGCTGATGCGCGGCAGACAGAGCGACGGAAGCTGGGCAACGCCTTTCGACCCGTCATCGGTACGGCGTCCAAGCAACTACGTGGAAGGCAACGCATGGCAATGGGCATGGTTCGTGCCACAGGACGTTGACGGACTAATGAAACTTGTCGGCGGACCCGAAGCTTTCGAAGCGCATCTCGACACATTGTTCACCACCAGCTCCGAACTTACCGGCGACCCCAACGCCGCTGCCGACGTGACCGGCATGATAGGGCAATACGCACACGGGAACGAGCCGAGCCACCACATACCTTACCTGTACAACTATGTCGGAGCGCCGCACAAGACGCAGGCTCTGGTGGACCACATCATGCGGACGCTATACCACAACAACCCTGACGGCCTGTCGGGCAACGAGGATGTAGGACAGATGTCGGCCTGGTACGTGCTAAGCGCCATGGGCTTCTACTCCTTCTGTCCGGGCAAGCCGGTGTATGAGATTGGCCGGCCGATGTTCAACCGCGTGACAATCCACCTCGAAAACGGCAAAGACTTCGTAATCAACGCTCCCGGCAACAGCCGCGAACACAAGTTCGTCAGCTCCATGAAGCTGAACGGGCGAGAACTGACTGAACCGCGCTTCTCGCATTCCGACCTGATGAAAGGCGGCGAACTGACGTTGGAAATGTCAGGCAGTGAAAGCACGGACACGGCAAACGCACGGACAAACGACCAATAGACAATCATTTAACAGACAAAAAACGGATGAGAAAACTGCTTTTGAGCCTGTCTGTACTGCTGTGTACGGGCCTGCAAGCCGGCAACAGCCCCGGCAACATATACAAGAAAGGCTGGATTGACTTCAACAAAAACGGCGAGAAGGACGTGTACGAAGACCCCTCAGCACCGTTGGAAGCCCGCGTAGCCAACCTCTTGTCGCAGATGACGCTGGAAGAGAAGACCTGCCAGATGGCCACGCTGTACGGCTCGGGACGCGTGTTGAAGGACTCCCTGCCCACCGAGGCATGGAGCACGGAAATATGGAAGGACGGCATAGCAAACATCGACGAGCAGGCCAACGGGCTTGGCACGTTCGGGTCGGCGCTGTCTTATCCTTACGTAAACAGTGTCCGGAACAGGCAGGCCATACAGCGATGGTTCGTGGAAAACACACGCCTCGGCATTCCCGTTGACTTCACCAACGAAGGCATACGCGGACTATGCCACGACCGTGCCACCATGTTTCCAGCACAATGCGGACAAGGAGCGACATGGGACAAGGAGCTGATAAGCGAGATTGCACGCGTCACCGCAGAGGAGGCCATAGCCCTTGGCTACACCAATATCTACTCGCCGATACTCGACATAGCGCAGGATCCGCGCTGGGGACGCGTGGTAGAGAGTTACAGCGAAGACCCTTACCTGGCAGGCGAATTAGGCAAGCGCATGATTGAAGGCCTGCAAAGCCGGGGGCTGGTGTCAACGCCAAAGCACTTCGCCGTGTACAGCGTTCCGGTGGGAGGACGCGACGAAGGGACACGCACCGACCCTCACGTTGCCCCACGGGAGATGCGCACCCTGTATCTGGAGACCTTCCGCAAGGCTTTCTGCGATGCGCACGCAATGGGCGTGATGAGTTCGTACAACGACTACGACGGCGTGCCAATCACGGGCAGCTACCATTTCCTGACCGAAATCCTGCGCCACGAGTGGGGCTTCAGAGGCTACGTGGTGTCTGACAGCGAAGCGGTGGAGTTCCTTTACTCAAAGCACAAGGTGGCCAAGGATGCCGTGGACGCGGCGGCACAGGTGGTGAACGCCGGCCTTGACGTGCGCACAAACTTCTCCTTGCCCGAGAACTTCATCATCCCCTTGCGGCAAGCCGTTGCCGAAGGGCGCGTCTCCATGCAGACCATTGACAGCCGCGTGAGCAACGTGCTGCGCGTAAAGTTCCTCATGGGACTTTTCGACAACCCCTACAAGGGCGACAACCGCCACCCGGAAAAGGTGGTGCACAGCGTAGAGCATCAGGCTGTGTCGCTGCGTGCCGCACTGGAATCAATCGTGTTACTGAAGAACGAGGGAGGCTTCCTGCCGCTGTCGCGTTCGCTGAAGCGTGTCGCCGTAATCGGCCCTAACGCCGACGAGCGGCAGAACCTGATTTGCCGCTACGGCCCGGCAAACGCTCCTATCAAGACGGTGTACCAGGGCATCAAGGAATATCTGCCCGACGCCGACGTGCGTTATGCCAAGGGAGCCGACATAATAGACAAGCACTTCCCGGAAAGCGAGCTGTACGACGTACCCCTCGACGCCGACGAACAGGCCATGATTGACGAGGCCGTGGCGCTGGCACGCGAGTCAGAAGTGGCTATACTCGTGCTGGGCGGCAACGAAAAGACCGTGCGCGAGGAGTATTCGCGCACCGAACTCGACCTGTGCGGACGGCAGGAAGAACTGCTACGGGCCGTCTGCGCCACCGGCACACCCGTCGTACTGCTGCTTGTCGACGGCCGTGCCGCAACCATCAACTGGGCTGCGCGCTACGTGCCGGGCATCGTCCATGCGTGGTTTCCGGGAGAGTTCATGGGACAGGCCGTGGCCCGCGTGCTCTTCGGCGAGTACAATCCGGGAGGCAAACTGGCCGTAACCTTCCCGAAGACGGTGGGGCAGGTGCCATTCGCCTTCCCGTTCAAGCCGGGGTCAGACAGCAAAGGCTTCGTCAGGGTGGACGGCGCGCTCTACCCCTTCGGCCACGGCTTGAGCTACACGACGTTCGCATACAGCGACTTGCGGATAGACAATCCCGTCATAGGCGTGCAGGGCAGCGTAAGGCTTAGCTGCCGGGTGAAGAACACGGGCGGCGTAGCCGGCGACGAGGTAGTACAGCTCTACCTGCGCGACGAGGTCAGCAGCGTCACCACCTATGTAAAGGTGCTGCGCGGCTTCGAGCGCATCCACCTGAAGCCGGGCGAGGAAAAGGAAGTCAGCTTCGTGCTTACGCCGCAGGACTTGGGGCTGTGGAACCGCGACAACCGCTTCGTTGTAGAGCCTGGCGGCTTCACTGTAATGGTGGGAAGTTCGTCCGAAGACATACGTCTGAAAGGACGGTTCGAGGTAAAATAATTGCCGACGCTTCTGCAGAAGATGGCCTTTCGCGTTGCGAAAGGCCATCTTCTGCATTATAAAAGGCCGTCTTTTAGCGTGTAAAAGGCGGCCTTTTGCAACGTACTGAAAGCCAACGTATTACGCCGCCTGCAAGGAAACGCCGCCGAAGCGGCACGTTTGAGCCGTGCAGACGATGCGGAAAGGCCGCCCGGACCTTGTGTCCGGGCGGCCTTTTCTGCCTGCCTTTGATGCATTGCTGCAGTCATTTCGCAGTGTCGTCGTCAGCCGCTATCTCCGAAGCGTTTATGTAACCGCGCGCCACGGCCTTGACAATCAGCTCGGCCATGTTGCGCGCCCCCAGCTTTACGAAGAGCCTTTTGCGGTGCGTCTCGACGGTGTTCTCCGAGATGAAGAGCATCGTGGCGATTTCCTTCGACGTGTGTCCGCCGGCCAGAGCCTTAAGTATTTCCAACTCGCGCTCTGACGGATGCTCCATGCTCCGCCTGCATCCGGCCAGCTTCTTCTTCAGTCCGGGGCATAGATACTGCTCCCCGTTCATCACAGCCGTTATCGCCTCGACCATCTGCATGAAGTCGGTAGACTTCAGCATTATGGCGTTCACGCCCTTGTCGAGCATGCGGCGCAGCAGCCATATTTCCTCGTGTATGGTGTTGATTATCACCCTCGCGTCGGCGTGTGACGCCCTTATGCAGTCAACCAGTTCGAAACCGTCGACATCGGGCATGCCTATGTCGATGATGTAAATGTCGAAATGTCTGTATGGAAGTATGCGTAACAGGTCGGCGGCGTGGCTGAAAGTCTCTACTTTATGCACCCCACAGCCATCCATCAGGCTCTTGAAGCCCTCGAGGATGAGCACATGGTCGTCTGCAACGGCCACCGACAAGTCTTGCAATATGTATCTTTGAGCCTCGTTCATCGGGGCAAAATTATACCATACATTCATAACGGCAATAACGGAAATCCGTGGTTTTTAAGATTAATTCATAATTCACAATTCATAATTCACAATCGGCTGCGCAGTTCAATTCATAACAGGTGCACATCTGTTCATTATCGGCTGCATTTTACATCCAACCACAACGCGCAGCCAATTGTGAATTATGAATTGTGAATTATGAATTGCACTATCGTTTTTCCATCTTTCCTCTCCACCGTCAGGCGGCCTCCTACGGCCTCGGCGCGCTGCCTCATGGTGCGCTTCCCTATGCCTGTGCCGGAGCGTTCGGCAGGAGTGCCGTCGTCGGTAACGGTCAGCGACAGGCCGTTTTCCTGCATGTCGAGTGCCACGTCGATGCTTGCCGCGCCCGAATGCTTTACCGCATTGGTTACGGCTTCCTGCACAATGCGGTACATCTCAAGGGCGGTGGCGTCGGGAACGGCGGCCCAGTCGGCGTCGTCGGGCGTGGCCGTGAACGACACTTCGCAGCCGGAAGCCTCGCCGGCACGCTGAAGATAGTCGTCGATTACTATGCAGATGTCGGCGTAACTGAACTCCGGCGGCATCAGCTCGTGCGACACCCGGCGCACCTGTTCGCGGCAGGCTGATATCATGCCGGCCTGTTCAGCCATGTCGCACGTGCCCTGCGCCATGCGCAGCTGCACCGTGTAAAGGTCGTTGCACACACCGTCGTGCAGCTCCTTTGCCAGCCGTCCGCGCTCGCTTTCAAGCCCTTCGATATAGCGTTGGGTAAGGCGGCGGTCGGTGTCGGCCTTCAACCGGGCGAACTCGGCCTCCCTCTCCTTTGCCTTTCGCCGCTGCCGTTGGATATAGAACAGCACAAAGACGGCGCAGAAGAACGCCGCCAGCACGCCTACGGCAATGTGCATGCGCGTCTGGGAGAGGGCGGCCTCGCTGCGTGCGAGGGCGAGTTCCTTCTCCTTCGACTGGTATTTCACGGTAAGGTCGCGCATGCTCTCGGCCTTTTCGGCCTCGAACAGGCTGTCTTTCAGCGTCACGGCGCGCCCCAGGCAGTCGTAAGCCTTGCGCCATTGGCCCAACTTCGCCCATGCGTCGTGCATGTTGTTATAGCAGTCATAAACCACGAACGGCATCTTGTCAACACCCTTTACTGACAGTATCTTGTCAAACAACGCGATGGCGGCGTTCCAGTCCTGGCGGTTCATCTCAACGCCGCAAAGTATCTGGTAATAAGCAATCAGCGTCATCGTGTCGGCCACTTTGCCCTCAAGCTCGCGGCAACGGCTGCGCCACAGGGTTTCGGCGGCCTTGTCGTTCAGGCGGTCTGTCACGGCAACCATGTACGCGGCGGCGCTCAATGCCGCCGCCTGCTGCCCTGCGGCTACGGCATTACTGTAAGCCGCCGACAGCTGCCGGGCGGCCTCCTTGTTGTCGCCGCACATGAGAAGCACCAATCCGTTCTGCGACATAACCTGCGACTTGAACCCACGGTCGGTACAACGCGCGGCCCAGTCGGCGCACAGCCGGGCATAATATGCCGCCTGCTCCTTGTGCTGCATGTCAATGTGCAGTGTGGCAAGGTTGAGATACAGCACGGCGGCCTCTTGCCGGGCATCCTCGTCGGCGCGGCGTTTATACGCCTCGGTGGTACACAGCTTCATGGCCTCTCCATAGTGTTTAAGGGCTTCGTCGAGCTTTCCCATCGTGCGGAGATACACTCCCAGCGACGAGTTAAGTCCGACAATGGCCGTCGTGTCGCCGTTGACTACAGCCTCGGCAAGCGCCTTTTCTGCCACAATCACAGCCGAATCGTTCTTGCCCTCGGCGTGAAGCGCATCGGCCTTCTGCCGCAAGCCGTCAAGCGTTCCGCCGCCGTAAGCAGCGGCGCAGACAAAGACAGAAAGCAAGGTTAAAAACGTTTTAAGTGTCTTCATGGTGTCAACAGTTTAATAGTTACGCAGCAAAGATAGTGAAAGGCGAGCGCAAAGACAAATGAAAAACGCAGTTTTTAATTGGCTTTGCCGAGCCGCATCCTATCTTCACGAAGCAAAGATAACTAAAAAGCTCAACAATACGGCACGGAAATGTAAATAATTTTTTCGCCAAAAGGCAGCAGTGGAAACCGAAAGTTGTCGCCCGGCATTGTAATAAAACAGCGCACAGGCCGTTAATATCAGTGATGAACGACGCGGAAAAGACGCACGAAGAATATGCGCATGTGCTGAAATACACTGGCGTATTCGGCGGAGTGCAGGGGCTGAACATTCTCATCGGCCTCGTGCGCAGCAAGCTCGTGGCCCTGATACTGGGGCCTGCGGGCATGGGACTGGCGTCGCTTCTGAACACCATTTCCAACTTCGTGTCGCAGGCAACCAACCTCGGCATATCGTTCAGCGCGGTAAAACACCTGTCGGAAATATTCGACAGCGGCGACAAACGGCGCATACAGGAGTTCGTGAAGACCGTCCGCGCATGGAGCATGGTGGCCGCCGTGGCAGGCGCGGCGGTATGCGTGGCGGCATCGCCGCTGCTCGCCGGGCATGCGTTCGGCGGCGAAGGGCACACATGGCAGGTAATGGCGCTCGCGCCGACGGTGGCCGCCCTCGCCCTGACGGGCGGCGAAACGGCCATATTGAAGGGGGCGCGCAGGCTGCGCGACCTGGCCCTGCTGCAAGTAGCCCTGGTGGTATTGTCGCTCGTTGTGGCAGTTCCAATATATCTTATTGCCGGCATCAGCGGCGTGATACCAGTGATAACGCTCACCGCCATAGCCAACCTTGCGGCCACGGCGCGCTTCTCGCTCAAGCTGTTTCCGCTGCAATGGCGCGGCTCACGCAGGGCTCTCGGCGAGGGAATGGCCATGGTGCGCTTGGGCGTGGCGTTCATAATGTCGGGCATCTTCGGCAGCGGAGCGGAGATGATGATACGCGCTTTCCTCAACACCACTGCCGGACTGGACGCCGTCGGACTGTACAACGCCGGCTACGTGCTAACCGTGACATACGCCGGAATGGTGTTCACGGCAATGGAAACCGACTATTTTCCGCGCCTCTCCGCCGTAAACCACGACACACTGGCAGTAAACACGCTGGCCAACAGGCAGATAGAAGTGACGCTGCTCGTCATCGCTCCCATGCTGGCGCTTATCGTAACGGCCCTGCCTTGGCTCATACCGCTGCTGTACAGCGGACAGTTCACGCCGGTAACGGCCATGGCGCAGGTGGCCGTGATGGGTATGTACCCTCGCGCCATGATGCTGCCGATAGCCTACATAACCCTCGCCAAAAGCCACTCCAAGGCGTATCTCGCCATCGAAGGAGTGTCGGCGGCGGTGCTTGTGCTGGCAACAGCCGCATGTTTCGACAGATGGGCTGACGGGAGCAGGCGCGGCGATACTCATAGGCAACGCCCTGGACCCTGGCGGTAATCATCGTCTACGCCGGGATAAGATACCGTTACAGGATGTCAAGGCAGGTTCTGGTTTACGCCGGACTGCAACTTCCGCTCGGTGCGGCGGCATACGCCGCCACGTTTGCAGGCACAACAGCGGCACGCATCGCATTGGGACTGGCCGCCTTCTCCGCCAGTCTGGCCGTATCGGCATACGCCCTGCAAAAGAAGACCGGGTTCATGGAAAGCCTGAAGCACAGGCTCCGCAAACGGCCATAATACCATCCGCTTTGCGAAAGGCCGTCTTTTAGCCTGCAAAAAGCCATGTTTTACAAGCCAAAAGGCCATCTTTTACGATGTAAAAGGTGGCCTTTTGCAATGCGAAAAATGTTTTTCCATATTCCAAGCCTTCACCGAAGGCGTAGCCAGCCACCATTAAACGCACAACGAAATAGGGGAAGGCTTACGCCCTCCCCTATTGATTTATGAGATAGAAATGTGTTTCCGTCTATACGGCAACCTTACTTCGCCTCCGCCGAACGGCCCTTGCTCTTCTCCTTACGGCCAAGAGAGAGGTATGCGACTGGCGCGGCGATGAAGATTGACGAGAACGTACCGAACACGATACCGAGTATCATCGTCAACGAGAAGCTGCGGATGCTCTCGCCTGCGAAGAAGAAGCAGATGATGAGCACGAGCAGAGTTGCCGTACCGGTGTTGATTGTACGGGCGAGCGTCTGGTTCAACGAATCGTTGAACAACGTCCACCTGTCACGCTTAGTATACAGACCCATGTTCTCGCGGATACGGTCGAAGACAACCACCTTGTCGTTGATTGAGTAACCTATGACGGTAAGGATTGCTCCGATGAACGTCTGGTCTACCTCAAGCGACATCGGCACGAGTCCCCAAAGCAGCGAGTAACAGCCGAGCACGAACAGCGTGTCGAACGCCAACGCTATTGTAGAACCGAGCGAGAACGCTACGTTGCGGAAACGCAACAGTATGTAGAGGAAGATTGCCACGATTGCCAAGAGCACGCTGATGATGGCTCCCTGCGTGATGTCCTTCGCCACTGACGGGCCTACCTTCGCGCTGCTGATAATCGAACCGCCCTCGCGGATGTCGGGATTGCGGAACTTCGATATGTCAGTCTGCGTCACTAAGCCGGCCTTTGTGAGCGAATTGAAGAGGATGCTCTCCACCTCCGCGTCGACATTCTGGTCGTTGGACTCTATCTTGTAGTTGGTGGTAACACGGATGTTCCTGCCGTCCACACCTATTGCAATGGCGCTGAACGTCGACTCTCCGAACGCTCCTTCAAGCGCGTCGCGCACCTGCTCGGGCTGTACCGGCTTCTCAAAGCGCAGCACGTAGTTGCGTCCTCCGGTGAAGTCGATGCTCTTGCTGAAGCCCTTGAAGAGGAAGCTGAGTACGAAAATCAGAGTAAGTATGCCCCAGATGGTGAGCGAACGCTTCGAACTTCCCATGAAGTTGAAGTTGGTGTTCTGCGGCAACTTGCGTGAGAAGCCCGTTGTGAACGTAAGGTTCTGCCACTTGTCGCGCTTCATCTGGCGGTCGTAAATCAGGCGCGTCATATATATTGCGGTGAAGAACGAGCAGCAGATACCGATGATAAGCGTCATGGCGAAGCCTCGGATGGGGCCGCTGCCGAACACTGCAAGGATTACACCTGTGATGATTGATGTCAAGTTGGAGTCGAAGATGGCCGAGAACGCGTTTTTATAACCTGCGTCTATGGCTTTCTTCACATTGAGTCCCTTGGCAAGTTCCTCCTTAGCGCGTTCGTAGATAAGCACGTTCGCATCGACCGCCATACCCAAAGACAACAGCAAACCGGCAATACCCGGCATGGTAAGGGCGGTCTGGAACGAGCTCATTATGCCCAAAGTAAAGAACAAGTTGAAAAGAAGGGCCATGTTGGCCAGCATTCCCGGGATGAAGTTGTACAGCACAACCATGTACACCATGAGGATGATGAAGGCTATTACGAACGAAATCAAGCCCTGCTGGATAGACTGTGCACCGAGCGTCGGGCCGACAACGTCCTCCTGGACGATGCGTGCCGGAGCCGGCATACGTCCTGACTTGAGGGTGTTGGCAAGGTCTTTGGTATCCTCGATGGTGAAGTTTCCGCTGATTTCAGAGTTTCCGCCGGTGATTTCATTGCTTACTCGCGGCGCGCTGTAAACGGCTCCGTCGAGCACGATAGCTATCGCACGGCCTACGTTCGCCTTGGTAAGCGTGGCCCAGCGACGCGCTCCGTCAGAGTTCATCGACATGCTTACAACGGGACGTCCCATCTGGTTGAAGTCGTCACGGGCATCGGTTATCACGTCGCCTTCAAGCGGAGCGCGGCCATTGCTCTGCGTAACCTTCAGGGCATGCAGCTCAAATATGTTCTTGCCCGACAATCCGTCAGCAGGCTTCGCGCTCCAAAGCAGCTTCACATCAGAAGGAAGTATGCGCCTTGCAGCTTCTGAATAAATAACCTTGTTGACTGCGGCTGTGTCGCGGACATGAGCGTAGCCTACAAGACTAAGCGCCCCCTGCCCAGTAGTCTGCAAACGGGAGAGAAGCGGATGCTGCTTTTTCATCAGTTCATCCTGTGCGTCATCCGATGAAGCTGCTGCCTTGGCAGACGCCGCATCGTCCTTCTTCAGCTGGAACTTGGGCTTTGCATCAGCAGCCTTGGCGGTTTCCGTAGCAACGGCGGCCGTGTCTTTTACCGCCGTAGTGTCAGCTTCTTCGCCTATATTGGCCTCCATCTGGTCGAGCTGAACAAGATAAGGAACTATCTCTTCGCTGTTGTATGTCTCCCAAAACTCGAGGTTCGCGCTGCCCTGGAGAAGCTTGCGGATACGCTCCGGCTCACGGATGCCAGGCATTTCAACCATTATCCGGCCTTCCTGTCCTTCCAGTTTCTGGATGTTCGGCTGTACGACACCGAACTTGTCGATACGGTTACGCACGACGATATACGAGTTGTCGATGGCCGCCTGCACTTCGGCGCGCAGGGCTTTCTCCACTTCCGCGTCGGTGCTTTGCGTGCTAACCTTGCCTTTCAGCTGTTGTGTGGCGAAGATTTCGGCAAGCCTGTGCCCGGGAGCATTCTGCCTGTAATACTTGATGAAAAGCGAGATGAAGTCCTTTTGGCTCGTCTCCTCCTCTTTCTTTGCCTGCTCCATCGACTTGCGGTAGACGGCGTCAGTCTTATGGTCGGCCAGCATGTCGACCACGTCTGGTACGGAAATCTCGAGCACCACGTTCATTCCTCCCTTGAGGTCAAGGCCGAGTCCGATTTGTGTCTCAAGGCACTTCTTGTAAGAGTAAATGCCGAGATACCTCACGGAGTCCTTGTAATCCTGCTGTGCAACAGGGTCTTTTATCTTCGCCGCCTGGCTGTCGTAGTAGCTTGTAGCCACGGAGAACGAGAGATAAAAAATGCTTGCAAGGGTCAGAAGAACTGACAATACGATTACAATTCCTTTGTTTTGCATTTTTGTTATTATTTATTTTGATGTTTTTTCACCTTTTGTATTATAGCGTGCAAAGATATATAAAAATTCAAACTTTAAAAAATTAAAAGCCGTTTATTATTCATTTTGCGCGTCTTTTTCGTTTCCGCCGCGCCTTTGCAGCCAGCAATAAATGGGGTAATGGTCTGAATATCCGATGCTTCCGTCCACCTTGCAGCGGTATGGGCGCCAGTGTCCGGAGCACATTATGTTGTCTATGCGCACGAAAAACGCGTTGTGGTGGTACGAGATGCTCGGGCCGTTGCCTGTTGCTATGTAGCAGTCGGTGAGCAGGTTGGCAAGCGTGCGGTGGGCGTATGATATGGGGCTGTCGTTGAAGTCGCCGCAAAGGATTACCGGGCCGGTGCATTCCTTGACGTAACTTGCCACCGCGTCGACCTGCGGGGCGCGTATCCTGACCGACTCGCCGAGCTGCCTCGCTATGCGTCTCGACTCCGCCTTGATGGTATCTGTGCCGGAATTGCCCTTCAGCATGTTCTTAAATCCCGCGCGGTCGGCCAGCGAAATGCCCGTTGACTCGAAATGGTTGTTGACCACGGTGACTGTATCTTGCCCCACCTTGACCTTGAACGCGGCGCTAAGGTTGCCCTCCGAGCGGTACTCTATGCGGTCTTTCGCCACAATCGGGTACTTGCTCATCAGCACAAGGCAGTCGCCCCGGCCTGGGTGGAACACCGAGTCGCAATAACTGTAAACGCCCTCAACATCGTTGAGTATGGCTCCGTTAAGGCGCGCTTCCTGAAGGCACACGATGTCGGCGTCGCTTTTTATGATGTAGTCAAGTATGGGGTTGGGTATGTCGTCGGGAGGATTGTCGGCCACAAAGCCGTGCACATTGTATGAAAGCACCTTCAATGCACCGGGCGGAACGTCGCGCGGAACGTTGAAAGGGCAGTAATTGCGTATAGGCTGATAGCACAGAAGCAGGCCTGCGAACGGCACGAGCGCATATTTTTTCCTCACAAAAAGGAAGAACACGAGGAAGCAAATGTTGACGGCGAGGAACACAGGGAACGCCAGTCCCACGTTCGCCCAGAACGAATGCTCCATCGGGTTGATGCGGTCCGAGTAGCCGACAAGCAGCATTCCGGCCACAACCGCCACGTTGGCTCCGGCCAGAATTTGCAGCGTTATGTTCCTTATTTTGCGTATCATTGCATTTGATTCAAGGAGTTAAGGAGTAAAGGAGTTATGGAGTTAAGACAAATGCTTTGACATTTGCCGTTGATAAATTGGAAAGGTATTGTCTTAACTCCATAACTCCTTTACTCCTTAACTTCCAAGACAAAACTCCTTGCACCATGTCACTTCCCTCCGTCGAAGAGCTTTCGCTTCTCCTCGTCGGTCAGGCTGTCGTATCCGCTGCGGCGCACCTTGTCGAGTATGCGGTCAATCTCGTCCTGTTCGGCCTTGCGGCGGGCGTTGTAGTCCCAGTCAGACTCGCGCCTCGGCCCGTCGTCGCGGCGTGTCTCGTCATACCGCCGGTGGCTGCGCCGCTCCCAGTTGTCCTTCATGCGGTCGAAGAACTGCTGCCCGCGCGAACGCCCGTAGTTGCCTCCGCCGGGGTGGTTGCGCCAATACCTTATCATTATATAGCCGAAGAGCATGCCGCCGAGGTGGGCGAAATGCGCCACCTGGCTGCCCGGCGTGCCGAGGGCGGAGAACAGTTCCACCACAATCCAGATGCACACCATCCACTTCGCCTTGATAGGCACGGGCAGGGGGAATATGAACAGCCTCTGCTCGGGGAACAGCATTCCGAAGGCCAGGAGCAGACCGTAGATTGCGCCCGAGGCGCCCACGGTGGTCCAGGCGTTAAGCTCGTAGCGGTAGGCTTGGGCCGCCTCTAACAAGTCGCCAAGCCCGAAGCCGGCCATCGCGCTGCTCATCAGCGCATAGAAGTCGAACAGCTGCGCCACCATCTGTATCACTCCGGCTCCCACTCCGCAGGCAATGTAGTAGAAAAGGAACTTCTTAGGCCCCCATACCTGCTCCACCACTCCGCCGAACATCCACAGCGTGAACATGTTGAAAAGTATGTGCGTGAAGCCGCCGTGCATGAACATGTATGTGAACAGCTGGTAGAAGTGGAAGTCGCTGGCGAGGAAGAAGTGCAGGCCGAGCAAGTTGTTGAGGTTTACTCCGTAGCCATCAAACACTATCAACGCCAGGAACATCAAGACGTTGATTATCAGCAGATTCTTTGTTATCGTAGGAATTCTGAACATATCCGCATAATATTACCGTGTCACACAAACGTCGGCAAAAGTACGAAAAATATCCGTCACACGGCATAAATCCTTGCTTTTACCAACTTTTTTTCATTAAATTCCTCACTTTTTTTTATTTTTTGTTTGACAAATAAAAGGAATGGGCTATATTTGCGATGAAATATGCTGAAACACAGTACTTACAATTAATATTTTAAATCCATCAAGTCATGAACAAAACAGAACTCATTGAAAAAATAGCTGCAGGCTCAGGATTGTCTAAGGCTGACGCGAAGAAGGCTCTCGACGCTACTGTAGCTGCCGTTAAGGACGCTCTCGTGGCAGGCGACAAGATATCACTCGTAGGCTTCGGCACGTTCAGCGTGAGCGAGCGTCCCGGCCCGTGAAGGCATCAACCCGGCCACAAAGGAGAAGATACAGATAGCCGCAAAGAAGGTTGCAAAGTTCAAGGCAGGCGCCGAACTGAACGAAGCTATCAAATAAACAAGCCGCGGCAACCGGCCCGTTTGCGGCCGCAGCCATAAGGCATTGAGGCTCAACGCCTTGCAAAAGGCCGTCTTTCGCAGCGCGAAAGGCGGCCTTTTAGCATGTAAAAGACGGCCTTTTACCTTCCAATTCGCCACCTTTTGAATTGAGAATTGAGAATGGGGAACGGAGAATTATGATTACCTTTGAGGTTGCTTGTTGGCAAAGGTAATCATAATTCTCCGTTCCCCATTCTCAATTCTCAATCTAAAGCGACATCCGCCCCACCCGCCCAGAAGGGAGGGAGCTTGGTTGCCTTTTTACAATCAACCATAATTGGAACCAATATGCCATGCTTTTAAAATAACAAGGAGAAGGGACGAGCAGGACAAACATGGCCGGCATGCCCTGTCACAGAAACCCTGCCAGCCACATCCGGCCTGCCGGCCCCACCCTTTCCATTTGTCCGCAACGCCTGCGCCGAAGATAAAAAAACTGTGAAAAGTTGCAGTATTCAAAAAGTTTAGCTTAATTTTGCACACTCAACATCTTATTACAACAGGATGAGCATCACAAGCATTGCAAGAAACTTCTTCACCCCAAGACTGAAGGAAATCGAAAAATACGCCTCGCAGGCGGCCTCAATACAGGACAGAATGCTGCGCTACCTCACCGGGAACGCAAGGAACACCGAATACGGACGGCGGCACATGCCGGGCAACGTGACGTCATACGAAGCCTTTGCGGCCAGCGTGCCACTCAACACATACGACGACCTGAAGGACATGATTGACCGCATGCGCCACGGAGAAGCCAACGTGCTGTGGCCGGGAACGGTGAAATGGTATGCCAAGTCGTCGGGCACGACTAACGACAAGAGCAAGTTCATACCCGTAAGCCGCGAGGGGCTGAAGCACACCCACTACCAGGGCGGCACCGACGCCGTGGCCATCTACCTTGGAAACAACCCCGAGAGCCGCATGTTCGACGGCAAGGGGCTTATCCTCGGAGGCAGCCACTCGCCCAACTACAACGTCGAGGGCAGCCTTGTGGGCGACCTGAGCGCAATACTTATAGAAAACATCAACCCTTTGGTTAACCTCGTGCGCGTGCCAAAAAAGCAGACCGCGCTGCTCGGCGACTTCGAAGTGAAGCGCGACCGCATAGCACGCGAGACGCTCACCAAGAACGTCACCAACCTGAGCGGCGTGCCCTCGTGGATGCTCTCGGTGCTGACGCGCGTCATGGAACTGTCGGGCAAGGAACACCTGGAAGACGTGTGGCCCAACATCGAGGTGTTCTTCCACGGCGGAGTGGCCTTCACCCCGTACCGCAAGCAGTACGAACAGCTTATCACCTCGCCGCGCATGCACTACATGGAGACCTACAACGCCAGCGAGGGATTCTTCGGCCTGCAGAGCAACCCGGCCGACCCCGGCAATGCTGCTCATGCTCGACTACGGCGTGTTCTACGAGTTCATACCCATGGACGAGTTCGGCAAGGAGAACCCCACGGTGCTCCCACTCGAGGGCGTAAGCGCCGGCGTGAACTATGCCATGGTGATATCCACCCCCTGCGGACTGTGGCGTTATATAATAGGTGACACGGTGAAGTTCACCTCCACCAACCCGTACAAATTCATAATAACAGGCCGCACAAAGAGCTTCATCAACGCTTTCGGCGAGGAACTTATCGTCGACAACGCCGAGCAGGGCCTGGCCGAGGCCTGCCGCAAGACCGGAGCCGTGGTCAGCGAGTACACAGCCGCCCCCGTGTTCATGGACGGCGCCGCCAAGTGCCGCCACCAGTGGCTCATAGAGTTCGCCAAAGAGCCCGCCGACCTGGAAGCCTTCGCATCCATACTTGACAGGAAGCTGCAAGAGATCAACAGCGACTACGAGGCCAAGCGGTACAAGGACATCACCCTGCAACACCTCGAAGTGGTAAAGGCGCGCCGCGGACTGTTCAACGACTGGCTCAAGTCGAAAGGCAAACTGGGCGGCCAGCACAAGGTGCCGCGCCTCAACAACAACCGCGACATAATGGAACAGATGCTCCGGTTCAACACCGCAAAGAATGAGATTTGACCGCATAATAAAATCATTTCAGTCCTACTTGTCCCATAAGCCCTATAAGAGCAATAAGACAAATAGGCCGGACAAGCCGACCAACCGCATGCTGTGGCTGCCGCTGCTGGCAGCCCTCGCCGTAGTGTCGTGCGCCAAGATGGGCCAGCCCGACGGCGGATGGTATGACGAGACACCGCCAGTAATCGTGCGCACGACGCCGCAAGACCAAGGCACAAACATCAAAGACAAGAAAATAAGCATACACTTCGACGAATACATAAAGGTAGACAACCCCACGGAAAAAGTGGTAATATCGCCCCCTCAGATAGAACAGGCCGAGATTGTGGCGTCCGGCAAGAAAATCGTGGTAGAGCTGAAAGACTCCCTGAAGGCCAATACCACGTACACGGTTGACTTCTCCGACGCGATAACCGACAACAACGAAGGCAACCCCTTGGGCAACTATACCTACACGTTCTCCACCGGCGACCACATAGACACGATGGAAGTGGCCGGATACGTGCTCAACGCGCAGAACCTGGAGCCGATAAAAGGCATACTCGTGGGACTGTACAGCAACCTCAGCGACACCGCCTTCACCAAGGAACCCATGCTGCGGGTATCGCGCACCGACAGCCGCGGCAAGTTCATAATAAAGGGAATTGCCACCAGGAGACTACCGCATCTACGCCCTGCAGGACGCCGACAACAACTACACTTTCAGCCAGAAAAGCGAACAGCTGGCTTTCTCGCACGACATAATAACACCGTCGTTCAAGCCGGACGTGCGCCAGGACACGCTGTGGCGCGACTCACTGCACATAGACTCGATAATGCGCGTGCCATACACGCACTTCCTACCCGACGACATCGTGCTGCGGGCGTTCACCGAAACGCAGACCGACAGATACCTCGTAAAGACGGAACGCACCGAGCCCGACCACTTTACAATGTTCTTCAGCTACGGCGACAGCCTGCTGCCGCAAATCAACGGCCTGAACTTCAACGCCGATGACGCATTCGTTATAGAACCCACCGAGAAGCAGGACACCGTGACATACTGGCTGCGCGACACGACGCTCGTCAACCAGGACACGCTGCGCATGGAAGTGAAGTACATGGCCACCGACACGCTCGGCGTGCTACAGCTGCAGACCGACACAATGGAAATCCTCGCGAAAGTGCCGTATGAAAAGCGCATTAAGCAGCAACAGGACGAATACGAAAAGTGGAAAGGAGCAGGAAAAGGCGAAAAAGCGCGGCAAGGAATACGAAACGGAGATGAAGCCGAAAGCTCTCGAACCGAAATACAACGTCGCCTCGGAGCCCGACCCTGACCAGAACATCACCATTACCATGCCCGCGCCGCTGGCTTCGGTCGACACTTCGCGCATACATCTGTACTCCAAACACGACACACTGTGGTACAACTCGCCGTTCGTACTGCGTCCCAAGCCGGGAGTTCACCGCACATACGAGCTTCTCGGAGAGTGGAGGCCGGGCATAGAGTACAGCCTTGAGGTGGACACCATGGCCTTCGTGGACATCTACGGCAAAACTTCCGCACCGAAGAAACAGGGATTCAAGGTGAAGACCGAGGACGCATACGCAACCATCTTGTTTGACATTGCCGGCATGGCCGACACCACCGTGGTAGTGCAACTGCTCAACAAGTCAGACGCTGTGGTAAAAGAAACGGTCACAAAGAATGGCCGCGCCGAGTTCTTTTACGTAAAGCCTGACACTTACTACGCCCGTATGTTCATCGATTCCAACGGCAACGGCATCTGGGATACAGGCGAATACGCCGCCGACAGGCAACCGGAAACGACGTATTACTACCATGACAAGATAGAATGCAAGGCCAAATGGGACATGACGCTGACGTGGAATCCTACGTCGCGCAGCCTCAACCTGCAAAAGCCGGAGGCAATAACCAAACAGAAACCGGAGAAGGAAAAGACCATAACACGCCGCAACCTGGAACGCGCCGAAAAACTGGGAATACCTTATCCGCCCATGTAACGACCTAACAACCCCGTCCCAATAACCAAACAAAAACAGCGATATTGGCGGCAGGTCTTAATTATACGATTATGAAACACCTAAAAACCTTTATCCTGGCCGCGGTCATGCTCTGCATGGCAGGCGCGGCCGCAGCGCAGTGCACATTCAGGAACACAGCGTTCAAGGCCGGCGAATTCCTGTCGTACAACCTCTACTACAACTGGAAATTCGTATGGGTGAAAGTAGGTACGGCATCGATGTATGTCGTGCAAAGCAAGTACGGAGGGCAAAACGCCTACCGTGCCAGCCTCACGACTAAGGGCAACAGCAAGATGGACAAGATCTTCGTGATGCGCGACACGCTGCTGTGCTACTCGTCGCTCGACCTCGCCCCGCTGTATTACCGCAAAGGGGCGGTGGAGGGAAAGCGCTACACCGTTGACGAGGTATGGTACAAATACCCGGGCGGACAATGCCAGGTTACGCAAAGCAGGCTGCACAAGGACGGCAAGAAAGAACGCCGCACGGCCAATCCGGGACAGTGCGTCTTCGACATGATGAACATTTTTCTGCGTGCAAGGAGCTTCGACCTTGACAACTGGAAGACAGGACACGTGGTAGACTTCCAGATTGCCGACGGCAACGGACTTGCCCCGGCGAAAATCAAGTTGCTTGGAACTAAGAACATAAAGGCCGACAACGGCGTGAAATACCGTTGCCTCGAACTGTCATATACGGAAAAAGAGAAGAAGGGCTGGAGGGAGATTGCGCGCTTCTTCGTCACCGACGATTCCAACCATGTGCCCATAAGGCTTGACATGTTCCTTAAATTCGGCTCGGCAAAAGCCTTCCTCACAAGCATGAAAGGCGTGAAAAACCCGGTCAAATCGCAAGTGAAATAAATGAGAACACTCATCTCCATACTGTTCGCGGCAATGCTCCCGATGCTTGCCACGGCACAGACTGCGGAAGAAAAAATCAACAACATCATCAAGGGAAAGCACGCCAAGGTGGGCGTGGCGTGGATAATTGACGGCAAGGAGCATACCGTAAACAACGCCGACTGTTATCCGCTGATGAGCGTCTTCAAGCTGCACGGAGCCGTTGCGGTGCTCCGCCAGATGGAACGGCGCGGCATACCGACTGACACAATGGTACGTGTCAGCGCAAGCCAGGTTACCAAGAACACGTACACACCGATGCTGGAGCGCTATCCCGAAAGCGGTTTCACGATACGTTTCGACAGTCTTTTGCAGTACAGCGTTGCCGAGAGCGACAACAACGCTTGCGACATCATCATCTCTATGGCGGGCGGCATAGAGGGCGTCAACGCCGAGATGCGCACAATCGGACTTGCCGATTACAACTTGAAGGAAACCGAAATCTCGATGCAGGCCGACCCGATGCGCTCCTACGACAACTGCTCCACGCCGCTGTCAGTGGCCATCCTCTTCAAGAAACTTTTTGAAGAGAACATTCTCGGAGAGCCTTACGCTACGCTGTTGAAGCACATCTTAATCTCGACAACTACAGGCCCGGACAAAATAAAGGCCGCACTTGAACCGGGAATGCTGCTCGCCCACAAGACGGGCACTGGCTTCACAAAGACGACGGGACGATGATTGCCGACAATGACGCCGGCGTAGTAATGCCGCCCGACGGCCGTAAGCTATACATCGCCGTGCTGATAAAGGACACGAAGCTCGGCAGCAAAGAGAACGCAAGGCTCATTGCAGAGATTGCAAAGGCGATATTGAGTAAGGAGTAAAGGAGTAAGGAGAGAAGGAGTAAAGTAAAAGGAGAGAAGGAGTAAGGAGGAAATAAATAAGCAACAAGAAGAAAAATCAGCACAGGCAACCGCGAACGCCATGCTGAACACAGCCATCCCGGCTCCCATAAGTCCTATTTCTCCCATCCGTCCCATAATTAAAAATTAAATGAAAAAACTATACATAGAAACCTACGGCTGCCAGATGAACGTGGCCGACAGCGAGGTTGTGGCCTCGGTAATGAAGATGGCGGACTACGAAGTGTGCCAGAACATAGACGAGGCCGACGCCGTGTTCCTCAACACGTGCAGCGTGCGCGACAACGCCGAGCAGAAGATACTTAACCGCCTTGAAGCCCTCAACGCCATGCGCGGCGGCGGACGGCGGCTCATCATTGGCGTGCTGGGCTGCATGGCCGAGCGAGTGAAGGACGACCTGATAGCCAACCACCATGCCGACCTCGTGGCCGGGCCCGACGCTTACCTCACCCTGCCCGACCTCATCGCGCAGGCCGAGACGGGCCACAAGGCCATAAACATAGAGCTTTCAACCACCGAGACTTACCGCGACATAGTGCCCCAGCGCATCTGCGGCGCACATGTGGGCGGCTTCGTGAGCATAATGCGCGGCTGCAACAACTTCTGCCACTACTGCATAGTGCCGTACACGCGCGGACGGGAGCGCAGCCGCGACCCCGAGAGCATACTCCGCGAGGTGCGCGACCTGCACGACCGAGGCTACAAGGAGGTGACACTGCTCGGGCAGAACGTGAACAGCTATAAAGCAATATCCAGCCAACAACCCACCCCAACCCTCCCGAAGGGAGGGAGCTTGGATACTCCTGCCAACCAAGAAACTATCAGCGAAAGTAATCAAACACCCTCCCTTCGGGAGGGCTGGGGTGGGTTTGACTTTCCCCCAGCTCCTCGCCCTCGTGGCCGAGACGTTCCCCGACATGCGCGTGCGCTTCACCACGAGCCACCCGAAGGACATGAGCGACGAGACGCTGCGCGTCATAGCGGAGCACCCCAACGTGTGCCGCCACATCCACCTGCCCGTGCAGAGCGGCTCTGACCGCATTCTCAAGCTGATGAACCGCAAGTACACGCGCGAGTGGTACATGGGCCGCGTGGAGGCGATACGGCGCATCATACCCGGCTGCTCGATAACCACGGACATCTTCGTGGGCTACCACTCCGAGACGGAGGAAGACCACCGCCTGTCGCTCTCGCTGATGAAAGAGGTAGGCTACGACTCCGCCTTCATGTTCAAGTACAGCGAGCGCCCCGGCACATACGCCTCAAAACACCTGCCCGACGACGTGCCCGAGGACGTGAAACTACGCCGCCTGAATGAGATGATTAGCCTCCAGACACGCATATCGGCCGAGCGCAACGCCATGGACGTAGGCAAGGAGTTCGACGTTCTGGTAGAAGGCTTCAGCAAGCGCAGCCGCGAGCAGCTCTTCGGGCGCACCTCGCAGAACAAGGTCGTGGTGTTCGACAAAGGCACTCACCGCATCGGCGACACCGTGCGTGTAAAGGTAACGTCAAGCTCAAGCGCAACGCTCAAAGGCGAAGAAATAACCAACGTGTAATCCGTTGATAATCAGCACCGTTACGAAAGGCCGTGTTTTGCAATGCAAAACACGGCCTTTTAGCTTCCAATTGACGGCCTTTTGGAAGGCAATTTGCCGTGTTTTGAATTAAGAATTAAGAGTTAAGAATTAAGAAAATATGCTTTATCAAATAGCTTATGAGCAACAAGCAAGGCATATTTTCTTAATTCTTAACTCTTAATTCTCAAATTCAATAGCCTGCCGTCTGTCAGTACGCCTGCTCGTGTACGCCGCTTACGGCGCGGCCGCTGGGGTCGTTCTTGCCTTTGAACGATGCGTCCCATGCCAGTGCTTCGGCCGTGCTGCACGCCACGCTCGGCACGCTCGGCACGCTGCGCGCCGCGTCGTCGCTGGGGAAATGGGCGGCGAAGAGCGAGCGGTAGAAGTACTCCTCCTTGCAGCGCGGCGGGTTTACGGGGAAGCGTTGCGCGGCATGCTCCATCTCATAGTCGCTCACGCTGTCGGCGGTTATCCGCTTCAGGGTGTCAATCCACGAGTAGCCCACGCCGTCGGAAAACTGCTCCTTCTGCCTCCACGCCACCTCCTGCGGCAGCATCGGTGCAAAAGCCTCGCGCAGGATTTTCTTCTCCACCACCGCGCCGGGGCACATCTTGGCCTCAGGATTGAGGCGCATGGCTATGTCGAGGAAGCGCGTGTCGAGGAACGGCACACGGCCTTCCACGCCCCATGCGGCCAGGCTTTTGTTGGCGCGCAGGCAGTCATAGAGGTGCAGCTTCGACAGCTTACGCACCGTCTCCTCATGGAAAGCGCGCGCCGAGGGGGCCTTGTGGAAGTACAGGTATCCCCCGAACACCTCGTCGGCACCCTCGCCCGAGAGCACCATCTTGATGCCCATGCTCTTTATTACACGTGCAAGCAGGAACATGGGGGTGGATGCGCGTATCGTCGTCACGTCGTAAGTCTCTGTGTAGTAGACCACGTCGCTAAGCGCGTCGAGCCCCTCCTGTATGGTGTAATTTATCTCATGGTGCACCGTCCCGATGTGTTCCGCCACCATACGGGCCTTCTCCAGGTCGGGCGCGCCACGCAGTCCTACGGCAAACGAGTGCAGCCTCGGCCACCATGCGGCGTCCTCTCCGCCCGTTTCTATGCGGCGTTTGGCATACTTCTGCGCCACCGCGCTGATGACGGAAGAGTCCAGTCCGCCGCTCAGCAGCACGCCGTAGGGCACGTCGCTCATCATCTGCCGCCTGACGGCGGCTTCCAGCCCGTCGCGCAGCTCGTCAACGCTTGCCGGGTTGTCCTTCACGTTGTCGTAGCTGAACCAGTCGCGGTCGTAATACCGCCGCGGCATCGTGTCGCGGCTTGTCAGCACGTGTCCGGGCGGAAACGGCGCGTACTTGTCACACTGCCCCTCAAGAGCTTTCAGCTCGCTCGCCACGTAAAGCCGCCCTTCTTTGTCGCGTCCGTAATAAAGGGGGATGACCCCTATGGGGTCGCGCGCTATCAGATAGTCGTCGCGTTCGACATCGTACAGGGCGAAAGCGAAGATGCCGTCAAGTTCGTCCAAGAACCTGTCGCCCTGCTCGCGGTAAAGTGCGAGTATGACTTCACAGTCGCTCCCGGTCTGGAACTGGTACTTTCCGGCGTACCGGCTGCGTATCTCCCGATGGTTTGTAAATCTCCCCGTTGACGGCCAATACCTGCTTTTTGTCAGGGCTGAAAAGCGGTTGCCGTCCCGACTCCGGGTCGACAATCGCCAGGCGTTCATGCGCCAAAATGGCCGTGCCTCCACAGTAAATGCCGCTCCAGTCGGGTCCGCGGTGGCGGAGCTTGCCGCTCATCCGCAATGCCTTCTGCCTCAAGGCAGGTGTCTGTTCCTGGATGTTGAAAATTGAAACTATGCCACACATTTTAATTAAGAATTAAGAGTTAAGAATTAAGAAAGCTACGATTGGGAAATTAAGAATTAAGAGTTAAGAATTAATAAAGCTGCGATTGGAAATTAAGAATTAAGAGTTAAGGATTAAGAAAGCTGCGCCTTGGGAAATCAAGAGTTAAGAGTTAAGAATTAAGAAAGCCGTCTGAAAGGCATATTTTCTTAATTCTTAACTCTTAATTTTAATTATATGCGCTCTCTCCGTGTTCGTATATGTCAAGTCCCTCCTCTTCAACGCGCTTGTCAACGCGGATGCCTACGAGGCGGTCAACAATCTTGTAAAGGATGAACGTCACCACCGCGCTGAACGCCACCGAAACGAGCGTTGCAACGACCTGAACCCACAGCTGATGCCAGTCGCCGTATAGCGCGCCTTCAGCCCCGCCGTCGCCTGTAACGAACTGCGTTGCGAACACGCCGGTGAGTATCGAACCAACGATACCGCCGATACCGTGTACTCCGAAAGCGTCGAGCGCGTCGTCATACTTGAACTTCTGTTTTACAACAGCTACCATGAAGAAGCAAATAATTGGGGTTATCAGGCCGATACAAAACGCTCCGAGCAGCCCCGTCGAGCCTGCGGCCGGCGTTATGGCGACAAGTCCGGCCACGGCTCCGGTGCATGCTCCAACGGTGGTAGGCTTCTTGTTGAACAGCCAGTCAATGGCCATCCACACCACGGCAGCCGTCGCCGTGGCGACATGTGTCACCATAAAGGCGTTCGCCGCAAGGCCGTCGGCGGCCAGACCGCTGCCCGCATTGAAGCCGAACCATCCCAACCAGAGGAACGAAGTGCCAAGGAACACGAACGTGATGTTGTGCGGCGTGATGGGATGTCCTGCCTTGTAGTCCTCCCTCTTGCCGATAAGCAATGCCATAACCAGTGCCGAGATACCGGCGTTGATGTGTACGACGGTGCCTCCGGCGAAGTCGATTGCGCCCATCTCCTGCAAGAAGCCGCCGCCCCAAACCCAGTGGGCCATGGGGAAATAGGCCAGCACCGTCCACAGCACGATGAACAACATATAGCCCTTGAACTTGATTCTCTCCGCGAAAGCGCCCAGTATCAGGGCGGGCGTTATCAGCGCGAACATGCACTGGAACATGACAAATACCAGTTCGGGGATGCCCGTAGCCGTGACGGTTGACGGCGTTATGCCGCACAGGAACGCCTTGTCGAATCCGCCGATGACGGCGAACAGGGGGTTGCCGGAGTCCTTGAAACCGGTGCCGAAGGCCCACGTATAGCCGATGGCGACCCACAAGATGCTGATTACCCCGACAATAAGCATTGTCTGCATGATGATGCTAAGCACGTTCTTCTGCCTGACAAGGCCTCCGTAGAACAGTGCGATGCCCGGAATGGACATCAGCAGCACCAATACCGTGGCGGTAATCATCCACGCCGTGTTGCCGCTGTCGAGCACGGGTGTGGCTGTGTCCGCCATCGCCGCCGTCGCCGACAGAAAGGCCGAAAGCGCCGTAAGGGCAACCCTCCGGCCGGTCAAATATTTCATAACATGCTTTCCCATAATCTTCATTTTTAATGTTTTACCTTAAAAAACGTTGGAATTTTCACTCTTCACTTTTCATTCCTCTCTCTCATTTTTCCTGCTCCGCGTTGTACAGGGCGATGTCGCCGCGCTCGCCGGTGCGTATGCGCACAGCGTCGTCAACGGGCATTATGAATATGCGCCCGTCGCCTATCTCGCCCGTCTGGGCGGCCTTCAGGATGGCCCTGACCGACTTCTCCACATTCTTGTCGCGCACGACGAGCGACACAAGGGTACGCTCTATCGAGCTTGTGTCGTAAACAATGCCGCGGTATATGCGCCCCTGCCGCGCCTTTCCGTTGCCGCGCACGTCATAATAAGAGAACCATTCGATGTCGGCCTCGAGCAAAGCCTTCTTCACGTCCTCAAACCTTGACTTGCGGATGATTGCTTCAATCTTTTTCATAACATTCTCGCTTTTTGTTATATAAATAATGAATATCCTATCGAAAGGAAATATTTTTCTGCAAAATTATATCTTTTTGACATTCAAAACAAGTTCATTTGAACACTTTGCAATGACAAAATACACCATGTTTACAGTTTTGTCATAAAACGAACGGTTTTAACTTCAATCTGAAACGATTACCGTTAAAAACACATCCGGATGTAAGCAAGGCGACGTTCCGCCGAAAATAATCACATAAATTTACGTCTGACGGCACCTAACTTACACTTTAAAACATTTTATTACAATTCTGATTGCATTTTGAAAGACAATCACACAAATAAAGAAACATTAGTAAGACAAATACGAAAAGTTAAAGAATATTGTCAGTAAACAACTTGTTTTACTTTCAAAATGCTGTAAATTTGCCGACAGAAGGAACAAAATAACACTTCAAAGGCCAATCACCTGCCATCGCGGCAGACGTTAGTTATGTATAATATAAATAGGTATGGTTATGAAAAATCTGGTAATGAAAGCGATGACGGCCGCGATGTTGTGCGGCATGGCCGCACCGGCTGCGGCGCAAGAGAGAATTGAAGCCACGGTGCAGGCCGACGTAGTGAGCCGCTACATCTGGCGCGGACAGGACTTGGGCGACGTCAGCCTGCAACCGACACTCGGCCTCGCATACAAAGGACTGTCGCTGACGGCATGGGGCAACGTGGGACTTTCAGACCCGTCGGACACCGAAGAGTTTGACCTTACGCTGGCATACAGCATCGGGGGCTTCAACATCGGCGTTACCGACTACTGGTTCAACTCGCCCAACGACCGCTACTTCAGCTACGCCGCCCACGAGACGTCGCACGTGTTCGAGGCCAACATAGGCTACGACTTCGGCCCTGTGGCCGTGCAGTGGTACACCAACTTCGCAGGCAACGACGGCGTAAACAAAAGCGGCAAGCGCGCATACTCGTCGTACTTCGAGGTGAGCGCGCCGTTCAGGCTTGCCGGATGCGACTGGACGGCGGCCGTGGGCGCAGTGCCTTATGCCACTACATCCTACTCGAACGCCAACGGTTTCGCCGTCACCAACGTATCAGTAAGGGCAACAAAAGATGTCAGGATAACAAAAACATTCAGCCTGCCGCTGTTCGCCGGGGTAACGGCCAACCCCAGTACGGAGAAGGCTTACATGGTGTTCGGCTTCACATTGCGCCCGTAAGCGCAACCATTTGAAAATCAAAACGTTACAAACAACATTGCAAAAGGTGGCCTTTTGGCCTGCAAAAGGCCACCTTTTACCGGCTGAAAGGCCACGTTTTACAACGTAAAAGACCGCCTTTCGCAAACCGGGCGGACAGGACGCAGCTATAAAGCGGCATCTTATTAAACGCAGCTAACCAAGCCCCATCCCTACTGAAGGGTTAGGGCGGGCGACAAAAATAACGACAAACAAACTTTAACGACATGACAAACTTAAGATTTAACGTGGTAGAAGAGGCTTTCAAGAAGAAGCCGCTCGAAGTCGTAACGCCGATGGAACGCCCGTCGGAGTATTTTGGAAAAAACGTGTTCAACCGCGCAAAGATGTACAAATACCTGCCGCCGTCGGTCTACGAGACGATGATTGACGTAATCGACAACGGCGCACAGCTCGACCGCTCAATAGCCGACGCCGTGGCAGCAGGCATGAAGCAGTGGGCCGAGGAGAACGGAGTGACGCACTACACGCACTGGTTCCAGCCACTGACTGAAGGCACTGCCGAGAAGCACGACGCCTTCATCGAGCACGACGGAAAAGGTGGAATGATTGAGGAGTTCTCGGGAAAGCTGCTCGTTCAGCAGGAACCGGACGCAAGCTCGTTCCCGAGCGGAGGAATACGCAACACCTTCGAGGCACGCGGTTACTCCGCATGGGACCCCACGTCGCCCGTCTTCATCATGGACGACACGCTCTGCATACCCACAATATTCATCTCATACACGGGCGAGGCATTGGACTACAAAGCCCCGCTGCTGCGCGCCCTGCACGCAGTGAACGTGGCCGCGACCGACGTATGCCGCTATTTCGACCCCAAAGTCAACAAAGTAACCAGCAATTTAGGATGGGAACAGGAGTACTTCCTCGTCGACGAAGGGCTCTACTCGGCGCGTCCCGACCTCATGTTGACAGGCCGCACCCTCATGGGACACGACTCGGCGAAGAACCAACAGATGGAAGACCACTACTTCGGAACCATACCCGACCGCGTGCAGGCGTTCATGAAAGACCTTGAGATACAGGCTCTTGAGCTTGCCATTCCCTGTAAGACGCGCCACAACGAGGTTGCCCCGAACCAGTTTGAGATAGCCCCCATCTTCGAGGAGACCAACCTCGCCGTTGACCATAACATGCTCCTGATGTCGCTTATGCGCAAAGTGGCGCGCAAGCACGGCTTCCGCGTGCTGCTGCACGAAAAGCCTTTCGCAGGTGTCAACGGCTCGGGCAAGCACAACAACTGGAGTTTGTCTACCGATACGGGCGTACTGCTCCACGCGCCGGGCAAGACCCCGCAGGACAACCTGCGCTTCGTAACCTTCATTGTGGAGACACTTATGGGCGTGTACCGCCACAACGGGCTGCTCAAGGCCAGCATTATGAGCGCGGGCAACGCCCACCGACTGGGCGCGAACGAAGCTCCCCCGGCCATCATCTCGTCGTTCCTCGGCAAGCAACTGTCTGACTTGCTCGACCACATCGAGGGCAGCGACAACAACGAACTCTTTGCCATGGCCGGCAAGCAGGGCATGAAGCTCGACATACCTGAAATCCCCGAGCTGCTGATTGACAACACCGACCGCAACCGAACCAGTCCGTTCGCCTTCACGGGCAACCGCTTCGAGTTCCGCGCCGTAGGCTCCGAGGCCAACTGCGCCAGCGCAATGATTACGCTGAACTCCGCCGTTGCCGAGGCTCTGGCCGACTTCAAGCGCCGCGTCGACGCTCTCGTCAGCGGAGGACAGGAATTGACCGAGGCCATAATAAACACCCTGCGCGACGACATCAGGACGTGCAAGCCCATACGCTTCGACGGCAACGGCTATTCGGAAGAATGGGTCGAGGAGGCCAAGCGCCGCGGACTTGACACGGAAAGCAGCTGCCCCGTGGTGTTCGACCGTTACATCGACGAGGCCAGCGTGGCAATGTTCGAGAGCCTTGGCGTGATGACACGCAAGGAGCTTGAGGCCAGGAACGAGGTGAAGTGGGACACTTACACCAAGCGAATACAGATTGAGGCGCGCGTAATGGGCGACATCACGATGAACCACATCGTGCCCGTGGCTACACACTACCAGAGCCAGCTGGCTAAGAACGTGCAGAACATGCGCCAGATTTTCCCAACCGAAAAAGCCGAGAAGCTGTGCGCACGCAACATGAAGCTAATCGAGGAGATAGCCGAGCGCACGCAGAAGATTGAGACGGGCGTGGAGGAACTTGTCAACGCACGCAAGGTGGCGAACAAGATTGAGTGCGAACGCGAGAAGGCGATAGCCTACCACGACACGGTAGAACCCAAGATGAAGGACATCCGTTACCAGATAGACAAGCTGGAGCTTATCGTCGCCGACGAGCTGTGGACGCTGCCCAAGTACCGCGAACTGCTGTTTATCAGGTAATTTTTTTGGGAGTTAAGGAGTTAAAGGAGTTATCGCTCGCTACGCTCGCTGGGAGTTAAGACATTACCTTTGCTAATTGATAAGAGACAAGCAGACAAGTGACAAGCAGACAAGGCATTTGTCTTAACTCCTTAACTCCATAACTCCTTAACTCCCGAAAAGAAACTCCTTAACTCCTGAAAACAAGAAAAACTACGCCATACTTTAGCTGCGTAAATCGTGGGCGTGGGGCTGCTGTGAAGCCGTCCTGCGCCTTTTTCATGCCGTTCCGGCAGCAGGCGCGCAACGCACTGACTGCCAATGCGTTACAAAAGGCCGTCTTTTAGCGTGCAAAAGACGGCCTTTTGCATTGTAAAAGGTGGCCTTTTACCTTCCCGTTTGCCGTCTTTTGAATTGAGAATTGAGAATTGGGAATGGAGAATTATGATTACCTTTGAGGTTGCTTGTTAGCGAAGGTAATCATAATTCTCCATTCCCAATTCTCAACTCTCAATTCGATTATAAATCGACCGCAAGCAAACCGATAGGATTTTTTCAAAAAACAGCGGCGTAATTACACATTGAAAGGAATATCAATGATTTTGCTTACAAACATAGTAAATCACCGCCTGTTTTACCGGCAACCTGTCACCAAAATGCAAACAGCCGCCAAAAACATGTCATTTAACTGTTAAATAATTATTCAAAAAGAAACTTATTTTGTAATTTTGCAGACAAATTGACATGTATTTGATGTTTTTGAAACTTAAATGCAACTAAAGTATGGGAAAAGGATTGTATAATGCCGAGTACGAACACGACGCATGCGGCGTCGGAATGGTTGTCAACATTCATGGCAATAAGAGCCACGAACTGGTTGACAATGCGCTGAAAGTGCTCGAGAACATGCGCCACCGCGGCGCCGAAGGAGCCGACAACAAGACCGGCGACGGTGCGGGCATAATGTTGCAGATACCCCACGAGTTCATACTTCTTCAAGGAATACCAGTCCCGGAAAAAGGAAAATACGGTACGGGACTTGTCTTCCTGCCCAAGGACGCAACCCGGCAGCAGGACATCCTGAGCGTGATGATAGAGGAAATAGAGCGCGAAGGGCTGTCACTGATGCACCTGCGCAACGTGCCTACTAACCCCGAATGCCTTGGAGAGACGGCTCTCGCGAGCGAACCGAGCATAAAACAGCTGTTCGTCACGGGTGTGACCGACGACCGGGTGCCGCAGTTCGAGCGCACGCTGTACCTCATCCGCAAGCGCATAGAGCGGCGCGTGAAGGACAACGACTTCTACGTATGCTCGCTGTCGTCGAAGAACATAGTGTACAAGGGCATGCTGTCGAGCCTGCAGTTGCGCCAGTATTACCCCGACCTTACCAACAAATACTTCACCAGCGGACTGGCATTGGTCCACTCGCGTTTCTCAACCAACACGTTCCCGACATGGAGCCTGGCGCAGCCTTTCCGCCTCTTGGCGCACAACGGCGAGATTAACACCATACGCGGAAACCGCGGATGGATGCAGGCAAGGGAGAGCGTGCTAAGCTCTGACGCCCTCGGCGACATCAAGGAGCTGTCGCCCATCATACAGCCGGGCATGAGCGACTCGGCAAGCCTTGACAACGTGTTCGAGTTTTTCGTAATGTCGGGACTCTCGCTGCCCCACGCCATGGCGCTGATGGTACCCGAGAGTTTCAACGACAAGAATCCAATATCGGAAGACTTGAAGGCCTTTTACGAATACCACTCTATCCTGATGGAGCCGTGGGACGGCCCGGCCGCGCTACTGTTCAGCGACGGCCGCTACGCAGGCGGTATGCTCGACCGCAACGGATTGCGCCCCGCCCGCTACACAATCACCAAGAACGACATGATGGTGGTGGCCAGCGAGGTCGGCGTTATGGACTTCGACCCCTCCGAAATAGCGGAGAAGGGACGCCTGCAGCCGGGCAAAATACTTCTAATCGACACCAAGGAAGGCAAAATCTACTATGACGGCGAAATCAAAGAACACCTCGCCGCCGAGCATCCTTACCGCCAGTGGCTGTCCACCAACCGCATCCAGCTGGAGAAACTGAAAAGCGGACGCAAGGTGAGCAACGCCGTGCCCGACCTTGTAAGGCACGAGCTGATGTTCGGATTCGGTGCGGAAGACATCGACAACACCATCGTCCCGATGTGCGTCAACGGGCAGGAGCCTACCGCGGCGATGGGCAACGACACTCCGCTGGCAGTGCTCAGCGAGCGTCCGCAGCCGCTGTTCAACTACTTCAGGCAGCAGTTCGCACAGGTGACCAACCCCGCGATAGACTCCATACGCGAAAGCCTTGTCATGTCGCTGACCGAATACATAGGCCGCGTAGGCTCCGGAATACTCTGCCCCGGCGAGTCAAACTGCAAGATGGTGCGCCTGCCCCACCCAATACTTAACAACACCCAGCTCGACATTCTTTGCAACATACGATACAAAGGGTTCAACACGGTTAAGCTGCCTATGCTCTTCGAGTGCGCAAAAGGCGAGGACGGGCTGCGCAGTGCGCTCGACTCGCTGTGCAAGGAGGCGGCACGCAGCGTTGACGAGGGGTACAACTACATCATTCTTTCCGACCGCGACATCGACGAGACGCACGCCGCCATACCTTCGCTGCTGGCCGTCAGCGCAGTGCATCATTACCTTATATCAGTAGGTAAGCGTGTGCAGACCGCCCTGATAGTGGAGAGCGGCGAGATACAGGAGACCATGCACGCCGCTCTCCTGCTCGGTTACGGCGCGTCGGCGCTGTGCCCCTACATGGTGTTCGCAGTGCTCGACGACCTCGTGAAGCGCAAGAAGGTGCAGGAAAACTACGACACCGCCGAGGCGAACTACATCAAGGCGGTGAAGAAAGCGTTGCTTAAAATCATGGCGAAGATGGGCATCTCCACCATACGTTCATACCGCGGAGCAAAGATTTTCGAGCCTGTCGGACTGTCGGAGAGCCTCCTCAAAACATACTTCGGCACCGAAGTGTCCTCCATCGGAGGCATTGGCTTGGAGACGATAGCAAGGGACGCCATCGCAATGCACGACGAGGGATTTGCCCGGAAGGCCGAAACCGACTTCCTTCCGAACTTCGGACAGTTCCATTACCGCAAGGACGGAATACGCCATGCGTGGAATCCCGAAACCATAGCGACGCTCCAACTCGCAACAAGAACAGGCGACTACAAGAAATACAAGGAGTTTACGAGCCTCGTTGACGACAAGGCCGACCCGATATTCATCCGCGACTTCTTCGACTTCAAGCGTGCCGCCACGCCGCTGCCAATCGACAAGGTAGAGCCGGTAAGCGACATTGTGAAGCACTTTGTGGCGGGAGCGATGAGCTTCGGGGCACTCTCCAAGGAGGCGCACGAGGCCATAGCGCTGGCCATGAACAAGCTCGGCACCCGCTCGAACACGGGCGAAGGCGGCGAGGACAACGAGCGTTTTCAGTCGCAGTTCGACGGAATATCGCTCTCAAGCAAGACAAAACAGGTGGCGTCGGGGCGCTTCGGCGTGACAACCGAATACCTCGTGAATGCCGAAGAGATACAAATCAAGGTGGCGCAGGGCGCAAAACCGGCGAGGGAGGCCAGCTGCCGGGCTTCAAGGTTGACAGGTGATAGCCAAGACGCGCCATTCCATACCCGGAATATCGCTCATCTCGCCGCCACCCCACCACGACATATACTCCATCGAGGACCTTGCGCAGCTTATATTCGACCTGAAGAACGTCAATCCGAAGGCCGCGATAAGCGTCAAGCTGGTGGCCGAGAGCGGCGTGGGGACCATCGCCGCGGGCGTTGCCAAGGCCAAGGCTGACCTCATTGTGATATCTGGCGCAGAGGGAGGAACGGGCGCCAGCCCGGCGTCGAGCATGCGCTTTGCTGGCGTTTCGCCTGAAATAGGCATTAGCGAGACACAGCAGACGCTCGTGAAGAACGGCCTGCGGGGCCACGTCAGGCTGCAAGTTGACGGCCAGTTGAAGACCGGACGCGACATAATAATAATGTCGTTGCTCGGCGCCGAGGAGTTCGGCTTCGGCACGTTGCTGCTCATCGTGCTCGGATGTGTCATGATGCGTAAGTGCAACTTGAACACTTGTCCGCTCGGAGTGACCACCCAGAACCCCGAGCTGCGCCGCCACTTCATGGGCAAGTACGAATATCTTGTAAACTATTTCACGTTCCTTGCCGAGGAGGTTCGCGAATATCTGGCCGAAATGGGGTACTCGAAGCTCGACGACATAGTGGGCCACACGGAGCTGATTGTGCGCAAACCGGCTGAAAAAGGCAGCAAACCGGCGATGCTCGACTTTACCCGTCTGCTGTTCAAGGAAAGCTCGCAATGCCCCCTCTGCCACACTACCGGACAGCCGCACGACACCGACGGCGTGCTTGACCGCCAGATGATAAGCTCCGCACGGCGTGCCGTAGAGGAGCAGGAGGAGGTCAACTTGGACTACGCCATCAAGAACACAGACCGCGCCGCAGGCACGATGCTTAGCGGACTCATAGCCTCCAAATACGGCGAAGACGGCCTGCCTGACTCCACTATCAACATAAAGTTCAAGGGAAGTGCCGGCCAAAGCTTCGGAGCTTTCCTCGTAAAGGGAGTCAACTTCAAGCTTGAGGGCGAGGCCAACGACTACTTCGCCAAGGGACTTAGCGGCGGACGCATAGCCATTCTGCCGCCGGTGCGCAGCAACTTCAACGCCGAAGACAACACCATAGCCGGCAACACGGGCCTTTACGGGGCCACGTCGGGCGAGCTGTACGTCAACGGAAAGGTGGGCGAACGCTTCGCCGTGCGCAACTCCGGGGCGATAGCTGTCGTCGAAGGAGCAGGAGACCACTGCTGCGAGTACATGACCGGGGGCCGCGTAGTAGTGCTCGGCGAGACCGGACGCAACTTTGCCGCAGGAATGAGCGGCGGCGTAGCGTACGTGTGGGACAAGCGCCACAACTTCGACTACTTCTGCAACATGGACATGGTGGAAATAAACCTCGTGGAGGAAAGCTCGTACCGCAAGGAGTTGCACGAGCTGATTCGCCAACATTACCTATACACCGGCTCGAAGCTGGCGCGCCAGATGCTCGACGACTGGGGGCGCTACGTTGAGGACTTCATACAGGTTGTGCCCATCGAGTACAAGCGCGTGCTGCAGGAAGAGCAGGTAAGGAAACTGCAGCAGAAGATTGCCGACATGCAGAGAGACTATTGACATTCAGCAGACAAGTAACAAGCAAACAAGCAGACGAGGAGATTACTCTATAATAAAACAAGATAGACGATAAGTATAAAATGTCTGAACATTGCGCAAGGAACAAGGCAAATCACCTTGTCTACTTGTCAACTCGTCTGCTTGTCAACTAAAAAAAGAAAACATGGGAGACCCTAAAGCATTTCTTACAATACACCGCAAGAAGCGGGATACAGACCGGTGCATGACCGTATTCATGATTTCGGCGAAGTGGAGCAGACGCTTAACTCTAACGACCGCCGCCAGCAGGCGTCGCGCTGCATGGACTGCGGCGTGCCCTTCTGCCACTGGGCGTGCCCGTTGGGCAACAAGCCGCCCGAGTGGAACGACGCCTTGTACAAAGGCGACTGGGAACTGGCCTACCGACTGCTCAACTCCACAAACGACTTTCCCGAGTTCACGGGGCGCGTATGCCCTGCGCTGTGCGAGAAGGCGTGCGTGCTCAACCTCGTGGAACACCAGCCCACGACCAACCGCGAGGACGAAGCGGCCATCACGGAGCACGCCTTCGAGGAGAACTACGTGCGCATACACCGCCCTGAAAGGAACGGCATGAAGGTGGCCGTGGTGGGCAGCGGCCCGGCGGGACTTGTCGCAGCCAACCGCCTGAACCTGCTGGGCTACGAGGTGACGGTGTTCGACAGGAACGAGGACGCCGGCGGACTGCTGCGTTACGGCATACCCAACTTCAAGCTGAACAAGGCCGTCATCGACCGCCGCCTGGACGTGCTGCGCGCCGAGGGCATTGAGTTTAAGTTCAACCAGAACATCAACGTGGAGAAGCTGCCCGACGGTTTCGACGCCTACGTAATAGCTACCGGCACGCCGGAGGCGCGCGACCTCGCCATACCGGGGCGCGAACTGAAGGGCATATACTTCGCCCTTGACATGCTGGCACAGCAGAACCGTGTGCTGGCGGGCATGGAGTTCAAGCGCGAAGAGCTTGTAAACGCCAAAGGGAAAGACGTTCTCGTAATCGGCGGAGGCGACACCGGCAGCGACTGCATCGGCACGGCGCACCGCCAGGGATGCAAGAGCGTGACGCAGATAGAGATTATGCCGCGCCCGGCGGAAGGCCCCGACGACCCCCAGAACCCATGGCCGCAGTGGCCGCGAACGCTCAAGACCACGTCGAGCCACGAGGAGGGATGCGCCCGGAGGTGGAACATCAACACGCTGCGCTTCGTCGGCAAGGACGGCAAAGTTACCGGAGCGGAGGTCCAGGAGATAACGTGGAAGCCCAACCCCGAGGGCGGCCGCCCCCTGATGGAGCCCGCGGGCAAGCCCGAAGTGATAAAGGCCGACATGGTGCTGCTGGCGATGGGCTTCTTGAAGCCCAAGCAGCCGCAGTTCGCCCCCAACGTGTTCGTATGCGGCGACGCCGCCAGCGGAGCCTCGCTCGTAGTGCGGGCGATGGCCGGAGGACGCGATGCGGCACGCCGCGTTGACGCCTTCCTCTCGGCGAAATGACGCCGGCGGCGTAACCCGTTGGCACTCAGCGCATTACAAAAGGCCGTCTTTTACACGCTAAAAGACGGCCTTTTGCATTGTAAAACGTGACCTTTTGCATTCCAATTTGCCGCCTTTTGAATTGAGAGTTGAGAATGGTGAATGGAGAACTGAAAGTCAGCGTTAAGCTAATTATGATTACCTTCGCTAACAATCAACCTCAAAGGCAATCATAATTTTTCATTCTTAACTCTTAATTCTTAATTAAAATAACGACCCACCACAATCCTCCCGAATGGAGGGAGCTTGGAATGCTCTTGATAATTGGCTTTATCGGTCTTATCAGGCTTATTTGTCCTGTTCTGCCAACAGCATTCAACCAACAGCCCACTTTATTCTTTTTTGGGGATATGTGCTTGCTTATCTTTTTCAATTTATTACAATCGAGGCTCCCGGTAACCGTCATGCCGCGCGCCGACGCGGCATCCAGAATACACGAACAACGCCAAATGACACAGGCTGCAAACAATGGATGCCGCGTCGGCGCGCGGCATGACGGTTACCGAGTGCCTCGAATGAAAGCAATTCAGTACGATTATTACAATTATAACATCACACACCAAAACTTCAGATGCTCCCTTTTCATCTGTTTTACAGCCACAACCTTTGCCATTATTCATAAAAAACATTATCTTTGCAGCCGTAACAAACCAAAGCGGGCTGCCACAGGCTTGCAGACCGCCTGCCAACCCTTATGAAAGAGTTTCTACAAGTATTGCGCCGCTTCGTGCCCCCGTACAAGAAGTATCTGGCACTTTCGGTGATATTCAACATCCTCTCGGCCGTGCTGAACGTGTTTTCGTTCATGGCCATAATGCCGATACTGCAAATCCTGTTCAAGACGGGCGAGGCCACGATGGCCACCAGCCTGATGGAATGGGACTGGAGCCACGCCAAGGAAGTGTTTACCAACAACGCCGGATACTACGTCGGCAAGATGATAGGCGACTACGGCTCAACCACCACCTTGCTGATAATCGGCCTCTTCCTGGCTTTCGCCACGTTCCTTAAGACGGGCGCCTACTTCCTCTCCTCGGCCACCATCATACCCATACGCACGGGAGTGGTGCGCGACATACGCAACCAGCTCTACCGCAAGATAACGTCGCTGCCGCTCGGCTTCTTCTCGGAGGAGCGCAAGGGCGACATCATAGCGCGCATGAGCGGCGACGTGCAGGAGATTGAAAGCTCCATCATGTCGTCGCTCGACATGCTCTTCAAGAACCCCATACTCATCATGTTCTACTTCACCACGCTGGTGCTCATCAGCTGGCAGCTCACGCTGTTCACCCTCGTCTTCGTGCCGCTGATGGGCTGGGTGATGGGCATCGTGGGGCGCAAGCTCAAAGCAACGCTCGCTGAAAGCCCAGTCGCTGTGGAGCGACACGATGAGCCAGGTGGAGGAAACACTGGGCGGACTGCGCATAATAAAAGCGTTCTGCGCCGAGGAAAAGATGAACCAGCGGTTCAACCGCATCAACTCCGAATACCGGGACAACGTGCGCCGCGTCAACACGCGCCAGCAGATGGCCCATCCCATGAGCGAGTTCCTCGGCACGCTGATGATAGTCATCGTGATGTGGTTCGGCGGAATGCTCGTGCTCGACGGCAACGGGCTCAGCGGTCCCACGTTCATTTACTACATGGTCATCCTGTACAGCATAATCAACCCGCTCAAGGAGTTCTCCAAGGCCGGCTACAACATTCCCAAGGGACTGGCCTCCATGGAGCGCGTTGACAAGATTCTGAAGGCCGAGAACGACATCAAGGAACGCCAAGACCCCGTCCACGTAAGCGAGTTCAAGCACAAGATAGAGTTCCGCGACGTGTCGTTCCGCTACGGCGAGAAGTGGGTGCTGCGCCACATAAACCTCACCATAGAGAAAGGCAAGACCATAGCCATCGTGGGGCAGAGCGGCGGCGGCAAGTCGACGCTTGTCGACCTCATACCCCGCTACTACGACGTGCAGGAGGGCGAGGTGCTCATCGACGGCGTCAACGTGAAGGACATGGCCATACACGACCTGCGCCAGCTTATCGGAAACGTCAACCAGGAGGCCATACTCTTCAACGACTCGTTCCGCAACAACATATCGTTCGGCGTGAGCGACGCCACCCAGGAGCAGATTGAGGCGGCCGCGCGCATAGCCAACGCGCACGACTTCATCATGGAGACCGAGCACGGATACGACACAAACATCGGCGACCGGGGCAGCCGCCTGTCGGGAGGTCAGCGCCAGCGCATCAGCATTGCGCGCGCCATTCTCAAGAATCCGCCCATCCTTATACTCGACGAGGCCACCTCGGCGCTCGACACCGAGAGCGAGCGCCTTGTCCAGCAGGCCCTCGAGCACCTGATGAAGACACGCACCACCGTGGCCATAGCCCACCGTCTGTCTACCATAAAGAACGCCGACGAGATATGCGTCATACACGAGGGGCGCATCGTCGAGCGCGGCACTCACGACGAACTGCTCGCCATGGACGGCTATTACAAGAAGCTGAACGACATGCAGAGCCTTTAGACCGAACCATGAAAAAAGCCATGCGAGCCATCGTTTACGCGACATTCTACCTGCTGTCGCTCCTTCCATACAAGGCTCTTTACGCCCTGTCGGGCATCCTCTACGCAGTAACTTACCACATTCTGCGCTACCGCCTGTCCACGGCAAGGCGCAACCTGGCGACGGCTTTCCCCGAAAAAAGCCGCCGGGAACTGCGCCACATAGAGCGAGGCTTCTACAGGTGGCTGTCAGACTACTTCGTGGAGACGGTAAAACTCATGACCGTATCACACAAGGAACTCATGCGCCACGTGGAGTTCAGGGGGACGGAAGCCGTGGAAGACTGCTTCGACCGGGGCCAGGCATGCGCCGGAATACTCGGACACTACTGCAACTGGGAGCTTCTTTCGGCCACGGGAAAAACGTTCACGCGCCACAAGGAAGCGGTAGTCGGCCTTGTGTATGCGCCAATCCCCAACAAGACCATCGACAGCCTGTTCATCAAGATACGGCAAAGCATGGGCGGAGTGTGCGTGCCCAAGAAGGACATACTTAGGTATCTGGTGTCGTTCCGCAGGCAAAAGCTGATGAATATCTTTGGCTACATGGCCGACCAGGAGCCGCAATGCCACAGCGCCAGCATGCAGCTTACATTCCTCAACCGCACCATAACCGCCGTGACAGGCCCTGAAAAGATTGCCCGGAAGATGGGCAACGCCATGTTCTACGTGGACATGGAACGCCCCGAACGCGGCAAATACATCTGTACTTTCCACCTGCTGACGGACGACGTGGCGTCGATACCCGAGCAAGAGATGACAAGACGCTTCTTCGCCATGCTCGAACAGAGCGTCAGGCGCGACCCACGCTTCTACCTGTGGACGATGGAAAAAGTGAAGGACTAAGACCGAAGAGTGAATAATCCATGACAATAGGATATGACGCCAAGCACATTGTGTGCGACAATACAGGGCCGGGCAGCTACGGCAGGACGCTCGTAAACGACATTGCCGAAGCCGCAACGCCCGGCATTATGCTGAACCTGTACACCCCGGAACGCGGCGACGACGCGCTAAGACGGCAAATACAGCCGCGGCAGAACATAAGGTTCGTGTACCCGGAAGCCACCATCAACCCCATCAAAAAGGCCCTCTGGCGCACACGGGGAGTGGTGTCCGCACTCGTGAACGACGGCGTAAAGCTGTACCACGGGCTGTCAGGCGAGCTGCCAACGGGGATAAAGGAGGCCGGCATAAAGACAGTAGTGACGATACACGACCTCATCTTCATGCGCCATCCGGAGTGGTACTCGTGGGCGGGAAGGAAGCTGAACGAGTGGAAATTCAGGAAGACCTGCCTGGAGGCCGACCGCATAATAGCCATCAGCGAGTGCACCAAGCGCGACGTGATGCTCTACGGCGACGTGCCCGCCAGCAAGATTGACGTGATATACCAGAGCTGCGGCACGCGCTACAAGATGCGCGAGGGCGAGAAGAAGATGCAGGAGGTACACACCGACTACATGCTGCCCGAGCGTTACGTCGTGAGCGTAGGCACCGTCGAGGAGCGCAAGAACGTGCTACTGGCGGCAAAGGCGATGCGCCTGCTGCCCGACGACGTCAGCCTCGTAGTGGTGGGGAAATCCACTCCTTACTGCGAAGCGGTGAAACGTTACGTGGCTCAGAACGGGCTCGGAAGGCGCGTGATGTTCCTGCACAACGTGCCCGCCGACGACCTGCCTGCCATATACCAGATGGCCGAGGCGTGCGTCTGCCCGTCGCGCTACGAAGGTTTCGGGCTTCCGGTGATAGAGGCAATACAGAGCGGCCTGCCCGTTGTGGCCTGCACGGGCAGCTGCCTTGAGGAGGCGGGAGGCAACGCCACGCTGTACGTCGACCCCGACGACGTGTACGGAATGGCCGAAGCCATGAAGCTGACGCTGAAGGACGCGCCGGGGCGCGACGAACGAATAGCCGCCGCGCGGCAGTATATCACACGCTTCGAGAACAACGACGTGGCACGGCAAGTGCTCTCGGTGTATGACGAGTTGATTGGTTTTTCTTAGGAGTTGACAAGGGACGAGGAACGAGTTGACGAGAGACAAGCAGACGAGCAACAAGGAAAATACAAATAAAACACGGCCTGATAAAAGCCACTTACATATTCCCCGTCACTCGTCTGCTTGTCTCTCGTCAACTCGTTCCTCGTCCCTTGTCAACTTGTTCCTCGTCTCTCGTCAACTCGTTCCTCGTCCCTTGTCAACTTCAGTCAATCGGCAGCCCTATGACACATCCCTGGAAGTCTTCTTTCTTGCCTATTACGGCCTCGGCCTGCTTCACCATTTTGTCAAGCTCCGGGTTGCTTTCAGCAAGCGCGGCCATGCTAAGGAACGAGCGGTAGAACAGCTTTTCCTTGTCATGCTGCCCCACAAGGCCGTAAGTCTGCGCCACGTTGAAGACGGTGGCCATGCTGTTACGGTTGCGGCGCAGCGCCTCTGTCCATGCGTATATGGCGTTCCAGTAGTCCCCCTGCTTGTAATATCCCTCGCCGAGGGCGCGCTTCACTATGTACACCACGCGCCCGTCGGGCTGCATCAGGCTGTAAGCCAAGTCAAGATACTCAATGCCTTCGGCCAGGCTGTCAAGCCCGATGCACACCATTCCGAGGCGGTACAGGCATCCGGCGTCCTTCATGTCCTTCATCTCCGCCGCCCGGAGAAGCCACTTCCGGGCAAGACTGTCCTCCTTAATCTGCATGTACGACATGCCGAGCGAATACACCACGTTGTACGACGAGTCGCCAAGGGCCAGCAGCTTGTTGTAAACGGTTATTGCAGCGTCGAAGCTCTGCATGAGAAACTGCGCGTCGGCGTTCTGCCTGAGCACAGGAATGCACGTAGAGTCACGCTCAAGATAATCGTTGGTAAGCACCCTCGCGCTCGACGGCAGATACCTGTCGTCAGTATTGTATATGGCCGCCACGGCTGCGGTCATTTCCCCGTCCATGGGGCACCGGCGCAGGATGGCCCTGCCCCAGGTCATCTGCCCGTCGTTGTCGGCCAGCATCTTGTAGCTGTCAAACATGTAGCGCATCTGCTCCAAGGTAAGACTGTCGCCGCCCGGGCCGGCCACCGGCAGCATGGTGTCGATGCAACGGCGGTAGTCGCCGCGCATGTAGTGGCACCGCGCCACCTTCCTTTGCAGCGCGGCCGAGCTGTCGGCAGCCATCGCCTCGCCGTAATACTGCAGCGCGTGGAACGTGTCGTGCGCCTCGACGCAGCTGTCGCCAAGAGCCTCCGCGCCGCCGGTCTGCCCCCATGAGGCGGCGGCCACGGCGGCCAGCATGGCCGAAATAACAATCAGTTTCTTCATCATAGTAATCCGTTTTTTCGTTTCTCACATGCCGCGAATATACTGACAAAACGTCAAACTGCAAAGAAAATCCCGCTTTTTAACTAAATATTTTAGTTCGTTTTACGTCCTCTTGTGTAACAGCCTGGCATCCAATGCGTTGCAAAAGGCCGTCTTTTAGATTGCAAAAGGCCATGTTTTGGCTTGCAAAAGGTGACCTTTTGCAAGCCAAAACATGGCCTTTTGAATTTAGAATGGAGAATTGGGAATGGAGAATTGTGATTACCTTCGAGGTCGCCTGTTGGCAAAGGTAATCACAATTCTCCATTCCCAATTCTCCATTCTAAATTCAAAACAACAGAGGGAGCTTGGCTGCCGATTATCCGTCATCATCTTATCAGCCTTATCCGGCCTGTCAGTCCCTCTGCTCCCATCCGCCTGAGGACAAGCCGCTTATCACGCTTAATGGTTGCAAACCAGCCGATACACAATGTAAAAATGGACACATTATAGAGAAAATAATCACCTTTTATTATGTTTTTTCACGAAAAACAACTATCTTTGCCAACGGCTCTGCTGAAAGACAGCACTTGTTCCGCATGCGCCGGAGCGGAAAACCGCATCCTGACCGTGCGTATATTTTGACGCCAAACCTTGGACTAACCGAAACAAAACATAAATCATGGCTATAATAAAGTCAATATTCTGGGAGCAGGACAGCCAGGAAGAACTGGTGTACAAGTTCCCGTTCAACAACGTGACGACGGGCAGCGTGCTCACCGTCAACGAAAGCCAGGAAGCCTTTTTCTTCAAGAGCGGACAGCTGTGCGACTCGTTCACGGCGGGCCGCCACGTGCTGTCGTCGGCCAACCTGCCCGTACTGCAGAAGCTGATAAACCTACCCAGCGGCGGCGAAACCACCTTCACGGCCGAAATATGGTTCATAAGTAAGCTCGACAAGCGCAACATGTTCTGGGGCACAGGCGGCCTGCGCGTCATCGACCCGTACTTCCAGATACCCATAAAGCTGTCGTCGCGCGGCCAGTACGGCATACGCATAAACGACGGCGCACTGTTCCTGAAGCGGCTGATAGGCACGATAGGCTTCGCCAGCACCGACCTCGTGGAGGAACAGTTCAGGGCCGACGTGGTGGAAGCGGTGAAAGTCTCCATCGCAAAGTTCATGAAAGAGAACGGCGTAAACATCAACGAGCTTGGCACGGAATACCGCGCGCTGGCCAAAACGGTGTCGAAAGAGCTTCAGCTTGCGTTCGACGAGTACGGCGTAGAACTGCTTAACTTCAACATAGAGGACATCAGCTTCGACGAAAGCGACAAGGGTTACCAGACCGTAATGGAAGGCATCGCCGAACAGGCGAAGCTCAGCAAGCTCGGCGTAAGCTACCTCCAGCAGAAGCAAATAGACATAGCCCAGACCGCAGCAGGCAACGAAGGGGCCGGCACATTCATGGGAGTGGGCATGGGGCTCGGCATGGGCCAGGGCATCGGCGGCATGGTGTCAGACTCAATAAGGCAAAGCGGCATCGCCGCTCCGCCGCCACCGCCGCCCTCGTCGTCGTTCTACATAGCGGTAAACGGCCAGACCACAGGGCCTTACACGCTTGACGCCATCGGCCAGATGGTGATGCGCAAGGAAGTAACCGCCCAGACATACGTCTACAAAGTGGGCGGAAACCAATGGGTGTACGCCGACAAAGACCCCGAGATAGCACGCCTGCTGGCATCGATGACACCGCCTCCGCCACCGCCGGCGATGTAAGAACGTATAACCGATAAACAATACCACCATGAACAACAAGATTATTTCAGCACTCGTGATACTGTGCATCGTCGTATGCACCATCGTGATATACAACCTTGCCTTCAGCGTCCACGCCAAGCTTTTCTACATAAACGTGGTGACGGCCTGCGTCTGCGAGGTGATACTTCTTGCCAACATACCCCTCTGGGCGAGCCAAAGGCTGCTCACGTTCAAGAACGCCGCAATGTCATACGTTCTCGACGCATACGCCATTGTGCTGTTCCTCTGGACGGCGGTGTTCAGCTTCTTCGTTGAGGACGAGGGCGACATAACCACCTTATACATAGGCATGCTCGTTACGACGGTTATCTTCGTGGCGGCGTTCGGCATGGTGGCTAAGGGCGGAAGCGCGATGGAAGAAGAGGCGGCGGTGCAGGAAGCCGTGGCCGGATACAAGAAACAGTGCCTCGTGTCGCTTGAAAACTACCGCCTGAAGGCCAAGGAACTGCTGGCCGCCGACGGCTCCGAATGGAAGGAAGACACGCTGCGCACGCTCAACCTGACGCTCGACAAGATTGCCAGCATACCCTCATACAAGCTCGACCGCAGCGAAAACTTCGTGAGCGAGACCAACAGCCGGCTGGAGGAAATAAAGGACTTGCTCGCCCGGCAGGCAGGAAACGGCGACGACGCTTCCGCCCTCCGCGCCGAGACCACACGCAAGATAGAGCAACTGAAGAACTATGTAACAACAATAAAAACATCATTATAACTATGGAAAATGAAATAAAATGCCCCAATTGCGGCGGCAACAAGTACACGATGATTGACGAGACATCGGCCAAGTGCAGGTATTGCGACACAATATTCAAGGTGAAGGAAAACAAGCCCACGCCTCCGCCGCAGGCCGCGCAGGCAGCAACAGCCGGCACGCAGCAGGCCGGTGCGGCACAAGCACAGCCACAGGAGAAAATCATAATAGTGCAACAACCGGCACAGCAGGCTGCCCCACAATACATGAGACGCCACGACCGCAGCAAGATAACGGCAGGAATACTGGCGCTTATCCTCGGCGGATTGGGCATCCACAAGTTCTATCTCGGCAAGGGAGGCCAGGGCATTCTCTACCTGATATTCTGCTGGACGTGGATACCTTCGATAATAGCGTTCGTCGAAGGCATCATATACCTCACGATGGACGAAGACAAATTCGACCAGAAATATAACTATTAAAGGCTCCGGCCAATACTGCAATGGACGGAAAACTGTTTGAAGAGGCCTTCTCGCACTTCCGCAACGGGAAGTACGAGGAGGCCTACAGCTTGTTGGAACAACACAAAGACGACATGCCGCTGAAGGCCAGGCAGCTGATGAAAGAATGCCACAAGCTCATCACCGACAAGTATTTTTACATCATAAAGGACTGCATCAACGAGGGCGACACCGACCGGGCGCAGCTGATGAAGTCGCAATACAACATGCGCTACGGCAACAACGCGAAGATTGACGGCATAGAGATACCCTGTGCAGGCACAGCCGACGTGCTGGACGAGCCGGGCGCGCTTGAAAAGTTTTACCACTCGCAGGCCTTCGTCATAGCGTGCATAGTCATGGCGGTGATAATCGTCGCCATAATAATAGGTTCGGTAAAAGGCTGCGGAGGCAATTCCACTGCCGACGCTTACGCCGAAGACACTACAGCCACGGACACTATGGCCGTAGACTCATTGGAGACGGAAGCGCGGACCGAGTTCGAGCAAATAACGAAAAAGCGCGGAAACTTCAGCGTTGACATACAATGGCCGGTGTCGATGGAAGGTATCGACGACATAAGCAGCCTGCAACAGAGCATAGCCAAAGCCGCTTTCGACAGGAACACGACCGACATTGAGGACTGCATCGAGCGTTACTTGGACGACGAGGAAAGAGCGGCGGAGGAAAACGAGGCCCCATATCCCTGCGAGGGAAGCATCAAGATAGAGTTCAAACAACGGTTTGACGACCTGTACATCTTCAGGATCCACTATTTCAATGACAAGGGATGCGGAACTTCATCGTGTGTACTTTCAGCCGATGAGTACATACACTACGACAACAGCCTTAACCGTCCACTTGATTTGGACGACGTAATCGACTACCCGTCGCGTGTGCTTAGGATGATAAACAACCACATAGAATACTACAATCCCGTATCAACCGACTCTGTGGAGGGCGACATAAAGTATTACGAAAAGGCCGGAGAAGTGCCCGGGAGGTTTGCAATATCGCCCATGGGCATATCCTTCATCTTCTCGAAATACGAAATAACGCCCGGTGTTTACGGTGAGCCTCGCATCTTTTTCAGCTACGACGAGCTTGACGATGTGCTTACAGACAGCTTTAAGGAGAAAATCCACCGCACGTTCCCGCGCAGCAAATGGATAAGCTGCAAGCTGACAGGCATGATGGTGAACCACGAAGGCAACAACCCGATAAGCCTCGCGTTCGAGTACAAGGGCGACGAGATAAGGAACTGCGTGTACACCAACGAGCTTATAGGCGGCAAGATAAAGATGCGCGCCGAACGGTCGGGCGACTACCTCGTATTCAGCGGCAAGGACGGCAAATACGACTTCGACATAGCCATCGACCGCCATTCGCTCGAAGGGAAAGCCACCGACGGCCCGAAGGTTCTCGACATATACATGTACGCGGATTGACCGCCGGCGTAACCACCTGATACTCAACATAATGCGAAATGCCGTCTTTTACACAGTAAAAGACGGCATTTCGCATGCTAAAAGGTGGCCTTTTGGAAGGCAAAAGACGGCAAATGAACGACCCACCCCAACCCTTCCGAAGGGAGGGAGCTTGATTAGCTACTGTCAATTGACTACAAACCTGTCCTCATTTAATACCAAACGAGGCACTCGGTAATAGTCATGCCGCACGCCGATGCGGCATCCAGAATACACGGATAATGCCAAATGGCGTTGGCTGCATTCACTGGATGCCGCACCGGCGTGCGGCATGACTGTTACCAAGAACCTCGATTGAAAGCGGTTATGCTATTGTTGCACAACATAAATCCGCCGATATGCGAGCGTCATATCTCAAAGCTCATCTATCAATGTGTCTGCCGATTTCAGTTTGATTTTCCCCTCAATGTGGTCTTTCACCTGCTGCAAGGCGAGGCGCAGTTCCTCGGTAAGGTCGCGCTTGCTCACCACAGCGTCCTCCGTATCAACGGGAGTGAGCCTGAAGCTGCCGGCATCGCGCGACTTGAGGATTACGTCCTCTCCCCTGCGCGCCATGTCGAGATACCTTGTCTGGTTAGCCCTGAAATCCCTTGTGCTGATTACAATCATCGTTGTCTCCTTTCTTTAACATTATGTCCCACATTACGAAGATTGGCAAAAAGCCGTTGGTTACCAAACTGGACGCACTCTTTCCGCACAAAAAAAACAACATGCTGAATTAAGAATTAAGAGTGAAGAGTTAAGAAAATATGCCTTGCCGTATGCCCACAGGCCATTTTACAAGACATATTTTCTTAACTCTTCACTCTTAATTCTTAATTATAAAGCCCCTTGCAGGCAACCATGCCGGGTGTCAGGGCTGCTTGCCGATGTAGGCAAGTATGCCGCCGTCGACGTAGAGAATGTGTCCGTTGACGAAGTCGGAAGCGTCGGAAGCGAGGAACACCGCCGGACCCATCAGGTCTTCGGGCGTGCCCCAACGCGCCGCCGGGGTCTTCGACACGATGAAACTGTCGAACGGATGGCGGCTGCCGTCAGCCTGACGCTCGCGCAACGGGGCTGTCTGCGGTGTGGCGATATAGCCCCGGGCCGATGCCGTTGCACTGTATGTTGTGCTCTCCGTACTCGGAACAGATGTTGCGGGTGAGCATTTTCAGTCCGCCCTTTGCTGCCGCGTAGGCTGACACCGTCTCGCGTCCCAGCTCGCTCATCATCGAGCATACGTTGATGATTTTGCCGTGACCCTTCTTTATCATGCCGGGAATTACGGCCTTAGATACGATGAACGGCGCGTTGAGGTCGATGTCGACAACCTGGCGGAAGTCCTCAACCGACATCTCGGTCATGGGTATCCGCTTGATGATGCCTGCGTTGTTGACGAGAATGTCGATAACTCCAAGCTCTTTTTCGATGTCTTCCACCATGCGCTTCACCTCGTCTTCCTTGGTAACGTCGCAGATGTAGCCCTTCGCGTCGATGCCCTTGGCCTTATAGTCGGCCAGCGCCTGGTCCAAGTGATGCTGCGAACGGCAGTTGAAGGCGATTTTCGCGCCGGCCTTGGCGTAAGCCTCGGCAATGGCGAAACCTATCCCGTAAGCGGCTCCCGTGACGAGAGCCACCTTGCCTTCAAGGGAGAAATTCTTTGAAAATGTGTCCATTGTTTTGCATTTATTGCTGTTAACAGGGAGTTAAGGAGTTATGGAGTAAAGGAGTTAAGACAAATGCTTTACTAAAAGAACTGGAAGAATGGAAAATAAACAACGCATTACTTGGACAATAAAACCAGATTATTCATCTTTCATTATCAATCGTTCATCAAACAAAGCATATGTCTTAACTCCTTTACTCCATAACTCCTTAACTCCTAAAATTCTTTACTTCAAGTCCGTAATCTTCGAGAAGTCCTGGTCGCCATAGTCGAGGTTCTCGCCTCCCATGCCCCAGATGAAGGTGTAGTTGTGCGTAGCCGCCGCGCTGTGGATGCTCCACTCGGGAGACAGAACGGCCTGGTCGCCCTTCATCCAGATGTGGCGTGTCTCGTCAACCTGCCCCATGAAGTGGCACACGGCCTGCTCTTCGGGCACCTCGAAGTAGAAGTACGCCTCCATGCGGCGGCTGTGGACGTGGGCCGGCATGGTGTTCCACACGCTGCCGGGTGCAAGCTCCGTCATGCCCATCTGCAGCTGGCAGGTAGGCAGCACCTGGCTTACGAGCATCTTGTTGATGTCGCGCTCGTTGCTCATCTCGAGCGAACCCATGTGAGCAACTACGGCGTCAGCCTTGGTAACCTTCTTGCAGGGATACTCCTTGTGGGCGGTAACGCTGTTGAAATAGAACTTCGCCGGCTGCTTGGGGTCGGCGCTGCTGAAGAACACGTCGCGGTCGCCGCGGCCTATGTAGAGGGCCTCCTTGTAGCCGAGGGTGAACGTTTCGCCGCCCACCTTCACCGTGCCTTCGCCCAGGCCTACGTTGAAAATGCCGACCTCACGGCGCGTAGTGAAGTACTCTGCACGCAGAGGGTCGATGGCTTCGAGCTTCAGCTCCTCGTTGACGGGCATCGCCCCGCCCACAACCATGCGGTCGTACATGGAGTAAACCATGTTCACCTCGTCGGCAGCAAACACTTTCTCGATGAGGAAGTCGCGGCGGATGCGCCGCGTGTCATAGCTTTTCGCATCTTCGGGATGCGCCGCGTAGCGGATTTCGTAATTTGTTTTCATATCGTATATTTAGTTTTAGACAGTTTCAGTAAGGCGCAGTTCATTCCCTGCAAAGTTACTAAAAAAATCCGCACCCTTTACATATTAGAATACGTTTATTGTATGAATAATACTTAAAAAAACATTTCCCTTTCCTGCGCCGCACGACCGTTTTCCCACCCATCGGCGGCCATGCGGCAAACCGCCTGTGGCAAACGGCTTTGCAAAAGGCCGCCTTTTACGCTCCGAAAGGTGGCCTTTTACACGGCAAAAGACGGCCTTTCGGAATGCAAAAGGCCGTCTTTTGGAAAACAAAAATCCCGGCATTACACTGCGCAATGCCGGGATTTGCCGTTCAATCATGTTGTCCAAGGCGGATTCGAACCACCACAAACAGAACCAAAACCTGTTGTGCTACCATTACACCATTGGACAATCACGGGTGCAAAGGTAGTGGTTTTTTACGCCACTACCAAAATTTTTCACTACTTTTTAGCCTTTTACGGTCAGCAGGTAATAGTTTTTCTTACCCCTTTGAACCAAGAGATACTTGCCGTCTATAAGGTCGTCGGCGGTTATTACGCGGTCTGGCGCCGCCAGCTTCCTTGTTCAGCGACACGCCTCCGCCCTGAACGAGCTTGCGCATCTCGCCCTTGCTGGCGAAAACGGCTGCCGCCTTGGGTGAACACTTCTACCGCAGGCTGGCCCAGCTGGTCTTTTCCGATTTCAAACTGGGGCACGCCTTCGAAGATGTCGAGCAGCGTCTGTTCGTCTAATTTAAGCAGACTCTCCTTCGTAGACTTGCCGAAGAGGATGTTGGATGCTTCCACTGCGGCGTCAAAGTCCTCGCGTGAGTGTACCATTACGGTCACTTCCTCGGCCAGACGACGCTGCAAGGTACGGCGTCCCGGGTCTTGGCGGTGCTCCTCGACGAGGGCGTCTATCGTCTCCTTTTCAAGGCTTGTGAATATCTTTATGTAACGTTCCGCGTCGTCGTCGCTCACGTTCAGCCAGAACTGATAGAACTTATAAGGCGACGTGCGCTTGGGGTCGAGCCAGATGTTGCCCGTCTCCGTCTTGCCGAATTTCTTTCCGTCGGCTTTCGTTATCAGCGGACAGGTCAGGGCGTAAGCCTCGGCTTCACCGCCGAGAGTGCGGCGGATAAGCTCCGTTCCGGTAGTCATGTTGCCCCACTGGTCGTTTCCTCCCATCTGCAGTTTGCACCCTTTGTGCTGGTAGAGGTAAAGGAAGTCGTAGCCCTGGAGCAGCTGGTAGGTGAACTCCGTAAACGAAAGGCCGTCGCGCGCCTCGCCGTTCAGGCGCTGCTGCACGCTCTCCTTCGCCATCATATAGTTCACGGTGATGTGCTTCCCCACCTCGCGGGCGAACTGGAGGAAGCCCATGTCCTTCATCCAATCGTAGTTGTTGACAAGCTCGGCGCGGTTGGGGGCGTCGCTCTCGAAGTCGAGGAACTTGGCCAGCTGCCGCTTTATGCACTCCTGGTTGTGGTGCAGGGTGTCCTCGTCGAGCAGGTTGCGCTCAAGGCTTTTGCCCGAAGGGTCGCCTATCATGCCGGTAGCGCCGCCCACGAGAGCCAGCGGCTTGTGGCCGCAACGTTGCAAATGGCGCAGCATCATCACGCCGCACAAGTGGCCGATGTGCAGCGAATCCGCCGTAGGGTCGGTGCCGAGATAAGCCGTAACCTGCTCTTTCTGCAACAGTTCTTCCGTGCCCGGCATGATTTGAGCCAACATGCCGCGCCAGCGGAGTTCTTCAACAAAGTTTTTGTTCATCGTATGATTTTCTTTGATTATTACTTTTGGGGAGGTCGGGGAGAACTGGGAGGACTGGGAAAACTGGGAGAAGAATTGCCGTCTCCTTGATTTTTCATTGTTAATTTTTAATTTTTCATTTCCTAAGGCACAGGGTCATAACCGCTGCCTCCCCACGGATTGCAGCGCAATATGCGCCATATGGCCAAGGCAAGTCCCTTGAACGGGCCGTGTTTCCGCAACGCCTGCTTGGCATATTCGGAACAAGTCGGGGTGAACCGGCACGACGGCGGGGTGAAAGGTGATATGCACTTCTGGTAGAAAAGGATTGGAAGGCAGAGCAGCCAGACCGCCGCCTTTGACAGCATATGCAGCAAACGCTTCATCCGCGCCCCGTTTTTTCCGACAGCCTTTGCAGCAGGTTGCACACCTTGCGCTCCACTTCCGCCGTGCTCCAAAGCTTGTCGTCAAGCCAGATAAACGCAATTAAAAGCCCCCGGACGCCATCACCGCCAAGGCTTTCCACCAGCCTGTACCTGTTCCGTCGGTACGCTTCACGCACCTGGCGCTTCACCCTGTTGCGGTCAACGGCATGCTTCAGGCATCTCTTCGGCACGCTTATTAGCACCTGCGGCAGCGCCCCGGCCCCGTCGGAAGCGGTTTTCATGTAGACCATACGCAACGGGAAAGCGGCCATCGAGCGGCTGCCTTCCCTGTGGAAGAGCCTTTCTATCAGCGCTTCACCGCGCAAACGCTCCTCCCTGCGGAATGTCATCATGCCGTGTTCCGACATATAATATTTTACTTGTTCTTTTCAAGGAAGTCCTTGAGCGCGCTCGTCATAGACGGATGCTGCACCGTGGGAGCCTCCACCTCGACCTTCAGGCCGGCGTCATGCGCGGCTTTCGCCGTGGCCGGTCCGAACGTTCCGACCACCACCTTGTCATTCATCGAGTCGCCGAAGGTGTTGACAAAGGCGTTGATGCCCGACGGGCTGAAGAATATGCACATGTCATAATCGAAGGTCTTTACCTCGTCTTCGGTGAAATCGTTGCTCACCGTGCGGTACATCACGCACTCCGTGTGGTTGAGCTTCTTCGCGTCGAGCAGCTTCTTAACGCTGTCGTCGTGCACGTCACTCATTGGTATGAGGTACTTCTCGTTCTTGTGCTTCACCATTGTAGGCAGCAAGTCGTCTATCTTTCCGGTCTTTCCGAAGAACACCTTGCGTTTCCTGTACTGCACGTATTTCTGGATATAGAGGGCTATTGTCTCCGTAACGCAAAAATACTTCATCGTTTCCGGTATCTCCAGCCTCATCTCCCCGGCCAGCTTGAAATAGTTGTCGATGGCGTGGCGCGAGGTGAACACCACTGCAGTGTAATTGAGAATGCTGACTTTCTGCTGGCGGAAATCCTTTGAAGAAAGTCCTTCTACTTTTATAAACGGACGGAAGACCAATTCTACGCCATAGTCTTTTTCCATACCGAAGTACGGCGACTTGTCACTGCTCGGCTTTGGTTGTGACACTAAAATCTTTCTTACCATCTGCCAATATCCTAAAAGTTTATTTTCAATTGTTCAACTACCTTTACGAGAATACCCCCCAATGAAAGCAGGGGCACTATTTCGAGGGCACAAAAGTACAAAATTATCTGTATAAAAAAGGCTTTCTGTCGGAAAAACAGCACAAATGCTTTGTAAAACAAAGAGATTTTAACCAAACCGATGACAATAGCGACATAGGCCGTGGCATTTTGCACGGAGAGGTCAAAATAAGACATAAGCAACACGAGGGGAAACAACGCCACGCCCTCGACCGACACGGCAAACATCAACGACTTGAGCCATCTTGCACTGTCCCTGCGGCCGAAGAACACGTTGTTCACCAACCAGTAAACCAGCATCTTGGCTGCCAGATAGGCCACGTATATGCCGAAGAACACGGCCACGAGCTGGTATTGCGACGTCAGCACGAACGTGTCGGCCACGTTCTCCAGCGTATATATGAACGACACCATTGCCAGCAGGAGGCATGTCTGCAGCATGAAAAACACCTGCGAGCGCAGCTCCGCCGTTGTCTCCGGCATGTCGTCGCCGCCTGTCCCCTTGCCGCGGAAGAACGTCTTGGCCTGCATCGAGAAGAAGCGGCGCGTGCCCTTGTATGCCGTGAGCGCGGCGATGAAGCACAGGAGCAGAAGCCCCGTGAGCACGTCGTCGCCACGGATGGAATACGGCACGGGGTCGCCTGCCACTCCGCAGCGCCCCCATTCCATGCCCTTGAACAGCACAGTGTCGCCCTCTACAAGCTTTTCGATGTAGTATCCGGGCGCGTTCACCTTGCCGTGACACGTCCCGGCCTTCACTCCGGGCAGCGAAAGCGTGTCGGGGCGTGTGCTGAGATGGGTGTTCTCTACGTGGAACGCCGCCTGCACCGCCGAGTCCTGCTGCGCCGGAGTGGCGTCGTCGGGCAGCCGGTCAATCACCTCCGCCACGCTCAGCGCAGGCTTACCGTTCCGCGGCACGGCCGTGGTGTCGGGGCTGAAGGCGGCATGCGCCGCGGCTGTTGTGTCTGTCTGGGGTGTCGGCATTCGGAAGTTATAGAAGTTATAGAAGTTAAAGAAGTTACAGCCCGATGCTTTTGCGGCAGGTGATGAAAAAGTCATAAAAGGCCATTACGCCCAAGCCGGAACGCCGAAAGCCGCGGCTATGCGGCTTCTTGCGGTAATGGCTATAACTTCTTTAACTCCTGTAACTCCTTTAACTTCTCAAGTCAGATGTTGAATTCCTCCCTTATCCTGTCAACAAGGTCGAGCTTTTCCCATGTGAACAGCTCCACGTCGACGGTCTTTTCCTCGTGGTAACGGCTGGTGAACGTCTTTTTCACTATCTCGTTCTTGCGGCCCATGTGGCCGTATGCCGCCGTCTCAAGATACATGGGCTGGCGCAGTTTCAGCTCGCGCTCTATGGCTTTCGGGCGCAGGTCGAACATCGCCTTTATCCTGCCGGCTATCTCGCCGTCGGTCATGTCGACGCGGCTCTTGCCGTAGGTGTTGACGTATATGCTTACCGGCTCGGCCTTGCCTATGGCGTAGCTTACCTGAACAAGCATCTCGCCGGCCACGCCCGCGGCCACCATGTTCTTGGCTATGTGGCGCGCCGCGTATGCCGCCGAGCGGTCAACCTTGCTCGAGTCCTTGCCCGAGAAGGCTCCGCCGCCGTGCGCGCCGCGGCCTCCGTATGTGTCAACTATTATCTTGCGGCCCGTCAGCCCGGTGTCTCCGTTGGGGCCTCCGATGACGAACTTGCCCGTAGGATTGACCAGGTATTCGATGCCGTCGTTGAACAGCGCGAGCACCTTTTCAGAGTGTATCTGCTCCTTTACGCGCGGCATGAGGATGTTCTTCACGTCGTCCTTGATGCGCTCAAGCATGCGGCTGTCGTCCGTGTCGAACTCGTCGTGCTGCGTCGATACCACAATCGTCGTTATGCGCAGCGGCGTGCCGTCGTCGCTGTATTCAACGGTCACCTGGCTCTTCGCGTCAGGCCGCAGGTAAGTCATCTGCTTTTCCTCCTTGCGTATGTCGGCCAGCGTCTTCATGATGAGCTGCGCAAGGTCGAGCGTCACGGGCATGTAGTTCTCCGTCTCGTTGCATGCGTAGCCGAACATCATGCCCTGGTCGCCGGCGCCCTGCTGTTCCTCGTCGCCGTTGTCAACGCCACGGTTGATGTCGTCGCTCTGCTCGTGGATGGCGTTCAGGATGCCGCACGAGTCGCCGTCGAACTGGTATTCCGACTTGGTATAGCCTATCCGCTTGATTGTGCGGCGCGCTATTGTCTGAAGGTCGATGTACTCCGAGCTGCGCACCTCGCCCGCAATGACTACCTGCCCCGTAGTGACAAGCGTCTCGACGGCCACGCGCGCATGGCTGTCATACGCCAGGAACTGGTCGAGTATGGCGTCTGACACCTTGGTCGGCCACCTTGTCGGGATGCCCTTCCGATACTGATTCTGAAGAAAACAAATATGACATATTACCTCGTTTTGTTTGTAAATGGCTGCAAAGTTACGCCTTTTCGGCATCATGGCAAAACAAAACGGGGTTTTTAACTACTTTTCAGCCCCACCTCCATGCACCGTCCGCGCATGGAAACAGGGCTGAAACACAGTGCAGCCACGCCGTCACTTCACGCGCTTCAGGCTTATTTTGCCCAATTCAGCATCAGTGAACGTCAGCACATCGCCTTCCACCTTTACATCTTCCATCTTGGTGTTTTCTGTATCGGCAAACTCGGCTTTCATTTCATCTTCAAGAAGTTCTTTCAACCCTTCGGCAATAGCATCCCCGTCAAGCATGCCAGCTGCCTTGGCCATGGCCAATCCGGCAATGGTCTCCTCGTCAGCATCAAGTGTCGGCTTCATGTCGAAATTGCTTATCGAGAAATCCATCTTGTCAGCATCATACGTCAAATCTATCACACCGTCTCCGCCAACGCTCCACTTTCCGGGCATCTTGAACGATATGTCGGCCTTGATGCGCATGTCGTCTTCCACCGTGCTGTACGATGCCATGAGCACCGTCACGAAATCGCCGCCGTTGTCATCAGCCTTCTTAAACTCATACTCGGCCTTCAGCCCGTCAAGCTCTTCGTCTTCCATTGACGACTTGTTGACATCGCCCTGCCACTTGCCTTCTATCTTGCTTGCAAGATTTTCCTGGCACGAAACCAACGTCATTCCACCAAATACGGCCAGCACCAATGCCGCAAACAAAACCCGTACACTTCCTCTTCTTGTTTTCATAGTTTCTCTTTTTATTGATTTTAATAGTAGAATATTTCGCAAATATAGGGAAAAACATGCTGACGGCAAAGCGAAATGCGCAAAATCAACCTGTAAAAATCAATTTTTCCGCACAACGAAAGCACGTCAGGACAACACACAAACAGCTGCACGCAAAGCCCACCCGACGCATTTTCTTACCCCACGTACCGGCCGACTTGAAATCATAGAGCGCCCTTACCTGCATGTTTGCGACACCCCAAAGACCGCCACACGCCGCCTTTTACTTTCCAAAAGGTCACGTTTTAGCGGCTAAAAGGCCATCAATTACACGCTAAAAGGCCACCTTTTACGCGGTAAAAGGTGGCCTTTTGCCAACACGTTGGAAGTCAGGGCGTTACACGTATGCTGTCAAAGCGGCGTCAAGGGGTATACGTACAACCCCATAACCGTACAACCGTATAACCAAAAAATCAACCGTACAACCCCATAACCGTACAACCGTATAATCCAAAACTACCTTGTCTTGACGAACTTGCGCACTTCCGTCGACGTGCCGCGGTCGATTATAAGGATGTAATATCCCGGCTGTACGCTGCCCGTTATATTCTCGGGCGAGCCTACGCCCTTGGCTACCACGATGCCTGATGTCGCCGAAACGAGCGTGAGTTTTGCCGGCTGCTGCTGCGCGGCGGCATCGTCTATGCCCGAGGCGAGCCCTCCCTCGTAGCGTTCCTTCACCTTGTTGGAGCTCATTGCGCCCGTATAGATAGAGAACTCGTCGATAGTTCCGGCGAAGAAGTTGTTGAAGTCTACGTTGACATTGCCCACTGTAAGCGGCTCGTTGTCGTCGGAAATGTCGCCGGTAGCGTCGTCGCTCTCGGCTATCAGCACTCCGTTGACATAAAGTTTCAGCGTCTTTGTGTAGCCGTCGCGCACGCAAACCACGTGGTTCCACTCACCGTTGAAGTATGCCGAGCCGTCGGCTGCCGCCTCGCTCTTTGTCACGTTGTCGTCAACGGCGAACTTCAGCTGGCCGCTTTTGTACTCAAGGCCCACCCACTTGCCGGTAGTCCCGGTTGTTTCGTCGGCCTTTATGCTGCCCTTATGGAAGATATAGGCCGCGTCGTCGGTCGATTTCATCCAGAACTCCACGGTGAAGTCCTGCGTGCCGAGCTGTATCTGGCTGTAAGCCTCTTGTGTGAAGTAGTCCGAAGTGCCGTCAAGCACAGCGGCGTTGCCGTTCACTCCCTCCGCCGTTGACGGGAAGCCTACGGCCGTCGCCTGTCCGTTTACTGCGTTGGGAGTGCCGCTTCCGTTGATTTCATCAAACGGATAATACGCCACTTGCGTCAGTATCACCTTGTCGGTAACGGTGATTGTGCCCTCAAGTGTGGCAACGGTTGTGCCGCCTTGGGTCGTCACCTTGTATTTGAATGTTCCCGTTTCAGCAGGCGTTCCGCTTATGGTGAACGTCTGCGCGGCGGCGTCCTGCGACATGGTTACGCCGTCCGGAAGTCCCGTAACGGTAACTCCTGTTGCGTTTTTCCACGTATATTCGATGTCCTCTATCGCATAGCCAAGTTCCACGGTCTGGTCAAGCGAACCGCTTACGGCCTTGAACGACGCGTCGGTCGAGTAAACGTCGGGCAGGTAATAGCCAAGATGCGGCGGCTGGTTGTAAGCTACGTTCTGCCAAGCGATGCCCATTCTGTATATATGGTCTTGCATAAGGCAGGGCACGCGGTACTTCGTTTCCTCGGTTGTTGTGAATATCATAAGGTCGGAACTGGTGTCGCCGTCCCAGAGGATTACCTCCTCGCGCCAGTCGCCAAGTATGTCGGCGGAGAGGTTCGGGGTCTTTTTCGACGAGTTGCACGACTGCACATTGCCGTAACTTGTAAAGTCCCAGAGAGCTGCGTTGCTTGAAAGCTTCGCGTTGCGCTTGATTATTTCCGTGCCGTCAAGCAGCTCTTCAAGCAGGTCGCCGTCCCAATATATGCGGAAGTTGCAGGCCGGACGCTTCTCGCCGTTGGCTATGTTGCCCTGGCAGTCGTATGTGACGGTGCCCTTCGAACCCGACGAATAGTCGGCGATGGCCCACGCTTCGCAGCCGCGCCAAGTGTCGCTCACGTCGGCGGCCAAGCCTCGGCCAATGTCATTTCCGCTCTGCTTTACGCCCCAGATGATTTCACCTGTCGCCGCGTCGCGGAACTCTGCGTCCCAAGGATATGACGGCGACGTTTCCTCATGCACCATCCAGATTTCCAGTCCATCACGGTCGGGGTCGAGGTCGCCCAGGTGCAGCGCGTCGCCATGGCCTGCGCCGGTGCGGTAAAGCACTTCGCCGTCATGGTCGAGACAGGCCGAACCGTAGACAATTTCGTCGCAGCCGTCGCCGTCAACGTCGCCAACGGAAATGGCGTGGGCGCCTTCCGCATAAAGACCTTCACCGCTTTTTTCCGACTTGTGCAGCCATCTCTGCGTGAGGTTCGTGCCGTCAAAGTCCCACGCACATACGTAGGCGGCAGTGTAATAGCCGCGGCACATCACGAGGCTGGGCTTCTGTCCGTCAAGATAAGCTATGCAGGCAAGGTAACGTTCGGAGCGATTATAATTCTTGTCGCCCCACTCCGACTGCGTGCGGACATTCTGCAAAGGCACGTAGCTGACGGTGGTTATCTCCGCTCCGGTGAGTCCGTTGAACACGGTCAGGTATTCAGAGCCTCCCGATATGTGTCCGCGCGACGTGCGGTAGTCGTCTGTCACCTTGTCGTCACCCATGAGAACGGCGTTTCCCTGACCGTCAATCGTGCCGGGAGCAGTCTTGCAAGCAAGCTCCGCACGTCCGTCGCCGTCAAGGTCGTACACCATGAACTGCGTGTAATGCGCACCTGCACGGATGTTATGGCCAAGGTCGATGCGCCACAGCATTGTGCCGTCCAGCTTGTAAGCGTCGATGTACACGTTGCCGGTATAGCCGCTCTCGGAGTTGTCATGTGAGTTGCTGGGGTCCCATTTAACGAATATCTCATACTCGCCGTCGCCGTCAACGTCGCCCACCGAGCAGTCGTTGGGGCTGTAGGTGTAGCTCTTTCCGTCAGGCGTTTTGCCGCTTTCGGGGCGGTCGAGGTGCAGACGCAGGTAGCCGTCGCCCCACACTGCGGTTTCCTCCGATGTCTCAACGGCCTGCCCGTCGCCGTCAACGGCCTTGATGACATACTTCGACGAGGCGGTGCCTTGCGCGTCGGTGTAGTTCGTCGAGTTTGTAACTGGCGTGCTGTTCACCTTCACTCCGTCGCGGAAAATGTCGAAGCCAAGCCCCGAAGCGTCGTCGGTAAGGCTGCGCCATGAAACGAATACGCCGCTGCCAGACTTCACAGCCACTACTCCGCGGTCGAGTTTCTCGGCCTGTTGTGCCGTTGCCACAGTCAGGGATGCCGCGCCGACAAGGCACGACAATAACAGTTTTTTCATAATTTGCATGTAAAGTTTAACAATTAATTTTAGTAGATTAAGTTTATAAAGCGCACAAAGGTAACAATCTTTTGCGTGTCTTAAACCTTTTAAGGAAAAACAACTAACCATGAAATTACCAACGGCGTAACCCATTGACTGCCAGCATGTTGCAAAAGGCCATGTTTTAGGCTGCAAAAGGTGGTCTTTTGCAAGGTAAAAGGCCACCTTTTGCAATGCAATTGGCCGTGGTTTGAATTGAGAGTTGAGAATGGTGAATGGAGAATTATGATTACCTTTGAGGCTGCTTGTTGGCAAAGGTAATCGTAATTCTCCATTCACCATTCTCAATTCTCAATTAAAGCATTACACCTTATTTATATTAATAAAGATTAAATCGCCCGAAATAAGCCGCCGCAACGTTTCCTTTATTCCCGATTTTACAGTACCTTTGCAGCCGAAAAAGAAAGGACACGAATTACAACTTTATAAAACTTAATGTAGTTATGAAGATTCAGAAAGTTCATGCAAGAGAAATCCTCGACTCAAGAGGCAATCCTACAGTCGAAGTTGAAGTAACCCTTGAAAACGGCGTTATGGGCCGCGCAGCCGTTCCGTCAGGAGCGTCTACCGGCGAGAACGAAGCCCTCGAGCTCCGCGACGGCGACAAGAACCGCTACGGCGGCAAGGGTGTGCTGAAGGCTGTTGAGAACGTCAACAACATCATCGCGCCGGCATTGCAGGGTGACTGCGTGTTCAACCAGCGCGGTATAGACCATAAGATGCTCGCCCTTGACGGAACTCCCACCAAGAGCAAGCTCGGCGCAAACGCCATCCTCGGTGTGTCTTTGGCTACAGCACAGGCTGCCGCCAAGGCTCTGAACATGCCTCTGTACCGCTACATCGGCGGCTGCAACGCTTACACTCTGCCCGTTCCTATGATGAACATCATCAACGGCGGCGCTCACTCTGACGCTCCTATCGCGTTCCAGGAGTTCATGATTCGTCCCGTCGGCGCTCCCAACGAGAAGGAAGCTATACGCATGGGCGCAGAGGTGTTCCACGCTCTTGCCAAGCTGCTTAAGAAGCGCGGACTCTCTACTGCGGTAGGCGACGAGGGCGGTTTCGCTCCCGCATTGGACGGCATCGAGGATGCTCTTGAAAGCATCTGCCAGGCAATCAAGGACGCAGGTTACGAGCCGGGCAAGGACGTCAAGATAGCTATGGACTGCGCGGCAAGCGAGTTCGCAGTATGCGAGAACGGCCAGTGGTTCTATGACTACCGCCAGCTCAAGGACGGAAAGAAGAAAGACCCCAACGGCAAGAAGCTCAGCGCAGAGGAGCAAATCAAGTACCTCGAAGAGCTTATCACCAAATATCCTATCGACTCAATTGAGGACGGACTCGACGAGAACGACTGGGAAAACTGGGTTAAGCTGACCGCTGCCATCGGCGACCGTTGCCAGCTGGTAGGCGACGACCTGTTCGTTACCAACGTGAAGTTCCTCGAGAAGGGCATCAAGATGGGCGCAGGCAACTCTATCCTCATCAAGGTTAACCAGATTGGCTCGCTCACCGAGACTCTCGACGCTATCGAGATGGCTCACCGCCACGGCTACACCACCGTCACATCTCACCGTTCAGGCGAGACCGAGGACACTACAATCGCCGACATCGCGGTAGCTACCAACTCGGGACAGATCAAGACCGGCTCAATGAGCCGCACCGACCGTATGGCCAAGTACAACCAGCTTATCCGCATAGAGGAGGAGCTTGGCGAGGCTGCACGTTACGGTTACACCAAGCTGAAATAATCTTTCAACAAATAAAACGCAAGGAGAGGTCGTGCCACGCACGGCCTTTCTTTGTTCATAAAGCCGACGGGTAAAGGTATAAAGGTAAAAAAGTAAAAAGGTAAAACAATGCCTCCGCATTTCCATCCGCTTGAAACCGACATAAAGAAGCCGGCAAAATTCACCGACCCTTTCTGCTACGAGCCGCATCCCTTGTGCTTGCTGGCCGCCAAGGAGGTGCAGGAATACATTGCAAGTGACGGCCGCCTGCTCGCCGATGCCAGCCGCGGCAAGATGTTCGGGGTGCTCGTTGTCGAGACTGACGGCGGACAGTTGGGCTATCTCGCGGCCTTTTCCGGCTTGCTTTGCGGCAGCAACGACTGGACGTTTTTCGTCCCTCCGGTGTTCGACGCGACACAACCCGACGGCTATTTCAAGACCCGTGAGGCCGAGATAACGGCCATAAACAGGCGGATTGACAGCATTTCTCGCTCTGAAAGCCACCGGAACGCACTGCGCGAGATAAGCGAATGTGCCGAAACGAACGCCAAAGCGGAGGACGACTACAGGCAATCCATGCGCGAAGCGAAAGCCCGGCGCGACGCAAGAAGGCTGTCGCCGCTGCCCGTTCCGGCAGAAGAAGCTGCGGCGATGACGCGCGAAAGCCAGCACATGAAGGCCGAACTGCGGCGCATAAAGCAGCGCGGAGCGGAGCTTCTGGCCGCAAAGAAACAGGCCGTGAAGGCTTTTGAAGACGAAATATCCATGCTGAAGGCGCGCCGCCGGCAGATGTCCGACGCGCTGCAACGCTGGCTTTTCTCGCAATACTCCATGCTCAACGCCCTCGGAGAGCGCAAAGACCTCTGCGCCATCTTCGCCGAAACGCCGCAGCGCGTGCCGCCGGCTGGCGCCGGAGACTGCTGCGCCCCCAAGCTGCTTCAGCACGCTTACATCAACGGCCTGCGCCCCGTGTGCATGGCGGAGTTCTGGTGGGGCGGGTCGCCAAAAGGCGAAGTGCGCCACCATTTGCACTTCTATCCGGCGTGCCCGGGGCAAGTGCCTGCCGATACTCGGCCACATGCTGAAGGGTCTGAAGGTGGAAAAGGGCAGCTATGAGGCAGCCGTGACGCAGCCGCTTGAAGTGGTTTACGAGGACGAGTGGCTTGCAGTTGTCAACAAACCGGCTGGGATGAAGACCGTGCCGGGGCGCAACGGCGGCACGTCCGTGCTCGAAGACATGCGCAGACGGCATCCCGACAAGCCGCAACTCGCGCCAGTCCACCGACTGGACATGGACACATCGGGGCTTATAATCGTGGCTTTCGACACGGAAACGTACAAGAAGATACAGGCGCAATTCCTCCGCCGGGAGGTGTTCAAGCGGTACACCGCACTGCTGGACGGCGTGCCCGACTGCCCCGTTCACGGCGAAATATCCCTCCCAATGCGTCCCGACCCGCTTGACCGGCCATATCAGAAGGTGGACTTTGTGAACGGCAAGGAGGCCGTCACCGAATACATTGTCATCGACCACGAAGAAGGCGCAACGCGCATAGCCCTCTTTCCGCACACGGGACGCACCCACCAGCTGCGCCTGCACTGCGCACACAAGGCCGGACTGGGCACGCCCATACGCGGCGACCGCCTCTACGGCCACGGCGGAGGCCGCCTCTGCCTACACGCCGAGGCGATAGACTTCACGCATCCGGTGACTGGAAAGGAGATGAAATTCGAACGGAAGGCGGAGTTGAAAAGGTGAGAAGGTGAGAAAGTGAAAAGGTGAGAAAAGCATATATACTTACTCCTTCTCTCCTTACTCCTTTACTCCTGACAAAATGTAATGGCTTTAACTCCTTAGTGACCGCAGGGAGCGATAACTTCTTTAACTTCTATAAATTCTGAAGATATGCAACGCGACATGAAATGGAAAACGCTCAAGAGCGAGTACATCATCCGCAGGCCGTGGCTTACGGCGCGGCGTGACACTGTGGAACTGCCGACGGGCGTGGTGAACGACGAGTATTACGTGCTGGAATACCCCACTTGGGTGAACGTGATAGCCGTGACAAAGGACGGCGAGTATGTAATGATACGCCAATACCGCCACGGCATCGGCCGGACAGGCACAGAGATAGTGGCCGGAGTGTGCGAGGAAGGCGAGCAGCCGGAGGCCGCCGCACGCCGCGAGCTTATGGAAGAGACAGGCTACAGCGGCGGAACGTGGCGTGAGACGATGGTCATCTCGGCCAACACAAGCACCATGAACAACGTCTGCCACTGCTTCATGGCAACGGGAGTGGAGCGCGCCGGCAGCCAGCATCTTGACCGCACGGAGGACATCGAGGTGTGCCTGATGAGCCGCGACGAGGTGTTCGCCCTGCTATCCGAGGGCAAGATAATGCAGAGCCTGATGGCCGCGCCGCTGTGGAAGCACTTTTACGAAGGCCTGACACAGGCGCAGCAAAGCGGGCAAGGAGTAGCCCGAAACAACATCCCATCGGGCTTATAGGGCCTATCCGGCCTATGGGAGCAATAGGACTAATATGCCGGATTGGGCTAATAAAAGACTAATGAATGACAGGTAATCAAGCTCCCTCCCTTGCTTTGAATTGAGAGTTGAGAATGGTGAATGGATAATTATGATTACCTTCGAGGCTGCCTGTTAGCAAGAGTAATCATAATTATCCATTCACCATTCTCAACTCTCAATTTAGAACACGGCAAATTGGAAAGTAAAATGCCACCTTTTACACGCTAAAAGGTGGCATTTTGCAGCCTAAAACACGGCCTTTTGCGTAGCCCCTGTCAGTCAGGCAGTTACGCACGGGCGGCAAACGGGCGGCCTGCAAGCCACAACATGTAATAAGGTTAGTAAAATCTGTAAAAAATGTACAAGGCTTTTCGCCGAGAAGTCTTACCTTTGCATAAGATAAACTGCACTCGGGAAACAGCAAGCAAGCTTGCTTTCCGCCCGTTTGCATTATCTTTACAAAAGTCAAAAACAACAGTAGGCAAGCATGGAAACGATATTCAGGGTTGACTCAATCGACGACTACAACCGCGCGATGGGCATGGAGACGAGGCACCCGTTGGTGACCGTCGTCAACGAAGGAGACATAAAGCAGTTCCCGTTCAAGGACGAAGTGACTTACCAGTACGGCGTTTACGCCCTGTTCCTGAAGCAGACTTACTGCGGCGACATGACCTACGGGCGCATGCCTTACGACTACCAAGAGGGCACGGTGACGAGCTTCGCACCGGGACAGGTGGTCAAAGTGAAGCTAAGGCCCGGCTTCAAGCCGAAGTCGCAGGCGCTGCTGTTCCACCCTGACCTTATCCGCGGCACGTCGCTCGGTCAGGAGATACGCCATTACTCGTTCTTCTCCTACTCCTCGCGCGAGGCCCTGCACCTGTCGGAACAGGAGAAAGCCATCTACAAGGACTGCCTTGACAAGATACGCATAGAGATTTCACGCCCAATCGACGGCCACAGCAAGAAGCTGATATGCCGCAACATCGAGCTGCTGCTCGACTACTGCATGCGCTTCTACGAGCGCCAGTTCATCACGCGCAAGACAGTAAACAGAGACGTGCTGGAGAAGTTCGAGGAAGAGCTTGACCGCTACTTCCAAGACCGCCAGGCGGTGATGAACGGCCTGCCCACGGTAAAGCACTTCGCCGAAAAATGCTTCCTGTCGCCCAACTACTTCGGCGACCTCGTGAAAAAAGAGACCGGCCGCACGCCGCAAGAATACATCCAGGAGAAGATTATCGGCCTTGCCAAGGACGAACTGCTTGGCACAACCAAGACGATAAACGAAATAAGCTACAACCTCGGCTTCCAATACTCGCAGCACTTCAACCGCTACTTCAAGCGCAGCACAGGCATGACACCGAGCGAGTACAGGAAGATTTCAGCTGACAAGTAGACAAGTTGCAAGTTGACAAGGAACAAAGAAACCACCTCATACCCACCCCATCCCTCCCCAAGGGAGGGAGTTCAATATGCGGAATATTGTAGAACACAAGTAAAAAGAAATGAAGAAAATCCACAAATACAATATAGGAGAACTATCAGACAAGGCATATCAAGCTCCCTCCCTTCGGGAGAGCTGGGGTGGGTATGAGGCCATTGACGGCGGGTGTGAGGCAAGCAGCGGCTCCGTAAACTGCGTGTGCGAGTGCAACCGCGCCTTCCACACCGAAACGCTGCACCCCCTTGTGAGCCTCATCGACATGTCGTCGCCCTGCGAACGCGACAGGATAAAGACCGACTGCTACGCAGTTGTGTTCAGACACAACGCCGACGACGCGGCGAAATACGGCCGCAGGCCATACGACTTCGCCGACGGCACGCTGCTGTTCATCACCCCCGACAAGGAAATCGACCTCTCCACAACCGACGGCAAGATGCTCATATTCCACCCGAGCCTCATCAAGTTCACACCGCTCGGCCTGCGGCTGAAGGAGTATTCGTTCTTCAAATACCGCCAGGACGAGTCGCTGCACGTCTCCACTTGCGAGAAAAAGGTAATCGGGCGGTGCCTCGGCAGCATCAGCGACGAGCTGTGCTGGGGCGTCGACGAATACAGCAAAGACATCATAAGCAACATCATCGACCTGCTGCTGGGCTACTGCCGGCGCTTCTACAACCGCCAGTTCATCACACGCCACGAAGCAAACGCCGACGCAATAACCGCACTCGACGGCATCATGGACCACTACCTGCGCTCCCGGGCAGGCCGCAACGAAAGGGCTGCCGACAAAATCTTACTTCGCACGACAGCTCGACATGTCGGCCGAATACCTTAACGACATGCTTAAAAACGAGACCGGCAAGACCGTAAGCGAATACGTGCAGCTGCGCCGTGTGGGCATAGCCAAGCAGCTGCTGATCGCCACAGGCATGGCGACAAGCGCCATAGCGGAGACCCTCGGCTTCTCTACCGAAGGCTGCTTCGCCACCGTTTTCAAGAAAATAACAGGCTGCTCACCCGACGAATACAGGAGAAATTAAGAGTTAAGAGTTAAGAATTAAGAAAATATGCTTTGTTGACTTGACAATAATGTATGCACATTTTCTTAATTCTTAACTCTTAATTCTTAATTAATTCACTACCTTTGCCCCTGCTAATCATCAACTTAAACAAATGAAAAGACTTTTTCTCATGCTGCTCATGGTGCTTGCCGTGGGCGCGAAAGCCGTTGCGGAGAACTATCCCTACCGCTCGGATTACCTGTGGGTGACCGTGCCCGACCATGCCGACTGGCTCTACCGGAAGGGCGAAAAGGCGCGTGTGGAGGTGCAGCTGTACAAATACGGCGTGCCCGTTGACGCCGTTGTGAAGTATGAAATCGCCGACGACATGCTCCCGTCTGACCGCAAAGGGGAGGCCAGACTGAAAGGAGGCAGAGCATCGATTGACATCGGAACGAGGACTACTCCCGGCTTCCGCGACCTACGCCTGACCGCAAACGTTGACGGAAAAACGTACAAGCATCATATAAAGGTGGGCTTCTCGGTCGACGAGATACGGCCATACACCAAGGAACCGGCTGACTTCCTCGACTTCTGGAACAAGAACATAGAGGACATGAGGGCGTTTCCGCTGACCTACACGAAGACAAAAGCCGAGGAATATTGCACCGAAAAGATGGACTGTTACCTGCTGAAAATAACGCTGAACAAGCAGAAACAGGCCGTGTACGCATACCTTTTCTACCCCAAGAACGCACAGAAAGGACAGTGCCCTGTGGTGCTCTGCCCTCCCGGAGCAGGCATAAAGACCATCAAGGAGCCGCTGCGCCACAAGTATTATGCCGAGAACGGTTTTATAAGAATGGAGATGGAGATACACGGTTTGGACCCGAGGCTGCCTAAGGAGACGTTCGACGACATAACAAAAGCGTTCAACGGGCGCGACAACGGCTACCTGTTCAACGGCTTGGAAGACCCCGACCGCTACTACATGAAGCGCGTTTACTTAGCCCTGATACGCTGTCTTGACCTGCTGACGAGCCTCCCCGAATGGGACGGACGCAACGTAATAGTGCAGGGAGGAAGCCAAGGCGGCGCGCTGTCGATGGTCGCCGCCGCGCTCGACAGCCGCGTGACGCAGTGCATAGTGAACCATCCGGCCCTCTCTGACATGGCCGCATACAGCGCCGGACGCACCGGCGGATACCCCCATTTCAACCGCATCGAGGGCATGTTCAACGAACGGACACTGCGCACAATAGCGTATTATGACGTGGTAAACTTCGCCCGACACATAACATGCGACACTTACATGACGTGGGGTTACAACGACGACACCTGCCCTCCGACTACCTCCTACGCCGTATGGAACACCCTGACGTGTCCCAAGGAGGCGCTTATAACGCCGATAAACGAGCACTGGACGTCGGACGAAACGGAGTACCGGCAGATGGAGTGGATGTTGAAAAAACTGAAATAAGGAAGGAACAACCCACCCCACCCCATAACCACCTAAGACCCACCCCAACCCTCCCGAAGGGAGGGAGCTTGATTACCGTTTGAGGATGTTTAAAATAATAAGAAGTCCATTAGAGGTTTTGCTCTAATGGACTTCTTTATTTACAAAGCATATCAAGCTCCCTCCCTTCGGGAGGGTTGGGGTGGGTCTTAGGTGGTTATGTGGTGGGTGTTGAGTGCTATTGCTGTGGGTCTTTTACTACAATTTATTATACTCCTCATCCGTAACAGGCTCCAACCATTCGTTCGACGCGCCCTCTTCTGCCACGGTGAAGGCCACGTGCTGGAACCAGCTGTCGCGCGTTGCGCCGTGCCAGTGCTTGACACCCTCGGGTATTTCAACCACATCTCCGGGGTTAAGTCTGCGTGCGGACTTGCCCCACTCCTGATACCAGCCGGTGCCGCCGACGCAAATCAGCACCTGGATGCCTTTGTGATGGATGTGCCAGTTGTTGCGGCAGCCGGGTTCAAATGTGACGTTCGACACTGGCACTTTGCCCGTAGAGAGCGGCGCGAGGTAGCTGTTGCCGATGAAATACTTGGCGTATGCCGAGTTTGGCTGGCCTGTGGGGAACATCGGGTCCTTTACAGGCTCGCCCTCGTTACACTCTCCTCCAAGCACCTCTGCTATGGCCTTGCGTGCGCGCCAAGCCTCGCGTGCGCCGACCTTCGCCTCAAGTACGGCAGGGATTGAGCGTATCTCGGCCTCTGAAAGGCCCATGTTGCGCGCTCCGTTGACGTGAGACTTCAGCTGCGACTCGCATCCTTCAAGTCCCGACAGTGCGCTCACGGTCACGAGTTCGCGCTGGCTGTGGGTGAGGTTGTCACGTGCGAATATGTCACCGAAGAGGTGTGCCTTGAGATAATAGTCAGTTGCAGGGGCAAAAGTGTAGTTGAACGCGCGTCCCGACACCTTCGTCTGCACCTCGGTGCCCTGCTTCAGGGCGTCGTAGTCTTTAGGGAGCGGACTGGCGTCTCGGCCTTCCTCGTCGGTTATGCCCTTGTCCTTGCGCTCCTTCAGCACGTTTTGCAGGGTGCCGAGGGCGTTAAGGCTGCGCGGAAAACCCGTGTAGGCGTAAAGGTGGGAAAGAGCTTCCTTGACCTGACTTACGGTCAGTCCGGCGTCAAGCCCCTCGTTGATGGCCCCGGCCAGACGCTGCTGGTCGCCCTTTGCCTCGAAACACGAGATGGCAACAACGGCCTGCTGTTTTTCGTTAAGTACGTTTTCCATATTCTGTTGAGCTTTTACTGTGGTGCCGCCGAGCGCAACCAACGCCGCGGCAACCAATGTTTTACATTTAGATTTCATGTTTGAAAGTATTTGTCCACGGTGCAAAAGTACAAATAAAGGCCATATTGCCGAATACCAATTTTACTGATAAATGTAACCGTTTCACTCTTAATTCAGCCCTGTTTGGCATCCGCCGCCAACTGCCTGACAGTCAGGCGGTTGGCAAAAGGCCGTGTTTTAGCTTGCAAAAGGCCGTGTTTTAGCTTGCAAAAGGCCATCTTTTACCGCCTAAAACACGGCCTTTTGAATTGAGAATTGAGAATGGGGAATGGAGAATTATGATTACTTTTGCCAACAAGCAACCTCAAAGGTAATCATAATTCTCCATTCCCCATTCTCAATTCTCAATTAAAAACAAGGGAGGGAGATTGATTATCACACAAAATTTACCTGCCCGATTAAACCTTTCACGCCGCCATGCGTCTAATAAAGAAACATTATGCCGTCTTTGACGGCACGCTACGAAAACCAAAACATCTACGAAATGAAAATCAAGACAATGGCCGCCTTGCTGGTATCGGCATTCCTTACGGCATCCACAGCGCAGGCACAGGGCGGCAAAGAATACGGCTCGATAATGACAAAGAAATGGTCGAGCGTTGCGCCGAAGCTTACCGACGACTTTTTCACCACCGCCGAAGCGGCACGTATAGGCGACAACCTGCTGTTCTACCAGCACCCTACGGGCGGATGGCCGAAGAACCTGCAACTGCAAGACGAGCTTACGCCGGCGCTGAAAAAGGATATAGAGAAGAAGAAACAGGGCAAACGCTACGCCACCATTGACAACAAGGGAACAACCACGGAGATTGCTTACCTGGCGCGGCTGTACAACGCCACGGGCACGGAAAAATACCGCGACGCCGTGATAAAGGGCTTCGGCTACCTGTTCGAGGCGCAGTATGACAACGGCGGATGGCCGCAGTTCTACCCCCTGTCGAAAGGATATTACACGCACATAACATACAACGACGACGCGATGGTGAACGTCCTGAAGCTGATGCGCGACGCGGCGAAAGGCAAAGAACCGTATGCCTTCCTGCCGGACAGCGTGAAAGCCAAGGCGCAGGCTTCGCTCGACAAGGGCATCGACTGCATACTGAAGACGCAGGTGGTGCAGAATGGAGTGAAAACGGTATGGTGTGCGCAGCACGACGAGAACACATTGCAGCCTGCCAACGCACGCGCCTTTGAGCTGGCAAGCCTCAGCGGACAGGAGAGTGACGACATTGTGCTCTTCCTGATGTCGCTGTCGAAGCCGTCGGACGAGATAAGGCAGTGCGTAGAGGACGCAGTGGCATGGTTCAAGAAGAGCAAAATCACCGGCAAACGCATCGAGAAATTCACCAACGCCGACGGCAAGAAGGACTACCGCATTGTTGACTGCGCACAGGACGACGCGCCCTGCGAGACGCTGTGGGCACGCTTCTACACGCTGGACGACAACCGTCCGTTCTTCTGCGACCGTGACGGCGTGATGAAGTTCGACATCTCCGAAATCGGCTACGAGCGCCGCAACGGCTACAGCTGGTACAACAACGACGGACTGGACGTGCTGAAGCGGTATGAGAAATGGGAAGAGAAGTACGGGATGGGGAAATAAAAAGCCCCTACCCAACCCTCCCGAGGGAGGGAGTTTGGCATGCAACCGGCTTCCGGCCTGCAAGGGATATGTCTTTAACTCCCAGCGAGCGCAGCGAGCGTTAACTCCTTTAACTTCTCTAACTACTGAAGTAATGGCTTTAACTTCTAAGCGAACGAAGTGAGCGTTAACTTCTCTAACTCCTTTAACTTCTAAAAAACGACATGGAATTTTTCATCATAAAAGACAAAAAGCAACGAGGCCCTTACACGCTGGAACAGCTCGCCGAAATGGGCATCACGTCTGATACGCCCGTTTGGCACGAAGGACTTGGCCCGTGGAAGCCGGCGTGGCAGGTCGAGGAACTTAAGGACTTGCTCACCGGAAAGGCAGCGCAGCAGCCTACACCGCCGCCCGTTCCGCCGCAGGAATGGGCTGACGACAGCACCGAAACACAGCCCGGCGAAGAGGAAAACGCCGACGGCAAAGACGGCAAGCGCCGCCGCAGACGCGCCGTGAAGTGGCTGGCCGCAGCGGCAGTTGTGTTCTTCATCCTGCTGATAACCTGCCCCGGCGAGGAAAGACACCGCCAGACGGTGGTCGACGAGATTGTGGAGGCGGCGCAAAGGGAAGTGCCTTGGCAGAGCGGCGACGACACCCCGTTAGGCTCTTTCAGCGGAACGATTGGCAATTTAATCGTCTCACGGTTCGCCGATGCTGTCGTAGGGCAGTTCATGAGCGTTGACAACTACGTCATATTCTCCGTCGGGACGATACGCTACGGCGGCGAAACGAAAACCATTTCGTTCGGCATTCTCGGCCATGTGTTCACCTTCGACGCCGACGACATTGGCAAGGCGGTGGACAAAGAGCAGCCCGCGCCCGACACGATGGCGATATAACAGGGTAAGACCTACCCCAAACCCCTCCCGAAGGGAAGGGCTTTTACATGACGCGACGGATGCCTTGAAGCATCAGGCGGACAAGTACTGCGAGGCTTATCGGAACCGTCTGTTTATAAAAATAGCATCAACAATTTCAGGATAACCGACAACCCACACTTCCAAAGACTATCCAAGCCCCCTCCCTTCGGGAGGGTTGGGGTGGGTGTCAAATACATAACATTTATGAAGAAAAGCTTAGTGGCTCTTGCGTTCGGCACTCTCGCGCTCGGGATTGCCGAATTTGTGATGATGGGCATACTGCCCGACGTGGCCCGAAGCCTCGGCATCAGCATACCGGAGGCAGGCCACCTGATTTCCGCCTACGCGATAGGCGTATGCTGCGGAGCGCCCATGCTCGTCGTGGCATACAAGTATCCGCTGAAGAACATGCTGCTGGTGCTGGCGTGCATCATACTCCTCGGCTCAACGTTGGCCGCCTTCTCGGTGAACTACTGGATGCTGCTCGTGGCGCGGTTCATATCCGGACTGCCCCACGGGGCTTACTTCGGAGTGGCGTCAATCGTGGCCGTAAGGCTGGCGGACGAGCGCCACAAGACGGGCGCGGTGTCGATAATGGTGGCCGGAATGACCGTCGCCAACCTCTTCGGAGTGCCCTTGGCGACGGGGTTAAGCTCAACGCTGTCATGGCGTTTCCCCTTCGTTCTGGTGATGTTCGTCAGCCTCATAGTGCTTTATTACATCTGGAAATGGGTGCCGGGCGTAGGCGCTCTGCCCGACAACGGCTTCCGCCACCAGTTCGCATTCCTGAAAAAGGACGCGCCGTGGCTCATACTTGCGGCGACAATGCTTGCCAACGGAGGCATCTTCTGCTGGTACAGCTACATCAGTCCGCTGCTAATCGACGGCGGTTTCGCCGCCGACACGCTGCCTGCGCTGATGATAGCGGCAGGCTTCGGCATGGTGGCCGGCAACCTGATTAGCGGCCGCCTGTGCGACCGCCACCGTCCGGGGTACGTCGTGGCGGTGACGCAGTGCATAGCCATTGCCGCCCTGCTGCTCGTCTTCCTGCTTGCAGATTACGGCTGGCTGTCGGCCGCACTGATGGTGGTATGCACGGGATGCCTCTTCGCGGTGAGCAGTCCGCAGCAGTTCCTCATACTGAAATACGCCCCGGGCGGCGAGCTTCTCGGCGGCGCGAGCATACAGGTGGCGTTCAACCTCGGCAACGCCATAGGCGCCTTCTGCGGCGGACTGCCCATCGCCGCCGGCCTTCCGCCGCGCTATGCGGCCCTTGTCGGTGTGCCGTTCATCGTGCTGGGACTCGTCAGTTTCCTGATATTCAACCGCAAATACGAACGCCGCAAGGCTGCCTGACAGCACTGGCGGCGTAACGCCTTATAATACAACGCTTTACAAAAGGCCGTCTTTTACACGCTAAAAGACGGCCTTTTGCATTGCAATTGATGGCCTTTTAGCAGCCCAAAAGCCACCTTTTGAATTAAGAATTAAGAGTTAAGAATTAAGAAAACATGCTTTGTTGGATATTAACAAGTCATCTGGCAAGACATATTTTCTTAATTCTTAACTCTTAATTCTTAATTTAAATAGCCGTATCCGGCCAATCCAAAGCCATAGAAAAGCATTTGCCTTTAACTCCTTTTACTACATTAACTCCTTTAACTCCCGAAAAAATCGCTATCTTTGTAGCCGTGGACGAATATTCATCATCACCCGTACAGTACCTGCGCCAGCTGCGGCTGCTACTGGAAACGGAATACAACTGCGAGAAAGAGGAGTTCCGCCGGCAGACGGAAGCCATGGGGCTACAACGCAAAGTGAAGCGTGGCGACGCGTGGCTGCACGTCAGCGTGGGCAGGAGTTACTACAACTCGCTGAACCAGTTGGCCGTGGAAGTGATGCGCACGCAGGACAAGGAGATTGAACATAACTTCGAGTTCGGCCGCCCCGTGGCGTTCTTTACGGTAAAGGAAACACCCTCCAAAGGCTCCGAAGCCCCTTCGGGTAGGGCTTCCATACTGCTCACCGGCACCGTAAGCTACGTCGACGGCGACCGCATGGTTGTAACCGTGCCGGACAACGCGCCGCTGGCGAGGCTGCAAACGGAGGAGAACGTGGGCGTGCAGCTGTTCTTCGACGAGACCACATACAGGCTGATGTTCGAGGCGTTAGACCGTGTCATCGGTGCGAAGAACAACCGGCTGGCGTACCTGCGCGACCTCTTCGCATCGCGGCAGAAGGCCGAGACATTCTCGTTTGACCCGATACGCTTCCCCTGGCTCAACCCCGCGCAGGAGCAGGCGGTGAACAACGTGTTGCGCGCCAAGGACGTGGCAATAGTTCACGGACCGCCGGGCACGGGCAAGACGACCACCCTCGTGGAGGCCATCTACGAGACACTGCGCCGCGAGAACCAAGTACTTGTATGCGCACAGAGCAACATGGCCGTCGACTGGATTAGCGAACGGCTGGTTGACCGGGGCGTCAACGTGCTGCGCATAGGCAACCCCACAAAGGTGAATGACAAGATGCTGTCGTTCACTTACGAACGACGGTTTGCCGACCACCCCGATTATCCGCAGCTGTGGAGTATCCGAGAGGCGATACGCAAGCTGCGCCAGAACCGCAAACAGCGGCGCGACGAGGGCTATCACCAGAAAATCGAGCGCCTGAAGAGCTGCGCCACGGAGCTTGAGATACGTATCAACGCCGAGCTGTTTGGCGAGGCGCGCGTCATAGCCTCGACCCTTGCGGGCAGCGCCAGCCGGCTTCTCACGGGTCAGAAGTTCGGAACGCTGTTCATCGACGAGGCCGCACAGGCTTTGGAAGCGGCCTGCTGGATAGCCATAAGGCGCGCTTCAAGGGTGATACTGGCCGGCGACCACTGCCAGCTTCCGCCCACGGTGAAGAGCGTCGAGGCACTGCGCGGCGGCCTGGGCGTGACGCTCATGGAGCGCATAGTGCGCCGGAAGCCCGACGTGGTGACGCTACTGAAGACACAGTACCGCATGAACGAGACGATAATGCGCTTCTCGAGCGACTGGTTCTACGGCGGAATGGTTGAGGCGGCGCCGCAAATCAAGTACCGCGGAATACTCGACCTGGACAACCCGATGATGTGGATTGACACGGCGGAGGTGGAAGGCAAGGAGGAGTTTGTGGGCGAGAGCTTCGGCCGAATAAACCGCGCCGAGGCGCAGCTGACGCTCGACACCCTGCAGGAATACTTCACCAAGATAGGCAAGCAGCGCATTCTCGACGAGCGCATCGACGTCGGCATCATATCGCCTTACCGCGCCCAAGTGCAGCTTTTGCGGCGTATGGTGCGCAAGGGCGAGTTCTTCAAGCCCTACCGCAGCCTCATATCGGTGAACACTGTGGACGGTTTCCAGGGGCAAGAGCGCGACATCATCATAATCTCCCTTGTCCGGGCGAACGCCGACGGACAGATAGGTTTCCTGTCAGACCTGCGCCGCATGAACGTGGCTATTACCCGGGCACGCATGAAACTCATAATACTCGGCGACGTGGCTACAATGACACGCCACCCGTTTTACAAGAAACTGTATGAATACACAAACGGCAACAGCCCCCTCCCAACCTCCCCGAGGGGAGGAGGGCAGACGCCATTGTGATATAGATTAACAATTAAAAATCAACAATCAACAACTACCTGCAAGGGTAATTACAATCCCCTCCCCTCGGGGAGGACGGGAGGGGGCTTTCGATTATGCTCCAACGAGATTACATCCAGCGGCTTATCCGCGAATTCATGGCAGCCTTACAGCGGCTGTTGGAAAAGAAAGAAGTGGGCGAAAGGCAGGAGGAAGTGCGCCGGCTGTTCGCCCAATACATGGGCGACTACGCCTTTTTCCACACCGCGTCGCTTGACGACATCATGCGGTGGTTTGAGAAATACCACGAAGAAGAACGCCTCGACCGCATAGGAATGCTGGCCGAACTGTATTACGCCGAGGCCGACACGATGAGCGAACCGATGCGTTCGGACGTGCTCGACAAGGCCTTCATGCTGTTCGACTTCATCGACCGGCACAGCCGCACGTACTCGCCCGAAAGGCTGGAGAAGATGAGAAAAATAGAAAACATAAAGGTAAAAAGGTAAAAAAGTAAAAAGGTAAAAACAACAAACATGTTCAATAAGACATAACATGATGATGTTTTTTACCTCTTTACCTTTTTACTTTTTTACCCTTAGAAAATCTTTTGCCACTATGACAACACACCCCTTATGGACAGATGAATGTTGGCTGCCGCTGCTACGGCTGTACATGCGGCGGCCGGAGGGCGTAAAGCCAATGTTCTCGCGCGGCATGGTAGAGCTTGCATTGGAGCTGCACATACCGCCGCAAGTGCTCTACGGGCAGATGTTCCGCCTGCGGCGGCCAGACACTCCGAGCCTCGCGCGGCTGTGCGGAAAGTACAGGAACAACCCGAAACGCCTGGCGCGCGACATCAAGACGCTGCGGCGCATGAGCGGAATGGGCAGCGGCGGAGGGTTCTACGACGGCGTAGAGGTGAACGAGACGTTTGAAAAGGACTTCCGACCAATATCCGGACACCCTGCGCTGACGCCCGCCGCGCTCGTGATTGTGCTCGACCTGTACTTCAGGCTGACACCGGCAACGATGGTGAAGGAAACGCCCGAAGTGGCCGAACTGGCACGGACGACGCACACGAAGGCATCGGAGATTGTCGAAGCGCTCGACTGCTTCCAGGCGTGCGACCCCTACCTGAAACGCCCGACGCCGCCCGACAGCCCACTGTCAGCCGCCTGCCGCGACGTGTGGCACCGCTACGGCAACGGCGAACCGCAAGAACTTGCCGCCATGGCGGCGCAGCTAAGGGAGTATTATTAGCAGCCCCTGCCCCACCTAACACCCACCCCAACCAGAGGGACAACCCACCCCAGCCCTCCCGAAGGGAGGGAGCCTGATGTGACTTTGCTGTAAGCAAGGCAGGTTTGGCTCATTGATTATATTAGGCTTATCCGCCCTATCAGCCCTATTGGGCCTATTATCATTATGGGAGAAACAGGCCGGATAAGCCCAATAAGAAGCTAATAAAAGCAGGTAATCAAGCTCCCTCCCTTATTTTTGATTGAGAATGGAGAATTGGGAATGGATAATTATGATTACCTTTGAGGTTGCTTGTTGGCAAAAGTAATCATAATTATCCATTCCCCATTCTCCATTCTCAATTCAAAAGGCCTGCTTTTAGGCGGTAAAAGACGGCCTTTTACCTTACAAAACACGGCATATTGCAATCTAAAAGGTGGCCTTTTGCAAAGCATTGGCAGCCAACACGTTACGCAGGCGGCGGCAAACCGCCATGAAACAAGCTTGGAAACGCGCCGGAAAGGACTGCCGCGCGGCGCGCGGTTTACCTAAATCAATAAAACAAACGTTTACGCAAAAAATCAGGCCTATGGCCTGAAGTGGCTGGGAAAATGGCTAAATTTGTAGCAGTCTTAGTCAATGTATCATTTATAAAACCAGCAAAACAAAACAGCACAGCATGAGTCTGAACATCGAAAAGGGCGACAAGAAGCGCGTCGTCATCGTCGGAGGAGGCTTCGCCGGGCTTAAAGTGGCCAACAAGCTGAAGCACAAGGGAATGCAGATAGTCTTGATAGACCGTAACAACTACCACCAGTTTCCGCCAATGATTTACCAGGTGGCATCGGCGGGAATGGAGCCAAGCTCGATATCCTTCCCCTTCCGAAAGATTTTCCAGCACAGCCGCGACGTATATTTCCGCATGGCCGAACTGCGCGCCATTTACCCGGAGAAGAAGCTCATACAGACATCCATCGGCAAGGTGGACTACGACTACCTCGTACTGGCCGCCGGAACGACCACAAACTTCTACGGCAACAAGAACGTGGAGGCCGAGGCCATGCCGATGAAAACCGTCTCGGAGGCAATGGGATTGCAGAACGCCATACTGGCGAACATCGAGCGCGCCATAACATGCGCCACCAAACTGGAACAGCAGGAGCTGCTCAACGTCGTCATAGTGGGCGGCGGAGCCACGGGCGTAGAGGTGGCCGGAGTGCTCTCGGAGATGAAACGCACGGTGCTGCCGCACGACTATCCCGACCTCGACCCTACCCTGATGAACATCTACCTCATAGAAGGCGGCAACCGTCTGCTGTCAGGCATGTCGCCCGAATCGTCCGCCGCAGTGGAGCGTTTCCTGCGCCGCATGGGCGTGAACGTGCTGCTTAACAAGATGGTAACCGACTATCAGGACCACAAGGTAATACTGGCCGACGGCAGCTCAATAGCGACGCGCACCTTCATCTGGGTGAGCGGCGTGGCCGGAAGCCCCGTGGGCAACATAGGCAAGGAGCATCTCGGCCGCGGACAGCGCATAAAGGTCGACCGCTTCAACCAGGTAGAGGGCATGGACTCGGTGTTCTGCATCGGCGACCAGTGCCTCGTTTGCGGCGACGATGAATACCCCAACGGCCATCCGCAGCTGGCTCAGGTGGCAATACAGCAGGGCAAGAACCTGGCGCGCAACATCAGGCGGATGGAGAAAGGCAAGGAACTGCGCCCGTTCAAGTACAAGAACCTCGGCTCGATGGCTACCGTGGGAAGGAACAAGGCCGTAGCGGAGTTTTCAACGGTGAAGACCAGCGGCTTCATAGCATGGGTGATGTGGCTCGTAGTACACCTGCGTTCCATCCTCGGAGTGAGGAACAAGGTCGTGGTGATGCTCAACTGGATGTGGAACTACTTTAACTACAACCAGTCGCTCCGCATGATATTCTACCCCCAAAAGGCGCACGAGATACAGGAGCGCGAGGCACGCGAAGCCGTGACACACTGGGGCGAAGACCTGAAAGACGGCAAGCCGCAGGACGGCAACAGCTGACCGCCGCGCAACCGCCTGACAGTCAGGCAGTTTACAAAAGGCCGTGTTTCGCAATGCGAAACACGGCCTTTTACATTGCAAAACATGGCCTTTCAGCGTGCAAAAGACGGCCTTTCGCAAAACCACTCCGCCCAGTCTGTCTCCATTTGCCACATCTGCCCCATCTGTCCTATTCACCAAACGCATAACCGTAAAATATATACAAATTACCCATACGCGGTTACACGCCATTCCATCGGCAACCATTAACTTTGCAACCGGATAAAAACAAGACAGAAAAAAGACATGACACTTCAACAATTCTTAGACTACGTGACGACCGGCAAGCCGCTCGACACGCCCGAAATCTACCGCCTTATGGACGACATGAGCGAAGAGGCGCGCCGCCTGACGTTCACCCTCAACTCGGCGTACCACAACCAGGAGGAGATAAACCGGCTGATGACCGAGATAACGGGCAACGCCCCCGGCAAGGGCTTCAAGATGTTTCCGCCGTTCTACACCGACTTCGGCAAGAACCTGCACATCGGCGAAGGCGTGTTCATCAACGCCTGCTGCCAGTTTCAGGACCATGGAGGCGTCTTTATAGGCGACTTCTGCCAGATAGGCCACAACGTCGTCTTCGCCACCATCAACCACGGCATAGCCGCCAAGGACCGCCGCAGCATGACGCCTGCTCCTATCCGGCTGGGCAAGAACGTGTGGGTAGGCTCCAACTCGACGATACTTCCCGGCGTGACCATCGGCGACAACGCCATCGTCGCCGCAGGCGCAGTGGTTACCAAAGACGTGCCTGCCGACACGATAGTAGCCGGCGTTCCGGCAAGGGAAATAAAGAAGATTAATTAGGCGTGTACGGTAAACAGGTTGCGTGGTCTTGAGGTTATAGGGCGTTTACGGCCGTAAAGCCGCATGGCCTCAAGCCCCTGCAGCCCGGCAACAGTACAGCCTCAAAAAACAAATCCGCCGCCGTAAGCATCACGCTACAGCGACGGATAAATAAAAAACTTTTACTCTTTACTATACCAATTCAATCTTATCTTACCACGAATTTCTTTCCCTTGTGGATGTATATGCCCGGTTTCGACGGCTTGCTGACGCGTACACCACCGATGGTGTAATAAGAATCGTCAGTGTTTTCCATCTCTTCCGTAACCACTTCCTTGATGCCCGTTGTGCCGGGAGTCTCACCTTCAAGCAGCGAAACGGCACCAATCAGATTACGGTTGAGCGTCTGTCCGAGCTGGTCGGTAGTCAGTCCGAACTCCGCTGCAAGGGCATCGGCATCAGACATCTTGTTTGTCACCGCATAGCAGTCAGCCTTCAACGGGAAGTATGAATCATCAACCATCTCGCCAAACAGTGCGTCCGGATCAAGAAGGCCTGCAGTAACGCCGAAGTCGAAACCGTCGCCGTTGCCACATTTCGTGCCTTCGTAATTTATATCATACCCCTCAAGGTTTTCCCTTTGGTTCAAATCACGGATAAGACAATTTCGCAAGTTTTTAATACATTCGCCATAAGGAGTATTACCATTTTGTATACGGAAATCACTGTTTGTTTCCGCACCGCTGAGTACACCCTTGTTGCCGGCTATTATCGTATTTATGACATTCACCTCGGTAACCTGCGTGTCGCCCATCTTTGGCAGACGCTGCAAATATATGCCGCCACCGTTACCGCCGCCGTCATTTGTTATCTTATTACCTGTAATTGTACAGTTGACAATGTTGAGGCGAACATAATGGCCTTCTTTTTCCGCTGCATATAAATCTATTGCTCCTCCATTGTTACGTGTGATGTTGTTTGCAAAAGTAGAGGCAAGAATATCAACCGTCAAAGCACGCTCGGCAGACAGTTCTATGGCGCCACCACGGCCTCTTTCAGTAATCTCCGTTGTAAGGGTCTTATTACCTACAAACGAACATCCCTGCACTATAAGTTTGTTATTTTCATAGTCTTTTGTCGAACTGTCAGCACCGGTCATAAACTCAAGTGCGCCGCCCATACGTGGTGCAGAGTTTTCTGTAAAAGCACAATTCAAGAATTTGAAAGTCTTAGGAGTACCGTTATCCCAACGTACAAATACCGCACCGCCGCCATGAGTGTCAGTTCCGTTAATCAAGTCTTCAGGCAGCTTTGCGTCATTTCCTTTAAATACACACTCTTCAAAAGTGCCATATGAGTTCCAGAAAGTCAATGCACCGCCATGATGCCCTGAGTTGTTCTCAAACAATGTGTTTTTCACATTCAGTTCAACGTCTGTCGCATGTATTGCACCTCCGCCATTCCAATTGGCTGGATAACCATTGTCAGACAACATGTTGTATGACACATGGTTATTGACAAACTCGCAATCATTTATAGTAAGACTTCCTCCTTCCACACGTATAGCTCCGCCTTTTTCTTCACCAGCTTTTTCCCCTTGATGGAAAGCGTTTTGAAAAACCATGTCTTCAATTGTAACCTGCGATTTGCCTGAAATGTTGAAGATAAGCGTCTTGTTGTCACCGTCAAGGGTACCTCCTTTTATTGTCAGTCCTGTCTTTCCCTTAATGGCGATAGGCTCAGCCATCGTTATCGTTCCGTCGATGGTTATCACATCTCCATTTTCAGCCTGGGCGATGGCGGCCTTGAGGCCGTCGGCATCGGTTACGGTCTGGTTTGCTGCCGACGCTGCGCACGCGAAGCCCATCAGCATGGCGGCAGACATGAATCTTAAGTGTAAAGATTTTTTCATGATAGTTTTTGTTTTTAGTTTAACTTAGTTCAGGTTTCCGTTTTGTGCAAAGATACATGCGCGCAATTAACAAACGTGTTAATCGTTTATTAACCGGGCGGTTAAAATACGCTTAATCGCATTTTTATGTGCAAACGGCGTATCTTTACGGCATGAAAAACGGCGGTTCCGTACCTGCCTGACAGCCAACGACTTAGGCCTTTGCCTGCCGGAGGTTTGCAAAAGGCCGTCTTTTAGCGTGCAAAAGACGGCAAAACGCAACGCAAAAGGTGGCCTTTCGCACGGCGAAAGGCCACCTTTTATATTTTAAGGAGTTAAAGAAGTTAAAGAAGTTAGCACTCGCTACGCTCGTTAGAAGTTAAAGACAAGTGCTTTGCCAAGTGAAGAGTGAAGAATTAAAATGCAAACAACAAGGCATATAATTCTTCACTCTTCACTCCTGACTCATCACTACTTCGCCAGTTCGCAGAGCATGTTGGCCAGCAGACGGGCGGCCACGGGGTCGGTCGGAGCTTTCTCCGTACACATCGTGGAGACGATGGCGCGTCCCTTGCCGTCGGCTATCTGAAGCATCGTAAGTCCGCGCATCGACTCTATCTTGGCGATGCGGTCTTCGGGTTTGCCGCCGTCTATGTAGGCGTGTATCTTCATCTGTCCGGCCAGTTCGGTCACGTTCTCGTGGCGCACGGCCTTGAGCGTGGCGCTGCAAGCACGCGGCATCTCGCGCTGGTTGTTGTTGAAATAGCGCAGGTCGAGCGGAGTAAGGCCGTCGAACACGGGCGCGTCGCTGCGCTCCATCACTACAATGTCGCCCTCGGTGGGGTTAATCCAGCTCGTGATGTATTCGGGGAAGGCGGCCTTTGCGGCTTCCTTGCAACCGAGCATGAGCAGTTTTCCGCCGGCAGCAGTGTAGCGGCGAAGGGCTTTGGCGTCATCTTCTGAGAGATTTGAGAGAGCTGGGAAAACTGCGATGCCAGTGCTTCCGGCTTTCTTTATAAGGTCGGCAACGCTGGTTGCGGTCTCGGGCTCAACGCCGATGGCGGCAAGTGCGGCCTTGGTCGCAGCGTCGTCAAGCGTCACGATGCGCTTGCCCTTAGGGGCGTTGACCCCGCTCCAGTCACGCGTTGCAAGTATCAGGTCGTATTCATTGGCCGATATTTCGCGTCCGTTCTCGACGAGTTGCAGGCGTAGCTTGCCGTCCACGCGGGCAGACGGCAGCGTCTGGGGCACCGTTATGGCCGGTTCGATATACTTGCGGCCGTAGTATTCAACGGCCGGGAACGCCTCCTCGCCCTTCGCGAGCACGCTGCCATTGCCGTCGGTGAAGCTCCAGCGCAGGGTCATGGGGCCGAGGTCGCGGCCGTCTTCGGCGTCGTTCACAACATAGACGCGCGTCTTCAGCGGCTCGCCGGCATAGAGGTTGCGCCCCCACAGCTCGGCGCTTACGAGCACGGGCTGCAACGCACGCTGCAGCGCGAAGTACGTAGGATAGGGCTGTATGCCGTCCTTGTCGTAGCACTGGCGGAACCATGTCATGTAAGCGAAGTGCATTATGCCCGACGCTTCGGGGCATGTGCGGCGCAGGGCTTCGGCCAGTTCGCCCGTGATGAACGACTGCACCTTGAGGAACGAGGCCGGGTTGGCCCAGTCGTAAGCCTCATAACCGATGAGCGAATACGGGTTCTGGTGTATCAGCTGGTACGAACGTGTGGGATGTCCGGTCTCCGCATTGGGATATCCGGTGCTCATCTCCTGGCTGATTAGCGGACGGCCGGGCGTCTTGAAGTCGCGTTGGAACTCGCCGTTGAAGAAGCGGAACACCGAATAGTCGTACCAGTTGTAGTATGCGTGGTTGTCGTCTATGTCGCCGTCGTCAACCGTCGCGATGAAATCTTCGCCGAAACGCCTTACTCCGCTGCGCCTCATGTAGTTTGAGTCGAAGCTGACGGGGCGCGTGGGGTCAACCTTCCGCATGTCCTTCACAGTGTTGGAGATGATGCGGAACTTCTCCTTGGCGCGCTCCTTGTCGGCGTCAAGGTCGTAGAACTTCATCTCGTTGTTGACCGTCCAGAACACAAGCGAGGGGTGGTTGCGGAACTTCTTGATTACCTGCAGCCACTCGTCGTGCCACAGTTTCAGGGTGCTTTCGTTGGGTATGGGCGTCGAGTGAATCATCAGCCACGACCATGTGCCCTCGAAGCTGACGGCGATGCCGTTGCGGTCGGCGGCGTCCATCCACAGCTGGTTCCACGGAGTGGTGTGTGTACGGGTAGAGTTCACGTTGCCCTGGCGCATCAGCTGCATGAACTTGTCGGCCAGTTCGCGGTCGTTGGGACGCAGGGCGAAGGGAATGTGGTTGCCCCCTCGCAGCCAGAACTTGCGCCCGTTGAGGTAAAGGTAGCCGTCGTCGCGGGCCTCGAACGTGCGGAAGCCTGAAGTGATAGTAGTTTTGTCAATAACGTCCTTGCCGCTCACAACGCTGAACGTGAAGTCGTACAGGTTGGGCGACGACGGCTCCCATAGTTTCGGTTTCAGTCCGTCCACGGCGCAGGTGAGCGTCTGCTGCCCGCCTTTCCCGAGCTTCTGCTTCTCCAGCAGAGTGCCTTCGTAGAGCACACTGCCGTCCTGTTTGTCGGCGATGCGCACCGTAACGTCAAACTTGCGGTTCTTTTTCGACGTGTTGTTTACCGTCACGTCGAACTCAGCTCCCTGCAAAGTGGGCTTTATGAAGACGTCTTCCACCTTCACGGGTTCGGTTACAACGAGCTTCACCGGCTGCCAGATGCCTGCCGGATTGTCGCCGTAGAAGCCGTGGGGGATGTCCGTAAGAACCTCCTTGTTGGCCTGTTTGTCGTCCTTGTTGGCGGCAATGTCCTTGCGCACCGACGAGTAGTAGTTCTCCATCGCGTCGCTCGTCTGGGCGGCTGCGCCCTTTATGTCGCGCACGACTTTCAGCGCAACGAGGTTGCGTCCGGGGCGTACAAGGCCGGTGACGTCAACCTCGAACGCGCCGAACATGCCCACATGCGAGCCTGCCTTCTGTCCGTTCACGTAGACATCGCACATCTTCGATACGGCATCGAAGCTAAGAACCGTGCGCTTGCCCTTGATGTCTTCGGGCAGCTCCAGCCACTGGCGGTACCACGCCGCGCCGGTTCTGCGGTAGTCAAAGGTGTAGTTCTCGCACCTGTCCGACTCCTGTTGGAAGTACGTGTCAGACACTCCTTTGGCCTCATGCCCGTTGGGCGTGGGCATTGTTTCGCCGTGAAGCCAGATGCGTATGGGCGTCCAGAAGTCGGGCACGGTCATCACATGCCAGTCTGTATCGGGGTTGTCAACACCCACGGCCTTGGCCTCGTCCTTCATCTGATATTCCGGCATGAAGAGCCACTGGCCGTCAAGCGACAGCTCTGTGCGCACGCCCGTCAGTGCGGCGAGGCGTTTGGGAGAGTATGCGGCACGCTCCTTAGCGCGCTTTTCCTCCTTCTGCCGCGCGTTCATGCGGCCATCGTATTCGTCGCGTTTCACGCCTTTGAAAAAGTCGGCAGGCAGCTGACGCACATTGAGGTCGTCATACTCGGTGTCTATCCAGCCGCCGCCGAGGGCCACTCCGCCCGTCGGCGCGAGGCTGCTGTTCTTGTCCTCAACGTCGATGAGCGGCTTTTCGCCGTCGCCGACGAACACGCGGATGCGGCCTCCGGCCACCTGCACGCGCAGCGTGTACCACTCTCCGGGCACGGGGTGGAAGCCCAGCTCGCGCACGCCGAGGAACTCGTCAAGCCCCATGTAGCCCGTGCGCATAAGGTAAAGGTCGTCCTGCAGGCCGCCCTTTATGCCCACAACGTAGCGGTCGAAACGGTTGAACGTGCGGAAGCCGGCCCATATCTGCACCTGTTCCGCACCCTTCGGGGCGCGTGCGCGGAAAGAGAACTCATAGTCTTTCCACTCGTTTCCGCCGAACACTGCATACGAATCCTTGGCGCGCAGCACGCCGCCGCTGACCGCACATGTACCCGTGCCGGTGACCGCAAGCGGCGCCGACATGTCTGAAAAGTCGTTTCTGTAGGCGTCCTGCGCAGGCAAGGCGGAAGGCGAAAGCAACGCCGCCGCGGCGAGAAACGCCGTTAGTTGATGTTTCATACTAATATATTCATTAAGGTGTTAATATTCTTTCAAGAGGACATCACTTTCCTTGTTGGCAACAGCCTGGTTCCCAGCATGTTGCGAAAGGCCGTCTTTTACATTGCGAAAGGTGGCCTTTTACATTGCGAAAGGTGGCCTTTTACCTTCCGTTTTGCCGTGTTTTGAATTGAGAATTGATAATTGGAAACCGACAATTATGATTTGCCTTGCCGACAATAACCCTCAAAGGTAATCATGATTTTCCATTTCCAATTGTCAATTCTCAAATCCGGCTTATTCTTTTTCAATCGAGATATAGTCTACATCAATCGTACCGCTGGCGCCACGCCACTCAATATAGTGTTCGCCTTGGGCGATTTTCACACCACTGATTACCGTCTCGCCCCACTCGCCAACCGGCGTATCAACGGTCAGTTCTTCCTTTCCGGTCCAACTGCCGTCAACTCCCAAGCGGAACTTAGCCGTGCTGTTGCCTTGGCGGCGCATACGTATAGTGACACGATATGTACCTTCTGATGCCACGTTGAGCGAATAACGTGTCCATTCCTTGCGTGCCATAGATGCGACAAAGGTAGTGCCGCCCTCGGTGCCCAAGCTGATTTCACGCTCCTGCCTGTCGCCAAGCACAAACAGCTCGTTGTCAGGACGCTTGAACCAAGCCGTATGCGAGCCGCCTTCGTTATAGTCTTCTGCCTGCAAAACAAGTTTGCCGCCCGACGTAAGCTGCGGCATCTGTCCGCCCTTGGGCGTGCCCCAGTTGTGCACAATGTTGATGTCGCCGTTGTCTGCAAAGGTCAGTTCGTCGAAGCAGACAGAGCGCAGGGCGCCCTCGCCGCTGTAGTTGGCCGTGTGGTAGAACTGGTACCACTTGCCCTTGAACTTCACTACGCTGCCGTGGGCTGTCTCCTCGCCGTGCGGATACATGTACACGCCCTTGTCTGTCCACGGTCCGAGGGGCGAATCCGACACTGCGTAAAGCAACTGGTTGCCGCCAAGCTCGGTGTTATGGCCGTCTGAATGGGTGAGATAATACCGCCCGTCCTTCTTGAATACGAACGGAGCCTCGTGGAAGTTGGACGCAACGCCCTCCATAAGATGCATCGGTATCTCCAGCTCTAACCAGTTGTCGTCCTTCAGCTTGCCACCCCAGCAGGGCTTGCCGCCGCCGCTCACATAAACGTAAGCCGAGCCGTCATCGTCAATGAAGATGCAGGGGTCGATACTGTTCGGCATTCCCGGTATAGAATCCTGAACCTCAAACGGACCTGCCGGATTCTTGCTTGTAGCCATAAACATGCGCCACTGGTCGACATCATCGCCGTCGGAACGCGACTTCACCTTATGAGGGAAAAGGAAATAGTACAGCCCGTCCTTCACATTATACGCCGCATCGGGCGCCCACATGAAGCCGTTGCTGCCCTCGCCTATCTGTTCTCTCACGTCGTCGGCGTTAAGTATCTCGCCGTGGTCGGTCCAGTTGACCATGTCCTCGGTAGAGAACACATGGTAACGGTCCATGCGGTCGCAGCCCTTTGACGGCTCCATGTCATGCGAGGCGTAGACATAGAGCACGTCCTTGCCGTCGATATGCCACACGTGTGCCGACGGGTCGGCGGTATAAAGGTTGCCGGTGAACGGGCTGCCGTACATCTGCGAGGGGAAGGTTACGAACAAAGGATTGCGCGTAAACTCCTGTGTCATGGGGTAAGAATAGTCGAATATGCCGGGCAGCTTGCCGTCGCCATAGTCGCCGGTACGCTCGAACACGAACTTGTCGACGTTCATTCCACTGTAGGTATACCACTGGAACACGTGCTCTCCGGCCTTCAACGGTATGCCTTCAACCGCCACGGGATAATAATTGTCCCATCCGTTGTTGGGCACTTTGCGCACGCGGCACACGGGTTCGCCGTCGATGCGGAGGTCGAAGCGACCGTTGTCGACGCCCGACGAGCATACGGTCGAGATGGTGTAAGTGCCTTCCTGGGTCACGTTTATGGTGTAGTTGTTCCAGTCGCCGTCGCTTGTGTTGCCGAGAACGATGCCTCCGTTACCCGACGAAAGGCCGACGGCATCGCTACGGTAGTCGCGCCTGTTGCCGGCACCTACGGATTTGAAGTGGAAGGCAACGCCCTCTCCGCCGAGGTCGTAGTCCTCGGCCTCGATGGTACACGGCACGTTGTGCGGGCCGGGAACAAACTCGCCGGGGTTCTCCTGCTGGCCGTCCATGTTGGCGAAACTTATTCCCTTGACATAGTTGCCGGTACGTTCGAACACGAACTTGTCGAAGTTTATGCTGCTGTGGGAGTACCACCGCAGCACATGCGTGCCTGCCTCAAGAGGAATGTCGCCAATAACCATCGTTGAGTAATTATCCCATCCGCCGTTAACAGCCTGCAAGACCGGACAAACAGGCACGCCGTCGACAAGCAGGTCGAAGCTGCCGTTGTCAACGCCAATGCTGTAAACAACCGACACGGAGTAATTGCCAGCCTCGGCGACGCTCACCGTATAGTTGACCCAGTTGCCGGCATCGTTATTGCCAAGCACTACGCGGCCAAAGCTGTTAGATATGCACACGGCATCGTCGCGGTACTGGCGGTAGCTCCCGTCGGTAGTGTTCTTATAATGATAGGCCACTCCTTCACCTCCCTTGTCGTAATCCTCGGCCTCGATGGTGCAGGGGATTACGTGCTCCTTGAACGGCGTTCCGCCGTAGTCCGCCCCCATTGCGAGTGCCGAAAGGCAGGCAAAGCCGGCCAATAAAAATGCTTTTTTCATATCTTATATATAGATGTTATACAACTGGCTGAATTCCAACGCATTGCGAAAGGCCGTCTTTTACCGTGCAAAAGGTGTCCTTTTACGGTGCGAAAGGCGGCTTTTTACCATGCGGAAGGCCGCCTTTTGAACTGAGAATTGATAATTTGGATTTGACAATTATGATTACATTTAAGTATGTCTGCCAACAAGGCAAGCCATAATTAGCTTGACGCTGACTTTCAGTTCCCAATTTTTCAATTCCCAATTCTCCATTCAAAGAAGCCCCACCCCCTGCCCTCCCGAAGGGAGGGAGCTTGGTTTGCTTTTGCCGAATGAAGTTGTCGACCTTATCAGCCTTATTTATTCTATTCCTTAAAACATTTACTCTGCGATGTCTTCCTCTATCGAAATACGGTCGACATCGACAACGCCCTGCGCGCCGCGCCACTCCAAATAGTGCTCGCCGGGAGTCAGCCTGACGTTGTGAACCACCGTATCGCCCCACTCTCCGGCCGGCGAGCCTACGGTAAGTTCGGTCTTGCCCGTCCACGAGCCGTCAACGCCGAGGCGGAACTTGGCACCGCCCTGCGCACCCTGGCGCATGCGTATGGTAACGCGGTAATTGCCTTCGGCGGCCACGTAGAACGAGTAACGCGCCCACTCGCCACGCTCCATGGAGGCAATGCAGGTTACGCCGCCATCGGTCTTGACGCTCATCCGGCCGAACTTCGCGTCGCCGTAGGTGAACGCAGAGTTGTCAGGCCGCTTGAACCAGGCCGTCTGGTAGCCGCCGTCGTTATAGTCCTCGGCCTGCAAGGTGAGGCTGTCGCCGGGCATCAGCATCGGCAGGCGGCCGCCCTTGGGCATGCCCCACGTGCGCACGATGTTTATGCGGCCGTCGGGAGTGAACGTCAGTTCGTCGAAACAAACGGAGCGCAGGTTGCCCTGTCCGCTGTAATCAGCCGTGTGATAGAACTGATACCACTTGTCCTTGAACTTCACCACGCTGCCGTGTGCGGTCTCGTGGCCGTGCGGACGCATATATATGCCCATGTCTTTCCACGGCCCGAGGGGCGAGTCAGACACGGCATACATGAGGTTGTTGCCGCCAAGGTCGTTGGGGTTGTTGTCAGAATGTGTCAGGTAATACCGCCCGTCCTTCTTGAAAACGAACGGAGCTTCGTGGAAGTCGCTGTTGATGCCCTCCATAGGCTTCATGCCCGACTCAAGCTCGAGCCAGTTGTCGTCCTTCAGCCTGCCGCCCCAGCAGCCCTTGCCGCCGCCACCGGCGTAGGCGTAAGCCCGCCCGTCGTCGTCAACGAAGATGCAGGGGTCAATCGTGCTGGGCACTCCCTCGATGTAGCCCTGCACCTTGAAAGGCCCCGAAGGGCTTTTGCTTGTAGCCATGAACATGCGCCACAGGTCCTCGTCGTCACCCACCTGGGTGGCCTTCTCCGTATGGGGGAATAGGAAGTAGTACAACCCGTCCTTCGCATTGTAGGCCGCATCGGGCGCCCACATGAAGCCCGGAGTGCCTATCCCGGTCTGTTCCCTCACGTCGTCGGCGTTGAGTATCTCGCCGTGGTCGGTCCAGTTTACAAGGTCTTCGGTAGAGAACACATGGTAGCGGTCCATGCGGTCGCAGCCGCGCGCAGGCTCCATGTCGTGAGAGGCGTAGACGTAGAGCACGTCCTTGCCGTCGATATGCCACACGTGAGCCGACGGGTCGGCGGTGTAAAGGTTGCCCGTGAACGGGCTGCCGTACATCTGCGAGGGTAACGACACGAACAATGGATTGTGCCCGAACTGCTGCGTGAGCGGATATTCATAGTTGAAACGGCCCGGCAGCGCACCCTTCACGTAGTCGCCGGTGCGCGTGAACACGAACTTGTCGACGTTCATCCCGCCGTAAGTGTACCACTGGAACACGTGCCGCCCCTTCTTCAACGGGATGTCGGTAGCCTCCACCGGCGTGTAAGAGTTCCACCCGCTGTTGGGCACTTTCTGCACGCGGCACACCGGCTCGCCGTCGACACGCAGCTCGAAGCGCCCGTTGTCGACGCCCGACGAGCACACCGTAGCCACGGAATACATGCCGCTCTCGGCCACGTTGAGCGTGTATGAGGTCCAGTTGCCGTCGTCGTTGCCGCCCAGGACGAGTCCGCTGCCGCCCGAGGCGATGTTCACAGGGTCGACACGGTAAGCCCTCTGGTCGCCGGCGGCGTTGTTCTTGCAATGGAAGGCAGTGCCTTCGCCGCCAAGGTCATAGTCCTCGGCCTCGACCGTACACGGCACACGGTGCTGCTTGAACGGCTTGCCCTTGTACTTGCCGGCAAGGGCAAAGGCCGGCGCGAGCAGCAGGCAGGAAAGCAGGATGATGTTTTTCATACACAAGTATGTAATGATTGTTGTAACGAATTGATTTCCAGGGAGTTGTAAAAGGCCGTCTTTCGCGTTGCAAAAGGCGGCCTTTCATGTTGCAATTCACGGCCTTTCGGACTGCAATCGGCAACCTTTCAGAATGCCATGGCACTCTGCCATGCACATAAAGGACCGATGCCGCCGACCATGATGCCGTGTGAAACGGGCGCAACGGCCATAAACCGCCGCCGTGCGGAAAAGCGCCGGGAAACATAAGGGGAAGGCATGGCGCAATCCTTCACAGGCCAGCGCCTGCCTCCCCATCACCAACACTTATCCATACACTTGTTAATTCATTATTTATAGTCCTCCACGTCGCCGATAAGCTTGGTCGAGGCGTTAGTCCATCTGAACCTGTCTTTCAATATGCCAGAGTGCTTATAGTCAGCCTCGGGAGTGTCCTTTATCCAGCCGTCGTCAGTAGCAGTAAGGCTATTGAGCAGGTCTTGCAGGTATATTGAACCACATCTCTGCGGATCTGGTTCGCGGTAATCGTCCAAATATTCAGCCGGCACGTGGAGCGTAGCCTTCTCGTTCTGACTATCTTTGAACACCGTACACCATGTACGCTTGGAACCGTCACCGCTGTCTCTTACAACCTCCTTGACCTGTACTGGCAGAGAACGCAAGTATATGTCGGTAAGCGACTCCTTAATGTTGTCAAAGCAGTAGCCGTAGATATACTTCAAGTTCTTCGGCAGCCATACTTCCTTAAGCTTAAGGCAGTTCTTGAAAGCATGGTGGTCAAGGTAGACAGAGCTGGGCACATCGGCGAACGTCAACTCGTCGCATCCTCCTACAACCTCAACGGGCAGATATTCAAGGTTGCCCGGGAAGGTGATGCTCTTCAGAAGGTCGCACTCAGAGAAGGCTTTTTCCTTCATCGTGGTGTTGGTAACCTTCTCGAGGTTGAGCGTCTGCAGGTTGTACTTCTCAGCGTTGTCCTTGGTACACATAGTCTTGAGCAGCGTCCAGTCGGCGTCGCTAAGCTGCCCGGCAAGTTCGAGTGAGGTTATGTGCTGCCAGTCTGTATAGACGTGCTGCTCAATCATCCTGTCGATAGTCTCCTTCAGCGAGCCTACAACCATAAGCGTGGTGGCCGGAGCCTGCGTTACGGTAAGCACGTCGCTGTGAGCCTCGTCACCCTTGGGGAAGAGCTTGATATTGGCAAGGCGCACGGTCATGTCAGGGTTGGGATCGCATGTGATGATGGCTTGGTTAGGAAGGAGGTTGTCAACGCGTATCCAGTCGACAGTCTCTCCGTTGACACCTTCAACCTTGGCCTCAACTTCCGGGACAAGAGACGTGTACTTGACACTGAACGTAGCGCCCTCCTTGTCAAGCTGCTCGCGCAGGTCGTCCTTGTTGGTTATCATCACGGAGATGCCTTCGGCTGCCGCCTGCGACACTTCTATCTCGTCGTAGATGCTGTGGTCGGCCTTTGCACATACCTTTATCGTGGTAGAGCGTGAGCCTCCGTAGTTGGGGTCGATATAGAGTATTATGCCCGTATAGTCATCATTATAGCTCCACGACAGCCAGCTTACGTCGGCCGTGGGGATTTCAAGCGTCAGCTGCTCGATGCTGGCTACATTCTCAAGGGCAAGCTCGATGGGCTGCTCTACACCGTCGCTGGGCACTTCGACAAAGCTTTCAGGATTGGTAACGGTGATTACGGGCTTTGCCTGTCCGTACTGGTACACCATCAACTCGTCAAAAATGTTCTCGTCGGCGTTAGAAGTAATTGTAATCTTTCCTGTGCGCACATTGAAGCCGTTGTTGGCGTTGATGTGCAGCCACACCGTGTCACGCTCCATTGCGCGTGTTCCCTCTTCAAGGCTTATCCAGCTCGACGCGCCGCCATCAATCTCGACCGTGGCCGCACCGGCGTTGGTATCGAATGCCAATGGCATGATGTGCTCGTCGCAAGAAAGGTTCTCAAACGCCTTCGGGTCAGTGATGAGCACAGCGTTGAGCTGGCTCTGGAACACTTCAAATTCCTGCGTCTGATCGCCTGACTTCAGGTAGAACGTGGCGCGACGGTCCTCGTACGTCTCGTTCTGCGCAGCCGCCACCCAAATGGAAAGACTATCGCCGCCGCTTCCGGCACGGTCGAACAGCGTGAGCCACGACAGGTCAGTGCTGTCAGGGTTAAGTATCTCAACCTGCCAGTCGTGAGGCGTGCTGAAGAGCAGCTGCTGCGCCGAGTTGCCCACAGACGAGAAGCTGAATGTGTGCTCGCCCTCAACAGGCTTGTGAACGGTAAGCTCCGAAACGGAGCTTTCTGGCAAATCAGGCTCTTTCGCGATAGTGTCGTCATCGCTGCAGGCCGTAATGAAGGCAGCCGCCGCAAGACAGAACATACCTGCCTTAAATATGTTTTCAAATGTTTTCATGACTATCAGTTTTTTATCTTACCTTGAATTGTTTTCTTACAATGTCGAGAAACTCCATTCCATAACCGTTACCGTAGTTGGGGTCGGTCGGTTCAAGGGCGTTGCCGTAATCCCATTTGTTGAACGCGTCGATGAACACTATCCGGTTGTCGCCGAGGTTCATCTTGGCAACGTTGCACATGTCGGTAAACAGCTCCTTGTCATGGTATACCGGCGGATAGTTATAGAACTCCGTAGTGGTGTTCTGGCGCACCCAACGCACGAACGACGGGCATATAGACGGAATGAAGTCAATGCCGTAATTGTTCTTTATGAACTTGCGGTTGTACTGGTAGTTCTGGTCTATGCACTGCGGCCAGCCGAGCTGCGGCAGGGAGAAGTCTGTTGTATCGAACATGTTGTCCATATACACTGCATCAACTCCACCGCTGATGAAAGTATTGAGGTAGCGAGCCGATGGAGACCACTTGTCCTGACGCGCCACAATGTACATCTCTTTGCCTGTATACTTAAACACGGTATCGCGGATGTTCTGGTAGAGTTGCTTCGAATCCTGCGAATAAAGTCTATGCGGCGAGAGCAGCACTACAAGAGGCTTGCCGTCAACATAGTAATACAGCGAATCGTTGATGAAAAAACGCTCACCCAAACCTTTGAAATAAGTGTACAGGCGTTCAACACGCTGTGAAACTCCATTTGCATCGACATCGGTTTCCTCGATTTTCTTCGAGCTTGACAGACCATCACAGAAGTTTCCTATTTCCACACTGACGCAATACTTGAGTTTACCCCATTTGATAAGGCCGTATGAATTAGCATGCAGGCCTTCCATGTAGTTGACAAAGTCTACGGCGTGCGGACTCAAGTGGTTGTACTGGTTCTGATCCTCGTTGATTTGAGGCATGATGAAAAAGTCGATGCCAGCCTCATTGGCCCAGTTGATGTGCTGCTGGAACAGTGGCACGGCGTTGGAATTGTTCAGATCCATGGCATACCGGCCAAGCACGGGGCGTATATGTGGACACAGCTGCGGATATTCCTGCTTGTCGTCATACTCGCCTATGAGTTTCTGATAATACTTGTCGTCAATGCCAGTCGAGCCGAGGTCAGAGTAGAAAACTCCGACCGTGGCATCTGATGACAAGTTGATTTGCGGAATGTCGTAGTTAAGGAAATGGTCTCCAATCGAAGGGCCATCGTCCGTCGGAGAGCAAGACACAATTCCAAAAGACACAACCGCCAAGCTCAATATTCTTATTACTTTGGTTTTCATATCTTTAATTATAGTTTATCATTCTACAACGTAAGTACTTATTTCCTGCCTGATTTCAAACGCGAATGCTTCCCACATGGCCTCTTCGTCGTTGTCGGTTATGCCAGTCATCTCGCGTGCCGTGCGCAACATTTCCTCGTATGTCTCACCCCACTTCTTGGCCTGCATGTCCATGTTGAAATCAATATAAGTCATGCTTTCATACTCTGCGATGGTCTGGGCTTTGTTGGGAACAGGCTTCGCAAACTGTAGCACGGTGTACACATTGTCACCCCAACGGGCGTCGTTAGGCTCCGGGCTGTTGGTCTGTAGGATGTTTACGGCATCATAGTAAGCATCGACGTTGGATGTGCGCTCTGCGTCAGGGAAGTACAGACGCTCCGGATAAGCATAGTTGACATCGCCTCCCTCTTCAAAAGATTCAGAACCGTTGTGGAAGAACGGCGGCAAGTTCAGCGCTCTTGTGCGACGTTCCATGCGCCAGTTTGAGAAACCGTCAAGGAAGTCGGCGAACCAACGCTGCTTGTAAATCTGCTCAAGCTTGCCTGCATCGCCATTCGCACCGTCGATGTTTCCGTTCATTATACGACGTGTGTCATCAAAAGCGTCGAGACGGCTTGTGCCCCACTGAATACCAGGCTGACTCATGTAAGCGTCAACACTGCTACTGATATCCCACTCTTCAAACGAAGCGCGGATGCCGTCCTCATAGTACTGCTGCGCCGTCTTGGAGCCAAGCCCGAATTTCACACTGGCCTCTGCAGCAAGGAAACAGGCATCGCACCAGCGGAGAAGTGGCAGCTTTATGTCCATCTGATAAAAGCGTTCATTGATGTAGCAACGGTTCAACACGTCGTTCGTACTAAGCGGATCACGTACACGCAGCGTTCCATTCGGGTCGGTCGGGTCATATGCAGCCTGCCAGTTGAACGGAAGGCGCGAACCGGGACCGTCGGGAGTAGGCACATAAGGAAGCGTGTAATATACTCGGAGGGAGTCACGTAACTCATATCCTTCCGCCATTTGCTGCAAATGCTCGGCACGCTCAGCCGAAGTGCATTCAGACACGTCACAGTCATGCGCTCTGGTGATGATGTCCTCCATCTGATAAGGAGGTATGTCCTCGTCAGGGTCGGCAAAATAATTCGACGGGCGGAAGTAAACCTCCATACGTGGGTCATTGTAAGAGAACATATATACAGCGAAGTATTCATTCATCGACGGGATGTTGTTATACTGTCCCTTCGTGATTATTTCATTCTTGTTCATTCGCGTGTAGTAATATGAGCAGTCTACTGCGTCAACCGTGCCGTACTGCGGAGCAAAAGCATCGTCGAGCGAAGAGAAAAGCCAGTCCTCGTGAGCCATTGATTTTGCAGCATACTCACGTGCCTTTTCTTCATTGATGTTCTGTATGTTCATCGCTATTTCCAGACGCAGCGTGTTGGCAAGTTTGCGCCACCTTGTTATGTCGCTCTCAGCACCGTCGCCGTAAACAGGATCACGTGCAAGCTTGTCCGCGCTGTCGGGATCAAACAGTTCTACTGCTTTGTCAAGGTCATCAAGTATTGCATAGTAAGCTGTTTCTTCTGAATCGTAATAGAACTCGCGTTTCGAGATATCGTCGAAATCGGCTTTTGTAAGTCCTACCGGCCCATAAAGAGAAAGCAGCTGGTAATAGACAAACGCCTTCCATGTCTTCGCAATGGCGTTGGTATTAGGCTTTTCCGGGTCATCATTGGTAGCTTTCTCAAGTGCCCTGATGTCGCGCAACACCTCGACGTAGAACTGACGATATATACCGTCGCCCTTCTCGCCCCATTCCTTTTGGAACGGAGCATTGGACACTTGGCGTCCGTAACTCCACATGCGGTTGAAGTTGGCCTCACTGATGACGTTCATCGTGCGATAAACCGAACCCGGAAGAATACTCTGAAGGTCGACCTCGTAAATCCTGTTCGGGTCTTGGTTGACAGTCTCGAAGCCGTCAGTACATCCTGTAACGATACCGGCAACGGCCATCAACGCAAATATTTTATGTTTCAGTTTCATGTCTGTCTTATGTTTTTAGAAAGTAACCTTTATGTCAAATCCGTATGTAGCCTCGGGCAGGTTGAAGCCTCGCTCGTAACCCTGGGCGTTGCCTGTGGTACTGGTAGACTGTGGGTCAAGACCTTTCGGGCAGTTGCTGAACAGCGTGGCAATGTTGCGTCCAACGGCTGAAAGCCTCAAAGAGCGGATAGGTGTTTTTGCAAACCACTTCTTCGGGAAGTCGTAGCTTACGGTGATTTCACGCAACTTGATGTAAGAAGCGTCGTAAACGAAACGCTCGATGTTGCGGCGTGTATAGTGCAGCCAGTAATTCTCGGGAGTAGCCCATGCACCGGTCACCGGCTTGCCAGCCAATTCAGGTCCCGCGCTCTCATCGTAAACACAGTTGTCAAGCTGCACACCCTTCGGACGTGCCCAGTCGGGATATATCTGCGAATACTGGACATTGGACATTGCGAACTCAGGATCCATGAAGCCCCAACGCTCTTGGTCTTTCTCGTTAAGAATCTTACGCGAGAACAATATGTAATCCCTTCCGTAGAGCGACTGAATGGTCTGTCCGTCGGTAGCACCCAGCAAACTTGTCTGCGAGAGGAACATACCACCTTTCTGGAAGTCAATCATGATTGAAGCGGAGAGGTTGCCGTAACGGAAAGTGTTTTGCCAGCCACCACGCCAGTCAGCTTCCACTGAGCCGATGCACTTCTGCTCGGCTGCCTCGAGCGGCGAACCGTCGGCTGTGCAAAGTATGTGTCCTTCTTCATCGCGCTTGAAAGTGTTAACATACATCACGCCGTAAGGCTTGCCCACCTCGGCGAATGTCCTGGTATCATACATTCCACTACCAATCTGTATCCTGTCTATTCCGTCTGGAAGAGACTCAACCATGGAATTGTTCATAGACCAGTTGAGGGTTGTACGCCATTCAAAATCCTTCGTCTTTATAGGCGTTCCCGACACAGATATTTCCCAACCTTTGTTAGTTATTTCACCAGAGTTCATCATGACACGCTGGTATCCGGAAAGGTATGACAGTGCCGACTCTACAATCTGGTCGCGTGTTGCCTTTGAATAGTATGTGACATCGAACGTCAAGCGGTCGTTGAGGAAATGCAGCTCGGCGCCTACCTCTGTTGAAGTCGTTGTCTCCGGCTTCAAGTTAGGATTCTTGCGAAGAGCGTCACCTGTGAACCAAGCCATGTTTGTGCGGAATATTCCTCCGTAGCCGTAACTGTCATAGAGACGGTCAAAACCGGCATCGTTACCTACTTTCGCATAAGATGCGCGCACCTTGGCGAATGAAAGCACCTTGTTCTTTATTTTCGGGAACATGTCGGTAATCACCCATGCACCGCTGGCAGACCAGTAGAAGTAAGAGTTGTTGTCCTTTGGAAGTGTACTCGACCAGTCGTTACGGAAGCTACCGTCAATATAGGCGCCCCTCCATCCGAGAGACACGGTTCCGAATACGCCCTGCTTCTCTTTGCCATTGTATGACTGTGATGCCGTCACGATTGACGCGTTGTTCGACAGAGAGATGTTGTCAGGCACAGCAAGAGAGTTGACAACGTTCTGCACTTTATCAAACCTGTTCTTCTGATAAGACGTACCAGCACTTGCACTAAGTGACAATCCATTCTCCCAGTTGGTGTTGTACATCGCCACAGCCTCGAACTGGTCGTTCTTCGATGCCTCGTTGAAGTTCTCGTAACGGCCGTCGATGTCCCACATAGTATAATAGTTGTCAAACTTCCATCCCTTCTTGTTTATGCGCTCCATAGCTCCGCGCAGACGGAGTGTGAAGCCCTTGAAAGGCTTGATGTTGAATGTAAGTATGCCGCGGAATGCATTTCGGTCGTCACCGTTGACACACTCGTTGAGCAGCCAGTATGGGTTGTAGAAGTTGGCCGCACCGTATGTATACGGCGAACCGTCCTCACGCTTATAAGGCAGAAGCTCGTCCAACGTGGCGTCACGCGGCATGTTCATCACGGCACGCAACGGGTTGCGGTTGGAGTCCCCCTTGAAGTCGCGGTTGTCAACATCCTCGAGCTGGTAGTTCACCGACAAGTCAAAGCTAAGCCATTTTGCCAGCGACGCATTGGCGTTAGCACTGAAATTGTGACGCTTCATGTCGTTGAAGTTCTTTAGGATACCGTCATATATCGTGCCTGTATAGCTCAGGCGGATGGCCGCACCATTGAACACCTTGTCGATAGACACGCTGTTGGTAATCTGAAGACCAGTCTCATACATCTCGGTGATTGATTTCTTGGCGGGCGAGTAACTGCGGATTTCGTTGTTGCGTCCCACTACATCGAAGCCAAGCATAGGCAATCCCCAAGAACGCTGGTCCTTGTTGTCCCAGTTATAGACATATATGCCATAGGGAAGATCGTTGTCGTAGCTGTAACCGTTCTTCGAACCATTACCATAGTAGTTGAACGCAGAGTTTGCTCCGAAACTGATGTTTCCCGCGGTTCCGTAAACATTTTGGTAAGTAGGATACTCGCGCAGGAACGAGAACTGCATGTTATAGTCGTAAGACACGCCGATACCCGGACGCTTCGACGCCTTCTTCGTAGTGATGAGGATTACGCCGTTGGCAGCCTCCGAACCGTAGAGTGCGGACGCATTCGCACCTTTAAGTACTTCTATCGACTCAACGTCGTCGGGGCTGATGAACGATGCCGGGTTACCGTAGTCAAGGTCTCCTGACTCACCCATGTCGTTCATGATTGGCACACCGTCAACCACGTAAAGCGGCTGGTTGTTGCCGGTGATGGAGTTGTTACCGCGGATTTCGACACGGGTCGAGGCCATCGGGCCGCCGTTCGAGATGATGTTCACACCTGACACCTTGCCGCTCAAGCTGTTGAGGAGGTTGGGGTCGCGCGCGTCGAGCATTGATTCCGTGTCGACGCTCTGGCGTGCATAACCCAGGGACTTGGCCTCACGGCTGATGCCGAGTGCGGTCACAACCACGTCGTCAAGCTCCTGCGAGTCTTCTGTCAGCATGACTTTCATGTGGTCGTTGGCCGCCGAAGCCCTTACCTGATGATCCTTGTAGCCTATGAAGCTGAACTGCAAAACCGAATTTTGCGGCACATCGATGGAGAACCGGCCGTTGATGTCTGTCGTCGTACCGAGGTTTGAATTGCCTACGACTTGTATCGTGGCACCAGGCAACGGGTCGCCATTGCCGTCGACTACAGAGCCGGCAACTCGCTTGTTTTGCGCCGACGCCGCACACACGAAGAGCAGCAGCATGGCTAAAGCCGCACCCAATCTCCGTCTGCACGTTTCTGATAAGAGTTTTTTCATAAATTAGAGATTTTGTCGTTAATTAATAAATCTTTTGGTTAAAGGTATTTTGCGTCCATGATTGTTAAACAACTGCAAAATTAAGCATTCGCGAATAAAAAAGCGTAAAATCAGGCTTAACCGTACAATTAAAATTCGCATAAATCGACAATTAATCGCATTTCCCCGACATTTAACATTTCGCGGCAAGAGCACCGGCAGGGGCTGGCTTACCGGTCGGAAGCGACATACCTACCGGGCGTAAGGAACTGGCTCGTGGCGCCCAATCGGCAAGACGCGAGCCTTGTCCCCACCTTTCCGCCCTCTCGCCTTCCCGCCTTTTCCAAAAGGCCGTCTTTCACGTTCCAAAAGGCCGTCTCTTGCAATGTAAAAGACCGCCTTTTATCGTGTAAAAGACGGCCTTTCGCAAATCATCGATTGTCTATGTTATATGAAGAAGATTATTTCACGTCAATCCCCGACGGCGGAGCGTCCTCCGGGCGCGCGCCCCACTGCTTGTTGGCGGTATCGCCCATCTGCAGCACAAGGCGGCCTCCGGCTTTCACGTCGTCATGGGTCAGCCACGGCTTCGCCCATTCCTTGCCGTTGAGCTGCGCCGATTGGATGTACTTGTTGTCGCGCGACGCTCCGCGGGCCTCGATTTCAAACACGCCTCCGCCGTCAAGGTGAATCCTCACGAGGGGGAACACGGGGCTGCCTATGTTGTAAACCGGCAGGCCGGGAGTGACGGGGTATATGCCCATCATCGAGAATACCACGAACGATGACATTCCGCCGCCGTCCTCGTCGCCGGGAACGCCCATCAAATCGGAGCGGAACCACTCGTCAAGCAGTTTCCTTATGCGCTTCTGCGTCATCCACGGGCGGCCTGAATAGTTATATAGATAAGGTATGTGGAGCGACGGTTCGTTGGCCATCGAGAACTGGCCCACGTTGCCTGTATGGTCGGGTATCATGGCGTAGAACTCGAACTTGCTGCGTCCCAGCGGCTCGCGGAACGTCTGGTCGAGGTCGGCGTTGAACTGCTCCGCGCCGCCGTGCAGGCTGATAAGGTCGGCTATGCTGTGCGGAACGTCCCAGCGGTACACCCATCCGTTGTTCTCGCCGTAATAGTCGCGCGCGCCCATGCCGCCGTCGAAGGCGTAGTCCAGCGGGCTGATGAAGTTTCCGGCCGAGTCCTTCGGATGGAAGAAGCGCGTCGCCGGATTGTACACGTTGCGGTAGTTCATCGCGCGGCGTTCATATTTCGCGCGGTCCTTGTCAAGCCCGAGGTATGCCGCAATGCGCGAGAGGCACCACTCGTCGTAGGCCGTCCCAAGCGTCACGGCTATCGGCTGGCGGCGTTCGTGGCGGTTGACGTCGGGCAGCCACTCCTTCTCTCCGGGGCGGAGCGAGGGGATGTAGCCGTGCTCTATGTAGAACCTGTTGAGCCATCCGCCGGGGTTCGTGCCCGACCAAGGCGCAAGCGACTTGTAATATATGCCGCCGATGCAGGCGCGGTAGGCCGTCTCAACGTCGAAGCCGGTAATGCCTTTGCACAGCGCGTCGGCCACAACGGCCACGCCGTGGTTGGAGTTCATGCGCCTCGAGTCGCCCGTCGACTCGGGGAACGTCGGCATCCAGAGGCTGTCGCCCTGCACGGCCATAGTCACGAGAGAGTTCACAATGTCGGCTTCCTTGCCCGGTTCGAGCAGCGCGCGCAGCGGATGCGCCGCGCGGTAAGTGTCCCACACCCAGTCGTCGGTATAGTAAGGACGTCCCCCGTCGTCATGCACCTTGCCGTCAGTCGCGCTGTAATAGCGGCCGTCCTCGCTCATGCAGATTTGCCTTTCATAATAACGGTACATTGAGGTGTAGAACACTTCCTTGTCCTTACGGCTGCCGCCCGATATCTCGATGCGGCCCAAAGCCTCGTTCCACGCGCGGCGGCCTGCGGCCTTCACCGCGGCGAAGTCGTATGAGGGGATTTCACGCCTGAGGTTGCGTGCGGCCTGTTCCTCGCTGATGAACGACACGCCGTAGCGCATCTTCACCCGTCCGCAGCCGTCGGGCATACGCAGCGCGATGCACGCCCCGCGCCCGTCGGCCGAGCTTCCGGCTTCGGTCTTGCCGCCCTTAACGACATAGGTGGCCGCCGGTGTCTTGTCAAGCTCGGCGTAGATGTACACCTTCGTGCGCTTGTCAAGGTTCTGCCAGCCGCTCACGGCGTTGCCCTTCACGGCCATACGCCCGTCAGCCGAGCTTAATATAATGTACGAGGGAATGCCGGCCTTGCGCAGGCCGATGCGGTATATGGCCGCCTGATGCGACACCGCGTAGTCCACATTCACCTCCGCGCTGTCAAGGTAGACCGAATACGAATAAGGCCTGAGCCGCTCGTTGTCGTAAGTATGGCCTGCCGGGCGCGAGCCGATGGCCGCCGCGTCGCCCTGATATACATCAAGGTTGAAGGCCGAGCGCTCGCGGTGGTGTGTCACGATGAGCGGCAGGCCTCCGAGCTTGTCGGCCGTATAGTCGGCCCTCACGGGATAGACGCGCAGCATGCTGTTGGGCAGCTGCACGGTTGGAAACGTCGGCACAAGCAGATGGCTGATGTTGCCCATGTAAGGGTTGACATAGTCCACCGGCTCCTTGTCGGCCGCCAAGGCCGTCGCTTGGAAAGCGACAGCCATGATGGCAACAGCCGACTTAACGAAGAGATAATGTAAATGTTTCATTGAGAGATAATCTAAGGTAACTCGTTTCATGACAGGTGCAAAATTATCCATGCGTGCATAATATATACGGAAAATAACGATTAAAAGACGGTTAAAAATCGATTAAGTGTCCATATTACTGCATTTTTCGCCTAAAAACATATTTTTCAGAACTTTTTTATATACCTTTGCAAAAGCCTGCCTTTATCCGCAAGGCGCCAAGCAACGCCCCTGCGCACATGCGCACAGGCCGCGCAACATTATCAAAGCGTTTAACCAAAAGTAGCAACACTACTGCCTGACATGAAACACATTAGCTTAAAGGCTGCAATATGCCTGGCTTTGTTGATGGCTTGGGTGGCTGAAAGCCTTGCCGTCAACGACGGACTTTACTTCAACTCACACTCGCAACCGGTGGCAAAGCGCACCACGCTCTCGCTGAACGGCGGCAAGCCCATCAGCATAAGGAACGGGCTAAAGGTGACTTTCAACATGGATTTGCGAGAGGGGGAACCGTTCTTCGGCAATGTCATGTGCGTAAAGACCGACGACGGCCGGCATTTCGACGCCATATTCTCCATGCCGAAGCTCAACAGCAACCGTCCGGCCATCGTGGTGGACAGGAAAATACACTATGTGGGCGGCAACGTGACAGGCGGACAGAACATAAAGGCAAGCCTGACGATAGACAAGAAAAACAACAAGCTGACATACGAATACGGCGGCAGGAAAGCCACTGTAAACGTAGACCTCGGCAAAAGCACGGAGGCGACGGTGGCCTTCGGCATGCACACCGACGACCCCAACTACGTCGACGTGGCGCCAATCAACGTGCGCGACATCAGCGTAAGCGCCGGAGGGAAGGCCCTTTACCACTGGGACCTGCGCCTGCACAACGGCGACACGAGCCTCGACGACCTGCACGAGGCGCCGGCGACGGCCAGGAACGGACGCTGGATATTGGACAACCACACGAAATGGAAGAGCGTGCTGAAATACAAGTCGAAAGACAAGGTGCAGATAACGTTCAGCCAGGCTGACAACATATTCTATATCGTGGACGGCAAGACGGTAAAGCGGTTCGACCCGGTTACGCGCAAGGCTTCGGCAACCAACGTGAAGGGAGGATACCGCGCGATGGAATACTCGAACTACATCGCATACGACGACGCGCGCCGCGACCTGTACACTTACAGCACCGAGCACGCCACCGTGTCACACTTCGACTTCGCCACAGGCACGTGGAGCAAGGCGGAACCCACCAAAGACGAGCCCAAATTCTTCAACCACTCATGGGCGGTAGCGTCTGACACGGCGGCATACACCTTCGGAGGCTACGGCTTTTACAGATACCACAACAACCTGTTCAGCATCAACCCGGCGACAGGCGGCATACGCGAGCTTGAATACTCGCCGAAAATCAACCCGAGAACGGGCGCCGCAACAGCTGTGGTAGACAACGCCCTGTACGTGTTCGGAGGCTTCGGCAACGCCACCGGAGAGCAGGAGCTGCCATGCAGCTACTATTATGACCTGACACGCATCGACCTCAACACGCTGAAGGCCGAGAGCCTTTGGACAACCGAAGGCGAACAGCAGACGAGCTTCCTGCTGGCCAGCGAAATGCTGTACAACCCCGACGACAACACCTTCTACGCAGCGACCACCCACAAGGGAGGCCGCATGATAAAGATATGGATTGACGAGCCGAAGTGGAAAATCGTGAGCGACGAGATGGGACACCTGCCCGACTACAAGGACGCGGCATTCGACATGTACCACAGCACGAAGGAAAACAAAATCTACGTGGTGATGAACTTCCGGCTCAACACGCTCGAGCACGACATCAGAATAATGTCGATAGACCTGCCGCTGCAAGACGACTACAGCTACACGGCGGCCACGACGGACGGCGACGGCGGACTGACGTGGCCTTACTGGATTGCAGGCGTGGTGATAATTGCCGCGGCGGGCGGCGTGTTATACGCACGCAGACGGCGCGCCCCCAAGCCGCAAGCCGCACACGAGTACAACGCCACGGCCGCGGAGGAGGAGCAGAAAGAGGCCGGGCTGAAGGAAAGGCCGAAATACTACACGCCGAAGGGCGGCAGCATAAGCATACTGGGCAAGTTCGTCGTGCGCAACAAGGACGGCGAGGACATCACCGCCAGCTTCACCAAACGCACGCGCAACCTGCTGTTCATACTGCTGCTGTACAGCGAGAAGAGCACCAAGGGCATAGAGATACACACACTCGACGAAGCCCTTTGGCAGGAAATGAACGAGAACTCGGCACGCAACAACCGCAACGTGTACATGCGGAAGCTGCGCAAGCTGCTTGAAAGCGTGGGCGGCATCGAGGTTGTAAACGACAAGATTTACTACCGCCTGGAAACAGGAAATGACATCTTCATCGACTACCACGAGGCACGCACCCTGATGAAGCGCATGGAAGCGGGCGAAGACGACGAGGAAACCAAGGCACGGACGCTCGAACTGCTGTTTGAAGGCCCGATACTGCCAAACTACTCGTTCGAATGGCTTGACGAATTCAAGTCTGACTATTCCAACGCCGCCATCTCCCTGCTTACGCGCCTGCTCGAGCAGAGCATACAGAAGGGCGACGACGACACGTCGCTCGAAATAGCGCGCACCATAATGGCGCACGACCCCTTCAGCGACCGCGCATTGTACGTACAATGCCAGATATTGTGCCGCAGGCACAAGCGCGGGATTGCCAAGAACGTGTACGACAACTTCTGCAAGAACTACGAAGCATGCCTCGGCGAGAAGTATGCGGCAAGCTTCGCCGATGCGTGCCGGCAGCAATAACAAGGCCGGCAGCCGCCACAGCGGCAACGGCCTGACAGCCAACTGATTACGAAAGGCCGCCTTTTGCGATGCAAAAGGCGGCCTTTTAGCGTCTGAAAGATGGCCTTTGGCCACCTGAAAGACTATCAAACTAAAACCAAACTGTTATTTCTTTTTTTAGGAGTTAAAGAAGTTAAAGGAGTTATCACTCGCTGCGCTCGTTAGGAGTTAAAGACAAATGCCTCGTCCATAGCGCAGCCCTTTCTCACCTTCTCACCTTCTCACTTTCTCACCTTCTCAACCTTCTCAACCTTGACCGGTCTTTGCTTCACCACCTTGATGCTCCCGTCGGGGTTGTAATACAGCTTGTCAACACAGATGGAGCGCAAGTTGCCCCTGCCGGAGATGGCGCAGTTGTGGTAGAAAGCGTACCACTGGCCCTTGTATTCCACGATGGAGCCGTGGCTCGTGTCGCACCACGTAGGCTCAAGATACACGCCCATGTGCTTCCACGGGCCGAGCGGACTGTCGCTGATAGCATAGTGCAGGCGGTTGGCGCCCTTGCCGTTCTCGGTATGGTTGTCGGCGTATGAAAGGTAGTAACGCCCGTTGTACTTGTGAACCCAGGCAGCCTCGTGGAAGTCGACAAGCCCCTCCATCGGGCGCAGCGGCCCGTCAATCTCGGTCATGTTGTCCTTGAGAGGCGCGCCCACGCAGCGTCCTCCGCCGCCGTAATAGAAGTAAGCCTTGCCGTCGTCGTCGGTGAACACGCACGGGTCAATCATCGCGAAGACATCGTCGCCAAGCCCCTTGAGCTGGCCTACAGACTTGAAGCCGCCGTCGGGACGGTCGCTCACGGCCACGCCCACGCGCCACGTGTTGTTCCAGTCAGTGCCGCTGGGATGCGGAAAGTAGAAATAATACTTGCCGTTGCGGTAAGCGCAGTCGGGCGCCCACATGAATCCGCCCTCCTCGCGGCCCCACTCCACCTGCGACGAGTTGAGTATCTCGCCGTGGTCGGTCCAGTGCACCATGTCGTCGGTAGAAAACACATGGTAACGGTCCATAAGGTCGCAGCCGCGCGGCGGGTCAACGTCGTGCGACGGATATACATACAGCCGTCCGTCAGCCCACACATGAGCCGAAGGGTCGGCGCAAATACATGTGCGTCACGAACGGGTTTGGAGCCATGCCGTCCTGCTGCTGCGCGGCGGCCGTCATGGCGAAAAACATACTTATTATAACTAATGTCTTTTTCATTGGTGTTGCTTTTTTAAAATCAACAAGGGACGAGGGACGAGCAGACAAGTTGACGAGTGACGAGTCAACGAGCAGACGAGGAGATTACCCACGCCGGTTGCCATCACTTCCGCTTGTTTGCTTGTTTTCTCTTGCCGCTTGTTTACTTGCCACTTGCCAAATTGTTACTTATTTCTTGTTACTTATTTCTTGTTACTTATTACTCGTCAACTCGTTGACTTGTCTGCTCCCTCACAGGCATATCCATGCTCAACGGCACCTCGCCGCGCAGCATCCGCCCGGCCTGGCCTGCCAGCCAAAGATAGTTGTCGCTACTGTCTTCAGGAGCTATCGGCACGAAAGTGCTGCCCCGGCGCAGGCTCGGGCACACGCTTGGCGCACTTGAAGATGGCCGTGCCCTCGTCAATCTCGTCGAACATGGCGATGTAAATCATCTCAGCACCGGCGTCAATCGATGCGGAAAGCTGGCTCCAGAAGAAGCGTCCCCCATCACGGTCGATGCTGCCGCGGCTGCTGCCCTTCAGGTTCGCCCATGAGAAACCGGGGAAACACAGCGGAGCATAGTCGACTCCGTTGGCGTCGGCCCAGACCTTGTCCTCGCCGATGCGCTTCTTGAAACCCTCGTAAGAACGCTGGTCGTAACGTCCGACAAACCACGGCATCACCACGTCGCACTTCCTTATAAGCCCGTGCAGGCGAGGGTCGGCCTCGGTGTCGCTGCCGAAGTCGCGCCAGTAAGTAGGCACGCCCAGCATCACGCTGAAGCCCATTCGCTTGAGGCTGTCCACAAGATAACCGGCATCGGCCGTGGTGTATCTGCGCCCGTCGTTGAAACCCACGCCCCAAAGCGTCACCAGCGGCCGCCCGTTATGGTAAAGGTACGACGGATTGCCGTCGCGGTTGAACAGCTGGAACTCGTCCGCCACGCGCCTGATGTCGTTCAACACAGTGTCACGCCCGGCCGACTTCATGCCGCTAAGGTCGTACATCACACAGATGGCGCGCCCGTACTTGTTGGCCGCCGTCATGGCGTTGGCCAGCACCTTGTCGAAATGCCGCCGTCCGCTCTCGCCGCTGATTTCAGACACGAAACGCTGCATGAACACGCCGTCGATGCCGTACTCGCTCATCCAGCGGAAGTGGGTGTCAACCGTGCTGTAGTCATACGAGGAAAACGTGTATGCCGGACTTCCGTCGGCGAACCTGAACTCCGTCTTGTACAGCTTCTCATACTCGCCCGTCTCGGGCCAGAAGTCGACACTGGCCGAACCCGGGCGGAAGCCGTCGCGCCCCCTGTAATGATACCATCCGCGGCCCGCGCCGTCGCCGGGAGCGTTGAACCACCCCTGGTATCCGGCCATGACAAGCCCCTTGTAGGAATTATATTCCTTACGCATGGCGGTGCCGCCCTCCGCCTTCCACGCCTTTGCGTGGAAAGGGACGAGCGACACCGTCGCAAGAAGCATGGCGAAAAACATCCTGAATGTCTTTCTCATGATGCTCAAAGATGAGAGATGTTATTTGCTCAAAGAAATCTTCCTTACAACCATTCCTTCAGGTTTCTTGACTGCTACGATATACACGCCGCCTTCAAGCCCGCCAAGTTGTACGGTCTCCTTGCCGCTTACCTCGAACTTCTTGGTTCCGTCAAGAGCGAATACAGCTACTCCGTCGTTCTCTCCAGCGTAAAGCACGCCGTCCGTGATGCTTATGCCGTCACCTTCGCCTGAAGCGACATCGTCAATGTCTGAAGATATCTTATAGCCGTTGGTGAAATATATTTCGTGAATAGACCAATAACCGCTGCTCTTCGTGGCAGTTTGCGTAATCTTCACTTCATCGACGCGCTTCACTTCCTCATTGAACATTATGAGCAGCATTCCACCGCCGTTTTCACCTTCAGCAACGGTTTTCCATTCATCTGTCGCACGGGTGTGAACTTCCACCTTGTATCCGTCAGGACCATCATTGGGCGAAGCTGAAGCGTCAAGCAGAAGCCCGCCTATGGTTATAGTCTGCCCGGCGTCATTCTTCAAGTCAAACCATTGTCCTGCCGTCTGGGCGGTCCCAGTGTCCCATCGGGTCGTCGCGTTATTGTCGATAGCCCTGTTCGCATTTGCCCCATTGTCACTTGCAGTAGCGACCCAGCCGCTGAAATTCGCAAATACGTCCTTGTTGCCTATCTTCCATTGTACAGAAAGATTGTCTTCATAATTTGCAAAATCCATGGAACTTGAACCTGTCGGGTCGAGGATAGAGCCTGTGACAGACATCCTTGCCTCGTCGTCGCCCGGCTCTTCAACCATACTTGCAACAGACTTGAAGTAAGCCCCGGCAATGTTCAGCCTGGCGTTATCCGCGACATTTGCCGTATATACCGAGCCTGCGTTTGCCATATTGGCCAATACAACATTTACTGTACCGCCGTTGACTTCAACAAAATAATCACCGCTACCCCAGTTGTTGGAAGAGAAAAGGGTCGTAGTACCTTTAAAATCAGCACCTGTAGTGATAAAACGAGCAGACAAAGGTTCATGTCCTGGAAGTATCTTCTCGTTGTCGCTGTCTACATGATTTAACGCCACTATCTGTGTATTGATTAAGGGAAAATCACTTTTTAAGGCATCATACACGATTGTATTGACCACACCATCGACAGCATTTCCAAGTCCGATACCTGATGGGCCTCCGTTCCCGTCATTCTGGAACAGGATGCCCTTGTTGCACCCGAAGAGGAAGTTGTTGTAAAGCACCTCATTGCTGCAGTCGCCGACGATGAGGAAGTCAAGGCTTTCCTTGTTCTGTCCGTATGTATATGTTATCCCGTCACTTTTGTATTCAGGGCTGTTAGGCCAGCATCCGAACTTTGTCTCACATCCATACGCATATGCAATGGAATTACACTGTATGTTGGATATCAATCCATTTTCACTATTTCCTCCGACACGTACAACATTTGTGAAGCAATGGCCAGAAATGTAATCTACATAATGATTGTCACACTTGTTTGTAAACAAATCTATTCCCTTGTAAGTGGCACGCAATGCAAGGTTGACAATATATACGTCTTTATTTCCTCGCACGGCATACGGATACAATTTGACATTTGTCGGGTCATCCTGTTCCGGATAATTGATGGTGATTCCACGGATTCCACTATTTTCCTCCATGGTAATGAACGGTGTGCCGTTCTCATTGCCAAGTCCGCAAAAGACCTCAAATATCGCACCATTGCCACGCGGAACGGAAGCAATGTCACTCGAGCCTTTAAGCTCAACACCTTCGGGGATTGTCAATGTTCCATCCATACGATAATGGCCGGGCGGCAGGTAAACAATTCCTCCTCCTGCTGCTTTAGCCGCATCAAGAGCTTTCTGTATGGCGGCTGACGCATCCTTGGCAGTAGACAATCCGTCGGGATTTACCCTGTCATTGGTGTTTATCGGCTGCGCACCATATTCTTCATCCGTAACGATGAAAAGATTTGCTTGTACGGGTTTAGTCTCTGGTATTTCCATCCACACTTGCTTGAACTCCGGCAGTTCTTGTGCAAAAGTCGATTTGTCGCTTATAACATTTTTAAATAGCGATTTGTTTTCAAATTCGCCATTATAAACATTGCCTGTCAGCAATGCCCTTGCCCCGGCTACTACATGCACGTCACCGTTAAAAGTTGTGGCGTCAGCTACAAGCTGTCCTCCCAAAACATTGACGTTGCCATCGATTACACAATCCTTGAACATGAGGGGCATACTTGCTCCTTCGTCAATAGTAACAGATGTTCCATCAGAACTGAAATTACATTCGTAGAATTGAACAGCCCCTTCTGTATCCGAACTATACCTTACGGCCTCCACACAATCATAGACATTGATGCGTGTGAACATTATGCCGCTGTTTGAAGATGCCTGTATGTCGATGGCACATTGGCAATCGTTTATATTGAAGCTGTAATTATGGCCATTGGGACGTCCTCTGCCAGCCTCGTCTATCGGTGTCCCATCCGGCATTGCCACTGGAGTACGCTCCGCACTGAACGCCGTCTTATACCCTTCGCAAGTGTAGTTGCATGTATAAGACCAGTCGTTGCGGCGCATAACGAAGCCTGTTCCGTTATTGTACGTGTAATTCTTTATCTCGCTTTCCGAATAGACATTGCCAAGACTGGCACCGGCCCAATAAGCAGGCGAGAAGTCGATGTGATCAAAACGACCTACATCAGCGATGCGATCCATCAGCACTCCCTGATAGAGAGGAGTTCCGTAAAGGCCGAAGATATTAGGGCATCCGCCATTATTATATGTGCTGAACATCACGCCTTTGTAAGAATTTACCAATGTCACATTGCGAACATTGCAGTAATCGTTGCCGAAATATCCTTTCTGGCCGTACAATATCGAAGGCGGATATTTGGTCACATTGCCAGGGTCTTGCTCCGGATAAAAGATTGACAGGTTGCAAATCTGCGTTGAAGGCTGCATCGTGAACAGGGCCTTAAGCTCGTCATCGTCGCCGGCATTGCCGTAAGCCATTATCACAGTACCCTTGACGGCCTGTCCCTTCTCGGGTTTCACCCAGTCGCCGCGCAGTGTTACGCCGCGCGGTATTATTATTGTTCCGTTTACGCGGTATTTGCCTTCAGGCAGATAGAGCACTCCGCCCGTCAGGTTTTCCACGGCCCCACGGTTGCCTAAGCCCTGGTCGGAGTTCTTGTCCGGATTAGTGACGTTCGCCAGCTTGTCCAGCAGTTCCTGGATTTTCGCCGTACAGTCGGTTGCGCCAGAGTTGTCGAGTCCCTCGTCAACGCCGTTGATTGAGGCCACGCCGAGGTCGGTCGTGGGGTACGCCGGGTTGTTGATGAGGGCGTACTTGAAGTCGTCACCGACGGCATAAGAGCCGCCGGCCGCCATCGCCGCTACAAGGAGCGCGGCGAGGCGGTTGGTCAGTTTTTTCATGGATATAAGTTTTTTAGTTCTCATTATTTTATCGTTCTATAGGTTGTCATTTCCCTTCGGGGTTCACGAATGCGGCCTTCAGCGTCGGCATGTATTCGGCGCGGTTGTCGCACTTGAAGTGAGCCTCAAATCCGTTCTTGCACTTCGCCGGTATGGTCAGCGTAAGCTTGTTCCATCCCTGCTTGAGTGGTATTTCCTTGAACTCGGCCTCGCTGTTGCTCTTCCATCCTATCTTGACGGGCTTGCCGCCAACGGCGAGCTGCGGCTCGGTGGCCTTGAGCTTGAGGGTGAGCTTCGGAACGTTCGGCTCTATGAGCAGGTCGTCGAGCGGACGGTTGCTGTACACGTAGAAGTCGAGCGTGCAGTTGTCGCCCTGCTGCACCATCTTTTCGCGTGCCGCGGTGGGGAACACCAGGTGGTTGTCGCGCAAGAAGAACATCTCCTCGACGTTCACCTCAAGTTCGCGGCAGGGCACTCCGGCGGTGGCGAGCATCGTGCGGAGCGTGTTGTAGCCCTTGTCGGAGTTGGCGAAATCGGTCAGCGTGCTTACATAATATGTCGAGCCGCCCTGCTGCATCCTGGCGATTACGGCCAGCGACGCTGTGCATTCGTTGTAGCTGCGCAGCACGGCGGCGGTCTTTATCTCCTCCGCGCGCTTATTCCAGCGGCGCCAGTCGGTGCGGCATGCGTTCAGGAGCACGTCGCCTTCGCTTACGAACTTGCCCTTGAGGGTGTACTGTGCGGCGTCGGCCTGCTGCAGTTCGCAGAAGTAGAAGTCGCTGTTGTTCAGTCCGTATGTGAGCGATTTCTGCTCGGGCAGGAACGACGAGCGTTTCAGCTGGTCAACTTCCACGGCTTCCGGGAGAACTGCCGATACGGATGCGGCGCTTTCGGGCGTAACGCCCCATACGAACACGTCGGCTCCCTTGGCGGTGTTCTTCTTCACCATTGCGGCGTCTTCAGCCGTGAGGGGCTTGGTGCCGTCGATTATAATGAGCGAGTTTTCAGGGTCTTTCACTTTCTTTGCGAAGATTACTCCCTGTGAGCCGAGCGCCGAGTAAGCCTTGCCCTCGGTGTCGCCAACGAACACTACGCTTGTGTACTGCCGCTTGGCGGCCACGGGCTCGGGCGCTTCATACTTGGCCTTGTCGGCCGTAGCCCACTCCGACCATGCCGGCTTGCCGTCCGCGTTGACCGCGCGCAGTGCGTCGAACATAGGCCAGGGGCGGTAGAGTGGCAGCGAGGGGTCGTATCCGGGGTTGAGCGTCGTGCAGTACGGGCCCATGCGTTCGGGCTGCACTCCGGGCTGTCCCTCCTTGTATTCGGGGAAGAAGATGCCGTCGTCCATCGTCGGCGCGGTGGTTATGTCGTGCTTGCCGAGTGGCAGTGGCTGCAGTCCGTACCACACCATGTTGAACACACAGCTGTACGACGCGCCCATCTCGCGCATGTCACGGATAAGTCCGTAGCACTCGGTGGCCAGTCCTTCCATGCGTCCCTGCATGTCTTCGTAAGCGCGCTCGCCGTTGACCTTGGCTATCTGCTCGGGAGTGCCGTAGTAGGCCATGCTGGTTTCGCCTATGCCCCAGGGCTTGCCTATGCCCTGCCAGCGCTTCATGGAGTTAAGGTCGCCGTAGTGTCCGACGGTGGCCGGCAGTATGCCGTCGCCGTCGTCCTCGCCGTCAGACGAAATCCAGGGGCGCGTCGGGTCGTTGGCGCGTACTATGTCACGCCACTCCGCCCATGCCTTTTTCTGCCCTTCCATGAGGTCGGGGCGCATGAACACATATAATATAACGGGCTTGTTCTCGTTGGATATGCTCCATCCGAACACCGAGGGGTTGTTCCTGTCGCGCTTGACGAAGCGTGTGAGGTGGTCGCGCGAGTGCGTCCAGAAGGTCTCGCTGTCGAGCTTCGGGCCGCCGTCGCTGGCCCAGTTGCCGGTCTCGCCGAGCACGCAGATGCCCATCTCGTCGGCCATTTCCATATAGAAGCGCGGGTACACCTGCGCGTGCAGGCGCACGGCGTTGCCGTTCATGTCCTTTATCGCCTTGTACCACGCCCATGCGTAGCGGCGCGTCATCTGCGGTATGCCCATGAAGTGCCACGAGTCGCCGCGCAGCGGATAGGGCTTTCCGTTAAGGCACTGGCGCGTGCCGTCGAACGTCCACTCGCGCCATCCGAAGCGCTGGTACTTCGTGTCCACCGCCTTGCCGTCGGCAATGACGTTGACGAGCATGGCGTTGAGGTTCGGATGCTCGGGCGACCACAGCTCAAGCTGGCCCTCCTTGACGGGTATCTGCATCGTGAACTTGTGCTCCGCGCCGGCTGCCACCTTCTGCGCGGCGGCACGGCCCTCGAGCAGCTTGCCGCCCAGTTCCCACGCGGGCACGGGCGCGCTGTTGACATCGGTGCCGGCAAGGTTGAGCCATTTATATATGTCGGCGTCGAGGCTTACGCTCGCGGCCTTTCCCGACGTGTTGCTTACGGTAACGTCGACCTCGAGCATTCCTTTCGACACGAGGGGCTTCACGTAAACATCGGTGACGCTGACCTTGGGCACTGACAGCAGGTAGACGTCCTGCCAGATGCCGTTGATGTTGTTGCACCACATCGAGCCGCCCGGAACGATGCGGCGGCCTACGGTGCTGCGGTCCTCGAAAAGCCACTGGCTGCGCACGCCCACGAGTATCTCGTTCTTCTGTCCGGGCTTCACCACGTCGGTGACGTCGAAGCTGAACGGCAGCATCAGGTCGAAGTTCTCGCCCACCTTCTGCCCGTTCACCCATACCTCGGCGTCTCCGGCAACGGCCTCGAAGTACAGCCTCACGGCCTGGCGGCTCCAGTCAGTCGGCACGTCCACCGTCTTGCGCATCCACGCCATCTTTACGCTCTCCCACTCCTTCGGGTACGACGGGTAGTTGCGGTGGTCGGGACCTTCGAGGTTGCGGTTGGCAAAATCGTTCACGTTCCACGGCGACGGGATTTTGATGCGTGTCCTGTCCCACTTGCCGTCAACAGGTTTCGTTAGCTCGGGAGCCTTGCCCGAACCGTACTTGAAGTCGCCCGGCGTAGCCACCGGCTGGAAGTCCCAGTAGCCGTTCAGGCAAATCTCCTGGCGGAACTGCGTCTCCGTCTTGTTCACCAGCCCCTCGCTCGGGGCGAACACATGGTTGTAGACGGTCTTCTGCGCGAGAGCCGTCAATGCCGACGACGCCGCAGCCAGCAGAAAGGTTAGTGTAAGTATTTTCTTTTTCATAATGTAACAAGATGTTTTCACGCTGCAAAGTAAACATTATATAATAAAAAAAGCAGCGAAACTGCACTTAATTTGGGCTTAATATCAGATAAAACGGCATTTTAAGCGGCCGCGCACGCCCCTCCGCCCCATACCCCGCGCCACACACGGCCGCGCCACGCGCCGCGACGGCCGCAGGCAAAGGGCTTTGCAAAAGACGGCCTTTCGGCTTGCAAAAGGCCGTCTTTCAGGACACAAAAGGCCACCTTTCACCTTCTAAGACACGGCCTTTTGACGAACCTCCCCAATCAAAGAGACGACCCACCCCAACCCTCCCGAAGGGAGAGAGCTTGATTACCTCCGTCTTATTATTTTCATATCCGCCTTGTCCGTCCTTTCACTCCCATTGCTCCCAGTACACAAACACAAGCCAAGCCGGGCGCAAGCGCCAAGCCAAGCCATATACCTTATTTAATAAGCGGCACCCTGCCGCCACCCGCAGGCGGCGGCAGGGACTGCGCAAAAGCGGCCGCCTTAATCTTTTTTAGCTTGAAAAAATTGCCCGGACGGAAAACAATGACTATCTTTGCAGCCGGAAAACAACGATAAGACATAGGGAACAAAGCGGGGATTCCGACATTCAGGAAAATGTCGGAATTCTCTTTTTGTCTTTCCCGGAAAACAATAACTAAATACAGAAAGATTATGGCTTACATGTCACAAGAAGGCTACGACAAGCTTGTGGCCGAACTGAAACACCTGGAAAGCGTGGAGCGCCCGAAAGCGTCGGCGGCCATCGCCGAGGCGCGAGACAAGGGCGACCTTAGCGAGAACTCCGAATACGACGCCGCAAAGGAGGCGCAGGCACACCTCGAGGACAAAATCAACAAGCTGAAACTGGCAATCTCGGAAGCGAAAATCGTCGACACGTCACGCCTGAGCACCGACTGCGTGCAGATTCTCTCGAAGGTGGAGATGACCAACCTTGCCACCAAGGCCAAGATGACCTACACCATCGTGAGCGAGAGCGAGGCCAACCTGCGCGAAGGGAAAATATCTATCAAGACCCCCATCGCGCAAGGACTGCTCAACAAGAAAGTGGGCGACGAGGTGGAAATAAAGATACCGCGCGGAACAATCAAGCTGAGAATCGACAATATCAGCGTAGAGTAGATACGAGTAACGAGCAGACAAGTCGACAAGCAGACGAGGCTAATACACTTGTCTACTCGTTACTTGTCAACTCGTCAACTAAAAAAAACCAAACAAATGGACATATTCTCAAAGATAGCAGCCGGCGAAATACCGAGCTACAAATGCGCCGAGGACGACAAGTTCTACGCCTTCCTCGACATCAATCCGCTGGCAAAGGGACACACACTGGTAATCCCCCGCCGCGAAGTTGACTACTTCTTCGACCTTGAAGACGACGAGCTTGCCGAAATGATAGTCTTCGCCAAGCGCGTGGCAAAGGCCATAAAGGCCGCCTTCCCCTGCCGCAAGGTGGGCATGGCGGTGCTCGGCCTCGAAGTGGCTCACGCCCACATACACCTCGTGCCAATGCAGACCGAGGGCGACATGAACTTCGCCAACCCCAAACTTAAGCTCTCGCCCGAAGAGTTTGAGGAAATAGCAAGGAAAATAAGGGAAAAGTTTTAAAGGTAAAAAAGTAAAAGGGTAAAAAGGTAAAAACGAGTTGATGTTTACTGTGTAAACGCATTTTTTCCTTTTTACCCTTTTACTTTTTTACCTTTAACTAAATAAATTCCTCTCCGTAATTCACCTGTACGTCGTTGGCATACTTGCGGACGAGAGCCGAGGAGTCCTCTTTCTTGCAGATGAGCAGCACGTTGCCCTCTTCCGCCACGATGTATCCGTCAAGTCCGTTGACTACGGCAAGGTGGTCGTCGGGCATCTTTATTATGTTGTTGCGGCTGTCCTCGGTCACCACATGCGACCCTATCACCACGTTGTCGCCGTCGCCCTGGCTCATGCTCTCGTATATGGAGTGCCACATGCCGAGGTCGGCCCAGCCGAAGTCGCACTTCATCACGTACACGTTCTTGTTCCCTTCAAGCACGCCGTATTCTATCGACATGTTCGGAAACGACGGGAAGTTCTCCTTCACCAGCTCCATGTCCTTGTCAAGGTCATATTCCCCTCCGTCCCAGTTGGGGACGCGGCGCATCACGGGCGGCAGTATCTTCGCCAGCACAAGGCCAAGGTAGCCCACGTTGGCGAGGAACAGCCCCGTGTTCCAATAAAACTCGCCGCTGTCCATGAACATGCGCGCGAAGTCGCGGTCGGGCTTCTCCGTGAACGACTTTACCTTGAAAACGTCGGCGTTGCGCGTAGGAGTGCCCTGCTGGATGTAGCCGTAGCCAGGCTCCGGCCGCGTAGGCTTGACGCCCATGGTAAGGATGCAGTCGTTGCCGTCGACGAAGTCAAGACCCTCGACAACGTTCCTCCTGAACTCGTCCTCCTTGAAAACGGCCTGGTCAGACGGCACCACCACCAGCCTCGCCTTCCTGTTGATGTGCAGTATGCGGTAAGCGGCCCAGGCCAGGCTCGGCGCAGTATTGCGGAAAATCGGCTCGCTCAGGATGTTCTCCTTGGGCAGTTCCGGCAGCTGCTCCTCCACAAGCGAAGTGTAGATACGGTTGGTGCTTACATATATGTTGCCTGAAGGTATGAAGGCAGACATGCGGTCATACGTCTGCTGAAGCAGCGTGCGGCCCGTAGAGAAAAAGTCAAGAAACTGCTTCGGGCGCGCCTCCCGGCTGCAAGGCCACAGCCTGCGGCCCTTCCCCCCCGGCCAAAATCAAGCAATAATTGTCCGTGTTTCCATTCATAGCCACATAGATTTTGTTTTACGATACGAAGGTACGCATAAAAGCCCTTACGGCCAATTATTTTAAGTTTTTTCAATTAAAAATTTGTCAATTCGGAATTTTCCAGTATCTTTGCACCACTTTTAAGCCCAGATGGCGGAATCGGTAGACGCGCTGGTCTCAAACACCAGTGGGGCAACCCGTGCCGGTTCGACCCCGGCTCTGGGTACTGAATTGGAGAAAGACGAAAATCTTTCTCCTTTTTCTTTTTTGTCTCCTCGTAACTCATTGGTTTGCTGATAGATAAGGTCAAGCACCTTGTTGTAGGATTTGGTTCGATATTTTATTCCGTCGAACTCGATTTTTTCGGGAAACATCGAACCAAGAACTTTTATTTTCATTTCAACCGAGCCGTCTCTCATAATGTTTGTTAAATTGTTGATTATGTTCACGGAGTAGTCTATTTTCTTTTTAATTCCCTTTGTGTTGCCGTTGAGCATATTTATTTTATTCTGCAAATCATGGATTTGTTGCTCATAACGCTTGGAATATTCGATTGTAACTGTCATCTGAGATTGCCCCTGCGCAATACTTGTCCTCAAGGTTGTTTCGCATTTCCTCCACCTTTTTAATTTCCTTTCTAAGCGTTTCCCGTGCCCTCTGTGCCTCTTTTACGCCGTCACCCTGCACGTCTTTCAATATGTCACAATAAAGCCGTAGGACAGCTTCATTTGGCTTCAAACAGCCCAAATAACGGGCAAAGCTCTCGTTAACCTCATCGGCACGTCGGCGTATGTGCTTGCCGTCTCTGTTGCAATGGTAATAGGTGTATTTGCCACCGTTGCCGCTGCTCGTAGAAGCATTAACGACGTTGGGAGGGGTATCTGTGCCAATGTGAAAGCATATCAGCCCAACAGCAGAAACGAACTACATAAAATATCGGAAAATAACGGAAAAACACTTGGTTTTTAACCATATTTTCCATATCTTTGCAAAAACTAAAAACAACCGCCTATGATATAAAACGAATAAAAGACATATAGAAATGAAGCGTTAGCTTATATTCTTGCTTTCAGAGAAATTGGGGAATTTACGATGAAAGCACGCAAGAGTAAGGCCAATGCTCACGCCTCAGGCGTGGGCTTTTACTCGTATATGCGTGCTAAAGGTTATCCCCAATACCAATCTGAAAGCGTAGACGAAGTTATTAGTCCACGTTTCTTTTTCTGTCTCCCTCAAACCATCGGACTACACACAATTACTAACTTAAAAATCAAATGACAATGAAAAAGATTTCTTATATGTTATTCATTTGCGCAGCATTACTTATTACGAGCTGTGCGTCTACCAGCAGAACAGGCGTAATTTCTCCTTTTGCTTACACAGAGGTTCATCCAAATGAAATAAGGGCAGACATTGACATCAGCGAGAACAACAAAGTCACGGGAAAATCCAAACAATGGTATGTATTTGGCATACGTGTCTCTGGCGGTAACAAATATTTTGAGGACAAGTCAGAAAAGAGGTCTATGTTCGGGAAAAGAACAAACAAAGCACAATCATGTGCAATGTACGACGCATTGGAAAAAAGTGAATATGACATGATTGTAAATCCCCAATACAAAAATGTTGTACATAAATGGTTCTTTGGACTCGTAAAGAGATATGATGTAACGGTAACAGGATATGGTGGCAAAATAAATAAATTGTATCAACATAACGAACCTACACCTTATCAAACCATCAAGGATTAAATCTAAGGATTTGGACAACTGCAACATAATCTTGCAGGTTACCTGACACAATGAAAAGAATGTATCGGTGCAACCCGTTTTGTCGGCTACATCGATACATTTTTACGCATAGCCCTTTGTTTATCAGCGTTCCAACAACTTTTAACATGACGCTTCCGGGTTCATCCGCAAATATGTCATCCAACGGATGTGCGGATGAACCTGGGCACGACCTTTCACACGGCGAAACACGGCCTTTTGCGTTGTAAAACATGGCCTTTCGCAGCGCAATTCACAGCCTTTTGCAGAGCAAAAGGCGGCCTGTCGGCAAGGTGCTGGCTGTCAACGGGTTACGGACGGGCCGCAACATGGTTCAAACAAAGAATGTGTGCCGCAGCAGGCAGCTGCCATGAAAAAAACCGCCGGATAGTGTTTGCGCTTGCATTAAAAAGCGTATCTTTGCGGTTGGGAGGCGGCCGTGTGGCGGTTTGCTCCGTGCCGTGACGGCAACATTGCGTTTCATCCGCCTACGAAAATGTTTCACGCGTGCGCGGTTCCGCGCGTGCGGCGTTGTTACAATTGCAAACATTTGCGAGTTTGTTTCACGCTATTGCGGATTGCCGACAATGTTTTTTAATTTTACAGACAGTTTAAGTCACTGAAAAACATGGAATGATGATAAGAAACAGGATTCTAACGTTGCTTGTCCTGGCCGCCGTGGCGGCAGGCGTCCAAGCGCAAGACCGGCTTTACGGCAATGCCTTCGCCCTGGGCGAGGTAAGGCTTCTCGATGGTCCTTTCAAGCATGCGCAGGACCTGAACCTGAAAGTGCTGTTGCAGTATGACGCCGACCGCCTGCTGGAACCTTTCCTCCGCGAGGCCGGACTGCCTCCGAAGGGCGAGCCGTTCACCAACTGGGACGGGCTGAGCGGCCACGTCGGCGGGCATTACCTCTCGGCCTTGGCCATACATTACGCGGCTACCGGCAATGCCGAATGCAAGCAGCGGATGGACTACATGCTGTCCGAGCTGAAGCGTTGCCAGCTGAAGAACGGCGACGGTTACGTGGGCGGAGTGCCCGGCGGCAAGCGCCTGTGGAGCGGACTGCGCAAAGGCGACGTGGAACTGGTGTGGAAATACTGGGTGCCCTGGTACAACGTCCACAAGACATACGCCGGACTCAGGGACGCATGGCTCTACGGCGGCAGCGACGAGGCACGCAAGATGTTCCTCGACCTGTGCGACTGGGGCATCACGGTAATATCCCCTTTGACCGACGGACAGATGGAGGCGATGCTCGGCAACGAGTTCGGAGGCATGGACGAGGTGTATGCCGACGCCTACCAGATGACCGGCGAGGCGAAATATCTGCGTGCGGCGAAGCGCTTTTCGCACCGTATGCTGCTCGACAGCATGGCCGAAGGCGTCGACAATCTTGACAACAAGCACGCCAACACGCAAATCCCCAAGGTGATAGGATACCAGCGCATAGCAGAGCTTGACGGCGACCCGCGCTATGCCAGGGCTGCCGCGTTCTTCTGGCAGACCGTCACCGGCACGCGCTCGCTCTCGCTTGGCGGCAACAGCTGCCGCGAACACTTCCCTGCGAAGGACGCCTGCATGAGCTACATGATAGAGCGCGACGGCCCCGAAACATGCAACACGTACAACATGCTGAAACTTACCGAGGGGCTGTTCCGCATGTCCCCCGACGCGAAATACGCCGACTTCTACGAGCGTGCCATGTTCAACCACATCCTCTCGACGCAACACCCGGTACACGGGGGCTACGTTTACTTCACTCCGGCGCGTCCGGCGCATTACCGTGTCTACTCCGCCCCCAACAACGCGATGTGGTGCTGCGTCGGCTCAGGCATGGAGAACCACGGCAAGTACGGCGAGTTCATATATTCACATGCCGGCGACTCGCTGTTCGTCAACCTGTTCGTGGCGTCCGAACTTACGTGGAAGGAGCGTGGGATAACCGTAAGGCAGGACACGCGCTTTCCCGAAGAGGAAGCCGCACGGCTTACGGTGTCGCCCGGAAAGGCCGGCCGTTTCAAGCTGCTTGTGCGCCGTCCGTGGTGGGCCGGGCCGTCAGGCTTCAAGGTGACATGCGCCGGAAAGGACTACGCCGCAGGCTCGCAGCCCTCGTCGTACATCTGCATCGACCGCGAATGGGCTGACGGCGACGTGGTGGAAGTCAGCCTCCCGATGGGCGTTACGGTTGAAGAGCTGCCCAATGTGCCCGAATACATCGCCATAATGCGCGGCCCGATACTGATGGGAGCACGCATGGGCACCGACGACCTCCGCGGCCTTGTGGCCGGCGACGGCCGCTGGGAACACATCGCTTCGGGGCGGCTTGTGCCCGTTTACGACACGCCTTTCATCATAGGCAGCCGCGACGGGATACTCGACAAGCTGAACAACATGCGGCCGGTTGAGGGCAAACCCATGTGCTTCAGCGTGCCGGGGCTGTTCGGCGAGGGGCGTTACAAAGACCTTGTACTCGAACCTTTCTACAAGATACACGACAGCCGCTACATGATGTACTGGCTCTCGATGGACGAGAAGGGCTACGGCGACTACATCAGACGGCTGAAAACGGACGAGGAACGGCGCATAGAGCTTGACCGCCGCACGGTAGACGTGGTGCGCGCAGGCGAGCAACAGCCCGAGGCCGACCACCGCATGACGGAGGAAAAGTCGTCGAAGGGCTACCACGAGAACCTGCCTTGGAGGGAGGCCGATGACGGCGGACACTTCTCTTACACGCTTTCCACCGGCGGCAACGGCAGCCTTGCGCTTATGGTCGGCTACTGGGGCAACGAGCCTGAAGGCCGCACGTTCGACATCCTCGTTGACGGCAGGCCGCTGGCCGTGGAGAACCTGCACGGCAAATGGAACAGGTGGGAGTTCACAAGCGTTGAATATCCCATACCGGCAGACATGCTTGAAGGCAAGGACGAGGTCGTGGTGACATTCCGTCCGCATCCCGGCAACAAGGCCGGACGGGTGTTCTCCGTGCGCCTTGTCACCGAATGACGGCGCCGACGGCACCATTCCCAACCATCATGGAACAACGTCCTGGCGGCGTTACCATACCCATATTGCCGCAAATGCTTATTCCTGCCATATAAAAACCAAAACCACAATAAAACACAATGAAGAAACTTATCCTTACATCCGCCCTCGCGCTGCTGGCCTGCACGGCCGTTCAGGCGCAGACAAAATGGACGGCCACATGGGCGACGGCCATCGAAGCTCCTCTCGCGGAGAGCGACATGCCCAAGACTACGCTTGCAGGCAACACCCTGCGGCAGGTTATCCACGTGAGCATAGGCGGCGAAAAGCTGCGCCTGCAGCTGTCGAACGAGAAGAGCCAGCAGCCGGTTGAAATAAAGTCGGTGTACATAGCCGACACCGGCGGAGACAAGGAAATCAGCCCGAAGACCGCCACCTACCTTACTTTCAACGGCAACAGAAGCGTAACCATTGAGCCGGGCAAGGCCGTATATACCGACGTTGCCAAGTACGGCCTGAAGCCATTGCAGCGCCTCTCGGTGACAATAACATACGGCAAGGTGCCCGAAAAGGCGACGACCCACCGCGGCTCGCGCACCACGTCATACCTCGCAGCGGGCGAGGTTGCGCCCACTGCGGCGTTCAGCCCTGTCGAGACGTTCGAGCACTGGTACAGCATCGCAGCCCTTGAGGTGGAGGCTCCGGCGTCGACGCGCTGCATAGCGTGCCTCGGCAACAGCATAACCGACGGGCGCGGCACCACCACCGACGCGCAGAACCGCTGGACCGACGTGCTTGCCGAGCAGCTTGGCGGCAAGGTGGCGGTAATCAACCTCGGCATAGGCGGCAACTGCGTGATAAGCGGCGGACTGTCGGCGCCGGCCTCGGAACGCTTCGACCGCGACATACTCGCGCAGCAGGGAGTCACCGACCTCATAATATTCGAGGGCGTGAACGACATCGGCGGCATAGGCGATGACGGCGCACGCACCGTACGCATGCTGACGAAGTTCTACCGCCTCTTCGCCAAGAAGGCCAAGGAAAAGGGCATGCGCGTGTACGGCGGCACGATAATGCCGTTCAAAAACAGCTCCTTCTACAGCGACACTCACGAGAAGGCGCGCCAGCAAGTGAACCAATGGATACGCACGGCGGCAGAGTATGACGGCGTGATAGACTTCGACAAGGCCACGCTCGACCCGCAAAACCCCGAGGCTTTGCAGGAAAACCTGCAGTCGGACTGGCTCCATCCCAACCCCGCCGGATATAAAGTGATGGGCGAGTGCGCGGCAAGTGTAGTGAAGAACGAAGAGTGAAGAGTGAAGAATTTTAATTGAAAATTGAGGTTTGAGAATGGAGAATTATGATTACCTTTGTCCCTTGAGTTCGGTTTATTGTGGCAAAAGGTAATCATAATTCTCCATTCTCAACTCTCCATTCTCAATAAAAAATATTCAATCATGAAAAACGAAAAACTGAAAGGCCACCTTTTGCACTGTGAAAGACGGCCTTTTGTGCTTCAAAACACGGCCTTTTGCACGGCAAAAGGCCACATGTTGCCAACGCGCTGGCTGTCAGCCGTTTGCGCGTTGCTGCTTGGCATGCTGTCATACGCCCCGGCCTGCGGACAGGAACGCACGGGCGACAACGGCGACGGCACGTTCTCAAACCCCGTGTTGTGGCTCGACGTGCCCGACCCCGACGTCATCCGCGTGGGCAGCGACTACTACATGGTGAACACCACGATGCACTACGCTCCCGGAGCGCCCGTGATGCACTCGAAGGACTTGGTAAACTGGAGCATCGTGAGCTACCTGTACGACCGGCTTGAGGAGACGCCCCGTTACGACATGCAGGGCGGAACGGTGTACGGGCGCAGCCAGTGGGCCACGTCGCTGCGCTACCATGACGGCACGTTCTACGCCTACTTCTCGCCCAACGACGAGCCTTGGAAGGGCTTTGTCTACACCACCAAAGACCCCCGGAAGGGCTGGACGCTGTATTCAAGGCTGCCCCATTTCCACGACGCATCGCTGTTTTTCGACGACGACGGGCGTGCATACATGTTCTACGGCACGGGCCGTCTGCGCGAGCTGAAGCCCGACCTTACCGGCGTGCAGCCCGGAGGCGTCGACATGCAGATATTCGAGCGCGACTCCACCGAGACCGGACTGCTTGAAGGCAGCCGCGCCGTGAAGTACCGGGGCAAGTACTACCTGCTGATGATTTCATGGCCAAATGGCGGCAAGCGGCGGCAGGTGTGCTACCGGGCTGACAGCATCACCGGGCCGTGGGAGAAGAAAGTGATACTTGAGTCGGCCTTCGGCGGCTTCCCGTACGTGGGGCAGGGCTGCATCGTCGATGCCGAGGACGGCAGCTGGTACGGCGTGATTTTCCAGGACAGGGACGCCGTAGGCCGCGTGCTCACCCTCATGCCGTGCACATGGAAGGACGGTTGGCCGATGCTTGGCGACGCCGACGGGCAGGTGCCCGCAGTGATGCGCAAGCCCGTGCAGGGATATTCGGCCGGACCGCTGGTAGTTTCCGACGACTTCGACAAGCCGCGTCTCGACATACATTGGCAGTGGAACCACAACCCCGTAGACGCGGCGTGGAGCCTCACAGAAAGGCCGGGCTGCCTGCGGCTGAAGACATCGCGCATCGCGCCAAACATCTTCCTCGCCCCCAACACGCTTACGCAGCGCATGCCGGGGCCGCAGACTTCGGCCACCGTCGAGCTTGACCTGCAAGGCATGCGCGACGGCGACGTGGCCGGTTTCAGCGCGTTCAACGGCGACGCAGGCCTGCTCTCGGTAGTCTGCGAGGGCGGAAAGAAATACGTGGTGATGACCGCCGAGAGCGTAGCCCTTGACGACAAGACCAAGGCGGTGACAGCCGTTGAACGCGACGAACGCTACCGCGCGCCGTTAGACGCGCAGCGCGTGTGGCTGCGCATCGACGCCGACTTCCGTCCGGGCCGCGACATCGCGCGCTTCCATTACAGTCTTGACGGCAAGCAGTGGACGGCAGCCGGCGGCGACTTCAAGATGCGCTTCGACTACCGCCGCCACTTCACCGGCACGCGCTTCGCCATCTACAACTACGCGACGAAGGCAACCGGCGGCTACGTTGACGTGGAGAAATTTATTAAAAGGTGAGAAATCGGATTTTAAAGGTAAAAAGGTAGAAAGGTAAATGGGGAGGGCTGGGGTCGATGTCTTCCAGAATTGTTTTTTACCTTTTTACCTTTCTACTTTTTTACTTTTAAAAAGTAAGATACGTTAAAAATGCGTGATAATGCGCCTTGCCGTCGGTTGTTTTCAGCTATTTTCCGTAATTTTGCAAGGCATTATTAATTTTATCATTTTTGACTTTTAAATGAGCAACGAGATTAATCCGCTGTACTCAAACCTCAGAGGTTTGAGCGCCGGCGATGTCGAGAGCCGCAGGGAGCACGGCGAAAACACGCTGACTCCCCCCAAGCGCACACCGCTTTGGAAACTCTACCTTGACAAATACAAGGACCCCATCATCAAGATTTTGCTTGTAGCCGCAGTGGTTTCGCTCGGCCTTGGCCGCCATCCACGGCGAATACATCGAGACGATAGGCATCATCCTGGCCATTGTCCTGGCTACCACAATCGGCTTCTGGTTCGAGATGGACGCCGCAAAGAAGTTCAACGTGCTCACCGCCCTTGGCGAGGAGTCGCCCGTAAAGGTGAGGCGCGACGGCAAGGTGGTTGAAATCGCGCGGAAAGACATTGTCGTAGGCGATGTCGTCATAATCGAAGTGGGCGACGAGATACCTGCCGACGGCACGCTGATAGAGTCGACCGACCTGCAAATAGACGAGTCGTCGCTCACCGGCGAACCGATAATCACCAAGCACGCCGACCCGGAAAAGAACGACAAGGAGGCCACTTACCCCTCGTCGAAGGTGCTGCGCAGCACGATGGTGATGAACGGACGCGGCTCGTTCCAGGTGACAGAAGTGGGCGATGCGACCGAGATAGGCAAGGTGTCGCGCGCCAGCACCGAGATTACTTCAGTGAAAACGCCGCTCAACCTTCAGCTTGACAAGCTGGCGAAGCTCATCAGCAAGTTCGGCATCGGCATATCGGTAGCTGCCTTTGTCATCTTCCTCGGCCGCGACATCATCGTCGATGCGGACGGCATCTGGCATTCAACCGACTACCTGAAGATGGCCGAAGTGGTATTGAAATACTTTATGATGGCCGTCACGTTGATAGTTATGGCCGTGCCCGAGGGCATGCCAATGGCCGTAACCCTCAGCCTCGCGCTCAACATGAGGCGCATGCTGAAGAACAACAACCTCGTACGCAAGCTCCACGCCTGCGAGACAATGGGCGCCGTTACGGTAATCTGCACCGACAAGACCGGCACGCTGACGCAGAACAAAATGCAAGTGGCCGAGATGCAGCAGTACGACACCGACGACGCGCTTTTCCGCTCGTCAATAGCACTGAACACCACCGCCCACCTCGACGCGGAGGGCGGAAAGGGCATCGGCAACCCTACGGAGATTGCCCTGCTGCTGTGGCTTGAAAAGGCCGGAGTCGACTACAAGGAGCTTCGCAAGGACGAATACATGGAGGCGCAGCTGCCTTTCTCGACCGAGAGAAAGTACATGGCTACCGTAGGAAAGGCAGGCGGCAGGCGCGTGCTGATGGTCAAAGGTGCGCCCGAGATAATCATGTCGATGTGCGACATCGACGACACCGCACGCACGGAGATAACCAACCGCCTGCGCGGTTACCAGAACCAGGCCATGCGCACGCTGGCTTTCGCATACCGCACGCTTGACGGCGGAGAGCAGCCCGACATGGCCGCCATAGCCGCAGGACCCAAGCTGACATTCCAGGCGGTAACTGCCATCAGCGACCCGATACGCCTTGACGTGCCCGACGCCGTGAAACAGTGCGTAAGCGCGGGAATTAACGTCAAGATAGTAACCGGCGACACGTCGGCAACAGCCATCGAAATAGCCCGCCAGATAGGAATATGGGACAAGGAAACACCGGCCGAGGCGCAAATCACGGGACCCGACTTCGCCGCCCTTTCGGACGAAGACGCCTTCAACCTTGTGCCGAAGCTGCGCGTGATGAGCCGCGCAAGGCCCACCGACAAGCAGCGTCTTGTAAACCTGTTGCAGAAGCACGGGGCTGTGGTTGCTGTCACAGGTGACGGCACAAACGACGCTCCCGCCCTGCACCATGCCCACGTCGGACTGTCTCTCGGCTCAGGAACGTCGGTGGCGAAGGAGGCCAGCGACATGACGCTTATCGACGATTCGTTCGGCAGCATAGTAAACGCCGTGATGTGGGGGCGCTCGCTTTACCGCAACATCCAGCGCTTCCTGTTCTTCCAGTTGGTGGTCAACGTCACCGCGCTTCTGCTCGTCCTGGGCGGTTCGTTCATAGGAACGGAGCTGCCGCTCACCGTCACCCAGATACTTTGGGTCAACCTTATAATGGACACCTTCGCGGCCCTTGCCCTGGCGTCGCTGCCTCCTTCGCGCGAAGTGATGAAGGAAAAGCCGCGCAAGCAGACCGACTTCATCATAACGAAGGGCATGGCCCGTGGCATCATAGGCATCGGACTGGCCTTCTTCGCCGTGCTGTTCGCCTTCCTCATTCACTGCAACCAGCAGGGCGGCGACCTGCATCTGCACGAGCTGTCGCTGTTCTTCACCACGTTTGTGATGCTCCAGTTCTGGAACTTGTTTAACGCAAAGGCGTTCGGCTCGAACCATTCGGCTTTCCATGCGTTCACACATGACAACGGCCTTCTGCTTGTCTTGTTCATCATCTTGGGCGGACAGTGGCTCATTGTGACCTTCGGCGGCGGAATGTTCCGCACCGAACCGCTGTCGCTCACGGAGTGGGGCGTCATCATAGCAAGCACTTCCGTGGTGCTTTGGATTGGCGAGATATGGCGTGCGGTGAAGCGCATGACTGCTAAGTGAACGGCGGAGTGGCAGAGGTAAAGCGCAATCTGATAGTGGATTTGGGCGGCGTCCTCACCGGGCTTGACCGCCGCCGCTGCATCGAAGCCTTTACGGCCATCGGGGCGGAGGACGTTGCATGCTACGTTGACGAGTGCCGTCAGGAGGACTTGTTCCATGACCTTGAGGTGGGGCTGACCGGCGTCGGCGAGTTCTGCGACGCCGTGCGCCGCGCCTGCAAAGGGTGTACGGCGACTGACGAGGACATCTGCCGTGCGTGGAACGCCCTGCTTACGGGCATTCCCGTGGCTCGTCTTGACATGCTGCTAAGGCTGAAACGCAGCCACAGGCTCGTACTGTTGAGCAACACAAACCCGATACACTGGCACAAGGCGGACACCTGCTTCTTCACCGCCGGCGGCCTTACGGCGGGCGACTACTTTGAGGAAGTGTTCCTGTCGTACCGCATGCACCTGCTGAAACCCGGCGAGGAGATATTCCGCAGGGTGCTCGACGCGACGGGCTTCGCGCCCGGCGACACGCTCTTCATCGACGACTCGCCGGCCAACCGCGCCGCAGCCGAGGGGCTTGGAATGGCCGTTGCCCCAGGCCTTGAGGCCCTTCCGGGCTTGGGATACATGTAGATTATTGATTATGAAGCTGTTTCATCTCGACCTGAACGACGCTCCCTGCGCGGCAATGCCGCCCTGCGTGGCAACCATCGGCTTTTTCGACGGAGTGCACAGGGGGCACCGTTACCTAATAGACGGCTTGAAGGCGCGCGCCAACGGCGTTGCAGATATGCAGTCGACGGTCATCACCTTCGACAGCCATCCGCGCCTTGTGCTGCACCAGGACTACCGTCCGCGCCTGCTAAACACAGCTGCGGAGAAGGTGGAAAGACTTTCGCTGACGGGCGTTGACAACTGTGTCGTGCTGCATTTCAACGAGGCCATGGCCTCGCTTTCCGCCCGGGAATTCATGCAGACGGTGCTGCACGACAGGCTTAACGTGCGCACTTTGGTTATAGGATACGACAACCGCTTCGGCCGCAACCGCTCGGAAGGCTTTGAAGACTACGTGCGCTATGGCCACGAAACGGGCATCGACGTTGTGCATGCCGACGCTTTCACGCTTAACGGCGTGCAGGTAAGCTCGTCGGTGGTGCGCTCGTTCCTCTCCGAGGGCGAAGTACGGATGGCCTCCATGTGCTTAGGCTACGACTACCGGCTTACGGGCCGCGTTGTCGGTGGCTACCACGAAGGCCGCCGCATGGGCTTCCCCACGGCCAACATAGAGCCTGACGACAGCCTGAAAATTGTGCCCCGCGCAGGCGTTTACGCCGTAAGGGTGGCCTTGGAGGGCGGCTCTCGCCTGATGGGCGGCATGATGAACATAGGCACGCGGCCTACGTTTGACGGCACGGAAACCACGCTCGAGGTCAACATCTTCGGCTTCAGCGGCGACCTGTACGGGCAAACCCTGACCGTAATGTTCGTCGACAAGCTGCGCGACGAGCGCAAGTTCCCCTCCGTAAAGCGGCTCATGGAGCAGCTGGAAGAGGACAGGCGCGAGGCGGAAAAAGTAATCTTAAATGTAAAAAGGTAAAAAAGTAAAAAGGTAAAAGGGAGGTGAGACGGTGAGAAAGCGAGGCAAATTGAAAAGGTGAAAGGGTGAAAAGGTGAAAAAGGCCGCGCCTATGGCAAAGCATCTGTCTTGACTTCTTGGCTTAATAACTCATTAACTGCCAAAAGAAAATGCCCTGACTTCAAAGCATTTGTCCTTAACTCCCAGCGAGCGCAGCGAGCGAGAATTCCTTTGAGCGGAGTGAAAAAACTCCTCTAACTCCTTTAACTTCTAACATAATCTTCTCTAACTCCTAATAAAAACAAAACATGAAAAAGGCTTTATTATATCTTTTCGGCTTCGTGCTGATACAGTTTTTCGTATCGTGGGCGGTTTACGCCGTGTGGATGCTCTGCTCGGGCGACAGCGGCGCCGACGTGTGGCGCACGTTCTGCAGCGGCAATTCCGCCGCCCTGACAGGGCCTATGCTCATAGCGGCGTCGGCCGCGTCGAGCGTCGTTGCAGGCGCGGTGTTCATCTGGAGGCGTTACGCAGTGGTGTCGCCCACATACCTCCGCACGCGCCCTTGGGGCGTATTCTTCTGGTGCGCCATGGCATCGATAGGCACTCTCGCGCCCTCCGCCGGCCTGCAAGAGCTTCTGCCGGAACTGCCCGACATGATGAGCGACACGTTCAAGACCATCCTCTCCAACGAGTACGGCTACTTCACGCTGTGCCTGCTCGCGCCGCTTGTCGAGGAACTTGTTTTCCGCGGCGCCATACTGCGCGTCCTTCTCGGCGTGTTCAACCGCCATTGGGCGGCCATAGCGGTGTCTGCCGCCATCTTCGCCCTTGTCCACCTGAACCCGGCGCAGATGCCCCACGCATTCCTCATGGGGCTGCTTCTCGGCTGGATGTACTACCGCACGGGCAGCATACTGCCGGGTGTCGCCCTGCATTGGGTCAACAACACCGCGGCCTACGCCATCTACATGCTCATGCCCTACGCGGCCGACAGCGGCCTGACGGGCCTCTTCTGCGGCGACACAGTGCGCGTGCTGCTGGCCGTAGGCTTCTCGCTGCTGATTTTCATCCCGTCGGTTTACCAGCTCAACCTGCGCATGAAGCCGGCAGGCAAGTAACCGCCCGTGCAACAGCTTGACGCCCAACGCATTACAAAAGGCCACATTTCACCCAATGAAACGTGGTATTCTAAGACTTATGCAAATATTTGAGGTTAAAGTTTTAGTTAAGAAACATTAATGTGCCGAGCCGGCGTGTAATCGTCCATAGCAATCCTAATCCTGTATTCGTTGCTGTCGGCAACGTAAGGGAGTCGTCTCTTAATGACAGCGAACATCCTGCACACAAGCTTGAACTTGACGGCATTGAGCACGCATGCGTAGTGCTTCCCCTCCCCTGTTTTCCTCATGAAGTATGCCCTTAGCTCCGGATTGTGCACGACGGCGGACTTTGCGGCTTGTGACAGTACGGCCTTTATTCCTGCGTTTGCGAACTTCGAAGTCCGTGTCCTGCCCCTGACGCTCGTGCCGGATGTGTACGGGAACGGCGCCACCCCGACGTAGCATGCGTACTGCCTGGCATTGGAGAATGCCCTGAAGTTGTCCGTCGAGGTGATGACGGCCATGGCGTTGACCGGGCCTACGCCCTTGATGGAGGTGAGCAGGCCGTAGTTGCTTCTTACCTCGTCGTCCTGTTCCATTGTCGCGCGCATCTCTTGCTCGACCTCCTTGACGAGTCCTTCGATGTACCCGATGAGCTTCTTGGCGCGCTCCACCTGCGCTGTGGGCCTGCGTCCCTTTCGGTCTGTGACGAGGGCCTTGCTCATGGCGGCCTGTTTTACCAGCCGCGCCCTCTCGGCGGCCAGTTCCCTGAGCTTGAGCACGGTGCCGCCCTCGAGACGCGACGGGCGCAGCGTGTCTCGGTTCTGGTAGAGGTACCGCCCTATGCGGTATGCTTCCGTCCTGTCGTCCTTGCCGCGGCGACGTCCCATGTCCATGCCGAGCTTCAGGGCGTTGAAGCAGCAGTAGTCAATACCGGCGTCCTCAAGGAATACGCGCAGGTCGGTGCTGTATATGCCCGTGTCCTCCATGCCCACCACAACGCTGCCGCGGCGCACGCCACGTGACGACACAGCCCATTCCCTGAACGAGGCGAAGCCGTCGCCGTTGTTGTCGAACCTGCAGTGCTGGCAGTCCTGCACGCCGGCAGCCTTCACGTCGTAAACCACTGCGTCAAACGTCTTTTTTGACACGTCTATGCCAATAAATACTTTTTTTTCTTCATATCTTTGCCACGTTTTTAATTTAGCGTTGGCCACACGCGGGTTCGTCTAAGACCTTTAACAGGCATCGAAGCCTTGTATCCTAATTGGACCCCACCCGCGGAAAGGAAGGAAGGTACGAATACCACGTTTAGTCCTTGAAGACTCAGCCTTTTGCTGTGTTCACCTCCTTTCCTGTGGTTAACGCTTATTAACTGCAAAGGTAATAATTTTCATGATTACTTTTGCGATGCAAAGCTAAAGGCCTTTTGCATTGTAAAACATGGCCTTTTATACTGCAATTTGCCGTGTTTTTAATTGAGAGTTGAGAATTTAGAATGGAGAATTATGATTACTTTTGAGGTTGCCTGTTAGCAAAGGTAATCATAATTATTCATTCCACATTCTCAACTCTCAATTAAAAGTAAGTGAGGGAGCTTGATTACCTCTGTCTTATTATTTTCATATCCGCCTTATCCGTCTTATTACTCCCATTGCTTCCAGAAGTTTTATTAAAAGCCGAAAACCACATATAATGAAGAAAATAATCACTTTTCATGGGGCATTCTCGCTAAAAATAGCTATATTTGCCAACGGCTTCGGGGAGAAATCCGAGGCTTGCAGAAAGGCATTTGAGCTGTAGTTCTACATTCTAAAATCGCCAAATTTCAGAATCTATTAATAGAACACGAGTGAAGGATGCCCCTTTGCTGTATCGTATATGATGAAGAGCGGAAGCCGCATTCCGCCCTGTCGCCATATCGGTTCGGCGTGGGGTGGTTATTTTCTTCCGTTCTTTTAATAGCAGTGTTTGGCGATACTGAGAATGTTAGAACGTGGGTGATAATCAAGTCCGCGCCTTTTCTGTATGCGCCAACGTGAAAAACAAACAGCCGGATTTGGCGGACTTGCAGGCATAAAAAGGCTTTATGCCATGAAACACCTTATTAATATATCCAACAAACAATAACAATAAAAAAAACAAAGAACCATGATTATCCTTATTTTGGTTGTCGTGGCGTGCATCGCCGCGTACTATTTCATGAAGAAAGAACTCACCGAGAAGTACAGTAAAGAGTTTGTAAAGAGCGTCAGATGGATGCTTATTTCGCCACTTGTGCAAGTGCCGGTACTGGCTTTTGCTGCGTATTTTGCAATAGACATACACAAAATGCTCGATATGGCGTTAGCCTTTCAGGGCTTTCCCGGATTGCTCGGCGACGCTTTCATGACTTCGCAGGCGTATGATTCTGACTTTCAGGACGTGGTGTTAAAGCTCGGATTTACAAGCGTCTTGGGCTACGTGGCCGTTGTGCTGCTGATAATAACAACGGTAATACAGGTGCGCGGCATATATGATTACAGCAAGAAAAGGCGCATCAAGGCAGCCCACATCGTGGCGTTTGTCGCCACCGTGTGCCTGATTGTGTGCAATGAATGGGCTTCAAACAATGTAAAGCAATACGCATCAATTTCATCTGACGATACCAGTATTTTCTTCTCTTACTTCACCTTGGCTGTGACTGTACTTTTGTTAGGCTTGTTCGCGGCTCAATTTGCAAGTGCCGCAAACCGCTATTACAAGTTGAGGAACGAAAATCTTGCCACGAAACAGGCCACAGATGAGCAACCGTCAGCCACCGCCACACATGCAAGCTCGAAGGTGGAGCAGCTGCAAGGGCTGAAAAGCATGCTCGACCAAGGCATACTTACGCAGGAAGAGTTTGACAACGAGAAGCGCAAACTGCTAAACCAATGACACCATGGCGATAACGGACAAGAACAAATCGACATTCGAGAGGCTGCAAGAGCTGAAGCAGCTTTACGAGAGCGGCATACTGACAAAAGAAGAGATGGAGGCTGAAAAGACCGACATTCTCGGTCAAGAGAAACCACACGAGGAAAAACCGGAGCAGCCGTCGGCTAAGCCGGAACAGCCAAGCGACGGTCCGAAGGCTGTTTTCAAGGGCGCGGACAAAGCAGAAACAGCGGATGAAACCGCCCTGAACAAGAAGATACTGATTGGCGCAGGCATAGTGCTGGTTGTAATCATGGCGTTCTTCGCGTCGCTTTCCACCTGCAACGGCGGCAGCAAGGACTACGAAGCTGTTAATGACACGGTGTCTAACGACACGGTAGCTGTTGACACTATCTCCACAATAGGGTATTACACCGGTATGCAGGCAGTTCTCGAAAAGGTCGTAGCAGACAACCCGACAGTGACCGACTTCTTCGCAATACCTGAAATATCGGAAGCCGTGCAGAACGAATACGGACGCGAGTTTTACGACTTCCTGCTGTCGAAAATCGTCCCATGCAAGGATATGCGCATAGAACTTGACAAGTACGAGGACGGATATGATGCCGAAACTATCTACTCGACATACTTCAACCTTAAAGGAAAGGATGACGGTTCGGTGGAATTCTCATACGACGTCAGCGACGCAGTGATGACTGTTACGCTCAAGCTTGACGGCAGCGAGGTGAACCCCGACGGCACTTTCGCCCTTGTCGAGGGCAGCAAGTGGAAGCTCGGCTATGAAGAAGACGAGTTCGGCGACCCGATAGAAAGCAAGGCTTATGTGTATGTTGAGGGCGAGACCGACTACATGTCGTCCGACTTGAAAATAGCTGTAATGAAAGAAAACGAAAACCAAGTAATATTCTTTCACGAGCTGCCTTGGTCTGACATACACGACAATCACAGCATGGAGTCCATAAAGATAAAAGACAAGAATAAAGGTTCTGTGTATGAAGTGAAAGACGGAGACTATTTTCTCACCCGTAGCATCCTGTCAGAAAAGAACTCTCGATACATCCGCATTCTGTGCGACAGCAGCCCTTCGGTAAGTTTCTCAATCAGGTTTGACATTATGGACTACGAACTTTTTAGGGACACAAAATACTCTCATACAATCTTCAACTTCGACAATGGCCGCGCCTACGGACTGTCAAACGCGCTCAACCACTACTTTCACCGCGCGTTCTGAAACGTCCGCCGTAAAACCGAAAAACAGCATTTGCAATGGGAAACTGCTTCGGCAATCACCCGGAACGACCGAAGACTGCAACCTCCTGACAGCCAGCGGCTTGCCAATATGCCGTGTTTTGCAATGCAAAATGCCACCTTTTAGCGTGTAAAAGGTGGCATTTTATCTTCCAATTTGCCACAAACGAGGATTCATCCGCAAATGTGTCGGATGCTTTTTGTGCCATTTTCAGTAAATAATCGTTTTCAAATGAGGCACTCGGTAATCGTCATGCCGCACGCCGATGCGGCATCCAGAATACACAAATAATGTCAAATGACATCGGCTGCATTCAGTGGATGCCGCATCGGCGTGCGGCATGACGATTACCGAGTGCCTCATTTGGCATTAAGTTTGTATGATTTTATAATCGTATTCTCATCCAACAGATTTGCGGATGAACTGTATTTTTAATTGAGAGTTGAGAATTTAGAATGGAGAATTATGATTACCTTGAAGGTTGTCTGCCGACAAGGCAAATCATAATTCTCCATTCTAAATTCTCAACTCTCAATTAAAACCGATTGCCGGCAGGATGTGCCTGCGCTTTTTGTTCACATCCGCAGCTCCCTTTTCAGCCACACTTTCATTATCGGGTCGGGTATGACGGCCTTGCGCTTGTCAATCTCTATAAGCTCTTTTTTTATCAGGGCGCGCTTTATTATGCTGACGTTCGCCGACGAGCCGAGCTGGTATTTGCGCATCACTTCCTGCGTGGTAAACTCGCTGTGCACGCCGTCTATTATGGCGCGGAGGAAGTTCATCTGGAAGGATGTAAGGCTTTCGGTCTGCTTCTCGAACAGCGGCGTGTTCTGGTCGATGATGTCTTGGAAGGCGGCTTCAAGCTCCTGCCGGGTGGCTTCCTTGCCGGTGCGCGTCCACACGAGCCACGCCAGCTGCTGCACGTATGACGAGTGGTTGTCAACCCTGCGGCATATCTCCTCCGCAAGCTCCGCCGGTATGCTCTTTCCCGTTGCCTCGAAGCGGCTGCGGATGTAGCCAACCCAGTCGGCGGTGGCGATTTTTTGCAGGTAAACCGTGTCGCCGAACTTGTAGAACGGCAAGCTCTTACGCTCGAAAAGCTCGTTCATCAGGTGCTTCTTGCTGCCGAACAGGCAGTAAGCCACGTGCTTTTGCAGCTGCCACACGGAGCGCAGCCGCTTCTGGAAAGTCTTTGAGTCCTTGAATTCGCCTATCTGCTGGAACTCGTCTATGCACACCACGATGCGGCATCCTTTCTTTTCGGCTATCTTTTCGGGCAGCTGCAGTATCTCGTCGATGTCCTCTCTTTTCGGCGTAAGCTCCAACGAGAGCGAGAAGTCGGCGGCAGGGTCGGCGCCTAACGATATTTTCGGGCTTATGCGCGACAGGAACTGCCTGATGTTCTCCATCCATTCTTCCACCTTTGTCGATGTCTGTTTCAGCACAGCCGAGGCGAAAGCGTCATAGAAGTCGGCGTCGCTCCGGCATGAGAAGATGTCGAGATAAACTATTTTCAACTCGTCCGTCTGTGCCAGCCGGCACACTTTCCGCACCAACGACGTCTTTCCCCAACGGCGTGGCGAAATCAATACCGTGTTCACTCCGCTGCGGAAGTTCGTCAGCAGGCGTGCCGTTTCGCTTTCACGGTCGGTGAAGTTATCGCCCGAAGCCGCAACACCGAATACAAAAGGCTTGTTTTCCATAATCTCTTACAACTGTTATCGCAGCAAAGATACTAATAATTTTGTTAGTAATAAACTTATTACTAATATTTTTATTACAAACCATTGCGCCCTGTTCCGGCATTGGTTGCAAGGCCGGTGACAGCCCGTGCGTAAAAGCCTGACAATCAGATGCTTGCCAATATGCCGTGTTTTGCGATGCAAAATGCCACCTTTTAGCGTGTAAAAGGTGGCATTTTATCTTTCAATTTGCCATGTTTTTAATTGAGAATTGAGAATTTAGAGTGGAGAATTATGATTACCTTAAAGGTTGTCTACCAACAAAGCAAATCATAATTCTCCATTCTAAATTCTCAATTCTCAATTAAAAACGAGTGTGGGTCTTGCTCCTTACATCCTTGTCAGCTTGTACGTCTTGCCCGGCTGGGTGTCGATGTCATACTCGTAGACGGTTTTCAGTATGGGCCACTGGGGGCTTTTCAGCTCCTGCGACACGAGGGGCTGCTTTATTTCCACCGGCGCGTAGAGCGCGTTGGGGCATGCCCCCTCGGCCTTGCGCAGGCCCTCGCCCTTGAGCGGAACATACGAGCGGACACGCAGCACGCCGCCGATGCGCGACGTTACGGCGGCCTCTTCAACCTGTCCGCCGGTCCACTTCATGTCCACCACGAAGCCTCCGCGAGCCACGAGGCCCTTCACTTCGCCGTCACGCCATGCCGAGGGCAGCGCCGGGAGCAGGTGAACGGCTCCGTCGTGGCTCTGCAACAGCATCTCCGCCACGCCCGCGGTGTAGCCGAAGTTGCCGTCAATCTGGAACGGCGGGTGCGCGTCGAACAGGTTGGGATACGTCCTGCCGTCGGGGTTCTCCTTCTGCTGCTTGTCGCTGGGCAGCAGCTTCAGCATGTTGCATATTATCTTGTAGGCGTGGTCGCCGTCGAGCATGCGCGCCCAGAAGTTCACCTTCCATCCGATGCTCCATCCCGTAGCCTCGTCTCCACGCTGCAGCAGCGTGTTCTTTGCGGCCTGGAACAGCGTCGGGTTCTGGTACGGAGAAATCTGGTTGCTGGGGTAAAGTCCGTACAGGTGGGATATGTGGCGGTGCTGGTTGCGTGGGTTGTCAACGTCCTGAAGCCACTCCTGCAGCTGGTTGTAGCGGCCCACCTGCATGGGCGGCAGCCGGTCGAGCATGCTGCGCAGGCGTGCCTGGTAAGCCTCGTCAATGCCGAGCGTCCGTGCGGCCAGCAGCGTGCTGTTGAGCGCGTCGAAAGCTATCTGGTTGTCCATGGTGCAGCCTGCGGTCACCATTGTGCCCGTTCCTTCAGGCCCCTGTTCGGGCGACATCGACGGACAGCTTACCATCCAGCCGTACTTTGGATGCTCGGTGAGGAACGTCAGGAAGAAGTCGGCCGTGCCCTTTAGCACCGGATAGTAGCGGCGGAGGAACTCCCGGTCGCCGGTAAACAGGTAGTGCTGCCACAGGTGCTGTGCAAGCCATGCACCGCCGTTGGGCCATACGTAGTTGGCGGCGTCCACCGGGCCTGCGATACGCCACAAGTCGGTGTTGTGGTGGGCGGTCCAGCCCTCGGCGTTGTAGTAAGTCCTGGCGGTTTTCGCGCCCGTCACGGCAAGGTCTTCAAGCATGCTGAACAGCGGCTGGTGGGTTTCCGAAAGGTTGGTCACCTCCGCCGGCCAGTAGTTCATCTCGGTGTTGATGTTTATCGTGTACTTGCTGTCCCAGGGAGCGTTGCGCTTGTCGTTCCATTTTCCTTGCAGGGTGGTGGGCTGTCCGCCGGGCTGCGAGCCGGATATGAGCAGGTAACGGCCATACTGGAACATGAGCGCGGCCAGCGAGGGGTCGTTGCCCTCGTTGAAGTCGCGCACGCGCTGCCATGTCTCCTTCTTCGACTGGTCGGTCTGCGGCAGGCTGAGGCTTACGCGGCCGAACTGCTCCTGATACTTGGCCTTGTGGCGTTCAAGGGCTTCCTCGTAGCCGTATTTCATGGCGTCGGCGAGCATCTGGCGGACGCGTTTCAGCGAGTTGGCCGACGTGTCGTGGTAGTTCACGTAGTTGGTGGCCGCCGCGAGGTAGATTGTAGCCTCGGTTGCGCCGCTTATGTTCAGCTTTCCGGCGGCGCTCTTCGCCTTTCCGTCGGTCACCACCCGTGCTATGCAGTCGGCGTGCAGGGCGGCCTCAACGCCCTCGTGGCCGTAGCCTTCGGCACGCATCGACAGCTCCTTGCTTCCGGCCTTGGCCTTGTGTTCGAGCTGGCTGTCCATCGACGCGGCGAACGACAGCGCTCCGGGCTTGTCAGCCTTGATGTTTATGACGATGGCTTTGTCGGCCATCGAGGCGAACACCGTGCGTGTAAAGCGTGTGCCGCCGACGGTGTATGTCGTCGTTGCCGTCGCCGTGTTGAGGTCAAGCTCGCGCCGGTAGTCGGCCACGTCGCCGTGCCCGAAGTCAAGGCGCAGGTTTCCGGCAGGCAGAAACACCATGCCATACTTCCCGGTCATAAACGTTTTTGACATCAGCTGCTCGGCCTCCTTCTCGCGTCCGGCGAAAATAAGGCGGCGCACTTCGGGCAGCGAGGCCAGCGCCTCGGGGCTGTCGTTGTTGTAAGGGCCGCCGCTCCAGAAGGTCTCCTCGTTGAACTGGATAGTCTCCGTGGCCGTTCCGCCGTAAACCATCGCGCTCATCCGCGAGTTGCCTACCGGCAGAGCCTCGGTCCACTCGACAGCCGGCCGGCCGTACCACAATTTCAAATCCTCCGCATGGCAGCACACCGCGACCATGAGGAAAAGAATTGGCAAAAGTCTGTTTCTCATTCTTAGGTAAATGTTTTTTAGGTTGTTGTTTCTCGGAAAAATGCGTTTTCATGTGTGCATTGCCGGCACTGTCCGTACAATCACACTGCAAAATTAATGCAAACCGGCAAAAAACAGTGATGATTTCCGCTTAATTTCCGGATAAAATCACAAAACGCGGCATTTTAAGCGCATAAAGTTACATTTCCAATATGCCGCCTTCCGCCCTGCAATATGCGCCCTTTTGCCTTGTAAAACGCCACCTTTCGCAGTGCAAAAGGTGGCGTTTTGAAAACAGCTTTGTTCAAGTGCAGGCGGCAGGTAATGAAAAATGTCATTAAAAACAGCCACGCCGTTTTTTACTTCCGGCACTTTTCCGGGTCTTACTCAATGAAGTCCTGTTATGGCAGGCTTATCGGAACAGACGGAAAGTTTATGGCAACAGTGAGTGACGCGGACATCGTTTCCGCCTTGAAGGAAAACCTGGAAAGCGGCTTCCGGCTGCTCATGGCGAGATACCGGGAGCCGGTTTACTGGCATATCCGCCGCCTGGTGGTGTCGCACGACGACGCGCAGGACGCCGCACAGGAGACGTTCATACGGGCGTTCCGCTCGCTGGGGCGGTTCAAGGGCGAGTGCTCGCTGGGCGCATGGATATACCGCATAGCCACCAACGAGGCGCTGCGCGCGATAGAGCGCAGGCGCGGCGGACGGGTGTCGCTCGACGATGCGGACGCCCGGGGCGAGCCGGTTGGCGGCCGACGGCTATGTCGACTACAGCGACTTGGAGGCGGTGAAGCTGCAGAATGCCATACTCTCGCTGCCCACAAAGCAGCAGCTGGCCTTCAACCTGCGCTATTACGACGGGCTTGAATATGACGAGATTGCGGCTGTTACAGGCTCGACGGCCGCCAGTGCGAAGGCCAACTACCACGTGGCCAAGGAGAAAATAATAAAGTATATGAACTCGACAATCTGAACAACCTGAAGATATGGAAAAGGAGTTTGATTTCAACCAAGTGGGGAAGCGCATGCCTTACAAGGTTCCCGACGGCTTTTTTGACAGCATGGAGGCCGGCGTGTGGGCTGAAATAGGGCGCAAGCCGGCGGCTGTTGCGCACAGGAACCGCCGCCGTTGGCGCATCGCCGCAGCCGCATTGGCCGTGGCGGCAAGCATCGCCTTGCTGCTCGTCCTGCATCCGTTCGCGCCGGACAAGCCCCAGTATGGCTTCGCCACGGTGGAGCAGGCCTTCGCAAACCTAAGCCTTGACGACCAGGCATACATGCTTGAAGTTTATCAGGAGGACGTGTTCATGAACGAGTGATGTTGTAGCTGCCGAAATAATATAGAATAAATGAGAAGTATCAATGTAGCCATACAGGACGACTGCATTGATACTTTTTATTAAACCATGAACGGTCATATTACTGTTTCATGGATTTTTTCAAGTAAACTTTATTACGCGGAAATAGCTTTTGCCATCTATGATGACGCCGCCGCCTTTTTACTTTCGTGCTTTTCGCTTAATGATACTGCCGTTTATCCGTCAGCGTCATCCGTCAGACGCTTGTCATAACGCCGCAGGCAGCGTCACGGCTGCACACGGAATGAGGCTGCGTCCCGAGCTGCTGCCGCGCTGCGGATTGTGTCCGAAGGCCCAGTTCCACGCCCCGTTGCTGGTGAGTGTCTGCAAACACCAGAAGTTGTCATGCGTTTCGGTGTTGTATTCGGTCGATGTCACGTAGACCGTTGAGCCGTCGGTAAGCAGCACCGGCTCAAGGCCGAGGGCCTCGATGGCGGCGTTCACGCGGTTGAACACATCGGCGTCGGCCGACTGGTAGATAGGACTGTTGTTGCTGTCAGCCACCTCTGTTTCCTACGTAAGCCCTGGCGTGTTGGTACGGGGTTATGTCGGCGGTTATGCCCTCAACAGTCGATGCAGTGCCTTGCGCAATGTCCGCATTGACCGTGGTGAGCCGCGAGGGCAGGGTCATCGAGAGCGTGGTAAGGTCGTAGTTTCCCGTCACGTCGGTAAGATGCACGGTGACTTTGGCCATTACATGGTTCATAACGAGCTCGGCGCGACCTCCCGACACGGCTGTCAGCGCCGACGTGGCACTGCTGCCGACGCCGCCCTCGTCGTCATCGTTGCACGACGCAAACGCCGCAGGCAACACGGCGAAAGCCGCAAGAGCCGCGACTGCTTCAAGCATGGATACTCTCAACTTAAAAAATTAAAAACCAATAGGCTGCCATGACGCTATGACATTGTCGCCGTCACAAGTTACGTCAACATCCAATTCAATGTCTTCACCGTCAAGCGTACATGTAGCAATACCATCATACTTGTTGTCGCTTTCCTTTACTAAGGTCAAATCCTTGATAACCAAAGTACTTCCTGCTTCTTTCACTTTATCAACAATGATTTGTTTTGTTGTTTCCTCGATGTCTGAAGTTGAAGGACCACAAGACGCAAAACCCAATGACATGGCAAAAAGCAATGCCACCATTACTGTCGAATAAATCTTTTTCATACTCTTTGGTTTTTATGTGTCAAACAATTAAATTTTATCACAAATAATCTTTGAAAGGCAAAGATTATTGCATGCTTTTAAAAAACATATTCTTGTATCAGTAGCAATTGATTACAAAGATACAAATATTTTTAATAAAAACATATAAAACAACAAAAAAATAACATATAAGCCCTATTTTGACATTGGGCCGAGTTACAAGCCTATACGGCCGTCAACCAGAACGGACTTGTCATAGCCGAAGAGACGACCGCAGCAAACGAGGGCGACATAAAGCACATTGCAACGCCAATAGGAAAAGCCACATCATGCACAAGGCGCGTAAGAACCGCAGGCTGACGGAACGCGAGACCGCAGTAAACAAAGCCATAAGCAAGCTGCGCTATGCCGTGGAAAGAAAGTTCGGCTCGATGCACAGATGGTTCGGGGCAGGTATTGCAAGATATGTCGGCTTGGCAAAAACGCATGCGCAACACATCATGGAGGCAATCGCATACAACTTGTACCGCGCCCCTGAGATTATTGTGTCCAATTGCATCATTAAGGGGAGATACGGATTGGGAAAGTTACGTCAAATCGCATATTTACGAATTTACACCTCTTGTGACTGAGTTTGGAACTTGACTTTCAGTGATAGCAAAAATTACCACGTGTTTTGCAGAGGTCTCAATCAATGAGTTTATTAAAATAGTCCAGGCTAAAATTTGCCATCTATTAAAATGACAAACTTTAGCCTGGTCAAAAATTACCTTTTAGTAACGAGATGCCACAATTCCCTTACCAATAGCACTAATGAGGATAGAACAACAATTATCACCCAATCTACAAATTTCATCGGCGTACAATTGAAGAAATCGTAAAGAACTTCTACAATTAAAATTTGCCCGATGAAAATAATTGCGACAATGGTAAAAAATTCCTTACTCATCTTCAATTGGAAGAAACTTTTTCCTGTCTCAAACGAACGTGTATTAAACATATACCAGAGATGTGTCCACACGAATATTGAGAACAGTAAAGTTTGCTCGTATGGAGATAATCCATTAGCCTCTCCGAGTTGGCAATGCAGGAGGTCTGTCATTCGTGTTATTTCCGTATGCTGGAAAATGTAAAGGAACACTACAAGCAACAAGAAGAAGAAGCCGCCCACGCCGAGAATATCCTTCATCATGGGTTTTGTAAGAATAAAAGCCTTACGGTCACGCGGCTTGTCACGCATTACCGAGCGTGACGGAGGAAGCGAGGCAAGAGCCATAGCCCCGAACGTGTCCATGATAAGATTGACCCAAAGCATCTGCGTTACCGTAAGCGGTGATTCTGTACCCATAAACGCACCCACCAGCACTATAAAGCAAGCTGCAACGTTTACTGTAAGCTGGAACAATAGGAAACGCTGTATGTTCTGATAAAGTGAGCGTCCCCACATCACGGCACGGCCTATGCTGCTGAACGAGTTGTCAATGATTGTAATATCAGACGCTTCCTTGGCTACGGATGTGCCGTCGCCCATTGACAAACCTACATGTGCGGCCTTCAATGCCGGGGCATCATTGGTTCCGTCGCCTGTTACTGCAACAACTTGGTTGTTTCGTTGCAGCGATTCTACGAGACGTTTTTTATCCATAGGTCTTGCACGAGCGATAATTTTCAGCTCGAGAACCTTTTTATCAAGTTCGCTATCTGACAAAGCGGCAAATTCGGGTCCTGTGATTATTGCATTGTCTCCGTCCTTAGACGTCCAAAGCCCTATTTGTCTGCCAATCTCTTTGGCCGTACCAGGTGTGTCGCCAGTAACGATTTTTACATCTATTCCTGCATTTATACATTCTTTGACTGCGGCAGGAACTTCTTTTCGTACAGGGTCTGCAATAGCTACGATGCCAAGGAAAGTAAGGTTTTCAGCTACAACCTTGCCGTCAGCAATTGTCTTGTCGCCGTCTTCCAATACCTGGTAGGCAAAACCAAGGGTACGCATGGCTTTATTCTGGTATTCAGTTAATTGCTTGGTGATAGCCTCATCGCTTACATTGCCGTCAACGTGTTTGCAAAGTGAGCGTATTATCTCCGGAGCACCTTTTACGTAAAGAATATTCTTGCCTTGTATAAAGGCTGATTTGACGACCGTTGCCATGTATTTGCGTTCTGTTGAGAACGGTAGTTCTTCTATTACTTCGGCAGCGTCTTTCAGCTTCATATAATTTATGCCCATATTGTGAAGCCAAAGTAACAACGCGCCTTCTGTTGGATTACCGAGTACTGACGGACGGGACGGATTGCTTAAGTCAAGAGTAGCCGTCGAATTCAGGACTATACCTTCTTTTATTATTCCGCTTTTCGGGTCAGCTCCAATCATCTGGCTTGCAAGGCCGTAGAACTTTATGTCGCTAACACTCATCTGGTTTTGCGTCAGTGTACCCGTCTTGTCCGTGCAGATGACGGTCGTAGCCCCCATGGTTTCACAAGCGTGCATCTTGCGCACAAGGTTGTTCGTCTTAAGCATCCGCCTCATGCTGTAAGCAAGGCTAAGCGTCACGGCCATAGGCAGACCTTCGGGAACGGCTACGACGATAAGAGTTACGGCAATCATCAATGTCTGCAATATATAAGCTGTGATGTGCGCCCACTCCATAGAGTTGTCGCCCAAGAAGTAGACAATAAGGCGGCCTATTACAACGAAAGCGGCAAAGCCGTAGCTGAGTTTGGTGATGAGGTCGCTTAACCCGTCAAGTTGTTCGTTAAGAGGAGTCTTTACATTACTTGAAATCTCATTCTTTTCCGCTAATTTCTGTGCAACTTCTATTTGTCTTTCACTCGGAGTCGCCTCTTTACCGTCAACATTCTTTCCAAGTACGGAAAGTAATATTTTACCGTTTTCAGTTTTGTCGCCTACTTCGGTTACACGGAATATTCCATGTCCCTCCATGACCTTTGTGCCTTTCTTTACACAATTGGTCGGATAAGTGGCCTCATTGTCAAAATCTTCTTTGTTGACACTTTTGTGGCACAAAGGCTCTCCTGTAAGCGTCGATTCGTCGACATTGAGGCTTACGCTTTCAAGCAATTCGCCGTCGGCTGGTATTTCGGCTCCCGTTGACAGTATGACAATATCGCCGACAACAACGTCCCTCTTGGGTACTTTGGTCGCATTGCCGTTACGGATTACTTCTACCGGCTCGTCGTCGTTGACCTGGTTGAGTATGGTGAATTCCTTGTCGGCTTTCAGCTCGAAATAAAAGGCCAGCCCAGTAGCCAACAATATGGCAACGAATATACCTATTGGTTCAAAGAAAACGGCTCCGCCCTCATTTAGGCCGAAAAATTCATAAAAGGAAATTCCTATCGACAAGACGCCGGCTATCATCAGGATGACTATTAGCGGGTCTTTGAATTTCTCGAGAAATTGTTTCCATAAGGGTTCTTTCTCTGGCGGCGTGAGCACGTTCACGCCGTGTTTGGCCCTACTTTCAAGCACTTCCTTGTCAGTAAGGCCCTTGTAGTGTTGTTTTTGTTGCATGTCGTTTCTTTATTTGTTTGCGGATTTCGGGCTGTCATGTCCGGTAATATTCCGCCTTCCGTTATTAAATTATGTATGAAAAAACACCCCATACGACTATTGCCCCACCTACAATCCGGCATGCGGTGCGTATAGCCTTACGGTCATGTTTGCGCTTTACACGTCCTTCGATAAACAATGGCAGTGCCAACATGATGCACAACCCGATTACAATTCTAATCATACAAAAAATAAAGGCAGTGAGGCGGAACGGTTTTTCCGCATCCGTTTCCGCTCACTGCATGTTATGGTTTCAACTACTTTACAAGCCCTTCTTTGTACATTTCGTTAACTCGTTTCTGTATGGCCGCATAATTGCCGCCCAGCTTCTGCTTGCGCTCTTCTCCGTTGCCGAAGTCGCCGCGTATTACTTGCTGTGCCTGCTCGTCGATTGTCTGTCCAAGCTGCGGCGTGTCGTTGTTTTGCGTTGGCTGGCCGTTTCCAACAGTCGGTGCGCTTTCCGCAGCTGACGGTGTGGTTGCCTTGTCGGTTGTCGGAGTTACGGCTTGTTCGCCTTGCTGCGGCGCAACGTTCCCGTCGGGTGCCGGGGTTTCGCTGCTTACGGCTGTGTCAGAAGAATTTTCCGGCTGGGTGCCAGCATCATTGTTGACTGCCGAGCTGTTACCGGTTTCTGCATTGTCGTTGCTGATTTGTTCTGTGGTGGGTATGTCCTCCGTTCCGGAAGCACCACGTCCGAACATTAGCCATGCGGCTATGGCAATTACGACAATTATTATGGCGGCAACTATCCATTTCGTTTTACCTGAACCGGTGTTGCCGGGTCCGGGCGTATATGGTTGCGGCTCGTCGCCAGGCCGTGTGCCGTCGCTGATGCCATCTTCGATTACGCCGTCTTCTTTGGACAAGTCAAACGAGTGTTTTGTCCCTTTGTCAAGGTCAAACGAACGTTTTTTGCCTTTGTCCAAGTCAAAACTCCGGCTTTTGTCTTTATCCTTTGCCATAAGCTTAAGCGTAAATGTCGATTAATGTCTGCATGCCGCCAGTGTAGCCTTTGCCTGTCGCTTCAAACGACCATTCGCCCTCTTCATCGCAAACAAGTTTGCCGGCTTCAACTGCTGTCTCGTTCTTAAACTTTTCCTTCAAGTCATAGCGGCAAAGCTCATCACCGGTCTCTTCGTTGATGATTGAGATATACGGGTCGTTCACAGAGCCAAAGGTCTCTTTTTCTTCGAATATTGTCACGCAGAACACGATTTCAGTGACAGAGCCGTCCACTTTGTCAAGATTGACATACATCTCCTCGCTTGCGTCGGCATCGTCGTCATCGCCATCACCTTGGTCGTCGATTGAACCCATCACAGAGCCGTCCGCCGACATGGGGCGTGTTTTCATGCGCCAACTTTTCTTGTTTCCGAATTTTACCTTATCGAATTCTTCCTCGCGGTTCTCGGAGTTGTAGAACACGAAGTCGGCATCATTGGAAATCACGCCGTCCTCATTAAGCAGAAACGCGCAGGCGTCAAGGTCGGCTCCGCCTTTCCATCCCAAAATCACTTGCAGTTTTGTCAGTCCTTCACTTTTCTTAAGTTGAAACCTGTCACCTTTGTTCAAATTAAATCTACTCATGGTAATAAAATTTTATGTTAAACTTAAATGCGTTCACCCTTTGTTCAGGCTTATCCCGGCAAGGCAGTAGGCCGGCTTGTGAAACGTGGCATATCGGCGTGTAAAAGGCCGTGTTTCACGCCGCCGTTTGCGGCCTTTTGCATGGCGATTGGCCGTATATTGCAAAGCTGTTGGAAACAGCCGTCATTTTATCTTTTCGAGTTCCTTTATTGTACGCATGAGCTCCGTTGTGTCGATACCATATTTTTTGTAAAGACTAACGTATGTGCGTATCTCGTCCATGCGGCTTTTGGCCTTGGCCTTATTGCCTGTTTGGGATATTGAGGCAACTTCGGCTTTGTATGTTGCGAACAGGCGCTGCCATTTTATTATCTCCGTGCAGTCGTTGGCTTCGGCTTTCCTATTGTCCGCGCGGAATTTGTCGCGTGCCTCCTTGTATTTTCCCTCCCTCATCAGCAGTATGCCTTCGTCTTCTTTTTTCGCAGGGGTGGCTCTGTCTGCCTTTGGGGAGGAAGGCGTTTTGGCAGCCGTGGTTTTCCGCTTGCTTGCTGTTACGTCAGCTCTGCTTCCCGTCTTTGTTCTCATCATCGCCATTACTTCGCCCTTTATTTGCGCCAATTGCCGCACCAATGCGTTCACCCCCTTTTTAGCGAAATCTTTGCTTAGATTGTCTATTTCCTCGATTGCATGGCTAAAATCGCCCTTGTTCACATACATGGCAACGATTCTTTCCAAATGCTTGAATTTGCGTTCGTCGCCCGGACTTACAGAGTTTTCCCTATTGGCAAGTTCCTCAAGCTCCGCCTTCATCTTTTCGGTTTCACTGTCAAAGCAGGTCAATCCTTTGGCTGCCATCTGCATGATGAACTCTTTTGTTATGTCCAATGCCTTGTCATATTCGCTGCTGTTCTTGTGCGCTTCAACCTGTTTCTTCAATATGTTGAAGTCGCGCTCGTCACGCTTTGACGGGCCTGTCGCGGCCTTTTGCCCATGCCGTTCCTCCGGCAGGCTGACACTTGTATTTTGTGAGACGTTTCCATTGCTTGGCGTGGCTGTACGCCTGGAGCCTTTGGCGAACTTGAAATTGTTTGTCCTGCACCACTCGATTATTTTGTTGAGCACGTCTCTAATGTCGTCTTTTTCCAGAAGCTTGATGTATGGGAACTCAGGGCGCAATATGTCAGACAAGTATTTGTTCGTAGCCAACACGCCTTTCAGCACGACCCTGCATTTTTGCCTTGTCGCATATTGGCTCACGTGGTTTATCAGCTCGTTCAGGAACAGGCTGCTCTCGCCCTTGTTGAACAACCGCATGTCCTCATTCGTAAGGAAGTAAGGATACTCATTGCCGTCAGACAAGACAATATTGCGGTTCACTTCGCTTTCTCCAGAGTAAATGAACGCTTTTGCGGCACGTCTTAACTCTTCAATTTCATCATCAAACACAAGGAAGTTGTTTTCTGCCTGTGTGCGGTTCCAAATCAAATCGGCAAGCTTGTCAACCCTTGGGTCGCGGCCGGCATTGCGCAGGAGGAACTTGTCTTCATGGCCGCGTGAATATATCTTGGCTATGACATCATCTCCGTAACCGGATAAAATCAAGTGCGTACAGCTGTCGTCTGCATGCCTGTCAGCTTCGACGATGAAACGGTCGAAGTCTATCTTATGGACATTGCCGAAGCCATTGTCATGCAATTGGTTTACGATGACTGCGCTCTCGTTGTCCTTAATGTCCGCTCCCATTGTAACCAACAAAGGGATGTGTGACATGTTTTCGTCAAGGGAACCCTCCGAGTTCAGCAGTATTCTGCTGTAAAAATCCCTGAGGCCTGCCCTTATGGTGTATAATATTAATTTGTTGTATTCATGTTTCTCGTTGGCATAGTCGAAATGTCCTTGCTTCTGCATCCATCCAAGCAGGTCATAGAATGCGTTTGGCGTATCGCGTTTCGCCTCACGCTTGGCATCTTCGCCTATTATGACACTGTTGCCGCTGAACCATACAGCCAATGGCTTGGCCGGTTCGTCCTTGTCAAAAGGCTCGAACCGACCTGTCCCATCGGTGTAATATGAAAAATTAATGGTAAACTTGTTTATTTCAACCAATACGCAGTAATTCATCGGCTTCTCAAAGTTTGTTCATCAATACTTGGTCGTAGAACTTCATGCCTTCGAATATTATTATCGGAGCCACAAAGTCAAACTTGCCTTCACGCGTCTCTTCTTTCGCCCTGCGGTATTCAGGCAGGTTCTGAATGTAATTTTCTATGTTCATGGTGGCAAAGCCCTCCATGAAATCCTGTTGGGTAAGCTTGAGTCCGAACAGTTTGCTTGCTGCCTGGAAAAACAGGAAGGCGAAATCCGCGAACTTGTTGCAGGCAAAACCGCTTTGCGGTCTCTCCTGCATGAACAAGCGTCCCATCTGCGCCATCATCTGCGGAGTGATGGCGTTGTCGAAGGGCAACGGTATCTTTTCATAGTCAGAGGCCCTAAGTATTATGAAGTTGTCCTCACCAAGGACCTCGATTGTTTCCATGTTGTCCTTCGGGGCGCGGATTGGCTCGTTGGCATTTACCAACCCCTTTGACACTTCATATTTCACTTCGGTAGATACGTCGTGCGACAGCTGTATGACTGGTGGCCCGAAAAGCATAGTCTGTGCTATATTCATTCCTCCAATGCCACGTATGTACATTCCGCTGTAATATCCTTTCGCCGCGTCGAACATCGTCGTGCTCAACCATTCGAATATCCTCGACCCTTTTCCGGCGAACCGGACGTTGACCTTGGGCTTGAAGTGCGCATAATAATCATTGTCCTTGCCGAGTGAGGTGCGGATTACTTTTACAAGCTTGTTGGTTATTTGCCCAGCGTAGTACACTATGAGACCTGTGACATACATATTTACGGCCATCAGGTTGGGACAACTTGAACTTAGTTGACCGTAAAGGGTCTGTAATCCGTCATTTGGAGTGCGGTCAAGCACCTGTTCAAAATAGAATGCGGCCGTATCTTGTGTATACTTTTCCGGCCCGAGGTTCAGGCCGGGTATGCGTATGTTGTATTGCTTGCATATTCCGAGCAGGACCTTTTTCAGGTTAGGCTCTTTCCGTGCGGCGTTGGTGACGCGCTGTGCGGCGAACCTTATTGAATTCTGCTTTATCATGGTAAGCCCGTTTTGCAGCATCTTGAGCAGCGCTGAAATGTCGGTTGTGCTTCCGCCAACGTCGAAGCACAAGGTTAATGTGTTCGGGTTGGTGTCAATGTCGCTTTGCGTGTTCATGAAATTGGCTACGGCACAAGCCTCTGTCATGCACTTGTCCTGCGGTATTGTTTGGAAGTTAAAGTCGATTTCGTTTGTATCGGGCTTAAGATCTTCTTCCGCTTGTACGTTTCCTTTCTGATTGGTATTCCAGCCTCCTTCCTGGCTGTTGCCTGCCGACAGGTTGCCGCTGTCGCCCCAGCCATTGTCTTCCTCTGAAGCTGTACCCCATCCTCCGTCTGATGCCATTGCGCCCCAAGAGTCAGCGTTTGTGGCCATACTGCCCCATCCGTTTGCATTGCTTGATGCGTTGTCGCCCCAGCCGGTCTCTCCGTCAGCGGGTATGTTCAGTGCCAGGTCTGACGCACACACATCCAGTCCATAGCCTACCACCGGGCTAAGGCCGTTCTTCAAGTCGTTCCATATTTGGCTGTATTGATTGACAAGACTGACATTCATTGATGATGGATATGACCATTTCAGCATAGTAGGCACACAGCCGTCGGTATAAAGCTGGGCGTATATGTGAAGCATCAGCGAACGGAGAAAGGCTTTTTTGTTTGCTATGTCACCGTCGGATGTAGTCCATTTCATGTTGTGTACCAAGTGGATTTGGCCTATGTCGGCACATTTTAGAAGTATGCGGTTGTCTGTTACATTATCTACAGGCAGCAGGCTCGGGTCGAAGCATGGCATTCCGCCGGACACTTCGCGTGCCGTAACGTTGAAATCGCCAGTCACCAAACGGCGTTGGTCGTTGAGTGTTAGTATGCTTTTTATGGAATTGCCCTCAATTTCTTTTGCTTGAAAGAAAAACAAGTCACGCTCCTTGCAGGCCGATACCCGGCCGGCTTGCAGCAGTGATATACGGTGGTTTTTGAACTTTATGCCGTGAGGGATGTTGTTCGCCATGTATGCAACAGATGTGTTTGTGCTTCCGAAGTCAATACCGACAGTAGCTTTTACCAGCTGCCGTCCCAATCCAAGCTCGTTCTTCGGTATGTTTTCGCTGTCAGACATGGTATAGCGTATTACCAAATAGCCGCTTTCTTTATTGCCGGCAGAAAGTTTTACGCCCTTGAACGGCAGGTTGCTCTCATATATTTCATATTTATAGTTGTTGTCAGATACCCTGTTGTCAGAAACCACATGGAATTTGGCTTCAAGTCCCGTTTCGCGTTTTGTCCTTTCCGATATCTTGACTTTTCCGTCGTGAGCCAATACTACAGGCTCTTTTGTCTCTTCATCAACGATAATGCGGAAATCGTTGTCCTTGGAAGTTCCTACTATCGGTACGGCCTTGAACGGACAATTCTGAGATACCGTGTTGTGTGGCAGTTCGGAATACAGGAAGTATCTGTTCCAATTGTCGGATATGAAGTTAGGCCACAACATTATGTCTTTATTGGATATGCGGTCCTTTTTTACTGTATAGCTTTCTTTAAGAGACTTCTGCCGTTTGCTGTTGGTCGTCAGTTGCAGTACGACTTCCAGATTGTCTATGGGTGCGTCTTGGTCGTACACTGCAACTAATTTTGAAGGAATGTCGTTGCTGTTATCGCTGTCCACTCCTGTCAGGGCGCCTATGTTTTTGCCGAATACATTAAGCCCCAAAGGTGTTATAGGTAAAGCAAAATACGCAAACTCGTTGTCTTTTCCTTTTATCTGGGCTTTCAATACGTATACTGGCTGTTCGGCAAGCAAGGACGGATTTCTCGTTATTTCGCTGTTGCTGAAATCAATTCTTGCAATCTCTGAGTTTTTTGGCAGCAGGATGTCTTTCGGGTCGAAGAAAATCTTGTTGTCTGGAGCTGAAGACTCGTCGTCGTAAATTATGCCTTCAAGGCCATAAAGTTTTGACGAGTAGTTGAACACGAGGTTATAAGGCTCGGAAAACTTCTGTACAGGCGGTATGCTCTTTGCGTCGAGATCATAATTGTGGCTTGTGCAATATTTCTTGATTTCGTCTTTCCATGTCCTTATATTGCCCTGTACGGTTGAGTAATTTGGCCTTATGTCCTCGTCAAGCTCCTTGTAATATTTTTCCAGGTTGTTTATCTGGTTCTCAATGCGTTCGACATAGGCGAGAAGTGAAAGCGCTTCGTCTTGTTCAAGACGGTTTTTCAATGGATCCGTGAACTTGCCTGTTGCAGAATTTACGAACGGATGTTGAGTTTTCACTTTGTAGCTTGGCGAGGTGAACAGCAGTGACTCCGGTGATGTTGCTCCGACAACGTTGCGTTCTTCCTCGCGGTCGCCTCCGTACATTATCACGTCAATAAAAGGGTCATTATTCCCTATTGCCGAAGGCCCTTGCATGGCCCATAATCCTTTTCTCTCGAAAAGCATATTGCCAAACGCCCCTTTAGGTTCGTACAAGTTCTCAGTGCCGATAATGTCTTTGCCGTCTGAATATGCCAATTTGATGCGACGTACTTCAATTCTTGAATAATCAAGGGCTATGCAGGCTATGAATCCACGCCATTCATCGACAAGATTGCTGTAAAAATCCATAAGTCCACCTGACTGTCCGCGTTCGTCTGGGGATTTCTGGATATAATCTATTGCCAGTTTGAAAAGATTTGCTCGGGCAAAAACGGTCGGCATTCCGGAAACGACAGAAGACAAGTCGCTGTCTGAATCCAATGCAGGTGTTTTGATGTCGCGTGTGAGTATAGGCATGTGGGTCGTTATATCTTCCCATTTGTTTCCTACACCTTGTGGAGTGGACTTGGCTTCCACATCTATGACTATTGCTTTATAATCGGGCATATTGTCAGAAATTTTGTGCTATTTTTATAGCGTTATACATAAGTGCAAGCAGTTTTTCCTTACGTGTGTTAGCTTTTTGTGAAGCTTTTGGCGATGCTTCCTTGTTGTTTGTCAAATTGCTGAAGAACTTTTCAATGCGTGCCCCTATTATAGGTTTTTCCCACTTGTGCTTCTCGTCTTCAAAAATGTCTCCCGGGTCAACTTTCATGATTGATGAGGCTTTCATGTCAAAGGCATTACTCTTGAATATGAATTTTCCAGGTTGTACAGACTTGTAAATCTGGTATATCCAGCCTAATTTCAGAATATTGCCATTTTCGAAGCTGTAAGCGAAAAATTGGAAGTACCTGTCTATTTCTTTCAGCTGGTCGAGAGTTATGTCGTCATATTCTTTTATGTCATGCTTCTTTAGGCGTTCTATCAGTTGTTTTGTTCCTTCACTGTTTCTTGCTCCTTCGCAGAATCCGAGAATTATGTGTGCGAATGAGAAGAACGCGCCCAGTTTCATTTCTAATTTTTCTCCGTCATTCCCAAGAAAATCCGCACCTGTAAAATTGAAACAATTATTTATGAACGGAGCTGACCTATATAAATAGGTGGCTTTGGCATTGTCCATCAAATTGTCATCTAGATTGAAAAAATTGTATGCAGCGGAAGCGCACAGCAATTCGACTACATGACAATTGTTTTTCTGACCGGCTCCGCCAGTTTCCGTCTTTACAGCGTTTTCTCCGTTTTCGTCAAGAGGTTTGCATTCCAATGGCCAGCCTATCAAATATAAGTGACGGTAACATGTTTTCACGGTAGGGTCACTTTGGTAGAACTGTAAAGCCGCCTGGCTGTTGAGCGCGAAGAAATTGGAGTCGGCTATCACTTTCTCATTATCGCGTTCAGTTTGCGAAGGTTTGCGGAAACTAAAGTATTCAGTCAGCAATGTTGAGCCGAACTTTACCTGCTTAAGGTCTAATGTGCTGTGCCCGTCGAGAGTCTTTATGGCATCGCGGAAGGCCACAGGTATTATTGGAATTGACGATGCTCCTGTGCCGCCGAATACGGAACCGAAGACGAAAATCCTCGCATTATCAGAACTTTCAAGAAGCTTCAGGAGAAATTTGCGAAGCGATTTTTCTTCGTCCATTAGGTTTTCGTCACCGTTCCGCATTTTACGTGCGGCTTCAACAATACCGTGGTACATGAGGAAGCTTCCAAGGTGTGTTTGGGCGCGGTAGCCGTGGTCAAGGTTGAAATCTTGCACAGTGTCACGTTCCAAAAAAAGATCGCTCAAAGCTTGGTTGTCCCGTGTCTCCTCCGGATTCCCTACGGACAGGCGTGCAAGATTTGAATAAGTGCTACGCGTACTTTGGCTGTAATCGGTGAAAAACTTGTATAAGTTCAGCTTTGCGGAGAAAAAGGTGTCCGCATTAGGTGTTCCGCCGTCAATGTTTGCCGGATCGTTTGATTTTATGTGGTTGTATGTGTCAATTAGCTGTTCCACCCGTCCTTTGTTGCCATTAGTACGATCGGTGTCAAGGGTTAGTATGTCTATCTCTTCGTTGTCGAACATGCCGATGGCACAAAGGTGTACAAACGATTCCAGACATCTCATTCCTGTACCACCTATAGCAACTATGAATTTTTTGTCTGCCATGATTGATTGTTGTTGTCAGTTAAAACCAGTTGCCTATCTTACCGTGCTTATTTATTTTTGAAAGTATGAAGCCAAGAAGGACGTAAACGACAAACGACGCTCCTGATGCTATGCACATGGCCGTCATATACGACTCTTGCTTCGTTGGCACTTTAATCCCTGAATAAATAAATGCATAACAGAAAATGAAAGTTAGCACGATGGTGAACACGCTGATTATCCAGAATAACACCTTGCGCGTTTTACAGTCCGTGTTGTCGGCGCGGAACCTTATCATTACTGACCAGATGGCTGCTATTGCCAACAATACTATTGCTACCGAAATTCCGATTATATATGCAGATGCTGTCATAATAAATGTTTTTTATGTTTTATTTTGTGATTTAATTAGAATGTTATTTGCTGTCTCTCATGAAGAAAGTATAAATTGTCTTGCCTTTGGGGTTTACTTCCTGCAATGTGTTGCGTACAGCTTGCTCAAGACTATTGTTGCCGGGCCATGAAAACAGTTGGCTTACAATGTCGTATTTTGGGGAGCACTCCTCTATAACGACATCCACCCTTAACAGGTCTGATGGCGAGACGGCCGGATTTGTCCCTGTAAAATCGTCGTCAAAGTTTATATTCAATGTGGAGACACCGTCTTTTATAGAACCTGTATATTCAAGCATGTCTTCCACCTCCGTTGTTCCTCCTCCACCTTTAGTATAGTCGTATTCGGGAAGCAGCTTCCCGTTTTCGTCAACGTTTACGGTCTTGTCTTTTGTGTATTCATAATATCCTGCGTATTTGGTGAAGTCGGCCTGCATGTTGGTTACTTTCACGTCGAGTTCAGTTACGTTATATCCGCTTAACGATGTAAGATCGGCCTTAGGCCCTGTTATCAGGTCGGTGTATTGCGGCGTGTTTCCTGGCTGGGCCAAGTCTTTGGCGTTCTTTACAATGTCAGTCCAGCTTGCGTTAAACGGATAATATTCCGCTTGGTAACTTTCAAATTTGGTGAAGCAGTCGCCTTTGCCGCTCTCGTCGGTGCAACTCACTATGTCTTCACCAGTCGAAGCGTCGTGATAACAACCTCCTTTTGTTGTTGAAGGGTAGGTGTATTCAATTCTGACGTTGTTGGATGTAAGGTTGAAACGTTTGTAATCGGCCTCTTGACCGTCAAACGCATCTTCTATCTCTTTTAACAAGGCGTGGCTCCCCGAGTCGAAAACGGTGAAATACAGATGTTTAGGCTTACCGTTTTCTACATAATCCGTTACAAAGAATGTTATGTCCTTGTTGCTTTTCAGCCATTTTACAAAATATTGCTTTGCATAATTCTGTTGCTGTATCACCCCATTTGAGTATTCTTCAAAATCGGTTATAAAAAATGCGCTGACACCTTTGTCCACTATGTCTTTCAGGGTTTCTTCTATCGGTGCAACTTTTGCATAAGATGCAGGGTTGAGAATGTAGTTGTAAAGTTCCGTCTGGTTAGTTTCGAGTTTTGTAATCGCTCCGTCTTTCAGGGCATATACATTCTGGCAGTTCTTATTGCCAGTAATCTTGTTTATCACGCTTTTCAGCTTTTCTTTTGTTGACAGGTCGCCGTATGCGGCAAGCATTCCGTCAGACAAGTCAAAATAAGCGTTATAGCCTTTTGACGCTTCATCGGCATTGGCATGATACTTCAAATAATTGCCGAGCACCTCCGGAATGGGGGATGGTGGGGTGGTCTTTGTACATGAACACAAAAATGCCGCGAAAAAGCATAATGCCAGTTTTAGAATTTTCTTTGTCATAAAAATAATATTTTTGTTAATTAATTCCTATACTGAAACATAAGTGCGAAAATGGAATTTATCAGCCATAAGAGCCTTTCCAAAAGGGATTGATCGTTATTGATAGGAGCAAAGACGTCTTTCATATAAATTCAATAGGTACGTGTACTCCGGCCTCAATACGTTGTTGGATGAAGTCTGTTTGTTTTTCATTGCCGTCATAATTCTGCCCGTTCGTACCCAAAAACGGATGATTATTTTGTGTTAATTCAGGATTAGGATGACGGCATAAAAAAAAGCGTGGGTACTTCTGCTGCCCGTCCCACGTCTAAAGGCTCTCGCATTGCCCGATATTGAAGAACGGACAACGCTATAGCCCACGCCGATATGAAAGTATATAACCTTTCCTTCTGCTGCTTGTAAGGCATATCTTCTCAAAATATGCTCGAAGCAAACAAAAGGCGTGATATAAATTCACATCCCGGGGCGCTCACGTTGTCTTGCGCTCTGACAATATCGTTTGAATTTGCGAGATTCTTAGACGTCAAAGACAAGACGTTTGCAAACGCCTTTTTAACATGTCGTGTCTCAACCCCACCCTAACGACTCCATGTCAGGAGTCATCGGCGTGTGCTAAAACGGTGGTAAAGTTAGATATTTTTTTTGAAAATGACAAATTAAGCAACAAAAATTTTTTCTTTAATGATAATCTTTCATTAACAGTAATGATTAAGTTAATAATGATGGAAGGCATATACGGCTTGTTATTTACATAAGCGTCTAAGTTTCTTTTGAAATTATAATCTCGTATTTATATTTTACTGTGCCACATTTGTACACAATTTTTCTAATTCTATATATTTTCTTTTCTCAGCAAATATTCCTCGTATGTCACGGCTTTTCGCTTTGCCGTCTGCCATGTGCGTTCACGCACCGTTTGTCAATATTGCTCGAAAGCCCTTGCACGTTCTTTGAGGAAATCACGCAGTCCACGAATAATGACAGAAGGCGTGAAATAGCTGTAAAACTGGCCGTACCTGCCTGCGCTGAAACGATAGAAGAACAACAAAAGTTCGTCTGTTTTCAGGTAATAAAACTCGGTGACGATGATTTTCGCGGTCTTGGCGAGCTGGTGCCTGTCAGCCTGTCCCTTCAGTCCTTCAAAGTCGCCAAAAACTTTTTCCTCGCCGTCGGAATCGCATTTGGCGATAAGCTCTTCCGTGAGGCTTGTCGCATCGTTCCTTGAGCATTCTCTCTCTTTGGATATTGTATCGGCGTTCCGTTTATATTTTCCATAAGTCGTTAATGTGCGGTTGGGGAACAAACGTCTCAAGTTCGTCAGACCTTTTTCCATCGCCGTTTCGTTGAATCGCATTTGGCGATAATTGCCCTTCCGGTGAACGGTCTTTTCGGATCGTTCGGACTGACTGGCTATATCTTCTTGAACAATTATTTTCTGGTTTTGAGTATTATTATAATTTTTTCTTCTTTTTAACGTGAGTTCGGTATAAGAAAACGATTGAAAAAGTTGTGGGAATGAAATATTTTTAGTATCTTTATAGCTGATAATCAATAAGTTACATAAAAACATCCATTCCCATGACTGATGCAAATTTAATAGAAATTTTCTGTATTCTCGATGAGTTCTGCAAATATTTTGCTCCTGAACTGAAAAATTTCCACACCGCCTGTCGTACAACCGCTTCGTAGAACGTCAGGCCAAGGTAGGGCTCCATCTTTTGTTGTTCCTGCAGACATGTGCGTTGGGTAAATGTACGGGAATATCCATTATCGACTCCACACCGTTGAAGTCATGCAATATAAAGCGTGCGCACAGCCACAGGACGATGAAGGGATGGGCTGCCAAGGGCAAGTGTACGATGGGATGGTTCTACGGGTTCAAGCTGCATATAGTGATAAACGACCGTGGCGAGATAATACAATGGACGCTTACGCCGGGGAACGTGGACGACCGTGAGCCATTGAAGGACAAGGACTTTACGCAAAGGCTTTTCGGCAAGATTTTTGCCGACAGGGGATACATAAGCCAGGAGCTTTTCGAAAGGCTTTTCATTGACGACATACACCTTGTGACCAAACTCAAGAAGAACATGAAGAACTCGCTCATGGACCTGCACGACAAAATCCTGCTGCGGAAAAGGGCGATCATTGAAACAGTAAACGACGAACTCAAGAACGTATGCCACATTGAACATACAAGGCACCGCAGCATTGACGGATTTGCTTCCAACCTGATTGCAGGGCTTATCGCATACAACCTGCTTCCTAAGAAACCGTCACTCAATATTGACATCATTGATAAAAGTAGGCTTATTGCATAAGGTTATTATACCGAACTCACGTTATTTTAACGTTATAAGTTCCATCATTTTTTAGTCCCGCCTTTAGAACTTCTGCTCTAATTGTCAGCATATAAATGTTGTTTTTAAAAACCAACAATAGACCAACATTTTGCAGTTTAAGGCTGGTTTCAACCTGTTTTCGCCATAATCCAATACCTGTAAGAACAAATAAAAACTCCCATAAGTCATTGACTTACAGGAGTTTATCGGTGGGCCATCCAGGGCTTGAACCTGGGACCTCCAGATTATGAGTCTGTTTGAACTATATTTCATAAAATCTAATGTAATACAAATATGCTGATTTACAGCATTTTACATATTTTGTGGTTTTCATGAAAATGCGTATATTTGCAGTAGTTTGCTCCCAAAAAGGTCACCTTAAGGTCACCAAAGCGAGTAATTTTTGGCTTATAAATCAACGCATTATGAAGAAAGATGAAACAGATAAGGTCACCGAAATGGCAAATAAGGAAGTAAAGTCCACTTCAAGAGGCGAAAAATGCCTTGCCAAATTCACTGCTGTGAATGGCAACGTATATGGTTCATTGACTCTTGATATACGGAAAGCAGGAGATTATTCGAAACCGCTACCGGTTGCCGTGCGTGTATGTCATGCCGGACAGAAAATATTTCTTCGTTTGGGTAAAGCATACACTATGGAAGAGTGGTTGACTCTTTGCTATTACGAGAAAAATGGTCGCCGTATTCAACTGACAGAGAGAAACGACATGAAGAATTTAATGGAAAGAGTGGAGCTTATAACCAATCAACTTATTTCAGAAAACAACTTCTCTCTTCGTAAGCTGCAAGACAATTTCAAGGCAGGAAAGACGACGGCAGCACAATCTTTACTGTGTGGGATTCCTATATCCAATCTAAGACCAATGAAGGTAAGGTAGGTTCAGCTCGTTGTAGCAAGGATGTACGTAACCGCTTTATCAAAGATTTAGGAACGGATATATCGTTTTCCGATATAAACCGTGACCTTATCTTAAAGTGGGTAAAAGTCATGAAGAAAAACGATTTGAGTATTACAACTATCGCCATCGCACTCCGTAGCCTAAGAACCATTATCAATATTTGTATCGCAAACGGTTTGATGAAAGGAGATACCAAGGAAATGTTTAAAGATACAGGTTACAACAAGGCACAAAGTCGTAAGCATGAGTTTCTTGATGTGGCTACCATGCGCAAACTTTATGACTTTTGGAAAGCTGATGAGGCAAAAGATAAGGACGGAAACGAGTTGTTTCTTGGACGAGAGAAACATGCCATATTCCGTGACCTCGGATTGTTTCTCTTTATGTATTTAGGCGACGGGCAAAACCTTGCCGACACTCTCCGCCTGACATACGATGAATTATATTTTGCCACTCATGGCAAACAATTACGATTTCTCCGGCACAAGACCCGTGATAGGAACGAGAGTGCCAGCGAAGTGATATTTCCTGTTACACCTGAGATACAAGAGATACTCAACCGATATGGTAATGCTCCAAAACTTGGGCGAAGGGTATTCCCCATAATGAGTGAACTTATTACACCTGTACAAGAAATATGGGTTATCCAACGTTATAACAGATACATACGTGAGCACATGGCTAAGGTTGCCAAACTGTTGGGAATGGAACAAATACCCTCGCCAACATGGGCAAGGCACAGTTTTGCCACCAATCTTAATAATTCGGGAATCGTGCCTTACAAATATATAAGCGACAGCATGGGACATAGCGGCGGCGGAGACATAACTTCAAATTACATCGGAGCCTACCCTCTTGCAAAAATGCTGGAGTACAATTATTATCTTCTCAACGAGAAACCTAAGGAAGAGACTACAGCCGTTGATAAGAAAGCCCTGCTTGATATGCTGAAAGGCTTGAGCGAAAAGGAGCGGATGGAATTGATGGCAGGTTTGGCTAACTGATGCAACCCTTACCGCAAGAATGCCAAGCAAAATGCCGCAAAAAGGCGGAACGAATAGCCACAAAAATACCAAGTAAAATACCACAAAAATACCAAGTAAACAGCCGCAGTTCAAATAAAAACAGTACCTTTGCACTAAAAATAAAATAATCGTCATGAAATATTTATCAAGAGTTGCTGATAAAATGCTTCAAGAACGCTTGGAAACATTTGGAGCTGTACTAATTGAAGGTCCAAAATGGACTGGAAAAACAACTACGGCGGAACAACAAGCCAAGAGCGTAATCAAGTTACAAGACCCAGATAAAGCTGAAGAGTATCTTGCCACAGCAGCCACTAAGCCATCTTTATTATTAAAAGGAGAACAACCGAGGTTGATAGACGAATGGCAAGATGCTCCGATGATTTGGGATGCTGTACGTACAGCTGTCGATAATGCAGGAGGTAAGCCAGGACAATTTATCCTGACGGGAAGCAACACAGTGGATAAAACAAAGATTCGGCATACTGGTACAGGGCGCATTACACGAATGAAGATTTACCCGATGAGTTTATGGGAATCTTTGGAATCTTCAGGAGAAGTCTCTGTTCAGGAACTTTTCAACAACCCTGATTACGATATTGATGGTGCATCAAGCAAATTAGATATTCCCGAATTGATTCTGGCGGCATGTCGAGGAGGTTGGCCGGCCACATTGCAGATGCCACCAAAAGCAAGTATGTTCATCGCTAAGGATTATGTAAATAGTGTTTGCGAAAATGATATTTCGGCCGTAGATAACAAACAGCGAAATCCGAAAATTGCTCGACAAATCATGAAGTCGTATGCCAGAAATATCAGTACACTGGCCAAGAAAAGCAATATCCTTGCAGATGTCACTGCGTCAGAAGACATCAGTTTGTCCATGAATACCTTTGATGATTATGTCGCAGCCTTGGAAAAATTGTTCGTTATCCAAGATATTGATGCGTGGTGTCCCGCTATCCGTAGTAAGACAGCCATCCGTAGCTCGCCCAAGCGTTGCTTCGTTGACCCCTCCATTGCTGTTGCTGCTATGAATGTCAATGCAGAAGCATTAGAGACTCAGCTCAAGACCTTTGGTTTCATCTTTGAACAAATGTGTATAAGGGATTTGAAGGCTTACACAGCTGATTTCAATAGCCACATTTCCTATTATAGGGATAGATATGGTTTGGAAGCCGATTTGGTGCTTCACTTGGAAGATGGACGTTACGCTCTGATAGAATGCAAGCTCGGTAGTAGTGAAATTGATGACGGTGCCAAACATTTGCTTGAAATCAAAAGGCTCATACAGGAACACAATAAAACGGAAAGGCAGGTGCCTATTCGGGAGCCGGACTTGCTTATTGTGATGACGGGCGGAACAATGGCATACTCTCGTCCCGATGGAGTTAAAGTGATACCCTTGGCATGTCTCAAAGATTAACCATTTAGCGAAACTGTCTATATGGACGATGATATGATGAAGGAACTTCACCATGATGACTATCCCGGTCAATCGAAAATGCAGGAATGGCTTGAAGCGAATCGAGAAATCTATACAGACTTTAAGAGTAAGATTCAATCAATCTTAAAGAATCTGTTGTGTGATAACCACAGTAATAAACAGATAGACGATGAGACAAGCACACTACAAAGCATAATCTTGGAGATAATGACCACAGAAGAAGGGATTACTGCCGATGAGATGGTTGACAAATTCTCCAATGCCATAAAAGAAGGGAATGTGTCTGCCTGCTGTTTGTATTGCTATTTGGAACTGGACAATGGGCTTAATGAAATAGAATATGCAATGACCAAATTTGAGCAATCAGAAGATGCAAAATACATCAAAGATGGCATCCAAGCCTATTTGGAGGACAAAAGGCGCGAAACCCAAGCAGTCAACAAGGATTTGAATTTATTGAGTTTACGCCGTTGGCACTATGACCATCCGGAAGAGTACCAAGAGTTCATAAACCTCTTTGCCAAGACATACGAAGGCGATATGACTTTTATTCTCAAAGGTATTTCTTATTTAACAGAGATTGTTTCGTTCAATGGAATTAAGGGTATTACAGAATTGTTGGAAAGTCTTTGTCCAGGAACTGATAGCTATAATAAAGCTCAATTTGCAAGCAATAACCAGCAAGTCTATGAGAAACTGACAACTCTGTTCGCTTCCACGTTTAATCAAGAAGCAACCAAACAGAAACTATTGCACAACAATCCCTTTTTGTGTAGTGCGTTCTACTGGATGATATTTGATGACGGATTTGTAAAGATGGCGGATTTACTTTCCAAAACAATAATGGGCGACAAATCTTCCATCTGGCAGAAAGGTTTTGGAGGACAATTCGTAAGGTCGTTGATGCTTACAAGTCTTGACAAGGCCGCCTATACTAAAAGCGCATGGAAAGCTATGGGTAAAATGGGTGAGGCAAAAGAGGTTGTCAATTCCACCTTGAAAAATTCCAAAGGACATCGTGGGCGCAAGCAAGTCTGTGTTCTGCTTGAGGATATGCTTGTTCAGCCTCATGCCGAGCGTCTTACCAAAGAGATACAAGTGCTACTTACCGAATGGAAGGAAATAAATGATACAGATTCCATACTTGCATATCTCTTTGCAGCATTAACCGATTATAAGTTGCTTAATGACTCATACAATTATCGCACCTTCCACACGGCTATTTTAGAGAAGTTTCCCTCTTTGGGATTTAAGCCCGGCTTTGATTGGGCAGAAGCGCTTTATAATGCCATCATCAGTAAGGATGGCTACAGTTATAATTTGAGCTTATCTGAAAATGCCATTCAAGCAGGAAGGAAACAGGCAAAGTTGATAAGCATCAGGTTAAGAATGCTTCTTTCCCCTGACGTATCTTGATTTCACATTACAACACTCAAACAGTTAAAAGAAACATCTGTTTTTGTTAAAAGCACCTCGGCAGAAATCGTCATGATTTTTACCGAGGTGCTTTCTTTGTGCTCCATTGTAATTTCGCAGCATAATCTTTTAAGCAACATAATATGCAGGGAAATTTTATAATGTTACAGAAGGACGACCTCAAGCAGGTTGTTTCTGAATTGGTGGAAGAACTGATAGGGAAGAAATTTCAAACTGATTTGACACCGGAAGAGAGTGATGAATACTACACGCGTGACCAAGTTTGTGAACGGCTCCACATCACTTATACCACTTTGTGGCGTATGCAGAAAGAGGGTACAATTATCGTTCACAAGTTGGGTGGTCGTAACCTTTACTCCAAAAAAGAAATCACATCACTTGTGAAATCAAAAGTTCAAGGTTCACGCAGTGACAACTTGAAAGTTTAACCTAAAGAAGCATTATTATGGAAGAACAGTATATCCGCGTGGGCACTGTTATATACAGGTAGTGCAGCAGCCTTTGGCTGACGGAACGACGACTACTCGCAGGATACAATGGAGTTTTGGCACAATCAGGCAAGATTATGGCAAGGATAACATCCCTCCCATCACCAAGTATAATGGCTTTTGCACAGTGCCAAGCCATATTAACTATCAAAAAGAAGTTGCTGGTTTCTATAACCTTTACGAGCCGATAACCCATATTCCTACTGAGGGCGATTTCAAGCATATCCGCTCGCTGGTGAAGCACATTTTCGGCGAGCAGTATGAGATGGGAATGGACTATCTTCAACTGCTATACCTAAAGCCAACGCAGAAGCTGCCGATACTTTTATTGGTTTCTGAAGAACGGAATACAGGCAAGAGTACATTCCTGAACTTCTTGAAGGCATTATTTCAGGATAATGTTACTTTCAATACGAATGAGGATTTCCGCAGCCAATTCAATGCCGATTGGGCAGGCAAGCTGATGATAGTGGTGGATGAAGTGCTGCTCAACCGTCGTGAGGATAGCGAACGGTTGAAAAACCTGAGTACGGCCCATTCATATAAGCTGGAGGCAAAGGGAAAAGACCGTTATGAAGTGCAGTTCTTCGCTAAGTTCGTGCTGTGTTCCAATAACGAGAATTTCCCCGTTTACATTGAGCCGGAGGAAACACGTTATTGGGTAAGGAAAATTAGTCGATTGGAGAAAGACGACACTTCGTTTCTACAGAAATTGAAAGATGAAATCCCAGCATTTCTGCACTATTTGTTGCATCGTGACTTGACAACCAAAGAAGAAAGTCGAATGTGGTTTTCGCCCTCACTCATACGCACGGAAGCATTGGAGAAAATCATCCGCTGCAACCGGAGCCGCATAGAACTTGACATGGCAGAATTGCTGCTCGACATCATGGATAGCATGCAGGTGGATGTGGTGGATTTCTGCATCAACGATTTGCTGTCGTTGTTCAACTATTCAATGGTAAAGATAGAACGTCATCAGATGAGGAATGTCTTGCAACAATATTGGAAGCTGGAACCTGCACCCAATGCGTTGTCTTATTCCACCTACCAAATATCCGTGTTGCCGGGGCAGAAGTATTCTGCATCAACAAAGAAAGTCGGTCGCTTTTACACCGTCACCCGGGAAATTTTGAAAGATTACCGTTGAGTTTGTTGAATTTGATGAAATATATGGGAAAACATATATGAGCAAGGCTTATATGATTCAACAATAGTCTCAACAGTTTTCAACAGAAATTGCTGGCCAAAAGAGAAAAGCAGAATCCTAAACCGTTGGATGCGATTTATATTTCCCCTTTTGTCGGTACTCTCTCAACAAAGTCAACAAAATCAACGGGAAATAAACAATCACATGACTCTTAAAATAACAAATACAAGTATGACATCTGGCGGAGCAGCCGCCCTTGCTTCTTCCAGTTGCTTCTGACAGTTTGGATGAAGAAGATAATAATGAAAATAATCACATCGTAGACGACGGTAAATGGCTACATGGCAATAATCCCAAAGGAAGCCCGAAAGGGGCGCAGGATGACACGATTGGCGGTGTGGATAAACCCGACACAAGTTGAAGGAATTGACGGGCGCACAGCGCAGGTTTTCAGCGGTACTCCGTTGTCGTTGCGTTGACAGACTGGGCTTGCCCAGATATAGCCCACTATAACTTCTCCGCAAGCTGCGAAGTTGTGGGCTCTCCCGAGGGGCTTAGGACGCTGCCCTAAGAACCCGGCAAGGACTTTCAGCCCTCTGCAACCCGACCAAAGAGTGACCCTCTCTTTGGAAACTCCACTCAATGGCTTTTGCCCCTAAGAACCCCAAGCAGGAAGTGAACCTCTCCCTGCACCCTCCGATTAAAGCGCAGCCCTAATAACCCGTTTTGTGAGACTCAAAAAAACAGACAAGCTATGGCACAGAAAACATCCGTAAACATCAAGCCGTGCAACATCGGCAGCAGCGAGGCGCACAACAGGCGCACAGCAGAATACCTTGCCAATATCCGCAAGGAGAAGTTCTACATCCGCACCGACCTCATGACAGGAAACGAAACATGGGTATCACCTGATTTCAGTGAAGCAACGCTCACCGACCGATACAACCGGATAGCCGCAATGGTCAAGGAAAAGACAGGCCGGGCGATGCAGACCAAAGACCGGGAAAGGGTGAACAAGAAGACAGGAAAGGTGACCATAGTCCGTGGCAGTACTCCGCTCAAGGAGGGCGTGGTCGTCATAAAGGGTGACACCACGATGGAGCAGTTGCGGCGTTTCTGTGAGGTGTGCAGGGAACGTTGGGGCATAACCGCCCTGCAGGTGTTCATCCATCGTGACGAGGGGCACTACGGAACGCCCGGTGACAATGCAACATGGAAGCCCAACCTGCACGCCCATATCGTATGGGACTGGATGAACCACGAAACGGGCAAGTCCTGCAAATTAGACGAGAAAGCCATGAGCGAAATGCAGACCGTTTTGGCTGAGTGTTTGGAGATGGAAAGGGGCATCTCAAAGGAGATTACAGGAAAAGAGCATTTGGAACGCACGGACTTCATCATCAACAAGCAGAAGCAGGAGACGGAAAAGGCGGAAGCCGAAAAGGAAGCAGCCCTTGCTGCCAAAGAGAAAGCCGAAACGGAACGGCAGTTCATCGAGGGAGAGAACAAGGCGAAAGAGGAATACCGCCAGTCCCTTGACAAAGACATTGCCGACAAGGAACGTCAATTAAAGGACGGGCGCAAGGCGAAAGTGGACAGCATACTTGACAGCTTCGGCAGCCTCGTAGGAGTCGGTAAGTCGGCCGCTATGGAAAAGGAAATCGCCAGACTTAAAGCCGAGAACGAGCGCATCAGAAAAGCCTTTCCGAATGCAGTAAAAACTAAGGTAGAGGAAATGGCAAAGGTATTGGTTGCTGAGAAACAGGAAGCCGAAGATGAGCGTGACAGGGCTTTGATGCAGAGCCGTTCACTTGCCATTGAAAGGGACAAGGCGGTTCGGCATCTTCAGGAGCAAAAGGACGGCGAGCGACAGCGCATCGACTTTGCCGTAAGCCATGCCACTGCGGAGAAAGATAAGACAATCCGTTTGCTACAAAGTGCGCTGAAAGCGAGCCGGGATATTCTTAATTTGCTTGCCGACATTCTCTACAAGGCAAACGAGGTCTTTAAGCGAGCCATAGACGCGGTTATCAGTTTCGGCACGGAACGGCACAAGTTGTTCTTCGCCCCGTCCGAAGCCGCCGACATCAAGAGCGTGATGCAGGAATATGGCGAAACTGTCGGACAGCGGAAATCTGTCGGCACATGGCTTTGTGGTTATGCGGAGAGCCGACAGCCTTTTGACGGAATTAAACATCGTCATACATTCAAAGAGGTTGGCGATATTGCCGAGGGTCGGTATGATAGACATATTAAAAAGTCACGAATAGGGCATAGTCTATAATTAATTGCGTTTTACAGTTTTATCTCACATTTAAATCACAGATTTTTGCCTATCAGTGCATAAGTCTGTGATTCTTTTCTTAACTTTGTTGACATTGAAATGAATATAGTCAACACGCAAATTATGCAATACCCATTAATATCAGAATACGTTGATGCTATCCGTTCGGCGGAAGACAATCTTGATAAGTTGAGAGACTTGCGTCCTGTGTTTGACAGCAACGGTACTCCTATAATGTCAAGCGGCAACTTCGCCGTTGTCTTTAAAATGAAAGACGTAAGGACCGGCCGCATGTACGCTGTGAAATGCTTTACACGCGAGCAGGAGGGGCGCGAGGAGGCTTACCGCCAGATTGCCGACGAGCTTGAGTTTGTGCAGTCTTCCTATCTTGCAAAGGTAAGATATTACGACCATGAGCTGTTTGTAGACACCAACAGCTCTGACGACAGCGAGTTTCCCGTGCTGCTGATGGACTGGGTGGAGGGCGAGACGCTCGACCGCTACGTCCGCCGGAACATCAACGACACTTACGCCCTCGAGATGCTGGCATACAACTTCAGCCGACTTGCCATGTGGCTGCTACCCCAGCCTTTCGCCCACGGCGACCTGAAGCCGGACAACATCCTTGTGCAAGATGACGGCTCGCTGACGCTCGTCGATTATGACGGTATGTACGTGCCGGCCATGCAGGGGCAGAAGTCTCGCGAGCTGGGCAGCCCCGACTTCCGACACCCCTTGCGCACCGATGCCGACTTCAACGAGCACATCGACGACTTCCCTGCCATTTCCATCCTCCTTTCCCTCCGCCTCATAGCCGCCGACCCGTCGTTGCTTGACAGCTACGGAGCGTCCGACCGCCTGCTGTTTGCCGAAAGCGATTACCGCGACCTCTCCTCATGCGCTTTATTGAAAAATGTCTTCCCATCGCACGACGTTGACATCAATACGCTCGTCAGCCTCTTCACGATTGCTGATATGCACAAGTCACTCTCGCACGTTTCTTTCCGTCTGTTGACAGTCAGGAAACCACAAAAACCTGAAAAGATAGAAATAGAAGAAGAGGAACTGTCTACCAAAGTAACAAAAGAAGACCTTGCCAACGCCGTTGTTGACGAGTTCGGTGCAAAGTACAGCAAGGACGGAAAGCGATTGCTAAAAGTACCGAGTGATATAAAAGAATATAAAATTAAAGACGGGACAAAGGTTATATGTGATAGTGCGTTTTCTTGGTGTGAATCATTGAAGGAAATATCCATACCTGCAAGCGTGACTACTATCGGGAACGACGCGTTTTCTTGGTGCATGTCATTGAAGGAAATATCCATACCAACAAGCGTCACGGCTATCGGGGACGAGGTGTTTTCTAGGTGTGAATCTTTAAAGGAAATAGTGCTCCCTGAAAAATTAAAAATCATTGGAACGAATCCATTTACAGGATGCAGATGCAAAATATCAAGCAATTCTCCACATTTCATTGTAAAAGACAACGTTCTTTACGATGCGGATATGAGTACCCTTATTTCATATCTTTCCGAGCATACTGAATTCGCAATACCAGCTGGCGTGACGGCTATCGGGGACGGCGCGTTTTCTTGGTGTGAATCATTGAAGGAAATATCCATACCTGCAAGCGTGACGACTATCGGGAATGAGGCGTTTTCAGGGTGTGAATCATTACAGAAAATATCCATACCCGCAAGCGTGACGGCTATCGGGAACGAGGCGTTTTATGGGTGTAAATCATTACAGGAAATATCCATACCCGCAAGCGTGACGGCTATCGGGTACTCGGCGTTTTATGGGTGTAAATCATTACAGAAAATATCCATACCCGCAAGCGTCACTGCTATCGGGGACTCGGCGTTTTCGTCGTGTGAATCCTTGAAAGAAATATCCATACCTGAAAGCGTGACGGCTATCGGGGACTCGGCGTTTTATGAGTGTAAATCATTACAGGAAATATCCATACCCGCAAGCGTCACGGCTATCGGGGACTCGGCGTTTTATGGGTGTGAATCATTGAAGGAAATATCCATACCTGAAAGCGTGACGGCTATCGGGGACTTGGCGTTTTCTTGGTGTAAATCATTACAGGAAATATCCATACCTGAAAGCGTGACGGCTATCGGGAACTCGGCGTTTAATGGGTGTGAATCATTGAAGGAAATATCCATACCTGAAAGCGTGACGGCTATCGGGAACTCGGCGTTTTCTTGGTGTAAATCATTGAAGGAAATATCCATACCTGCAGGCGTGACGGCTATCGGGAACTCGGCGTTTTCAGGGTGTGAATCATTACAGGAAATATCCATACCTGCAGGCGTGACGGCTATCGGGAACTACGCGTTTTCTTGGTGTAAATCATTACAGGAAATATCCATACCCGCAAGCGTGACGGCTATCGGGAACTACGCGTTTTATGGGTGTGAATCATTACAGAAAATATCCATACCCGCAAGCGTGACGGCTATCGGGGACAACGCGTTTTTGGGGTGTTTTTCTTTGCAGAAAATAAAAATACCAATAGGTAGCAGAACCAAATTTGAAAAATTATTACCTTATGATAAAAACAAATTAGTAGAAGTATAATTAACAGAAAATGATAATAATAGCATCCAAACGCCGTAAGGCGGAGAATATAGTAAAGGAATATCCCGGAGCGATTTTGGCTGACGTAACGAGCCAGGCTAAGGACGGATTGGTAAAGCTCAGCCCGTTTTACCCGCATGGCGACATACCCGTGCCGTTCAGTCCTGGCTGGACGGCGACATGCGTGGAGGCGATATGGCAGGGGCTAAAAGTGTTTGAACAGGCAGACGTAGACACAGAGATGTTCAAGAACGACACGATGAAAGGTCTGAAGCGCACTGTACGCCGGTTCGGCAAGCCATTGGGGCATCGCCGTGGAGTAAACGGCACGAAGCTGCTCGGATACATTGAAGCTCGGAAGGAAATATACGTGCCGGCATACCGATGGGTACTGGAACACAAGGTGCAAAGCATCATTGAACGACTGAGGGAGGCAAGCCGCACAAAGACCATCGTGCTGCTCGACTATGCGACCAACTGCGACATCGACGACGGCCGCAAGCCCCTCTCTCATGCCTACCTGATAAAGGCATACGCGGAAGGCCTGTACCCATACGCTGATGCCATTGAAGGCAACGGTATAACAAAAACAAGCAACAAAGTGGAAGAACTTTCATTATTTGACAAATAAATCATCATAATCATGGAAAAGAAACAGAACTGGCAAGAATATAAAGCCATACTTGACAAACACGGAATAACAAAGCTGTACCACTTTACCGACCGCGACAACCTTGAGTCGATAATCAGGAACGGCGGCCTTTACTCGTGGAGCGACTGCGAGAAAAAGGGAATAAATATAAGCAAGCCGGGAGGCGGACAACTGTCGCGCCAGCTTGACAGCCGCGACGGATTGCAAAGCTATGTGCGGGTAAGTTTCGTTATGCAACATCCGATGATGTATGTAGCCATGAACGAAGGACGCATCTCAAATCCTGTGATTTTAGAGATAGACCCAGAGGTTGTATATTGGGACGGAACGCTCTATGCCGACCGCAACGCAACAAAGAACGGAGCCAACGTGGGCGGAACTGTTGATGACCTGAACCGCATACACTTTCAGTCGGTAAAGGCACAAAAGCATTTTGACCTTGACGAGGACGAACAGCAGTTTTACCAGGCTGAAGTACTGGTAAAGAACTTCATCCCACTGCAATACATAAGGAACATCGGCAACTTCGGCATACCGATACCTGACAATTCACATCAACTGCAAATCAAAACGGCATACACGGCTCAAATAACACGCAACACGCCTACGGCATTTATCTTCCTTGTGGATCATTCGGTAAGTATGCAAAGAATGACCAGCCTGTTCGGTGTGGAAATGACAATGGCCGAGGCCGCCGCACGCATCGTGAACAGGCAGATTAACGAATTAGTGCTGCGCTGCATCAAGTCAAACGAGGTGCGCCATTATTATGACATAGCCGTTATCGGTTACGGCGAACGGGCTTACAGCGGATGGAACGGCGAATTGGAAGGCCGCGACTTCGTTACGCCAGAAGAATTGCGCGACAATCCATTTAAAAAGATTATTACGCGCGAGGAGAAGCGGACGAGGAAAGGAACGGTTGTAAAAGAAGTTGAGAAAGTGCAATGGGTGGAAGCACAACACGACGGCCGTTGGACGCGCTTGCACGAAGCGTTCAACCGTGCAAAGACGTTGCTTAACCAATGGATGGAGCAACACAAGGAAAAAGACTGTTATCCGCCGACTATCATTAACATAACCGACGGCGAATTTAACGGGGCAAGCAAAGAAGTTGTGTTGCAACAGGCAAACGAACTGAAATCGATGTTTACCAATGACGGTAACGTCATACTGTTCAATATCCACTTCACTGCCAACAAGTCGGCAGACGAGGTTGTCTGCCCGATTGACAAAAACGAATTGAACGGCAACAGATACGCTGAAACATTATTCCAGATGTCGAGCCTTTTGCCTGAGCGATACAACGCCGACATTGAGAAATACCTGAACGACGGACGGCAAGGCCGTCACGTGGCTATGGGTGTGAACGCCGATGCCACCACGCTAATAAAGCTTATGGACATAGGAACACCTACCAACATAAGTCAAAACCAATGAAAACAAGTTGTGTATCGATAGGAAAGTTTGAGCAGGGCTGCATCAATGAAGATGCAGCTTTGGCTCGTAATAATGTCATTGCCGTGTCTGACGGTGCCGGCGGCGGTGGACTGTTTGCCGAGCGGTGGTCACGCTACTTGCTCGACCATCTGCCCGACACACCAATTTGTTCCGCTGAAGAATTAGACCGTTGGATAGAACAGATATGGGAACCGTTTTACAACCAATGCGAAGCCGACGCAAAACAAATGAGCGGTATGTCTTTGGAGAAGTTTTATGATGAAGGCTCATTCGCAACATTGGTCGCCGTATGGAGAACGTCTGAAACCACTTGCCGTTGGATGAGTTTTGGCGACAGCGTAGCTTTCTGTTATAACTTTGACACCCACAAGCTCATACATTCTTTTGGCAGATTGGGTAACTTTGACAATCCGCCATACCTGATTAACTGCAAGGACGAAATCAACGTAAAAGGCTTCAAGAGCGGAGAATGGAATATCAGCGACCATTCGGTTGTGTTCGCTGCAAGCGACTCGCTGGCGCATTACATTCTCATGATGTATGAAGTGAGCAGGAATGACACTTTCAGCATGGAACTAAAGGAAGCAGAAAACCACCACTCAAAAAACGAGAACTATATAAAAATGGCGAAAGCGCTGACGCACATCGACTTTGAAAAGAACATTTTGCGTAAACTGCTGAACTGCGCAAATCACCCGACAAACTTCAAGCGGCATCTTGAAAGCCTGTTACGTAAAAGGCTGCTGGCTATGGATGATTATTCATTTGCTGTATTGGCCGTAAATAAAAACAAGAAGTAAAGCTATTAAACCATGAACTATCCATTAATATCAGAATACGTTGATGCCATACGTTCGGCGGAAGACAATTTTGACAAGCTATGTGACTTGCGTCCCGTGCTTGACGACAACAGCAATCCCATAATGTCAAGTGGTAACTTCGCCGTGGTATTTAAAATGGAAGATGTGAATACGGGCAAGCTCTATGCCGTGAAATGCTTTACAAAAGAACAAGAGGGGCGCGAGGAGGCATACCGTCAAATAGCAGACGAGCTTGAGTTTGTACAGTCAACTTATCTTGCCAAGGTCAAGTATTACGACCGTGAGCTGTTTGTTGACACGCAAAGTTCTGACGACAGCGAGTTTCCCGTACTGCTTATGGACTGGGTTGAGGGTGAAACGCTTGATAAGTATATCCGTCAAAACATCAACGACACGTATGCCCTCGAAATGCTTGTATACAACTTCAGCCGCCTTGCAATGTGGCTTCTGCCGCAGCCTTTCGCCCACGGCGACTTGAAACCTGACAACATCCTCGTACACGACGACGGTTCACTCACCCTTGTTGATTACGACGGAATGTATGTTCCTGCCATGCAAGGACAGAAATCGCGTGAGCTTGGCAGCCCCGACTTCCGCCACCCCCTGCGCACCGACGACGACTTCAACGAGCACATCGACGACTTCCCGGCCATTTCCATTCTCCTGTCCCTCCGCCTCATAGCCGCCGACCTGTCGCTGCTTGACAGCTACGGAGCGTCCGACCGCCTGCTGTTTGCCGAGAGCGATTACCGCGACCTCTCCTCATGCACTTTATTGAAAAACGTCTTCCCCTCGCACGACGTTGACATCAACACCCTCGTCAGCCTCTTCACCATCGCCGACATGCACAAGTCGCTCTCGCACGTCTCTTTCCGTCTGTTGGCAGTCAGAAAACCACAAAAACCTGAAAAGATAGAAATACTCTCAACAGAAGTAACTGAAGATGACCTCGCAAATGCCGTTGAAGACGAGTTCGGAGCAAAGTACAGCAAGGACGGAAAGCGTCTGTTGAAAGGTGTAAATATAAAAGAATATAACATAAAAGAAGGGACAAAGGTTATTTGTAATTTCGCTTTTATGGGATATAAAAATATTTGTAAAATAAATATTTCAAATTCGGTAACCAAAATAGGTGCCTGTTGTTTCATGAATTGCTATTTGTTGAAAGATGTTAAATTGCCAAATACAATAAGAGAAATAGGTATGGGTTCTTTCTTCAAATGCTTATCATTGGCTCATTTAGATATTCCAAAATCTGTTTCTAAAATAAATGGTAACCCTTTTATTTTATGCAAATGCACCATTGCATCATCATCGCCTTGCTTTGTTGTTAAAGATAACAATCTTTATAGTGCCGATATGAAAAAAGTCATATCATATAGAACAAACAAAAGCAAAATAATTATACCTAATTCAATTATAATAATAGGAAAGAGTGCTTTTGCATGGAATCAAAGCATAAAAACAATACAAATACCAACAAGTGTGAAAATAATAGAAGATGGAGCTTTTTTGCGATGTGATTCCTTACAAGATATTTATATACCTGACACAGTTTTATGTATCGGAGATTCTGCTTTTTCCATAGATGGCTTAAAAAGTATTCGATTACCTTATGCAGAATTTAATGGAGATATTATTCTTGGAAAAAACAAATGGTGCGATGGATTTAAAATAATAATGCCTCATGGTTCTATACAAAGATTTAAAGAATTATTACCGAAATATAAAAATCAAATTGTTGAAGAAACAATATTTTAAGTATTTGGTTATAAATATTGACTTTTATTATAACCAAAGGGTCAGTAGAAATTATCCCCACTAAATTTCTACTGATCCCAAATGCGCTCGCTGAATCATTCAACGCTAAAATCAAACTCTTTATAGCGAATCTCAGGGGAGTTATTGACAAGAAGTTTTTCTTATTCCGTATTGCTAACTTATATGCCTATCCCCATTAAAAATATACTGACCCTAACCAAACTCTAAATCATACAAAGTCTATCCTAATGTGGTAATGCAGAGCCTAAGCTTTTTATTAAAAATCCATAAAGATTTACTGCAATTCTATGAAATTTCAGAGGGTCACTTTTACAAAGTTTCGCGTCAAAAAGGTCACCTGAAGGTCACCGATAAAAAGAAAAAGCACCTACAGAAAGTCTGTAAGTGCTTGATTTTCAGTGTGGGCCATCCAGGGCTTGAACCTGGGACCTCCAGATTATGAGTCTGTTGCTCTAACCAACTGAGCTAAAAGCCCTACGCTGACCTGTATGCGGTCATTGTGGGTGCAAAGGTATGCAAGTTTGGGCAAACCGCCAAATTTTTTCGCGGAAATGTGACTTAAAAACGTTAAAAACTGGTTCAAGACGATGGTTTCAGCGGTTTTCGGGCGGCGACTGGCGGCTTTCGAGCATGGCTATGATGCCGTCGCAGGCGTCTTCGATAAGGTCGAGTGCAAGCTCGAAGCCGTCGGGGCCGCCGTAGTACGGGTCGGGCACGGTGGCGTAGCCTGGGTGGCGCGTCATGAAGTCGGCTGCGCACATCAGTCTGGCGCGTTCCTCCCCGGTGCGTGCAAGACGTGAGAGGGCCTTCATGTTGTCGGCGTCCATGCCGAATATGATGTCGAAGCGCGTGAAGTCGTCGCGCCTTATCTGCCGCGCTATGCTGTCTATGCGGTATCCGCGGCGCGCCCCGTGGCGGCGCATGCGGCTGTCGGGCAGCTGCCCTTCGTGCCACGGGCCTATGCCGGCTGAGTCAACGGTGATGCCGGCGAAGCGCGGCCCCAGCTCTACGAGCTTCTTTTTCATTATGGCTTCGGCTGCCGGGGAGCGGCATATGTTGCCGAGGCATACAAACAATATATTCATCCTTGATAATTATGAGTTAAGAATTAAGAGTTAAGAATTAAGAGTTAAGAGTTAAGAGTTAAGAGTTAAGAAAATATGCTTCTGACAATTGAGAACCAAGAATTTCAAGAAATATGCTTTGGGCACAGGCGGCAAAGGCATTTTTCTTAACTCTTAATTCTTCACTCTTAACTCCCTTATCACCCTGGCTGGGTTGCCTGCGGCAAGGCAGTCGTCGGGGATGTCTTTCGTCACCACGCTTCCGGCTCCTATCACGCAGCGTTTGCCTATCGTAACGCCAGGGCATACTATCACTCCGCCGCCGAGCCACGTGTCCTCGCCTATGGTTATGGGGTATGCCGTCTCCACAGAGCGGCGGCGCATCACGTAGTCCATGGGGTGCTGCGGCGTGTACAGCTGGCTGTTGGGGCCGATGAGGCAGTTGTCGCCGATGGTTATCATGCCGCCGTCGAGCATCGTCACGTTGTAGTTTACAAACACGTTCCGGCCCATGCGTATGCCGTTGCCGTGGTCGCAGTGGAACGGCGGGCACACATAGCTGTCCTCCGGTATGCCGGGTATCAGGTCTTCTATGGCCTCGCGGTAGCCGCCGTCGTTTATCGTCATCGTGTTGAGCCGCGCGCAGGCGTCCTTGGCGTGCTTCAGGCTCGCGTAAATCTCCGGGTCGGAGAAGTCGTACAGCTCTTGGCTGCGCATTTTTTCAAATTCGGTCATCGTATTGTTTTTGCCGGCAAAGATAGTGAAAGGCGAGCGCAACGGCAAATGAAAAACGCAGTTTTTAATTTGACACTGCCGAGCCGCATCCTATCTTCGCGAAGCAAAGATAGTGAAAGGCGGGCGCAACGGCAAATGAAAAACGCAGTTTTTTAATTTGACACTGCCGAGCCTCCCACCCTCCCCCTTCATGTCCGTGCTGATTTGCAATCATGATTGCAAATCAGCCGTTTCCGGCTTGGAATGCCGGAGGCGGCCTTTCGCGCTTCGATATGTGCCGTTTTGCGATGCAAAATGCCGTTTTTTGCCGCTTAAAACGAGCCAAATTGCAAGTTAATTGATAATTAAGCAGTTAAGCGCGGCTTTATTAATCGCCCGCGGGTAAATTTGCTCACGACATTCAACCCGGCCCTCCAACGGCGCATACTCGCTTTTGGAACGCCGGGGCAAACTTTAACCTAAAATTTAATATTGACGTTAAAATGGGAAAAATCAAGACATCTCTATTGCCGGGCGTGTGCCTGCTGGCCATGAACCTTTTGTGCGTTGACGTTGCGGCGAAGGACATTTACTTGGCCTCCACGGGCAACGACTCGCAAAGCGGCACCCAGCAGACCGCTCCCGTGAAAACCATCGGCAGGGCGTTGCAGCTCGTCGCCAACGGCGACGTAATCCACGTGATGGACATGATTGACGCCGAAAGCAAAACCACGGGCGGACAAAGCGTGCCGCTGGGCAAGAACTTTACCATCGTGGGCGACGCGCCCGGAGCCGGACTTGACGGAGGCAACAACGGACGCATACTGCAGATACGCAACAACGGGGCGACGTATGACGGCGTGAAGGTTACGATGAAGAACCTCACCATACAGAACGGCAGCGGACAGTACGGCGGGGCGATGAGCATTGGCAACGTCAACGTCGAGTTCGACAACTGCAAGTTCGTAGGCAACAAGGCGCTTTATCAGGCCGGAGCAATACAGATTGAGGACGTGGGCGACAACTCTGTGACCAACGTCACGTTCAAGTCGTGCCTCTTCCTCCGCAACCGCTGCGACGGGGCAGGCGGCGCGCTCTACATCAGCAACAAGAATACGGACGGCGTGCTCAACGTCTCGATAATCAACTCCACGTTCTACAACAACACGGCAAAAACGGTAAGCGCCATCAGCTTCGCCGACGGCCTTGACACCGGCAGCAGCTTCGAACTCGTCAACGTGACCATAAAGAACAACATCTGGGACGAGGAGAACAGGGGCTGGGGCGGCCTGCGCTTCGGCAAGACCACAACTGCCGTAAAGAAGAAAATATACAACTGCATCATAGAAAACAACCGTTCGACACAGCATCCCGACCATACCAACGACATTGTATTCGACAACTACACGCCCGTGATTGGCGAAGACCTTGAAATGGCGAACAGCTACGTGGCGCGGCTATACACCTACGGCAAAGACGAAGCAGGAAACAAAATCGACCTTGACCTGCCGAAGAAAAACCAATGCCTGATAAATTACGACCTCATAGACTACACCGGCCTTGCCACTCCATACGACAAGTACATCGAGGAAATGGGCGCGCTGCCCATATATGAGGGCGAAGACGCCGCCACTGCAGGCGACGCGCAATACCTACAACAGCTCGGCATCGACACCGACCAGCTCGGCAACAAGCGTCCGTTCACCGACGGGAAGTGCGCCGTGGGAGCTGTTGAGAAGACTATACCCTTCATTCCCGACCCGTCAAAAGAGCCTCATCACTACACACACATAATAATCAACGGCCAGAGCCTGTCAACAGGCCACCAGTCGTGGCCCGCAATCAGCACCGAAAACGTGCCGGGCAACTACATGATGGGCAGCCAGGTGTGGATAAACTACAGCAATTCCACCACCGGCGAGCTTAACCCGCTGGTGAGCAAGGTGGCCGCGCCCTTCGTCAACGACCCCCACTCGCGCGTAGACAACAACCTGGCCGAATGTCCCGTAGTGGCTGCGGCCAACCACATCAAGAAGGCCAACCCCGGCATCGACCGCACCATAACCACATCGGTGGGCACCAGCGGCATGAGCATAGAGCAGCTGTCGAAGGAATCGGAGACTACCGTGCTCTACCAAGACTTCCTCTCCGCGCTGAACACCGCCATGCGGAACATGCGCAAAGAGAACTCCACTGTGGAGTGCCCGGCGATATTCTGGATGCAGGGCGAGTTCAACTACGACCCGAACCCCGACAAGGGACTGTATCCGGGAGTGCCCAACACTACATCGAAAAACGGCTACAAGGAGCTGCTCATAAAGCTGAAGAACAACATGCAGGACGATGTGGTGAGGAAATACGGCCAGAGCTACCGGCCGGTGCTCATCACCTACCAGACCGGCGCGCAGTATGTACGCGACAGCCTGTCGATATCAATGGCGCAGGTTGAGGCGGCCAACGAGTACGACGACATCTACTGCGCAGGCCCGGTGTACCAGATGCCCGACCGCGGAGGCCACCTCGACCCCAACGGTTACCGCTGGTACGGCGAGATGCTGGGCAAGGTCTACCAGCAGGTAGTCGTAGAGAAAAAGGACTTCAAGCCGCTGCAGCCCGTCCTGATAAAGCGCGGCAACAAGGCGAACCAGGTCATAGTGAAATACCACGTGCCTTGTCCGCCGCTGAAGTTCGACACCAACCTGCTGCCCGAAATACAGAACTACGGCTTTGCAGTGTACACGGGAGCTTACAACAGCAAGCAGCGCGAGGTCATATCAAGCGTGGAAATCACCGCCGCCGACGAGGTGACAATCACCTGCAACAACTCGCTCGCAGGCAAGGAGCTGCACATCATGTACGCAAGCAACAACGTCAACTCGGTTGAAACGATACCGAGCGTCAACAAAGACGCAACAAACGAACGCGAAAAGGCTACCTGGGGCCACAACGGACACGGCAACCTGCGCGACAGCGACCCGGCAAAGGGCTTCTACACCTACGTAGACCTTGACGCGAAAAACCCCGACGGCACGTTCGTCTACGACCACGACGCGGGCACGCCGAGCCTCCGTCCCAACTATGAACAGAAGGGAGAGGACGGCCAGCCGCTGTACGGCAAGCCCTATCCGCTCTACAACTTCAGCGTGGCCTTCTACTACCGGATTGGCGCGGAGCAAAACGAATGGGACACTACGGGCATCAATGACACCGTAGTCGAGGCAGACTGCACCGACAACAACTATTACAACCTCAGCGGACAGAGGATAAACAAGCCTGAAAAAGGCTTGTTTATCCACAAAGGAAAAGTTGTTTTAAAGAAATGATTTAGGAGTTAAAGTCAAATGATAAGGAGTTAAAGTAGTTAAAGGAGTTAGCACTCGCTTCGCTCGTTAGGAGTTAAAGTCATTACCTTTGTCAACAAGCGTAAAACCATTGGCAAGGCATTTGACTTTAACTCCTAACGAGCGAAGCGAGTGCTAACTCCTTTAACTACTTTAACTCCTTATCATTTCCTCCCGAAATCCGCCGGGATGTCGCCCCACGAGCGCGTGTCCCACTGTATTACAGGCACGCGGAAGGGGTGCGTCTTGAGCCATGTCTCGGCGCGGAGGATTATATTGTGCAGCTGCGCCGTCTGCGCGTTGCGCTCCAGTTTGGTCTTGCACTGCATCTTCCTGACCCACGTTATCGCCGTGAAACTGTCGCTGTAGATTGTCTTGCGCAGCCCTTTCTGCTCCATAAGGGCGAGGGCGTGGACGATGGCGAGAAACTCCCCGATGTTGTTAGTGCCGTAGACGGGGCCGAAATGGAACACCACGGCGCCCGTGGCAAGGTCGATGCAGCGGTACTCCATCTTGCCCGGATTGCCGCTGCACGCCGCATCCACGGCCCACGCATCGGCCGAAACTTCCGGCGGAAGAGGCAAAACGGTGTCGTTCCTATAGTCCGGTGGATTATTTAATTCATAATTCATAATTCACAATTCATAATTGGTTGGGTGTTTTCATTCGTTCTTTAATCATTCAACAACGAAGTGTTTTCTTTTGTTTTCTTCACTATCGAAGTGAGGATTTTCAATAATTCAACGCAGTCTGTGAGCATACTTTCCGCCTGTGAGACGGAAATATACTCCGCATCGCGCAACAATTCAATCCAATATTCGGTTTCGCTGGCTTCCTTCAGGGCTATGTTCAGCTTTGTCGTGAAGTCGGGACGGGTCTGCGCACGCAATGCTTCACGCACGTTTGCGCCTATGCTTGTGCCGCTCCGAAGAAGCTGTTTGCCTATCACATAGTTGCCGTCGCGACTGCAAAGAAACTTGTACAGCTTGACGCAACGCAGACTGAAAGCATAGCTCTTTTGAACAACTATATTGTCATCCTTGCTCCTCACCGGCCCAATTATGAATTATGAATTGTGAATTATGAATTAAAAAATTACATTCTCTCCGGCATTTCAATACCCAACAGGGCCATGCCGTTCTTCAATGTCTTTGCCACATTGGCTGCAAGGACAAGGCGGAGCACTTTCTCCTTGTCGCTGTCGGCGCCGAGGATGCTGTAGTCGTGGTAGAACTGGTTGAACTCCTTGGTCAGCTCGTAGCAGTAGTTGGCTATGCCGCTGGGGCTGTAATCCGTGCCGCCTGGCGCACGGCAGCGCCGTATTCGGCCATTTTCTGGATGAGCTCGGTCTCCTTCTGGTTCACGGGATACGTGCCGTCGAGGGTTGCGGGCAGGCTGACGCCCTGCTCTGCGGCCTTGCGCATGATGCTGCGTATGCGTGCGTAGGTGTACTGGATGAACGGGCCGGTGTTGCCGTTGAAGTCGATTGACTCCTCGGGGTTGAACAGCATGTTCTTCCTTGCGTCGACTTTCAGGATGAAGTACTTGAGCGCGCCCATGCCCACGATGCGTGCCACGTTCGAGCGTTCCTCCTCTGTCATGTCGCTGAACTTGCCCAGCTCCTCGCTCGTCTGGCGCGCGTCCTTAATCATTTCGGCAATGAGGTCGTCGGCGTCAACCACCGTTCCCTCGCGGCTCTTCATCTTTCCGTTGGGCAGCTCCACCATTCCGTAAGAGAAGTGTACAAGCTCCTTGCCCCACTTGAAGCCGAGGCGGTCAAGCAGGATTGACAGAACCTGGAAGTGGTAGTTCTGCTCGTTGCCCACGACGTAAATCATCTTGTCTATCGGGTAGTCGTTGAAGCGCATCTCGGCGGTGCCGATGTCCTGCGTCATGTAGACCGACGTGCCGTCCGAGCGGAGCAGCAGTTTCTGGTCGAGGCCCTCGTCAGTGAGGTCTGCCCACACGCTGCCGTCCTCCTTGCGGAAGAAAAGTCCCTTTTCGAGGCCTTCCTCCACCTTGGCCTTACCTTTCAGATAAGTCTGCGACTCGTAGTATATCTTGTCGAAGCCTACGCCGAGCGCCTTGTACGTCTCGTCGAAACCGGCGTACACCCATGAGTTCATCTTCTCCCACAGTGCACGCACCTCGGGGTCGCCCTGCTCCCATTTCACGAGCATCTCGTGGGCTTCCTTGATTAGCGGAGCCTCTTCCTTGGCTCGCTTCTCGGCCTCCTCGCCGGTCATTCCCTCGGCTGTGAACTTGGCCGTAAGCTCCTTCACCTCCTCGCGGTAGTGCTTGTCAAAGGCCACGTAGTAGTCGCCAATGAGGTGGTCGCCCTTCTTTCCGCTCGTCTCGGGCGTCTCGCCGTTGCCGTATTTCAGCCAAGCCAGCATCGACTTGCAGATGTGTATGCCGCGGTCGTTAACGATGTTGGTCTTCACCACGCGGTTGCCGTTGGCCTGCATTATCTGCGCCAGGCTCCAGCCTAAGAGGTTGTTGCGCACGTGGCCGAGATGGAGCGGCTTGTTGGTGTTGGGCGACGAGTATTCAATCATCACCAGCGGAGCGTCGTCCGCGGCCTTCACTTCGCCGTAATGCTCGTCGGCGTTGATGTCGGCGAGCAGCGACAGCCATGCCTGTGGCGACACAACGAGGTTAAGGAAACCCTTTACGACGTTGTAAGATGCCACCGCCGGCTCGTTCTCAACCAGCCACCGGCCCATGTCCTCCGCCGTGTCTTCCGGCTTCTTGCGCGAAGTCTTCAGCAGGGGGAACACCACCAGTGTCAAGTGTCCCTCAAACTCGCGCTTCGTCTTCTGCAACTGTATCATCTTTTCGGGCACTTCCTGCCCGTAGAGCGCCTTCACGGCGGCCTGCGCCGAGCGGCTTATCTGATTAGCAATATCCATCTTGTGCAAATTAAGAGTTAAGAATTAAGAATTAAGAAAGTTTCTTTTTAGCGCGTGCAAAATTACGAAAAAACACTGACATACAGCGATTTCAGTGTGAAAAATCATCGCCTTGCCGCCGCCTCCGCCCGCTTTCCGCGCAACGCGCTGTGGCACAGGGCGTTGCAAGAAGCCGCCTTTTGCAATGCAAAAAGCCGCCTTCCACGCGGTGGAAGGCGGCATATCGCGAGGCAAACGGTGGCAGGCCGGAAACACGTCAGAGGCCGGGCGCGGCGCGCCTCAACTGCTCCACGTAGCCGTCGATGAGCCTCATCTGCGACGGTATGTCGATGCCCTGGGGGCACTTCGGCGCGCATTGTCCGCAGCCTATGCAGCGGGCGGCCTGCCGCAGCCGCGGCGCACTGCGGTCGTAGCCCAGCAGCGACACCCCGCGCCCCGTCTTGGGGTCGGTGCGGCAGGTCATGGTCCCTCCGGGCGCGTCGGCGCCGGCCTTTCCTCCGCCGCACGATGCCAGCCCCGCGGCCGCTCCGGCAAGTCCCAGCCGCCTGAAGAACGCCCTGCGCGTAATCTTCGCGCCTTTTGATTTGTTTGCCATATCGTAGTGGTTTACATGTTCTTATTCCTGTATTCGATGGGAGTCATGCCGGTATTGCTTTTGAACAGGCGGTTCATGTGCTGCGGATACTCGAAGCACAGGCTGTAGGCTATCTCGCTTGCCGAGAGCCGCGTGTTCACCAGCAGCTCCTTGGCACGCTCCACCAGGCAGGCGTGGATGTGCTGCCGGGCGTTCATGCCCGTCTGTACGCGCAGCATGTCGCTGAGGTAATGGGGCGACATGTTCAGCTCACGGGCTATGGCGGCCACCGAGACGAAGCCCTTGCGGCGGTCGCCTACGTGCTTCCTGAAAGCGTCTCTCACTCGCACGACGATGTCAGGCTCGGCGGTGCGGCGCGTATGGAACTGCCGCTCATAGAAGCGTTCCGAATAGTTGAGCAGCACGTCAAGCTGCGAAACGATGATGGCCTGCGTGTGCCCGTCGACGGCCTGGCGGTATTCGTCCTCGATGTTCGCCATTATGCCTTCAACCACATGCCGCTCGCCGTCCGACAGGTGCAACGCCTCGTTCACCTCATAGGAAAAGAATTTCAGCCCCTCAATCTTCCTCCCCAGCGGATGCCTGCGTATGAAGTCGGGATGAAAGGCCAGCATCCACCCCCAGCGGCCGGCGTTGCCGGCGCTTTCGTCCCAGCTGTGGAGCTGCCCCGGGGCGAAGAAGCTCATCGAGCCGCTTTAGAAATCATAATCGCGCCAGCCATACCTCGCATTGCAGGTTGTGCCGTCCTTCACCACCATGGAGTAGAGGTCGAGCCGCACCGGCTTACCCACTGGAACGTAATCCCTCACCTCCGACAGGCGGCAGACGCTGAACAGGGGATGGCGCACGGGAGGACAGCCGAACAGCGAGGCGTATTCCTCAACCGTGCCTACCGTGATAATGTCGTCGTCATGTAACTTCATCGCGTTGAAAAACAGTCAGTATGGCAGCAAGCTACGGCTGCCGCTGCAAAAGTAACACAAACCTGCCTTACGCCGGTTAACCGAAAAGGAAAAAATGTTATACGTAAAGGAGAAAACCGTAACATGCCGGCCTGCAGCACGAATTGCCGCCACCGGCACGGCGGAAGGGGCGCGAAAAGGCCGGAAGGGGCGGCGCGGCGCGTGGCCGCGGCGTTCCTTCCGGCCTGTGGCGTGTGACCTGCGTGACGGCAGGCGTTATTTCCTTACGAACTTCTTGCTCATGCGCGTGCCGTCCTTGGCCGTGGCAACTACGATGTATATGCCGCGCCCGAGGTTGGCCGTGCTGACGTACTGCGACATGCGCGACGACGAGACGAGCTTTCCGCCCACGGTGTATATGCGGAGCGAGGCCATGTCGCCGTACACTATCAGCGCGTTGTCAAGCTGGTACATGTCGAAGCCCGACCGGCCCGCGTCGGTGCCCGTTATGCCCGAACTTATGTCCTTGTAGGCTTTTATGGTGAGGTCGGTCAGCCAAAGGTCGCCGCTGTTCTTCTCGTTTGTTATCCTGACAACTATCTGCCTGTTGTCGGTCTTCCCTATGATGTCGGCTATGTCGACGGCAGTCGTGCCCTTCTTGATGTCTTTCTTGGCTGTATGCGCCTCGTCATCGTCGGCGTAACGCCACTCGACGGCTACCGTTCGGCTGCCCGTGCAGTACATGTTCGACTTCATTTCGGCCAGGCTCGGCAGCGTGAACTCTATCCACCCCGTCTTAGGTATGCGGTATGCGCCGTATGAACCGGTGTAGTTGTCTGCGGCGGCTTCGGGGTAATGGCGCTCCGTGTTGCCGTCTTTGCCGTTGTATGTCGGGTCTACGCCTTGGTTCGTCAGCTCCGAGTCGCCGCTTATGTACTGCGCCACGTAGTCGGCAATCTCGGCGTCCTGGAACAGGTATTCGTTCACGAGGATGTCCGTCTCCGTTCCGGTCTCGCCGCCGTCGCCGCCTCCCTGTCCGGGAACTTCCTCTTCCGTGGAGCCGTCGTTCTCGGGCATGTTGTCCGTTATGTCGTAGGCGTTGTCGTCGCCGCCGTACTCATAGGCTCCGTAGTCGGGCGCGCTGCCGGTGAAGGGAATGTCGAGCGTCATGGAATAGTCGTAGGGCGCGTTGTCGGAATACTCGTATTCCTCCTTGTGCGAGTCAACGGTGGTGAAGCCGCTGATGGGCGTTCCCTTGTCGATGAACCGGCTTCCGGCCTTCAGCCGGCCGAACCCTGCCGGCAGCGAGCCGTCGCTCTGTCGCGGGCCGGTGGCCGTAGCGTAGCTAAGGTCCTCGAACTCGCCGCTGTAGTCGGGCCAGTCGCCGGCTCCGCCGTACTTGTTGTACTTGCCTCCGCCGCTGTCACGGTCGCTCAGGGGCGACAGTCCGTCGATGTCGAGCCAGTTGCAATAGGCGGCGTCGGGCGTCACCTTGAACTGGTGGTTGCGCTCCGTGGGGGCGAAGCCGATGCAGTTGCGCAGCACCCAGTTGCCCTGCACCGGCTCTTCCATGTTGAAGCCGTAATTCACCCCGTTCTCGAACGACGTGCAGTTAATCATGTACGAGCCTTCGGTATGGTGGTTCTGGTCGAAGCCCTTGTCGGCGTTGAACGCCGCGATGCAGTTTGTCAGCACGTGCGCGCCGGTGGATTCGCCGCCCTGCTTCGCCCCTCCTACCTTAAAGCCGTTGCCGTTGCCCTTGTTCTTTCCGCTCTTCAAGGCCCAGCAGTTGTCTATGAGCACGGGGAAAACGGTGTAGTACATGTCCCAGGCGTCGTCGGAGTTCTCCCACGCGCGGCATCCGTGGAACTCGTTGCCGGGGCCGGGGAAGAGCTTGATGGCGAAGCCGTCGGCGTCGCCTCCGTTGCTCCACTTGTCGATGTTGTTGTAAGAGTCGCAGTTGACGACGATGTTGTACCTGCCGTAAAGGAACTCCTGGTTGCGTGTGTTCTCGCCGTTGTCGCCCTTGCCGAAGCCCTGCTGCAGGCCGGTGTCGCCGTTGTCGTGGAACACGCACCGCTCAACCACGCAGAAGCTGCCCTCCAGCTTCATGCCGTTGTCGGCGGCGTTGCAAATCTCCAGTCCGCGGTAGTGCCAGTAGTTGGCGCCGATGTTGTGCATGATTCCGCGCGAGGCCTTGGCTACGTCCTCGTCGTCGCGGTTCTGTCCGCTGAAGTCGAACACGGGCTTCTCGTCGCCGTAGGCGAACACGCAGATGCGCGCGTCCTTGGTTCCGGTGGCGTTCACCGTAATTTGTTCAGACAGGTTGTACGTACCTCCGCGCACCCACAGGATGTCGCCGGCCTGCAATGCCGCGAAAGCCTCCACCGGGTCGCCCATCGGCCGGTCGATTGACAGTCCGTCGCCCGTGCCGCCCGGAGCCAGGTAAAGGTCGCGCGCCACGGCCTGCGCCGCGCCCGCCGCCAACAATGCGGCAAGACACAGCTTCATTGAAGTAAAATGTCTCATTTTTGTTTTATTAGATATTAGTTGTTAAGCGTTGCAAAAATAATCAAAATAAGAACACGTTGCACCGTTTTTAATAATGTTTAATAAACCGGCACGCCGGCACGTCACACCAACCCTCCGCGAACAGCCGCGCAACAGCCTCTGCCACAGCGCGTTGCGAAAGGCCGCCTATCGGCCTGCCATTGGCCGCATTTTGCAGGCCAAAATGCGGCCAATGGCACCGCTGATAGGGAGTGATAGGGCAGATAGGACTAATAAGGCTGATAAGACAAATAGGGCTGATAGCTGCGACATTAGCCCTATCTGGCCTATCAGTCCTATCAGCCTTATCAGTCCTATCTGCCCTATCTACGCAAGAGCACGGCGCGGCGTTCGTCTTCGGGATATTTCTCGATGGCGTAGCGCAGCATGGTGCGCGGCATTCCGCGCCAGTGTCCGTCGACAAACGTGCGCAGGCGTGCCATGTCGCGCTTGCCGGCCTCGCGCAGCATCCAGCCCACGGCCTTGTGCATCAGGTCGTGGGTGTGGTTCATCAGCAGAACGGCGAGGCGGAAGGTGTCGTCCAAGTCGTTGTTTTTTATGAAGGCGTAGGTCGATACCATGGCTATGCGGTTGTCCCAAAGCAGGGTGCTGGCGGCCAGCCGGTAGAGCACGTCGCGCGGCTTGTCGATGAGATATGCGCCGACAACCTGCGGCGCGGAGAGGTCAACGAGGTCCCAGTTGTTGATGCGTGCCGTGTTGGCAAGGTACATGTCAAATATCCGCTTGGCCTCGTCGGCCTTGGCTCGCCTCATCTTTTCCACCATTATCAGCAGCGCACAGAGGCGTGCCTCGTGCCATTCGGAGTTCAACAGTCCGCCTACTGTTTCAAACGCCGCGGCCTTGTGGCTTTTGGCTACGCCGCGCGTAAGCGGCACGGGCAGTCCGAGAAAGCGGTCGCCGTAGCCGTACTGGCCCTCGCCCGTCTTGAAGAAGCCGCTCAGGTGGCGGCTCTTCTCCTCACTGCCGAGGGCGCGCAGCGAGGATATTATTTCGCAGTAAGTGTCAGCCATGAGTATTTGCCTTAAATCAAAATGTGTATCTGCGGACAAAAATAAACATTTATTATAACACTTGGAAATTTCGGGAGGGAGAAAAAGAGTAAATTTGCAGGAGGAATAGGGATGATTAATAGGACTGATAGGGCTGATAGGGCCAATAATAATAATAGGACTACTAATAAGGCTGATAGGGCCAATGCGCAGCTATTGGGCTTATCCGGCCCATTTGCCCTATCCGGCCTATCAACCCAATTATGAATTATAAATATATGAATTGCAAAGCTTTGTTTTTTGATATTGACGGCACGCTCGTCAGCTTCAACACCCACACGATACCGCAGTCGGCCATCGATGCCATCGCCAAGGCGCGGCGGAGCGGCGTAAAGGTGTTCATATCGACGGGAAGGCCGATGCGGCTAATCAACAACCTCGGCGCGATAGAGCATCTCGTCGACGGATACATCACGGCCAACGGGGCGTGCTGCACCATCGGCGGCGAAGTGATAGCCTGCCGCGAAATTCCCAGGCAGGAGGCGGAGGCGCTGGTGGAGGCGGCACGCAGGGAGGGCTTCGCCATGCTCGTGGTGGGCGAAAACGACCTGACCGTGGTGAACGACAACGCCGACGTTGACCGCTACTTCCGCCAGATGCTCGACGTGAAGGACCTCGGCGAGGGCATAAGCCTCGACACCGTGATGGCGCAGCGCATCATACAGCTGACGCCCATCATACCCGAAGCCGACGAGCGGCGGTTGATGCCGCTGCTGCCAACGTGCGTCTCGGCACGCTGGTTCCCGGCATTCACCGACATAACGGCGCGCGGAGCCGACAAGGGCACCGCCCTGCTTACCGTGGCCGCACACCTCGGCATCAGCGCGGAGGAGACCGTTGCCTTCGGCGACGGCGGCAACGACAAGAGCATACTGCAAGCCGCCGGCATAGGCATCGCTATGGGCAACGCGCCCGACGACGTGAAAGCCGCAGCCGACCATGTGACGGCGAGCGTGGATGAAGACGGAGTGGCGAAGGGGATAAATTCTTTTTTTAGGATTAACTCCTAAAAAATAACTCCTTAACTCCTAAAAAACAGCTACTTAAAACTTACAATCTCAAACCAAAATCGCCCGTTTTACTTAAAAATTGTAAATCTACCGCATGAAAACATTATTTTTAACGCCATGAAACGCGGCGCGGAAAACAAAATGCTGTAATTTTGCAGTTGTGATAAGCCAAAAGGACATGGCAAACAGCCAAAACATACTCAAAATGACACAATCTCCCGTAAAGTTCACGAAGATGCACGGCGCAGGAAACGACTATATCTACGTCAACACCATGCTGTATGACATGCCGCAGCCGGAGGCGACGGCGCGCCTGTGGAGCGACCGCCACAAGGGCATCGGAGGCGACGGACTGGTGCTAATCGGCGCACCGTCGACGGCAGACGCCGACTTCTCCATGCGCATATTCAACGCCGACGGCTCGGAAGCGATGATGTGCGGCAACGCCTCGCGCTGCGTGGGCAAGTACGTCTACGAGAAAGGGCTGACGCGGAAGACGTCGGTAAGGCTCGAAACGCTGTCGGGAATAAAGACACTCGAACTGCACACGGCAGGGCGGACGGTCGAGAGCGTGACGGTTGACATGCTCGCGCCGCGGTTCGACGTGCCGTCACAATACGCCCCGGCGCTGTGCGACGGCGGTGCGGGACGCCTCGCGGCCGGCGGCAGGGAGTTCGAGGGCACGTTCGTGTCGATGGGCAACCCCCACTTCGTAATCTTCACCGACGACGCGCAGACGCTCGACATCAGCCGCTACGGCAGCCTGCTCGAACGCCACGCGGCATTCCCGTCACGGTGCAACATTGAGTTCGCCCAAGTGACCGGCGACGGCACAATACGCACCCGAGTGTGGGAGCGCGGCAGCGGAATAACGCAGGCATGCGGCACGGGGGCATGCGCCACGGCAGTGGCGGCGGCGCTGACGGGACGCGCCGGACGCAAATCCGCCATCGTGATGGACGGCGGCACGCTGCACGTAACGTGGGACGAGGCCACCGAACACGTATTCCTAACCGGCGGCGCGGAATTTATTTTTGAAGGAAACATACTCTTTGAAAGGTAAAAAAGTAAAAAAGTAAAAAGGTAAAAAAGTAAAAAGGTAAAACAACCGACAAAGGTAAAACAACCGACAAAGGTAATGGCTTTAACTTCTAAGCGAACGAAGTGAGCTATAACTCCTTTAACTCCTTTAACTTCCAAAAACTCCTTTACTCCTAAGTGAGCGAAGCGAACGATACTCCTTTACTCCTTTAACTCCTAAATAAAGAACAATGGCACTGATAAACGAACACTACCTGAAACTGACGAAGAACTATCTCTTCGCCGACATAGCCAAGAAGGTGAACGCCTTTAAGGCCACACACCCGAAGGCCGACGTGATAAGCCTCGGCATAGGCGACGTTACGCAGCCGCTCTGCCCGGCGGTGATTGAGGCCATGCACAAGGCCGTTGACGAGATGGCGAGCCACGACACGTTCCACGGCTACGGCCCGGAGCAGGGCTACCTATTCCTTCGCGAGGCAATAGTGAAAAACGACTTCCTGCCGCGCGGGATACACATCGACCCCTCCGAGGTGTTCGTCAACGACGGGGCGAAAAGCGACACGGGCAACATAGGCGAGCTGGTGCGCTGGGACAACAGCTTCGGCGTCACCGACCCCATCTACCCCGTGTACATCGACTCGAACGTGATGTGCGGACGCGCCGGAACGCTGGAGGACGGACGGTGGAGCAACGTGACATACATGCCATGCCTCGAGGCCAACGGCTTCGTGCCCGAACTGCCCAAGCACCGCGTCGACATAATATACCTCTGTTACCCCAACAACCCCACGGGCACCGTGATAAGCCGCGACGAACTGCGCAAATGGGTTGAGTACGCGCTGGAGAACGACACCGTGATATTCTACGACGCGGCCTACGAGGCATACATCCAGGACCCCGACATACCCCACTCCATCTACGAAATCAAGGGCGCAAGGAAGGTGGCGATAGAGTTCCACAGCTACTCAAAGACGGCGGGCTTCACCGGCGTGCGCTGCGGCTACACCGTAGTGCCCAAGGAGCTGACAGCGGCCAACATGGACGGCACGCAGCGCTTCAGGCTCAACGAGATGTGGCTGAGGCGGCAGAGCACCAAGTTCAACGGCACGAGCTACATCAGCCAGCGCGCCGCCGAGGCGACATATTCGCCCGAGGGGAAGGAGCAGGTGAAGGCCACCATTGGCTACTACATGGAGAACGCGCGGCTGATGCGAGAGACGCTGGCGGAACTCGGACTGACGGTGTACGGCGGACGGAACGCCCCCTACCTGTGGGTGAAGACGCCGGGCGGCACACCCGGATGGAAGTTCTTTGAGCAGATGCTCTACGGCGCTCAGGTGGTATGCACGCCCGGCGTAGGCTTCGGCCCGAGCGGCGAAGGCTTCGTGCGCCTCACCGCATTCGGCGACCGCGGACAGTGCAAGGAAGCACTGCGGCGCATAGCCGAATGGATGAAATAAAATCAAGAATTAAGAGTTAAGAATTAAGAATTAAGAATTAAGAATTAAGAAAATATGCTTTGTTTGTAAATTGTTTTCAAGAGCATATTTTCTTAATTCTTAATTCTTAATTCTTAATTTTTATTATCTTTGCAGCCGAGTGTTCGAGTAACAAGCAGACAAGTGACAAGTTGACAAGCAAGTCGCCTTGTTTCTTGCCTATTTGGAAAAAGAAATGTCCTTGTCAACTCGTCACTTGTCAACTCGTCAACTAAAAGAACAATGGCAAACTTAAGATTTCAGGTTGTAGAAGAGGCGTTCAAGAAGAAGCCGCTCGAAGTTATCGCACCGGTGGAACGCCCGTCGGAGTATTTCGGCAAATACGTTTTCAACCGTGCAAAGATGTACAAATACCTGCCTGCCGATGTCTACGACAAGCTTATCGACGTGATGGACAACGGCACGCGGCTCGACCGCTCAATAGCCGACGCCGTGGCGGCGGGCATGAAGCAGTGGGCCGAAGAGAACGGAGTGACGCACTACACGCACTGGTTCCAGCCACTGACTGAAGGCACTGCCGAGAAGCACGACGCCTTCATCGAGCACGATGGAAAAGGTGGAATGATTGAGGAGTTCTCGGGAAAGCTGCTCGTTCAGCAGGAACCGGACGCAAGCTCGTTCCCGAGCGGAGGAATACGCAATACGTTCGAGGCCCGCGGTTACTCCGCATGGGACCCCACGTCGCCCGTATTCATCATGGACGACACGCTCTGCATCCCCACAATATTCATCTCATACACCGGCGAGGCATTGGACTACAAAGCCCCGCTGCTGCGCGCCCTGCACGCAGTGAACGTGGCCGCCACGGACGTTTGCCGCTACTTCGACCCCAACGTGAAGAAAGTTACCTGCAACCTCGGCTGGGAGCAGGAGTACTTCCTCGTTGACGAAGGGCTCTACTCGGCGCGTCCCGACCTCATGCTGACAGGCCGCACGCTCATGGGTCACGACTCGGCGAAGAACCAGCAGATGGACGACCACTACTTCGGAACCATACCCGACCGCGTGCAGGCGTTCATGAAAGACCTTGAGATACAGGCTCTTGAGCTTTCCATTCCATGTAAGACGCGCCACAACGAAGTAGCGCCAAACCAGTTTGAGATAGCCCCGATATTCGAGGAGACCAACATAGCCAACGACCACAACATGCTCCTGATGTCGCTGATGAAGAAAGTGGCGCGCAAGCACGGCTTCCGCGTGCTACTGCACGAAAAGCCTTTCGCAGGCGTCAACGGCTCGGGCAAGCACAACAACTGGAGCCTGTCTACCGACACGGGCGTGCTTCTACATGCTCCGGGCAAGACGCAGCGCGACAATCTGCGCTTCGTAACCTTCATTGTGGAGACCCTCATGGGCGTGTACCGCCACAACGGGCTGCTCAAGGCCAGCATTATGAGCGCTACAAACGCCCACCGCCTTGGAGCCAACGAGGCTCCCCCGGCCATCATCTCGTCGTTCCTCGGCAAGCAGCTGTCTGAACTTTTAGACCATATCGAGAACAGCGACCGCGACGACCTGTTCAACGTAGAGGGCAAGCAGGGCATGAAGCTCGACATACCTGAAATACCCGAGCTGCTCATCGACAACACCGACCGCAACCGCACCAGTCCTTTCGCCTTTACGGGCAACCGCTTCGAGTTCCGCGCCGTAGGCTCCGAGGCCAACTGCGCCAGCGCCATGATAGCGCTGAACACAGCCGTTGCCGAGGCTCTTGTCGACTTCAAGCGCCGCGTTGACGGGCTGATTGCCAACGGTTCTGACACCACAAGCGCCATAATCGACATACTGCGCGCCGACATCAGGACGTGCAAGCCAATACGCTTCGACGGCAACGGATACTCCGACGAATGGGTGGAAGAGGCCAAGCGCCGCGGACTTGACTGCGAGACGAGCTGCCCCATCATATTCGACAACTACCTGAAAGAAGACACCGTGCGCATGTTCGAGTCGATGAACGTGATGAACCGCAAGGAGCTTGAGGCCAGGAACGAGGTGAAGTGGGACACTTACACCAAGCGAATACAGATTGAGGCGCGCGTGATGGGCGACATAACGATGAACCACATCGTGCCCGTGGCCACCCATTACCAGAGCCGTCTGGCGAAGAACGTGATGGACATGCGCCAGATTTTCCCCACCGACAAGGCCGAGAAGCTGTGCGCACGCAACATGAAGCTAATCGAGGAGATAGCCGAGCGCACGCAGAAGATTGAGACGGGCGTGGAGGAACTCATCAACGCACGCAAGGTGGCGAACAAGATTGAGAGCGAACGCGAGAAGGCTATAGCCTACCACGACACCGTAGCCCCGAAGATGGAGGAAATACGTTACGAGATAGACAAGCTGGAGCTTATCGTCGCCGACGAGCTGTGGACGCTGCCGAAGTATCGCGAACTGCTGTTTATCAGGTAGAAGTTAAAGAAGTTATAGAAGTTATCACTCGCTTCGCTCGTTAGAAGTTAAAGCCATTACCTTTGGAGTTAAGGTGTAAAGAAGTTATGAAGTTAAGACAAATGCCTTGTTTGCTTGTTACCCGTTACTTGTCAACTGACAAGGGTAATGGCTTTAACTTCTAACGAGCGAAGCGAGTGATAACTTCTATAACTTCTAATGAGCGAAGCGAATGATAAATTCTAAAATAAACGACTTCGAGATAATGGCTCCCGTGGGAAGCCGCGAGAGTCTGCAAGCCGCCATACAGGCCGGCGCCGGTTCGGTGTATTTCGGCATCGGGCGGCTGAACATGAGGGCGCACTCGGCCAACACGTTCACCGTTGACGACCTGCGCGACATCGCCGCGACGTGCGCCGGACACGGCATAAAGACTTACCTGACGGTGAACACCGTAATATACGACGACGACATGGCCGACATGCACGAGATAGTCGACGCGGCCAGGGAGGCCGGCATATCCGCCGTGATAGCCAGCGACATGGCCGTAATAACGTATTGCCGCAAGGTGGGCATGGAGGTTCACCTCTCGACGCAGCTCAACATTTCGAACATCGAGGCGCTGAAGTTCTACGCACAGTTCGCCGACGTTGCCGTGCTGGCACGCGAGCTGAACCTTGACCAGGTGGCCGCCATCCACAAGCAGATTGACGAGCAGAACGTCTGCGGCCCGTCGGGCGAGAGGATTAGGATTGAGATGTTCTGCCACGGCGCGCTGTGCATGGCCGTAAGCGGAAAGTGCTACCTCAGCCTCGACAACGCCGGCCGCTCGGCCAACCGCGGCGAGTGCATGCAGCTGTGCCGGCGGTCATACCTTGTGACCGACACCGAGACGGGCACGCAGCTCGAGATTGACAACAAGTACATAATGAGCCCGAAGGACTTGAAGACCGTACGCTTCATCGACCGCATGATGCGCTCCGGCGTGCGCGTATTCAAGATAGAAGGGCGCGCCCCGGGGGCCTGAGTACGTGTACACCGTGGTGCAGTGCTACAAGGAAGCAATAGCGTCGGTGCTTGAAGGCACTTTCACCGACGAGAAGAAAGACCGCTGGGACGAGCGCCTTGCAACCGTGTTCAACCGCGGCTTCTGGGACGGCTACTACCAGGGCCAGCTGCTCGGCGAGTGGAACAAGAACTACGGCTCCAACGCCACGGAGCGCAAGGTGTACGTGGGCAAGGGCGTAAAGTACTTCTCGAAGCTGGGCGTAGCCGAGTTCACCTGCGAGGCCGCCGAGTTCTCCGTGGGCGACAAGATGCTCGTAACAGGCCCCACAACCGGCGTGATGTACGTCACCGTGGAGGAAATACACGACGACACGCACTCCGTGACAACGGCGCAGAAGGGCACGCGCGTGGCCTTCAAAGTGCCCGACAAGGTGAGGCCGAGTGACAAATTATTTAAAATTATTAGAACAGGAGAGAAGGAGTAAGGAGAGAAGGAGTAAGTATATATGTTTAAGTAAACAAGGAGAGAAGGAGTAAAGAAAAAGTATATATTATTTAGACAAACGGCAAGACACATGTACTTACTCCTTTTCTCCTTACTCCTTCTCTCCTAAAAATAAAAACAACATGACAATCAACGAATTGCAAGACGAGGTGATAGAGGAGTTTTCCGACTTCACCGACTGGATGGACAAGTACCAGCTGCTCATCGACTTGGGCAACGAGCTGCAGCCGCTCGATGCGAAATACAAGACCGAGGACAACCTCATTGACGGCTGCCAGAGCCGCGTGTGGCTCCAGGCCGACATGAAGGACGGCCTGCTTTACTTCACGGCGGAGAGCGACGCACTGATAGTCAAGGGCATCATCGCCCTGCTTATCCGCGTGCTCAGCGGCCACACGCCGCAGGAAATCGCCGCCGCCGACCTGTATTTCATCGACCGCATCGGCCTGCGCGACCACCTCTCCCCCACCCGCTCGAACGGCCTGCTGGCAATGCTCAAGCAAATGAAGCTGTACGCTGAAATTTTTAAGCATACAAGTTGACAAGTCAACAAGCAGACAAGAACATTTGCTTACATCGAACAAAAGGTAATGGCCTTGTCTGCTCGTTTCTCGTCACTTGTCAACTAAAAAAATTCTCCATGCGCAAACTCAAAGTAACAGAGATGGGCCGCCTTAGCGTCGACGAGTTCAAGGCGGCGGAGAAGATGCCGCTCACGGTCGTGCTTGACGACGTGAGGAGCATGTACAACGTGGGGTCGGTGCTGCGCTCGTGCGACGCCTTCCGCGTCAGGGAGGTGCTGCTGTGCGGCATCACGGCCGCCCCGCCCCACCCCGAAATACACAAGACGGCATTAGGAGCGGAGGACAGCGTGGACTGGCGCCACTGCCAGTCGGCCCTGGAGGCCGTCCGCGAGCTGCAACGGCGCAGCGTGACGGTGATGGCCGTGGAGCAGTGTGAGGGCAGCACGATGCTCGACACGTTCCGCCCGGAACCGGGACGCGAGTACGCCGTGGTGCTCGGCAACGAAGTGAAAGGCGTAGCCCAGGAAGTTGTCGACGCCTGCGACGGCTGTCTCGAAATACCGCAATACGGCACGAAGCACTCCCTAAACGTGTCGGTAACGGCAGGAATAGTAGTTTATCAATTCACAATCCACAATTCATAGTGCATCGTCAATTATGAATTATGAATTATGAATTATGAATTGTGAATTGTCAAAACCTTAATATCCATGAAAATCAAACAACAAACGGCGGTGCTTGCCGCCGCATTATCATTGGCGGCAGCGGCGCCATCCACCGACGCTGCGGCGCAAGAGACGTTTTGCAATCCGCTGAACCTTGACTACGGCTGCGGCGGATTGGGCAGTCCGGAAACTTACCGCGAGGCCGCCGACCCGGTAATAGTGCTGTTCAAAGACAAGTATTACCTCTTCACCACGCGCGACCGCGGCGGCTACCGCATGTCTGACGACCTGCTGCACTGGGAGAACGTGGAGTTCTGTCCCGAGGCGATAGCCACCACGGCGTTCACCCAACGGCAGCACTATGTAGCCCCGGCGGTGGCGGCCGACGATGATTACGTCTACTTCATAAACTTCAACACTAAGGAAAGTCCGGCCGACATCATACGCTCCGCCGACCCGTCGACAGGCCGCTGGGAGAAATGCGGAGAAGTGCGCGTAACGGCGGACCCGTGCCTTTTCATAGACAACGGCCGTTACTTCATCTTCCACGGACTTGGCGAGGACGCGCGCTGCTTCGAGCTTGACCCCGTGACAATGACCGAGATAAAGGGCAGCGAGGTAGTGGTGCGCCCGGCGATAAAGGACATGGACACCTGCCCCGGCTACAATTTCGGCAAGCACGAGATGTCGCGCGAGCTCGAAGCCGGGCCTATGAAATACAAGTTCAGCAACACGCCGTGCGCCGAAGGCTCATGGGTGGTAAAGCACGACGGCAAGTATTACTTCCAGTTCGCCACGCCGGGCACGGCCTCGCAGTGGTATTGCGACGTGGTGATGACGGCCGACAGCCCCACAGGCCCCTACTCGCTCGAGCCTTACAACCCCGTGTCGCTCAACGTGGGCGACTTCGCCGGGTCGGCAGGCCACAGCTGCGTGTTCAAGGACAAGCACGGCAACTGGTGGCAGGTGGCTACGATGTGGGTGGGCAAGCGCACCGGCTTCGAACGGCGCATAGGGCTGTTCCCGGTAAAGTTCGACGACAAAGGCCGCATGAAGGTGTACACGCGCTTCGGCGAATATCCGCAGCTTATGCCGCAAGGCAAGTCAGACCCCGACAAGCGCGGCCTCAAAGGCTACAACCTGCTGTCGCTCGGCAAGCCATGTACGGCATCGCGCAGCGTGAAGAACCACGGCCCCGAACAGGCTTCAGACGAAGACATACGCACGTGGTGGGCGGCAGAGACGGGCACCGGCGGAGAGTGGCTGCAAATGGACTTGGGCGACGTCAAGACGGTGAAAGCCGTACAGCCTAACTTCACCGAGCACGACGTGGTGAAAGGCGACAACCTTGCCGACGACTACAACGCCTACCGCATATACGCCTCCGAGGACGGCAAGGCGTGGCGCATCATAGTCGACAAAAGCCGCAACCGCCGCGGCAATCCGCACGACTACACCCAGCTGCCCACACCCGTCAAGGCACGCTACGTAAAGATAGAAAACCTGCACACGGCAAAAGGCGGCAAGTTCGCCCTGTCAGACCTCCGCGTGTTCGGCCAAGGCAACGGCAAGGCGCCGTCGGAGCCCAAGAACGTGCGCTCGGAACGCGACTCTAACGACAGCCGCTACGCCACCGTGACGTGGGAAGCCGTGCCCGAAGCCGACGGATACATCGTGAGGTTCGGCTACAGCCCCGACTTCCTCAACCAAAGCATCATGGTGAAAGACCGCTACAAGTGCTCTCTCGACATACACATACTCACACCCGGACAAAAGTATTATTACCGCGTTGACACGTTCAACGAAAACAGCTGAAAACAAAAAACGCGTGGTTCGGGCCACCATATCGGCCCTATCAGGCTTATTCGCCCTATTAGCCCTATCAGGCTTATTCGCCCTATTCAGCCCTATCAGGCTTATTCGCCCTATTCAGCCTTATTCAGTCAGAATAGGGCGAATAGGCCCGATAAGCCCACATTTTCAATTGTTCATTTTTCATTTATAATTCTTAATTTTTCATTTTTCATTTTTCGTTTTTCATTATTTTCCTTTACTTTGCACACAAAAACAAATACAGACATGAAACGACTTATCATAACCGCGCTGGCCGTTGCGGCACTGCTGATGCCGGCAAAGGCGCAGGATTACCAGTACAGCAGGTATTACAACCCCGAGAACGGACGCCTTGACTACGGCCGCCACGACAGCGGACTGGGCACAGGCAACATGTACTACGGCATAAGGATAGGACCGGCGTTCTCGTTCGTCAACTCAGAAGACCCCGAACTTGACGGCGGCGAATGGCACACCGGACTTACAGTGGGCGCGCTCATAGGCCTGCCACTGTCGCAAAGCATACCGCTGTACGTCGAGGCTGGACTGCAATACACCGAGAAAGGCGGCAAAAGAGAGCTTAACAGCGGCAAGAAAAAAGTGTACAACCTGAACTACATCGAGATGCCCATCGTCGTGAAATACATCTATCCGCTGAACGAACACTTTACACTGCACCCATTCTTCGGCGGCTACCTGGCCTACGGAATAAACGGAAAAGTGAAAAACTACGAGACGCGCAACACAGCCAAATCATTCTCCGACAACAGGTTCAAGCGCTTCGACGGCGGCCTGCGCCTCGGCTGCGGCATCGGCTACGACCTGTTCTACATGGACCTTTCATACGACATCGGCCTCGCAAACATCTGCCACAGCGACTTCGACGAGTCGAAAACCGGAAGCCTGTCGCTTAACTTCGGAGTGAATTTCTGACATACTACAATATGAAAAGCCGCCTTTCGCATTGTGAAAGGCGGCTTTTCATATTATAAAAGGCCATGAATTGAATGGTGTTGACAAACCTGTGGAAAACCGTGTGGAAAACACGTGCATTGTCAACAGCAATGAGGAGACGCACCGGCGGCATGTGGATTTCAACACGTTTATAACGGAAAAATGAACAAGTTTTACACAGATTGATGGCAAAAAAAAATATAAACTTATTAAATTTGCAACACCTAACACACATGTTGACAACAGGCCTTAACGCCTGACAGTCAATACGAAAGAATTAAAAGCATATGTTGATACACTACATACAAACGTTGACAACCGAAAAAACAAGGAAACGGCATGGAAGTTTTGCACAAATCCACGGCATATCATAGCAGTTCATCCTTTTTTTTCAGAAAGAAGAAAAAATAATAAAATTATGAAACAGCTGTGGAGAACAAAGCCCTCGCCGACAATAACACGTGAGGGGCAGGGAAACGTCATAAGTCAGACAGGGCCAACAAGCCTAATGGAAGTTATAAGGCCGATAGGCAAATAAGCCCGATAAGGCTAATAAGAGTTATAGGCCCAATAAGCCTAATGCGTCCCATACTCCGGCTCTCCCAGCTCTCCCAGTCCCCCCAGATTACCCATAATCCCAAAAAAATATGTCCCAACTGCAACAAGACATCAGGCAGCTCTGCCAAGAGAAAAACGCCATAATAATGGCGCACTACTACACGCGCCCGGAAATACAGGACACGGCCGACTTCATAGGCGACTCGCTCGCACTGGCGCGCCGCGCCGAAGAAACCAGCGCGAAGATAATAGTCATGTGCGGCGTGCACTTCATGGCCGAGACGTGCAAGCTGCTCTGCCCCGACCGCACGGTGCTCTGCCCCGACCCGGCGGCAGGCTGCTCGCTGGCCGACTCGTGCAAGGCCGAAGACCTGCGCAAGTTCAAGGAAGAACATCCCGGGCCACACCGTCATAAGCTACGTCAACACAACGGCCGCCGTGAAGGCGCTGACCGACATCGTGGTGACCAGCGGCAACGCCGAGCGCATAGTGCGCCAGCTGCCCCAGGACGAGAAGATAATCTTCGGCCCCGACCGCAACCTTGGCAGCTACATCAACGCCGCCACGGGCCGCCACATGCTGCTGTGGCAGGGCGGATGCCACGTGCACGCACGCTTCAGCGCCGCCGCGATAAGGAAGATGAAGGCCGCATACCCCGGCGCCGTTACAATGGCCCACCTCGAATGTTCGGCCGAAGTGCTCGACCTCGCTGACGTGAAAGGCTCTACCGCCGTGATGCTGAAATACGCCCAGGAGCATCCCTCCGCGACGTACATCGTGGCCACCGAATCTGGCATACTCCACGAAATGCGCCGCCACTGCCCCCAGACCACCTTCCTGCCCGTGCCCCCCGAAGGAGCCGACGCCGGCTGCAACGAGTGCGAATACATGCGCCTGAACACGCTGGAAAAGCTCTACCGCTGCCTCCGCGACGAGTCCCCGGCCATAGAAGTGCCCGAAGACATAGCGCGAGAAGCCGTAAAACCCATACGCAGGATGCTGGAAATGTCTTAATTCATAATTCATAAAGCACAATTCATAATTGCTGGTTTGCTGATGGAAGATGCAGTAAAAAGTAGTTATGGGTTGTAAACAAAAAGTATGGAGATAGTCTGCTGCACCGACAGTAACTACGTGATGCCCACCGGAGTGATGCTCGCTTCGCTGTTCGAGACCAACAGGTATGAAGACATACATGTCCACCTGCTGCACAACGGCATATCCGACGGGCAGGCAAACGACATCAGGACAGTGGTGGCGGTATGTCTGCGTAAGTGCGATTATATTGTGGAAAAAAAGGATATAAAGAGGGTATGAAAATATTATTGTTCGGCGATTTCAGTTTCTTGCACCTTACTTTGAAGAAAGGTTTGGAAGAGATGGGACACGAAATTCTTTTTGTATCCGACGGCGAGGGGCGGCGCAATACTAAGCGCGACATAGATGTCGCGCGTGATTTGAAGTACGGAAAGTTCGGCGGACTGAAAGTTTTGTGGACGTTGTTGCGTAACGCAAGCCGCCTGTGCGGCCATGACATGGTGGTGTTGCACTGGTATCAGGCCGTGCCGTTGAGGGGCTGGCTTAACGTTATACTGCTGCGTTACTTGAAGAAATACAACCGTTCAATGCTGTTGGGCTGCTATTTTGACGACCCTCAGGTGGTTGGTATGCAGCTGAAAGGCGTGCCCCGGTATTCAGAAATGTATTGGAATGGCAAGCCGCAGAACCTTGAAAAGCACGGTATCCGTCTGAAACAGCTTATTCCGGAGTGCGTTTCATCATGGCGTAAGGCTGTCAGCATGGCCGACGTGATAATACCCTGCCTTTACGAATACTGGGCGGCATACGCCGTAGAGCCTTTATTGCGGCGCAAGCTGCGCTATATTCCGTTGCCGATGGTAATTCCCCATGATGTGGAAATAAAAGGCCGCAGAGCGAAGATAAACGTACTTGTAGGCGTACAGAGCAAGCGTGAATACGTCAAGGGCGCACGTGAAATAGCCAAGATGGTCGAGGAAGTGGCCAGGCGTAACCCCGGACGGATTGACATACGGTATGTCGAGGACGTGCCGTATGCCGAATATTGCGCGATGCTGGCCGAGGCCGACGTGCAGGTTGACCAGCTTTACAGCTTCACCCCGTCGATGAACTCGCTGGCGGCGATGGCGCGCGGCACGGTGGTGATAGGCGGCGGCGAGGAGGAATTTTATGACTTCATAGGCGAAAAGGAGCTTCGTCCGATAATAAACGTAAGCCCCGAAAAAAGCTTTGAGGACAATGTAAAGGCAATAGAGACCGCCATCGTTCCCGAAGGCAGCGTTGAAAGGCTGTCACGTCAGGGCATAGAGTTTGTCAGGAAATACCATGATTACCGCAAAGTGGCCGCCATGTATGCGGAACTTTACAATAAGTTAATTCATAATTCATAATTCACAATTTATAATTGGACAGACGCCGAATATGCTAATAGTGCGTGAGTTCGTCTTAAACATTTACCCTTTGTAGGGGCATAATTTATTATGTCCGAACGCCGCGAAGAGGCGTATAAATAAGGCGAAGTAAAGTAAATACGTTCTTTTAGAACGTTCGGACATAATAAATTATGTCCCTACAAAAAGTAAACTCTCATATTTATGCGGCATTACCTTATACCGAACTCACATTAATATTGAAAGATTAAGCCGGAAAAATTATGAATTGTGAATTATGAATTATGAATTAAATTAAACAGTCGGCACACTGTTTTAAGTCCGAGAATGTTTAGCATGAGTATCTTTACAAATTCTTTTGGGCTTCTGTAACAGCGGAGCGATACACGCTGTGACTGTAACAGGATGCGTTCTGACGAGCGGTATGCTTGCATCTGTATGGTGAACATGTCCATGTAAAGCCTGTGCCAGCGCTTGCACCGGGTGTCTATGCCGAGGCTTCTTACCACTTCAATCTGCGTTTTGATAAGCGTATGAAGTCCTTTTTCACGCTCTTTTGCTGTTATGCTGCCGCAGTTCCAGTGGTATATGTACATCCCTTTGTCAGTCGTGGCCATGAACGGCCTTTTCTTTATAATGTTTACCATGACGAGCATGTCCTCGTATATTCGTCCGAAGGGAAACCTTACATTGTCGAACACCCACCGCTTGAACACCTTGTTACACATCCAGCAGTGTGCAAGTCCTTGTTCTGAGAGCCAGTCGGCGGCGTCGGCATATTCGTTTATGCCGGGATTGAACAGATGTTCGTCGCCTCGTCCGGGATTTTCCAGTACCGGGTATTCCAGTATGTCATAATCCTTGTGAACGTCAATTATGGCGACAAGTTTCCCGAGTGTGCCGGGCGCAAGCTCGTCGTCGCTGTCGACGAAGGTGATGTATTCGCCCTGTGCGTGTTCCAGCCCGTAATTACGTGCGTCTGAAGGGCCGCCGTTCGACTTGTGGAACACGGTCAAACGCGCGTCGTTTTGCGCCATTTCGTCGGCTAAAAGGCCGCTGTTGTCAGTCGAGCCGTCGTCTACTAAAAGCAGCTCGAAGTTGCGGAAGTCCTGACTTGTGATGCTGTCGACACAGCGCCGCAGCGTTTTCTCGACATTATATACAGGTACGATGATGCTTAGCTTCATGGGTGTAAAGATAATAAATAAATCCTTACTGCCGATAATCCGCCGGTTTTAATCGTTTTCATTGCTGATAATTTGCCTGTTTTTATGTTTTTCACTGCCGGTAATTATCAATTTTTCAACATTTCAAGGATTATGAATGCGCCAGTCATTGAAAGCTGTTGATAAGGCTGTTCCAGCGTTCCATCACTTCGGCGCGTGAGAACTTGCCGGCCGCTTTCATGGCTTCCGTGCCGTACTGTTTTCTCAACTCCTTGCTGTCCATCATTGTTTGCATAGCCGCAGTGAACGCCTGTTCGTCGTCCTGCGGCACTATGATGCCGGTAATGCCGTCAATGACGATGCTGCGTGCGCCGTATTCGAAGTCGAACGTCACCGATGGCAATCCTGCTGCCTGTGCCTCTAACAATGTCATCGGGAAGCCTTCGTAATGTGAAGTCATCAGGTGCAGGCTGTAGTCGGCGTACCGTTCGGTCATGTTGCCGCATGTGCCGCGCAGGGTTACGCTGTTTTCCAAGCCAAGTGAATTTATTTGTTCTTGCAGTTTTTCGCGCAATGGGCCTTCGCCGTATATGTCAAGTTGCCAGCCGGGATGCTTTCCAACGGCAGCTTTCCAGCAGCGTATCAGCCTGTCGAAGCCCTTTACATATTCCAATCTTCCTACTGCTATTGCGCGTTTTATGGCATAATTGACGGTGTTTTTTTGTATTGGGTCTATGAAGTTTGGAATAACTTGTATGTTTTTTGCGTGTCTGTATTCGTGTGCATCGTCATCTGTCAGGCATACAACTGCGTCCGCTGCGCGTTCCATGGGAGTGAAAAAACTGCTGTAAGGTGTGAATTTTTTGGCGGAATGAGACTCGTATATGCGTTTTGCTTTGCCGCGGTATAGCGGTAAAAGCAGTGCGCCGAGGCTTAAAGTAAAGAATATTATGTCAGGCTGTATGTTTTTCATTGCCTTGTTGAAGCGTGCCACCGCCTGTACAAGCACCCTTGTCCGTGACAGTGTCTTGCGTATGATGCCGCATTCCCTCACGGCGAAAGGCACTTCAAGACTTACGAACTTGACTTTGCATAATGGATAGGCGGGCGGTCTTTCGTCGCGGAATATCGACACTATGGTTACATCGTGGCCGTAATCGGATGAAAGGATTTCCGCTTTTTGGGATATTATGCGCTCCGCTCCGCCTTTTATTGAAAAGTCTTCTATCAGATAAACAATGTTCATGGTTTTGTTGTTACGGACAATTGACCGCCGTTTTTCATCCAGCATGAATGTTTTTCCGTAAGCCGTTTTTCCGTTGTTTGTAAGTAAACTGGCACAATGACTCTTTGTTTCCCTTAATGCAAATATAAGGAAAAAGATTTTTTTGAAGCCTTGCAGGCTTGTTTTTTTACTTTTTTGCCTATTTTTGCAGCTATGATAAGCCGGTTGTCCATACTTATTCCTGTGTACAACGATGTGGCCGGGCTGCTTGTAGCCGAGCTGCATCGCCAGGCCGAAGCCATAGACGGCTTGGAGTATGAGATACTGGTGTTCGACGACGGTTCTGACAACAAGGATGCGATAGGCCGTAACATGGCCGCCTGCGCCTTGCCGCGGTGCCGCTATGTGCAGGGAGGAAGGCACGCGTGCCGTGCCGCCATGCGCAACGACATGGCGCGTCATGGGCGTTATGACTGGCACTTGATGGTTGACGCTCGGCTGAAAGTGGTGCATTCCGACTTCATCCTGCGTTATCTTGAGAGCGGAGCGCATGAGGGAGAGGCTGTATGCGGCGGCGTATGCGTGGACGGAGGTGCTGACACGGACAGGCTTTACAGGGAAAACCTGCGCTTCAGATATGAGAAGCGGGAAGAGCGCAATCATTCTGTAGAAGTCAGGCAAAAGTCGCCATACTCGTCGTTCCGCACCACAAATTTCTTCTATCATCGCACGGTGCTTGAGCGCGTGCCGTATGACGAGCGTATAATGACATACGGGTATGAGGACGTAATGCTCGGAAAGGCGCTCAAAGAAGCCGGTGTCCGCGTGCTGCACATCGACAATCCTGTGGCTTATACGTCGTTTGAAAGCAATGCCGCATACTTGAAAAAACTTGACGAGTCAATGCGGACGCTCCGCAACTTTGCCCCCGAACTGCGTGAATATTCGCCGTTATTGGGATTGGTTGGGTTGCTGCGACGCTATAAATTGCTGCCTTTGGCAAGGCTTGTGTATAAGTTTTCAGGCAGGCGTATCCGTAAAAAACTTGCCGGACGCAATCCCTCTTTATTGTTGTTGAAGCTCTATAAACTTGGCTTTTTTGTCTGTATGGATTGACATTTGCCGGTTATCATAACCATAATAAGGAACGGCAGGGCAGCATCAAGATAAGTTATATCGTATAACGAATTGAAAATATCGTTCCAATTACCGTATATGTACATGCTGTGTCCGTAGGCTATGGTGGGTACAAGGATAAGTATCACTGCCGAAAAGAGCATCATAAGCTTGTTGTCTTCCTTCCATTTCAATGCCATGACTACGGCTGTTACAGCCATAATTATGGAGTCTATCGGCCTGCCCTGCCTTGTCTGTAGCGAGAAAGGATTGTTTTCGGCGAAGAAAAGGCTGTTTGCGTCCCATACCACAAGTGGCATGAATGTCAGGCAGAATGTGCCGATGGCAAGCAGTATTGTGGCCGCTTTCTTGCCGGTTGGCAGCTTCAGCCAATGCGGAAGGAAAAGTATGAACAACGGGAAAGCCGTGCTTATGCGTGTTGAAAGCCACAGTCCGGCGGCTATTGAGAGCACATAAGGATGCGAGGTGAACGTTATGCATTTGGCTTGCAGTATGTTTATGAATGCGCAGAGCAGCAGGAAATTGGATATAAGGTCGCTTCTTACGGCGGTTTCATACCACAAGTTTATGCTTAACGCCAGCATAATGACCGATAAAGTGCCTGCTCTGTATCCGCCAACCATTTTTACGCTGTACACAAATATTGCCGCCGTGGCTATTTCAGACAGTCCTACGTTGCCCAAAGCATAGAACGGTATGTGGAATACCATCCATACTGGAAATGGTGAAGCGTTGCCGCCGAGATGGGTCTCGGCAAGATATGGAAACTCGCCGTTGAACAAAGCGGCCAGCGGATTGGCTATGGCCGACCAGCGGTCTACACGGTTTTCCATAGGGTCGAAGCTGTACTGGACGGCCAGCATCGCTACTATGAGTATGGCAAGAGCCGTCCAAAACACCGTTTTGCCATACTTTAGTCTGTCTGAAATGTTGCTTGACATTGCTATGTAGGCCAAGGCCAGTACAACGGCATATGCCAGGCAGATGTAGCCGTAATGTTCAGTCACCCTCATGACGTACTTCAAAGCAAGGGTGCAGCATATAGCTGTGAAAAGTGTGGCGGCTGTGGCGGTGAGTGCCTGTGTGCAGAAGTTTCTCATTGCCATGGCCGTTTCAGTTTACTATGGCTATCTTGCATACCGTTCCCTTCTCGCCTGACGATGTAGACGTGTGGACCATGTACACGCCGGATGCCACGCGGCGGCCTTCGCTGTCGCACCCGTCCCAGGTGAAGGTGCCGCCCGTTGAGCGTCCTTCGGCCACGAGCGTGCCGTTTGCCGTGGTTATTTTCACCTCGGCGTCGTAAGTCAGTCCTACGACGGTTATCGGCCCGGTGTAGTCTGGGTTCACGGGGTTGGGGTATGCGTAGACGTTGTCCTTGGTCATTGATGTTGCCGGTTCGGTGGCGTCGGACAGGTAGGAGCACAGCCCCTTGTCGGTGGCAAAGTAGACGCGCCCCGTCGAGCCGTCGACAAGTATGTCCATTATAATGTCGGAAGGCAGCGGTGAGTTGTCGGTAGTGAAGTGCTGCACCTGCGTGTTGTTGTCGCTGCTGATAAGGAAAACGCCGTTGCCGTTAGTGCCGAACCACTTTCGGTTGCCGCCGTCAATGGCGATGGCTGTTATGGCGATGTTGCCGAGCAGGTAGTCGCCGAGGTTCGTACCGTCGTTTCGCGGCACTACGTATTGTGTGAATACGGTCGAGCCGTTGCGTATGGCTTCTGCTGTGAGGTAAAGCGGGCCAGAGCTTGTTCCTATCCATACGTTGCCGTTGCGGTCTTCAGCCGTGCAGTACCCGCGTTGGGGGGTGATGGTGCTTCCGTTTTGGTTGGTGAACGACGGGCCGTAATGTTGCAGCACGTCGTTAGTCCTGTCGTATGAAAAGAAGTCGGCATTGTTGTTGTAGCAGTTGATGAACCACATCATACCGTTTGTGGGACTGATGAAAAGTCCTTGCAGGTCGTAGTTGGCTCCGCCCGACATTTCTTGGTGTTGCCATGTAGTCCATTCGCCAGTGTTTCCGTTGTAGCTTTTCAGGCTGTTGTCCACCAACGGGTTCAGCAGCCATAGAGTGCCGTTTTCGTCGTATGCCATCGATGTAACGATGGTGTACAGGTAACGTGCGTTGTCGCTCCAAGGCGATTTCAGTTCGCTGTTGTCTACATTGAAACTGCTTACGAACTTGCCGTCCTGAAACTCGTACATGCCGCTCTTTGAGCCCACCATTACGTGCCCTTCGGTCGTGGGGTCGAAGTCCATGCAGAGGGCGTCGATGTTTCGGTGCCCTGTCTGTTGTTCTGTTGGCTGCTCGAATTCAGTCCATGCGTCGCCGTCCCACACGTGCACCTCGAACGGGCGGCCCGCGTTGGCGTCCTGCCACCAGAGTCCGCCTACGCCGTAGAGCGTGCCGTCGTGCATGTAGAGGCGGTAGAAGTTGTTTGACGATGGGCCGTCGGGGGCTACGCCTTCGGTCATGTATGTGCGGTTGCCTTCGGCGTCGACGGTGTAGTAGGTCAGGCGGCCGTCGTCGGTGGTTGTCCACCAGTAGCCGGTCGAGGGGTCGTGTACGTTTGTGCGGTCAACGTTCCTTTCGGTGTAGCCGCCCGTCCTTGTCCAGCTTGCGGGGTCGAGCAGGTTGCTGTCCATGTCGGCGGAGTATGTGCCGTCGGTGCGCGAGGCGGCGTATATCCGGTTGCCGTCTATGTAGCAGTAGTCGACGGCGAAGCCCAGCCGGTAGCTCTCTTCCATAGTGCCTTCCTGCGTGTTGAGCTTCACGACGCCGAAGCCTGTCGCTATGTAGGCGTACTGGTTGTAGGTGTATATGCTGTTGATTGTCTTGTCGTCGGTGGTTTCGTAGAGGTAGAGGTCGGGCACGTTGAGCGTTGCGCCGTCGGCGGCGAGCAGGTCGATGTTCGAGTTTTCGTATGTTATGACGAGCCGCCGCGCCTGCGATGCCCATGCTATGTGGGTTATTCCGGCGTCGGATAGCGTGCCGGCCTTGTCGTATGTGGTTATTGAGGCGTCGCCGGCGTTGTACGAGTAGACGTTTTCCGATGCCAGCACGAAGACGTTTCCGCCTGCCGGCTCTATTTCGGTTATGTCGTTGTAGCTGGTGTACAGCGTCCATCTGCCTGTGTTTTGCGCCGAGGCTCCGTTGCTTGCCGCCATCATGGCCGTAGCCAGCAGCGTGCAAAGAACTGTTTTCTTAATCTTCTTTTCCACTTCCTTACCTTTCTTTTTCACCCTTTTACTTTTTTACCTTTTTACCCTTTTAATTTTACTTTTTTACCTTTTCACCTTTTTCCTTTCACCTTTTTACTTTTTTACTTTTTTACCTTTCTAAGGTATTCCACGAGTTTCCTTACGGCCAGGGCGCGGTGTGAAATCTTGTTTTTCACCTCGTGGCCGAGCTGGGCGAAGGTTCCGTCGTATCCGTCGGGGCGGAACAGGGGGTCGTAGCCGAAGCCGGCGGTGCCCTGCTTTTCGGTGGTTATCTCGCCGTTCACCACGCCTTCGAAAATCACTGGCTCAGAGTCGTTTGCAAGGATGAGGCATATTACCGTGCGGAAGCGTGCCTTCCGGTCGGTGAAAGGCCGCATTTCGTCGAGCAGTTTGGCCATGTTGGCTTCGCTGTCGTGTCCTTGGCCGCCGGCGTAGCGTGCCGAGAGCACTCCGGGTGCGCCGCCGAGGGCGCGCACTTCGAGTCCGGTGTCGTCGGCGAAGCAGCTTAGTCCGTACTTGTTGTATATGTATTCGGCTTTCTGCATGGCGTTGCCTTCTATGGTGGGGGCTGTCTCGGGTATGTCGTCGTGGCAGCCGATGTCGGCGAGCGAGAGCACTTCTATGCCGCTGCCGTCGAGCATCTCGCGTATCTCGGCCAGCTTGTGGGCGTTGTTCGTGGCGAAAACTATCTTTAATTCACAATTCATAATTCACAATTCATAATTATTGGCCTGGCGGGGTTTGGGCTTTTTATGGGGCTTATGGGGCTTATAGGGCTTATGGGGCTTATGGGTCCTATGAATTTTAATTTTTCTTCTTCGGCACTCGCACTTTTATCTGGTCGAAGCCTTCGCCGTAGACGCCGATTACGGAGCTTTGGCTGACGAACGCGTTGGGGTCTATCGACTTTATCAGCCGGAATATCGTAACGCTCTCGCGCCGCTTCGCCAGCAGGCACACCACTTTGGTAGGCTTGCCGCTGTACCATCCGTGGCCGTCGAGTATCGTCAGGCTGTGGTCGGTGGTCTTGGCTATGGCATTGGCTATCTCCTGGTATTTCTTGGAGAAGATGAAGAACTGTACCGACTGCCGCTGGAGGTTCATCACGTAGTCGAGCATCGAGCACTCGATGAACATCGTGCAGAAGCCGAACACCACTTTCTGCAACCGCAGTTCTATGGGGCCGAACGTGTCGATGAACAGACAGCTGCCGATTATGCACACGTCGATGGCCAGTATCACGCGGCCCAGCGATATGTTGCGGTATTTGTTCACGGCGGCGGCTATGATGTCGGTGCCGCCCGTCGAGCCGTTGTTGAGGAAGACTACGGCCAGCGCCGTGCCTGTCATCATACAGCCGATGACGAGCGACATGAAGTCGTTGCCGTCGCCAAGCAGCTTGTAGAACGTGCCGTCAGGCTGCACAACCACGTCCTGCGCCACTTCAAGCAGGAACGTGAGCATGAACGTGGCGTAGATTGTCTTCATCAGGAAGCGCCAGCCGAGTATCTTCAGCGCGGCCACTATGAGCACGGCGTTGATGATGAAGAACGTGTACTGCACGGGGAACGCCGTGGCGTAGAACACTACGGCTCCTATTCCGGCTATGCCGCCTGTCACGATTTCGTATGGCAGCAGGAACACTGTGAAGCCGAACGTGTAGAGCATCAGGCCGAGCGTTATGTTGAGGTAGTCCTTCAGCTCGTTTTTCACTGCTTGGTGTATCATGGTATTTTGTTTTTAGTTGACAAGGGACGAGGGACGAGAGACGAGTTGACTTGTTCCTTGTCAACTTGTTGACTATTTGATTACTATATTCACAATCTTCTTGGGCACGATGATTACTTTAACGACATTCTTGTCGCCGATGTATTTCTTCGAACGGTCGTCGGCAAGGACGGTGTCCTCGATGGTCTTGTTATCGGCATCGGCGTCGAACTGCATCTGGTAGCGGGCCTTGCCGTTGAACGATACGGTCAGGCTGACGGTCGACTCAACGAGGAATTTCTCGTTGTACTCGGGCCATGCGGCGTCGAACACGGTCGTGTCGTTGCCCAACGCGTGCCACAGCTCCTCGGCGATGTGCGGCGCGAAGGGGGCGATCAGCACCACGAGGTCGGTCAGCAGCGCGCGGTTGCGGCACTTCATCTGCGACAGTTCGTTGACGCATATCATGAAGGCGGCCACCGACGTGTTGTAGCTGAACGCCTCGATGTCCTGTGTTACCTTCTTTATCAGCTTGTGAACGCTCTTCAGCTCCTCCAGCCGTTGCCTCGCCGTCGGCCAGCTCCTTCATGCCGTCCTTGTCGCAGTAAAGGCTCCAGAACTTCTTGAGGAAGCGGTGGCAGCCGTCAATTCCGTTGGTATCCCACGGCTTGCTCTGCTCCACCGGACCGAGGAACATTTCGTACAGACGCAGCGTGTCGGCGCCGTACTTCTCGACAATCATGTCGGGGTTGACGACGTTGTACATCGACTTCGACATCTTCTCGATGGCCCAGCCGCACACGTACTTGCCGTCTTCCATGATGAACTCGGCGTTCCCGTACTCCGGCCGCCATGCCTTGAAGGCGTCGATGTCGAGCACGTCGCCGTGTACTATGTTCACATCGACGTGTATCGGGGTTGTGTCGTACTTGTCTTTAAGGCCGAAGGAGACGAACAGCCCCCCCCCTCAATCCCCCCGAGGGGGGATGACTGGTTGCCTTCGTCGCCATTCCGGCATCCCCCCTCGGGGGGATTGAGGGGGGGGGCTGTTGGTTCACGCGGTACACGAAGTTGCTTCGTCCCTGTATCATGCCTTGGTTGACGAGCTTCTTGAACGGCTCCTCCTCGCACGACACTCCGATGTCATGCAAAAACTTGTTCCAGTAGCGGGAGTATATCAGGTGGCCCGTGGCGTGCTCGGTTCCGCCCACGTACAGGTCGACGTTGCGCCAGTACCGGTCGGCCTCGGGGCTTACGAGGGCACGGTCGTTGGCCGGGTCCATGTATCTCAAGTAGTACGCTGACGAACCAGCGAAGCCCGGCATTGTGTTCAGTTCGAGCGGGAATACGGTAACGTTGTCAACCAGCGATTTGTCAACAACGCAGTTGTTCGCCGTGTCCCACGCCCATTTCTTGGCGTGTCCCAGCGGCGGTTCGCCCGTCTCCGTAGGCTTGTACTGGTCAATCTCGGGCAACTCCAACGGCAGGCATTCTTCGGGAATCATGTACGGTTCGCCGTCCTTGTAGTACACCGGGAACGGCTCGCCCCAGTAACGCTGGCGCGAGAAGATGGCGTCGCGCAGGCGGTAGTTCACCTTCACGCGGCCGAGGTTGTGCTCCTTGACGTATTTCTTTGTAGCGGCAATGGCTTCCTTGACGCTTAATCCGTTTAATATCAATGGAGATTTGAGAGGTGAGAATTGAGAATTGTGATTACCTTCGTTGCTTTGTTTGCCGTCGGAGTAATCATAATTTTCCATTCCCAATTTTCCATTCTCAATCAGTTCCTTGCGTGGCGAGTTGCAAACCGTGCCTTCCTTGGCGTCGAAGCTCTCCTCGCTTACGTCGCAGCCCTCGATGAGCGGACGTATCTCCAGTCCGAAATGCTTGGCGAAAGCGTAGTCGCGCGAGTCGTGTGCAGGCACGGCCATGATGGCTCCGGTGCCGTAACCGGCCAGCACGTAGTCTGAAATCCAGATTGGAATGTCCTCGCCCGTGAACGGATTTACGGCGTAGCTGCCCGAGAATACGCCGCTGACGCTTCTGTCGCTGATGCGCTCGCGCTCTGTGCGCTTCTTCGTCCTTTCGAGGTAGGCGTCCACCTCGGCCTTCTGTTCAGGCGTGGTGACTTTAGGCACAAGCTCGCTTTCCGGCGCAAGCACCATGAACGTTACGCCGAAAATGGTGTCGGCACGGGTGGTGAAGATGGTGAAAGCCCCCCCCTCACACTCCCCCGAGGGGGAGCTTTGGTTTGCTTCGTTGGTGTCGGAAGCTCCCCCTCGGGGGAGTTTGTGGGGGGCTATTTTAAACTCAATCTCCGTTCCTTCCGAGCGTCCTATCCAGTTGCGCTGCGTCTCCTTCAACGAGTCGGTCCAGTCTACCGTGTCCAGACCGTCGAGCAGCCGCTGTGCGTAAGCGCTGACGCGGAGGCACCACTGCATCATCTTCTTCTGCACCACAGGATAGCCGCCGCGCACGCTCAGGCCGTCAACCACCTCGTCGTTGGCCAGCACCGTGCCCAGTCCGGCGCACCAGTTAACCATCGTTTCGCCGAGGTAAGCCAGCCGCCAGTTCATCAGCGTGTGGCGCCGTTGCTTCTCTGTCATGGCGTTCCACTCCGCAGCCGTCAGCTTCAGCTCTTCCGAGCAGGCCGCGTCCAAGCCCTCGGTGCCGTGCTCCGCGAGGTGCTTCTCAAGCTCCTCTATCGGCCTGGCCTTCTGCTGCGCGTTGTCGTAGTAGGAGTTGAACATCCTGATGAACGCCCACTGCGTCCAGTGATAATACTTCGGGTCGCACGTGCGCACCTCCCTGTCCCAGTCGAACGAGAAGCCGATTTTGTCCAGCTGTTCGCGGTAGTGGTTGATGTTCTGCTCCGTCGTCACGGCCGGGTGCTGTCCCGTCTGTATGGCGTACTGCTCGGCCGGCAGTCCGTAAGCGTCGTAGCCCATCGGGTTGAGCACGTTAAAGCCCTTCAGGCGCTTGTAGCGCGCGTATATGTCAGAGGCGATGTAGCCGAGCGGATGTCCCACGTGCAGCCCCGCCCCCGAGGGGTAAGGGAACATGTTGAGCACGTAGAACTTCTGCTTCTGCGTGTCCTCCGTCACGTGGTAGGTCTTCATCTCGGCCCACCTCTTTTGCCATCTTTTCTCAATCTCGTTGAAGTTGTATTCCATTGCTTCGTATCTTGTTTTTGTTTGTATGCAATAATCCAAGATGCAAAGATAATAAAAAAGGAAAACATTTAAAGGTAAAAATGTAAAAAGGTAAAAAAGTAAAAAGTTGGGAGTGCAAAATAAGTGGGTGTGCCGGAACTTCAACCCGTCGGCATTGTAGAGCTGTAATTAGCTTTAGCTGACTTTCAGTTCATTTCAGTATTTTCTTAATTGCTTCAATGTCTTTGACTGTGTTTTCAACAATCTTGTCAACGGTGTCGTTCATATCGGTCAGGCATTCAAGGGTTTCTTCGTCCAAATCCCTGAAGTTCAGTTTTGGGCTGACATTCCTGTAACCGAGATACCAGCCTTTGTCGTCAATTTTGTAATCCTGTAGTTCTTCGCTTTTTTCAATGAAGTCTTGCAGTTCCTTGTATTCGGCATAATCCTGTATTGGTTCGCTTCTTGATGTCCTTACGTCAGGTTTTCTTGCCAATATGCCGCATTTTAGCGGGGTGTGCATTCTGAAGGCATACAAGATGACCGAGTCTTTGTATCGTCCTATTTCAAATTCAAATCCGTAATGGTTGTTTTTATTGTTTTTGTAGTAATTCCTTATGTTGCCGTCTTTCAGGGCGTCAGCATAGTTGGCCGTATTTTCTCCTGGTTCATAAAACTTCTGTCCATTGTCGGTCATCTTCTTTTTCAGCATGCGCCAGAAGTCTTCTTGCAGTTGCATTTCGCTCAGTGTTATGGCCCGTTTTATGTTGTTCAGGTTCTTTATGTAGTCTTTGTTTCCAAAGATTATGTTCTTGATGTCGTTTTCCATTTCCTTGCTTACGGTTTGTCCGGTCATATATTTTATTAAGTTTGCATATTGCGCTATGGCTTCACGTATTGGCGGCAGGCTTACGGCCTTTTCCATGCAGTCGTTAAGCCATTCGAGTATGTCGTGCGCATAGGATAGAGTGATGAAGTCTTTACTTTTTTCCAGGCGTATGTCCAGTTTCTTGTCGTAAAGCGTCTTTTCACCGTCGTGCACTTCGCCATAGAGCGACAGGTAGAAAAGGTTGTGCGCGTTGAAGTTGTGTTTTGCGTAGTTATGGTATCTTACCATCTGCTTGTCTTGGTCGGCAGCATAAATCTTGTTTTCTATTATCACGGCGTTCCCGTTGCCGTCGGTCACTATTATGTCGATACGTCCCCCGTCGCCGTCGGTCTTTTTCCCAATGTATTTTTCGCATTTCGTCGTGGCGTTGGCCGTGTCGAACGTCGTGGCGTTTATCCAAAACCTTGATATAAACAGTTTCAGAAACGTGTCGCCCATGCGGTGCATGCCTTTCGGATTAAGCAGGTCGGCTATGAATGCCGAGTGCACGGCCGTTTCGTCAGCCGTCATGTTGATGACGCGGAACAGGTTATAGTATTCTCCTTTCGCCTCCTCCGCCTTTCTGTAGGTATTGGATATAAGGCAGATGTTCCTGAACAGGCATTCATATTCTTTTGCTTCCATACGTATTTTAATTATGCAAATATAATCTTTTTGCCGTTGGCGCGGATAAGTTGGGTAGTTTTTTTATCGCTGACGGGTTACTTTTCCATTGTTCAGGGTTTTATGAAAACTTTGTACCGTTTCTTCATTTCATTTATTTTATCCTGCAACTTCTTGTTAATCGGAAATCTCGGCGGCATTACTTTGATGCACTCCGCATGGTAATGGATAATGCCGTCATCGTCAAAATTGTCTATGTAGACAGGTATCAGGCAGTATGAATCGTCGCTGTTGTCAAGATTTATGTCATAATGTTCTCTCGGAACGGTTATGACTAATGTCAGCATGTCTCTGTATTCCACTACGTCGCCGGGCTTGAAGCGCAGTTTTTCCTTCGGTCGTCCCTTAAACCAACTGCCGTACGTGTATGCGGGGTATGGCCTTTCGTCAACCAACATTCCTTCAGGGTTATAAAGGCGTGTGTTGAGTGATTCGTCATAGCTGTGGATCATCTGTCCGCCGGGTATCTCGTGAATGTAGAAGCAATATATGTCGAAAGGCCATAAGCTGTTGTTTTCAAGCATTTGGCGCATTGCTTCCTCGGCTGACCGCAGGTCGTTGTAAAAGGCTGTAAAGCCCGTTGTCACGTCAAAGTTCTGATAGTCGTCACGGTGCTTGCGGCGTATTTTTGTTACGTCTTTCATCTCTAAAACGAAGATGCTTTTTTCTTCCATAAAAATCAATTTGGTGTTATCAGTTGCTTTATTGTTTTTCGAGTCTTCTTATTATTATAGCTCTTACGGCGCTGTATTTTGGGTCTGCAAGCATTGTCCGCAACCTTCTCTTGCCTATCCTTTTGTCGCAAGCCTTGATGAATGGCAGCATTCCCCATCTGTCGTCAAACTCCATGGTAAGCAGTTCGTCGCGCGGACACTCGATATACTTCCTTATCAGACGTGACAGGGCTTTCGTCTCGTCATAGAAATACCAGTCGCCTTCTACGTTCATAAAGTTTTTCGGAAAGTCCCAAACAATCTGTTTGCCAATCGTAATCCAGTATCTCGGCATTGGCAGGCATAACCCTATTCTGTAAGCGCAGCAATGTATGCCGAAACCTGTGTCTCGGTCGATTACGCGGTAAAGCGCCGTTTGCAGCTTGCTCCATTTGTGCGGCCGTGTTGTTCTTTTACATCGTTTTGCCATAAGTTTTTTCGCAATTATACTCGCCTAAAGGGCTAATATTTCATATTTAACAGATATTAATGTTGGTGGAGAATATATTTGGATAATGCTGTGACTTAATGCGGCGTTGCCGTAATATGACAGGTCCGGCACCTACCGATATGTTTATATTAGCATGATCAGTGGTGCCGGACCTTTTCTTCTTTTTTTGTCATCATATCGCCGCGCTGACGCCGAACACGCCGAGGATGGCGGTGGCTACTGCTGCGATTATCTTGAGGATTACAGATATTGTGTTCTTGCTTTTTCCGCTCATGTCTTTATTTTTTTAGTTTTTAGTAAGGCTATCGGGCCTATTGGCCTTATTGGGCCTATTTGTCTTATTAGGCCTATTTAGGCCAGATAGCAAATCACCTTGTCAACTCGTTTCTTGTCACTTGTCTGCTAAAATTAAAATTAAGCTTTAGCGTCGTCGAGTGCCACGCCTATGGCGTTCTTGGGCAGTTCGGTGACTTTGCAGCCGGTGAGCAGTGCGCGGACGCGTGTCTTGTCCTTCTCGATTTTCGTCTCGGGCTGGAAGAGTACGTGCACCGACTTGACGTTCTGTCCGGCGGTGAACTCCTCTATCGTGTCGGCCGGGCGTGTGGACATGCCGATTTTGAATGTGCCGAGGCGGTTCAGCTTGACGCGGTGCGACATTTGCAGGTGCTTCTGCATCGTTTCCACGAGTTCGCTGAGCACGGCTACTATGTCGGCGCGCTTCACGGTGCAGTTGGCCTGCATTTCTTCGGCGAGGTCGTCGATGTCCACCGTTCCGGTGTGTACGGCGCGTGCGTACCACTTGCCTTGGTTGCTTGATGTTTTCCTGTTGTCCTGATAAAGCTTGTAAAATACTGCCATGATGTTTAAGTTTTTAAGTTTGTCTGTTAATTGAAAATTGTTTGTTGTTTGCTTGATGCGCATCTTTCACCGGCAAAGGTACGGCGAAAACGGGTGCCGTCAAAGCCTCGACGCAGTACATTGCAGGAGTGGAACGCTTGACAATCTGCAACTTGCTGTGCGCCAACGTGTTGCGGACTGCGCCGCAGGAGGCCGTCCCCTGCCCTGCCGTAGGCCGTGTTTTGGGGTGCGGAAGGCGGCTTTTCGCGGTGTGAAAGGCGGCATACGGTAACGCGCTGGGTTACAGCATGTTAAGAAATTAACAATTAACAATGAAAAATTAACAATGAAAAATCAGGCAGTCTGGCTGCTTTGTTTGCACATGATTTGTGTTAAATGATATTGGTTTGCAGACTGATGCCAGCGTCGCAGTTTAATTTTTAATTGTTAATTTTTAATTTTTAATTCCCCATCCCGTCTCCGGCGGTTTTTGCCGTTCACGTTTTTTAGCAAAACGGGATGAAAGTATATAGTGTTGTGAACTTATTGTGCACGGAATGCGTGTAATTTTGCAGCCGGTTGTTTTCAAGTTGACAAGTGACGAGTTGACGAGGGACGAGGGACAAGTTGACGAGGGACAAGGGGACAAGTTGACGAGTGACAAGTAAACGAGTGACAAGTAACAAGTTTTTCAATTAACCTAACAATTTCAGGAAATGACAATGGAAATGGAAAAGGACGCGTGCGTGATGCGCGCAACGGAGTATTCGCAGACGCTTACGCGCGAGCAGAGGCAGCGCGCAAAGGAGAGGCTCGCGGCGCAGTTCGCCGAGCTGCTGGGGCGTTCGCCCGCGGAAAATATCTACTGGATGGAGACTGTGACCGACCTTATGGACCTGTCGCACGTGGTGTATCTCACGGGGCTTATTACCGACGGGCAGGGCCGCCCCTTCGGCTTCAGGCGCATAGTAGAGCGCGCCTGCGCCGTGCTGCACGTGCCGCTGCCGGCCAACCCCTACTCGATGGCCTTTAACGCGCGCAACCGCAAGGGCGTGCGCCAGACGTCGATGTTCAGCCGCTACTGCTGGCTGATGTATTCGAGCGAGTCGGCCAATCCGCTTTACGGCATGGTGAGGATAATTAAGTAATTAAGAGTTAAGAATTAAGAATTAAGAAAGCCGGGTATCGGGCTTATAAGGCTTATCGGGCTTATTCAGTTAGGATAGGGCTGATAGGGCTGATGGGACTAAGGCTAATGGGACTAATAGGGCTAATAGGGCAGATAGGACTGACTGATAAGCCTATACCCCGGCTTTTGATAGTTCATTCTTCATTTTTAATTTTTCATTCTTACTTAAATTTTGTAACTTTGCAGCTTGGAAAAAAGGTGAAAAGGTAAAAAAGTAAAAAGGTAAAAGGCTGCGCCAAAGGCAAGGCATTTGTCTTAACTTCATAACTCCTTAACTCCTAAAAAAGGTAATGGCTTTAACTCCTGACGAGCGAAGCGAGTGAGAATTCCTTTGAGCGGAGTGAAAAAACTCCTTTAACTTCTTTAACTCCCGAAAATAACTTCTAAAAAGAAAAATATGTCCAAGAAAGACAACGAGCTTACGCCGATGATGAAGCAGTTTTTCTCGTTCAAGGCGCAGCATCCCGACGCGATGCTGCTGTTCCGCTGCGGCGACTTCTACGAGACTTACCTGCAAGACGCCGTTGATGCCAGCCGCATACTCGGCATAACGCTGACGCGTAGGAGCAACGGCGGACAGCAGAACGGAGCGGCTACGGAGATGGCGGGCTTCCCCCACCACGCGCTCGACACGTACCTGCCAAAGCTCGTAAGGGCAGGGCGCCGCGTGGCCATCTGCGACCAGCTGGAGGACCCGAAGCTGGCCAAAAAGCTCGTGAAGCGCGGCATAACGGAGCTTGTCACGCCCGGAGTGGCCATGACCGACAATGTGCTCGACTACAAGGAAAACAACTTCCTGGCCGCCGTCAACTTCGGCCGCGCGGCCTGCGGAGTGGCTTTCCTTGACATATCCACGGGCGAGTTCCTGTCAGGCGAAGGCTCTTACGACTACGTTGAGAAGCTGCTCGTGAACTTCTCGCCCAAGGAAGTGCTCTTCGAGCGCGGCAAGAGGGACGTGTTCGAACGGTGGTTCGGCAGCAAATACTTCACCTTCGAGCTTGACGACTGGGTGTTCGCCGAGCAGACAGCCGAGCAGAAGCTGCTAAAGCACTTCGGCGTGAAGTCGCTCAAGGGCTTTGGCGTAGACCATCTGCGCAGCGGCATCGTGGCCGCCGGGGCGATACTCCACTACCTCGAGATGACCCAGCACACGCACATAGGCCACATAACGTCGCTCGCACGCATCGACGAGGAACGCTACGTGCGCCTCGACCGCTTTACCATACGCTCCCTTGAGCTGCTGCACCCTATGCAGGACGACGGCTCGTCGCTCCTCGATGTGCTCGACCATACCGTAACGCCGATGGGCGCGCGCCTGCTAAGGCGCTGGCTCGTGTTCCCACTGCGCGACGCAAGGGCCATAGAGGCAAGGCTCGACGTGGTTGACACTTTCTTCCGCGACCCGGAGTTCCGCGACGTGGTTGACAGCAGCTTCCGCCGCGTGGGCGACCTCGAGCGCATAATATCAAAGGTGGCCGTGGGGCGCGTCTCGCCGCGCGAAGTGGTGCAGCTGCGCGCCGCCTTGCAGGCCCTCGGACCGGTGAAGGCCGCCTGCCTCGCCTCAGGCAACGGCGCGCTGCGCCGCATAGGCGAGAACATCAGCCTCTGCGAGAGCCTGCGCGACAGGATAGGGCGCGAGGTGTGCGACGACCCCCCGCAGCTGGTAAGCAAGGGCGGGGTGATACGCCAGGGAGTGAACGCCGAGCTTGACGAGCTGCGCTCGATATCCACCGGCGGCAAGGAGTACCTGCTGAAGATACAGGAGCGCGAGACCGAGGCCACGGGCATAGCCTCGCTCAAGATAGGATACAACAACGTTTTCGGCTATTACCTCGAAGTGCGCAACACGTTCAAGGACAAGGTGCCGCACGACTGGGTGCGCAAGCAGACGCTGGCGCAGGCCGAACGCTACATCACCCAGGAACTGAAGGAATACGAGGAGAAGATACTCGGGGCGGAAGACAAGATACTTTCGCTCGAAGCCAGGCTCTTCGGCGAACTCGTGGCGGCAATGCAGGAGTACATACCCGCCGTGCAGGCCGACGCCGCACTGGTGGCGAAAATCGACTGCCTGCTGTCCTTCGCCAAGGCCGCGGAGGAGCACGGCTACGTGCGTCCGGTGATAGAAGCCGACGAAATAGTGCTCGACATCAAGCAGGGACGGCACCCCGTAATCGAAACACAGCTGCCGGTAGGGGAGAGCTACGTGCCCAACGACGTCTACCTTGACGACCGCCGCCAGCAGATTATCATAATAACAGGCCCCAACATGGCCGGTAAATCGGCTCTGCTGCGACAGACGGCGCTCATCGCCCTGATGGCCCAGACGGGCTGCTACGTGCCGGCAGAGAGCGCGAAAATAGGCCTGGTGGACAAGATTTTCACCCGTGTCGGCGCGTCGGACAACATCTCATTGGGCGAATCAACGTTCATGGTGGAGATGACCGAGGCCGCAAACATACTCAACAACGCCACGCCGCGCTCGCTCGTGCTCTTCGACGAGCTTGGCCGAGGCACGTCGACCTACGACGGAATAAGCATCGCATGGGCCATCGTGGAGTACCTCCACGAGCACCCAAAGGCCGCAGCGCGCACCCTCTTCGCCACCCACTACCACGAGCTTAACGAGATGGAAAAGAACTTCAGGCGCATAAAGAACTACAACGTAAGCGTGCGCGAGGTGGACGGCAAGGTAATCTTCCTGCGAAAGCTCGAACGCGGCGGCTCCGAACACTCCTTCGGCATACACGTGGCGCAGATAGCCGGAATGCCGAAGAGCATCGTGCGACGCGCCGAAGCCATACTGAAACAGCTCGAGGCGGACAACGCGCAGGTAGGAACCGTGGGCAAGCCCTCGGCCGAGAAAATCAACGCCGGACGCGACGGCATGCAGCTCAGCTTCTTCCAGCTTGACGACCCCGTGCTCTGCCAGGTGCGCGACGAAATCCTCGGGCTCGACATCGACAACCTCACTCCCGTGGAGGCGCTCAACAAGCTCAACGAGATAAAGAAGATTGTAACGGGGAAATAGTTTTCCAATTCATAATTCATAATTCACAATTCATAGTCAATACTTGCCTGGTTTATGCCAACCCGGTTTTCAACACAATCTATTATGAATTGTGAACTATGAATTATGGATAACAAATTATAAATTGTGGATTATGAATCATGAATTGAAAAAGTTTGTCACACGTCGTTATTTACTCTTTTTAGTATCAGTATTCATCAACGCTTACGGCATAAGTTTCATAACCAAAGCCATGCTCGGCACGTCGCCAATAACAAGCGTGAACTACGTGTTGAGCATGTTCACGCCGCTAACGATGGGGCAGTGGACAATCATAGTCAACCTGTCGTTCCTCGTGTTCGAGTTCTTTCTGATGACGCGCGCCCAGCTCCGTGCCGACCTTAGGATGTACCTGTTGCAGATACCCATATCGCTTTGCTTCGGCACTTTCATCGACATATCCATGTCGTCGCTCGCGTGGCTCGAGCCTGTGGGCTACGTCGCCAAAGCGGCCAGTACGCTGGCAGGCTGCGTAATCCTTGCCGTGGGCATAGCCCTCGAGGTGAAGGCCGACGTGGCGATGGTGGCCGGCGAGTTTTTTGTCCGCGTGATAGCACGTAAGATTAAGGGCGACTTCGGCTACGTAAAGCTTGGTTTCGACATTGCCAACGTGCTCATAGCCTGCGGCTTGTCGCTTGTTTTCCTCCACGGCATACGCGGCATTGGACTGGGTACTGTGGCCGCAGCCGTGCTCGTGGGGCCGATAGTTCATTGGTTGACGCCTTTTTGCCGCGTGTTCGACGGCCTTTTGGGTTGCGGTTTGCAGTCAATCGGAGCGCAAAAGGCCACATCTGGCAGCTACACCGTCTACACCATAGCGCGCGAGTATGGCAGCGGTGGCCGCCGTCTGGGCGAAATGCTTGCCGCAAGACTCGGCGTGAAAGTGTATGACAGGGCGTTCATCAAGCTGGCGGCGAAAAACAGCGGCATGGACGAGAAGTATGTCATGGAGAACGAACAAACCATTCCTTCGTTCTGGCTGAAGTGTATCCTCACGCAGGGCTACGGCACGCAGGCCGGGCGCGGACTGTCGGCTGACGACGTGCTCTTCGTGGCCGAGAGCCAGACCGTAAAAGAGCTGGCTGACCGTGAGTCGTGTGTCATCGTTGGCCGCTGCGCCGACTTCGTGCTTAGGGACAATCCCGACGTAGTGCGCGTGTTCTGTTACACCGACGAGCAGAGCGCCGTAGACCGCTGTGTCGGCGAATACGGACTTGACAAGGACAAGGCTTTCGCCGAGATATGCCGCATAAACCGCGCACGCGCCAACCACTACGAATACTACACCGGCCGCCGGTGGGGCGACCCACACAACTACGACCTGGCCGTGAACACCGGCCGCGTGGGCTTGGAAACGGCATGCAACATGATTATGGAACTCAAGAAACCAACCGCGAAATGATAAGGAAAGCAACTTTTGAGGATGCGCCCCATATCGCCGCACTGTACAACCGGTACGTAATGAACGGCGTCGAGAGCTTCGAGACCGAGGCCGTAAGCGCCGACGAAATGCGCCGCCGCGTGGCCGGGATATCGCCGCGCTGGCCTTACTACGTGGCCGAAGAGCGGGGCAGGGTGGTGGGCTTCTGCTACGCCCACCCGTGGAAGGAGCGCGCAGCCTACTGCAACACGCTTGAAACCACAATATACCTCGACCCGTCAGTACACCGCCAAGGCGTCGGCACCGCGCTGATGCGCCAGCTGATAGCCGACTGCCGCGCCATGGGATGCCGCGCCCTCATAGCCTGCATCACCGGCGAGAACACGTCCAGCATAGCATTCCACAGCCGCCTCGGCTTCGAGCGGGTGTCCCTCTTCCGCAGCGTGGGCTACAAGATGGGCCGCTGGCTCGACGTGGTTGACATGGAGCTGCTGCTGTGGTAAAAAGGTGAGAAGGTGGGAAAGTGAGAAGGTGAGAAAGAAATAAAAGGGAAATAGAGGAAATTTACAGAAGTTTTCCTCTATTTTCCTTTTATTTTATGTTTTATGATTTCATCGTATGTTTCGGATTTCACGTATCCGATTAGCCTGTTGTTAAGCGGTATTTCGTCCATCAGGCCTTGCCTTACAAGCCCTTGCAGGTCGGTTCTTGCAGTGTGACCTGTTATGTTGAAGCGTGTGGCTACTTCCTTTACGGTCAATATTTCGTTTTCTTTTCCTGTGATGATTTTCAGTATGTGTGCCTGTCGCTGGTTTATGCCTTTCACGCCTTTGAACATCAGGATGCTGTCGCGCTCGTTGATTTTGCGTTGCAGGTAGTTTTTCAGTTCCTCGTAGGCCCGTTTCATCGTGTCGAGGTTGAACTGGATGAAGTACGACAGGTCGTTGTCGTCGTGTTCGGTGTAGAGGAAAGCACGCTCGTATTTGGCCTTGCTGGTGTAAATGATGCGTGATATTGACAGGTATTCGGTGAGCCAGTAGCCTTTTTTCATCATGTACCAGTAGACCAGTGAGCGCGCCGTGCGGCCGTTGCCGTCGGCGAAAGGGTGGATGTAGGCAAGCATGAAATGCAGTATGATGCCTTTGATTATGGGGTGGATGAAGTCGTCGGGCGAGTCGTTGCTGGCGAAGGTGCACAGTTCTTCGAGCAGTTGGGCCACCTCTTCGTGCGGTGGCGGTGTGTGGGCAATGTCGCCTGTTATGCCGTCCATCACCACGATGTCGTCGGTCTGGCGAATGCTTCCCTCGTCGTCCTTGTTCTCAAGCGTTCCCGCTGAGATGTAACGGTGGATGTCGAGCAGCCTTTCCACGGTGAATTCGTCGTCCCTATGTTCCGACAGATAACGTATTGTGGCGTAGTTGTTGGCTATCATAAGCTGGCTCTTGTCGCGCGGCTTAAGGTTCTTGCGCAGCATGTCCTTGGCTACTTTGCGCGTGGTCGAGGCGCCTTCCATCTGGCTTGAGGCTATTGCTTCCTCCATGACAGAACTTACAAGGTAGAAGTTCTTGTCGTTTTCGGGTATCAGGTTGTTCGTGCCGAGGCTGCCGCCGATGTTCATGTCGAACTCGTGCAGCATAGCGTGCATCTGTTCCGTTACGGTGAAATAGAACTTGTATTTGCCGAATGTCACGGCTTTCGCGTTGGCTATGCGTTGCAGTTTCACGGCCTGCCACAGCACGGCGGGGTCTACGTCCGCCGGCGCCATATATTTCACTTTGTCCCAATAGAGGTACGAACTGTTGATTTTCTTCATCAGTTGGGCTGTTTCGGGGTTGTAAATCAGCTTTACGGCTTCCCTGAAAAGCTTTTGGTTGTGTTTCGGGGTGTTTTCTATCATTGCGTCGTGAATATGCCGCAAATATAAGGAAAATAATCTTACAATAAAAGGAAAATAGAGGAAATTTTCCGCAAATTTCCTCTATTTTCCTTTGCTTCTTTGTTTTCTTAACCCTCCGCCCCGAGCCTTTTCGTCACTTTCGGGCAGAACATGCAGACCAGTCCGGCTGCGATGAACGGCAGGCTTAGCAGCTGGCCCATGTTCAGGAGCATCGAGGCCTCAAACTCTTCCTGTATGTCCTTGGTGAACTCGATGAAGAAGCGGGCGGTGAATATCAGTGTGATGCAGAGGCCGAAGAAGAAGCCTGTGCCGACGCGCTGCGGCTGCTTGCGGTAGAGATACCAGCCGATGAAGAAGAACACGGCGTAGGCTATGGCCTCGTAGAGCTGCCCGGGGTGGCGCGGAAGCAGGTCCACGCGCTCGAAGACGAACGCCCAGGGCACGTCGGTGGCCTTGCCTATTATCTCGGAGTTCATCAGGTTGCCGAGCCTGATGAGGCAGGCAGTCACGGGGGTGGCTATGGCTACGTTGTCGAGCACGCGCCAGAGGTTCACCTTAGTGCGGCGGACGTAGAGCCAAAGGGCTATTATCAGTCCTATCGTGCCGCCGTGGCTGGCCAGCCCTTCGTAGCCGGTGAACTTCCACGAGCCGTCGGCCAGGAAGTGTATTGGCAGCACCATCTCCACCATGTGCTTGCCGCTGGAAAGGAAATAGTCGGGTTCGTAGAACAGGCAGTGGCCCAGGCGCGAGCCTATCAGTATGCCGATGAAGCAGTAGATGAACAGCGGGTCGAACAGCTCCGGCTTGATTTTCTGCTCCTTGTACAGTTTCCTTACTATGAGGAACGCCGCCAGCAGGCCGAGCAGCCAGCACAGCGAGTACCACCGCAGGACGAAGCCGCCGATGCGGACGGCCACGAGGTCGGGGTTCCAGAGAATGTAGAGTAGGGGGTTCATATTTTCGGTAGTTATAGAAGTTAAATGTAGTTATAGTAGTTAAAGTCATTACCATTGCGGGTGGATGTCAGGTGAATAAGCTGATAGTCAAGGCATTTGACTTTAACTACCCAGCGACCGAAGGGAGCGGTAACTTCTTTAACTACTCTAACTACTTGATAATCAAACATTGAAGCGGAAGTGCATTATGTCACCGTCCTGCACAACGTAGTCCTTACCCTCGATGCCCAGCTTGCCGGCCTCGCGCACGGCGGCCTCTGAGCCGTACTTTATGTAGTCGTCATACTTTATCACTTCGGCGCGGATAAAGCCCTTCTCGAAGTCGGTGTGTATCACTCCGGCGCACTGCGGCGCCTTCCATCCCTTCTTGTACGTCCACGCCTTCACCTCCATCTCGCCGGCGGTGATGAACGTCTCGAGGTTCAGCAGGGCGTAGGCCTTCTTGATAAGGCGGTTCACGCCGCTCTCCTCCAGCCCCAGCTCGTCGAGAAACAGCTTCTTGTCCTCGTAGCTTTCAAGGCTCGCGATGTCCTCCTCGGTCTTGGCCGCGATTACCATCGCCTCCGCGCCTTCCTCCTTGGCAATTTCCTCTATGCGGCGGCTGTATTCGTTGCCGGTCTTGGCCGAAGCCTCGTCAACGTTGCAGACGTACAGCACCGGCTTGGCCGTCAGCAGGAAAAGGCCATGCGCCGCCTCCTGCTCCTCCTTGCTCTCGAACTCCACGATGCGTGCGTTCTTGCCCTGCTCAAGCACCTCCTTGTAGGCTTCCAGCACGCTGACTTCCACCTTTGCGTCCTTGTTTCCGGCGGCGGCCACCTTCTGCTGCTTCGCCAGTCGCGCCTCGATGGTTTCCAGGTCCTTCAGCTGCAGCTCGGTGTCGATTATCTCCTTGTCGCGCACGGGGTCGATAGTGCCGTCAACGTGGGTTATGTTGTCGTCGTCGAAGCAGCGCAGCACGTGTATGATAGCGTCCGTCTCACGTATGTTTCCGAGGAACTTGTTGCCCAGGCCCTCGCCCTTCGACGCGCCCTTCACCAGTCCGGCAATGTCTACAATCTCGCATGTGGCCGGCACTATGCGGCCCGGATGCACGATTTCGGCCAGCCGCGTAAGCCTCTCGTCGGGCACGGTTATCATGCCCACGTTAGGCTCTATGGTGCAGAACGGGAAGTTGGCCGCCTGCGCCTTCGCGCTCGACAGGCAGTTGAAAAGGGTGGACTTGCCCACGTTGGGCAGCCCCACTATACCACATTTTAATGACATCTGTTATAAACGTTTATAATCTTCGCGTGCAAAGGTACGGAAAAAATTAAGAGTTAAGAATTAAGAATTAAGAAAAATACTTTCCGTGTTTGCCTGCAAGGCATATTTTTTCTTAATTCTTAACTCTTAATTCTTAATTCCTTATGTAGTGCGGCAGCTCGTCGGGTATCACCATCGACACCTCGACGATGCCCTCCACTTGTCCGTCGGCATCGGTGCAGGCCGTCTGGTAAATCATCTTGCGCACGCCCTCCTTCTCAATCGTGTACGAGTTGGTGCCGCCCTCGGCCAGCAGCCGCCGTATTATGCCTGCGGCGCGCTCGCCGTGGCAGTCGAAGAGGCTCTTGCCCACGAGGTCGCCGTGCTTCCTGTACGTCTCCCTCGCCCTACGGTTCATGTAGCGTATCACGCCGTCCTTGTCGGCGGCGGTCACGGCGCACGCCATGCCTTCCGCCCAGTCAAAATCTCTGTCCATATCCACTGTTGTTTTTCTTTTTAGCATTGTCCGGGCAAAATTAGGCAATATGCTGCACATTTTCAATGTTTTCCGCGGCAAAAAGCCTGTGTTTCGTCGGAAAATCACTATTTTTGCATGGTATATGCGCTTTGCCGCATTGAGATGTTTTTTGGAATAAAGAAGCGTTATGCTTGTCGTACAATCGGGAACCTAGGAAATTTCCACAATGTATGCGACGTAGGCATGATGGTTCTCACGCTTGGCGTGGGCTGCTGTCATTGCGTCTGTGTACATGGGCTTTCCTAGGGCCTCCGATTGAAGACGTGGCATTGCAGTCTCACGCTTTCAACGTTTAAAATGGCGCCTTGGGGATTGCAGCGCCGCAATGTTTATGCTATGCGAAAAGCATTTTTTAAGTTAGCCCTTGTCTTAGGGCTTGTAGTGTCTCCTGTTTGTGCCTTTGCGCAAGGCCATATGGCAGTTGTCAAGACAGGCACGGTAGTCGAGTTGCAGTCAGTCAATACTGTGTATGCGCGTGACGTTGAAGTAGGTGACAACGTTAAGTTCAAAGTGGTAAGTGATGTGAAGGCAGGTGGCGAGGTTCTGATACCGGCCGGAACATTGGCAGACGGTGTTGTTACGGAAGCCAAGAAGTCGTCATTGGCAGGCACCAAGGGCCGTCTTTCAGTTGATATAAAGAGCGTGACGCTTGCCGACGGCGCAAAAGTTCCGTTGACGGGAACAGTCCGTGTTGCAGGCAAAAACCGCACCCCGCTGGCCGTAATCACAGGCATATTCCTTTGGCCGTGTATCTTCATCCCCGGAACAAAGGCTGTGCTGACCGAGGGGCACAACGCAACTGCTACAGTACTGGCAAACACAGAAATCTCTGTTGGCAACTGATTTGCCGATGGATTTATTACAGCAGTTAAACATTTGATTTTCAAACAATTACAAAACGGCGGTCTTTTGCATTGCGAAAGACCGCCGTTTAGCGTATGAACTGCGTCATATTGCATCGCAATATGCCGTAGTTTGCAATCTTGTTCTTTTCAGCCCTCCTCCTCGACAATCCACTTGTCGATTGTCTTTGTCTCGCGGCTGAAGTTTATTCCGAGCTTTACGATGCGGCGGCCGTCGGCCTTGAATGGCGCGGCGTAGCCTTTTTCGTTGATTTGGCGGATGGCTTCCTCGGCCGTTCCGTCGAACTTGAACTCCATGACGTAAATGTATTCGCGCGCCTTGAGGACGAGGTCTACTCGGCCGTTGCTTGTGCGGTATTCAACGGCAACGTGGAAGCCCATGAGTCGGAAGACGATGAAGAGCACGTTCTGGTAATGAACCTCCAGGTCGCGCTGCATCTCGTAGGGAATGTCGGCGTAGAAGGAACGCAGCCGGGTGAGGAAACTGTCGTAGTCGCCGCGCTCTATGTCCTTGACGAAGCGGCTGATCTCGAAGGCCGTCTTGCTCTGGTTCACCGTGGTGTAGAAGGGCATCAGGTACCTCACAAAGCCCTTTTCCACCTCCTCGTTGGGGAAGCCCAGCGTGTAAAGCTCGAACTCCGGGTCGTAGTCCTTTATCGTAAGGTAGCCGCTCTGGTAGATTACTGGTATGGGGTTTGTCGACGCGGCGTCGATGCTGTTGAGCACGTCTTCCGACGTCTGCTCGTTGGCCATCTCGTTAAGGTCGTAGTTGTGCAGCTGCAGTAGCTTCACGAGGTAGGTCGGCGTGCCCGTCTCAAACCAGTAATAGCCGAACTTCCTGTTGTAGAACGTGTTGAGCAGGCTGAAGGGGTTGTACATTCCGGGCGTTCCTGCATCGAAGTGGTAGCCGTCATACATGTGCTTCAGCCGCGCCATGCAGTCGCCGTAAGTCATGCCCTGCGCCGTGGCCAATGCCTCTATGTCCTCGCGGAAGTCGCGCTCAAGCTCCGCCTCGCTTATGCCGCAGATGTCGTAATACTTGTCCCACATGGAAATGTCGTTGAGGTTGTTCAGGTCGCTGAACACGCTCACCTTGCCGAACTTCGTCACGCCCGTCAGGAAAGCGAAGCGTATGTCGGCGTCGCGGCTCTTCAGCGCGCCGTAAAACGGCTTCAGCGTCTCGCGGTAGGCGCTTTGCAGCTGGTCGTTTCCGATGGCCTGCAGCATGGGCTTGTCGTACTCGTCGACGAGTATCACGGCGCGCTGCCCGGTCTTCTCGTGGGCGCGCTTGATTACCCCGTCGAATCGCCTTGCAAGGCTTTGTTCGAGCGGATTGCTGCCGTACAGCTTTTCCCATTCTGACAGCGCGGCGTTCAGTATGTTTTCAAGGCTCTCCGGCTTGTCGTATTTCTGCGTGTTGTTGAGCACCTCCTTTGTTGATGCATTGATTATAGTATGTTTCAGGTCTAATTCAGCCCTGTAAAGGTCATCGTTTGTAGTTACTATGTTTTCAACTTCCGAGCTGTCTTTGGCCTCTTGCAGTGTGAGCGTGTTTATCAGGATGTTTTCGTTCGGTATAGTTTGCGCCACACCTTTCAGTTCTGCTAACTTTTTGTTCGACAGGTTAAGCTGTTTTAATACGGCCTTTGTTTCAAGGTCATATTTTAGAGGCAGTTCGGGGATGATATATTTGTTTTCCATTTTACTGGTGTTTTCAATACAAAGGGGTTCTGCTATTTGTTTTTGGGGCTGAATAGGACTGATAAGGCTGATGCGGCAGATGGCCTGACAGCTGCCGAAAGGCAATGAATTTTTAATTATTCATTTTTAATTTTTCATTTACCCTCAGTGTGCCTCCAGCCAGTTTGCGCCCCATCCGCAGTCGGCCACGAGGGGTACGTCAAGGGGATATGCGTTCTGCATTTCCTCGAGTACGATGCGTTCCACGCGCTCCTTTTCGTCGGGGTAGACGCTGAAGTTGAGTTCGTCGTGTACCTGGAGCAGCATTTTCGAGCGGATGTTCTCGCGCTTGAAGCGGTCGTAGATGCGCACCATGGCTATTTTTATTATGTCGGCGGCTGTGCCTTGTATGGGTGCGTTGATGGCGTTGCGCTCTGCGAAGCCGCGCACGGTGGCGTTGTGCGACGTGATGTCGGGCAGGTAGCGGCGGCGGTGCATCAGTGTCTCGGCGTAGCCCTTCTCCCGTGCAGTCTCCTTCGCCTTCTCCATATATTCCGCCACACGTGGGAATGTGGCGAAGTAGCCATCAATCAGCTCGGCGGCTTCCTTGCGGCTGATGTCAAGCCGCTCGGCCAGTCCGAACACGGTGATGCCGTATATTATGCCGAAGTTGGCGCGCTTGGCCCGTGTGCGCTGGTCGCGCGTGACGCTGTCCATCGTCTCGTGGTAGATTTTCGCTGCCGTTGCGGCGTGGATGTCGTAGCCTTCGCGGAAGGCTTCCTGCATGTTTTCGTCGCCGCTGAGGTGCGCCATCACGCGCAGTTCTATTTGAGAGTAGTCGGCTGAAAAGAACAGGCAGCCCTCCTCGGGCACGAACGCCTTGCGTATCTCCTTGCCGTCCTCGCCGCGCACGGGTATGTTCTGCAGGTTGGGGTCGCTGGACGAGAGCCGCCCGGTGGCCGTAACCGTCTGGTTGAACGACGTGTGTATGTGCCCCGTCCGTGGGTTGACGAGCTTCGGCAGGGCGTCTACGTATGTGCCGAGGAGCTTCTTCAACCCCCTGTGTTCCAGTATCTTGCCCACTATCTCGCTCTTTCCGCGCAGCTGCTGGAGCACTTCCTCGGACGTGACATACTGCCCCGTCTTGGTCTTCTTCGGCTTCTCGACGATTTTCATCTTGCCGAACAGTATCTCGCCCACCTGCCGCGGCGACGCTATGTTGAACTCCTCGCCGGCCAGGCGGTATATTTCCTGCTCGATGTCGTTCATCCTTGCGGTGAGTATTTGCGACGTTTCCTTGAGCGAGTCGGTGTCAAGCCTCACGCCGTTCCTCTCCATCGAGGCCAGCACGCGCACCAAGGGCATCTCCACTTCGCTGAAGAGCTGCCACACGCCGGCCTCCTTCAGCTTCGGCTCAAGCAGGTTCTTGAGCTTCAGGGTGACGTCGGCGTCCTCGGCGGCATACTCGTACACCTCCTCCGGCGGCAGGTCGCGCATCGACTTCTGCCCCTTGCCCTTCGGCCCGATAAGCTCGTCGATGTGGATGGTTCGGTAGCCGAGATACGTCTCGGCCATGTCGTCCATGTTGTGGCGCTGCTCGGGTTGGAGCAGGTAATGCGCCAACATCGTGTCGAACATCTCGCCGGCGAGTTCCACGCCGTAGTTCGCCAGCACCTCCATGTCATACTTTATGTTCTGTCCTATTTTTAGGATTGAGGGCTGTTCGTAGACCGGTTTGAAAATATTAACAATGTTTTGCGCTTGTTGACGGTCGGCCGGAACGGGCACGTAGAACGCCTCGTTTTCGCTGACCGAGAAGCTCAAACCCACCAGTTCGGCGTCGATTGTGTTGGTGGAAGTCGTCTCCGTGTCTAAACTTAAAAAACTTTTTGTCATGAAAAAGTCACGGAGTTTGAGCATATCTTCCTCTGTGTCAACGAGTTTGTACGTATGCGGCGTGTCAGTTAACGTCTTGAGAGCGGATTTCTTCGCCAACCTGCCCGTCGGCCCGGGATTTCTGAAAATAAATCGAGCTGTCCGTTAGCATTGTTTTTAATGTTTTCACGGTTGTTAAGAAACTTGTCCAAGAGCGTCTTAAACTCCAGTTCGGTGAACAGCCGGCGCAGTTCGGCGGTGTCGGGTTCGGTCACTCGCAGTTTCTCCAGGTCGAGTTCAACGGGCACGTCGGTGCGGATGGTGGCGAGGAACTTGGAGAACTTGATTTGCTCGGCGTTCTCCTCAACCTTCTTCTTCAGCGCGCCCTTCAGTTCGGAGGTGCGCTCCAGCAGCGAGTCTATCGACCCGAACTGCTGTAAAAGTTTTACGGCGGTCTTCTCGCCTACGCCCGGACAGCCCGGTATGTTGTCCGCCGCGTCGCCCATGAGGCCGAGCAGGTCGATTACCTGGGCCGTGCCCGTGATGCCGTACTTCTGGCAGACGCCGGCCTCGTCGAGCGTCTCGTAGCCTCCGCCGTGGCGCGGACGGTACATCACGACGTTGCCGCCCACCAGCTGGCCGTAGTCCTTGTCGGGCGTTAGCATGTACGTCCTGATGCCCTCGCTGCCGGCTTTCCTGGCAAGGGTGCCTATCACGTCGTCGGCCTCGAAGCCCTCGGCTTCAAGCACGGGTATGCGCATGGCCTTCAGTATGTCCTTGATTACGGGCACGGAGCGGCGTATGTCCTCGGGCGTTTCCTCGCGCTGCGCCTTGTATTGGGCGTAAGCCTCGCTGCGGAAGGTGGGCCCGTGGGGGTCGAAGGCCACGCCCAGGTACTCGGGCTTCTCCTTCGCCAGCACCTCGTGCAGCGTGTTGCAGAAGCCCAGTACGGCCGATGTGTTCATGCCCTTGGAGTTAATCCGGGGGTTCTTTATGAACGCATAATATGCCCTGTATATCAGGGCGTAAGCGTCGAAAAGGAAAAGCTTGTCCATCTTTTTGTCGGTTTTTACGTGTAAAGTTACTTATTTTTTGGTATTAATCAGAGAAAATAACTACTTTTGTAACAAATTTTGTAGCATGACCGACTATCTATCCATCATCAAGCAGCCTATCGAGAGGGAGCTTGGGCAGTTCGTCAACCTTTTCAACTCATCGCTTACGCATGAAGGAATGTTGCAGGAGGAGATTTTTTCACGCATCCGCAACCGCGCCGGAAAGCGCATGCGCCCCATGCTCATCATGCTCATGGCGAAGAACTACGGACGCATCACCGACGCAACCCTGCACGCAGCGGTGGGGCTGGAGCTGCTCCACACGGCGTCGCTCGTACACGACGACGTGGTGGACGAGAGCCGCGAGCGCCGGGGGCAGGCTTCGGTCAACGCCGTGTACGACAACAAGGTGGCTGTGCTCGTGGGCGACTACATCCTCTCCACCGCGCTGCTGCACGTCTCGGTGACGCACAACGAGGTCATAGTAAAGTATCTGGCCGAGCTTGGACGCACGCTGTCAGACGGCGAGATACTGCAACTTACCAGCATCGGCGACAGCGAAATATCGGAGGAAACGTATTATAAAATCATCAGCCGCAAGACCGCGGCCCTATTCGAAGCGTGCTGCGCCATCGGCGCAATATCGGCCGGAATGCCCGAAGACAGGGTGGGGGAGGCCAAGAAGTTCGGACAGACGATGGGCATCATCTTCCAAATCAGGGACGACATCTTCGACTATTACGACTCCGCCGACATCGGCAAGCCCACCGGCAACGACATGGCCGAAGGCAAGCTCACACTGCCCGTAATACACGCACTCAATTCGGCGGGCTATGACAGCATGTTCAAGCTGGCGCGGAAGGTGAAGGACGGCACGGTGAACCGCGACGAGATAGCCTGCCTCGTTGACTTCACCAAAGCGCACGGCGGCATAGAATACGCCGAGCGGCGCATGGAAGAGCTGCACGCCGAGGCGTCAGACTTCATCCGCAAGGAGGTAAACGACCCGGCACTGCGCGAAAGCCTGCGCGCATATCTCGACTTTGTGATTAAGAGGAATAAGTAAAGGCGCACCACAAAACCAGCCTAAAACCTACCCCAACTGCACTCGACACCCACCCCAGCCCTCCCGAAGGGAGGGAGCTTGATATGCTTTGCAGGGTAGAGTAGGGCGGCAGCGGCTTAATGGCTTGACAGCCAATAGATTACGAAAGGCGGCAAACCGCATTGCGGTTTGCCGCCTTTCGCATTGTAAAAGATGGCTTGTCAGCCTGCATTTTGGCATATATTAAAGTTCGTCAGCCATTTTGCGTGATAGCAAGTATTTTGTATTTATCGCCATCTTTGGAGACTGTCTGTTTTATAAAGCCGTCACGCAGAACTGAAAGCCGCAAGTAAGGTAATGCCGTATAACCTTTATTACTCGGCTATGGCTTTTGGTTTAGGCATGTCAAGCTCCCTCCCTTCGGGAGGGGTGGGGTGGGTGTTAAAAGAACTTCGTCTCTTCACCGAGGATTTCGCTCAGCAGCATGTTGGCCAACCGGCTGGTGCCGAGGCGCAGCCACTTGTTTGTGAGCCATTTTTCGCCCAGAACCTCTTTTACTATGGTGTAGTAGATAAGTGCGTCCGTCACCGAGTTAAGCCCTCCAGCAGGCTTAAAACCAATCTGAATGCCCGTCTCGTCATAGTATTCCTTGATGGCCTGGCACATCACGTAGGCCGCCTCGGGCGTCGCGGCAGGCTCCAGTTTGCCGGTGGATGTCTTGATGTAGTCGGCTCCGGCGTACATCGCAAGGATTGACGCCTTCTTGATGTTCGAGGCCGTCTTGAGGCATCCCGTCTCAAGGATTACCTTCATCGGAGCGTCGCCGCACGCCTGTTTCAGCTCCGAAATGTCGTCGCACACGCCCTCGTAGTCGCCGCTCAGGAACTTGCCCACGGGCATCACGATGTCTATCTCCGTAGCGCCGTCCTTAACTGCGAGCGCCGTCTCGGCCACCTTTACTTCTATCAGAGCCTGCGACGAGGGGAAACTGCCCGACACGCAGGCTATTTCAACGCCGTCAATCTCCAACGACTCGGCCACCGTCCGCGCGAAACACGGGTACACGCAGATGGTCGCCACGTGGGGCAGGTCGGGGTAGGTGGCGTCAAACTGGTTCACCCTCTCCGTGAATGCGAGTATCGACTCGTCGCTGTCGGTCGTCTTGAGCGATGTCAGTTCGATGCTGCCGAAGAGGAACTTCTTTACCTCCGGGGTGTCGTTCTCGTGCACTTTCTCGGCGATAAGCTTCTTTACGGCGTCGCGCACTGCATCGTCGTCAAGGTCGGTATTATACTTGCTGAGCGCCTCTTCATACTTGCTCATCTTCGGGAACTCGTGCTCATGCTTGTGCTCGTGAGCCGTTTCGTTGTGCTTGTTGTTCTCTAATGTTGCCATAATGATAATATTTTTATTGGTATTTTTCTTAACTCTTAATTCTTAACTCTTAATTTCTCATTTGCGATGTGCCTTGTGGCGTCGCGCTTGGTCTTCTTTTCTATGCTTTTGCGTAGAGCCTCGGTCAGGTCTACCCCCGTCTGGTTGGCAAGGCAGAGCAGCACCCACAGCACGTCGGCCATCTCGTCCGACGGGTCTTGCGGCTCGCCTTCCTTGAAGCTCTGGTCGCCGTATTTGCGCGCCATGACGCGTGCCAGCTCGCCCACTTCTTCGGTGAGGCACGCCATGTTGGTAAGTTCGCTGAAATAGCGCACGCCGTATTGCCTAATCCATTGGTCTACAAGGTGTTGCGCTTCGCGTATGGTTATTTCGTTGTTCATTGTCGTATGGTTATCAGCCCCTTCCCGGCCTCCCCGAGGGGAGGTGACAGCGTGGGGGCAAATTGTTGTTTAATGTATGCTGCAAGGTGGCCCCGTAGGCTTCCTCCCCTCGGGGAGGACAGGGTGGGGGCTTTACTCCTTGTGTCTCGTGTCCATGCAGATTGTCACCGGGCCGTCGTTAATCAGCTCCACTTTCATGTCGGCTCCGAACTCGCCGGTGAGCACTTTAAGCCCCGTTTCGCGGCGCAGCTTCTCGCAGAAGCTTTCGTACAGCGGTATGGAAACCTCGTGCCGGGCGGCGTGAATCCATGAAGGGCGGTTGCCTTTCTTGTACGACGCCAGCAGCGTAAACTGGCTCACAACCAATATCTCGCCGCCGACGGCGGTCACGGGGAGGTTCATCACGCCATCAGCATCGTCGAAAATGCGCAGCGCGGCGGTCTTTTTCACAAGCCAGTCAACGTCCTCCTCGGTGTCGCCCTCGGCCACTCCGAGCAGTATCATGTAGCCTTTGCCTATCTCTGATTTTACCTCTCCGCCTATCGTCACTGACGCGCGGCTTACGCGCTGGATTACTGTTTTCATATTTTATATCCACCCCAGCCTTCCCGACGGGAGGGAGCTGGATGTGCTTTGTTGTTTAATTGTTTTACTATTTAATGCTTATAATTGTTTGCTGACAGCCTTTTTGGCAATAGGGCGGCAACTTTCAGGGCTAATCAAGCTCCTTCCCTTGGGGAGGGTTGGGGTGGGTTTTTAAAGTGTTCCCACACAATCTTCGCCTTCGCTTGCCCTATAACGTCTGTAAGTTGCTGTAAATCAGCCTCCTTGATGCGCTTTACCGACTTGAGCGCTTGCAGCAGGGCGTCCTTTGTCTTCGGTCCTATGCCGCGGATGTCGTCCAGCTCCGAGTGCAGCGCGTGCTTTGAGCGCTTGTCCCGATGGAAGGTTATGGCGAAGCGGTGGACCTCGTCCTGCATGTGCGTCAGGAGGCGGAACAGCTCGCTGTCGGTCTTCATTCCGATGACGACGGGCGGCAGGCCGAAGAGCAGTTCGTTGGTGCGGTGGCGGTCGTCCTTGGCTAGTCCGGCGATGGGAATATCAAGTCCTAATTCCTTTTCCACAACTTCGCGCACCACGCTCATCTGCCCTAGTCCTCCGTCGGTTATGATAAGGTCGGGCAGGGGCTGGCCTTCCTCCACCATGCGTGAGTAGCGGCGGCGCACCACTTCCTGCATGGATGCGTAGTCGTCAGGCCCTTCCACAGTCTTTATTATGTACTTGCGGTAGTCCTTTTTGCTGGGCTTCATCTTCTTGAACACCACGCACGCCGCCACGGCATCGGTGCCCGAGATGTTCGAGTTGTCGAACATCTCAATCTGGTAAGGCATCTTCGGCAGCTTCAGGGCGGCCTGAATTTCCTTCATCAGGCGCACTGATTTCTGCTCAGGGTTGAGTTTTTCGGCCTGTTTCAAGCGGTCGAAGCGGTACTGTTTGCCGTTCATTTCGGAGAGGTCGAGCAGCGTTCGCTTGTCGCCGCGCTGCGGAACGGTGAACGTAACGCCGTCAAGCGCCATGTCGACGGCGAACGGCACCACGATTTCACGCGCCGTGCTGCCCATCCGCTCGCGTATTTGCAGTATGGCGATTTGCAGTATTTCGAGCGCCGTCTCGCCCAGTTTCTTCTTCATTTCGAACGTCTGCGCCTGGTTTATGCTGCCGTTTGTCACGTGCATGTAGTTCACGTAGGCCGTCCGCTCGTCGTCGTTGACGCTGAACACGTCAACGTCCGTAATGGTGTGGCTCACCACCTCGCTCTTGGCGCAGAAGCTGTCGAGCAGCAGGTAGCGTTGTTTCAGCACCTCGGCCTCCTCGAAGCGCATCTCCTCCGCCAGCCGTTGCATCTGCGCGTAGAGGCGACGCTGCAGCTCGCGCGTGTTCCCTTTCAGTATCTCGCGAGCCTGCGCGATGCTCTCCTGATAGTCTTCGTAGCTCTGTTTGCCAATGCACGGCGCGCCGCAGTTATGTATGTGGTACTCCAGGCAGGGGCGGTATTTGCCCTGTTCGACGCCCTCCTGCGTTATGGGTTGGCGGCATGTGCGCGGCTTGTAGAGCTTCTTGATAAGCTCAAGGATGGCATACATCGAGCCTATGTGGCTGTAAGGGCCGTAGTAAGAGCCCCACCGCTTGTTGATGGTACGCGTCTTGAATATGCGCGGAAAGTACTCTTTCGTGACGCAGATTGAGGGGTATGTCTTGCCGTCTTTCAGCAGGATGTTGTACCGCGGCTGGTATTTCTTGATAAGGCTGTTCTCCAACAGCAGGGCGTCCTCCTCGGTGTTGACCACCGTGTAGGTAATGTCGTGGATTTTGCTGACAAGCACTTTCGTCTTGAAGCGGTCTACTTCCTTGTGGAAATAAGACGATACGCGCGCCTTCAAGTTCTTCGCCTTGCCTACGTATATTATGGTGCCGCCCTCGTCGTAGTACTGGTAGCTGCCGGGCTTGGTGGGCATGTTGCTCACGATAGCCTTCAGCCGGGCCAGCCGCTTCTCGTTTTCTTCTTTAGTCATGGCGCGTAAGTGCTTTATACAAAGGGGTTTTCAAAAATAATGTTTCACGTGAAACTTTAAGCGACTTTTAGCAGACAAGTGGACAAGTGACAAGCAGACAAGCCTGTTTGTCAATGCTGTAGGCTCTTGTGGCGGTATTCCCAGCTATGGTAATTTACTTGTCTGCTTGTCACTTGTCTACTTGTCTGCTGTCTGCTACACTTGCAGCAGGCTCGTGATGTCGGTCTCCTTGTCGAAGTTCTCGCGGCCGTTCAGTCCCTCGCGTGTCAGCTCTATGATGAAGTTGACGTAGATTTTCTTCGGGTTGAACTTCTTTACGAGGTCGTAGGCGGCCTTCATCGTGCCGCCTGTTGCCAGCAGGTCGTCATGCAGCAGTACGATGTCGTCGCTCGTTATGGCGTCCTTGTGTATTTCGATTGTGTCCGTGCCATACTCCTTCGAATAGCTTTCCTGTATGGTTTCTCCGGGCAGCTTGCCGGGCTTGCGGCAGAGAACCACGCCGGCGTGGAGCCTTATCGCCAGTGCCGACGACATGATGAAGCCGCGGCTTTCGATGCCTACTATTTTGGTGATGCCCTTGTCGCGGTAAAGCTCGAACAGCTCGTCTTCCATTATTTGCAGGCATTCAGGGTTGGAGAACAGTGTCGTCACGTCTCTGAAATTAATTCCTTTCTTCGGAAAATCGGGTATGCACCTCAGGTTTTCCAGCAGTGTCTTGTTGTTCATTTCTCTTTTTTCTTGTTTTTATATTTATGGCTGTTGTAAGTCGGGCGGGGCGGATAGGCCGGATAAGGCCGATGACTCCGCTTGTTGGATAGGGCGGATAGGCCTGCAAGCTGAATAGGGCCGATGGGGCGGATAAGGACAATCGCCCTTTGGCTGAATGGGACTAATGTGCCCAATACGGCTAATAACCCTCTTGGCTGAATAGGCCGGATGCGCCCAATACAGCAGGTAATCCGGCAGGCTTTTTTACCTTTTTACTTTTTTACCTTTTTACCTTTCCCTAAAAGGTAGTCTTTTGCTTTGCAGTTAGTGGCCTTTTGCCTTCCAATTCGTGGCTTTTTGCGCGGCGTTTTGCGGCCTTTTGCAACGCGCTTGTTTCCAGTGTGTTGCGCAGGTGGTTCCAAGCCGTCGGGCGTGGGGTGGGGATGTGCCTCTGCGGCAGCCCCGTTTCATCGTGAAACCTCGCGGTTTTAACATTCAAGCAAATCTGTGGACGCTCTCCGTATGTTGCTAATTTCCAGGCCGTTCCATCGTTTTTGTTTGATAAAAAACATACGATTTGTTTCACGTGAAACATTTGTGCGCCTTACCGGTTCATCAGCACTAACATGATGTTGATGTCGCTCGGCGATACACCCGGAATGCGGCTGGCCTGTGCAAGGGTTTCGGGGTCGATTTTTTCGAGCTTTTGCCGCGCTTCGGTCGACAGCTGTTGCATCTCCGAATAGCGGAAATGTCCGCGTATTTTGATGTTCTCAAGGCGGCGCATCTTGTCCGCCACGAGCCGCTCGCGCTCTATGTAGCCCTTGTATTTCATCTTGATTTCGGCGGCTTCGGCAATCTCTTCTTCGCGGTTTGGCAGCGATTTCAACGCTTGTTTCAGTTCCGGCAGTATGTCGGAAAGGTTCTGCATCGTGAGTTGCGGCCTTGCTATGAGGTCGGCTATCTTGCATCCTTCGCGCAGAGGGGTGGTGCCCAGTGCCTCGAGTGCGGAGTTGATGTCGCGCGGTTTCACCGGTGCTGTGGCACAAAAATCCGTCAGGCGGCTGACAGCTTCTTTTTTCTGCATCCACCAGTCGTAGCGTTCGCGCGTGGCAAGACCTATGGAGTAAGCCTTCTCCGTGAGGCGTGCGTCGGCGTCGTCCTGGCGCAGCAGTATGCGGTATTCGGCGCGGCTGGTGAACATGCGGTAAGGTTCGTCGACGCCTTTGGTCACGAGGTCGTCGATGAGTACGCCGATATAAGCCTCGTCGCGGCCGAGGGTGAAGGGCTGTCCGCCCGAGCAGCGCAGCGCGGCGTTCACCCCGGCAACGAGTCCCTGTCCGCCGGCCTCCTCGTAGCCAGTGGTTCCGTTCACCTGTCCGGCCATGAACAGGCAGGGTATTATCTTTGATTCGAGGGTGTGGCGCAGCTGCGTCGGGTCGAAGAAGTCGTACTCAATGGCGTAGCCCGGGCGGTAAACCCTGGCGTCGCGCAGCGCCGGTATCTTCCTGAGCGCGTTGATTTGCACGTCCATGGGCATTGACGACGAGAAGCCGTTGAGGTACATCTCGTTGGTGTCTTCGCCTTCGGGTTCGAGGAATAAGGGGTGTTGCTGCTTGTCGGGAAAGGTGACAAGCTTGGTTTCTATCGACGGGCAGTAGCGCGGCCCGATGCTCTGTATCTGTCCGTTGTACAGCGGCGAGTCGGCCAGTGCGGCCACGAGCGTGGCGTGTACGTCGGGGTTGGTGTAGCAGGTCCAGCACGTGAGCTGCTTCAGCGGCCTGCCTGTTGGCATGAAGCTGAAGCCGTGGAAGTCGTGTTCGCCCTCCTGCACCTCCATGTCCTCGAAGTGGACGGAGCGGCGGTCGATGCGCACGGGCGTGCCGGTCTTCATCCTTCCGGCGGTCACTCCGTGGCGCGTGATGCTTTCGGTGAGGCGTTCAACCGCCGGTTCGGCTATGCGTCCGCCCGGCAGGTGCTTGCGTCCGATGTGCAGCAGTCCGTTGAGGAAGGTGCCGGCGGTAAGCACCACGCTCTTAGCGCGCAGCTCCACGCCCCACACGGTGCTTACGCCCACGGCGCAGCCATGCTCCACGAGCAGCTTCTCGGCCTGGTCCTGCCAGATGTCGAGACGGTCAGTGCGGTCGAGCACGGTGCGCCACTGCCAGATGAACTTGCCGCGGTCACACTGCGCGCGGGGGCTCCATACCGCGGGACCTTTCGAGCGGTTGAGCATGCGGAACTGTATTGCCGTCTTGTCGGTGACGATGCCCATGTGTCCGCCCAGCGCGTCGATTTCGCGCACTATCTGGCCTTTTGCTATTCCGCCGACGGCGGGGTTGCAGCTCATCTGCGCTATTTTGTTCATGTCCATGGTGACGAGGCATGTGCGTGCGCCCATCTTCGCCGCCGCCGCCGCGGCCTCGCAGCCGGCATGTCCTCCGCCTATGACGATAACATCGTAGTGTAAAATCATTGTTTTTACGGTTTTACGGTTGTGGGGTTATGCGGTTTTACGGTTGTGGGGTTATGCGGTTTTACGGTTGCCCGGCTAATATTCGTCCGGCGTTTTTGACGCTGTGCGATGCTTCGCGGCGTCTTGAAAAATCCTGAAACCGTATGACCTAATAACCCCATAACCGTATAACCTTACCCAGCTTGTCTGCTGTCGGCGTGTCCGCCGACGGCGCAAAAGTAAGAATTAAAATCGAATTTTTTGTCAAATAGTTTGATTTATCATCAAAATGGAGTATATTTGCATCCTCTAATGGATGCCGGCCTACCTATAACAGGGTATGGCTGTACTGTTCGCCGGCACAGGCGAACGGTGGTTCTTTTGTGGGTTGACAACAACAATCAATTCATTTAATACATTAAAATTCAAATCATTTATGTGGTTATGTAATTCATCCATCGGAAGGAAAGTGGTGATGTCGGTTACCGGCGTCGCGCTTATCCTGTTCTTGACGTTCCACATGTCAATGAACGTAGTGGCTCTATTCTCGGGCGATGCTTACAATGCTGTTTGTGAGTTCCTCGGGGCTAACTGGTACGCGCTCGTGGGCACGCTGGCCTTGGCAGCCCTGGCCGTAATCCACATCGTGTACGCGTTCCTGCTGACGATGCAGAACCGCCGCGCACGCGGCGAGGAGCGTTACGCCGTAACGTCGCGTCCGGGCAAGGTGGAATGGGCTTCACAGAACATGCTCGTTCTGGGCATCATCGTTCTTCTCGGCCTTCTGCTCCACCTGTTCAACTTCTGGTACAACATGATGTTCGCCGAGCTGGCGGGCCTTGCCGTTGTTCCCGAGCCGTGGAACGGCTTTGAGTACATCAAGCTGACGTTCTCGAACCCCGTTTACGTGGTGCTGTACATCATCTGGCTGGGGGCAATCTGGTTCCACCTCTCGCACGGTTTCTGGAGCGCGATGCAGACATTCGGCTGGAACGGCAAGGTGTGGTTCAACCGCTGGAAGGTCATCGGCCTCGTCTACACCACGCTGCTCATGCTGGGCTTCCTCGTGGTAGTGCTGGCGTTCGCATTCGGCATAGCTCCCAGTCTGTGCTGTTTTTAATTCATAATTAATAATGCATAATTCATAATTGTTATGGCAAAGCAAATCAATTCCAAGATACCAGAGGGGCCGATAGCTGAGAAATGGACCAACTACAAGGCTCACCAGCGCCTCGTCAACCCTAAGAACAAACTGAAGTTGGACGTCATCGTAGTGGGCACCGGACTCGCCGGAGCCTCTGCTGCCGCGTCGCTCGGCGAGATGGGCTTCAACGTCCTCAACTTCTGCATACAGGACTCTCCGCGCCGCGCACACTCCATCGCCGCGCAGGGAGGTATCAACGCCGCAAAGAACTACCAGAACGACGGCGACTCTGTCTACCGTCTGTTCTACGACACGGTGAAGGGCGGCGACTACCGTGCACGCGAGGCCAACGTCTACCGACTGGCTGAAGTGTCAAACAACATCATCGACCAGTGCGTGGCTCAGGGCGTTCCGTTCGCCCGCGAGTACGGCGGCATGCTGGCAAACCGCTCGTTCGGCGGCGCGCAGGTGTCGCGTACATTCTATGCAAAGGGACAGACCGGCCAGCAGCTTCTGCTCGGCGCTTACTCGGCTCTCAGCCGTCAGGTTCACACCGGCCGCGTAAAGCTGTACACACGATATGAGATGGAAGACGTGGTAATCGTCGACGGCCGTGCACGCGGCATCATCGCGAAGAACCTCGTGACAGGAAAGCTCGAGCGCTTCTCGGCCAACGCCGTCGTGATAGCTACCGGCGGATACGGCAACACATACTTCCTCTCGACCAACGCGATGGGCTGCAACTGCACCGCCGCGATGGCTTGCTACCGCAAGGGAGCTTATTTCGCCAACCCGTCTTACGTGCAGATACACCCGACTTGCATCCCCGTGCACGGCACGAACCAGTCGAAGCTCACGCTTATGTCGGAGTCTCTGCGTAACGACGGCCGCATCTGGGTGCCCAAGAAGCTTGAAGACGCAAAGGCACTGCAGCGCGGAGAGAAGAAGGGCAGCGACATTCCCGAGGAAGACCGCGACTACTACCTGGAGCGCAGGTATCCGGCCTTCGGCAACCTCGTGCCCCGTGACGTTGCAAGCCGCGCCGCCAAGGAGCGTTGCGACAAGGGCTACGGCGTCAACAACACAGGCCTGGCCGTGTTCCTCGACTTCTCCGAGAGCATCGAGCGCCTCGGCATAGACGTCGTTCTGCAGCGTTACGGCAACCTGTTCGACATGTACGAGGAGATAACCGACGTCAATCCGGGCGAGCTTGCCAATGAAATCAACGGCGTGAAGTATTACAACCCGATGATGATTTACCCCGCAATCCACTACACGATGGGCGGCATCTGGGTTGACTACGAGCTTATGACCAGCATCGAAGGCCTGTTTGCAATCGGCGAGTGCAACTTCTCCGACCACGGAGCCAACCGCCTCGGCGCGTCAGCCCTCATGCAGGGACTGGCCGACGGATACTTCGTTCTGCCTTATACCATCCAGAACTACCTGGCCGACCAGTCCATCTGGCCGCGCATCTCGACCGACCTGCCCGAGTTCGAGGAGGCCGAAAAGGGCGTACAGGCTGAGATTGACCGCCTGATGAACATAAAGGGCAAGCGCTCGGTTGACTCAATCCACAAGGAGCTTGGCCACATCATGTGGGAGCACGTGGGCATGGGACGCACCGCAGAAGGCCTGAAGGAAGGACTTGAACTCATCAAGAAGATACGCAAGGAGTTCGAGACCAACCTCTTCATCCCCGGCTCGAAGGAAGGCCTTAACACAGAGCTTGACAAGGCAATCCACCTGCGCGACTTCATCACCATGGGCGAGCTGATAGCTTACGACGCGCTGTCGCGCAACGAGTCGTGCGGCGGCCACTTCCGCGAGGAATACCAGACAGAGGAAGGCGAGGCAAAGCGCGACGACGAAAACTTCTTCTACGTAGGCTGCTGGGAGTACCAGGGAAGCGACGAGAAGGCGCCCGAGCTCATCAAGGAGCCGCTGCATTATGAGGCAATAAAGGTTCAAACCCGAAATTACAAGAATTAGTAGACAAGCAGACAAGGGACGAGCAGACAAGGAGATTTGCCTCGTTGGAGGCTCGTCCTGATGTCGGTGACTCTTAATGATTTATTTATAAACAAAATCAATCAAGGCAAACAGACATCCTTCGGAGCTATTATGAGAAGTCATAAAGACCTGATTGTTTGGCAGAAAAGCATGACGTTGGTACGGCGTCTGTACGAAGTGACAAAAGCCTTTCCGCAGGAAGAGATATTTGGACTTACCTCGCAGATGCGCCGGGCGGCCGTTTCGATACCGTCAAACATAGCCGAAGGATATGGCAGGATTTACAACAAGGAGCGCATAAATTTCCTTAGCATTGCCCTGGGGTCGGCTTCAGAGCTTGAGACACAGCTCATGATAAGCGTCGATTTGGGATTTATAAATGATACAGACAACGTTGAACTGTCGTCATTGAACAATGAAGTGATACTTATGCTCTCGTCCCTTATAAAAGGATTGCGTGAAGGCAAATATACTTGTTGACTTGTCTGCTCGTCTGCTTGTCACTAAAAAATAACAACAATGGAAAGAAATATAAGTTTCACGCTTAAGGTCTGGCGTCAGAACGGACCGAAGGCAAAAGGTCATTTTGACACGTTCGAGATGAAGGACATCCCAACGGATACGTCGTTCCTCGAGATGTTGGACATCCTCAACGAGCAGCTCATCGAGGCCGGCAAGGAGCCGTTCGTCTTCGACCATGACTGCCGCGAGGGCATCTGCGGCATGTGCTCGCTCTACATCAACGGCCATCCCCACGGCCCGGCGACGGGGGCTACGACCTGCCAGCTGTACATGCGCCGCTTCAACGACGGCGACATAATCACCGTTGAGCCGTGGCGTTCGGCCGCCTTCCCCGTAATCAAGGACTGCATGGTTGACCGCGGTGCGTTCGACAAGATTATACAGGCCGGCGGATACATCAGCGTCCGCACCGGACAGCCGCAGGACGCCAACGCCATCCTCATACCGAAGGAGGCTGCCGACGAGGCTATGGACTGCGCTACGTGCATCGGCTGCGGCGCCTGCGTTGCGGCTTGCAAGAACGGTTCGGCCATGCTCTTCGTCAGCTCGAAGGTGAGCCAGCTCGCCCTTCTGCCCCAGGGACGCCCCGAGGCGGCAAAGCGCGCCAAGGCTATGGTGATGAAGATGGAGGAACTTGGCTTCGGAAACTGTACCAACACACGTGCCTGCGAGGCCGAGTGCCCCAAGAACGAGTCGATAGCCAACATCGCCCGGCTGAACCGCGAGTTCATAAAGGCGAAGCTGAACGACTAAGATTACTGTTTATATTTACGACATAGTTTTTAGATTTGGTGGCGGCCCGCAGTGATGCGCGCCGCCATTTTTCGTGCCGTCGGTTGCCGTCTGCATGTATGTTGTTGTAAACCTATGGTTTACACAAGTGTAAACCGTTTGTTGAAACGCCGTGTCGGTTAACAAGTTTTATGAAAAACAGAACGGCTGGAGCGGTCATGTTGCTTATCTTTGTGCATGAAACAGGGCGTTGGCAGGGCGTTTGCCCCATGTTGCCGCACATCCTGTGCCGCGCTTGTCTGCCGTGTCCTGTGTGTCATGTCTTATCATTCAAACAACCGTATATCATGAAAAGACTGTTGTCATTAATGTTTTTTGCGGGCATTATCATCCTTTCCCTTCACGCGTATTCGTACAACGACTACAACGTAATCTGCAAGGACGGCAGGTACGGTGTGGCCTACGGCGACATCGTATGCGTGTATCCCCAGTACGACTCGTTGCTCGTCAGCAGGAAGGCATACAAAGAAGGTGTCTTCGGGGCGTATGAGTCCGGCGGCAAATGGGGCGTGTTTGTCAACGGCAACCGCACCAGCGGGCCTAAGTTCGACGCCGTTTATGGCGACACTGACATGAACTCCTTTGTGTCGTCTTCAAGGAACGTGCTGTTCGAGGGCAAGGCCCTGTCTTATTTCTTCGTGCTTCCCGTCTGCGTCGGCGGCAAGTGGGGCTATGCCGACGCCATGGGTAACTACGTCATCGAGCCGCAGTACGCCAAGGCGTCTCACTTCTGCCAGAGGTTAGGCGACGAGGGGTATGTACACGTTGCGCTGGTCGAGAAGGACGGCGGATGGTACGTCATAGACCTGCTGAACAACGTTAGTTCGGAAGACCTGCGCGCGAAGCTCGACACCGGCGACCGCAATAAGCGGAGCAAGAACTGGAGCAACGCGGTAAAGAAGGCCGTCAAAGCGGCTACGAAGGCGCACGGGGAAGAAATGGCTGCGGCTGCGGAGCGGCTGCACGGTGTACGAAAGCGCAAAGACTGCGCCCGCCCTTGTGCCCGACGCAGCATTGAAGGCCGTTCAGGAAGGCTCGCAGTGGCGTGTGGCGGGTGCTGACGGCAAGCCTCTCTCCGCGACGCTTTACGACGACGTGGCCGAGCCTGAGGGCGGCGTGGTGCGCGTGGTGAAGGACGGCAAGTACGGCCTTGTGGCGGCCGGATGGGGCGAAATAGTGCCGTGCAGCTTCGACTACATCACCGGGTTCAACGCCGACGGCTACGCCGAGGTGTGGAACAACGGCTTTACGGGGCACGTCTCCAAGCACGGCCACGTAGACATTGAGGAAAACCTGCTAAGGGAAGCCGAGGGAAACGAGATGTTCGGCAAGGACATTACGCCGATGAGGAACTACGTGGAGTACAACCCCACGTCAATCCAGGGCTACCTGTTGCTGGCCAAGTGGTGCGAGCGGAACAAGTATTACACCGACGCATACAAGGCGTATGACATGGCCTTCGCCCTTGCCGGAGAGCAGGGCAAGCAGGACATGGTTGCCAATAAAAAGTCGCGCCGCGACTATATATACAATCTGTCACAGGGCGTGGTGTATGAGGCTGACCCCTCGTTCCTCGAGCTAATGGGCCAGCTGGTTGAAAAGACTATGGAGATACGCAATTCCGTCAGGGAAATCAAGCATGGCGCAGCGGCCTCGTCGCCGACCGTCGCGCCGTCAGGCGGCGTGTATTCCGGCGGCAGTTACCAGACGCAGTACAAGCGATGGGAGAACCTTGCCGAGCGGCATTACAACTCGATAACCAACACCGGCGCGCGTGCCACCGTCAACGGCGAGCACAGCGGAACGGCCGGCTCGATGTCGCCGTCGAACTACACGCAGCAGAAAAAGGCCTTCCGCCAGGCGCAGCGCGAGATGGCGCGCATCCGCACGAAGGCCGCCAAGGAGGGCGTCAACATTCCGCAGTCACGGTGGGAAACGGCCACCATATCGCTGTAAGCCGTCCGCTGCGTGCCCGTTTAAGTCGCTCGGCAGCCGTCAAGGCTGCGGACGAACTGCAACAGGCGTCCTTTCACATTGCGAAAGGACGCTTTTTAACGTGCGAAAGGCCGTGTTTTGCAACGCAAAATACGGCCTTTCGGTAACTCTCTGGCTATCAGGCGGTTATTCTATGCGCACTATTTGGCAATAGGCCGAACAGGCCGGATGCGCCCGATAAGGCCAATATCCTGCGCCTGTCGAAGTAATATCAGGCCCTCTCCTTTAGGGAGGGCAGGGTGGGGTCGTCCCTTTGGTTGTGGTGGTGCAGGGTGGTTATGGTTAGTATCGTGCCGTTTTGTCATTAAAAATATGTTATAACGATTAAAATATTTATACTTTGCTGACTATTTGTCAGTAAAACATGCCGTTATGTCGAAATGTGTAAGTGGCACGGATGTTGCATTATGATGGGTGAAAGCTCCGAACGGAAGCGAGGGGCAATCGAAGGAGGCGAGGCCGCAGGAGGCGGAGCTTCCGGATATGAAAGGTTAAAAATAAAAACAAGGAGGATTTAATTATGGCTATGTTACCAGTTTTCGGACGCAATTCTTGGATGCCTGACGTATTCAACGACTTTTTCGACAACGACTTCATGACGCGCGCCAACGCTACGGCACCGGCAATCAACGTCAAGGAGAGTGAAAAAGAATATACCGTTGAGCTTGCGGCTCCGGGGCTTAAGAAGGAGGATTTCAACGTGAACATCGACCGCGACGGCAACCTGCACATCCGCATGGAGAGCAAGGACGAGCACAAGGATGAGGACAAGAAGAGCCACTACCTGCGCCGCGAGTTCTCTTACTCGAAGTACGAGCAGACGCTGCTCTTGCCCGACGATGTTGACAAGGACGCCATCGAGGCCAAGGTGAACGACGGAGTGCTTACCGTCAACCTGCCCAAGACTGCCAAGAAGGAAGAGCAAACGCTCAAGCAGATTGAAGTGAAATAAAAAAGTAAAGCCCCTGCCCAACCCTCCCTCGGGAGGGAGAAAGGGCAAGAAGGGGAGAAACGGTAAAAAGTAAAACCGTAGAACCCATTTGAAGGCTTAATGAAAATGGAAATGTGGAAGTCCCTGCGGTCGGAAACGACTGCAGGGATTTTTGTTTTTCAAATAGTCGGTTGGTAACAGTCATTGCCTTAACGGCGACTTTCAGTTGCCAACCGACCGCTTGAAGTAGGGTTTTATTACATTTTCATCATACTGAATTCACGCTAATCAAGCTCCCTCCCTTCGGGAGGGCTGGGGTGGGTGTCATAAAAATACGCGGCGGTGGCTCCTCCGTCAACGAGGAAGTCGGCTCCGGTGATGAACGCTCCGCGGCCGCCCATCAGCAGCTCGGCTACGTTGGCCACCTCGTCGGCCGTTCCCGGCCGGCCTGCCGGGCAGGTGGCGAACATGTTTTTGTAGAAACCGCCGCGCGGCCCGTTAAGCTCGTCGATGGCGAGCGGCGTCACTATGATGCCCGGAGATATCGAGTTGATGCGCGCCTTGCGCTTTCCCCACCTCACGGCTTCGGCCATCACGCGCTTCACGTTGCACCGCTTTGCTATTTGGTAGGCGTGCAGCGTGTCGCGGATGTTCTGCGGTTGCAGCATGTCGAGCGCCAGCAGCTCCTCCGTCGGGGTGCATGCCAGCAGGCGGTCGGCCTCCTCGCCGAGTGCCGGAAGGCGGTGGCCCGACTGGCTCGACACCGTTACGCCCGTGCCGCCGGGCATTATCGCCTTGCCCACTTCTTCAAGCAGCACCGCCGTTCCGTACAAATCCACCTTCAGGATTGTCTCCACCGGCGCCTGCGAGGGCGACACTCCGGCGGCGTTTATTAAGTGTCTTATCCCGCCGTAACGCTGCGCCTCGTCAATCATTGCTGTGATTGAGTCGCGCGACGATAAGTCCGTTTGTACCGGCATGGCGTCAAATCCGGCGTTGTTCATCGTCTCGCTTACGCGCCGGGCGTTGTCAATGTTCTTGTCGCCGATTATTATTTTCATTCCGTAACCCATGCGCCGGGCTATCGCCATGCCAATCTGCCCTGCGCCGGTAAGTATCATCACGTCCATTGCTTCAGTATTTCAGATTGCTTAGCCATTTGCTTACGCTCGCCCGTGTGCGGCCTCTATCATGCTGTGCGGTCGCTCCGCGCACTGCAAGTCCTTCAAGTACGGTAGCCCCCTGGCAGGCTGCGGCCAGCTTTGTGCCCGTGCTGCCCAGTCCGCTTCCTTCGTGCGTGCAGAACGGGATGACGGTTTTGCCCCTCCAGTCGTGCTTCTCGATGAACGTATATACGGCCATCGGCATGTCGCCCCACCAGTTGGGGTAGCCTATGAACACAACGTCGTAGTCCTCAACTCTCGCGTCTCCCTTTATTGCCGGGCGTGCCTTGGCGTTCAGTTCGCGCTGCGCCACCTCCGCGCATTCGGTGTAATCGTCGGGATAAGGCGTCACAGGCTCTATCTGGAAGAGCGTGCCGCCGGTCTCCCCGGCAATCATTTCGGCCACGATGTGCGTGTTTCCTTTCTCGATGCGGCCAACGGCGTAGTTCTCTCCGGCGCGCGAGAAGAACGCCACGAGTGTTCTTTTCAGTCTTCATGTCGTTTCCCTTTCTTTCTTTTGTCTGTGCGCACGACGTGACCGACATCAGTCCGGCCAGCGTCATGGCGATTAATGAATTGAATTTTCCCATTGTCTGTGGTTTTGTTTCGTGTTTTATTGCTCCCCTAAGGGCTTATTCCAATGTGTGGCTGAAGAACTGCGCCAGCTTCTCCACAGCCGGGTTTACCGCTCCGGGCTTGTCGTAGAGGTCGATGTGCGAGTATCCCGGCACGGTAAATACCTCCTTGTCATCGCCCGGCAGGGCGTTGTAAAAGCGCTCTGTCTGCCACTCCGAGTCGGCCTTGTCGCCCACAACGAGGAGCACCGGCTGCGTAAGCAGGTAGATGTTCTCTATGGCCGAGAACGCCATCTTTGTGGCCTGGCTGCGCCGCAGGTAGAAGTTGTCCGCGCGAGGATGCCACGCCCGCGCCGTGCGGTAATACTCGTAGCCCTCGCGGAACGACGGAGCAGTGTTCTCGTCGGGCACCGGGCACATGTAGACCTTCATCAGTTCGGCGCCCCGTGCTTCGCGAGTGCGCTGTTCCGACACGTCCTCAAGCAGCGCAATCTGCTCCTCAACGCTGCGTCCGCGCAGCCAGCTCTCGCGGTTGGCCGCGCCAATGTCAGCCGCGCTTACGCCTGCAACGGAGCGTATGCGGCGTTCAGTCTGTGCGGCGGCTATGACGTATCCGCCCCCGGCACACAGTCCGAGTGCGCCTATGCGGCGTTCGTCTATGAAGGGCAGGGTGACAAGATAGTCAACGGCGTAGCGTATGTCTTCCACACGTTCGTAAGGAGCTTCCTGCCAGTGGGGCGTTCCTCCGCTCTCGCCGGCATACGCCGCGTCGAACGCAAGGGTGACAAATCCGTTCTCGGCAAGGCTGTATGCGTACAGTCCGGCTGACTGTTCCTTGACGCTTCCGGCAGGATGCACGCTCAATATTGCCGGGTATCGCTTGGCCGCGTCGAAGCCTTTGGGCAGGAAGAGGTTGCCCACGAGCACGATGTTGTTGCTCCGCAGGAACGTCACTTTGCGCACTGTGACGCCGCTTGTGGTGTCAACCGGCGTTACGGCGTAGCTCTCCGTCTGCGGTACTCCGGGCAGACCGTCGTTCTGTTCCACGGCCATTGCGCCCGACACGGCGAGCAGCAAGGCCAGTGTTGACAATATTCTTCTTTTCATCTGTTGTTTCCTTTACGTGTTGTCGGTTTCCTTTCACGGCTTACATCCCTGCCAACGGCGGCACGGCAGAATACACAAAGTGCTGCTCGCGCTCGGCTATCCACCAGCGTCCGTCCACCTTCACGTACTTGTCATAGTAGCGCACGGCGTGCAGCGTGAGCTTGTCCTTGCCGTCCTCCTCGGTCACAAGCGTGGCTATGGCGTAGCAAGTGCCGGTTGCGTGGGTGTCGTCGGTGAAGTCGATAACCTGTTGTCCGTTCTGGTGGAACGACGCTTTGGCCGCGCCGAACGCCTTGTACTGGGCTATCATGTCGTCAACGTTGTTGATGTCCATGCCCAGCGTGTCGCCGAAATACACCTTCAGCTTCACGTCCGGGCGGAAAATCTGGCTGTAATAGTCCTGGTTGTTCTTGTCCGATTCTGTTGCATAGCGGTCTACTAAGTCCTTCAACGCCATGCGGTCTTCAATTTCCTGTTTCATGATTCCAATCGTTTGTTTGTATTTTCCGGTTGCAAAGTTAGCCTGAAAGCCGCTTGCCGTTGTTATACAAAACACGGGGACGCTTCACATATTCACTGATTTTCATTCCGCTCATGCCGTGCGCCGCCGGGTGTATGATACAAAACACTGATATGGTTAACGAAAACACGGTTTTTTGCGCGTCGCGCATTCCCCGGCCGATAATGTTGTTTATCTTTGCAAAAACGATAAATACCAACAACGATGGAAAAGGCTTTGTTGAACATCGAGACCGTAACCGAATACGACGATATGCTCGGCGTGGAGACGCTCCACCCCTTGGTGAGCGTCATCGACCTGTCAAAGGCCAGGCCGATGCGCCATATCCGACATACGTTCAGCTTCTACGTGGTGTTCCTGAAGGACGAGAAGAACTGCGAACTGATATACGGCCGCCAGCGGTACGACTATCAGAAAGGCTCCGTCGTCTGCCTTGCGCCGGGGCAGGTCATCGGCATCGAGGACACCGGCGAGGTGTTTCAGCCGCAGGGTTACGCCCTGTGCTTCCACCCCGACCTTATCCGCGGCACCAACCTCGGGCGCAACATGAAGGACTATACCTTCTTTTCCTACGAGGTGAACGAGGCACTGCACCTGTCCGACCGCGAGCGGCGAACGTTCATCGACTGCCTGATGAAGATACAGGAGGAGCTTGAGCACTCAATCGACCGCCTCAGCCGGCGGCTCATCTCGACAAACATCGAGCTGCTGCTCAACTACTGCCTGCGCTTCTACGAGCGCCAGTTCGTCACCCGGCAGGATGCAAACCGCGACATACTGACGCGCTTCGAGGCTCTGCTCGACCGCTATTTCACCGGCGACAACGCCCTTCAGCACGGCCTGCCCACTGTGAAATACTGTGCCTCGGAGCTGTGCCTGTCGCCCAACTACTTCGGCGACCTGATTAAGAAGGAAACCGGCAAGACAGCCCTTGACTACATCCAGCACAAGATTATCAGCCTTGCCAAGGAGCAGCTGCTCATCCCATCGAACACCGTCAGCCAAGTGTCATACAACCTCGGCTTCCAATATCCCCAGCACTTCACGCGCGTATTCAAGAAGGCCACCGGCATGACGCCCAACGAATACAGGCGGTAGAGCGGGGGATTGAATTGAGAGTTGAGAATTTAGAATGGAGAATGGAGAATTGGGAATTGATAATTATGATTACCTTTTGAGGTTGTCTGTTTGCAAAGGTAATCATAATTATCAATTCCCAATTCTCCATTCTCAATTTAATCCACGGCAAATTGCCGTGCAAAAGGCCATCTTTTACACGCTGAAAGGTCGCGTTTCGCAGGCTAAAACACGGCCTTTTGTAACGCGTTGACAACCAGGCGGTTGCGCAGATGTCAGCAAAGCCGCAGGCTTTCTCACCTCCTTACCCTCTCACTTTCTCACCTTTATTTCGTACCTTTGCACCCCGTATGGCTTTTACTTATGCGAATTTGACTGAAAGGTACGGCGCGTTGGTGCGTCTCGGCGTGCCTATCGTTGTGGGACAGATAGGCAACGTGGTGCTCGGTTTTGCCGACACGATTATGGTGGGTCACCACTCTATGGAGGAACTGGCGGCCGCCAGCTTCGTCAACACGATGTTCTTGCTTGTGGTTATCTTCGCCACGGGCTTCTCATACGGGCTTACCCCCGTTGTGGGCAGCCTGTTCGGGCAGGGCGACGCTGGCGCTATCGGCCGGGCGGTGAAGAACAGCCTTGCGGCCAACCTCGCCCTGTCGGCGGTTCTCGTGGCTGTATGTTCGGCCTTCTGCCTGAACATCCACCGCTTCGGACAGCCCGAAGAGCTGCTGCCGCTGATGCGTCCCTACCTGTGGGTGAACATCGCGTCGCTGCCGTTCCTGTGCTGCTTCAACACTTTCAAGCAGTTTTTCGACGGCGTTACCGACACGCGTACGCCGATGTATGTCATCATTGGCGGCAACCTTCTCAATATTTTCGGCAACTGGGTGCTCATCTACGGCGAGCTGGGCGCACCCGAGCTGGGACTCTTCGGGGCTGGAGTGTCAACGGCGGTGTCGCGCGTCGTCATGGCCGTTGCCTGCATGCTGGTGTTCTTCAGGCACAGTCGTTACGGCCGTTTCCGCGCCGGTTTCGCCGCAGGCGGCGTCAACCGCGCAGCCGCCGGTCGGCTTGCCGGGCTTGGACTGCCCGTCGCCATGCAGTTGGGCATGGAGACTGCGGCGTTCTCGCTGTCGGCAATCTTCGTGGGATGGCTCGGCACCACCGCCCTGGCCGCCCATCAGGTGATGCTCACCGTGTCGCAACTGCTCTATATGGTAAGCAGCGGCATGGCGGCGGCGATTGCCGTCAGAGTGAGTTACTTCGCCGGACAGGGCGATTACGCGGCCGTCCGCCGCACGGCTTACAGCGGCCTTCACATAGTCCTCGGGCTGGCTTTAACGCTCTCTGTGCCCGTCGTATTGCTGCGTAACACGGTCAGCTGGTGGTTTACCGACAGTGCGGCGGTGGCCGTCCTCGTGTCGCAGACTGTCGTTCCGCTCATCGCTTACCAGATTGGCGACGCCATACAGTACACCTTCGCCAACGCGCTGAGGGGCATACAGTGCGTCCGCCCGATGATATGGATTGCATTTTTCTCTTACTTCGTGGTGTCGCTGCCGTTAGGATGGCTGCTCGGCATACATCTCGGTTACGGCCTGGTGGGCATCTGGTCGGCCTTCCCCGTGTGCCTGTCTACTGCCGGACTGCTGTATTTCCTGCGCTTCAGGAAAGAGCTGAAGAAAAGGTAAAAAGGTGAAAAAGTAAAAAGGTAGAAAGGTAAAAAGGTAAAAGGGTGGAAAGGTAAAAAGGGGCGGCGTTGCGAAAGGTCGCGTTTCGCGATGCGAAAGGCCGTGTTTTACAAGCCAAAAGGCCGCGTTTCATAGTGTGAAACGCGGCCTTTTGGTATTTGCTTGGTTTTCAGTGATTTGCGCGGTCGCGGCGATGCCGCCTGCCGGTAGGCTTTATTTCCACACTGCCTTGTCGGCTGTGCGGTAGGCGTTTTCAAGCTGCGCGTCGGCTTTCAGGTAGGTGTCGGTGCCTATCTGGAGCACGGGCGGCACGTCGTGGCCGTTCACCGGCTGCCATTCGGGCTGTCCCAGGCCGTTCGGGTTGCCGGTCTTGATGAAGTTGAGGTAATAGTTCTGGAATATGGTTGACACGGTGAAGTCGGCTGCCTGCCAGTCATACACGCGGTTGGTGGGCAGCGTGCCCATGGCATATTCTATGTCGGCGGAGTGTACCGCGCCGGTCGCCGCAGGCTGTGGGGTGGCGTTTTCCTCCGCGTCGATAACCCCTCCGGCCAGTCCGGCCACCTTTCCGCTGACGCGCATTGCCGGGCGCGGATGGTAGTATAGATACCTGTAAACGGGCTGTTGGCCGGTGCGTGCGTGCATGTCGGCCCACTTCCACGTGCCGAACGCCACGAACATGTCGCTGCCGAGACGCCATCCCGGCTGTCCGGCCACGGCCTCGTCGGTAGTCAGTCCGTATGCCTCGAGCACCTTGTCGGTGTCGTCGCCGAAGACGCTCTTCACCGCTTCCCTGACAGACGCCACCGTCATGGGCCGCCCTTCGAGCACTGCGGCGATGGGCATTTCGGCCGAATTCCAGCCCACAAGCAGCGGCACGTGCGCCTGACGGCCATTGTTGTATGTGTCTACGGGTTGCTCCGTGAAGAAGTAACCGTCGATGTTGTACATCTTCTGCATGCTTGCCGCTCCGGCTTTCTCTAACAGTTCGGCCGCAGGCATCGCCCTCATTTCCGCTATCGAGGTGCAGCCCACCGCCTTCATCACGGCCATGCCGGCCTCTTCGGCTTCCTTCAGTGTGGGCACTTTGTCGTAGGCCACCACCGATGCGCTCGAACCCATGGCCTGCGCGAACAGCCCTTGGCACAGCGGCGAGGCCATGAGGGCGCTGACGGAGGCCGAGCCTGCCGACTCGCCCACTATGGTGATGCGCTCCGGGTCGCCGCCGAAGGCCGCGATGTTGTCCTTTACCCATCTTATGGCCGCTACCTGGTCGAGGAAGCCGTAGTTGCCCGAGCCTTTATAGGAGGTTTCCTTCGACAGTTCCGGATGTGCGAAGAAGCCGAATATTCCCTCGCGGTAGTTGGCCGTGATTGATATTATTCCGCGCCGCGCCATCGACTCTCCGGCGTAGCGAGGCTCGCTGCCCGAACCGGCCACAAGCCCTCCGCCGTTGAAGTAAATGAGCACGGGCAGGCGCTCGTCCATGGTTTTCGACGGCGTCCAGATGTTCAGGTATAGGCAGTCTTCGCTGTTTTCAGGCGTGCCGAAGTTCATGTCGCCGAAGAGGTTTTGCTGCATCGGGTTGGGTCCGAAGTGCTTGGCCGCCCTCACGCCTGTCCACGGCTTGACGGGCTGCGGCGCCTTCCAGCGCAGCTCCCCGACAGGAGGCTGGGCGAAGGGCACGCCCCTGAACACCTTGATGCCTGACTCGTAAGTGCCTTCAAGCACGCCGCAGGACGTCTTGGCCTGCGGCCCTTGTGCGTCGGCTGCCGCCGTGACGAGCGCCAGCGCGAGTGTTATCAATGTTTTTTTCATGACTGTATGGTTTGGTTTTGGTGATGTTTCTCGCATATTATGAGCACGTGGCGGCTGTCGGCTGTCGTCGTGCCGAAGATGTAAGTGTCGCCGCCGTCCTTCAGTTTGAGCTTCTTGCGCAGCGCGTCGGCGGTCATGGGGAAGTTCCTTACGCTTACGTTGGCACGGCCGGTGCCGCCGAGCGCGGCTTTCAGCTCGCGCTTGTTCATCGTTGTTATGGCGCGTATGGCGAAGCCTCGGCCGGGGAATGATGGGATGGGTTCTGATGAAAGGAACAGGTGGCTGTCGCGGCTTATTTGCCGGCAGGCGTACCGCTGCTCTATCAGCGCGAAGCATCCGGCCTTCATCAGGGAGGCGTTGGGCTCGTAGAGATAGGCCGGAGGGGCGGGTGAGAGCTGGGAGGTCAGGGATTGCTGGGAGGTCTGGGAGGGGGTGAACGAGAACGTCTGGTCGTCGTTCACGCAGTAAATCCTTTCAAGACCGGTGAACTTTCGCGACATAATCAGCAGCAGTTCCTTGCATTCGTTGCCTGCTGATACGATGTGGACTTCGCCCACGTGGCTGCCCATGTCGGCCGCGGCTTTGCGCCAGTCGAGCATGGGCGAGAGCTTTATCATGGTGAAGTCGGCCTTGTCGAGCAGCGTTTCCTTCATTGTGAGCACGTCGGGCGTGCAGTCGCTGATGGCGAACGTGCGGCTGCCTGACGCCGAGCGGCGCGCCGGGTCGGCATATATCAGCGTGGCATGGCTTATTTCTTCGATAATTTGCGCACAGTCGCCGCAAACCGTCTCGGCCTGGGTGATGCCCAGCGCGGCCATGTTGTGCCGCGAGAGGTCGCACAAATGGCTCTGCCGCTCGATGTAGACGGCCTTGTCGAAGAGCGGCGCGAGGAACGAGAAGTCTACGCCGAAGCCGCCCGTAAGGTCGATTAAGGTTGTGGGGTTGGGTGGGAGAACTGGGAGGACTGGGAGTTCTGCGATGAGGCGTTGCGCCACTTTGGCCTTGTACATGGCGGTCTGCTCGGACGAGCATTGTTCCATCGAGATGTGCGGCGGGTATATAATGCCGTCGGTGGCGGCCCACGTCGGCAGCTTGGTTTGCGCCGTGCGGCGGCCGGCAATCTGGTCGAGGGCGTAGTGCAGGTCGATGTCCGTGCGCCCGGCATGGCGCAGGGCGAGGTCGCGGATGTCGGCGTCGAGGTTCTGGGTGATGAATTCCTGGGTAGTCATGGTTTTCTTTTTATTGGGTGGGAGGGGAGAGCTGGGAGGTTTGGGAGATCTGGGAGGACGGGGAAATTAGGAGGACTGGGAGGTTTGGGAGTGCTGGGAGGACGGGGATTGCTGGGAGAGCTGGGGGCTTTTCCGATGTTCCCAGTCCTCCCAGTTCTCATAGTTCTCCCAGCACTCCCAGTTCTCTCAATCCTCAACTTCTTTCAGTTCTCCCAGCATTTTCAGTGCTCTCAGCCTTTAATTCCTGCCATTCCTGTATTTCAGCCGTGCCTTTGTCATTTCTTCCCTGATGCCGCCTTCTTCGAGGAAGCGGCGCTTGGCTGACTCTATCAGCCCTGCCATGAGGACGTCGGTCTGGTGGATTAGTATGATGGCGATGTTCGCCGTGGTTTCGGCCGACCGCGTTTTAATCCTCTCGCGGTAAAAGGCCGAGTCGTCGTGGGCGCGGCACGTCCTCCTTGTCTGTACGGCTTTGGGCGAGTCTTTCGGCCATATCTCCATGTCCCTCACCCTTAGAAAGTCCTCATAGTCGGCCAACAGCTCTTGCAGGCTGGCCTTTGCCACGTTGTAGAGCTTCAGTTCCGTCTCCTTCGATGCCGTCGCCGCCTGGCTTCCCTCGGCTATGTTCTGCTTGCCGCTGCGCGCCGCCTGCACCATCTGGTCTATCGTGCGGTCGCCCCGTTCGAGGTAAGTGTGGGCGAAGTGGTAGGTTATGTCGTAGATGCATTCGGCCTTGCGGTAGGCTATCAGCTTGTGGTAGTCGCCCCGGGGCGGCATGAAGTCTTTGTTGACGGTTGTCATGGTATTGTTGTTTTAGATGGTTTGGGGGAGTACTGGGAGTGCTGGGAGAACGGGGAGTGCTGGGAATTTCAACTGAAATTATAGATTTCCAGCTCTCCCATTTCTCCCCGTCCTTCCCGTTCTCCCAGTTATTTGATTACTTTATAATACTTCTTCGCCGTTGCTCTTGACACCAGGTTGAAGTGCCACCACTCCGTCCTTAGCGGCTTGAAGCCGGCGTAGCGCATCACCTGGCGCAGCAGCTGGCGGTTCTTCTGCGCCTGCCGGCTGATGCGTCCGCTGCTTACGAGGGCGTCTTCGCGGTCGATGTGGGCGGCGTTGCCCATGTAGTCGATTTTCGTTCCCATGTCGAGCGTGTCGCCCTTGGCGTCGCAGAGGGTTATGTCAACGGCCATTCCGTAGTTGTGCAGGCCGCCGCCGCGTGCCGGGTTGCTCACGTAGAAGTACTTTGAAGTGCCTTTCACCTTGTCCCACATGCGCTGCTGTATGCTCATGGGGCGCGCCGCGTCGTACACCTTCAGGCTCAAATCGGGGCGCAGCTGCTTCAGTCTTGCCTGCGCCTTTGCCAGCGCGGCGGCGGCCTTGGGGTGCAGGTAAGCGCGCGTGAGGTCGGTGTAGAGCACCTCACCGGTGAAGTTGTCGGCCCTCGAATACATCAGGCTGACGGGTATCGACTTGTCCTTTGTGTGTATGTCAACCATTCCCTGCCGTTCCATCGACAGCTCCGTCTTGCTTTCCGCCCTTTGTCTGGGCGCAGGCCGTGGCCGCGAGCATGGCGGCGAGGGCCGTTATGGCGAGTGATTTTCTCATTTTTGCTTGTTTTTTCAAGCAAAAATAATGCAAACCGGGCGCAATGCAAAATAAAAAGACGTGAAACGGCATTTTATTTTCATTGCCGAGGTGCAGCTTATTTTATGTAAAAATACGGTTTTTGATGGTATGAAACAAATTTTGATATGTAATTAATCATAACTCCGTATGGGAACGCCTGCGTAACCCTTTGGCGTTCAAGGGGTTGCAAAAGGCCGCGTTTTGCAGGGCGAAAGGTGGCTTTTTACAATGCGAAAGGCGGCAAAACGCATTGCGTTTTGCCGCCTTTCGCATTGTAGGAGTTAAAGAGTTATGGAGTTAAGGAGTTAAGACGATAGCTTTGCTTGGTGATTTTATGGCTGTATAGGACTGATAAGACCGATAAGCCCAATGTGTATGCAGCTTGCAAGGGTATTGTCTTAACTCCTTTACTCCATAACTCCTTTACTCCTGAAAATTAACTCCTAAAGAAAAACTTACTTCTTCTTGCTGACCGTGTACACCACTTTCCCGTCCTTGTCGATGAGGTGCAGGTCGAGCGTCTGCTTGTCGGCGCATACCAGCGAGAAGCCCGTGACGCCCGAGCAGAACTGCGTGCCGTCGATGGCCTTTACCTTCGGGCGGCTGAGCGAGCCGCTGGTGTTCACGATGTAGTCGATGTCCGTGCCCGGCTTGCGTATGTGCTGGAAGTTGTGTATGTGGCCGCACACGTACATGGCGACGTTCTTGTGCTTCAGCAGGACGGCGTTCAGGCGGTTCTGCATGTCGGTGCGCTCGGTGTCGTTCTTGCTCGTCTCGGCGTAGATGGGGTGGTGTCCGAGCACAATCACCCAGTCCTCCTTGGCGTCGGTCAGCGTCTGGTCGAGCCATGCCAGCTGCTTCTGTATGTCCTCCTTGCCGGCGTCGGGATATTTACCGGTGTCCTTGCGGTACTTGTCAATCATCGGGGTGGTGTCGACGAAGACGAGGCGCACGGTAACGTCGTCGTCCTCAATCACCTTCGTGTAGTACTTCGCGGGCATCATCCAGCGGCGGCTCACTTTGGCGTAGTCGAGCACCGCCTGCGTGTTTCCCCTGTACTCGTGGTTTCCGCAGATGGGATACCAGTCGAGCATAAGCTCCGGGTGCGAGTAAATCAGCTCGTAGTTGGTCATCCACAGGGGGTCTTGCGTGCTCGCAACGCCCTCGAAGTGATGGACGTCGCCTATCGCGGCGACGCACTCTATGCCCACCGTCTCGGCCATGCGGCCCATCAGTTCGGCTATCGGTTTCTGGTCGTAGTAGCCGTTGCGGCCGAGGTCGTTGGCCACGTAGAAGTTCACCGACTTCTCAAGTTTCGCCCACTCTTCGGGCGTCTGGCCGAATGCCGCAACCACGGTGACGGCCAGAAGGAGGATAAGTGTTTGGATTCTTTTCATTTTCAATTGGGTTTTAGACCCACCCAACCCTCCCGAAGGAAGGGGGCTTGATTACTTTTGTTGGGTTGTTAATCAACAATTATCAACTGATAAACGAAGTAAATCATTGACAATGCTAATCAAGCTCCCTTCCTTCGGGAGGGTTGGGGTGGGTGTTTGATGTTTGTCTGTTTTAGAAGTTCACCTTGAATCCGGCGTTGAGTTTCGCTCCGTAGTACTCTACCTGCATCGTCCTGTCCTTCGTGCCCTGGTAGTAGCGCAGGGGTTGGTTGAGCAGGTTGTTGGCCTGTGCGTAGATGGTGAACTTCACGTTCTTGCCCCATGTGTAGCTGGCGTTGAGGTCGAGGTAGTTCACGGCATCGTAGTAGCGGCGCAGGGCAGCCTCCTCTATGTACTCCTCGTCATCCTGGAAGGCCGACGTGTAGTTGTAAGACAGGCGCACGTTCAAGCCCCACTTGTCGAAGTAAAGCGACGCGTTGGCCATGTGTTCGGGCGAACCGGGCAGGTTCTGCTCGTCCTTGTCGCCGAAGGCAGACTTCACGATGTTGCTGTGGGTGTAAGTGTAGTTGCCGTAGAAGCCTACGCAACGCAGTGCCGGAGAGATGAAGCCGAAGTCGCGTTGGAAGCCGATTTCAACTCCGAGCAGGTCGGCGTCGAAGGCGTTGAGCGGCTGGCTGACCTCTGCCTCGGCGTAGTTGCCGTAAGCCATGTCGCGCTTCAGGTTGACAGAATAGTCCTTGACGCGCTTGTAGAACACTGCCGCCGATACGAGACCTACGCTCTTGAAGTAGTATTCGCCCGACAGGTCGAAGTTGTGCGAGGTGATGGGCTTCAGGTCGGGGTTGCCCAGTGTGATTTCAACTGGCGACTCCTCGGTGTTGTAAGAAGCGTTGGCTACGAGGTGGGAGTACTTGGGGCGTGCCAGCGTCTTGGTGTAAGATGCGCGCACCTTGAGGTCGTCAGTAGCGTCCCACTTGACGAGGAAGCTCGGCAGCCAGCTTATGTAGTCGTTCTTGAACTTGCCTGTCGGGTCGAGGGTCTCTTTTCCATTCTCGTCGATATTCCAGTTGAAGCCGCTCGTCTCGAGGTCAGTGTACTCCATGCGGAGGCCGGCCATTACCGTGAACTTGCGTCCCAGCTTCTGCGTGAAGCGCAGGTATGCTGCTGTAACCTGCTCGGTTGCGTCATAGTCGCCTGCCGATTCTTCGTACACTTGCTCGCCTCCGAGCAGTGCCCAGTCCTTCGCGTTGAACTGCTCGAGGTAGTCCTTGCTTACGAAGTCCATAGCCTTGTACTGGTCGCCGGGCATGAAGCCGTCGCGTATCTGCGATGTGTAATAGTTGGTGTAGTCGGTTCCGTAGATGCTTTCGTAGCCGTCCTTGTAGTCGTAACACAGCACTTCCTTTGTCTTGTGCTTGTGGGTGTACTTTGCGCCGAACTTCAGCGAGTTGCCGAACAGGCCGCTGGCCAGGGGCAGCTCGAAGTCAACCTTGGCCTTCCACTCGTTTTCGCGTATCCATTCGTTGGCGTTTGTGAACTCGTCAACTTCCCAGTCGCCGTCATGAACAGAGATGGGCGTTATGGCGTAAGGCTGGCGTCCGCCTTCATCCTCCATGTCGATGGTCATGTCCTTCTGCTTGATGGTGAAGTAACGCTCGTCGGGGCGGTCTTCGCTTGCACGCGAGTAAGAGGCCATCCAGTCCATTTGCAGCTTGTCCCAGAGCAGGTGGTCGCCGCCGAGTGTGAAGTCCATTGTCTGCTGGAGCTCAAGGCGTGCGCCGCGGTTGTCCTTGGAGCCGGCCTTGGTCTGTATCTCGGTCTTCATCTCTCCTGCGCCGTCGGCCAGGTCCTTGTAGCTTACGCGGTAGCGGTTTTCCCAGTCGTTGCGTCGGTTGTAGATGCCGTTGAAGTAGATTTTATGGTTCGGGTTGAAGTCGTAGTCCATCGAGAGCGAGTAGCTTTGGCGTTCGCGCGTGACGTAGTATTGGCGCACTTCGGCGTCGGTGAGCACTACGTTGCCGTCGTCGTCAAGGTCGTATTCGAACTCGGTGTTGTCCGAGCCGGCCGGCGAGTTCTGGTAAGATATGGCGGCCATGATGCCGAACTTGTCGTTGAAGAACCGGTCGCCCCACGTCGCGCCGAGGTTGAGCTGCATCTTGTCGCTAATCCAGTTGTAGCCCGTTCCGGCCGTTACGTTGAACACGCGGCGGTAAGGCGTGTTCTTGGTTACGAGGTTGATGGCACCGCCTATGGCGTCGCCGTCCATGTCGGCGGTCACGACCTTGTTAACCTCGATGGTCTGTATCATGTCGGCCGGTATTAGGTCGAGCTGCACGTTGCGCGCGTCGCCCTCGGCGGAGGGCAGGCGGTTGCCGTTGATTGAGACGCTGGTGAGGTCGGGCGACGTGCCTCGCACCTGTCCGAAGCGCGCCTCGCCCTGGTCATACTGCACGTTGATGCCGCTGATGCGCTTCAGGGCGTCGCCGATGTTGGAGTCGGGGAATTTGCCCACTTGGTCGGCCGACACCACGTTAGTCAGGTTGTTTTGTTTTTCTGTTGGTTGATGGCGCGGCTCTGTCCGTGGAACGCGCCCTTCACCTCGATGCCCTGAAGCTCCACGCCGTCAGAGAGCACGAAGTCGTGCACGGCCGTCTTGTCGGGTGATATAGTCAGTTTCATCGTCTTCGGTTCATATCCTACGTAGCTTACCTTCACCACGTAAGTGCCCGGCTTCAGGTTGGCGAGGGTGTAGTAGCCGTTGACGTCGCTCACCACGCCCGTGTGCAGGCTTTCAATCATCACCGTGGCTCCCGGCAGCACCTGGTTCTGAGTGTCAACGACGCGGCCGCGCATCACGCCGAGAGCGGCCTCGTTGGAGTCTGGCGCGGCCATAGTCGCCAGCGACATGGCGGTTGCCATGAAAAAAACAGATAGTTTTTTGTAATTCTTTTTCATAAAAAATTGTGAATGATTTGACGGCTGCAAAGTTCCGACTTCTGTGTTACACCGGCGTTACATGAATTTTTATTTAGGTTTAACAAGTTGTTACAAAGTTGTTGCAGAATGTCAAATCGCGCGCCTCCGTGCGTGTACCGGCCATGTTTGTTGTCAACGGTCATGTAACTCATTGACATCCAACGGGTTGCAAAAGGCCGTGTTTTGCAGGCCAAAACACGGCCTTTTAGCGTGCGGTTGGCGGCCTTTTACAATCCAAAAGGCCGCCAACCGCACGCCTGCCCATATGGCTTATGGTTCATCCGCAGTTTAGGTGTATGCGATAACAGCATTGCCTTTTGCTTTTGCCATAGCATTTCATGTGTACATCCTGTCACAAGCCAGGCATGACGGTTACCGACAGCCTGGATTAAAGTAGGAGGCGTACATAAAATGCTATCACAAAGACAATAGTAAGGTACAGTAATACTATACACCTAAACTACGGATGACATGGCTTATTAGGCTGATCAGGCTAATTAAGCCCAATGGGCAGGATAAGCCTTATAAGCCCGATGGGCAGGGGTTGCTGCCCGGTTTTTTATTATTTAACTTCCAAATCTTCCGTATGTCTTGAAAAAACGTTAATTTTGCATGATTAAACATACCAGTAAAATGTCATCAGTAACAATACGCAAGGTAAACACCAGGCGCGACCTCGAGCGGTTCATAGACTTCCACTACGACCTGTATGAGGGTTGCGAGCAGGATGTTCCCAACCTTTTCAGCGACGAGATGAAGACTCTCGACAAGACAAAAAACGCCGCCTTCGAGTTCAGCGAGGCGGAATATTTCATGGCGTTCTACCAGGACGGCCGCATGGCCGGCCGCGTGGCGGCCATCATCAACCACAAGGCCAACAAGCGGTGGGGCCGCAAGTGCGTGCGCTTCGGATGGATAGACTTTGTCGACGACATCGAGGTGAGCCGCGCCCTGTTCGACGCCGTCGAGCAGTACGGCAAGTCGAAGGGCATGGACGAGATGATAGGCCCGCTCGGCTTCACCGACCTCGACCCAGAGGGTATGCTCACCTGGGGCTTCGACCAGCTCGGCACGATGCCCACCATATACAACTATCCATACTACCCGGAGCACATGGAGCGCCTGGGCGGCTTCGAGAAGGACAACGACTACGTGGAGTACAAGATGTTCGTGCCCGACACCATCCCGGAGAAGTACACCAAGATAGCCGAGATGATAGAGAAACGCTACAACCTGCACGTGCGCAAGCTGACGAAGAAAGACGTGTTCGAGGGCGGCTACGGCAAAAAGATGTTCGACCTGATCAACACATGCTTCAAGGACCTGTACGGCTACTCGGAGCTGTCGGAGCGGCAAATCGAGCAATACATAGGCATGTACTTCCCGCTGGCCGACCTCAGCCTCATCACCGTCGTGGAAGACTGGAACGAGGGGCGCAAGCCCGTAGCCGTGGGCATCACCATACCCTCGCTGGCCGCGCGCGCTGCAGAAATGCCGCCGCGGACGGCTCTTCCCGTTCGGCTGGTGGCACGTGCTGCGTGCCCTGAAGGCGCACAAGACCGAGGGCGTAGACCTGCTCCTGCTCGGCGTTCTGCCCGAATACCGCATGAAGGGGAGCCAACGCCATGATGTTCGCCGACCTCATTCCGCGCTACCAGGCATACGGATTCAAGTGGGGCGAGAGCCAGGTCGAAATGGAGACCAACGAGAACGTGCAGAGCCAATGGCAGTATCTCGACACCAAGCTGCACAAGAGAAGAAGATGCTACAAGAAGTGGCTGTAACCTGACACCCACCCCGGCCCTCCCCAAGGGGAGGGGATGGCCTATCGGTCCAATTGGGCTTATTGGCCCCATTAGGCTTATCAGTCCTATGATTATTAAACGATTATGAGCGAAAACGAAATACAAAACCCACAGGTTTCATATACGGATGATAACATCCGCCACCTCTCCGACATGGAGCACGTGCGCACCCGACCCGGCATGTACATCGGCCGCCTGGGCGACGGCTCGATGCCCGAGGACGGAATATACGTCCTCTTGAAGGAAGTCATCGACAACTCAATCGACGAGTTCAAGATGGGCGCCGGCAAGCGCATCGAGGTTGACATCGACGAAGAGCTGCGCGTGACCGTCCGCGACTACGGTCGCGGCATACCGCAGGGCAAGCTCGTCGAGGCCGTCAGCGTATTGAACACCGGCGGAAAGTATGACTCCAAGGCCTTCAAGAAGAGCGTCGGACTCAACGGCGTCGGCATAAAGGCTGTCAACGCGCTTAGCTCAAGGTTCGAGGTGCGCTCCTACCGCGACGGCACGGTGCGCTCGGTGCAGTTTGAGAAAGGCGTTCAGAAAAGCGACACGACTGCCGAAACGCAGGACGAGAACGGCACTTACGTCTTCTTCGAGCCAGACGCCACGCTGTTCAAGAACTACCGCTTCCACACTGATTTCGTCGAGACGATGCTCCGCAACTACACTTACCTCAACACGGGGCTTACCATCATGTTCAACGGACGCCGCATCCTGAGCCGCAACGGACTGGAAGACCTCCTCAACGACACGATGACCACCGACGGCATCTATCCCATAATCCACCTTAAGGGAGAGGACATTGAGATAGCGTTTACGCATACAAACCAGTACGGAGAGGAGTACCACTCGTTCGTCAACGGGCAGCACACCACGCAGGGCGGCACCCATCAGAGCGCCTTCAAGGAGCACATAGCCAAGACAATAAAAGAGTTCTTCAACAAGAACTTCGAGTACACCGACATACGCAACGGCCTCGTGGCCGCCATCGCCGTCAACGTGGAGGAGCCGATGTTCGAGAGCCAGACGAAAATCAAGCTCGGCTCGCTCACCATGAGCCCCGACGGCGTCAGCGTGAACAAGTACGTCGGCGACTTCATCAAGACCGAGGTGGACAACTACCTGCACAAGCACGCCGACGTGGCCGAGGTCATGCTGCAGAAGATACAGGCCTCCGAGAAGGAACGCAAGGAGATGGCCGGCGTCACCAAGCTGGCCCGCGAGCGCGCCAAGAAGGCCAACCTGCACAACCGCAAGCTGCGCGACTGCCGCATACACTTCAGCGACGTGAAGAACGACCGCAAGGAGGAAAGCTCCATCTTCATAACCGAGGGCGACTCGGCAAGCGGCTCAATCACCAAGAGCCGTGACGTGAACACGCAGGCCGTGTTCTCGCTGAGGGGCAAGCCGTTGAACTCTTACGGGCTGACCAAGAAGGTTGTGTACGAGAACGAGGAGTTCAACCTCCTGCAAGCCGCGCTCGACATAGAGGACGGACTCGACACACTGCGCTACAACAAGGTGATTGTGGCGACCGATGCCGATGTCGACGGCATGCACATCCGCCTGCTCATAATCACTTTCTTCCTGCAATTCTTCCCCGACTTGATAAAGAAAGGCCACGTCTACGTGCTGCAGACGCCGCTCTTCCGAGTGCGCAACCGCCGCTCGAAGATAAAGGACAAGGCCGTGCTCGAGGCCGCAAAGGGCACCAAGGGCGACTTCATCACGCGCTACTGCTACAGCGAGGAGGAGCGCATGAAGGCCATAACGGAGCTTGGCCCGGAGCCGGAAATAACACGGTTCAAGGGTCTCGGCGAGATAAGTCCCGACGAGTTCCGCGCCTTCATAGGCCCCGACATGCGCCTGGAGCAGGTCACCCTGCACAAGACCGACCAGGTGCAGAAGCTCCTTGAGTACTACATGGGCAAGAACACGCCCGAGCGCCAGAACTTCATCATCGACAACCTTGTCATCGAGGAAGACCGACCCGAGGAAGAGGAACTTTCAAATTAAAAATTAACAAGTAAAAAATTAAACAGCGCACATTTGGCTCATCCGGCTCATTTGGCCCATTAGGCTTATTAGGCCTAATAAGCCTGATAAGAAACGATAAGCCCAATAAGAAATATAAGCAATGAAAACCAAAGCACCGATAGTTTTTCTTTTCTGCCTTTTTACCTTTTTACCTTCGCACTCGCAGATGCGCGTCAACTTTTCCGAAGACAGTCCGATGCGCAAGCTCCACATAGCCGAAATGGCCATAACCAACCTCTATGTCGACTCGGTTGACGAGAGGAAGCTCGTCGAAGACGCCATACGCGGCATGCTTGAGAAGCTCGATCCCCACTCGTCTTACGCCGACCCCGAGGAGGTGAAGGCCATGAACGAGCCGCTGCAGGGCAACTTCGAGGGCATAGGCGTGCAGTTCAACATGGTTGACGACACGCTGCTCGTAATCCAGCCCGTCTCGAAAGGCCCGTCGGAGAAAGTCGGCATCATGGCCGGCGACCGCATAGTAAGCGTCAACGACACGGCAATAGCCGGCGTGAAGATGGCTCGCGAGGAGATAATGCGCCGCCTGCGCGGCCCCAAGGGCACGAAAGTGGATCTCGGCATAGTGCGCCGCGGAGTGGCAGAAACGCTCAAGTTCACCGTCAAGAGGGACAAGATTCCCGTGAAGAGCGTCGACGCCGTGTACATGATACGCCCCGGAGTGGGTTATATAAGGATAGGAAACTTCGGCGCAACGACCTACGCCGAGTTCATGCGCGGCCTGGAACAGCTGCGCAAGGAAGGCATGCGCGACCTCATACTCGACCTTCAGGACAACGGCGGAGGCTACCTGCAGGCCGCCGTCCAGGTGGCCAATGAGTTCCTCCAGAAGAACGAACTGATAGTGTACACCGAGGGACGGCAGTTCCCCCGGATGGATTACAGGGCGCGTGGCAACGGCGATTTCCGCGAGGGACGCGTCTTCGTGCTGGTCAACGAGTTCACCGCGTCGGCCGCCGAGATAGTCTCAGGAGCCATACAAGACCACGACCGCGGCACCATAATAGGCCGCCGCACCTTCGGCAAAGGCCTCGTGCAGCGGCCCGTTGACCTGCCCGACGGCTCCATGATACGGCTCACCATAGCCCACTACTATACCCCCGCCGGCCGCTGCATCCAGAAACCTTACACCAAGGGAGACATCGAGGACTACGCGCTTGACTTCGACAAGCGCCTCAAGCACGGCGAACTGACCAACCGCGACAGCATACACTTCGCCGACTCGCTCAGGTTCTACACGCTCAAGGAGCGCCGCCCCGTGTACGGCGGCGGAGGGATAATGCCCGACGTGTTCGTCCCGCTCGACACGCTCCAGTACACCAAGTACCACCGGCAGCTTGTGCTTAAGGGCATAGTCATCAACACCGACCTGCGCTACATCGACAACCACCGCGACCAGCTGCGCTCGCTCTTCCCCACGTTCGAGGCCTTCCGCACGGGCTTCCAGGTGCCCCAGGCGCTCATCGACGACGTGATGAAGGACGGCGAGAAGCAGGGCGTGAAGCCCGAGGACGACGCGGAGATGCAGAAGACGCTGCCTTACCTCAAGGCGCAGCTGAAGGCTCTCGTGGCGCGCGACCTCTTCGACATGAGCGAGTATTTCCAGATAATCAACGAGGAGAGCGACATCGTGAAGGCGGCCATCAAATGTCTGTCTTCCGATTGACGGCGAAACGGCCCACGAAAGGCGGCAAAACGGACGACGAAAGACGGCCTTTCACAACGTAAAACACCACATATTATGATAACATACAACACCGACGGGGTGGCGATGCCCCACATAAGACGGCGCGAGATCACCGCATGGATCAAGGCCGTGGCCGCGTCTTACGGCAAGAAGGCCGGCGAGATAGGCTACATGTTCGTCAGCGACGAGAAGATACTCGAAGTCAACCGCGAGTACCTTGGACACGATTATTACACGGACATCATCACCTTCGACTACGACGAAGGCGACACCATAAACGGCGACATAGTGATATCGCTCGACACGGTGCGCTCCAACGCCGAGCAGCTGGGCAAGGACTATATGGACGAGCTGCACCGCGTAATCATCCACGGCATACTGCACCTCTGCGGCATCAACGACAAGGGGCCGGGCGAGCGCGAGATTATGGAGGCCGCCGAGGACAAGGCCCTGGCCATGAGGAATTAAAAGTTAAGAGTTAAGAATTAAGAGTTAAGAGTTCTTGAATTAAGAGTTAAGAGTTCTTGAATTAAGAGTTAAGAATTAAGAATTAAGAAAATATGCTTTGCCAAGTGTCTGCAACAAAGGTGATTTTCTTAATTCTTAACTCTTAATTCTTAATTTCCAAAAGCATATTTTCTTAATTCTTAACTCCTAACTCTTAATTCAAGAACTCTTAACTCTTAATTTTTAATTCTTAATTATTTATTTGGAATAAACTCCGACACGTCTCTTCCGAAGTGCATCAGCTCGCGCACCATGCTCGAAGAGACGCTCTGGTATTGCGGCTCGGAGAACATTATCAGGGTTTCCACGCCGCCTATCATGAGGTTGATGTCGGCCTGTTCGCGCTCGTATTCAAAGTCCTTCACGCTGCGCACGCCCTTTATTATGAAGCGTGCGCCCTCCCTACGGGCGAAGTCAGTCAGCAGGCCGCTGTACGCCTTCACCTCTATTTTCGGTTCGCCGGCGTATGTCCGCGCAATGTCCTCCACGCGCTTGTCCGCGCTGTAAAGGTATTTCTTGCGCACGTTCACGCCCACGCCGATGATTATCTTGTCAAACAAGGGCAGCGCGCGGCGCACTATCGCGTCGTGGCCTACGGTGAACGGGTCGAAGCTGCCAGGGAAAACGGCTTTTCTTAATTCATAATTCATAATTCACAATGCATAATTTTTTCAATTCATAATTCACAATTCATAATTCATAATCGGGTTGTTGGGGTGCTGAAAGCTGTAAGGCAGCGAAAACATCCACCCAATTATGAATTATGAATTGTGAATTATGAATTATAAAACAGGTCCTGTTCTCTCGGCTCTTGGCCACACATGCGGCGGCCGAAGTGGCTGTAAGCCAGCTCCGTGGCCATGCGTCCGCGCGGCGTGCGCTTGATGAATCCCTCCATGATGAGGTAAGGCTCGTAGACCTCCTCCACCGTGCCTGCGTCCTCGCCGATGGCGGTTGCTATGGTGGTCACGCCAACGGGGCCTCCGCGGAACTTGTCGATGATGGTCAGCAGAATCTTGTTGTCTATCTCGTCCAGGCCGTACTGGTCGATGTTGAGCGCCGTCAGCGCTATCTTGGCGATGGCCGTGTCTATGCGGCCGGTGCCCTTCACCTGGGCGAAGTCCCTCACGCGGCGCAGCAGTGCGTTGGCTATGCGGGGCGTGCCTCGGCTTCGCCGGGCTATCTCCACGGCCGCGTCGTCGTCAATGGGCACCTTCAGGATGGAGGCGGAGCGGCGCAGAATCCTGGTGAGCGTTTCCGGCTCGTAGTATTCCAGGTGCAGGTTTATGCCGAAGCGCGCCCTGAGCGGCGCGGTGAGCAGTCCGCTGCGCGTGGTCGCGCCGACGAGGGTGAATGGGTTAAGGTCAATCTGTATGGAGCGCGCCGAGGGCCCTTTGTCAATCATTATGTCTATGCGGTAGTCCTCCATGGCCGAGTAGAGATATTCCTCAACGACGGGAGACAGGCGGTGAATCTCATCTATGAAGAGCACGTCGTTAGGCTCGAGCGAGGTCAATATGCCGGCAAGGTCGCCCGGCTTGTCGAGCACTGGGCCGCTCGTCAGCTTGAAACCCACGCCCAACTCGTTGGCTATGATGTTGCTCAGGGTGGTCTTGCCCAGTCCGGGAGGGCCGTGCAGCAGGGTGTGGTCGAGCGGTTCGCCGCGGTATTTGGCCGCCTCGACGAACACCTCGAGGTTCTCCACCACCTTCTGTTGTCCGCTGAAGTCGCCGAAGCGCAGGGGGCGCAGGGCGTTCTCAAACTCCTTCTCGGCCGACGAGAGCGCGTTGTTGCGTATGTCGAAGTCGTTGTCTGTCATTCTGTAACGTTATTGTCAGTCGGATGCAAAGTTAAGAAAAAATCGCCAAACGGCCATCGCCGCGGCGCAATTTCGCAAAGGCCAATCATGCCCATTCGGCTTATCCGGCCCATTGGGCTTGTTTGTTTAATAGGCCCAATGAGCCTGATTAGCCTAATGGGGCCGGCGGACTGTTTGCAATCGACGGCCTTTCGCCTTGTAAAAGGCCGCAAACCGCACGCCAAAAGACGGCCTTTCGCACGCCAAAAGACGGCCTTTTGCAACATGCTGTGGCCCAACGTGTTACGCCGGCGCATCCATGCCGCCGGGCGATTGGCGGCTCGGTTTGTGCGCGCCTGGGTGCAACCTTTACATTGATTTTATCTGTTTCTTGTTTTTTTCTTTTGCACTTGTCGTTTTTTGCACTATCTTTGCACCCGTGAAAGCCAAACGGAGCTTGAACGTTTGGCGTGACTGCAGTTTTTTATACATAATTTTTTTAGATTGAAGACATTTGAAGAATTGGGCGTCAGCGAAGAGATTCGCCGCGCCATTGAGGAACTGGGCTTTGAGCAACCGATGCCTGTACAGGAGGAAGTGATCCCGTATCTGCTGGGTAACCGTAACGACGTCATCGCGCTGGCGCAGACCGGCACGGGCAAGACGGCCGCCTTCGGCATACCCGTGCTGCAGCGCACTGACGCGCGTGTGCGCCAGACGCAGGCTCTTGTGCTCAGCCCTACGAGGGAACTGTGCCTGCAGATAGCCGACGACTTGAAGGACTTTTCAAAGTACCTGAGCGGCATCAACGTCGTACCAGTGTACGGAGGCACGTCTATTGAGAACCAAATCCGCGCCCTGAAGCACGGCGCACAGATCATCGTGGCCACCCCGGGACGACTCATCGACCTGATGCACCGTGGCGCGGCGAAGCTCGAGGCCGTCAAGAACGTGGTGCTCGACGAGGCCGACGAGATGCTCAACATGGGCTTCTCCGAGAGCATCGACGAGATACTCGCCGGCGTGCCGAAGGACCGCAACACGCTGCTCTTCTCGGCAACGATGAGCCGCGAGATCGAGAAAATAGCCCGCAACTACCTCACCGACCCGAAGGAGATAGTGGTGGGAAGCCGCAACGAGGGAGCCGAACACGTCAACCACATCTACTACATGGTGAACGCCAAGGACAAGTACCTGGCCCTGAAGCGCATAGTTGACTACTACCCCAAAATCTTCGCGATAATCTTCTGCCGCACGAAGCGCGAGACACAGGAGATTGCCGACAAGCTCATACACGACGGATACAACGCCGAGTCGCTCCACGGAGACCTCTCGCAGCAGCAGCGCGACCTCACGATGCAGAAGTTCCGCCAGCACTTGACGCAGCTGCTCGTGGCCACCGACGTGGCCGCACGCGGACTCGACGTTGACGACCTTACCCACGTAATCAACTACGGACTGCCCGACGACATCGAGAGCTACACCCACCGCAGCGGACGTACTGGCCGCGCCGGCAAGAAGGGAACGTCAATCTCCATCGTGCACACCCGTGAGAAGTCGAAGATACGCGCCATAGAGAAGACCATAGGCAAGGAGTTCGTGCAGGCGGACATACCCTCGGCCGAGGAAATCTGCAAGAAGCAGCTCTACAAGGTGATGGACCAGATAGTCAAGACCGACGTGAACGAGGAGGAGATAGCCCCCTTCATGGACGACATCAACCGCTACTTCGAGTTCATCGACAAGGAAGACGTCATCAAGAAGATTGTCAGCCTGGAGTTCGGCCGCTTCCTCGCATACTACGCCGACGCGCCAGAGATAGAGAAACCCACCGGCCGCGGAGACAAGAAAAAGAAGGAGCGCACCAGCGACGAGCGCAAGCGCACCCACAAGGCCGAGGCCGGCTACCGCCGCCTGTTCATCAACCTGGGCAAGGCCGACGGCTTCTACCCGGGCGAGCTGATGCAGTTCGTCAACCGCAACATGCGCGGCGGACGGCAGGAGATAGGCGCGATAGACCTTATGTCGAAGATGTCTTACTTCGAAGTGCCCGAAAGGGACGCGGCCAAGGTGATGCGCGCCTTGGACGGAACCACGTACAAGGGCCGCCAAGTGCGCTGCAACGACGCCGACCGCGACAGCAAGCCGCAGCGCGGGGCGTGGAAGAACGACAAGCCCGGCAGCTTCGAGAAGAAGTCGAAGCGGCGCGACCAGGAGGGCGGAGAGCGCTCGGAGCGCCGCCGCAAGAAGGCCGACGCCGGCTTCCAGGAGAGCGGACGGCAGGACGACTGGAGGCAGTTCTTCACCAAGGAGGCGAAGGACGTGAAGCTCGTGGGCGACGAGCCAGACTTCAGCGAGGAAGGATGGGCACGCCGCAAGCCGAAGAAGTAAGGATCCGAAGCCTGGCAACCAGACACCCATCCCAACCAAAGGGAACACCCGCCCCAACCCTCCCGAAGAGAGGGAGCTTTGCATGGTGACGGTGTTTGGCGGAGTATGGGCAAGGGATTTGAGAATGATTTGTAATTGACTGATAATCAGACAGCTTATGAAAGGCCGTCTTTCGCACTGCGGAAGATGGCCTTTTGCGTTGCCGTTTGCGGCCTTTAGCCTTGCAAAAGGCCATCAATCGCATTAGGCTCATTCGGCCCATCGGGCTTATTTGGCCTATTGGCCCAATGAGCCTAATAGGCCAAATAAGGCGGATAAGGCATTGGTCTAAGAACGGCAAGCCACAATTTCCGCAAAGGTAATCAAGCTCCCTCCCTTTGGGAGGGCTGGGATGGGTGTCTGGTTGCCAGGCTTCGGGTGTCAAATTTGCAACCAAGTTGCATTCAAAAAAACTTATTTTTGCGCCTAAAAACAAAAACATCCTGATTTTATGAAGCACAAGACCATCATCACCGCGGCCTGCGCCACGCTGCTGCTCACGGCCTGCGGCCGCGGCGGAGACCGCCACGTGACGGCCGACGGACACGCCGGCGAGGCTAAGGAGCACGGCCACGAGATTGTAATTAGCGCCAAGGAGGCCGAGGCTTCGGGCATAAAGGCCGAGGCGGTGGAGGCCGGAGAGTTCGGCGGAGTGATACCATGCGGCGGCAAGATACTGGCCGCTCAGGGCGACGAGGCCACCGTCGTGGCCACCGTGCCGGGCATAGTGAGGCTCGCCCGCGGACTGGCCGAAGGCGCTCCGGTGAGCCGTGGCGGCACGGTGTTCACCATATCGTCGAAGAACCTGCAGGACGACCCCGCGCGCCAGGCCGCCGTAGAATACCAGAAGGCCAAGAGCGAATACGAGCGCGCGGCGCAACTGGTGAAGGACAGGATAGTCACCCAAAAGGAGTTCAACGCCCTGAAGGCCGGCTACGAGGCCGCACGCATAGCATGGGAGGCTTACTCCGGCGGCACCGCCGGCAAAGGCGGCACGGCCGTGAAGTCGCCTCTTGGCGGATATGTGAAGGCGTGCCTGGTGAAGGACGGCGACTACGTCAGCGTGGGCCAGCCGCTGATGACCGTCACGCAGACGCGCTCGCTCTACCTGCGCGCCAATGTGCCCGAGCGTTACTATGCATTGATGGGCACTCTCCGTTCGGCCAAGTTCAAGGCGGCTTATGCCGACCGCGTCTACGACCTGGCGCAGATGGACGGCCGCCTGGTGGCCGCCGGCAAGCAGACGGGTGACGGCTCGCCGTACATACCCGTGACATTCGAGTTCGCCAACCGCGCCGGCGTGGCTCCCGGCGCGTTCGTGGAGACCTATCTGCTCACCGCTCCCAGGCAGGGCGTTGTGAGTGTTCCAGTCTCGGCGTTGACCGACGAGCAGGGGCTTAACTTCGTCTACGTGCAGACCGACCCCACGTGCTATGAGCGCCGCGAGGTCACCGTCGGCCAGACCGACGGCGAGCGCGTCGAGATAAAGAGCGGCCTGAAGGCCGGCGAGAAGGTGGTAACGGAGGGTGCCGTGCAGGTGCGTCTGGCATCAGCAAGCAACACTATACCAGGACATACGCACAACCATTAAAGCCCCTGACGACCTGACACCCACCCCAACCCTCCCTAAGGGAGGGAGCTTAATATGAATATGTATTTAATCATTAAAAATCAAACAACCACCCCGGCCTTTCCGAAAGGAATAGCTTGACATGCCTTTCGGGTTTGTACCTGCGGCATATACGGCTTATACGGCTTATTTGTCTTATAATTAAAAGCATACCAAGCCCCCTCCCTTCGGGAGGGCTGGGGTGGGTTTTAGCTTATGCTCAACAAGATAATTCATTTCTCACTGCACAACCGCCTGCTCGTACTCGTTGCGGCGGTGCTGCTCACCGTGGCCGGAATAGTGGCCACGCAGAAGACGGAAGTCGACGTGTTCCCCGACCTCAACGCCCCTACCGTGGTCGTAATGACCGAAGCCGGAGGCATGGCCGCCGAGGAGGTGGAGCAGCTCGTGACGTTCCCCATCGAGACGGCGGTCAACGGCGCGACCCACGTGCGCCGCGTGCGCTCCTCCTCGGCCACGGGTTTCTCCGTCGTATGGGTGGAGTTTGACTGGGACACCGACATCTACCTGGCTCGCCAGATAGTGTCCGAGAAGCTCGCGGCGGTCACCGAGACGCTGCCCGAGAACGTGGGCAAGCCCACGCTCGGCCCACAGTCGTCGATTCTCGGAGAGGTGCTCATCGTCGGACTGACCGCCGACAGCACCTCTATGATGGAACTTCGCACCATAGCCGACTGGACCATACGCCCCCGGCTGATGTCTACGGGCGGCGTGTCGCAGGTGGCCGTGCTCGGCGGCGACATCAAGGAGTACCAGATATTGCTGCATCCGGGCCGCATGGCGCACTACGGCGTTACGCTGGGTGAGATTCTTTCGGCCACAGGCTTCATGAACCGCAACACCAACGGAGGCGTGATCTATGAGTACGGCAACGAATACATTGTGCGCGGAGTGGTGTCAACCGACGACGTGAGGCAGATGGCCGACGTGGTGGTGAAGACAAATGGCGGCGACGCAGTTACCCTCGGCGACGTCGCCGACGTGCAGGTCGGCGCACAATTGCCGCGCCTCGGCCTCGCGTCGGAGAAGGGACGGCCCGCCGTTCTGCTCACCGTAACCAAGCAACCCGGCACCGGCACCATCGAGCTTACACGCCGCCTGGAGGCCGCATTGAAGGATTTGGAGAAGAATTTGCCCAAGGACGTGCACGTAAGCACCGACGCTTTCCGCCAGTCGCGGTTCATAGAAAGCTCCATAAACAACGTGGAACACTCGCTCTACGAGGGTGCGCTCTTCGTCGTAATCATACTTTTCCTCTTCCTTGCGAACGTCCGCACCACCATAATTTCATTGATTACGCTGCCCGTGTCGCTGCTCATGTCGCTCCTGGTGCTGCACTATTTCGGCATGAGCGTCAACACGATGAGCCTCGGCGGACTGGCAATCGCCATCGGTTCGCTCGTCGACGACGCGATAGTCGATGTCGAGAACGTGTGGAAACACCTGCGCGAGAACCGCCTGCTGCCCAAGGAACGGCGGTTGCCCGTGCTCGACGTGGTGTTCAACGCCTCCCGCGAGGTGCGCATGCCGATACTCAACTCCACGGCGATAATCATCGTAAGCTTCGTCCCCTTGTTCTATCTTAGCGGCATGGAGGGGCGCATGCTCATACCGCTCGGCGTGGCCTTCATCGTTGCCTTGGCGGCTTCCACGGTGGTTGCGCTCACCCTTACGCCAGTGCTTTGCAGCTATCTGCTGGGCGGAGGGAAGGAAAACGGAGTGCCGCGCGAGGCTTTCGTGGCGCGTTGGATGAAGAAGCATTATGAAAAAGGGCTTCTCTGGGCGTTGGACCACAAGCGTCCCGTGGTGGCTTCCACCGTCGTCTTGTTCGCCGTTGCCGTCGGCCTGTTCTTCACTTTGGGCCACAGCTTCCTGCCGAAGTTCAACGAAGGCTCGTTCACAATCAACATAAGCTCGATGCCGGGAATATCTCTTGAAGAGTCGGACAAGATTGGCCGCCGCGCCGAAGAGATACTTTTGTCGATCCCCGAGATACAGACCGTGGCGCGAAAGACCGGCCGCGCCGAGCTTGACGAGCACGCATTGGGCGTAAATGTGTCTGAGATAGAGGCTCCGTTCGAGCTGAAAGACCGCTCGCACGAGGAACTCTTGGACGACATACGTCATCGTCTCGCCACAATAAAGGGCGCTAACATAGAGATAGGCCAGCCCATCAGCCACCGCATCGACGCGATGCTCAGCGGCACGCAGGCCGGCATCGCCATAAAGCTTTTCGGCGACGACCTCAACCGTATGTACTCCATCGCCAACCAAATAAAGGCTTCCATAGCCGACGTTGACGGCCTGGCCGACCTCAACGTGGAGCAGCAGGTGGAGCGCCCCGAGCTTGAGATAAAGCCAAGGCGCGAGATGCTGAAGATGTACGGAATACCGATGGCCGACTTCAACACGTTCGTCCGCGTCAACATGGCCGGCGAAACGGTGTCGCAGGTGTATGAGAAGGGCGGCAGCTTCAACCTCGTGGTGCGCGCCGCCGAGCACGACCGCTGCGACATGGAGCGCATACGCGACCTCATGATCGACACGCCCGACGGGCGCAAGGTGCCCCTGGCGAGCGTGGCCGAGGTGAAATCAAGCATGGGGCCGAACACTATCAACCGCGAGAACGTGAAGCGCAAGCTCGTGATATCGGCCAACGCGAGCGGCAGGGACATGCGCAGCGTGGTGAACGACATACAGAAGCGCATAGAGAAGGAAGTGAAGTTGCCCGAAGGATACCACGTGGAGTACGGCGGACAGTTCGAGAGCGAGCAGGCGGCCAGCCGCACCCTGACGCTCGCCTCGGCGCTGAGCATAGTTGTGATATTCCTTCTTCTGTACATGCAGTTCAAGAACACGCTCGAGAGTGCGGTGATACTCATCAACCTGCCGCTGGCCTTGATAGGCGGCGTGTTCACCCTGGTGCTCACCACCGGGGAGGTAAGCATACCGGCCATCATAGGCTTCATCTCGCTCTTCGGCATCGCCACGCGCAACGGCATGCTGCTCGTGAGCCATTACAACACGCTGCGCGGCGAGGGTGCGGGCAGTGTGAGGGAGTGCGTGGTGCGCGGTTCGCTCGACAGGCTGAACCCCATCCTCATGACCGCCCTGTGCTCCGCGCTCGCCCTGATACCGCTGGCAATGCGCGGAGGGCTGCCCGGCAATGAGATACAAAGCCCCATGGCGAAGGTCATCTTGGGCGGACTGCTCACCTCGACGTTCCTCAACGGCTTCATCATTCCCATAGTGTATGAATTTATAAGGAGTAAGGAGGAAAGGAGTAAGGCAGTAAAGTAGATTTGCCGAAGCGGTAAGGAGCAGAGAAGTAAAGGAGTAAGTAAAAATGCCGTCTAAGGTTTCTGCCACGGCACACTCGGCCTATCCGGTTCATTAGTCTTATCAAACAATAACAAACGATGAAAACAGCAATTGTCACGATAGCGGCCTTCATGGCCGCGACAAGCCTCAAGGCGCAGACCCTGGGCGGCGTTCTTGAGAGCGTGGAGAAGAACAACACCGAGCTGAAAGCCCTCGCCAAGGGCAACGAGGCGGCGCGCCTCGACCTCAGGCAGGCCAACAACCTGGAGGGGCTTTCGGTTGAATACAGCCCGTTTTTCAACGGAAACACCAAGGGCATAGCCTCGTCAGAGCTGGTGGTGACGCAGGGATTCGACTTCCCCACGCTCTACGGTGCGCGGCGTAAGGCCGCCCGCTTGCAGGGCGAGGCCATCGACTTGCAGTACCGCACGGCGCGGCGCGACGTCCTCCTGGCCGCCAAGCAGCTCTGCCTCGACCTTATCCACATGAACAAGCGGCGCGCCCTGCTCCGCGAGCGGCGCATTGCGGCCGACGAGCTGCTGGCCATGTTCACCGAGAAATACGACAAGGGCGACGCCACGGCCATAGAGCTTAACAAGATAAAGATGGAGCGCATGAACCTGGAGGCCGAGCTTGCGGCCGCCGAGGCCGACCGCGCCACGGCCCTTGAACAGCTCCGCGCCATGAACGGCGGCGTCGGCATAGAGTGCGCCGACACGCTGTATCCGCCGCGCCCTGATGAAGGCTATGAGGCCGTTTACGCCCGCGCCGTGGCTTCCGACTGGCAGGTGATGGCCGCCGCAGCGGCCGTCGATGCCGCCGGGCAGGACGTGAAGGTGAGCCGCCAAGGCTGGATGCCCAAGCTGGAGATAGGCTTCCGCCGCAACACCGAGGGTCCCGAGGCCAGCAACGGCTTCCTCATAGGCGGCTCGATACCCATCTTCGCCAACCGCCACAAGGTGAAGGCGGCCAAGGCCAGGCAGGCCGAGGCCGAGATGGCGAGGACCGACGCGCGTCTGAAGGCCGAGAGCGCGGCACGCGCCGCGGTGGAGAGCATGAGGCGGCTGGGCGCGTCGATGGCGACGTATGACGTGCCCCTGATGCGCCAGACGCTCCGCCTGCTGCGCAAGGCGGTGGAGAGCGGCCAGATGTCGGTGACCGACTACTATGTCGAGGCCGACGGCGTGTACCGCAACATGCAGGCCTACGCCGACCTGGAGAGGCAGTATCATGGCCTCGTGGCCGACATCACGAAGAACGACTTGTAGCCCAACAGCCGCAGTCTCGCGGCATGCTCCGTAACATGCTGAGGCACAGCGGTTTGCAAAAGGCCGTCTTTCACACGCTGAAAGACGGCCTTTTGCGTTGCAATTTGCGGCTTTTTGCACGGCGAAAGACCGTCTTTCGGGATCATCCGCAGTTTAAGTGTATTGGCGTTCGTGGCAATAGGGTCTCGAAGAGGTCCAACTATGCTTGACCGCATGTGTAGCGAAGCGGAACTTGCGGTAGGTATGCAGCAATAATATACGTGAGTTCGGCACAAGGAATCATCCTTCAAATTATATAATTTCTTGCCGCTTTGCTTTTCTGCAGCTCAGTGTCAAGTCGTCATTCCGCTGAAAAGCGGAATCCAGAAAGCGCCATAGTGGTTAGCCGCCTTTGTCTTTTCGACTGGATTCCGCTTTTCAGCGGAATGACGACTTGCCACCGACTTGCAAAAAACGGATAAGTGTGACATTACTGTTATGCCGGACTCACGTAATGATATCGTCCTCGACGAGGGCGAATGTCACCCTGCAGTTCGCCCCCTTCGGGGACGGGATTGACACCTATACGTTATACACCTGAACTGCGGATGAACCCTTTCGCGGTTCAGTCCGCAGTCCGGGCATGCGGAATGTCCGCCTCGCGGCCAGGCAATCATGAACGGGCGCATCCGTCGCATTGGCTTGTTTCCATGCCTTACTCACGCCGGCACAGCATGCCTCGGCAACCGGAAAATCTTGTGCCGGCACCGCCGCGATGGACGGAAAAACATCAGCCCCTCCACGCTTTTTTACCGATAAGATGTAAGTTTTACAATTATTACGCGTCCACTTTTTGCCGTCCGTCTCGTAATGGCTAACTTGTTGTGGCACAGGCACATGCATGCAATGCGTGTTGTCCGTGTTTCCACTTTCTATATTTGTACGCTTTCCAAGAGCTGTTCTTTTACATAAATTTGCGCAGTCGAAAATCATGGAAACGACCTTTAACCAAAATCAAAATTCAAGTTTATGGAAAAATGCAGATTATTAATCCTGGCGTTATTGGTTTCGCTGGTGTCGATGACCGCCTACGCGCAAGACTTCGTGTGCTCGGGCGTGGTCGTAGACGAGTCGGGCGAGCCGATAATCGGGGCGTCCGTCTTCCAGAAGGGAAGCAGCAAGGGCGCGGTCTCCGACCTTGACGGAGCGTTCAAGTTGGCGCAGGTGCCCGAAGGCAGTACGATAACCATATCGTACATAGGCTACAAGACGGTAGAGGCCAAGGCCGCCGCGGGCATGCGCATCGTCATGCACGAGGAAAACACCACGCTGGGCGACCTTGTGGTCGTTGGCTACGGCGTGCAGAAGAAGAGCGTGGTCACCGCCTCCATCGCCAAGGTAGGCGCCGACGAGCTGGGCATGACGGCTCCCGTCCGCATGGACAACGCCCTCAAGGGTCTCGCCGCCGGCGTGACCGTGACCTCGGCCTCCGGCCAGCCCGGAGCCGCCGCGAGGATACGCGTGCGCGGCATCGGCACCATCAACAACTCCGACCCGCTCTACATCGTCGACGGAATGCCCATCGAGGGCGGCCTCGACTACGTGAACCCCAGCGACATCGAGAGCATCGAGGTGCTCAAGGACGCAGCCTCCGGCGCAATCTACGGAGCGCGCGCGGCCAACGGAGTGGTGCTCGTCACCACCAAGAGCGGCACCAAGGGCAAGGTGAAAGTGAACTACAACTTCTCTTACGGATGGCAGAGCAAGTGGCGCAAGCGCGACCTTCTTGACGCTACCGAGTACGCCGTGATGATGAACGAGGGATACACCAACGCCGGCATGGAGGCCCCCTATGCCGACCCTTACAGTCTTACCGACGCCATGGGGCGCCCCGTCACCACGGGCACTGACTGGCAGGACGAGGTGTTCTACGACAACGCGCCCGTTGTGAACCATGACGTCACCGTGAGCGGAGCCACCGACAACGTGAACTACTACCTGTCGCTGGGCTACTACACGCAGGACGGTATCGTGGGCGGAAACTTCGGACGCTCCGACTATCAGCGACTGTCGCTGCGCAGCAACACCAGGTACAAGGTGTTCGACGAGTCAAAGAAGCGCAACTGGCTCAACAAGCTCGACGTCACGGTGAACCTCTCCTACGCCCGCGTGAAGAGCCACGACATCGAGGTGAACTCGCAGTTCGGCTCGCCGCTCGGCGCGGCACTGGCCCTCTCGCCCATACTGACGCCCACCCTCACAGGCGAGGCCGCCGAGGCGCAGGACGAGTATTACCGCCAGACACAGCCCGACTATCCCGGCCCGATATACTCGCCGTCGGGCGAACCTTACACCATCTCGGGCACGATGTTCAACGACATGGCCAACCCGCTGGCCATGCTGTCGCTCCCCGGAGCGCAGAACTGGAGCCACAAGTTCGTGGCCAACTTCGCCGCCGAGCTGCAAATATGGGACGGACTGAAGTATCGCGTGTCATACGGAGCCGACATGTCCTTCTGGGGCAACGAGAGCCACACCGAGCTTTACTACCTTACCACCAGCAACAAGGCCACCCACACCAGCGCGTCGCAGGAGAGCGACCGCAGCACCGTGTGGCAGATTGAGAACGTGCTCACGTATGACAAGACCTTGGGCGACCACTCGTTCAACGTCGTGCTGGGCCAGTCGGCCATGAAGAACACCGGCTGGACGCTCGGCGCGAGCCGCCGCGGGCTCATCGACCTGTCAAAGCCTTACATCGACTTCGCCAGCGGATTGGCCGAGAACGGCGACCGCGACGGATGGGGTGGGCCGTCAGACCCGCACACGCTGTCGTCTCTCTTCGCCCGTCTGAGCTACAACTACGCCGAGCGTTACATGCTCCAGGCCACCGTGAGGCGCGACGGTTCGAGCCGTTTCGGCACAAACAACAAGTACGCCACGTTCCCCTCGTTCTCGCTGGGATGGAACATCACTAACGAGCCGTTCATGCAGAAGCGTCCCTCTTGGCTGACTAACATGAAGCTGCGAGCCAGCTGGGGAAAGAACGGCAACGAGAACATAGACGACTTCCGCTATGCGGTCTTCACCGCCACGGGCAACAACTACGTGCTGGGACGCGGCGAGAACGTGGTCAACGGAGTGAAGGCCAACGGCCTGTCGAACCCAGACCTGAAGTGGGAGGAGTCAGAGCAGACCGACATCGGCCTCGACCTGGGCTTCTTCAACAACGCGCTGACGTTCTCGGCGGACTATTACAAGAAGAAGACCAACGGCATGCTCATGACCATGTCGATACCTTCATACGTGGGCGAGACCAAGCCCATAGGCAACGTCGGCAAGATGGAGAACTCGGGAGTGGAGTTCGAACTGGGCTACAAGTTCCGCGTGGCCGACGCTGTATTCAACGTGCGCGGCAACGCCTCATACCTGACCAACAAGCTCATTGAGCTGGGCAACGACACGGGCTGGGCCTCATACGACTCCTTCATCAACGTGGGCACCATCACGCGCGCCATGAACGGCGAGCCGTTCCCTTACTTCTACGGGCTCAAGACCGACGGAATCTTCCAGACGCAGGAGGAGATCGACTCTTACACCGGCCCCGACGGCACGCCCATACAGCCCAACGCCAAGCCCGGATACGTGCGCTTCAAGGACCTGAACAACGACGGAAAGATTGACGACAACGACCGCACGAAGATTGGAAAGGGCATGCCCGACTGGACGTTCGGCTTCAACTTCACCGCCGCATGGCGCGGACTCGACTTCGCGATGATGTGGCAGGGCACGGCCGGCAACGACGTGTTTGACGCCACGCGCCGCATAGACATCAACTCAATCAACCTGCCCTCGTATATGCTCGGCCGCTGGACGGGCCCCGGCACGTCTGACAAGTACCCGATATTCATCGTGGGCGACGCGTCAGACAACTGGAAGTCGTCTGACCTGTACGTGCACGACGCATCATACCTGCGCCTGAAGAACATAGAGCTTGGCTACACCCTGCCGCAGAGGCTCACCCAAAAGGTGTTCATCAGCAGGCTGCGCCTGTACGTGTCTGCCGAGAACCTTCTCACGCTTACAAAGTACCACGGCTTCGACCCGGAGATTTCCTCGGGAGGAACGTCGCTCGGCGTGGACTACGGAGTGTATCCCCAAGCACGCGTGTGGCGCGTGGGCTTCAACCTGGAGTTCTGACGCGGGCGTGCGCCAGAGAGTGAACGACGGCCCTGTCCGTCAACATCAAGAACGTTAAACAACGCCAGCCGCGCGGACGCTTGCCGGCAGCCGTCGACTGACGGCTTGCGCCCGCCTTTCCGAAAGACGGCAAAACGCATTGCGGAAGGCCGCAAAACGCAGCGCGAAAGACGGCCTTTCGCAACGTGAAAGACGGCCTTTCGCAGAAGGCCCGGGCAAGGGCGCTTCCGCAGGCTGGCATCAAAACAACAGAAAATGAAGACAAGCAACATATTCGCAGGCCTGCTGATGGCCGCATCAGTGGCGTTTGCAGGGTGCAGCGACGACTTCCTCGAGCTCGCTCCGCCCACCAAGACCCCGATAGAGGAATACTTTATAACCGAGGACCATGTGTACGAGGCGCTCATAGCCGCCTACGACCCGCTGCACTGGCCCGACTGGGACGGCGCGCAGTACAACGCCGTCAACCTGATGAGCGACGTCATGGCCGACGACATCTGGCCGGGCGGAGCCAGCCGCAACGACAACCAGTACATGCACCTCATGATGAACTATGAGGCCAATCCGGAGAACTGCATGACCGGGCTCTGGAGCGACGAGTACAGCGGAGTGAAGCGGTGCAACGACGTGCTGACCTATCTTGGATGGGCCGCCGGCAACATCAGCGCGGAAAAGAGCGCCCTCTGGGCCGCGCAGGCACGCGTGCTCCGCGCCTACTATTACTGCAACCTGTGGAAGTTCTGGGGCAACATACCATTCTACATGGAGAATCTCGAGATGCCTTACCTGGCCGAGCAGAAGCAGGCCGACGACGTGTATGAGGCCGTGATTGCCGACCTTGAGGACGTGATCGGCTCGGCGGTGCTGCCCATGAAGTGGGAAGACACGGCCACGGAATACAACGTGGGCAAGGTGTCGCAGGCCATGGCATACATGCTCTACGCCGAGATGGTGATGTACCAGAACGACGAGAGCCGCTACGCAAAGGCCCTAGGATACATGAGGGAGATAATAAACTGCCCCGACTACGGCCTGCTTGACAGCTACGCCGACATCTTCGAGGAGAGCGGAGAGTGGGGCAGGGAGTCCATATTCGAGGTGGACTACAAGGACGACAACGCCATGCGCTCGTGGGACACGCCGCTCGTGGCCGGCGGAACGGTGCTGCCGCGACTCATAAGCCCGAGCGCCTGGGCCCCCAATCCGGGCGACGACAGCGGCGTGGTAAACGGCTGGGGATTCGGCCCCGTGCGCACGGAGGCATACCAGATGTACGCCGAGGGCGACACGCGCCGCGACGTGACGTGCTTCGACGCCAACGCCCACGGCACCTACGAGCACCGCTACCAGGACACGGGCTACTTCCTGGGCAAGTACATCGGCAAGTCTGAGAACAACAAGGACCAGTCGGCCGACGACGACCTCAACTTCAACAACAACCTTCGCGTGTACCGCTTCGCCGAGACGCTGCTCAACGCCGCCGAGCTGATCGTGCGCACGGGAGGCGACACCGGCGAGGCAAGCCGCTACCTCAACGAGGTGCACCACCGCGCCGGACTTGCCGACGACGTGGCCCCGACGATAGACAACATCGTGCAGGAGCGCCGCCTCGAGTTCGTGGGCGAGGGCAAGCGCTACTGGGACTTGGTGCGCACGGGCAAGGCCGCGTCCACGCTTGTGCCCGACAAGTACGGCTACCGCACCAACACCTGGACCGAGTCTAAGAAGTATCTGCCCATACCGCAGTCTGAAATAGACGCCGCACAGGGCACGCTTACGCAGAACAATTACTGATTGCGGCGCGCAGTCCGCGCCTGTTTGGCCGCTGTCGCCAGTTTACGATATTGCCGCCGTGACGGCGGCTGTGCATGCTTCATCATGTGAAAGGCCGTCTTTCGGCTTGCCGTTTGCGGCCTTTCATTCTGTAAAAGACGGCAAACGGCACGCCAATAGGCCGTCTTTCGCAAAAACCTTTTCGCAGAGACATTTGTCGGTGCAAGGTTTCGCGGTACGGATAAAATATCGTAAATTTGTGCGATGGAAGCATAACCTTACAAACACTGACATATGAAGACATTTCTGACAACAGCCGTTTTCGCCGCGTGTGCGGCCCCGGCTTCTTGGGGACAGGCACTGCCCGTGTATCTTGACGACACAAAACCGATCGAGCAGCGCGTCGAGGACGCGCTCGGGAGGATGACGCTCGATGAGAAAATCGCCGTAATCCACGCCCAGAGCAAGTTCAGTTCGCCCGGAGTGCCGCGCCTCGGCATACCAGAGTTCTGGACCGACGACGGCCCCCACGGCGTTCGCCCCGACGTGCTTTGGGACGAATGGGTGCAGGCCGGGCAGACCAACGACTCTTGCGTGGCCTTCCCCGCGCTTACGTGTCTCGCCGCCACGTGGAACCCCTCAATGGCTTCCGCCTACGGCAAGGCCCTCGGTGAGGAAGCGCTCTACCGCGGCAAGGACATGATCTTGGGCCCCGGCGTGAACATTTACCGCACTCCGCTGGGCGGACGCAACTTCGAGTACATGGGCGAAGACCCGTGCCTGGCCTCGCGCATGGTGGTTCCATACATCCGCGGACTTCAGTCCAACGGGGTCGCCGCGTGCGTGAAGCACTACGCGCTGAACAACGACGAGGTGTACCGCCACCAGGTGAACGTCGTCGTAGGCGACCGGGCGCTGTATGAGATATATCTCCCGGCCTTCAAGGCCGCCGTGAAGGAAGGGCGCACGTGGGGCATAATGGGCTCTTACAACCTCTACGGCAACCAGCACAACTGCCACAACCGCCGCCTGCTCGTCGACATACTGAAAGGCGAGTGGGGGTATGACGGCGTGGTGGTGAGCGACTGGGGCGGAACGCACGACACCCGCCAGGCCATAGAGAACGGCCTCGACATGGAGTTCGGCACATGGACCGACGGCCTTGTCTTCGGCCTGTCGAACGCATACGACAACTACTTCATGGCCCGTCCCTACAAGGAGCTGATACGGAAGGGCGAATATACCACCAAGGAACTCGACGACAAGGTGCGCCGCGTGCTCCGCCTCTTCTTCCGCACGTCGATGAACCGCAGCCGCGGATTCGGCTCGATGAACTCCGAGGAGCACTACGCCGTGGCGCGCAAGGTGGCCGGCGAGGGCATAGTGCTGCTGAAGAACAAGGGCGGCATACTGCCGCTTGACACGACGAAGGCCCTCAGCGTGCTCGTGGTCGGCGAGAACGCCATCAAGATGATGACCGTGGGCGGAGGCAGCTCGTCGCTCAAGGCGCAGAGAGAGACGCTTCCGCTCGACGGCATGCGCAGCCTGCTGGGCGGCAAGATAAAAGTTGAATACGCCCGCGGATACGTGGGCGACACCACCGGCAACTGCGACGGAGTGGTGGCGAAGCAGAGCCTTTACGACCCGCGCACGCCCGACGAGCTGCTGGCCGAGGCCGTGGAGAAGGCCCGCAAGGCCGACTGTGTGGTAATGTTCGGCGGACTCAACAAGGGCAACCACCAGGACTCTGAGGGCAACGACCGCCTGGACTACGGCCTGCCGTACGGCCAGGACCGACTGATAGAGGCTCTTGCCAAGGCCAACAGCAACTTCGTGTACGTCAACATATCGGGAAACGCCGTGGCCATGCCGTGGAAAGACAAGGTGCCGGCCATCGTGCAGGGCTGGTTCCTCGGCTCTACGGCCGGCGAGGCTCTGGCCGACGTGCTCACCGGGCGCGTCAACCCGTCGGGCAAGCTGCCCTATTCATGGATGGCGAAGCTCGACGACTACGGGGCGCACAAGCTGGGAACGTATCCCGGAACGTGGCGCGACGGCAAGAAGATAATCGACGAGGAATACAAGGAAGGCATCTTCGTGGGCTACCGCTGGGCCGACAAGGAGAAGCTGAAGCCCACGTTCGCCTTCGGCCACGGCCTGAGCTACACCACCTTCAAGATAGGAAAGGCCACGGCAGACAAGGCCGAAATGGCGCTGGGCGACAGCATAACCTTCACCGTCAGCGTGACCAACACCGGCAGGAAGGCCGGCGCGGAGGTGGTGCAGCTGTATGTCCGCGACTGCGAGTCGTCGCTCGTCCGCCCCTACAAGGAGCTTAAGGCGTTCAGGAAAGTGAGCCTTGCGCCCGGCGAGACGAGGTGGGTAAGCCTGACGATAGGCACCGACGCCCTCAGCTTCTTCGACGACAAGGCGCACGAGTGGAAGGCGGAGCCGGGCGAGTTTGAGGCCATGATAGGCAACTCGTCGGACAACCTTGCGCAAAAAGTAAAGTTCAAATTAAAATAAAAGACATATGATAAGATTGGGAAAAACAATGGCAGCCGTGGCGGCATGTGTGCTCACGCTGCCGTCAATGGCGCAGACAGAGGGCATGGACGAGTTCGTCGACAAGCTCATGTCGCGCATGACGCTCAGCGAGAAGATAGGACAGCTCAACCTTCAGGTGGCCGGCGACATAACCACCGGCCAGGCCCAGAACACCGAGGTGGCCGGCATCATCAGGGCCGGAGGCATGGGCGTAGTGTTCAACCTGAAGGGAGTCGAGAAGGTAAGGGAGCTGCAGCAGATTGCCGTGGAGCAGAGCCGGCTGGGCATTCCGCTGCTTGTCGGCATGGATGTGATACACGGTTACGAGACGATATTCCCCATACCGCTCGCCCTCTCGTGCTCATGGGACGTGGATGCGGTGGAGGAGGCGGCGCGCATTGCCGCCAAGGAGGCTTCGGCCGACGGCGTGAACTGGGTGTTCAGCCCGATGGTGGACATATGCGTTGACGCCCGCTGGGGCCGCATAGCCGAGGGAAACGGCGAAGACCCTTACCTGGGGGCGCAGCTGGCCAGGGCCATGGTACGCGGATACCAGGGCGACTACTCCAGCCGCGAGAACGTGATGGCCTGCATGAAGCACTTTGCGCTGTACGGCGCGGTTGAGGCCGGACTTGACTACAACACCGTGGACATGAGCCGCCTGCGCATGTTCAACCAGTATTTTCCGCCTTACCGGGCGGCTGTGGAGGAAGGAGCGGGCAGCGTGATGTCGTCGTTCAACATCGTTGACTGCATACCGGCGACGGCCAACAGGTGGCTGCTTGACGACGTGCTGCGCAAGATGTGGAAGTTCGACGGCTTCGTGGCTACCGACTACGGGTCGATTGGCGAGATGACGTCCCACGGCGTGGGCGGCGACCTTAAGCATGCGTCGGCCCTGGCGCTCAACGCCGGCACCGACATGGACATGTGCTCGATGGGATTCTACGGCACGCTGGAGCAGTCGGTGAAGGACGGCACGGTGAGCCTGGAGGCCGTTGATCAGGCCTGCCGCCGTGTGCTCGAGGCCAAGTACAAGCTGGGACTTTTCAAAGATCCTTACAAGTATTGCGACCCCAAGCGGCGCGCCACCGACATATTCACGGCCGAGAACCGCGCCGCCGCGCGCCGCATTGCGGCCGAGACTTTCGTGCTGCTGAAGAATCAAGGTGACATCCTTCCGCTGAAGAGGCAGGGCAAGATAGCCCTCATAGGTCCGCTGGCCGACACCAGGGACAACATGGCCGGCACGTGGTGCGTGGCCTACACGCCCGAGAAGTACTCCACGCTGAAGGAGGGATTCGAGCGCGCGCTGAGGGGAAAGGCCGAGCTGATCTACGCACAGGGCTGCAACCTGATGGCCGACCCGGCGCGGCAGCGTGCTGCGGAGTCGGGCAAGACGATAAGGCGCGGCGACGACGCGGCCCTAAAGGCCGAGGCTCTTAAGGTGGCGATGCAGGCCGACGTCATAGTGTGCGCCATGGGAGAGTGTGCCGACATGTCAGGCGAAAGCTCCAGCCGCAGCGACCTGCGCCTGCCCGACGTGCAGCGCGAGCTGCTCGCCGAGCTTGTGAAATTGGGCAAGCCGGTGGTGATGCTCAACTTCTCGGGCCGTCCCACGGTGCTCGAATGGGAGCATGAGAATGTCGACGCGATACTCAACGTGTGGTTCGGAGGCAGCGAGGCGGCCGACGCCATCTGCGACGTGCTCTTCGGCGACGTGGCTCCCAGCGGCCGCCTGACCACCTCGTTCCCGCGCACCACGGGCCAGCTGCCAATGTATTACAACTACCTGACCAGCGGAAGGCCGCTGCCCGACGGCACAAAGGAGTTCCACAAGTTCTCGGCCAACTGGCTCGACTGCGTGAGCGGTCCGCTGTACCCCTTCGGCTACGGGCTGACTTACACCACGTTCGCCTACGGCAAGCCCACGGTGACAGGCTCGGGGCGCACGTTCAAGGCTTCGGTCACGGTGACAAACACAGGCGCGAGGGACGCATGCGAGGTGGTGCAGCTCTACGTGCACGACCGCGTGGCCTCGATATCTCGCCCCAACAAGGAGCTAAAGGGCTTCAGCCGCGTAATGCTGAAGGCCGGCGAGAGCAAGGAAGTGACGTTTGACATCACCGGTGAAGAACTCTCATACTACAACGCCGAGGGCGGGGAAGTGTTCGAGCCGGGCGCGTTTGACATCATGATAGGCCACGACAGCTCGTCGCTCCAGACCGTAACCATTACGGCCGAATGATCAGTCGGCGCAACTGCCTGGCATCCAGCGCTTTGCAAAAGGCCGTCAATCGCGCTGCGATTGACGGCCTTTTGTCGTGCTGTTTGCGGCCTTTCGCATTGTAAAAGGCCGCCGGTTGGAATCTGTCCGGCCGTGCCCGGCCCGGCAACGGAGCCGTATGTCAAGAAATGCCTGCCATAATTTGGGATTTTCACGATATTGACTTAATTTTGCATGGTCGTCGTTTTTTACGGCAAGGCCATGCCTCTAACGCATATGATTAAAAACACAATATCCATCTTGCTCATGCTGCTCGCCGTGGCCCAGGCCGCAGCCGTGGAGAAGGCTGACTCGGTGTACCGCCTTATAGACAAGGCCATGGCCGGGGCCGACGCATACTTCGAGCGGCGCGAGGCCCGCATAGACGGACTGAAGAGCCGCCTGCAAGGCAGCCGGGAGCCGGCGCGGCGGTACGCGCTGGAGTTCAGCCTGTACGAGGAATACCGTGGCCTGTCAAACGACTCGGCCCTGGCCTACATAGAGAGGGCTGCGGCCACCGCGGCGGCGCGCGGCGACAAGGCGTCGGCCGGAAAGTGCATGGCCCTGGAGGCATGCCAGTGCTCGATGTCGGGGCTGTACGCAGAGGCGCTTGTCATGCTCGACCGCGTCGACCTGCGGTCGCTCGACAGCGTCGGGCTGCCGCTGTATTACCACGCGCGCAGCCATCTCTACGGCGAGATAGCGGCGCACACCGCCGTGCCGTCGATGAAGAGCGGGTATGCCGGCTTGTCGTCGGCCTACGAGGACTCGCTGCTCGCCGTCACCGGCGAGGACGATGCCCTGTACCTGCAACACATGGAAAAGAGGATGTTCGCGGCAGGCGACTATTACGGAGCCTTGCGCTACAACGAGAAATGGATGAGGCTGAGGGGGCACGTGCCCACGGAGTTTGCCGTGATAGCCTTTTACCGTTACCTTGACTACAAGATGCTCGGCAACAAGGCAGAGTGGACTTACTGGCTGGCCATGTCAGCCTTGGCCGACATACGCAACGGCACCACCGACCAGGCGTCCATGTGGGAGCTGGCACAGCATATGTACACCACGGGCGACTACGCCCGCGCCAACCGTTACATAGACTTCGCCGGGGCGTGCGTGAGAAAGTTCCATACGGCCCTGCGCAGCTACCAGGTGATGCCCGTGCTGTCGGTCATAAGCAAGAAATACCAGACCGACATGGCCTCCACCAACCGCATGCTCTACGTGGCGCTGATGGCCGCCAGCGTGTTCGCACTCACCGTGCTGTGCTTCGCCGTGTACCTGGTGAGGCAGCGCCGCCGGCTCGCCGCCGCGCAGGCCGGCCTGAGAGAGGGCAACGAACGGCTGACAAGGCTCAACGGAGAGATGCAGAAAGCCATGCGCGAACTTGACCTGAGCAACCGCAGGCTCACCGCCACCGGCGAGCGGCTCAACGCCGCCGTGGCCGGCCTCGACGAGAGCAACCGCGTAAAGGAGAAGTACATAGGCCTCTTTCTCCGCCAGTGCTCGTCATACATTGAGCGCATGGACCACATGCGCCGCGACGTGCTCGCCATGGTGAAGGCCAAGCGTTACGGCGAACTTTACGACATGGTGAAGAAACACGGCTTCCGCGACAAGGAGCAGGAAGAGCTGTTCGAGATATTCGACTCCACGTTCATACGCCTTTTCCCCACGTTCGTCGACGAGTTCAACCAGCTGCTCCGGCCCGAATGCCGCATAGCACTGGCCGACCAGTCGAAGCTCAACACGGGCGTAAGGATATTCGCGCTGATACGCCTCGGGATTGACGACAGCTCGAAGATAGCCGAGTTCCTGCACTACTCCGTCAACACAATATACAACTACCGCGCAAGGATAAAGAACGGGGCGATGGTGAGCCGCGACGAGTTTGAGGACATGGTGAGGTCCATAGGGCTGCCCAGGCGCGTGGCGAAAGGCTGCTCCGACACCACGGACGGCGGCCCGAGTGAAGAATGACAACCAAAAATAAGCATAAATGAAGATAGCAGTATTCTGTTCGGCCAACTCTGACATCAACGCCGGATACTTCAAAGCGGCCGCGGAGTTGGGCCGATGGATAGGCCGTCGCGGCCACACCCTCGTATTCGGAGGGTGCAACTTAGGGCTGATGGAGTGTGTGGCAAAGGCTGTGCGCGAGGCCGGCGGACGGTCGATAGGCGTAGTGCCGCAGATAATAGAGCGCGGCGGCAAGGCCAGTCCCTCGATGGACGTGACGATACCTTGCGACAACCTGAGCGACCGCAAGGATCTCATGCTCGCCCAATGTGACGCCGCCGTGGCCCTGCCCGGCGGCCTGGGCACGCTCGACGAGGTGTTCACCATGGCCGCCTCCGCCACCATCGGCTACCACCACAAGCCCATAGTGCTGCTCAACGTGGACGGATTCTGGGACTCGCTTGCCGCCCTTCTCGACGAATACCAGCGCAAGGGGATGATAAGGGGAGACTGGAGGAGCATAATAAAAGTGGCAGCCCCACCCGTAGCCGACCAAGGGGAAGACGCCTGGAATGCCTTTCTTGACACGCTCCTGTAAGCATTATGAATAATGATAAAACAAAACCGGCTTGGCGATATGAATATAATCGCCAAGCCGGTTTTGTTGTTTTCACCCTCAAAGTCACATCAAGCCCCCTCCATTTGGGAGGGGTGGGGTGGATGCCAGGTGTGTCATGGCTGGATATCTGCCCCTCATCTGTCCTGTTTAAGGCGCTCCGCCATGGCGCGGCCGAGCGCCTCGCACTGCGCGAAGGTGTCGTCCTTGAGGCTCTGCTTCATCTCCACCGGAGTGCCCACAGGCTCGAACTTGAGGCGTGTCTCGTTCCATTCCCTGATGCGCTCCACGGCCTTTCCCGCCCAAGCATAGCTGCCGAACCAGCCTATATAGTGGCGGTTCTTGATGTCCTTGCCGGCAAGTTCGCTCAGCAATACCTCCATCTCGTGGTACAGTCCGGCGTTATACGTCGGCGCGCCGACGATAAGTCCGCGGTAACGGAACACGTCGCGTATGATGTAAGAGTGGTGAGTCTTCGACACGTTGTACATTACGATGTTCTTGATGCCGGCCTGGCTCGCGGCGCGGGCTATCACTTCGGCCATGCGCTCGGTGTTTCCGTACATCGTTCCGTAGCAGATCACGATGCCTTCCTCGGTCTCGTAGCGGCCCAGGCGGTCGTATATGCCGATGACTTTGTCAATGTACTCGTGCCATACGGGGCCGTGCGTGGAGCAGATGTAGTCCAACTGCACGCCTTGTAGCTTCTTCAGGGCGTTCTGCACGGGCACTCCGTACTTGCCTACGATGTTCGAATAGTAGCGTATCATTTCCAGCCAGAACTCGTCGCAGTTTATCTCTGAGTCGATTATGCCGCCGTTGAGCGCGCCGAAGCAGCCGAAGGCGTCGCCAGAGAAGAGCGTGTGGGTGGTTGTCTCGAGCGTCACCATGGTCTCGGGCCAGTGCACCATCGGCGTCAACACGAACGAAAGCTCGTGCCTGCCGAGGCTTAGCGTGGAGCCGTTGGTCACTTCAATCTCGTCGGTTGTTATCCCGTAGAAGCCCTCAATCATGCCGAACGTCTTTTTGTTGGCCACGATTTTCACGCCCGGGTAGTACTTCCGGATAAGCTCTATGGCTCCGCTGTGGTCGGGTTCCATGTGGTTTATCACGAGATAGTCAATCTGGCGGTCGCCCAGAATCTCGCGTATGTTCTTGAGGTAAGGCATGAAGAAGTCCACCTCTACGGTGTCCACGAGGCACACCTTTTCGTCGTCGATGAGGTAGGAGTTGTACGAAACTCCGTTGGGCAGCGGCCACAGGCCCTCGAAGAGTTCCTTGTTGCGGTCGTTCACGCCCACGTAATAGATCTTGTCTGTAATCTCAATCATGGCTATGTTTGTTTTAGTTGTTCTTTATTTTGATAGGGCTAATGAGCCTAATGGGCCGGATGCGCCGTGCATTTGGCATATTGGGCCGATTAGGTTCATTGGCCTCATTGTGCTTATTCCTTGCCGTCCAGCTCCGCCTTCATGGCTTCGCCGAAGGCGGTGTCGATGGAGTTGCCGATGCTCTTGCAGCAGTTGGCCGAGAAGGCGAGGGCGCAGCTTATGATGTTGTCCCACGTCTTTTCGGGTATCTCGCCGTCCATCATGTCGCGCGTCACGCCGTATCGCACGAGGCCGTACACCAGTCCGGCGTTGAAGTTGTCGCCGGCGCCGATGGTGCTCACGGTCTTTGTGGCCTCCACGGGGTAGCTCTTCTTCAGTCCGCCGTCGCCGCGCAGTTCCACGGCGGCTGCTCCGTCGGTGTAGACGAACTTCTTGCAGTAGAACGAAACCTGCGAGTTGTACACCTTGTCGGGCGTGTCCATGCGGTACATCACGCTGAAGTCTTCGCGGCTGCCGCGCACGATGTCGGCGTATTCGAAGTTCTCCAGTATGTTTGGCGTGAGCTTCATCACCTCGTCGGCGTGGGCCGCGCGGAAGTTCACGTCATAGTAGATGATGGCTCCGTGGTCGCGCGCGGCGTTGAGTATTGCGGCCACCTGCGGACGGATGACGGGGTTGACGGCGTAGTAGGAGCCTATCATGACGATGTCGTCGCGGTTGATTTCGGGCGTTACGTAGTCCAGCCGGTCGTGCGGATGGTCCTTGTAGAAGATGTATTCGGCGTCGTTCTTGTCGTTGAGGAAGGCCAGCGACACGGGCGACTTCGTGCCCCGGTAGCTGTTCACGCAGCTTGCGTCGACCCCGTTTTCCTTCAGGAAGCTGACGGTCTTGCAGCCTATGCGGTCGTCGCCCACCTCGCTGACGAAGGCCGCCGGCACTCCGGCGCGTCCCAAAGAGATGATCCCGTTGTACACCGAGCCGCCGGGCACGGCGCTCACTGGCTGTCCGTTTTTGAATATTATGTCGAGAACGGTCTCGCCTATTCCTATTACCTTGCGCATTGTCTGAGTGTTGCGATATGTTGAATACAGGCCGCAAAGATAGTGAAAAAATGCTTTTTATGTAATGTGTGGCGTGTTAAACTCGTGAAAAACATGTAATTTTGCACTCTTGATTATGAAATACAACACACATGTTTTAGGCAACGGGCTGCGCGTGATACATCTGGAGTCGGCGTCGCCCGTGGTATATTGCGGCTACGCCGTCGGCGCTGGCACGCGCGACGAGCTGCCGGGCGAGGAGGGCCTGGCCCACTTCTGCGAGCACACCACGTTCAAGGGCACGGCGCGGCGCACGTCCTTGCAGATACTGAACTGCCTGGAGAGGGTGGGGGGCGACCTCAACGCCTTCACCAACAAGGAGGACACGGTGTTCCACGCGGCCATCCTGCGCGAGCACCTGCCGCGCGCCGTCGACCTGCTCTCTGACATAGTGCTGCACAGCACATACCCGCAGGCCGAGGTTGAGAAGGAGATCGAGGTGGTGTGCGACGAGATAGAGTGCTACAACGACTCGCCGGCCGAGCTGATATACGACAACTTCGAGAACATCGTCTTCGCCGGGCATCCCCTCGGCCACAACATCCTCGGCACGCAGGAGCGTCTGCGCCGCTACACGCAGGCCGACCCGCAACGCTTCACAGGGCGGCATTACCGCCCCGAGAACGCCGTCTTCTTCGCCTATGGCGACATCAGCTTCAGCCGCCTGGTGCGCCTGCTTGAGAAGGCAACGGCCGGCTTCCCCCCGGCCCGTCCGCTCACGGAGAAGAGACGGGCCGGGGCCGTTCCCGGGTACACTCCGCGCGAGGAGGTGACAAGCCGGGGCACTCACCAGGCCCACGTGATGATAGGCAACCGCGCGTATGACGTGCACGACCGCCGCCGCTTCGCCCTTTATCTGATGAACAACATCCTCGGAGGCCCGGGCATGAACGCCCGTCTGAACATAGCCCTGCGCGAGAAGCACGGGCTGGTGTACACCGTGGACAGCTCGATGGTGAGCTATTCGGACACCGGCCTGTGGTGTGTCTACTTCGGCTGCGACCCACACGACGTGAAGAAATGCCGCCGCCTCGTCATGCGCGAGCTTGACCGCATGGCCCAGAAGCCCCTCTCGCCCGCGGCGCTGGCCGCCGCCAAGCGGCAGATAAAGGGACAGATAGGCGTGGCGTGCGACAACCGCGAGAGCTTCGCCCTCGACTTCGGCCGCAGCTACCTGCACCACGGCATAGAGAAAGACGTGGCCAGACTGATGGCGCGCGTCGACGAGGTGACGGCCGAAGACATGCGGACAGTGGCGCAAGAGGTGTTCAATCCCGACAGGCTCACCACCCTGATGTTCGTCTGACAGTGCGCCGCCTGTAACCCACTGATAATCAGCATATTTGCGAAAGGCCGTCTTTCATGTTGCGAAAGACGGCCTTTCGCGTTGCCGTTTGCGCCCTTTCGCAAGGTGAAAGGCCGCAAACCGTTTTCAACTTTGCAACCCGGTTGCATCCGCTTTGCCGTAATTTTGCACAGTGTAAAGCGAAAGACTGAAAAACAATTGATATGGAAGAGCGAAGTTTCTTGAAGCCGGCCCTGTCGCTGGCGATGCTCGCAGCCGGCCTTGTTATGTCGGCCGTGGGCGTGGACTGGTTCGCCCCCGTGGGGGTTAGGGCGGCGTGGTATGCCGTGGCCTTCCTGCCCGTGGGGCTGGGAGTGATAAGAGAGGCGTGGGAGTGCGCCGCAAAGGGCGACGTGTTCAGCGAGTTCATGCTGATGAGCGTGGCCTCGGTGGGCGCGTTCGCGATAGGCGAGTTTCCCGAAGCCGTGGCCGTGATGCTGTTCTACTGCGTCGGCGAGACCTTGCAGGACATGGCCGTCGACCGCGCACGCGACAACATACGCAGCCTCATGGAGTTCCGTCCCGACAAGGCTTTCGTCGTTGACGGCGGCACGGTCGTGGAGAAAAAGCCCGAGGACGTGCGCGTGGGCGAGGTGATAGAGGTGAGCCCCGGCGGGCGCGTTCCGCTCGACGGCACGCTCATGAGCGCCGACGCGGCCTTCGACACGGCCGCTCTCACCGGCGAGAGCATGCCGCGCACCATAAGCGAGGGCGGCGAGGTGCTGGCCGGAATGGTGGCCACCGACAGCGTGTCGCGCATCCGCGTGTCGCGCCCGGCAGGCCAGAGCGCCGTAGCGCGCATACTACTCTCGATGGTCGAGGAAGCCTCCGGGCGCAAGGCCCCGGCCGAGCTGTTCATCCGCAGGTTCGCGCGGATATACACCCCCGTGGTCATCTCCCTTGCCGCGCTCACGGTGCTTGTGCCCTACGTATGGTCGCTCGTTGACGCGTCGTTCGCCTACAGTTTCGGCACATGGTTCTACCGTGCGCTCATCTTCCTGGTGATATCCTGCCCCTGCGCGCTGGTCATCAGCATACCGCTCGGCTATTTCGCCGGCATCGGCGCGGCGTCGAGATTCGGCGTACTGTTCAAGGGCGGCAACTGGCTCGACGCCATAACGAAGGTAGACACCGTGGTGTTCGACAAGACGGGGACGCTCACCCGCGGCGAGTTCAGCGTTGTAAAGATTGACGCGGCACAGCCCGACGAACTGCTCGGAGCCGTCGCCGCCATAGAGAAAGGCATAAGCCACCCGATAGCCAAGGCCGTAATGAAATACGCAGGCGAGCCCGGCATCGACGCCGCCGACCTGAAGAACATACCCGGATACGGCCTTACCGCTACCGTGAAGGGCCACCGCTGGGCCGTAGGCACGCTCAAGCTGCTCGACCGCGAGGGCGTGGCGTACCCCGCGGAGCTGGCCCGTGTGCCCGAAACCATCGTGGCCTGCGCCTGCGACGGGCGCTATGCCGGCTGCCTGGTGCTGGCCGACACGCTGAAGGCTGACGCCAAGGAGGCCGTCAGCCTGCTGCACAAGAGCGGCGTGGAACGCGTCGAGATACTCTCCGGCGACAGGCAGGCGCTGGTTGACAAGGTGGCGGCCGAGCTGCGTGTGGACAGAGGCTGCGGCGACCTTCTGCCCGAAGGGAAAGTCGCCCGCATAGACAAGCTTAAGCGCGAGGGCCGCAACGTGGCCTTCGTAGGCGACGGGATAAACGACGCCCCGGTGCTGGCGCTTGCCGACGTGGGCGTGGCCATGGGCGGACTGGGAGCCGACATGGCCATAGAGACGGCCGACGTGGTGATACAGACGGACCAGCCTTCGCGCGTGGCGGCGGCCATAGGCATAGGCCGGCGCACGCGCCGCATTGTGCGTCAGAACATCGTTTTCGCCATAGGAGTCAAGGTGGCGGTGATGGCCTTGGGCCTGGCCGGACTGGCAAACATGTGGGGCGCGGTGTTCGCCGACGTGGGCGTGGCCCTGCTGGCGGTGCTGAACGCCACGAGGATTGTATGGAGAACCCGCCCCAAACCCTTCCCCAAGGGAGGGGCTTGATGTGCTTTGAAGGATAAGGACGGGTTTACGTTGCGGTTGTTTGTGCTACGTTTGTTGTCATAAATGTGTTTAAACAAACATAAAGGTATTTAAACTCCCTCCCTTGGGGAGGGTTGGGGTGGGCGGTGTTGGCTTAATACTGTATTTTTGCAGCATCATGGTTGACGAGGATTTCTACATACACAAGCTGGAGCACCGCGGCATAAAGCCCACGGCCACGCGGCTGCTCATCCTGAGGGCGATGTTCAGGGGGGACGAGACGGTGTCGCTGCCGCAGCTCGAGAGGCTGCTGCCCACGGTGGACAAGAGCACGATATCGCGCACGTTGTCGGTGTTCCTGATGGCCAAGCTGATACATGCCGTCGACGACGGGAGCGGCTCGCTGAAGTACAATGTCTGCGCGGACGACTGCGACTGCGGCGTGGACGACGAGCATACTCACTTTTATTGCGTGCGGTGCCACCGCACTTTCTGCCTCAAGCGCATACATGTGCCGGTGGTGGAGCTGCCCGACGGCTTCCGCATGGACAGCATAAACTATGTGATAAAGGGCCTTTGCCCCGAGTGCGCCGAGAAGGAGGAGAGGGGAAGGAGGGGCTTTTAAAAGCCGGGACGGCTTAATTTGCCGTTCCTCCTTATGAAAAAAGCCCGCCGAGGCGGGCTTTTTTCATTTGTTTAGCGCGAAGAACATGCCGCCGTTAACGGCCATGCGGGCGTTGTACATGCCCTGCTGGTCGAGGCTGACGTCCATCCGGCCGCCGTCCTTGAGGTATATCTCGGCCGTCTCCTTGTCCTTTATGCGGAGCAGCTTGGTGGTCTTGCCGTCCTGTATCATCGACCAGGAGTCGTCCTCGGCGTTGTGCTTGAAGTTGACGATCTTGCCGTCGGGAGCCTTCACCTCGTAGCCGTCCTCGAGCGTGGTGACGGCGTAGAGCTTGCCGTCGCTGCCCATTATGTTCTCGGTCTTGCCGATGTTCTCGGCCAGGGGGTTGGTGCCCGACCAGAACTCTATGCTGTTGATTACTATCATGTCGGCCACTCCGCAGAGCACGTAGGCCGGCGAGATGACGATGAATATCAGCCAGTTGAGGAACTTGTTGCCTGTTGCCTGCTTGTTCCAGTCGAGCACTTTGTTGAACAGTCCGAACGAGCCGATGCACGAGCTTACGGCCATCGTGCCGGCCATGAGCAGCGTAAGCGATTTCAATGTCTTGGTTTTCATTTCTTTTTTGGTTTTATGATGTAACAGGATACAAAGCTAATTGTTTCCAATGAGTGTACAACATTTTGTGTCATAAAAAATCAAAATTGATGCGAAAGACGATTCATCCGCAGTTCTGGTGTATGCGATAACAGCATTGCCTATTGCTTTTGCCATAGCATTTCATGTGTACATCCTGCCACAAGCCAGGCGGTCGGTAACTGTCATGCCGCACTCCGATGCGGCATCCAGTGTATGCAGCCTGTCTCGTTTGGCGTATCGGGTGTTTTCTGGATGCCGCATCGGAGTGCGGCATGACGGTTACCGACTGCCTGGATTAAAGTAGGAGGCGTACATAAAATGCTATCACAAAGACAAAAGAAGGTACAGTAATACTATACACCTAAACTGCGGATGAACCCGAAAGACCGTCTTTCGCCGTCCAAAAGGCCGCAAACGGCTACGCTAAAAGGCCGTCTCTCAGCGTGTGAAAGACGGCCTTTTGCAAGTGGCCTGGCTGTCAGGCGGTTACGCGCTTGTCTCCGTGGCGGCTCACTTTGAGCGCCACTGCCCGTGCAGGTTGCAGTATTCGCGGGCGTAGACGTCCTCGGCGTCGGTCATGAAGACGGCCTCGGGCTTGTCGCCGGGCTTGAGGTAGCGGCGCTGTGTCTTGTCGCCCTCCACCAGCTCGATCCACTCTATGTAGTGGTTGTCGAGCATGGGGTGCTCCACGCTGCCCACCGTGACGCGGTAGCCGCCGTCGATTTTCTCGATTACGGGCACGTGCTTCTCCGTTGCCGCGTCCACGCTGTTCTCCTTGAGCAGCTTCATGGGCTGGCCGCAGCATGTCAGCTCGCCAGCGCCGGCGTGCAATACTTCGACTATGTTGCCGCACACAGTGCAGCGGTAAACTTCTTTACGGTTTGTCATAATCTTGCTCCTTTCTTTTGTTTTTAGGTTGTTATTGGGGGGGTCCGGGAGATCCGGGAGATCTGGGATGGCCGGGAGTACCGGGAATGGGGCAATGGCTTTCCCGCCTTCACTCCTCCTGGGCGTCGTCGTCGCCCCCGTTCTCTTCTTGTTCCTTTGCGTCCTGCTTGTAAGTGCCGTCGAGAATGGCGCGGTATTCAGCCTCGTCGTTTATCAGCCGGCAGGCTTCCTTCACCTGCTTGTCGTAGTTGAGGCTGTTCTCCACGCCGCCGGCCTGGAAGTAATAGGCCGTGACGAGGTCGTTGGTTATTATCTGCTTGAGCACGTCGCGGTGCATGTCAAGGTCGCGCGCGATGTTGTGCTTCAGCTTCTTCTCCAGAGCCTCGAATTCGGCCTTGGCATCGTCGTAGTAGCCCTCGAACTCCACTATCTTCTTCAGCTGCTTCAGGGCTCGCTCGCTCTCGGGGTCGTAAGTGAAGCCGCAGGCTATCACCCTCCGCTTGAACTCGTCGTAGTCTTCGTCTGAAAGCTCGAACTCGGCCGCCGGGGCAATCGTGGGGTGCTCGGCCATGTAGTCGATTTCGTAGTCGAGCAGCACCTCGGTGGAGTCGAGTCCGCTCACCGTGAGGTAGTAGGCGATGTTCGGCAGCGAGTCGGGCTTCACCACAAGGTCGGGCTTTATGCCTCCTCCGTCGCGCACCTCGCGCCCGCCGGCCGTGTGGAACACCTTTGTAAGGCTGTCGGGCACGTGCTCCGTGTATCCTCCCCGGGCGTGGCGGTAGTTGATGGCCTGTATGCACCGGCCGCTGGGAATGTAGTACTTGCCCGTGGTAAGCTTAAGCTGCCCGTTGTACGAGAGGTCCACCGGCAGCTGCACAAGGCCCTTGCCGTAGGTGCGCGTGCCCAGGATGACGGCGCGGTCGAGGTCTTGCAGGCTGCCCGCCGTTATCTCGCTGGCACTGGCCGACTCGCCGTTCACCAGCACGACGACGGGCATCACCGTGTCGATAGGCTCCACGGTGGTGGTGTAGTCGTGGTTGGCGCGCTTCAGCTTTCCGCGCGTCTTGACAAGCGTGAGCCCCTTGGGCACGAACATGTTGACAATCTGCACCGCCTCGGGCAGCGAGCCGCCGCCGTTGCCGCGCAGGTCGAGCACAAACCCCTTCATCCCCTCCTTCTTCATCTCGATGAACGCCCGGCGCACGTCCTTGGCGCAGCCCTCGGTGAAGCTCGTGAGGTTGAGGTAGCCGATGCCGTCCTTGTTGAGGCCGTAGTAGGTTATGGTGGGAGTCTCGACGGCGCGGCGCGTTATGCGCAGGCGCATCTCCTTGCCCGTCGACGGGCGCATTATCTTGAGCACGAACGTGGTGCCGGCGTCGCCCTTCAGGTGGGAGCTGACGTGCTGCACGTCCTTGTCGGTCATCACGGAGTCGTCTATCGCCAGTATGACGTCGCCCTTCCTCAGCCCCGCCTCGGCCGCCGGCGTGCCGGCGAACGGCTCGTCGATGACCACGCGGTCAAGCTTCTGGTTGTAGCGTATGATGGAACCTATGCCCACGTAGCGGCCCGTAATCATCGTGCGCAGCTTGTTGACCTCGCTCTCGGGGTAGTAGACCGTGTACGGGTCGAGCGAGCGCAGCATCGAGTTTATCGCCGTGCCCACCGTCTCGTCGGCGTCGAGCGTGTCGACATACATCAAGTCAAGGTAACCGTAAATCTCGTTGAACACCTGCATGTTCTTGCCGACGTTGAAGTTGTGGTCGCTCCCCTCCTGCGCCGTAGACGCCGCCCAGGGCAGCATAAGCAGCAAGGCGGAAAGACAAATCCTTGTTCCAATCTTTGCCATCAGTATTCTTTTCTATCGTGATACATATCAATATATATCTGCAAAGATAGCCTTTTACGGCCGTAAAACGCCCTATTCCGCAAGAAAATTATCGTATTTTGGCCGAAAATTCAATTTTTTAGCCAAAAAGTTTGGAGGTTTCAGAAAAACACACTACCTTTGCATCGCATTTGAGACATAATGCTTCACTGCTTCAATAGCTCAGTTGGTTAGAGCACCTGACTGTTAATCAGGGGGTCGTTGGTTCAAGCCCATCTTGAAGCGCAACCTTAAAAGGTTGATAAACAAAGAGTTACAAGGTTTTAACACTTGTAACTCTTTTTCGTTTTGCAATGTTGTGGTAAATAGAGGGTAAATAAAATCGGCGAACTCACCTTTTACGCCTTGTTTCCCAAATGTGATAAGTCCATTCAATGTCTAGAATATTGATTACCACATCTTTGCATTTGGCGTTAAGCCTGTGCAATGTTATAGTATTGTCTTCAACGTCATAAGCCGTTATCCGGCCAACATAAATAACATCATCGCTTTTAATTTTAATCACAAAGTCATATTTATCCACCATTTGGGGCAGTTCACATGGCGACACTCTCCTCGTCATCAATATTTCTCCTCTAACGTAAGCCTGTGACGTGCTGTCATCCATACTGTCATTTAAAAGTTCAAAGTCCATGTGTTCACCGTAAAGACTTGTGCTGATGTTACTGTCAATCATTTCTTTGCTCATATTTTTTGTTGATTAATTGTGTCATAAAAAGCGGCGGCGACCAGTTGTCGCCCGGCCACCGCCGCGCTGCTATTGGCGTAAACAGAAAAATGGTGCTATATCGTTAAGGTTTTAATCTTTCCATTTATTGAGACCTGCTTTGTGCTTAGTTCAGCTTTATTGGCCATGAATGCCTTGTAACGCTCTCGCCTGAAGTCATTGTATTTTTGCAGACTTGCCTCTATGTCCGCCTTTGTGGAATTTTGAGCCTTAGACAACGTGAAACATAAGTATTCCATGCAATCGGCATAAAATCCATTATGATGCTCCACTATTCTCAATTGCTGTCTCAGTTGAGTGCATTCAACAGCTTGGTCAATATAAGACTTTTTGTACATGGCGGCTTTCTGCTGTTCCTTAAAAAGCCTGTTTCTCAAATTCATAACCACATCAAGACACATGGTTCTCTGTACGGTCTTCCTTGTTTTCATGTTTTTATGCTATTTTTATAAGATTGCACTTCTTGAAACAACGCCATTCGTCCTTTTCGGTGTCGAAATAGACCTGGCAGCTGTCCGCTGTTTTCTTCACGCCCTTTGTTTCGGGTATCCGGCCTGTCATCAACGTACCGAACGCCTGACGCAGCGTGCCGTCCGTTTTCTTGAAGTAGAACTCTACTACCTTCTTGCCAAGCAAGGCACGCAGCTTGATGTTCGCCCAAGCGCATTTAAGGGCTTCGCTCATCGTGTAACCGTTCTTGCGGACAAAAGACCATGTCATGCACATAATCTCACTTAACTGATTTCTTTTATTTGTACTCATATCTCTTATATTTATTTTTGTTTTGATAGTGCAAAGGTAAGCCAATCGTTTTACATAGACAAATAAAAATATAATTATAACTTTTCATTTAACATTGTTTAGTAAGTTAATCGTTTTACATTGCCTTATTCTATGTAATTTTGCAAAAACTTTAATAATGACATGATAGATAGATTAATAATTAAAGAAGCAATGAAACGTTACGGTACATCTGTAAATGAAATAGCAAGAAAAATGGGTATTTCACGGGTTACTTTAAGCACTCACATAAATGGTAATCCATCTACGGAAGTCCTTTTAAGGATTGCTGACGCTATCGGTTGCCCTGTAACGGAGCTGTTCGAGCAACCTAAGAAAGACACCCTGACCATCAACTGCCCCCATTGTGGAAAGAGTATCAACATCAAAGTAGAATGACATGGAAGCATCAACGAAAGAGAATACCCTCTACTTGCCCATCAAGCAAATGTACTTCGACCAGATTGTAGAGGGTACGAAGAAAGAGGAATACCGGGAAATCAAGGAGGGCATTACCGCCAACCGTTACTTGCTCAAAGACAGCAAAGGCAAGTATGTGCTTAACCCTGATGTTACCCAGCCTGATAAAGAGTATTTCATTGACGATTACAATGAAGGGAACTTCCCGTTTGTACCGAAGCCTTACAAGTACCTTTACCTTGCCGTAGGGTACGCAAAAGAACGTGATACGGCTTTGGTTGAGGTGGATGGGTTCAGGTTCATACCAAACATGATACGTGCCAACCTGTACGCCTTTTGGCAAATAGCGTTTCATATCGGCAGGGTGGTAGAAGTTCATCGCAAATGATGATACAATTCCGCTAATGGAAAAATGCCGTTAGGACACCCTTTTTGTTTTGCCTATTGGTGACAAGTGGTGTCACGAGGTGTCAAATGTTAAAGCCTAGATATTAAACGACAAAAAGATGGAGTCTATCTGATAGACACCATCTTTTATGATATGCGTCAGGCGCACATCATCATCGAGAACTGACAGTGCGGAACACCGGCGGTGCCAACGCTTCAAAGTACGGCAACAGCCTTGCGTATGTTTTCGAGCACAGCGGTAAGTTTGTTGTTTCGCCGCGCCGTCTGCATATTGTAGGCAGATTGCATATTTACCCACACATGTGCAGGGATGCCTGTTGCCGCCTCTATTTTTAGTGCGTATTCGGTAGTTACCGGGCGTTTGCCGTTCACCACCTCGTTAAATACGGAGTAAGACACACCGATAAGAGCGGCAAATTTCCTTTGCGATATGCCGCGAGCCTCTAACTCGTCTTTCAGTATTTCGCCCGGGTGTATTGGAGTGGAGGGCTGCAACTCATGCGGCGCGTAGGTTTTCTTTGCTGTTTCCATATCGAACGTTATTTATAATGGTTGCTAATATCCAACAGACGGCAAAATGTGATTATTTGTTCGTTAAGCACTTCGCGCACTGTAAATTCAAGCCTGTACTTGCGGTTTATCCTTACGGACGAAATCCCCTTTTTGTCGCCCTGCAAAACTTCATAGTTCAATGCGTTGTTCCTGAACAAGTCCGTTACAGAGTTCGCCGACGACAGCAGGAAAACCGCCTTTTGATAGCCCCTCACCACTTCGGGCTGATAACGATGTTTCTTGTCACTTGTCTTGCCGTCCGTGTAGAGTTCGCGCAAATAGTCCTTGTCAAATTCGATGTACATATGCCGTCCGTTATGTGTGCAAAGATACTTTTTGTTTTCGATATTCGCAAATTGTCGAACGTTTTTTGTTATTTCGCTTTTAATTTTATACCTAAAACAAACCTTCTGACGGTCTTTTGTTGTAAATACACATAAACTTACGTGTTATGGCGGAAAATCGAACACAGACAAAATAAAATAGCAAATCGTGGATAAAAAGAAAGGTCTGTTGATTTGTACACAAAGTAGAATTGCGCTCACTTCAACTTTGACAGGTAGACCACAAGGAGAGTGCCGGTAAAAGCATTCCCTTGTGGTGTTGTTTTGTTTGTAGGCAAAGATTACAGTTTCTGCGTGTTTTGCCTTATGTCCTTCAATGCAAGTAGATGCTTGCTGTTTTTTGCGGTCAAAGTTGTATTTTCTTCCAATGTCTGCATCGACAGCCTGTTATCCACACCGAAAGCCACGAGGTCGGCGACCTTTGCGTCAAGACCTTCAACTTTTGCCACGAGAGTATCAAGCTGCGCTGTCGGGAATGATATTTTATTTTGTTGGATGTAACTTGTAGACATTATCTGTTTGCTTTCACTTGCAACATCGGCAATGTTGCCACCCATTTGTCCGTAAATTGCTCTAAGTACGGCAAGCTGTTCGGTGGTCGTATTGGCGATGTTCAGCTCGGCCTCGTAGATTGCCGTCATGCGCCCGTTAAGTGCGTCTCCCGTGTCTTGCGACATGGTTTCAAAACCCTTGCTTGAAGCTGATTGTTGCCCTGACGATGAAGACGTGTTGTCATATCCAGTTGCAGCCGCCAGCTTGTCACGTTCGGCCATGGCATCGGCAACTATCTTATCCCATTCATCGCGCAGGCTGTCGAGTTCTCCACTTGCTAAATCTCCGTCCTCCATAGCTTCGGCGAAAGCCGTGTACCACTCCTGCAACCTGTCTTTGAACATTGTCCCTACTTGGTTGGAAAGCAAGGCGCGCATCATGTATTCCGAAAAGTCGTCGGCAAAATCCTCCGCACTCGCGTCCATGTCCATGAGCGTATCGACGAAGCTGTCGTACATGCTGTCAAAGCTGATTTGTGTCAGCGTTTCGCGCAGGCTGTTGTCGATTTCCTCGATTTTCCCGGCTTGGTCTGCATAGTCCTCGAGCGTGTCAAGCATCTTGGCTCCGTAACCGCCCTTGCCGATGCTCTCTATCAGCTCGCGTATGTCCACATCGGCCAGCATCTCGGCCATCTGTTCAGGCGTTATGGATAGGAAGTCGCTGCGCGAGGTGACTTTGAATCCGGCTATGTCGTTCATCTTCCGCCATGTCTCAAGGTCTTTGTCGCTTACGCCGAGCAGGGCTGCGGCCTTGTTGCCTTCCACGCTGTCAAGTCCCTCAAACCGCATGACGTTTCCAAGCCAGTCGTTGAAGTACTTGCTCCAGGAATGGTGCTTGCCTTGGTAGCCTGCCCGCGCGGCGGCGATGTCGCGGTAGTTCTCGTTGACCTCCTCCTGGTACTTCTTTGCCTGCTCTGCGGCTGTCACGCTCTCGGCTGCCCCGTTGGCTTCCTTCATGGTGTCGTTAAGGCGGTCGAGGCTGTCTATGAGCGCTTCGTTGCGCGTGGTAAGGCGTTCTATCGTCTCCTTTGTCTCGGCCGTATTGTTGCCCCACGAGCTAAAACCTCCGAAAGTGGAAAAGCCACGCGACTTTGACCCTTTTGGCCAAGCAGGATTTGCCCACCTTTGGCTACAATATGACTGACCCTTTAAAGTCCTGGTGTTGGGGGTCAATTTTATTTTACCCTTTTAAAATTTCCCGTTTTTCTTAGCCCTTAACTTTCGCATACTTTCACCATATAACTCTATGGTATGAGCCGTATGTATGATGCGGTCAAGGATTGCATCGGCTATTGTCGGGTCACCTACCATGTCGTACCAGTTGGAGGAGGGGTACTGCGATGTGATGATGATGGATTTCCGTTCATGCCTGTCCTCGATGATGTCAAGCAGTATGGGACGCTCCTTGGCGTCGAGAGGCACGATGAACAGGTCGTCAAGGATGAGTAACTGGCAGCGCTCAATCTTCTTGAGTTCCGTTTCAAGTGTACCTTTGACTTTGGCGACTTTCAGCGCTCCGAGCAGTTTCGGGGCATTGGCATATAAGGTACGGAATCCCCTTTTGCATGCTTCGTGGCCGAGGGCGCAGGCCAGATAGCTTTTCCCCGTTCCGAAGAACCGGTAATGAAAAGGTTCTGTGCCTTATGCACAAAATCAAGGGTGGCGAGACGTTCCATCTGGTTGCGATCCAGCCCCCGGTTCGTGGCATAGTCGACCTGTTCAATATAGGCCTTGTAACGGAATGCCGCATTCTTGGTAAGCCGTGCAATGGCAGCCTGCGCACGATAGTCCCATTCGCGTGCGAGGAGCATGGAAAGGAACGTGTCCGCAGTCATGGATTGCGGAGTGGTGCCGGCAAGACTTTCCCTGAAAGCCTCTGCCATGCCATGCAATTTCATACGGTTCATTAAATCCAGCGATATGGTATTCTGGTCCTGTTGTCCCGTAACGGGAGCTGTTTTATTGTTTACTTCCATACATATGAGTTTTATTGTTTGTCCTTTCTGTAATATTCACGTCCACGTATGTTTTTGTGGGTCAATGGAGCCGGGGAAGTCATGTCGGGCTGTACTTTCCCGTCCTCATCGGGAAGGAAATCCGCGTTTTCTCCAGTTCAAGCACCTCGCGCAAGGCCTGATACCCGTATTGCAACTTCTGGTCCGCACATGCGCAAGCCGCAACCAGACGGTCGCGACCGTATTTTTTCTCCAACGTCAAGATACCCCGGCATGACCTGAACGCTTTTGGCGGATATTGCATGACACGCTCCACTTCCCGTAGATAGTTCAATACGATATTGTCTATTTCCGAGGCACGTCGGAAGAGTTCCTCCAAGTCCTTGTCATAGGGGCCATAGTGTCCCGGCAGGTTGTGCTCCTTTTTCCAGGAATAAGCGTAGGGAATGTCACAGCGGTCATGGATGGCGACAAGGTTCATGCCACAGTAGATTTCCACCGTGCCGGCATCATAGAGAATCGTCACACGCTTTCCTATATATTCCTTGGGAACACTGTAATGGTGCTTGAACAACGAGACGTAAGAGTTCTTCCCGACAGTCATCAGCTTTCCTCTCTTTCATTACGTAACGTTTCACGGGAAGCGGCCGAAGATAATCCTTCTCTCCCTGAAGGAACATTTCCTTGCGTGACACCTCCCGTCCGGCCATCACCTTTTCATTGAAATCAAGCAGGGAGACACGGACGGCGGTATTGAGTTCCTCCAGGCCGGAAAATGTCATTCCCTCTATGTCAAGGTAAATGGAACGGTAGAGGAGCTTTACGGCATTCTCTACCAAAGCCTTGTCTTTGGGATGACGCACACGGGCGGGATAGACCGCACAGCCGTAATATTCGGCAAAAGCGGCGAAATCATCATTGATGACAGGCTCGTTGCGGTCGCTTCGTGTGACGGCAGCCTTCAGATTGTCGGGGACGATAGCCGCAGGAACGCCTTCAAAATATTGCATGGCATTCTCACATGCCTTTATCTGGTCTTCCTTGCGTTGAGACCACACGGCTTCGCAGTAGGTATAATGGCTGAACGGAAGGATGGCGACAAACACCTCGGCTTTCTTCGTCTCGCCCGTCATTTCATCAACGACTTCAAGCCTGTCACCGGCAAAGTCAATATACATCTGGTCTGCGGCATAGTGCTCGACATGGCCGACGACCTTGATGTGAAACTTGTACTGACGGACAGCCCGTTTGAAGGAAGACAACTGATAGCCGTCAGCCGTCAGGATATTCGGCATGGTATTCCTTGAACAGTTTTCGGACACTCATGCCTTTGCGTGACAGGCGGGATACATATCCGGGAAGCAAGGCCTCCAGTTCAATCCTTTTGGATGAAGGCTCCCGATGCCGGGATGCCGTACAGCCGAACAGTTCATCCAACTGCCCGTCGGACAGGGAAATAAGTCTGTCCAATACTCTTGCCGCTTGAAAGGAACAGGCGGACATACTTGCGGACAGTATTACGGGAGATACAAAACTGGACGCCGTTTCCTTGATTCCCATGCCGGCCGCATAACATCTTAAAATGTTTTTGATTCGTTTATCCATTTGTATAGATTTTATTATCACCCCCGTTACACCAGGACTCGGGCACTCAAATCTACACAAAAAAATCTATAACAATAGGTGAACTAAGTGGTCAATACTATTTTGGCCAAAAGGGTCAATCATATTGTAGCCAAAGGGGACAATCCTGCTTGGCCAAAAGGGTCAAAGTCGCGTGGCTTTTCCAGCGACCGCAAGATAACTGTGGAGAAGATAGCCAATATGGATTATTGGAACGAGATTCCATGACGTGACGTCATTGAGTTAGATAAAATTCAATTTACCCCCAATTGGTTGTTAGGCTTTGGTCTGATTGCGCGTTGATGCCGGGCGGATAGGTCTCCGTCTCATCGTAGGCGCGGCCCGCCGCGCCGTGACGTGGCGGAGAGCAAGATGCCGGCTGAAACGCGCAAGCAGACCGAAGAGTATGTGAAAAACGGGCGCGTTCAGGCATTACGCCCTGACGACGATTTGGGTTTAATGGCTTTATGCTGTAAAAGGCCGTCTTTTGCAAGCCAAAAGACGGCCTTTCGCATTGCGTTTTACGGCCTTTTGCAAAGGCATGCGGCGCACATTGCCTGCCATGGGGCGATGTGCGCCGTCCTTGTGTGGCGGCGATGTGCCGCTCAGAAGCATTCTTTCAGTATTCCCACTATGTTGCGGGCCTTGCCCATCGTGTAGAAGTGCACCACCTGTGCGCCGTGCGCCAGCAGGTCCTTGCACTGCATGGTGCACCATTCCATGCCCGTCATGTAGGCCTTCTCCTTGTCGTCGCCGGCCTTGGCCATGGCCTCCGTGAGCTCCACTGGTATGTCCAGCGAGAACGCCTCGGGCAGCATGGTCAGCTGCCTTGCGGTAGACAGTGGCTTCAGTCCCGGTATTATGGGCACGGTTATGCCCGCCTTGCGGCATTTGTCGACGAATCTGTAGTACACGTTGTTGTCGAAGAACATCTGCGTTATCACGTAGTCGGCTCCGGCGTCCACCTTTTTCTTCAGGTTGGCTATGTCCGTTTCGATGTTGGGAGCCTCGAAGTGTTTTTCCGGATAGCCGCCCACGCCGATTGAGAAGAAGTCGTCAAACCGCCTTATCGCGGCCACCAGCTCGCTTGCGTAGCGGTATCCGCCGGGCACGGGGGGTGAACCTTTTTTCGCCTACTATCGAGTCTCCGCGCAGCGCCATGACGTTGCTTATGCCCATGAAGCGCAGGTCGTGCAGCTCGCTGTCTATCTCTTCGGCTGAAGCTCCGCCGCAGATTATGTGGGGAACGGTCTCGATGTCGAACTCAGACATTATCGCTCCGCACACCGCCACTTCGCTTACGCGGTTGCGTACCAGGTGGCGCGAGTATGTGCCGTCGGCCTCCTGGCGGTATTCGTATTCGTCCCTGTGGCAGGTCACGTTGATGTATTTCGGGCTGAACTCCATGAACGGGCGTATCGATTCCACGAGTTCCGCCTTGGTCAAGCCCTTCAGCGGCGGCACTATTTCAAGTGATGGGAAGGCCTGTCCGCCCTTTGCCAGTATTTCGCTTATCTTCATTTCGGTAATAATGTTTATGTTGTCATTCTTCCAGGTGTCCCAGGAAGTGGCGCGCCTCGTCGCCGCTCATGCCGCGGCGGGCGGCGTAGTCGTCGATTGTTTGTGGCGACACGCGGCGTATGTCGGGGTAGGCGGCGTGCTGGTGTATGAACATCAGTCCGCATATTGCAGCCTCGGGCTTCATCGCGCAGCTCTCGGTCAGGGTTATTCCCAGCTTCTCCGAGCCGGGCAGCAGCGCCAGTATGTCGCGTTTCAGCGTGTGGTCGGGACAGCTCGCATAGCCTGCCGCAGGCTTTGTCAGCCGCCATTCGCCGCTTAGCCGCAGGTCTTTCCTTGCCTTTTCGTCAATCCATGCCGACGCGGCTTCGGCCAGGGTGTTCATCACGGCGTGCTCCATCAGGCCGTCATAGTCGGCCGTCGGGGCTGCGGCTTGGGTCTGTCCGCCGTGCGTCTTGTCCACGCTTATGGCGAAGAAACCCACTGGCGACGTGAATCCGTAGTCCTTCGGCGCGGCGAAGTCGCACAGCGCAAGGCGTGCCTCGCGCCCGTCGTCGAGTCGCATCGGCCTTTCCTGGCGCATTGTCGGCAGTGTCTTCCACTCGCCTTTGCCGTCACAGAGTAGTATGTCGTCGCCCTCGGAGCATGCGTCGCGCCACGCCGTGCATGCCATTATGCGGCATCCGTGGCTTTCTTCGAGCCTGCTTATCAGGGCTTCGGCCTCTTTTCTTAGTGCTGCCATTTCCTTTGAACCGGTGTCGGCTGTGCCCGCTTTCACGCCCCACGAGGTGTAGAACATCCTCCAGTCGAAGTAAGGCATCACGTCGCCGATGCTTATCTCCATCGGCCCGAAGCCTTCGGGAGCGGCCATGCGCAGGTAGCTGCCGGGGGCGAACACATGCTTCGCCGCCGCTTCTGCGTCTCCGCCTTCCGTCCTTGCGCCGCCGCCGGCCTTCGCCTTGGCGTTTTCTTTCAGGTAGATGGAGCGCAGCCTGTCTTGCGCCTCGTGCTCCTCAGCCTCGAACGAGGCCCTGTCGGCCATGCATCTCTTGGCCATTACGGCGGTGGCCGACGCATCTGCGCCGTAGAAAACGTGGCCGTAGAGCGGCGCGAGCTTCACCGCCGTGTGCAGAGCCGACGTCGTTGCGCCGCCTATGAACAGCGGTTTGGACATGCCCCTTGCCGCCATTTCGCGGCAAAGCTCCTCCATCTGGAAGAGCGATGGGGTTATCAGTCCGCTTGCCGCCACGATGTCCGCGTGTCTGTCTTGCGCCGCGTCGAGTATCTTTTCCTTGTCAACCATCACGCCCAGGTCGGCCACTTCGAAGCCGTTGCATCCCAGGACGATGGCCGTTATGTTTTTTCCTATGTCGTGCACGTCGCCCTTCACCGTGGCAATCACCACCTTGGGCCGTGCCGCCGGGTGTCCCTCTGGCGTGCCGCCGGGCGCGTCTTCCATGTATGGCTGCAGTATGTCAACGGCCTGTTTCATAACCTTTGCCGACTTCACCACCTGCGGCAGGAACATCCGTCCGTCGCCGAAGAGGCTGCCTACGCGCTTCATTCCGTCCATCAGCGGCCCCTCTATTATGCTTACAGCGCTGCCGTGCGTGGCCATGCAGGCCGCCAGGTCTTCGGCCAGCGTGTCCGTCTTGCCTTTCACCAAGGCCTCAGTAAGCTTCTCTTCGGGCGTGGCCGGTGCTGTGGGTGAGGGCGTTTCGCCACCCGTCTTGCCCTCGGCTGCCTGCGCCTTGGCTTCGGCTATTTCGGCGGCCTTGGCTATGAGCCGCTCGGTCGCGCCCTCGTCGGTGTCGAATATCACGTCTTCGACGCAGCGCAGCAGGGTCGGCTCTATGTCGTCATATATCTGGAGCATGGCCGGGTTGACTATGGCCATGTCGAGTCCGGCCCTTATGGCGTGGTAGAGGAATGCCGAGTGCATGGCCTCGCGCACGGCGTTGTTGCCGCGGAAGGCGAACGACAGGTTTGACACTCCGCCCGAGGTGAGCGCCCCGGGCAGGTTTTCCTTTATCCACTTCACGGCCTTTATGAAGTCTACTGCATACCGGGCGTGCTCCCCGATGCCCGTGCCTATGGCCAGCACGTTCACGTCGAAGATTATGTCGTGCGGCTGTATGCCGGCCTGCCGGGTAAGTAAGTGGTACGCGCGCGAGCATATTTCTATCTTGCGGTCGTATGTGGTGGCCTGTCCTTGCTCGTCGAACGCCATCACCACCATGGCCGCGCCGAGGCGGCTTATCTCCCTTGCCTTGGCCAGGAAGGCGGCTTCGCCCTCCTTCAGGCTTATCGAGTTTACTATCGACTTGCCCTGCGCGTTCTTCAGTCCGGCCAGGATTGTGTCCCAGTGAGACGAGTCAATCATCAGCGCGGCGCGCGCCACGGCCGGGTCGTTGGATATGTGGCGGACGAACGTCTGCATCTCCTTTGTGCTGTCGAGCATGGCGTCGTCCATGTTGATGTCTATTATTTCGGCGCCGCCCTCTATCTGTCCGGCGGCTATGCGCAGCCCCTCGGCGTAGTCGCCGGCGGCTATGAGGCGTGCGAACTTGCGCGAGCCGGCCACGTTGGTGCGCTCGCCCACGTTGGTGAAGTTGCGCGTCTTCAGGTCTATGTGCGCCGTCTCCAGTCCGCTGACGTCCAGCGGAGCCAGTCCGTAGCCCTCCGCCCGCGCCGTTGGCAGCGGTCTTGCGGCGAGCGGCTTCACGGTTTCGGCTATGGCGCGGATGTGCTCTGGCGTGGTGCCGCAGCATCCCCCGGCTATGTTGAGCAGCCCGTCGGCGGCCATGCGCCTCATGGCTTGCGCCGTCTCGGCCGGTGTCTCGGCGTAGTTGCCAAGGCCGTCGGGCAGTCCGGCGTTGGGGTGGCAGCTCACGGGGCACCGCGCGAAGGAGGCCACTTCCTTTAGCATTGGGTACATCTCGTCGGCCCCCAGCGAGCAGTTCAGGCCGAATGCGGTGAGCGGATAGTGGCTCACCGACGTGTAGAACGCCTCCAGCGTCTGCCCCGTCAGCGTGCGTCCGCTGCGGTCGCTCACCGTGGCCGACACCATCAGGGGGAAGTGTCCGCCGGCCGCGAGTCTGCCTGCCACGCCCTCGCTTGAAATGAAGTCCTTGTCGTCAAGCAGCCGTTCAAGGGCGTATATGGCGGCTTTCACGTTGAGCGCGTCGAAGCATGTCTCAAGAATTATCACGTCGGCGCCGCCCAGGATCAGTCCGCGCATCTGTCCGTAGTACGCCTCGGCCATCTCGTCGAACGACACAGGGCGTTGCGCCGGGTCGTCGATGCTCGGCGAGAGCGACAGCGACTTCGACGTAGGCCCCACGCTCCCGGCCACAAACACGCGCCGCCCCGTGCGGCTGAAGGCCTCATCGGCCGCCGCGCGCGCTATCCTCGCGCCCTCCAGGGCCATGCTGAAGGCCATGCCGCCGAGGCCGTATTCGGCCTGCGCCACGCTGTTCGCGCCGAATGTGTTGGTCTCTATTATGTCCGCCCCGGCGGCTATGTATTCGTCGTGGATGCGGCGTATCACGTCGGGCCGTGTCAGGTTGAGGCACTCGTTGTCGCCCTTCAGCCCCCGGCCGCTGCCTGATGGCAGTCCGCGGCTGAAGTCCTCTTCGCCCAGGTTGAGGCGTTGCAGCATGGTGCCCATGGCTCCGTCGAGCACCAGGATGCGCCCCCCGGCCAGGGCTTCGTCGATGCCCGTGCGGCTTATGATGTCGTTCATTGGCAAGTCGTTTTGGTTTTAGTTATATGCAAAGGTAGCACAAAAAGCGTTAAATGCTAAGGAAATGACAGAAAAACATGCCATGTGCCTGAACAAAAGGCTGCATGCCCTTTTGCAAAAGACGGCAAAACGCACTGCAAAAGACGGCCTTTCAGCGTGCAAAAGACGGCCAATCGCAACGCGTTTTGCCGTCTTTCGCATCGCCCCCGGTCACGGATGATTCCAGGAGGGTGTTCCTTGCGGTGACATATTCGTTCAACATGACGAAGAACAAATACCGGGGCAAAGGCGCCGGGCAGGCTGAGAAAAACCGCCTTTGAGGCCGTTGTTTGGCTGATAATGCCTAACTTTGCAGGCGAAAACAGCCGTCCCGGCCGCGGACGGAGCCGTAAAGAAGGAAGAATGACACCATACAACGATGACAAAGATCGGTTCAGGCAGATGTTCACGAGGCATTACGCCCGCCTGGTGCGCTACGCCGTGCAGATGACGGGCGACGCCGACGAGGGCCGCGACATAGTGGCCGATGTGATGGAGCGTGCCTGGCGCGACTTCAGGCGCATCGACCCTGACAACCGCGGGGCGTGGCTCTACCGCTGCACGGCCAACGCCTGCCTGAACAGGCTGAAGCATATGGGAGTGGAACGCATGCGCATGGCCGAGGCTGCGGCCGTCACCGCCGTGACCGACGACGGCGCGTACCTGGAGCACGAACGCCTGCTGAGGCGCGTGGAGGCCGTGGCCGACGCCTTGGAAGAACCAGGGCGGAGCATCATACGCCTGTGTTACTACGAGCACAACACCCACCGGCAGGCCGCCGAGCGGCTGGGCATAAGCCCCGAGACGGTGAAGAAGCACATACGCAAGGCGCTGAGCCTGCTGCGAAAACACGTAAACGAGAAGGAGGACTGACGATGACCGATGACAACAGACACGACCTTGAAGGCCTTGACAGGGACGACCTGAGGCTGCTGTACACGCTCGGCGAGGCGCTGGGCGACATGCCAAGCGACGAGGAGACGCGCCGCGCGCTGGCCGACTTTGAGGCCGCGCGCAGGGCCGAAAGCCGCCGTCGCCGCCGCGTGGCGGCCATATCGGGACTGGCGGCGGCCGCCGCCGTGGCCCTGCTGCTGGTCTTGACGGCCCCGTGGAAGGGGCTTGTCGGCGCGGCGGAAGGGTTCATGACATTCGCCGCGGCCGAACTTCCCGACAACGTGACGCGCTCGGCCGGGGGCGGAACGGTGACCGTGGCCACTCCGCCGGCTACCATACAGACCGTCGTCTTGCCCGACGGCTCGAAGGTGACACTGGGCGCAGGCTCGAGCGTGGAGTATCCGCAGAGCTTCGACGGGAAAGAATCCAGGCACGTGAGGCTTGCCGGCATGGCTCACTTCGAGGTGAGGCACGACCCCGGAAAGCCCTTTACCGTTGAGGCTGAGGGCGTTACAACGCGCGTGCTTGGCACCGTGTTCGATGTCAGCTCGTACAAGGGAGCCGCACGCTCGGTGACCCTTTACAGCGGGCGAGTGGCCGTTGACGACGGCCGCGGACGGCACAAGACGGTGCTGGAGCCGGGCCAAAAGGCCACGTTCACCGGCCGCAGGGGCTTCAGCGTGGCGCAGGCTTCGCTGGCGTCGGCCGCAGGATGGACCCACGGAGAGTTCGCCTATGACAACGAACGGCTGGAAAACGTGATGACCGACATCGGCTCTTGGTACAACGTGAACATCGTGTTCAAGTCGGAAAAGACGCTCGCCACGCGCGTGCATTTCAACATTCCGCGCACGCTGACACTGCAACAGGTGGTGCGCGCGCTCAACGACATGGGCATAGCCCGGTTCGACATAAGCGGCAACACGGTGACCGTGTCATAGCCCACGGCACGCCCTTGCCGGGCGGACAGCTGCAGGCGGCGCAACAGCCTGGCATCCAGAGCGTTGCAAAAGGCCGTCAATCACCTTGCAAAAGGCCGCAAACAGCAACCCGAAAGGCCGTCTTTCGCATCGCGATTGACGGCCTTTCGGGTTCATCCGCAGTTCAGGTGTACAGTATTACTGTACCTTCTTTTGTCTTTGTGATAGCATTTTATGTACGCCTCCTACATTAATCCAGGCAGTCGGTAACCGTCATGCCGCACTCCGATGCGGCATCCATAAAACACCCGATACGCCAAACGAAACAGGCTGCATACACTGGATGCCGCATCGGAGTGCGGCATGACAGTTACCGACCACCTGGCTTGTGGCAGGATGTACACATGAAATGCTATGGCAAAAGCAATAGGCAATGCTGTTATCGCATACACCAGAACTGCGGATGAACCCCTTTTGCAAACCGGCATGTTGCCAGACCGTGTAAAGCGGGGCATTCCGAGTAACGGAAATGAAAATAAAAACTCGTTTCATTTACTTTTATTTTGCATTACGTTCAAATTAGCTTATCTTTGCAGCTTGTATGGTACTGAACTACATCTGGATAGCGTTTTTCCTCGTAGCGTTCGTGATAGGGCTGGCAAGGCTCTTGTTCATGGGCGACACCGAGGTGTTTCCCGCCATGATGAACTCCACGTTCAGCTCGGCCAAGACGGCCTTCGAGATATCGCTCGGGCTTACGGGCGTGCTGTCGCTCTGGCTCGGCGTGATGAAGATAGGCGAGAAGGGCGGAGTGGTGAACGCCCTGGCCAGGGTGCTCAGCCCGGTGTTCACCAAGCTGTTTCCCGACATACCCAAGGGCCACCCGGCCACCGGCTCCATCTTCATGAACATAGCCGCCAACATGCTCGGCCTGGACAACGCCGCCACTCCGCTGGGCCTCAAGGCCATGGAGCAGCTGCAGGGCCTTAACAAAAAGAAGGACACGGCCACCAACCCGATGATAATGTTCCTGGTGCTGAACACGTCCGGACTTACCATCATACCCGTATCCATCCTCGTCTACCGCGCGCAGATGGGCGCGGCGCAGCCAACAGACGTGTTCATACCAATACTGATAGCCACGTTCTTCTCGACCCTGGCCGGCGTGATAGTGACCAGCCTCTACCAGCGCATAAACCTCTTGAACCGCACCATGCTGCTCACTCTCGGCGGAATGAGCCTCGCCGTGGCGGCGATAATATGGATCTTCGGCTCGATGGACAAGGAACGGATGAACCTGGCGAGCACCACGGCGGCCAACATCATGCTCATGTGCGTAATCGTCGGTTTCATCGTGGCCGGCATGAGGAAGCGCGTCAACGTCTACGACGCCTTCATAGAGGGCGCGAAGGACGGCTTCACCACCGCCGTGCGCATCATTCCCTACCTGGTGGCGATACTCGTTGGAATCGGCGTTTTCCGCGCGTCGGGAGCCATGGACGCCATAGTGGACGGCGTGAAATGGCTCGTGGAACTGTGCGGCGGCGACACCGAATTCGTCGGCGCGCTGCCCACCGCGCTGATGAAGCCCCTCTCGGGCAGCGGAGCGCGCGGCATGATGGTCGACGCGATGGCCACCTACGGCGCAGACTCGTTCGTCGGCCGTCTCAGCTGCATCTTCCAAGGCTCAACCGACACCACCTTTTACATCCTCGCCGTCTACTTCGGCAGCGTCGGCGTGCGCTACACCCGCCACGCCGTTGCCTGTGGCCTGCTGGCCGATTTGGCCGGAGTAGTGGCGGCGATAGCCGTATGCTACTTGTTTTTTTAAAGTGAGAAGGTGAGAAAGTGAGAAGGTGAGAAAAGTTCATTGAGCTTAAATAGTAATCCTCATATGATGTATCAGAAGAACACAATATCAAGGTTAAGCAAAAGTTTTGCCCTTAGGGTGATTAAACTATACAAATACCTGCTTGAAGAAAAGCATGAATACATCATGTCAAAGCAGGTTTACCGTTTGGGCACAAGCATCGGAGCGAACATCGCCGAAAGCCGCAACGCACAAAGCAAGGCGGACTTTATAAACAAGTTGAGCATAGCCTTGAAAGAAGCTGATGAGACAATGTATTGGTTGGAATTGCTGCATGAGTCGGAAAATATTGACAATAAGCAGTTTGAATCAATGTCAAACGATTTGAATATCATAATTGGAACATTAATAAAAATAATAAAAAAACTTAGAAAAGGTTGAGTTGGCAGACCGGGGGTGTTTCTCACCTTCTCACCTTCTCACCTTCTCACCTAAAACAATGAGCAATCTAAAGGGTTTAGCAAAGGACACCGCAATCTACGGACTGAGCAGCATCGTGGGGCGTTTCCTCAATTATTTGCTCGTGCCGCTGTACACCGCCGCGCTGTCTGCGGCCGGCGGCGGTTACGGCGTTATCACCAACGTTTACGCCTACACGGCGCTGCTGCTGGTCATTCTGACCTACGGCATGGAGACCACTTTCTTCCGCTTCGCCAACAAGGAGGGCGAAGACCCGCGCCGGGTTTACTCCACCGCGCTCGTTTCCGTCGGCACAACGTCGCTTGTGTTCGTCGCGCTCGTGCTGACGTTCATTTCCCCCATTTCATCGGCGATGGGCTATGCGGAGCACCCCTCGTATGTGTGGGTTATGGCGATAACCGTGGCGTTGGACGCGTTCCAGTGCATACCGTTCGCTTACCTGCGGTACAAGAAGAGGCCGGTGAAGTTCGCCGCGCTCAAGCTTGCAAACATAATGATGTCCATCGCGCTAAATCTGGTGTTCTTCCTCGTGCTCCCCAAGTGGTATGAAAGCACCGGCGGCGAGGGCTTCGTAAGCCAAATTTATTCGCCGGAGGTGGGTGTCGGCTACGCGTTCTACATCAACCTGTTCTGCTCCGCCGCGCTGATGCTGCTGTTGATAAAGGAGTTGACAGGTTTCAAATACGTCCTTGACCGCGCCCTGTTGCGGCGTATGCTCTCGTACAGCTGGCCAATCCTGGTTCTCGGAATTGCCGGAATACTGAACCAGACGGCCGACAAGATTCTCTTTCCTTATATATATAAGGGTGCCGACGCGCACGCACAGCTGGGCATATACGGCGCGGCCAGCAAGATTGCGATGATCATGGCAATGATAACGCAGGCCTTCCGCTACGCCTACGAGCCGTTCGTCTTCGGTAAGGCGAAGGACAAGGACAACCGCGACACTTACGCCAAGGCGATGAAATACTTTGTCGTCTTCACGCTGCTGGCCTTCCTCGCCGTGATAGGATACATGGACTTGCTGAAATACCTGATAGGCCCTGACTACTGGAGCGGCCTCCGCGTGGTGCCCATCGTCATGGCGGCGGAGATCATGATGGGCGTTTACTTCAACCTGTCGTTCTGGTACAAGCTCATCGACAAGACCATCTGGGGAGCCTGGTTCTCGGGAGCGGGCTGCCTGGTGCTGGTGCTTGTCAACGTAGTCTTCGTGCCGCGCTACGGCTACATGGCCTGCGCCTGGGCCGGATTCGCCGGATACGGCACGGCGATGCTGCTCTCTTACTTCGTCGGCCAGCGGCATTACCCCATCAATTATCCGGTCAAGGACATGGCGGTGTATGTCGTCGTGGCCGTCGTCTTGTGCCTCGCTATGCGCTGGGCGAACGCCTCTTTGCCAATGCTTGGCGCGCTTGCGGTGAACACTGTGCTGCTCGCGGCGTTCGCGGCGATGATAGTAAGGCGCGACTTTCCGCTGAAAAATCTGCCCGTGATAGGCAAATACTTCAAATAAACAATATTTATAATATAAAAATCAAACAACAATGAAAAAGTTATCTTTACTTATCCTGGGCCTGCTTACCCTCTTGCCGGTGAAGGCCGACGAGGGAATGTGGACGCTGTACAACCTGCCGCAGGCGGTGTACGACCAGATGAAGGCTTACGGCTTCAGCCTGCCTTACGAGAATCTTTACTCCAGTGACAACGCCATCAAGAACTCGGCGGTGCTCTTCGGAGGCTTCTGCTCGGGCGTGGTGGTGTCTCCCGACGGCCTCGTGTTCACCAATCACCACTGCGGTTTCGAGGCTATACGCAGCCATTCCACCGTCGAGCACGACTACATGCTCAACGGATTCTACGCCAAGGACTACAAGGACGAGCTGCCTAACGAGAATCTCTTTGTCAGCTTCATGGTGGAGCAGCAGGACGTTACGGCGCGTCTTGAGGCGCTTGGCATACACAGCCTGTCTTTCGACGGGCAGTCGGCGTTGATAGACTCGATTGCCGAGGTGATGACAGACTCGGTGAAGAAGATCGAGAAGACGCTCCACGTGGAGATAGACCCGTACTACGAGGGCAACCAGTATTTCGCCACCACATACCGCCTTTTCCCCGACGTGCGCCTCGTTTTCGCCGTGCCAAAGTCGATGGGCAAGTTCGGCGGCGAGACAGACAACTGGATGTGGCCGCGCCAGACGTGCGACTTCAGCGTGTTCCGCATATACGCCGACCCCGAGACCAACGGCCCGGCGGAGTATTCGGAGCGCAACGTGCCCTACCGCCCGAAGACGTGGGCGCCCGTGTCGTTGCAAGGTTACAAGGACGGAGACTTCGCCATGACCATCGGCTATCCCGGAAGCACGGAGCGTTACCTCTCGTCTTACGGCATCAGGGAGATGCGCGACGCCGGCAACGCCACCCGTGTGCAGGTGCGCGGACTGAAGCAGGAGATAATGCAGCGCCACATGCGCGCCGACGAGGCCGTGCGCATCAAGTACGACTCGAAGTACGCGCAGAGCGCGAACTACTGGAAAAACTCGATGGGAATGAACAAATGTATCGATTCCATCGGCATAATCGAGCAGAAACAAGCCTACGAGCTGCGCCTGCGCCACTGGCAGGACACAACGGGATACCTCAAGGGCAAGCTCGACTTCGACCTCCTTGCCAAGTACTACGGGGAGCGTTTCGAGCGCATGCGCGCCTTCTATTACTGGAGCGAGACGTTCCGCGGCACGAGCGAGCTCGTCACCCGCGCCCTCAAGGCCGGCAACGGCATGGAGGTGAAGGGACCCGACGGCAAGCCCGAGAAGCAGTACATCGAGTTTGAGGACAACCGCGACTCGTGGGACGAGGCGCTCGACAAGGAGGTGCTCGCAGCCCTGATGAAGAACTACCGCGAGCACGTGTCGGAAGAGTATCTGCCGTCGTTCTACAAGACGGTAGACACCGACTTCAACGGCGACTACACGGCCTACGTCAACCATCTGTACAAGAAGTCGGTGCTGATGAAGAACGGCAAGAAGCTCTACTTCAACAAAAAGAAGTTCAACCAGGATCCCGGCGTGCAGCTCGGACTCAGCCTGCAGGAATATCTCGCAGAGCAACGCGAGGCACTGGGCAAGACATCCGATTCCATCGACATCCAGGAGCGTTACCTCTGTGCGGCGCGTCTGCAGATGGAGCAGGACATGCCCCACTACAGCGACGCCAACATGACGATGCGCCTGAGCTACGGCCGCGTTGGCGGATTCACGCTCAACGGCTCGCCCTCGGGCTATTACACGACGGCCGAGAGCATCGTCGAGAAGATGGGCTACGGCGACCGCATGCCCGACTATTTCGCCGAGCCGATAATGCACGAGCTGCTCTCAGCCAATGACTTCGGCCAGTATCAGGACAAGGCCACGGGCAAGATGCAGCTCTGCTTCCTCACCAACAACGACATCACGGGCGGCAACAGCGGCTCGCCGATGTTCAACGGCAAGGGCGAGCTCATAGGCCTGGCCTTCGACGGCAACTGGGACAGCCTCTCGAGCGACATCTACTTCGAGAAGAACTTGGCCCGCTGCATCGGCGTCGACATACGCTACGTGCTCTACATGATGGACAAGTGGGGCCATGCCGACCGCTTGCTGAAGGAGATAAACGCAAAATGAGCCATTTCATCGGCATCAGGCGCGTAACGCTCTGATGCCCAACGACTTTGTAAAAGGCCGCATTTCACCCGATGAAATGCGGCCTTTTGGCGTGTAAAAGACGGTCTTTCGGAAGGCGAAAGGCCGCAAATTGGGATCATCCGCAGTTTAAGTGTATTGGCATTCGTGTCAATAGGGCCTCGAAGGGGGCGAACTATGCTTGACCGCATGTGTTGCGAAGCGGAACTTGCGGTAGGTATGCCGCCAATAATATACGTGAGTTCGGCACAAGGAATCATCTTTCAAATTATATAATTTCTTGCCGCCTTGCTCTGCAGCTCGGTGGCAAGTCGTCATTCCGCTGAAAAGCGGAATCCAGAAAGCGGCATAGTGGTTAGCCGCCTTTGTCTTTTCGACTGGATTCCGCTTTTCAGCGGAATGACGACTTGCCACCGACTTGCAAGTGCAAGAAACGGATAAGTGTGACATTACTGTTATGCCGGACTCACGTAATGATATCGTCCTCGAAGAGGGCGAATGTCACCCTGCAGTTCGCCCCTTCGGGGACGGGCTTGTCAGTTTTGACTTGCCGCAAGTTCCGTTCCCTTCGGTCACTCCACATGCGGTTGAGCATAGTTCGCCCCCTTCGGGGACGGGATTGACACCTATACGTTATACACCTGAACTGCGGATGAACTGCAAATTGCAAGGCGGAATGCCGTCTTCAGCTTTTTAAGAAAACTTTGCACGCCTGGCGGCCGGATTCTCGCGCAAACGGGTTATATTTGCAGAAACAACTTTTATGGTTATGAGAAAGGTTCTGTTTGCATTGCTGCTGGCCTGCGGAGCGTTGCCGGCCGCGGCGCAGGAGGCGAGGCCGTTCGACGCGACAATCCACGACGACGAGCACAAGATTTACATCAAGATGGACTTGTATGACAAGGACATATCCGTGCCCGGGCAGGACGTGCTGGGCAAGGTGGACGGATACATCGGCTCGAAGCAGAGCCGCACCACGTGGATGATCATCTCCTCGACCCTCATTGACGAGCGCACGGCCGAGCTGGAGGTGGTCAACGACTATGGCAGCGAGGACTTCACGGCAGAGCTGAAGGCCAATCACGACGGCACGTACACTTACCGCAAGAAGGACGGCAGCACGCTGAAGTTCGCCGTCAAGGGCAAGTGGCAGAAGATACCGTCAAGGGTGGAGTTCAGAAAAGAAAAATAAACACCCACCCCGACCCTCCTCAAGGGAGGGAGCTTGGCTACCCGCCGGGTGTTTCGACCCGGCATGAAAAGGGCAGCGGAAGCAACTTCCGGCCAATCAGTCGTCAGGCATTACGGCTTCCTCCATTGGGGAGGGTCGGGGCGGGTCTTTATCTCTCCAGCCACCTCTGCAGCCCGTGCCTTATCGAGCGCAGGCCGAACAGCTCGGTGTGTATGTCCTCCGGGGCAATCCACATGCACTCGGCTGCGTCGTCGCCGGCGGCAAGGCCGGTCGTGTCTTCCACCTCGCAGGCGAAGAACAGGTCGAGCGTCTGTATGTCAAGGTCGGAGTAGCGGTAGACGTTCGTCTGGCTGAACAGGTAGCGCGCGGCCTTGACGGCCAGTCCGGTCTCCTCCATCACCTCGCGCGCCACGGCCTCCTCGGCCGTCTCGCCAACGTCGGCGAAGCCCCCGGGCAGGTCCAGCGTGCCCTTGGCCGGCTCCATCTTGCGCCGCTCCACGAGCAGCTCGCCCTTGGCGTTGGTAATCAGCGCCACCACGGCTGCCGCCGGGTTCATGAAGTATTCGAAGCCGCAGTTGCGGCATTTCTTGCTCTTCGGCGAGTCCTGTTCAAAGTGGGAGCTTCCGCACACGGGGCAATATCCGAACTTTCCAATCAGATCCATGAGAATTAAGAATTAAAAATTAAGAGTTTATTGAATTAAGAATTAAGAGTCAAGAATTAAGAAAAATACCTTTGAATGCTGTCTGCAAGGCATGTTTTCTTAATTCTTAACTCTTAATTCTTAACTTATTCATCCCACTTGTCCGTGCGGAACGGTATGAGCGGCAGGCCGGCCATGTTGGCGAAGTTGCCAGGACTGAAGTTCTTGAAGCGGTATCTCACGGCCACGGGAGCCTTCACCTCGGGGCACGTCAGAGTCACTCCCTTGGCTCCGTCGTATGTGGCCGCGGCCTTGTGGAACACCTTGTCGGCCCCCGCCACTTCGAATCCTTCTATTCCCTCCATGCGGTTCATGCCGCCGTAGGTGTTGTCCAGCTTCACGTAACACGTGTCATTGCTTATCGTCAGCGACTTGAACGACGGGCTTTCACACCATATCGTCCTCATCCCGTATGTCTTGTTGAGCGCCTGCCAGGCCCAGCCTCTCGCCCACGGGACGCTTCTGCGCCGGGTGAATCTGGTTCATCTCCCAGGGGTATACGCAGTCGTTCGTGCTCACGAAGCCGCTGTTGGGTATTATCCTCGACGCCCTGAGCTGCTGCTCGCGGAGTTTCGCCGACCATGTGCCGTCGGCGTTTCCGCTCTTGTAAGGTGCTATTTCGACTATGTAGAAGGGGATGTCGCCCAGTCCGAATGCCTGTCTCCACTGCTTGGCCAGCAGCGCAACGCGGTCAGAATACTGGTTGCCCGGGTCGCCCACGTTCGAGCATCCCTGGTAGTAGAGGATGCCTTTCACGGTGCAGCGCAGTATCGGGTTGAACGTGCCGTTGGCCCACAGCATCGGCCTGTGGAAGTCCCACTTGAACTTCTTTACCATCTCCGCCGAGTCAAGCGGCTCGCTCGTGTATTTCTCCAGGTTCTCCTTTGTCAGCCAGCTCTCCACCCTTGAGCCGCCCTTGTTTGCCATTATCAGGCCTACGGGCACTCCGGTGGCGCGCGTTACGGTCTTTGCGAAGAAGTATCCGGCGGCGCTCGCGTCACCCACTGTTGCCGGGCAGCACTGTTTCCACTCGCAATCGGCGTCGTCGAGCGGCGTCATGCTCATCACGCCCGGTATCTTCACGAAGTGTATCAGCGAGTCGGCCCTGGCCCCGGCCACCACGTCGTTGTATCCGTCAACGGGGCAGTTGTCAAAGCCCTTTATGGGCATCTCCATGTTGCTCTGCCCGGCGCATACCCACACTTCGCCGGCAAGCACGTTCCTTACGGTCACCGCCCCGTCCCCGTCGCCGAAGCTCATGGAGAGCCTGCGGCCGTCGGCCTTGGGCGATTTCACGGTGAGTTGCCACTTCCCTTGGGCATCGGCCTTGGCCTTGTAGCCGTCGTCGCTCCACGAAACGGCCACGCCTACCGTCGCGCCTGGCGTCGCCGTTCCCCACAGGCGCACGTCGGAGGCTTGTTGTATTACCATGTTGTCGCCTATTATGTGCGGCAGCCTGACCTTGGCCTGCGCGCCTGCCAGCGAGGCGGCGAGTGCCGAAAGCATTAAAATTCGTTTATACATAAAGTCTTAGATTTATAGATTGTTATAATAATCAAATGTCCTGCAATATTACGGAAAAATTGTCTATATTTGCAAAATAAACATTTAATAAATCACAATAAGACAGGCTTTTGCCCGCTATTGAGACAAAACCGTGCAATTACTGAAACAAAAATGAAAGCGAGAAAGACCATTTTGGCGGCCGTGCTTGCAGCCTTGTGCATGCCCGTGTGCGCCCAGCAGAAGTTTGAGATGAACCTGTGGCCGCAGGGAGCGCCCAACTCCAACGGCGACGCGGCCGACTCGGCTAAGGTGTGGGTGTACCTGCCCAAGAAGGAGGCGGCCACGGGGCGCGCCGTCGTCATATGCCCCGGAGGAGGCTATTCGCACCTGGCCATGAGCCATGAGGGGCACGACTGGGCTCCGTTCTTCAACAACATGGGCATAGCCGCCGTGGTGTTGAAGTACCGCATGCCGCACGGCAACCGCGAAGTGCCCGTGAGCGATGCGGAGGAAGCCGTGAGGCTGGTGCGCCGCAACGCGCAGTCGTGGGGCGTTGACGCCCAGGACGTAGGCATAATGGGTTCCTCGGCGGGTGGCCACTTGGCGTCGACCATAGCCACGCAGTCTACCGGCGATGCCGCGCCTGACTTCCAGATACTCTTCTATCCGGTGATAACGATGATGCCAGACATCACCCACAAGGGCTCGCACGACAACTTGCTTGGCCCCGAGGCGAAGAAGAAAGACGAGCACAAGTACAGCAACGACCTGCAGGTGAGCCGCGTCACGCCGCGCGCCTACATCGCACTGAGCGACGACGACCACGTCGTCCTGCCGGTCAACGGCGTGAACTACTACATCGAGCTGTACCGCCACGACGTGCCGGCCACGCTCCACGTCTACCCGTCGGGCGGCCACGGCTGGGGCAACCGCGACTCCTTCATGTTCCACAACGAGATGCAGCTCGACCTGAAGGCATGGCTCCGCAGCTTCTGATGGTAATTAAGAGTTAAGAGTTAAGAATTAAGAAAGCGTGCGCTTCCTGGTTCTTGACTCTTTTTTTGCCGCATGTTTTTGTTAAAATACTGATATTCAGACGGAAAGTTGTCGTTTTTTCGCTATTTCTTTCCGTTTTTCATGCCATGTAACGGGATTTTCGTTATATTTGCCATCGTGTACCAAAAAATGTTGACCATGAAGCACTTTCGTCTTGTCTCAGCGTTGTTTTTGTTTCTTTCGGCAATGTCTTTCACTTCGTGCGACGAGGACGGAGACCTCATCGTGCCGCCGGTGCGCCATGTGTCGGGGGCTGAGTTCGCGCGCCTTGTCGACGGCAAGTCGTGGAAATACGTGGAAAGCCACGAGCTGAACGGCGACGGCACGATGCGGAAGGACGGCTATTTCGAGGACCTTATAGGCATAGGCCCCGAGCAATACAGCTTCAGCGGAGATTCCGTCACCACTTACATGTATCTCGACGCGTACCCCTTGAAATGTCACAAGGTTGAGAAATACACTTTCCAGGAAGGCACAAACGTCATAAAGGCAGGCCAGGACGACGTGTTCACCGTGGTAAGCGTAAGCGAGGACCGGCTCTGCATACTGGCCGACAAAGGCTCTGCCGCCGACGGGAAAAGGATGTATGTCTATTCCGTATACCGCGCCATGGCCGCCGGCGAGCGTCCGTCGCTCAAGGAGTTGTATCCCGTCAATCTCAACACCATCGACGAAGACTATCCATTGTTGCCCGAACAGGAGGACTTGACCGAGGCCGACTTCACCGCGCTTGCAGTGGGGCTGACGTGGCGGTGCGCCGAGGCGCACGGGCTGTTCGTGACGGGCCGCTATGACAAGGCTGACTTCTTCGCCACTGACACGTGGATGAATCCGATAGACTACGAGATAACCGCCGACTCGGTTTACGAAGTGACGCGTCTTGGCGGACGGCCAGAGCCTGTGCGCACGGGCTACGCCTACACGTTCAACGCCAACGGGCGGTACGTCGAGACGCAGGGCGGCACCACGTTCAGCATACTCCGCCTGGCCGGGGACGAGATGCATCTTATACAGCAGAGATACAATACGGCTGGCGGACGCTCCGCCAGGCTGTACTGCGTTTACCGCCAGGCAGGCTTGGATGAATAAGCCCGATGAGCCTGATAGGCCAAATAAGTCCTATGCGCAGATGGCGTAATTGGCAAGGCATACCAGCTCCATCCCTTCGGGATGGGCTGGGGTGGGTGTCTCATTTGCCGTCTTTTAGCTCGCCAAAGGCCGTCTTTTACAGCCCGAAAGGCCGTCTTTTGCAATGCGAAAGACGGCCTTTCGCAAACCCCCCTGACAGTGAGCCGTTTAGCAGAGGCTCTTAATATTCCTTAAAAAACGTAAGTTTCGCGACATTATATAAGGTGTATGGCGAAAGTTTTGCTTACTTTTGCGCCCTGATTAGAAATCCAACAAGACGCTATGCAGAAGAATTTGGTAATCGTCGAAAGCCCCGCCAAGGCCAAGACAATAGAAAAGTTTTTAGGCAAGGACTACAAGGTGATGTCCAGCTACGGCCACATACGCGACCTGAAAAAGAAGGAACTGAGCATCGACACGTCGACATTCCAGCCCGACTACGAGATACCCGAAGAGAAGAGAAAGCTCGTGGCAGAGCTGAGAAGCAGCGCGAAGAACTCTGAGAAAGTGTGGCTCGCGTCCGATGAAGACCGCGAGGGAGAGGCCATATCATGGCACCTGTGCGAGGTGCTCGGCCTCGACGAGGAGAAGACCAACCGCATAGTGTTCCACGAGATAACCAAGCCGGCCATACTCGAGGCCATCGAGCATCCGCGCCGTCTTGACATGAACCTGGTCAACGCGCAGCAGGCCCGCCGCGTGCTCGACCGCCTGGTGGGCTTCAAGCTCTCGCCCGTGCTGTGGCGCAAGGTGAAGCCCGCCCTCTCGGCCGGCCGCGTGCAGAGCGTCGCCGTAAGGCTCATCGTAGAGCGCGAGCGCGAGATACAGGCCTTCAAGAGCGAGACATACTACCGCGTGAACGCCGTATTCACCGTGCCGGGCGGCGACGGCTCCACGGCCGAAGTGAAGGCCGAGCTTGACCGCCGCTTCACCACCCGCGACGAGGTGATGGACTTCCTCGACCGCTGCAAGACGGCCAAGTTCACCGTCTCCACCATCGTGAAGAAGCCCATGAGGCGCACCCCCGCGCCGCCGTTCACCACCTCCACCCTGCAGCAGGAGGCCGCCCGCAAGCTCGGCTTCACCGTGTCGCAGACCATGATGGTGGCCCAGCACCTTTACGAAAACGGACGCATAACCTACATGCGTACCGACTCGGTCAACCTCTCTTCCCTCTGCATCAACTCCAGCAAGGACGAGATAACCAAGCATTGGGGAGCCGAGTACAGCAAGCCGCGCCAGTTCCACACCCACTCAAAGGGCGCGCAGGAGGCCCACGAGGCCATACGCCCCACCTACATGGCCGACACCCAGATAGACGGCACGCAGCAGGAAAAGCGCCTCTACGACCTGATATGGAAGCGCACGGCCGCCAGCCAGATGGCCGACGCGCAGATAGAGAAGACCACCGTGACCATAAGCATGACCGGAGCCAAGGAGCAGTTCGTGGCAAACGGCGAGGTGGTGAAGTTCGACGGATTCCTCAAGGTCTACCGCGAATCGTCCGACGACGACGTCGACGGCCAGGAGGACGCGTCCCATATGCTGCCACTCATGATTGAGGGAGAGCAGCTGCAGCGCGACGAGATCACCGCCACGCAGCGCTTCACGCAAGGCCCCGTGCGCTATACTGAGGCCAGCCTCGTGCGCAAGCTTGAAGAACTGGGCATCGGCCGACCGTCTACCTACGCCCCTACGATAAGCACCATACAGCAGCGCGAGTACGTCCAGAAGGGCGACAAGAAGGGCGAGGAGCGCTTCTACAGCGTTGACATACTCGACTCCAACGGCCTCACCAACCGCACCAAGAGCGAAATGGCCGGCAGCGAGAAGGGCAAGCTCTTGCCCACCGACATCGGCATCGTGGTCAACGACTTCCTCATGAAATATTTTCCGGCCATCATGGACTACAACTTCACGGCCAAGGTGGAACAGCAGTTTGACACCATAGCCGAGGGAAAAGCCCGGTGGACCGACATGATAGAGCACTTCTACGACAAGTTCGAGCCTACCGTTGAAAAGACCATGAACGCCCGCGAGGAGCACAAGGCCGGCGAGCGCGAGCTTGGCAAGGAGCCCAAGACGGGCAAGCCCGTGTTCGTCAAGATAGGCAGGTTCGGCCCAGTGGTGCAGATCGGAAAGGCCGAGGACAAGGAGAAGCCGCGCTTCGCCCAGCTGCCCGCCGACAAGAGCATGGAGACCATCACGCTCGACGAGGCGCTGGAGCTGTTCCGCCTGCCCCGCACCGTGGGCGAATTCGAGGGCACTCCGGTGGTGATCGGCTCGGGACGCTTCGGCCCTTACGTCATGCACGACCGCAAGTACGTGTCCATACCCAAGGGCGAAGACCCCATGAAGCTGACCCTCGACGCCGCCATAGAGCTTATCCTGAAGAAACGCCAGCAGGAAACGCAACGCCACATAAAGACCTTCGACGACGAGCCAAAGCTCGAGGTGATGAACGGGCGGTATGGCCCTTACCTGTCATACGACGGCAAGAACTACCGCCTTCCCAAGGCGATGCACGACCGCGCGGCCGAGCTTACCCTTGAAGAGTGCATGGACGTGATAAACAACTCGAAGAAGAAATAGCCCGTGAGACGCATAATCATAGTCGGATACATGGGTGCCGGCAAGACCACCGTGGGCAAGGCGCTGGCCAAGGAGACGGGCCTGCAGTTCTATGATCTTGACTGGTACATAGAAGGACGCATGCGCAAGACTGTGCCGCAGCTCTTCGCCGAGCGTGGCGAGGACGGCTTCCGCCAGGTCGAGAGGACCATGCTCCACGAGGCGGCGGAGTTCGAGGACGTGATACTAAGCTGCGGAGGAGGCACTCCGTGCTTCTTCGACAACATGGAGTACATGAACGCCCAGGGCGACACCGTCTACCTGAAGGCGTCGCCCGAGGTGCTCTGCGCCCACCTCAGGATGGGCAAGACGCGCCGCCCCCTGCTCGAAGGCAAGACTCCGGAGGAGCTGCTCGGCTTCGTGACGGAGCAGCTGGCGCGGCGCGAACAATACTACTTGAAGGCAAAGCACGTGCTCGACGTGAACCTGCTTGACAACTACGAGAAAATAAAGGTGTCGGTGGAGAGGCTGCGCTCCATGCTCGGCATATAGCGGGCTCGCCACGGCTTGTCCGGCCTGCGGCGGCACACTATGTTGCAAAAGGCGGCAAACGGCGTTGCGAAAGGCCGTCTTTCGCCTTGTAAAAGGCCGCCTTTCGCAGGCCAAAATACGGCCTTTTGCAACGCTGGCGGCAAGGCCCGGCCAAGTGCTTGATGTACAGGCGTTTGCACTGCGACGATATAAACTAAGGAATAAAACAAGTAAACATAATACAACCACACCTAAATGAAGAAATGGACGATTGAAGACTCTAACGAGCTTTACAACATCAGCGGATGGGGAACATCCTATTTCGGCATCAACGAACGCGGCGACATGTATGTGTCTCCGTGCAAGGACAACGTGCAGATAGACCTGCACGACGTCATGGACGAGCTGGCCCTGCGCGACGTTACGCCGCCGGTGCTGCTGCGCTTCCCCGACATCCTCGACAACAGGATTGAGAAAACGTGGAGCTGTTTCAAGAAAGCGTCAGACGAATACGGCTTCAAGGGGGAGAACTTCATCATCTATCCCATCAAGGTCAACCAGATGCAGCCCGTCGTGGAGGAGATAATCAGCCACGGGCGCAAGTTCAACCTCGGCCTCGAAGCCGGCTCCAAGCCCGAGCTGCACGCAGTAATCGCCGTGCAGTGCCAGAGCGACTCGCTCATTATCTGCAACGGATACAAGGACCAGAGCTACATAGAGCTGGCACTGCTGGCGCAGAAGATGGGCAAGAGAATCTTCATCGTGGTGGAGAAACTCAACGAACTCGAGATAATAGGCAAGGCCGCCAAGAAGCTGGGCGTGCGCCCAAACCTCGGCATAAGGATAAAGCTGGCCTCGTCGGGCAGCGGCAAGTGGGAGGAGAGCGGCGGCGACGCAAGCAAGTTCGGGCTGACAAGTTCTGAGCTGCTCTCGGCGCTCGAGATTCTCGAAAAGAAGGACATGAAGGACTGCCTGCGCCTCATCCACTTCCACATAGGCAGCCAGATAACCAAGATACGCCGCATACAGACCGCCCTGAAGGAGGCTTCGCAGTTCTACATACAGCTCCACAAGATGGGCTACAACGTCGACTTCGTTGACTGCGGAGGCGGACTGGGCGTCGACTACGACGGCACGCGCTCGCCAAACAGCGAAAGCTCGGTGAACTATTCGATACAGGAGTACGTCAACGACTGCATCTATACGTTCGTAGAAGCTGCCGACCATTACGGCGTGCCGCACCCCAACCTCATCACGGAGAGCGGCCGTTCGCTCTCGGCCCACCACTCGGTGCTGGTCATCGACGTGCTTGAGACGGCCTCGCTGCCCGAGATGAACGAGGAATACGAGCCTACGGAGAACTCCCACAAGCTGGTGAAGGACCTCTATGACATATGGGACAACCTCAATCCGCGCACAATATTGGAGGACTGGCACGACGCCGAACAGATACGCGAGGACGCCCTCGACCTGTTTGAGCACGGCCTCGTTGACCTCAAGACGCGCGCCGAGATTGAGCGAATGTACTGGAGCGTGTGCCGCGAAATCAACTCGATATCAAAAAGTTTCAAGCATGTGCCCGAGGAACTGAAGGGTCTCGACAAGCTGCTGGCCGACAAATATTTCTGTAACTTCTCGCTCTTCCAGTCGTTGCCTGACGCCTGGGCGATAGACCAGATATTCCCCATCGTGCCCCTGCAGAGGCTCAACGAGCGCCCGACACGCAGCGCCACGCTGCAAGACATCACTTGCGACAGCGACGGCAAGATAGCCAACTTCGTGACAAACCGCAACATCTCGAACATCCTGCCGGTGCATTCGCTGCGCAAGAACGAGCCTTACTACCTCGGCGTGTTCCTCGTCGGAGCCTACCAGGAGATACTCGGCGACATGCACAACCTCTTCGGCGACACCAACGCGGCGCACATAACGGTGAAGGACGGCAAGTATCACATCGACCAGATATTCGACGGCGAGACCGTGGAGGAGGTCTTGGAATACGTGCAGTACAACCCGAAGAAGCTGGTGCGACAGCTCGAGGTTTGGGTGGCCAAGAGCGTGAAGCAGGGCAAGATATCACTCGAGGAGGGCAAGGAGTTCCTCTCCAACTACCGCTCCGGGCTTTACGGATACACTTATTTGGAATAAACATAAGCAAACCTGACACCCACGCCAACCCTCACGAAGTGAGGAAGCTTAGCAAGCCTTGCCGGTTTCAGCAACGGCTCATTGGCCTTATTTGGCTCATTAGGCCCATTAGGCTAATAAGACTAATAAGGCCAATAAGCCTTATTGGTAGTCAAGCTCCCTCCCTTTGGGATGGTTGGGGTGGGTGTCGGGTTTGAATGATATAAATTATTTGTCATGAAACATCCCCTTACGATAGTGAAAGTGGGCGGAGCCGTGGTCGAGGACGACGCGCAGCTGGCACGCCTGCTCGACGGTTTCGCCGCGATAGAGGACCGCAAGGTGCTCGTGCACGGCGGCGGACGGCGCGCCACGGCCATCGCCTCGCGCCTGGGCATAGAGAGCCGCATGGTGGGCGGACGGCGCGTCACCGACCGCGACATGCTCGAAGTGGTGACGATGGTCTACGGCGGACTGGTCAACAAGAACATCGTAGCCCTGTTGCAGGCTCGCGGCGTGGACGCTCTCGGCCTTACCGGGGCCGACATCGATGCCATACGCTCGCACAAGCGGCCCGTCAAGGACGTAGACTACGGCTATGTGGGCGACGTGGAGCGCGTGGCGGCCGACAAGCTATCGACGCTCGTAGAGGCCGGCATGACGCCCGTGCTTGCCCCACTTACGCACGACGGACATGGACGCATGCTCAACACCAACGCCGACACCATAGCCGGCGAGACGGCCAAGGCGCTGGCCGAAAGGTATGACGTGACGCTCGTCTACTGCTTCGAGAAGAAGGGCGTGCTGGCCAATCCCGACGACGATGACAGCGTGATACCCGTCATAACGCGCCAGGACTTCGCCCGGCTCGCCGCCGACGGCACTGTGAGCGGCGGCATGCTGCCCAAGCTGGAAAACGCTTTCAGCGCGATATCGGCCGGCGTGAGCCGAGTAAACATAACCCTTTCGACGGCCATCGACGGCCGGCACGGCACGATGATTGTGCCATGAGGCATTGCTGTTGACGGCCTTTTGGAAGGCAAAAGGCCGTCAACAGCAGGCTGAAAGGCCGTCTTTTGCAGACCAAAAGACGGCCTTTCGCAAACCCTCTGGCCGTCAGCCACTTAGCGGCAGGCCACCAGCAGCTTATAAGGCTCATTGGCCCCATTGGCCTAATTGGCTCGATAGGCCAAATAAGCCGCCAATCTTTAAAAACCGTTAAATAGCGGAATAATCACAAGATTGCTGTAACTTTCACCCCCCGTAAATCGTCATTCAATTAGAGAGCAGATGGAAAATATCAGTTTTCGCAACGACGTGTTGCCCCTGAAGAACGTTCTCTACCGCCTTGCCTTGAGGATAACCCTGAGCCGCGAGGAGGCCGAGGACATCGTGCAGGACACGCTGATAAAAGTCTGGAACAGGCGCGACGACTGGCATGACATCGACTCCATCGAGGCTTTCAGCCTCACGGTGTGCCGCAACCTCTCGCTCGACAGGATGAAAAAGGCCGGAGCTGACAACCGGGCGATAGCCGACGGCGAGGACTTCACGGCCGACCCCGACCGCAACCCGTTTGAGACGGCGGCGCAAAGGGACAGGGTTGAACAGGTGAGACGCATCATAGACAGTCTGCCCGAGAAGCAAAAGAGCTGCATGCAGCTGCGCGACTTCGAGGGGAAAAGCTACAAGGAGATAGCCCAAGCGCTCGGGATAACCGAGGAGCAGGTCAAGGTCAACATCTTCCGCGCACGCCAGGCGGTCAAGCAAAAGTACAACGAAATAGAAGAATATGGACTATAAATACATAGAACAACTGCTGGAACGCTACTGGAATTGCGAGACGACGCTCGAGGAAGAGCAGATTCTGCGCACGTTCTTCAGCCAGAAGGATGTGCCCGCGAGCCTCGCCAAGTACAGAGGCTTGTTCTGCTACGAACAGGCGGAGACGGCGGCCGACACGCTGGGCGACGACTTCGACGCGCGCATGGAGGCCTTGGTAGGCGAGCCCGGAATGCTCCGCGCACGCACGATTACCTTCCGCCAGAGGCTCATGCCGCTGTTCAAGGCAGCCGCGATGGTGGCCATATTCCTTACGCTCGGCAACGCCGCGCAGGTGGCTTTCACCGACGGCGACAAGCCGCAGACTGGCGTGGCGGACTACAGGCAGGCCGAGGAAGGCCCGTCGGTGGCCATGGGCGACTCGGCCAAGGTGGACACATTGCAGCATGTTCCGGCCACGGCCAACATATTGAAGTAGACAATTTTCTATGCTTTCTCTATAAAACAGTGTTTAATAAAACAAAAACAACGAAGCTGTGAAGCTTCAATTCTCTCAAATTTTCATAACATACTAACGTGAAGCAGAGAGCCGCTGTCAAGTGTGACGGCGGCCCTCTTTCTGTTGTGCAGCCAGCCATGGTTTCTCCAAGCCCCGCTTCCCTCCTTTCCAGGTGGAGTATCCGGGCATGCGTCCGCAGCCTGTCTTCTGCCCGGGGTGGGGCCGCGGTTTGGCCGCTTTGCCGTCAACGGCCGCATTTGCGGCCCTTGTAGTATGTGTCGAAGGCGTCCTTGGCGTAGCCGTCTTCAAGCACCTGGAACGACATCGCGCTTGCGCCTGCCATCTTCTTGCCTTTGTAATACACTGTGAAATCGTCCATGGCATAGCCGTGTCCGAGCGTCTTGAACGACATCGCCGTGGCATCCCCGACCTTCTTTCCCTTGTAATAGACGTCGAAGTCGTCCTTGGCGTAGCCGTCGCCGAGCACCTTGAACGTCATCGCGCTGGCTCCTTCAATCTTCTTTCCGCCGTATAACACGTCGAAGTCGGTCACGACGTATTTCTTCCTTCCGCGCCGTTTCTTCTTACTGTGGTGGCTGTTTTCATGCTTGCGTAGGGTCGTTGCGCGCTCGTTTTGCGCCATGCAGTCTTGCGTGAAGGCTCCGGCCGTTGGCGCGGATAGCGCGAAGGCCAGCGCGGCGGCAAGGATAATGGTTGTTGTTCTCATGCGTTTGTTTTTATGTTTTCAAGTGTAATGTCCTACCATTTCAGCCGTCCGTACTTCTCCATGCACCACAGCTGCCATGAGTTGAGCGTGTTCTGCCACACAACGTAGGCGCAGGGGGCTATGGCGACGACGGGGTTCAGGTAGACCATCACGAGCCATATGCCCACGCCGGTGTTCTTCTGGCCGAGGCCCTGGCCGCCGTCCACGCTGTCGCCGAAGTGCCGGCCTACGGCCTTGCCTGTGCCGAAGAGCAGCAGCGTGACCACGGCCGGCACGAGGATCAGCGCCGCCATGGAGAGGCTCGATATGCCGGCTGTGAAGATGTTGTGCAGCGTCATGCCCATCACGATTGACAGGTTGACGGCCCAGAAGTAGAAGCCAAGGTTGCGGCAGTCCTTTATGGCCTTGGCCATGCGCGGCAGCCAGCGGCGCGTGGCCATGGCGAAGACGAAGGGAAGGACGAGCACCACGGCGGTGCGCTCGAGTATCGTGGCGAACGACGACATGAAGTCGAGGCCGGCGTGCTTCTCGATCATCGGGAAGAGCAGGGGCACGAGCAGGGCTGTCACGGCGTTGTCTATGAGCGTGTAGACGGTCATCGAGGCTATGCTGCCTCCCAGTTTCTCGGTCACCACGGCTGCGGCCGAGGCCGTGGGACATATCACGCAGGCGAAGGCTCCCTCGAGGGCGAGGCGCAGCGTGGGGTCGTCCGCGCTCTTGACGGCCACAACCAGCGCGGCGGCCATGGCTATGCGGATTACCTGCATCCACACGTGCCACGTGCGCAGGCGAAGGTCGTGCAGGCGTATCTTGCAGAACGTGACGTAGAGCGTCATGAAAATCAGCACAGGCAGGATTTCGATGAACCACGGCCCTACGGCCTCGCCCACGGGCGCGAGCGGCGGAATCTCGGTGAACAGCAGGTACATGGCCGCGCCGAACACCATGGCGCACGGCAGCGTCCACTCCTTTATGAACTTTATTATTTTCATTGTCGTGTTATAATAAAACACTGCAAAAGTAAGAATAATATCCACATTACGGATACAGCTAAGGCCAATATTTACAAAAACTACGGCCGCAGCCGTAACAGCCTGGTGTTGAGGGCATTGTAAAAGGCCGTCTTTCGCAGTGCAAAAGACGGCCTTTCGGCGTGCGTTTGACGGCCTTTTGCAAGGCGAAAGGCCGTCAATCGGAAACTGCCCGTCAGCGTGCCAGCAAGTCTTCGGGCACAGAGCCGTCGCACTCAGCCGGCTCTATGCTAAGCAGGCGGCACAGGGTGGGGTAGACGGCGGTGTTGTCGAACAGCTCGGTTTTCACGTATCCGCGGCGGAAGTCGGGGCCGGCGGCGCGGAAGAGCACGTTGATTTCGGGCGTATATGGGTCGAAGCCGTGGTTGCCGGGGATAACGCGGCCGTCCTCGCTCACCGTCCAGCCCGCGTCGGGCAGCAGCACTATGGGCGCTATGTTGCGGTCGGTGCCATAGTTGAGGTAGGCCGGCACGTCCTCGCGGCGCCACACACGGGCGTGCGGCACGGTCTCAAGAGCCTTCAGAATTTGCTTCTCGCGGCCTTTCTTGGGGAAGATAAGGGTGGGCAGGTCAGGCATAATCCGCTCGCACCAGTCGGCCTGCAAATAGTCCGTAAGGCGTATCGTGCGCTCCGGCGAGGTCTGCACCATGCCGTGGTCGGACGTTACGATGAAGTTGATGTCGTCTCCGTAGGGCAGCGAGCGCAGGTCGTTGTAGAGCATTCCGAGCAAACGGTCGAGGCTCTCTACGGCCGCCTTCACCTCCTTCGACGCCGGACCGTAGGAATGTCCGCTGTGGTCGGGCTCGTTGAAGTAAGCCATAACGAGCTGCGGGCGCTCGCCTTCGGGCAGCTTCATCAGGCGTTCAATCTCGGCGACGCGCTCCGGGAAGGTCAACAAAGGCCGCCGGGCGTAGTCGTGCCAGTAGTCGGGGTACTGCCCCTTTATCGCCACGTCAGAGCCGGGCCAGTACACCACGCCCGCCTTCACGCCCTGTCGCTTGGCGGTGAGCCAGATGGGTTCGCCGCCGTAGAAGGAGCCGTCCTTTGCCGTCAGCGTGTCGCCGATGCTGTAAGTGCGGCCCGACGCAACGTCGTAAAACCTGTTGGCGATGATGCCGTGGTGGTCGGGCACCAGGCCCGTGGCCAGCGTGTAGTGGTTGGGAAACGTCTTCGACGGGAACGACGGGCGCATCACCGCCCTCACGCCCCTGGCTCCCAGCGAGTCGAGGAACGGCGTGTCGTACATCTGCGGATAGTCCCAGCGGAAGCCGTCGAGCGACACAATCACCGTGTAATGCCGCCCGGCGTGCGCGAAGAGGGCGGCCAGGAGGAACAAGATAACAGTAAGTTTTCTCATTTCTTGATAATGTTTTTAATGCACGTCGCAGGCCTGCAGCATGTCCGTTGCAGCATGCCGTCATGCCGTCATGGCCGTGCCTTTGTCTGTTTATTACAAAAAGAGGAAATGAATCGAAATAAATCGTTCCATTTCCTCCGATTTGTTCAAAGAAATTTTCTTATCAGTTGAAGTAGTACTTCACGCCGATCTGCATCTTCCAGCACTGGTCGTAGTTGCGGTTGAACGACCAGGTCTTCGTTGCAACTGGCAGGTCGCCCTTGCTTCCCCTGAACATCGAGAAGTAAGGAGTGCCGTTGTCTATCCTGTCAACCTGCAGTATTTGGCCGTTGTTGCATGCCGACATGTTCTTCTCCACGCCCCATTTCGAGTTGAATAGGTTGCCTACGTTCATGATGTCGAGGATGAGTTGCAGCGTGTGGTGCGTGCTGCCTACCTTCAGGTTGAAGTCATGAGTCCAACGGAAGTCGAAGCGGTGTACCCACGGAGCGTACACAGAGTAAGAGTCGGCGTACTCACCCTTGTGGTTCTTCAGGTAGTCGTCCTGGTTTACGAAGTCCCAGAAGAGCTGGCGGTCGCTTTCGTTGGTGAAGTTGATTTCGCTGTCGTTCTTCGGAATGTACATCAGGTCGTTGCCGCTGATACCGTCGCCGTTGAGGTCGCCGTAGTAAGTGTAGCTGTAGCCCGACGGCCTGTAGCCGGTGTAGAACAGCGAGAAGTTGTCGTTGTGGTACTTGTAGCTTGCCGAAGCGATGATGCGGTCAGGGATGACATACTCCGAGTTGTGCACGTCGCCGTAGTTCGCTCCGTTGACGGTGAGGTTGCCCTGCCATGTAGAATACGGGTCGTTGCCCGGCATGCCGGATACTTCCTTCATCACGGTGTGGGTGTATGCGGCCATGAGGTGCAAGTCCTTGACAGGCTCTGCGGTTGCGGTGAAGTTGAGAGTCCAGCCGTGTCCGCGGCTCGTGTTCGTCAGTACGGATGCTCCGCTGCCCACATATGGCGCGTCGGGGTTGGCCTCGTCCTTTTTCGTCGGGTAGTAGAGGCTCGACGCATCGTAGATGACACGGTTGTCAGCTCCCTTCAAACGGTTTGCGTTGTCGCCCACCGGCTTGAAGTTGTAGTTGTTGATCATCACGTCGTTGATTTTCCTGATGTAGGTGAACTCGCCCGTAAGGGTCAGTGGGAACGATACAGGGAACTGGTAGTCAACGGCGATTGACGTCTTCCATACCTGCGGCATCTTGAAGTCGGGGTCAACTCCGGCAATCTTGCTGGGCAGAGTTCCCTCCTCGGGAGTGATGCTCTCGGGTGCGCCGAGCAGCTCGCGTATCTGGTTTACGTCGGTAACGATACCGCCCTTGAACTTGTCAAGCAGTGGGTCGCGGCCTGTAACGAGACCCGTAACGTTCTTGTCATAGCTGGTTACGGCGTTCACCAGGTTCTGCACCATGCCCGAGTTGGTAGGCATGTTGGTGAAGAACACAAGGGGAAGGCGGCCTGCGAAGAGACCCGTACCGCCGCGCACTTTGAGGCGTTTGTCGTTGAACACGTCCCAAGTGAAGCCGATACGCGGCGAGATCTGCACGTTGCTGCCCGGCCAGCGGCCAGTGTCGATGTGGCGTCCGCCGAAGTCGAGGTTGTAGATTGCGTTGTTGCGCATCAGGTCGTCGCTGTCAAACGAGAGCAGATCGAAGCGGATGCCGCCTGTAATCATGAGGTTGGGCAGGGCGTTCCACTCGTCTTGAACGTACCAGCCGTATTGGTTGAACTTCACCTCGGCTGCCGGGTTGGTCTCTCCGTTGTAGCCGTAGCTCAGGGCAACGGTCTCAGGTGCTGCGCCGTTCAGGAAGTCGTCGAGCGAGCGGTAGCGGTAATAGCCCGTGCCGTTGCGCATGTAAGAGTTGTTGGCCATCTGGTGCTCGAACTTGAATCCGGCCATGAGCTTATGGTCGCCGAGGTAATACGTGAAGTTGTCGTTAAGCGTAAGGATCTTGTTCTGCACGCGGTTGTTGTGTGTGAACAACTCGTATCCGAAGCTCATGTACGGCTCCAGGGTCTGCATGTTGGTAGATGCGTCGTAGCCGTTCATGATGTCCACGAATGGGAATGGTGAAGAGTCAGAGCCGCGCTTTTCATCAATATTGGTATAGGTGAAGAGCAACTGGTTTGAGATGTTGTTGCCGAAGCGGCTGTTCAAGTCAGCGGAGATGGTGCTGACAGAGTTGTTCTGCGAGTACATCGAGTTGGAGAAGGCCATCGAGTACTGCGAAAAGCGGTTCATGTTGTTAAGACGGAAGCCTGTATCGCTGGAGTTTCCGTTGGTTGAGTTCCACGCCGTGTTCTTGGTATAGTTGTAACGCACGGCCAGGTGGTGGTTGTTCGTGATGTTCCAGTCCACGCGTGCAAGGAGCTTCAGGTTGTCCTCGTCGGCCGGGAAGCTGGTGTATGACCCCGGATCGTATCCGTATTTGTCAATGAGGAAGTTGCGCACTTTCTCCATGTCGGCTATAGTGGTGCGCGAGATGTAGTTCTCCGGGTCGGCCACTCCGTCCTCAGAGGCGCGCCAGCGGTTGGCTATGGTAGGTATCTTGGAGTACTCTGCGTTGGCGAAGAAGAAGAGCTTGTCTTTCAGAATAGGGCCGCCGAGTGTGAATCCGTATGTGGTGTTGCGGTCGGTTCCGCGCTCGCCGAGGTCTTGGTTGGCCACGCGGTTGCCGTGCATGTTCTCGTTGTTGTAGTAGATGTAGGCCGTGCCCTTGAACGTGTTGGTACCCGACTTGGTTACGGCGTTGATTCCTCCGCCGATGAAGTTGGTCTGGCGCACGTCATAGGGAGCTACCACTACCTGCACTTCGTCTATCGCGTCCATAGAGATAGGGTTGCCTCCGCCGGGCAGTCCGTCGTTGAGGCCGAAGTTGTTGTTGAGGTTCGCGCCGTCGAGCGTGAAGTTGGTGGAGCGTCCGTCGCCGCCGCCCAGGCTCATGCCGTTGGCGTATGGCGATATGCGGGCGATGTCCTCGATGCTGCGGCTCACGGTAGGCAGGGCCTGTATCTGCGCGTTGCTGATGTTGGTCGTGGCGCCGGTCTTCTCGGCTGCGAACTTAGACGCGCTGCCCACTACTACCACTTCGCCCAGCTCGTTGACGTCCTCTGAGATGGTGGCGTTGAGGTTGTAGGTCTCTCCCAGGGCGAGGTTGATGCCCGTGTAGTCCTTCTCGGCGTAGCCGATGTAGGTCACTTTCACCGTGTATGGTCCGCCCACGCGCATACCCTGTATGGCCCAGCGGCCGTCTACGTTGGTCACGGCGTTGTAGGTTGTTCCTGACGGTTCGTGTGTTACCCTGATTGTGGCGCCGATGATGTCCTCTCCGTTAGTGCCGGTAACTTGTCCGGCCATTGACGACGTGGTGATCTGCGCGTTCACAACTGCTGCCGCCATGAGCATGACGGCTGCGAGAAATAGTCGCATTTGTTTTACCATAATGTTTGAAAATTTGTTTATTATCATGAAAACTGCGGCAAAGTTAAGGATATTTTTGCAAATATATGTTACAAACGCTTTAAAAGTGAGTAAAAACATGGATGCGTTTTTTCCGCATTTGCCTTCGGCCGGGTGTAGTCGTCATGGCGACAGGCGTGCGGGGGCTGCGGTGGGGGCATTGTAAAAAGACGGCCTTTTGCGTTGCGAAAGGCCGTCTTTTACAATGCGAAAGGCCGTCTTTCGCACGATGAAAGACGGCCTTTTGGAAAGCTCAGTGTTTTCTCTTGTCAAGATAGTCGATGAGGTATTGCGGACGGTCGGTCTGCAGCATGGTCGCCCCGAGGCTGTCTATGAGGTAGCCGTAGCCCTTGTCTGGGTCTTTGAGCGAGCAGTCGTCGTCGTGCCCTCCGGCCTGTGTGCTCCAGAGAGTGTTGTACCAGATGCGCGCCTTTCCGGCCGTCATGGCCTTTGCTTTGCGCGGCAGGGGGTTGGCGTCGTTGCTGTAGAGCAGTTCCACGGCAACCGGCTCAAGCAGGCTCAGGCAGGCGCGCAGGGAGTCGGCGGCTCCGTGCTTGTCGAGATCCACTATCGGCATGAACACCACCTTGTCAAGATACTTGCCGTATTTCTTCCTTACCTGCGCGGCGGGCGCGCCGCTTTTCATTATCACAAGGTCTGTGGTGCCGGTCTTTTCGAGCAGTCCGTACACTTGGTCGAAGTAATCGAAAGCCTTGTCCAGGTTGAGCATCACCATGCCTTTGGCCGTAAGCAGGGCTTCCTCCAGCGTGGGCACGGTGCATTCCGTCACGGCTGAACTGCTGTCGCGCAGGCGCAGTTTCTTGATTTGGGCAAGCGTAAGGTCTTTCACGTAGCCTTTGCCCGTGGTTGTACGGTCCACCTTCTCGTCGTGCATCAGGACGAGATGCCCGTCCTTGGTGCGTCTCAGGTCTATCTCAACGATGTCCACCCCCATCCGTATCGCTCCCTCGATTGCCTCGAGGGAGTTCTCGCAGGAGTTGCGCCAGTCGCCCCGGTGTGACACTACGAGCACGCTGCCGTCGTCAGGGTCAGACAGTTTCTTGCGTATGCTGTCGGCGCGGCTTTGCGCGCAGAGGCACCCGGAGGCACAAAGCCAGAGGGCGGCGGATAATATAAGCGGTTTGAGTCTCATGTAGGTAATGTTTTGAATGTTACGGTGTAATGTCTGGATGGTGTGCCGGCAGGCGTGCGCCGGCATAAAGGAAAGGAGCAAGTGAGAGACACGTCAGCCGCAAAATGTCCGGCAATGCATTCTCACTTGCTCCTTCAGTACTTGTATGTTTCAGCCGATAAGACGCTTACTGGCCGAGCAGCGCCTCGATTTCCGCATCGAGATCCTTTATCTGCGCGTCGCGCTTCTTGAGCGTGTTGTCACGTCCGATGAGGAAGAACGTCGGTATGGACTGTATGTTGTACATCGCAAGATTGCGCGACTGCAGCCCCTCTCCGTCGCGGACGCTTATCCATGGCAGCGCGGCCGTCTGCATCTTCCAGAAGTGTTCGTCCGGGTCCAGCGATATCTGGTATATCTCCAGGCCGCGGCCGTGGTACTTGTTGTATATCTCTCGCATCTGCATTATGCGCTTCGTAGAGCCTTCCGAGCCGAACACGTGGAAGTCGAGCATCACCACCTTGCCCTTCAGGTCGGTCAGGCGGCGCGTCTGTCCCTTGTTGTCCAGCAGCGAGATGTCTATCAGGTCGGCCACGCGCACCTTGCTCGCGTCCACCATCTGGGCCGCTCTCTGGTTCTTCACGATGCGGATGTCGCGCATGCCTTGTATCGCGATGTTGTGCAGGTTCTGTCCGCGCACGGCCTTCGGGTGGTAAGTGTCCCAACTTGTGGCCACCGCCGCGAAGGCCTTTATGTCGTCCTCGTTCTCACGCGGGTTGAATATCAGCATGTTGCCGAGCGTCTGGAACAGTGCGAAATACGACGAGGCGCGCATCGGAGCCTTGTATATGTAGTTCAGCTTGATGTCCTTCTTGTACGCTTCTATCATCCTGGCGATGCTGTCGTTGGTCTGGTCGAAGCCCAGCGTCGCGTTGCGTTGTACGGCGATTACGCGCCTCTGGAGGTCTATCTGCTTCAAGGCAAGCTCCTTGATGGTGGCGCATTCGGCCGAGCCTTCAACCGTGTAGCCCGTCGCCATGGCGGGATACGAGGCCTTGACGGTGATTGTCTCGGTGGAGTCTACGCTCAGGTTGATTATCTGTCCGGCAATGCGCAGGCGGTAGAATTCGGGCGCTTCGGGCGCTTTCTCGCTGAAGCTGAAGGCTCCGTCGCCGCCGAGCTTCACCGAGTCTACCGTCACCGGGCCGTCAAGGCTCATGTTCTCAAAGTAAAGCACTGAGTCCTTGGCCTCGGCTATTTCGCCTTTCACGTTGAATTTCCTGTTGTCGCACGAGCCAAGCGCAATGACGACGGCTGCCGCTACGGCAAAGGTTGATAGTCTGTTGAATGTGGATTTCATCTTTATTTGTGTTTTTTTGTTTCCTTGTTTTAGCCGGCCAGCGCCTTGGCCAGCTGTGTTCCGGCCGCGGCGGCGAGTATTCCCACGGCCACGCTGACACCGATGTATAGGGCCGGGAGCAGCGCGTCGCCGCCCTTGGCGAGGGTGAGCGACTCGTTGGCGAACGTGCTGAACGTTGTGAATCCGCCGCAGAATCCCACGGTAAGCGCCAGCTTCAGGCCGTTCCACTGGCCATCGCCGCCGCCCGAAGGCAGGCCGCCGATGAAGCCGATGAGCAGGCATCCGGCTATGTTCACCGTCATTGTGCCCCACGGGAAGGCCGAGGCCGCCGCGCCTTGTACGGCTTTTGACAGCAGGTAGCGCGCCACGCTGCCAACCGCTCCGCCTGCGGCTACGAGCAAAATGTTCCTCAACATGTGTGCAAAGGTAATGTAAGTATGGGTAAGAACAAAAAAGATGGAGTTAAAGATAATGAAAGAACGGCGGCGGCATCGTGTGCCGCCGCCGTGGTGTTATTGGCATTTAGCTTGGTCAGAAGTCGCCGTGATCAAGGCTGTCGTTGAAGTCGCGCGGCTCTTTCGGCGCCAAGGGGTCGTGGTATTCGTCACGTCCCGGACGGTGCTCGAAGCGGCGTTGCTCCCTCTCCCTGCGTTCTCCGCGCTCAGGACGGGGGCGGCGCTCGGGCCTGGGTCGGCGCTCACGCTCTACGTAGCCTTCCGGTTTCGGTATCAGCACGCGGTGAGAGAGCTTGTACTTGCCCGTCTTCGGGTCGATTTCCATGAGCTTTTGACGGTTATCTTGTCGCCCTCTTTCAGGCCGGCTTCCTCTACGGTCTCAAGGCGTTTCCAGTCTATTTCAGAGATGTGGAGCAGTCCGTCCTTGCCCGGCAGAATCTCTACGAAGCAGCCGTAGGGCATGATTGAGCGGATGGTTCCCTCGTAAACCTCGCCCACTTCGGGTATTGCGACGATGGCCTTTATCTTGGCTATGGCCTTCTGTATGCTCTCCTTGTTGGGCGCGCTCACCTGGACTTTGCCCACTCCGTCGATTTCGTCGATGGTGATGGTGGCTCCGCTCTCTTCCTGCATCTGCTGGATTATCTTTCCTCCGGGGCCTATTACGGCTCCGATGAACTCCTTGGGAATGTCAAACGCCTCGATGCGCGGTACCTGCGGCTTCAGCTCGGCGCGCGGTTCGCTTATGGTGTCGGTCAGCTTGCCGAGTATGTACTCGCGGCCGGCCTTTGCCTGCATGAGCGCTTTCTCGAGAATGTCGAAGCTCAGGCCGTCGCACTTGATGTCCATCTGCGTGGCGGTCAGTCCGTCTTTCGTACCCGTGGTCTTGAAGTCCATGTCGCCGAGGTGGTCCTCGTCGCCGAGGATGTCGCTAAGCACGGCGTACTTGTCTTCTCCGGGGTTCTTTATCAAGCCCATGGCGATGCCGCTCACGGGCTTCTTCATCGGTACGCCGGCGTCCATGAGGGCGAGTGTTCCGGCGCATACGGTGGCCATTGACGATGAGCCGTTGCTCTCCAGGATTTGTGAAACGAGGCGCACCGTGTAGGGGAATTCCTCAGGAATTTGTCCCTTCAATGCGCGCCAAGCCAGGTGGCCGTGGCCTATTTCGCGGCGGCCTACGCCACGCTGCGCCTTAGCTTCGCCCGTGCAGAAGGGCGGGAAGTTGTAGTGCAGCAGGAAACGCTGGTAAGAGCGGTCGAGAACGTCGTCGACGAGCTTCTCGTCGAGCTTCGTGCCGAGCGTGCAGGTGGTGAGGCTCTGCGTCTCTCCGCGTGTGAATATGGAGCTTCCGTGAGGCATGGGCAGGGGCCCCACCTCGCACCAGATGGGGCGTATCTCGTCGGTCTTGCGTCCGTCGAGGCGTATGCCCTCGTCGAGGATGCAGCGGCGCATGGCGTCGCGCATCACGTCGTGGTAGTAGCGGTCTACGAGAGCGTACTTCTCCTCAAGCCTCTTCGCTGAGGTCGGTGTGAGCCGAGGCGTAAGCCTCCTCGAAGTCGGCCTTTATCTTGTCGAAAGCTTCTTCGCGGGCCTTCTTGTCGTGGTCGCCGGCCTCGGCTATTGCGTAGCACTTGTCGTAGGTTTCCTTGCGCAGCTGTTCGCGCAGCTCCTCGTCGTTCACTTCGTGGCAGTACTCGCGCTTAACGTCGGTGCCCAGCTCCTTCATCAGCTCTTCCTGGAGCACGCACATCGGGCGGATGGCCTCCTGGGCGGTCTTGAGGGCCTGGAGCAGGTCTTGCTCAGACACTTCCTTCATCTCGCCTTCTACCATCATGATGTTGTCCTTAGACGCTCCCACCATGATGTCCATGTCGGCTTCCTTCATCTGCTCGAACGTCGGGTCAACGACGTACTCGCCGCCTACGCGTGCCACGCGCACTTCTGATATCGGGCACTCGAACGGGATGTCTGAGCATGCCAGGGCGCAAGAGGCCGCGAAGCCTGCAAGGGCGTCTGGCTGGTCAACGCCGTCGGCGGAGAAAAGGATGATGTTTACATAAACCTCGGCGTGGAAGTCTGCCGGGAATAACGGGCGCAAGGCGCGGTCTACAAGACGGCAAGTCAGGATCTCGTTGTCGCTTGCCTTGCCTTCGCGCTTCGTGAAGCCGCCGGGGAAACGGCCCGCTGCGGCGTATTGTTCTCTGTACTCAACCTGCAAAGGCATGAAATCTGTTCCGGGAACTGCATCTTTTGCGGCACAAACGGTGGCGAGCAATACCGTGTTGCCCATGCGGAGCACGCAGGAGCCGTCAGCCTGTTTTGCCACTTTCCCGGTTTCAATGCTGATGGTCCTTCCATCAGGCAATGAAACTGTTTTTGTAATTACGTTCATCTAAAAATCGAAAAAATATCTTTTTACATCAAAAAATCGTCCAAAGGTACTTATTTTTTGCCGAACACAACGATGTTTTGGATTAAATCTGCATTAAATTGTCATTTTTTCACCTTGTGGGCGGGCATTGCCGCGCCCGGCGCGGCATAAAACCGTGTGCGCCGGCGGCGGTTGTTTCCGCAGCGCAGTGCCGCCAGTGGCGGTGCCGCGGTAACATGTTGATTGCCAGGCTGTTATGAAACGCCTCGCAAAAGGCCGTCTTTTAGCTTGTGAAAGACGGCCTTTTGGCGTGCGTTTTGCGGCCTTTTGCAGGGCGAAAGGCCATGTGTTGCTATTGCGTTGTCATAGATACAGCAGGCTCTCGGGCCCCATGTTGAAGAGCAGGTCGAGTATGCTGAGGTTTGGCAGGAAGCCGTGCTTCGCCTCGTACACCTGGTAGTAGCGGCGCGGCGAGAACCCAGGGTCGGGCAGGGGATGCTTCGGGCGGATGGCGTCGCGGAAGTCCGCCGTGCCGGCGAGCGCCGGGTCGTCGGCCGCGATGTACTCCGCCGTGGGGCCTGCGTCGGGCGAAATGCCGATCAATTCGCACATTTTTGCGCATATCTCCATGTTGAAGTCATACAGGAACGTCCACCGCCGCTCGAAGAACGGGCGCACGTCGTCGGCGTAAAACTCGAAGAACGGCGACTCGCCGTATGCGCTCGCCAGCGCGTTCCAGTGCAGGTGGCGCCAGTTGCCGTGGTCGCTTATGCGCACGTCCCTCGTCAGGCACTTTCTTGTTGGCTGCGCATTGGCTGCCTCCGAGCCGTCCGAGCCGCGCTCCACGGGCACCGTCAGCGCCTGCACTCCGGCCGTTGTGGCTATGAGGCAGCGGTTGCGGTAGGTCTGCTTTATGAAGCTGTCATGGGCTTCTATCTCCACCTTGTCGTACCGGTGGAGCTTCTGGTACCATTGTATCGGGGCGAAATACGCCGATGAAAGAAGTGCTTGTGACATTTTCAGGAGTTAAAGGAGTTGTTTCCAGAAGTTAAGGGAGTTAAAGAAGTTGTCGCTCGCTGCGCTCGCCAAGACGTTAAAGACGTATGCTTTGCCGCCTTGGCGTATCTGGCTCATTGGGCCAATCGGGCATATTGGGCCTGATAAGCCATATAAGCCGAATGAGCCTGATGCGCCCTAAGCTGCCTGCAAGTCATTTGAAGCTCCCTCACCTGGGTCTGGTTGGAGAGGGTGTCTGGCCGGGTTGGGGTGATTTGTACAGCCTCGTCATCACCCTCCCTATTATGTGGTTGTCGGGAACGAGCGCGCCCGTCGTGCCGTCCTTGAATCCGTCGGGGCATGAAGGCGCGAGCCAGTAATAGTCATACTTGAACACGGCGCAGTCTTCCGCCCTGCCGCCAACATGCAGCCTTCCGCCACGGATGTCGGCCTTGCGCCCCTCATACCTATTATATATGTGGCAGATTAGCCCGATGTTTTCTTTCGTTACGGCCACCGCCTCGCCCCGGTGGGGCAGCGCCAAGGCCGCGCTCCACGCCCTCACGGTGTCTCCCGGCACGGCGGTGCAGAAGTAAGCCATCGTCTTCCGCCTGTGCACAGGCCGCAGGGTGTCCTCCGGCGAGTTGAAAACCACCAGCTCGCCGCGCCCCGCCGGTCTTGCCGCCCACCGCGCGTAGCCGAACGTCGCGCCGCCGCCCGTGCGCAGGCCATAGCTCCAACGGTTCACCAGCACACGGTCGCCGTCGTTGAAGGCGGGGCATAGGGCCGTGCCCCTTACCGTGTACACGGTGAACGCCAAGGCGCGGAAAGCCAACATCAGCAAGATTGTGACCGTCAGCGCCATCACAAACTTGAGCGCACTCTTCATAGTTTTGAGAATTAAGAATTAAGAGTTAAGAATTAAGAAAATATGCTTTGAGTGTTCATTCCTGCAAAGGTGATTTTCTTAATTCTTAACTCTTAACTCTTCACTTAATATCGTCCACCATCCTGAACAGCCTGCCCCAGCGTATGCCTGAGAAGCCGCCGCGGTCGGGGTCGCTGCTCCACCAGATGAAGATGGGCTTGCCCACGATGTGGTCTTCGGGCACGAAGCCCCAGTAGCGGCTGTCGGCCGAGTTGTGGCGGTTGTCTCCCATCATCCAGTAATAGTCCATCTTGAACGTATATTGGTCGGTCTGCTTGCCGTTGATGAATATCTTTCCGCCGCGCACTTGCAGGTCGTTGCCCTCGTAGACGCGGATGGGGCGCTCGTAGACGGCTATGTTCTGCATCGTCAGCCGCACCGACTCGCCCTTTTTCGGTATCCACACGGGGCCGTAGTTGTCGCGCGTCCAGCCCGTGTTGGCGTTCAGCGGATAGATGTCACCGGTTATGGTGTCGGTGTTCAGGCGTATGCTTGCCACGATGTCCTTGCGCTTCTTCAGTGCGTCGACGGCCCTGTTGGTCAGCGGCATGTACCCGCCCTGGTTCAGGCTTGTTAGGTCTTCCATGCTTATTCCAAGCTCCTGGAGCATCTCTTCGGGTATGGGCTGCAGGAGTTTCACGTAATACGTGTACTGCACATTGTCCGGCTCCTTGTTCGGTTTGCCGTCAAGGTAGACTATGCGGTTCTTTATCTGGAGCGTCTGTCCGGGCAGTCCGACGCACCGCTTGACGTAGTTTTCGCGGCGGTCTACGGGTCGTGTGATTACCTTCCCGTACTCTCCAGGGTTCTCCAGGATGTATTGTCGGCCGGTGTTGTACACCTTCTGGTACCAGTCATACTGCTCCTGTGGTGTCAGCTTGTCCATCTCGGGCTGGTAGTTGAGCAGCTGCGAGCCGAAGGAGTAGCACATCTGGTAGTAGTCGGCGGCCTGGTATTGCTCGTTGCTCACGAGCGTGTCGCCGGCCGGATAGTTGAACACTACGATGTCGTTAAGCTCCACATGGCCGAGGCCTTTCACGCGGCGGTAGTCCCACTTGGGCCATTCCAGGTACGACTTGCACTTCAGCACGGGCAGTGTGTGCTGCGTCAGCGGCATGGTAAGCGGCGTCTCGGGTATGCGCGGGCCGTAGCTTATCTTGCTAACGAAGAGGTAGTCGCCCGTAAGGAGCGATTTCTCCAGCGACGACGAGGGTATGACGTAGTTCTGGAAGAAGAACAGGTTGATGAAGTAGACGGCCACGAGGGCGAACACTACGGCGTCCACCCACGACATGATGAAGCGCACGGGCGGTTCTGAGTTCTTCCACCACTGCCACTTTATCTTCTTGGTTATGTACACGTCGAAGATGAACGGCACGACTATAAGCCCCAGCCAGCTCTTCACCCAGAGCAGGAAGAGGAGGTAAAGCACGAGCACCGTGACGCACTTGGCCCATTGCTTCTTCATGTTAAGGTTTTTCTTTTCCATGCTGTCCCCTTCTTTATGTCAGAACTTGAACATGTCGCCGATGGTCAGCAGGCCGCTGTGCTCCTTTGTGTATTCGGCGGCGAGCACCGCGCCGAGGGCGAATCCCTTGCGCGAGTGGGCGTCGTGCGTGATGGTGATGCAGTCGGCCTCCGAGTCATATTTTATGGTATGTATGCCCGGCACCTCGTCGCGGCGTATGCTGTCTATGGCCAGCTGGTCGGCGGCGCATGCGTCGGTGCCGGTGAGCGAGCCGTCGGGAGCGAGCAGCGTGCCCTTCACCCACGATGTCTTGCGGTCCAGGCGGTCTACTATCTCTTCGGCCAGGGTGATGGCGGTGCCGCTCGGAGCGTCGAGCTTGTGCACGTGGTGGGTCTCCTCCATGCGCACGTCATACTGCGGAAAGCCGTTCATTATCTTGGCCAGATAGCGGTTGACGGCCGAGAATATGGCCACGCCCACGCTGAAGTTTGACGCCCAGAAGAGCGTCTTGCCCTCTTCCTCGCACATGCGGCGCACGTCGTCGCCGTGGTCTTTCATCCATCCTGTGGAGCCTGAAACCACCTTCACGCCCTTGGCGAAGGCCTTGAGGTAGTTGCCGTAGGCGGCCGTCGGGCTGGTGAACTCTATGGCCACGTCGGCCGATGCGAACTCGGCCGAGTCGAAGTCCTGCTGGTTGTCCACGTCGATTATGCTCACGATTTCATGGCCGCGGCCGCGGGCTATCTGCTCAATCATCTTGCCCATCTTGCCGTAGCCTATCAATGCTATCTTCATTTCAAACTGGTTTTAATCTGTGGCAAAGGTAATGCAATTTAACGAGACGAGGAAATGAAATATAATAAAAATAGTGAAGACCCGCCATGCGGCCGTCTTGGAGTGTCCTGCCGGCATGGTTTGCAAGGCTCGTCCGGCCCGGTGTGGCAGGCTTGTATGGCAGGCCTGCTAAGTGCCTGATAGCCAGCGCGCTTGCAAAAGGCCGTCTTTCATGTTGCAAAAGACGGCCTTTTAGCGTGCGATTTGCGGCCTTTTGGAACGCGAAAGGCCGCAAATCGGGTTCATCCGCAAGCCTTTTGGGTGGACATGTGGCTCTATTAAATGCGACACATTATTCCATTTACAAATACATCCCGCTATAATCCAGGCTGTCGGTAACTGTCATTCCGCGCCCCGACGCGGAATGACAGTTACCGACAGCCTGGATTAAGGTTGGATGTTGTTATTAATAAAACTTATATTTAATCCAAAAGGTTTGCGGATGAACCGCCTTTCGCAAGCCGCCCGATGGCATAGCGTGTATTCTCAAGGCGCATTCTGAAACGCGGCGGACGGAAAAAGTTTTGCAAAAAACGTGCACTTATCGTGTGAAAATTTTGTGAAAAACGAAAATTCGTATACCTTTGCATCCAATTTCACCATATTAATATATAAGATGAAGATTTACCATCTGCTGCTCGGCGCGGCCTTGTGCTCCACCGTTACGTCCTGTTTCAAGGACGAACCGCTCAACGCCGAATGCGACATCGAGCAGGCCTACGTGCATATCGACAATCCGACTGACATGTTCTTCGCGGCGAGCGACACGCTCGTCAACGTGCTTTCAGACGCCGACAACGTGACTTTCCAGATCAAGGAAGGCGCCGACGTGTCGGCCATGGCTCCCGTGTTCAAGATAACCGACGGCGCGACGATAAGCCCCGAGAGCGGAAGCGTGCACGACTTTTCCGACGGACGGACCGTGGTCTACACCGTAACGTCGCAGGACGGGGCGTGGCAGAGGGCTTACAACGTGTCGTTCAGGGCCGTCTATCCCGTCAACGAATACAACTTCGAGAACTTCCGCCTGTCGTCAAACAACAGGTATTATGAGTGGAGCGATCTCTCGTCCACGGGCGACTGGATAGGCAACTGGGCCACGGGCAACCCCGGCTTCGCCATAAGCATGGGCACGGCGAAGCCCGACGAGTTCCCCTCGTCGCCCGTAAGCGACGGACACAGCGGCTCGGCCGTCAAGCTCGAGACCATGGAGACAGGCCCCCTGGGCGGCCTTGTGCACATGGGCATCGCCGCGGGCAACCTCTACATCGGCGAGTTTGACGTCAGCCAGGCTCTCATGGGCACGGCCGGCGCGATGAAGGCGACCAGCTTCGGCCGACCCTTCGACCAGGAGCCGCTGCAGTTCACAGGGTGGTACAAGTACAAGTCGGCCGGACAGTGCGTCGACGGCGACTGCAACCCGATACCCGGCACGCATGACAAGGGCGACATCTACGCCGTGCTTTACCGCAACCACGACGCCTCGGGCAACGCCTTCACGCTGCACGGCGACGACGTGAAGACCAGCCCGCAGATAGTGGCAATGGCCCAAGTGCCCGAAATCACAGACACCGACGACTGGACGGAGTTCACCGTCGACTTCGAGTATAGCGGACAGATAGACCGCAACCTGTTGGCAAACCGCGGCTACAGCCTCGCCGTTGTGTTCACCTCGAGCATCGAGGGAGCCTCTTTCCGCGGAGCTGTCGGCAGCACGCTCCACATCGACGAAGTGAAAATAATCTGCGCAGAAAAAACTGAATGAACATGAAGAAAACCATATTGGCACTGATGTTGGCCGCCATGACGGCCACGCAGGCAGGGGCGTTCCGCCTGTTCGACAACCTCGTCTACAACCTGCGCTTCGGCTACAGCATAGGAGGCACGGCCCCGATGGGCATGCCCGCCACCATACGCAGCATGGACAAGTACACACTTACGCCCAGCTTCAACCTCGGCCTCGGCGTCTATCGCGACATCACCGAGCACTGGGGCGTCACCACCGGACTCTATATCGAGAACAAGGGAATGGACGTGGAGTCCACCGTTAAGAACTATCACATGGCCTTCGTGCGCGGAGGACAGCGCCTGGAGGGCAACTTCACCGGCGGCGTAAGCATCGACGTGGAGCAGTGGATGCTGACTCTGCCCCTCATGGCGACCTACGCCGTGAACAAGAACCTGCACGTAAAGCTCGGCCCTTACCTCTCTTATGTGCGCTCGCACAACTTCACAGGCTACGCCTACGGCGGCTACATACGCGTAGGCGACCCTACGGGAGCCAAGGTGGAAGTGGGCACCGAGGAGGGCAGCCGCGGCACATACGACTTCTCTGACTCGATGCGCTCATGGCAGTTCGGCATGCTTGCCGGCGTCGACTGGTACTTCCACCGTCACTGGGGAGTGTTCGCCGACCTCTCGTGGGGCTTCACCGACATCTTCGACGCCGGCTTCGACACCATCGAGCAGAACCTCTATCCCGTCTACGGGACAATCGGTATTAGTTACAGAATCAAATAACCAATAAAAAAGAAAGGAACAATATGAAGAAAATCTTTACACTAATCGCAGCGGTAGTGTCGGCTATGTCTGTCGGCGCTAAGGACTTTACGGACAATCTGCACTTGACAGTGATGGGTAATGACTTGAATTCTGAATCCACAATAACCGTCGACAAGGTTGAGGGTTCGGACGATACATATGACATAACGCTCAACGACTTCTCTTTCGACACTTTTCCGTTGGGTGACATAAAGATAGAAGGCGTGAAGGGCGAGACTGCTCCAGACGGCATGGTAAGCTTTGAGGAGACCACCACTAGCGTGACTGTCAGCCTCGGCAATGCCTCTGTCACCATCAACGAGGGCAGCCGCATGAAGGGCGACAAACTGTATCTTGACATGACGATTGTCGCCTTGGGCGTAATAAATGTCACAGCCGTGTTCGGTGACGACAACTTCCCGAAGGCTTACACTGACGATTTGACGGTCACTTTCATGGGCGAAGCGTCTGCCCCACAGCCAACAACCATATTTGTAGAGACACAGGCTGACGGCAAGTATACGCTTAGTCTCAAGAACTTCAAGTTCGGAACAATGGGCGTAGGCAACGTTGTCCTTACTGATGTGGAAGGCACTGACAATGGCGGAGTGGTCAACTTGTCAGCCGAACAGACGATAAAGATAACCGAGGGAGACGATCCCGATGTTACTACATGGCTGGGACCGATCCTTGGCGACGTGCCTGTTTCACTTAAAGCGAAGATGTCTGAAGATAAGTTATACGCTGAAATAACGATCAATATGATGGGTGGTATAAACGTTGTTTTCGGCACTGATGACTTTACTACGGGCATAGACCATGTTACAACCACCCCCGACAACGGCGAGGAAGCCATCTACGACCTCAGCGGACGCAGGCTGAACGAGATGCAGAAGGGCATCAACATCGTGCGCAAGGCTGACGGAACCACCGTCAAGGTGCTGAAGAAATAAGGACATACGGATAGAAAGAATATGATAAAAATCCCGGACGTGCAGGCCATGTCCGGGATTTTTTGCGTATATTTGCATGACGCAAGCCATGCACGATGGCATCAGCCGGTTTGCGAAAGGCCGCAAACCGCCTTGCAAAAGGCGGCAAATCGCGCGGTGAAAGGCCGTCTTTTAAAGGCCAAAAGGCGGCCTTTTGCAGAGCCGCATGCATGTGGCTGATTGTCAAGGGGTTGCAAAAACGGCTCCGCCTGTCCGCCGTGCGCCGGGCTTCGGCTCTTTGGCGGATTTGCCGGCGGCAACTTTCATGGCTTGTCTGACTGTTGAACAAGAACTGCTTTAACCTCTGGATGATATTATGGAAGCCCTCCTACAATACGCATGGAAGCACAAGATGTTCCCACTGAAGCCGCTCGTGACGACCGACGGACTGGCCGTAGAGGTGATTGACGCGGGCCTGCAGAACCGCGACGCGGGGCCCGACTTCTTCAACGCGAAGGTGAAGATAGGCGGCACTGTGTGGATTGGGAACGTCGAGATACACGACAGGTCGTCTTGCTGGCGCGTCCACGGGCACGACCGCGACCGCGCCTATGACAACGTGGTGCTGCATGTGGCCGGGGTGGTTGACGCCGACGTCGTCACGAGCGAAGGCCGGCGTGTGCCCCAGATGGTGCTTGAGGTGCCCCGGGATGTGGCGGCCAACTATGAGGCTCTGCTCCGCGAGGACCGCTATCCGCCGTGCCGCGCCGTGATACCGGGGCTTGACCGCCTTACGGTGCATGGCTGGATGAGCCGCCTCGTGGCCGAGAGGCTGGAGCGCAAGACGGCCGGCATAAAGGCAAGGGTGGAGCTGTGTGGCGGCTCGTGGGAGCAGGCTCTGTTCGTCACGATGGCGCGCACGTATGGCTTCGGCGTGAACGGCGACGCCTTCGAGCGTTGGGCTTCGGGCGGATGGCTGCATGCCGCCGCCCACCACAGGGACGACCTGTTCCAGGTGGAGGCCCTGTTTCTGGGCCAGGCCGGCCTGCTTGACCCCTCGGCCATGACCGAAAGCCGCCGCGAGGCCGCCCTGGGCGATGAATATTTCGTGAGGCTGAGGCGCGAATACGAGTATCTTGCCCACAAGTTCGGGCTTACGCCGATGGACGGAGGCGCGTGGAAGTTCCTGCGAATGCGTCCGCAGAACTTCCCTTACATCCGCCTGTCGCAGCTGGCGGGGCTTTACCATTCGCGCCGGGCCGACCTTAGCAGGCTGGCGGAGTGCGCCACGGCCGCCGACATGCGCCGCCTGCTGGCCGCCGAGGCCACGCCTTACTGGCAGGAGCACTACGTCTTCGGCCCGCCAGTGCGCCGCTCCAGGAAGGCTCTCTCGCCGTCGTCGCTCGACGTGGTGATAATCAACACCGCCCTGCCTGTGCTCTTCGCCTATGGCCGTCACAGGCACGACGAGGCCATGTGCGGCCGCGCCCTCGACATGATGTCGCAGCTGAAGGCCGAGGACAACAACATCACGCGCCTATGGGCCGAGTGCGGCCTGAAGGCGGATAACGCCGCCGACAGCCAGGCACTGATACAGTTGAAGCGCGAGTATTGCGACAAGAGGGACTGCCTGAAGTGCCGCATCGGGTATGAGTATCTGCGGAAAGATGCCTCTTCGCGGCCTTCCCAAAGCCCCCTCCCGACCACTCCGGGGGGAGGGGCGTGATCAGCCATGACATGAAAGGCGGCAAACGGCGTTGCGAAAGGCCGTCATTTAAGCGGTAAAAGGCCATCTTTCGCAGGCTGAAAGACGGCCTTTTGCAATATGGTTTGCCGCCTTTTTATAAGTTGCTGATTGTCAAGAAGTTTCCTTCTGGACATAATATGGCAGATGGGATAAGTATACATGCTGCACTTGTTAATGCGGCAAGTCTTCCAAGCACACTCCCTTTGGAATGGCCGGGGTGGGTGCTGGGGTGTTTCTTTTCCCCCTTTTTTATTTTGCATTTCGCTTAACTTGCACTATCTTTGCATCCGTTATGGATTATATTTTCACTACGCGGATGCAAGTCCGCGACTACGAGTGCGACATCGAGGGCATTGTCAACAACGCCAACTACCTGCATTACGCTGAGCACACGCGCCACTTGTTTCTCAAGAAGTGCGGACTGAGCTTCGCCGAGATGCACCGCCGCGGCGTAGACGCCGTCGTGGCGAGGATGAACCTGCAGTACAAGACACCGCTGAGATGCGACGACGAGTTCATATCCTGCATCAACCTGAAGAAAGAAGGGCTGCGCTACGTTTTCTACCAGGACATCTACCGCGCCGCCGACAACAGCTTTGTTTCAAGGGAGTTATTGACCTGGTGTGCCTGGTGGACGGCCGCCTGGCCCACAGCAGGGAGTACGACGAGGCCTTCGGGTTTATATAATTAAGAATTAAGAGTTAAGAATTAAGAAAATATGTCTTGCAAGTTGACATGTATGCCATAGCCTAAGCATGTTTTCTTAACTCTTAATTCTTAACTCTTAACGAATGAAGTGTTGTTTTCTTAACTCTTAATTCTTTACTCTTAATTCAATGGACGAAGTCCTCAGTGCGCTTATCCTCGCTTCGCTCGACCGCATTCAGTCGGGCACGGCCGTGCAGCTGTGCCGCGCGGCTGGCAGCGCGTCGGCCGTTATAGACAACCGGCGCGACGCAAGGAGCATGCTTCCGGCCTGTCCGCAGCGCGTGGCCGAGGCCTTGGCCGGCATCGACAGGATGAGGGGCAGGGCCGAGAGCGAGATGGAATACGCCTTGCGCACGGGCGTGGAGATACTCTGCTGGGGCGGCGAAGGCTATCCGCGGCGGCTCGCATCGTGCGAGGACGCGCCGATGGTGCTCTTCTTCCGCGGCACGGGCGGGCTTGACAGCCGCCGCGTTGTAAGCATAGTGGGCACGCGCCGGTGCACCGCCTACGGGCAGGACTGCGTCGGCTCGTTCGTAAGACGGCTGGCCGAGCTGTGCCCGGAGACGCTCGTCGTGAGCGGACTGGCTTACGGAATAGACATCTGCGCGCACCGCGACGCCCTCGAAGCCGGGCTTGACACAGTGGCCGTATTGGCCCACGGACTGGACAACCTTTACCCTCCGCGCCACAAGGACACCGCCGACCGCATGCTCGCCCACGGCGGACTGCTCACCGAACACTTCACCCACACCAATGCGGACAAGCTGAATTTCCTGCGCCGCAACCGCATAGTGGCCGGCCTGGCGGACGTCGTGGTGGTGGCGGAGAGCGCAAGCCACGGCGGCGCTCTTGTCACAGCACGCATCGCCCAGAGCTATAGCCGCGACGTGTTCGCCTTCCCCGGCCGCGTGGGCGACGAGTATTCGGAGGGCTGCAACAACCTGATACGCGACAACAAGGCCACGCTCATAACCTCGGCCGACGACCTGGTGCGCGCCATGGGATGGCAGGACGATGCCACGCTTGCCACCGCGCGGCGCCAGGGAATAGAGCGGACGCTCTTCCCCGAGCTGTCTGACGAGGAGCAGGCTGTGGCCGACATACTCTTGAAAGACAACGATTTGCAGATAAACACCCTCTCCGTCCGCACGGGAATGGCCGTTGGCCGCCTGGCCGCCGTGATGTTCTCGCTCGAGATGAAAGGCCTTGTGAAGTGCCGCGCTGGGGGAGTTTACCATTTAATAAGAAGTTAAAGAATTTACAGAAGTTATAGAAGTTAAAGCCGAATGCTTTGTCAAAAGGCACTTGGATATGTTCTTACGACCGGCACGGCATGCGGCTTTAACTTCTATAACTTCAGTAAATTCTCTAAATTCTAAAACAAAAAAGACAATGAACATTCGCAACATACAGTTTGGGGAACGGCCTCTCTTCCTCGCTCCGATGGAAGACGTGACCGACATCGGCTTCCGCCGGTTGTGCAAAAGATACGGAGCGGCCATGGTATATACCGAGTTTGTAAGCGCCGAAGCCCTTGTGCGGTCGGTCAAGAGCACCGTGTCGAAGCTGACGATAAGCGACGACGAGCGGCCCGTGGGCATCCAGATATACGGGCGCGACGCCGAGTCGATGGCCGAGGCGGCCAAAATCGTGGAGGCGGCCGGCCCTGACTTGATTGACCTTAACTTCGGTTGTCCGGTGAAGAAGGTGGCAGGCAAAGGGGCCGGGGCAGGCATGCTGCGCGACATTCCGCTGATGCTGAAGATAACGCGGGCCGTGGTTGACGCGGTGAAAGTGCCCGTAACGGTGAAGACCAGGCTGGGATGGGACGCGCAGAACCTGGTAATCGATGGCCTGGCCGAGCAGCTGCAGGACTGCGGTATAGAGGCTCTCACCATACACGGACGCACCCGAGCCCAGATGTACACGGGCGATGCGGACTGGACTTTGATTGGAAAGGTGAAGCAGAATCCGCGCATACGCATACCGATAATTGGCAACGGCGACATCCGCACGCCTGAGGAGGCCCGGCAGGCGTTCGAGCGTTACGGCGTGGACGCGGTGATGATAGGCCGCGCAACGTTCGGACATCCGTGGCTGTTCAAGGAAATGCGCGACTATCTCGACGGCCTCCCTGCGGACACGTCGCTTACAACGGACAAGAAAATAGACATCCTCGAGGAGCAGCTGCGCATCAATGTGGAGCGCATCGACGAGTATCGCGGCATACTGCACACGCGCCGCCACTTGGCGGCCAGCCCTGTGTTCAAGGGCATACCGAACTTCCGCCAGACGCGCATAGCCATGCTCCGCGCCGAGACGGTGAGTGAACTTACGGGCATATTGGAGCAATGCCGGGAGATGTTGAGCACCCACCCCAGCCCTCCCGAAGGGAGGGAGCTTGATTAGCCATGGCTGTTTGCACGGTGTTTTCCGGTTATCCCATTATTCCCTGTTCTCCCATAACTCCATTAACCCCCATCAATAAATGACTACCGACTTTCAATCACGCACGCGCCTGCTTGTAGGCGACGATGCCGCAGGGCGGCTTTCAGACATCAGAGTGATAGTTTTCGGCGTTGGCGGCGTTGGCAGCTGGTGCGTCGAAGGGCTGGTGCGCTCGGGCGTGAGGCGTGTCACCATCGTTGACCCCGACTGCGTTTGCCCCTCGAACGTCAACCGGCAGCTCATGGCTACGGCCGAGACCGTAGGCCGTGTGAAGGTGGACGCGCTGAAGGAACACCTGCTTACGATAAACCCCGAGGCCGAGATTGACGCGCGCCACATGGCCTTCTGCGCCGGCACGGCAGGCCAGTTTGACCTGAATGGGTATGATTATGTCATCGACGCAATAGACAGCTTGCAGGACAAGATGCTGCTCATACGCGCTGCGTGCGACTCCCACGCCACGCTGTTCTCGTCGATGGGAGCCGCCCGCAAAGCTTGACCCTACGCGCGTCCGGGTGGCCGAGTTCTGGAAGGTGCAGGGCTGTCCGTTGGCCCGTTCGCTGCGGCAGGGCTTCAAGAAGAGCGGCCTGCTGCCATCGCGCAAGTTCCAGTGCGTGTACAGCGACGAGCTTTTGGACAACGCCGGCAAGCCCCAGGAGCCTCGCGCCAACGGTTCCATGGTGCATATAACGGCCGTGTCCGGCTTCACGTTGGCCGGCCTTGTCATAGGCGACGCTGTAAAGGAAAGGTAAAAAGGTAAAAAAGTAAAACGGTAAAAGGTCGTCTTTCACACGATGAAAGACGGCCTTTTGCGTTATGGTTTGCGGCCTTTTGGCGTGTAAAAGGCCGTCTTTTGAAAGCCGTTGTGTAATGTGTTGAAAATCAGGATGTTGCCAATGCGGCATGAAAAAGCCCCCCTTGCGGCGCGCTATGCGCTGCAAGAGGGCTTGCTGTTGTCACACTCTTGGTGTCTGTTATTTCTTCTCCGCCTCGGGCAGCATCACCACTTTGACGCTGTTTCCGCCTGCGAAGATCACGTCCTTCATGAACTTGGCCACCTTCTCGGGTGTCAGGGCGTTGATCGTATCCTTGTACTTAGTAACGGTGTCAACGCCGTACTCGTCGAAGTTCTCAATCACGTTGACCCAGTAGTTGTTGGTCTTGGCGTTCTCGTCGGCGCGCTTCAGCATCAGTTCCTTAACCTTGGCGAGCTTCTCCGCGTCAACGGTCGTAGCCATCTTCTTTGCCTCGTCGTCCATTATCTTCAGTGCCACGTCACACATCTCGGGCTTCATCGGGCATACGCCGATTATCGCGTTGAACGGCGTGTCGCCTCCAACGTTTACAAATCCGGCCGCACCCGTAGAGTAAGCCGCGCTTGCGTCCTCGCGGATTGCCTTCAGGTAAACCATGTCGAGAATCTGGCCTGCAGCGTCGGCGGCCACGGCGTTCTCGAGAGAATACGGCACGTCAAGGTTGTACCAGTAGATGTAAGAGTTGGCCTTGGGTGTCTCCATCTTGCGCTTGAACACGTTTTCAACGTTGCCCTTGGCGTAGCTTGACACGGGCTTCCACTCCTCCTTCACGCCGTTTGCAGGCAGAGAGGCGATGTACTGCTCGATGAGCGGACGTATGGTTGCCTCGTCGAAGTTGCCCACGAAGGTGAAGGTGTAGTCGCCGGCGTTGGCCGTGCGCTCCTTGGCAATCTGCAGGATGCGGTCGTAGTTGGCGTTCTTCAGGTCTTCCATCTGCAATGACTCGAAGCGCGGGTTGTGGCTGTACAGAGTGGCGCGGAGCGAGTCAGAGAAAGCCTTTTCAGGCGACAGACCCTGGTTCTTGAGGGTGGTTTCGAGAATGTTCATCAGCTGGGCGTATGCCTTTTCGTCCTTCTTGATGTCGGTGAAGTAGAGATATGTCAGCTGGAACAGCGTCTCAAGGTCCTTCGGCGTAGACTTGCCACTTGCGCCTTCGTGCAGGTTGGAGAGCGTGAGGTTGACGTTTGCCTGTTTTCCGGCGAGCGCCTTCTCAAGCTCTGTGCTGCTGAAGTTGCCCAGTCCGCTTGATGCTATCACGGCGTCATACCGAACAGTTCGCGTTCGACATGTCGCTCTCGGGAAGCAGCGAAGAGCCGCCCTTTGACGTTGCGCTCATGATCACTTCATCGTCCTTGAAGTCTGTCTTCTTCAGGAATACGCGTGCTCCGTTTGAAAGACAATGCAAGCTCCTTGTAGCCCAGCGCGGCGTTCTCCTTTCGCTCACGATGCTGCCTTTCTTGGGCAGTTCCTTGATGAGCGGCTCGTTCTTCACGTTGTCAACCCATGCCGTGAGCTGCTCTCCGTGAACGGCGTCGATGGCCGCCTTGACGGCCTCAGGAGTGGGATAGACCGCTCCTTCCTTCTCGTTGTATACGGCGTAGACTACAAGATTGGTGTCGGTAACGCTGACAAGCTCCTTTATTGTCTCGTTGGCAAGCTCGACGGGAAGCATCGGCGCAATCTGCTGCATGGTCTGGTATTGGTCTGCGATGGAAGGAATAGGCTCGTTGCTGAGGAAGTGGTCACGGTATTGATCGCCCCAGAAGTCTGTTTTCCTGCTTGTCGCGGTTGGTGTAAATTTTCTCCAGCCTAGCTCATGTATTCGTCCTTTGCACGGACGTATTCGGTAGCGGTGTAGCCGAACTTGGCGGCGCGCATGACCTCGCGCATCGCCGCCTTGATGGCCTCTTCGGTCTTTCCGCTTGGGAACGCAGATTAGCGAGAACGCGTCTTTCGTCTTTGAGTAGATGTATTCGCCGTCCTGGACGAGTGCCTGGACGAACGGGCAGTCGGGGTTTTGCGCTATTTCGCCGAGTCGCGCGTTGAGCATTTGCGTGCAAAGGCTGACGGCATACTGCTGGAGAAGGTAGATCATGTTGCCCTTCAGGCTGTCGGGCACGGCGTCGTGCTTGAACATTATCTGTACCACGTCTACCTGCTGTTCCTTGTCTTTGTCGACGATGATGATTGCCTCGTTGTTGTCGGGCACGGGTTCGTCAACCACCGGAACGGCGTTCTCTGGCATTTTTATGGAGCTGAACATCTCTTTTATCTTCTGCTCGGTGCGGTTCACGTCAACGTCGCCCACCACGATGATGGCCTGGTTGTCGGGTCTGTACCACTTGTGGTAGTACGCACGCAGAGCCTCGGGCTTGAAGTTGTCGATTACCGACATGAGTCCGATAGGCATGCGCTTGCCGTACTTGCTGCCCGGATACAGCTTCTCGAGGTTGCGCTCCATCATTCTCTGGCCGGCGGAAGAGCGCAGGCGCCACTCTTCGTGTATCACTCCGCGCTCCTTGTCAATCTCCTTGGCGTCGAGCGTGAGGCCGTTTGACCAGTCCTTGAGTATGAGCAGGCAGGAGTCCAGCGACGCGATGTTGGCCGAAGGCACGTTGCACACGCGGTAGACGGTCTGGTCTACGGCGGTGTAAGCGTTCAGGTCGGAGCCGAACTCAACGCCTATTGAGCGCAAGTATTCGATGAGTCTGTCGCCCGGGTAGTTGTCAGAGCCGTTGAAGGCCATGTGCTCCAGGAAGTGTGCAAGTCCGCTCTGGTCTTCCTCCTCCTGGATAGAGCCTACGCGCTGGGCGATGTAGAAGTTAACACGATGTTCGGGATAACCGTTATGGCGGATGTAATAAGTAAGGCCGTTAGGCAATTTGCCTATCCTTACGGCGCTGTCCACGGGGATTGGGGGCAGCTGCATTCCTTGCGCCATAACAGCCGCTGCGCTTGTGACGAATAGCACTGCGGCGACGAAAAGATGTTTTAATTTCATAAAAGTTTGATTTTAAAAGGTGTACAAATATAGTTTTTTCCGTGGTCAACGGTGTTGACCTTATCTTAAAATTAATGTTTTTTATACTTTTTGCAGACGCAAACGGGGGTTCTGCCTGCAATCTGTAAGAAGGCGGCTTACGGCTCGTCGCTGTATTCAAGTATGTCGCCGGGCTGGCATTCCAGTTCGCGGCATATTGCTTCGAGCGTGGAGAAGCGCACGGCCTTGGCCTTGCCCGTCTTCAGTATGGACAGGTTCGCCTGTGTCAGGCCTACGCGCTCGGCCAGCTCGGAGAGCGAGATCTTGCGGCGCGCCATCACCACGTCGAGGTTGACTATTATTTTTCCCATATCTTAAAGGGTAAAAAGGTAAAACGGTAAAGAGGTAAAGCAGCCACATTACGGCCCTTGGAAAAGGTTGGGGTGGGGCTTATATCGTCAGTTCCTGTTCTTCTTTCATCCTCAGCCCTATGGCGAACGCCTCGGCCACCACCACGGCGAAGAGGCCGAAGATGACGCTTGTGATGTAGGCGGCCGAGCCGTAATCAACCACGTAGCCCGTCAGGCTGAACGACTGCTGGGCCAGATACGTGTCGTAGCAGCCGTCGGCCGTGGCTATGGCTCCCGTCGCCACGAGGCACCATCCCACGACGCGCAGCAGCGTGATGTTGCGCCGTGTGAAGATGGCGTTCCTGTTTACGTTGCGCACGAAGAGGATGAAGGCCGCAAGGGCTGCCACCGCCGCCGCGCCGTAGAGCAGCGTGTAGAGCAGGCGGAACACGGCTGTGCCCAGCCCGAGGCTGTCGTCCAGGGGGACAATCAGTTGCGTGGGCCAGGCCGTCAGTTGCCTGAATGTGGCCTTGTCGGTTATCGTCACAGCGGTGGCTTCGTCCATTTCGGCCGGCAGCAGCGTGATGTGGCTGAAGTTGCTTGGCGTCGTCTCCGTGACCGAACGTTCCTCCATGCCGTGCTTCATGCCGGCCGAGAAGCCCGTGAGAAACGTGTTCGACATGGACGCCAGGTGGCAGGCTATCACCACGAAGATGAGCGTGCAGAAAAGGTTGAGTCTCTTTTTCATTGTTGTTCCGGTTTTTGTTCCGCCAAGGCCAGCCGCCTTGTCATGGCGGGCGTCTGGCCTTGGGCGAGTTGTTTTGTTAGAGAGTGTGTTATCGAATATTGATTATTATTTATCGTTTTTCGATATGCAAAGATATGGACAATATCTGTATGCTCCAAACTTTTTCAATAAATATTTATCGAAAAACGATAATTTAACTTCCGTTTGCATATTGGCGGTGCTGCGAAAGGCCGTCTTTTGCGTTGCGAAAGGCCATGAATTGCGTTGCAAAAGGCCGTCTTTTGCACGCCAAAAGACTGCCTTTTGCAACGCGTTGAGCATCAGCCAGTTAGGTTCATAAGGCTCGTCGGGCTTGACAAGTTTAATAGGCCAATGAGCCGAATGTGCCTGATAAGTCCGATAATGCAGGTAAACGGCGGTCCGCGCTGCTGCGGCGACAAGTGAAAAAATGCAAATATGGAGCGTTGAGGGTTTTACTTTCGGCGGTTTTCGGGGTCTATATGATAAAGAGCGCGTCGGCAGACGCGGCGTTTCTATAGATGTAAAACCTAAAAATCCATACTGTTATGAAATCATTGACTACGGTGAAGACTGCAGTGGCGGCCATGTGCATGTCGCTGCTTTTCGGCTCGTGCGTTGTCCACAGGCACTATGACGGGCCGCCGCATCACAGGAAACACAAGAAGCACAAGAAGCCGAAGCCGCCACGCCGTCCGCACCACCGCGCCTCCGTGGACGGCTGTCATACCGGCGGAACGTATTACGCGGCCGCGTGGTATTCGGCTTGAGCCGGTCAGTAAGAGACGGACAATACGCATACGGGCGGACAAGAGGACTTGCTTTTTCCGTGGAACAAGGCAAGTCCTCTTGTCCGCCCGTATGCTTGCAGCCTGCAGCTTAATGTGAAATCAGGCATGGGCAAACATCCTGACCATTGTTACTTGACAGCCGCGAACGCTCGCTTGAGCCGCAGGATGAAGTCGTCGGCCATCGCCTTGGTGAACGTAAGCGGCGGCAGCAGGCGCAGGATGTTGGTCGAGGCGCAGCCCGTGAAGCAGTGCTCGTCGTAGATGAGGCGGCTGCGCAGCTCCTTGTGCGGCATGTCGAGGTCTATGCCAATCATGAGTCCGCGGCCGCGCACGTCGGCGATGTGCTTCTCTTCCGCCTGCAATTCCTTCAGCCGCGCCATGAGATAGTCGCCAGTCTCGCGCGCGTTGTCCAACAAGCTTTCGCTCTCCATCACGTCGAGCACGGCCAGCGCGGCCGTGCAGGCCATGTGGTTGCCGCCGAACGTGGTGCCCAGCTGGCCGTACTCGGGCTTGAAGTCGGGCGATATGAGCACCGCGCCCATGGGGAAGCCGTTGCCTATGCCCTTGGCCACGGTGATGAGGTCGGGCCTGATGCCGAGCCACTGGTGGGCGAAGAAGCGGCCGCTGCGGCCGTATCCGCACTGTATCTCGTCGCAGACCAGCACCGCGCCGTGCCGCTTGCAGGCCTCTTGCAGGCCCTGCGCAAACTCTTCCGTGGCCAGCTTTATGCCGCCCACTCCCTGTATGCACTCTATGATGCAGGCGCATACGTCGCCCTTGCTCAGCTCCGCCTCCCATGCCGCGAGGTCGTTCAGGGGCAGGTAAGTCACGTGCCCGTTGGCGTTGATGGGCGCTATTATCTTGGCGTTGTCGGTAGCCTCGACGGCCAGCGACGTGCGTCCGTGGAATGCCTTTGCGGCCGACAGCACACGTGTGCGCCCCGTCTTGAACGACGCCAGCTTCAATGCGTTCTCGTTGGCCTCGGCCCCGCTGTTTATAAGGAACAGCTGATAGTCCTCGTATCCGCACGCCTTGCCCAGGCGTTCGGCCACCCGGCGTTGCAACATGTTTATCACCGAGTTGCTGTAAAAGCCGAGAGCGTTAAGCTGTTCGGTCATCTTCTCTACGTAGTGCGGATGGCAATGGCCTATGCTTATGACGGCGTGGCCGCCGTAAAGGTCCAGATATTCCTGCCCCTTGTCGTCCCAGACGGAGCAGCCGCGACCTTTGACAATATTTATGTCAAATAACGGATATACGTCAAACAATTCCATTTTGTCAGATTAAGATTTTGAAAACTATATATATCGCACCGCCAATCAGCGTCCCGGCAACGAAGGCATTGGCAAAGACTTGCCTGTCAAACTTTTTCATTTTATGCACCGATGTCAGAAGGCTGACGGCTTTAGTTTGAGTCCGGAGGTCTCTTCCACTCCGAACATGATGTTCATGTTTTCGACGGCTTGTCCTACGGCGCCCTTCAAAAGGTTGTCAATACAGGAGGTTATGAGCAGCTTGTCGCCGAACTTTTCGCAGTGAACGAGGCACTTGTTGGTGTTGACGGCCTGCTTCATGTCTATCGGCTTGTCCACGTAGTGGGTGAAAGGCTCGTCATTGTAGAAGGCTTTGTAGCCTTCTGTTATCTGCTCGATGCTTGCCTCGGTGCGCACCACCGCGGTGGCGAAGATGCCCCGGGCGAAGTTGCCACGGTAGGGAATGAAGTCTATCTGGCCTACGGGCGCGCCATGGGTCTGCTCCAGGCTCTGGCGGATTTCGGGCACATGCTGGTGGGTGAAGGGTTTGTATATGCTCATGTTGTCCGTGCGCCACGAGAAGTGGGTAGTCGCTCCGGGCTTCTGTCCGGCTCCGGTGCTGCCCGTTATGGCGTTGACGGAGACGTCTTCGGCGAGCAGTCCCATCTTCGCGGCGGGCAAGAGTCCCAGCTGTATGCACGTGGCGAAGCATCCGGGGTTGGCCACATGCATGGCCGAAGCAATCTTCGCGCGGTTGATTTCGGGCAGGCCGTAGACGAAGTCGTTGCCTTCGGCCTTGAGGCGGAAGTCTTGCGCCAGGTCGATTATGCGCACATTGCCGGGCACATGGTGCTCCGACAGGAACTGGCGGCTCTTGCCGTGGCCGAAGCAGAAGAACAGGACGTCTACCTCGTCGAACGGCATTGCGTCGGTGAAGCGCAGCTCCGTGTCGCCGTAAAGTCCCTCGTGAACGTCTGCCACGGGGTTGCCGGCGTTGCTCTCGCTGTTTGCGAATACTATTTCCGCCTGCGGATGGTTGAGCAGAAGGCGGATAAGCTCGCCGCCGGTGTAGCCCGCGGCTCCTAAGATACCTATCTTCATAAAACCTTGTTGTCCGCCCCGGCCCTCCACAAGGGAGGGGGCTTGAATGGCCGTGGCGGGTATTTTTATTTGTTGTTTATTATAATGTGTCAATCAATAAGCCTTCGGCGCAAGAATCCATAACAGTATGTAGACCAGAAATCCTGTGCCGTAGCCGAACACAAGAAAGGCGAACGCGATGCGTACAAGCAGTGGGTCGATGTTGAAATACTCGGCTATGCCGCCGCAGACACCGCCTATTATCCTGTCGGTGGAGGAACGGTAAAACCTTCTCATGTCATATGTTTATGATTTTAATGTAACTGATGTGTCGGGCATGGCCGTCTGCCTGTTTTGCGAAAGGCCGTCTTTTGTCTTGTGAAAGGCCGCCTTTCGTGTCCTAAAAGGCGGTCTTTTGCAGCCTGAAAGGCGGCTTTTTACAAAGTGCTTGATTGTCAGCGGTTTAGCAGGCACATTCGGCTTATATGGCTTATTGGGTCTAATTGGCCTGATAAGCCCGGTGAGCCGAATATGCCAAGGCTGTGAACCAACCGGCAAAAGCATACCAAGCCCTCTCCCTTCTGGATGGTTGGGGTGGGTGTTCGGGGTGCAGAGTGTTACCGCTGCTCGTCCTCGTGTATTCCGTAGTACACGCGGAGCGGCGTGGAGAGCACCTTGATGAATCCCTTTGCCTCCTCGGCCGTCCAGCCGTGCTGCATTTCGCCGTATTCGCCGAGCTTCGATTTCAGCAAGTCGTCGGGCGAATCGACGCCCACGCATTCGAATCCCAGGGGCCGTAGCTTCAGTATGGCCGTGCCGTTTACGTTGCGCTGGCTGCTCGTAAGCATGGCTTCGATGTCGGGCATGACGGGTTCCAGGTACTGGCTTTCGTGCAGGAACATGCCATACCAGTTTGCAACCTGGTCCTTCCAGTACTGCTGCCACTTGCTCAGCGTGTACTTCTCAAGCATGCGGTGAGCCTCGATGATGAGCTCGGGGCGGCGGCCTCGAAGCCCACGCGGCCCTTTATGCCGATGATGGTGTCGCCCACGTTGCAGTCGCGGCCTATGCCGTAGGCCGCGCCCAGCTCCTCGATCTTCTGTATCGCGGCCACCTTGTCGTCATACTTGACACCGTTCACTGCCGCAATCTCGCCCTTGCAGAACTCTATGCGCAGCTCGCTCTCGTCCTGGCGGGTGACGTGCTTGAGGTAAGCTTCCTCCGGAAGGCCCTCGGCCGAGTCGAGAAGCTCGCCGCCGCAGATGCTCGTTCCCCAGATGCCCACGTTGTAAGAGTATTTCAGTTTGGCGAAGTCTGCCGTGAATCCGTGCGCGTTCAGGTAGTCAACTTCTTCCTTCCTTGACAATGCCTTGTCGCGTGTCAGTGTGATGATTTCCACTCCCGGTGCCATTACGAGGAACGTCATGTCGAAGCGTATCTGGTCGTTGCCGGCGCCGGTGGAGCCGTGCGCAATGGCGTCTGCGCCTATCTGTTTGGCGTAGCGGGCTATGGCTATGGCCTGGAATATGCGTTCCGACGACACGGATATGGGGTAACAGTTGTTGCGGAGCACGTTGCCGAATATCATGTACTTGAGGCTTTTCTCGTAGTATTCATGCGTTACGTCGAGCGTTACGTACTCCTTCGCGCCCAGCTTGTAGGCGTTTTCCTCGTTCTTCTTCAGCTGTTCGTCGCTGAATCCGCCGGTGTTGGCGCATGCGGCGTAGACCTCGTAGCCCATGTCGTGCGACAGTTTCATCACCGTGTAAGACGTGTCAAGCCCTCCCGAGAAGGCGACAACCACTTTCTTCTTGTCTGGCATAATCGTTTGTTTTTATTGTTTTTTTGAGGAGTAAAGTAACAAGGATGAATGCGGCGGATAAGCCCAATGAGCCGAATGAGCCTGGTGCGCCTTTGGAAACACTGGCTGCAAGGCGTTTTTACTTACTCCTTCACTCCTTTCTCCTTCTCTCCTTACCTTATTTCCTAATCCTTTTCATCACCTCCTCGGGCAGCTCTATCGGCGTAGGCTCGCCCTGGTGGACGGCCGGGTCGTAAAGCATGCCGGTGCAGATGCAGTACTTGCGGCCCGTGCGTTTCAGCACGTCTACGTTGATGCAGCCCTCGCATCCGCGCCAGAAGGCCTCGTCGTCGGTAAGGTCGGCGAACGTCACGGGCACGTATCCCAGCTGGGTGTTCATCTTCATCACGGCCGAGCCGCTTGTAAGGCTGAATATCTTGGCCTCTGGCCAGCGCGTGCGTGCCAGGGTGAAGGTCATGTCCTTGATGCGCTTCGACACGCCGAGGCCGCGGAAGTCGGGGTGGACGATAAGTCCTGATGTGGTGACGTAGTGCTTGTTTCCCCACGTCTCGATGTAGCTGAAGCCGGCGAAGCGTTCGCCTGAGAGTGCTATCACGGCCTTGTTCTCCTTCATTTTGGTGGCCAGGTATTCGTGTGTTCGCTTGGCGATGCCCGTTCCGCGCACCTTTGCGGCGGCCGCCATTGTCTCAAGAATGGTGTCGACGTACTTCTCGTGTGAGGCGTCTGCCACCAATACTTTTATCTCTTCCATTTTCTTGTTTTTTTCCAATATGGTCGTATAAGCCCGATATGCCCAATGAGCCTGATACGCCTTGGGTGCTGATGGTAATCAAGCTCCCTCTCTTTGGGAGGGTTGGGGTGGGTGTTAGCTGTCTTTTGGTGGGTGTCTACTTGATGTCCGGTATTACGCTTCGCAGCTCTTCAACCACTTCGGTGTGCGTCGCGCCGTCCTTGATTACTATGAATATCGTGTCGTCTCCGGCTATCGTGCCGAGTATCTGCTCTATTCCGCCGTTGTCGATGTTGTACGCCAGGCTGCTGGCATAGCCCGGGCGGGTCTTTATCACGCCCATGTTGCCCGAGAAGTTGATTGCCATGAAGCCCGACGTGAGCAGCATCTCGGCGGCGCGCTTGGGGCTGGCCACGCGCTTGTACATCGTCTCGTTGGGCAGCACGTAGAAGTATTTGCCGCCGAGGCTTGTGGCTTTTGCCACCTTGAGCTGCTTCATGTCGCGGCTCAGTGTGGCCTGCGTGACGTTGTATCCTTCCTTTGCGAGAGCCTTGAGCACGTCGTCCTGGCAGCACAGTTCCTGGCTGGATATGAGCATGCGCAGTGTTTGCAGACGGCTGTTCTTTGATTTCATTTTCTGTATATTTATGCAATTCCGGATGCAAAGGTATGTATATTTATTCAAAAAGGCAAGAAAATATGCAACTTTCTGCATATTTTCTTGCCTTTTTGAAGGAGTTGAAGAAGCTTCTTTAACTTCCGGAAATAATTACTCCCTGTTCCCTCCGAATATGCGGAGCAGGTAGAGGAACAGGTTGATGAAGTCGAGATAGAGGGCGAGCGAGCCCATCAGGGCTATCTTCTGCGCGCCTTCGCTCACGTCGTCGGCCTCTACGAGCATCATCTTTATCTTCTGTGTGTCATACGCCGTGAGGCCGGTGAAGATGAGCACGCCTATGTAGCTGACGATGAGGCTGAAGCCTCCGCTCTTTATAAGGAACGCGTTGACGAGGGTGGCGATGATGAGTCCGATGAGCGCCATGAACAGTATGCGCCCAAGCGCCGACAGGTCCTTCTTTATGAACATGCCCACGAGCGACATGGCGGCGAACGTTCCGGCGGTGATGAAGAACACCGAGGCTATCGACTGCATGGTGTATGCAAGGAATATTATCGACAGCGTGGCGCCGTTGAGCACCGAATAGACTACGAATATCACGGTGGCCGTGGCCAGGGAGAGGCGGTCGATGCGCGCCGAGACGTACCACACCATGGCCACTTCGGCTATGAGCAGGCCCCACATCAGCATCCTGTTGGTGGCGATGGCCGTCATTATGCCGGGACTGGCGGCCACGGCGTAGGCCGTGAAGCCCGTTATGGCCAGCGCCAGCGCCATCCATACGTACACCTTGCGCATGAGGGCGGGAAGGGCCACGGCGGCCGTCTGTTCTTTCTCGCGTATCAGTTCATACAGTCTGTCTTCGTTCATAATCTTCTTGTTTTTTGTTAAGTTCCGTTTTGTTGAGTGTTTGCGCCGGGGCGGCGTGCCCCGGCCGTATCGGCTGCAAACATACGTAAAAAAAAACGACAAACGCTTTTCTTTTAATAAATTTCATTGAATATTCACATTTCTTCTTCGTCCGCACGGGTGCTTCGCGCGCCGTCTCCGAGGACGCTTCCGGGCCTGCTGCGTAACGGTCTGGCACTCAGCGCGTAGCAAAAGGCCGTCTTTTGCAGACTGAAAGACGGCCTTTTGCAACGCGTTTTGCGGCCTTTTTGCATTCCAAAAGGCCGCAAAACGCATTCCGCCCCGTGGCTCGGCGGCAGTCAGGCCGCCGTGGCGGGCAAAGGTTTTACATTTTTAATAAAAAGCGGAAAAATATTTGCACGTATGCGATTTTATTACTACCTTTGCAGCGTTCAGAGGAATGAGGGGCTTCCAGAAAGCTCCTCATTTTATTTTAAATACCCTTTTATGATAGACAAGAACGTTGTTAGAAGTTTAGTTGAAGAATGGCTGAAGGACAAGGAGTATTTCCTGGTCGACGTCGAAATCAGCCCCGATGACAAGATTGTGGTAGAGATAGACCACGCCGACGGAGTGTGGATTGAAGACTGTGTGCAGCTGAGCCGTTACATAGAAGACCACCTGAGCCGCGACGAGGAGGACTACGAGCTTGAGGTGGGCAGCGCCGGCCTGGGCCAGCCCTTCAAGGTTCCGCAGCAGTACGAGAACTTCGTGGGCAAGGACGTCGAGGTGCTCGACGCCGCCGGCAAGAAGCACCGCGGCACGCTCAAGGCCGTCGACGGCCGCATGTTCACCGTCACCGTGCAGGAAAAGGTGAAGAAGGAAGGAGCCAAGCGCCCTGTCATTGAAGACGTGGACAAGACGTTCTCGATGGACGAAGTGAAGTACACCAAGTACCTGATAAGCTTTAAATAGAAGGAGAGACGGTGAGTGACGAGGCGCCGGGGAACGTTCCCGATCCTCTCAGTTCTCCCGGTTATCCCGATTTCTCATTAGGAAAAAACAATAAAAACATATGGCAACAAGAAAGAGTGGTGAAGACACCGTGAGCATGGTGGACACCTTTAAGGAATTCAAAGACACGAAGAACATCGACCGCACCACGCTGATGAGCGTCCTGGAAGAGAGTTTCCGCAACGTCATCGCCAAGATATTCGGCAGCGACGAGAACTTCGACGTCATCGTGAACCCCGACAAGGGCGACTTCGAAATCTACCGCAACCGCATCGTCGTGGCCGACGGCGAGGTGAAAGACGAGAACAAGGAAATATCGCTTACCGACGCGCTGAAGATAGAACCCGACTACGAGGTGGGCGAGGAAGTCAGCGAGAAGGTCGATTTCAGCAAGTTCGGCCGCCGCGCCATACTCAACCTGCGCCAGACACTGGCCTCGAAAATACTCGAGCTTGAGCACGACAGCCTCTACAACAAGTACAAGGACCGCGTGGGCCAGGTAATCAGCGCCGAGGTCTACCAGGTGTGGAAGCGCGAAGTTCTGCTCGTGGACGACGAGAACAACGAGCTCATCCTGCCGAAGTCAGAGCAGATACCCCACGACGTCTACCGCAAGGGCGAGACCGTGCGCGCCGTCATCAAGGAAGTGAACAACGAGAACAACAACCCCAAGATAATCCTCTCGCGCACGAGCAACATGTTCCTCGAACGCCTGCTCGAGGCCGAAGTGCCCGAGATCGCAGACGGACTCATCACCATACGCCGCATCGCACGCATGCCCGGCGAGCGCGCCAAGATAGCCGTCGAGAGCTATGACGACCGCATAGACCCCGTAGGAGCGTGCGTCGGAGTGAAGGGAAGCCGCGTCCACGGCATCGTTCGCGAACTCTGCAACGAGAACATCGACGTGGTGAACTACACCGCAAACATAAAGCTCTTCATACAGCGCGCGCTCAGTCCGGCCAAGATATCAAGCATCAACGTCGACGAGGAAAACAAGAAAGCGGAGGTGTATCTCCGTCCGGAGGAAGTATCCCTCGCCATCGGCCGCGGCGGAATGAACATCAAGCTGGCCAGCATGCTTACCGAATACACCATCGACGTGTTCCGCGAACTTGACGAGAGCGAAGTCGACGAGGACATCTACCTCGACGAATTCTCAGACGAAATAGACCAGTGGATCATCGACGCCATCAAAGGCATCGGCCTCGACACCGCCAAGGCCGTGCTCAACGCCCCACGCGAGATGCTCGTCGAGAAGGCCGACCTCGAGGAAGAGACCGTCGACAACGTGCTGAAAGTGCTTAGGGCGGAGTTTGAATAATTCATAATTCATAATTCATAATTCATAATTGGCTGCGCATCAGCAAAAACTGGAATATGTGTTTAGTCAGTTATGAATTATGGAATTGAATATCGGTCAAGCCAATGGGAGTTATGAATTATGAATTATGAATTGTGAATTGAAAAGAGTATGAGTATCAGATTAAATAAAGCAATCCGTGAATTGAATATAGGACTTCAAACGGCAGTTGAATTCCTGAAAAAGAAAAGTGACCTTGGCGAAGTGAGGGACGACCTGAGCTTCAAGCTCAACGATGCCCAGTACAACGCCTTGGTGGAAGAGTTCAAGTCGGACAAGGAGGTGAGGAAAAAGGCCGAGGAGCTCTTCCCGAAACACCAGAAAGAGAAGAAACGCTCCGAAGGCGGAGCAAAGTCTGCCGGCGTGGCGAAGCCTTCTTCGCCGCAGAAATACACCGTGCTTGGCAAGATAGACCTTGACAGCATAGGCAAGAAGCCGTCTCATGCCGTGCGGAATGAGACACCGCAGGGCCAGGGGGGCGGCAAGCCGGCCGACAAGCAGAAGCCGGCCGAGCCGGCGAATGCCGCAGAACCGCCGCAGAAACCGGTCCAGAAGCCGGCCGCAGGACAGGAGCGTCCGGCCGTGAAGGAGCATGCGGCGCCTCAGGAGGCGTCAGCCACAGTGAAGAAAGAAGACAAGCAGCCGGCCGACAAGCCCGTTGCCGAGGCGCGGCCGGTTGACGGCAAGTCTGCGGAAGAGCGCAAGGAGCATGCCGCCCAGGCTGCCGCAGCAGGCGAGGACAGCAAGATTTTCACTCTGAAAAGCGAGAAGAAGCTTGCCCCGAAGGTGAACGTGTTGGGCAAGATTGACCTCGACTCGCTCAACCAAAGCACGCGTCCTAAGAAGAAATCCAAGGAAGAGCGCCGCAAGGAGCGTGAGGAAAAGGCTGCCCAGAACAGGCCCGACGGCAAGAAGAAGCGTTCGCGCATAACGAAGGAGCGCGTCAACATAGACCAGGCCGTGAAGCAGAACGGCCAGGGAAGCGCGCCAAGCGAGAAGGGCAGCGCGAAGAAGAAGAACCGCAAGCGTGGCCACAAGCCGCTTGAAGTGAACGAGGAAGACGTCGCACGCCAGGTAAAGGAGACTCTTGCAAGGCTGACGAGCAAGGGCCAGAACAAGAAGGGCGCCAAGTACCGTAAGGAGAAGCGCGAGGCCGTTCAGGAGCATCTGAAGGAGCAGCGCGCCGAGGCCAAGGCCGAGAGCAAGATCCTGAAGCTGACCGAGTTTGTTACCGTCAGCGAGCTGGCAAGCATGATGAACGTTTCCGTGAACCAGGTTATAGGGACTTGCATGAGCGTTGGCATCATGGTGTCGATAAACCAACGCCTTGACGCGGAGACCATAAACCTCGTTGCCGAGGAGTTCGGCTTCAAGACGGAGTATGTCAGCGCCGAGGTGTCTGAGGCCATAACGGAGGAGCCCGACGACGAGAACGACCTCGTGCCGCGCGCTCCCATCGTCACCGTGATGGGCCATGTGGACCACGGAAAGACGTCTTTGCTCGACTATATCCGCAAGTCTAACGTCATAGCCGGCGAGGCCGGAGGCATAACCCAGCATATCGGAGCGTACAACGTGACGCTGGCCGACGGCCGCAAGATAACCTTCCTCGACACGCCGGGCCACGAGGCGTTCACCGCCATGCGTGCCCGCGGAGCGCAGGTTACCGACATCGCAATCATCATCATCGCCGCGGACGACAGCGTGATGCCGACCACGCGCGAGGCCATTGCCCACGCGCAGGCGGCCAACGTGCCGATGGTGTTCGCCATAAACAAGATTGACAAGCCGGGAGCCAACCCCGACAAGATACGTGAGGACCTGGCCAACATGAACCTGCTGGTGGAGGACTGGGGCGGAAAGTACCAGTGCCAGGAAATCAGCGCGAAGAAGGGCATAGGCGTGGACGACCTGCTTGAGAAGGTGCTTCTCGAGGCGGAGATGCTCGACCTGAAGGCGAACCCCAACCGCAAGGCCACGGGCAGCATCATAGAGTCGTCTCTCGACAAGGGCCGCGGATATGTGTCGACGGTGCTTGTAAGCAACGGAACGCTGCACGTTGGCGACGTGGTGATTGCCGGAACGCACTATGGCAAGATAAAGGCCATGTTCAACGAGCGCAACCAGCGCATCGAGAAGGCCGGCCCGGCTGAGCCCGCAATAATACTGGGACTCAACGGAGCGCCCACGGCGGGCGACTCGTTCCACATTCTCGAGACCGAGCAGGAGGCGCGAGAGATAGCCAACAAGCGTCTGCAACTGCAGCGCGAGCAGGGCTTGCGCACGCAGAAGCGACTGACGCTGAGCGACATCAGCCACCGCATAGCCCTCGGCTCGTTCAAGGAGCTGAACATCGTCGTGAAGGGTGACACAGACGGCAGCATCGAGGCCCTGAGCGACTCGTTCATCAAGCTGTCTACAGAGAAGATCAAGGTGAACGTGATATACAAGGCCGTAGGCCAGATATCAGAGAGCGACGTGTCGCTGGCCGACGCTTCAGACGCCATCATCGTGGGCTTCCAGGTGCGCCCGTCGGCCGCCGCCCGCAAGCTGGCAGAGCAGGAAGGTGTCGAGATCAACACTTACTCCGTGATTTACGACGCGATAGAAGACGTCAAGTCGGCCATGGAGGGAATGCTCGACAAGGTGGTCAAGGAGGTTGTCACCGGACAGGTGGAGGTGCGCGAGGTCTACCACATATCGAAGGTGGGCACCGTGGCCGGAGCCTACGTCACCGAGGGCAAGGTGCACCGCACGGACAAGGCGCGCGTCGTGCGCGACGGCATCGTGGTGCACACGGGCGAGATAAACGCCCTCAAGCGCTTCAAGGACGACGTGAAGGAGGTGGGCGTGAACTTCGAGTGCGGCATCAGCCTGGTCAACTTCAACGACATACAGGTTGGCGACATACTCGAGACGTTCACCGAGATCGAGGTGAAGCAGAAGCTTTGACGGCTCACGCGAGGGCTGTAGCCATACGGGCGGACGGGGACTTGGCTCCCTGTCCGCCTTTCTTGTTTTTGCGAAAGGGATTCATCCGCAAACCTTTTGGATTAGTATAAGTTCTATTAATGACACCATCCAACCTTAATCCTGGCAGTTACCGACCGCCTGGATCATGGCAGGATGTATTTGTAAATGAAATAATGTGTCGCATTTAATGGAGCCATATGTCCATCCAAAAGGTTTGCGGATGAACTGCGAAAGGCCGCAAAACGCCGTGCGAAAGGCCGTCAATCGCAACGCAGAAGGCCGTCTTTCACACGCTGAAAGACGGCCTTTTGCAATTGGCTGTGCCACAGGCTGTTACGCGCCTGACTGCAGATGTGCCTGCATGGAGGCTATTTTCTCGCTGAGATACCGCCTGAAGCCGTCTCCGCCCAGCACCCGTATGTCGTCGTAAAGGCCGAGCACGAAGCGCCCTATGCCGGCGTAGCTGCACACGTCGAGGCGCAGGCGGTGGCGTCCGCCGCCGTCGGGCACGACGTGGGGCATGGCCTGGGGATACTCCTCGCGCAGTATGTTGTAAGACAAGGGGCCGAGCGTGATGTCTACGGGCAGCAGCACTTCGCCGCTGAACATGAACACGTCGGTGAACATCTGGCGGTGCCTGTCCTCGTGCTCCCACTCTGTCTCGAGCATTTCCACGCCCTGCATGCGGCTCACCTTGAACGTCTTGTTCATGCCGCTGGACGGCTCATAGCAGCGCACTTCGTTGTTGTTGTTCATCAGCAGGAACGGTTCAACGAAGCGGTCGCGCACGGTCTGGCTGTGGGGGCGAGGCGTAGCCGCGCAGCACTACCTGGCGGCGCAGCTTTATCGCGTCGTAGAGCACGCCGATGCTGCGCACCGCGTGCTCTCGCAGTTGCTCGTCGGCCAGTATGTCGAAGTCGTAGAAGTTCTCCAGTTTCCTTTTCAGCCCGGCTATCAGGGCGTTGCCGTGCTCGGCCTTGTCGAGCATGCGGCGCAGCAGCACGGCCTCTTCCTCGGTGAAGGATATGCGGCTGACCAGGTGGCTGAAGAAGGGCGACGAGCGGTCTATCGTGTGGTAGGCGCCGTGCTTCTGCACCTTGAAGCCGCAGTCGCGGAAGAACTCCAGGTAGTAGTAAAGGTTGCGGCGCGATATCCCCACCTTGTCGCAGAGTTCGTTTACGGTGTATCTGTGGTTCTCGGCGAGCAGCAACAGCAGGTGGAGCTCGCGCTCAAGTTTGTCGTGGCGCACTTCTGTTAAGTTAAGAGTTAAGAATTAAGAGTTAAGAAAAACGCTATTACTAATTAAGAATTAAGAGTTAAGAATTAAGAAAATATGCTTTGTTGACAACCTTCAAAGGTATTTTTCTTAATTCTTAACTCTTAATTCTTAACTCACAAAAGCCTGAAGCTTTTGCGGTGATACGGCGTGGGGCCATACTTTTTTATCGCCTCGCGGTGGACCCGTGTGGGGTAGCCTTTGTTCTCTGTCCAGCCGTACTGGGGGAATTCCTCGGCCAGGCGGTCCATGTAGTCGTCGCGGTAAGTCTTGGCGAGGATGCTCGCCGCCGCGATCGAGAGATATTTGCCGTCGCCCTTGACTACGGTGGAGTAGGGGATGAAGCGGTATGGCTTGAAGCGGTTGCCGTCAACGATGATGGCCTCGGGGCGCACCTTCAGCTGGTCAAGTGCGCGGTGCATGGCCAGTATGCTGGCGTTGAGGATGTTTATCTCGTCAATCTCTTCTGGTGTCACCACGCCCACGGCCCAGGCCAGGGCGTCGCGCTCTATCTCGCGTCGCAGCTCGTAACGCCGTTTGGCCGAGAGCTGTTTTGAGTCGTTGAGGCCGTCGTTTACATAGTCTTCGGGCAGTATGACCGCCGCGGCGAATACGCTGCCGGCGAGGCATCCGCGCCCCGCCTCGTCGCATCCGGCCTCGATGAGGCCCGGGTTCATGTGGCTTTTAAGCATGGTTTTGTCATTATTTAACTAAAAACGCGGCATGAGTGAACTTATTGTGCACAAATGCATGTTTATTTTGCAGGCAGAAACGAAACTGTAAAATATACGCATATGGAAAAGCAAATATCATTAGGCGCAAACGAGAATGTGTTTGGAAAGTGTGCTGAGGCTGTGAGAAGGATATGCCGTTGTGCCGGTATGCCGCAACGGATGTTACGCAACTACTACTCAAAGGTGCTCGGCGAGAACGTCGGCGAAGCCCGTGCGCGGGTCATGACCGAAGCCCAGGCGGCCTTCTTCGCCGTGACCCTGCCGGTGGATTATCCCCTGGCGCTCAGGGTCGTGGCGTGCGCGTGGTTCGTGGTGGCGTTGAGGAAGTTAAGAATTAAGAGTTAAGAATTAAGAGTTAAGAGTTAAGAAAATATGACTTGAAGTACAATATTGCCGACAAAGCATATTTTCTTAACTCTTAATTCTTAACTCTTAATTTTTATCAGAACATCCTGCTGACGCGCTTCACTCCGTCCGCAAGCGCGTCGATTTCCTCCTTCGTGTTGTACAAGGCGAACGATGCGCGCACCGTGCCCTGTATTCCGAGGCGCAGCATGAGGGGCTGGGCGCAGTGGTGACCCGTGCGCACGGCTATGCCGAGGCGGTCGAGCAGCGTGCCCATGTCGAGGTGGTGGATGTCGCCCACAAGGAACGAAACCACGGCATCCTTGCGTGCCGACGTGCCGAATACGCGCAGTCTCTCGACCTCGGCGAGCCGCCGCATGGCATATTCCGTCAGCTCTTGTTCGTGCTTCTGGATGTTGTCCATGCCTATGGCTGTGATGTAGTCAATGGCCTTTGCCAAGCCGTGGGTGGCCACGTAGTCGGGTGTGCCGGCCTCGAACTTGAACGGCAGACGCTCGAACACTGTTTTCTCGAAGCTCACACTCTCAATCATCTCTCCCCCGCCCTGGTAAGGCGGCAGGCGGTCGAGCCAGTCTTCCTTGCCGTAAAGCACGCCTACGCCCGTAGGCCCGTACATCTTGTGGCCGCTGAAGGCGAAGAAGTCGCAGTCCATCGCCTGCACGTCCACTGCGAAGTGGGGCGCGCTCTGTGCGCCGTCAACCATCACTGGCACGCCGTGTTCATGAGCTATACGTATGATTTCGTCCACCGGGTTGACCGTGCCGAGCACGTTGCTGACGTGCGTCACGCTGACGATTTTCGTCTTGTCGGTGAACAGCTTTTCGTATTTGTCGAGCCTCAGCTCGCCCTCGTCGGTCATAGGGACGACACGTATCGATATGCCGCGCTTGGCCGCTTGGAGCTGCCACGGCACGATGTTGGAGTGGTGCTCCATGACGCTTACTATCACTTCGTCGCCCTCTTGCATGAACTCATCGCAGAAAGACGACGCCACGAGGTTAAGGCTCTCGGTGGTTCCGCGCGTGAATATTATCTCGCTTGTTGACCGCGCGTTGATGAACCGGCGCACTTTCTCCCGCGCTTCCTCGTGCAGGTCGGTGGCCTGCTGCGACAGGTAGTGCACGCCGCGGTGCACGTTGGCGTTCACGTTGTAATACTCGTCGGTGATGGCCTCTACCACCGAGCGCGGCTTCTGCGTAGTGGCCGCGTTGTCAAGATACACCAACGGCCGGTCATAAACCTTACGGCCGAGTATCGGGAAGTCGTTGCGGATAGTGTTGATGTCGAACATAAAATATAGAATTAAACACCCACCCCGACCCTCCCCAAGGGAGGGAGCTTGGTTCCAAATCGCTAAATTAAGGGTGAATGTATATCTGTATTACTTTTATATTATACTTCTGCCTTTATGAAACAAGGCTAATTAAGCTCCCTCCCTTGGGGAGGGTAGGGGTGGGTGTTTGGTTTCGTTGGGACAGGTACTTACCTGCACAGCTTGCATCCCTCGCATTTGTTCAGCTCTCCGCGGAAGCGTTTCTCCACGAGATAGTGCAAGCGGTCGCGCAGGGGGTCGAGCTTTATGCCGTCGATTACCTCGTTTATGAAAGCGAACTCAAGCAGGAGCTTGGCCTCCTTGAGCGGTATGCCGCGTTGGCGCATGTAGAACAGGGCCGCGTCGTTGAGCTGGCCTACGGTGCTTCCGTGGGCGCATTTCACGTCGTCGGCGTATATTTCGAGCATCGGCTGCGTGTACATGCGGGCTTCCTTGGTTGCGCAGAGGTTCTGGTTGGTCTCCTGCGAAACGGTCTGCTGCGCACCGTGGCGCACCAGCACGCGGCCGGCGAACGCGCCAACGGCGTTGCCGTCAAGCACGTATTTGTACAGTTCGCGGCTCGTGCAGCGGCCTACGCGGTGGTCGATGAGCGTGTTGTTGTCAACGTGCTGGTGCTTGTCGGCTATCACGCAGCCGTAAAGGTCGCACTCGGCACCCTCCCCGGCGAACACAAGGTCGGTGCGGTTGCGCGTCACCCCGTTGTGAAGCGTGATGACATTGTGGCTCACGCGGCTGTCCCTCTGTTGCTCAATGAACACGTTGCTCACGCGGACGTTCTTAACGTGGGTCTCTTCCAGGCAGTAAAGGTCTAACGAGGCGTTGTCGCCGACGTATGCCTCAATCACCTGGGTGGCGAGGAAACGGCGGTCGTCGGCGGCATGGTCGCAGAAGAGCAGCTTGATTTCGGCGCGTTCCTCTACAACGATCAGCACGCGACGGTTCACCATCAGGTCTACGTCTGAGCGCAATATGTTTATTACTTGCACTGCCTTCTCAACTACGACGCCCTTCGGCACGTACACAAGCAGGCCGTCTTGGGCGAGCATGGTGTTAAGAGCCGTTATGCCGTCGTCGGCGGTTTTTGCTATCTTTGAGTAGTATTTGGCAATGAAATCAGGATGTTCGGCGGCGTATTTCGCCAGCGAACCAACTACGACACCTTCAGGCAGAAGGTGGTTCTTGGGCAGGGCTTTGTCGTAAAAGCCGTCGTTCAAGACAAAATATAGCGACGTACTGAGGTTGGGGACGTCGCAGCGGAACGCCTCATACGGGTCTACCGGTATTTCCAAGCGGTTGAGGTTAAGCCCATAGTCGGGTTCAAACAACGCCGGGATGTCCGTGTATTTATACCTCTCGACCTTCTTCGTGGGGAAGCCGAGGCGGCGGAAGTCGCTGAAAGCGGCGTCGCGCACGGCGTTCATCGGTTCCGCGCTGTGCGACATTAGCATGTCGCGGCACTGCCCATAGAGGTCGATATATTGTTTTTCGCTTTGCATGTTGTTTATTTTTATATAGAAGTTAAAGAATTTAGGGAAGTTATAGAAGTTAAAGCCAAATGCTTCGTCGGATGATTGGTGATAAGCCGAACAAGCCTAATCAGACCTATTAGGCAAATAAGATAACTTGATATTAAAGCCTGCAAGGCATTTGGCTTTGACTTCTATAAATTCTCTAAATTCTTTAACTTCCAACAATTCTTCATTCTCCCACTTCCTCCTTAATCCAGTCGTAGCCGCGTTTCTCGATTTCCTTTGACAGTTCAGGGCCGGCCGTCTTTACTATGCGGCCTTTGTAAAGCACGTGGACTATTTCGGGCTTGATGATGTCAAGCAGGCGTTCGTAGTGCGTTATGACGATGCAACTCGACTCAGGCGTGCGCAGCTTGTTCACCCCTTCGGCCACGATGCGCAGCGCGTCAACGTCAAGACCCGAGTCGGTCTCGTCGAGGATGCTCAGCCTTCGGCTCGAGCATCGCCATCTGGAAAATCTCGTTGCGCTTCTTTTCGCCGCCGCTGAAGCCTTCGTTCACCGAGCGGTTTGACAGTTTGCTGTCAAGCTCAACGATTTTCCTCTTCTCACGCATGAGCTTCAGGAAGTCGGCCGCGTTGAGCGGTTCCTTGCCCTCATACTTGCGTTTCTCGTTGACGGCGGCACGCATGAAGTTGGTCATCGACACCCCCGGGATTTCCACCGGGTACTGGAACGAGAGGAAAAGTCCCTCGTGCGCCCTGTCCTCGGGCTTCATGGCGAGCAGGTCTTTGCCGTTGAACGTAACCTCGCCTTCGGTCACCTCGTACAGCGGGTTGCCTACAAGCACCGCGCTCAGCGTACTCTTTCCCGAGCCGTTGGGCCCCATTATGGCGTGCGTCTCGCCGTCCTTGATTGTAAGGTTGATGCCCTTCAATATCTCCTTGTCGCCGATTTTGGCGTGTAAGTTCTTTATTTCTAACATTTTATATTCATATTAAGAATTTATCGCTCGCTATCACTCGCTAAGAATTTAAAGAAGTTATAGAAGTTAAAGCCAAATGCTTTGTCGGATAATTGGTAATAAGCATAATCAGACTAATGAGACCGATAACACACATAAGGCAAATACTAACAAGGCATTTGGCTTTAACTTCTATAACTTCTTTAAATTCTTTAACTTCCAAATAATCACCCGACCGTCCCCTCCAGCGACACGCTGAGCAGCTTCTGAGCCTCAACGGCGAACTCCATGGGCAGCTTGTTAAGCACTTCCTTGGCGTATCCGTTGACGATGAGGCCCACGGCTTGCTCGGTCGGTATGCCGCGCTGGTTGCAGTAGAAGAGCTGTTCCTCGCTGATTTTGCTGGTCGTAGCCTCGTGCTCCACTATGGCCGTGTCGTTGTGTATGTCCATGTAGGGGAAGGTGTGCGCACCGCAGTCCGAGCCGAGCAGCAGCGAGTCGCACGATGAGTAGTTGCGCGCGCCGTCGGCTCTGGGAGCCACGCGCACCAGTCCGCGGTAAGAGTTCTGGCTGTGGCCGGCGCTGATGCCCTTGCTGATGATGGTGCTCTTGGTGTTCTTTCCAAGGTGAATCATCTTCGTTCCCGTGTCGGCCTCCTGGTAGTTGTTGGTTACGGCTACGCTGTAAAACTCGGCCACGGAGTTGTCGCCGCGCAACACGCACGACGGATACTTCCACGTTATGGCCGAACCCGTCTCAACCTGTGTCCACGAGAGCTTTGAGTTATTGCCGCGCAGTTCGCCGCGCTTGGTCACGAGGTTGAACACTCCGCCGCGTCCGTGTTCGTCACCGGGATACCAGTTCTGCACGGTAGAGTATTTCACCTCGGCGTTGTCCTTGACGATGATTTCCACGATGGCGGCGTGTAGCTGGTTCTCATCGCGCATCGGGGCGGTGCATCCTTCGAGGTATGACACGTAACTGTCGTCCTCGGCTATGATGAGCGTGCGTTCGAACTGCCCCGTGTTCCTCGCGTTTATGCGGAAATACGAGCTAAGCTCCATCGGGCTGCGCACGCCCTTGGGTATGTAGACGAACGAGCCGTCGCTGAACACCGCGCTGTTCAGAGCGGCGAAGAAGTTGTCGCGGTAAGGCACAACCGTGCCCAGGTATTCCCTCACGAGGTCGGGATGCTCCTTTATCGCGTCGCCAATCGAGCAGAATATAATGCCCTTCTCGGCCAATTTCTCGCGGTAAGTGGTCTTCACCGACACCGAGTCCATTATCGCATCGACGGCCGTTTGGCCGCTAAGTATGAGCCGTTCCTCAAGCGGAATGCCCAGCTTGTCGAACGTCTTCATCAGCTCCGGGTCTATTTCCTTCTTCCCCTCGTCCTTCTTCTTGGCCATCGGGTCGGCGTAGTAAGATATTGCCTGGTAGTCGATGTCGGGCACATGCACGTGTCCCCACGTGGGCTGCTCCAGCGTCTGCCAGTAGCGGAAGGCCTTCAGGCGGAAGTCGAGCATCCACTCCGGCTCGCCCTTCTTCGCCGAAATCAGCCGCACCACATCCTCGTTCAGGCCGGTGTCTATTATGTCCGTATGCACGTCTGTGGTGAAGCCGAACTCGTATTTCTGCTCGGCCACCTTCCTTACATACTCGTTGTTGCTGTTGTTTGTCTCCATTTCTTGTTTCCTGCCTTGTCTGTGTACGTTCGGCGTACACCCTTTGCAAGTCTGCAAAGATAATTAATAATGTGGACGAAAGCAAGAAACGTGGGCATAAAAAAACTAAACGTGCGTGCCCTTTGCGTCTTTGGAGAATGTCAGCGAGATGTTTCGGCGGTGCTCTGTTGGTAAGCTTCCCTTACTTTCTCGGCTATTTCGTCCACAAGGCAAGCATGGTCATCGGGCGTTTTCTTGTTGATTAAGACATACAGCGACAATTCGTTTACACGGTAGTGCTCAAAAAGCCTGTCGCTTATCACGGACGACACGAACCTTCGGTAAACCCTGTATCTCCTGGTGGATTCGCCCAGTTCGTCGCGTTCGTCTTCCGCGCCGATGAAAAACAACGACGCTTCAGGGTCTTTGCGCAACACGTCGAGGAAGATGTGATATAAGGTATAGAATATCGTGCGCGGCTCAAAGGTGTTTGAGCGGATGTTGAACTTGTTTTTGCTGTTGATGTTGGCCTTGTCGAAAAACTTCAGGCAATAAAGGTGTTTCACGTATTTTTCTACACGGACTATGTACGTGTGGTGCGACTTTTCCGACTTGAAGCGGTATTGCAAGGTGTATTCCAACAACTCGTTGCCGCTGTCAACGTCTTTCATCACGAAGACGAAGGGGTAGCCGTCAGTCATTTCTCTCATGGCGAAAGCTTAAATAAGCTTTTTGTAAACAGGCACGCCAAGCTGCTCACGCTCCCGTTTTGTGACTTTGACAGCACCGGGCGTGGCATCGTAATAGTCAACGGGGTAGCGGTACTTCCCGTTGGGGCAAAGCACTTTCGTCACCCTTCTGACGTAAGTGTTGCCGTCGTCGGTCTTTATGCTTGTCTTATGGCTTCCAACTATCATGCCCATACAATTTGCCTATTGGTTGTGCAAAGATAGCGAAATAAGCGGACGGGAGCAAGAAAAATGGAATAAAAAAACTAAACAAATATTTCATGTCGCTTTTCAAAAGGCCGTCAATCGCCATGCGAAAGGCCGTCGATTACAACGCAAAAGGCCGTGTTTCACGATGCGAAACACGGCCTTTTGCGAACATGCTGATTGTCAGCGGTTTGCGGGCGTGGCATTTCCCTCCTTCAGGTTGTCGATGAAGAGCAGCAGGCGGTTGGTTATGTTGACGTCGCTCACGCCGCTGTCGAAGTCGAGCGAGAGTATGTTCATGTCGGGGAAGAAGGCCTTGATCTTCTTCTCCACGCCCTTGGACACTATGTGGTTGGCTATGCATCCGAAGGGCTGCAGGCTCACCACGCTGCGCACTCCCTGCCTGGCGCACGACATTATCTCGGCCGGCAGCAGCCATCCCTCGCCGAACTGTGCGCTCAGCGTTATCACCTTGCGCGCCTCCTCGGCCTCGGCGAAGATGTCGGCGAACGGCGTGAAGCGGCTGAACGCCGCCGCGGCGCGGTTCACGCGGTCAATGTGCTTCCTTATGCGCTTGTACGCCAGTGTGTAGGCGAAGTCGGCGACAGACCGGCGGCGCAGGTGGGCGGCTTCGTCGGCGCGCCTGTTCACGAAGCTCTGCATGAAGAAGTCGAGCAGCAGCGGGGGCACAATCTCCACTCCTTGGGATATGAGCCAGTCGGTGACGCTTTTCTGGGCGAAGGGGTTGAACTTGAGGAATATCTCGCCGACGACGCACACCTTGGGGCACTCCGTGTCGCGGCAGATGCGGTTGAACTCGGCGGCGGCCATGCCGAGATAGCTTACCAGGTCGTCGTGCCGCCCCTCGACGATGAGGCTCTCGCCGGCCTCGAGGTAGAGGTCGCGCAGCCGCGCCGCCTGTCCGGGCTGCTTCTCGCGCACCACCGAGGCGTAATAGAACTTGGATATGCAGTCGCTGTAAAGCACGGCATACAGCGCTATGGGCAGCATCTTCATCCAGTTTACGCGGAAACCGGGCTGCCTGTTGCCCATGGAGCCGCCGAAGGTGAACGCTACAACGGGCACTTCGGCATAGCCGGCGTCCACCAGCGCCTTCTTGATAAGCTGCACGTAGCTGCTCGCGCGGCACTGTCCGCCCGTCTGGGTCATGGCCACGGCCGTCTTCGCCGGGTCGTACTTGCCGCTCTTGAAGGCCTTTATTATGTCGCCGACGATGAGCGTCGCCGGGTAGCACACCTCGTTGTTGGCGTATCTCAGGCCCCATTCGCACGACTCGGTGTCGCTCAGCGGCAGGTTGTCCACGTCGTAGCCGGCCACACGCATGATGGCCGGTATGAGCGGGGAGATGAACGGAGTGAAGAACGGCACTATTATCTTGCGCCCCCGGCAAGCCGCGTCAAACTCGGCAGTTGTCTTGAACTCGTTTGTCTTCTTGCCGTCTTTTGCCCTGTCCTTGGCTATCTTCAGGCTCTCCATCAGCGAGCGCACGCGCAGCTTCATCGAGCCTACGTTGTTGATGTCGTCGAGCTTCAGCAGCGTGAGCGTCTTGCCGTGGCGCATCAGCAGGTCGCGCACCTCGTCGGTAAGGAATGCGTCGGGGCCGCATCCGAACGATGTCATCTCGACAAACTCCACGTCTTTCCTGTCCGCGCTCCACCTCGCCGCCTCAAGTATCCGGTTGGGATAAGCCCACTGGGGCAGGTAGTGCGCATCGTCGGCAGCCGCCTTCCGGCCGCGCACAATGTCGTCGGTGATGACGTAGACGCCCATGTCCGCAAGCATGTCTGACACCTTGTGCTGTATCAGCATGTCGGCATGGTAAGGCCTTCCGGCAAGCAGTATGGTCATGGCTCCTTTCTCGCGGGCCTTGCGGTAGACGTGTTCGCAGTATGCGGTGATGTCCCTCGTGTAAGCGTCTTGCGCCGCCACTGCCAGACTGAAGGCGCGGCTCGCCGTCTTGTCGTCAACTCCCAGCGTCGCCAGATATTCGCAGCACTGCCTGAAGAGCAGCTTCTTGTCCTTGAAACTGATGGTCGGCGAGTCTATCGGAATGTTCCCTCCCTGCACTCCTTTCACCACTTCGGCGTATCCGGTCACAATCGGGCAGTTGTAGCTGTTCTGTCCGCCGTCCTGCCGTTCATAGACAACGAACGGCATGAAGATGCGGTCCACGCGGCTGTCGATAAGGTCTTGTATGTGGCTGTGCGCCAGTTTGGCCGGGAAGCAGATGTTGTCTGACATCACCATGCAGGCGCTTTGCTCGTAGCTTGAGAATTCAGAATGTGATGAAAGGCGCACTTCCATTCCGCAATTGGTGAACAGTGTGTGCCAGAAAGGATAGTCCTCGTACATGTTCAGGCAACGGGGGATGCCTATTGTAGTTGCCGGCCGGCCTTTCAGAGGATCGCGGTCGAAGAGCAGCCGGTTCTTCTTCTTGTATGCGTTGAGTCCCTTTTGCGGCCTGTCTCCGCCGCTGTTGGTGAACACTTTTTCGCATCTGTTGCCCGAGAAGTACTCGTGTCCGTTGTCAAACCGATAGCGCATGACGAGGCACTGGTTGTCGCAGCCCTTGCAATGGAGCGTGCGCGACGTGTATCCGGCTTTCGCCATCATGTCGTCCAGGGATGTGCCGCGGTGGCTGCCGCGCCTTGCGAAGAGGGCGCAGCCGTATGCTCCCATCAGCTCCGGCGTGTCGCAGCGCGTCACTTCGGCGCCCGTCAGCAGTTCCAAGGCACGCACTACGGCGTCGTTTCTCATCGTTCCGCCCTGCACCACGATGTGGCTGCCCAGCTGTGAGACGTCCCTTAGCTTCAAAACTTTGTACAGGCAGTTCTTCACTACGGAGTAAGCCAGGCCGGCGGCTATGTCGGCCACGCTCGCTCCTTCTCTCAAAGCCTGCTTCACTTTTGAGTTCATGAACACCGTGCAGCGTGTGCCGAGGTCGCAAGGAGCGTCGGCGCGGCATGCCTCCGACGAAAATTCGTGGGCCGTGTAGCCCAGTGTCTTTGCGAAAGTCTCGATGAACGAGCCGCAGCCTGACGAGCAGGCTTCGTTTATCTCGATGCGGTCTATCACTCCGCCGGTCACGAATATGGCCTTCATGTCTTGTCCGCCGATGTCGAGTATGAACGAGACGTCGGGGTCAAGATAGTGGGCCGCCATGTAATGAGCCATTGTCTCGACGATGCCCGAGTCAAGCTGGAACGCGGCTTTGACGAGGTCTTCGCCGTAACCCGTAGAGCAACTGCCCTTTATGTTCAGCTCGGTGCCGCTCTCGGCGCAGGCTTTCCTGAGGCCGTCCAGTCCTTTCTCGACGGCTTCTATGGGGTTGCCGTTGTTGGCGTTGTAGTAAGAATAGATTATGTTTGAGTCATTGTCGGTCACCACAATCTTGGTGGTTGTCGAGCCGGAGTCTATTCCTATGAATGCGTCTTGCCACCCGTTGTGCAGCTTGGAGTGCGCTACGGCGTGGCGCGACATGCGCTTTTGCCACTCAGAGTAGTCTCTGTCGCCGTTGAAAATTGGCTGCAATGTGTTGTGGAGGTCGTTTCTTGACACAGTGGAGTTTCTCAGTCTGGCTATGATTGCCGACAGCCTGAGGGGCTTTTCGCCGTCCACTTCGGCCAGGGCGGCGCCCGTTGCGGGCAGCAGCGTGCCGTTTTCGGGCAGGATTATGTCGTCTTCTGATATGCCCAGATAGTCGGTAAAGGCCTTGCGCAGGGCGGGGATGAACGTCAGCGGGCCGCCGCACATCAGCACCGGAGGGGTTATCTCGCATCCGTGGGCCAGCGTCACTACGGTCTGCACGGCCACGGCGTGCAGTATGGATGCGGCTATGTCGGCGCGGCTTACGTTCTTGGCGATGAGGTTCTGGATGTCGGTCTTGCAGAAAACGCCGCAGCGCGACGCTATGGGGTAGGTGTGCGTGGCGCTCGTGGCCAGGCTGTCAAGCTCGTCGATGCTTACGTTAAGCAGCACGGCCATCTGGTCGATGAAGGCTCCCGTGCCGCCGGCGCAGTTGCCGTTCATGCGCAGGTCGGCGGCGCGGCCGTTGCGGAAGAACACCACCTTGGCGTCTTCGCCGCCTATGTCGATGAGCGACGATGTCTCGGGATGGCGTTTCATGACGGCCTTTGTGGCGGCCACCACTTCCTGGACGAAGGGCAGGGAGTGCTTCTCGGAGAAGCCCATGCCAACCGAGCCGGTCAGCCTGACGCTTGCGTCGGCGTCGCCGCAGGCCGTCATCAGTTTTTCCAGTACGCTCACAACCACGTCGTTGGCGTTGGCGTTATGCCTTTCGTATTTAGAGAACAGCACGTTTCCGGCTTCGTCCAAGGCCACTACCTTGGCCGTTGTCGAGCCTATGTCTATTCCTATTCTTATCATTATGAGCTTGGTTTGATTCTCTTTACCCGGTGCAAAGGTACTAAATTTACATCTTTTCAGGATAATGTTGTTCGGAGAAAAAATGTCCGAAATTTCATAATATTGTAATGTTTTATCAATAAACGGTGCCAAAATAATACCGCCAAGACCCTGTGAGGCCTTGGCGGTAATGTCTGTGCGTGTCGCGGCTTTGCGCTTATTCGGCCACGATGTTGTCCTCGATGAGGTTCTCGCCGGTCATGTCGGCGGGCTGCTCCAGCCCCATGATGTGCAGGATTGACGGAGCCACGTCGGCCAGGCGGCCGTTCTTCACGGTGGCGCTGTTGTTGTCCGTGACGTAGATGAAGGGCACGGGGTTCAGCGAGTGTGCCGTGTTGGGCGTGCCGTCGGCGTTGATTGCGTTGTCGGCGTTGCCGTGGTCGGCTATGATGATGGCTTCGTAACCGTTGGCCTTGGCGGCCTCGATAACGTCCTTCACGCAGTGGTCAACGGCCCATACGGCCTTGGCTATGGCGTGGTACACGCCCGTGTGGCCCACCATGTCGCCGTTGGCGAAGTTCACCACGATGAAGTCATACTCCTGCGTGTTTATCGCTCCCACGAGCTTGTCCTTCACCTCGTATGCGCTCATCTCGGGCTTCAGGTCGTAAGTGGCCACCTTCGGCGACGGCACGAGTATGCGGTCTTCGCCCTCGTAGGGAGCCTCGCGGCCTCCGTTGAAGAAGAACGTAACGTGTGCGTACTTCTCAGTCTCGGCCGTGTGCAGTTGCTTCTTGCCTTGCTTGCTGAGATATTCGCCCAGGGTGTCTTCCACGTTCTCCTTGGGGAAGAGTATGTGCACGCCCTTGAACGATGCGTCATACGGAGTCATGCAGTAATACTGCAGGTCTTTTATCGTGTGCATTCCCTCCTCGGGCATGTCCTGTTGCGTCAATACCTGCGTCAGCTCTTTGGCGCGGTCGTTGCGGAAGTTGATGAATATCACCACGTCGCCCTCCTGTATCGTGCCGTCAACGGTGGAGTTGTGTATTGGCTTGATGAATTCGTCGGTCACGCCCTCGGCGTAGCTCTCCTCCATGGCCTGCACCATGTCTGTGGCCTGCTTGCCCTTGCCCTCTACGAGCAGGTCGTAAGCCTCCTTCACGCGCGCCCAGCGCTTGTCGCGGTCCATGGCGTAGAAGCGGCCCACGATGCTTGCCACGTGCGCGCCGTTCTCGTGGCACACGCTCTCAAGCTCGCGTATGAAGCCCGCGCCGCTCTTCGGGTCGGTGTCGCGGCCGTCCATGAAGCAGTGCACGTAGACGTCGCTCAGGCCGTAGTGCTTGCCTATCTCTATTAATTTAAAAAGGTGGTCGAGCGAAGAATGTACGCCGCCGTTGCTCGTGAGTCCCATCAGGTGGAGCTTCTTGCCGGTCTCCTTGGCGTAGCCGTAGGCGCTCTTTATCTCGGGGTTGTCCAGGATGGAGCCGTCCTTGCATGCGCGGTTTATCTTGACCAAGTCCTGGTAGACTATGCGTCCGGCGCCGATGTTGAGGTGGCCCACCTCTGAGTTGCCCATCTGTCCGTCGGGCAGGCCGACGTCCTCGCCCGAAGCCTGGAGCTGGGAGTGCGGGCTTACAGCGTTAAGATAGTCAAGATAAGGAGTGGGCGTGTTGAAGATGACGTCGCCCTCGCCGTGCTTTCCGATACCCCATCCGTCGAGTATCATCAATAATGCTTTCTTTGCCATAATCGTATATTCTTAAAAACTCTGATGCAAAGTTAGTGCAAGCCAGGCGAAATACAAAATAAAAGTGAGAGAAACGAACTATTATTTTTATTCCGGGGCGCATCTGGGGCGCAGCCTGAGCTGTGTACGGCCAGTGTGTCCCCACGGCGTTCGGCTTGCCGCTTTGCGGCTCCGGCTAACACTCTGATAATCAGACGTGTTGCAAAAGGCCGTCTTTTAACCTCTAAAAGGCGGCCTTTCAGCGTGTCAAAGACGGCCTTTTGGAAGTCAAAAGACCGTCTTTCAGGTTCATCCGCAAACCTTCAGGATGCCGCGCGTTGAAAGCGATGCGAAAAAATGTAGCCTATATGTTTGCACTGACAAAATAAATACCTATATTTGCAGGATAATGCATTCATAATCAGCCCTATGGAACTACCTTCAACGTCAATTTCAGGCATAATGGCGCAGGACGGCATGCCGCGTCTTGGCGACGACCTGCTGCTCTTCGACCGGATGACAGACTTCCCCCTGCCGCGAGGGGCAAGCCGCACTGACGACATAATAGTGGGCCTTTGCCTGGAAGGCGAGTCTAAATACACGGCCAACGCGGTGGAGCATGCCGTCGGTCCGGGCGACGTGCTGATGATACACGACGGACAGGTGGTGGACGACTACGTGGCTTCTCCCGGCCAGAAGGGCGTGGGGCTGATGATGTCGCCCGGCTTCTTCCACGAAGTGCTGAAAGACATACACGAGCTGTCGGCCCTCATAATCTTCTCGCGCAGCTTCCCCGTTTTCCGCCTGACGCCGCGCGAGGTGGACATAATGACGGCTTACTACCGCCTGATAAAGGAAAAAGTGGAGGACGAAGCCAACGGTCTGAGGCGCGACGTGGCACGCCACATCATAGCCGCAATGGTGTGCGAACTGTCCAACGCGATACGCCGCATACCGTATTTCAATGGCGAGAAGCAGATGAGGGCCGAAAAGATTTTCGCCGACTTCATTCGCCTCGTGGAGCAGAACTTCAAGACGGAAAGGCGCGTAGGGTGGTATGGACGCCAGATGTGCATCACGCCGAAATACCTCTCGGAGACGGTGAAGACCGTGAGCCGCCGCACGCCCAACGAGTGGATAGACAACTATGTGACCATGGAGCTGCGCGCACAGCTGCGCAACACCACCAAAAGCATCAAGGAAATAGCGCGTGAGATGAACTTCCCCAACCAGTCGTTCCTTGGCAAATATTTTAAGGAACACGTAGGGATGTCGCCCATGAGTTACCGCAAGTCGTGAAGGCCGGCCGCGGGAAAGGCCTGGGCGGCTTCTCACCTGCCTGCTTGCCGGCCGTTCAGCAATTGCGCCGCGGCGGCGAGCTCGTCATACCATTCCTGCCCGAAGCGGCGCACAAGAGGGCCTTTGAGAAACTCGTACACGTGCAGCCCCAGCTCCCTGCCCTTCGTGCGGGCCGCCTCGCAGACGCTCCAGCTATGGTAGTTGAGGGCGGCAAGGCCGTTGGAAAGCGTCCTTTCGCGTATCGGGTAGAGCGCACAGCTGACGGGCTTGCAGAACTTCGAGCGGCCGTCCCTGTACGCCTTTTCCAGCAGGCAGAGGCACACGCCGTCCTCGTGGCAGGTGAACACGCAGTCGCGCCCGTCCACGATGCTCGTAACGAGTTCGCCGTCGCGGTCGGTGTAGGCCACACCCTGGCGGTCTACCACGGCCTGCGCACCGGCCGACATGTCGCCCCACACGGCATCGAGAGAATCCTCGATTTCGCCGATTTCATCGAGCTTTACCGGCGCTCCGGCGTCGCCCTCCACGCAGCATGCGCCCTTGCAGGCGTCAAGGTCGCAGCAGAAAAACTCTGTTATGATGTCAGACGACACAAGCACGTCGCCAACTTGAACTATAGTACTATACATTTGAGTTAAGAGTTAAGAATTAATAGTTAAGAAAAAATGCACGATTTGAATTAAGAGTTAAGAGTATAGAACCGAAGGTCAACGTTAAGCTGATTAATAAAAATGCCTTTGAGCACTGCCAACAAAGCATATTTTTTTAATTCTTAACTCTTAATTCTTAATTTTCTCGACTCTTAACTCTTAATTCTTTTCACCATTTTATCGGCTCTATTCCATATTTTTCAAGATACTGGTTGACCAGGCTGAAGTGATGGTTGCCGAAGAAGCCGCGGTAGGCCGACAGCGGCGAAGGGTGGGCCGAGCGCAGCACGAGGTGGCGCGACTGGTCTATCAGCTTCGCCTTGCTTTGCGCGTAGCTGCCCCAAAGGATGAATGCCAGGTGCTCCCTGCCTGCGGACAGCGCCTTGATTGCGGCGTCGGTGAACTCCTCCCAGCCGTGTCCCTGATGACTGCCGGCGGCATGTTCGCGCACGGTCAGCGTGGCGTTGAGCAGCAGCACACCCTGTTCGGCCCAGCGCACAAGGCTGCCCGACTGCGGCGCCAGCGCCCCGGTGTCGGCCTGCACCTCCTTGAATATGTTGACAAGTGACGGCGGAAAGGCCACCCCGTCGTTCACCGAGAAGCACAGTCCATGCGCCTGGCCCGGCTCGTGGTAGGGGTCTTGCCCTATGATTACCGCCTTCACGCGGTCGAACGGGCACAGGTTGAAGGCGTTGAATATCAGCCGTCCCGGCGGATAACACCTGTGCCGGCGGTACTCGTCGCGCACAAAAGCCGCCAGAGAGGCGAAGTAAGGCTTGTCGAACTCTGCCCCGATGTGCCGCTTCCAGCTCTCGTCTATCTTTACGTCCATGCTGTTTCCTGTTTCTATCCGGATGCAAATATACACCTTTTTCCCGTATCCGCAAAGTCCGGCGCACAACTTTGCGCAGCCGCAGTGCGCCATTTTGTCCCTTCGGATTTGAGATCCGAGGGGCTGAGCATGAGGATTTTCAATCCGATGAACAGCTGTGCGCCAATGCCTTGGCGGATTGCAAATCCTCATACTCGCTAACGGCGGATTGCAGATCAGCCGTGACGAAAAAATAATAGGGATGTCACATTTGTCAGTTTTTTGCAAGTCGGGGATTGCAAATCAGCCGTGACGAAAAATCTGTCACTCAGTGTCAAGTCGTCATTCCGCTGAAAAGCGGAATCCAGTGTTTGCCGCCAAGACGGTGTTCCTCCAGGATGTTTTCTGGATTCCGCTTTTCAGCAGAACAGAAAGTCGCCGTTAAGGCAATGACGACTTGCCACCGACTTGCAAAAAACTGACAAGTGTGGCATCCCTGTTATGCCGAACTCTCGACGTTAAATTATGCCCCTACAATGGGTGTATTCAGCTGCGTTTGCTTGTAGAAACAATGTCATGTCATCCAAACAAATTGCGGATGAACCGTATCTTGCGGTTCATCCGCAGTTTAGGTGTATAGTATTACTGTACCTTCCTTTTGTCTTTGTGATAGCATTTTATGTACGCCTCCTACTTTAATCCAGGCAGTCGGTAACCGTCATGCCGCACCTTGATGCGGCATCCAGAAAACACCCGATACGCCAAACGAAACAGGCTGCATGCACTGGATGCCGCATCAAGGTGCGGCATGACGGTTACCGACCGCCTGGCTTGTGGCAGGATGTACACATGAAATGCTATGGCAAAAGCAAAAGGCTATGCTGTTATCGCATACACCAGAACTGCGGATGATCCCAAGATACGGCAAAACGCATTGCGAAAGGCCGTCAATGGCACGCTAAAAGGCCGCCTTTTAGAAGCTAAAAGACGGCCTTTTGCAAACCTGCTGGCTGTCAGGCAGTTGGCGCGCGTGCGCCGCGGCAGCTCCCGACAACCTTCAGAGGGGCTGTGTTCTCACGGTTTTACCTTTTTACTCTTTTACCGTTTTACAGTTTCTCACCTTCTCACCCTCTCAACTTCTCACCTTCATTTCGCCACTTTCACCGTCTCCGCGCCGCGCTTCACTATGAGAATGCCGCGCGCCGGAACGTCGTCCAGGCTGAACGCGTCGGCCTTTGAAGAGAAGACCAGCACGCCGTCAGCGGTGTAGACGCGCACCATGCCGTCGCCATTGGCCGCAGAGGCCCCGACGTTCTCTATGCCCGTGGTCCATCCCGGGTCACCCTCGGCCACGGTGGCCGCGCCGCCGCTAATGGTCAGCAGGTAGTTGTTCACTACCGTCTCGTTGCTCCTTACGGGCTGCCACTCCGTCTCCGTCGTGGCTTTTGAAGCCAGGTAGACACGGTAGACGCCGTCGGGCAGGGCGGAGATGTCGGCCGTGCCTGAATAGTCAGGGCTGCTGTTGTTTATCAGACTGTAATGGGCGATGTTTTTTACAGTGGTGCCGCCCAGCTTCTGCAGTGCGCCTCCGTCCTCTGGGCGTGCCAGCAATGCTATCTCGCCGCTGAACGGATAAGCGTCGCAGTTCATCAGGTTTGAGGCGGTATAGGCCAGTCCGTTTGCGTTGAGGCTGACGGTGAACGAGCCTTGCGTGTCGTATGTCTGCCCGGTAGACGTGTACCACGTCAGCTCAGGCACGATTCCCCACTGCGAACTTGTGGGCAACAGCGGCCCGCCCGGCACGTGGGCGAGTATCATGTCCTGCTGCTCGGAGAAGTTGCCTTGGCCCGAGTTGAGTATGGCCACGTCGAAGTAGCCGTTGCCAGAGCCGCTCCATCCCCAGTTGACATGCACCAGTCCGTCAGCGTCGTAGCCGTCGAACACGAAGGCGTGGCCGGCCATTTGGGGCGTGGCTCCGCCGTAAAGGATGGGTCGTCCGGCCGCAATCTCGGCATAAATGGCATCCATCCATTCCGCGGTGGTGTAAACGTCGCGCTTCATGAAGCGCGTGTCGTAGCCGAAAACGTCATTCATGGCTATGGCCGCGTCGTTGCTCATCGCGCCGCTTCCGTCCTCGCTGTAGTTCATGTCTACGGATACGCCGCAGTGAAACATCAGCTCAGCCACGGCGTTTGCCTCTGCGTCGGTGTAGCCCGAGCGGCCGTACACGTCGCGCATCAGCTCCCACTCATATGGCTTCTGGCCGAATATCACGTTCACGTGCTTGCCGCCTATGTCGTAGCCCTTGTATCCCTGGCCGCGCTCGGGGTAGTTGTAATACTTCATCAGCTGCGCCATGGCCGTGGCCACGCAGCCCGTCAGCAAGTCTTTTCCTGACAGTTCTACCAGCCGGCGGTTGTAAGGCTCGGCCTGGTCCCACTTCGTCTTGAGCAGCTCTCCCACCGCTTCTGGGTATTCCGCATCACGCAGCTCCGCCCCTGTGGACACTGCCGCGCCGCTCGCCAGGCTGTGGCGCAAGGCCTCGTCGGCGGCGTTCATCCACCAGCGTAAGCCCGGCGACATGTCGCCCGGCGAGAACTCGGTGTCTGAATAGCCGAGCACGGCGTTGAACCTGTCGTCGTTGGCTATCACGGCGAAGCCGCCCTTGGAATAGCCTACTACGGTGAACTGCCGGCCCTGCTGCAACACTTCCATCCGAGCCGAGCCGCCGCGCGTCGTTGCAGAAGGAGTTTTTATCACGCCCTTTGCCGCCTCCATCATCTGTTCAAGGCTGCGCGGAGCGGCCTGCGCGATGAGCGAACCGAGCATGAAAGAAAGTAAAAGTATATGCTTTTTCATGAAAGATAGGATTTAGGTTGCATCAGACATAATAAAAGACAGGGCATACCCTGCTAAGGATATGCCTTGTCTTTTATTAAATTTAATTACTTACGCTGAAGCGTTACATTTGTATATGCATTATACAAACTTATGTAACCGCCATCAACCAATGTGACTGCGTATAGAGTGTAAGGGAATTGTACTACAGTTGCAGATTCTCCATTTTCTCCAAGAGCCCACTGACCTATGAAATTACCGGTATAGAAGCTTCCATCACCTGGATCAAAAACAAAGAACAAAGGTGCTCCGTCTGTAGCTGTTCCAACTATTGACTGGTCACATGTCCAACCAATCAGACCGGATTGTTGCATGCTATCAAACGTGTATCCCCATCCCTGTGTAAAGGAAGTTCCGTCTCCGAAGAAGTTGTTTACTGTGGCTGTCAATGTTGTTTCATAAGCGGGATCACTTTCATCTTCAGCACCGCTTATTGTAACATCACATGTTTTTGTGCCAATGTAAACAGGAGTTTGCCCTGATACATCGTATTCTTCTGCCGTCAGTGTCCACTCGCCGAAGAGCGACTTGTAGTAACCGTCGTTGTTCATAACCTGCACGGTAATCTGGTTTCCGTCTATTTCAGCACCGTCAGCGTCGACGATGGTCAGGGTGAACTGGCGGTTCTCGTTCATCTCGGTGTCGTCAAGTATCTGCACCTCGACGTTCAACGTGCCTGTCTCCAGCGTGTCGCCGCCCAGCTTCAGGGTCTTGTCGATTATCTGGAAATTCTCTCCTTCGACAGCCGGATTCTCTCCCGTGCCCTCGGCCTGGAGTTTAACGTATATCGGTCCGTTCCTTCTTCCGGTCACGGATATTGGAATATTGAATATTCCGGCGGACTCGTCAACAACGAGTTCTGTGCTTCCGAATCCTACGGTGCACTGCGCCGAGTTCACGTCGTCCTCAGAGCAAGACGTGAAGAACGGCAGGGCCACCGCCAAAATCATGAATAACTTTATATATTTCATAATCTTCTTGCGTTTTTAATGTGATTAATAGCCGGGGTTCTGTACTATTTGCGGGTTAGCGTCGATCTCGTGCTGAGGTATCGGCCATATGAAATGGTTATGACCGGCCGGCCTTGTCAGGGCTGTCGAGGTGCTTGAACCCGGCAGGTTGCAGAGGTCTTCCTGCTGCGGAGTGCCGCGGGTCACGCCCATGTCCCAGCGCTTCAGGTCGAACAGGCGCACGCCCTCGCCGATGAACTCACGCTGACGCTCGTTCCTGATTTCGGTCATCAGCACGTCGCTTGTTGCGAAAGTCTTGTCCTCGTAGCCCGTGATGCGCTCGCGCTCCATGGCGTTCAGCCACTTGGCGCCCTCGCTCACGTTGCCCTGCATGGCGTAAGCCTCGGCTGCGATGAGATACATCTCTGAGATGCGCAGCACCTTCGGCTCAACCATGAAGCGTGAATACTCGTCGTTTCCGTTCTGAGTGTACAGGAAACCGTTGTCTGTAAACTTGTTCAAGGCATATACAACGCCGCTTGTTCCGGCGTTGGAGTTGACCGTTGTCTCCAGGAAGAACACTCCCTTGCGTATGTCATTGTCTGCGTAGAGATCGACAACGTCCTGCGTGGGAACGTAATCTGGCACGCTCGTCTCATTGTAGGGCAGGTACACCTGGCCGGTCTGTCCGGCACGGTCGCTGCTGCTTGTGACGGCGAGCTTGAACAGGCTCTCGGTGTCAAAGTCGTTCCACCAGAAGTCTTCCATCATCTCCGGTGTGTTCACAAGCATATAAGTATTGGTGTTGATCACCTCAACGGCCTTCTGTGCGGCCAGTGCGTAGCTGTCCATGGCCAGTGCCACGCGTGCCTGCAGGGCTGTAACGGCGTCTGTTGTTACGTAGAAGCTGCTCTGCTCGCCCGTCGCGTTGATGTAGACGGCGGCGCTGTCAAGGTCGTCGGTTATCTGCTTGTAGGTCTCGCGCAGCGTCTTGCGGGAGGGGTAAGAGCCTGCGTCAGACGACGGATAGTAGTCCAAACGGTAAGACACTCCGCTGTTGGGCTGGTCTGCCGTGCTCTCGTCGAAGTCGGCGCAGAAGAACTTTGCCAGCTCTGACAGGCAGTAAGCCCTCATGAAGAAGGCCTCGCCCTTGATGTTCTCTATCTCTGCCAACGTTGCGGGAGTGAAGAGGTTGGTGTTTGACATGTCGCACTTGTTGTAGCCGTCGATGATGAAGTTGGCGCGTGCGATGATTGCCTGCAGGTTGCCGTACACCGTCTCAAAGTCTGTAGTGCCGCTCGGTGTGATGCTCCAGGTGTAGAACTGGTTGTAAGCTCCGGAGTAACCGGCTATCGCGTCGAACTCGTCGCCCTGGATGTCGGCCGAGTTGCAGAACGAGGGAGCATACACGCAAGAGCGCATGCCGCTGTAGAGGCTGTTGCGCTGGTTCTCGAAATCGGTGGGCGTCTGCAGTGCCTCGGAGTCAGGAATGGCGTTGTATGGAGTCTTGTCCATGTCGCACGCCGTGAACGTGAGCGCAAGCGCCATCACCGGTAATAATATCTTTTTGTTCATATTCTATCTTCTTTCTTCTTGTTATGACACATTTATTAGAATGTTATCTGCGCACCGAACGAGTACTGGCGCGTGTTAGGATAGTCACCGAGCGTCAGGGAGCTGTTCACCTCGGGGTCGTAGCCTGAGTAGCTGGTGAAGGTCAAGAGGTTGCGTCCGGTGAAGAACACCTTTACGCCCTTGATGAAGTGGGTGGCGTCCATCCATTTCTTGGGCAGCGTGTAAGACAGCTGCAACAGCTTCAGGCGCACGAACGAAGCGTTCTCGAGGAACTGCGTGTCAAGCTGGCGGGTGCAGTTGGCAGCGGGAACGTCGGTTATGTCGCCCGGCTTCATCCACATGTCGAGCATCTTGGTGGTAGAGTTGCCGCCGGAAGCGTTCATCGGGTTCTCCAAGAGGTAACGCTCGTTGTTCCACATGTAGCGGTCGAACATGCCAGAGAACTGCACGTCGAGCTGCAGGCCCTTCCATGAAACGGTGGTTGAAAGACCGGCCGTCCAGGGCGCGATGGCGTTCTTTCCTGTCTGCACGCGGTTGGCCTCAGAGTATGTCTTGGTGTAGTTGCCGTCCTTGTCGAGCCATACGCTCTGTCCGTCGACGGGATCCACGTGGCTCCAGCGTACCAGATAGAACTCTCCGTAGGGATGGCCTACCTCAAGCTGTTGGAAGTCTCCGTATGACATCTTGTCAAGACCCTGGAACAAAGCTTGGTTATCTTGTTGGAGTTGTAGTTGCCGTTCACGCGGACGTTCCAGTACCAGTCTTTGTTCTTGAGAATGTCAACGCCGATGGTGAAGTCCACACCGCGGTTGCGCATCTCTGAGACGTTGCCCCAGCCTCCGGTGAAACCTGTGGTGTAAGAATAAGGTATCTCCATCAACATGTCTGACGTCTGCTTGTTGTAGAACTCAACGCTTAGGTCCAAGCGGTCGAACAGGCGGGCGGTAAGACCGATGTTGAGAGTCTTCACAACCTCCCAAGACAGGTCGCGGTTGCCCGGGTTTGCGATGGCCGTTGCGGGGTTGCCATTGTAAGAGCCGTTGGCCGCAACGAGGCCGAGAGCCATGTAGGGGTCGATGCCCGAGTTACCGGTTGAACCGTAGCTGGCCTTGATCTGCAGGTCGTTGAGCCAGCTCTTGGTTGACTGCATGAACTTCTCGTTGGTGACGTTCCACATCGCAGCCACGGCGCCGAACGTACCCCACTGGTGTCCCTTGGCGAAGAGCGAAGAGCCGTCGCGGCGGATTGAGGCGTCGAGGAAGTAGCGCTCCTTGTAGTTGTAGTTGAGCATGCCGAACCAAGAGTTGCGCACTTCTTCGCTGATAGAGTGCGTAGGAACGTCCACATTGCCGGCGGCAGCGGCCGACATCAGCATCAGTCGGTTGTCGGTAAGGCCGTTCACGGAAACGCCGAACGACTCTGTCTTGTTGGTCATCGACTCCTGGCCGAGCAGCACGGTTACGTGGTGGTCTTTCAGGAAGTCAAACTTGTACTCGATGGTGTTGGTCACCGTCCAGCGGTAGAAGCGCGAGAAGTTCTCGCTGGCAGATCCCGTGGGGTTGAGCGAGCCAAGCCCTACATCATTCAGGTTGTAGAACTTCTGCGAGCCGCGGCGGTCGTTCCAGTCAAGGCCGACGGCCGAGCGTATGTTCAGGCCCCTTATCGGGTTGATGTTCACGTATGCGTTCTCGTTCAGGCGGACGCGGTTATAGATGATGGGCTGCTTCTCAGAGAGCAAGTCGGGCGACATCCATCCCATCATGTCATAATAGATAAGCTCGTCGCCGTAGCCCAGGAACTGGCTGTTGGCGTAGTCGATTGTGCCGTCGGGGTTGTACACCAGGCCCAGAATCTCGCGGTCGGGCTGCGTGGGCAGGTACATGTTGGCGGCGTAAGACTTGTTGTAGATACTGTTGGCAGTGCTGCTCCACAGGGTGGTCTGCTCCTTGTTGTAAGCCAGGTTTGAGTTCGTTCCAATCTTCAGCCACGGCGTGATGTTGGCCTCGAGGTTGGCGCGCAGCGTCTCGCGGCGCATCCATGAGTCGTCATAGAGGCCGTCGGCGTCGTAGTGGGAGAACGAAACGTAGTAAGACATGTTCTTTGAACCGCCGCTGATGCTGGCGTCTATCTGAGTGGTCGGAGCCGTGTTGCCCAGGTATTTCTTCTTCCAGTCAGTGCCAAGATTGTTCTTCAGGTAGAAGTTCTTCATGTCCTGGAACGACTGGTTGTTGGCGTAAGAGGGGTTGAGCATCTCCTGATAGCGGAACCACTGCTCGGTGTTCATCACCTCGGAACCGTCGTGGGCAATCTCCGAGATGGAGTACTGTGCGGTGATGTTGATCTTCGGAGCCTCACCGAACTTGGCCCTCTTGGAGGTTATGATGACAACGCCGTTGGCAGCGCGCGAACCGTAGATGGCCGTGGAAGACGCGTCCTTGAGCACGGTTACGTTCTCAACGTCGTTGGGGTTGAGCGAGGTGAACGTCTGTGCGGATATCTCGCTGCCGTCGAGGATGAACAAAGGCTCGGTGGAAACGTTGATTGACGTGGTACCGCGTATGGTCATGCTGGTGGTAGCAGAAGGCTCGCCCGTAGAGGTGAACACCTGCAAACCGGCCACCTGGCCCTGCAAGGCGTCGCCCAGGTTGGCAACGGGGCGGTTGGAGATGGCGTCGCCAGACACCGTAGAGACAGAACCGGCGATGGTTCCCAGCTTACGGGCCGAACCGTAACCGGTGACCACAAGCTCGTCGAGCGCGTTGTCGACGCTCTCCATGACGATGCGAAGGTTGCGACCGGCCTTCACGCGGGCGTCCTTCATGCCAATGTAAGTCACCGTGATGTAAGAGTCGGCCGGGGCGTTGACGCTGAACTTTCCGTCAACATCGGTCACCGTGCCGGTGTTAGACCCTTCGACGCGCACCGTAGCGCCGACGACGGGCTGGCCGTCCTCCTGCGACACCACCGTGCCCGTGACTGCTGTTTGGGCCAGTGCCATCCCCACGCATAGGAACAGCGAGGCCAAAATCATTGTTAGTCTTTTTTCCATAAATACTCTCTCTAATTAAATAAATAAGTTATACTTTTGTTACAATTTGCAAAATTAAAGATAATTTCAATATAAACGAAACAAATCTGAAAAAAATGCGTTTATAACTTCTCATTTTAACAAAACACTAACAATTTCACACGTTTTGCCGCTTAAAGTGTAACCGAGACAGCCTTTTTTCTGTCATTTTGCACGCACAGGAGTTGCATAAAAAGTGTATAAGCATCACCTTTATGCAGTTTTTTTGCGTCAGACGCGTGTGTTTCCGGCTGTTTGTCGCAGGTTTTTGCTGACAATGGCGCGTCGTTCGCGGCAAATCGTTTTTACGCCTGTTTGGGCGCACGGCGTGGCAAAATGTCACTTAGGAAATGTCGGCCCTGGCGGCGGTTCTGGCTCGGGCAGAGGGCGGTTTGCGGCCTGAGCGGTGGCGGTTTGCGGCCTTTTGCGATGCAAATGGGCATGAATCGCATTGCGTTTTGCGGCCTTTTGCATTGCGGATGGCGGTTTTTCAAGGCGGCGAAAGGCGTCTGCCTGGGCGGTGAAAGCGGTGTTTCGTGGCGGCGAATGCGGAAAAACAGGCACAAGGCGGCCGCTTTTCATTGCACACTGTGGCGCGTTTCATGCTAAAGCATTGCGTGACAAGCATTTGCGCTTGCACACTTGTCCTTGCCGTATTTACGTCCCGGCGTCTTTTGTTTTCCGCCGACGGCCTTCTCGCGCTTCAACGGAAATCAAAGTGTAAGCCGTAAGGGCGTTTTGCGGTGATTAGTGTCAGAACGCGCGTCAACATTAAGAATACCGCCCTTGTAGGGACATGATTCATCATGCCCGCACGTTTCGCGAGAGACGTATTGCACTGATATTCAAATGTTTATACGCCCTTGCGTGGTTCATCCGCAAACCTTTTGGGTGGCCGTATGGCTCTATTAAATGTGACACATTATTTCATTTGCAAATACATCCTGCCATAATCCAGGCTGTCGGTAACCGTCATTCCGCGCCTTGACGCGGAATCCAGTAAATACCGCATATGCTGTTTGACGTACAGGATGTTCTCTGGATTCCGCGTCGGAGCGCGGAATGACAGTTACCGACTGCCTGGATTAAGGTTGGATGCTGTTATTAATAGAACTTATTTTTAATCCAAAAGGTTTGCGGATGCCCCCCCTGCGTAACGTGCGGACATAATGAATTATGTCCTTACAGAGGGTGCTGTGACATTTCGGCACACGCTTCACGTCACACCTTCCCTGTTTATTGCAAGTCGGTGGCAAGTCGTCATTGCCTTAACGGCGACTTTCAGTTCCGCTGAAAAGCGGAATCCAGAGGGCAGGCATAGGTTAAGCCGCCTTTATATCATCGACTGGATGCCGCATCAAGGTGCGGCATGACGGAGCTTGCCACCGACCGCTTGGATGAGGACTCCAAACGCATTCTCCCTATACCGGACATACCCTATTAAATATACGCGCGCGAGATATTAGTTACAAAGTTGTAACTTATTTATTTAATTAGAGAGAGTATTTATGGAAAAAAGACTAACAATGATTTTGGCCTCGCTGTTCCTATGCGTGGGGATGGCACTGGCCCAAACAGCAGTCACGGGCACGGTGGTGTCGCAGGAGGACGGCCAGCCCGTCGTCGGCGCGACGGTGCGCGTGACCGGCACGCAGGCCGGAACCGTGACCGACGCCAACGGAAAGTTCTCGCTCCAGTTGCCGTCGGGCCACGACAGCTGCAAGTGTCTTACGTCGGAATGGAGACGCAGGAGGTAACCGTGCGTGGGCGCAGCGTGCGCGTGGTGATGCAGCCGGTGCTCACCGACCTTGACGAGGTCATGGTAGTGGCTTACGGTACCAGCACCAAGTCGGCATTCACCGGCTCGGCAGCGGTGGTTGACGCTGAGGACATCAACAAGGCTCAGGTCACCAACCCGGTAGATGCGCTTGTTGGCAAGGTGTCGGGCGTGCAGCTGTACCAAGCTTCGGGCCAGCCCGGCCAGCCCGGAGGCAAGACGTCAATCAACATCCGCGGTATCAGCTCAATCAACGCGGGCACTGAGCCGCTCTACGTTGTTGACGGCGCGCCGTTCGAGGGCGACATCAACACTATAAGCAACCAGGACATTGAGTCGATGACCGTGCTGAAGGATGCGGCCTCGGCTGCGCTTTACGGTGCGCGCGGCGCAAACGGTGTCATCCTTATCACCACGAAGAGCGCCAAGAAGGGACAGGCATCAATAACGCTCGACGCAAAGTGGGGCTCCAACTCTCGCGCCATACCGAGCTACAAGACGGTTGACAGCCCGGCGAAGTATTACGAGATGTGGTACGCCGGACTTAGCCGTTACGCTCAAAACATGTTCGGATATACTCCCGACCAGGCTGCAAAGTTCGCCAACGAGAACCTTACCAACGCCTCTAACTACGGCTTGGGATATAATGTTTACACTGTGCCGCAGGGCGAATACCTTATCGGCGCCAACGGACGCATCAACCCGAACGCCAAGCTCGGTGCGCTGGTTACCGGCGTTGACGGCAACCAATACTACATCAGACCCGACGACTGGACTGACGCTACATACAACAACGGCCTGCGCCAGGAGTACACTCTTACGGCTACCGGCGCTACGGACAAGAGCAACTTCTACGGCTCGCTGAACTATCTCAACAACGAGGGTATCACCGTTGCTTCCGACTATGAGCGTATCTCGGCCCGCCTGAAGGCCGACTATCAGCTGAAGCCTTGGTTCAAGCTGGGCGGCAACTTCAGCTATGCCCACTATGACTCCAACTCGCTCGGCGAGGACGGAAGCTCTGCTTCATCCGGCAACGTGTTCGCGTTGACGCAGATAGCGCCCATCTATCCGCTCTACATCCGCGACGCGCAGGGCAACATCATGTTCGATAACGAGTCGGGCATCAACATGTACGACTACGGCGACGGCTCGGTAATCGGTCTTAAGCGTCCGTTCATGGGACAGTCAAATCCCTTGTCGGACAACCAGCTGAACAAACAGAACATCGAGGGCAACGCCTTCAGCGCGACGGGCACCGCCGAGCTGCGCCTGCCCTTCGGCTTCAAGATTGTCTCCGTGAACACCGTTACAAATGACGAGTCGCGCCAGACTTCTACCATCAACCCCTTCTACGGTCAGTATGCTTCGCAGAACGGAATGGTCTACAAGTACCACGTGCGCGACTGGGCTTACAACCTGCAGCAGCTTCTCGGCTGGACGCACGACTTCGGCAAGCACAACGTCGACGTGATGCTCGGTCACGAGTATTACCGCCGCCACTACTACTACCTGTACGGCTCGAAGAGCAACATGTTCGACCCCTTCGGCGACGAGCTGGCGGGCGGCGTTGTGGCAGGTTCGCAAAACTCTTACACCACCGACTACAACGTTGAAGGATGGTTCGGCCGTGCGCAGTACAACTATGCTCAAAAGTATTTCGCCTCGGTATCTTACCGCCGCGACGCCTCTTCACGCTTCGCTCCCGAAAACCGCTGGGGTAACTTCTGGTCGTTCGGCGGCGCATGGATAATCAGCAAGGAGAGCTGGTTCAACGCACCGTGGGTTGACGAGTTGAAGATTAAGGCTTCATACGGTGAGCAGGGTAACGACAACATCGGCGACTACTACTATTACACCAACTCTTACACCATTGTGAACTCAAACGACAACATCTCCGTCGTGCCTTACATCTACGGAAACCGTGACATCACATGGGAGAAGAACGGCAACTTCAACGCCGGAGTCGAGTTCTCGCTCTTCCGCGGCAGGCTCGCCGGTAGCGTGGAGTACTTCTACCGCAAGACCTCGGACATGCTCTTCAGCTTCCCCATCGCGCCTTCGTTCGGCTACCGCTCGTACTACCGCAACGTGGGCGACATGCGCAACCAAGGTGTAGAAGTTGAACTCAACGGCGACATCATCCGCACGAAAGACCTTGTTTGGTCGGCCAATGTCAACATGACAGCCTACAACAACAAAATCACACGCCTGCCGGAGACAAGCCGCACAATGACTGTTGACGGCGTTGAAGGCTACAGTAGCAGTAGCTGGTTCTTCGGAGAGGGAGAGTCTATGTACACATGGTACATGCCCCAGTACGCCGGAGTATTCTACGACGAGAGCAATCCCGACAACCCCGACAACGGTAAGGCCGCTTACTGGAAGGACATAAAGGACGCTAACGGCAAGGTTACCGGCCGCGAGAAGACCGTTGACTACAGCCAGGCCGACTATCACCTGTGCGGCACAGCACTGCCCGATGTCTACGGAGGCTTCGGCACCAGCCTCAGCTGGAAGGGCCTCGAGGTGTCTGTAAACTTCTCATACCAGATTGGCGGAAAGGTTTACGACTCTACGTATGCACAGGAGATGGCCTTCTCTCGCGGTAATGCGTTCCACACCGACCTGCTCAAGGCATGGACACCGGAGAACACCAACACCAACGTTCCGCGCTTGCAGTACAATGACGACTACACGGCCTCTACATCAGACCGCTTCCTCACGGACGCGTCTTACCTCTGCCTGCAAAACTTCAGCGTGGCTTACAACCTGCCGAAGAACTGGGTTTCACGCCTCGGCATAGGCAACATACGCCTCTACGTCACCGGCGACAACCTCTGGACATGGTCTAAGCGCCAGGGCCTCGATCCACGCCAGAGCATCTCCGGCTCGATAACATCGGCTTACTATGCGCCCATGCGCACTGTTTCAGGAGGATTGTCAATAACATTCTAACCAAAAAGAACAAGGAATACGATTATGAAAAAAAGCATAAAACTATTAACGGCGTTGGCCTTCTGCTCGGCTGCATTCACCGTGACAAGCTGTATCGAGGAGACCATGCCTACCGACTTTGTGCTGCAAGACGAGCTTGACCAGTCGCCAAACTCTGTCAGCGGTATGCTGATGGCGCTTCCGGCAAGCTTCAATACGCTTGACGCACGCACCGGAAACTTTGGAGATTACGCCATTGGCTACGGCGGACTGATGCACATCCGCGACGTAGAGACGGAGGATATGGCCATCGCCTTCTCCGACTACGACCACTTCCAGCCGTGGGAGACGCTCGACCAGATGGGCGACAACATGGCCCGTACGCAGTGGCTTTGGAACTATCAGTACGAGGTAATCCTCTCTGCCAACAAGCTCATCGCCGCCGTAAAGGCCAAGGAAGAGCCGTCTTCGCTCGACCTCGGTGCGCTTGGAGCGGCCTATGCACAGCGCGCGGCAATCTATCTTGACCTCGCCCGCGAGTACGAGTTCCTGCCCAACGACAAGTTCAGCGGCACCAACTCTGACGGCAACAACGTCACCAACCTGACCGTTCCCATCATTACCGACGAGACAACGGAGGAAGAAACGAAGAACAACCCCCGTGCTTCGCGCGACGTAATGGCCGAGTTCATAGAGAACGACCTCGACAGTGCTCAAAAGTACATACCATATTTGGATAATAACAGGACCTACAGCGGCGATAGGACTTTGCCTCATCTTGACGTTGTTTACGGACTTAAGGCTCGCCTCTATATGTGGACGGGGGACTATCAGGCAGCTTACAACGCCGCACAGGACGCGATAACTACGGCCGAGGGGAACGGTGTGCTTCCTGTTTCTGCTGAAGATTGCATACTCGGTTTCTATCAAGATGGCACAGCTGCCATGACACCGACATGTTTTAACACCAACGTATGGATGTGGGGTGTGCAGCAAACATCGGAGAACTCTACCGTTACTTCCGGTATCATGAATTGGACTTCATGGATGTCTCCCGAATATTCGGTCGGTTATGCCGGTGCAGGAGCTGCCCCATGCATCTATCTTCCTCTGTACAACAGGATAAATATGAACGACTGGAGACGGTACTTCTGGCTTGCACAAGACTTGGTTAACCCTGGCATTTCACAGAAGTTCCAACCGAATGAGCAAAATTTCACCAACGCAACGGTAGCTTGTGCATCAGCTTATCCACTGATGCGCGTAGAGGAAATGTATTTCATCAGAGCAGAGGCAGCTGTCCATGTGTATGGCGCAACCGCAGGAAAAGGGCTTCTTGAGGCATTCATGAATGGTACTTCTGACCGTCCGGAGACAAGACGTATGCTTCAAGGTACTTATACCTGTAGTGCCACATCAGAAGATGATGTGATAGAGGAAATCATCTTCCAGAAGCGTATCGAGCTGTGGGGCGAGGGTCAGACATTCTTCGACATCAAGCGACTTAACTACTCAGTAGACCGCACGCAGGACGGCTCTAACTTCTTCGACGACGCACGCTTCAAGACATCGGGCCGCCCGGCTTGGATGAACTGGGTAATCGTGATATCAGAGCAGAACAGCAACAACGCCCTCGTAGGATGGAACAACCCCGACCCCACGGGCAGCTACACACCCGTTGCGGGCAACTGACATTATTAACATAAAGCAAACATAACGACATGAACAGAATATTAAAACTATGGCAGCCGGCCATGTTGGCGGCACTGGCCCTGGCTTTTAATGCTTGTACGGAGGAGTACGACTATATCCCAGAGACCAACATCGACCTCCAGGGAGCGTATATCCTGACTGACGAGACCACGCTGATACTCGGCGAGGACGACGCGCAGCAGCTGCAGTTCACCGTTGCGCGCCACGACTCTACCGAGGCCGCCACATACAAGCTGTACACTACCAACAGCAGCATCAACATACCGGCAGAAGTAAGCTTCGCGGCCAACGAGGGCACAAAGCACTTTACCGTTGACTTTGACTTCCCCATCGGTACAATCGAAGAAGATGTTACCATCGGCGTGGAGGAGAACGACACCTATATGTATGGCGCACACTCGCAAACTTACACCATCAGCCGCTGCAAGAAAATCCCCGGCCAGACCATCATGGCAAGCTACTTCCTCAGCGACGGTCAAGGCGGTCCTGGCACATGGCTTTTGGATATATACGAGTATGGCACGCTGACTAATGAAGAGACAGGCGTGAAGACGGCCCGCTACCTGCTCAAAGAGCCTTACCTTGTAATGGCACAAATAGGCCAAGGCTACGGCGACGGCTACAACGTCATTTTCAGCCTTGACAGCAACGGCAACGCTACAACCACCGAGCAAGGTCTGTATTACGACACATACAACGGCGGCGAGGTGACTGTTGCGGGCAACGGTACGTATTATCCGATGGACAACCAGGTGATATTCGTATGGGCGATGAACATTCCGTCGCTTGGCGGAGGCTTCGGAAGTGTGCAGCACATCATAAAGTTCCCCACCGGTTACAATCCCCTTCCGCAATAAGCGTGATTGACTTTTCAACAAGGTCGGGTCGCCGTGTGCGCCCGGCCTTGTTCTCTTTAAAGCCAAATGTTGGTTATCAATTAATCTAAAACCATTATTCCTATGAAAAAACATTACTTGCTACTTATTGTCGCCATATTTATTTGCGCTGCGGCAGACGCAGCCGAGCGCACATGGCAGCAAAAACGGCAAATAGCCCTTTCCGTTCTCGGCAAGCAGGCGCAGACGCGCGCCGCGCAGGGCGGCGAACTGAAGCTGCTCAAAGAGGCGAAAAGTCTCTCAGTATTAGGTTACGACGGCGGAGGCTTCGCCGTCATCTCTAACGACGACAGGCATGAAGCTGTGCTCGGATGGTCGGCTAACAAGTTTGACACCAACGACATGCCCGACGGCCTGCGGTGGTGGCTCGATGCCGCCAACGAGGCTCTTTCAGTAAAGGCCGACTATGTGCGCCAATATCTTCCGAAAGACGTTGACCCGTCACTGCCCGATGCCGTGCAGCCAATGCTCAAAACGGTATGGGGTCAAAGCGAGCCGTTCAACCAGCTTTGTCCAAACAAATATCCGTCAGGATGCGTGGCTACGGCAATGGCGCAAATCATGTATTACCACAAGTACCCAACACAAAGTACAGGCATGATAATAAGCAATGCAGGCATAATTGACCTGTCAGAGATAACGTACGACTACGCCTCCATGCTGACCGACTATCGTAACAGTGATTACACCATCGAGCAAGGCAACGCCGTGGCTACGCTTATGCGTTATGCAGGCGCTGCCGTCTACATGAACTATACCCCAACAGCCAGCGGTGCATATAGCGTTGACGCAGCCGTAGCTCTACGCGACAACTTCTCGTACAACAAGAACATTGCCTACCGCTCACGTGATTACCACACCAACGCCGACTGGATGGCAATGGTCTATGGCGAGCTGGCAGCCGGCAGGCCGATACTTTACGGTGCGCAAGACGCTTACGACAGCGGCGGTCACGCCTTCGTGTTCGACGGATACAGTGCGGACGGCCTTGTGGCGGTAAACTGGGGATGGGACGGCGAAGGCAACGACTACTACGACATAGAGCTGCTCAACCCATCAATGTTAGGCTCAAGCTTCCAGTACAGCGAGAACCAAGACATGATTATGGGCATAGGCTTGTCCGACGAGGCGATAGAACACCGCAGCGAACTCTGCTGTCGTGGCAGCCTTGCGGCGCAATACGTTGGCGGAGAGCTGACCTTGAACTTGAGCGAACTCACGTTCTTCAACTTCAACATCTACGCGTTTGACGGCAACGTATTCATCAAGCTGACCGGCGACAGCGGCGACCGCACGCTCAAAACAATCAGCTTCGCCGACGAGCAGATACCAATGTTCGAGCGTACCAGCACTGGTGTGTCGTTCACTGGTGTAGGCTTCAATGGTGACTGCACCGCTCCGCTGCCCTCCGATTTGCCCGACGGCACGTACACCCTGTACCTCGCCGTGCAGGACGGCGGCTATACCGAGGTGTCGCCCGTGTCGTTCGCCGATGGCGCAGTCAGCAGCTACACGCTCACCAAGAGCGGCGCAAGCGTGACGCTCGTGCCCGGTAGCGGCGGCACATCGTCGGGAATTGACGGCGTTACCGTGCAGCCCGACGTGGCAGGCAAGCCTGCCGACCGCCGCATATACAGCATCGACGGCCGCTATGTCGGCACTGACGCTTCGAAGCTGGACAAGGGTATTTACATCAGGAACGGAAAGAAAATCATTAAAAGGTGAGAAGGTGAGAGGGTGAGAAAGAGAGTTGCACCCTCTCACCTTCTCACTTTCTCACCCTCTCACTTTTCCTCTCTCATCACCGTCCTCATCATTTTGTTGATGCAGCGGCGTTTCTGGCTCATGTCCGGGTGTACATAGAGGTTTAGCGTAGTGTTTATGCTGGCGTGTCCGAGTATTGCGCTCAGCGTCTTGTAGTCGCATCGGCTCTCTATGCAGCGCGTGGCGAAGGTGTGGCGCAGGCCGTGGAACTTCATCGGGGGCAGGCCGAGCCGTTCCATCAGCTGCTGGTAATAGTGGCGGAAGACGCGCGGCTCTACGGGCTTGGCGGTGTTTGACAAGACGTAATTGTCGGCGTTTGCCAGTGCCATCATTGGCCTGAGCATGCTCGCCAGGTCGGGGCTCATGGGTATTTCGCGGCGCGACGAGGCCGTCTTGGGCGTGTTTATCACAACTTTTGTGCGCTTCGGCCAGTTGTTGCGGTCATATATCCGCTCAATCGTGTGGTTTATGCTTATCAGCCTTGAGTGCATGTCTATGTCGCTCCATTTCAGCGCGCATATCTCTCCTATGCGCATGCCGGTGCACAGGCACATGTATATGCCCAGTCCGCGCAGCGAGAAGTTGAGCCGCAGGTGTTTCATGAGTGCGCGTTGTTGTGTGTAAGTCAGCACCCTGACATCGCCAGTGCCGTTGGAAGGGGGCATCCTCACGTCCCAGTCGTGCCATTCTGTAAAGCCTCGCTTTTTGCCGTAGGCCATCACCATTCTCAGCACCGCCACCACGTCTTTCACCATTTTCGGCGATAGCCCTTCTTCAGTCATCGTTTCGATGAATGCCTGCATGCCAGCGTCGTCAATCGTGTGCATTGAGCCGAGAGCCGGCAGGATGTGTTTCTCGGCTATTGTCGAGTAAGTGGCCACGGTGGAGTTCCTCACCATCCGTCTTTTCATTTTGATCCATTCATCATAAACGCTTCCGATAGTTGTTTGTCTCATATGCTTGTGTTTTTAAAGTTTATGCGCATATAAAATAAACGTGAGTCCGGCATGACAAGATAAATCCCGTCCCCGAAGGGGGCGGACTATGCTTAACCACATGTGGAGTGACCGGAGGGAACGGAACTTGCGGCAAGTCAAAACTGACAAGCCAGTCCCCGTAGGGGGGCGAACAGCAGGGTGACATTCGTCCTCTTCGAGGACGATATTATTGCCCGCATGCCTACCGCAAGTTACGCTTCGCCACACATGCGGTCAAGCATAGTTGGACCTCTTCGAGGCCCTATTACCACAAATGCCAATGCACCTGAACTGCGGATGAACCCCTTTCGCAGTGCAAAAGGCCGCAAACGGCAACGCAAAAGGCCGTCTTTCGCATCGCGAAAGACGGCCTTTTGCAGCGGCGCGCGTATCTTGCTGAGAGTCAGCGTGTTGTGTGCGGCGCGTCAGGCGGCTGCTGTAGCCACCTCGGCATCGTCTTTTTTCTTTGCCGAATGGCTTACGCTCAGTATCACGCCGATGTACGCGCAGTTGATGATTGTGGACGTTCCGCCCTTACTGATGAGTGGCAGCGGCTGCCCCGTTACGGGCACCAGGCCCACGGCCACGGCCATGTTGAACAGCGCCTGCACCACCAGCAGCATGGCGAAGCCCATGATGAGCAGGGCCGGGAATGTGTTGGCGCAGCGGTTGGCGATGGTTGCCGTGCGGAAGAGCAGCACGATGTAGAGCATGCAGACGAACACCGCGCCCACTATGCCCAGCTCTTCCACGATGATGGCGTAGATGAAGTCTGAGAACGCCTGCGACAGGAAGTCGCGCTCCACGGAGTTGCCCGGCCCCTTGCCGATGACGTTTGACGAGGCTATGGCTATGTTGGCGTGCGACGTCTGTGCGTCGCGGCCGTTTATGTCAACGTCCTCGGGCGCCACGTATTCGTTGCTCAGGAAGTTGTCTATGCGCGCTTTCCACGTGTCGAAGCGGTGGAACACCTTTTCTACCATGTTCTCGTCTTTGGGCGCGGTCTGCTCCACCATCGCCTGATTCGCCATGGCCGAGCCTTCCTTTTGCTCGTCGTGGCCGAACACCATGACCATGGTCACCACGAGAGCCAGCGCCACGGTAACGAGACCGAGCAGCCGGCCCAGTTGCTGTCCGGGCACCTTGCCTATGAACATCATCAGGAACACCACCGTGGCCAGAAGCACCGCCGTCGACAGGTTCTCCACCATGATTAGCGGAATTATCATCAGGCACACGATCATTATGTACTTGAAGGCGCGCCTGTCGGTGCCGGCCGGTGTCTGCATGGCGCTGAGAATCTGCGCCGTGGCCAGTATTATGGCTCCCTTTGCAAGCTCGGACGGCTGGAACTGTATGCCCAGGAAGTCTATCCACCGCTGCGAGCCGTTGGTGCTTTCGCCCACGAAAAACACCACGATGAGCAGTATGAACGACAGCAGCAGCGCGAACGGGGTGACGATCTTGAAGTAGCGGCACTTTATGTTCATTGTGCATATCATCACTACCACGCCCACCGCCAGCAGCATGCAGTGCTTCAGGACGGGCCCGAGATAGTTTCCCGTCTTGAAAGACAGGTTGCTCGACGCGCTGAAAACCTCGATCACGCTTATCAGGCATAGGAACAGGAACACCGCCCAGATGACGGCGTCGCCCTTGAACTTGCTTTCCTGTGTGTTGTCTTTTAGCATTTATGTATATTAAGAATTAAGAGTCGTATTAATTAAGAGTTAAGAGTTAAGAATTAAGAGTTAAGAAAAATACCATAGGGGACTTACCTGCAAGGCATGTTTTCTTAATTTTTAACTCTTAATTCTTAATTATTCACAGCGCCTTGACGAGCGTCTTGAACTGCTCGCCGCGATCTTCCATGTTCTTGAACAGGTCGAAGCTGGCGCAGCAGGGGCTGAGCAGCACGGTGTCGCCGGGGCGTGCCATCTCGTAGCATGCCCGCACGCAGTCCTTCATCGAGTGCGTGTCGCGCACGGGGATGCCCATCGGGTCGAAGAAGGCGTGCAGCTTCGAGTTGTCGGCTCCAAGGTAGACGAGCCCCACGCACTTCTCCTTGACAAGGTCTTTTATGGCGTTGTAGTCGTTGCCCTTGTCCTTTCCGCCGAGTATGAGGATGACCGGCGTCTTCATGCTTTCCAGCGCATACCAGCACGCGTCGACGTTGGTCGCCTTCGAGTCGTTGACATATTGCACTCCGGCCACCTTCGTAACCTTCTCCAGGCGGTGCTCCACGCCGGGGAAATCGCTCAGGCTCTTGCGTATGTATTCGTTCTTTATTCCGGCCACGTTTGATGCTATTCCGGCGGCCAGCGAGTTGTAGATGTTGTGCTTGCCGGTAAGGCTCAGCTCCTCTTGCTCCATGTTGAAGGGCGTGGGTCGCTCTATCTTGTACTGGCCTTCCTCGATGTAGCCGATGGATCCAACCTCCTTCAGCTCCGAGAAGGGGTAGCAGACAGCCTTTATGTCATACTTTTTCAGCTCGCGTTTTATTATCGGGTCGTCGTTCCAATAGATGAAGGCGTCGTCCACGGTCTGGTTCTGCAGTATGCGCATCTTGGCGTCCACGTAGTTCTGCATGCAGTTGTCGTAGCGGTCGAGATGGTCGGGCGTGATGTTAAGGAGAATCGCAATGTTCGCGCGGAAGTCGTACATGTTGTCAAGTTGGAACGAGCTGAGCTCTATCACGTAGTATTCGTGGGGTTCCTCGGCCACCTGCAAGGCCAGCGAATTGCCTATGTTGCCGGCCAGTCCCACGTCGTAGCCGGCGCTCTTGAATATGTGGTAGATGAGCGAAGTGGTCGTAGTCTTGCCGTTGCTGCCGGTGATGCAGATCATCTTCGAGCCGGTGTAGCGGCCGGCGAACTCTATCTCGCTGATTATGCGGATGCCCTTCTCGGCGCATTTTCTTACCATCGGCGCGTCGCAGGGTATGCCGGGGCTTTTTATTATCTCGTCGGCGTTCAGGATTTCAGCCTCCGTGTGGCGGCCTTCCTCCCACGATATGCCGTGGGAGTCGAGCATTTTCTTGTACTTGTCTTTTATCGCCGACATGTCTGAGACAAACACGTCAAAGCCTTGTTTCTTGGCCAATACTGCGGCTCCGGCACCGCTTTCTCCTGCTCCGAGTATTACTATGCGTTTCATGTCTTTATTTTTTTGAATTTAAAGAATTTAAGAAGGTAAAGAATTTAAAGCCATTACCATTGCTGATAACGTCATTTGTGGGTTGTGGCAGGGCATACGGCTTTTAAATTCTATAACTTCTTTAAATTCTATAACTTCTTAAAATTATCTTATCTTTAGTGTTATTATAGTCATGGCCGCAAGGATTATGGTCACGATCCAGAAGCGGATGGTTATCTTCGACTCATGCACCGCGCCCTTGGGCTTCTTGAAAAGGTATTTGATTTCGGGGTCGAGCTGTTCCTGCTGGGTGCGGAACGTGTCGTGCAGCGGCGCCCGCTTGAACATGCGCTGCTTCACTCCGCGGCGCGTGCCGAGCTTGGCGTACCACACTTGCATTATCACGCTGAGGCTCTCGACGAAGAATATGCCGCAGAGGATGGGCAGCATCAGCTCCTTGTGGATGATGATGGCGCAGACGGCTATTATGCCGCCGATGGTCAGCGAGCCGGTGTCTCCCATGAAGATTTGCGCCGGGTAGGCGTTGTACCAAAGGAAACCTATGAGCGCGCCGACGAACGCGCACATGAATACCACAAGCTCCTGGGAGCCGGGGATGTACATTATGTTTAGGTAGGAGGCGTATTCTATGTGGCTCGACACGTAGGCGAAGATGCCCAGGGCCACGCCTATTATGGCGGAGTTGCCGGCGCACATGCCGTCCATTCCGTCGTTGAGGTTGGCGCCGTTTGACACGGCCGTTACAACGAATATGGTCATAATTACGAAGAGCACCCAGCCGGCGGCCGTCTTGTACTTGCCGCAGAAGCTCATGAGGTTGGCGTAGTCAAGGTTGTGCCCCTTGACGAACGGGATGGTGGTCTTGAGCGATTTCTTGGCCTCGGGCCTGTGCTTGACCACCATTTCCTGGCCGTCCTGCTTCTCTATGGCGAGGTTTTCGTTGATCTTGGCGTCGGGGCTGGACCACAGTATCAGGCCGACGATGAGGCCGATGCTTATCTGTCCCACTATCTTGAAGCGTCCGGGCAGTCCCTCCTTGTTGTGGCGGAATATCTTGATGTAGTCGTCGAGGCCGCCCAGGAAGCCCAGCCACACGGTTGTGATTATCATCAGTATGAGGTAGATGTTGCGCATTCGGCCCAGCAGCAGCACGGGCACGAGGATGGCTACGATGATTATCACGCCGCCCATCGACGGCACTCCGATTTTCTTCACGCCGAAGGGGTCTATCTTGGCGTCGCGCTGTGTCTCGGTGATTTGCTTGCTCTTGAGGTACTTTATGAACTTTTCGCCGAACCATGCCGAGATTATCAGCGACAGGATGAGCGCCAGCAGCGAGCGGAACGAGATGTCTCCCCACATGTGGGCGCCCGGTATGCCGAACTGTTCTAAGAAACGGAATAGGTAGTATAACATTTTCTATATGGAGTTAGAGATGTTAAAGAAGTTATCGCTCGTTGCGCCCACTAAGGAGTTGAAGGCCTAATGCCTCGCCGTTCGGGCGTTGTTTGATTTTTACTTGTTAATTTCCAATTTTCCAACTCATGGCCTTTCGTCTTGTAAAAGGTGGCCTTTCGCATTGCCATTTGCGGCCTTTTGCATTGCTGTTTGCGGCCTTTTGCAAAGGTGCTGATTATCAGCTGATTGCCAGGGCGGCCTGCTTGGCCTTTTTTATCGGGCTTATTTGGCTAATCGGGCTTATTGGTCTAATAGGCCAAATGAGCCTGATAGGCCTTATAAGCCCAATGCGCCCTTGCCGCCGAAGCATATCAAGCTCCCTCCCTTTGGGAGGGTGGGGGTGGGTGTTTACTTTTCTCCGAATATCTCCCTGAGCACCTCCTTGTCGTCGAAGTGGTGCTTCACGCCCTTTATTTCCTGGTAGTTCTCGTGCCCCTTGCCGGCCACGAGGATTACGTCGCCTTTCTTGGCCATCATGCAGGCGGCGCGTATGGCCTCGCGGCGGTCGGTGATGCTGACCACCTTTTTCATTTGCTTCGCGTCCAGTCCGGCCAGCATGTCGTCGATGATGGCCTGCGGCTCCTCGAACCGCGGGTTGTCGCTCGTTATGATTACGCGGTCGCTCTGCTTCACGGCTTCCTGCGCCATGAGCGGGCGCTTGCCCTTGTCGCGGTTGCCGCCGGCTCCGCATACGGTTATCACCTTGCCCTTGCCGCCCAGCACCTCGTGTATTGCCTTGAGCACGTTTTCCAGCGCGTCGGGCGTGTGGGCGTAGTCCACGATGGCCGTGTAGCCCTCGGGCGAGTGTACGGGGTCGAGCCTTCCGCTCACGCTGTGCAGCGTGCTCATGGCCACGAGCACGTCTTCCTTGTCCTGCCCGAGCATCACCGCCGCGCCGTAGACGGCCAGCAGGTTGCTCACGTTGAACTTGCCTATGAACTGCACGCCCACCTCGCGGCCGTCAATCTCCAGGTACATGCCGCCGAAGTGGCACTCCAATATCTTGGCGCGGAAGTCGGCCATGCGCTGCGTTGAGTATGTCTTGACGGTCGCCTTGGTGTTCTGCACCATCACGAGGCCGTTCTTGTCGTCGGCGTTCGTTATGGCGAAAGAGCCTTTGGGCAGGCCGTCGAAGAAGGCCTTTTTGGCGTTGCGGTAGTTCTCGAACGTCTTGTGGTAGTCCAGGTGGTCGCGCGTCAGGTTGGTGAATATGCCTCCGGCGAACTTCAGTCCGCCTATGCGCTTCTGCGCTATGGCGTGCGAGCTGCACTCCATGAAGGCGTACTGGCATCCTGCCTCCACCATCTTGTGCAGCAGTTGGTTCAGCTCGATGGGGTCGGGGGTGGTGTGCGTCGTCGGTATCTGCTCGTCTTCGATGTAGTTGCAGACGGTCGACAGCAGGCCGCAACGGTATCCCAGTTTGCGGAACATGTTATATAATAAGGTGGCGATGGTGGTCTTCCCGTTGGTGCCCGTCACTCCCACGAGCTTCAGCTTGCGCGAAGGGTCGCCGTAGAACGCCGTGGCCACCTCGCCCACAACGTCCTCGGTGGACTTCACCTGCACGTAGGTCACGCCGTCGCTTGTCTCCACGGGCATCTCCTCGCACAGTATCGCGGCGGCCCCCTGGGCCACGGCCTTCGGTATGAACGTGTGCCCGTCCACCTGCGTTCCGCGCATGGCCACGAACAGATGGCCGCCTGCCACGCGGCGCGAATCGATGTCCACGCCTGTTATTTCCACATCCGTGCCGCCCGTAACGCTTGTCGGGTGGACGTTCTTGATAAGCTCTTTCAGTGTCATTCTTGCGATTTTTTATAGTTCCAGGCCGAGTGAGCACGTCTCACCCTTCCTTATCTTGTGTCCCGGCGGCAGGCTTTGCGTCTTCACCTTGCCGCGTCCTTGCAGCCTTACTCTCACTCCGCGGCTCTCGAGCGCGTACACCGCGTCGCGCGCTCCCATGCCGGTGACATCGGGAACGCTGCCCTTCGCATAGCCGGTTTCGCGCGTCAGCGTCACCGCCTTGCCGTCGTTCTCGGCCTTGCCCCAGATTGACTTGCCGCCTACATGCTGCCAGTCCCATGTCTTCCGGGTGTTCACTCCCAGGTATCTCAGCACGTAGTCGGCCGCGGCGAGGTCTCCGTTCTTCACGTCGGGCACCAAGACGGACAGCGAGTCGCGTGCATCGGCCACGTCAAGCTTGAGGCTTTGCGCCATGATTCCTTCCGCAATGTTGTGGAACACCAGTGCGCTGAAGCCGCTCGAGGCAGGCAGTCCCGGCCTCTGTATGCACACTATGCAGCTGTATCGCGGCGCGTCGGCCGGGAAGAAGCCCACGAAGCTGAGCAGATAGTTCATCGTTCCGCTCTTGTATCCGGCCACACCTTTCGATATCTGGGCCGTTCCCGTCTTTCCGGCCACCTTGAACGACGGCGAGCCGGCTTTCTTTCCTAGACCCTGGCTGACAACGTGCTCAAGTATGGTGGTTATCTCGCGCAGCGTCTTTTCCTTGCAGATGCTCTGCTTCACCACCTCGGGCGGAAACTCCTTTATTATCTGCCCGTCCTTCATCACGGCCTTCACGAAGCGCGGACGCATCATCGTGCCGCCGTTGGCGATGGCGTTGTAGAACGTCAGTGTCGATATCGGAGGCACCTGGGTCTCGTATCCTATGCTCATCCAGGGCAGCGCCGTCTTGCTCCAATTGGTGTACTGGCCGCGCTTGTTCTTCTTCGGCATGCGGATGCGGGGCGGCGCGTAGCCCACGATTGGCAGCTTCAGGTCCTCGCGCATGCCGATACGGTCAAGTCCTTGGACAAACTTTTCGGGGTTCTTCCCGTAGTATTTGTCTATTATCCGGCTTACTCCGATGTTCGAGCTGTACTCCAGTGTCTGCGGCAGAGTAAGCACTTGGTAGCCTCCGCGGTGCCAGTTGTGGTCGCGCATCTTGGCTCCGTACATGTCCCAGATGCCGCTTCCGGTGTCAACGGTGTACGTGGTGTCGACCACTCCGTCGTCCAACGCCACCATGAGCGACGCCGTCTTGAACACCGAGCCTGGCTCAAGCAAGTCTGAAACGGCGCTGTTCTTTATCTCGTAATACTCCCCGTCGGCGCATTTGGTCATGTTCACGATGGCCTTGATGTCGCCCGTCTTCACTTCCATTACTACCGCTACGCCCACGTTCCCGTTGATAAGCTTAAGCTCGTCGACGAGCGAGCGTTCGGCCAAGTCCTGTATGTTCACGTCTATCGTGGTGACGATGTCCGCGCCGTTGACGGGGTCTTGTATTGTTATGTCAAGAAATTCGCTGCGCACTTTCTGGCGGCTTATCTTGCCGGTTTTGCCTCTTAGGATGGAGTCGTAAGCCAGTTCGAGGCCGAACTGGGCAGTGTCTTTCGCCCCGAAGAGGTCGCCTATGGTGCGTTTTGCAAGCGAGCCGAAGGGGCGTTGGCGTGCGTTGAACTTCTCGTAGTGGAATCCTCCCTTGTTGGCCGACAGCCTGAACACGGGCAGCTGCTTCACTTCCGAGAACGTGTTGTAGCTCACCCTCTTGCGCCATACCGGCCAGTGGCGGCTGCCCTTGGCGCGTCCTTCCTCGAGGTGTTTCTTGAATTCGGCTGCGGTCTTGGTTGGGAAGATGTCGTGCAGGCCCATGCAGATGCTGTCAACGCTGGCTTCCCAGAGCGAGTCACGCTGCTCGTTCTCGTCGCCTCCGGCCTTGAAGTCCATGAACATGCGGAATTCGGGCAGCGAGCTGGCCATCAGCCGGCCGTCGCAGCTCAGTATGTTGCCGCGCACGGGCTTTACGTCGACGCTGTCGCGCACGAGCCTTGAGGCAACGTCCATCCAATAATCGCGCTTCACCGTGGCTATGTAGGCCACTTTGATTATTATCAGCAGGCCGGCGGCCAACATTGCATATGCCACCACCTTGTAGCGCTTGATAACCTTTTTCCTGTCAAACATGCTACTCATTTTCCGGCACTGTTATGATGTAAGGCGGCTGGCTGGGTATGTGCAGCACGCTGTCCTTGTTGTTCCTGAGCATGTTCAGGACGTTGCTTTCGCGGCACATCTCGGTCAGTTGGCTTGAGCTTGCCAGTGCCTTGTACTTTGCGTCCTTCAGCTCTTTTTTCAATTCGTTTATCTCTATCATGTCCTGTTGGCAGCTGTACCTGTTGGACACGTATATCATAGTAAAGAATGCGACAAGTATTATCACGCCGGTCTGCTTCCTCATGACGTCTGCCGTGAGGAAGTCTCCGCCCAGAATCTTGCGCAGGGTGTAGCTGGCCGATGGCAGGGAGTCCTCCTCGCGGGCCTGTTCCCTTATCGCCTGTGTCAGCTGCATTGGCTTTTTCGGCTTTTCCTTCGGCGTTTCCGCCGTGTGTTGTTGCTCTTGTTGTATGTTGTCTTTGTCGTCCATCCGTCAGTCTTCGGTTCTTTCGGCTATTCTCAGTTTTGCGCTCCGGCTTCTTGGGTTTGCCCCGATCTCTTCCGCATCGGGTGTTATCACCTTGTTGTTTACGGCCTTGAAGCGTGTCTGCGTGCGTCCGTAGAAGTCTTTTTCCACCTCTCCCCCGGTGTTGCCCGAGCGTATGAAGCACTTCACCAGGCGGTCTTCCAGGCTGTGGTATGTGATGACCGAGAGCCTGCCTCCCGGCCTCAGCATGTCCACGGTGGCGTCGAGCATTGACGAGAGCGCGGCCAGCTCGTTGTTTACTTCAATCCTCAGTGCCTGGAACATCTTTGCCATGTCCTTCTTCTCGCGCTCGCGCTTGAAGAGAGGGGCCGTCGCGTCGATGAGGTCCTGCGTTGTCCTGATGGGTTTTTCGGCCCTGGCCTTTACTATGGCGGCGGCTATCCGGCGCGAGTTTCTCAGCTCGCCGTACAGGTAGAACATGTTGGCCATGGGCGGTTCGGGCAGCGTGTTGAGCAGTTCGGCGGCCGTGATGCCTTCGCGCTTGTTCATGCGCATGTCCAGTGGGGCGTCGAAACGGAACGAGAATCCGCGCTCTGCGTCGTCGAAGTGGTGGCTCGACACGCCAAGGTCGGCTATCAGTCCGTCGATGTGCTCTACGCCGTAGTAGCGCATCCAGTTCTTAAGGAACTTGAAGTTGCTCCTCACGAACGTGAAGCGCGGGTCTCCGATGATGTTCGCCTCGGCGTCGGCGTCTTGGTCGAAGCCGAACAGCCGGCCTTCAGGGCCAAGCCGTGAGAGTATCTCGCGGCTGTGTCCGCCGCCGCCGAAGGTCACGTCTACATACACTCCCGAGGGCTGTATGTCGAGCCCGTCGACGCTCTCTTTCAGCAGCACGGGCACGTGGTATGTCTCTTCTGTCGTTGCCATGTGGTCTTATTTGTTGTCTCCGGGCGAGGCGGCGCGTTCAGCCGCCGTTCCGTCGGCGTTCTGCCTCATTATGCTTTCAAGGGCCGCGCCGAACTCTTCCTGGCTCATGAACGGCTCTTCTGCCAGCTCGGCGCTCCATATCTCGATGACGTCGTCCATGCCGATGAACATTACCGCCTGCGCCGCGCCGGCCATTTTCAGGTGCCTGCGGCCGAGCATCATGCGCCCGTTCGCGTCGAGTGTGACGGTCTCGGCGTCGGATACGAACTGGCGCATCACGCTTTGGTGTCTCTTGTCCCACCTGTTCAGACGCGAGCGCAGGATGTCCATCTGCCTGTTCCACACGCTTTCCGGATAGAGCACCAGGCACGGCTGGAACACGTCTTTCCGCACCACCAGGCTTTCTTCGCCTGCCGATTGCAGCTCCTTGCGGAACGCCGCGGGGAGGAATACGCGCCCTTTCGAGTCGATTTTTGCTTCTATGTTGCCGAGAAAACGCATGCGTTTGCAGGTAATCAGTTCACCCGGCAAAGATAAGTATTTTCCCCACAACCCACCACTTTTCCCCACAAAAGTGTCGTTTTTTTATTTAATAAGGAGAAAAGGGCGGTGCAAGCGGATCGGCCGCGGTTTCTCACGTTGCCGTGCCTGTGGAAAACTGAATATTTATTCAATTCGCATCTGCCGTTGCGCCTGTCAGGATTCCGTTTGACGCTCCTGGAAGGCCGTTGCCACGGGCGAGAGCCGCCTTCGGGTAAAGAATCCGCTATTTTGGGCGTTTGCGTAAGTGCTTGATGTCCAATGACTTGCGGCGTGCGGACTCTTGCGGACAAGTTTTCGGTTTCCTGAAATGCGGCAAAATGCGGGCTGGAACATGGTCTTTAGCCTTGTAAAAGGCTGTGCCTTGCCAGGCAAAAGGCCGTCTTTCGCACGGTAAAAGGCCGTCTTTCGCGTTGCAAGTAGAGGCCTTTTGCTCCCTGAACGGTAAAAATCAGCCATTCCATCGGTGTTTTTCCTCGTCCGCGTTTCTGGCTTGCCAGATTGTTTTGTCATGTCTTTTTACTTTTCAGAATGCATGTTTATGCGGCATGACTGTATTTTTATGCATTTCCACAGGGCTCCGCCGCCGTGCGCGGCCGCGGTCTCCGCCCTTTACGTTTACTTAAAGTAAGACAAATGTTGCCGTTTTATTGCAAAACAATGTTTTTTCTGATATTTTTTAATAAAAGATGTTCGATTTTAGAAAAGTTGCGTTATTTTTGCATTGTGTTAGTAGAGAGAGCATGAATGTAATAACCGAAAAGACCATTGACGTTCGCGAGATACTCAGTGGCAAGATGGGCGCAAAGGCTAAATACGTGCCGGCGTTCGCCGTTAAATGGCTCGAACGCATCCTTCATCAGGACGAGGTGAACGACTTTCTTTGGCAGAACCGCGGCCTTGTTGGCGTGCCCTGGCTTGAGGCCTGCGTCGAATACCTGGGCATGACGCTTGACATCGTGGGCGAGGAGAACCTACCCGACGACGGCGACGGCCGCCTGTACACCTTCGTCAGCAACCATCCGCTCGGCGGACAAGACGGCGTTGCCCTCGGCGCAATCATCGGGCGGCACTACGGCGGACGCTTCCGCTATCTCGTGAACGACCTGCTCATGAACCTGCCCGGGCTGGCTCCGCTCTGCATCCCGATAAACAAGACCGGCCGCCAGAGCCGCAACTTCCCTGCAATGGTTGAGGCAGGGTTCCACGGCGACAACCATATTATAATGTTCCCGGCCGGCATCTGCTCGCGCCGCATTGCCGGACAGGTACACGACCTGCCGTGGAAAAAGGCCTTCGTGACAAAGAGCGTCGAGACCCACAGGGACGTTGTGCCCGTGCATTTCGGCGGACACAACTCCGATTTCTTCTACAACCTGGCCAACATCTGCAAGTGCCTGGGCGTAAAGTTCAACGTCGCCATGCTTTTCCTGGCCGACGAGATGTACAAGAACCGCAACAAGACGTTCCGCGTGGCCATAGGAAAGCCCATCCCGTGGCAGACATTCGACAAGTCAAGAACACCGTCACAGTGGGCCGCATACGTGCAAGACATCGTGTATAAGCTGTAGCAAGGCTTAATTTCCGGATACAACCCATATCAACAACAATCATCAACCGATTCAGAAAATGGAACAAGAGATCATCCGTCCGATAGACAAACAGCTGCTTAAAAGCGAACTTACGCCCGAGCGTCAGCTCCGCATGACCAACAAGAGCCACAACGAAATCTACATAGTCACGGCCCACAACGCGCCGAATGTGCTCAAGGAGATTGGCCGCCTGCGCGAAATGGCGTTCCGAGAGGCCGGCGGAGGCAGCGGCAAGAGCATGGACCTGGACGAGTTCGACACGTGCGACAACTGCTACAAGCAGCTCATCGTGTGGAATCCCGAGGAAGAGGAAATCATCGGCGGATACCGTTATCTCCTGGGATGCGACGCTGAAATAGACCCGAGCGGCCAGCCCGTGCTCGCCACGAGCCACATGTTCCACTTCTCGGAAAAGTTCATGAAGGAGTATCTTCCATGGACGGGTGGAGCTTGGAAGGTCGTTCGTTGCCCCGGCATACCAAAGCTCCAGGATGGGCGCAAAGAGCCTCTTCGCCCTCGACAACCTGTGGGACGGACTGGGAGCGCTCACCGTGATACGCCCCGACATAAAGTATCTTTTCGGCAAGATGACGATGTATCCCTCTTACGTACGCAAGGGCAGGGACATGATTTTGTACTTCCTCAAAAAGCATTTCAACGACGCCGACAACCTCGTCATACCGATGAAACCGCTCAAAATAGAGACCGACGAGGCCGAACTGGCCGCCCTTTTCAGTGAAAATACGTTCAAGGAAGATTACCGAATACTTAACCGCGAGGTGCGCAAGCTGGGCTACAACATTCCGCCTCTTGTCAATGCGTACATGGGATTAAGTCCTACGATGAAGATGTTTGGCACCGCCATCAACTACGGTTTCGGCGATGTGGAGGAGACGGGCATACTAATCGCCGTCGATGAAATACTTGAAGAGAAGCGCATACGCCACATCGACTCCTTCATCAAGGAGCATCCCGAGGCACTGAAAATCACCTCCGGCGCCAATGCGGTGATTTATAGGGAAAAGGAATAAAGGCGGAATAAAGTAGAAAGGTAAAAAGGTAAAAAAGTAAAAAGGTAAAGAACTGCGTTTAACTGGCATGATGCCACGTTTTTTTACCTTTTTACTTTTTTACCTTTTTACCTTTACTCGCTCCTTTTTACCTTTTTACTTTTTTACCTTTAATATATATCCCTTCTTTATTACGGCCTCTATGCTTACCGTCGGGTCTGACCGCAGGGCGCGCCGCAGGTAAGTTATTTGCACGTTCAAGGCCATCGAGTTGGCATAGGAATCGTCGCCCCAGACCTCTGTTAGCAGTTCTTCGCGGCTTACAACTTCGTTCTTCCGCTCGGCCAAGAGCTGCAATATTTCCGCCTGCCGGCTGGTTATTATTACCTTCTCCGCGCCGTGCCGCAGTTCGTTAAGCGAGTAGAAAAATGCGGTTTCACCGATGTTTACCGCCTCGCTTGCCGCCGGTTCTACCGCAGGGGGCTGCTTCATTTCGTATATCATGTTCTTCATGAACTCGTGGCGGATGCCGTCGATGCGCTTCTGTATGATTATTGTCTTCATCTGGTACGCCAGGCAGAAGGCCAGCACGAGCACAAGCACGGTGCTGCCGACGAGCTGCCAGCCCATCGCGCTTGTTATTTCGCCGGGTTTTACGGCTATGCTGAACGCCACGGCCTCGAAGTCCAGCGGGTTGGTTGAGTATCTTACGTTGAGCTGTTTGCTGAAAGTGCCGCTAACGGTGAATACCGGTTTCACCATGCAACGCCTTGTTTTGTAGAAGCTGAAAGCCTGCGTGGTGTCGTGTCCGGCGGTAGTGAGCAACGAGTCGAAACAATGCTTGTCAAACCGGCGGCGGTGTGACGCAATGTATCTGTCCTGCAAGTCCAGGGCGTCATACATCCCTATGTCCTTCAGCACCCGTCTTTTCTTTTCACCAGGCATGGTGAACGTTACACTCGATTTTACGATTTTGTCGTTCGCTCCGCTCGCTCTTGTCTTTCGGTTGAAATTTATCGTGTAAGTCTTTTTTATACTGTTTTCGAGCGTGTCTTTTTTACTCGCAATGTCATAACGCCATTCTTGCTCTTTCTTCATGGCCTCCGTGCACGCCGTTTTCAGCTGTTCAATGTGTATGTCGGTGACAAGCTTGTACTGGGTTGTCAGCCAGTAAGCCTGTCCGCAGAGAATAAGCACCATCGTTGCGATGCTCAACACCCAAACCGTCTTTATCCTTTTGTTCATCGTTGCATAGCGTATTTCCGTATGCAAAAATAGCGATTTTCGCGCGTATGCGTACCTCTTATAATATTTTAGTAATACGTCCGGTAATATGATGGTAATAAAAACGGCGGTTTCATCGGTATTTATGTTGTAATTTTGCATCAAAACCATAAATACTTGCAGATATGAACAGATTTGTTTCTTTACTTTCGGCCATTCTCCTCGCCGTCGGCGCTCATGCGCAATTCGAGGTCTTTACCGCTATGGATTTGGAAAAAGGCGAGCCGTGTGACACCGCACGCTACGTGGTTTATTATAACATGACGTGCGTTACGGACACAAATCCGTCGGCGCGCACGTTCGTTGATGACATAATGCGTCTTGAATTGGGCGACCGCGTGCATTATTTCTACAGCTACAAGGCGTTCCAGGCCGATTCGGCCAACGCCGTCATCATGGCCAACGGCGGCAATTCGTTCACCGGCGGCGGAAATATTACGTGGCGGTTGTACAAGAATTACCCCACGGCAGGCAAGACCTCGCTGCTTGAGAAGTTCGGAATGGACCGCTTTGTGTGTACCGAAGACTACGCCGCGCCCCTTTGGCAGCCCGTGGCCGACAGCTCGGCGGTAATCATCGGCTATCCGTGCAGCCTCGCCGTCACCACCTACAAGGGGCGCACTTGGTACGCATGGTATGCCGAAGACATACCGCTTGATGCCGGGCCGTGGAAGCTCGGCGGCCTGCCCGGACTCATCCTGCGCGCCTACGACTCGCAAAGGCATTATGTGTTCGACGCCACCGGCATGGTGGAAGCCGCTCCCGGAACACCTATATATTATAAAGGTGGAAAGTACGAGCCGGTCAGCCGCAAGTCGCTTAACGACATCTACCGCCGCTATTATGCCGACCCGGTGGGTTACATCACCAATAATCCAAAGGTGACCGTCCGCCGTTACGACCAAAGCGGCAACGAAATCACCACGCGCGAGAGCGAGCCTTACAATCCGATTGAGTTGCAATGAAAGGGCAGCCCCCTCCCGACAAAGAGGAAGCCCCCACCCAACCTCCCCGAGGGGAGGGTCCGGATAGCGGACGAGGGAAATCGGACAGGTAGACGAGTAACGAGTTGACAAGGGACTTTTTCACCTTTTCACCCTCTCACCTTTTCACCTTTCCGTAATTGTCTGATAATCAGTGTGACTTAATACAGAAATACTTTACACCGTTTTAACAAAAAATCGGTGTAAAAATGAAAGAAAAAGATCAACGTAATTATCGCAAGTTTTCCCGTCAGTTCATCCTGACAGTGTTGTTGGATTATTATTCGAGCGGTTCCTCGAAGCGTTCGATAGTGAGAAAATACGGCCTGAGCGGCGGATTATTGTATGGTTGGCTTCGCAAGTATGAGTCTGAATCACTATCTTTGCCCACGGACATGTCCGAACTGGAATCAAAGGTATATATGGCACAGAAGAAACACAAGTCGGAAAGGGCTGCGGCCGTCCGCCCCTCCACTGAAGAGGAACGCCTGCGCGAGGAGATAGCCCGCCTGCGCAAGGCGCTGGCCTATTCGGAGTTGCGCAACGAGGCTCTTAACGAGATAATAAAGATAAGCAAGGAGAAATACGGCATAGACTTGCTAAAAAAAAGGCTGGCGCCAGGCAGTAGACAACCTTCGGGCCAGGCACCCCGGAGGCCATCGGGTGCCTGAGCGGACTGTTTGGCAAGACACGCGAGGGTTATTATTCGGTGTCGCGCGAGAAGCGCGCGGCCCGTGAGCCTTACCGAGTCTGAGATAGTCGGGACGGTCGGCGAGGCTCCGCAGCCAGGCTCCCGGCATAGGCGCCTACAAAGCCTGTTCCTCATCCTGAAGGGCGTCTATGGCGGGAGGATGCGTGGCCGCGACGCTTTCTACCGCCTCATGCACGAGCGCGGGCTGATGCTCAAGCCCTGCCGCAGGCGTCATACGACAAACTCCAACCACCCGTGGCGTAAGTACCCGAACTTAGTCAAGGGCTTCCGTCCGGAGGGCATGAACCGGCTGTGGGTGGCCGATATCACGTACGTGGACACGGACGAGGGCGTGGCATACCTGCACCTGCTCACCGACGCCTTTACGCACGAGATAATAGGCTGGAGGCTGTCCGACTCGCTGAAGGCCTCCAACACCGTGGCCGCATTGCGGCAGGCCATCGACACTGTCGGCCGTTTCGGCATGGACGGACTCATTCACCACTCCGACAGGGGGTCGCAATACTGCAGTTCGGAATACACGGGCCTGTTGCGCTCAGCAGGCGTACGCATAAGCATGACCGAGGACTACAACCCTACGGACAACGCCGTGGCCGAGCGGGTGAACGGCATAATAAAGCAGGAATGGCTCTACCGGATGAAACGTCCGGCCTCGGTCGGCGAGGCGGAAAGGACCATAAGCCGGATCATCCGCTTCTACAACGACGTACGCCCGCACATGAACAACATCGGGCGGATGCCTCCCGGCAGGTTGAGACGGCTACTGGCAGGCACGTGAGGCCGCAACCGGAGTTGCCGGAAAAGAAAAGTACGTATGTTTTTCATGGTATTTTTCATTTGCCGGACAAAAACTTTTATATTTGCAGTGGAAACCCACTATGGGTGCCATTGGGAATATGTAAAGTCTTTCAGGAACAGACAACTCCATGTGTAAAGTTTTCCAGTAAGTAAGGACTTTTGGTGTAAAGTATTTTTAGGCATAGTCAGTGCCGTTACAAAAGGTCATGTTTTGGCCTGCAAAAGGTGGCCTTTTAGCGTGCAAAAGACGGCCTTTTGCCCTCCAATTTGCCGCCTTTTAAATTGAGAGTTGAGAATGATGAACTGAAAGTCAGCGTTAAGCTAATGGACAATTGTGATTTGCCTTGTTTGCAGACAGTCAAATGTCCGTGCGGATTTGCAATCCGCACATGGTATAATACGGGATTTACAATCCCGTAACAAATAGTTGCCGCGCGGACATTGGCCTACTATTTGGAACTGGATTTTACAGCGGATTGCAAATCCGCTGATACCATTTGCCTTGTGCGGATTGCAAATCCGCACGGACGGTATGCCGCGGTTGTGGCTAAAAGAAACAGATGCCCGCATGGATATAAGAATGTTTTTATACATAACAAACATGTTTATTACGATGAAACCGATGAAAATGCTCTTTCTTGTTGCCGTTCTGGCACTGTTTGCTTTGCCTGCTTTGGCTCAGACAAAGGTTACGGGCTGTGTTGTTGACAGCCTTTCGCGCAACCCTCTGAAGGGTGCTGCGGTGACGCTGATGCGCGGCGGACGAACGGTCAGCTTTGCCAAGACCGATGAAAAGGGGCGGTTTGCCGTTGCGGCGGAGGCTGGCGACAGCCTGCAAGTGACGTTCCTCGGCTACGCCAAAAAGCGCGTTGCGGCGGTGAAAGGGCAGGTTTTTGAAGTGCAGCTTGTGCAAAAGGCGTTTGCGCTTAAAGAGGTTCAAGTGAAAGGCTTGCCTGTGTTCGGGCGGCAGGACACCACCGTGTTCGACCTGAAACGCTATGTCTCCGACCGTGACAACTCGCTGAAGGATGTACTGAAGAAACTCCCCGGCGTTGATGTCGATGAAAACGGAAAAATCAGTTTCAACGGAAAGGACGTGTCGCGGTTTACCATCGAGGACTTAGACCTTACCGGAGGCCGCTATAACCAGCTCAACGAATTGCTTAAAGCGAAGGATGTTGACCGCGCGGAGGTCATCGAACACGACCAGCCCGTAAAGGCTTTGCAGGGCAAGGTGTTCACTGACAATGTGGCGATGAACATCCGCCTGCGCCCCGAAGCACGCGACAAGTGGGCGCTGACGCTGTGTCCCGGTGCGGTGGTGACAACTCCCTTGGAGGACACGAGACCTCAGGGAGGAGCCGACGCACTGCAAATTGGCAAGCGGCGGCAGCGCATGTATGTGGCCGGTTATGACTGTTCGGGACGCGACCTGTCGCAAAACAACCGCCTCTTGGCCACCGGCGGCACCGAGGCTTACGACGCCTCGGTCAGTGTTCCGCAGTGGTTCGCCGCGCCGCAACTGGCCGCCCCGATTGACGCGGAGCGCCTGCGCTTCAACCGCTCGTGGGAAGTGACGGTGAAACAGACGCGCAAGTCCAAGGCCGGAAGCGAGCAGCGGTGGACAGCCGGTTATCTGCACACCGACGAGACGCAGCAGACAGGCAACACGTCGGTGTACTATTTCGACGGCGGAGACCCCGTGCAGACCGATGAAACCGACCATTCCAGAATACGCAACGACCGTGTTCACATAGACTTCACACACAATACGAACACCGCCGAGGCGTATGGCAACGAGTATTTTCGCCTTGAATGGACGCGCGCCGACGGCCTTTCGTCGTTCACCGGCGGTGACGGAGACGACGTTAGGCAACGTGTAGAACTGCCGGAGCTGCACGCGCAGAACACGTTTACGCGCCTTTTCACGCACGAAAGGCACTCGTGGGCGGTGCATTCGACGCTCGACTTCCACTACGCTCCGCAGGAAATGGCCGTTGACGGACGGCGGCAGAAGCTGGACAATCTGCTGTATTACGCCGACCATTACGCCCGGCTGACGCTCAACCGCAGACTGTTTACCCACCAGTACACCCTCGGACTCACCGCCGAACACCTTAACCTGCGCGGCGGACATACGCACCTTACGGCATACGCAGAGCCTAACTGGCAATACAAGCATATTGGAACGATGCTAAGGTTGAGCGTTCCGATGAAATGGGAGATTTTTACCAACATCGGCCTTCATTGCCTGGATGCGTCGCCCTTGCTGTATGCCAGCATCAAAAGCGGCATGCGCGGCGAGTGGAACGTCAGCGCGGGGTATGACATGACGACAGGAAGCTATGCCAATTACGTGCTCGGCAGCTACATGAGCGACTACCGCACGCGTGTCGTGACCAGCGGAGACGTGCCCCGGCAGGGCGTGTTCCACGTCGGCGCAAGCTATGACTACAAGCGCCCAGTGACGGAACTTTTTATGAGTTTCGGCGCGAACTACAGCTACAGTCACGGCAACATGATGACCGACATGATAATAGCCGACGGCCAATACCTGCTGACATCGGCGTTGCACGACTGGCACGGACAGGCCGTTTCGGCAAATGCCGTGGTGTCGAAGGGCTTTTTCGACCTGCACCTTAAAACCAAGTTGGCGTTGCGCTACACGTTCGGCACAGGCCAACAGCTGTCGGGCGGCGCGGTGACAGGCTATCAGTCCCACGTTTTCCAGGCATCGCCAGAGGTTGTGTTCACGCCGAATTTCGGCACGTTCACATATCGCGCAACATTTACTCTGAACAGGATGAACACCGATGAAATGGACGGAAACAGCCTCTTTGGCTGGCTGCAACGCCTTGCTTACACGCAGACAATCGGCAAGGTTGACATCACCGCCGCGGCCGTACACTACCGCAATGCGCTGCAGTCAGGCAATAACGTGAACACGCTCTTGGCCGATGCTTCGGTGGTATGGCGTTTGAAAAAGGTGCGCCTGTCGGCGGAAGTGCGCAATCTGTTCAACAAACGACGCTACACGGTAACCACTTACAGCGGCGTGATGTCATCGACTGACTGGTATGAGCTGCGCCCGAGGGAGGTGGTAGTTGGTGTACAGGTGAGGTTGTAGGCAATCTAAAAGTCCACCCAAACCAACCCAAAGCCCTGCCCAACCTCACGGAGTGCCCCTCACGACCTCCCCAAGGGGAGGGGCTGGGTATGCTTTTGCAGTAAGGGCGCATACGGCTTATTAGGCTAATCAGGCTCATTGGGCTTATAAATGCAATAAGCCTGATGGGCAAAATTAGCCAAATAAGAACGGCGATACAGGCCTGTCGCTAAGTGCCTGATAGTCAGCATGCTTGTAAAGGCCGTCTTTTAGCTTGCAAAAGACGGCCTTTTAGCTTGCAATTCATGGCCTTTTGGAACGCAAAAGGCCGTCAATTGAAAAACAACTTTTTCGCCATTTATTTTGCATTTAGCCTGATTTGTGCTAATTTTGTGGCTTGAACAAAATTTAAATCATCATGCAACAGAACTTTTTAATCTACAATACGCTGACCCGTAGTAAGGAACGCTTCGAGCCGCTGCACGCCCCCAACGTGGGCATGTACGTCTGCGGACCTACCGTCTACGGCGACCCGCACCTCGGGCACGCGCGCCCAGCGATAACGTTTGACGTGCTCTTCCGCTATCTGAAGCACCTAGGCTACAAGGTAAGATACGTCCGCAACATAACCGACGTTGGCCACCTGGAGCACGACGCGGACGAAGGCGAGGACAAGATAGAGAAGAAAGCCCGCCTGGAACAGCTCGAGCCGATGGAGATAGCGCAGTATTACACCAACCGTTACCATGACGCCATGGCCGCGCTCAACGTGCTGCCGCCCAGCATTGAGCCGCATGCCACGGGCCACATCATCGAACAGGAAGAGCTGGTGAAGCAGATTCTGGACAACGGATACGCCTACGAGAGCAACGGAAGCATATACTTCGACACGGCGAAATATAACCAGGACCACCGCTACGGCATCCTTTCAGGCCGCAATCTTGACGATGTGAAAGACGCAAGCAGACAGCTCGACGGAGTGGGAGAGAAGCGCAACCAGGCCGACTTCGCCCTGTGGAAGAAGGCTCAGCCGGAGCACATCATGCGATGGCCCAGCCCTTGGAGCGACGGTTTCCCGGGCTGGCACTGCGAGTGTACGGCCATGGGCAGGAAGTACTTGGGCGAGCATTTCGACATACACGGCGGCGGAATGGACCTCGTGTTCCCCCATCATGAGTGTGAGATAGCCCAGGCCGTGGCCTCTCAAGGCAGCCAGATGGTGAAGTACTGGATGCACAACAACATGATAACCATCAACGGCCAGAAGATGGGCAAGAGCCTCGGCAACTTCATTACGCTCGAGCAGTTCTTCAAGGGAGAGCACAAGCTGCTGTCAAAGGCCTATTCGCCCATGACGATACGCTTCTTCATACTCTCCGCCCACTACCGCGGCACGGTGGACTTCTCCGACGAAGCCCTGCAAGCCAGCGAGAAGGGGCTGGCCCGCCTGATGGCCGGCATAGCCGACCTGAAGCGCATAAAGCCGTCCGCGGAGAGCGACTCGCAGGTGAAAGAGTTTGTGCCGGCACTGCGCCAGAAGTGCTACGACGCGATGAACGACGACATGCAGACCCCCATCGTGATAAGCAACCTCTTCGAGGCTTGCCACCTTATTAATATCATACTCGACCACAAAGCTTCCATTTCAGCCGCCGACCTCGCAGAGCTTGACGGCGTGATGCGCCTCTTCGCGCTCGACATTCTCGGACTGAAAGAGGCCGACGCGGGCGGAAGCAAGGAACGCGAGGAAGCCTTCGGCAAGGTGGTTGACATGGTGCTCGACCTCCGCGCCAAGGCCAAAGCTGCCAAAGACTGGGCCACGAGCGACCGCATACGCGACGAACTGGCCGCCGCCGGCTTCGAGGTGAACGACACCAAGGACGGCAGCGTGTGGCGGCTCGACAAGTAAACAGACTCATCCCGGCCTCCCCGATGGGAGGAGTCGGACCGCATATTAAGTTTGTACATATATGAAGAAGGTGAGAAACATCTGCAAGACAGTCTTTACTCCTCTCCTCGCGGGGAGGCAGGTCGGCGTTTCTTTTCTGTTTCTCATTTTCTTTTTATCCGTTGTTCTTTCTTGTTCCAATGGTAAGAAAACCTATGTAATAGGCGTATCGCAGTGCAGCGAGGACAGCTGGCGCAAGAAGTTGAACAACGAGTTGCACGATGCCACGTACCTGTACGACAACGTGGTGTTGCGTGTAGTCTCGGCCGACGACGACGACAAGCAGCAAATGAGGCAGATAAATGCCTTCATCGACGAGGACGTAGACCTGCTCATTGTGTCCCCCAACCAGATGAACACTGTGACTCCGGCCATCGACCGGGCTTATGATTGCGGCATACCTGTGGTGCTCTTCGACCGCAAGACGGACTCCGGCAAGTACACGGCGTTCGTCGGAGCGGACAATGAAAAGATAGGACGCACCATCGGGGAGTACATCGCCACGCGCCTTGGAGGCAAGGGAACGGTGGTAGAGATACGCGGACTTGAAGGCTCGTCGCCGGCCATAGAGAGGCATAACGGATTCGTGGCGGCCATCAGTAAGCATCCGGGCATACAGCTGTTGGCCAGCGAAAGCGGCAACTGGTTGCAGCAAAGCGGCGACTCGGTGGCTGCCAGGATGTTTGCCAATGGCATCGTGCCCGACTATGTTTTCGGGCAGAACGACCGCATGGCGCACGGCGCATGGCAGGCGGCCAGGCGCCTGGGGCTGGAGAAAAGGATGCTTTTCGTAGGTATTGACGCGCTCCCCGGAGAGGGCGGAGGCATTGAGCTGGTGCGCGACGGAGTGCTCGACGCGTCTTACATTTACCCTACACGCGGCGACATCGTGATGCAGCAGGCCCTCAACATACTTGAAGGCCGCCCCTATGGCCGCGACTATTACATGAAGGCCGCCCTCGTAACGAAGGACAACGCGGAGACAATGCTGATGCAGGCGGAGGAGATGAGCCACATCAGCGGCCGTCTGGAGAAGCTCCACGGACGCGTTGACTTCTTTTTCACACAGTACAGTCACCAGAAGGTTTATTTCCTTCTGTGCATAATCATACTTTTGCTTGTGATTCTTGCGTTCGCCGCTTTCTACCGCATGGTTATGGTAAGGCGGCGCATGGAGCGCGAGGCTGCGGAGGCGAAGATGGCCTTTTTCACCGACATGAGCCATGACCTGCGCACTCCGCTGACGCTGATTGCAGACCCGGTGGAGCGTATCCTTGACGACGAGAACCTTACCGGGCGGCAGAAACATATGCTCGGCATCGTCAGGCGCAACGCCGCGCTGCTGCTTAAGCTTGTCGGCGAGATACTTGATTTGCGCAAGATACATGCCGGGAAGATGGAACTTACGTTGACGGAATTCAACCTTGCCGATGCCGTAAGGCTGTGGACTGACGACTTCAAGCCGCTGGCCGCGTCGCGAGAGGTTAGGATTGAAGTTGTTGCCGACGGCGACCTGGCCGTCAGGGCAGACTATTATAAGGTGGAGCGGATATGCTACAACCTGATAAGCAACGCCCTGAAGTACAACCGCAAGGGCGGATCGGTGACGGTCGAGGCCATCCGCCGCGGCGGCAACGTGGAGATAACGGTGGCCGACACGGGTGTGGGCATGCCCAAGGATGTGATAAGCCGCGTGTTCGACAAGTTCTACCGCGTTGGCGGCGGAGGCTCGGGCACTGGCGTGGGCTTGGCCGTTGTCAAGGCGTTTGCCGAGCTTCACGGCGGCCGTGTGTCGGTGAAGAGCGTCGAGGGCGAAGGCTCGGAGTTCAAGGTTGAGCTTCCGCAGAAAGTGGAAAATGCCATACTATCAACACCCGGCACCCTCTCCAAACATCCCGAAGGAAGGGAACCGGATATGCAAAAGCAGCGAAAGGCGTGGATAGAAGACGTTGATGACGATATTGACGGCAACCGTCAAGGCATGTCAAGCACCCTCACTTCGGGAGGATTGGGCTATGTTGCAGAGCCTGACGGAACGTCGGCGTCACGTCCTTTGGCCCTTGTTGTCGATGACAACGCAGATGTGCGCGAGTACGTTGCGCATCTGCTTGGCGGCGAATATGACGTGCGCCAGGCAGCCGACGGCAAGGAAGGGCTTGGCATGGCGCTGAAAACCGTGCCCGACCTCATAGTGTGCGACGTGATGATGCCCGTCATGGACGGCCTCGAGATGTGCCGCCGCGTCAAGGCGGAGACGGCTACCAGCCATGTGCCCGTAATACTGCTGACATCCAACGCGCAGGAAAACCAGCGCGCCGAGGGCTACGACTGCGGTGCCGACGCTTACATAACAAAGCCCTTCTCGAGCAAAGTGCTGCTCTCGCGCGTGCGCAACCTGTTGGAGAACCGCAAGCGGTTGAAGTACGTTTACGCGTCGGGCGCGGACGACGAGGCCAGGGACGAGGCCGACCCCGACAGCCGCTTCATGGCCGACTTCGGCCAGGTGGTGCGCGAGCGCATGTCAGACTCCAGCCTGAGTGTCGAGACAATAAGCTCCGCCTTGGGGCTTAGCCGCGTGCAGATGTACCGCAAGGTGAAGCAGCTTACGGGCCAGTCGCCAGTCGAGATAATACGCGTCACTCGCCTGAAGAAGGCCGAGCGCCTGCTGAAAACCACCAAGATGACCGTCTCCGAGATATCTTACGACGTGGGCTTCTCGTCTCCTTCCTACTTCTCAAAGTGCTTCAAGGACTACTTCGGAGTGCAGCCGGGCGAGGTGAGGGAGAACTCGTGAAGCACCGTTGACAAACCGATGTTTTGCGAAAAGCTGTTCATTCGCAGTTGTTTGGGTGGGCATATGTTTTTTATTGGCTATAGATTGATGTCGTTAGCCCAATATACCCTATTATAAATCCAGGCGGTCGGTAACAGTCATTCCGCGCTCCGACGCGGAATCCAGTGAATATAATAGGCTTTATTGGGCATCCTTGATGTTTTCTGGATTCCGCGTCGGAGCGCGGAATGACGGTTACCGACCGCCTGGCTTATAGTAGACGGCTTGTTGTAGATACACAGAAAATCAATCCAAATAAACTGAGGATGAATCCGAAAGGCCGTCTTTTAGCCGCTAAAAGGTGGCCTTTCGTCGTGTAAAAGACCGTCTTTTGCAGGCCGAAAGACGGCCTTTTGCAGACCGCAACGTAACCTGCTGATTGTCAATGACATGCCGGTTGTCATGTGAGAGAGGCTTCGCCGCTGTGAAAAATCGTACAAAACGTATCAAATTTGTTGCATGAACGATTTTTTATAAGCTTTTGAACGATATTGTAATAAAGGTTTTCGGTAACGCGATAAATTTGCGGCAGTGAATTTATTTACTAACCGTTAAAACATAAAGTTATGATGAAACACATTAAGAGAATGCTGCTCAGCGCAGCGTTCGTCGCTCTTGGTGTTACTGCTTTCGCCCAGCAGGCGGACGTGAGCGGCACCGTAAAAGACGAAGCGGGCGAAGCCATCATCGGCGCTTCGGTGACGGAGGAAGGCACGAAGAACGCCACCGTGACCGACTTTGACGGCAACTTCCGCCTGAAAACGGCTCAAGGAGCCAAGTTGAGAATCTCTTACATAGGCTACAAGACGGCCACGGTGACCGCCGGTCCGTCGCTCAACGTCGTCCTGACCGAGGACAACAACATCATGGAAGAGCTCGTCGTGACGGGTTACACCACGCAGCGCAGGGCCGACCTGACCGGCTCCGTGGCTGTGATGGACATGGACGAGCCAATGAGCGCCTCAAATCCTAACATGCTCTCGTCCATGCAGGGCAAGCTTGCCGGAGTGACCATAGCCGACGACGCGGCCCCCGGCGGCGGCAGCTCCACCATCCGCGTGCGCGGCATGAGCACCGTCAACCCGAACAACTCGCCGCTATACATCATCGACGGAGTGGCCACGACGGAGAACCTCAACTCCCTCAACCCGGCCGACATAGAGTCTATACAGGTGCTGAAGGACGCGTCGTCAGCATCAATCTACGGCTCGCGCGCGGCCAACGGCGTGATAATCATCACCACGAAGCAAGGCAAGGGCGACCGGCTCTCTGTCAACGTGAACTACTCACTCAGCCTGCAGACCGTCGCCAAGACCTACGACATGCTCAGCGCCGAGCAGTGGGGACAAGCCTACTGGACGGCCGCGCAAAACTCAAACGTCACCGCCTCGCACCCCTTCTACGGCAGCGGAGCCACTCCGCAGCTCGGTGAATGGCTCGACGCGGCCCAAACCGTAAGGTCTGCCAACACCGACTGGCAGGACGAAGTGTACTCGGAGGCATGGACGCACAACCTCTCCGCAAGCGTCTCAAACAGCAGCAAGAACGGCACGGTGATGTTCTCGCTCAACTACGTCAACCAGGACGGACTGGTAGACAACACCTTCTACCGCCGCTATTCGGCACGCGTCAACTCCACTTACAACATCGGCAAATACGTCAAGATAGGTGAAAACCTCATGGTTGCCAACTGGCAAGACCGCGGCTTCACCACAAACGCCGACCGCGGCGTGCCCGCAATGGCCATCTTCCAGCATCCGGCCATCCCGGTGTACGACGTCAACGGCAACTTCGCCAACCCGATGTACCTCAGCAACTCAGACTTCGCCAACCCCGTGCAGACCGTCTACAACGGCCGCGACAACAGCAACGACAGCTGGCGAATATTCGGCAACGGCTTCATCGAGGTATATCCCGTAAAGGGACTCACGCTCAAGAGCAACCTCGGAATCGAGCACGTGCAGTACCTGAACAGGAACCTCAACCGCAAGGTGAACTCATCCGACCGCAACAGCGTCAACCGCGCATACGGACAGGGAGACACCTGGACATGGACAAACACCGCCAACTACAATCTTGACATCAACAGCCACCACCTCAACGTGCTTGCAGGCGTAGAGGCGATAAAGTACACCTTCCAGGACCTTTCCGCCCAACGCTACGACTATGCGTTTGAAGACGAGGGCTTCATGCAGATTGGCGCCGGCACCGGCGACCAGACCAACGGCGGCGGAAAGAACGAATGGGCGCTCTTCTCGCTCTTCGCCAAGGCCGATTACAACTACGCCGACCGCTACCTCCTATCGGCAACAATACGCCGCGACCAGACATCACGCCTCTGGAAAGGCCAGAACTCTGGCGTGTTCCCAGCCTTCTCGGCAGCATGGAGACTGTCAGAGGAAAAGTTCTTCCCCAAGAACAACATCGTCAACGACGTGAAAATACGCTTCGGCTGGGGACAGAACGGCAACGCCGCAATCGACAACTTCTACGCCGGATACACCTCTTACGCCTACACGTCGGGCAACGGAGCCTATGACATTATGGGCACAAACAACTCCGTCGTAGGAGGAGTCATCGTCTCGGCCTCGGGCAACAAGAACCTGAAATGGGAGACAACGACCCAGACCAACATAGGTCTTGACCTGCGCATGTTCAACAGCTCGTTCGGACTTTCGCTCGACTACTTCATCAAGAACACCAAAGACATGCTCACACAGCCGCCCGTGCTTTCCGTGGCAGGCGAGAATGCGGTGGTCTACCGCAACACGGGTAGCATGAAAAACCATGGCTTCGAGCTTATGGCCGACTACCACAGCCCACAGTACGGAGACTTCTCCTGGGACGGCTCGTTCAACTTCTCGCTCTACCGAAACGAGGTCGAGAAACTCAACGACTATGTAAGCTTCATCAGCGCGGGCGACTGGCGCATCATGGAAGGCCAGCCCATGGGTGTCTACTACGGCTATGTGGCCGACGGACTGTTCCGCACCGAGGAGGAGGTCTACAACCATGCAGACCAGTCTGGCAAAGGTCTCGGCCGCATAAAGTACCGCGACCTTGACGGCAACGGTGTCATCGACGAGAACGACCGCTGCGTAATCGGCGACCCGAACCCCGACTTCTCCATCGGCCTTAACCTCAGCTTCAAGTACAAGCAGTTCACACTTAGCACGTTCTTCACCGGCGAATTCGGCTTCGACATTTACAATATAGTAAAGAAGCAGCTCGACTTCATGGGCACGGGTCTGCGCGACATCAACCACGGAGCAGGCATACTGAACGCATGGACACCCGAGAATCCCAACTCGTCGATACCAGCTCTGGCCCTTACCGACGCCAACAACGAGATGCGAATGTCGTCTTATTTCGTAGAAGACGGTTCTTACTTCAAGATGAAATACATCAAGCTGCAGTATGATTTGCCGTCAAAACTGGCCAAGAAGTTCTGCCAAGGCCTCAGCATCTACGGCCAAGTGGAGAATGTCTTTACCATAACGGGCTATTCAGGGCTCGACCCCGAGCTTCCTCTCAGCAGCTACGGAGCACGCGTCGACAACTCTCCTTATCCGCGTTCTCGCACGTTCTCCATCGGATTAAACCTTCAGTTCTAACAACGAAACAAACATATTCGGAATTATGAAAACGTTAAAAAACAACATAGCAAAGGCCGCTTTTGGTCTGGCGGTGGTCGTTTCTCCGGCGTTCTTCACGTCATGCGACAACATGCTCGACCTCGCTCCGCAGGGCACATTCACCGACGCGCAGCTTGACTCTACGTCAATCGACGGCCTTCTCACGTCGGCTTACGCCGGCCTTGAGTGCCACTTCTTCGGCAACAACGAGTCATTCCAAGGCCCGATAACCAACTGGATCTTTGATGTCCGCTCTGATGACGCCTACAAAGGAGGCGGAGCGTTGTCAATGGAGAGCAACATCCACGACCTGGAAGTTTCCAACCTGCGCAGCGACAACGTTTGTGTCCGCGACAAGTGGCGCAACAACTTCTATGCCATCAGCCGTGTTCACAAGGCGATGAGGGCGATTGAGGGCACCAGCGTGGAGAACAAGGAGTCGCTGCTTGCCGAGCTGAAGACCCTCCGCTCATACTTCTACTTCGACCTGATACGCGTGTTCAAGAACATCCCTTACTTCGACGAGACGGTTGACGACCCGAGTTCTGTGTCTCCGTACCAGTACAGCCGCGATGAAATCTTCGGCTTCATAAAGAACGACTTGCGTGAGGCTTACGGCGCATTGCCCGCAAGCCAGCAGAACGCGGGCCGCTTCAACAAGTATGTTGCGGCTGCGATAATGGCCAAGGTGAGTGCCTTCACCGCTTCTGTAAACAACAATTCGGCCGACTGGAACGATGTAATAACATATTCAGACTACGTAATCGGCAGCGGCAAATACGAGCTTTACCCCAACTTCCTGGACATGTCGAAGGTTGAGAATGACAACAAATACGAGTCGATTCTCGCCATCCAGTTCGCCGTTACGGCCGACAACGCGCATTACAATTATCCCAACATGCTGAATTGCACCATCAGCGAGGGCAACCTTTACGGCAACGGCGACGACTTTTTCCTGGGCAGCCAGAACCTGGTTAACGCCTTCCGCACCAACGAGGACGGCCTGCCTTACCTTACCGGCACGTCCGGCGACGTTGACAACAGCGTCAACGTGACTGGCGACTATCAGGGAAACGTGGATCCGCGCCTTGACTTTACCGTAGGCCGCATAGGCTTCCCGTTCCGCGGTCACACATACACGAGGAACTGGTGCCGCGCCTATGACATCTACGGCGAGTACTCGGGCAAGAAGGGGCAGCTTGCTCCCGAAGACCCGAACATCGTTGCGGGCATCGTGCCTTGGGGCGCGTCTGGCCTTAATTTCTGCCTGATACGCTATGCCGACATTCTTCTTCTGAAGGCCGAGGCTCTCATTGAGACAAACCAGAACCTCGACGAGGCGCGCAACCTGATAAACCAAGTGCGCGAGAAGGCCAAGAGGAGCATTGACGGCTCATACTCTCCGGTAGACCTCGACCCGATGCGTGCGAACTATGTGGTGGAGCCTTATCCGGCCGAAGGATGGACGCAGGACTACGCCAGGCGTGCGGTGCGCATGGAGCGCCGCCTTGAGCTGGCCATGGAAGGCAACCGCTGGTTCGACCTTGTACGCTGGGGCACGGTGGTGGACGTGGTCAACAACTACATGCGGAGCGAGTCAAGCCTGCGTACATATTACGAAGGTTCTTCGATAAACGCCGACGAGGTGTACTTCCCGATACCGCTCGAGGAGGTTGACAATGCCGCCAACGACGCATACGACGAGCCGCAACAGTAATTCATAACATTATAAAATCCGATCACAATGAAAACTGATATAATGAAGACAATGGCCGTAGTGCTGGCGGGCTTGTCGCTCGCAGCCTGCTCTGACGTGGACATCCCGCAGGCGGCCACAACCCCGAAGGTTGAAGATTTGGCAATGACGCAGGATGGACGCAACGTCACCCTGACGTGGACTCTGCCCCAGGCCGACGGCCTTTTGGGCGTGAGGGTGGACAAGAACGGAGCCTTGCAGGCCGAGCTTGACGCTCCGGCAAGCTCTTATCTGGCGCGCCACATAGAGAAGAACATGGACGTTTTCTTCACCGTAAAGGCGCGTTACGCCGACGGTCGCATGTCTGAAGGCTCTACGGTGAAGGCTCGTTACGACGCCGACTTCGCCCCGGCGGCCATGCTTCTGCCGCAGGCCGATGAGGCCACGCTCGACGACGACGAGCTGGCCGCCCTCGAGTGGTTCCGCGAGAACTACGGCGACGGCAAGGTGCTTACGCCTGCCGAGATGGCGGCCGGCGACATTACGCCCGACAAGTATGGCGAGATATGGATACAGGTTGACCGTGTGGGCATCGCCCAGGGCTGGCAGAACCTGCCCTCGGAGCTTGTGCAGCCTGACGTTATAGCCGCCCTTACGGAGTATGTAAAGAACGGAGGCAACCTGCTTCTTACCAAACACGCCACACAACTGGTGGCGGCCATCGGCCGTGTGTCTGAAAACCGCGCTCCCAACCTCTTCGGCTCGGGCGAGGGTGGTGTCGGCACAGACATCTGGACGCTTAATCCTGTCATAGGAAGCGGCCAGAGCGAGCCTTACGACCATAAGAACCACGCCATCTTCGCCGGGCTTGAGCTGCTGCCGACATCGGTTACAGGCTATCCCGACGGCTACGGAATGGAAGGCCCGGGCATGCGCGAGGACCACAACTGCATGTGGGACTTGAACGTCACAGCCCTCGAAATATCCAACACTCCCAACGTGGTCAAGGGATTCGAGACGGCCGCCAACTGCTCGGTGCTGGCCACATGGGCGCACGTTGCCGACTATTGCTGCGCCGGAATAGTCGACTTCAATCCCGACGGCGACTACCTGGGACGCATCGTTGCCATAGGACTCAACTCATATGAGTGGAACCAGAACGACCGCGTGAACGACTATCAGGGCAACATTGAAAAGATGACAGCCAACTGCCTTGAGTACCTGAAACAGTGACGCCGCTGTCCGCCGGTTTTGCAAAAGACGGTCTTTTGCCTTGCGAAAGGCCGTCTTTTACAACCTGAAAGACGGCCTTTTGCAGTCTGAAAGGGCATGTATTGGTAACTGCCTGGCTGCAAGGCACTTACAAACAGCATCCAAAATAACCTGAAACAACCCCGGATTATTATGAAAAGAACTGTAAACACCTTGCTTTTGTGCGCATCGATGACAGCCGCCACGGCCCAGACTGACGTGGCCGCGCGCTTCGACATGACGCTCGCCGACGGCAATACCGTCATAGAGAACGTGTCGGGACAGGCGTTCGCCGTGAACCACAACCTTGCGCCCGAGAACATCGACGGGGCCGTGGGCAAGGCCCTGCGCCTCGACGGATATTCCACATACGTCAACGCTCGGGTCAACGCTGCGGCCATGAGCACATCGGCGCTCTCTGTGTCGCTGTGGTGCGCCCCGGAGACTTACCCCATGATGAACTCCGCCGAGTATGACTCCGCCGAGACATGGATAGTCGGCAACCTCGACGATGCCGGCCGCACGGGCTTCGCCTTTACCATCACGCCCAGCGGAGAGTACGGCTTCAAGTGCTACACTGGCGGCTGGGCGGTGACCCTTTCTGCCGCCGACGGCTCGGAGAGACTGACTCTGCCGCGCTATGAATGGAGCCACCTTGTGGCCACGATAGACGCTGAAGGCCGCCAAGCCAGGCTCTACCGCAACGGCGAGCTGGTGGCCGAGAGCCGCTGCATGTCGCCGATCAACGTGGACGGCGGCGACTTCCTCATAGGCAAAAGCCCGGAGGACAGGATGCAGGACAAGTTCTTGCTCAACACGTTCAACGGCCTAATCGACGACATCACAATATATAACAAGGTGCTGACGCAGGCTGAGGCCGCACAGCCCGAGGCCGAGAATCCGGCCAACCTGAGCATACCGGCGAGCCGCCACGCCGCCGACATCATGCGCCCCGCGTTCCACGGAATGCCCGCCACGGCGTGGACCAACGAGTGCCACGGCATGGCTTATTCAAACGGACGTTATCACCTGTTCTTCCAGAAAAACGCCAACGGCCCCTACATGGGCCGCCTGCACTGGGGGCACATATGGTCGGAAAACCTCTACAAGTGGCACGAGGACCGCATAGCCATAGCCCCCGGCGAGAGCTACGACATAAAAGGGTGCTGGTCCGGCGCGGTGTTCACCGACCCGGAACTTACCGGTGGCCGCCCCGGCGTCATCTATACCGGTGTTGACAACGCCCGCGCGTCAATCGACATGGCCGTTCCGTTGGACGGAAAGCTCACCTTGTGGGACAAGGTTGAGGCTAATCCTATAATAAACGGACGGCCGCAGGGGCTCTCTGACGACTTCCGCGACCCCTATTTCTTTGCCGCAAACGGCAAGAAATACATAATAGTAGGCTCGGCGAAGAACGGCATCGGCACTACGACCCTGCACGAATACAACCCCCAGACGGGCACATGGAGCAACGACGGGCGCACCTTCTTCAGCGGCACTTCGGCCTCCGTGCACGGCACGTTCTGGGAGATGTCAAACGTGACGAACATCAACGGCAAGTGGCTTTTCACCACAACGCCGCTCAATACGAGGGACGGAGTAGAGGTGTTGTACTGGGTCGGCGACATCACCGCCGACGGAACGTTCACCCCTACGGCCCAAACCATAGACAAGCCGGCCAAGCTCGAGCTTGACGGCTTCAGCAAACAAGGCTACGGCCTGCTCTCGCCAACCATCTTCCAGCGTGACGGCAAGACCCTGCTCATGGGCATCGTGCCCGACAAACTGCCCGGCGAACGCAATTATGAGATGGGTTGGGCCCACTGCTACAGCTTGCCGCGCGAGGTCAGCTTGGCATCTGACGGCACGCTCGTGCAGCGGCCCTTACAGTGGCCTTCAGGCCATGCGCACCGGCGAGAAGTACTCACGCGCCGACTTCGACCTTGCCGGCACGGAGCCACTCGACCCCGTTTCGGGGCGCAAGGTGGAGCTTTGCGGCGAGTTCGTGGTAGGTTCGGGCGACTTCGGTTTCAACCTCTTCAAGCACGGCGACAAGCAGGTAAGGCTCTATTATTCGTATGCGGAGAACACGTTGACCGTAGATGCCTCGGGCATTGACCGCTGGGTGAACGACGGCGGAGTGTATGACGGCAAGTACAGCAGCCCCCTTCCGCGCAGCATCGCACAGGGCGAAACGCTTAAAATCAACGCTTTCATCGACCATTCAATCATGGACGTGTTCATCAACGACACCTGGGCGTTCTCCATGCGCCTGTTCCCCACCGACCCGGAGGCCAACGGCATCGAGGCGTTTGCCGACGGAACAACGCACGTAAACAAGCTTGAGGCATGGGTGTTGGATGAGAACAACGGATCCGCCACCGGCATCACGTCAGCCGGAACGGCTGATGATGTAAGCTTTTCCGTGGCCGACGGAGCCGTGGTTTACGCTGGTGCGCAGGCCGGAGCGGTGCTCAGCCTGTATGACTTGAGTGGAAAGATGCTGGTTTCAGAGCGTCTCAATGTGGGTGGCGGGGCTATACCCGTCGCCTACAGGGGCGTGCTCGTCGCCAAAATAGCCACCTCCAAGGGCATAGCCTGCAAGAAGATAGTGGTTGACTGAGCTGCCGTCGGCATGGGCTTTATGCCAATAACAGTTCAAAACGTGCGAATTTTGTTGCATGAACGCTTTTTTATAGCGTTTGAAATAAATTTGTAAAGGATTCTTACTGTTGTTTGCTACTTTTGCAAAAGACGGCAAACGGCACTGTAAGAGGCCGTCTTTCGCACGCCGAAAGGCCGTCTTTCGCACTGTAAAAGGCCGTCTTTTGCAGGCTGAAAGGCGGCATATTGGAAAACCATTGACTCTCAGGCGGTTACAAGGCGACATGCTGACGGCGTGAAACAAGCTTGATATGGAACATTAAATAATAGATAATCATGAAACTGAAAAACATTTTTGCTACATTTGCTGTGACCCTTGCGGCAGCCTCTTTGCAGGCCGCGCCGCAGCTGAAGGTCAGCCACTTGGCAAGCGAACAGAACATCGTGGCCGTCACCGAGGCCAGGAAGTATCTGCTGCTGCCCGTGCAGGACGACGCTCCCGAGGCCAAGGTGGGCGTCATTTCTGGCAACACCCAGGTGGGAGTGCTGGCCAACGTGCGCCTGGCGCGCGAGCGTATAGACTATTATGTGCCCTTCAGCCTTGAGGCGTTCGAGGGCAAGGACGTGAAGATTGACGTGCAGGGCATGCCTGCCGAGGCTGTCTGCTGGAAGGCGATGAAGCTCTCTGACACGTTCGACACGGCCAATAAGGAGAAGTACCGTCCGCTGTACCACCACACTCCGGCCTACGGATGGATGAACGACCCTAACGGAATGTTCTACAAGGACGGCGTGTGGCACCTGTATTTCCAGCACAATCCCTATGGCTCCGTGTGGGGAAACATGACTTGGGGACACTCTACAAGTACAGACCTGGTGCACTGGACGTTTGAGGGCGACCCCGTTATGGCCGACGCATGGGGCGCTGTGTTCAGCGGTTCGTCAGTCGTTGACACTGACAACACCGCCGGCTTCGGCGCCGGTACAATCGTTTCTTTCTACACGGCGGCCAAGCCCACGCCATGGGGCGACAACCAGATGCAGTGCATCGCGTACAGCACCGACGGCGGAAAGACATTCACCCGGTACGAAGGCAACCCCATACTGACCTCCACCGAGCGCGACTTCCGCGACCCGAAGGTGTTTTGGTACGCCCCCGGAAAGCACTGGGTGATGATGCTTGCGGTAGGTCAGCAGATGCAGATTTTCTCGTCCAAGAACCTAAAAGAATGGAAGCACGAGAGCGACTTCGGCTTGAAGCAGGGAGCGCACGGCGGAGTTTGGGAGTGTCCCGACCTCGTCGAGCTGCCCGTGGAGGGCACCAAGGAGAAGCGTTGGGTGCTCATCTGCAACATCAATCCCGGCGGACCGTTCGGCGGAAGCGCCACGCAGTACTTCGTGGGAACGTTCGACGGCAAGAAGTTCACCAACCAGTTCCCCACCAAGACGAAGTGGATGGACTACGGCAAGGACCACTACGCCACCGTGACTTTCAGCAATGCGCCTGACGGACGCTGCGTGGCCCTCGGCTGGATGAGCAACTGGCAGTATGCCGCCGTAGTGCCTACGAAGCAGTACCGCTCGGCCAACACCATAGCGCGAGACCTCACACTCTACCGCCAAGGCGGCGACCTGCTGCTCAGGAACGCGCCTTCCAAGGAAATAGAGGCCGCCCGCAAGGACGTGAAGAGCATCAAGAAGTTCAACGTAAGCGACGCATACAGCATCGAGAACCTGCTCGACGGCAACGACGGTGCTTACGAGATAGAGATGGAAATCAAGAGCAACGGCGCGCAGAAAATCGTCTTCACCCTGCTCAACGGCAAGGGCGAGAGCGTCCTGATGTACTACGACACGGCCATGCGGCAGTTCGTCATGGACAGAAGCAACAGCGGCGAGACCGCGTTCAGCCGCGACTTCCCTGCCATGACGGCGGCTCCCGTGGGTGAAGGCGACGACTTCACGCTGCGTCTCTTCGTCGACCGCTCCAGCATCGAGGCCTTCGGCGACGGCGGAAAGTTCGTGATGACCAACATCGTCTTCCCCTCAGAGCCTTACAACCGGATGAAGTTCGAGTCCGTGCGCGGCTCGTTCACCGTCAAAAAGATGAATGTGTATAAGTTGAAGTAAGGTTATAAGGTTGTACGGTTATGCGGTTATACGGTTTCACTGAAACCAGACAGACCGATAACTGCATAACCGTAAAACCTCAAAACCGCATAACCCTATAACCGTAAAACCGTATAAAAATGAACAACAAAACAAGTAATATGAAGCTGGTGCCCGTGATGCTCTGCTTCTTCGCGATGGGTTTCGTCGACCTTGTGGGCATAGCTTCCAACTATGTGAAGGCCGACCTCGGGCTGAGCGACTCCGTGGCCAACGTCTTTCCGTCGATGGTGTTCTTCTGGTTCCTCATCTTCTCCGTGCCCACGGGCATCCTGATGAACCGCATAGGGCGCAAGAACACGGTGCTGCTGTCGCTCATCGTGACCGTGGTTTCGCTCGTCATGCCGCTTTTCGGAGAGAGTTTCGGCGTGATGCTGGCCTCCTTCTGCCTGCTCGGCATAGGCAACGCGCTGATGCAGACGTCGCTCAACCCACTCATATCCACCGTGATGCAGGGCGGAAACCTTGCCAGTACGCTCACCTTCGGTCAGTTCATAAAGGCCATTGCGTCGTTCCTCGCGCCCTACATAGCCATGTGGGGAGCCACGGCGGCCATGCCTTCGTTCGGCTTCGGGTGGAAAGTGCTGTTCTTGGTTTACTTCGTCGTGGGCATGCTTTCAGCCCTTTTGCTCTTCGTCACACCGATACATGAGGAGAAGGCGGAGGGCAAGGCGTCGGGCTTCGGCGACTGCCTGCGACTGCTCGGCAAGCCTATTGTGCTGCTGTCGTTCCTCGGAATAATGTGCCATGTCGGCATCGACGTGGGCACCAACACCACTGCGCCGAAGCTGTTGATGGAGCGTCTGGGCATGACTCTCAACGAGGCGGCCTTCGCCACTAGCCTTTACTTCATCTTCAGGACGGTGGGTTGCCTTACCGGCTCGTTCTTCCTGCGTGTCATGAACAACCGCACGTTCTTCGTAATCAGCGTCGTTATGATGGCTCTGAGCATGCTAGGAATGTTCTTCGGCACGTCGCAGGCGGTGCTCTACACGGCCATCGCCCTTGTGGGTTACGGCAACTCAAACATCTTCTCGCTGGTATATTCGCAGGCGTTGCTGTCTGAACCCGAGAAGCAGAACGAGGTTTCGGGCCTCATGATAATGGGACTTTTCGGCGGAACGGTGTTCCCCTTGCTCATGGGATTCGCCTCCGACGCAGCCGGACAGGCCGGTGCCGTGGCGGTGATGGCCGTTGGCGTAATCTATCTTTTCAGTTATATTAAAAGAATTAAAGAATAAAAAGACAAGCCCTTCCCGGCCTCCCTTCATGGAGGTGAGTGGCAATGGCAACATCATACATCCCGTCGTCTCCCCTCGGGGAGGCCGGGAGGGGGCTTAAAACCATACAATCATGAAGACAGACATAATCGTAGGACTGGGCGAGGCGTTGTGGGACGTCCTGCCCGAAGGCAAAAAACTGGGCGGCGCACCCGCCAATTTCGCTTATCACACAAGGCAGTTCGGATTCAACTCGGTGGCCGTCAGTGCCGTAGGCGAGGACAAGCTGGGCGACGAGACGCTGGCCGCGCTCGACGAGAAAGGGCTTGAGTATGACATGGCGCGCGTGCCTTATCCCACGGGAACGGTGCAGGTTACGCTCGACGAGGAGGGCATCCCGACATACGACATACGCGAGAACGTGGCGTGGGACAACATCCCCTTCACGCCCGAACTTGAGGAGCTGGCCCGCAACTGCCGTGCAGTGTGCTTCGGGTCGCTGGCCCAAAGGAACGTGGTTTCGCGTGAGACGATACACAAGTTTCTCGACACCATGCCCTCAGACAACGGCCGCCTGAAGATATTTGACATAAACCTGAGGCAGAATTTCTATACGAAGGAGGTGCTCTGCGATTCCCTGCGCCGTTGCAACGTGCTGAAAATCAACGACGAGGAGCTGGTCATCATAGGCCGCATGTTTGACTATCCGGGCCTTGACATGCGCAACAAGTGCTGGCTCATCCTGGGCAAGTACAACCTTGACATGCTCGTGCTGACGTGCGGAACCAACGGCAGCTATGTGTTCACTCCGGGCAACGTGTCGTTCCAGGAGACTCCGCGCGTCGAGGTGGCAGACACCGTTGGCGCGGGCGACTCGTTCACCGGAGCCTTCTGCTCGGGCATACTGAGCGGCATGCCCGTGGCCGAGGCGCACAAGCTGGCCGTCGACGTGTCGGCATACGTGTGCACGCAGAGTGGCGCCATGCCCGTGCTGCCTGGCAGCATAGTCAACAGGGTCTGAAAGAAAATGGTTTTTTGAGTGTTTAAGTTGGGTTGGTTTATTCAAGGTAAAAAGGTTCTTTCAGGTCTCGCTGTGCCCGTTTCGGCAATGAAAGGCCACCGCTTATGTCGGCATCCGTAAGTGGTTGGCAGTCAGCGAGTTTGCAGATGCCGTGCGAAAGGTCGTCTTTTACGCTCTAAAAGACGGCCTTTTACACGCCAAAATGCCGCCTTTTGCAATGCGAAAGACGGCATTTTGCTTTCTGTCAATTTATAATCCATAATTCATAATTCATAATCGGGCATGCGCCGTGACGGTTGGCAGTATATTAGAACAGTGCAACCAATGCTGCGGCACATGCCCGATTATGGATTATGAATTGTGAATTATGAATTGAATATCAGTCTTCCGCCAGTGCGAAGTCAAGCTGCTTCTTCTCCAGGTTGGCCTTTGCCACCACGATGCGGACGGGGTCTCCCAGCTGATATTTGTGGTGGTGGCGGCGGCCTACGAGGCAGTAGTTGCGCTCGTCGAAGTCGTAGTAGTCGTCGTCAAGGTCGTGCATGGGCACCATTCCCTCGCAGTGGTTCTCGTCAATCTCGCAGTATATGCCGTAAGACGTTATGCCGCTGATGTGCGCGTCGTATGTGTTGCCTATCCGGTCGGCCATGAATTCCACCATCTTGTACTTTATCGAGTCGCGCTCGGCGTTCTGGGCTATCTGCTCCATGTCGCTCGCGTGCTCGCAGAGTTCCTCGTAGTATTCCTTGTTCGCGCTGCGTCCGCCGTTCTGGTAGCGCGTCATCAGGCGGTGCACCATAGTGTCCGGGTAGCGGCGTATGGGGCTGGTGAAGTGGGTGTAATACTCGAACGCCAGTCCGTAGTGCCCTATGTTGTGTATGCTGTACTTGGCTTTCATCATGGCGCGCAGGGCCACCATCTCTATCAGGTTCTGCTCGCGGCGGCCATGGCAGTCGTCCATCAGCTTGTTGAGGCTGCGCGTTATCTCGCCCTTCGTGCCCGCGGTCTTCAGCTTGTAGCCGAATTTCACGGCGAATTCGCGCAGCGTTTCCAGTTTCGTCGGGTCCGGTTGGTCGTGTATTCGGTAGGGCAGGGTCTTGGCCTTCTGCCCCTTCTTCACCTTGCCCACGCTCTCGGCTACATATCTGTTGGCCAGGAGCATGAACTCCTCGATCAGCTTGTTGGCGTCCTTCGACTTCTTGAAGTAGCAGCGCACGGGCCTTCCCTTCTCGTCGACGTCGAAGTGCAGCTCCTCGCGGTCGAACTTTACGGAGCCGTGCTTGAACCTTGCGGCGCGCAGCTTCTTGGCCAGACGGTCCAGCGTGACCAGCTCGGTGGCGTATTCGCCGCGGTATCCGCCGGGGCCGGAAGCCGGAGCCGGCTCGCCCGTTCCGTCCTTCACGCCGTTGTCTTCGAGTATCTGCTGCACCTCTTCATAGGCGAAGCGGCGGTTGCTCCGTATCACGGCGTGCACCAGCCGCCAGCTTTCACCTCGCCGTCGGCGTCGATGTCGAACACGGCGCTGTACGTAAGCTTCTCTTCGTCGGGGCGCAGCGAGCAGATGAAGTTGCACAGGCGCTCGGGCAGCATGGGTATGGTGCGGTCCACCAGGTAGACGCTTGTGGCTCGCTTCTGCGCCTCCTTGTCTATGATGGAGCCTTCGGTGACGTAGTGTGACACGTCGGCGATGTGCACGCCCACCTCCCAGAGATTGTCGCCGAGCTGTTTTATTGACAGCGCGTCGTCAAAGTCCTTGGCGTCCTTGGGGTCTATGGTGAACGTGGTAACATCGCGGAAGTCCTCGCGCTCGGCGTAGTCCTGGGCGGTTATTTCGCCCGTTATCTTGTCGGCGGCTTCCTCTACGCGCTTGGGGTACTTGTAAGGCAGGCCGTACTGTGCCAGTATCGAGTTCATCTCCACGTCGTTGTCGCCCTGCTCGCCCAGCACGTCGACCACCTCGCCTATGATGTTCTTGTTGTCGTCGTCGGGCCATTTGGTCACCTTCACCACGGCTTTCTCGCCGGTCTTGCCGCCCTTCAGGCGGTTTTTGGGTATGATGATGTTGTTGGCGAAGACGTTGCCGTCGGGCACGAGGAAGGCGAAGTCGCGCTCGAGGCGCAGCCGGCCTACGAACTGGTCGCGTGCGCGTTCCAGTATGTCTGTGACCATTGCCTCCTTGATGTGCTTCTGGCGGCGCGCCATGAATGTGACGCGCACTCTGTCGCCGGTGAGCGCCGACTTCGAGTTGCGCTCCGCCACGAATACCGGTTTGCCGCCGTCGTCGGGCACAAAGCTGTTCTTTCCGTTGGGCTTGCGTATGAACTTGCCCTCCTGCACCTGCCCCTTCAGGTTCAGCTTGTACGAGTTTTCGCTCGTCTTGCTCAGGAAATCGTCCCACGCCATGTCCTCCATCACGTCCACGGCGAGCATCTTTGCCGGGTGGGTGGTCAGCCGCAGCTCCTTGAATATCTGCTTGAAGCTGAGCTGCTTGTCGGGATTCCGCATGAACAGGTTCTGCAACATCTCGGTCAGCTTGTTCTTGGTCAGCCTCTTGTTGTTCTTCTTTTCTTTCATAAGTTATGGTTGTTTCTCGTTGTTTCAGACGGTTTACAAGGGAGACAAAGGCCTCCGCATTTTCTGCGAAGTTACGAAATTTATGGCACATACTGGAGGTTTGTTATGATTATTTTGCAAAAACGTTTTCCCGTTTGCCGTCTTTCGCCTTCCAAAAGGCCGTCTTTTGGCGTGTAAAAGGCCGTCTTTCGCAGGCTGAAAGACGGCCTTTTGCAGAGCCTTCCGCAACGTGTTGGCAGTCAACGGGTTACGGTTTTCGCGAAAAACGGTGCCGTGATAGCCGAAAATTTATTATATTTGCATCCGATTTGCTTAGCATCTGAAAGCTTAAACCTAAATATAAACCATTATGGCATACAAACGCATTACGGCGGCCGAGGCTGCCGCACTGATACAGAACGGCCAGAACATAGGCCTGAGCGGATTCACTCCGGCCGGCACGGCGAAGGCCGTCACTCACGAGCTGGCCAAGCGCGCCGAGGCCGAGCACGCCGCCGGGCGCGAGTTCAAGATAGGCCTGTTCACCGGAGCGTCCACAGGGCAGAGCGCCGACGGAGACCTCTCGAACGCGCAGGCGATAGGTTACCGCGCGCCTTACACCACCAACCCCGACTTCCGCCGCCACGTCAACGCCGGCGAGATAGCCTACAACGACATTCACCTGAGCCAGATGGCGCAGGAGCTGCGCTACGGATTCATGGGCCAGGTGGACTGGGCAATACTCGAAGTGTGCGACATCGACGAGGGCGCAGACACCTGCCGCGCCTACCTTACGGCCGCCGGAGGCATCAGCCCCACGGTGGCGCGCCTGGCAAAGCACGTGATACTGGAGCTTAACTCCTTCCACAGCAAGGACGCGAAACTGCTGCACGACGTGTACGAACCGCTCGACCCGCCATTGCGCCAGCCCATACCCATCACCCGCGTGAGCGACCGCATAGGCACGCCTTACGTCGAGATAGACGCCAGCAAGATAGTAGGCGTGGTGGAATGCGACATCGCCGACGAGGCGCGCGCCTTCAAGGCGTCTGACCCCGTGACCGACCAGATAGGCCACAACGTGGCCCAGTTCCTCCTGGCCGACATGAAGCGCGGCGTCATCCCGTCGTCGTTCCTGCCGCTGCAGAGCGGCGTGGGCAGCACGGCCAACGCCATCCTTGGCGCGCTGGGGCATGAGAAGAGCGTGCCCGACTTCAACGTCTACACCGAAGTCCTGCAAGACAGCGTAGTCGGAATGATGCTCGAGGGTCGCGTGAAGGACGCCTCCTCGTGCTCGCTGACCGTCTCCAACGACTGCCTCAAGCAAATCTACGACAACATCGGCTACTTTAAAGAGCACCTGACGCTGCGCCCCAGCGAGATATCCAACTCTCCCGAGGTAATCCGTCGCTTGGGAGTAATCGCCATAAACACCGCCATCGAGGTTGACATCTACGGCAACGCCAACTCCACACACATATCGGGCACCAAGATGATGAACGGCATCGGCGGCTCGGGCGACTTCGAGCGCAACGCCTACATCAGCATCTTCACCTGCCCGTCTACGGCCAAGGGCGGACTGATAAGCTCGATAGTGCCCTTCGTGAGCCACCAGGACAGCTCAGAGCACGACGTAAACGTCATCGTGACAGAGCAGGGAGTGGCCGACCTGCGCGGCAAGTCGCCGGCCCAGAGGGCACAGCTCATCATCGAGAACTGCGCCCACCCGGACTACCGTCCGCTGCTGCGCGACTATCTGAACATCGCCACCGGCGGCCACACGCGCCACTGCCTGACCGCCGCCTTCGCCATGCACGACACGCTGGCGCGCAAGGGCGACATGCGCATGACCGACTTCGCGGATTACGTGAAGTAAGGTTGAAAGGTGAAAAAGTGAGAAGGTGAAAAAGATTTGGCCGTATAATAATGTGTTTGAACATTTCTTTTTCACCTTTTCACTTTTTCACCTTTTCAACCTTTTGTGTTCTTCTTTTGTGTAAAAACAGGCAAACATTGGGTCAAAAAGGGAAAACTTTACATATATTTTAAGTTTTCTAAGCCTTTATTACACGCCCGGGCAGCATGCGTGGCAGGCGTTTTTGTTAACTTTGCGGCTACAAAACCATATCGCAATGCCGCTTTTAAGTAAACGAATATCTGCAATATTAAACATCTTTTTCACGTTGCTTGGTGTGCCGGTTGCCGTTGAAGCCCAGGTAAGGGCAGACTCGGCGGCCGTCAATGCCTTGCCTGACAGCTGCTCGCGCACGGCAATTGCCAAGGCTGACAGTGCATTGGCGAAGTTCAGTCTGGCAGAGACCGTTGCCCGACAGGCGGCAACCGCTTCTATTGACGGCGGCCGTAAGTTGGAGTCAGACAGCTTCGTGCTTGCCAACCAGGCTGCCGCCGTGAGAAAAGCGGCGGAAAAATACAAGGTGAACATATACGACCTGCCCTATTCGCGCAAGGCAAGCTGCCCCGACTGGGGCCGGTTGTGGCTTAACACAGGCGTGCTTGCCGCCGGCGAGTTGACCATGCTCGGCGTGCTGCAGCTGCTCCCCGAGAACGCCACGGCGTGGAACAAGGAACGCATAACGTCCATCCCCTTCTGGAAACGGTGGAGCTATCACGTAAGCCGCGGCCCTGTGTGGGACGGCGACAACGTTGTCTTCAACTACATACTGCACCCTTATGCCGGCGCGGTCTACTACATGGGGGCGCGCAGCATCGGCTTCAACCAGCTCGGCTCGTTCCTCTATTGCTTCGCCGTCTCCAACGTGTTATGGGAGTACGGCGTAGAGGCGTTCATGGAAAAGCCGTCCATCCAGGATTTGATACTTACCCCGTTGTCAGGCCTTTTGCTGGGAGAAGTGTTCTATAAGGTAAAGCGCAACATCGTCAACAACGGCTACCGCCTGTGGGGCTCGCGCTTTTGGGGCAACGTCGTGGCGTTTCTTGTCGACCCGGTGAACGAAGTCATAGGCCTCTTTGCCGGCAATCCGTGCCGCGAGTCGCTGAAAAGTAAAAGCCGTGTCGACGTGAGTTGCACGCCGTGGGCTGTGCCGTTTGACGGCGGCGCGTATGGCTTTACGGTGAGCCTGGCGATGTGAGGTTTTGCAAAAGGCCGTCTTTCGCCTTCCAAAAGGCCGTCTTTTATCGTGCAAAAGGCCGTCTTTTACAATGCGAAAGACGGCCTTTTGCAAAGTGGCTTGTTTCCAGGCGTTGCAGGGCCGGTTGCCGGCCGCGTATTGGCCGGGATTGTAATAAAATTGAAACAAAAACCCATTAATCATTACAATGTCGGCAAATGTCGAATATTTTACTTAACTTTGCGCCCGTTTTATTGATGTTCCAAACGGCATGAAGAAGATATTGGTTACTGGAGCGAGCGGCTTCATAGGCAGTTTTATAGTCGAGGAGGCGCTAAGGCGAGGCTTCGAGACGTGGGCGGCGGTGCGCAAAGGCAGTTCGAGGAGGTATCTCCGTGACGGCCGGATACGCTTCGTCGAGCTGAATCTTGACGATGCGGGCGACCTGCGCGGCAAGCTTTCGTCGGTCATGCCCGACTATGTCGTCCATGCGGCCGGCGCAACCAAGTGCCTGCATGCTGACGACTTCTTCCGTGTCAACACTCAAGGCACCGTCAACCTGGCTTCCGCAGTAAGAGACGTCTGCCCGGGGCTGGAGCGCTTCGTGTTCATAAGCAGCCTCAGCGTGTGCGGTCCTGTCCGCGAAACGGCGCCATACACCGAGATAACAGCAGCCGACACGCCGCGCCCCGACACCGCTTACGGGCGCAGCAAGCTCGAGGCCGAGCGCGCGCTTGACGGCATGCCGGGCTTCCCCTTCATAGTGTTGAGGCCCACGGGAGTGTACGGCCCGCGCGAGAGAGACTACTTCATGATGGCCGAGAGCATAAAGAAGCATGTGGACTTCGCCGCCGGCCTGCGTCCGCAAGATCTCACTTTCATATACGTAAAAGACCTTGTTGAGGCCGTGTTCCTGGCTCTTGACCACGGCAACACAGGCTCACGTTACCATCTCAGTGACGGCAATGTCTATCCTTCGCGTGCTTTCAGCGACCTGATACGCCGCGAGCTGGGCAACCCGTGGCTGCTCCGCGTCAAGGCTCCGCTGTGGCTCCTGCGCGCAATCACCGCCGCGGGAGAGGCTGTGGGGCGGCTTACCGGACGCATGACGGCGCTCAACAACGACAAGTATAAGATAATGAGGCAGCGCAACTGGCGGTGCGACATAGGCCCGGCCGTGGCCGAACTGGGCTTCAGGCCGCGCTACGGACTGGCCGAAGGAGTGCGTGAGGCCATTGAGTGGTACAAGGAAAACAAGTGGCTTTAAGCCGTCCAAACAATAATCAGACGATAATGATAAAGTTCATCAAGCAGCTTTTCTCCATTGAGAAGAATCCCAAGAAGGGCCTGCTGGCCATGGAATGGGTCATGATGGGATACTTGGTGCTAACCCTGTTGATAGTTTTCTTCACATACACGAAGGCCGAGAACCCCAACGAAATGATTTGGGGGCGTGTCCGCATAGCGGCCATGACGGCTGGAATGTGGGCCGTCTACCGCATGATGCCGTGCCGGCTGACGCTCTTCCTGCGCATAACGGTGCAGCTGGCGCTGCTCGGATGGTGGTATCCCGACACTTACGAGATAAACCGCATGCTGCCAAATCTCGACCATCTGTTCGCCCGTTGGGAGCAGGACTTGTTCGGATGCCAGCCCGCGTTGCTGTTTTGCAAGGCCATGCCTTGGCCCGTGGTGAGCGAGCTTATGAGCATGGGATACGCCGCTTACTACCCGATGATAGCCGTGGTGGTGTTTTATTACTTCTTTTGCAGGTACAAGGAGTACGAGCGTGCGGCGTTCGTCGTGCTCGCGTCGTTCTTCATTTACTATCTCATTTACATCGTCTTGCCCGTCACTGGGCCTACGTTCTACTACGAGGCCGTGGGCCTTGGCAACATAGAGCAGGGCGTATTCCCTGACGTGAAAGACCATTTCAACTACTTCCAGGACTGTCTTGCCACGCCGGGATATGCCGACGGAGTGTTCTACCAGATGGTGGAGAGCGCCAAGGCAGCAGGCGAGAGGCCTACGGCCGCTTTCCCTTCGAGCCACGTCGGCATAAGCACGGTGCTCATGCTGCTGGCCTGGCGCACGGGCAACCGCCGCTTCTTCTACGTCCTCCTGCCGTTCTACGTGCTGCTGTGCCTGTCCACCGTGTACATACAGGCGCATTACGCAATCGACGTGCTGGCCGGATGGGCCACGGGCGCGGCCTTCTATTTCGCGCTGATGTGGGTGGGAAGGAAGGTTTGCCGGTAGTTTTTTGAATTTAAAGAAGTTAGAGAATTTAAAGAAGTTAGAGCCATTGCCCGTTTCAGTTACAGCCAACAAGGCATTTGGCTCTAACTTCTTCAACTTCCCTGATTCCTCCAAATTCTTCATATTTATAATTTCTTTAACTCATTGTAAGCCAATAACTTCAGGATTTGTATTTATCTTTGCACCCATGACGAGGTTTAAATCACTGATCATACTGATGCTTGCCGTGCTGCTGCCGGCCGTGGCCTGCGCCCAGAAAGACGAGGAAAAGGACGGCGTGAAGCCCGAGGACAAGGAGGTGGACATGGACAATCCCACGTTTGACCCTATGGTGAAGGTGGGCAAGGTGCTTGTCGACGGCGACAGCATACAGTACGTCGAGCTGAACAACGTGTACGTATATCCGCAGCCCGTGTTCAAGAACGCCAGGCGGCGCGCGGCTTACAACCGCCTGGTGTACAACGTGAAGAAGGTGCTGCCGATAGCCAAGGAGGTGAACAAGATAATCATAGAGACTTACGAATACCTGCAGACGCTGCCCGACAAGCGTGCGCGCGACGAGCACATGAAGCGCGTCGAGGAGGACATAAAGCGTCGCTACACGCCGAGGATGAAGAAACTCTCTTACTCGCAGGGCAAGCTGCTCATCAAGCTGGTGTACCGGGAATGCAACTCTTCGGCCTACGACTTGATACGCGCGTTCATCAGTCCCGTGCGCGCCGGCTTCTACCAGGCCTTCGCATGGGCCTTCGGCGCAAGCCTGATGAAGAAGTATGACCCCGAGAAAACCGACCGCCTGACCGAGCGCGTGGTGCTGATGGTTGAGTCGGGACAGCTCTGACACAACGCGGCCCGCGGCTGCAGCAGGTTTCCCAAAAGACGGCCTTTCGTGTTGCGAAAGGCCGTCTTTTGTCGTGTAAAAGGCCATGAATCGCAAGCTAAAAGGCCGTCTTTTGCAGACCGAAAGACGGCCTTTTGCAAAGTGCCTGATAATCAGATGGTTATAAAGTCGCGCCAAGTGGCTTCCAATGCAGGCGCGCAAGGGCGCGAGGCGAGCCGTGCCAAAAAACATGAAATAAATTTTGTATTTCACTCAACTTGCATTATCTTTGTCTTTGACAAACACCAATCAAGCGATGACACAGGAAGAAAAAACCAGCATAGAGGAGAAAATCGTAGACGTGCTGAAGACCGTCTACGACCCCGAAATACCCGTGAACATATACGACCTGGGGCTGATTTACAAGATAGACGTGAAGGACGACGCCACCGTTGACATCGACATGACGTTCACCGCGCCCACATGCCCGGCGGCAGACTTCATCCTCGAGGACGTAAGGCAGAAGGTCGACGCGCTCGACGGGGTAAGGTCGGCCACGGTCAACCTGGTATTCGAGCCGGCATGGGACCAAAGCATGCTCAGCGAGGAGGCGCGGCTCGAGCTGGGACTGGAGTAAACACACAAGACAGAGACCACTGACACCCACCCCAACCATCCCAAAAGGAGGGAGCTTGATATGCGACATTGGTGGGAAGAAGAAGATTTACAAAAAACATTCGAACCGTAAAATACATATAATTACATCCCAATACCGATAAAAACAGGTATCCAAACTCTCTCCCTTCGGGAGGGTAGGGGTGAGTATTAGGTACTGTTGGTTTGGATGCCAAATACTTAGCTATCGCCTATGCGCAAGAACATCTACATACTGTCAGACGCCCATCTGGGCTCGCTGGCCATCGACCACGCACGCACGCAGGAACGCCGCCTGGTGCGTTTCCTCGACGACATAAAGACGAAAGCCGCCGCCGTGTACCTGCTCGGCGACATGTTCGACTTCTGGTACGAGTACAAATACGTCGTGCCAAAGGGCTACACGCGCTTCCTCGGCAAGCTTTCCGAACTGACGGACATGGGCGTCGAGGTGCACTTCTTCACCGGCAACCACGACATCTGGGCCTACGACTACCTCGAGAAGGAGTGCGGAGTCACCCTGCACACCAAGCCGATAACCACCGAAATATACGGAAAGATATTCTATCTGGCCCACGGCGACGGCCTTGGCGACCACGACCCGAAGTTCAACTTCATACGCCGCATGTTCCACAACCGCACATGCCAGCGCCTCTTCAGCGCCGTGCATCCGCGATGGGGAGTGTGGTTCGGGCTGACATGGGCCAAGCACAGCCGCCTTAAACGCGTTGACGGGAAGGAGCCTCCATACCAGGGCGAGGACAAGGAAGCCCTCGTGCGCTACACCAAAGACTACATGAAGACCCACCCGGACATCGACTACTTCATCTACGGTCACCGCCACATAGAGCTTGACCTCATGCTTTCGCGCAAGACGCGGATGATGATCATCGGCGACTGGATATGGCAGTTCACCTACGTTGTGTTCGACGGCGAGCACCTGTTCCTCGAAGAATACGTCGAAGGAGAAAGCAGACTGTAGGAAAAGGTGTGAAGGTGAGAAAGTGAGAAGGTGAGAAAGCACAGACGCGTTCGTTGTATATTATGGAACGCTTGCGCTTTCTCACCTTCTCACTTTCTCACCTTCACACCTTTAAATCACAGCAGGTTCATCGTGTCGGTGGCAATCATCAGCTCCTCGTCGGTCGGTATTACGCATACGGTAACCTTCGAGTCGGGCGTAGAGATGACGGCTTCCTCGCCGCGGATGGTCTTGTTCTTCTTCTCCACGTCGAGCTTCACTCCCATGTACTCCAAACCCTCGCAGGCAGCCTCGCGGGTGCTGTACTGGTTCTCGCCAACGCCTGCGGTAAACACTATGATGTCGCATCCGCCCATGGCAGCGGCGTAAGCTCCGATGTACTTCTTTATGCGGTAGTTGTACATGTCGAGGCCCATCTTGGCGCGTTCGTTGCCGTGCTCAATGGCGTCTTCTATCTCGCGCATGTCTGAAGAGATGCCCGTCACGCCCAATATGCCGCTCTTCTTGTTGAGCAGGTCTGACATTCCGTCGGCGTCCAGGCCGAGCTTCTTCTGGAGGAAGGTCACCGCTCCGGCGTCGATGTCGCCGCTGCGGGTGCCCATCATCAGGCCTTCCAGCGGCGTGAGACCCATCGACGTGTCTACGCAACGGCCGTTCTCAACGGCTGCTATGCTGCCTCCGTTGCCTATGTGGCAGGTAATGATTTTCTTGTCTTCATACTTTACGCCGAGGAAGTCGCACACACGCTTGGACACATAGCGGTGGCTCGTGCCGTGGAAGCCGTAGCGACGCACGCCGTATTGCTTGTACAGGTCGTACGGTATGGCGTAAAGGTAAGAGTGGGCGGGCATCGTCTGGTGGAACGCAGTGTCGAAAACGCCTACCTGCGGCAGGCCGGGCATCAGCTCGCTGACGGCCTCAACGCCCTTGAGGTTGGCCGGGTTGTGCAGCGGTGCGAGGTCGATGCACTCCTTGAAGGTCTTGAGTACCTCGTCGTTGATTACCACGCTCTTGTTAAACTTCTCGCCTCCGTGCACCATACGGTGCCCTACGGCGTCGATTTCGTCAAGGCTTTTGATTACTCCGATTTCAGGGTCGGTGAGCAGGGAGAAGATGAACTTCACGCCCTCGGTGTGCTCCGGGATGTCGTGCATTATTTGTTTCTTGGTGCCGTCGGGCATCTTCACTTTGACGAACGCCCCCTCGAGGCCGACGCGCTCGGCGCCGCCCGATGTCATGACAGACTTGTCGTCCATGTTGTAAAGTGCGTACTTGATGGACGAGCTGCCGCAGTTTAAGACAAGTATTTTCATAGTTTCTCTTATAGTTTTTTGTTAAATGATTATATATAAGCCCAATAAGCCTGGTTGGCCTGATACGCCTTTGCCGGTGGTTGCAGTGGAATATGGCAAGGTGTGTCAAGCTCCCTCCCCTCCGGAGGGCCGGGGAGGGGCTTGCCTTGTCGCTATTTCTTCTTTGCGTCCATCGCCTGGCAGGCGGTGATTGCTATCATCTTGTACACGTCGTCGACGGAGCAGCCGCGGCTGAGGTCGTTCACGGGGCGTGCTATGCCTTGTAGGATGGGGCCCAGGGCTTCGGCGTCGCCGAGTCGTTGCACGAGCTTGTAGGAGATGTTGCCCACTTCGAGGCAGGGGAACACGAGCACGTTGGCCTTGCCGGCGATGTCGCTTCCGGGTGCTTTCTTGGCTCCCACTTCGGGCACGAGGGCTGCGTCGGCCTGCAGCTCGCCGTCTATCTTGAGCGTGGGTTCAAGTTCCTTGGCCAGGCGTGTGGCCTCTACCACTTTGTCTACGACCTCGTGGGATGCGCTGCCTTTGGTGGAGAAGCTGAGCATTGCCACGCGCGGGTCTGCGAATCCGGCCACCGAGCGCGCAGTCTCGGCGGTGCACACGGCTATCTGTGCAAGCTGTCCGGCATCGGGAACGGGCGTCACGGCCACGTCGCCCACTACGAGGATGCCGTCTTCTCCGTATTGTTTCTGCTTGGAGATGAGCAGCATCGCGCCGCTGACGCATGTTATCCCGGGCTCGCACTTGATTATCTGCAGGGCCGGGCGCAGGGTGTCGGCGGTGGTGCTCAGCGCGCCAGATATCTGGCCGTCGGCGCCTCCCGTCTTGATTATCATGCATCCCAGGTAGAGCGGATTCTTCACAAGTTCGCGGGCTTGCTCGATGGTCATGCCCTTCTTCTTGCGCAGCTCGGCCAGCAGGGCGGCATACTCTTCGCTCTTGGGGTTGTTCTCGGGGTCAACGATGGTGGCCTTGCCGATGTTTTTCAGTCCCCATTCCCCGGCCAGGCGGTTTATCTCCTCCGGGTTGCCTATGAGTATGATGTCTGCCACTTCTTCGGCCAACGCCATGTCGGCCGCTTTCAGCGTGCGTTCCTCCGTGGCTTCGGGGAGCACGATGCGCTGCTTGTCGCTCTTTGCGCGCGCGATGATTTGTTGTACTAAATCCATAGTTTTGTAGTTTATAAGTATATATGTGTTTTGTAAATTCGAGTTTGCAAACGCCTTGTTTAAGGTTTTGCAAAAATACTGAAAATAATTTGAACAAAGGCGGCTTGCCGCGTTTTTTTTACTGATAAAAAAGCTAAAGGAAATGCATCCGGCCGCCGGGCTGTTTGCCAAAGGCGGTTCATCCGCAAACCTTTTGGATTAAATACAAGTTTTATTAATAACACCATCCAACCTTAATCCAGGCTGTCGGTAACTGTCATTCCGCGCTCCGACGCGGAATCCAGGGAACATCCTATACATCAAACAGCATATGCGGTATTTACTGGATTCCGCGTCGGAGCGCGGAATGACAGTTACCGACAGCCTGGATTATGGCAGGATGTTTTTGTAAATGAAATAATGTGTCACATTTAATAGAGCCATATGTCTATCCAAAAGGTTTGCAGATGATCCCCCAAAAGCGGCAAATCGCCTTGCGAAAGGCCGCAAAACGCACGCCAAAAGGCCGTCTTTTGCACGCTAAAAGACGGCCTTTTGCAAGAGCGTTGATTATCAGATAGTTACACGGGCGGCTTTTCCGTCATTTACGTGTGGCGCATACGGCCTGTCAGGCTCATCGGCCTTATAGGGCGAATAGGCTTTATGGGCCTTATAGGCCATATGGGGCCGGGAGGACGAGGCATAATGGCCGTTTTCGCGCCGCAGCCCTTCCGCCGTAACGATTTTATCAGTATATTTGCAAGGAGAACAAGATTCCGGACCATTTTTTAAAAGCGAGAACTTATGAAGATAGAGACTGTACACTTGGTGTATTTCAGCGCGACTTACACCACGCGCAAGGTGGCGCGCGAGGTGGCGCGCGTTGTAGGCGGCAGGGTGGTGGAGCACGACGTCACATGCCGGTTGCCAGAGGGCGAAACAGTGTTGTGCGGAGAGGGAGAGCTGCTCTTGGCCGCCGCCCCGGTGTATGCCGGGCGCATCCCCGGGCGCATGGCCGAGGCGTTAAAGGCGTTCCGTGGCGACGGCACACCGGCCATAACGGTGTGCGTCTACGGCAACCGCGACTATGACGACGCGCTCGTAGAACTTCAGGATTGCGTCGAGGCTCAAGGCTTCCGCGCCGTTGCCGCCGGCGCGTTCATAGGCCGCCACTGCATATTTCCCGACGTTGCGGCAGGCCGTCCCGATGACGGCGACATGAAGAAGGTGGCCGCGTTTGCGGACGAATGCGCCTCGCTGCTTGCCGCTACGGATGACGTGCGCTTGTTGCCCGCATTGAAAGTGAAGGGTAACCGCCCCTACAAGCAGGGCGGCGCGTCAACCTTCTGCCCCACTGGCGACGAGTCGAAGTGCGTGAAGTGCCTCACCTGCGCACGCCTCTGCCCCACGGGCGCGATACCGGAGGCCGCGCCCTGCGCTACTGACAGTAAGAAATGTATCGCCTGCGGACGCTGCATCGTGGTGTGTCCGCACGGCGCGCGCATGTTCCGCGGCGAGGCTTACGCCGCCTTCGGCGCAAAGTTCAAGGCCGCATTCTCGGCCAGGCGCGAGCCCGAGACGTTCTTCCCGGCACGATGACGGGCGGAGGCAAGACGCGCCGTGCCGCCTTCCGATGTGTGGAAGGCGGCACGGCGCGTAGTGTGATGTGTGGCAATGCCTCAGAATTCGACGTATGCCTTCAGCCGCTCTATGGCTTCACGGGGGAAGTCGCGGTACAGGCTTAGTTCGTCAAGCCCGTGTATGGGGCCGTGAAGGCGGCGGTGGTCTGTGATGGTTTTGGCCCTGTAGAAGCCAATGTAGGGGTGGCGGCGCAACTGGCTGAGCGTCATTTTGTTCACGTTCAGCTTCTTGCAGGCCGACGCGTCTGCGGTGAAGTAGGGCAGGGCGGACTTGGGAAAGTTGTCAATTTCGAGCAGCTGGCGCGTGCTGTAATATCCGCCCAGCCGCTCCCTGTATCTCACTATCGCCCCGGCGAAGCCTCCGCCTATGCCCGGCACGCGCTTCAGCAGGGCCGTGTCGGCCGTGTTCAGGCTGACGGTCTGTCCGGGCGTGAGCTTCAGCGGATACCGCGTGGTGTCGCGTTTGTACGTGTCAGGCTCAGGCTGCGCGTACACCTCGGCGGCCGGGCGGTAGTCGCCGGATATGCTGATGTATGGCTCAAGCAGCTTGTACTGCCCCGCAGTGAGGCCGTAAAGGCGTGCGAAGTCTGTTTTCTTTCGGTACACCCCGCCCTTGGCGCGATACCGGTAAATGTTTCTTACCTGCCATGGCGCAAGGCCGAGACGCAGCAGCTGGGTGCTGTCGGCCGTGTTCGGGTCGAATGTGAACAGCTCCGTCTTGCGCTCTTCGGCGTAATGATATGTGGCGTTGTGGGCTGTACCCTCTTTCCTCTCGGCGTATTCAGCCTTGTGCGCGGTGCTGTCGGCGGCTGCCGGCTCAGCCTCGTCGCAGGCTCGTCCGGCGTAGTGTATCACGCCAATGGCCGCGGCGATTACGGCCAGCACGCCCAACAAGGCGCGCCGGTCGTTGCGCTGCAGATAGAAAAAGTCTTTCACTTGTTTTCCGTTTTGTTCGGTTCTACGGTTGTGAGGTCATGCGTTCCGGCTGTCGCGCGGCGTTTCTCAGATAAGGCCGAACTGGTGTAGGAATATCAGCAGGATGCATGTGGGGCACACGTATTTGATGCAGAACAGGTAAGTGTGGAACAGCTTGCCGCGCAGCGTGCCCCAGTTGGTGAACTCGTCGCGCACCATCTTGTGCGGCAGATACCAGCCGACGAACAGGCATGTGAGGAATCCGCCGAGCGGAAGCATTATCTGTCCCGTGGCAAAGTCGAACAGGTCGAACAGCGAGCGGTCGCCTATCTTCAGGAAATCCCACTTGCCCAGAGACAGCGAACACACCGCTCCTATCACCGAGCACGTGCCCGTTACCACCCACGCGGCGCGCTTCCTGGTGGTGTGCATCTCCTCGTGGACGAACGCGGTGCTCACCTCGTGCAGCGATATCAGCGACGTGAGGGCGGCCAAGGCCAGCAGTGCGTAGAACGCGATGGCCACCACATAGCCCACCGCAGGCACCGAGGCGAAGGCCTGCTGGAACACGTTTGGCAGTGTGATGAACACGAGCGACGGGCCGGAGTCGGGGTTTATGCCTACGGAAAATGCCGCCGGGAATATCATCAGTCCTGCCAGGATGGCCACTGAAGAGTCTATGACGCCAATCTGTACGGCCGATTTCATCAGGTTGGTCTGCCGGCTGAAGTATGACGCGTAGGTGCAGAGGCAGCCCATGCCGATGCTCAACGAGTAGAACGCCTGTCCCAGCGCCCCCAGCAGCACGTCGCCGCCCACCTTGCTGAAGTCTGGCTTGAAGAGGAACGCCACGCCCTTCATGGCTCCCGGAAGCATGCATGCCGACACTACGACGATGAGCAGCAGCACTAAGAGTGCCGGCATCATGAGCTTGGACGCCTTCTCTATGCCGTCGCGCACGCCATGCACTATGACGTAATGGGTTATCAGTATGATTGCCACCGTCCACAATACGGGCTTGAACGGGTCTTTCTCGAATGTGCTGAAATAGTTTGCGAAGAACTCGGGCGAGCCTTTCAGGTGTCCCAATGCGGAAGCTATGATGTACTGAAGGCACCAGCCCGCCACCACGGCGTAGTAGCTCGTGATGAGCACTCCGGTGAATACGCCGAAGTAACCGATGGCCGCCCACGGTGTGCCTCCAGACAAAGAGTGGTAGGCCCGGGCCGTGTTTGAAGCCGCATGGCGGCCTATTATGAACTCGCTGACCATGCACGGTATGCCGAACAGCAGCACGCAGCCTATGTAAATGATTATGAACGCCGCGCCGCCGTATTCTCCTGTCATGTAAGGGAAACGCCAGACATTGCCCAGTCCGACGGCCGAACCGGCCGTGGCAAGTATCACTCCGAGCTTTGTTCCGAAGCTCGCTCTTTCCAAATGTGTCATGGTAGTGTTTTTAGTTTGTGCCCTATCGGCCATGTGCCTGCGTCGGGTGTGGTGCAGCCGGATGGCTTTCAAGAGCGTGAAAGTTGCTTTTACTTTTATCAGTCAATCAGTTGCAAATGTATGAAAAACATCTTAAATTTGCAGCAAAATATAAGTAAAAATGAACTTTGTAGGTCATTTGATAAGAAAATACCCCGTTTCCTGCCTGTTTTTGGCTGCCATTTGGGTATTGTGTTTCTGCACTCCGCCGCATACGCCGCTCGACAATGTGGCTTTTATTGACAAGTGGACGCACATTGCAATGTATGCCGGCATGTGCCTGGCGGTATGGATTGAGTATCTGAGATCGCACAGAACGATAAGCCGCATGCGGCTTTTCTTATGGGCATGGCTTGCTCCCGTGATGATGAGCGGTGCCATTGAGGTGTTGCAGGAGACGTGCACCGGAGGGCGGCGCAGCGGCGACTGGCTCGACTTCGCGGCCAATGCGACCGGCGCGACGCTTGCCGCCGTCATCGGAATTCTTGTGGCAAATCGTCGCGCCAGGCACTGAACGGAGTTTTCATCAGCTGCGAGTTGTAGAATCGCCGGTCGCCCGTCACCTCGTCCGCGATGAAGTCCGGCTTCGTGAAAGGTTCGTCTTCGCTTTTCAGTTCGACTTCGGCCACGACGAGTCCGTCGTTGTTCCCATGGAACTCGTCAACCTCAAAGATGTGTTGTCCGCACTTCACGAGATAGCGTGTCTTGTCTATCAGTCCGGCCTCGCACAGCTTGATGAGCTGCCGCGCTTCGTCTGTCGTTATTTCTTTCTCGAACTCATAGCGTGACATCCCGGCCTTGTCAGACGGTCCTTTGATTGTAAGGAAACCGCGGCCGTCGCGGATGCGCACCCTCACGGTGCGCCCGCGTTCGCTGCAGATGTAGCCTTGCGTGATGCGGCTGCTGGCGAAAGCCTGCTCCTTATACGGCCGTCCGGCCTTGTGTACAAGGAACTTGCGCTCAATTTCGATACCGCTCATGCCGCGTCAGCTCATCATTGCCACGATAAGGAATACCACTGCGAGCGCCACGAGTGCCGCAAATATCCATGCTATCACTTTCTTTGCCTGTCTCTCTTGCTGTGCCTCGCGCTGAGCGTGGCGTGCTTTGCTTTTCTGACTCATAGTTATTATGTGTTTAAGTTAAGGTTTCTTGTTCTTCTTCAAAGTCAATCTTCGTCGTTGACAGGGAACTCCATGAGGTATGCCTTGATGAAACCGTCAATCTTGCCGTCCATCACCGCGTCGACGTCTGTGGTCTGGTAGCCCGTGCGGTGGTCTTTTACGCGGCGGTCGTCGAACACGTAGCTGCGTATCTGGCTGCCCCATTCTATCTTCTTCTTGCCAGCCTCTATCTTGGCCTGGGCCTCCAGACGCTTCTTCATCGCCCGGTCGTAGAGTTGCGATTTGAGCAGTCGCATTGCGTTGTTCCGGTTCTCCAGCTGCTTTCGGCTTTCTGTGTTTTCAATCAAGATTTCCTCCTCTTCGCCGGTGTCTGGGTCTACATACTGGTAGCGCAGGCGCACTCCGGTCTCCACCTTGTTGACGTTCTGGCCGCCGGCTCCGCCCGAACGGAACAGGTCCCAGCTTACTTTCGAGGGGTCGACGTAGACCTCGATGGTGTCGTCGACGAGCGGCGAGACGAACACGCTGGCGAAGCTCGTCATGCGCTTGCCCTGGGCGTTGAACGGCGAGACGCGCACCAGCCGGTGCACTCCGTTCTCGCTTTTGAGGTAACCGTAGGCGTATTCGCCGCCTTCTATCTCCATCGTGACGCTCTTTATGCCGGCCTCGTCGCCTTCCTGGATGTTGCTTATGGTCACTTTATGCCCGTGGGCTTCGGCCCATCGCATGTACATTCGCATGAGCATCTGCGCCCAGTCCTGGCTCTCGGTACCGCCGGCGCCGCTGTTTATCTTCAGCACGCAGTCCATCGGGTCTTCCTTCTGGCGCAGCATGTTCTTGAGTTCAAGGTCTTCGATGGCGTGAACGGCCTTTTCGTAGTCGTCGTCCACTTCTTCTTCCGTAACCATCTGGTCGTGGTAGAAGTCGAAAGCCAGCTGCAGTTCGTCGGCCAATGTGCGCACTTCTTTGTATCCGTCGACCCATCGGCGTATGCCTTTCACCTTTCATCTGCTCCTGTGCTGCGGCGGGGTCGTCCCAGAAGTCGGGCGCCTGGGTGCGCAGTTCCTCTTCTTCGAGTTCTATTTTCTTCTTGTCTATGTCAAGATAGCGGTGCAGCGCGTCGGCGCGCTCCATCACATCTTTTAGCTGTTCTGCTGTTATCATTTGTTTTATTGTTATGCGTTTGTCGGGTCTTGCGGTTATGCGGTTTGTCTTTATGGATAGGGCCAATGGGGCTGATGTGCCGGATGAGCCTGACGCGCCTGGCTTGCAACCCCTTGAAGCTAATCAAGCTCCCTCCCTTGGGTAGGTATGGGGTGGGTGTCATGACGTTTCGGATTGGGTGTCCGCCTCTTCCTCGTACATTTTTTCTATTTCCCTCGCGTAGTTCTTGGCGAGCACTTTGCGCCTGATTTTCAGCGTGTTGGTAAGCTCTCCGCGTTCCATCGTGAAGTGGTCGGGCAGCAGGGTGAAGCGTTTTATCTTCTCGTAGCTTGCCAGTTGCTGTTGCAGAGTTTCTATGCGTTCGGCCATCATCTCGTGGATTTGCGGGTCGGCGCACAGCTCTTCGCGCGAGGAGAAGGCTATGGCGTGCCTGCCGGCGTATTCTTCGAGCAGGGCGTAGTCTGGTATTATGAGGGCGGAGACGAACTTTCGCCGGTCAGCTATGACGGCTATCTGGTCGATGTACTTGTCCACTATGAGCTTCGACTCTATCATCTGCGGCGCGATGTACTTGCCGTTTGACGTCTTGAACAGGTCTTTTATCCTGTCTTTCAGGAACAGTTCGCCGTTCTTCATGTAGCCTGAGTCGCCCGTGTGGAAGTATCCTTCCTCGTCGAAAACCTGCTTGTTGAGTTCCTCGCGGTGGTAGTATCCCTTGGTTACGGTGGGGCCTTTGAGCAGAATCTCGTCGTCCTCGCCGAACTTTATGTCAAGTTCTTTGATTGGCCTTCCCACCGAGCCGACGGTGAACGGCCGTCCGCGGCGGTCGCACGACACGGTGGCGAGGCTCTCGGTAAGCCCGTAACCGACTATCATGCAGATGCCTATGCTGTGTACGAATTCCTCTATTTCGGGCGACACGGTGGCTCCGGCCGTCGGGAATATGTTGGGGTGGTCAAGCCCCAGTTCGTTCCTTACTATCTTGAACAGCGTGCGGTGCATCAGGGCGTACTTCATCCTGAGCGACAGCGGCGGGCGCTTGCCCCTCGCCAGGTATTCTATGTTGTGCCGCCGGCCTATGGCCCAGGCCTTGCGCAGCAGCTTTTGCTGGGCTGGCGTGGCGCGGTCGATGCGGTCGGTCACTTCGGCGTAGACTTTCTCCCAGAACCTCGGCACGGCCGACATGCACGTGGGGCGCGTCTCGCGCATGGCCTGTTGTATTTCCTTCGGGTTGGTGTTGACCACTATCTCGGCGCCCATCTCCATGCTGAGTATGAGCCATGCGCGCTCGAAGATGTGCGTCATGGGCAGGAAGTCCATCACCCTGTCGCTCTCGCGCACGGGTATTATCTTGCCGTTGGCCTCCATGGCGGCGTGGTATTGGCCGTAGGTGAGCATCACGCCTTTGCTCTCGCCGGTGGTTCCGCTGGTGTAGAGTATGTTGCAGAGGTCGTCGTCGTTGGCCTCGCCGTACAGCTTTTCCACCTCCGACTGGCGCGGACTGTTGCTGCCCAGGGTGAGAAAGTCGTCGAAGTAGATTGTCGACTTGTCGGCGGGGTTGATTTCCACGCGGCGGTCGAAGACTATTATCCTCTCCAGGGTGTGGCAGTGGGCGAACACCCTGCGGGCCTTGTCATACTGCTCTTGCTCGCCCACGAAGAGCACGCGTATCTGCGCGTCGCAGATCATGTACTGTATCTGTTGCTCGCTGCTCGTGGCGTAGAAGGGCACGGTGACTGCCCTGATGCCGAATGCGCCGAAGTCGGTGAAGAGGTATTCCACGCAGTTTTGGGAGAACACTCCCACGTTCTCCTGCACCTGTATGCCGATGTTGAGCATGGCGTTGGATACGTGGCGCACCTTGCGCGAGAAGTCGCGCCATGAGGCCGACTTCCATTTCGTGCCGCCGAAGTCGCGGTAGATGAGCGCGCGGCGGTTTCCGTATTTCTCGGCTTGCTTGTGTATAAGCACCGACAGGTGGCATTTTGTCTGCATACGGCGTGTCGTTTTTTAAGGGTTGGTCCGTTGCCTTATGCAAAAATAGCATAAATATCGAAAAGCGCAAAACAATGTATGATTTATTTTGCTGCCGCCATTCCCACTGCCGTCGGGCATGTGTATGACGCTGCTTGGTAACTTGTTGACAGCCAGTGTGTTACGCGTCGCGTCGCAAAAGACCGTCTTTTACGTTCTGAAAGACGGCCTTTTACACGACAAAAGACGGCCTTTCGCAGCGCGAAAAGCCGTCTTTTGCAATCTGTGCGGCCGTGGGCCGGCGCTCAGTTTATTCGTGCAGGGTCACTTTGCCGCTGTCGTCGACAGTGTAGCGCAGCTCGTAGAACACTATGGAAGTCTGTCCGGCGTTCGACACCGTCTCCTTCCCCTCCTCAACGACGTTGAGCACCAGTTCAATGGCTTCGCTGTCATAAGTGTTCATCGAGAAGCGGCCAAGCGACTTGAACTTGTATCCCTTGGGTATCATGGCCTTCGCGTCTTCTATGACTTTGGTTATTTTCGCCGCGTCGGTTTTCTCCAGGTCGAGCGCGGGATACTCCTTCGGGTCCTTGTATTTGTCGCCTTTGGCGAAGCTTGTGTCGTCAAGGTCGCCTGCCTTCCACCCCAACTGGGCGCTGAACGACTGCTGCCACGCCTTGCCGTCGTTGTCGATCATGTAGAAGCGTATTGACGAAACCTTGCCCGTAAGTTCGTCTTTCCCGATGCCTTCGCTCCAGTCCACCGACACGATTTTCCACTTCGACGGGTCGAAGTTGGCCTTGGCCAGCTCCTTTGCCTTCTCGAACACTTCTGGCGAGTCGGTCTTCATGCCGCCCAGCTTGGACGCCACGTCGCCGCACGATGCCATCACCAAGGCCGCAAGGCCCAACAGTAAAACTTTTGATTTCTTGAACATGATGTTTTGTTTTTATTAATGTTGTACATAAAGTTAACACTTTCCTGTGTCCTGAAAGGGAACCGGAATTGCCGGAAATGCGTTACAAATATAGGCGTTTTATATTTACCCCCCCCCGAAAAATTAACTTTAAATAAGAGAAATAATGCGTTTTTAAGAAGCCGGGATTCCTTTACGCGCTTCAAAATGGAGGCGCACCGTCATGTTTTCTTGAATATTTTGCGTATCTTTGCCACATGATTATGACGCAAAAAGATTATCTTGAAGATGCCGTCGGGCTGTTGCGGCGGCTCGTTTCCACGCCTTCGGTAAGCCGTGACGAGGCCGCCGCGGCCTCTGTCGTTGAGGCCAAACTGGTCTGCTGCGACTTCATGCCGCGGCGCGTGGGCAACAACGTGTGGGCCGTAAGCCCTCATTATGACAACGGGAAGCCTACGCTGCTGCTCAACGCGCATGTAGACACGGTGAAGCCCGTGGCCTCTTGGACGCGCGACCCGTTCTCGCCCGACATCGTGGACGGCCGCCTCTACGGCCTGGGCAGCAACGACTGCGGCGGCGGACTGGTGGCCCTCATGCAGGCGTTCCGCCACCTGTCGCAGCGTGAGCAGCCGTACAATCTTGTATATCTGGCCTCCGCCGAAGAGGAAGTTTCGGGACAAAACGGCATCAGCCGCGCCCTGCCATTGCTGCCGAGAATCGACATGGCGATAGTTGGCGAGCCAACGGGCATGCAGCCGGCCGTGGCCGAAAAGGGGCTGATGGTGGTCGACGCGGTGGCCCGCGGACGGTCGGGGCACGCCGCTAGGGGCGAGGGTGTCAACGCGATATACGCCGCGCTTGACGACATCGAGTGGCTGCGCTCGTACAGTTTTGAGCGTGTCAGCCCCATGCTCGGCCCCACACTGGCCACCGTCACGATAATAAACGCCGGCACGCAGCACAACGTGGTGCCCGACGAATGCCGCTTCACAATCGACATAAGGACTAATGAAAATTACAGGAACGAGGACGTTTTCGAGTTTCTTAAGACCAGGATGAAAAGCGAGTTGCACGCACGCTCGTTCCGCCTGTCGTCCTCCGGCATAGCGATGGACAACCCCATTGTGGGCCGTTGCATGGCGATGGGCATGCGCCCGTTCGGCTCGCCCACGCTCTCCGACCAGGCCCTTATGCCCTTCCCGTCGCTGAAGCTGGGCCCGGGAGAGTCAAGCCGCTCTCACTCGGCCGACGAATATATCTGCATTAAGGAAATTGACGATGCGATACAGACGTACATCAATTTGCTTGACGGGCAATGTATATGTCAGTAAACACCCGCCTCAGTCCTCTCAAGAGATGGAGCTTAATATGCTGTTATGGGTGATTTCAAATGTGTTCAATCCACGTATTAAAATAAGAAAGCCGCCAAGACATTACGTTTTGGCGGCTTTCTTATACTTGATTCCACAACGGTAGCCACGCTCCCTCCCTTCGGGAGGGCTGGGGGTGGGTGTTTATTTCACTTCCCAAGTGTCGTTGGTCTCAAGCAGTTCGGCGAAGTTGTGATACTTCTTCTTTCCCTTCACTTCCTCTATCTGCTCGTGGACGGCGGCCTCGTAGGTGGGAGCCTCCACGTCGCGGATGACGCCCAGCGCCACGGGGAAGCCGTGCTCGTTGTCCATCATGGCCAGTTTCAGTTGCAGGGTGTTGTCCAGGCAGTGCGCGTCGTGCACCAGGATGTCGTCCAATGTAACGCCGTTCTCGCCTATCTTCACCACCTTCAGGCCGAAGCCTTCCTGCATCAGGCCGTACTCGTTGTTCTCTCCGAACACCAAGGGCTGGCCGTGGCGCACGTAGATCGCGTTCTTTGCGCGGCCCTCCTTCTTGTAGATGGAGTCATAGCAGCCGTTGTTGAAGATGACGCAGTTCTGCAGAATCTCGCACACCGAGGCGCCCTTGTGGTAATAGGCAGCCTTCAGTATGTCGACGGTTCCCTCTGCGTCGGTGGCTACGGCGCGTGCGAAGAAGTGCCCCCTTGCGCCGAAACACAGCTCAGCCGGCAGGAACGGGTCTTCCACCGTGCCGTAAGGCGACGACTTGCTGACGAAGCCGCGCGGCGAGGTTGGCGAGTATTGGCCTTTCGTAAGGCCGTAGATGCGGTTGTTGAGCAACACCATGTTCAGGTCGATGTTGCGCCTCATGGCGTGTATGAAGTGGTTCCCACCGATGGCGAGGCCGTCTCCGTCGCCGCTTATCTGCCATATCGTGAGGTCCGGATTGGCCACTTTCGCGCCAGTGGCGATGGCCGCGGCGCGCCCGTGTATGGTCTGCATGGCGTATGTGTTGACGTAATACGGCAGTCGGCTTGAGCACCCGATGCCTGAAATCACGGCTGTCTGGTAAGGCGGCACGCCGATTTCCGCCATCGCCTTGTGGAGCGAAGCCAGGAAGAAGTGGTCTCCGCAACCGGGACACCAGCGCGGTTGTCCCTTCTTATAATCTTGTGCAGTGTAACTCATTGCTTGTATGTTTTTGGAAGTTGAAGACTTTAAAGGAGTCAGGGCTGTTAACGGCAATATCTTTGTCGGTCGTTCCTTGTGATGAGCCTGATTAGCCAAATAGGCCAAATAAGCCACTACTAAACTTTCAAATCACTTCCACTTACTATTTTACTCCTTCTTTCCTTCACTCCTGATTAAATTCTTAACTCTTAATTATCTTAGTGAACGCCTTTACGAGTTCTTCCACTACGAAGGGCTGGCCTTTCACTTGGTTGAACTGGTAGGGGGCGAAATCGTCTATCTTCATGCGCAGGTATCCGGCGAACTGGCCGAGATTCTGCTCGGCTACGACCACCTTTTTATACTTTGTCAGCACAGAGGCGGTGTTCTTGGGCAGCGGGTTGATGTAGCTGAAGTGGGCCAACGCCACTTTGTGGCCTGCGTTTCTCATCTCCGTCATTGCCGAATACAGATGGCCGAAGGTGCCTCCGAAGCCCACGATGAGCAGGTCTGCGTCGTCTGGGCCGTCGCCCATGACCTCCACGTCGGGCACGGGTATCTGGAACACCTTCATCGCCCTGAGGCGGCACATCTTGTCGTGGTTCTCGGGGTCGGTGGATATGGCGCCGGTGTCGCCGTCCTTCTCCAGGCCGCCCAGTATGTGCTCGTAGCCCTCTTGCCCGGGTATCGCCCAGTAGCGCACGCCGGTCTCCGGGTCGCGCTGGTAGGGCGTGTAGTGTCCTTTCTGGTCGGGAGTGACATAGTGCGGATGTATTTCAGGCAGCTCGTCGATGTCCGGCAGCTTCCACGCTCCCGAACCGTTGGCCACGAAGGCGTCGGTGAGCAGCACCACGGGGGTGAGATGCTCCAGCGCTATCTTGGCCGCGGCGTAGACCGCATCGAAGCAGTTGGTTGGGCTGGTGGCGGCTATCACGGGCATGGGCGACTCGCCGTTGCGCCCGAAGAGCACCTGCAGCAGGTCGGTCTGCTCGCTCTTGGTGGGCAGGCCGGTGGAGGGGCCGCCGCGCTGCACGTCGATCACCACGAGCGGCAGCTCGTCGATTACTGCCAGGTTCATTGCCTCAGACTTGAGGCAGATGCCCGGTCCTGAAGTGGAAGTTGCGGCCAGCGCGCCGGCGAACGACGCGCCCACGGCGCTGGCGCAGCCCGATATCTCGTCTTCGCACTGCACCGTGATGACGCCCATCGACTTGTGCTTGGCCAGCTCGTGCAGTATGTCGGTGGCCGGGGTGATGGGGTAGGAGCCCAGGAAGAGCTTCAGGCCCGCTTTCTCGGCGGCTGCAATCAGGCCGTATGCGGTGGCCTTGTTGCCGGTGATGTCCATGTAGCGGCCCTTCACCTTGTTCTTGGACTCGATGCGGTAAGTGGCCGGCACGCTGGCGTGCACGTTGTGCCCGTAGTCGTATCCGGCGTTGACCACCTTGATGTTGGCCTCGGCTATGGCCGGCTTCTTGTCGAACTTCTCGCGCAGGAAGGCTTCCACGAAGCTTATGTCGCGGTTGAACAGCCAGCAGACTATGCCGAGCGCGAACATGTTGCGGCATTTCAGCACGGCCTTGTTGTCCATTCCGCTGTCGGCGAGGCAGTCTTTCACCATTTGTGTTATAGGGCAGGCTACGACGCGGTCGGTGTCGATGCCCATCTCGCCGAGGTAGTCGCCGGTCTTGAACTGCGCCTTCTCGAGGTCTTTCGGCCCGAAGCTGTCGGTGTCGATGATGATGGTGGCCTGCGGCTTGGCGTACCTGTACTGCGTCTTCAGGGCCGCGGCGTTCATGGCCACGAGCACGTCGCACTTGTCGCCCGGCGTGTAGGCGCGCCCTGCGCCGATGTGCACCTGGAACCCCGACACGCCCGTGAGCGAGCCTTGCGGGGCGCGTATGTCGGCCGGGTAGTCGGGAAACGTCGAGATACCGTTACCTATCGTAGCCGACACGGTGGAGAAAATGTTTCCGGCGAGCTGCATTCCGTCGCCGGAGTCTCCTGAGAAGCGCACTACGACATCGTCCAATTGTTTTACTTCCAATTCTTCTGCCATAATCAAGTGTTTTAGCGTTCGCTTGTTTGTGCTTACATTTTGTAACCTGCCGCCGCCCGGCCGCGCCTTGAAACGGCTCGGCCGGGCTGTCGGGCGGCGTGAATTCTATCAATTTGCAAAGTTCGGAAAGTTTATTGAATTATCAAAATGTTTTACGGATAAATATTCTTTTTTTCAGCACAAAACGGTATTTTTACGTTTTGTTTCATGACAAAAAGTCGCAATATCGCCGATATTTGCGATACAAAGAAAGGCAGACGGCGGTTTGGATTGACTCTTGTCGCGAAAAGCCCAGTGCCCGTTCCACCTTGGCATTTCGCGTCCTTCCGTCTCGCGCCGCGCCGCCGCGCCATGCAAGCGGCGGCGCGGCGTTTTGCAAAAAGACGGCAAACCGCGTTGCGAAAGACGGCCTTTCGCACGCTGAAAGACGGCAAATCGGGCTGCGATTTGCCGTCTTTTGCAACGCCTTCTGTAACCGCCTGAAAACCAACGGGTTGCAAAACGGCTTCGCGGCGGCTCCGCTTCGCCTGGCTGGAGGCGTGCGCACGTTGCCCGGCCGGGCCTCGGCGCACGTGGCGGACAAGGCTTGCGGCCTGCGCGCCGATGCTTGGACGTAGGTCAATATTTTGGCGGCAAGCCGGAAAAATATCACTCAAAATTGCAGTAAAAGAAAAAATTTGATTACTTTTGCCGAATAATAAGGTACGAGGTTTTATGGACCAGAAACTAAGGATAATAATAAGCGGAGGCGGCACCGGCGGACACATATTCCCCGCCGTGTCGATAGCCAACGCGATACGCGCCAAGCATCCCGACGCCGACATACTTTTTGTCGGAGCCCTGGGGCGCATGGAGATGCAGCGCGTGCCGGCCGCGGGCTACAAGATTGTGGGCCTGCCCATATGCGGATTCGACCGCAAGAACATGTTGAGGAATTTCGCCGTGCTGCTCAAGATATGGAAGAGCCAGCGCATGGCGAGGAAGATAATACGCGAGTTCCGCCCGATGGCCGCCGTCGGCGTTGGCGGATATGCCAGCGGGCCGACACTGAACGAGTGCGCCAAGCACGGAGTGCCCTGCCTGATACAGGAGCAGAACTCTTACGCCGGGGTGACAAACAAGATTCTGGCGAAGAAGGTGGACTGCATCTGCGTGGCCTACGACGGCATGGAACGCTTCTTCCCGGCCGACAAGATTGTGAAGACGGGCAACCCCGTGCGCCAGTCGCTGCTCGACACCAAGCTGACACGGGCCGAAGCCCTGCGCTCGTTCGGCCTGGACGAGACGAAGAAGACCGTCCTGATCGTTGGCGGCAGCCTCGGCGCAAGGACGGTGAACGAGAGCGTCATGCAACACCTTGACGAGATAAAGGCCTCTGGCGTGCAGTTCATCTGGCAGACAGGCAAGTACTACAAGGCTTCGATAGACGAGCGCCTGGCCGGCCGCGCCGACCTGCCCATGCTCAAGGTGACCGACTTCATAAGCGACATGGGCGCGGCGTACAAGGCCGCCGACATAGTGATAAGCCGTGCCGGAGCCAGCAGCATATCAGAGTTCTGCCTCATAGGCAAGCCCGTCATCCTCGTTCCCTCGCCCAACGTGGCCGAAGACCACCAGACGAAGAATGCTATGGCGCTGGTTGACAAGGACGCCGCCTTGTACGTGAAGGACGCCGACGCGCCGGCCAAGGTCATAAGCCTGGCACTGGAGACGGTGAAAGACGACGCCCGGCTGGCCTCGCTCTCGGCCAACATCAGCAAGCTGGGACTGCCCGACTCGGCCGACGTGATAGCCGACAAGGTGGTGGAACTGGCAATGAAAGGTGAGACGTTGAAAAGCTGAGAAGGTGAGATTGGTTGCAAGGATGCAAGGCATTTGCCTTTAACTTCTAAAAAAACTACAATGGAACTGAACGACATCAAAGCAGTATATTTCATAGGCGCGGGCGGAATAGGCATGAGCGCCATAGCCCGCTACTTCCTTCACAGGGGAGTGGTTGTGGCCGGATACGACAAGACTCCTTCCGAGCTGACCGCCAGGCTTGAGCGCGAAGGCATGCTGATACACTATGACGAGAACGTTGACGAGATTCCGCATGCCTGCCGCAACCGCGAGACAACGCTCGTGGTGTACACCCCGGCGATACCCGAGAGTCACAAGGAGCTGGCCCGTTTCCGCGCCGAAGGCTTCGACGTGGAGAAACGCGCGCAGGTGCTGGGCATGCTGACGCGCACCCACAAGGGCCTATGCGTGGCCGGCACGCACGGCAAGACAACCACCTCGGCCATGTGCGCCCACATAATGCACCAGAGCCACGTTGACTGCAACGCCTTCCTAGGCGGCATAACGAAGAACTACGCGTCAAACTACATCCTCAGCAAGGAGAGCGACTACGTGGTGATCGAGGCCGACGAGTTCGACCGCTCGTTCCATTGGCTGCGCCCGTGGATGAGCGTCATCACATCCACCGACCCCGACCATCTCGACATCTACGGCACCAAGGAGGCCTATCTGGAAAGCTTCGCCCGTTACACGGAGCTGATACAGCCCGGCGGCGCGCTCATAATCCACAAGGACTTGGAGATGACCAGCCGCGTGCAGGAAGGTGTGCGCGTGTACGACTACTCGCGCGACGAAGGCGACTTCCACGCCGAGAACATCGTGATAGACAACGGGGAGATTACATTCGACCTGGTTTCGCCCGTGGAAAACGTGAGCGGCATACACCTCGGCCAGCCCGTACCTATTAATATTGAGAACGGCATAGCCGCCATGGCTCTGGCCCAGCTGGCCGGCTGCACGGCTGAGGAACTCAGGTATGGCATGAGGACTTACAAGGGCGTTGACCGCCGCTTCGACTTCAAGATAAAGACAGACCGGATAGTGTTCCTCAGCGATTACGCCCATCATCCCAAGGAAATACGCCAAAGCGTGATGAGCATACGCGAGCTTTACAGCAACAGGCGCATTACCGCAATATTCCAACCTCACCTTTACAGCCGCACACGCGACTTCTACAAGGACTTCGCCGAGAGCCTGAGCCTGCTCGACGAGGTGGTGCTCTGCGATATTTATCCGGCGCGCGAGGAGCCGATTCCCGGCGTGACTTCAAAGCTGATATACGACAATCTGGCGCCCGGTGTCAAGAAAACCATGGTGCACAAGGAGGACGTTCCTGCCTTCGTGAGGGACAACGACTTCGAGGTGCTGGTGGTATTGGGAGCCGGCGATCTTGACAATTACGTCCCGCAGATAGAGAAGATACTGTTGGAAAAGTATAAATAAGGTGTAAGCAGATGAGGCCAAGGCTGAAAAAGATTTTGTCCGTTACGCTGTGCGTGGTGCTGGCTGTCTACGTGTTGCTGGCCATGACTTCCTTCAACAACCCGAAGGAAGCCTACCCGGTATGCACCAAAGTGGAGATAAGCATCGAGGACGAGAGCACCAACGGATTCCTGAGTGCGGCCGAGATAAAGCGCATCTTGGAGCGCAGTAGGTTGTATCCGTTCAAGAAACGCATGAAGGATGTCAATCCCCGCGACATCGAAGACAAGCTGAAAGACAGCCCGTTCGTGAAGACCGCGCAGTGCTACAAGACCAAAGACGGCTGCGTCAACATAAGCATTACGCAGAGTCTGCCCATCGTCCGCGTGAAGAACGCAATGGGGGAAGACTATTATCTGGACGACCATGGCGGCATAATGCCCAACTCCAATTACACGTCAGACTTGATAATAGCCACCGGCCACATAACGAAATGGTATTCGCGGAGGTATCTTGCCAACCTTGCAATCGAGATAATGAAGGATGAGTTCTGGCGTAACCAGATAGTGCAGATAAACATCCTGCCCGACTTGGGCGTGGAGCTGGTGCCCAGGGTGGGCGACCACATCGTCTATCTTGGCCCTCTTCCGCAGACGAAATACATCAACAAACGCAAGGCTTTGATTGCCGGCTTCGTGGAAACGAAGCTCGACAGGCTCAAGAAATTCTACAAGTACGGCCTTGGCAAGGTGGGTTGGAACAAGTATTCGTACATCGACCTTGAGTTCGACAACCAGATAATATGCAAAAAGAAGAATTAGAATAAAGGAAAACAAAATACACAAGCGTATGGCAGCAAAGGATTTTATCGTAGCAATAGAGCTTGGATCATCCAAGGTGACAGGCATTGCGGGAAAGAAGAACCTCGACGGAAGCATATCCGTGCTTGCCGTGGTAAAGGAGGATTCGTCCTCTTTTATCCGCAAAGGAATAGTTTACAACATCAACCAGACGGTGCAGTGCATATCCAATGTGGTGAAAAAGCTGTCGTCTGCGTTGAAGTCTGAGATAACACAAGTATATGTTGGAGTCGGCGGCCAGTCAATCCGCAGCGTAAAAAATGTCATCGTAAAGGACCTTCCGGCAGACACGATAGTGTCGCAGGAGATGGTCAACGAGCTGATGGACACCAACCGGAACATGACTTACCAGGACCAGGAAATCCTCGATGCGGCCACTCAGGAATATAAGGTTGACAACCAGTTGCAGATAGATCCGGTCGGAATACAGTGCAGCAAGCTTGAAGGCAATTTCCTGAACATATTGTGGCGCAAGGCCTTTTACCGTAACCTGAACAAGTGTTTCGAGTCGGCCGACGTGGCCATAGCCGAGATGTACCTTGCTCCTTTGGCGTTGGCCGACAGTGTTCTTACCGATGCCGAAAGGCGTTCGGGCTGCGTGTTGGTTGACCTTGGGGCTGATACAACCACCGTGTCGGTGTACTATAAGAACATCTTGCGCCATTTGTCGGTGATACCTTTGGGCGGAAACAACATAACAAAGGATATAGCTTCGTTGCAGATGGACGAAAGTACGGCCGAGAATATGAAGCTGAAATATGGCTGCGCGTACACCGACAATAATGACATTGACAACTCGCTGATGCTTCCCATCGACTCTGAGCGCAGCGTGGAGAGCCGCAAGTTCATCGAGATTGTGGAAGGAAGGCTGCAGGAGATAATAGAAAATGTGTGGTATCAGGTGCCGTCAGAGTATGCCGACCGATTGCTGGGAGGCATCATCCTGACCGGAGGGGGAGCCAACATGAAGGACATCGACAAGGCGTTCCGCAACCATACGCACATAGAAAAAATACGTGTCGCGAAGTTTGTTTCGCAGACCATCACTTCAAACAACCAGGACATCAACGCGCACAATTGCATGATGAACACGGTTCTTGGCATCTTGGCCAAGGGCGACATGAACTGTGCCGGCGAGGAAACGCCCGAACATGGCGACCTGTTCGGCCCTGACAAGCCTGCCAAACCTGCCGCCAAGCCTGTCGACCCGCATCAGAATCCGCGTAGCGCGAGCGAGGTTGGCCCAGGCGTAGTGCTTACCGAGGCTGAAAAGAACAAGGCCGAGGAACAGCGCCGCAAGGCCGCCGAGGAAGCCGCCAAGCGCGAAGCCGAGGAAGCCGCGCGCCGCGAGGAGGAAGAGAAGAAGGGCATGAAGAAGCGCTTTGAGAAGGTAAAGTCGTTCCTGAAGGGGCTTGTGGCCGAGGAATGACGCGGCTCAAGGCGTGCCAGGCGTTTGCGGCAACATGAAGTTTCACCATGATTAAACGAATATTGAGATATGACTGAAAGACGTAGTATCGTCGATTACGGCGAACCGGAGAAAGAGAAAAGCATAATAAAGGTCATCGGCGTGGGAGGCGGTGGAGGCAATGCCGTCAACCACATGTATCGCGAGGGCATTCACGACGTGTCGTTCGTGCTTTGCAACACTGACAACCAGGCGCTCAACGACTCGCCTGTGCCGGTGCACTTGCAGCTTGGCAAGGAGGGCCTTGGCGCGGGCAACAAGCCCGAAAAGGCGCGCGAGGCGGCCGAGGAGAGCATCGAGGACGTGAAGAAGATGCTCAGCGACGGCACGAAGATGGCGTTCATCACGGCCGGAATGGGCGGCGGCACCGGCACGGGAGCCGCCCCGGTGATAGCCCGTGTGTCAAAAGAACTCGGCATACTCACCGTCGGCATCGTGACGATACCGTTCCGTTTCGAGGGCGAGAAGAAGATAGACCAGGCTCTCGACGGCGTTGAGGAGATGTCGAAACACGTCGACGCGCTGCTTGTCATCAACAACGAGCGCCTGCGCGAGATATATCCCGAGCTGTCAATCCTCGACGCCTTCGGCAAGGCCGACGACACCCTGAGCGTGGCCGCGAAGAGCATTGCCGAGATAATAACCGTGCACGGACTCATCAACCTCGACTTCAACGACGTGAAGACCGTGCTTAAGGATGGCGGAGTGGCCATCATGAGCACCGGCTACGGCGAGGGTGAAGGACGCGTTAAGAAGGCCATCGACGACGCGCTTAACTCGCCTTTGCTTAACGACAACGACATTTTCAACTCGAAGAAGATACTTCTGAGCATATCTTTCAGCGGCGAGAAGGGCAGCAGCAAGGGCAGCCTGATGATGGAGGAGATGAACGACGTGAACGACTTTATGGCCAAGTTTGACACCAAGTTCGAGATTAAATGGGGGCTTGCCACCGACCCCGAGCTTGGCGACAAGATAAAGGTGACCATCCTGGCCACGGGCTTCGGCATAGAGGACGTTGACGGAATGAGCAGCCACGTGAAGAAGCATACGCAGGAAGAGAACGAGCGCCGCGCCGAGGAAGAGGAGAAGGCGGCCGAGCGCCGGGCGCGCCGCGAGCGCATCTACGGCGGCGACGGCAAGACGTCGAAGTACAAGCGCCGTCCCCACATATACATTTTCCGCCAAGAAGACCTCGACAACGACGACGTGATTTCTTCCATCGAGTCGACGCCTACATACAAGCGCACGCGCCAGGAACTTGAGGAGATAAAGAACCAGGCCATGGGACAGGTGAAGAAACCTGAGGCTGAAGAAGACAGCAAGGTGCAAGGCATAATCAGGTTCGCTTGAAAATTAAGAATGAAGAGTTAAGAATTAAGAAAAACGCCGTCTTTTATTAGGCTGCGTCCACTTTGTTCTTTACTCTTTGTTTATTAATCTTACAGGCACGTTTTCTTAATTCTTAATTTTTAATTCTTAATTATCATGTTATTTGAACAAGTCAGCAACGACATCAAGGAGGCCATGAAGGCCCGCGACAAGGTGCGTCTCGAGACCTTGCGCAACATAAAGAAAGTTTTTCTCGAGGCAAAGACGGCTCCCGGAGCCAACGACACTCTGGAGGATGCCGACGCCCTGAAGCTGCTTTCCAAGCTGGCGAAGCAGGGCAAGGAGTCGGCCGTCACGTTCACGGCGCAGGGCCGGCAAGACCTTGCCGACGCGGAGCTGGCCCAGGTGGCGGTGATAGAAGAGTATCTGCCCAAGCCCCTCACAGAGGCCGAGATAGAGGCGGCGGTGAAGGATATAATAGCCCAGACCGGCGCAACCGGCATGAAAGACATGGGCCGCGTCATGGGAACGGCCACCAAGCAGATGGCCGGCCGCGCCGACGGCGGCGTCATCTCGGGCATAGTGAAGCGCCTGCTGGCGTGACATGCAATGCCGCGAAACGTGATTTTGAAATCCGTTTCGCGGCATTTTTCATGCTTTCTGCCTTTGCCCAAATTGGTCATTGGAACGTTAATCATACGTGAGTTCGGCATAAGGAATCATCTTTACTAATTATATAATTTCTTACCGCATTGCTCTGCCGCTCGGTGGCAAGCCGTCATTCCGTTTTTCTGCGGAATGACGGCTTGCCACCGACTTGCAAAAAAACTGATAAGTGTGACATTCCTGTCGGCTTTTTGCAAGTCAGAGGCATGGCTGAAAGCAAATTGACAAGATTGCCTTTAACCTGGAAAGATAAATCTTTATGCCGGAACTCACGTTCATTTACACTTGATTGTCTGCCCTTCATCCCTCTTCCGCGTTGCAGCCGCTATCTTGTTTTCCGTTGTTTCTCGATGTTGCCCACACCACGTCTCAGGCAAAAGCGGAAAACAATCCGCCCTCTTCGGCGGCGACAGGTGTACGGTGAAAGCCGGTTCGTCTAACTGCCTGATAATCAGTGGGGTTGCAAAAGGCCGTCTTTTAGCTTGCGAAAGACGGCCTTTTGGCGTGCGTTTTGCGGCCTTTTGCAGTGTGAAAGGCCATGAGTCGGGTTCATCCGCAGTTCAGGTGTATGCGATAACAGCATTGCCTTTTGCTTTTGCCATATCATTTCATGTGTACATCCTGCCACAAGCCAGGCGGTCGGTAACTGTCATGCCGCACTCCGATGCGGCATCCAGTGTATGCAGCCTGTTTCGTTTGGCGTATCGGGTGTTTTCTGGATGCCGCATCGGAGTGCGGCATGACGGTTACCGACTGCCTGGATTAAAGTAGGAGGCGTACATAAAATGCTATCACAAAGACAAAAGAAGGTACAGTAATACAATACACCTAAAATGCGGATGAACCCCTTTTGCAAAGCGGAAGGCCGCGGCCTGCGTTCCACTCGGTTGCGGGCCGGATATTGGGCGATGCCCTTCAGTTGTGTCCGTTTTTGCAGGAAAAGTGTCCGGCTTAACGTTTTTACACAAAAAACAGAGGCAAAAACTATTTTAATAAGAATAGTTTTCATATCTTTGCACGTGTATTTTACCACTAATGTAACCGCGATGAAACATACACGCAATATATTTGTCGCGCTTATCGCCTGCTTAGCCACGATGAACGCCGGTGCCGCAGAGAAGGAAGAATACCTGCCTTACGGCAACATGAACAGCTGGACGATACGGAAGATACACGAGTCGGCCGTGATAGGGGGCGACACGAAGACGCTCTACGAGGTGGGGCCCAACCGCACGATTGAGGGCAACAAGCCTTACGTCAACGGCGGAGGCTCGCCCTGGGGCACGTCAAACGTCATGGCGAAAGTGATGGGCGTGGTAAAGACCAACAACTCGGTCTACCGCGACAAGCACGGCAGCGGTTACTGCGCCAAGCTCGAGACGCATATCGAGAAGGTGCGCGTGCTGGGACTGATGAACATGAAGGTGCTTGCCGCCGGCTCCCTGTTTCTCGGCGACATGAAGGAACCCATCACGGGGACGAAGGACGGCCCCAAGGCCATGAACAACGGCATACGCTTCACCAAGCGGCCCAAGGCCCTTAGGTTCGACTACATGTTCAAGGCCGCCGGCACGGCCAACAGGATAAGGCAAAACGGATTCAGCAAAGGCAAGACCGTGGCCGGCAAGGACTACGCCGTCGTGGTGCTTTATCTGCAGAAGCGCGCAGAGGACGCCAAGGGCAACATCACGGCCAAGCGCGTGGGCACCATGGTGGTAAGATACGGCAAGAGCACCGGCGGATGGGTTGACGGCGCCACCTACGAGATACTCTACGGCGACATCCGCAACAATCCGCACTACGACGCCTCGACCATGGGGCTGCGCACGACGGACTACGCACGCAACAGCAAAGGCAAGAGTGTGCCGGTAAAGGAGACCGGATGGGCCTCGGCACACGACACGCCCACGCACCTCATGCTGCAGTTCTCGTCGAGCCACGGAGGGGCTTACATTGGCTCGCCGGGCAACACCCTATGGGTTGACAACGTGCGCCTGGTTTACTGACAGACATAAAACAACATACAATGACAAGACTGCTACTCGCCGCCTTACTGATGCTTTGCACCGCCAAGGCAGGGGCTGTCGCGCCCGTCGACGAACTGCAAGACACGACAACCATACGTACCGAGCAACAGCCGGACACCGTGAAGAAGAAAAAAGGACTGATAAACTGGGTGCTCGACTATCTGAACAACACCAACAAGAACAAGAACCACAAGAAGTTCGACTTCAGCGTGCTGCCCGGTCCGCACTTCAGCTCTGACACGGGGCTTGGCCTCGGCATCATAGGCATGGGCCTTTACCGCCAAGAGCGGCGCGACACCATCTCGCAGCCGTCCAACGTCTCGATATTCGGCGACATAACAACCAAGAGCTCATACACCGTCGGCATATTCGGCACACACGTGTTCCCGTATGACAAGGGACGCATAGACTACGAGATAGCGGCCAACTACTTCAAGGAGAAATTCTGGGGAATAGGCTACGAGATGGGCAACAACGACGCCAACGAAGGCCTGATGAAGAGGTGGAAAATCGGCGCGAAGGCCAACTTCCTGTGGGAAGTGGCGCGCAATGTGTTCATCGGCCCGTCGCTCACTTACGACTTCGCCGACATCCTCGAGATAGACCGTCCCGAGCTGCTGGGCGGACAAGACAGGCACGTGTGGAACATCGGCGTGGGCTTCTCGCTGGCATACGACTCGCGCGACATCATGACACGCCCCACGCGCGGAGTCTACCTGAACGTCACTCAGCTGTTCCGTCCCAAGTTCCTGGGCAGCGGCTACGCATACGCTACTACCGACTTCCGCTTCAACACATACGCCCGGCTGTGGGAAGGGGCCGCATCATCGGCGGCGACCTTCGCGGCACGCTGAACTTCGGCAACCCGTCTTGGGCCACCATGTCGCTGCTGGGCAATTCGTCGACAATGCGCGGATATTACAAGGGAAGATACCGCGACAAGCACATATTGCAGACCCAGGTGGAGCTGCGACAGCACATATGGCACCGCAACGGAGTCGTAATCTGGGGCGGACTTGGCACCGTCTTCCACAAGTTCAGCGCCATACACGCCGAACGCCTGCTGCCAAACTGGGGCATAGGATACCGCTGGGAGTTCAAGAAAAACGGCAACGTGCGCCTTGACTACGGCTTCGGCAAGCGCGGAATGCAGGGCTTCGTGTTCAACATCAACGAGGCTTTCTAAGCCAGTCCCTTTCCTCCCTGTTCTCCCAGACTTCCCAATATCAGCTTGAAATGAAAGCAATAAAGACAATACTACGCGGCTGCGCCTCTGCGCGCAGCCTCTTTTTTATCACAATCGTGGTGCTGGCGCTGCCCAACGTGGCGCTCTGCATCACCGAGCGCATGGGCGTGATGGGCAACGTGGCCAACCTTTTGCTGCCCGTGGCAACCGTCTGGCTGCTGATGACTCTCGGCCGGTGTCCGGGCAAGATGGTGTGGGCGCTGTTCCTGCTGGTGTTCTTCGCCGCCTTCCAGCTGGTGCTGCTTTATCTTTTCGGACACTCCATCATAGCCGTGGACATGTTCCTCAATCTGGTGACAACCAACCCGGGCGAGGCTTTCGAACTGCTTGACAACCTCATTCCGGCCGTCTTCGGCGTGGTGATAGTCTACGTGCCGGTGCTCGTTATAGCCGTAGTTTCCATACGCAGGAAAGACCGCCTGGAGCGCGGTTTCATACTAAGGCAGCGGCGGTATGCCGCCATCGCGTTCGCCGCAGGCCTCGTTTCCATGGGCGCGGCGTATGCAACCGACCGCGACTATCGCGCCGAGCTGCACCTGTATCCCGTCAACGTGTTCTACAACCTGGGGCTTGCCGTGAGCGCACGGCCGACACCAACGCCTACGCCGAGACTTCAACCCAGCCCACTTCCGCTTCAACGCCAAGGCCACCCATGCGGCGGCTGACCGCGAGGTATATGTGCTCGTGATAGGCGAAACTGCGCGTGCGTGCAGCTTCGGCCTGTACGGCTACGGCCGCGAGACAACGCCGTTGTTGCAGAAAGAACAGGGGCTGGTGGCTTTCCCGAAGGCCGTCACCCAGTCTAACACCACGCACAAGAGCGTGCCCATGCTGCTCTCGGCCGTATCGGCAAGCGACTTTGACGACATATACACTCAGAAGGGAATAATCACCGCGTTCAAGGAAGCCGGCTTTCATACGGCGTTCATCTCCAACCAGAGACCTAACCGTTCGTTCATCGACTTTTTCGGCGAAGAGGCCGACGAGTGGACTTTCATAAAGGAGCGCGACCCCGAGGCGGTGGCCTTGGGCGACGAAGCCATGCTGCCCGAGGTGGCCGGGATTCTGGCCGAGGGGCGGCGAAAGGAGTTCATCGTGCTCCACATGTACGGTTCCCACTTCAACTACCGCGAGCGTTATCCGCGCCGGGCGGCCTTCTTCAGGCCCGACGACGCTACTGAGGCTAAGCCAAAGAACAGGGCGCAGCTGGTCAACGCGTATGACAACACGATACGCTTCACGGACCGCTTCCTCACAGAACTGACGGCCATGCTCGGCAAGACGGGGGCGCAGTCGGCTCTTCTGTACACGTCAGACCACGGCGAAAACATCTTCGACGACAGCCGCCGGCTCTTCCTCCACGCCTCGCCCGTGCCGTCATACTATGAGCTTCACGTGCCGCTCATGGTGTGGATGTCGCCCGCTTACCGCAAGGCATACGCCCCGGTTGAGGCCGCGCTGAGGGCCAACAGCCAGAAGCGTGTGGCCACGAGCGAGTCGGTGTTCCACACGACGCTGGCCATCGCCGGCATCGATACTCCTTTGCGCCGCGACAGCCTGTCGCTGGCCGGCACGCGGTTCGCCGTCACCCCGTGCATATACCTTGACGACCACAACCGCGCCGTGCCCGTAAAAAAACTGCTTAGAAGTGAAAAAGACTTCGAGATGTTCAAGAAAAAGGGAATTGGAATATAATCCAACACTAAACTAACACCCACCCCAACCCTCCCGAAGGGAGGGAGTTTGATTACTTTTGTGGAAATAAAAACAAACCGGCTGTTCAAATGTGATGTTTGAATAGCCGGTTTGTTTTAGAATTGTATTTAAGTATTACTGAAACCGTTTGCCAAAGCATCTCAAGCTCCCTCCCTTCGGGAGGGTTGGGGTGGGTGTCAGTTGTGTGTCAGTTCCTTACTCAGCCGAGCCGCTCAGCGGGCTTGCCTGCGTGTATGTGCGCGCCCCGAGCTCCTTGTCGAGCATGTAGATGCCGTAGCCGTTGTCCTTGATCATCTTGATGTTGTCAATGATGGTCTTGGCGTTTTCCTCCTCTTCCACCTGCTCGTCGATAAACCACTTCAGCATGCTCTGCGTCGCGAAGTCGTTGTGCTCGTGGGTGAGGGCGTACAGGTTGTTGATGAGTTCGGTCACTTTCTGCTCGTGTTTCAGCGTACTCTTGAACACGTCCAGGATGCCGTCCCACTCCGTCGGCACCTCGTCAATCTTCTTAAGGGTGACGCGTCCGTCGCGCGAGTTCACGTAGTTGAACAGTATCTTGGCGTGGTCCTGCTCCTCCTGGAACTGCACTTCAAACCAGCTGGCCATGCCCGGCTGGCCTATGGAATGGCAGTAGGCGGCCATAGAAAGATACAGGTAGGCCGACCACATCTCGGCGTTGATTTGCTCGTTGAGAGCCTCTTCAATCTTCTTGTTTAACATAATCGTATCGTTTTTAAATGAATAGTCTGCTGACAGAGTACCAAAAAGTGTGCCAAAGCACACTGTGATGCCACTTGTGACACATTTGGCAGAGCCTTGCGCCATGTGCAAAATTACGGAAAAAAGCGATACGCCGCCCCTTTCCGCCCGATAATTATCATTTATTAGCAGTCGCTGTTCCGCCCTTCTGCGGCACGACTCGCCGCAGCCGCGTAACTCATTGAGAATCAGCGGCGTTGCAAAAGGCCGTCTTTTGGCTTGTAAAAGACGGCCTTTCAGCCCGCGATTGACGGCCTTTTGTGCTGCAAAAGGCCGTCTTTTGGTTCATCCGCAAACCTTTTGGATGGACATATGGCTCTCTTAAATGTGACACATTATTTCATTTACAAAAACATCCTGCCATAATCCAAGCTGTCGGTAACTGTCATTCCGCGCTCCGACGCGGAATCCAGTAAATGCCGCATATGCTGTTTGATGTATAGGATGTTCTCTGGATTCCGCGTCGGAGCGCGGAATGACAGTTACCGACAGCCTGGATTAAGGTTGGGTGGTGTTATTAGTAGAACTTATATTTAATCCAAAAGGTTTGCGGATGAACCCGTCAATCGGATTGAAGCGGCGCATGAGTGTTTGGCTGATGACAGTCCATGCGGCATGCGAAAACGGCGTTCCGCTTGGCGGAACGCCGTTTTTCCATGTCTGCCACATGCCTTCGGGGCGTGTGGGGGACAGGGGCTTACGCGTCTTTCTGCCTCGTGCCCATGCGCGCCTCGACCACGTTGATCACGTAGTCGCCCAGCTTCTCGCACTCTGATATTATGTCCATGTACATCGTTCCGATGGCGTAGGTGTACTCGTTCGCGCTCACGTCGTTGATGTTCTGGCTGCGCAGCTGGTTTCGGTAGTTGTTTATCTCGTTCTCGATGTTGAACGAGCGGTTCACGTCCAGCTTTGTCCTTGCGCCCGGCCAGCATGACGTTCATCTGGGTTAGGCTGTCGTCAGTAAGGCTCGAACATCTGGTGCAGGTGCTCGTACTGGCTGTCGGTGAAGTCTTCCTTCCCCCTTTCCTTGCGGCTCAGCGTGCGTGCAATGTTGTAGCAGCTGTCGCCGATGCTCTCAATCTCGGATATCTCGCGCAGCATGGCGCGTATCTTCGCCTTGGTCTCGTCGCTGAGGTGCGCGTTGCTTACGCGGTCGAGGTATTTGGCTATTTCAATCTCCATGTTGTCGCTGATGCCCTCATACTTCTCTATTCGGCTGAACAGTTTGTTGAAGTCGGCGTCGTTCTTGGTGTTGAGCAGTTCGCGGACGAAGCCGAACATCCTCTGCGTCCGCTCGGCGAAGAGCTGTATCTCCTTCTGCGCCTCGAGCACCGACAGCTCGGGAGTCTTCATTATCGTGTCGCCGCCGATGTAGCGCAGGCGGAACTCATCGTCGTTCTCTTTTGCCTTGGGTTTGATCATCCAGCACACGGTTTTCTCTATCTGTGGTATCAGCCATATCAGGATGGCGGTGTTGCAGACGTTGAACGCCGTGTGGAAGGCGGCCAGCACCACCGACAGGCGTGCCGCGTCGAGCACTTGCGTGGACGGGTCGTAGCCCACGATGGAGCACACCGTGTTGACGAAAGGATAGAACAGGCACAGCACCCAGAGCACTCCGAACACGTTGAACACCAGGTGTGCCAGCGCGGCGCGGCGCGCCTGGGTGTTTGCTCCGAGTGCGGCCAGGTTGGCGGTGGCCGTCGTTCCGATGTTCTCTCCCATCACGAGGGCTATTCCGAGGTATATCGGCAGCACTCCGCTCGAGCACAGCATCATCGTTATTGCCATCAGCGCGGCCGACGACTGGAGGATGCACGTAAGCACGGTGCCTATCAGCAGGAACACGATTATCGTGGCGTAGCTGCCCGTGTCGAACGAGCTGAAGAAGCTTATCAGGTCCTGGTTGTGCCCAAGATCCATCTCGTTGCCCGTCTGGCTGAGCAAGGCCAGCGAGAAGAACATGAACGCTATGCCGAAAAGAAAGTCGCCGATGTACTTGTGTCGGCGTGTGTAGATGAGCAATATGCCGACGATGAAGGCTGGGAATACGGCGTTCATGAAGTTGAACGAGAAGCCGAGGCTCATTATCCAGGCCGTCAGCGTGGTGCCGATGTTGGCTCCCATTATGACGGAAATGGCCTGGGCAAGGGTCAGGAGGCCGGCGTTGACGAACGAGACGGTCATCACCGTGGTGGCCGACGACGACTGCACGGCCGATGTTACGAACATGCCGGTGAACATACCGGTGAACCTGTTTTTGGTCATTGTGCCCAAGATGTGGCGCAACTGCGAGCCTGCCATCTTCTGCAAGGCCTCGCTCATCACCTTCATTCCATAGATGAGGAGGGCCAATGACCCGATAATCTTAAAAAAAATCCAAATCGACATATTTTAAATTAATTTGTTGTCGAACGTTGTGCGGTGTCGGGAAAACGGAGTATCTTTACCAACGTTTAACCTAAAAGCACGTGAAAGATGAAACAAATGATACAAATACGTTGCAAAAATAATAAAAAAACGCTAAACGTCCCAATTGGAAGCACTCTTTCTGAGGTTTTCCGTGAATTAAATTTAAAGATGGACTATGGTCCCATCAGTGTGAAGGTTAACAACAAGGTGGAGGGCCTTCATTACCGTCTTTACCACAACAAGGATCTTGAGTATCTTGACATCACGTCGCCGTCGGGCGCCCGCGCTTATACGCGGACGCTCTTTTTCGTGCTCTGCAAGGCCGTGCACGACCTGTGGCCGGGAGCCGACGTGGTGATAGACATTCCCGTCTCGAACGGCTATTACTGCAACATAGACATAGGGCGGCCTGTCAACCAGTTTGACGCCGAGGCCGTGCGTGGGCGCATGAGGCGGATTATTGACGCGGCAATGCCCATCCGCCGGCATGAAAGCACCACCGAGGAGGTGATCAGCATGTTCTCGAAGGCCGGACTGGACTCGAAGGTGAAGCTGCTCAAAAGCGTCGGGCGGCTCTACACAACGTATTATGAGATAGACGGATACAAGGACTATTACTACGGCACTCTGCTCACAAACACGCGCCAGCTCTACCTTTTCGGGCTTGAGAAATACTACGACGGCATGCTGCTGCGCATTCCCTCGCGCGACGATCCGTCGCGTCTGGGCGACCTGGTGAGGCAGGACAAGATGTTCGACATCTTCAAGGAACACCACCGCTGGCAGCATATCCTCGGCATGTCTACCGTGGGCGACTTCAACGAGGCTGTGATGCAGGGACGTTCCACCGACCTTATCAATGTGTCTGAGGCGCTGCAGGAGAAGAAGATATCACAGATTGCCGACATGATTTCGACGCGGCGCGGCGTGCGCATGGTGCTCATCTCGGGTCCGTCGTCAAGCGGAAAGACAACCTTCTGCAAGCGTCTTTCCATACAGTTGCTCACGTGCGGAGTGAAGCCCGTGCCCGTCTCGCTCGACGATTACTTCGTGGACCGCGAGCTTACGCCCAAGGACGGGCGCGGCGAATATGACTATGAGAGCCTCTATGCACTTAACCTTCCGCTTCTGAACAGCCAGCTCAGCGCCCTGTTCAGGGGCGACGAGGTGGAGCTGCCGCGCTACAACTTCCAGACCGGGCGCAGCGAGAAGAGCGGCCGCCGCCTGCGCCTGGCCGACGACGAGGTGCTGGTGGTCGAGGGCATACACGCCCTCAACCCCGAGCTTACGGCCCAGATTCCGGAAGAACAGAAGTTCCGCGTCTACGCGTCGGCGCTCACCACCATCCTGCTTGACACCCACAACTACATCCCCACAACCGACAACCGCCTGCTGCGCCGCATCATACGAGACTACAAGTACCGCGGAGTGAGCGCGCAGGAGACCATCAAGCGTTGGCCCAGCGTGCGCGCAGGGGAGAACAAGTGGATATTCCCTTACCAGGAGAATGCCGACGCGATGTTCAACACGGCGCTGCTCTTCGAGCTTGCCGTCATAAAAAGCCAGGCCGAGCCGCTGCTCGAACTTGTGCCCGAGAACGCCGAGGAGCATGCCGAGGCGTATCGCCTGCTGAAGTTCCTGAAGTACATCGCCCCGATACCCAACCGCCAGCTGCCGCCCACGTCGCTGCTGCGCGAGTTCCTTGGGGGCAGCTCCTTCAAGTACTGAGCACACCGGTTTGACTTAATACAGAAATACTTTACACCGTTTTAACAAAAAATCGGTGTAAAAATGAAAGAAAAAGATCAACGTAATTATCGCAAGTTTTCCCGTCAGTTCATCCTGACAGTGTTGTTGGATTATTATTCGAGCGGTTCCTCGAAGCGTTCGATAGTGAGAAAATACGGCCTGAGCGGCGGATTATTGTATGGTTGGCTTCGCAAGTATGAGTCTGAATCACTATCTTTGCCCACGGACATGTCCGAACTGGAATCAAAGGTATATATGGCACAGAAGAAACACAAGTCGGAAAGGGCTGCGGCCGTCCGCCCCCTCCACTGAAGAGGAACGCCTGCGCGAGGAGATAGCCCGCCTGCGCAAGGCGCTGGCCTATTCGGAGTTGCGCAACGAGGCTCTTAACGAGATAATAAAGATAAGCAAGGAGAAATACGGCATAGACTTGCTAAAAAAAGCTGGCGCCAGGCAGTAGACAACCTTCGGGCCAGGCACCCCGGAGGCTTCCATCGGGTGCCTGAGCGGACTGTTTGGCAAGACACGCGAGGGTTATTATTCGGTGTCGCGCGAGAAGCGCGCGGCCCGTGAGCTTACCGAGTCTGAGATAGTCGGGACGGTCGACGAGCTCCGCAGCCAGGCTCCCGGCATAGGCGCCTACAAAAGCTCGTTCCTCATCCTGAAGGGCGTCTATGGCGGGAGGATGCGTGGCCGCGACGCTTTCTACCGCCTCATGCACGAGCGGGCTGATGCTCAAGCCCTGCCGCAGGCGTCATACGACAAACTCCAACCACCCGTGGCGTAAGTACCCGAACTTAGTCAAGGGCTTCCGTCCGGAGGGCATGAACCGGCTGTGGGTGGCCGATATCACGTACGTGGACACGGACGAGGGCGTGGCATACCTGCACCTGCTCACCGACGCCTTTACGCACGAGATAATAGGCTGGAGGCTGTCCGACTCGCTGAAGGCCTCCAACACCGTGGCCGCATTGCGGCAGGCCATCGACACTGTCGGCCGTTTCGGCATGGACGGACTCATTCACCACTCCGACAGGGGGTCGCAATACTGCAGTTCGGAATACACGGGCCTGTTGCGCTCAGCAGGCGTACGCATAAGCATGACCGAGGACTACAACCCTACGGACGACGCCGTGGCCGAGCGGGTGAACGGCATAATAAAGCAGGAATGGCTCTACCGGATGAAACGTCCGGCCTCGGTCGGCGAGGCGGAAAGGACCATGAGCCGGATCATCCGCTTCTACAACGACGTACGCCCGCACATGAACAACATCGGGCGGATGCCTCCCGGCAGGTTGAGACGGCTACTGGCAGGCACGTGAGGCCGCAACCGGAGTTGCCGGAAAAGAAAAGTACGTATGTTTTTCATGGTATTTTTCATTTGCCGGACAAAAACTTTTATATTTGCAGTGGAAACCCACTATGGGTGCCATTGGGAATATGTAAAGTCTTTCAGGAACAGACAACTCCATGTGTAAAGTTTTCCAGTAAGTAAGGACTTTTGGTGTAAAGTATTTTTAGGCATAGTCAGTTGCTTTCCGATTGACGGTCTTTTGCACTGCAAAAGGCCGTCAATGGCACGCTAAAAGGCCGTCTTTCGCACGATGAAAGACGGCCTTTTGCAAATCGTTGGATGTCAATGTGTTACGCAGCCAAGCCTTGGCCGCTCTTTTGGCGGCGGTAACCTATGGTTCAAGGCATTGTCGTCTCTATCAGATAAGTTCCCGACAGCACCTCCATCTCAATGCGTCCGTCGTCACGTCTGCAGTCGCGCGTATTCTTGAATTCCTCTCCGTTGACCGTCACCTTGTCGCCGTCAGGGCAAGGGATGATTACCGTGGCTGTGGTGTTCGCCGGTACGGTGAATGAGTATCTGGCTGACTTTGGCATGATTTCCCATCCGCTCTCAATCCTTCCGTACACCGAGTCGTAATGTCCGCGGGCGTAGGTCATCTTGCCTGTGGGGTCAGGCGTAGGCTTCAGAAAGAAATGCTTGAAGCCGGGGTGGTGCTCGTCGGGCTGTATTCCGAGCGAATAGTTGTACATCCACGAGCCCACCGCGCCGAACGAGTAATGGTTAAAAGAGTTCATCCGGTTGTTCCCTCCGAATCCGTCTGTCTGCGTGTATGAGTTCAGCCGTTCCCATATCGTCGTGGCTCCCTGCTCCACCGGATACAGCCATGACGGATATTCAGTCTGCTGCAACAGGCGATAGGCCATGCCGTCGAGTCCGGCGTCAGACAGCGCCTTGCTTATCCACGCGGTCCCTATGAAGCCTGTCATCAGCGAGTAAGGCGGACACGCCGTGCCGTTGTCGGCCTTGTTGGCGCGTGTCAGTGTGTTGGCCAGCCGCTCGGCCACCTTCTTCCTTAGGTCTCCGGCCGCAATGTCGAACACCAGCGGAAGCACGTATGACGTCTGTGTGTCCACCGTCCGTTTGCCGTCGGCAGATCGCGTCGCGCCCGTCTCCGGGTCAATGTACGTGCGGCAGAAGAACTCAGCCCTCTCATTACGCAGCCGGGCGTAATACGCCGAGTCTTCCTCATTCCCGAGCACGGCCGCCATGCGGCTCATGAGCGACAGGTCGTATATGAAGTAAGCGTCCCACAGCAGCGTTCCGTCGTTGCGTCCGTCCTCGGGCCCGAGCCAGTCTCCAAGGTTGCCCCACCATGCCGGTCCCTGGTCAAGCACGTTAGTCTGCTTGTTCACGCACTTGTCAAGCAGGTAGCCGACATACCGTTTCATCGCCGGATAATGCTCTTCCAGCAGCGCCCTGTCGCCGTATTGCACGTAGCATTCCCACGGAACGGTGACGCCCGCGCTTCCCCACAGCATGCCGCCGAAGCCTCCGCCTATCGGGGCGATGTCCTCGAAGCGTCCGTCTTCACGCTGAAGGTCGCGCACGGCGAGCAGGTAGCGGCGGAGAAACTGGGGCGCGTCGGCAAGATAAGTGGCCGTGCGCGAGAACACGGATATGTCTCCCATCCATCCCATGCGCTCGTTGCGCTGAGGGCAGTCGGTGGGAATGGAGAGGAAATTGCCATACGTTGACCAGACGATGTTTCGCCAAAGGCGGTTCACCTTGCCGTTTGACGTTTCATAAGAAGACATGAGGCTGTCCACAGAGCTTATCACCGTGCCCTTGACAGAGGCAAGAGGCAGGGCGCGGTCGATGCCCGTAATCTCGACGAAACGGTATCCGTGGCATGTGAAGCGCGGCGCGACGGTCTCCTTGCCGCCCCTTGCGATGTAGACGTCTTGCGCCATCGCGGCCCTTATGTTCTCAAGCATCAGCATGCCTTCAAGGCCGGCGTATTCAGGCATGTCCGGATATCTTACCTCGGCGTAGCGCATGCTTATGCGTTGCCCGGGCCTGCATCCGCTCAGCTCTATGCGCGGAACGCCCACCATGTTCTGCCCCATGTCGTAAACGAACACCCCCGGGCGCACCTCTTCAACAGACTGGGCGGCAAAGGCTCTTTGACGGCCGTTGCGCCCTGTCCGGTCTGCCCGGTGAGCCTGTATTGCGAGTAGTCGCCAGGGTTCAGGTGGCTCCAGCCTCCGTCATGGCTGGCCGTTCCTTCCAGCGCCACTTCCTGCGCGGGTTTCCATGAGGTGTCGTCATATTCGGCCGTGCTCCATCCTTTTACTTCAAGTTCGCGCCGCGCGTCATACACTTCGCCCTGAAACAGGCTGCCGTAAGTCACCGGTCCGTCGCCGTAAAACTTCCATTTGCCGGGCGAGGTGACGATGTTCTCCGTCTCTCCGTCGTCATAAGTTATCACGATTTGGGCCAGGACAGACTGCCTGTCGCCAAAGTAGTTCCAGTTCTCGCCCGTGAACGTGATGCCGCCGCTCCACCATCCTTCGGCCATTACGGCGCCGGCCGCGTTGCGCCCGTTGCGTATGTAGGGCGTTACGTCATACGTCTGGTACATGTGCGACTTGTTATATTGCGTCAGTCCGGGGTTGAAGTAGCCTTCATTCACGCGTCGGCCGTTTATGTAAAAGTCGTATATTCCGCGCGCAGTGACATACAGACGCGCCTTGGCTATCCGCTTGTCTTTGGTTGAAAAGGCCGTGCGCACCATCGGCGAGGCGTTTCTGCTCGGGTTGGTAAGCCGCATGCCGCTGCTGTCTGCGGCTCGTGTCTCTTGTGGGGCTACCGTTGCCAGGATGTTTCCAGGGCTGCGGTAGTTGCGTATTTCCAGCTTTATGGCTGTCTCGGCGTCGCCCCGGCGGCAGAAGCCTACATCCCCGACGACCGGAAAAGCGATGAAGTCGCCGCCTTGCCCTATGGGGTTAAGGCCGGCATAGCCTATCTCTTCTTCCTCGTTGTCGAGGTATAGGCATGTGTGTCCGAGATTGTTGGTGAGTCTCAGCGTGTGCTCGCCGTACATGTTGTCCTTGTTGAACAGGCCTGTGGGAACGTCGAATTCGGCGAGCGGCCTGTCCGGATTGTCGTCAGGGCAATACCCGGCGCGGTATATCCTTACCTTCGCCGCTTGTCCGTGTCTTGTCGAGTCTGCGTCCAGTTCCACCTTTATATATGTTTCTCCGGGCTTGCTTGCCAGCCCGAATATGTTTTTGCCGGCGTTCATCAGGCGTTCGTCGTTGGCTCCGTAGGTAAACGCCGTCTTCACGGTTTGCGTCGCGCTGTCGAGCCTGAACACGTAGTCGAGCCTGAACACGGGCAGGTAATGCGAGTAAAGCACCATGTCGCCGCTTCCGCCGCCTATCCATTTCGCGCCGTTCCATGCCTTGTCCGCGTCGTTGCGGACCATCAGGCCTGTTTCAAACCGCGACGTGGCAGACAGTTTCGTTCCCTCGTTCGTCCATGCGTCAAGCTCCCATCGGTAGCATGTGCGTGGCTGCAGCGCGCTTCCGCCATACTCTATGTTCAACGAGCTGTCATCCTGCTTCGTTCCTGAATCCCATACGCGCGTGCCGTCTTCGGCGTAAACCTTCAGCCTGTACGCCTTTTGCATTATCCCGAATTCGCTTTTCCCGGCCTTTATCTGCCAGCTGAAGCGTGGCGTGCCGGTGTCGATGCCGATAGGACACGACGCGTATTCAACCTTCAGGTTCTTGAGTTCTGCGGCTTGGGTCAGCGTCAGGCTGGACAACATTGCAAGCCAGATAGATAATGGTCGTATCCTCATTGTTTATGGTATTAGTGTGTCCGTCTTGTTGCAAAGTTAACTGTTTTTTGCCGGATTATGCTTGTCAGTTCGTTTTTTTTCGTTTCCCCCGCCTGCATTTTCCCGTTGCCCCATGTTTTGCGAGGAGGCCTGTCGGCCGGCTGTGCGGCATGCCTTTGCGGATGGCCTTGCGCACATGTGTGTCAGAGCCGTTGCCGGCCGTTTTCCGGTTTGCGGCCTTTTGCATTCCGAAAGGCCGTTAATTGCAAGCTAAAAGGCCGCCTTTTAAGAGCTAAAAGACGGCCTTTTGCATCGCGCCCTGAAACAAGGTGTTCCGCAAGGTCAGACTATCGGCAGGCTGATGCCGTTGATTTTCTGGTACACGTCGAGCGCGTACACGTCGGTCATGCCGCTGATATAGTCGATGACGGCCATCAGGCGGGTCTCCAGGTCGGGAGCGTCTATGTCGTACTGGCTGCTCACGCGGCTTATGAGCTGGCGCGAATAGAAGCGCGACGGGTTGGCCGCCGCGTCGACCATGGCCTCCATCAGCGTGGCCATGATCTTGTAGCCGCTCAGCTCCACGTCGAGCACGGGCTTGCTCTTGTATATCTTTTCTTTCGATAAAATGGCGCATTTTTTTTATACGCACGGGCAAAGCTTCGGCTCTATCTTGTCAACCAGTGCGCCCTCCATCGTGCCGTTCATTATCTCCTCCTCATGGCGCATGAAGGCGTCCACGCATGCCCTTTCGAGCGCTCCTATTACGCATGCGCGCATGTAGACCACGCGCTCGTTCTCGTCGGTGATGCCCTCGTCGAGTATTCTTTGCCTGATGTGGTTTTGCGCCTTTTCATCGAAGAAGTCAAGGAAAAGACGCTCGGTTTCATCGAATGTTACTATCTTCAGCTTGTGCGCGTCCTCGATGTCCATTATCTCGTAGCAGATGTCGTCGGCGGCTTCTACCAGATATACCAGCGGATGGCGCGCGTATTCCATCGGAAGGCCGTCGGCCGACTTGCGGATTATGCCCAATTCATCGGCGATTTTACGGTAGATGCCGGCTTCTGGAATGAAGAAGCCGAACTTGCCGTGCCCCTTCTCTGCGACGGTTGATGCGAACGGATATTTCACTATGGACGCAAGCGTGGTGTAAGTCATGACAAAGCCGCCCTCGCGCCGCCCCTTGAAGCGGTGGGCCAAGAGGCGGAAGGCGTTGGCGTTGCCCTCGAAGTGGGTCACGTCGGCCCAGAACCCGGGGCTCACCTTGTCTTTCAACTCCCTGCCTTCGCCCTCGGTGAAGAATGTCTGTATGGCTTTCTCGCCCGAATGTCCGAACGGAGGGTTGCCCATGTCGTGCGCCAGGCAGGCCGTGCTCACTACCGTGCCTATCTGCGGAAACAGCGTGCCGGCCAGTTCGGGGCGCGTTCTCATGACGGCATGGGCCACGTCGTTGCCAAGCGAAAGCCCCACGCTGGCCACCTCGAGGCTGTGGGTAAGGCGGTTGTGCACGAACACGCTGCCCGGCAGGGGGAACACTTGGGTCTTGTTCTGCATGCGGCGGAACGGTGCCGAGAATATCAACCTGTCATAATCGCGCTTGAACTCTGAGCGGTCGTCGTGCCGCTCCGAGTGGCGTTGCTCCTGTCCGAGCCGCTTGTTGGATATAAGTCTTTCCCAATTCATCATATTTTTAATTCATGATTCACAATTCATAATTCATAATCGGGCAATGCGTCAATCCACAATCCACAATGTCAAAAACATTCACCCGGCACGTCACGCCACAATATGCGCAGCCCAATTATGAATTATGAATTGCGAATTATGAATTACCTTGCACCGCAAAAGTAATCTAAAAATGGCTAAATTCTTTCTTTTTAGCCGTAAAACAACATCTATGTGAATATAATTCGTTATTTTTGCACCTTATAAATAATGTAAGGAAACGCAATGGTCAAAGTCAAGGTTATAAACAAAGGGCGCCAGCCCTTGCCCGCATACGCCACGCCGCAAAGCGCCGGCATGGACCTGAGAGCCAACATAGACAACCCCGTAACGCTGCGGCCGCTTGAGCGGAAACTCATCCCCACGGGGCTTTACATGGCGCTGCCCGAGGGATACGAGGCGCAGATACGCCCGCGCAGCGGCCTCGCCCTGAAGCACGGACTGACCGTGCTCAACTCTCCGGGAACGATAGATTCCGACTACAGGGGTGAGGTGATGGTTCTGCTTGTCAATCTGTCTGGCGAGGATTTCACCGTGAACGACGGCGAACGCATTGCCCAGATGGTCATAGCCCGGCATGAAACGGCGGAGCTTGAAGAGGCTGTACAACTGGACGACACCGAGCGCGGAGCCGGCGGATACGGACACACCGGAGTGAAATAAGCAACATCCTTTCATCAAGGAACATACATGACACGTATTATTCTGCACATACTGACATGCCTTTCGGTAGCCATCCTCGCCGCAGGTTGCGGCGGAGCAAGGCATGCCGCAACCGCATATCTGCCGGCGGACACAGCCTCTGCCACCCTGCCAGCCGTCAGCCACAACGACAGCCTGCGCTTCAAGATTTATTATCTCGAGGCCGTGAAGCAGCAGATCGACGGCAACTTCGACGCAGCCTACGACCTGCTGCAACACAGCTTGGGCATCAATCCAAACGCCGCCGAGGCTTACTTCATGCTTTCTTTTTATGACGGCATACTCAAAAACGACTCCGTTGCACTCGCCGATGTCAAGAAAGCGTCAGAGCTGAACCCTGGAAACAACGCCTATCTTGAACGTCTCGGTGGGGGATATATCAGCGTCAATAACTTTGCCGAGGCAACTAAAGCCTATGAGAAGCTGGCGCACAACAGCCCGGAACGCTCTGATGTGCTCGACATCTTGGCGCAACTCTACGGACGGCAGAAGGACTATGACAAGATGCTCGGCGTACTCGAACGCATGGAAGCGCTTGAAGGCGCCAACGAAGACCTCACGCTTGCCAAGATGAGAGTGTACTCCCTGCAAGGCAAGAAGCAGGAGGAATTCAACGAACTGAAGTCCATGGCCGCCAAATATCCAAACGACATGAACTACCGTGTGATGATGGGCAACTGGCTTTTGCAGAACGGCAAGAGCGAGGAAGCGCGCGAGCAGTACGCCGAAGTGCTGCGGGCCGAGCCGGAAAACACCAACGCACGCATGTCGATGATTGACTATTACAGGACAAAGGAGATGGTCAAAGAGGCCGACTCATTGCAAGAAGCGATGCTGTTGAGTGAGAAAACGCCGCTGGAAAGCAAGATTGTGCTGATAAGGCAGGCTGTAGCCGACAATGAAAGTCAAGGAGGTGACAGCACGCAGGTGCTCGGACTTTTCAAGAAAATACTTTCGCAGCCACAAGAAACCTCTGACATGGCCGAGCTTTACGCCGCCTACATGACGCTGAAAAAGATGCCGCAAGACTCCATCTCGAACGTTCTCGAGACGGTGCTCGCCATCTCTCCCGACAACGCCGCGGCCCGCCTGCAGCTCATACAGGCGGAATGGGGCAAGCAGGACTTTGACCGCGTGGCCGAGCTTTCACGTCAGGCACTCGACTATAACCCCGATGAAATGGCCTTTTATTACTTCCTCGGCTTGGCTTACGTACAAAAAGACGATGACGACAAGGCGCTCGACGTGTTGCGCAAAGGCGTCAGTCAGATTGACGGACAAAGCAACAAGGATCTCGTTTCGGACTTCTACGCAATCATGGGCGACATCCTTCACGACAAAGGACAAGCCGAAGAAGCCTACGCCGCGTATGACAGCTGCCTGCAATGGAAGGACGACAACCTTGGCTGCCTTAACAACTATGCCTACTATCTGTCTGAAGAGAACCGCGAACTGGCCAAAGCCGAGCAGATGAGTTTCCGCACAGTGCAGGCCGAGCCGGACAATCCGACGTTTCTGGACACTTACGCTTGGATACTGTTCAAGCGCAAGAAGTATGCCGAAGCGCTGCAATACATAGACATGGCGATAGACAACGACACCACCGAAAGCGCCGTAATAATAGAGCATGCGGGCGACATACACGCCATGAACGGCGACATAGACGGCGCGATAGAGTATTGGAACAAGGCGCTGGAGGCAGGAACGGAGAACGGCAAGGCGCTGAGGAAAAAGATAAAACTTAAGAAATATGTGGAAGAATAGCATCAAGTTGTTTTGCGGCTTCGCGTTGCTTGCGGCTTCGCTCGCGCTTGTTTCATGCGGCACGAAGAAGACCTTGGCAGAAGGAGGAATGTCAGCCGTCGCCACGAATGGCGCAATAACCGACACGGAGGAGGGCAGGCTGGACTTCATGAGGAAAGTGTATGACAACGAAGTCTACGCCAACTGCATTTCGTCAAAGATAAAGTTCACCATCAGCACCGGTTCCAAGGACATGTCTGTGTCAGGCTCTCTGAGCATGAAAAAGGACGAGGTGATACGCATACAGCTCACTCCTTTCGGCCTGATGGAGGTGGGAAGGCTTGAATTCACCAAGGACTACGTGCTTCTTATGGACCGGATGAACAAGGAATACGTCAAGGCAAGCTATGCCGACGTTGGCTTTTTGCAGAAAAACGGACTTGACTTCTACACCCTGCAGGCTCTCTTCTGGAACAGGCTCTTCATCCCCGGCAGGCAGAAAATCACCGACTCTTCGCTCAAACAGTTTGACGTTGCTGTAAACGGAACGGCCAAGGACGCGACGATATCGCTCAAACGGGGCGACATGTCATACAGATGGAGCGCCGACAAGACAAGCGGACTCATACAATCCGTTGCCGCGACATACGGAGGAAAGTCGCTTAAGGGCACGTCGGTGACCTGTGACTACGGCAAGTTCAAGACCCTGGGACGCAAGAAATTTCCCACGGACATCACGCTGACGCTGGACAGCCAGGCTCTGAAAGGCGGCAAAGGCGTGTCGCTCGGCATGTCGCTTGGCGGCATTGACACTGACGGCGACTGGGAGACTTACACCGCCGTGTCGTCAAAATACAAGCAAGTAAGCGTAGAAGACTTAATGAAACGACTCCTGAAACTGTAAATGAAACGACTCCTCATACTTTTTTTTCGCACTGGCAATAGGATTCCCCTTCTCAGCGCAGACAAAGAAACAGACTACGCGGAAGAAGGCGAAGACCACGAGCGTAACCAAGAAACGCGCCACAACAAAGAAAAAAAAGAAAACGGCCAAGTATCAAAGCAACTCCATCAAGGGGCTGCGCAACCAGCGTGCCGGAGTGCAGCGCAAGATAAAGGAACAGGAACAGTTGCTGCGTGCCAACAAGGCCGACGTGAAGAAACGCCTGGGCAACCTGGTGGCCATAGGCTCTGAGATTGACCGCCACAAAAAGGCCATCGACACCATACAAAACGAGATAAACCACATCGACGGCAACATAAGCATGCTGGAAAGCCAGCTTGCCACGCTGGAGAAACAGCTTGAAGAGCGCAAGGCCAAGTATGTGAAGTCTATGCGTTACCTGGCCGCCAAGCGCACCGTGCAGGACAAGCTGATGTTCATTTTCAGCGCAAAGAACTTCGCCCAGATGTACCGCCGGCTGCGCTTCGTGCGCGAATACGCCGCCTTCCAGCGGTCGCAGGGCGAGATGGTGAAGGCCAAGCAGCAGCAGATTGAGGCCAAGCGCGAAGAGCTGCAACGGGTGCGCGGGCAGAAAAACACCCTCCTGGCCAAGGGACAACGCGAGCACGCAGCCCTGCAGGGCAAGCAGGACGAGCAGAAGAAAATGGTCAACACCCTGCAGCGCCAGCAGAAAACGATACAAAGGATAATAGCCGACCAGCGAAAGAAAGACGCCGAGCTGAACGCGAAAATAGACCGGCTCGTGGCTGAAGAGATAGCCAAGGCAAAGGCACGCGCCGAAGCCGAGGCCCGGCGCAAGGCCCAGCTGGAGGCCGAGAAGAAGCGCAAGGCCGCCGAACTGGCGCGCAGGAAGGCCGAAGCCGAGGCCAGGGCGCGTGAGAACGCACGGCGAATAGCCGAGGCGCGTGAACGCGAAGAGAAGCTGAAAGCCGAGGCACGGGAGGCCGCCAAACGCGACGAGGCGGCACGCGAGAAGGCCGAACGCAAGGCTCGCGAGGCCGAAGCCGACCGCATTGCGGCCGAGCGCAAGGCCCGGGCGGACAAGGAGCGCAGCGAGCGCGAGGTGGAAAGGGCCAAGAAACGGGCCACGGCAGCATCAGAGATGGACACCAACGACCGCAAGCTGAGCGGCAGCTTCGAGCGCAACCGAGGCCGACTGCCCATGCCGCTGGCCGGGCAATGCCGCATAGTGAGCCACTTCGGGCAGTACAACGTGCCCGGACTGCGCAACGTGACGCTCGACAACAAGGGCATAAACATACAGGGACAGAGCGGAGCCACGGTGCGCTCGGTGTTCAACGGAGAAGTCAGCGCCGTGTTCAACTTCGACGGAAGCATAATCGTCATGGTGCGCCACGGCAACTACATCTCCGTCTACTGCAACCTCGGCTCGGTCAGCGTGAGCCGCGGTCAGCAGGTAAGTACCGGCCAGGCCATCGGCTCCGTAGGCGCGGACAACATCCTGCAGTTCCAGCTGCGGCGCGGCACGGCCAAAGGCTCAACCCCGAGCCTTGGCTCAGGAGATAAACCCAGCCGCGGAACACGCTGATACCCAGCAACTTGCAAAAGGCCGTCTTTTGGACTCCAAAAGACGGCCTTTTAGCGTGCGATTCATGGCCTTTTGGAATGCAAGAGACCGTCAATCGCAAAACGCCAGACATGCATCCAGCCAAAAACACGGCATCCTTGCACGCCGAAAGTCTTGTCATATGAAATAGAACAGGATGCCTAACACTATAAGGATAACATACCACACAGTGCGCAAACGCCGCCACCCCACGCCACGCGCAGACATCGTGGCCCAGCCCACTATGCCGGCCAAGGACATCAGGGCACACGCCACGGCAAACCACGCGGTGTCCCTCATGTCGCTGTTCGCTATACAAGAATAAAATATAAAGACTGACATTACAGCAATGTCATACACATCCTTAAATGACTCTTTATTCATAAGCTACTTGAGTTTAAGGTAAAATGTGTGGCCATCGGCTGCAAATATCCGTCACGGACGCTTGCAGCCAACAGCTCACACGGATTCATTTAATTATAAATTATTATTCAGCTATATGCAATACTTGTCACTTTTTAATAAGTGAAAATGTATAATATGAGATATACACTTACCTATTTATACAATCATAATATTCGTATGCAGCTATTGCCGCACCTACAATACCCAACGACCTTTTCGCAAAAGCCTTGACAATGTCAAATGCCACTCGTGCCGTCATAAGCTTTGCCGTTCCTTTTATATAATTATAAAGCCCCTTACCTATTCCGAAAGCTTCTCCTAAACAATTAGTCCATTTGTTATAAGCAGACGGAACTATCTTGGGATTATTATAAAATTCATATACCGTCAGTCCTAATTTTGCCAAGTGCTCGTCTTCAAGCTGCATCAGCTCTATACCAGAACCTATGGGATAATCCATGGGGTTGGCATTCATGTCAGCCAGAATCTCCTGCCTTACGCGTTCACCTTCCTCAATGAACGGCTGCAATGTTTCGCGTGCTTGTTCCTCCGTTATGGCCAAATCTCCGCCTACACTCCTTGTCTGCACCTCTTGTTCATACAGCGCGTCAATGTCTTCAAGCGTGGCGGCGACTACATCCGGAGTCAGCTTTGACTTGATTACTGTTTCTTCTTTAGCTGCTTCAGGGTTTTCGTCGTCAGCCGTACAAGACGTAAAAGCAAACACGGTTCCCATCAAAAACATGGAAAAATAAAACAGTTTTTTCATGATCTTAAGTTTTAATGGTTAGCAAATAATTTGTAAAACACTAAAGTAAACAGTATGTTGCAACAATCTGTATCTCTCCGTTGGCTATCACGCTGACAGTGTACTCACCGCTCTCGCACGCCGAGAAGTCACACTCCAGCAGCTCGTTGGCGGCCATGCTGAACGTCTCGTCGGCTACGGTCTCGCCGTCCTTCATTATTATAACCTCAGCGTTTTCAGCCGCATAGTGGAACCATAGGGTAAGAGTCTCCGCATTTCCGCCATCAAACGACGTTACAAGATCGCCGTGATAAGGTGCTTTATAAATATGGCCTTGACTTTTTATCGCTTTACGACGAAAAGAAATATTCTGTGTTTGGCTTTGTGCCGAAACCTCAATAGGGAATAGGCCTATGACTATTAAACTCATCAAAGTAGCAAATAAACTTTTCATGTTATACTGATTTTGAATGTTAGATAATCATTTCGTCAGTTGCAAAGTTATAATCACAACGCACATTTTCCAAACTTTATTCAAATATTTTTCTGAGGCTGTCACATCTGCATTTTGCATTTAACTTACTGATTTTCATTGTGCTAATTAGGATATTGAAACAAATTGAAACATAAAAATGTGACGCTGAAGAAACAATTACCAAACAGTTTGTATGTAAAAAATTGCTTAAGAAAAATTTGTTTTGTATCTTTGATGAATAAAATATAGAAGCTATGACAATAAAAAGTTCTTTTTGCTTTTTAGCGTGACTATATTTCTTGGATGTGGAAATAGCCATTCTGATTATGCTATTCTTGAAGGCATTGATAGTTTGCTCGCAAAGGAGGAAAATTATCATGCATATGAGCGTCTTGTAAACATTGATCCAACAGACTTGATGAGTGAAAAAGACAAAGCATACTATTATCTTTTATATACAATAACACTTGTCAGGCTACAAGAAATATCAGTTGAAGATACTGCCATAGAGACAATCATAAGGTTTTATGACCAAATAAATGATTGTGAAAAGCTTTGCAAGATCTTTATATTACAAAGGCATGGCAATGACCATGAATGGTGATAATGAAGAGGCATTGCCTGCATCAAAAAAGCGGAAAGTATTGTTGATGGCACAAAGGCTTCACTGTTGCTTAATTATATTTGCATCAACCTATCATCTATCAATAATGAAATAGGCAATAGCAATACAGCATTGAAATATGCAAAGAAGTCTCTTGGGGTGGCCATAAAATGTAAAAATGGAGAAATGGCATGCTTGTCTATGAACAAAATCAGTAATGCATTTACAAATCTGGAGCAACATGATAGTGCTTTATTCTATGCCGAAAAAGCCATACCTTATATAAGGTATGTCAATACAAAATACAAAGCATCCATTTTATCTGACATCAGTGCAAGTTATTTTAACCAAAATTACATGCATGAAGCACAAAGATACGTCATTCAATCGTTAGAAACATGCCCCACATCACACGCTTATTATATCCTTGGAATAATATATCTCGAACAGGGAAAGGGCGACGAGGCACTGGCGCTATGGCGCAAGGCGGCGGAGACGGGCACGCCTGAGCTTCGGGCGGAGACGATGCTATGGACGGCCGATTTGAAGAAAGAACGCGGCGAATACCGCGAGTCGGCAGAGCTGATGGCCAAGGCCGAAGCGTTGAAAGACAGCATATCGCGCGCCAAAGACACGGAGAACATGCTGCGCCTGCAGGCCGACATCAGGCATGCCGACACCGAGCGGAAGGCCGGCGAGAGGCTGGCTGCAATAGTGGTGGTTGCCGTGCTTGTGGCAACGGTGCTCGTTGTGCTGTCGGTTTATTACCGCAAGAGAGCTGGCAAGGCGAAAAGGCGGCTTGCCGAGATAGGGAAACTTGCCGACAAATACAGGCAACGCATAGACGAGCTGAGTAGCTCAAAGGTTGAGAACGAGAGGGTGATAAACCGCCTTAAGCGCAAGATGGAGACGCTGCGCAGGGAGCGCGCCGCCATAATAGGCCGTGGCCTTAAGCTCTGCGAGGACATAAAGGGCGGCGGCACGGTGACGACATTGAAGCGCGAAGACTTCGAGGCTGCCGTGGAATACTGCCGCACGATGTGGCCCGAGGCCGTGAACGAAATTGAGAGCGGCTACAAGCGGCTCACGCCTTATAACACTTTCTTCCTGCTGCTGCCCGTAATCGGCATAGCCGACAACGACATTCCGCACGCCATGAACATGTCGCCGGGAGCCGTGAGGACTGCCAAGTATCGCCTGAAAGGCAAGCGGAGCGTAACTGCTTGATAATCAGTTCTGTTGCAAAAGGCCGTCTTTCACCGTGCGAAAGACGGCCTTTTTTGCGTTGCGTTTTGCGGCCTTTTGGAAGGCGAAAGGCCGTCAACCGCAACAGCAGCAATATCCTGACGCCGTCAGAAACCTACGCCGATGGTGCCGTAAAGGCCGTTGTACGTGCCGATGCCGGCCGTATGCGAAGTGATGTGACGGTATCCCAGGCCGACGTTCAGCTTAAGCCTGCCCGTGCCGCCGATGCGGAACGCCACGCCGCCGTCATACACCGTGTGCTTCCAGTCGGCGTTGCCCACGCTGCCGCCGGCTGACACACGCAGGTCGACATCAACATTGCCGGCCTTGAACAGTGTGTAGCCCAGGCCTCCGGACAGCGTCGCGCTCTTGGTGTAAAGCCGTCCGTGGTCCTTGTCATACATGCCGTAGAGACAGCCTCCGTGCGCGAAGGCGTACATGCGCGGCAGGAACCTGTAACCCAACGTGCCGCCAATCTCCAGCGGAGACATGCCGCCGTGCCCCGTGCCTGCCCCCACACTAAACTCTATCCGGGTGGAGGCCTGGGCGGACGCGCCGAGCGTGAACAACACGGCCGCAGCCGCAACGATAAACTTTTTGAACATGTTTTTTAAATTTAGTTTAACCTTATATATTGCTTGCCTGTACGGTGCATAACAGTACAAAACGGCATTGCAAATATAATACAGGACAAACATATTCCCAAACATCCGTGTCACGCATCACCGTAGGATGTTACACGCATCGGTAGACACAATAGCTTGACTCTCAGGAGGTTACGGCGATAAAGACGCAATTTAGCACGTAAAATTGTAACAAACAAATGTAAGTAAAAGCCCTCTGTGCTTGTCTGTTTGGCAATAAAATCATACATTTGCACGACAAACATCAGATTATGAGGAACGCTTTTACAGCAATAATAGTGATACTCTGCGTCACACTAAGTTGCAACGAAAAAGACAAAACGATAGACGTGCTTGCGCAAATAGACAGCCTCGTCGCCAACGGCGAAACCGACTCGGCATACCAGTGCATCACCAATATGGCACATGACGCACTGGACACAGATGAAGAAAGGGCATATTACAACTTGTTGTTAACCAAAATCGTTTTCACAAGCGACAAGACATCAAGCAATGATTCGCTTATAGACATGAGCATAAAACATTACAAAAGTACGGGGAACAATGCCAAACTTGCCGAAGCTTACTATTATAAAGGTGGATGCCTTGTGAATCGCGGAAGCCTGGCAGACGGTCTGATTTTCATGAAGATGGCCGAAAGCATGGCGAAGAAAGTGGGCGACACGCAGCTCCTCATAATGGCTTACACCAACATGGCATACATCAACGCCACGCTTGGAGCGCCGCTGACAGGGCTTGAGTATGCAAGAAAAGGACTGGCCGAGGCCGAACGCGCCGACAACATAGACTGGAAATGCATGGCACAGAACAACATCGCCATGTGCCATTACTACAGGAAAGACCTCGACAGCGCACTAATATACATGCAAAAAATAGAACCTTATTTAAACATTGTCAGTGAAGACGAACGTGCCCCGTTCATAAACAACATCGGTTATCTGTATTCTGAAACTGGATTTTACGGCAAGGCCGAGCCGTTGCTGCGTACAGCGGTGTCACTGCTTCCATGCGCCGTGACTTACACAAGCCTCGCAAAAAACTGCTACCGGCAAGGGAAAGACCGCGAGGCGGACTCTCTCATGAGGTTGGCCGAACCCTATGCAGACTTTGAGACCAAGGCTGAGATGTGCCAGTTCCTGGCTGAACGGGCCGAGCGCAAGGGCGACTATGAGGCCGCTTCACGGCTTTACCGGCAGGCAAAGACAATGAAAGACAGCATGGAAGCTCAGCGGCCGACTGAGGAGACGGTGACGATGCAGCGCGAATATGAGCACAAGGAGTATGCCAAAGGCGTGAAGAGCAAGGAGACTGCGGGCATCGTCATGGCCGCGCTGGCCGTGGCCGTGCTGGCTGGCACGGGCGTGTCGTTCCACCGGAAGACGCTTAACCGTGCGAAAAAGAACCATAGCCGAGGCCGACCGCAAGATAAAGGAACACACCGACAGGATAGCCGCGCTGGAGCGGCAGGACAGCCGCCACGCCCGCGAGGCCAAGGAGCCTGGAGCGAAAGATACGCCGCCTGGAAGGACGAGCAGGCGGCCGTGATAAACAGCGGCAAGGCCCTCTATGACGGCATCGTGGCCGGAGGCACCACGGCTACGTGGAAGAAGAAGGACTTTGACGAGTTCATAGAGTATTACCGCACGCGCCGCCCCGAGGCCGTGGCGGAGGCGGAAGAGGGATACAGCCGCCTCTCGTCGACCCACATATTCTATCTGATGCTGGCCGACATGGGCGTGGCGGGCGACGACATGCGCCGCATACTGTGCCTCACGGACGGCGCGCTGCGAACGATGAGGTCGCGGATAAAGTCACGGAAGAAGTCGGTTTCGTAAGCCGTTGATAATCAGCGTGGTTGCAAAAAGGCCGTCTTTCTCATCCGCAAATCTTTTGGATGGACATATGGCTCTATCAAATGTGACACATTATTTCATTTACAAATACATCCTGCCATAATCCAGGCAGTCGGTAACTGTCATTCCGCGCTCCGACGCGGAATCCAGTAAAAACCGTATATACTGTTTGATGTATAGGATGTTCTCTGGATTCCGCGTCGGAGCGCGGAATGACAGTTACCGACCGCCTGGATTAAGGTTGGATGGTGTTATTAATAGAACTTATTTTTAATCCAAAAGGTTTGCGGATGAACCGCCAATCGGGAATTGGTTTACGGGATGGCGGTTGCCGATCTGCGTTGGCGCGTCCGTGCGGAAGCAGCCTGGCGCGGAGGTCGAAGCGGCAGCCCGCGGTGTAGCCGTCGAGATTGGGGTAGAAGCCGAGGAACCTGGCCAGGCGCATCATGAAGACAAGGTGGAAGTTGGCGAAGTGCGAGGCGCATCCGTCGAGCATCACGCTGTTCTCCACGTAGGCGAAGAGCGTCTCGTCAGCCTGCTCGCCCCTCGTCGCGCTGCGCAGGAACTCCGCCGTGAACGCCATGGCTATTGCCAGTTTCGGCGGGCTGAAGGGCACGTGAAGGGCACACCGCGCCTCCTTGAGCCGCTGCAGGCGTGAGCGCTGGCGCAGGTCTATCACGGCCTCTATGATGAAAAGCG